>Ga0209564_1000008_pt1 | contig 953227 bp, 840 predicted proteins | sample AraplaCol_mMF_r2_FD_184272 | JGI IMG/M metagenome (GOLD analysis project Ga0209564, IMG submission 184272) | Arabidopsis root microbial communities from North Carolina, USA - plate scrape MF_Col_mMF_r2 (SPAdes) (version 3) | ecosystem: Host-associated > Plants > Roots > Endosphere | place...
AGGAAATGGTCATGCCTGGCGACAACGTCAGCATCACCGTGAAGCTGATCGCTCCGATCGCCATGGAGCAAGGTCTGCGCTTCGCCATCCGTGAAGGCGGTCGTACCGTCGGCTCGGGCGTCGTGGCAACGATCATCGAGTAATTCAAGTCAGAGGCCACAGGGGCATAGCTCAATTGGCAGAGCGTCGGTCTCCAAAACCGAAGGTTGGGGGTTCGAGACCCTCTGCCCCTGCCAACGATCAGCGATAAGCGAACGTTGGTCCTGGTGGTCAAGCCAAGCCCGCGGGAGTCATCTCGGCGGGCTTTGGTGCTGGTGGATCCGCTCAAATGTTTGGGTGGGTGAATGCCGCGACACAGCGTCGTGGCACGGAAGTGAGTTCAATGTCCAATCCTCAAGTCGAAACCGTCACGACGGGCGCCGACAAGGTCAAGCTGGCCGGCGCCGTGGTGCTGCTGGTCGCGGCGATCGTGGCGTTCTATGTGCTGAGCAAGCAAGGCCCGTGGGTGCAGTGGGGCGCCCTGCTGGCGCTGCTGGCTGCCGCCGTGGCCGCGTTCTTCACGTCGGAGTCCGGCAAGTCGCTGATCGCCTACGGTCAGGATTCGATCAAGGAAGTGGGCAAGGTGGTCTGGCCGACCCGCAAGGAAGCCGGCCAGATGACCCTGTATGTGTTCGTGTTCGTCGTGGTGATGGCGCTGTTCCTGTGGCTCACCGACAAGACGCTGGAGTGGGTGTTCTACGACCTGATCCTGGGTTGGAAGCGCTGAGCGAGAACGGATAGGGACCAAGATGAGCGAAGATCAAAACGTCGTTGCGACCGAGTCGACCGCGCCCGCTGGCCCGGCCAAGCGCTGGTACGTCGTCCACGCCTATTCCGGCATGGAGAAGGCGGTCGAACGCAACCTGCGCGAACGCATCGATCGCGCCGGCATGCAGGACAAGTTCGGCCGCATCCTGGTGCCGACCGAAGAAGTCGTCGAGCTGAAGAACGGCAAGAAGGCCGTGACCGAGCGCCGCTTCTTCCCGGGCTACGTCCTGGTCGAGATGTTCATGGATGACGACAGCTGGCACCTGGTCAAGCACACGTCCAAGGTCACTGGCTTCGTCGGTGGCGCAAAGAACCGTCCGGCGCCGATCTCGGAAGCCGAGGTCATGAAGATCGTCAACCAGATGCAAGAGGGCGTGGACAAGCCGCGCCCCAAGGTCGAGTGGATCGTCGGCGAGGTCGTCCGCGTCAAGGAAGGCCCGTTCACCGACTTCAACGGCAGCATCGAGGAAGTCAACTACGACAAGTCGAAGCTGCGCGTCTCGGTCACGATCTTCGGCCGTGCGACGCCCGTCGAACTGGACTTCGCCCAGGTCGAGAAGGTCTGATCGCGCAAGAAGCGACATGGTGGCCTTGGCCGCCATCGGTGGTTTCAGGAATATGAGCTTGAAGGTGCTCGACGGCGCAAGCCGGCACACCCTTCCGTGACCAGTCCGCAACGAGAGGCGGACAAGAGGAGCAAGGGTAAGTCTCTGACCAGCCCCTTGCGTTAGCACTCAGGCGATGCGGCGTGGCCGTCGCGTTGCCATCAGGAGAAAATATGGCCAAGAAGATTGTCGGCTACATCAAGCTGCAAATCCCGGCTGGCAAGGCGAACCCGTCGCCGCCGGTCGGTCCCGCGCTGGGTCAGCGTGGTCTGAACATCATGGAATTCTGCAAGGCGTTCAACGCCCAGACGCAGAGCTATGAGCCGGGCCTCAAGCTGCCCGTCGTGATCACCGCCTTCGCGGACAAGAGCTTCACCTTCATCATCAAGTCGCCCCCGGCGACCGTGCTGATCAAGAAGGCAGCCAAGATCGACAAGGGCTCGCAGCGCCCCCATCTGGACAAGGTCGGCAAGCTGACCCGCGCCCAGCTGGAAGAGATCGCCAAGACCAAGCAGAAGGACCTGACGGCCGCCGACATGGATGCCGCTGTCCGTACCATCGCCGGCTCCGCCCGCTCGATGGGCATCATCGTGGAAGGTGTCTGACATGGCCAAGCTGACCAAGCGTCAACAAGCCCTGCAGGGCAAGGTGGAATCGACCAAGCTGTACGCGTTGTCCGACGCACTCAACCTGGTCAAGGAATGCGCCATCGCCAAGTTCGATGAAGCCATCGACGTGTCGATCCAGCTGGGCGTCGACGCCAAGAAGTCGGACCAGGTGGTCCGTGGCGCCGTCGTGATGCCCAACGGCATCGGCAAGACCACGCGCGTCGCCGTTTTCGCCCAAGGCGCCAAGGCTGAAGAAGCCAAGGCCGCCGGCGCCGACGTCGTCGGCATGGAAGACCTGGCCGAACGCGTCAAGGCGGGCGACATGCCCTTCGACGTCGTGATCGCCTCGCCGGACACCATGCGTATCGTCGGTACCCTGGGTCAGATCCTGGGCCCGCGCGGCCTGATGCCGAACCCCAAGGTCGGCACCGTGACGCCCGACGTCGCTGGCGCCGTCAAGAACGCCAAGGCCGGTCAGGTGCAGTTCCGCGTCGACAAGGCCGGCATCATCCACGGCACGATCGGCCGTCGCTCGTTCGACACCGACAAGCTGGAAGGCAACCTGCGCGCGCTGGTCGAAGCCCTGAACAAGGCCAAGCCGGCCTCGAGCAAAGGCATCTACCTCCGCAAGATCGCTGTCTCGTCGACGATGGGCGTTGGCGCCCGCGTGGACGTCGGCACGATCAACGCCGCGGCCGCCGCCTAAGCTGCATTCAATTGAGGCGTCGCGCGAGTCTGGCGCGATGCCGATGAATTGGTGGGCTGGCCGGAGTCATCCGGTCAGGTCATCCAAGACCGCTGGCGAGAGATCCCGCAGTTCTGGGGAGATTGCTTAATCGGAGGCTTCCGCTTCCGGCCAGCGCAGATGGCGGTCCCGCTGAAAGGATTCGAATCGCGATTCGTCGCGGTGGGTTCCTGACAGGAGGTCGCTGATTCCGGTGCCCGAGACGCGATGCTCAACCATCGCATCGAGGGCGAAATGTGAGGAGTAGACCTTGAGTCTCAATCGCAACGAGAAAGCAGCCGTCGTGTCCGACGTGGCAGCGCAAGCCGCCAAGTCCCAGACGCTGGCGTTGGCTGAGTATCGTGGCCTCACCGTTGAAGCCCTGAACAAGCTGCGCGTCACCGCGCGTGCCCAAGGCGTGTACCTTCATGTCCTGAAGAACACCCTGGCACGTCGTGCTGTCGCCGGCACCTCGTTCGAGGCTGCAACGGACGCCATGGTCGGCCCGCTGATCTACGGCTTTTCCGAAGACGCTGTCGCGGCTGCCAAAGTCATCGCTGACTTTGCCAAGACCAACGACAAGCTCGTCATCAAGGGTGGTGCCTACGGCGGCAAGGCTCTGGACGTCAATGGCGTGAAGGCGCTGGCGGCTGTCCCGAGCAAGGAAGTCCTGCTGTCGCAGATCGCCGGCCTGCTCAAGTCGCCGGTGCAACGCACCGCGGCCGTGCTGGCTGCCCTGGCTCAGCAGAAGGGTGGCGGCGCCGAAGCCGTTGCCGAAGAAGCTCCCGCCGCGGCCTGATCGACGCTGCATTCGCGCATTCAAATCTCTCTGTATTTAGGAACCTATCATGGCATTCGACAAAGACGCTTTCCTGGCTGCCCTGGACAGCATGACCGTTCTGGAACTGAACGACCTGGTCAAGGCGATTGAAGAGAAGTTCGGCGTGTCCGCCGCTTCGATGGCCGCTCCGGCTGCTGGTGGCGCTGCCGCCGGTGGCGCTGCCGCCGCTGAAGAAAAGACCGAGTTCACCGTCGTCCTGACCGACGCCGGCGCTCAGAAGGTCTCGGTCATCAAGGCCGTTCGCGAAATCACCGGCCTGGGCCTGAAGGAAGCCAAGGACCTGGTCGACGGCGCTCCGAAGCCCGTCAAGGAAGGCATCGCCAAGGCCGACGCCGAAGCCGCCAAGAAGAAGCTGGAAGAAGCCGGCGCCAAGGTCGAACTCAAGTAAGACCTTGTGGGGATCCGGTGACCTGTTCACCGGGTTCCGCACCGCGAGAGGGGTGGCCCCATGGGGCCTCCCCTTTCCTCGTTTCAGGGTTTGTCCTGGGGCGGTTTCGGTTGACAAAGTGCAATCGAAAGCATCGTGCTGTATCATGCACGGTTCTTTCGAGTGTTCTCTGATCCGACTGCAGAGAACGGTTTGGTCGGACCGCGGTCAAGCCGTGCGTCACGCGTGGGGTGCAACGCCCTCCGTGCCGCTCGGTGATCGGGGTTGTCCGCCAGCGGTTGGTAGTGGCCAACCACCAAGCTTCGTGGTGCAACGCCCGAACAGCCAGTCGCCGACGCAGCGCGCCTCCAGGCCAGGGGCGCGCTCGACACGGAGTCTTTATGGCGCAAGCAACCCCCTACAGCTACACCGAGCGCAAGCGAATCCGCAAGAGCTTCGGCAAGCGCGTGAGCGTGCTCAACGTTCCGTACCTGCTGACCATGCAGAAGGAGTCGTATGTCGACTTCCTGCAAAAGGATGTCGCGCCCCTGAAGCGCAAACCGGAAGGCCTGCAAGCGGCGTTCCTCTCCACGTTCCCGATCACGTCGCACAACGGGTTCGTGGAAATGAAGTTCCTCGAATTCAACATCGCCAAGCCGCCGTTCGACGTTCGCGAATGCCAGCAGCGCGGTCTGACCTTCGCCGCGGCCGTCCGCGCGAAGCTGCAGATGATCATCTACGACCGGGAAAGCCCGCAGCCGAAGACGGTCAAGGAGATCAAGGAGCAAGAGGTCTACATGGGCGAAGTGCCGCTCATGACCGACTACGGCTCGTTCATCATCAACGGCACCGAGCGCGTCATCGTCTCGCAGCTGCACCGCTCGCCCGGCGTGTTCTTCGAACACGACAAGGGCAAGACCCACTCGTCCGGCAAGCTGCTGTTCTCGGCCCGCATCATTCCGTATCGCGGCTCGTGGCTGGACTTCGAGTTCGACCCGAAGGACATCCTGTACTTCCGCGTCGACCGTCGCCGCAAGATGCCGGTCACGATCCTGCTCAAGGCCATCGGCCTGAATCCCGAGCAGATCCTGGCGCACTTCTTCGTCTTCGACAATTTCCGCCTGATGGACTCGGGCGCCCAGATGGAGTTCGTGGCCGAACGCCTGAAAGGGGAAGTTGCGCGCTTCGACATCACCGACAAGAGCGGCAACGTGCTGGTCGAGAAGGACAAGCGCATCACCGCCCGTCACGTGCGTCAGCTGGAGCAGTCCGGCACGCAGCATGTGACCGTGCCGGAAGACTTCCTGCTCGGCCGCGTGCTGGCCAAGAACATGGTCGACCCGGACACGGGCGAGATCATCGCCAAGGCCAACGATGAGCTGACCGACTCGCTGCTGAAGAAGCTGCGCGGCGCCGGCATCAAGGACATCCAGGCGCTGTTCACGAACGAGCTGGACGAAGGCGCGTACATCAGCCAGACGCTGGCCTCGGACGAGACCGCCGATCAGCTGGCCGCCCGCGTCGCGATCTATCGCATGATGCGCCCCGGCGAGCCGCCGACCGAAGACGCGGTCGAGGCGCTGTTCAACCGCCTGTTCTACAGCGAGGACACGTACGACCTGTCGCGCGTCGGCCGGATGAAGTTCAACGCCCGCGTGGGCCGCGACATCCCGACCGGTGCGATGACGCTGTCGAACGAGGACATCCTCGACGTCGTCAAGATCCTGGTCGAGCTGCGCAATGGCCGCGGCGAGGTCGATGACATCGACCACCTGGGCAACCGTCGCGTCCGCTGCGTCGGCGAACTGGCCGAAAACCAGTACCGCTCGGGTCTGGCCCGTATCGAGAAGGCCGTCAAGGAACGTCTGGGCCAGGCCGAGACCGAAGCCCTGATGCCGCACGACCTGATCAACTCCAAGCCGATCTCCGCGGCGCTGAAGGAGTTCTTCGGTGCGTCGCAGCTGTCGCAGTTCATGGACCAGACCAACCCGCTGTCCGAGATCACGCACAAGCGTCGCGTCTCGGCCCTGGGCCCGGGCGGTCTGACCCGCGAGCGCGCCGGCTTCGAAGTCCGCGACGTGCACCCGACCCACTATGGCCGCGTCTGCCCGATCGAAACGCCGGAAGGCCCGAACATCGGCCTGATCAACTCGCTGGCGCTGTATGCGCGCCTGAACGAGTACGGCTTCCTGGAGACCCCGTACCGCCGCGTGGTGGACTCGAAGGTCACCAACCAGATCGACTACCTGTCGGCCATCGAAGAAGGCAAGTACGTGATCGCCCAGGCGAACGCGTCGCTGAACGAAGGCGGTCAACTGGTCGACGAGCTGGTCTCCGCGCGTGAGAACGGCGAATCGGTGCTGACCTCGCCGGAACGCATCCAGTACATGGACGTGGCGCCGACGCAGATCGTGTCGGTCGCGGCCTCGCTGGTGCCTTTCCTGGAGCACGACGACGCGAACCGCGCGCTGATGGGCGCCAACATGCAGCGTCAGGCCGTTCCGACCCTGCGTCCTGAAAAGGCGTTCGTGGGCACGGGCGTCGAGCGCGTGGCCGCGAAGGACTCGGGCACGGTGGTCGCGGCGCGCCGCGGCGGTGTGGTCGATTACGTCGACACGAACCGCATCGTGATCCGCGTGAACGACGACGAGACCGTGGCCGGTGAAGTTGGTGTCGACATCTACAACCTGATCAAGTATCAGCGTAGCAACCAGAACACCAACATCCACCAGCGTCCGATCGTCAAGCGTGGCGACAAGGTCGGCGCGGAAGACATCATTGCCGACGGCGCATCGACCGACCTGGGTGAGCTGGCGCTGGGCCAGAACATGCTGGTCGCGTTCATGCCGTGGAACGGCTACAACTTCGAAGACTCGATCCTGATCTCCGAACGCGTGGTGGCCGAAGACCGCTACACCTCGATCCACATCGAGGAACTGGTGGTCATGGCCCGTGACACGAAGCTGGGCAGCGAGGAAATCACCCGCGACATCCCGAACCTGAGCGAACAGCAACTGGCTCGTCTGGACGAATCCGGCATCGTGTACATCGGTGCCGAGGTGAACCCGGGCGACGTGCTGGTCGGCAAGGTCACGCCCAAGGGCGAGACCACGCTGACGCCGGAAGAGAAGCTGCTGCGCGCGATCTTCGGCGAGAAGGCTTCGGACGTGAAGGACACGTCGCTGCGCGTGGACCAGGGCACCAACGGCACGGTCATCGACGTGCAGGTGTTCACCCGCGAAGGCATCCAGCGCGACAAGCGCGCCCAGCAGATCATCGACGACGAGCTGAAGCGCTTCCGCCTGGACCTGAACGACCAGCTGCGCATCGTGGAAGCCGACGCGTTCGACCGTGTCGAGAAGCTGCTGGTGAACAAGATCGCCAATGGCGGTCCGAAGAAGATCACCAAGGGCACCGTCATCTCGAAGGACTACCTGGCCGAGGTCGAGAAGTTCCACTGGTTCGACGTCCGTCCCGCCGAGGACGACATCGCCAACCAGCTGGAGTCGATCAAGAACTCGCTGGAGCAGACCCGTCACAGCTTCGACCTCGCCTATGACGAGAAGCGCAAGAAGCTGACGCAAGGTGACGAGCTGCCGGCCGGCGTGCTGAAGATGGTCAAGGTCTACCTGGCCGTCAAGCGCCGCCTGCAGCCTGGCGACAAGATGGCCGGCCGTCACGGCAACAAGGGCGTCGTGTCCAAGATCACCCCGATCGAGGACATGCCCTACATGGCCGACGGCACGCCTGCCGACATCGTGCTGAACCCGCTGGGCGTCCCGTCGCGGATGAACGTGGGCCAGGTGCTGGAAGTCCATCTGGGCTGGGCCGGCAAGGGCATCGGTCAACGCATCGGTGACATGCTGCAGCGCGAGGCCCGCGTGGCCGAGCTGCGCGACTTCATGGACCAGCTGTTCAACCAGAACGGCGGCAAGTCCGAGGAGCTGGCGCAACTGAGCGACGACGAGATCCTCGGCATGGCCCAGAACCTGCAGCACGGCGCCACCTTCGCGACCCCCGTCTTCGACGGCGCGAAGGAAAGCGAGATCCGCGCGATGCTGAAGCTGGCCTACCCGGACGACATCGCCGCGAAGAAGGGGCTCACGCCTACCCGCACGCAGGCCTTCCTGTATGACGGCCGCACCGGCGAGCAGTTCGAGCGTCCCACGACGATCGGCTACATGCACGTGCTGAAGCTGCATCACCTGGTCGACGACAAGATGCATGCCCGCTCCACCGGCCCGTACTCGCTGGTCACGCAGCAGCCGCTGGGCGGCAAGGCGCAGTTCGGCGGACAGCGTTTCGGCGAGATGGAAGTGTGGGCGCTGGAAGCCTACGGCGCTTCCTACATCCTGCAGGAAATGCTGACGGTGAAGTCCGACGACGTGAACGGCCGTACGAAGGTGTACGAGTCCATCGTCAAGGGCGAGCACTCGATCGAAGCCGGCATGCCCGAGTCGTTCAATGTGCTGGTGAAGGAAATCCGTTCGCTGGGCATCGACATCGAGCTCGAGCGCAACTAAAGAGAACAGGAGAATCGTATGAAGGGTTTGTTGGACCTGTTCAAGCAATTCACGCCGGACGAACATTTCGACGCGATCAAGATCGGGCTGGCCTCGCCCGAGAAGATCCGCTCGTGGTCGTTCGGTGAAGTGAAGAAGCCCGAGACCATCAACTACCGGACGTTCAAGCCGGAACGTGATGGCCTGTTCTGCGCCAAGATCTTCGGCCCGATCAAGGACTACGAGTGCCTGTGCGGCAAGTACAAGCGCCTGAAGCACCGTGGCGTGATCTGCGAGAAGTGCGGCGTCGAAGTCACCCAGACCAAGGTGCGCCGTGAGCGCATGGGCCACATCGAGCTGGCCGCTCCTTGCGCGCACATCTGGTTCCTGAAGTCGCTGCCGTCGCGTCTGGGCCTGGTGCTCGACATGACGCTGCGCGACATCGAGCGCGTGCTGTACTTCGAAGCGTACGTCGTGGTGGATCCGGGCATGACCCCGCTGAAGAAGTTCAGCATCATGTCCGAGGACGACTACGACGCGAAGCGCATCGAGTTCGGTGATGAGTTCATCGCGCTGATGGGCGCCGAAGGCATCCAGAAGCTGCTGGCGGAAATGGATCTCGACGTCGAGATCGACCGCCTGCGCAACGACATGACCGGCTCCGAGCTGAAGATCAAGAAGAACTCCAAGCGCCTCAAGGTGATGGAGGCCTTCAAGCGCTCGGGCATCAAGCCGAACTGGATGGTGCTGGAAGTGCTGCCGGTGCTGCCGCCGGACCTGCGTCCGCTGGTGCCGCTGGATGGCGGCCGCTTCGCGACGTCGGACCTGAACGACCTGTACCGCCGCGTCATCAACCGCAACAACCGTCTGGCCCGTCTGCTCGAGCTGAAGGCGCCTGAGATCATCGTGCGCAACGAAAAGCGCATGCTGCAGGAAGCCGTCGACTCGCTGCTGGACAACGGTCGCCGCGGCAAGGCGATGACCGGCGCGAACAAGCGTGCCCTCAAGTCGCTGGCCGACATGATCAAGGGCAAGAGCGGTCGCTTCCGTCAGAACCTGCTGGGCAAGCGCGTCGACTACTCGGGCCGTTCGGTCATCACCGTGGGCCCGACGCTCAAGCTGCACCAGTGCGGCCTGCCGAAGCTGATGGCGCTGGAGCTGTTCAAGCCCTTCATCTTCTCGCGCCTGGAAGCGATGGGCATCGCGACCACGATCAAGGCCGCGAAGAAGGAAGTCGAGAGCGGCACCCCCGTCGTCTGGGACATCCTGGAAGAGGTCATCAAGGAGCACCCGGTCCTGCTGAACCGTGCGCCGACGCTGCACCGCCTGGGCATCCAGGCGTTCGAGCCGGTGCTGATCGAAGGCAAGGCGATCCAGCTGCACCCGTTGGTCTGCGCTGCGTTCAACGCCGACTTCGACGGTGACCAGATGGCTGTCCACGTGCCGCTGTCGATCGAAGCGCAGATGGAAGCCCGCGTGCTGATGCTGGCGTCGAACAACGTGCTGTTCCCCGCGTCGGGCGAGCCGTCGATCGTGCCGTCGCAGGACGTGGTGCTGGGTCTGTACTACGCCACCCGCGAACGCACCAACGGCAAGGGCGAGGGCATGGTCTTCTCGGACATCCCCGAGATGATCCGCGCGCTGGAAAACGGCGCGGTGGAGATCACCGCCAAGATCAGCGTGCGTCTGACCGAGTACGTCAAGGACGGCGAGGAATGGGTCGCCCAGACCAAGCTGACCGACACGACCGTCGGTCGCGCGCTGTTGTCCGAGATCCTGCCCAAGGGCCTTCCCTTCTCCAACATCAACAAGGCGTTGAAGAAGAAGGAAATCTCCAGGCTGATCAACACGTCCTTCCGCAAGTGCGGCCTGAAGGAAACCGTGGTGCTGGCAGACAAGCTGCTGCAGTCCGGTTTCAAGCTGGCCACGCGCGCGGGCATCTCGATCGCCATCGACGACATGCTCGTGCCCAAGCAGAAGGCCGAGCTGATCGACCGCGCCGAGAAGGAAGTCAAGGAGATCGAGCAGCAGTACGTCTCGGGTCTCGTGACGGCCGGCGAGCGCTACAACAAGGTCGTCGACATCTGGGGCAAGACCGGTGACGAGGTCGGCAAGGTCATGATGTCGCAGCTGTCCAAGGAAAAGATCCTGGACCGCAACGGCAAGGAAGTCGAGCAGGAATCGTTTAACTCGATCTACATGATGGCCGACTCGGGCGCGCGGGGTTCCGCGGCGCAGATCCGTCAGCTGGCCGGCATGCGTGGCCTGATGGCGAAGCCGGACGGCTCCATCATCGAGACGCCGATCACGGCGAACTTCCGCGAAGGCCTGAACGTTCTGCAGTACTTCATCTCCACCCACGGTGCTCGTAAGGGCCTGGCGGACACGGCGCTGAAGACCGCGAACTCGGGTTACCTGACCCGTCGTCTGGTCGACGTGACGCAGGATCTGGTCGTGACCGAGACCGATTGCGGCACGGACAACGGCATCAACATGCGCGCGCTGGTGGAAGGCGGTGAGGTGATCGAGTCCCTGCGTGACCGCATCCTGGGTCGTGTGGCTGCGATCGACGTCGTGCATCCTGAAACGCAAGGCGTTCTGCTGACCGCCGGCAACATGCTGGACGAAGACATTCTGGACATGCTGGAAGCTGCCGGCGTGGACGAGGTCAAGGTCCGCACCCCGCTGACCTGCGCCACGCGCTTCGGTCTCTGCGCCAAGTGCTACGGCCGTGACCTGGGTCGCGGCGGCATGGTGAATACCGGCGAAGCAGTGGGCGTCATCGCCGCGCAGTCGATCGGCGAACCTGGCACCCAGCTGACGATGCGGACCTTCCACATCGGTGGCGCGGCGTCGCGTGCGGCGGTGGCCTCCAGCGTGGAAGCGAAGTCGGACGGCATCATCGGTTTCAACGCCACGATGCGCTATGTGACGAACGGCAAGGGCGAGCTGGTGGTGATTTCGCGTTCCGGCGAAATCGTCATCTCGGATCCGCACGGCCGTGAGCGCGAGCGTCACAAGGTGCCGTACGGCGCATTGCTGAACATCAAGGCTGACCAGACCGTCAAGGCCGGCCTGATCCTGGCCACCTGGGATCCGCTGACCCGCCCGATCATCACGGAATTCGCCGGCCAGGCGAAGTTCGAGAACGTCGAGGAAGGTGTCACCGTGGCCAAGCAGGTCGACGAAGTGACGGGCCTCTCCACGCTGGTCGTGATCGACCCGAAGCGCCGCGGCGCTGCCAAGGTCATCCGCCCGCAGGTCAAGCTGCTGGACGCCAACGGCCAGGAAGTGAAGATCCCCGGCACCGATCACTCGGTGACGATCGGCTTCCAGGTCGGCTCGCTGGTCCAGATCCGCGACGGACAGGAACTGGCGCCTGGTGAAGTGCTGGCACGTATCCCGGTGGAAGGTCAGAAGACTCGCGACATTACCGGCGGTCTGCCGCGCGTGGCCGAGCTCTTCGAAGCCCGCTCGCCGAAGGATGCCGGCTTCCTGGCGGAACAGACCGGTACGGTCTCGTTCGGCAAGGAGACCAAGGGCAAGGTCCGCCTCGAGATCACCGATCCGGAAGGTCGCAAGCACGAGCTGCTGGTGCCCAAGGAAAAGAACATCCTGGTGCACGAAGGCCAGGTGGTGAACCGCGGCGAACTGGTGGTCGACGGCCCTGCCGATCCGCAGGACATCCTGCGTCTGTTGGGTATCGAAGAACTGGCGCGCTACATCGTCGACGAAGTGCAGGACGTGTACCGTCTGCAGGGCGTGAAGATCAACGACAAGCACATCGAGGTGATCGTTCGCCAGATGCTGCGTCGCGTGCAGATCGTCAACCCGGGCGACTCGGCCTACATCGCCGGCGAGCAGGTCGAGCGTTCGGAACTGTTGGACACCAACGACCGCCTGCGCAGCGAGGGCAAGCTGACGGTCACGCATGCCGACGTGCTGCTGGGTATCACGAAGGCTTCGCTGTCGACGGACTCGTTCATCTCCGCGGCGTCGTTCCAGGAAACGACCCGCGTGCTGACCGAAGCCGCGATCATGGGCAAGCGCGACGAACTCCGTGGTCTGAAGGAGAACGTCATCGTGGGTCGCCTGATCCCCGCCGGTACCGGCATGGCCTTCCACCAGGCGCGTCGCGCCAAGGAAGAGATGGACGATGCCGAGCGCCGTTCCATCGCCATCCAGGAGGCCGAGGAAATGGCGGCCGTGCAGCTGTCCGCGCTTGACGCGGCCAGCGACGCCGGCGCCAGCGAGTAAGCGCAAGGACATCGAGCCGCTCGCGGCTTGATCCGAAGGCTGCCGTCCCGAAAGGGCGGCAGCCTTTTTCATTGGCGCACCGGAATCAGCTGGAAGACGTCTCGGCGTTCAGCTTCAGCCAGGCAGCGGGAGACAAAATGGGAAGTCCAAGCTTCGCCGCGCGTTTGGCTACCTTGAGGACGGCCCGATCGCGGGAGATGAGGATCGTCGGGCGGGAGGCGGCCAAGGCCAGGCCGAGATCGATGAACTTCTGGTCGTCGGTGTCACTGCAGCGCGGGCGCGCGATGCCGAGTTCCGGCTCGTTCACGAAGCGGCAATGCTGTTGGAAGGCGTCATCGATGCGAGCGGGATCGGGTGCATAGCGCGCGGCCACGCCGCGGCCGATCACATGGAGAAGCTCCGCCTTCATGGCCAGCGTGGCGGTCCAATGTAAGCGCCGGCTTACTACGGCCGCGATCAAGGGCGCCAGGGTGGTTTCGTCGAAAACCAGCCAGTCCATCACGATCTGCGTGTCCAGGATGACCAGTGGCGCAGGGGTGTCGGCGTTGTCCGGAAGCAGCGGAAAAGCAGTGGAAGCGGCGTCGTTCATAGGGTCCGGGAGCATAGCGCCTTGTGTGTTCGGGATGAACTCGCCTACAATCGCCGGCTCTCCAGCATGTCTTGATGCGTCCCGAGTCCAGGTTTCGAACCGGACCGGGGTTGATTCGAGCGTGGTGCCGCAAGGCGCTGCGCTTTTGTCGCTTGTGGAAGGCCCTCGATATCGCGGGTTTCCGGAAGGCCAGGGTGCGCTGGGGTTGTGACTTCAAACGGGAACAAGTTACTTATGCCAACCATCAATCAGCTCGTTCGCCACGGTCGTGAGACCGAGGTGACGAAATCCAAGTCGCCGGCCATGCAGTCGTGCCCGCAACGTCGTGGCGTCTGCACCCGCGTGTACACCACCACCCCGAAGAAGCCGAACTCGGCGCTTCGTAAGGTCGCCAAGGTGCGCCTGACCAACGGTTTCGAGGTCATCTCGTACATCGGCGGTGAAGGCCACAACCTGCAAGAGCACAGCGTCGTGCTCGTGCGCGGCGGCCGGGTCAAGGACTTGCCGGGTGTGCGTTACCACATCGTGCGCGGTTCGCTCGACCTGCAAGGCGTCAAGGATCGCAAGCAGTCGCGTTCCAAGTACGGCGCGAAGCGTCCGAAGAAGTAAGGCTCAACAGCCAAGGTCTTGGTGGCCGAGAGGTCATCGAATTTTTGCGGCCCGAGTGCCTGTGCACCGGCAGCCGAGTAAGTGGATCCCCCCAGATGTCGGTGGAGATCCCCGGCGGGGCGAAAGCCCTGACCAACTGAAGCATTGAAGGAAGAATCCATGCCACGTCGTCGCGAAGTACCCAAGCGCGAGATCCTCCCGGACCCGAAGTTCGGTAGCGTTGATCTGTCCAAGTTCATGAACGTCATCATGGAATCGGGCAAGAAGGCTGTCGCAGAGCGCATCATTTACGGTGCCCTGGAACAGGTCGAGAACAAGTCCGGCAAGGACCCGCTCGAGATCTTCATGATCGCGATCAACAACGTGAAGCCCATGGTCGAAGTGAAGTCCCGCCGCGTTGGCGGTGCGAACTACCAAGTTCCCGTGGAAGTTCGCCCCGTCCGCCGTCTGGCCCTCGCCATGCGCTGGTTGAAGGAATCCGCGCGCAAGCGCGGTGAGAAGTCGATGGCCCAACGTCTGGCCAACGAACTGCTGGAGGCCTCCGAAGGCCGTGGTGGCGCGATGAAGAAGCGCGATGAAGTCCACCGCATGGCAGACGCCAACAAGGCGTTCTCGCACTTCCGCTTCTAATCAAGACCTCTCTGGCCGCCTCGGGTTACTACTGACCCGATGGCGGCTCCATGCATTTGGAGTGACACCATGTCCCGCAAGACCCCCATCGAGCGCTACCGCAACATCGGTATCTCGGCGCACATCGATGCCGGCAAGACCACCACGACGGAACGCATCCTGTATTACACCGGTGTGAACCACAAGATCGGTGAAGTGCACGACGGCGCTGCCACGATGGACTGGATGGAGCAGGAACAAGAGCGCGGCATCACGATCACGTCGGCCGCGACGACCTGCTTCTGGAAGGGCATGGACATGTCCTACCCTGAGCATCGCTTCAACATCATCGACACCCCCGGACACGTCGACTTCACGATTGAAGTCGAGCGTTCGATGCGCGTCCTGGACGGCGCCTGCATGGTGTACTGCGCCGTCGGTGGCGTGCAGCCCCAGTCGGAAACCGTCTGGCGCCAAGCCAACAAGTACAAGGTGCCCCGCCTGGCGTTCGTCAACAAGATGGACCGCACCGGCGCGAACTTCTTCAAGGTCGTCGACCAGATGAAGACCCGCCTGAAGGCCAATCCCGTGCCCGTGGTCATCCCCATCGGCGCGGAAGAAAACTTCAAGGGCGTGGTGGACCTCTTCAAGATGAAGGCCATCATCTGGGACGAAGCGTCCCAGGGCATGAAGTTCACCTTCGAAGACATCCCCGCTGACCTGGTCGAAGTCGCCCAGGAATGGCGCGAGAAGATGGTCGAGGCCGCTGCCGAAGCCACCGAAGAGCTGATGAACAAGTACCTCGAGACGGGCGACCTGACCGAGGAAGAGATCAAGCTCGCGATCCGCAAGCGGACCATCGCGACCGAGATCCAGCCGATGCTGTGCGGCACCGCGTTCAAGAACAAGGGCGTGCAGCGCATGCTGGACGCCGTCATCGACTTCCTGCCGTCGCCGCTGGACATCCCGCCGGTGGCTGGCACGGACGAAGATGATCAGCCGATCACGCGTCAACGCACCGACGAAGAGAAGTTCTCGGCGCTGGCCTTCAAGCTGATGACCGACCCGTACGTCGGCCAACTGACTTTCGTGCGCGTCTATTCGGGCGTGCTGCAGTCGGGCGCGACCGTCTACAACCCGGTCCGCGGCAAGAAGGAACGTATCGGCCGGATCCTGCAGATGCACGCCAACCAGCGTGAAGAAATCAAGGAAATTCTGGCGGGCGACATCGCGGCTTGCGTGGGCCTGAAGGACGTCACGACGGGTGAAACCCTGTGCGATCCGGACAGCATCATCACGCTGGAGCGCATGGTCTTCCCGGAGCCGGTGATCTCGCAGGCTGTCGAGCCGAAGACCAAGGCTGACCAGGAAAAGATGGGCATCGCGCTGGGTCGCCTGGCTGCCGAAGATCCGTCCTTCCGCCTGCGCACCGACGAAGAATCGGGCCAGACCATCATTTCCGGCATGGGCGAGCTCCACCTGGAAATCATCGTCGACCGCATGAAGCGCGAATTCGGTGTTGAAGCCAACGTGGGCAAGCCGCAGGTGGCTTACCGCGAAACCGTCCGCAAGCCGGTGACCGACGTCGAAGGCAAGTTCGTGCGTCAGTCGGGCGGCAAGGGCCAGTACGGCCACGTCGTGTTCTCGCTGGAACCGCAAGAAGCCGGCAAGGGCTTCGAGTTCGTCGACGCCATCAAGGGCGGCGTGGTGCCGCGCGAGTTCATCCCCGCGGTCGAGAAGGGTGTCATCGACAGCCTGCCGAACGGCGTGCTGGCCGGCTACCCGGTCGTGGACGTGAAGGTCACGCTGACCTTCGGTTCGTACCACGATGTGGACTCGAACGAAAACGCGTTCAAGATGGCCGCCTCGATGGGCTTCAAGGAAGCCTGCCGTCGCGCCAGCCCGGTCATCCTCGAGCCGATGATGGCCGTGGAAGTCGAAACGCCGGAAGACTATGCTGGTACGGTGATGGGTGACCTGTCCAGCCGTCGCGGCATGGTGCAGGGCATGGACGACATGGTCGGTGGCGGCAAGATCATCAAGGCGGAAGTTCCGCTGTCCGAGATGTTCGGCTACTCGACCTCGCTGCGTTCGGCCACGCAAGGCCGTGCGACGTACACGATGGAGTTCAAGCACTACAGCGAAGCTCCTAAGAACGTCGCCGACGCGATCGTCACTGCTCGCGCGAAGTGATGACCTGAGCCGGTGCTTTCGAGTGCCGGCTCGCTTCGTTCTCGATATCGAATCGTCTTCGCAGTGATTCCTCCCGGTTGCCGGTCGCCGGGGTTCCAGGACACTGCGGAAACGCTAAACCAACAGACCGGACAGATGCTCTTTTTGGAGAATTGAAATGGCAAAAGGCAAGTTTGAACGTACCAAGCCGCACGTGAACGTGGGCACGATTGGCCACGTTGACCATGGCAAGACCACGCTGACGGCCGCGATCGCGACCGTGCTGTCGAAGAAGTTCGGCGGCGAAGCCAAGGCGTACGACCAGATCGACGCGGCGCCGGAAGAAAAGGCGCGTGGCATCACGATCAACACGGCGCACGTCGAGTACGAGACGGCCAACCGCCACTACGCGCACGTTGACTGCCCGGGCCACGCTGACTATGTGAAGAACATGATCACGGGCGCGGCACAGATGGACGGCGCGATCCTGGTGTGCTCGGCCGCTGACGGCCCGATGCCCCAGACCCGCGAGCACATCCTGCTGGCACGTCAGGTCGGTGTGAAGTTCATCATCGTCTTCCTGAACAAGTGCGACATGGTGGACGACGCCGAGCTGCTGGAGCTGGTGGAAATGGAAGTCCGCGAGCTGCTGAGCAAGTACGACTTCCCGGGCGACGACACGCCGATCATCAAGGGCTCGGCCAAGCTGGCGCTGGAAGGCGACACGGGCGACCTGGGCGAACAGGCCATCATGCGCCTGGCTGATGCGCTGGACACCTACATCCCCCAACCGGACCGTGCCGTTGACGGCGCGTTCCTGCTGCCGGTGGAAGACGTGTTCTCGATCTCGGGCCGCGGCACCGTGGTGACGGGTCGTGTCGAGCGCGGCATCATCAAGGTCGGCGAGGAAATCGAGATCGTCGGTATCCGCGAAGTCCAGAAGACGACCGTGACCGGCGTGGAAATGTTCCGCAAGCTGCTGGACCAGGGTCAAGCCGGCGACAACGTCGGTATCCTGCTGCGCGGCACCAAGCGTGAAGACGTCGAGCGCGGCCAGGTGCTGGCCAAGCCCGGCTCGATCAAGCCGCACACCCACTTCACCGCTGAGATCTATGTTCTGAGCAAGGAAGAGGGCGGCCGTCACACCCCGTTCTTCAACAACTACCGCCCCCAGTTCTACTTCCGCACGACGGACGTGACCGGTGCCGTGGAGCTGCCGAAGGACAAGGAAATGGTCATGCCTGGCGACAACGTCAGCATCACCGTGAAGCTGATCGCTCCGATCGCCATGGAGCAAGGTCTGCGCTTCGCCATCCGTGAAGGCGGTCGTACCGTCGGCTCGGGCGTCGTGGCCACCATCATCGAGTAAATCTTTTGCTGGTACCCGTCGGGTACCGGTGAGGCGCGCTGCCCGCTTCGGCGGGTGGTGCGTCCCCCACTCGGCGGCGCCATCGCTGCCTCCGCGATGCCTTGCGCATTGCGTCGCTCTTTGAAGGAAAAGTCATGTCTACCAAGCAAAAGATCCGCATCCGGCTGAAGGCCTTCGATTACAAGCTGATCGACCAATCGGCCCTGGAAATCGTGGAAACCGCCAAGCGCACCGGCGCGATCGTCAAGGGTCCCGTGCCCCTGCCGACCCGCAAGGAACGTTTCGACATCCTGCGTTCGCCGCACGTCAACAAGACGTCGCGTGACCAGTTTGAAATCCGCACCCATCAGCGTCTGATGGACATCGTCGACCCGACCGACAAGACGGTCGACGCGCTGATGAAGCTGGACCTGCCGGCTGGCGTGGACGTCGAGATCAAGCTGCAGTAATGCAGTCGGGCGCCGGCGCGATCCGGCCGCTCCCTGAAAGGCGACCCTCGGGTCGCCTTTTTCTTTGGGTGCCGATGGCGCTTGGCTTGCGGTGTGGTCAGGGTTGACGCTATACTCCGCAGCTTTTCCGCGCCGGGATTCCCTGGTGCGGCTTCGTCGCATCGCCGTCGAAGGGGTTTGGGGCCTTTACCCCTGTCCTCATCGAAGGAGCGATGCTTGTCGGCCCGGCCAATCGATGTCGGGTGTGTGAAATGACTTCAGGCGCGCGGCGGTGTCTCCGTCGAGGCGTTCGGGGTCAGGAGAAAACCATGAGTCTTAGCAATCGTCTCGGATTGCTGGGCCGCAAGGTGGGCATGATGCGTGTGTTCACGGTCGACGGTGATACCGTCCCCGTGACCGTGCTGGACGTGTCCAACAATCGCGTGACCCAGGTCAAGACCGAAGAAACCGACGGCTACAGCGCCATCCAAGTGACGTACGGTGCCCGCAAGGCCTCCCGCGTTACCAAGCCGCAAGCGGGTCACCTCGCCAAGGCTGGTGTTGAAGCCGGTGAAATCATCAAAGAATTCCGCGTTGATGCCGCGGTCGCCGCCGAATACAAGGCTGGCGCTCAAGTCCCCGTGACGCTGCTCGCCGCCGGCCAATTGGTCGACGTGCAAGGCACCTCGATCGGCAAGGGCTTCGCAGGCACCATCAAGCGCCACAACTTCAGTTCGCAGCGCGCTTCGCACGGTAACAGCCGTTCGCACAACGTTCCTGGCTCCATCTCGATGGCCCAGGATCCGGGTCGCGTGTTCCCGGGCAAGAAGATGTCGGGCCACCTCGGCGACGTCACCGTGACCGTCCAGAACCTGGATGTCGTCCGCATCGACGAAGCCCGCCAGCTGGTGCTGGTCCGTGGTGCCGTTCCTGGCGCGAAGGAAGGATTCGTCGTGATCCGTCCGGCCGTCAAGGTCAAGGTCAAGAAGGGAGCCAACTGATGCAACTCGAGCTCCTGAATGAGCAGGGTCAGGCGACGTCGAAGGTCGACGCTCCCGACACCCTTTTCGCTCGTGATTACAACGAAGCCCTGGTGCACCAGGTGGTCGTGGCTTATCAGGCCAACGCCCGTCAAGGCACCCGCGCCCAGCTGACCCGCGCTGAAGTCCGTCACTCGACGAAGAAGCCGTTCCGTCAGAAGGGTACCGGCAACGCGCGTGCTGGTATGACGTCCTCCCCGCTGTGGCGTGGGGGCGGTCGCATCTTCCCGAACAAGCCTGACGAGAACTTCTCGCACAAGCTGAACAAGAAGATGTACCGCGCTGGCATGGCCGCGATCCTGTCGCAGCTGGCCCGTGAAGGTCGTCTGGCCGTCGTGGACTCGATCTCGATCGAAGCCCCGAAGACCAAGCTGCTGGCTGCCAAGCTCAAGGGCATGGGTCTGAATCACGTCATGGTGATCTCCGACCTGGTGGACGACAACCTGCTGCTCGCTTCGCGCAATCTGCCGAACGTGCTGGTCGTCGAGCCGCGTTATGTCGATCCGCTGTCGCTGGTCTTCTACAAGAAGGTCCTGGTGACGAAGGCTGCGATCGAGCAACTGAAGGAGATGCTGGCATGAGCGCGCCCAAGTTTGCTGATGGCCGTCTGGCCAAGGTGCTGCTCGCTCCGATCGTGTCCGAAAAGGCCACGATGGCTGGCGAAAAGCACAACCAAGTCCTGTTCAAGGTCTTGCGCGACGCGACGAAGCCCGAGATCAAGGCCGCTGTTGAACTGATGTTCAAGGTCGAGGTCGACGCGGTCAACGTCGTCAACGTCAAGGGCAAGACCAAGCGCTTCGGTGGCCGTCAAGGCCGTCGCGACCACGTCAAGAAGGCGTACGTGTCGCTGAAGGCTGGCCAGGAGCTCAACTTCTCCGGGGAGGCTGCGTAATGGCCGTCGTTAAAGTCAAGCCGACTTCGCCTGGCCGTCGTGGCGTGGTGAAGGTGGTGCACAAGCACCTGCACAAGGGCGCTCCCGAGGCTTCGCTGCTGGAGCCCCAGAAGCAGAACGCTGGCCGTAACAACAACGGTCACATCACGATGCGCCACAAGGGCGGTGGTCATAAGCACCACTACCGCGTGGTGGACTTCCGTCGCAACAAGGACGGCATCCCGGCGAAGGTCGAGCGCATCGAGTACGACCCGAACCGTACGGCTCACATCGCGCTGGTGTGCTATGCCGACGGCGAGCGTCGCTACATCATCGCTCCGCGCAACCTGGAAGTCGGTTCGACGATCCTGAGCGGCGCGGAAGCCCCGATCAAGGTCGGCAACACGCTGCCCATCCGCAACATCCCCGTGGGTTCGACGATCCACTGCGTGGAACTGCTGCCGAGCAAGGGTGCCCAGATCGCCCGCTCCGCCGGTACTTCTGTGGTGCTGATGGCGCGTGATGGTTCCTACGCCCAGATCCGTCTGCGCTCCGGCGAAGTCCGCCGCGTGCACATCGACTGCCGCGCGACCATCGGCGAAGTGAGCAACGAAGAGCACAGCCTGCGCCAGTACGGCAAGGCCGGCGCCATCCGCTGGAAGGGCATCCGCCCGACCGTGCGCGGTACCGCCATGAACCCGGTCGACCACCCGCACGGTGGTGGTGAGGGTCGTACGGGTGAAGGTCAGGCCCCTGTGTCGCCGTGGAACACCCTGACGAAGGGCTACCGCACTCGCAACAACAAGCGCACGCAGACTTTCATCGTCTCGCGTCGCAAGAAGTAAGGGGTAGACCCACATGGCTCGTTCCCTCAAGAAGGGTCCCTTTGTGGACCACCACCTGATGGCCAAGGTCGACAAGGCCGTTGCCATCAAGGACAAGAAGCCCATCAAGACCTGGTCGCGTCGCTCGACGATCCTGCCCGAGTTCATCGGTCTGACGATCGCCGTGCACAACGGCAAGCAGCACGTGCCGGTCTATGTGTCGGACCAGATGGTCGGTCACAAGCTGGGTGAATTCGCTCTGACCCGCACCTTCAAGGGCCACCCGGCCGACAAGAAGGCCGGGAAGAAGTAAGGATGACGACGATGGAAACCAAAGCAATCGTTCGTGGCGTCCGCCTGTCGTTTGATAAGGGCCGCCTGGTGGCGGACCTGATCCGCGGCAAGAAGGTGGATCAAGCGCTGAACATCCTGGAGTTCACCCAGAAGAAGGCCGCGCTGATCATCAAGAAGGCGCTGGAATCGGCCATCGCCAATGCCGAGCACAACGACGGTGCCGACATTGACGAGCTGAAGGTCACTTCGATCTACGTGGAGCAGGGCACCACGCTGAAGCGGTTCTCCGCGCGCGCCAAGGGCCGCGGCAATCGCATCAGCAAGCCGACCTGCCATATCTACGTGACCGTCGGCCACTGAGCCTGAAGGAAGACTATGGGACAGAAAATTCATCCGACTGGCTTCCGCCTGCCCGTCACCCGTAACTGGGCGTCGCGCTGGTACGCGAACAACCAGAACTTCGCCAGCATGCTGGCTGAGGATCTGCAAGTCCGCGAGTTCCTGAAGGCCAAGCTGAAGAACGCCGCCGTTTCGCGCATCCTGATCGAGCGTCCTGCCAAGAACGCCCGCATCACGATCTTCTCGGCCCGTCCGGGCGTGGTGATCGGCAAGAAGGGCGAGGACATCGAGAACCTGAAGGCCGAGCTGGCCAAGCGTCTGGGCGTGCCCGTCGCTGTGAACATCGAAGAAGTGCGCAAGCCCGAAATCGATGCTCAGCTCATCGCCGACTCGATCACCCAGCAGCTCGAAAAGCGCATCATGTTCCGCCGTGCGATGAAGCGCGCGATGCAGAACGCGATGCGTCTGGGTGCCCAAGGCATCAAGATCATGTCCGCCGGCCGTCTGAACGGCATCGAAATCGCTCGTACCGAGTGGTATCGCGAAGGTCGTGTGCCGCTGCACACCCTGAAGGCTGACATCGATTACGGCTTCTCCGAAGCCAAGACCACCTACGGCGTGATCGGCGTCAAGGTGTGGGTGTATCGCGGTGACCGCCTGGCCAATGGCGAGGCTCCCGTGATCAACACCCCCCCGGGTGCCGAAGATGACCGCCGTCCCCGTCGCAATGCCCGTCCGGGCGCGCCGGGTGGCCGTGGTCGTGGCGACAAGCCTGCCGAAGGCGGCGACAAGCCTGCTGCGAAGCGTGTGGTGCGCAAGCCCGCCGCTGACGGCGGCCAGGCGTAAGGAGAACTCAACATGCTGCAACCCGCTCGTCGCAAATACCGCAAGGAGCAAAAGGGCCGCAACACTGGTGTTGCGACCCGCGGCGCGACCGTCGCTTTCGGTGACTTCGGCCTGAAGGCCACCGAGCGCGGCCGTATCACGGCTCGTCAGATCGAAGCGGCTCGCCGCGCCATCTCGCGTCACATCAAGCGCGGTGGCCGGATCTTCATCCGGATCTTCCCGGATAAGCCGATCTCGCAAAAGCCTGCTGAAGTCCGTATGGGCAACGGTAAGGGCAACCCGGAGTACTACGTGGCTGAAATCCAGCCCGGCAAGGTGCTCTACGAAGTCAACGGCGTGCCTGAGGCACTGGCGCGCGAGGCGTTCACGCTGGCCGCTGCCAAGCTGCCGCTGCGCTGCACCTTCGTGGCGCGCCAGCTCGGCGCCTGATTGGAGAACACCCCATGAAAGCATCTGAACTGCGCGCGAAAGACGTGGCTGCCCTGAAGAAGGAAGTCACCGATCTGCTGAAGGCCCACTTTGGTCTGCGCATGCAAAAGGCGACGCAACAACTGACCAACACTTCGGTGTTGGGCAATACGCGTCGTGACATTGCCCGCGCCAAGACCATCCTGGCCGAGAAGAAGGGAGCCGCGAAATGACGCAAGCTCAAGAGAAGAACACCCGCACCCTGATCGGTCGCGTCGTCAGCGACAAGCGCGCCAAGACGATCACCGTGCTGGTTGAGCGCCGTGCCAAGCACGAGCTCTACGGCAAGATCGTGGCCCGTTCCCGCAAGTACCACGCCCATGACGAAAATGGCGAGTACAAGATGGGCGACGTGGTCGAGATCGCCGAAGGCCGTCCGCTCTCGAAGACCAAGAGCTGGGTCGTGACCCGTCTGGTCCAGAAGGCTCAGCTGGTCTGATCGCCGATGTCGCGCGTTAGGCGCGACGTGGTCAGGGGTGGGTGACCACCCATGGCTGTCAATGGCTGGAACATCGGAATTCCCGGTGTCCAGCCATTTTTCGTTTTTCGCGGCACACTCTGCCGCTTTCATTCACCGACAACAGAATCAGGAGCGCGACATGCTGAAAGTGGGCGATCGACTGCCGGCCGGCAATCTGCAGGAATTCATCGAAGTCGAGGGCGAAGGCTGCTCGCTGGGGCCGAACAGCTTCGACATCGAGAAGCTGACCGCAGGGAAGACCGTGGCCATCTTCGCGCTGCCTGGCGCGTTCACGCCGACTTGCTCCGCCCAGCACGTGCCGGGCTATGTTGCGCAGGCTGATGCGCTCAAGGCTGCGGGTGTGGATGAAGTCTGGTGTGTGTCCGTCAACGATGCGTTCGTGATGGGTGCTTGGGGTCGTGAGCAGAAGACGGCTGGCAAGGTCCGGATGATGGCCGACGGCAGTGCCACCTTCACCCAAGCGACGGGACTGACGTTGGACCTCGTCGCACGCGGCATGGGCTTGCGCTCGCAGCGCTATTCGATGCTGGTGAAGGATGGTGTGGTCAAGAGCCTCAACATCGAAGCGCCGGGCAAGTTCGAGGTCAGCGACGCCGGAACGCTGCTCAAGCAGGCGCAGTCGCTCTGACACGCAACAACATCAGTTGACAGGCGGATTGTGCTTGCCGCATAATCCGCAGCTTCGCCGAATGGTGGCTCCGTCGCTCGACGGGTCCTGTGACCAGCGCACAGGGCAGCAGCCTTCGGTTCTAGGTTTCTTGCCCATTTAGGCCAGACGCGGGTCGCCGCAAGGTGACAGGTGATTGGCTTACGGGCCCAAGACTGACCGCTCTCTGGATGGCTGCGATGGTCGCAGTTGCCTGAGCGGGAAAAGTTGGGGACAGACATGATCCAAATGCAATCGCGACTCGATGTCGCGGACAACACTGGCGCCAAGTCCGTCATGTGCATCAAGGTGCTTGGTGGTTCCAAGCGTCGTTATGCGCATATTGGCGACATCATCAAGGTCAGCATCAAGGAAGCTGCGCCGCGTGGCCGCGTCAAAAAAGGCGAGGTTTACAACGCGGTGGTCGTGCGCACTGCCAAGGGTGTGCGCCGCCAAGACGGCTCCCTGGTCAAGTTCGACGGCAATGCCGCCGTGCTGCTGAACGCCAAGCTGGAGCCCATCGGCACCCGCATCTTCGGCCCGGTGACGCGTGAACTGCGTACCGAGCGCTTCATGAAGATCGTGTCGCTGGCGCCTGAGGTGCTCTAAGCCCCGCTCAGACAAAGGTATTGCCATGAACAAGATTCGCACAGGCGACGAGATCATCGTCCTGACCGGCCGCGACAAGGGTAAGCGCGGCACCGTGACGCTGCGCGTGGACGCTGACCATGTCGTCATCGACGGCATCAACGTCGTCAAGAAGCACGTCAAGCCGAACCCGCTGAAGGGTACGACCGGCGGCATCGTCGACAAGTCCATGCCCATCCATCAATCCAACGTGGCGATCTTCAACGCCGCTTCCGGCAAGGCCGATCGCGTGGGCATCAAGCTCGGCGCCGACGGCAAGCGGGTGCGCGTGTTCAAGTCGACCGGCGAAGAGATCAAGGCCTAAGGGGTAAGACATGGCTCGTTTGCAAGAGTTCTATCGCGAGAAGGTCGTCCCCGGTCTGACCGAAAAGTTCGGCTACAAGTCCGTGATGGAAGTGCCGCGCATCACCAAGATCACGCTGAACATGGGCGTGAGCGAGGCGGTCGCTGACAAGAAGGTCATGGATCACGCCGTCGGCGACCTGACCAAGATCGCTGGCCAGAAGCCCGTGGTGACGAAGTCGAAGAAGGCAATCGCCGGCTTCAAGATCCGTGACGGCGTGCCTATCGGCTGCATGGTGACCCTGCGTGGCGCCACGATGTACGAATTCCTGGATCGTTTCGTGACCGTGGCCCTGCCGCGCGTCCGTGACTTCCGCGGTATCTCGGGTCGTTCGTTCGACGGTCGCGGCAACTACAACATCGGCGTCAAGGAACAGATCATCTTCCCCGAAATCGAATACGACAAGGTGGATGCTCTGCGTGGTCTGAACATCAGCATCACGACGACTGCCAAGACGGACGACGAAGCCAAGGCACTCCTGGCTGCGTTCAAGTTCCCGTTCAAGAACTGAGGTGACCCGTGGCAAAACTCTCGATCAAGCAACGTGAGCTGAAGCGCGCCCAACTGGTCGCCAAGTACGCAAAGAAGTACGCGGAACTGAAGGCCATCATCGACGACAGCAAGAAGTCGGACGAAGAGCGCTATCTGGCCCGCCTGGAGCTGCAGAAGCTGCCCCGCAACGCCAACCCGACCCGCCAGCGCAACCGCTGCGAGCTGACCGGCCGTCCCCGTGGCACGTTCCGCAAGTTCGGCCTGGCACGTAACAAGATTCGTGAGCTGGCCTTCAAGGGCGACATCCCCGGTGTCGTCAAGGCCAGCTGGTAATCGGCAGGTTTAGGAGATTTCGTATGAGCATGAGTGATCCTATCGCCGATATGCTGACCCGCATTCGCAACGCCCAGAGCGTTGAGAAGGCCAGCGTCGTGATGCCTTCGTCGAAGCTGAAGGTCGCGATCGCCAAGGTCCTGAAGGATGAAGGCTATATCGATGATTTCGCGGTGCGTGGCGATGCCGCCCGCCCCGAGCTCGAGATCGCGCTGAAGTATTACGCCGGCCGTCCGGTGATCGAGCGCATCGAGCGCGTGAGCCGTCCCGGCCTGCGCATCTACAAGGGCCGCCACGATATTCCCCAGGTCATGAATGGCCTGGGTGTGGCGATCGTCACCACCCCGAAGGGCGTGATGACCGACCGCAAAGCACGTCAAGCCGGTGTCGGCGGCGAAGTGCTCTGCTACGTCGCATAAGCCAAGGAGAGACAGACAATGTCCCGCGTTGGAAAAATGCCGGTCGTCCTCCCGCAAGGCGTGGAAGTGACGATCAGCGCTGAGAAGATCAGCGTCAAGGGTGCCCAAGGTACCCTGTTCGTGGCCGTGAACCCGCTGGTTACGGTCAAGCTCGAAGGCGGCAAGCTGACGTTCGTTCCCGTCAACGAATCGGCAGAAGCCGATGCGATGAGCGGCACGATGCGCGCCCTGCTGGCCAACATGGTCAACGGTGTCAGCAAGGGCTTCGAAAAGAAGCTGAACCTGGTCGGCGTGGGTTTCCGCGCCCAAGCCCAGGGTCAGAAGCTGAACCTGCAGATCGGGTTCTCGCACCCGGTCGTCAAGGACATGCCGGCTGGCATCAAGGTCGAATGCCCGACCCAGACGGAAATCCTGATCAAGGGTGCCGATCGCCAGGTCGTCGGTCAGATCGCCGCTGAAGTGCGCGCGATCCGTCCGCCGGAGCCCTACAAGGGCAAGGGCATCCGCTACGCCGACGAAAAGGTCTCCCTCAAAGAGACCAAGAAGAAGTAAGGAGCCGCGCCATGCTGAACAAGAAGGAACAACGCCTGCGTCGTTCGCGTCAAACGCGTGCTCGCATCGCCCTGCAGCGCGTGGCCCGTCTGACGGTCTTCCGCTCGAACCTGCATATCTACGCCTCGGTCATCTCCGAAGACGGTCAGCGCGTGCTGGCCTCCGCTTCGACGGCCGAGAAGGAAGTGCGCACGCAGCTGTCCGGCAAGGGCGGCAACGTGGCCGCCGCAAGCCTGATCGGCAAGCGCATCGCCGAGAAGGCGAAGGCCGCTGGCGTCGAGAAGGTGGCTTTCGACCGTTCGGGCTTCGCTTACCACGGCCGTGTCAAGGCCCTGGCTGAAGCCGCTCGCGAAGCCGGCCTGCAGTTCTGACGCTCAAAGGATTAGGAAATGGCAAAATTTCAACCCCGCGCTCAGACCGAAGGCAACGACGACGGCCTGAAGGAAAAGATGATTGCGGTGAACCGCGTCACGAAGGTTGTGAAGGGCGGCCGCACGCTGTCCTTCGCTGCGCTGACCGTGGTCGGTGATGGCGATGGCCGCATCGGCATGGGCAAGGGCAAGGCCAAGGAAGTTCCGGTCGCCGTGCAAAAGGCGATGGAATCGGCCCGCCGCAACATGGTCAAGGTCCAGCTGCGCAACGGCACCATCCAGCACAACGTGGTGGGTGAGCACGGCGCTGCGCACGTGATCATGGCACCGGCTCCGGCTGGTACCGGCGTGATCGCCGGCGGCCCGATGCGCGCTGTCTTCGAAGTGATGGGCGTGACCGACATCGTGACCAAGAGCCACGGTTCGACCAACCCTTACAACATGGTTCGTGCCACGCTGGACGCGCTCAAGCGCTGCTCCACGCCTGCCCAAGTGGCGGCGAAGCGCGGCAAGACGGTTGAAGAAATCTTCAACTGAGCGCCAGGAGATCGAGATGTCTGAAAAGAAAACGCTCACGGTCAAGCTGGTTCGTAGCCCGATCGGCTGCCGTGAAGATCATCGCGCGACGGTGGTCGGCCTGGGTCTTCGCAAGCTGAACAGCACGAAGACGCTGGAAGACACGCCGGCGGTCCGCGGCATGATCAACAAGATCGCCTACCTGGTGCAGGTGCTGTAAGCACGGCATCGACGAGGAACACAAGATGCAACTCAATACCATCAAGCCCGCCGCTGGTGCCAAGCACGCCAAGCGTCGCGTGGGCCGTGGCATCGGCTCCGGTCTGGGAAAGACCGCAGGCCGTGGCCACAAGGGACAGAAGTCGCGTGCCGGTGGCTTCCACAAGGTCGGCTTCGAAGGCGGTCAGATGCCGCTGCAACGTCGCCTGCCCAAGCGTGGTTTCAAGTCGCTGGCTCGTCCGTTCAATGCGGAAGTGACGCTGTCGGAACTGAACCTGCTGACGAGCGAAGAGATTGACCTGCTGACGCTGAAGGCTGTTGGTCTGGTGTCCGAGCTGGCGAAGGCTGTCAAGGTCATCAAGTCCGGCGAGATCACCCGCAAGGTGAGCATCAAGGGTCTGGGCGTGACGGCCGGCGCGAAGACGGCGATCGAAGCCGCTGGCGGCTCCGTCGCTTGATCATCCAAGCACAGGACTAGGCAGCAGTGGCAAGCAACGCATCACAGTTGGCCAAGAGCGGCAAGTTCGGCGACCTGCGTCGTCGGCTTGTGTTCCTGGTGCTCGCGCTGGTCGTCTACCGTGTCGGGGCTCATATCCCCGTGCCCGGCATCGATCCGACGCAGCTCCAGCAGCTGTTCAAGGGTCAGCAGGGCGGGATCCTGAGCCTGTTCAACATGTTCTCGGGCGGTGCGCTGTCGCGCTTCACCGTCTTCGCGCTAGGGATCATGCCCTACATCTCGGCCTCGATCGTCATGCAGTTGATGACGTACGTGGTGCCGAGTCTGGAGGCGCTGAAGAAGGAAGGCGAAGCGGGGCGTCGCAAGATCACGCAGTACACCCGTTACGGCACGTTGGGCCTGGCGATCTTCCAGAGCTTGAGCATTGCTTTCGCGCTGGAGAGCTCTCCTGGGCTGGTGTTGAGACCGGGCTTCGGCTTCCGCATCACTGCGGTGACGAGTCTCGTCGCTGGCACGATGTTCCTGATGTGGCTGGGTGAGCAGATCACGGAACGTGGTCTGGGCAACGGCATCTCGATCCTGATCTTTGGCGGTATCGCCGCAGGTCTGCCGGGTGCCATCGGTGGTCTGCTCGAGCTGGTTCGTACCGGCGCGATGAGCGTGATCTCCTGCTTGCTCGTGATCGCGATCGTCATCGGCGTGACCTACCTGGTCGTGTTCGTTGAACGAGGTCAGCGGAAGATCCTGGTCAACTATGCCAAGCGGCAGGTTGGCAACAAGGTCTACGGTGGCCAGAGTTCGCATCTGCCGCTGAAGCTGAACATGTCGGGTGTGATTCCGCCGATCTTCGCGTCGTCGATCATCCTGCTTCCGACCACGCTGGTGAGTTGGTTCGCGACGGGCGACAGCATGCGCTGGTTGAAGGACATCTCTGACGCTCTGCGTCCGGGGCAACCGATCTACGTGCTGCTGTATTCGGCCGCGATCGTGTTCTTCTGCTTCTTCTACACGGCACTGGTGTTCAACAGCCGTGAGACCGCAGACAACCTGAAGAAGAGTGGTGCGTTCATCCCCGGGATCCGTCCTGGAGACCAGACGGCTCGACACATCGACAAGATCCTGTCCAGGCTGACGCTGGCAGGCGCGGTGTACATCACCGGCGTGTGTCTGCTGCCTGAGTTCCTGACGCTGAAGTACAACGTCCCGTTCTACTTCGGTGGCACCTCGCTGTTGATCATCGTGGTCGTCACGATGGACTTCTGGGCCCAGGTCCAGTCCTACGTGATGAGCCAGCAGTACGAGTCGCTGCTGAAGAAGGCCAGTTTCAAGGCCAACTGAAGTCGCTGGGCAAACAGAATTTGTGTAGTGCTCGCATCGTGTTCCGGGCGAAGTGAGCTTTTTAGCAACCCCCGGATCAACGCTGATTGAGCGAACAGAGTAGGTCAAGGAGCAGACCATGAAAGTTTCGGCATCTGTCAAGAAGATGTGCCGCAATTGCAAGATCATCCGTCGTAATGGCGTGGTGCGTGTGATCTGTACCGATCCGCGGCACAAGCAGCGCCAAGGCTGATTGGCCTAACGACTGCAAGCGAATTAGAGGACGCACATGGCACGTATTGCTGGTATCAACATTCCGCCGCACAAGCACACGGAGATCGGTCTGACTTCGATCTACGGCATTGGCCGTACGACCGCGCAGAAGATCTGCAACAACTGCGGCATCCCGCTGGACAAGAAGGTCAAGGACCTGAACGACTCCGATCTGGAAAAGATCCGTGAGGAAGTCGGCCGCCTGACCATCGAAGGCGACCTGCGTCGCGAGATGTCCATCAACATCAAGCGCCTGATGGACTTGGGTTGCTATCGTGGCTTCCGCCATCGCCGTGGCCTGCCGGTGCGCGGCCAGCGTACCCGCACGAATGCCCGTACCCGCAAGGGTCCGCGCAAGTCGGCGGCGACCGGCAAGAAGTAACCCGCGGCATCTGAAGAAAGCTAACCATGGCAAAAGCACCCAATAACCAGGCTGCCCAGCGCGTTCGCAAGAAGGTTCGCAAGAACGTCGCCGACGGTATTGCCCACGTGCACGCTTCGTTCAACAACACCATCATCACGATCACTGATCGTCAAGGCGGTGCGTTGTCTTGGGCGTCGTCGGGCGGCCAAGGCTTCAAAGGCTCGCGCAAGTCGACCCCCTTCGCTGCCCAGGTGGCTGCTGAAGTGGCCGGCCGCGCTGCTCAAGAGCAAGGCATCAAGAACCTGGACGTCAAGATCAAGGGCCCCGGCCCGGGTCGCGAATCGTCGGTGCGCGCTCTGGCTGCGCTCGGCATCCGCATCAACTCGATCTCTGACGTGACGCCGGTGCCGCACAACGGTTGCCGTCCGCAGAAGCGCCGCCGCATCTAAGCGGTGCTGCTGAACGGTCGCGATTAGTGCGATAATCTCCGGTTCGTTCAGAACACGCCGGCTGGTGCGAGAGCGCCAGCCGGCCGTTTTGCTGAGGGGCTGAAACGCACCTCGGCGGGTACCGGCGGAAACGCCGACCCGTTTGAAGTCTCCGACTTCTTGAAGCCCACCGTCCGAGCCTACAAAAACACTGGCCGGACTCGCGCGTTGCCCGGAATGTCTCCGAGCTCGCGTCAGATTGATGAAGGACACGCAAAGTGGCACGTTATCTCGGCCCGAAGGCCAAACTTTCCCGCCGTGAAGGCACCGACCTGTTCCTGAAGAGCGCCCGCCGCGCCATCAGCGACAAGGCCAAGTTCGACACCAAGCCTGGCCAACATGGCCGCACCTCGGGTCAGCGCACGTCCGACTTCGGTCTGCAGCTGCGTGAGAAGCAGAAGGTCAAGCGCATGTATGGCGTGCTGGAGCGTCAGTTCCGCCGCTACTTCGCTGAAGCCGAGCGCCGCAAGGGTTCGACCGGTGTCAACCTGCTGGTGCTGCTGGAATCGCGCCTGGACAACGTCGTCTATCGCATGGGCTTCGGCTCGACCCGCGCGGAAGCCCGCCAGCTGGTCTCGCACAAGAGCATCACCGTGAATGGCGAAGTCGTGAACATCGCCTCCTACCTGGTGAAGGCCGGTGACGTGGTCGCCGTGCGTGAGAAGTCCAAGAAGCAGCTGCGCATCATCGACAGCCTGAAGCTGGCCGAGTCGATCGGTCTGCCAGCCTGGGTGGCCGTGGACGCCACGAAGCTGGAAGGCATCTTCAAGAAGACGCCGGATCGCGACGAGTTCGGCGCCGAGATCAACGAGTCGCTGATCGTTGAGCTGTACTCGCGTTAATTCTTTCGTGCCTGCCGAGCGGCCCTGCAAGGGCCTGCTCGGCTTTTCCTCGTCCGGGCTCGCCAGCTGTTTAGGGGCGTGCCTGGTTGGTCCCTCAGCCTTATCGGTGTAACGAACCGAGGGTATTGAAAGAAAGACCTCATGCAAACGAATTTGCTCAAACCCAAATCCATCACTGTGGAGCCCCTGGGCGGTCATCGCGCCAAGGTGATCCTGGAGCCGTTCGAACGCGGCTATGGCCACACGCTGGGCAACGCCCTGCGTCGCGTGCTGCTGTCCTCGATGGTGGGTTATGCGCCGACGGAAGTGACGATCGCGGGCGTGCTGCACGAGTACTCCGCCATCGACGGCGTTCAGGAAGATGTGGTCCACATCATGCTGAACCTCAAGGGTGTGGTGTTCCGTCTGCACAACCGTGAGGAAGTGACCCTGGTCCTGCGCAAGGAAGGCGAAGGCCCGGTCACGGCCGCCGACATCCAGACCCCGCACGACGTCGAGATCATCAACCCGGATCACGTCATCGCCCACCTGTCGCAAGGCGGCAAGCTGGACATGCAGATCAAGGTCGAGAAGGGCCGCGGCTACGTGCCCGGCAACATGCGCCGCTATGGCGACGAGCCGACGAAGGCCATCGGCCGCATCGTGCTGGACGCCTCGTTCAGCCCGGTGAAGCGTGTCAGCTACGCCGTCGAAAACGCTCGCGTCGAGCAGCGTACCGACCTGGACAAGCTGGTCATGGAAATCGAGACCAACGGTGCGATCTCGCCCGAGGAAGCGATCCGCGCTTCGGCCAAGATCCTGGTCGAGCAGATGGCCGTCTTCGCGCAACTGCAGGGCACCGATCTGGTCGACGTGTTCGACCAGGCCCCGGCGGCCCGTTCGAGCAGCTTCGATCCGATCCTGCTGCGTCCGGTCGACGAGCTCGAACTGACCGTGCGCTCGGCCAACTGCCTGAAGGCCGAGAACATCTATTACATCGGTGACCTGATCCAGCGTACCGAGACCGAGCTGCTGAAGACCCCGAACCTGGGTCGCAAGTCGCTGAACGAAATCAAGGAAGTGCTCGCCTCTCGCGGCCTGACCCTGGGTTCGCGTCTCGAGAACTGGCCGCCACAAGGTCTCGACAAGCGTTGATTTTTTGAAAGTGGACGGGTCTGACGACCCGTCCGGTGCCCCCGGCAGTACCTGATCCGGCTGCTGGCAATAACTGAAGGAAGGAAAGCACCATGCGCCACCGTAACGGCCTCCGTAAACTCAACCGCACCAGCGAACACCGTGCTGCGATGTTCCGCAACATGGCGGTTTCGCTGCTGAAGCACGAAGCGATCAAGACCACGCTGCCCAAGGCGAAGGAACTGCGCCGCATCGTCGAGCCGCTGATCACCCTGGCCAAGGAAGCGACCGTCGCGAACCGCCGTCTGGCGTTCGACCGCCTGCGCGACCGCGACATCGTTGTGAAGCTGTTCAACGAACTGGGCCCGCGTTTCGCCACCCGTCCGGGCGGCTACACCCGCATCCTGAAGATGGGCTTCCGCGTCGGCGACAACGCGCCGATGGCGTATGTCGAGCTGGTGGATCGCCCTGATGCCGTTGAAGGCGAAGGCTCTGCTGAATAAGCAGCGACTCGCGTTCCGCTCAGAAGGCCAGCAGCAATGCTGGCCTTTTTTCTTGTGTGTCCGCGATACGCGCAACGCGGGCAGGGCATGGCGTCTGTCCAACGTCATGCGGGCCCGCTTGGCGCTAAGCTTCGCGCCTTTCCGACCTCACGGCGACGCGAGCCCACCGGCCTGCATGCGCCCCGCGTTCATGACCCCCTTTGCCCTGATCCGACGCCTGTTGCCGGCGCTGTTCCTGCTGCTGGCGCTGGCCTCGGCCTTCCTTGCCGGACCGGCGCGCGCCGACGATTTCCTCGATCCTGAACAGGCTTTCAAGATCGATGTGCAATTGACCGGAGATCGCGAGTTTCAGGTGAACTTCACGATCGCACCCGGCTATTACATGTACCGCGACCAGTTCAAGCTGGACGCGACCGACGCGAAGTTCGGCGACATCGCCTGGCCGACCCCGAAGCGCAAGTTCGACGAAACCTTCCAGAAGGAGGTCGAGACCTATCGCGATCACCTGAGCATCAAGGTGCCGGTTGAGGCGCTGGCTGCTGGCCCGCTGAAGCTGGTGCTGACGGGACAGGGCTGCGCGGACAAGGGCCTGTGCTACCCGCCGATGAAGAGTCAGCTGACCCTCGGCCTGAAGGGCTTCGGTGGCGATGGGGCCGTGAAGGTCGGCGCGGCGCCGGATGCGCTCAGCGGCTTCGGCGTTGCCAATGCAGTGGCGGCCACGCCTGCCGACGCGTCTCCGGCGAAAGCGGCGGAAGATGCGCAGGCGTCGACCGCGCAGTCGCCGGCCGGATCGCCGCTCGACGAGGTGCTCGCGTCTGGCCGGCTATGGCTGGTCATCGGCGCGTTCTTCGGCGCCGGCGTCCTGCTGTCGCTCACGCCCTGCGTCCTGCCGATGCTGCCGATCCTGTCCTCGATCATCGTCGGTCAGGGCGAGGCTCCGTCACGTGCCCGCGGCTTCTTCCTGGCGTTCAGCTATTCGCTCGGCATGGCGCTGCTCTACACGGCGCTGGGCGTGGCGGCGGGGCTCGTTGGCGGCGGTCTGGCGGCCTATCTGCAGAAGCCCTGGGTGCTCACCCTGTTTGCGCTGCTGCTGGTCGGGTTCTCGCTGTCGATGTTCGGCGTCTACGAGATCCAGTTGCCCAGTCGCTTCACCGGCGGCGTCTCTGACGCCACGCAGCGCCTGCCCGCCGGCAAGTTCGTCAGCGTGTTCGTCATGGGCGGCTTGTCCGCATTGATCGTTAGTCCTTGCGTGGCCGCGCCCTTGGCCGGCGCGTTGCTCTACATCAGCCAGACCGGCAATGTGGCAATGGGCGGCCTGGCGCTGTTCGCGCTCGCCTGGGGCATGAGCGTACCGCTGCTGCTCCTGGGACTCTCGGCCGGCACGCTGCTGCCGCGCGCAGGCGCTTGGATGGACACGGTCAAGTACTTCTTCGGCCTGCTGCTGCTCTCGGTGGCGCTATGGATCGTGCAACCGGTGCTGCCGCCGGTGATTGCTCAGCTCCTGTGGGGTGCGCTGCTGGTCGCTGTAGCGGCCCTTCTGGGGCTCTTCCAACACACAGAGGGAAGCACTCCCCGCGTCTGGCTGCGAAAGAGTGTGGCGGTGGCTGCGATGGTGTTCGGCGTGGCGCAATTCATTGGCGTCGCCGCCGGCGGGACCGATACGTTGAAGCCACTGGCCGGCGTCGTGGGCGCCAGCAAGGTCACGGGTGTGGCATCCGCTTCGGAATCCTCAGCGGTCAGCTTCCGCAAGATCGCGACGGTCGCCGAGCTGGACGACGCGTTGCGCAGCGCCGGCAGACCGGTGATGCTCGACTTCTACGCCGACTGGTGCGTCTCGTGCAAAGAGATGGAGCGTTTCACCTTCACCGACGCGCGCGTGCAGGCCAAGTTGAACGGTGCCTTGCTGCTGAAGGCCGACGTCACCGCGAACAACGCTGGCGACCGGGAACTACTGAAGCGCTTCAAGCTCTTCGGCCCGCCGGGAACGATCTTCTTCGACGCGAAGGGTGAGGAACTGGCCGGCGTGCGCGTGATCGGCTTCCAGGATGCCGATCGTTTCCTGCAATCGCTGCAGGCCGCCGGCCTTTGACTTAGGAAAGACTGTCGCCGAAAGTTGAAGCGGCGGTCCTTTCCGTGCTACACTCTCATTCTTCAGTCGCGGGGTGGAGCAGTCTGGTAGCTCGTTGGGCTCATAACCCAAAGGTCGTAGGTTCAAATCCTGCCCCCGCAACCAGAATATTGAACGTTGTCCCAGGACAGCGTGGTTGAACGAAACGAAAGCCGATCAGGCGTTTGAGAGTCGTTCAACAAATCGGCAGATCAGCGTCATCGCTGGTCGCCGCGCGGTACAGCCGCGGGGTGGAGCAGTCTGGTAGCTCGTTGGGCTCATAACCCAAAGGTCGTAGGTTCAAATCCTGCCCCCGCAACCAATCGAACAAGGGCCCTCACGCGAGGGCCCTTTGTTTTTTCCGCGCCTCAACTGATCTTCAGCCGCGCGCCGTCATCCGGAGCGATCAGGCGCCCAATGACGGCGGCCGCGCCGAAGCCGTGTCGCGCGAAGACGTCCAGCACGTTGTCGACGGTTTCCGGTGCGCATGACACGAGCAGGCCGCCGCTGGTCTGCGGATCGCTGAGCAATGCTTGTGTCTCCGCCGGCAGCGAGGCGGAAAGTGCGATCTCGGCGCCATAGGCGGACCAATTGCGCCCGGATGCTCCGGTGATCAGGCCCTCGGAGGCCAGTGATCGGACGCCGTCGAGCAAGGGCACCGCCCCCCAGTCGATCTCGATCCCGCAACCTGAGCCACGTGCGATCTCGAGCGCATGCCCCGCGAGGCCGAAGCCGGTCACGTCGGTCAGCGCGTGCACGCCGTCGAGTGCCGCCAGTTCGGGCCCAGGCGTGTTCAGCCGGGTGGTCGTCTCCAGCATCCGCTGGTAGGACGTGTCGTCGAGCCTCCCCTTCTTCAGCGCTGCCGACATCACCCCCACGCCGAGCGCCTTGCCGAGCACGAGCACGTCGCCGGCCTTGGCGTCCGCGTTGCGCTTCACGCGCGAAGGGTGGACCAATCCGAGCGCGACCAGTCCGTAGATCGGTTCGACGGAATCGATCGTGTGCCCGCCGGCGATCGGGATGCCGGCCTGACGGCAGACGGAAGCGCCGCCCTCAAGGATGCGTCCGATCGTCGTTGCACTCAGCACGGCGATCGGCATGCCGACGAGGGCCAATGCCATGATGGGACGCCCGCCCATCGCGTAGACGTCGCTGATCGCATTGGTCGCGGCGATGCGGCCGAAGTCGTACGGGTCGTCGACGATCGGCATGAAGAAATCGGTCGTCGCCACCAGCGCCTGCTCATCGTTGAGCCGATAGACCGCTGCGTCGTCCGAGGTCTCGATGCCGACCAGCAGCTCCTTGGGCACCGGCAGGGCGTTCGTGCTCTTGAGGATCTCCGACAGTACGCCGGGTGCAATCTTGCATCCGCACCCTCCGCCGTGGGAGAGCGAGGTCAATCGCGGCTCAGAGGCCGCGGCTGGAGTGGGCGAGGTGGCGAGGGACGTCATGGCGCCGCAGCTTACCTCTGGCGCTTCAAACCAGCGAGGGTGTAGGGTGACCCGCCAGTCGGCGCTGCAGGGCGACAAAGGCCTCCATGGCGTGCCACAGCGGCAGATAGCGGGACTCGTCGCCGTCGAGCGCTGCCAGCGCCAGGGCGCAGGCTTCGAGTGTGCTGCGCTGTGTGTCCGCATGGGCGCGGCGGATGGTGTAGCGCGAAGGCGGCGGCGCATCGAGGCCGAGTCGCGGCAGCGCCTTGAGCCAAGGGTTCAAGGCGAGCAGCCGGCGACTGCCGCGCCAGGTGCCGTCGAGCGCCACCAGCGTTGTCGTTGCGGCCTCCGCAGCCACCGAAGTTGTCTGATGGTTCGACGAACGTATCGGTGCCTCGCCGTGTGCCCGTGGATAGAGCAGGACCAGTCCATCGAGGGAAGGTGGTGGCTCGAAGCGCTCACCGACGCGTAACTCCACGCGCGACAGGCAACGCGCCAGCAGCGCGCCGGTTCCCTTCGCATGTCCCGCCTCGTCGGCGTCCTGGAGGATGAGCAGCGCTGTGCCGTTCTCGACCCGGCGCACGCAGGCGCACCAGCAAGCGAGGAGCGGCCGTCCGCATCCCTCGCAGAGGGGGCGTCGGCCGCTCAGGCCACCGTCGGTGGCGGACATCGGAGGGTCAGCGCGGTTGGCGCGGGGGCCTGCGTCCGTCGTTTGGACGTCCTGGGCCGTCACGGCGCGGGCGGTCGCCGCGCGGACCTTGGCCCGGACCTCCAGGATGGCCGTCACCTCGCGGTCCGCCGCCACGACGCTGCTCACCGCCGCGAGGCGGGCGGTCATTGCGTTCCGGGCGCGGCGGCTGTTGCGCTTCTTCCTCGCGTGCCAGCTTCAGCTGGGCATCCAGCTGTTCCTGGCTCAGGCCCTTCAACGCGCAGAAGTTCGCCGGCGTCAGCGTGGTGCGCGAGAAGTCGCGCAGCAGCTGCGCACGTTCCTGGCGGCCGCGATCCTCCTCGGCGCGACGAGCGTCGGAGATGCCGCGGCGACGTGTCAGTTCTTCCTGGGCGGCGACTCTGTGTTCATCGCTGAGCTCGCCGGCCGGCTGGCCGTCCAGATCGAAGCGCGTCTTGGCGCGGGTCAGCGCAATCAGATAGCCGGTGCCGCCGGTGTAGCGACGCAGGAACGCCGACAACTGAGCCTTGGTGAACTGGCCAGGCGCGCGTTGCTGGATGTCGGACTGCACGCGCAGCTTCAGCGGCTTGGCGCCGCCGGCGAACAACGCGGGGAACAGTGCCTTCAGCTGGGTGGCGACCGCCTGGACATCGACTCGGCCGCCGTCGGCAGCCTTCGCTTGGCCGGGCACCGCTTCGCTGGGAGAGGCATCGTCGGCGTCGGCGCTCACGCTGACCTCGTCAGAGGCCTCGACCGCTTCAGAGGCGGACGACAACGCCTCCGACGCTGGTGCCGTCGGCGCGGCGTCAGTCGTTTCGTTGGCGGGGACCTTCTGATCGGGGAACTCGGGAGAGGTCACTTCGCCTTGCGGCGGGGTGCTGGAGGACATGCATCAAGCGGCGCGGGGCCGGCCTTCGGGGAAAAGGGGGGATTGTGCCCATAGCCGCGCGGGCGTGGCAATTCGCGCTGATCGACGGAAGTCGTCCGTCCTGCCTGAAGGCGACTTCCGGGGATGAAATCAGGTCTTCGGTTCGCAGGCGGGCTTGCAGACGAGTTCGGTCCGACCCAGGATCCGCTTCGACTGGAGGCTGCTTGGCGGCCGGTGTCGGCCGCACTTGAAGCAGGACCGCGTCTGGCCGCTACCCTGGAACGGCGACCCCCCCAGCTTGGAGGCATAGCGCAAGCCGTCATCCCGAACGGCGGTGCAGGTGTCTTTGCTCATGGTCTCGCTTCGCTTGGCGCTCTTGTTCGCACCGGCGGGCTCGTGTCCCGTCGGCGCATCGATTCCCTCTCCAACGATAGTAGGTGGGGCGTGTGACGCCCCGCTACATCGCTTGCCCGGGGGTGAAAGCACCGCCCGACGAACGGCGGCTTTTGCGCCGACAATCGCCCGCTTGCCCGCCAGCCCGGGCGTTCGAGAACCATGGCCAAACTGTTTTTCCGCTACGCCGCGATGAATGCCGGCAAGTCCACCGCCCTGCTGCAGGTGGCGCACAACTACGAGGAGCGCGGCCACGCGGTGCGCCTCTTCACTGCGGGCGTCGACGATCGTTACGGCAAGGGGATGGTCACGTCGCGGCTGGGGCCGCAGCGGGTGGCGGAGGTGTTCAACGGCGAGACGGACTTCCGCGCCCTGATCACCCAGTCGCCGGGGATCGCCTGCATCCTTGTGGACGAAGCGCAGTTCCTGACGAAGGACCAGGTCTGGTCGCTGCACGAGATCGCGCACATGCGCCACGTGCCCGTCATCTGCTATGGCCTGCGGACGGATTTCCGCGGCGAGCTGTTCACCGGATCGGCGGCCCTGCTGGCGCTCGCCGATGAGATGGACGAGATGAAGACCATCTGCGACTGCGGCCGCAAGGCCACGATGAACATGCGTGTCGACGCCACCGGCCGGAAGCAGACCGAAGGCGCGCAGGTCGAGATCGGCGGCAACTCCCGTTACCGCGCGGTCTGTGGACGCTGTTTCCGGGCCTCCTGAGGACATGGCGTCCTGAGGGCGCCCGGCAACCGGGGCTTACTTCTTCGTCAGCTGCTCTTCCAGTTCCTTGCAGGAAGGAGCGCAGACTGGCTGCGACTTGCCCAGCAGCTTGCGGGACTTCAGCAGCGCCCGGGGGCGATGCTTGCCGCAGAGGAAGCACGACATGGTTGCCGCGCCAAACGAGGAGGTCGCCGCGAACGGCGAACCTGGAGCTTTAGAGCGATAGCGCAGACCATCGGCTTCGATGGTCGTCTTGGTCGTATCCTTGGCCACGCTGTTCCTGATCCTGATAAAAGTTTGAAATGCGGCGCCGTCCGTCCCAAGTTCCCCCCAGGGGCAGACGGCGAAACCCGTATTTTCCTATAAGCCGGGGCATCCCCGTACCGGGGCATCGCTAATGACCTCGCGCGAAGGTCGCCCGAATCGGTTCCAAGAGACATTCGTCGCAGCGGGCGGGCGATCCGTTCGCGCTGGCGGCGAATCTCCATCCGGGGCTGTTGGCGAGTTCTAGGGAAAACACCTAGAATGCCGCCGCGCCGTTTCACCGTGGCGTCAACAACAAGGACACACAGGGAGCGAGCACGGCGATGGAAAGGATCGAAGGGCTGTTTGCCGCCATGCGGGCGGCCAGTCAGGACATGGAATGGCCGGCCAGCGAGGCCCGCGAGAGCGGCCTGGAAAGCGGCCCCGAGCATGCGACGGAAAGCGTCGGCGAACTCGCCGAGCGTTATGCACACGCGGTCAGCGAGGCCTTGTGCGGATACTTTCGGAGCTCGCACGCCAGCCTCTGGCTGCTGGACGGCGAGCCCGGCGAATATCGTCTTCGCTGCCTGGGAGCGCATGCGGTCGACGGCGCGAGCGCTCAGCGCCCCGTCTGTGAACAGCGCGCTTATCCGGGCTACTTCAGCGCTCTGCTGTCGGGCGGCGTCTTCAGTTGCGCCGATGCCCAGGCCGACCCGCAGCTGAACGGGCTGGAGCCGCCGCCGACCTGGCGCGCGATGCTGGACGTGTCGGGCCAGATCAACGGCAAGACCTTCGGCGTGATCGCGCTCGGGCAGCGCACCGCCCGTGTCTGGACGAAGCGCGAGGAGCTCGACCTGCGCCGTGCCACGGCGAAGGCCTGCCTCCACCTGCACGCCCTCCGGCACGAACTCGAGACCGTCTGACTCCGGGCGCGCCTCTCACGCGCGTCTCTCGCCGCTTAACTTCGACCGACCGGTCGGATTAATCTCTTGAGAAATGTCAATGCGGCATCCACTGACGGACGGCTGATGGCTTCCCGCTAGAGTCGGTCGCCACACGTCCGATGGACGGACCAACCCCCGGGCGACGGCCTTCGGAGCGGTCGCGACGGCGCCGGCATGCATCGGCGACGCGCGGTCAACGGCCTTTGCCTGGCACCACGACAGGAGACAAAGTGGACGGGGCGATTGCAAGCATCCTGGTGCTGGACGGGGTGACCAACGGCGCGATCTACGCGCTGCTGGCGCTGGCCCTGGTCCTGGTCTTTGCGGTCACGCGGGTGATCTTCATTCCTCAGGGGGAGTTCGTCGCATTCGGCGCGCTGACCCTGGCGGGCCTTCAACTCGGCCATACGCCGATGACGATCCACTTCCTGATCGCCATGGCCTTGCTGGCCGCGGTCCTGGATCTGATCGCGGCCGCGCGCGCGGGTCGGGTCGCCGCGGAATGGATCGCCATCGCGTTGAGAGCCTTGCCCGGTGTCGCCATCGGGCTCTGCGCGCTGTGGCTGGCTCCGATGAAGCTGCCGCTGGTGGCGCAGGCGCTGTTGACGCTGGCGGTCGTGACGCCGATGGGCGGACTGCTCTACCGGCTGGCCTACCAATCGCTGGCGGATGCGTCGGTGCTGGTGCTGCTGATCGTCTCGGTCGGCGTGCATTTCGCATTGACCGGTCTGGGTCTGGTGTTCTTCGGCGCCGAGGGCTCGCGCAATCCGAGCTTCTGGGAGGCGAGCTACTCGGCGGGACCGCTGATGTTCTCGGGCCAGACGCTGATCATCGTGTTGGCTTCGGCCGCGCTGATCATCGCGTTGTGGCTGTTCTTCGAGAGGAGCCTCCACGGCAAGGCGCTGCGGGCGACCGCGGTGAACCGCCTCGGCGCGCGGCTGATGGGCATCTCCAGCGCCTCCGCGGGACGGTTGTCGTTCACGCTCGCGGCCTTCATCGGCGCGTTGTCGGGCATCCTGATCAGTCCCACGACGACGATCTTCTACGACAGCGGCTTCCTCATCGGCTTGAAAGGCTTTGTCGCGGCCGTCTTCGCGGGGCTGTCGAGCTATCCGGGCGCGGCGCTCGGCGCGTTGCTGGTCGGCCTGATCGAATCGTTCAGCTCGTTCTGGGCCAGCGCGTTCAAGGAGGTGATCGTCTTCACCTCGATCCTGCCGGTGCTGCTGTGGCGCAGCTGGCGCGACCCGCACCACGAGGAGCATTGACGTGGCTTCTGATCGATCCGCCGCCGTGAAGGCCGTCTCCGCGCCAGCTTCTTCCGTCGCCGCTTCCCCGGTCGTCAACCCGTGGACGCGCCGCATCGTGCCGGTGCTGCTGCTGGCCGTGCTCGCGGCGCTGCCGCTGCTGCCGGTCCCCGAGTTCTGGATCACCCAGCTGAACTACATCGGCATGTTCGCGCTCGTCGCGTTGGGGCTGGTCCTGTTGACCGGCGTCGGCGGGCTGACGTCGTTCGGCCAGGCCGCCTTTGTCGGCGTCGGCGCCTACACGACGGCGCTGCTGAGTGCGCGCTACGGGCTGTCGCCCTGGATCGGGCTCGCCGCCGGCCTCGTGGTCACGCTGGGCATCGCGTGGGTGCTCGCCTTGATCACGCTGCGGATGTCGGGGCACTACCTTCCATTGGCGACGATCGCATGGGCGCTGAGCCTGAACTTCACCATCGCCAACATGGACGCCCTGGGCAAGTACGACGGCCTGCTCGGCGTGCCGGCGATCGCGCTGTTCGGCGTCAGCCTCGCCGACGGCCGTGCGATCTATTACCTGATCTGGCTGCTCGCGGTCCTGGGCGCGATCGTCGTGCGCAATCTGCTGGACTCACGCCCGGGCCGGGCGATCCGCGCGCTCGGCGGCGCGACGGTGATGGCCGAATCCATGGGCGTCTCGACCTTCCGCTACAAAGTGGTGATCTTCCTCATCGCAGCGCTGCTGGCGTCGACCTCAGGCTGGTTGTTCGCGCACGTGCAGCGGACCGTGAACCCGAGTCCCTTCGGCCTGAGGATGGGTATCGAGTACCTGTTCATGGCCGTCGTCGGCGGCGTCTCCAGCGTCTGGGGCGCCTTCGTCGGTGCGGGCGTGTTCAAGATCATCGAGGACCAGCTCAAGGAACTGCTGCCCGCGCTGCTCGGCAGCAACGGCAACTTCGAGATCATCGTGCTGGGCGTCGTGCTCGTGCTGATGCTGAAGTACGCCCCCAAGGGGCTGTGGCCGTCGCTGCAGACGGCGCTGTCTCGCTGGTGGCCCGCGCGGCCCCGCGAGCGGGATTGGGAAGGCGCGGCTCCGCTCGAATCGCGGCCGAAGCCGGAGGCGGGCTCGGTGCTGCTGAAGGTCGACAAGTTGCGCAAGCAGTTCGGCGGGCTGGTGGCCGTGAACGACGTCAGCTTCGAGCTGCGTGCCGGCGAGATCATGGGCCTCATCGGTCCGAACGGCGCCGGCAAGTCGACGACCTTCAACCTGGTGTCGGGCGTGCTGACCGCCACCAGCGGCGAACTGCGCTTCGCTGGCGCGCCCATCACGGGCCTGCCCGCCCGCCAGATCGCTCGTCGCGGCATGTCTCGGACCTTCCAGCACGTGAAGATGATCGCGGACATGACGGTGCTGGAGAACGTCGCGCTGGGCGGTTACCTGCGCTCGCACAGCGGCACGGCGCGGGCGATGCTGCGGCTCGATCGCGCGGAGGAAAAGCGCCTCTTCGCCGAAGCCGAGGCGCAACTGCGCCGCATCGGCATGCAGGACCACCTGCATGAACTCGCCGGCAATCTGGCGCTCGGCCCGCAGCGTCTGATGGAGATCGCGCGCGCCTTGTGCAGCGACCCATCGCTGCTGCTGCTCGATGAGCCCGCCGCAGGCCTGCGGCACAAGGAGAAGCAGGCGCTGGCGGCGGTGCTGCGCCAATTGCGTGCCGAAGGCATGAGCATCCTGCTGGTCGAGCACGACATGGACTTCGTGATGGGCCTGACGGACCGCATCGTCGTGATGGAGTTCGGCACCAAGCTGATCGAGGGCACGCCCGCCGAGGTGCAGGCCAGCCCCGAGGTGCGCGCGGCCTACCTGGGAACGGAACACTGACATGAGCGACTTGCTGAAGGTCGGCGGATTGCAGGCCGGCTATGGCCGCGCCGAAGTGCTGACGGGACTGGATCTGCGGCTGCGCGAAGGCGAGGTCGTCACCGTCATCGGACCCAACGGCGCGGGCAAGAGCACGACGCTGAATGCGCTGATGGGCGTGCTGCCGGCGCGCGGACAGATCCTCTTCGACGGCGAGGACATCCAGCGTCTGAGCCTGGAGGACCGCGTGATGAAGGGTCTCGCGCTGGTCCCGGAGAAGCGCGAGCTGTTCACCACGATGTCGGTCGAGGACAACCTGGTGCTCGGCGGCTTCCGACCGATGCGCCTCGGCGTGAAGGGGTGGCGCGACGAACTGGAGCGCGTCTACGCGCTGTTCCCTCGTCTGAAGGAACGCCGCGCACAACTGGCCGGGACGCTGTCGGGCGGCGAGCGCCAGATGCTCGCGGTCGGCCGCGCGCTGATGGCGCGTCCCAAGCTGCTGATGCTCGACGAGCCCAGCCTCGGCCTGGCGCCGCTGATCGTGAAGGAGGTGTTCCGCATCGTCGCGCAGCTGCGCGAGGCGGGCGTCTCCATCCTGCTGATCGAGCAGAACGCGCGCGCCGCGCTGGAGGTCGCCGACTACGGCTATGTGCTCGAAACCGGCGAGATCGCGCTCGAAGGCCCGGCGGCCGATCTGGCCAGGGACCCCCGGGTGATCGAGACCTACCTCGGCGCGAGCCGCCAGCCGCAGTGAGATCGCGGTGAACTCCACCGCGGCGTGACGGAAACGGCGTACGCCGGTGCTCCACACCCCGAATCGGGGGGAGAAGCGTGACGCCCGTGAAACATCCGCCCAGGACCGGCCGACCATAATCCGGCGAACTTCCGCGCCATGGCTCTGCTGTCCTCCCTCCGCAAACTGTTCTCCGGCGCCGTCGACACCCCGTCGACGGGCGGAGGCTCCGCCACGGCCGGCTCGCCGAAGGGCGCGGCCGGCTCGCCAGCGCCGGCCCAGGCGGCCGGGACCCCGACTCCTCCGGCGCTGTCGCCGGTGTCCTCGCATTCGCAGGGCCCGGGCATGATGTCGACGCAGACGGCCGTGTACACCGGCGGCGAGATCGTCTTCCCCAGCCTCGATGCCTCGCCCGAATGGCTGCACTTCAGCACCCGGCTCTTCGGCTTGTCGCGTCTGAAGGACGTGCCGCCGTCGTCAGGCGAGCAGGGGCTGACACAACGTCTGCAGTCGCAGCGCGGCTCGCAGTGGGCCGACCTGCTGCCTCGCCTGCCTGCCGTGCTGCCGCAGCTGATGCGCCTGGTCCGGCGCGGCAACGTGTCCTCGTCGGAGCTCGCGCAGCTCATGTCGCGCGACCCCAGCCTCGTGGGCGAGCTGATGCGGCTCGCCAACTCGCCGCGCTATCGCACCGAGCGTGAGATCACCGATCTCGCCGGCGCGGTGATGGTGCTTGGTCAGCAGGGCCTGGACCAACTGGTGATGAGCGTCGCGATGCGGCCGCTCTTCCATCACGGCAAGGGCCGTTACGGCAGCCGCTCCGGCACGCTGCTGTGGGACCTCAGCGAGCGCACCGCCTTTGCGACGGCGCGCCTGGCCAATGCGGGAGACGACGAGTTCTCCGCGTACCTCGCCGGCCTCAGTTCCCAACTCGGCCTGATGGCCTTGCTGCGCGCGCTGGACGGGATGTCCGCGCCGTCCGTGCCGCCGCTGGACCGCGAAGGACTGCATCGCCAGCTGCTGCTGCTGACGGCGACGTGGTCGGCGCAGATCGTCGAGCACTGGGGCTTCCCGCCCCAGGTGGCCGAAGCGTTGGCGCCGCGTCCGGGGCAGGGGGCGGAGTCCGTCGTGCTGGCGCATCTGGTGCGGCAGGCGCAGGCGGTCGCGTTGCGCCAGCTGATGCAGCCTGGACTGCAGGCCGCGCAACTGGGTGACTGGTCCGCCGCGCAGCAGCGTTGCTACGCGGACCTGGAGCGCGAGTTCAACGCTGGCGCGGCCTGAGCGCGCTCAGGCATCGCGGCGTCGCGCCAATCCCCAGGCCATCAGTCCGAACGCGCCCTCGAACAGCAAGGCCAGCGCCGCGGCCGGCAGGGCGCCGGCGAGCAGCAGTGTCTGATCGTTCAATGCCAGGCCGGTGACGATGCGCTCCCCATACCCACCGGCGCCGATGAAGGCCGCCATCGTGGCGGTCCCGACGGACAGGCTGGTCGCCGTGCGCAGGCCCGCGAGCATGACCGGCAGCGCCAGCGGCAACTGCACCGAGCGCAGTACCTGACCCCGCGTGAGTCCGAGCGCCCGCGCCGCGGTGGTCAAGCCTTCCGATACCTCGCTGAGTCCGACGGTGCAGTTGCGCAGGACCGGCAGCAACGCGTAGAGCGTGAGCGCGACCAGCGCCGGCACCGGACCGATCCGGTTCATCGCCCAGATGAGCAGCGCCAGCATCGCCAGAGATGGCACGGTCTGCAGGAGCGCGCAGACGGCCAGCAGCGCTTCCCGCCAGCGCGGCCAGGGGTGCAGCGCGACCGCGAGCGGCACGCCGACCAGCGTGGCCAGCGCGACGGCGCCCAGGACCAGCGCCAGATGCTGCAGCGTGAGGCGTCCGAGATCGGGTCCGGTGAGTCTCGACCACAGTCCGGACCTGGCCGTCCCGGCGCTGGCCGAGGCGTGTCCGGCGGCCGAAGAGGATGAGGTGAGCGACGCGCCGGACTGACCGCGAGCAGCCAGGAACTCGCGCGCGATCGCATCGAACGGCTGCCGCTTGACTTCGGCCTGTGCGTTCATCGCGATCATCGTGGTCTCGTCGATGCGTCCGCGAAGCGTCTGCAGCGCCGCCCAGGCCCGCGGATGCCGCTGCGGGAGATCGATGCGATACAGCAGCACCGCGTCGTAGCGGGGGAAGAAGTGCCCATCGTCGGCCAGCACGGTGAGGTCGAGCGCCGCGATCTGCGCGTCGGTCGTGTAGACGTCGGTGATGTCGATCTGGGCATCGGCCAGGGCGCGGTAGGCCAGGCCGTGATCGAGCCCTGTCGGCGTCTGCGGCAGCGCGTATCGCTTCGACAGGCCGGGCCAGCCGTCGGCGCGCCCCAGGAATTCATTGCTGAGGCCGAGCTTCAATGCCGCGTGCGCCTTCAACTGCGACAGCGTGGTGAGTTCGAGCTCACGCGCCTGAGCCGAGCGCATCGCCAGCGCGTAACCGTTGTTGAAACCCAGCGGAACGCCGATGGCCAGACCCAGCGGCCGCAGTTCCGTCTGCAACTGTTCGAGCGGCGCGCCGGTGGACGCATGGCCGAGGATCTCCCGTTCGATCGTGCCGAGGTATTCGGGATAGACGTCGATGCTTCCCGCCTTCAGCGCCGCGTGGACGATGGCGGTGTTGCCCAGGCCCTGGCGGACCTCGACCTCGGCGGAAGGCTCGTCGGCCCGTACCGTCTGGGCGAGCACCTCGGCCAGGATGTAGCTCTCGGTGAACCGTTTGGAGCCGATGCGCAGCGGTTCCGCGGCCCACGCTCCCGGCGCGCCCATCGGCATCACGCAGACCAGCAGGAGAAGGAGGGGCCGCAGCCGGCGGAGCAGCATCATCGGCGCAGCATAGTCGAGCCCGTCCGGCTTCGCGCCAACGTGCGCAAGACCTGGCCCGCGAAGGCGTCGGCCGCCGCCGAGCCGGCCGAGGCCTTGCTGCGCATCAGCACGACCGACATGGCCGGCAGCGAAGTCGCCGGCGGCATCCCGTGCCGCTCGTCGAGCAGTTCCATGCCCTCGGGCACGCTGCAGCGCGTGAACAGCGCGATCGCCAGGCCGCTCTCGACGGCAGCCAGCATGCCGGCCGGGCTGGCGCTGTCGCAGACGATGCGGTGAGGGCGCTTCAACGCCGCCAGTGCGGCCAGCGCCGCCTTGCGCGCCAGGCTGCCCGATTCGTAGACCGCGACGGGCAGGGGCGTCTGCCGCCAGGCCTCGAAACGCGGCGCGCCGAACCAGGCCAGCGGCTCCTCGAACAACGCTTGCCCGCGCCCGGCGCGATCACGCGTCACGACGGCCACGTCGACCTCGCCGCGCGCCACTCGCGGAATGAGCACCGTCGACTGCTGGCAGACCAGGGTCAGTTCCACCGCCGTGTGCCGGCCCGCGAAGTCCCTCAGCACCGGGGTGAGGTAGGGCAGGGCGTAGTCTTCCGGCACGCCGATGGTGAGCCGGCCGTGCAGCGTCTCGCGCCGGAGCGCCTGGACCGCCTCGTCGTGCTGGGCCATCAGGCGGCGCGCGTGCCCGAGCAGCTCGCGGCCCGCCGGCGTCAGGTCCAGCCGCCGCGGCGTGCGGACCAGTACCGGCTGACCGACGGCCTGTTCCAGCTTGGCGATCTGCATGCTCAACGCTGATTGCGATCGGTGCACCAGCGCGCCCGCCGCTGTCAGCGAGCCGGCGTCCACCGTCGCCACGAATGCGCGCAGCCAATCCAGTTGCAGGTCGGTCGAGGACATCGGGTTCTCCGCCCAGCGGGCATCCATTCGATTCCGTGATGCTAAGCGTGAAAAGGATTCGCTTTGCCGGATACGTGCGGCGGCACAGACTCGTCGCATGTCGTCATCGCTTGTCTCATCCCCCGGTTCTTCAGCCAGCGCCCACGATCGTCGTCTGCGGGAGGGCCAGGCATTCATGGTCGGCGGCGGGCTGCTGCTCGGCACGATCGGCGTTTTCGTCGAAGAGGCCGCCCAGGATCCCGCCACGACGGTCTGGTTCCGCTGCGTGTTCGGGCTCGCGGCACTGCTGCTGTGGGGCGCGGCGCGCGGCCAGCTCCGCCAACTCGTGCGGTTGCGCGGCCGCACGCTGGGCGCGGTGCTCGTCGTGGGACTGCTCACGGTGGTGAACTGGGGGCTGTTCTTCGCGGCGATCCCGCGATGTTCGATCGCCGTGTCGACGGTGGTCTTCCACGTGCAGCCTTTCTGGCTGATGGCGATGGGCGCGTTCTGGCTGCGCGAACGCGTGACACGGGCGCAGTGGTCGGCGGCCGCCATCGCATTGGGCGGACTCGCGCTGGCCACCGGCATCGCGGACGAACTGTCCGCGCCCGGCGGCGCCGCGAGCGGCGCCTTCGGGCCGCCTGGCTATGCGCTGGGCGTCGGGATGTGCCTGCTCGGCTCGGTGAGCTATGCCGCGGCCAGCCTCATCGCCAAACTGGAAGCCGAACGCGCCGGCTCGTTCGTGTTGTCGGCTGGGCAGTGCGTCGTCGGCGCGGTCCTGCTCTTGCCCTGGCCGCTGACGCACGGTCTGCCTGCATTCGGGGCCTCCTGGGGATGGCTGGCGGGACTCGGCGTGCTGCACACAGGCCTGGCCTACGTTGTGCTGTACGCCGGCTTGGCGCGTCTCGGCACCGGGCGCATCGCGGTGTTGCAGTTCGTCTATCCCGGGACGGCGGTGCTTGTCGATTGGGCCGTCTACGGTCGGGCGTTGAGCCTCTCCCAGATGATGGGCGTCGGCCTGATCGCTGTCGCGCTCTGGACCTTGCGGCGTCGCGCTTGAAGGAACGATCGCACCGCGATCGGTGCGGTCTGTCCGTCCCGGGATGCAGTTGGTCGCCGCGGACGCGCTGCTGGCCTTGCCCGTTCGTAGAGTGCGTCGCACACCACGAATCAGGGAGCGCCCCGTGACCGAGCCGTCGATGTCTTCTCCATCTTCCGTGTCCCCGCCGTCCTCCGTGCGCGTGTCTCGCGCGTCTCGCGCGCCGCGCGCGGCGCTGCTGGTCGTCGCGATCACGCTGGCACTCGGTGCCTGCGCGCAGCCGGCGCCGCCACCGCCGGCCTCGGACGGCTTCAGCGCCGGAATCACGGTCGACACCAAGCCCGACGGCAGCAACCTCGACACACCGCTCTACCCCGGCGCCGTGCCCTACAAGGACGGTGACGAGGACAAGTCCAGCGTGCAAATGAGTCTGTGGGGCGGCCTGTTCGGCATGCAACTGGCGGCGGGGAAATTCCAGAGCCGCGACGACGTCGACCGCATCGGCAGGTTCTATCGACGCGCGCTGTCGCGCTATGGGACGCCGCTCGACTGCGGCGCCGCCGATGCGCCTCGCGGCAAGCCAAAGGATGGCGCTCCGCTGACCTGTGACGACGACAAGCCCGACGCGGGTGGTCAGCTCTACAAGGTCGGCCTGCCGAAGGACTTTCGCGTGGTCTCCGTGAAGCCGTTGCCGGACGGCACGACGCAGATCAGCGTCGCCCGCGTGCGCTTCCGATGAGCGCCCCCGCAAGAACCGCCGTGCGCCGCGGGCCGGGCCTGATCGGCAGGCGCGCCAAGCCGTCGAGGGGCCAGCAGGCGCCATCGCCATCGACTGCCGCCGTCACGGGCGAGGCGGACGCCGCGTCGTCTTCACCCGGCGGGGCGCCCGGTCCGCCGATCAAGGCACCGCCTGACAAGATGTGACCGCTTGGGACGCTCAGGCGATCACGCGCTGCGTGAAGGCCCGCAGATGGTCCATCAGGACGTCCGAGGCTTGCGCGGCGGCCTCGCCGTCCCCGCCCGCGATCGCCTCTGCCAGGCGCTGATGCGCACGCGCGCCGATGGCGACGTCGCCCAGGTGCCGGTACGCGTACCAGAAGCGCCGGCACTGGATGATCATGGGCAGCACCGCCGCCACCGCGTAGCGGTTGCGGCAGGCCGCGTGATTGACCCGGTCCAGCGTCTGGTCCACCCGCATGTAGGCCTCCAGGTCGTGCCGCTCGGCCGCCTCGGCCATCAGGGCCGCGCAGGCCAGCAGTTCCGAGCGCTGCGCCGGCGACGCCCGTCGCGCCGAACAGCAGGCGATCAACCGCTCCAGCGGCCGGCGCGCCTCCAGCAGGTCCAGGTGTTCCGCCAGCGGCATGTCGCTGACCAGCAGGCCGCGCCGCGGCTGCTGCGCGATCAACCCGCTCGCGACAAGCCGCATCAGCGCCTCGCGCGTCGGCGTCCGTCCCAGGCCGATCCGCGCGATCAGCTCCGACTCCACCACCGGCGCGCCCGGGCGCAGCTGCAGGGTCGCGATCAGTGTCTCGATCGCGTCGTACGCCTGGTCCGCCTGGCGGCGTTTGTCGACGTCCTGCAGTTCTAGGGTGTCTGAAGTCATGGGCGCGGATCATCGCAGGTCTGCCATGCGGGCAATCCCTGGGTCGTGACCGGATTGAGTTTGCGCAGGTCAACCCCAGTTAATTCCGCGTCCGGCAGGTGCCGGGCCGGCCGGACGGGCCGCATACAATCACCGGTTCTTCCGTACGCCAGGACCTCGTGTCCGGCGGCGCTCCGGCCCGCGGGCCGACGCCAACGCAATTCCTGAGGGATATCGACGTGTTTATTTCCAACGCTTTTGCCCAGACCGCGGGTGCCGCCTCCTCCGACCCGACCGGCGGCTTCCTGCAGATGCTGCCCCTGGTGGCCGTGTTCGTCGTCATGTACTTCGTGATGATCCGCCCCCAGATGAAGCGCCAGAAGGAGCACAAGACGATGGTCGAGGCCCTGGCCAAGGGCGACGAGGTCATCACCGGCGGCGGCATGCTCGGCAAGGTCGTCAAGATCGGCGAGCAGTACCTGACCGTCGAGATCGCCTCCGGCGTCGAGATCCAGATCCAGCGCACGTCCGTCGTGCAGGTCCTGCCCAAGGGCACCGTCTCGAAATAATCCGAAACCCCGACCCGGGGCGGCCGCGTCCGGCGTGAACGCTCCCTGACGACCCGGCCCGTGCGACGCACGCGCCGGGTCGGTTTTCAGAGGCGCCCGGCGGTCCGATGCCTGTCATCGGCCGACGCGGCGCCTGGTTTCCAGAGGATCTCCTCATGAACCGTTATCCGTTGTGGAAGTACGCGCTGCTCGTCGTGGCGCTGCTGGTGGGCCTGATCTACACCCTGCCCAACCTGTTCGGCGAAGCGCCGGCGGTGCAGGTGTCCAGCGCCAAGGTCGTCGTCAAGATCGACGACGCGGTCCGTCAGCGCGTCGAGCAGGCGATCACGCAGGCCGGCGTCACGCCGGACTTCGTCCACCTGGAAGGCGGCTCGATCCGCGCGCGCTTCCATGACACCGACGCCCAGATCAAGGCCAAGGACGCGATCGCCAAGGCCCTGAACGGCAACGAGACCAGCGATCCGACCTACATCGTCGCGTTGAACCTGCTGTCGCGCTCGCCGGCCTGGCTGACCGCGCTGCATGCGTTCCCGATGTACCTGGGCCTGGACCTGCGCGGCGGCGTGCACTTCCTGATGCAGGTGGACATGAAGTCGGCGCTGACGAAGAAGGCCGAGTCCATGGCTTCCGACGTCCGCACCATGCTGCGCGACAAGACGATCCGCCATGCCGGCGTCAGCCGCGAAGGCAACGACGTCGTCATCAATTTCAGGGATGAGGCGATCCGCACGCAGGCCCAGAACCTGCTGCGCGACCAGGTGACGGACTTCGCCTGGACGCCGTCCGGCGCCGGCACCGAGCTGCGCCTGACGGGGTCGCTGACGCCCCAGGCGGTGATCGCCGTCCAGGACGCCGCGGTCAAGCAGAACATCACCACGCTGCACAACCGGGTCAACGAGCTGGGCGTGGCCGAGCCGGTGATCCTGCAGCAGGGCCGCGACCGCGTGGTCGTCCAGTTGCCGGGTGTGCAGGACACGGCCAAGGCCAAGGACATCATCGGCCGCACCGCGACGCTGGAGATGCGCATGGTGGACGACAGCGCCGAGGCCAATGCCGCGCTGGCGGGCACCGGCCCCGTGCCCTTCGGCACCGAGCGCTTCACGGAGAAGGACGGCGTCACGCCGATCATCGTCAAGCGCCAGGTCGTCGTCACCGGCGACAACCTGAACGACGCTCAGCCGAGCTTCGACGAGAACCACCAGCCCTCCGTGACGCTGAAGCTGGACGCCAAGGGCGCCCGCGTCATCAAGGACGTCTCGCGCGAGAACATCGGCAAGCGCCTGGCCATCCTGCTGTTCGAGAAGGGCAAGGGTCAGGTCGTGACCGCGCCGGTCATCCGCGGCGAACTGGGCAACAGCTTCTCGATCACCGGCGGCGCCATGTCCACGCAGGAAGCCAGCGACACCGCGCTGCTGCTGCGCGCCGGCTCGCTGGCCGCGCCGATGGAGATCATCGAGGAGCGCACCATCGGCCCGTCGCTGGGCAAGGACAACATCGACAAGGGCATCGCGTCGGTGACCTGGGGCTTCGTCGCGGTGGCGATCTTCATGTGTCTGTACTACATGATGTTCGGCGTCTTCTCCGCGGTCGCGCTGGGCTTCAACCTGCTGCTGCTGCTGGCGGTGCTGTCCATGCTGCAGGCCACGCTGAGCCTGCCGGGCATTGCGGCGATCGCGCTGGTGCTGGGCATGGCCATTGACGCCAACGTGCTGATCAACGAGCGGGTGCGCGAGGAACTGCGCGCCGGACTCGCGCCGCAGCAGGCGATCCACGCCGGCTACGAGCGCGCCTGGGCGACCATCCTGGACTCGAACGTGACGACGCTGATCGCCGGCCTGGCGCTGCTGGCCTTCGGCTCGGGTCCGATCAAGGGCTTCGCCGTGGTGCACTGCCTGGGCATCATCACCTCGATGATCTCGTCGGTGATGTTCTCGCGCGCGCTGGTCAACCTCTGGTACGGCGGCCGCAAGCGGCTGAAGTCGGTGGCCATCGGCACCGTGTGGAAGCCCGGCACGACCGCGCTCCCGACCGATCCGGCGGCGGAAGCCGTCGAGGCCAAGTAACAACGGCTGCGGCCCCCTTAGCGAGCGCACCCCGCCATGGAATTCTTCCGAATCAAACGGGACATCCCGTTCATGAAACACGCGTTGATCCTCAACGCCGTGTCCTTCCTCACCTTCGTCGCCGCGGTCTTCTTCCTGGTCACGAAGGGCCTGCACTTCTCGATCGAGTTCACCGGAGGCACGGTGGTCGAGGTCCAGTACGCCCAGGCCGCCGACATCAACAAGACGCGTCACACCGTCGAGCAGATGGGCTTCGGCGAGATCCAGGTGACCAACTTCGGCACCTCGCGCGACGTCATGATCCGCCTGCCGATCAAGCCCGGCGCGAAGCAGGACCAGGTCGCCGACCAGGTCTTCGCGGAGCTCTGCAAGGCGGAGAGGGGCAACGTGGTCTCCCACAAGGAGGTCACGCCGCAGGGGGAATCGGTCGACCGCCGCGCCTGCGCGGTCGGCGACGCCGAGCCCTTGAAGATGACCCGCAGCGAGGTCGTCGGCCCGTCGGTCGGCGCCGAACTGGCGCACGACGCCGCGATGGCGCTGGGCTTCACCGTGATCGGCATCATGCTGTACCTGGCCTTCCGCTTCGAGTGGAAGTTCGCCGTGGCCGGCATCATCGCCAACCTGCACGACGTGGTGATCATCCTGGGCTTCTTCGCCTACTTCCAGTGGGAGTTCTCGCTGGCGGTGCTGGCGGCGATCCTGGCGGTGCTGGGCTACTCGGTGAACGAGTCGGTGGTCATCTTCGACCGGATCCGCGAGGCCTTCCGGAAGTACCGCAAGCTCAACACCCACGAGATCATCGACCACGCGATCACGTCCACGATCAGCCGCACGATCATCACGCACGGCTCGACGCAGATGATGGTGCTGTCGATGCTGCTGTTCGGCGGCCCGACGCTGCACTACTTCGCGGTGGCGCTGACGATCGGCATCCTGTTCGGCATCTATTCGTCGGTCTTCGTGGCCGCGGCGATCGCGATGTGGCTGGGGGTCAAGCGCGAGGACCTGGTCAAGGCGGGTCCCGCCAAGGCCGGCGACCCGGATGACCCCAACGCTGGCGCGGTGGTGTAGTAGAGTCATCCGCACTCCTCAACCTCACGCTCGATGACCGCCGCCGACGCAAGATCCCAGGCCCTGGCTTCACAAGCACGGCGCGTCCACACGGAGGTGCTGTTGCGAGGGCTGCCCGCCATGGTGGCCATCCTGACCACCGCGGTGCAGGATCAGCTCGCACAGCCGGCCGAGCACTCGCTGCAGATGGCCCGGCGCGACGCCTTCGAGGCGTGGCAGCGGTCCTCGACGCCCTGGCATGCGCGCCTGGGCAAGTCGCTGCGGCATGCCTATCACCACGGCGCGGGCGACTCGCGGTCGGCGTCGCTGTCGTCGCGTCCGCAGAACCTGACCCTGGTCAGCGACGACACGATCGAGCGCGAGATCATCGCCTCGCGTCTGGCGCTGGCGATGATGGACAAGGCCAGCTGGGAATTTAGCGACCTCCGCAACCGCATGCAGTCGCTGGAGCGCATCGACGACCTCCCGCAGCAGGACCTGTTGCGCGCGCAGGTGCTGGCGCGGCTGGTGCTCGACGCCTGGTTCGAGGCCGGCCTGACCAGCTCGGTCTGGCAGATGCTGCAGCGCTGGCTGCACCATGAGTGCTCCCAACTGCTGAACGAGGCCTATCACGAGGCCAACCACTGGCTGATCCAGCAGGGCGTGATGCCCGAGGTGGACCTGCGGCCCTTCATCCGTCGCAATGCGCCGGCGGGGGGCATGACGCAGGCCGCGCCGCTGGGTCCCGCGCCAGGCCCCGCCCATGTGCATGGCGGCATCGCACCGCAGGCCGGACAGGTCGCGGCCGCTGGCGCGGGGGCCCAAGGCGGCGGGCCGGTCGGAACGCCGGCCAGCCAGTCGGCCCAGCAGGTGATGGCGCAGTTGCAGCGCGTCCTCGCGCGGCACGTGCCTGAACTCGCGCAGCAGCCTGCCGCGCCTACCCGTTCCGGCGGCATGCCGGCGGCGGGCCCGGCGACGCGCAGCGGTTTGCCCGCCGCCCCCGCCGGTCCGGGCACGATGTCCGGACAGGCGAGCCATGCCGGCGGCGGTGTGGGACACCTGGGCGGCCCATCCACGCGGGCCGGCTCGCCGCGGCTGAATGCCGCGATCAATCACGCGCAGGAGGCGGTGCAGCGACGCGCGGACAAGGTCGCCACCGTGGATCAGCAGCTGACCGCGCCGCAGGCGCTCGACGAGATCCGCCAGCGCAACCAGGCGTTGAAGCAGGTCCTGAAGAACGCCGCGGACACGCCGGCCGAACGCGCCACGATCGAACTGGTCGCACTGCTGTTCCAGGCCATCCTGCAGGAAGAGCGCATCCCGCCGGCGATCCGTGTGTGGTTCGCCCGGCTGCAGATGCCGGTGCTGCGCGTGGCCGTCAGCGAGCCCGATTTCTTCGCCGCCGACGATCACCCGGCGCGCCGCCTGATCGACCGGATGGGGTCCTGCGTGATGGGATTCAGCACGTCGACGGCCGAGATCGGCGACGCCCTGGAGCGCGAGATCAAGCGTGTGGTGCAGGTCGTCGAGGCCTACCCCGACACCGGCAGACGCGTCTTCCAGACCGTGCTGACCGAGTTCGAGAAATTCCTCGACCACTACTTCGAGCAGGAGAACGAGGTCTCGAAGAAGGGCGTGTCCCTGGCGCAGCAGGTCGAGCAGCGCGAGACCCTCGCGATCCAGTACACGATCGAGTTGCGCAAGATGCTGTCCGAGGTGCCGGTGCAGGACGGCGTGCGCGACTTCCTGTTCCAGGTCTGGGCCGACGTGCTGGCCGTCACGGGCGTGCGCTACGGTCCCCAGGCCGAGCAGACCAAGGCGATGAAGCGCGCGGCGGCCGACCTGATCTGGTCGGCGAGCGCGAAGGTCTCGCGCGAGGACCGCGCCGAGGTGATCCGTCGCCTGCCGCCGCTGCTGAAGACCTTGCGCGACGGCATGGGCCACGCCGGCCTGACGCATGAACGTCAGGACGAGCACATCCGGTCGCTGAACAATGCGCTGGCGGCGGCGTTCACCGCCAAGACCGCGGCGATCCCGCGCGAGCGCCTGGACGACCTGATGAGCCAGCTCGAGACGCTCGAGGCGATGCTCCCTTCGCCCGATTCCGGCGAGATCAACGAGACGCTGGTCCGCGACCTCTCCAGCCACGAGTGCGAGGGCTTGGAAGTGGTGGCCGAAGGCGGCGCCGCGCCGACCACGGCGATGCTGGCATGGGCACGCGAGCTGCAGGTCGGCAGCTGGTACATGCTGGACTATCGCGGCCGGGTCGAACCCGTCCAGCTGGTCTGGCGCGGTCTGCGCCACCACCTGATCCTGTTCGTCTCGCCGCAAGGGCGGGGTGTGTTGTTCCAGCTGAGCCGGCTGGCCGCTTTCCTGCAGGCCGGGTTGATGCTGCCGGCGCAGGACGAGTCGCTCACGGTGAAGGCGACGCGCAACGCGCTCGCCAAGCTCGAAGTCGATCCCACGCGCCTGCTCGCCTGAGCCCGGCGACGCCGGGCGCCAAGTGCGCCAGCGGCGATCAGTGGATCAGGCGTTCTTCCGGCGCAACGAACAGCTCGTCGAGGATCAGCGCATCGGGCTCCTCGCCCAGGCTCCAGAACACCATCAGCACGATGATCTTCAGGTCTTCCAGGTCGAGGGGGCCGCCCGGAATGGCCATGGCGCGATCGATCACCATCTCGCGCATGGCCGTCGGCAGCACGCCGGCCGAAGCCAGGAAGCTGATGAAGCCGACGGAGCTCTCGCCCAGATGCTCCTGCTCGTCGCGCGTATAGACGCGCATGCTGCGGTCGCCGGGCTCGGCGTGATGGGATTCGGCTGCGCCGGCCAGTCCGTCCAGCCACGACAGGGCGTCGCGGATCTCGTCGTCCTCGAACCCGACTGCCGACAGTTTCCGGGTCAGTTGGGCGTGATCCGGGCAGGCGTCGGGGCGCCAGTAGGTTTCGTACAGGTAGACGAGGACGTCAAACATGGCGGGGACTATAACCGACGCCCCGAAAGCCCTTCCGCCCGAAATGAGCGGGCACGCGCACGGATTTCCCCCGTCCGCGAGCCTCGGAACGACGCCTTGAAAATGCCGACGTTCAAGTGGCGCGCCGGCGCTGGAAGAGCGCGCCGGGCAGCCGGGCGACGCGGCCATCCAACTCCAGGTCCAACAGGGTGGCATTGAGTTCGTCCTGCGCCCAGCCGCAGCGTTGGGACAGCTGCTCCAGGGACACCGTGTCGCCGCCGATGGCGCGGAGCAGGGGGTGGTCGTTGCCGATGTCCTCGTTCTCCTCCTTGCCGGCCGCGGCATCCTCGCCAAGCCCGTTGTCGAGCGCCTCACCGAGATCCAAGGCGGCGGTGCGAGGCAGGCCGCCGGCAGGCAGCTCCTGCAGCAGATCGTCCAGTTCCTGGACCAGGCAGGCGCCCTGCTTGAGCAGGTGGTGGCAGCCCTTGGACTGCGGCGCGTGGATCGGTCCCGGCACGGCGAAGACTTCGCGGCCCGCTTCGGACGCCTGGCGGGCGGTGATGAGCGACCCGGACTTCATGGCGGCCTCGACCACCAGGCAGCCCTCCGACAGCCCCGCGATGATGCGGTTGCGTTGCGGGAAGTTCGGCGCCATCGGCGGTGTGCCGACGAAGTATTCACTGACCAGCAGCCCGCGCCGGGCGACGTGGCGGGCGAGGTCGGCGTGGTCCAGCGGATACACCTGGTCCGGCCCGGTGCCCAGGACCGCGATCGTGCTGCCGCGCGTGTTCAAGGCGGCTTCATGCGCAGCGCCGTCGATGCCTTGAGCCAGGCCGGAGACGACGCAGAACCCTGCCTCACCCAGTCCGGCGGCGAAGTAACGCGCGTTCTCGTCGCCCTGCGGACTGGGTCGACGACTGCCGACGACGGCCACGCAGCGCTCGGCCAGCAGTTCGCGTCGGCCATCCAGATAAAGCATCAGCGGCGGATCCGCCGTATGCAGGAGGGGGAGGGGATAGTCGGGGGCGCCGAGCAGCAGGATGGAGCGACGTTCTTCGCCGCCCAGCCAGTCTTCGGTCCTGCGGACCAGCCGCTCGAGGTGGTCCGGCCCATGGGCCAGTCGCGTCGCGTCGTCGGGGGACAGCAGGCTCCCCCAGCCGGCGCGGCCGGCCTGCAGGACCGCGCTCGGAGAACCGTGACGCGCGAGCAGTCGTCGAGCCGCCCCGCGAGAGACGCAGGACAGCAGATGCAGCCAGTCGCGAAGCTCGTCCGGGCCCATCCGTGCGGTCATGGGAACGACCTGATCCGGAGAGCCGCCGCGCTGCCTGTCGCGCTGACCGCTGCCTTCAGGGCTGCGTGAAGCGGTCGCCGCTGACGACCGGATCCTTGGCCGCCAGGATCAGCGCATACGACACGCGGTCGAACACCTGGAAGACGAAGAGCTGGCCGTGACGTTCGTCAGGCAGCTTGATCTCTTCGCGACGTTCGGTCGTCGAGTCGCGCACCACGCGTCCCTTGTGCCATAGCGCCAGCACGTGGCCGCGCTCCATGCCGTCCTGTTTGCCCTTGTTCAGCGCCACGATCTGGTTCTGCCCGGCGATGAGCGCATCGCCGTAAACCGAGATGATGGTGCCGTTGACGGGGCCTTGCGGCGCGTGCGGCACGTAATTCGTGTAGCCGCGTTCCGGCAGCGGGGCCAGACGGTCGCCCGACTGCGCTTCCACGCGGTTCAACGTCATCGTCAGCGTCGTCGGGACCTCGGCCTTCGTGCCCTGGCCGCTGCCGGGGCGGGTCAGGTCGGCGGTGCCCACGTAGACGGCTTCGTAGCCCAGCACCTCCTTGGTTTCGGGGTCGCGCAGCGGGCGCGGTTCCCGGAACACGCGGAACGCGGTGGAGCCCTCCGGCATGTTGCCGCGGGCGTAGGCCAGATCGCCCTTGGTCATCCAGACGCGGGCTTCCTGCGCCGAGACGATGCGCGGCGAGCTGGCCAGCTCATTGCCGTTCAGGACCACTGCCTCATTCAGGAAGGGCTCGATCAGGTGCTGCGGGATCGCGGCGATGGAGCCGTCGTACAGCGACTCGGCGCGCACGCGCGGCGACAGCTTGACAGTGCCGCCCGGTCCGCCGGCGCCCACGTCGCGGCCCAGCTGGAGTCGGGCGCGGCCGTCGGACTTGATCAGCATCAGCACCTGACCGGGGTAGATCAGGTGGGGGTTGCGGATCTGGTCGGTGTTCATGCCCCAGAGCTCGGGCCAGCGCCACGGGCTCTTCAGGAAAATGCCCGAGATGGCCCACAGCGTGTCGCCCGTCTTGACGGTGTACGTGTCGGGGGCGTTGGGCGCCAGCTCCGACAGGGGCACGCCGGCCTGTGCGACCTGCTGCGCCGTCTGGCGCTGTCCTTGGGTGATGGGAAAGTCCCCCGCCGCGAACGACGGCGCGGCGGCAAAGGTGCCCGCCAGCAGGGCTGCAGAAATCATCGTCAAGCCCAGCGGCCGCCTTTGCGTCATTACTTGTTCTCCGCGCGCCGAGATCGAAGGCCCCTCGTGGCCAATGGCGCTTTTGTGACGAGGGCCAGACTGACCGCCAAATCGGCGAAAATCAACCGTCTCGCTGCCGTCGATTCTGCCCCGGTTCAGGGGGCCCGGCAATGAACCCGCCCGCCCTCCCTTGCAAGCCCTTACAAACCGGCGTTGTGTGCTGTCCACAGCCGCGCACCGCGCCCCGCGTCCTCACCATGGCGAAACTTTCCATTCTTCGATACCCCGATCCGCGTCTGCACACGGTGGCCAAGCCCATCGCCGCGGTCGACGACCGCCTGCGCCGGCTGGCCGACGACATGCTGGAGACGATGTACGACGCCGACGGCGTGGGCCTGGCCGCCACCCAGGTGGATGTGCACGAACGCCTGCTGGTGATGGACGTCTCCGAGGAGCGCAACCAGCCGCTGGTGCTGATCAATCCGGAGCTCGTCGCGCGCAGCGAGGAGATGATGGAAGGCGAGGAGGGTTGCCTCTCCGTGCCGACCATCTACGACAAGGTCATGCGTCACAAGAAGGTCACCGTGCAGGCGCTGGACCGGGACGGCCACACCTTCCAGTTCGACGCCGAGGGCCTGCTGGCCGTCTGCGTGCAGCATGAGATGGACCACCTCGCCGGCAAGGTGTTCGTGGAATACCTGAGCCCGCTCAAGCGCGAACGCATCAAGACCAAGCTGGTGAAGAAGGCCCGCGAGGACGCGAAGCACTGATGGCCGCCGATCCGAACGCGGGTCTGCGCGTCGCCTTCGCGGGCACGCCGGAGTTCGCCGCCGTGGCGCTGCAGGCGCTGCTGGACGCCGGCTTCGAGGTTGCGCTGGTGCTGAGCCAGCCGGACCGGCCCGCCGGCCGCGGCATGAAGCTGCAGGCGTCGCCGGTGAAGCAGCTCGCCGTGGCGCGCGGCATCGACGTGGCGCAACCGCGCAGCCTGCGGCTGGACGGCAAGTTCCCCGACGAAGCAGAGGCCGGCCGGCAGGCGCTGCTGGCCGCGCGTCCGGACGTGCTCATCGTCGCCGCCTACGGCCTGATCCTGCCGAAGTGGGTGCTGGACCTGCCGCGGCTGGGATGCCTGAACATCCACGGCTCCATCCTGCCGCGCTGGCGCGGCGCGGCGCCTATCCACCGCGCCATCGAGGCCGGCGACGCCGAGACCGGCATCACCATCATGCAGATGGACGAGGGCCTGGACACCGGCGACATGCTGCTGCTGGAACGTCTGCCGATCGCTGCGGCGGACACGACCGCGAGCCTGCACGACAAGCTGGCGACTCTCGGCGGCCGGCTGATCGTCGAGGCGCTGGCACTGGCCGCGTGCGGCGGTTTCCATCCGGTGAAGCAGCCCGAGGCGGGCGTCACCTACGCCCACAAGATCGAGAAGGCCGAAAGCCAGATCCTTTGGAACGACGCCGCCGCGCAGATCACGCGCCGGCTGCGGGCGTTCGATCCCTTCCCCGGCGGCGTCGCGCAGCTGGACGGCGAGGCCGTGAAGGTCTGGCGCGCCGAGCTCGTCGACGTCGACGGCACGCTTGGCGAGCCCGGCCAGGTGCTGGCGGTCTCGCCCGAAGGTCCGGTCGTCGCCTGCGGCGCCGGCAGCGTCCGGCTGACCGAGCTCCAGCGCGCCGGCGGCAAGCGACTGCCCGCGGCGGCCTTCCTGCAGGCCCGGCCGCTCCAGGCCGGTGCGCGGTTCGCTTAACCCTGGCTGAACCGTCGGACAAACCGGCCCGGTGCCGGCTTGAAGCTTGCCCCCTTGCCGTCACATGGGACATCGGGACGGTGTACCGTCCCAGTGATTTCCGTTCGCGGCTCCGGCCGCTGTTTTCGAGGAGTGATTGCAATGTTCAACCTGATGAAGACCGCCATCCTGATGGCCGCCATCACCGCGCTGTTCATGGCGATCGGCTCCCTGCTGGGTGGCCAGACGGGCATGCTGATCGCGCTGGTCGTCGCGGTGGGGATGAATTTCTTCAGCTACTGGTTCTCCGACAAGCTGGTGCTGAAGATGTACAACGCCCAGGAAGTCGACGAGCGCAGCGCGCCGCAGTTCTACAACATGGTCAAGGAGCTGGCCGAACGCGCCCAGCTGCCCATGCCCAAGGTCTACCTGATCGAGGAGAACGCGCCCAATGCGTTCGCCACCGGCCGCAATCCGGAGCATGCCGCCGTCGCGGCCACGACCGGCATCATGCGGGTGCTGTCCGAGCGCGAACTGCGCGGCGTGATGGCGCATGAACTGGCCCACGTGAAGCACCGCGACATCCTGATCTCGACGGTCAGCGCGACGATGGCCGGCGCGATCTCGATGCTGGCCAACTTCGCGATGTTCTTCAGCCCGCGCGACAGCGAGGGTCGTCCGGCCAATCCGATCGTCGGCCTGCTGGTGGCGATCCTGGCACCGATCGCGGCCTCGCTGATCCAGATGGCGATCAGCCGTGCCCGAGAGTTTGAAGCGGACCGCGGCGGCGCCGAGATCTCCGGCGACCCGCAGGCGCTGGCGTCCGCGCTGGACAAGATCCATCGTTATGCCCAGGGCATCCCGCTGGAGACCACCGAGCGCCATCCCGAGACGGCGCAGATGATGATCATGAATCCGCTGTCGGGCGGCGGTCTCCGCGGGCTGTTCAGCACCCACCCGCCGACCGAGGAGCGCGTCGAGCGCCTGATGGCGATGGTCCGCCGCTGAACGGCGCGGAAGGTCCTGGACTGCCGAAACACCGCCTCCGGGCGGTGTTTTTCATTGGATCGGGGCTGACCGGGTCGACGGCACAATGGCCCGGTACCGCCGGTGCGCCCCGTTCAGGCGCCAGTCCCCGGCGGCCGAAAAGGACAGCATGACCGCCTCTTTCCGTTCCCTGACCGTCCCGGCGGCGCTGCTCGGCGCCGCCGCGCTGCTGACCGGCTGCGATCAGCTCGGCATCGAGGATCCCGCCAAGGTCGCCGCGGCCAAACAGGCCGAGGGCAAGGCCATCGGCGGCGCCTGCCGCAACGCGCTGCGCGCCATCGAGGACTGCTACGCCCTGAACCCCAAGGCCCAGAAGGCCGCGGTGTACGACGGCTGGCGCGAGATGGACGAGTACATGCGGGAGAACAAGCTCGAAGGCACCCGTCCGCAGGTCGCGAACCCGCAGGCCAGCCGTCCCGCCGCCGCGTCGGACGACGAAGAGGAATCGCCGCGTTCGGCCACGGGCAAGGTCGGCGAGCGGGCCGATGACAAGCCGGCCGAGAAGACCTCGGACAAGACCTCGGACAAGACCTCGGACAAGGGCAAGGGCGGGCAGTGAGCGACCGCCGGGCGTCCGGCGTGTCGGTCTGCCCTGCAACTGATCCCGTGGATGGTGCAGTTCGTCATCGCCCGCTCGCGGGGCGGGCGCGTCGCGACGAAGATACGATCATCCGAAAGATCAGGAGATCGCTCATGACCACAACGTCCTTCCGCGCCACCCGCCGCCTGTTTGCCATCACCGCGCTAAGCCTGGCGTCCGTGGGCGCCGTCGGCACCGCGCACGCCTGGTCGCTGAGCTTCGGCAGCTCGCAGCGCATCGAAGGCAACGGCGAGGTCGCCGCCGACGCGCGCGACGTCGGGGCGTTCGACGCGGTCTCGCTGTCGGGGGACTTCAAGGTCTACGTGCGCCAGGGATCGTCCGACAAGGTCGAGGTCAAGACCGACCGCAACCTGTTCAGCTACATCGAGACCAAGGTCGTCGACGGCAGCAAGGGCCGGACGCTGGAGATCACGCCCAAGCGCGGTTACAGCCTGAACGCCCGCGGCACGCCGACCATCACGCTGGACATGCGCCAGTTGAGAGGGCTGTCGATCTCGGGCTCGGGTGACATCCGCGTCGAGCCGATGAAGACCGGCAACCTGGACGCCAGCATCGCCGGCAGCGGCGACCTGCGCGTGCAGGGCCTGGAGGCCGACCACGTGACGCTGCGCGTCGCCGGCAGCGGCGACATGGTGTTCAACGGCAAGGCCAACGCCCTGTCGGTGACGGTGGCCGGCAGCGGCGACGTCAAGACCCGCGAACTGGTGGTCGACGACGCCAAGGTGAGCATCTCCGGCAGCGGCGATGTCACCGTCGCCCCGACCCGCAAGCTGGAGGTGCGCATCGCCGGTTCCGGCGACGTCGGTTACGTCGGCAGCCCCGAGATCAGCATGTCCAACGCCGGTTCGGGTTCGGTGCGCAAGCTGAAGTGAGGACCTGAGGCAACGCCTCCGGACGCTCCGGGCACGCCGGTACGCCGGGCGCTGTGTGGACGCCCCTCACCGCGACGGCGGGCGAGGGGCGATTCGCTGGTGCAGCGCGCAGACGACAATCGCGCTCATGGCGGAAGGACTCTCGGCGCTGGTGCGCCACCCTGAATTCAAGCGCGGCTCGAAGGAGATGCTGGGCATCACGCTGGGCATCTCGGCCTGGGGGCTGGTGACCGGCGTGGCCATGGTCAAGAGCGGCCTGGGCGTGGGCCTGTCGCTGCTGATGAGCCTGGTGGTCTTCGCCGGCAGTTCGCAGCTGGCCGCGCTGCCGCTGCTGGCCAGCGGCGCCCCGCTGTGGGTGCTGTGGGCCACGGCCTTCTGCGTCAACCTGCGCTTCGTGATCTTCAGCGCCCAGTGGCGGCTGTACTTCGAGCCGCTGCCGCGCGTGCAGCGGCTGGTCATCGGCTACTTCGCGGCCGACCTCAACTACGTCGCCTTTCTCAAGCGCTTCCCCGAGCTGAAGCCGGATCCGGACAACCAGCTTCCCTACTTCTGGGGCGGCGTGGCGACCAACTGGTTCGCGTGGCAGATCCCGGCCATCGCCGGCATCCTGCTCGCCGACCGCATCCCGACGAACTGGGGCCTGGGTTTCGCCGGCGTGCTGGCGCTGCTGGGACTGAGCTACTCGCTGCTCAAGGACCGCAACACCTGGATCTCCGCCGTCGTGGCCGGCTGCGCGGCAGTGGCGGCCTATGCGCTGCCGCTGCGGCTCAACATCCTGGTGGCGATCGCCGCGGCGGTCGCCGTGGGGCTCCTGATGGAGAAGTGGCTGCCGCCGGCGTCACCGACTTCGGGGTCGTCCGGTTCGTCCGGCCCGTCCTCCGGGAGGTCCGCATGAGCGTGTGGGAAGCGGTGCTCGGCATCCTCGGCATGGCGGTGATCACGATGGTCACGCGCAGCTTCTTCATGATCCCGGACCGCGAGATACCGCTGCCGCAATGGGTCCGCGACGGCCTGCGCTACGCGCCCCTGGCGGCGCTCGCAGCGGTGATCGTGCCGGAGATCGTCATGACGAACGGCGAGCTGATCCACACCTGGAAGGACGCGCGGCTCTACGCGGCGGCCGTCGGCACGGCCTACTTCTTCTGGAAGCGCGGCATCCTCGGGACCATCGTCAGCGGCACCGCGGTGATGCTGGTGCTGAGGATCGGGCTGGGCTGGTGAGCGGGCGGCCGTCACGCGGCTGTTAAGCTGCGGCCCGATTTGCCGGGCCTCCGGCGCACCGCTTTCCAACTACTCGAAGCTCATCATGAACGTCTTGCGTTTCGCCGATCTGATCGCCGCCGGCAAGGTGGCCGACCAGCGCGTCTTCATCCGCGCCGACCTGAACGTGCCGCTGAACGACGCCGGCCAGATCACCGAGGACACCCGCGTCCGCGCGTCGATCCCCGCGATCGAGATGGCGCTGAAGGCCGGTGCCGCGGTGATGGTCACTTCCCATCTGGGCCGCCCGACCGAGGGTGAATTCAAGCCGGAGGACTCGCTGGCGCCGGTCGCCAGGCGCCTGGGCGAGCTGCTCGGCCGCGACGTGCCGCTGGTCGCGAACTGGGTCGACGGCGTCGACGTGAAGCCGGGCCAGGTCGTGCTGCTCGAGAACTGCCGCGTCAACAAGGGCGAGAAGAAGAACAGCGAAGAGTTGTCGAAGAAGATGGCCGCGCTGTGCGACATCTTCGTCCACGACGCCTTCGGCACCGCGCACCGCGCGGAGGCCTCGACCTATGGCATCGCGCAGTTCGCGAAGATCGCCTGCGCCGGCCCGTTGCTGGCCGCCGAGATCGACGCCATCACCAAGGCGCTGGCCAATCCGAAACGTCCGCTGGTGGCGATCGTGGCGGGCTCCAAGGTCTCGACCAAGCTGACCATCCTGAAGTCGCTGTCGGCCAACGTCGACGGTCTGATCGTCGGCGGCGGCATCGCCAACACCTTCCTGCTGGCGGCTGGTCTGAAGATCGGCAAGTCGCTGGCAGAGCCCGACCTGGTCGGCGAAGCCAAGGCCGTCATCGAGGCCATGAAGGCACGTGGCGCCGCGGTGCCGATCCCGGTGGACGTGGTGACGGCCAAGACCTTCGCCGCCGATGCGCCAGCCACGGTCAAGGCCGCGACCGAAGTGGCGGATGACGACCTGATCCTGGACATCGGTCCGAAGACCGCGGCCCTGCTGGCCGAGCAGCTGAAGGCGGCCGGCACGATCGTGTGGAACGGTCCGGTCGGCGTGTTCGAGTTCGACGCCTTCGCCCACGGTACCGAGACCATCGCGCGTGCCATCGCCGAGTCCGAAGCGTTCTCGATCGCCGGCGGCGGCGACACGCTGGCGGCGATCGCCAAATACGGCATTGAAGACCAGGTGGGCTACATCTCCACCGGCGGCGGCGCCTTCCTCGAAGTGCTGGAAGGCAAGACCCTGCCGGCGTTCGAGATCCTGGCCAGGCGCGCGCAGGGTTGAAACCGAAGGGCACGGAGACGGGCATCGCGCCCGTCTGGCTGGCGCTGGTCGCGCTGGCGGCGTCGTTCTTCCACCAGCTGATGCTGCTGGTGCCGGCGGCGCTGGTGACCTTGGCGCCGGCCGCCGTGTTCGACAACTGGCTCTTCTGGGGTGCCGGTGTCCTGGCCTTCCTGCTGATGGCCTGGCTGGCGCAGCCGAGCTGGCACGGAGCGCCGCAACGGCTGACCCGCGGGCAGGCGCCGCGGCTCTACGCCCGCGTCGACGAGATGACCGATGCCATCGGGGCTCCGCGCCTGCATGCGATCGCGATCGACGACAGCATCAACGCCGGGGCGCTCGAAGAAAATCGCGGTGTCTCGCTGCGGCCGACCCGGCGGGTGCTGATCCTCGGCCTGCCGCTGCTGCGCCTGCTGGACACTGCGGCGGCGGAGGCGGTCATCGCGCATGAGCTGGGGCACTTCTCGCGCCGGCATGGGCGGCTCGGACATTGGCTCTATCGCACGCGGGCGGCCTGGACCGCCTGGGCGGCCAGCGTTCGGGAGGACGAGGAAGACAGCAGCCCGTGGGATCGCGCCGGCGCGAATTTCGCGGCGCTCTTTCTCCCGTGGTTCAACCGCGCTTCCGAGGCGCATTCGCGACGCTGCGAGTTCGAGGCCGACGCGCTGGCCGCGAAGTGGGCGTCACCGGAGGCGTTGGCGCGTGCGCTGCTGTTGATCGAGATCGCCCTCATGCGGCAAGGCGGTGCCTCCACCTCGCTGGACATGGAGGCGCTGCGCGCCAGCGGCGAGCCGCCCGCGCAATGGGCCGACGAGCCGGTCAAGGAACTGGTCGAGCGCCCGCCGACACCGGAAGAAATCACTGAAGCACTGCGCCACCGCCAGCCGCGAGGAAGTCATCCGCCGCACCGCCAGCGGATGGAGGCGCTCGGCGTGGTCGGGGAATCGCTCGATCTGCGCCCACCCGCCTGGGAAGAGAGCGCCGCCGCCCAGTGGCTGGAAGCAGCCTGGCCGGAGCTTTGCCAGGCGCAGGGACCGTGGGCCGGTGCCGCCGAACGCCTGATGTGGACGATGGCGCACGAGGCGCTGCGCAGCCTCGACGCGGGCGCCCCGCGCGTGTTGCCTGAGTTGCCTGAGTTGCCGGCATCGTCGGACGAGGCGGGCTGGCGTCGTCTTCATCGTCGGCAAGCCGCAGCCCAAGCGGCGATCGAGCACGGAAGGATTCAGCCTTGCGAGCTCGAGCCGTCGCAGGTCGAGGCGCTCCGCCGGGCGGTGTCGGTCAATGCGGCCATCGTGCAGGCTTGGCTCTTCGACGTACCGGTGGAGCCGCCGACGGTGGCCGTCGTGCTGCGTGTCGATCCGGAACGGATGATCGCGATGAAGCTCACCCTGGAGCAGGTGGCGACGACGTTGGCCTTGACGATGAGGCTCGTACTGCCAGCGGAGCGCGACTGGATGCCACGCTTCAGCTACATGACCGAGGGGTTGCCGCCAGAGCTGCAGGCGCGCGTCGATGCGACGCCGCGCCTGAAGGGATGAAGACCTGAAGCTTCAGATCCCCAGGTAGGCCGGCAGCTTCCCGTCGGCCGGCTTCACAGCCGCGAAGCGCGCGGCCAGCTTGGACTGCAGCGCGACGGGCAGCGGCGCGAAGCCGGTGCCGCGCGTCAGGTCGTCGCCGTGCATGAAGCACCAGTACAGGAAGCTCATCACCGGCGCCGCGCCGACGCCGGTCGCGGGCGTCGCGTCGATCAGGATGAAGCTGGTCATCGTGATGGGCCAGCTCTCCGCGCCGTCGCGGTCCATCAGCGAGGCCAGGTCGTCGCCCTTGCGCGAGAGGTCGCTGTTGGCGATCGCGGACTTGAAGCCGGTCTCGCCCGCTGCCACCCACTGGCCCGCGGCATTGCGCAGGCGCACGCCGTTGAGCTTGTCGCGCTGCACGCGGTCGTAGCTCACATACGTGATGGTGCCGGCCGCGGCTTTCAGCGCCTTGGCCACGCCGTCGTTGCCCTCGGCGGCTTCGACCTCGCCGGGCCATTTCGGCTGCGCATTCGCGCCCACCTCCTTCGCGAAAGCCGGCGACACCGCGCTCAGATACTTCGTGAAGCCCTCGGTCGTTCCGGACTTGTCCGCCCGGACGATGCGCTTCACCGGCAGCGCCGGCAGCGCGACACCGGGATTGAGCGCGGCGATGCGACCGTCGTTCCACTTCGCGACGCGCCCCATCATCAGCTCGGCGAGCAGGTCGCCCGTCAACTGCAGGCGACCTTCCGGCACGCCCGGCAGGTTGACCACCGGCACGATGCCGCCGACCAGCATCGGGATCTGGACGAGCTTGCGCTTGACCAGCTCCTCCGCGGCCAGCGGCGAGTCGCTGCCGCCGAAGGCGACACCGCGCGCGGTGATCTGCTTGACGCCGTCGCCGGAGCCCGTCGGCTTGTAGCTCACGGCCTGACCCTTGGTCTTCTCATAGGCCGCGGCCCAGCGGCCGTAGACCAGCGAGGGGAACGAGGCTCCCGCCCCGACCAGCGCGGCAGTCTGCGCGAACAGGGCCCGCGGGGCGCCGAGGGCGAGGGTGACCGGCAGGGCGGCGGTCAGGCGAAGCAGCGCACGGCGCTGCGAAGTCGGGAGGGTGGACACGGCGGAGGCTCGAAAGAGGTAGATGACAGCGGCGCGAATTCTAATGAGCACGTCCTTCGCACGCCGTGATCGAGGCGCTGGTCCCCTCACTTGCGGGCGGATCCCGGAAGGATGCTTCCACTTGCGGGCAAATCCCGATGCGCACGCCAAGGCGCGCATCGGCGATTGCCATCTTTGCATGGGAGTTAAAGCTGAAGTCATCGCATCGCCGGAGCCGGAGGATTAAGCTTTGCGCCCCTCGACGGAGATTTGCATGACCGACAAGAACGACGACCTCGACCTGAGCCCGGCCGAGGCCGCCCTGCGCGAGGCGGCGCGGGACTACCACCGCTTCCCGACGCGCGGCAAGATCGCCGTCACGCCGACCAAGCCGCTCGCCAACCAGCGCGACCTGTCGCTGGCCTATTCGCCGGGCGTCGCCTATCCCTGCCTGGACATCGAGCGCGACCCGTCGCTGGCCGCCGATTTCACCTCGCGCGGCAACCTGGTCGGCGTCATCACCAACGGCACCGCCGTGCTGGGCCTGGGCGACATCGGTCCGCTGGCCGCCAAGCCGGTGATGGAAGGCAAGGGCTGCCTGTTCAAGAAATTCGCCGGCATCGACGTCTTCGACATCGAGCTGGCCGAGCGCGATCCCGACAAGCTGGTCGAGATCATCGCGGCGATGGAGCCCACGCTGGGCGGTGTCAACCTCGAGGACATCAAGGCGCCCGAGTGCTTCTACATCGAGAAGCAGCTGAGCGCCCGCATGAACATTCCCGTCTTCCACGACGACCAGCACGGCACCGCCATCATCTCGAGCGCGGCGCTGCTGAACGGCCTGGAGCTCGTGGGCAAGGACATCGGCTCGGTGAAGGTGGCCGTGTCCGGCGCCGGCGCGGCGGCCATCGCCTGCCTGGACGTGATGGTCGGCCTGGGCGTGAAGCGCGAGAACGTCTTCGCCGTCGACTCCAAGGGCGTGATCCAGAGCGAGCGCGCCGACGCCGGCAAGCTCGACGAGTCCAAGCGCCGTTACTGCCAGATCACCTCGGCGCGCACGCTGGCCGACGTGGTCAAGGACGCGGACGTGTTCCTGGGCTGCTCGGCCGCCGGCGTGCTGACCGCCGAGATGGTCAAGACCATGGCCCGCCAGCCCATCATCCTGGCGCTGGCCAATCCGGAGCCGGAAATCCGTCCCGAGCTCGCGAAGGAAGCGCGTCCCGACTGCATCGTGGCGACGGGGCGCTCTGACTATCCGAACCAGGTCAACAACGTCCTGTGCTTCCCCTACATCTTCCGCGGCGCGCTGGACTGCGGCGCGACCAAGATCACCGAGGCGATGAAGCTCGCCTGCGTGCGCGAGATCGCCGAGCTGGCCAAGGCCGAGACGCCGCCGGAAGTGGCAGCCGCCTACGCGGGGCAGGACCTGGCCTTCGGTCCCGACTACATCATCCCCAAGCCCTTCGACAGCCGCCTGATCCTGCGCATCGCGCCGGCCGTGGCCAAGGCCGCGGAGGAGTCCGGTGTCGCCACGCGTCCGATCCAGGACATGGCGGCCTACCGCGAGCAGCTGTCGCGTTTCGTCTACCAGACCGGCATGTTCATGCGCCCGGTCTTCGCCGAGGCGAAGGCCCATCCGGCCCGCGTCATCTACGCGGAAGGCGAGGATGAGCGCGTGCTGCGCGCGGTGCAGGTGGCGCTCGACGAGGGCCTGGCCAAGCCGACGCTGATCGGCCGCCCCGACGTCATCGCGATGCGCCTGAAGCGCGCCGGCCTGCGCATCAAGCTGGGCGAGGACGCCCTCGTCATCGACCCCGAGAACGACCACCGCTTCCGCCAGTACTGGGAGGCGTACCACCAGGTCATGGGTCGCAACGGCTTCACGCCGGAGATGTCCAAGTCGGCCGTGCGGCGCTCCAACACGACGATCGGCGCGCTCGCGATCCAGCTCGGCGACGCCGACGCGATGATCTGCGGCACGGTCGGACGTTTCGACTCGCATCTGGAACACATCCAGAACCTGATCGGCCTGAAGCCGGAGGTGTCCAACTTCGCGACGATGAACGCGCTGATGCTGGAGCAGCGCACGCTCTTCATCGCCGACACCTTCGTCAATGAAGACCCGACCGCCGAACAGCTCGCCGACATCGCCTGGCAGGCCGCCGAGGAACTGCAGCGCTTCGGCCTGCCGCCGAAGGTGGCCTTCCTGTCGCACTCGATGTTCGGCAGCAGCAAGCGCGCGTCGGCGGTGAAGATGCGCCGCGCCCGTGACCTGTTCGCTGCCGCGTATCCGAACATCGAATGCGACGGCGAGATGCATGGCGACGCGGCGCTGTCCGAGGACGTCCGCAACAACTTCCTGCCGGAGTCGACCCTGTCCGGTTCCGCCAACCTGCTCGTGTTGCCGACGCTGGACGCCGCGAACATTCTTTTCAATGTGCTGAAGGTCGTTGGCGGTCAGGGCGTCACCGTGGGCCCGATCCTGCTGGGCGCCAAGCGCCCCGTGCACATCCTGACCCCGTCAGCCACCGTGCGCCGCATCGTCAACATGACAGCACTCGCCGTCGCGGACGTGAAAGCCGCCAAGGCCTGAGCAAGATCAACCCGACCGGGGTCCCCTTCGCTCCATCTCCCTCCTTCGCTTGCCTGCCGGCAAGCGAATTCCCTCCTTGAGTTGCGGGAAGGGGACCCCGGTCGGGTCGATCAGAGAGCGCGAGGTTTGCGACGTTGGAAACTGGGTCGTAACTCGTGGAAACTCGTCCGATGTCGTTTTGGCGGCTCATAATCGGTCGCTGTAACTAAATTTCAGACAGAGACAAGACATGTCCCGTGCCACCAAGATCGTCGCCACCCTCGGTCCCGCCTCGTCGTCCCCCGAGGTGCTGGAAAAAATGATCCAGGCCGGCGTCGACGTGGTGCGGCTGAACTTCTCGCACGGCAAGGCGCAGGACCACATCGATCGCGCCCGCATGGTGCGCGAGGTGGCCGCCCGCGCCGGCCGTCAGGTCGCCATCATGGCCGACCTGCAAGGCCCGAAGATCCGCGTCGGCAAGTTCGAGAACGGCAAGATCGAACTGGTGAACGGCACGCCCTTCGTGCTGGACGCGGACCGCACCGAGCCGGGCAACGAGATGGTCGTGGGCCTGGACTACAAGGAACTGCCGCGCGACGTGAAGCCCGGCGATACGCTGCTGCTCAATGACGGCCTGCTGGTGCTGACCGTCGAGGCGGTTCGCGGCTCGCAAGTGCACACCATCGTGAAGCAGGGCGGCGAGCTGTCCAACAACAAGGGCATCAACAAGCAGGGCGGCGGTCTGACCGCGCCCGCGCTGACCGGCAAGGACATGGAGGACATCAAGACCGCAATGTCCTTCCAGTGCGAGTACCTGGCGGTGAGCTTCCCGAAGAACGCCACCGACATGGAGATGGCCCGCCAACTGGCCAACGTGGCCGGCGAGCCCTATCGCCACAAGCCGGGAATGATCGCCAAGATCGAGCGTTATGAGGCGATCCCGCACCTGGAGGCGATCCTGAAGGCCTCCGACGGCATCATGGTCGCCCGCGGCGACCTGGCCGTGGAAGTGGGCAACGCCGCCGTGCCCGCGCTGCAGAAGCGCATGATCAAGATGGCGCTGGAGCTCGACAAGGTCTGCATCACCGCCACGCAGATGATGGAGTCGATGATCGTGAACCCGGTGCCGACCCGCGCCGAGGTCTCCGACGTCGCCAACGCCGTGCTCGACGGCACCGACGCCGTGATGCTGAGCGCCGAGACCGCCGCCGGCCGTTTCCCGATCGAGACCATCCAGCAGATGGCCGCGATCGCGCTGGAAGCGGAAAACGCCGAGTTCGTGACGCTGGACACCGACTTCGCCAATCGACAGTTCGGCCGCATCGACCAGTCGATCGCGATGGGCGCGCTGTTCACCGCGCATCACCTGGGCTGCAAGGCGATCGTGGCGCTGACGGAGTCCGGCTCCACCGCGCTGTGGATGAGCCGCCACCGCATCCACGTGCCGATCTTTGCGCTGACCTCGCAGGTGCTGACGCAGCGCAAGCTGGCGCTGTACCGCAACGTCACGCCGCTGCTGATGCCCAACTTCAACGACCGCGACGAGGCGCTGAAGGCGGCCGAGGATCTGCTGATCGAGCGCGGCGTGCTGATGCCGGGCGACACCTACGCGATCACCTGCGGCGAGCCGATGGGCTACCCGGGCGGCACCAACATGCTGAAGGTCTGCCGCGTCGGCTGACGGGTCGACCCCGCCGACCTCAGCCGTTGCGCGCCGCCTGCACCAAGGCGGCGATGCGCGGCGTCATGTTCAGGGGCACCAGCTCCACCTCCTGGTGCGCCCTCGCGAACACGCGGAACAGCTCATCCGCGAACGCGTGCCCGACGTCGGTGACACCGTCGAAGTCGACCTCCGCCCGCTTGAACTGCGGCAGCCGGGCCGCGACGCGACGCGCCTGCGCGCGCGAGTCCAGCATCTGCCCCGCGACCACCACCAGGTTGAGCATCACCCGCGTCTGGTCGAAGGCGATGCCGGTGCCGTCGACGCTCCACTGTTCGAGCACCTGCTCCAGCGTGCGCTTGCTCTCCAGCGACATCGCCATGTAGATCGAGCTGCCCTGGCGCGGCAGGCCCTTGCCGTCCTTCCAGGCGTTGCCCTCCCAGGCGCGGCGCTGGAACGCCTTGCCGTTGGCGTGGATGTCGAAGACGTCCGCCAGCTGCGAGCTGAAGAACAGCCCGCGCCCGGTGTGTGCCTGCGGCTGCGTCGTCAGCCGGCCCTTGCTGAGCTCCAGCATCGCGTGGCGCGCGTCGGTCAGTTCGTAGGTGTCGCGGATCTTGTCGAACACGCCGCAGCCGTCGTCCGATACCAGCAGCTGCGCGTGGGTCGGCGTCTGGCGCAGCGACACGGTGACGCTGGTGCCGCCGCTGTGGTCGATGGCGTTGTTCACCAGCTCGGTGAAGCCGTGCTGGATCATCCGCGCGACGTGCCGCGGCAGCGAGAAGTGGGGCGCGTAGTCACGCTGCCAGACGACGTCCTCCATCAGCCCGTGCAGCGTGTAGCTGCGCGCCACCTGGCGCAGCGCGCCCGGGCCGAAGACCGGCCGCCGGGCGGTGCCGGAGCGCGTCAGCCATTGCGCGTCGACAAGCCGGCGCAGGGCGTTCAGCGTGGCGCGGTGGCTGGCGCCGGTGCGTTCCTCGACGAAGGCGGGCAGGTCGAGCGAATGCTCGTTGGCGGCGGCGGTGATCCAGAGCGAGAGCTGATCGATCGCGAGACGGGTCATGAAATTCCTGGAAGCGGCGGTCGCGCGGGCGGTCCTCGCCGCCGGCGGCGGGACAAGGCACGGCACTTGCTCCGACGGGCGGGGACGCCCCGGCGACAGCCTACCGTCCGTATCTGCCGCCGCACAAGCGCACAGACCCCTGTTCGCCCGTGGCGCACTGGTATGGCACCAGTTCGGGGGGAGGCCGCTGTTCGTTACAGAGGCCGTCATGGGGGCTGGCTAGAATCCCGATCAGTTACGGCGCGGTTACGGCGAGGTCGACGACGAAGTTCGGCGGCCGCCGGCGGCCACAGGATTTTTCACTATCTCGGAGAACTCTCATGGCACTCGTCTCGATGCGCCAACTGCTGGATCACGCAGCCGAACAGGGCTACGGCATTCCTGCGTTCAACGTCAACAACCTGGAGCAGGTGCAGGCCGTGATGGCCGCCGCCGACGAGGTCGGCGCGCCCGTGATCCTGCAGGCCAGCGCCGGCGCCCGGAAGTACGCGGGCGAGGCCTTCATCAAGCACCTGATCCAGGCCGCGGTCGAGGCCTATCCTCACGTCCCGCTGGTGATGCACCAGGACCACGGCACCAGTCCCAAGGTCTGCGAAGGCGCGATCAACCTCGGCTTCGGCTCGGTGATGATGGACGGCTCGCTGATGGACGACGGCAAGACGCCGTCCAGCTTCGACTACAACGTGGACGTGACCCGTCGCGTGGTGCAGATGGCGCACAAGGTCGGCGTCACCGTCGAGGGTGAACTGGGCTGTCTGGGCAACCTGGAAACCGGCGACGCGGGCGAGGAAGACGGCATCGGCGCCGACGTCAAGCTGGACCACAGCCAGATGCTGACCGATCCGGAAGAGGCGGCCACCTTCGTCAAGGCCACGCAGCTGGACGCGCTGGCCATCGCCATCGGCACCAGCCACGGCGCCTACAAGTTCTCGCGCAAGCCCACGGGCGACATCCTGGCGATCTCGCGGGTCAAGGAGATCCACAAGCGCATCCCCAACACCCATCTGGTGATGCACGGCTCGTCGAGCGTGCCGCAGGAACTGCTGGCGATCATCAACCAGTACGGCGGCAAGATGAAGGAAACCTTCGGCGTGCCCGTCGAGGAGATCCAGGAAGCGATCAAGCACGGCGTGCGCAAGATCAACATCGACACCGACATCCGCCTGGCGATGACCGGCGCGGTGCGCAAGTTCCTGTTCGAGAACCCGGACAAGTTCGACGCCCGCGAATGGCTGAAGCCGGCCCGCGAAGCCGCCAAGCTGGTGTGCAAGGCGCGTTACCTGGAATTCGGCTGCGAAGGCCAGGCTCCGAAGATCAAGCCGCGCAGCCTGGTCGACGTGGCTGCCGCCTATGAGCGCGGCGAACTGGCGCAAGTCGTCCAGTAAGCTCCGGACGCGACAGAACGCCTCCGAACGGACCGGCCTCGCGCCGGTCTTTTCATTTCGGCACGCCTCACCTCCGCACTCGTCTTTGGGAATCCGCTCATGGCACATGCGTTCACCTACGGCACGCTGATGTGGCCGGACATCATGGCCCGCGTCTGCGGCGGCGACGCCGAGCCGTCCGCGCCGCCGGTCGCGGCGACCCTGGCCGACCACGCGCGCCATCCGGTGCGCGGTCACGACTATCCCGGGATGATCCCGGCGACCGGCCATCAGGTCGTCGGCCGGCTTTACCTCGACGTGCCCGAGTGCGCGTGGGAACGCCTGGACCGCTTCGAGGGCGAGGACTACGAACGCCACGAGGTGCTGGTGACGCTGGCCGACGGCAGCTGGCAGCGGGCCTGGACCTATCTCTTCAAGCCACAGGCCGCGGCGCGGCTCGATGACGGGGAGTGGGACGAGGCGCGCTTCGAGCGCGAGGGCAAAGCGCGCTTCGTGTCGCGCTACGTCGGCTTTACGTCGCTCTGACTCGTTCGGGCGCATTCCGGAGCGTCCTGGAGCGTCCTGGAGCGTCCTGAAGCGGATGGACGGGGCGCCGGGGACGGCGGGGTTTCCTGTGCCGCCTCTAGAATCCCGGCTTTGCCGTTCCGTCCGACCGCACACCCATGACCGCCGCCCTGCACACCTCGTCGATCACCTCCCTTCCCCTCATCGCACGCGGCAAGGTGCGGGAGAACTATGCGGTCGGCGACGACCGCATCCTGATGATCGCGTCGGACCGCATCTCGGCCTTCGACGTCATCATGAGCGAGCCCATCCCGGGCAAGGGCGCGCTGCTGACGAAGATGGCGCTGTTCTGGTTCGACAAGCTGGACGGCATCGTCCCCAACCACCTGACCGGCGACGATCCGCTGTCGGTGGTGACGGAGGCGGAAAAGGCCCAGGTCCGCGACCGCGCGATGCTGGTCAAGCGCCTGAAGCCGCTGCCGATCGAGGCGGTGGTGCGCGGTTACCTGGCCGGCAGCGGCTGGTCCGAATACAAGGCCAGCGGCAAGGTCTGCGGCGTCGAGCTGCCCGCCGGCCTGCAGAACGCCAGCAAGCTGCCGCAGCCGATCTTCACGCCCGCGACCAAGGCGGAGATGGGCGACCACGACGAGAACATCGATTTCGAGCGCTGCGCCGAGATCATCGGCCGCGACTTGGCCGAGCGCGTGCGCGACATCGCGATCCAGCTCTACCAGCGCGCCGCGGACATCGCGCTGACCAAGGGCATCATCATCGCGGACACCAAGTTCGAGTTCGGCCTGGATGCCGACGGCACGCTGACGCTGATGGACGAGGTGCTCACGCCCGACTCCTCGCGCTACTGGCCGGCGGAGAGCTACGCGGTCGGCAGCAACCCGCCGAGCTACGACAAGCAGTTCCTGCGCGACTGGCTGGAGCAGGCGACGGTGGACGGCCAGCCCTGGGGCAAGGTCGCGCCGCCGCCGGCGCTGCCCGAGGACGTGATCGTCAACACGTCCGCGAAGTACCAGGAAGCGCTGGACCGGCTGACCCGCTGAGGCCCGGCATGCAAGACGCCTCAGCCCCGCCTTCCTCCGCTGCTGCCGGCCCGGCCGCTTCGGCCGCTTCAGCCGGTTCAGCCGGTTCAGCCGGTTCAGCCGCCGCGGGGCCCGTGGTCATCAAGTCCCGGCTGCTGAAGCAGCTGGACAAGGACATCGCCGCCGCGACCTCGCCGATGGCCTCCGCCGCGGCGCGGGCCAAGCGCGCGATGCTGCTGGCGCGTCACGGCGCGGTGGGGGAGGCGCGCGAGGCGCTGACCGCGCTGCATCAGCTCTCCTTCCAGCATCCGCATCCGGAGATCGGGGCCTGGCTGCACATGGCCGAAGGCCTGATGAGCTATTACAACGGCTTCGTCGCACAGCAGGCCTGGGACCGCATCCAGCGCGCGCATGCGATCGCGGGCACCTCGCCCGCGTTGATCGAGGTGCGGGTGCTCGCATCGGCCTGGCTGTCGCAGCTGGCCTTCATCCGCCACGACCCGGTGGCGCTGGTCGACTACGCCCGGCGCTGCCTCGGCGAAGCGCTGCCCGAGCACAACGTCGCGCAGGCCCGCCTGGCGATCACGATGGGCCTGGCCTGGCACTACGCCGGCGACCTGGCGTCCGCGCAGCGCTGGTACATCCGCGCGCGCCGCCATGCGTCGGTGGAGGGCGACGATGCGTCGCTGTCGGCGCTGATGTTCAACATGGCCGGCATGCGCGCCTCGCAGCTGCGGCGCGAGAGCCTGTCGAGCCAGACATGGCGCGGGTCCGAACTGATGCTCTCCGTGGACTCGGTGCATCACTTCGACGAGGCCGTCGGCGCGCAGATGATGACGGAACTGACGCCGGTGCTGCGCGCGCAGGTGCTGACGATGCAGGGCGGCTTCGACGAAGCCAGACGCCTGTACGAGGAACATCTGCCGCAGGCCATGTCGCTGGGCCTGGAACGGCTGGGCAGCAGCCTCCTGTCCGATCTCGCGTGGTGCCGGGCCAACCTCGGCCAGCACGAGCACGCGCTGCATCAGGCGCGCGAGGCGGAGATCGAACTCGATCCCGAGTGCGAGCTCGACGACCGCGCCATCACGCACAGCCGGCTCGCGCAGACCTTCCGGATGCTCGGCGAAACGGCCGACGCGGATCGCCACCAGGCGCTGGCCGACGAGGCCTGGCTGCAATTCGCCGAACAGCAGCAGCAATGGCGCGACCTGCTCGCAGGCTGCGCGCTCGAAGCCTGAGCGCTCAGTCCCGCGTCGCGAAACGCTTCGCGACGAAGCGCCAGACCATCGCCGTCGCATCCGGTCCGGTCGGATCGCTGAACGGCTCCTTCGCGGTTCCGCCGCTCCACGCATGACCGAGGCCGTCGACCTCGACGAGCGTCGCGGCGATCGTGCTGCCCTGCTTGAAATCGACGACCGTCATCGGCAGCCGCTTGCCGCGCTGCACGCGGCGGTCATGCACCGTGGCGGCGCCCGCGGCGAGCGCCCACTGGCGGACCGCCTCGAAGGCATTGGACGCTGCGACGACGCGGTCCTTGTTGCCCTGGATCACGAGCAGCGGCGGCCATGCCGTGCCGCCATCGACGACGGCGGCCCCGGCCTTCCCGCGCATCGCACGCAGCGCCGTCGTCGCCGAGCCCGCCAGGCCCGGCGGCACGCCCGAATGCATGGCGACGGCCTGGAAGCGTTCCGGATGCAGCGTCGCCAGCAGCGCCGCCATGCCTGCCCCGGCGGAGAGCCCCACGACGGCCACGCGCCTGCGATCGGCGCCGTGGAGCAGGCAGACTTGATCGATGGCGGCGAGGATCAATGCGGCCTCGCCCTGCGCGCGGCCGGACTCGGTCTCGAACCAGTTCCAGCAGCGCTGCGGATTCGCAAGCCGGCTCTGCTCGGGATAGAGCACCAGGAAACGCTCGCGCGCCGCGAGGCGGTTCATCCGCGTGCTGCGCGCGAAGCCGGCCGGATCCTGTCCGCAGCCGTGCAGCATGACGATCAGCGGCGGGCGATCACTCGCGCTCAACCCGGCAGGCCGGAAGAGCCGGAAACGCCGCATGCCCCCGCGCGCGGTCGCCAGCCCGGACAGCCAGTCGCCGAGGCCGGGCGACGGATGCGGCGGCGTCTTCGTCAGGCCTGGAATGGCGTCCTTGGTGGCATCGCGGGCGACCTTCGTCGCCGCGCGCATGACCTGACCCGTGACGGCGCGCAGGCCCTTGTTCCAGGCCTTGCGCAGGGCGGCGGAGGAGGAGCGTTTGGGCATGGCGGAGATCGGTGGATCCGACCCATTCTGAGGCCAGACCGTGTCGTCACACGAGTTCCTACCCTTTGACACAACGATACGGGGCTTTAACGCCGCCTGGACTCCGGGCCTGTTGGAATGACACGCACACGGATTGCCGGATCTCGCGCCATGACCGTTGTTCCCACGACTTCCCTGCGCTGGTCGCTCGACGACCTCGACCTCTCCCGCATCGAGCCCGAGCGCGTGCGCGAGCACGATGCGCTGTTCCTGCTGGTCTGCAGCGCCTCGTTCATCGAGAGCGGCAGCGACATGTACACGCGCAACCTCATCGACCACTTCGCCGACGATGCCGAGGTCGGTGCGTGGCTGCGCGACCACTGGGAGCCGGAGGAACTGCAGCACGGCGCCGCGCTCAAGGCCTATGTGCGGCACGTGTGGCCGGGCTTCGACTGGGACACGGCCTATGCGGGCTTCTTCGACGAGTACGCGCGGCTGTGCACGATGGACGAGCTCGAACCGACGCGCGGCCAGGAGATGGTGGCGCGCTGCATCGTCGAGATGGGCACGACCACCTATTACCAGGCGCTGCATCAGGCGTGCGACGAGCCGGTGCTGCGCGACCTGTTCTGGCGCATCCGCTGCGACGAGGTCCAGCACTACAAGAACTTCTTCGCCTTCTTCCGCAAGTACCGTGAGATCGAAGGGCTGCATCGGGGCCAGGTGCTGGCCGCGCTCGTGCGCCGCGCCTTGGAGCTGCGCAAGGAGGATGCGTCGATTGCGCTGAGGCATGCGGTGAACGGACGTCTGCGCACCGGTGCCGCCGACGGCGGCCCCGCGCCCATTGCCAATGCGGAGCAGCTGACGAAGGACGCCATCCAGCTCGTCAGCAAGAACCTGCCGATGGGATTGGCCGTGCGCATGACGCTGAAGCCGCTGCTGCTGCGGCCGGGCGTGCAGCGTGTCGTCGAGCGCCCGCTTGCGGCCATTGGCCGCCGTGTTCTGCTGACCTGATCGCAGGCCCAGGCCCGCGACCCACGTCGCTCACTGGGGCCGGAATGGGGCTTGGGGTTCCCGGAGGGAGGCCCCATGCCCCGTGGAGAGCCCGCGCTTGGCGATCGCAGTCAACGTCGCAGATGCTCCACCGCCAGATCGATGAACGCCCGCACCTTGCGCGACGCGCGTGGCCCTTGATGCTGCAGCGCCTGCACCGGCACGGGCGGCGGCGCGTGTTTCGCGAGCACTTCCACCAGTTCTCCCGATGCGAGCTGTGTCTCGACCATGTACGACAGCACCCGCGTGATCCCGAGGCCTTGGGCTGCGGCGGCGATCGCGTGGTCGTTGCTGTTGGTGGCGAGCCGCGCGCGCACCGGCACGGCGATCGTCGCGGCCTCAAGCCCTGACCCCTCGCGGAACTTCCACTCCGCCCCGAATTCCACGCCCAGCGCCGCGATCAGCGTGTGTTTCTCCAGATCCTTCGGCTGCTTCGGTGTCCCGTTCCGCTGGAGGTACTTGGGCGACGCGACCGCCACGCGCCTGACCGTGGCCAACGGCGTCGCGTGGAAGGATGCATCGGGCAGATCCCCGATGCGGACGGCGATGTCGACGTCCTCGTTGAGCAGGTTGACGTTGCGATCCAGGAAGCGGCATTCGACCTCGGTCTCCGGATAGCGCTCGAGGTAGGCCAGCACGACCTGGTTGAGCTGCAGCCGCCCGTACATCACCGGCGCGCTGACGACCAGCTTCCCGCGCACCGCGCCGTGCGAGCCGCTCGCCGCCTGCTCGATGTCCTGCAGCTCGCCGAGCACCCGCCGGCAGTCCTGCGCATAGCGCTCGCCGACCTCGGTGACCTTGACCACGCGGGTGGTGCGCACCAGCAGCCGCACGTTCATCGCGGCCTCGAGCTCGCTCACCGCGCGCGTCACGACCGGCGCCGACACGCCCAGCCGCCGCGCCGCCGCGGAGAACCCGCCCTCCTGGACGACGGCCACGAAGATGGCCATGGCATCGAGCTTGTCCATATCTTTCCTGATTCCGGAAGAGTCATTTTCCCGGCGCGCCGATTCTCTCCGCGGTCCATGAAGGCCACCATGCGTTCACCTTCCAACCACCGGAGAACTTCCATGAGCCGCATCCACGTCGTCGAGCCGTCCACCGCCACGCCCGAGCAGAAGGTCCTGCTGGACGCGATCCAAGGCCAGCTCGGCATGGTCCCCAACTTCCTGAAGGTCTTCGCCAATTCGACCACGGCGCTGCAGGCCTTCCTCGGCCTGTACGGCGTCGCCAACGGCGGCAGCCTCGATCCGCTGGACCGCGAGCGCATCGCGTTGGCGCTGGCCCAGCAGAACGGCTGCCAGTACTGCGTGTCGGCGCACACGGCGATCGGTCGCAAGACGGGGTTGTCCGCCGAGGAGATCGCCGCCGCCCGCGCCGGCACCAGCGACGACGACACCTCGGCCGCGATCCTGAAGTTCGCGCAGAGCCTGATGGCCAAGCGCGGCGAGGTCTCGGCGCTGGAGTTGACCGAGCTTCGCGCCGCCGGCGTCGACGAGGCGCAGATCGTCGAGATCATCACCCACGTCGGCATGAACTTCCTGACCAACATCCTGGGCAAGGCCAGCCTGGTCGAGATCGACTTCCCGAACGTGAAGCTCGAACTTCCGGCGACCGCCTGATCCGGGCCTGTTGCCTCGATCGTCAGCCGCCGCGACGGCCGCCTCCGACGCCGTCGCCATCGCCACCCTCATCGCCATCGGGAGCTCATCATGGGACGCGCCTATTCCGACATCACATTCACGCCGACGGTCCGCGAGGTCCAGTCGGAGAAGGGAAGTCGCGAGCAGTACGCCTTCCTCGACACGATGACCGACCGGGGCGATGCGCTGACGCCGCGCGAGGCGCAGTTCCTGGCCGAGGCCGATCACTTCTTCCAGGCCACCGTCAGCGAGACGGGCTGGCCCTACGTGCAGCACCGCGGCGGTCCGAAGGGCTTCCTCAAGGTGCTGGACGCGAGGACCCTCGGCTTCGCGGACTTCCGCGGCAACGTCCAGTATCTGAGCGTCGGCAACCTGCGCCGGGACGACCGGATCTCGATGATCCTCGTCGACTACCCGAACCGTCGCCGGCTGAAGCTGCTCGGTCGCGTGGAACTGGTCGAGGCGGGCGAGAGCGCGCAGGGCGACGCGGCGATCGCCGCGGTGAGCGACCCGGCCTACGGCGCAACGGTCGAGCGCGCGTTCCTGATCCGCATCGAGGGCTGGGACTGGAACTGTCCGCAGCACATCACCCCGCGCTTCACCGAGGCCGAGGTCGGGTCGCTGATGGCGCCGCTGCGCGCGCAGGTGCAGAAGCTGAAGGCGCAGTTGAACGAGGCGAAGGCGAGCCTCGCCGCGAGCGCCGCGCCGCGCGAGCCGCTCGTGCTCGGCGACGGCCCGCTCGCGCTGACGATCAGCGGCGTGCGGCAGCTCACGCCAACCGTGCGCGCCTATGAGTTGCGCGCCGCCGACGGCGCGCCGCTGCCGGCCGTGGTCGCGGGCGCCCACTTGGACGTCCCCGTGCGGCTGGCCGACGGCTTGGCGTCGACGCGCAGCTACTCGATCGCGTCGAGTCCGCATCGCACCGATGCCTACGAGATCGCCGTGCTGAACGACCCGCAAGGCAAGGGCGGTTCGGCGGCGGTGCATCAGGACTTCGCCCTCGGCGTGCGCCTGAACTGCGGGCTGCCGGGCAACGCCTTCGCCTTGGCGGAGGCGCCCCACAAGGCCGTCCTGATCGCCGGAGGCATCGGCATCACGCCGATCAAGGCGATGGCGCATGCGCTCGCCGCGCGGGGCGAGAACTTCCAGTTGCACTACGCGGTCCGGTCCCGCGCGCAGGCGCCGTTCCTCGGCGAGTTGACGGCCGCCTTCGGCGACCGCGTGACGCTGCATGCGAAGGACGCGGGGGATCGTCTCGACGTCGCGGCGCTGGTGCGCGCGCTGGGTGAGTCCGATCATGTCTACGTGTGCGGACCGGCACGGCTCAACGAGGCGGTCTCGATCGCCGCCGCCGAAGCGGGCGTGCCGTCCGCGCGCGTGCATGCCGAGAAGTTCGGCGCCGAGACCGCCCGGTCGGGCGACCGCGCGTTCGTCGTCCACCTGGTGCGCAGCGGCAAGGACATCGTCGTCCCCGCCGGCCGCAGCATCCTGGAGGCGGCGGAGGCCCAGGGCGTGCGCGTGCCGGCCTCCTGCCGCATCGGCAACTGCGGCACCTGCGCGACGCGCGTCATCGCCGGCACGCCCGAACATCGCGACGAGGTGCTGACCGACGCGCAGAAGACGGACCAGGGCCTGATGTGCGTCTGCGTGTCGCGGACGGCGGGCGAGGCGCTGACGCTGGACCTCTGAGCGTCCGCCGCCCGCAGATCGCACACCGCGTCGGTTCCGCGCCGCCTTTGGAGGGAGCTTCCAACAACTCCCGATTGATCGTGCGTGGGTCGACTCCTACAGTCCGCTCGTCCCACCGCTCCCCCGGTGGTCGTGCGCAGGAGCACCTCGATGAACGCATCCCGTTGGGCGGTCCCCGCCTCCTACTTCAGCATGGTGCTGGGCCTGACCGGCCTGGGCAACGGCTGGCGCGTGGCGGCGCGGCTGTGGGGCTTCCCCGCCTGGATCGGCGAGGCCGTCATGGCGATCGCCGTGACGGTGTGGGCGGTGCTGCTGCTGCGTTTCGCGATCAAGTGGATCGCCGACCGCGACGCGGCCAAGGCCGAGGCCGCGCATCCCATCCTCTGCTGCTTCATCGCGCTGGTGCCCGTGGCGACGATGCTCGCCGGCATCGGCGTGCTGCCGCATGCGCATGGCGTGGGGACGGCGATCATCCTCGCGGGCGCGACGGCATCGCTGCTGTTCGGGCTCTGGCGTCACGGCGGCCAGTGGCGCGGCGGCCGCGACGAGAAGACCACCACCACCGTGCTGTACCTGCCCACCGTCGGCGCCAACCTGGTGTCGGCGATCGCGATCTCGGCGCTCGGCTGGCCGACCTGGGGCCAGCTGTTCTTCGGCGCCGGCGTGCTGGCCTGGATCGTCCAGGAATCCATCATCCTGGGCCGCTTCCTGACCGTCGAACCGCTTCCGCTGGCGCTGCGCCCGACGGTCGGCATCCAGATGGCGCCTCCCGCCGTGTCGCTGCTGGCCTACGCGGCGGTCACCACCGGTCCGCCGGACATCGTCGCCCGCATGCTGCTGGGCTACGCGATCGTGCAGGCGCTGATGGTCCTGCGTCTGATGCCGTGGATCCGCCAGCCGTTCACGCTGTCGTACTGGGCCTTCACCTTCGGCGCGACGGCGATCTCCACCGGCACGATGCGCTTCGCCGAGCGCGGCGACGATCCGGTCTTCACCACGCTCGCGCCGGTGCTCTTCACGATGAGCAACGTCGTCATCGTCGGACTTTCGATCGCATCGGTGTTGTGGGTGCTTCGCGCGAAGCCGGCATCGGCGCCGGCCGCAGCGGCAACCGCCGCGCCGGCAGACCCGGCGCCGACGCGCTGAGCGCCAGCCGGGCTCAGATCACCCGTTCGCCGGCGGCCCTGACGCGCTTGCACAGCCCCGTGTAGGGCGCCTCGTCCGTGATCAGATGGACCGTCGCCGGCCACGCCTGCGCGGCCAGCGTTTCCAGCGCCTCCTGGCGGCGGCCGCCACGGCTCCAGCGCGTGAAGCGGATCACCACGACCAGCGCGACCGCGTCCGCATCCGCCGGGATCCGTCGACGCGCAATCCACGCCTCGACGATGTTCGGCGTCATGGCCGTGAGCTGGTGGCGCAGCGTCGTCAGCGCCTCGGCGGAGAAGCCGCTGGGCATCGCCTCGGCCTTCGCGTCGAGCTGGCCGACCTGCTGGTCGCGCGAGGCTTCCCATTCGGCGCGCTGGCGCCAACGCTCCGCGTACTCCTCGGCGCGCGGGTCTTTGCGCGGAACGAGGAACTCATAGGCGCGCTCGCAACCCGGGCGGATCGCGTCGCCGTCCAGGCTCATCGCCCGGTCGAGCAGCGCCAGGCCCGATTCGTCGTCCTTGTCGAGCCGCAGCAGGCCTTCCATGTAGAGCGCCGTCGCGCGGTCGGGATGCGCCGCGTTGAACGCGACGACCTGCGGCAGATGGTCCTCGTCCGGGCGCAGCTGGACGTCCAGGCGAAGCAGCTCGAACGCCTCTTCGACGGTGCGCTCGGGCAGCGCCTGCAGCACCTTCGCGCGCTCACGCAGCTCCGACCAATGACGGTGCTGGTCGCGCCAGCCCAGCAGGACGTCGTTGCGCCATTGCTGCTGGATCTCGCGCCGCAGCGTCGACACCGAGGCACCGAGCCAGACCGTCGCCGCCGAGTTCGACGCCGCCTCCGTCCCCAGATCGGCAGGCGGCAGCGTCAGTTGCGTGTCGGCCAGGCCCAGCGCGCGCAGGCGCTGTCGCAGCGACGGGTGGGTGTCGGCCACGCCGGGGTCGCGCGCGAGCGCCGCGTCCAGGTCCTTGCTCGACAGCGCCGGCGTCTGCGGCGCGGAGGCGGTGCGGGCCCAGCGCTCGGCGAGGTCCTCGGGCGGTGAGTTCTCCGAGCGCGCCGTCTTGAACAGGTCGGTCAGGAAGCGGTCATAGCTGCCGCCGCTGATGTTCACGCGCTTGAGGGCCGACGCGGCGGCAGCCGGGCCGACCAGCTCCGCAGCCGCGGCATCCGCCTGGTACTCGTTGGCGCGCGCCAGCACGAAGGTGTAGGCGTTGAAGTAGGGCGCGTACCAGTCGACCGGCTTGCGCAGCAGGCGGCCGCTCCAGCCGCTCCAGTGCTCGGCGATGGCCTGGATCGTTCCCCAGGACAGGCGCAAGCGGTAGATGAAGGCGCCGAAGCGGCCGTGCGAACCGGCGAGATGGCCGTATTCATGCGCAACGACGGCCATCGCCTCGTCGGGCGTGGCCGCTTCCAGCAGCGGCAAGCCCAGCAGCAGGTAGTTGCGCGGGAAGCCGATCAGCCCGAACAACGGCCGCTGCACGACGGCGGCGTTCATCTCGTTGATCAGCAGCACGTGGTGGAAGCGCGGACCGCGCATCCGACGGCGCATGTCGTCGAGCGCCGCGAACAGCGCGGGCGCCTGCTCGCGCGTGACCGGCAAGCCGGTCGGCGCCGGCAGCCGCACGAACAGCGCGGAGAACGAGGCCTTCAGCAGGAACCACATCGGGAAGGCCAGCACGATCAGCAGCTTGCCGAGCTTGAGCAGCAGGATCAACGCCCCGCCGCCGCTGGAGATCATCCACCACGCCAGGCCGGCCAGCACCAGCAGCCCCGCACCGGCGAAGGACAGCAGCACCGCCAGCAGCACGAAGCCCGCCAGCGCCAGCAGCGCCACCTTCATCTTGTAGGCCTCGGGGGCCTGTTCGCTTTCCCGCTCCAGGCGGGCCACCATCTGCTCGAAGTCGGCAGTCTTCATCCTCGTTCCTCCCTCGCGCCCTCCGGCGCCGCTTGATTCCCCGGCGTCCGTTTTCCCGGCATCTCCTTCCTGCCGTCTGTTTCCTGCCGTCCGTTTCCTGGTGTCCGTTTCCTGGCGTCTGATGCGCCGCGGCCGGATTGTGAAGGGGGAACGGCGGCTCAGCGATCCCTCTCGTTGAGGAGATTCCCGGAGGTCGGGCGATCGTCGAAGGGCGCGAACACTTCCGCGACCCAGTCGACGAACAGTCGCAGCTTCGCGCTCAGGTGACGCGACGCCGGGTAGACGACGTGCAACGGGTGACGCGGCCGCGTCCAGTCGGTCAGCACCGTGCGCAGCGCGCCGCTCTCCAGGTGCGGCGACGCCGCGAAGCGGAAGGTCTGGCCCAGGCCCGCGCCGGACAGCAGCGCGCTCAGGTGCGCGGTGCTCTCGTTGACGGCCATCACGGTGTCGCCGGCGATCTGCAGGTGCTCGTCGCCGCGGTGGAACTCCAGCGGAAACGCGCGGCCCGTCAACGACGAGAAGTAGCCCGCGATCGCATGGCCCGGCACGCGGGTCCGGTCCCCGGGGCCGTGGGCGCGGGCGATCAACTCGGAGGGGTGTTTCGGCACGCCGCGCGCCTTCAGGTAGACCGGGCTCGCGCAGGTGACCCAGTCGAGGTCGGCGATACGGCGCGCCACCAGCGTCGTGTCCGCCAATTCGCCGCCGCGGATCACGCAGTCGACGCCTTCGCCGATGAGATCGACGGGTCGGTCGCTGACGCCCAGGTCCACATGCAGCTCGGGATGGCGCGCGCGGAAGTCGGGCAGGGCGGGGATCAGGATCATGTTGGCCAGCACGGAGCCGATGTCCACGCGCAGTCGGCCCCGCGCCTGCGCGCGGGTCTGCGCGGCAAGCTCGTCCATCTCCGCGAGGTCCTCGATCAGGCGCCGCGCGCGCTCGTAGTACGCCGCGCCTTCGGGCGTCACGCTGACACGCCGCGTCGTGCGCTGCAGCAGCCGCGTGCCGAGGTGACGCTCCAGGTCCTGCACCAGCTTCGTCACGGTGGGGCGCGGGATGTTCATCGCGTCCGCCGCCTTCGAGAACGCGCCCGATTCGGCGATGCGCACGAAGACGCGCAGGGCGAGCAACTGGTCCATCGATCGATCTCCCACTTCCAAATCCCTGATTATTCAGTATTGGAAAAAAAGAAGTCGAGATCGACGGCTTTATTCGGACAACGGCAATTCTTAAGCTTCGCTCACCTCTTCACCACTTCCTGAACGGAGCGAATCATGAGCAAGCAACTTGAAGGCAAGGTCGCCGTGGTCACCGGCGGCACCACGGGCATCGGCCTGGCGGCCGCGAAGGCCTTCGCGTCGGAAGGCGCGGTCGTCTACATCACCGGGCGGCGCAAGCCCGAGCTCGATGCGGCCGTCGCCGCGATCGGCCCCAATGCGATCGGCGTGCAGGCGGACTCGACGAAGCTGGCCGATCTCGACCGGCTCTACGCCGAGGTCGGCGAGCGCCACGGTCGCCTGGACGTGCTCTACGCGAATGCCGGCGGCGGCACGATGGCCGCGCTCGGCGAGCTGACCGAGCAGCACGTCGACGAAACCTTCGAGCGCAACGTCAAGGGCGTGATCTTCACCGTGCAGAAGGCGCTGCCGCTGCTGGACAAGGCGGCCTCCGGCGCGTCGGTCATCCTCGCCGGCTCGACGACGAGCTCGATGGGCACGGCCAACTTCAGCATCTACAGCGCGACCAAGGCGGCGGTGCGCAACCTGGCGCGCAGCTGGATCCTCGACCTGAAAGGCCGCGCGATCCGCATCAACACGCTGTCTCCCGGCCCGATCCACACGCCGGGTCTGGTGGAACTGGCCGGCCCCGATCCGGTCAACCAGCAGGGCCTGCTGGACTACCTGACCTCGCAGCTGCCGATCGGCCGCATCGGCCAGCCGGAGGACATCGCGAAGGCGGCGGTCTACCTCGCCTCCGACGCCTCGTCCTTCGTCACCGGCATCGAGCTGTTCGTCGACGGCGGGATGGTGCAGGCCTGAGGACCGGCGTCCTCAGATCTCCGAGTCCCACGGCTTCGACAGCCGCATCGCGCAATTGATGATGCCCACCATCGAGTAGGTCTGCGGGAAGTTGCCCCAGAGCTCGCCGGTGACCGGGTGGGTGTCCTCGGAGAGCAGGCCGAGGTGGTTGCGCGAGGCGAGCAGCGCCTCGAACAGCGCCCGCGCCTGCTCGACGCGGCCGATGCGCGCGAGTGCGTCGATGCGCCAGAACGCGCAGATGTTGAAGGAGGTCTCGGGCTTGCCGAAGTCGTCGGGCGCTTCATAGCGGCGCATGTAGGGGCCGTCGCAGAGCGAAGCCTCCAGCGCGTCGACGGTCTTCACGAAGCGCGGGTCCTTCGGATCGATGAAGCCGACCTCGGTCATCAGCAGCACGCTGGCGTCGAGGTCCTTGCCGCCGAAGCTCTCGACGAAAGCCTGGCGTTGCTCGCTCCACGCGTTGTCGAGGATCTTCTGCTTGATCAACGCGGCCCGTTCGCCCCACAGCGCGGCGCGCTGCGGCAGCTTGAGTTCGCGCGCGATCTTGCACAGGCGGTCGCAGGCGGCCCAGTTCATCAGCACCGACGAGGTGTGCACGCGCGCCCGCGTGCGCAGCTCCCACATGCCGGCGTCGGGCTTGTCGTGGATGGCGAAGGCCTGCTCGCCGGCGCGCTCCAGCAGCGCGAACTCGTCGATGCCCGCGCGCTGGTGCAGGCGATGGTCGAAGAAGGACTGCGCCGAGCCCAGCACGATGTTGCCGTAGACGTCGTGCTGGAAATGCTCATAGGCCTGGTTGCCCGCGCGCACCGGGCCCATGCCCCGGTAGCCGCGCAGGTGCGGGACCATGTACTCGGTCAGCTTGGACTCGAGCCCGATGCCGTAGAGCGGCTGCACGTGGCCGTCCTTGGACTGGCCGATGATGTTGCGCATCCAGCGGAGGTAGTCCTCCATCGTGCCGGTCTCGGACAGGCTGTTGAGCGCGCGCACGACGAAGAAGGCGTCGCGCAGCCAGCAGTAGCGGTAGTCCCAGTTGCGCTGCGTGTGCGGCGCCTCGGGCACGCTGGTGGTCATCGCGGCGACGATGGCGCCGGTCTCCTCGAACAGGCACATCTTGAGGGTGATCGCGGCGCGGATCACGGCCTCCTGCCACTCGATCGGGATGGCGAGCCGGCGCGTCCAGTCGCGCCAGTAGCTGATCGTCTTCTCCTCCAGCAGCCGGGCGGTGTCCTCGACGGATCGGTCCAGCGTCTCGTCGGGGCCGAAGATGAAGCTCATCGGCATGTCGAGCGCGAACGACGTCTCTTCCTGGACGTAGGTCAGCGGCGCGTTGGTGGTGAGACGGATGGTGCCTTCGGGGCCGACGAAGCGCAGGTGGTTGCTGCCGCGGGTGCGGGCCGGCTGGGCGGAACCCCACTGGATGACCGGCCGCAGGATGACGCGGATGCGGGGCAGGCCCTGGATGGGGCGCATGCGGCGCACCAGCATCATGGGGCGGTAGGGGCGGTCGTTGAGGAAGAAGCGCGGCATGAAGTCGGTGACTTCGATCGCGTTGCCGTGCGTGTCGTAGAGGCGGGTGCGCAGCACGGCGGTGCCGTGGTCGTAGGACTGCTCGCTGCGGGAAAAATCTTCCAGCTCGACCTGGAAGGTGCCGTCGGGACCGATGCCTTCCGGGGAGTCGATCAGCGCGTGGAAGACCGGGTCGCCGTCGAAGCGCGGGGCGCAGCACCAGACAACGCGGGCGCGGTCGTCGATCAGTGCGCTGACGGCGCAGTTGCCGACGAGGCCGAGTTTCAGAGAGGCTGCATCCATCGTTCCTCCTTCTTCGTCGTTCTTGCGATGTTGCACGGACGGGAACCGGGCAGCGGGCAAGGAACGTTCCCGTGGAGGGGGATTCCGCCTGGAGACGGGCGCTGTGTGAAGGCAACAGAGTGTGGGTGAGGGATCAAGCCGCCAGCCGGAAGGTGCTCACCAGTGCCGTGAGCTGCTCGGCCTGCGAGCGCAGGCTGCCCGCCGCCGCGGCCGATTCCTCGACCAGCGCGGCGTTCTGCTGCGTCATCTCGTCCAGGCGCTGCACCGCGACGTTGACCTGGCCGATGCCGTCCTTCTGCTCGGCCGCCGCCGTCGCGATCTCGCCGACGATGTCGGCCACGCGCCTCACGCCCTGGACGATCTCGCCCATGGCCAGCCCGGCGTTCTGCGCCAGCCGCGTGCCGGTGTCCACCCGCAGCACGCTTTCGCCGATCAGCGCCTTGATCTCCTTGGCCGCGCCCGCCGAGCGCTGCGCCAATGCACGCACCTCGCCCGCCACCACCGCGAAACCGCGACCCTGCTCACCGGCGCGTGCGGCCTCCACCGCCGCGTTCAACGCGAGGATGTTGGTCTGGAACGCGATGCCGTCGATGACGCCGATGATGTCGTTGATGCGGCGCGAACTCGATTCGATCTGCTGCATCACCGCGACCACCTCGCCGACGACGTCCCCGCCCTTGGAGGCCGAGACCCGCGTCGCGCTCACCAGATCGTTGGCCTGCTGCGCCGAGCTCGCCGTGTTGGCGACCGTGCCGGTCAGTTCCTCCATCGACGAGGCCGTCTCCTGCAGGTTGGAGGCGGTGGCCTCCGTCCGCGCCGACAGGTCCTCGTTGCCGGTCGCGATCTCGCGCGTCGCGACGTTGATGGTCTCGGTGCCGTCCCGCACCTGGCGCACCATGCGCCGCAGCGAATCCTGCATAGCGCTCAACTCGCGCAGCAGCACGCCGATCTCGTCGCTGCGGTCGACGACGATGTCCTGGCTCAGGTCGCCGCTGGCGATCGTCTGTGCCACCGCGCCGGCCCGCACCATCGGCGCCCGCACCGAATGCGTGATGCGCCACGCGATGAAGATGCCCAGCACCACCGCCAGGGCCGTGAGCGTCAGCATCAACGTCGCCGCCTGCGCGGCCTGCGCGCGCTGCTGTTCGGCGAAGGCGTCGGTGTCCTGCGAGATCAGCGTCACCAGCTTCTCGACCGACGCGAGGTAGCTGGTCGCCGCCGGGATCAGTGTCTGGTCGACCTGTCGCGCGCCGCCTTCCGGATCGGCCTTGATGGCGGCCATCACGCCCTTGCGGATGTCGACGTAGCGTTGCCGCTCCGCGGCGATCACCGGCAGCTGCGCCTTCTGCTCAGGATCGCCGATCGCCTGGTCGAGGCTGGCCTGCAGCCCGTTGATGCGCTCCGTGGTCTTCGTCATCTCGCCGGACAGGAAGCCGCTCAGGCCTTCGTGTCCGCCGGACTTGGCCATCGCCAGCACGCGGTTGAGGTTGAGCTCCGTCGCGGCGCGCCAGTTCGTGGCCATCAGCCGGCGCTGCTCCAGCGTGTGGAGCTGGTCGCTGAGCCTCACCATTTCGCGCAGCTTGTACACGCCCACGCCGGTCATGAGGGCCGCCATCGCGAGCACCGCCGCGAATCCGACCTGCAACAACGTCGTGATTTTCATCCGGCTCAGTGCGTGCAGCATGGCGTACTCCGATGGCGATGGTGCAATCGATTATGGGAGTGCCCTCAGGCCCCGGCAACACGAGGGTGAACCCGGATCCCTCGTCCGGGGGGCGATGGAATAAGGGGATGGGGCCGTTCCGAGACCAATCTCACGACAGGTGCCGGGTCATGCGTGGCGCGGACGCCGACACGGGACGGAGGTAGGCGCCTCGCGATCGCTCATGCCAGCCGGAACACCCGCACCAGCTCCGCGAGTTCCTTGGCCTGCTGCTGCAGGCTGTCGGCGGCCGCGCTGCTTTCCTCGACGAGCGCGGCGTTCTGCTGCGTGACCTGGTCCAGCTGCGTGACCGCGTGGCCGATCTGCTGGATGCCGCGAGACTGTTCGCCGCTGGCGGAGGCGATCTCGCCGATGAGCACGCTGACCTGGCGCACCTGATCGACGATGCCCTGCATCGCCGCGCCGGCGTCGTCGGCGAGTCCGGCGCCCGACTGCACCTGCTCGACGCTGCGTCCGATGAGCGCCTTGATCTCGCGCGCGGCCTGTGCCGAGCGCTGCGCCAGTGCGCGCACCTCCGACGCGACCACCGCGAAGCCCTTGCCCTGCTCGCCGGCGCGCGCGGCCTCGACCGCCGCGTTCAGCGCCAGGATGTTGGTCTGGAACGCGATGCTGTCGATGACGCCGATGATGTCGGCGATCTGCCGGGACGAGGTGCTGATGTCCTGCATGGTCCGCACCACCTGCTGGACCACGCCGCCGCCCTGGCCCGCGGCCTCGGCCGCGCGCGTCGCCAACGCGTCGGCCTGGCCGGCGGTCGACGCATTGTTCTGCACCGTGCTCGACAGCTCCTCCATCGAGGCTGCGGTCTGCTGCAGGTTGCTGGCCTGCTCCTCGGTGCGCTGGCTGAGGTCCAGGCTGCCGGTGGCGATCTCGCTGGAGCCGGTCGCGATGCTCTCGCTGCTGTTGCGCACGCGGCTCACGATGTCGCGCAGCGAGCCGGCCATGGCGTCCAGCGCGGCGATGAGCCGCGCGGCCTCGTCCTGGCCGGGCGTGGCGTCGCGGCTGCGCAGGTCGCCCTGCGCGACCGCCTCGGCGAAGTGGACCGCCTCCTGCATGGGCGCGGTGATCGAACGCGTCGTGAAGACGCCCGCGCCCAGCGCGACCAGCACCGCCGCCAGCGCGGCGGCCAGGCTCCAGCCGCGCACCGACGCGGCGGTCGATTCGGCGGCATGGAAGGACTCGGCGCCCACGCGCACCTGCAGCGCCAGCAGGGCGTCGATCGCGACCTTCGCCTGCGCGCCCAGCGTCACGATGCGGTCGCCGTAGATCGTCTGTGCCTTGGCCACGTCGCCGTCCTTCACCGCGTCGCGCGCCGCCAGCAGCCCCTGCCGCACGTAGTTGCCGCGGACCTCGGCGAAGGCGTCCGCCAGCCGCTTCTCCTCGCCGGTGAGGTAGGTGGCCAGGTAGTCCTTCCACAGGCCGGTGATGCTCGCGATGTTGGCCTGCAGCTGCGTGTCCAGCGTCGACAGCTGGGCGGGGTCGCGGATCATCTCGGTGACCAGGATGCGGTTGCGCAGCATCAGGCTGTCGATGTCGCCGATCTGCTTGAGCGGGAGGGTCCGGTCCTCGTAGATCGTCTTGAGGTCGGCGAACACGCGGGCGCTGCCCTGGATGCCCAGCGCCGAGACCCCGAGGATCAGCAGCAGCATCAGGCCGAAGGCCAGCGACAGGCGCTTGCCGGTGTTGAAACGGCGCAGGAAGTTCATGGCGGTCTCCAGGGGATCTTGTGAACGACGGATGCCGGAACCGATTGCACGATGTGTGCCAGCGACCGGGAGGGCCCCGCAGGCCATCGACGACGAACCGCGTCCGCCGTGATGCGCGTCACGGCGCAGGATCCGCGCCGTCCGCGCCCGGAGGCGGGTCCTTGCGCGCGACCGGATCGACGAAGGAGACATGCCGGGTCCGTTGCTGCGCCGCCAACGCTTCGGCTTTCAATACGCCCAGGCGATAGAGCAGCGGGGTCTCCGGCAAGGGCACGCCCAGTTCGGCGAAGCGCTTGAGCGCCCGGTCGAATCCGCGGCGCGATTCCCAGTCCAGGCGCAGGAGCCGGGCCGCCTGCTGGCACGCCTTGCGCTCGTCGTCGACGTGTTGGGCCGTCGCGTGGGCGGAGTCCGGCCAGACCCAGCGCTGCAGCCGCGCGACGGTGACGAGATCGCGCGGCAGGCGCGACGGGCGCAGGCTGCCGCGGACCGGGCAGGCGATGTCCCACTGGTCGGCGAGGAGCTTGGTGACGCGGTTCAGGTCGTCCGCGTCGAGCCCGGTCGCGTCGCCCTCGGCCGGCAGGCGGCTCAGCAGGCCCTGCACGACGATGGACGCCGGCGCCGTCAGCAGCTCCCGGGGCGTCATGCGCAGCGCGGCGAGGAGGGTGTGCTTCTCGGCGGAGGTCGGCGTGACGGTGGCAGGACTGGTGGCGCCGATCGATGCGCCGGTCGATGCGCCCGTCGATGCGCCGGTCCTCGCGCCCGGGAGCGCGGCTCTCGCGGCCCCCTTCGTGACGACCCGCCTGACGATGCTGTCGACGGCGCCCGCGAGGGATCGTCCGCTCGCACCCGGTGCGGCGGCGGGCAGTCGTGCCCGCAGGTCGGAGACGGTGTCCTTCAGCCGCGCGCTCATGTCGCGGAAGGCGGCGGTCGGCGCCAGTTCCAGGCAGCAGTCGTCGTCGCACAGCGCGTCGCGCAGGCTCGTCACCATGGCGAGCCGCACATCGGACGCCGCCGGGTCCGGGGCGCCATCCGGCGGCGCTCCGGGCACGATGGTGCATGCCTGCGCGGTCTTGCGAAACAGCACGGGGATGGGGGCGTCCGCGGCGTTGCGCAGGAACGGACGCGGCAGCGTGGTCTCGAACAGTCGAAGGGCCGTGTCCGTCGGAAGATCGACCGGCCCGCCCTGGGCGACGATGCCGGCGGCGCTGAGGCATTCGGTGCCGGGCAGTTCCCGCAGGAATCGATTGACCGTCGCCGCCGCGCAACCTTCCGGCAAGGCGACCATGAGCGGATCGCGCGGCGCCGGGGGGCGGGACAACCGCATCAGGCCGCGCAGGAAGCCGTCCGGCAACTCGTCGAGCATCGCCGCGCCCAAGTCGCGCAGGTCGGCCACGACCGTGCCGGCGCCAGTCAGGCGATGACGCAACGGATCGAGGACCGTTCGGTCGCCGCCGCGCGTCACGGTGGACAGGGTCTTCGCGAAGGTGAAGAGGGGGAGGGGGGGCAACATGCGGGCGGACCTCGACGACGGTCCGCCTGAGTGCCGTGACGGCGCGCGCGAGGCGCGTCCGGGGTGCTCGCCTCCCTTCGCTTACATGCTGCGCCGGTACTGCCCGCCCACCTCGAAGAGTGCCGCGGTGATCTGTCCGAGCGAGCACACCCGCACCGCGTCCATCAGCACGTCGAAGACGTTGCCGTTGGCTATCACGGCCTGCTGCAGGCGCTTGAGCATGGCCGGCGCCTCGGCCGCATGGCGCGCATGGAAATCGCCCAGTCGCGTCAGCTGGCCCTGCTTCTCGTCCTCGGTGGAGCGCGCCAGCTCGATGTGCTCCGGCACCGGGTCGCCGTGCGGGTTGCGGAAGGTGTTCACGCCGATGATGGGGTACTCGCCGGTGTGCTTCAGCATCTCGTAGTGCATCGACTCTTCCTGGATCTTGCTGCGCTGGTAACCCGTCTCCATCGCGCCCAGGACGCCGCCGCGCTCGGCGATGCGCTCGAACTCGGTCAACACCGCCTCTTCGACCAGTTCGGTGAGCTCGTCGATGATGAACGCGCCCTGGCTCGGGTTCTCGTTCTTCGCCAGGCCCCACTCGCGGTTGATGACCAGCTGGATCGCCATCGCGCGACGCACCGATTCCTCGGTCGGCGTGGTGATCGCCTCGTCGTAGGCGTTGGTGTGCAGCGAGTTGCAGTTGTCGTAGATCGCGATCAGCGCCTGCAGCGTGGTGCGGATGTCGTTGAAGGCGATCTCCTGCGCGTGCAGCGAGCGGCCCGAGGTCTGGATGTGGTACTTCAGCTTCTGGCTGCGCTCGTTGGCGCCGTACTTGTCGCGCATCGCCACGGCCCAGATGCGGCGTGCGACGCGGCCCAGCACGGTGTACTCCGGGTCCATGCCGTTGCTGAAGAAGAAGCTCAGGTTGGGCGCGAAGTCGTCGATGTGCATCCCGCGCGCGAGATACGCCTCCACGAAGGTGAAGCCGTTGGACAGCGTGAAGGCCAGCTGCGAGATCGGGTTCGCGCCCGCCTCGGCGATGTGATAGCCGCTGATCGACACCGAGTAGAAGTTGCGCACGTCGTGGTTGACGAAGTACTGCGCGATGTCACCCATCACCTTGAGCGAGAACTCGGTCGAGAAGATGCAGGTGTTCTGGCCCTGGTCCTCCTTGAGGATGTCGGCCTGCACCGTGCCGCGCACGTTGGCCAGCACCCAGGCGCGGATCTTGGCGGCCTCGTCGGCCGTCGGCTCGCGGCCGTTGTCGGCCTTGAACTTCGTCAGCTGCTGGTCGACGGCGGTGTTCATGAACATGGCCAGGATCGACGGCGCCGGGCCGTTGATGGTCATGGACACCGAGGTCGTCGGGTGGCACAGGTCGAAGCCGTCGTACAGGACCTTCATGTCGTCCAGCGTCGCGATGCTGACGCCGGAGTTGCCGACCTTGCCGTAGATGTCGGGCCGCGGCGCCGGATCGGCGCCGTAGAGCGTGACCGAGTCGAAGGCCGTCGACAGCCGCTTGGCCGGCAGGCCCTCGGACACCAGCTTGAAGCGCCGGTTGGTGCGGAAGGCGTCGCCCTCGCCGGCGAACATGCGGGTGGGGTCCTCGCCCTCGCGCTTGAAGGCGAACACGCCGGCCGTGTACGGGAAGCTGCCCGGCACGTTCTCCAGCATCAGCCACTTGAGCAGCTCGCCCTGGTCCTCGTACGGCGGTAGCACGACCTTGCGGATCTTGGTGCCCGACAATGAGGTCGACACCAGCGCGGTGCGGATCTCCTTGTCGCGGATCTTCACGACGTACTCGTCGCCCGCGTAGGCCTGCTGCATGTCGGGCCATTGTGCGAGCAGCTGGCGCGCGTCCGCGTCGAGCTTCGCCTGGCGGGATGCGGCGAGCGCTTCGAGCGAGGACAGCGATGCGGCGTGCGTCTGGGCATCGCCCGAAGTCGCGACGTTGCCGAGCATCGCGGCGCTGGCCGTCAACTGCTGGATCTCGCGGGCCAGTCGCGCCTGCGCCCGCGCCCGCTTCTTGTACGAACGCACCGTGTCGCCGATCTCGGCGAGGTAGCGCGAACGCGCCGGCGGCACGATGGGCGTCTGGTGGGTGCTGAAGCGCGTGTCGGCGACCGGCAGGCGGCCGTCGCGGAGCACCAGGCCGAGTTCGGTCAGGCGGGGCTTCAGCGCCTGGTAGAGCGCGGTCACGCCGTCGTCGTTGAAGCGGCTGGCCATGGTGCCGAAGACCGGCAGTTCCTCGGCCTTCTTCCCCCACGCTTCCTTGTTGCGCTGCACCTGCTTGGCGACGTCGCGCCACGCGTCGGCCGCGCCCTTGCGGTCGAACTTGTTGATCGCGACGAACTCGGCGAAGTCCAGCATGTCGATCTTCTCGAGCTGGCTGGCCGCGCCGAATTCCGGCGTCATCACGTACATCGGCACGTCGACGTGCGGCACGATGGCCGCGTCGCCCTGGCCGATGCCGGAGGTCTCGACGATGACGAGGTCGAAGCCCGCGACCTTGGCCGCGGCGATCACGTCGGGCAGCGCCTGCGAGATCTCGGAGCCGAAGTCGCGCGTGGCGAGCGAGCGCATATAGACGCGTTGTCCGGCCGCCCAAGGCGCGATCGCGTTCATGCGGATGCGGTCGCCCAGCAGCGCGCCGCCGCTCTTGCGGCGCGACGGATCGATCGAGATCACGGCGATGCGCAGCGCATCGTCCTGGTCCAGGCGCAGGCGGCGGATCAGTTCGTCGGTGAGAGAGGACTTGCCCGCGCCGCCGGTGCCGGTGATGCCGAGGACAGGGATGCGCAAGCCCTTGGCGGCGTCGCGCAGCGACTGCGTGAAGGCCGCATCGGCGCGGCCGTTCTCCAGCGCCGTGATCGCCTGCGCGAGCGCGCGCCAGGCGCCTTCCGAATGGCCTTGCAGCGCGGCGACGGCCTTCGGCGCGGCGGCGCTGAGGTCCTGGTCGCAGCGCATGACCATCTCGCCGATCATGCCCATCAGGCCCATGCGCTGACCGTCCTCGGGGCTGAAGATGCGCACGCCCTGGTCGGCCAGGTCGCGGATCTCGGCCGGCACGATCACGCCGCCGCCGCCGCCGAAGACCTGGATCTTCTCGCCGCCGCGCTGGCGCAGCAGCTCCACCATGTACTTGAAGTATTCGACGTGGCCGCCCTGGTAGGAGCTGACCGCGATCCCCTGCGCGTCTTCCTGCAGGGCGGCGGTGACGACTTCGTCCACCGAGCGGTTGTGCCCCAGGTGGATGACCTCCGCGCCCATGCTCTGCAGGATGCGCCGCATGATGTTGATCGCCGCGTCGTGCCCGTCGAACAGGCTGGCGGCGGTCACGAAGCGGACCTTCTGGGTGGGGCGGTACTCGGCCAGGGCCTTGTACTCGGCGGACATCTCGGTCATGACGTTTGTCTCCGGCGTGGGGGCGCGGTCGCCTGCGGCAGGCGAGGGTGGTCCCGCCGCGGCGCCCGTCGTGGGTCGACCCCTTCTGGGGATCGATCGTGTGCGCCAGATTCTAGGTGCCGGTTGACGTTTACGTAAACGTGAGAAGCCCGTGCTTGTCGACGCGCGAAGGGCGGGAAATCCCTAGGAATCCTCAGGACGACGAGGCGCCGCGGCGACGGACCAGCGCCCCGAGCGCGCCCAGGCCGGCCAGCATCAAGGCCCAGGTGCCGGGCTCGGGGACCACGGCCACGCGCAGGAAGGATTGCCGATAGTCCACCCCGTCGGTGCCGAAGGCCGTGTACGCGTTGACCACCCCACCGTCGGCGTCCGTCACGCCGGTGATGCCGTCCCAGTACAAGCCTGTGGAGGTGACGTCGATCGTCGATCTCGACCGTGCGGTGAACGGGGCGCTGCTGTCATCGCTCAGCACGGCGGTGATCGTGCTGGCGTACAGACGCAGGTCCAGATGGATGGGGCGCCCGAACGCGAACTGGATCGACAGCTCCTGCAACCCCGAGGTGGCGTGAGGAGGCTCGTAGACGCTCCACGACCCGTTCGTCTCGGTTTCCAGCCGGAAGTACTGGATGCCGACGGTGTCCGGCGTGTACTGCCAAGGCGGATCGGGCGGCGGGCGGGGCACGCCTTCGGACTGCAGGGACACGTTGGCGCCCCAGCTCGTGTCGGCGGTGTAGCGGCCCAGCTCGCCCGGCGGCTGGCCGAGCTGTCCCGAGCGGCTGGTGATGCCTTCATAGTTGATGCGGAAGTTCATCCATCCCAGGGTGCCGGCGGCACAGGTCGCGCACTGGATGACGATGTCGTCGCTGAGCGAGCTGGATACCGTTGAGCGAACCTCCGCCGCCTGCAGGGGCGCATGCACCGAGATCTCGGCATCGGCCGTCATGCCGGCCCACAGCCGGCCATGATCCGCGCCGCTCCAGCCGACGCTGAATGCATTGGCGAACTGGTCGCCGTCGCGATACGAGTTGCCCTGGCCGTAGCTCAGCATCAATCCCGGGAGGATGGCGACGTCCTGCACGGCCCCCCGGTCCGGCTGTCCCGGGACACGCGTCACGTAGTCCTGGGCGACGCGGTATTGGGCCGCGTTCGCCAGGGGCGCGAACAGCGCGCCCACCAGGGCAGCCATCGCGAGGGGAGAGGTCCAGGTGGACAGCTGGGTCATGACGGACTCCCCGCACCGGCTCGTGGTGCGTGGTCCGACAGTAGTCCTCGGCGACGGCTGATGCAGCCCCTGGAAAACACGACCGCGGGCACGCCGCGTGCGGACCTCCGGGCGCGTGGATTGCTCCCGGCCCGGCCCCCGGGTTCACCGTGCCTTGCCGCACGGCATGGAACTTGCGCCGCGTCTCTCGTGAAGCCGCCGCAAGCCCCCGCCGCCAGCCCGGAGCCGCCCGCCCCGGCGGGGCTGCGCGTGCTCGTCATCGACGACGGTGCGCATCGCGCGGACCTGCTGCGCGACGAACTCGCACGCCAGGGGCACGAGGTGGTCGGCGTCATCGAGCAGGCGACCCTGATCCACGACTGCGTGCTGCGTCTGCAGCCGGACGTCGTGATCGTCGATGCCGAATCGCCGACGCGCGACACGCTGGAGAACCTCGCCACGCTCAACGCGAAGATGCCGCGACCGGTGGTCGTCTTCGCCGAGGACGACGACCGCGGCACCATGCGCCGCGCGATCCAGGCGGGCGTCAGCGCCTATGTCGTCGCGGGCCTGCAGACGCAACGCCTGGCACCGGTGCTGCACGTGGCGATCGCGCGCTTCGAGCAGGATCTGGCGCTGCGCGCGGAACTGAGCCAGGCGCAGGCGCAACTGGCCTCGCGCAAGCTGGTCGACAAGGCCAAGGGCATCCTGATGCGCGAGCAGGGGCTGGACGAGGACCAGGCCTACCAGCGGCTGCGCAAGCTCGCGATGGACCGCGGCGAGGCGATCGGGCAGGTCGCGCGGCGCGTCATCGACGCGCACGAGTTGCTGCGGGGCTGAACCGGGACTGGGTGCACCGCCGCGGCGCACGGGTGCCGCAGGACGGTGCGTGCGAACCGCCGGTCGTGTTCAGCTACGCCGACGCCGCGCCAGCGCGCCCAGCGCCGCCAGCCCGCCCAGCATCAGCACCCAGGTGCCGGGTTCGGGCACGGCCGTGATTGCCAGCGCGTAGTCCATGCCTTGCGCGTTCAGCGCCGTGAAGTCGTTGATCTGGACGTCGTTGGCGAAGACGGTCAAGCCGCCCCAGGCGAGCGTGTGGCCCAGGTCGGTGAGGCCGTCGGACCAGGCCTGTCCTCCGCCTTCATTCGCCCCGGCCCACGCGAGGACCTGGGCGCCCAGGCCGAAGGAGAGGTGGATGGGCTTGCCGAACACGAATTCGATGGACACGGACAGCCCGTCGAAGTCGCCCCAGGCGGTCTCTCCGTTGGGGGTGAGCAGATGGGTCTCCCAGCCGCCGCTGGAGTCGTAGGACGTGTCGATCTGGTTTTCCCAGTCGTAGGGAATGCCTTCGGACCGGATGCTCACGCCCGAGCTCCAGGTCGTCTGGGTCTGGAACCAGCCGCCCGCATTGCGCCCGCCATCGCGGGTCTCCGTCGAGGCGCCGCCGCCTACGCCGCCGTAGAGCCGGCCGATGCTGCCTTCGACGCAGGTCGGGCAGGTGATGATGAACGTATCGGCGAAGCCCGCCGATCCGGTGGCTTCCACCACGGTGCCCGCCGACAGCGAGTCGTGGGCGATCGACGCGGTGCCCTGGGAGTAGGCCTTCGCCCAGCCCCAGCCGGCCTGACTCCACACGTTGGCGGAGGACGACACGGAGACGCCCGGCTCATCGACCGTGACGGTCGAGGACAGTGAGCGGATCTCTCCCGCCGCAAAGTCGCCGTACGACTCCTTCCACACGTCGGGCTGTCCGGAGGTGCGGATGCTGATCGAGTTGGAACTGTGGAAGGTCGCGGCCTCGACGGGGCCGATGACGCTCAGCGCGAGGACGGTGATCGCGGCAGCGCTCAGGGCGCTTCCGTGCGATCCGAAGCTTCGGATGGCAGGCATGAGGTTCTCTCCCTTGCCGCATCGTTCACGGCGGCTTCACGGAAGGTAGTGCAGTACGGGTCGGACCGCGGCCCCTCGAATCCGCTTCCGCGGGCACGCGGCGTGCACGGCATTGGCACGCTTCGTGCAAGTACATCGGCAAGCTCTCACAACGGCGTGAGGGCCGCCCCAAGAAGGTTCGGACAAAGGCGTCCGATCGCACCCGCGCACCGCGCCGGGTCGATCGTGACGCCTTTTTTCTTTGGTCGATGCACTTTGACGGCGCGGCACCGCGCCACCCGGAGGTCCTGAATGCAACACGGTTCCCAGGAGGGTCTGATGAGCGCTGAACGTCGCAAGCTGCTCGCCACCGGCGCGGCGCTCGGCGGGCTGTCCGCGCTGCCGGGCGGCGGCGCGTACGCCGCCGGCTCCGACAAGCCGGAGAAGGAGGAAGTGCGCATCGGCTTCATCCCGCTGACCGACTGCGCGTCGGTGGTGATGGCCGCCGCGCTGGGCTTCGACAAGAAGTACGGCATCAAGATCGTCCCCACCAAGGAAGCCTCCTGGGCCGGCGTGCGCGACAAGCTCGTCAACGGCGAGCTCGACATGGCGCATGTGCTGTACGGCCTCATCTACGGCGTGCAGCTCGGCGTGGCCGGTCCGAAGAAGGACATGGCCGTGCTGATGACCCTGAACAACAACGGCCAGGCGATCACGCTATCGAAGAAGCTGGCCGAGGCCGGCGCGGTGGACGCGGCCTCGCTGGCCAAGGTCATGAAGAAGGACAAGCGCGACTACACCTTCGCGCAGACCTTCCCGACCGGCACGCACGCGATGTGGCTCTACTACTGGCTGGCCGCCGCGGGCGTGAACCCGATGAAGGAGGCCAAGGTCATCACCGTGCCGCCGCCGCAGATGGTGGCCAACATGCGCGTGGGCAACATGGACGGCTTCTGCGTCGGAGAGCCCTGGAACCATCGCGCCATCATCGACAGCATCGGCATCACCGCCGCGACCACGCAGGACATCTGGAAGGACCACCCGGAGAAGGTGCTGGGCACCACCGGCGACTTCGTCAAGAAGTACCCCAACACGGCGCGCGCCGTGATCATGGCGGTGCTCGAGGCCGGCCGCTGGATCGACGCCAGCCTGTCCAACAAGCAGAAGATGGCCGAGACCATCGCCGACAAGGCCTACGTCAACACCAGCGTCGACGCGATCAACCAGCGCATCCTGGGCCGCTACCAGAACGGCCTGGGCAAGACCTGGGACGACCCCAACTACATGAAGTTCTTCAACGACGGCCAGGTCAACTTCCCCTGGCTGTCCGACGGCATGTGGTTCCTGACGCAGCACAAGCGCTGGGGACTGATCAAGGAGCACCCGGACTACCTCGGCGTCGCGCGCCAGGTCAACCAGATCGAGCTCTACAAGCAGGCCGCCTCGGCGCTGGGCGTATCGGTGCCCAAGGAGACGATGCGCTCGGCGAAGCTGTTCGACGGCGTCGTCTGGGACGCGAAGGATCCGGCGAAATACGCGGATTCGTTCAAGGTCCGCGCATGACGCGCGCCCCATCTGTCCCTTCAGCTTGCCCCTTCTGATCGACGCAGGAGCCCACCATGGTCAGTGCCGTCTTCCATTCCGCCGACGACGCGTCGGGCGACGCGATGAGCGTGTCCGTCGCCACCCCCGTGCCGCTGGCGCGCGACGCGGCCAACGAGCCGGTGGCCACGCCGGCGCCGGTCGCCCGGCCGCCGCGTGCCGGCATCGACTGGCGCGCCGTCTGGATGCGCGTGCTGCCGCCGCTGTGCGGCCTGGGCCTGCTCTGGCTGGTCTGGTTCGTGGCGACCATGAAGGGCGGCGAGTTCCCCACGCCGGGCCAGACCTGGGACGCGGCGGTGAAGCTGTTCGCCGATCCGTTCTATCGCAACGGGCCGAACGACCAGGGCATCGGCTGGAACATCCTGAACTCGCTGCAGCGGGTGGCGCTGGGCTTCGGCCTCGCGGCGGCGGTGGGCATCCCGCTGGGCTTCATCATCGGCCGCTTCGAATTCGCGAGCCGCATGCTGTCGCCGCTCATCAGCCTGCTCAAGCCGGTGTCGCCGCTCGCGTGGCTGCCCATCGGCCTGCTGGTGTTCAAGAGCGCCAACCCGGCGGCGATCTGGACCATCTTCATCTGCTCGATCTGGCCGATGGTGGTCAACACCGCCGTCGGCGTGCAGCGCGTGCCGCAGGACTACCTGAACGTCGCCCGCGTGCTGCGGCTGTCGGAGTGGAAGCTGGTGACGCGCATCCTGTTCCCCGCCGTGCTGCCCTACATGCTGACCGGTGTCCGGCTGTCCGTGGGCACCGCGTGGCTCGTGATCGTCGCGGCCGAGATGCTGACCGGCGGCGTCGGCATCGGCTTCTGGGTCTGGGACGAGTGGAACAACCTCAACGTGCAGCACATCCTCATCGCGATCTTCGTGATCGGGATCGTGGGCCTCATGTTGGAGTGGTTCCTCATGGCGCTGGCCAAGCGCTTCTCTTTCGATGACTGACCGTCCCGCGGTCAACGGCGATATCTAGGACATCCACGACGTTCGGGCATTCAGGAGATTCCGATGAGCACTCCCTTCATCCGCGTGCAGCAGGCCGAGATGGTCTTCGCCAGCCGCAAGGGCCGTTTCCATGCGCTGCGCGAGATCGACCTCGACATCGCCAAGGGCGAGTTCGTGACGCTGATCGGCCACTCGGGCTGCGGCAAGTCGACGCTGCTGAACCTGATCGCCGGGCTGCTGCGTCCTACCGGGGGCGGCTTGCTGTGCGACGGCCGCGAGATCGCCGGACCGGGGCCGGAGCGCGCGGTCGTGTTCCAGAACCACTCGCTGCTGCCGTGGCTGACCTGCTTCGACAACGTGCTGCTGGCGGTGGAGTCGGTGTTCGGCGGGCGCGAGCTGCGTCCACGCCTGATGGCGCGGACCGAGGAAGCGCTGCACCTCGTCGGCATGAGCCATGCGATGTTCAAGCGGCCGCATGAGATCTCCGGGGGCATGAAGCAGCGCGTCGGCATCGCGCGGGCGCTGGCGATGGAGCCCAAGGTGCTGCTGATGGATGAGCCCTTCGGCGCGCTGGATGCGCTGACGCGCGCGCATCTGCAGGACGAGCTGCTGAAGATCGTCGCCGCGACGCACAGCACGGTGGTCATGGTCACGCACGACGTGGACGAGGCGGTGCTGCTGTCCGACCGCATCGTGATGATGACCAACGGGCCGGCCGCGACGATCGGCGAGATCCTGCCCGTGACGCTCCCGCGTCCCCGCGACCGCGTCGCGCTCGCCGAGGAGCCGACCTACGTGCACGCGCGCAAGGCGGTGATCGATTTCCTCTACACGCGGCATCGGCACGTCGAGGCCAAGGCCGCCTGATCCCGAGCGCTCCGTTCCTCGCCGGGGCCTTCGCGGCCCGGCGTCGCGGAGCCCTGTCCGAAGGAGACTCCCATGACCACGATTTCCGAGACGACATCAGCGACCACAACCGCGATCACAACCGCGACCACAACCGCGACAACAGCCGCGACCGCAGCCGCTACCGCTCCGACCAGGACGCGCCAGCGGCTGGTGATGGTGGGCAACGGCATGGCCGGCGTTCGCACGCTCGAGGAGCTGTTGAAGATATCGCCCGATCTCTACGACATCACCGTCTTCGGCGCGGAGCCGCATCCGAACTACAACCGCATCCTGCTCAGCCCGGTGCTGGCCGGCGAGCAGACGTTGGACGAGATCATCCTGAATCCGCTGTCCTGGTACGAGGAGAACGGCATCACGCTGCACCTCGGCAAGACGGTGAAGACCATCGACCGCATCAAGCGCAAGGTGATCGCCGCCGACGGTACCGAGGCCGAGTACGACCGGCTGCTGATCGCCACCGGTTCCAACCCCTTCATCCTGCCGGTGCCGGGCAAGGAGCTGGAGGGCGTGATCGGCTATCGCGACATCACCGACACCAACACGATGATCGAGGCGGCGACCAAATACCGCCACGCGGTCGTCATCGGCGGCGGCCTGCTCGGCCTGGAGGCGGCGAACGGCCTGATGCTGCGCGGCATGCAGGTCACGGTGATCCACATCGCCGGCTGGCTGATGGAACGCCAGCTCGACGATCAGGCCGGCGACCTGCTGCGCAAGTCGTTGCAGGAGCGCGGCCTGCGTTTCCGCATGGGCGCGCAGACCGAAGCCCTGATCGGCGACAAGGATGGCCGCGTGATGGCGGTCCGCTTCAAGGATGGCGGAGAGATCCCCGCCGACCTCGTCGTGATGGCGGCCGGCATCCGACCCAACACGGCTCTGGCGGAAAGCGCCGGCATCCATTGCCATCGCGGCATCGTCGTCACCGACACGCTGCAGACGGTCACCGATCCCCGCGTGTACGCCGTCGGTGAATGCGCCGCGCACCGCGGCATCGCCTACGGCCTGGTCGCGCCGCTGTTCGAGCAGGGCAAGGTCTGCGCGAACCACCTGGCGCAGTTCGGCATCGGCCGCTATCTCGGCAGCCAGACCAGCACCAAGCTCAAGGTCACCGGCATCGACCTGTTCTCGGCCGGCGACTTCATGGGCGGCGAGGGCACCGAAGAGATCGTGATGAGCGATCCCTTCGCCGGCGTCTACAAGAAGCTCGTGATCAAGGAAGACCAGCTCGTCGGCGCCTGCCTCTACGGCGACACCGTCGACGGCAGCTGGTACTTCAAGCTGCTGCGCGAAGGCCGCAAGATCGGCGACATCCGGGACAAGCTGATGTTCGGCGAAAGCAACATCGGCGACGTCGGCCACCAGGGCCACAACAAGGCGGCCGCGATGGCCGACAGCGACGAGGTCTGCGGCTGCAACGGCGTCACCAAGGGCGCCGTGTGCAAGGCGATCAAGGAGAAGGGCCTGTTCACGCTGGAGGAGGTGCGCAAGCACACCAAGGCGAGCGCGAGCTGCGGCTCCTGCACCGGCCTGGTCGAGCAGCTGCTGATGTTCACCGCCGGCGGCGACTACTCGTCGGCGCCGAAGAAGAAGGCGGTCTGCGGCTGCACCGACCTGAGCCACCAGGAAGTGCGCGACGCCATCTTCAAGGACCACCTGATCAAGCTGGGCGACGTCTACGCGCGCCTGAACTGGAAGACGCCCAATGGCTGCGCGACCTGCCGGCCGGCGCTCAACTACTACCTGCTGTCCTCGTGGCCCAAGGAGGCCGTCGACGATCCGCAATCGCGCTACATCAACGAGCGCAGTCACGCGAATATCCAGAAGGACGGGACCTACTCGGTGATCCCGCGGATGTGGGGCGGGGAGACGACCGCCGATGAGCTGCGTCGGATCGCCGACGCCGTGGACAAGTACAAGATTCCGACCGTCAAGGTGACCGGCGGCCAGCGCATCGACCTGCTGGGCGTCCGCAAGGAGGATCTGGTCGACGTCTGGCGCGACATCGGCATGCCCAGCGGTCATGCCTACGCCAAGGCGCTGCGCACGGTGAAGACCTGCGTGGGCTCCGAGTGGTGCCGCATGGGCACGCAGGACAGCACGCAGATGGGCAAGGACCTGGAACGCGCGATGTGGCGCATGTACGCGCCGCACAAGGTGAAGTTCGCCGTCAGCGGCTGCCCGCGCAACTGCGCCGAGGCCGGCATCAAGGACGTCGGCATCATCGGCGTGGACTCGGGCTGGGAGATGTACGTCGCGGGCAACGGCGGCATCAAGACCGAGGTGGCCCACTTCCTCGTCAAGCTCAAGACTTCGCAGGAGGTCATGGAGTACACCGGCGCGTTCATGCAGCTCTACCGCAAGGAGGGCTGGTACCTCGAGCGCACCGTGCACTACGTGAGCCGGGTGGGTCTGGACCACGTGAGGCGCCGCATCCTCGATGACCACGAGGGACGCCAGGCGCTGTGGGCCGAGCTGCAGTTCGCGCTCGACGGCGAGCCGGACCCGTGGTTCGAGTTCGCCAAGGCGCAGGTCGACGTGCGGCAGTTCGAGCCGGTCGCCACCGTGGCGGCGCCCGCGCAGACCGCCGTGCAGACCGCCGCGCAGACCGTCGCTCAGACGGCCGTTCAAACCGCCGCCCAGGCGTGAGGAGTACCCCATGACGAACTGGATCTCCGTCTGCACCGTGGCCGACATCCCCGTGCTGGGATCGCGACGCGTCGCCCGCGTCAAGGGACCGCAGGTCGCGCTGTTCCGCACCGCCGACGACCGCGTGCATGCGCTGCTCGACCGCTGCCCCCACAAGGCCGGGCCGCTCAGCCAGGGCATCGTGTTCGGCAATGCGGTCGCGTGCCCGCTGCACAACTGGACCATCGCGCTGGAGAACGGCTGCGCGCGCGAGCCCGATGAGGGCCGCACGCCGGTGTTCCAGGTGAAGGTCGAGGACGGCGTCGTGCTGCTGGACCGGGAGGAACTGGACACCGTCGGCATCGACCTGCCGGCCGTGAAGGCCGGGCCCTGCACGCGCGTGGCCTGCTGAGCCGCGGTCGACGACGACTCGGCACGTGATCGGCACGCCACCATGAGCACGGACCTCCGCACCACGCGCTCGACCTGCCCGTACTGCGGCGTGGGCTGCGGCGTGCTGATCGATGCGACCGGCGCAGGCGCGCAGGCGCAGATGGTCGGCGTGCGCGGCGATCCGGATCATCCGGCCAACTTCGGGCGGCTCTGCACCAAGGGATCGACGCTGCACCTGACCGCCACGCCTGTCGTGCGCGCGCATCAGCGGCTGCTGCAGCCGGCGTGGCGGGCGACGCGCGACGCGCCGCTCCAACCGCTGGATTGGGACACGGCGACGCAGCGGATCGCCGATCGACTGCTGGCGATCCGCGCGGAGCACGGCCCGGACGCGATCGGGTTCTACATCTCGGGCCAGTTGCTGACCGAGGACTACCACGCGTTCAACAAGCTGGCGCGCGGGCTGATCGTCACCAACAACATCGACAGCAACTCGCGGCTGTGCATGAGCTCGGCCGTCGTGGGCTACAAGCAGTCGCTGGGCGCGGACGCGCCGCCCACCTGCTATGAGGACCTGGAGCAGACGGACTGCCTGTTCATCGCCGGTGCCAACACGGCGTGGGCACATCCGGTCCTGTTCCGCCGCATCGAGGCGGCGCGCGCGGCGCGGCCGGGGATGAAGATCATCGTCGTCGATCCGCGCCGCACCGAGACGGCCGAGTTCGCCGACCTGCATCTCGCGCTCAAGCCTGGCAACGATGTCGCGCTGTTCCACGGGATGCTGCATGCGGCGATCTGGGAGGGCTGGATCGACGCCGCGTTCATCGCGCGGCACACGAGCGGCTTCGACGCGCTGAAGGCGCTGGTCCGCACGATGACGCCGGCCGAGTCGGCGCGGCTGACGGGATTGAAGGAAACGGACATCCTTCAGGCGGCGCAGTGGTTCGCGCAGTCGCCGTCGACCTTGTCGCTGTACTGCATGGGGCTGAACCAAAGCAGCAGCGGCGCGGCGAAGAACACCGCGCTGATCAACCTGCATCTCGCGACGGGACAGATCGGGCGTGCGGGCGCGGGACCGTTCTCGTTGACGGGACAGCCGAATGCAATGGGGGGCCGCGAGAGCGGCGGCATGGCCACGCTGCTGCCCGGTCACCGCGATCCCGGCAACGCCGTGCATCGCGAGGAAGTCGCCGCGATGTGGGGCGTGGATGCGCTGCCGGAGCGGCCGGGCAAGACGGCTGTCGAGCTGTTCCAGGCGGCGGCGCGAGGCGAAGTGAAGGCGCTCTGGATCGCCTGTACGAATCCTGCGCAGTCGATGCCGGATCAGGCGCTGGTCCGCGCGGCGCTGGAGCGCTGCGAGCTCGTGATCCTTCAGGAAGCATTCGCGGGCACGGCGACGGCGGCGTTCGCCGACGTGGTCCTGCCGGCGGCGACCTGGGCGGAGAAGGAAGGCACCGTCACCAACAGCGAGCGGCGCATCAGCCGCGTGCGCGCGGCGCTGCCGGCGGCCGGCGAATCCCGCGCGGACTGGCGCATCGTGCGCGACGTGGCGCGTCGCGTCGAAGTGGCGTTGCGGCCGACCAAGCCCTCGCTCTTCGCCTGGGAGCGGGAAGAGCAGCTCTGGCTGGAGCATCGCGAGGCGACGCTCGGCCGGGACCTCGACATCGGCGGGTTGAGCTATCCGATGCTGGAGGAATCGCCCCGGCAGTGGCCATGGCCCGTGGGCGCGAACGTCGCGAAGGCGCGGCTCTACGAAGACGGTGCGTTTGCTCATGTCGACGGCAAGGCGCGTTTCATCACGAAGCCCTTCGCGGCAACGGCAGAGGTGCAGGATGCGAAGTTCCCGCTGGCGTTGAGCACGGGCCGGTTGCGCGACCAGTGGCACGGCATGAGCCGAAGCGGCACCGTGGCGAAGCTCTTCGCCGGCGAGCCGGGGCCGGCGTTGACGATGCACCCGCAGGACATGGACCGCCGCGGACTCAAGGCGGGAGCGTTGGTGCGCGTGCGCTCGCGGCGCGGCGAGGTGATCGTGCCCCTGCGCTCGGACGACGGCGCCGGCGCGCAGCAGGCCTGGCTGCCGATGCATTGGGGCAGCGAGTTCCTCGGCGGGCGTGGCCTGTCCGGCATCAACGCGTTGACGCAGTCGGCGTCTTGCCCCGACGCCCGGCAGCCTGAACTGAAGTTCACCGCCGTGGCCGTCGAAGCGGTCGACCTGCCGTGGCGGGTCTTCGGCGCCGCGTGGATCGGGCCTGGCGAGGGCGCCGCGCTACGCAGCCGGCTCCGCGCCCTGATGGCGGAAGCCGACTACGCCTGCTGCCTGCCCGGACCCGCGCAGGAGGCGCGGGGGACGCAGCAAGGGTCGGCCGGGTTGGAGGGGTGGAGCCTGGAACTCGCTTTCGCGGAGCCGCCGCCCGCAGCCGTCGTGCAGGCGCTGGCGGCGGTGCTCCAGTTGAATGGCGTCGGCGTGCTGCGTTATGCCGACGGGCGTCGCGGACGCAGCCGTTCGCTGCGACTCGACGGCGAAGGCGCGGACGCGAGGTTGCAGGCCTTGATGCGCGTGGGCGAAGGCGGCGAGGCCGCGTGGCTGGACGCCCTCTGGCGCGAGCGCACGCCGGTGGCGCCGTTCGGACGCCGGCTGTTGGCGCCCGACGCGGAACAGCCCGCCGCGGCGGCCAGTCCGCAGGTCTGCAATTGCTTCAACGTGCGCGAGGATGCAATCGCCGCGTGCCTGCGCCGTCAGCCGGATGCGGCGCCGGAAGCTCGCCTCGCGTCGCTGCAGGGCGAGCTGCGATGCGGCACGCAGTGCGGTTCCTGCCTGCCGGCGCTGCGGCGTCTGGTGCGGACCGTGGGGCCGACGACCTCGGCCGCATCGTCGTCGTTGCCATCGATCCCGGTGATGCCTGTCTCGAATCAAGTGAAGGAACCGATATGAGCCCGCTCGACGGCAGTCCGACCGCCGGCCAGACGGCCCGCCCCCTGTGTGTCTCCCTCGTCGGCGCGGGGCCGGGCGATCCGGACCTGCTCACGGTCAAGGCGCTGAAGCGTCTGCGGCAGGCGGAGGTGGTGCTGACGGACGATCTGGTCGACACGCGCGTGCTGGCGTGCCTGCCGGCGTCTGCACGCGTGCTGCGTGTGGGCAAGCGCGGCGGCTGCGTTTCCACGGAGCAGCGCTTCATCCATGAACTGATGATCCGCGAGGCCCGGTCCGGTGCACGTGTTGTCCGCTTGAAGGGCGGGGATCCGTTCGTCTTCGGACGCGGCGGCGAGGAGGTCGACGCGCTCCGCGAGGCCGGGATCGAGGTCGAGGTCATCAACGGCTTGTCTGCCGGTCTCGCGGCGCCGGCGTCGGTCGGCGTGCCGGTCACGGACCGGCGCTGCACGCCGGGCGTGGCCTTCGTGACCGGACACAACGGCGATCACGGCGTCGCCCCGGACTGGGCGGCACTGGCGCGCAGCCGGCTCACGCTCGTGGTCTACATGGGGCTGACGCGAGCGGCGGTGATCGCGCAGTCGCTGCGGGACGGGGGACTGGCCGCGGAAACGCCGGCGGTCATCGTCAGCGCGGCCCACACGCCGCGTCAGCGCGAATGCTTCACGACGCTCGCCGACCTGCCCGCCGCGATCGGGCGCGAGGGACTGCCGAGCCCGGCGCTGCTGGTCATCGGAGAGGTAGTGGCGCTCTCGCCGCAATGGCGGTCGGATGTCGGGCTCGACGGCTCGATGAGTGCGATGGGCGCAATGGGCGCGAGGGTCCCGTCGATTGCGTTGTCGGAGACGGCCGCCCTGGGCGATGCCATCGAGGACTCACGCGTCGCCGCGCGCTTCCAGGCGGCGTAGCCTCAGCATGATCAGCATGCCGATCGTGAGCACGGCGGCGGTCAGCCACAGCGAGGCGCGGTAGCTGCCGCTGGCCTGCGCCATCGCTCCGGCAAGCGCGGGCGCCGTGACCTGCGCGACGCCGTAGCTCAGCGTGAGACGTGCCATCGCCTTGCCGGGATTGCCGGGCGAGCGCCGACCCACGAGGGCCAGGGTGAGGCTCACGAGGCCGATGAAGGTTGCGCCATACAGCAGCGCGCCGGTGAGCGCGGCGGCGAGGCTGCCCGACAGCATCGGCAGCACGACGGACACGATCTGCAGCGCGAAGGCGGCGAGCAGCGCGTTGAGATCCCCGAAGCGCCGGGCGACGCGATCCCACAGGAACACGGCCGGCGTGGCGGAGAGGCCGACGAGCAGCCAGGCCCATGGACCCTGGCCGTGCAGCAACGGCTGGCGCTCGACGATGGTGACGATGAAGGTGGCGCTGATGACGAAGCCCCAGCCGGCGCAGAAGTAGCCGGCGATCATCCAGCGCATCCACCGGGTGCTGGGCGCGCCGGTGCCGAGCGCGGCTGTAGCGGGCGGCGGCACGGGCGGACGCCACCACCAAGTGATCGCGAGCAGCGGCACGCCGATGACGACGAAGCCCCACCAGTGACCGGACCAGTCGAGCGCGAGCTGGTCCATCGCCATCGCGCCAATGGCGGAGACGACGATGCCCAGGCCGAGTCCCATGAAGTGGACGCCGAGCTCGGGACGTCTGCCCGCGCGCATCAGGAAGCCCAGCACAAGGCCCGAGCCGAGCAGCATGCCGGCGGCGCCGCTGAGGCCGCCGAGGTAGCGGGAGACCGCCCACAGCGCCAGGTTGGGCGCGAGCGGCATCAGCGCGGTGGCGACGAGGCCGAGCAGCATGCCCCAGAAGTACAGCCGCGAGCGCCAGCGCGGATCGTCGATGAGCGCGGCGAGGACGGCGCCGCTCATGTAACCGGCGTAGTTGACGGCGGCGAGCGTCCCGCCCATCGCGTCGCCGAGCGCGGCCTGCTGCTGCATCAACGGCAACACCGGCGTGTAGGCGAAGCGCGCCAGGCCGATGCTCAGGATCAGGCCGGCGATGCCGCCGGTGGAGACTTGCCAGGGATGGAGGGGACTGGCGCTGCGCATCGCTCACGAATCGATGAAGGAGGTCAGTCGCGACTAAGGCATTGCGTCATGTCACGACGCTCATGAATCACGTCGATCACGCGTACATGATCTTCGGTCTCAACATAGAAGACCTCCTGAGGGGACTTGTGCCCAACGCGCCAATTCGTCGGGCAATCCGAGGTTAAGAGTAGCCATAGTGGCGATGTGGCGGTCGGGGACGGGAGAGGGGGCATCGTCGGGATGCCGGATGACGTGCATGCTACGTCCGCAAGAGTTGGAGGAGGGCAGTCAGCCTAAACCTGTCGCGGACGCCAAAAACCCATTCCCAAAGCAAAACGACCTCTATTCAAGAGGTCGTTGCGCTAGATCAAAAAGTCTCCCAATCGCCGTCGGGAGCCGCTGTTGCGCTGGGTCCCGAGGGGGCTGGCGCTGCCGGTCTTGGTGTATGGGTCGCGGCGGGCGCTCTTGGCGACGGCGCCTTGGTGGCAGGTTTTGCCGCAGGCTTCGAAGCGGTCGCCTTGGTCGCGGTCTTGGCGACCGGCGGCTTGGTCGTCGTCGACGGCTTCGGGGCCAGCGGCTTCTTCGCGACGGGCGTTGTCGCTGGACGCGGAGCGGCCGCGGGTCTCGCCACCGGTGCCGGCGCGCGGGCGATCGGCGCGGGCGCCGCGACGACGTTCATCGCATCGCCGGGCTTCGGCTTGGGATCGCTGACCTTGAAGCGACCCACCAGCGCGGTGAGCTTGCGCGCCTGCTCGCTGAGCGACTCGGCGGCCGCGGCCGATTCCTCGACCAGCGCGGCGTTCTGCTGCGTCATCTGGTCCAGTTGCGCCACCGAGCCGTTCACGCTGCCGATGCCCTGGCTCTGCTCCACCGTGCTCGCGCTGATCTCGCCGATGATGTCCGACACGCGCTGCACGCTGGCGACGATCTCGTTCATCGTCGCGCCGGCGTCGCGCACCTGCTGGGAGCCGACTTCCACCTTGGTCACGCTGTCGCCGATCAGCGCCTTGATCTCGCGCGCCGCGCCGGCGCTGCGCTGCGCCAGTGCCCGCACCTCGGACGCCACCACCGCGAAGCCCTTGCCGTGCTCGCCCGCGCGGGCCGCCTCGACCGCGGCGTTCAGCGCCAGGATGTTGGTCTGGAACGCGATCCCGTCGATGGTCCCGATGATGTCGTTGATCTTCTTGGCCGACGCGTCGATCTGCGCCATCGTGCCCACCACGTCACTCACCGCCGTGCCGCCGCGCTCGGCCACCTCGGCCGCGCTGCCCGCCAGCTGGTTGGCGGTGCGCGCGCTCTCGGCGCTCTGCTGCACGGTGCCGGTGAGCTGCGACAGCGACGACGCCGCCTGCTGCAGGTTGGACGCCGTCTGCTCGGTGCGCTGGCTCAGGTCCAGGTTGCCGCTGGCGATCTCCTGGCTCGCCGTCTGCATGCCGTCGGCGGTGGCGCGCACTTCGCGGATGACCTTGCGCAGCGAGCTCTTCATCGCCGCCAGCGCGCGTTGCACGTCGCCGATCTCGTCTTCGCGATAGTCGCGCTCGACATGGAACAGGTCGCCGTCGCCGATGCGCTCGGCCTCAGCCATCAGCGACTTCAGCGGCGCGGAGATGGTCCGAACGAAGTACGCGGTCGCCAGCGCCAGCAGGCCGACGATCACCGCCATCAGCGCCGCCACACCCCACACGGTGCGCATGCGCTCGGCGCCGGCGGCTTCGCGCAGCGCCGCGGAGCGCTTCTGCTGCAGCACGACGAAGTCCTGCTGCGCGGCCAGGTACTGCTCGATCGCCGGCACGACCTTCTGCTTGAGCGCCTGGTGCGAGCCCTCGTTGTCGCCGCCGGCCTTGAGCTTGTTGGCGTCGTTGCGCGCGGCAATGTAGGCCTTGCGCTGGTCGGCGATCCTGGCCATCGCGGCCTTGTCCTCGTCGCCCTCGGCCAGCGCCTCGAGCTGCTTCTGCACCTCGTTGATCGTCTCGGTGGTGCGGGCGATGTCGCCCTTCATCGCGTCGGCGACGGCATTGTCGTTCGCGGCCAGCCCGGCCTGCACGCGGCTGGCGTTCGCCTCGGTGAGCCCGCGCCAGCGCAGCGCCAGCTCGAAACGCTGCTGCTGCCGTTGCTGTGTCACCTGCGCGACTTCCAGCAGGGCGCGCGTCCGGGAAGCCGCTCCCAGCGTCATGACGACGGTCATGACGGACATGACGGCGACGGGAATCCACAGTCGCGTGGCGATGGAGAACTTCATCGGTCGGGAGCCTTGTTGTTGTGCCGACGGCGTCGCCCCGGGGTGGTGCGACGAGCCTCGATTCAATCCTAAATCGGCCGTCCGGTGCACCGGCTTGAGGACAAACACTGCTAACCTGCCGCCCTGTCCCTCACGGCACTGACATTTCCCAAGTACTCCACACTTGCTGGCATCGCCCTCCATGAGTTTCCTGGCCATCGACATCGGCAACACCCGCCTCAAGTGGGCGCTTTATGCCGGCCCCCAACCGGGCAGCCCGATGCTGGCGCACGGGGCGCAGTTCCTGGAGAACATCGAGACGCTGGCCGAAGGCGACTGGGCGAAGCTGCCCGCGGTGCCGGGCAGCATGCTCGGCAGCAACGTCGCCGGCGATGCGATGCGGCATCGCGTCGAGGAGCAGATGGAGGAGATCTGGGACATCGAGCCGCGCTGGGTCGCCTCGTCGGCGCAGGCGGGCGGCGTGACCAACGGGTACGACCATCCGGGACGCCTGGGGGCGGACCGCTTCGTCGCGCTGATCGGCGCGCGCCACCATGTGCTGTCGCGCGGGCGCGGACAGGCGCCCAAGCCGGCGCTGGTGGTGATGGTGGGCACTGCGGTGACCGTCGACGCGCTCGACGCGGACGGACGGTTCCTCGGCGGGTTGATCCTGCCTGGCCACGGGATCATGCTGCGCTCGCTGGAAGGCGGCACCGCCGGCCTGCGTGTGCCGACCGGCGAGGTGCGCGAGTTCCCGACGAACACGTCGGACGCGCTCACCAGCGGCGGCAACTACGCGATCACCGGCGCGATCGAGCGCATGCATCGCCACATTCTCAAGCGCTGCGGCCAGGCGCCGGTCACGCTGATGACCGGCGGCGCGGGCTGGAAGGTCTCGCCGGCGCTGGACATCCCGCACGAGCTGATCGACTCGCTGATCTTCGACGGGCTGCTGGCGCTGCAGGCGCATCGGCTGGCGCTCTGAGCGCCCCAAGCGGCCCGATCGCCGCGAGAGCCGCGTCGCTCACACGTCGACCTTGAACCCCAGGTCGATCTCCGACGCCGGGACACCGCCGCGCAGGCCCCAGTTCTCGCGGTCGACCTCGTTGAGCGTGATGGTGACGTGGTCGGCGGGAATGTCGAGCGCGCCCAGCCGTTCGACGATGCTGCGATAGAGACGGCGCTTCGCCTCGATCGTCCGCCCGGCGAAAGCGGTGACGGTGACGAGCGTGTAGCACTCGGGACGCGACAGGCGCGGCGGATAGATGAACCGGTGCGGCTCGTACGCGATGAGGCGAACGCAGCGGTCTTCCGCCGGGATCTTGAAGCCCTCGACCAGCGCCGCTTGCACGGCCTCGATCAGCTGGACTTCCTGTTCCTGCGAATAGGCGCGGCGGACTTCGATGAGGGTGCTCGGCATGGGCGCGGCGGTGGGGGGCGACGGGGCCTCCAGCTTATCGCGGCCCATGCGGAGGGAGACGTGGAAGTGCGGCATGACGGAATCGGTGTCCACTCATTGAGGAGACGCCAGTCTCGTCATGCCCATCGAGGGCAGCATGAGGCCGCGGTGAGGTCGGTGTGAAGTCGGTCGCAACGAGCGATCAGCGGCTCACGACCTGCTTGCTCTGGAAGTCGACTGGCACCGAGGTGTGCTGATGGACGATGCGCCACGTGCCGCCGTCGTTTCGCAGGAGCACGGTGAGACGGTTCTCGGTCGCGCGCAACGGCTGTCCATCGGCATCCAGCGCTGCGAATTCCAGCGTTGCAGAGCCGCCGGCTACCTGCGTGTCGTGCCAGGTCTTGACGTCCTTCGCCGTGACACGGACCCGCACATCCTGGATGCCCTCGAACCAGGCGGCGATCATGCCGGCCCAATCCTCGCGGCCTGCGTACTCCCAGCGGTTCCAGCTGTCGAAGACCTGGACTTCGTCGGCGTACAGGTCCAGGAAGCGCGGCAGATCGCGGTCGAAGACGGCGGCGGCATAGTCGCGCAGGAAGGCGTGAACGGGATCGTCGGTCATCGCGGGCTCCTTCAGTTCATCGAGGGTAGATGACGAACGACGATTGAGCGCCGGGGATTTCGACACGAGCCGACCGGGACGCCCGCTCGGGGGCCAGGCGATCACCCCACGCGTTGCTGATGCCGCGCCCACTCGCGCTTCCACGACGCGATGTTGTAGAGCAGCACGGAGGCCGAGGTCGCCCAGAACATGCCGAACCAGATGCCGATCACCTTGAGCGTGAAGGCCGTGTCCCCGTCGCAGCGGCCAAGGGCATTGCAGGGTGAGGGGACGTAGACGTCGATGAGCAGGGCGGTCGAGACGTTCCAGACCAGCAGCCCGATGAGCACGGAAGCGAGAAAGCGGTTCATGGCGAGGCGAGTCCTTTCCTGAGGTGAAGGACCCAGTCTCGCCATGGGGTTCGAGCTCAGCATGAGCCCTGTGTGAGTTCAGGGTGAAGACGGCGGACGCCGCACGGCAGGCGTACCGCGCACTGCGATCACTGCACGATCACGTGGGGGGTCCGGCGACACCGCCAGCTCGCGCCACTGGGCGAGTTCCCCTGCGAAGAGGCGTCGGCGACGAAGTCGCCGATCACGCCGGCTCCCAGCATTCCCGCAGCACGTCGCGGAACAGTTCGGACAACATCGGCTCGACCTCCGGTCGATCCTTGGCCGGGAGCTCCAGACCGTCCACCCGATCCAACTCCCGCTCGATGAAGCGCTGGATGGGAACGACCTGCGGCGACAGGCCGAGCTCCGGCGTGTGGCGCTTGAGCGCCAGCAGATCGTCGATCGTCGCCGGCAAGCCTGGCTCGTCGGCGATGGTCTCGAGCAGCCGATGGAATTCGATCGGCGCGGGCTGCTGGTGGCGTTCCAGCCAGCGGACCGAGAGCAGCGGTCGCAGCACGTAGAAGTACTTTTTCAGCGGCACTTCATCGGCCTGCAGGTAGCCGCGGAAGTTGGTCTTGGCCATGCTGCGGTAGTGATGAATGCCGCGCACGGTCGAGTACACGATCGGCAGCAGCTCGCGCGCCCGGGCATGGAAGCTGGTGCTGCTCTCGTAAACGATCGGCGATTGGATCCATTCGACGAAGCCCGGATTGGAGCTTCGGAACAGACGAAGGGCCTTGCGCAGGTCCCAGCCGTTGATGTCCATCTCATCGACGATCGGGTACTCGATGACGTCGCGCTGTTCTTCCAGGCCGACCGACAGGTACCAGTCCGTCCGGTTCGCGTAGATGAAGCGGGCGTCGAAATCGCTGTTGGGCGATGCGAAGCCCCAGGCACGGCTGCCGGACTCGATGGCCAGCAGCACGCGGACCTGGTGCTCGGATTCGGCGGCCCGGAGACGGGCATGGACCTCGGCCCGCGCGGCTTCGGGGATGGCGGAGATGTCGGTGGAGGGAACGGCGTTCATGGCCGCCATTCTGACCGCCTGACACGCATCGGAGAGGCTCCGGTTGGAGAGACGGAGCGCCCGAGCGCCGCGGGCCTGGTCCTCAAAGAATGAACCGGCTCAGATCCTCATCCTGCGCCAGCGCGCCCAGCTTCTCGTCGACCTGCGCGCCGTCGATCGTCACCGTCTTGCCGGCGTGCTTGTGCGCGTCGAAGCTGATGTCGTCGAGCAGCCGCTCCAGCACCGTCGCCAGGCGGCGCGCGCCGATGTTCTCGGTGCGCTCGTTGACCTCGTAGGCGATCTGCGCCAGACGGCGGATGCCGTCCTGGCTCAGCTCCAGCGTCAGGCCTTCCGTCGCCAGCAAGGCCTGGTACTGCTTCACCAGGCTCGCATGCGTGCTCGACAGGATGGCCTCGAAGTCGCCCACCGACAGCGACTTCAGCTCCACCCGGATCGGGAATCGGCCCTGCAGCTCGGGGATCAGGTCGCTGGGCTTGCTCAGGTGGAACGCGCCCGAGGCGATGAACAGAATGTGGTCGGTCTTGACCATCCCGTACTTGGTGTTCACCGTCGTGCCTTCGACCAGCGGCAGCAGGTCCCGCTGCACGCCCTGGCGCGACACGTCCGCGCCGCCGCTGTGCTCGCTGCGCGTCGCCACCTTGTCGATCTCGTCGATGAAGACGATGCCGTTGTCCTGCGCCAGCGCCAGCGCCGCCGTCTTGATCTCGTCCTCGTTGACCAGCTTGCCGGCCTCTTCCTCGACCAGCAGCTTGCGCGCCTCGGCGATCTTGACCTTGCGCGTGACCTTCTTCTCCTGCCCCATCTGCGAGAACAGGCCCTTGAGCTGCTCGGCCATCTCCTCCATGCCCTGCGGGCCGAGGATTTCCATCGACGGCTTGGCCTCGCTCAGCGCGATCTCGATCTCCTTGTCGTCCATCGAGCCCTCGCGCAGGCGCTTGCGCATGACCTGGCGCGCGGTGTTGTCCGCGCCGCCGGTCTCCGTCGCCGCCGGCGCGAAGCCGGTCGAGGAGCGCGCCGGCGGCACCAGCACGTCGAGGAGGCGTTCCTCGGCCGCGTCCTCGGCCCGCGCGCGCTGGAAACGCATCTGGCGCTCGCGCTCCTGCTTGACCGCGATGTCGACCAGGTCCCGCACGATGCTGTCCACGTCCTTGCCGACGTAGCCGACCTCGGTGAACTTCGTCGCCTCGACCTTGATGAAGGGCGCATCCGCCAGCTTCGCGAGGCGGCGTGCGATCTCGGTCTTGCCGACGCCGGTCGGGCCGATCATCAGGATGTTCTTCGGCGTGATCTCGCCGCGCAGCTTCTCGTCGACCTGCTGGCGCCGCCAGCGGTTGCGCAGGGCGATCGCGACGGCGCGCTTGGCATCGGCCTGCCCGACGATGTGCCGGTCGAGTTCGGAAACGATCTCCTGCGGCGTCATGCTGCTGCTCATTCCAGGACCTCGATGGTGTGGTTGCCGTTGGTGTAGATGCAGATCTCGCCGGCGATGACCAGCGACTGCTTGACGATGTCGACCGCGCTCAGCTCGCTGTGGTTGAGCAGCGCCTTCGCCGCCGCCTGCGCATAGGCGCCGCCGCTGCCGATGGCGACGATGCCCTGCTCGGGCTCGAGCACGTCGCCGTTGCCGGTGATGATCAGCGACGAGGTGCGATCGGACACCGCCAGCATGGCCTCCAGCCGCCGCAGCACGCGGTCGGTGCGCCAGTCGCGCGTCAGGTCGACCGCCGCGCGCACGAGGTTGCCCTCGTACTTCTCCAGCTTGGCCTCGAAGCGCTCGAACAGCGTGAACGCGTCCGCCGTCGCGCCGGCGAAGCCCGCCAGCACCTGGTTCTTGTGGAGCTTGCGCACCTTGCGCGCCGTGGACTTCACGACGATGGTGCCCAGCGTCACCTGGCCGTCGCCGCCGATCGCGACCTGGTTGCCGCGGCGCACGCTGACGATGGTGGTGCCGTGGTACGGCGGCAGCGGGGAGGAGTGGTCTTGAGACATGGGGGATCCGACCTCTGGAACTCGTTGGACGTCCCGGAGGACGTCATGACACTCTCACGTGGGTTCCCTGGCGGGAATCACAAGGTGGAGAGACGGTGCGGAAAAGCCTGCGGCGTCGCCTGTGCGAATGCCGGTTGCGGATGTCGATGTTCTGGTGGCCATGATCGGACATCCGAAAGCACAACGGGGCCAGAGGCCCCGTTGCTGCGAAGGTCGCGACGCTTGAAGGCGGTGCCTCAGACGTGGCGCACCTTGACCCGGGCGTGTTCGTTGATGCCCATCGCGCCGAAGAACAGCGCCACCAGGCGGTGCGCATCGCTGAACTGCACCGCGCGGTTCTCGCTGCGCCGGGCCAGGACCCAGTTCAGCAGATCGCCCGCGGCCATGAAGTCCAGGCGGATCAGCTTGGGGCAGGCGATCGTCACGAGCGAGGCGCCGCCCAGCTGATCGGTCATCAAGGCCAGCGTCTCGCTGATGTCGCCGCTGAGCTGGCCCGACAGTTCCATCAGCGCCGCCGTGTTGACCGCGTCGGTCATCGTCGATTCCAGGAACGCGATGCCGGTGTCCATCGCCGCCGGCTGGATGGACGACGGGGAACTCGTCGACAGGGCGTTGCCGCTGATCCGGACATGGCACAGCGCCTTTTCCCAGCTCGGCGGCGAGACCTCGTAGGTCACGCAATAGTCGATCGCGACCTCGTCGAACTGGTCCGGGCGGTTGGCCAGGCGCAACGCTTCGAGGCGCAGCATCCAGAGGATGGGATCGGCGTCGCGGCTGCCCACCGGCGCCTGCTCGCGCAGCACCTGGAAGAAATGGTCGCCGGACAGCCAGCGCAGGTCCAGCGCCTGTTGCGCCCAGGCGCGGAACAGGTCTCGCAGCTTGGCGCAGGCCTCGATGTCGATCTGGCGCAGCGGCGCCCAGTCGATCACCCAGGGCATCGGGAGGTTCTCGCAGCGCGTGCGCATCTGCGTCACGGCCTCGACGTCCAGATACTCCGGCGTGGTCCATGAGACGCTGCTCGCACGGCCGCGCGGCGCGCGTTCCGCCTGCACGGCCTCGGCCACCAGCTTGGGCAGCGAGAACCATTGCGGCGACGACAGCCCGAACTGCTGCGCGTAGTCGTTGGCGAGGTGCTCGAACTTGCCTTGCTGACCGGTCGCCCGGTACAGGTCGAACAGCACCAGCCAGGTCTCGGGATGCTGGTGACGGGCGCCGCCCTGGCGGGTCAGGTCGATCAGGCTGCGTTCGCAGTGTTCGTAGTCGGCGTTGGCGAAGGCGATGACGGCCTCGTCCAGCTCGGCGTCGTGGACGACCTCGCTGACCTCGACCTGCGGATCCGCGACGCGGAAGCTCAACGTCGGGATTTCCTTCTTCAACTCGGGGATGGGGGCCGGCGCGCCCGCCGGCGTCGGCGGCGCCATGCCGCCGCCCATCGAGGCCGCGGCGGGCGCGGGCGACAGGTCCAGCCGTTCGATGTCCGCCGCCGGGGCGTGGTCGGAGACCCGCGCGCCGACCTGGCCGATCGGGTCTGCCGGCTGCGTCGGCGCGAAGTTGACCGGCCGGGTGCTGGTGTCGAAGAAACCGGGCGGGTGCTGGCTCTGGACCTGCGTCGGGACGAATCCCTCGCCGACCATCTGCTGCTCGATCTGGTCGATCTTGGCCTTCACGGTGCCGTCGTCGCGCCGCACGCCCTGGATCTCGCTGATGCGGCCCAGTTCGTCGATGCCCGACGTGGCGTGGCCGCCCAGGGCGGCCAGCTGCTCGGGGGTCAGGCCTTCACGGCGGATCTTGCGCAGCATGTCGAGCTCGCGCTTGCGCACGAAGTCGTTGCGCCGCTTGCGCTCCACCATCGCCCGCAGCTCGGCCTTGGCGGCATCGGCTTCGGGGTCGTCCTGGCGCGAATTGATCTCCGCCCAGTCGGTCGTCGGATTGGCGACGAAACGCGCCACCTTGCGGAAGAAGCTCTCGCCTTCTTTGGTGCCGTCTTTGGGGTCGGACATGCTCACGCGGACCTTGCTTTTCGCAGTAGTGGCGGTGGAACTGGCGGTACTGCCTGATTCTGAAGGAGGCGGCGACTCAGTCGCCGAACATCTTCTGCTTCAGCTCGCGGCGCTGTTGCGCCTCGAGCGACAGCGTCGCGGTCGGGCGGGCGATCAGACGGCCCAGGCCGATCGGCTCGCCGGTCTCGTCGCAGTAGCCGTACTCGCCGCTGTCCAGACGCTGCAGCGACTGCATGATCTTCTTCAGCAGCTTGCGCTCGCGGTCGCGGGTGCGCAGTTCCAGCGCGTGCTCTTCCTCGATCGTGGCACGGTCGGCCGGATCGGGGACGATGGACGTGTCCTCGCGCAGGTGCTCGGTCGTCTCGCCGGCGTTGGACAGGATGTCTTCCTTCAACTGCGTCAGCTTGGCGCGGAAGAATTCGACCTGCTTGTCGTTCATGTATTCGGTGTCGGGCATCGCGAGCACTTCGGCATCGGACAGTTCGGCACCGGCCTTGTTTTTCCAGGCGGAGGAGAGTTTGGGATCGGCTTTCACGGCAGGTCGGCTGTTCTGGTTCGTTGATGTCGGGGTCGAGGGCCGGACGGGGCTGTCCAGCAGTGAGACCGTGCTGTCGGGCGCATCCGCGTCGGCGGACTTGCCCTCCGCCGCGGACTTGGACGCCTTGGCTGTCGCCGCAGGGGTCTTGGTCGCTGCGGTCTTGGAGGCCGGGGTCTTGCTCACGTTCACTCTCCTAGCGGCTCTTTATACCTGCTCGACATGAGAAGCCGGGGCTTCCCGCCGTTGGCGCAGGGGCCTGGTTCGGGCGCGGCGGATTGTAGCCACCTCCGCCGCCGCGCCAGCGATGGCTGTGAACCATCATTCAGTGTGGCACTAAGCCAGACAGCCTTCCAGCCCCTGCATGAGGATGTCCTTCGGCAAATCGATACCGATGAACACCATCTTGCTGACCTTCTTTTCATCGGGCATCCACTTGGGACCGAGATCCGAACCCATCAGCTGGTGCACGCCCTGGAAGATGACCTTCTTGTCGGTGCCGTTCATGTTCAGCACGCCCTTGTAACGCAGCATCTTCGGCCCGTACACCTGCACGATCGCGCCCAGGAAGTCCTCCAGCTTGGCCGGATTGAAGGGCCGTTCCGAGCGGAAGACGAAGGACTTGACGTCGTCGTCGTGGTGATGGTGGTGCGGATGGTTGCAGGCCTCGCCCGGGGCGTGGTCGTGGCCTTCATGGCCGTGATCGTGCCCGTGCGCATGGTCGTGACCATGGTCGTGCCCATGATCATGGTCGTGTCCGTGATCATGGCCATGGTCGTCCACGGCCAGGAACTCGGGATCGATCTCCAGCTTGGCGTTCAGGTTGAAGCCGCGCAGGTCGAAGACGTCCTTGATCGGCACCTCGCCAAAGTGGACCTTGGACTGCGGCGCGCGCGGGTTCATGTGCTTGAGGCGGTGCGACAGCGCCTCCACCGACGCGGCGTCCACCAGGTCGGTCTTGCTCAGGAAGATCTGGTCGGCGAAGCCCACCTGGCGGCGCGCTTCCTGGCGCGTGTCGAGCTGGTCGTTGGCGTGCTTGACGTCGACCAGGGTCAGGATCGAGTCCAGCAGGAAGGTCTCCGCGATCTCGTCGTCCATGAAGAAGGTCTGCGCGACCGGGCCGGGATCGGCCAGGCCGGTGGTCTCGATGACGACGCGCTCGAAGTCCAGCTCGCCCTTGCGCCGTTTCGCGGCCAGATCGGCCAGCGTGGTGCGCAGATCCTCGCGGATGGTGCAGCAGACGCAGCCGTTGCTCAGCTGGATGATCTGCTCCTGCGTCTCGCTGACGAGGATGTCGTTGTCGATGTTCTCCTCGCCGAACTCGTTCTCGATGACGGCGATCTTCTGGCCGTGCGCCTCGGTCAGCACGCGCTTGAGCAGCGTGGTCTTGCCCGAGCCCAGGAAGCCCGTGAGGATGGTGGCGGGGATCAGGCCCGTGGCAGGACTCGCGGCGGAGGACTGCGCGGCGCTCTGGACGTTGGTATCAGGGACGGACGACATGGTGGAGACCAATCTGTAAGGGAAGCCTGGGCCCGCTAACTGAGGGCGGATGACTGTGTTTCAAGCGAATGTCAATGTCAATCGGTTATTCTGGCGCCTCATCAACGACGGCACACACCCCAGTGTCTGAACCTCAGCCTAGTCGGCCCGCCAAACATGGCGGGCGTGGCAACGATACCCGCGGTCTCATCGACCGTGTGCTCGAATTCCTGCACCCCGGCCCCGACTCGACCAGCGAGCTGATCGAGAACTTCGCCGAAGCGGAGGAGCGCGATCTGATCGCGCCTGAATCGCGCCAGATGCTCGAGGGCGTCCTGCGGATGGCCGAACTCAGCGCCGGCGACGTCATGGTCGCCGCGCCGCGGATGGACCTGCTGGACATCCAGTGGGCCCCGGACGACCTGCTGGCCAATGTCATCGACACCGGCCACTCGCGGTTCCCGGTCTACGACGGCCAGCGCGACAACATCATCGGCATCCTGCTCGCCAAGGACCTGCTCAAGCTCCAGCGCGCGCCGGAACTGAACCTGCGCGCTCTCCTGCGCCCGGCAGTTTTCGTGCCCGAGAGCAAGGGCCTGAACGAGCTGCTGCGCGATTTCCGTTCCAACCGCAACCACCTGGCGATCGTCATCGACGAATTCGGCAACACGGCGGGCCTGATCACCATCGAGGACGTGCTCGAGGAGATCGTGGGCGAGATCGAGGATGAATTCGACGTCGGCGACGGCGACGCCGGCATCTACACGCTGGCCGACGGCAGCTACCGCGTCGCGGGCGACGCGCATGTGGCCGCCGTCAACGAGTCCTTCGGGCTGTCGCTGTCGGTGGCCGAGTTCGACACCATCGGCGGCCTGGTCGCGCACGAGCACGGCCGCGTGCCGCGTCGCGGCGAGACGGTCGAGGTCGCCGGCCTGCGCTTCTCGGTGATGATCAACCGCGGCGGCGCCGTGCGCTGGTTCAAGGTGACCCGCGCGCCGGCCTCCGAGGCCGACGACCACAGCGGCTGATGCGCCGCGGGGTTTCCTGGCTGGGCCATCCCGCCCTGGCGCTCGTCGCCGGCGTCCTGCACACGGCCTCGTTCTCGCCCAGTCCCGCGTGGTGGCTGCAGCCGCTCGCGCTCGCCTGGCTGGTCTGGGCCTGCGACGGCCAGCGGCCGCGCCGCGCCGCGCTGACCGGCGCGCTCTTCGGCGTCGGCTGGCTGGCCTCCGGACTGTGGTGGCTCTACATCAGCATGCACGACTTCGGGCACCTGCCCGCGGCCGTGTCCGCGCTCGCGGTGCTGGCGCTGGCGCTGTTCCTGTCCCTCTACTACGCCGCCGGCATGGGGCTGGCCGCGCGCTGGTCGGGCGGCGCCGCGCCGTGGCGACGGGTCCTGGCCTTCGCCGGGCTGTGGCTGGGGGCGGAGCTCGCCCGCGCCACCGTGCTCACCGGCTTCCCGTGGATCGCCAGCGGCTACGCGCATGCGCAGGGCCCGCTCGCCGCGTTCGCCCCCTACGTCGGCGTCTACGGCATCACCGCGCTGGCGGCGCTCGTCGCGGCGGCGCTGGCGCTGCGGCGCCGGGCGATGCTGATCCTGCTCATCGCCGGCATCGTCGCGGGGCAGTTCCTGCCGCAGGACTTCACCCGCTCCACCGGCACGCTGACCCTGTCGCTGGTACAGCCCAACATCCCGCAGGACCAGAAGTTCGATCGCGAGCGCTTCGACCAGAACCTCGATCAACTGATCGCGCTCATCCGCACCGCGCGGGGTCAGGTCGTGATCACGCCGGAATCGGTGCTGCCGGTGCCGCTCGACTTCCTCGACGAGGGCCACGTCGAGCGCCTGCGCCACGATGCCGAGACGAGACCGCTCCTGCTGGGCACCTTCCTGGGCAACACGACGGACGGCTTCGTCAACTCGCTGGTGGGCATCGGCTTCGCGCAGCGCTACGACTACGGCAAGCGCCACCTGCTGCCCTTCGGCGAGTACATCCCGCCGGGCTTCCACTGGTTCGTCAAGGCGATGAACATCCCCCTGGACGACCAGGCGAGCGGCACGCACGAGGGCGCGCTGCCGTTCGCGGGACAGCGGCTGCGGCCGCTGATCTGCTACGAGGATCTGTTCGGCGAGGACATCGTCGCCAGCGCGCTCGACAGCGGCGGGCCGGCCGCGACGGTGTTCGTCAACGTCAGCAACCTGGCGTGGTTCGGGCCGCGCATGGTGCAGGATCAGCATCTGCAGTTCGCGCAGATGCGGGCGCTGGAGTTCCAGCGGCCCATCGTGCGCGCGACCAACACCGGCGCCACGGCGCATGTCGACCACCGCGGTCGCGTGCGCGAACGGCTGCCGGCGGAGCAGGCCGGCGTGCTGGAAGTGAGCGTCGACGGCCGCAGCGGCGTCACGCCGTATGCGCGCTGGCTGGCGACGCTCGGGTTGTGGCCCCTGTGGGTGCTGGCCGCGCTCGGCGTGCTGCCGGTCCTGATCGGGCGTCGCCGTCCCGCCCCGTCGCGCTTCGCCTGAACGGGCGCGACCTCGCGACGCGACCCCGGTGCGCGCCCCGGGGCGCACATAGAATCGGTCGGTTTTCCCCAACGTGCCCGCCGAGGGCCCGACGTCCCTATGCTGACTTTCCAGCAACTGATCCTCCGCCTGCAGGAATACTGGTCCCAGCAGGGCTGCGCCCTGCTGCAGCCCTACGACATGGAAGTCGGCGCGGGCACCAGCCACACCGCGACCTTCCTGCGCGCGCTCGGTCCCGAGCCCTGGAAGGCCGCCTACGTCCAGCCCAGCCGCCGCCCCAAGGACGGCCGCTACGGCGAGAACCCGAACCGCCTGCAGCACTATTACCAGTTCCAGGTCGTGCTCAAGCCCGCGCCGGCCAACATCCTGGAGCTCTACCTGGGCTCGCTGGAGGCGCTGGGCTTCGACCTGAAGAAGAACGATGTCCGCTTCGTCGAGGACGACTGGGAGAACCCGACCCTCGGCTGCTGGGGCCTGGGTTGGGAGGTCTGGCTCAACGGCATGGAGGTGACGCAGTTCACCTACTTCCAGCAGGTCGGCGGCATCGACTGCAAGCCGATCACCGGCGAGATCACCTACGGCCTCGAGCGCCTGGCAATGTACCTGCAAGGCAAGGAATCGGTGTACGACCTCGTGTACACGGACGGTCTGACTTACGGCGACGTGTTCCACCAGAACGAGGTCGAGCAGTCCACCTACAACTTCGAGCACAGCGACGTCGACTTCCTGCTGAACGCCTTCGGCGCGTACGAGCGCAAGTCCAAGGACCTGATGGACGCGCACCTGGCGCTGCCGGCCTACGAGCAGCTGCTCAAGGCCGGGCACACCTTCAACCTGCTGGACGCCCGCGGCGCGATCAGCGTGACGGAGCGCGCCGCCTACATCGGCCGCATCCGCAACCTCGCCCGCGCCGTGGCGCAGAGCTATCTGGACAGCCGCGCGCGGCTCGGTTTCCCGATGGCGCCCAGGGACTGGGCGGACGAGGTGATCGCGCAGATCGGGAAGAAGAGCGCCGAGGTCGCGGCGAAAGCCGAGAAGGCCGACAAGAAGACCGCCGCCTGACGACGAGGAACATCCCAGCATGACCACGAAGAACCTGCTCGTCGAACTGTTCGTCGAAGAACTGCCGCCCAAGGCGTTGAAGAAGCTGGGCGAGGCGTTCTCGTCCGCGCTCGCCGATTCGCTGAAGGCGCAGGGCCTTGCCGATGCCGGTGCCGCGGTGACCGCGTTCGCCACGCCGCGCCGCCTGGCCGTGCACCTGACCGGTGTCGCCGCCAAGGCGGCCGACCGCGCCGTCCAGCAGAAGCTGATGCCGGTGGCGGTGGCGCTGGACGCCTCGGGCAACGCGACGCCCGCGCTGCTGAAGAAGCTGGCCTCGGTCGGCGCGGACGCGTCGGTCGTCCCCAGCCTGAAGCGCGCGCCGGACGGCAAGGCCGAGGCGCTGTTCCTGGACACCGTCGTCGCCGGCGTCACGTTGAAGGACGGCCTGCAGAAGGCGCTGGACGAGGCGCTCGCGAAGCTGCCGATCCCCAAGGTCATGACTTATCAGCTGGCCGACGGCTGGAGCGACGTCAAGTTCGTCCGCCCGGCTCACGGCCTGATTGCGCTGCATGGCGACGAACTCGTCGAGATCAACGCACTCGGCCTGACCTCCGGCCGCACGACGCGCGGTCACCGCTTCGAGACGACGGTCGCGTCGATCTCGATCAAGAACGCCGACACCTACGAGCAGCAGCTGCGCGAGGAAGGCCGCGTGATCGCGTCCTTCGAGCAGCGCCGCAACGACATCGTGCGCCAGCTGCAGGCGCAGGCCGCGCCGCTGGGCCTGACGCCGATCGATGCGCCCGAGCTGCTGGACGAAGTCACCGCGCTGGTCGAGCTGCCCAACGTGCTCTCGTGCCAGTTCGAGCCCGAGTTCCTGGCCGTGCCGCAGGAGTGCCTCATCCTCACGATGAAGGCCAACCAGAAGTACTTCCCGCTGCTGGACGGCCACGGCAAGCTGACGCACCGTTTCCTGGTCGTGAGCAACGTGCATCCGGACGACGCCTCCAAGGTCGTCGAAGGCAACGAGCGCGTCGTGCGCCCGCGCCTGGCCGACGCGAAGTTCTTCTTCGACCAGGACCGCAAGAAGACGCTGGCCTCGCGCGTCGACGGCCTGGGCAAGGTCGTGTACCACGGCAAGCTCGGCAGCCAGGGCGACCGCGCCGAGCGCGTCCGCGCGATCGCGCATGCCATCGTCAACCAGCTGCGCATGGCCCAGCACCCGTACACGGCGGAAGCCAAGGACGAGTTCGACATGCTCGACAGCAAGGTCAAGGAAGCCGCGCTGCTGGCCAAGACCGACCTGCTGACGGACATGGTCGGCGAGTTCCCCGAGCTGCAGGGCATCATGGGCGGCTACTACGCGCGCCATGAAGGCCTGCGCGACGGCGTCGCCAAGGCCATCGAGGACCATTACAAGCCGCGCTTCGCCGGCGATGCGCTGCCGCGCAACCACACCGGCACCGTCGTCGCGCTGGCCGACAAGCTGGAGACGCTGGTCGGCCTGTTCGGCATCGGCCAGCTGCCCACCGGCGACAAGGACCCGTTCGCGCTGCGCCGCCATGCGCTGGGCGTGATCCGCATCCTGGTCGAGAACCACATGCACCTGTCGCTGCCGGAGCTGATAGCGGGCGCGCTGCCCGCGTTCGGCGAGCTGATCCAGGACCCGAGCGAACCGCTGCTGAGCTTCTTCGCCGACCGTCTGGCGGTCAGCCTGCGCGACCAGGGCTACAGCGCCCAGGAGGTCGACGCCGTGCTGGCGCTGAACCCGGCGCGCCTGGGCGACGTGCCCAAGCGCCTGGGCGCGGTGCGCGCCTTTACCGCGCTGCCGGAATCGGCCTCGCTGGCCGCGGCCAACAAGCGCGTGGGCAACATCCTCAAGAAGGTCGAGGGCGAGCTGCCGACCGAAGTGAAGCCCGCGCTGCTCACCGAGGCCGCCGAGCAGGCGCTCGCCGACGCGCTGGCGGGCGTGAAGCCGCAGGCCGACGCGCTGTTCGAGCAGCACGACTACGCCGGATCGCTGAAGGCGCTGGCCGCGTTGAAGGCGCCGGTCGACGCGTTCTTCGACGACGTGATGGTCAACGCCGAGGACCCCGCGCTGCGCGCCAACCGCCAGGCGCTGCTCAAACAGCTGCACGACGCGATGAACCGCGTGGCCGACCTCTCGCGTCTGGCCGTCTGATCGTCGGACCTCATCGTCGCCCTCGCGCAGCCCACTGGAGATCACGATGCCCACCCGGTCCGACCATTCGCACGGCATGAAGCTGGTGATCCTGGGCCGCGATGGCACGATCAACCGCTACCGCGACGACCACGTGAAGTCGCCCGAGGAACTCGAGCCGCTGCCCGGCGCGCTCGAGGCCGTCGCGCGACTCAACCATGCGGGCTGGCACACCGTCATGGCGACGAACCAGCCCGGCATCGGCCGCGGGTTGATCGACATGGCGTCGCTCAACGCCGTCCACCTGCGGCTCAACCAGCTGCTGGCGGAGAAGGGCGGCCGGCTCGATGCCGCGTTCTTCTGCCCGCACGCACCGGAAGACAACTGCAACTGCCGCAAGCCGCTGCCGGGCCTGATCGAACAGATCGGCGAGCGTTTCGGCGTGGACCTGAAGAACGTGCACATGGTCGGCGCCAGCGTGCGGGACCTGCAGACCGCGCGCAACGCCGGCTGCGTGCCGCACCTGGTGCGCGGCGACCGGCTGGGCGGCGTCGACGAGGCGCAGCTGCAGGAGCAGATCGCGCTCGTGCCCGGCTCGCGCGTGCACCAGGACCTGGCGGCCTTCGCCGAAACCCTCATCCACGCGGAACGCCGCGCCCGCGCCGAGTCGCGGGGCGAATCCGCCGAACCCGATACCGCCCCCGGCAACCTGGGCTGATACCGATGCTCCTCTCCGCGCTGCGTTCCTTCCTGTTCGTCCTCTACCTCATTGTCACCGTCATCCCCTGGGGCAGCGCGGTGGTGCTGTGCTCGCTGTTCCTGAACAGCACCCAGCTGTACTGGATGTGCGCCAACTGGCTGCGCGTCGCGATCTGGGGCGCGAAGCTCATCTGCGGCGTGCACTGGCGCGTGCGTGGCATGGAGCACCTGCCCACCGACCCGGCGCAGTCGGTCATCCTGCTGTCCAAGCACCAGTCGACCTGGGAGACCTTCGCCTACCCGATGCTGATGCCGCGCCCGCTGGCCTACGTGTTCAAGCGCGAGCTGATCTACATCCCGTTCTTCGGCTGGTCGATGGCGCGGCTGGACATGATCCACATCGACCGCAGCAAGCGCAGCGAAGCCTGGAACAAGGTCGCCGCGCAGGGCAAGCGGATCGCGGCGCTGGGCAACTGGATCATCATGTTCCCGGAAGGCACGCGCGTGGCGCGTGGCAAGGCCGGCGACTACAAGACCGGCGGTTCGCGCCTGGCGGTCGAGACCGGCGTGCCGGTGGTGCCGATCGCGATGAACTCCGCGAGCTGCTGGCCGCGCAAGAGCTTCCTGTTGAAACCCGGCACCATCGATGTGTCCATCGGGCCGATGATCCCCAGCACCGGTCGGGCGCCGGCCGAGCTGATGAAGGAAGTGCAGACCTGGATCGAGACCGAGATGCGGGTGCTGGATCCCGGGGCCTATCCGCCGGCCGCGTCGGGCGAGGTGTCCCAGGCGCCGCCCGCGCCGCCCGTTCCTCCCGCGCCGCCGCCCACGCCGGCCGCCGCCTGATTACACTCGCAGCCCATGCTGCCTTCCAAGCTGCGGGGACTGGGCGCGCTGCTGAACAGCTTCACGCAGCTGTCGCTGTTCGACAGCGAGCCTCAGCCCCAGCCCCCGTCCGGTCTCCCGACGACCCCTCCGCTGCCCGCGCCGGAACCGCTCGCGCCCACGCCGCGGTCCCGCGGCGATGCGGGCGCGTCCACGCGTCAGGTCTTGCTCCAGGGACAGTCCATTCCCTATGAGCTGAGACGCGCGCGACGCCGCAGCATCGGCTTCACCGTCAGCGAGGACGGTCTGCGCGTGTCCGCGCCGAAGTGGGTGCCGCTGGGCGACATCGACAAGGCGCTGCAGCAGAAGGGCGAGTGGATCCTGCGCAAGCTCGTCGAGCAGCGCGAACGCGCGCGGCGCACGCAGGCGGCGCGCGTCCATTGGGGGGACGGTTGCAGCCTGCCCTACCTGGGCGAACCGCTGATCGTCGTGCTCGATCCGTCGTTGACGGGCGCGCGGCTGGATGAGGGGCAGACCGATCCGCAGCCGACGCTGGCCACGGTGCCGCGTCGCATGCTCTACCTCGGGCTGCCGCAGGACGCGACCCCCGACCAGATCCGCGACACGGTGCAGGCCTGGCTTCAACGCCAGGCGCGGCAGCGGTTCGAAGTGCGCTGCCGGCACTTCGCAGGGCCCTTGGGCGTCACGATGACGGGGCTGCGGCTCTCCTCCGCGCAGACGCGCTGGGGCAGCGCCAGCGCCGACGGCATGATCCGGCTCAACTGGCGGCTGATCCACTTCTCGCCGGCGCTGATCGATTACGTCGTCGCGCATGAACTCGCGCATCTCAAGGAGATGAACCACAGCCCGCGCTTCTGGGCGGTGGTGCGGTCCGTGTTCCCCGAGTACGAACTCGCGCGCGACCGCCTCAAGCAGGCGGTGCTGCCGCTGATGGATGAGGCCTGAGAAGCGTGTTCCCCCTTCAGGGGGGCTTGTCGCTGATTTGGGTGGCGGACACACTGATGCTTGCTGTCATCACTCGCATCTGAGTCAGAACTTCCTCCCGCGTTCCGCTCCCGGCGGCGCCCAGGGTTCCCCAGCCGACAGGCTGCGCCAGGACAACCCGCGCTCAGAGCCGACAAGCTGATGCATAAAAGGCCCAGCGCCGCCGTCCCGTGATCGGGGCGGCGGCGACTGTCTTTCTGGCAGCCCTTTTTTCGTTTTTCGCGCGCCGACGCCCGCTTGGCGTCGGGCTCGGGCATCACGCCGAGAAGCGGTGGATGCCGTCCTCGTCCAGCGTGCGACGCAGCTGCCCGCCCAACCACAGCAGGTGCAGATGCGCGACCGCCTCGCCCATGGCGAAGGTCGTCTGGTGCAGGTCCAGCGGCCGGCGGAACATCATCGGCAGCAGCTCCGCCGCATGGCAGGGCTTGGCGGTGCAGGCTTCCAGCACTTCGGCCAGGCGCTCGCGATGGTGCTCTTCCAATTGATCGATGCGCGCATGCAGGCCCCGGAAGGGCTTGCCATGCGAGGGCAGCACCAGCGTCTCGGCAGGCAGGGTGGTCAGTCGCGCGATCGAATCCAGGTAGAGCTGCAGCGGATCGGCCTCCGGCTCCACATCGACCACCGACACGTTGGTCGAGATCCTCGGCAGCAGCATGTCGCCGGAGATCATCGCGCCCAGCGTCTCGCTGAACAGGCTGATGTGCTCCGGCGCATGACCGTAGCCGACGAGGCAGCGCCAGTCGTGGTCGCCGATGCGCACCGTCAGTCCGTCCATGAGGCGGCGGAAGGCCGGCGGGATCGCCGGCACCATGCTCGGGTAGTAGCTGGCCCGGCCGCGGATCTTGTCCAGCGCTTCCGGGTCGGTGAGGCCGTGGCTGCCGAAGAAGGTCGCCGCGGCCTCCCCGCCCATGCCGACCGTCGACGAGGAGGCGACCCGCGCGAGCTGGTAGTCGGTCGCGCTGATCCACAGCCGGCACTGCCAGCGCTCGGTCAGCCAGTGCCCCAGGCCGAGGTGATCGGGATGGAAGTGCGTGACGATCACGCGCAGCACCGGCAGACCGTCCAGGCGTTCGGCGAACACCCGTTCCCAGTTCGCCTTCGTGGTGTCGTTGTGGATGCCGCAGTCGACGATGGTCCAGCCTTCGCGGCCGTCCAGCGTGTCGCGCAGCAGCCAGAGGTTGATGTGGTCCAGCGCGAAGGGCAGGCCCATCCGCACCCAGCGCACGCCGGGCAGCAGGTCCAGCGCTTCGCCGGGACCTGGCAGCGTGTCGCCCAGGGGGTAGGAGAGTTCCGATTCGCGAGGATTGGCCATGGCTTTAGACTTACGTTTACGTCAACGTCATTTGCCAGTGTAGCCATGAGCCCCTCACCCCGCCCGACCCCGGCCGACGACCTGTCCGAGGACGCGCTGCCGGAGGCCGGCGACAACGCGGGCCCCTTGTTCACGATCACCGAGCTGGCCGCGGAGTTCGACATCACGCCCCGGGCGATCCGGTTCTACGAGGACATGGGGCTGCTGACCCCGGCCCGGGCCGGTCGCAACCGCGTCTACACGCAGCGCGACCGCACGCGGCTGAAGCTGACGCTGCGCGGCAAGCGCCTGGGCCTGTCGCTGCAGGAGATCAAGCAGCTGGTGGACATGTACGACAGCCAGTCGGACACGGTGCCCCAGGCGCGAGCGTTTCTCGGGGTCCTTGAACAGCATCGCCGACAGCTCCAGCAGCAGCTGAACGACATCGAGATCACGCTCGAGGAGATCGCCCTGCACGAGGAGCGTTGCCACGCCTTGCTGTCCGAGGCGGGGCACTCGGCGGACTGACAGTGCGCATGAACGGACTGCATCTCACCGCCGACCTGGCCGGCTGCGCCAGCAAGGACCTGCTGACGGACGGGCCAGGTCTTGCCAGGGAGGTCCGCGCCGCCGCGGAGGGCGCGGGTCTGACCGTCGTCGGCGACCACTGGCACCGCTTCCCCGACGCGCCGGACGGCCAGCCGGGCGGCATCACCGGCATGCTGCTGCTGGCCGAATCCCATGTCGCGCTGCACACCTGGCCGGAGATCGCTTCGGTGACGCTGGATGTATACGTCTGCAATTACGAGGGCGACAACTCCGAAAAGGCGCACGCGCTGATGGCCACCCTGGTGGCGCTGTTCCAACCGGCTGACGCCCGGCATCACGCGCTCGTCCGGGGGCGGCTGGGCGCCGGGGCGCTTTAGTAGACTCTCGCCCGGGCCGCCTAGAGCCCGGGAGTCGAGGGATTGATCGAGAGCACGACCGAGCTGACGCTGGTGCCCAAGGCGCCGCGGGCGGTGCCCACCCCGTCCGCGCCTGTGCGCGGCGAGGGTCCGGCCGCGCCTGCGCCTGCGCCGGCCCGGGCGGTCGGCCGTCCGTCCGGGACGTCGGGGGCGTCCTCCGCGCCCGGGGCGCTGGCCGTCCAGCGACATGCGCATCGGTTGGCGTTCACCGGCACCGGGGGCGACTACTTCCGCGTCTGGATCCTCAACACGCTGCTGACGCTGGCGACGCTCGGCGTCTATTCCGCCTGGGCGAAGCGCCGCAAGGCGCGCTGGTTCGCCCGGCACACGCTGCTGGCCGGCGAGCCCTTCGATTTCCACGGTGATCCGCGTCGCATCCTCGTCGGCCGCGTGCTGGCGCTGGTCATGCTGGTGGCTGCCGTCCGGGCGATCGATGCCGGCGCGGTGGCGGGTCTTGCCCTCCTGGCGGTGCTCTACGCCGTCGGACCGGTGCTGTTCGCGAGCGCCCAGCGCTTCAAGCTGTCCAACACCAGCTGGCGCGGCCTGCGCTTCGGTTTCGATGCCGATGCCGTCGCCGCCTACGTGTCCTGCTTGCCGATGCTGGTGGCCTGGACGCTGGTGTCGGTCATCGGCGGGCTCGGGCTGGGGGCGCTGGTCGATGGCCTGGCCGGACTCGCGCTGGTGCTGCTGCTGCCGCTCGCGCACGGCAGGCTCAAGCAGTTCCAGCAGGGGCGCGCCCGCTTCGGGGCGTCGGCCTTCGACTTCCGGTTCTCCCTGAACGCATTCTTCGGGCTGTATCTGTGGCTGGCCGCCGCCCTGGCCGTCGCCGGCGCCGTCGCCGGGCTGCTCGCGGTGGGGCTGTCGACGGGACTGAGGCAGATGATGGGCGCGCAGGTCGCCTGGCTGGGGACCCTGCTCCCGCTGGGCGTGCTCGGCGTGGTCGGGGTGATCGCCTGGCCGGTGTATGTCGCGCGGCTGCACCGCCTCGTCTGGAGCAGCACCCGCCTGACTGGCGGCATCGAGTTCGTGTATGAGGTTGCTGTCGTCGAACTCTTCAGGCAGGTGCTGGTCGGCGGACTGCTGACGGTGCTGACACTGGGCCTGTACTGGCCCTTCCTCGCCGTGCGCATCGCCAAGCTGCGCATCGAAGGGCTGACGGTGCTGTCCGATGCGCCGATCGACACGATCGTCGTGCGGGCGCCCCAGCGCCATGGGCCTGGCCGGGGTCCCGGTCGCGGGCCGGCCGGCGACGCGGCCGCCCGGGGCTTCGGCCTCGACATCGGCTGGTGAGCGAAGAGGACTCGGCATGAGACCCCAGATCCACACCGCCACCGCCCGCTGGTTCGACGGCGCCGAGAGCCGGTCGCAGGAAGTGCGGGTGCGCCTGAGCCGGAATCACCTCGAATTCATGCCCTGGCCGCCGCGCGGTCAGTCGGCATCGTCGATGCCGCCGTCGGAGGCGGAGTTGGCCGCGTCCCGGCCGTCCATGCCCGGCCTGCGCCGCTACACCCGCAAGGCGCTGCGGGTCGGCGAATGGTGGCGAGGCACGCCCACGCCGGTCGGCCTGCCGGACGGCGGCACGATCTGGATCCCGGCGGACAGCGCCATGGGCCGGGTGCTTGGCGGGCAGACGCTGCGGGCGCAGGTGGCCGGCAGCTGGAGTCTGGCCGTGTGCGTGCTGGTGGTGCTCGCGGCGCTGGTCCTGTGGTTCGACCGCCAGGGTGTGAGCCTGCTGGCGCGTGTTGCGCTGCCGCTCATTCCGAAGCAGCTCGATGTCGCCGTGGGGCGGCGTGTCGAGGAACAGCTCGCCGCCACCTGGATGAGACCGTCGCAGTTGCCCGCGCAGCGCCAGCAGGCCATCCGCGCGCGCTTCGCCGACATCGCCGCGCGGGTGTTCCCCGGCATGCCCCTGGACGTCCGCTTCGCGCGCCAGGCCGTGCGTCCGGGACTGCACGCGATGGGGCTGCCGAACGGCACCCTCGTCGTCTTCGACGGCCTCGCGGAAGTGTTGAGCGACGATGAACTGATGGCGGTGCTCGGTCACGAGGCCGGGCACGTCAAGCACCGCCACGCGATGCGCCACCTTGTGCAAGGGGCCGGGCTGCTGTCGCTGGCCGGCGTCGTGACGGGCGACTTCACGTCGGTCGCGGCGGGCTCGCTCGCGTCGGCGCAGACGCTGCACTACGCGCGCGACGCGGAGCGCGAATCGGACGCCGAAGCCCAGCGCCTGATCCTGCTCGAACACCTGCCCAACGAGACGCTGGTCGGCGCGTGGATCAAGGTGCTGGAGCAGATGCGGCGGGACGGCCGCGTCGACAGCGGCACGGCGTGGCTCTCGACGCACCCGCCGATCAACGAGCGCATCGACGGCGCGCGGCGGGCGGCGCAGAACGCCGATCCCTTGCCCTGAGCGCGCGCCTCACTTCGCGCTCGGGGCCGTCGACGGCGCCTGTCCCTTGGCCACGGCGCTCTCCGCTGGCGTCGCCGGCTTGAACTGACCCATCACGTCGCGCTTGCCGCGCTCCAGGTAGGGCACGGGCTGGTCCATCCAGGTCGGGCGCGGGCTGCCGAGGAGATAGTGGTCGAAGAACTCGGCCATGTGCACGGTGTAGTGCTTCATGTTGTCGCGGTCGCGCAGGCCGTGCTTCTCGCCGTTGTAGTTGAACCAGTAGGCTTCCTTGCCGAGGCGGCGCAGGGCGGTGAAGAACTCGATCCCCTGGTACCAGGGCACGGCGTCGTCCTCGTCGTTGTGGATCGTGAGGTAGGGCGTGGTGACCTTGTCGACACGGAAGATCGGCGAGTTCTCCAGGTACAGGTCCGGACGCTCCCACGGCGTGGCGCCGATGCGGCTCTGGCCGTGTTCGTACTGGAACGCGCGGCTGATGCCCGCGCCCCAGCGGATGCCGCCGTAGCCGCTGACCATGTTGGCCATGGACGCGCCGGCCTCCGCCGCGCGGAACTGGTTCGTGTGCGTGATCAGGTAGTTGATCTGGTACGCGCCCCAGCTGTGGCCCTGGATGCCCACCCGTTTCGGATCGACGTAGCCCCTGGCGATCTGCTGGCGGATCGCCGGCAGCACCGTGTTCATCGCGCTCTTGCCCGGTTGACCGGTCGTGTAGACGATGTCCGGACGCAGCACCAGATAGCCGTTGCTCACGTAGCGCGTGACGTTGATGTTCTGCGACGGCGCCGGCGGGATGTAACGGTACCGGTTGTCGGTCATCTTCTCGTAGATGTAGACCATCATCGGGTACTGCTTCTTCGGGTCGAAGCCGGCCGGCTTGGCGAGCAGCGCGCGCAGCTTCTTCCCGTCGGCGGCGGTGTACTCGACCAGTTCCTGCGTGCCCCATTCATACCGAGACTGCTGCGGATTGGCGGCGCTGATCTGCTGCGGCTGCTGGAACGCGAGCGTGGACGTCCACAGGTCCGGGAACTGCGTGAAGGTCTGCTGCGTGAAGACGATGCGGTCCGCGTCCTTGGCCTTGATCAGGCCGCCGATCATGCGGTCGTCCTGGATCAGCACCTTCGGTGCGCCGCCGGTGGCATCCACGCGGTAGTAGCCGCTGGCGCGGCTGATGTCATGCGTGCCGGTCAGCGTCAACGCGTCGGCGGGCAGCGGCTTCTTGTCGGCGTCCTCGGGATCGAGCGCCACGACGCGCAGTTGCAGCTGCTGCTTGCGGCCCCAGCCCTGCGTGAGGTTGCGCGCCTGGCCGGTGGCCGGCTGCACGGCCCACAGGTCGAACTTGTCGTACACGACGACGCTGTCGTCGTCGGCGGTCCAGCCGGCGCTGCCGTAGGGGGAGGGCAGGTCGGGCACGTCGCGGTCGTCGTTGTCGAAGCGCGACTTGATCCTGCCGGTCAGATCGACGGCGGCGGCGGTGTCGGTCCGCCAGGCCATCCAGCGCGCGGCCGGGGCGTCGAAGCCCAGCACGTAGCGGCCGGCGGGCGACAGCGTCGGCGCGTGGCGCAGCTTGCGGGCGAGCGGCCTGGCCGCGCCGGTGTTCAGGTCGACGGCGTAGGCATCCATGTAGAGGCCTTCCCACGACATCAACTGGCGATACGGCAACTCGCTCAGGCCGAGCGCGACGGTGGCGTTCTCGTTGACCTGGATCGTGGGCAGGTCCTTCGTCGCGAGCTGCACGAAGCGTGCGGCGTCGACGTCGGTCCCGAGGTGGACGACCGCGCGGTAGCTGCGGGCGCGTTCCCGCTCGGCCTTGGATTTCTGAGCGGACTGCAGCTCGGGATCCTTCCAGTGCCAGAGGTCGACCTTCATCGGTTCGGGCGCCTCCTTGGGGTCCGGCGCGGGGAGTTCGGCGGTGCCGAGGAACAGGCGCAACCCGTCCTTGCTGAAGGCGAGCGCGGCCTGCTCGCTCGGCGTCCAGCCGGCGGGCATGCCGGCGGTCTGGCCGCTGACCAGCATCGAGGCGCGGTCCTGGCCGGCTTTCCACAGGAAGAGCTTGAAGGGCGTCGGATTGGGCTTGTCGGCCTTCTCGTCCTTCTTGTCGTCCTTCTTCTCGCCCTTGTCGGCGGCCCTGGTTTCCGCCAGATGGTCGCGGTTGCTCACGAAGGCCAGGCGGCGGCCGGACTCGTCGAAGCGCAGTTGCTTGTAGCTGCCGGCGCCGGAGAGCAGCGCGCGCGCCTGTGTCGGCGCGGCCGGATCGATGAGGTAGACACCTTCGCGGGCGGTCTCGTCGGTGGCAGGTGTTGCTTCGGCGCCAGCAGCGCCAGAAGCGCCGGAAGCGGAAGGAGCTGCGGAACCGCCCGACGCCGGAGGCACCGGCGCGGTCGGCTTGGCCTGCTTGTCCGACTCCTTCTTCGCCGGCTCCTTGACGGACACCACGTAGGCCAGCAGCGTGCCGGTGTTGTTCCAGGCGAAGTCGGAGGCGTCCTTGAAGGTGTTGCGCTGTTTCGTCTCGGCGTCGATCAGCAGCAGGTCGTTGCCGGGCGTCTTCTTCGCGGAAGGGCCGCCTTCGGCCGGCGCTTCCTGGTCGATGCGATCGTCGCCATCGCCGAGATTGCCGGGATCGCCCTCGACATCGGCCTTCGCGCTGGAGGCCTTCGTTTCCTTGACGTCCTTGGCGTCCTTGGCATCCTTCTTGACCGGTGCTTCCAGCAGCAGCGCGAGATGCTGGCCCCCGTCCTTGCCCCAGCCGAATCGTTTCACGCGGTCGACGGACTCGACCTGGCCGGTCGACAGATCCATCCACGCCGCCCCGGCCTTGGGGGCATCGTCGCCTTTCTTCTTGTCCTTCTTCGCCTTGTCGAGGTCGACCCGCGTCGGCTGCACGGCAAATGCGACGAAGCGGCCGTCGGCGCTGAACTGCGGCGAGGTGCCGCGCGGCGCGCGGTACTCGCGGCCGTCGGCGACGTGGCGCACGACGAGCTCGCCGTCGGCTTCCTGCGCGACGAGCGCGTAGGCGAGCCATTGACCGTCGCGGCTCAACTGCGTGTGCTGGATGCTGCGCCAGGTGGCGTAGACGTCGTGCGTGATCGGCAGCTTGGCGGCGTCTGGCTGCCCGACGGCGGCGGCCGCGGCGGCGGCCGGCGTGGCGGCTTGCGGAGGCGTGGCGGCGGCCAGCGGCGCCAGCGGCAGGAGGGCGAGCGAGAGCGCGGGGAGCGAGGACAGGAAGGACCGGGTGGCGGACATAGGACGGAGGAAGAAGTCGGGAAAGGGGCGGAGAGGCGGGAGGAGGGGAGGCGGAGGGCGGAAGCGGCTCAGCCGCCCGCGGCGTCCGCTCCGGTCAGCGTCTTCACGAGCCAGGCCTGCAGGGCCTGGATCTCGTCCATGCCGACCTCGTGGGCCATCGGGTATTCGTGCCACTCGACGTCGTAGTCGAGCCGGCGCAGCTCGGCCAGCGATGCATGGGCGCGGGCGGGGACGACGACGCCGTCGTTGCTGCCGTGCGCCAGGAAGATCGGCGTGTCCGCGTTGGCGGCGTTCCGTTCGGCCTCGGTGGCGTCGAGCACGGGCAGATAACCGGACAGGCCGACGAGTCCCGCCAGCCGCTTCGGATACCGCAGCCCGGTCATCAGCGTCATCGCGCAGCCCTGCGAGAAGCCCATCAGCACGACGCGTTCCGGCGGGATGCCGAACTCGCTTTCCTCGCGGGCGATCAGGTCCTCGATCAGGCGTTGCGACACGCGCAGGCCGTCGGCATCCTCGCGCTGGCTGAGGTCGCCGTGGCGGATGTCGTACCAGGCGCGCATGCGCATGCCGCCGTTGATGGTCACGGGGATCTGGGGCGCGCTCGGCAGCACGACGCGCAGGCCGCCCAGCGCCAGCACGGGCGACAGGTCCAGGGCCTGGACCACGGGCACGAAGTCGTTGCCGTCGGCGCCCAGGCCGTGCAGCACCAGCAGACTGAAGCGGGGCGCCTCTTTCGTCTGCAGTTCGATGGTTTCGAGGTTCATGGGCAGGAATGCTAGTCCGCCGCGCCGCGCCGGCACTGGGTGGAAACGCCCTGTCGCGGCTCAACCGCTCCGCATCGCGCCCAGACGCAGCCGGTCGCACGCGCCTCGCACCGGACGGAGCGGATGCGTAGCCTTCACTCCATCGCATCTTCCGATGCACGACCCTCCGGGAAAGGAGCACACCATGTCCGACAGCGAAGAACTCAACCGCCTGGCCGATCTGCATCAACGCGGCATCCTCAGCGACGAGGAGTTCGCGAAGGCCAAGGAACGCGTGCTGAACGCCAGTGCGAGGTCGTCGAGTTCGACCTCCTATGCCTACGCCACGCCGCACGGCAGCAGCAACGGCGCGCCGGTGGTGAACGCGATCAACACCTTCCGCCGCAGCCGGGACGACCGCTGGATCGGCGGGGTGTGCGGCGGACTCGCCCGGCTGAGCGGCCTGGCGGCGTGGTTCTGGCGCATCGTGTTCGTGGCGCTCACGACCTGCGCCGGCGGCGGGCTGCTGTTGTACTTCCTGCTGTGGATCTTTGTGCCGTTGGAGGACTGAAACGCCCCCCGTCCTCGGGTTTCATCCGCGCTCCCGCACTGCGGGAAAGGGAGGCTCGGGGGGGCGAGCGCAGGGGATAGAGGGCACCAGTCAGCGATGCCCGGTCAGCACATACGCGGAGGCGAGCCAGCGGCGCTCGACCTCCGCGTTCTTCATCCGCGATTCGAGCAAGCGCCACGGGCAGTCGAGCCCGTCCATGCGCACGATCGAATGCATCGCCGCACCAAGCACGAACACATTGCTCAGGGGCATCCACGGCGGTGCCCAGACGAGCCCCGCCGCCACGACGCGCGCACCGGGCTTGAGTGCTGCAAAAGCGCGGGCGAGGGCTTCCTCGCTCTGCAGCACGTCGTGCGTGAAGAAGAAGATCGCCGCGTCTGCTTGACGCGTGCCGAGCACGGACGCGTAGTCGGCGTCCTCCGCCGCGGCACCCAGGAAGTCGATCGGTGCCGGCAGCCGGTCCACCCGCGCTCGCTGCGTGGCCTGCCGCATCATGGTCTCGCAGGGTTCGACGGCAACGACACGCCCGGTGCGTCCGACCGCCGCGCTGAGGCCGGGCAGGCTCAGCCCGGTGCCCGCGCCGATGTCGAGCACGGTCTGCCCCGGTTGCAGGTCGAGCGCCGCGATGGCCTCTCGCCGCAGCGGCGCCACCGGCATCAACTCGTAGTCGTAGACCGGCGCACGGCGCGCGTAGAGCGCGTTCGAGGCCCGGCCTTGCTGGCCGCGACCGGGGTCTGGCGTGTTCATGGACTCCCTTGTGCTGCCGGACCAGCTTCGCGTGGCGCGCAGGCCGCTGTCAAGCAAGAAAAACGGAGCGTCACGGAACCGTCATGCGGGACCGAAAGAATCGCGTCCCTATGTGCGTCCAACTCACCACAGGTATGCGGCTTGCCCGCCGTGCCGCCCGCTCGATCGCCGCGCTCTGCGCCGCGATCGTCCTTCCCCTGGCCGCATCCGGCACTCATGCTGAGTCCGCCCCGCCCGACGCCGCGTCCGCTGCGGCAACCGACCTGAAGTTCTCGCAGTTCTTCAAGTCGCCGATCGGTCCGGCGGGCCTGGAACTGTCCGACGCGCTGCGCGCCGCCGACGGCCGACCGGTTCGCCTGGTCGGCTACATGGTCGCGCAGGAGCAGGCCAGGCCCGGTCGCTTCTGGCTGACGCCACGCCCCGTGCGCATGAGCGAACACGCCGACGGCGAAGCAGATGACCTGCCAGCCGCCACGGTCACCGTGCTGCTCGATCCGGCCCAGCAAGACCGCCTCGTCGCCCATCGCAACGGCCTGGTGACGCTCACCGGCACGTTGTCGATCGGTCGCTTCGAGGACGAGACCGGCCGGGTCTCCTGGATCCGCCTGCAGCTGCCGACCAACGCCCTTTCCGATTCCCCCGACGTGAACGCCCAACGATGAAACACCTGCCTTCCCTGCTCGCCGGCGCCTGCGCGCTGCTGGCGCTGAGCGCCGCGAGCACTGCCTTCGCCGCTCCCACCGTCACGCGCCTGACGCCGCCGAGCGAGCGCTTCTCCACCGGCGAGCCGGAGCCCGTGATCGCGCGCTTCCTGCCGGGCCAGCGCTTCGACCTGCAGGCGACGATCAAGCCGGACGCCGGCCAGCGCATCACGGCCGCGCGTTTCGTGATCGATGGCAAGCCGGTCGACGCGACGGTCGCGCTGCGCGACTGCGCCACCGGTTGCGTGAAGGGCGTGAACGCCGAGACGGCGATCGCCACGATCCGCGCGGTGAGTCTGGAGAAGGCAGGACGCCACGAGTTCAGCGTCCAGGCCACGCAGTCGGACGGCCAGAAGGTCGCCGCCACCGGCAACTTCGACGTCGTGCCCTTCGCCGCGGCGATGGGCCCGAAGGTCAGGAACATCATCATCCTGCTGGGCGACGGCATGGGCGCGGCGCAACGCACCGCGGCCCGCATCGTCAAGGGCGGCTACGCGCAGGGCAAGGTGATCAACCCGCTGGCGATGGACACCTTCCCGGCGACAGGCATGGTGAAGACGGCGTCGCTGAACTCGGTGGTGACGGACTCGTCGCCGGGCATGACGTCCTATGTCTCGGGCAACAAGAACAACAACAATGAAGAAGGCGTGTTCCCCGACGACACGATCGAACCCTTCGACAACCCGCGCATCGAATACCTGTCCGAGTATCTGCATCGCACGCAGGGCAAGGCGCTGGGCATCGTGACGACGGCCGACGTGTTCGACGCGACGCCGGCCGGCAACGCGGTGCACACGAGCAACCGCGGCGCGGGCACCGGCATCGTGGACCAGTTCTTCGACGACCGCTCGCGCACCGGCCTGACGGTGCTGCTGGGCGGCGGCCGCAAGTGGTTCCTGCCGGCGGGCACGGCCGGCTCGGAGCGCGCCGACGGCAACGACTACGCGTTCTCGGCGACCGATCCCCACACGTCGGAGATCGTCAAGCGCTGGGGCGCCGCGCCGGGCGCGAAGGACAAGGGCCGCGACCTGATCCAGGAATTCCAGGGCGCGGGCTACCGCTACGCGCCGACGAAGACGGCACTCGAAGCCGCCACGGCGGGCGCGGGCGCCGACAAGCTGCTGGGCCTGTTCGCCTTCTCCAACATGAACGTGGCGCTGGACAAGATCGACGGCCGACGCGGCGCGAAGAAGGGTCTGGCGGGCGGCAGCGTGGTCGACGACTACGGTTTCCCCGACCAGCCCATGCTCGACGAGATGGCCAAGGCCGCGATCGCGACGCTGAAGAAGCAGCAGCAGGGCTTCGTGCTGATGATCGAAGGCGCCTCGATCGACAAGCAGGCGCACAACATGGACAGCGAGCGTTGGATGCTGGACACGATCGAGTTCGACCGGGCGGTGCAGGTCGCGCAGGACTTCGCGCGCGAGAACGGCGACACGCTGGTCATCGTGACGGCGGATCACGAGTGCTCGGGCGCGGCGCTGATCGGCGGCTCGATGCTGACGGACCAGGCGCTGCTGGACGCGGCGACGAAGAAGGGCTCGGCCAATCTGCGCGACAAGGTCGTCGGCGTGTACGAGAAGGCGGGCTTCCCGCGCTACCGCATCGCCGCGGACGGCTACCCGGAAGCGACCGACATCGACTACCGCCTGCTGGTGGGCTACGGCGCGAACGCGGACCGCTACGAAGACTGGCGCACGAACGCCACGCCGCTGCGGGATTCGCAGCAGCCGATGGCCAAGGCCGAGCCGCTGAAGTGGTACCCCGCCAATGCCGCCGAGCGCGACGACGCGACGGGCGAGTTCCTGGTCACCGGCCAGGTGCCGGGCGAACAGGCGGTGCACACCGCGACGGACATCCCGCTGTCGGCGTTCGGACCGGGCGCGCTGGCGTTCACCGGCGTCATCGACAACACGGACGTGTTCTTCAAGCTCGCGCAGGCGGCGGTGAAGGGCGCGACCGCGCCGGCCGATGCCAGCGGCGCGAAACGGCCGGCGAAAGCCGTGCCGGCGCGCTGAGTTCCGGCCCGATGCGAGGGCGGCGTCCGGCGCCGCCGGGTTGTCGCGGGACCTTCGCAAAAGCCGCCGTCCCCGACGGCCTTTTCTTTGGTGTTCGGTCGCACCGCTCCACACTGAACTGGCTCCTCGTTTCATCAGGAGCCCTTCATGCGTCCCATCATCGCGACCACCGTGCTCATGCTCGGTGGCCTCTGGTCCGGCCTCGCTGCCGCGGACCCTCCCATCCCGCCGTCATCACCCTCCGCCTGGATCCAGTGGGGTGGGGGATGGGTGCGCCTCGAGGCCGAGGTCATCACGCCTTACGGCCCTCAACGCCATTTGAGCTGCCTCAGCCCCGATGGGGAGAACTGCTTTTGGCACGACCAAGTGCCGGAGCCCCAAACCTACGACGAGTCGAAGTTGAAACCGCTGGTGTGCGGTGCCGATCACCGGAAGACGAAGTGGGGAACCAACGGCTACAACGACAACATCAAGAACCCTGACTACGTCGATGACGGCGAAACTCATTGGTGCCGCTCCGCGTATGCGACCCACTTCGCGAAGTGGGTGGATTACTCCTTCCTGGGGGTGAAGAAATGGCTGGCCGAGACGCCGGCCGGCGATGTCATGTGCCATTCCACGGACAGCAGGTCCTGCACAGTGCCCACGGAGGGCGAGACCGCCCCTCCAAAGGTGGCCGAGATCCGTCCGCTCGTCTGCGGGGCGCACTATCGCCGCATGCTCGATGAGGAGAGCTACGACGAGCCGGGGCACTGGTGCCGGACGCCCAAGATCGACGAGGACTTCGGCGCGCGCGTCGCGAAGGGCGACGCTTGGCAGGACGCGGAGGGCAATGGATGGCACTCATTGATCGAGCCCGCGATCCTCGTGCATCTCAATCTGCCCGAGGGGCGGTCGTTGGCGCTGCGAACCAAGGTGGAACTCAAGAACGAGGCCGTCTATCGCGGACAGACCCTCAAGGAAGCATTGTTCGGTTTCGAGTTCGGGAAGCAGGTCGGGTTTCACCTGGAGGATTCCGGACGCATCGCGCAGACCTCGATCTGGAGGACGCCGACGGCAAACCACGGAAAGATCATGGCGGCCATGACGGTGACGAAGAGCGGGAATGCCTGCTTCTTCGTTGCTCCGAACAGCGGAGAGCGCAAGACGCCCTTCTTTGCCGCGGAGAACTTCATCGGCAATACCGTCGGCATCCAGGACGACAACGGCAAGCCGATCAACTTCGTTCAAAGCCCAGGCTTCACATTCCGCCAATGGGGGAAGTCGCCCTCCGACTGGCGAGCCGACAAGGGCGATGACTTCGTGATCGAGAAGGTCGTGGCGCTTTATGACCGGTACGTGCCGGACGAAAAGAATCCCGGCAAGAGGCGCTTCATCACCTACGCCGACCGGTGCGACAAGGCGGATGCCCTGACTGCCGACTGGTGAGGCAACCGGCTTTTCGAACTTGCACCGACGAGAGGCCCTCAGGCTTCTCGTCCGCTTGGCGCGTGCGAACTATTGCATCAGCGCGCAGATGCGCGCCAAGGCATCGTCGATGATTTCCGCAGGCGCCTGCTCAATGCGTCGTGCCTTGCGCGCCTGGAGATCCAGCATCCGGATCTTGTTGACCAGCGCCGCGCCCTGGGTCTTGCAGCCGGTGCCGGTCAGGGTGACAGCGAAGCCGGCATGGCGTGTGAAGTCGCCTCCTTGCGTAATGGGGGCCACCAGAACATCCCCCAGCGCGTTGAACTCGCTGGTCGTCAGGACCAGGGCAGGACGCGTGCCGCGCTGCTCGTGTCCCCGCGCGGGGTCGAAAGGCACGGCGACGATATCGCCCCGTTCGAAGACTTTCCTCACCACACTTCACCGCCTTCCGGCTTCATGCGGTCCCAGTCCGCCATGTCTGCCGGTGCAGGCGCGGAAAGATCGCACTGGGCAATCATCTCGGCCAGCGTGTACTTGCGCTTGGGCGTCAGGACGATGCGACGGTCGGACGTGGTCTCCAGCGTCATCGCGTGGCCAGCGGCCAAACCCAGGTTGCGGAGCACGGTCGGGGGGAGGATCAACGCAGTACTGTTTCCCATTTTCTTCAACACCACTTCCATGGTCACGCTCTCCATCTGCAGGTTGCCCTGAATTCTAGGAAGCAGCGTGGCTCGTGTAAAACAAAGTTATACGTTCAATGCAACGCCGGGCGATCCATCGGGAGGCAGTTGCAGCGGGGAGCGGTCGGACCGCCCGGCGCGCATCGAACGAGTCCTTATCTTGCACACGATGGCCGTCATTAGGAATCACGCGAAAGTAGGATCGGAGGGGATGTCGCGAATCCCGAAAATGGGGGAGTCAGGATGCGACGCCACCACGCAAGAGGGCCTCACCTCAACCTCCCATTCGCCACCATCTCCTCCGCCGCCCGCACCAGGCACATGGCGGACGCACCGGCGGCCATGCCGGCGCGCCACTGGCGCTCCTCCAGCACGCCGCCAATGCCGACTACCGGCGTGCCGGCCATGCGCGCCCACCAGCGCAGCTGTGCCAGGCCTTGCGGCAGCCACGGCATGTCCTTGGTCGTCGTCGGCCACAGCGGGCCGCAGGCGATGTAGTCCGGCGCCACGCCCCGCGCGCGGGCCAGTTCCCACAGGCTGTGGCTCGACAGTCCGAGCCGCACGCCGTGCCGCCCGCGGCGCTGCTGCAGTACCTCGCGGTCCTCGGCGCTCAGGTGCGACCAGTCCTCCTGGCCGAGGTGCAGCGCGCGTGCACCCTCGTCGAGCGCCAGGCGCCAGTGGTCGTTGATCCACAGGGTCGCGGAGCGACCCGCCATGTCGCGCACCGCCTCGCGGATCACCGCGCGCAACGCGTCTTCGTCGATCGACGGCCCGCGCTTGATGCGCAGCTGGAGGTGGGTGAAGAGGCCGCTCAGCGCGAGCGCCGTCACGCGTTCCGGTCGGTCCGTGATCGCGTACAGCCCCGTGACGAAGGGCGTCGCGCGGCGCGATGACGGCCACAGCACCTCGCGCCAACGCGTCAGCGTCGCGCGGTCGGGCGAGGTCTCGTCGTCGAAGCTCATCACCGGCATCGCGCTGGCGTCTTCGACGAAGCGTCGGTCCGGTCGCAGCGGCCCGGCGCCAGCGCCCGCCGCATGGCCGTCGCGCAGCGCGCACCAGCTGAGCATCTTCGCGAGGATCACCGCGTCCGGCACCGCGAAGCCGCGCGCGAGCGCCGCGGCCGCCGCGGTGGCGAAGGTGCAGCCGCTGCCGTGATGGTGCGGCGTCGCGCCGTCGCGGCCGGACAGCCGCGGCAAGGCGATCCATCCGGTCGCCAGCGCACTGTCCAGCCAGTCCATCGAGAGTCCGTCCACCTGTGCCGCGTCGTCGCCGCCAGTGATGCAGACGGCGCGCGCACCCATGCCGCGCAGCATCGCGGCGAGCTCCGGCACCGGCAACTGGCCCGATGCGACGCCGAGCAGCCGCTCCGCCTCGCGCCGGTTCGGGGTGATCAGCGTCGATCGCGGGATGAGCTGATGGCGGTAGGCGCCGAGCAGCGCGTCGTCGCAGAACGCCGCGCCGCCCGCGCTCGCGCCGAGCACCGGATCGACGACCAGCGGCGCGTCGCCGATCTGCGCCAGCAGCGCGTCGACCGTCGCCGCGCTCGCGAGCAGCCCCGTCTTGACGACCCGCGGGGGCAGGTCTTGTCTCAGCGCGCTCAGCTGCGCGCGCACCTGGCTGGCGGGAAGAGGGAAGACCGCGTTCACGCCCATCGAGTGCTGCGCCGTCACGGCCGCGACGACCGGGCACAGGTGAACGCCCATGGCCGCCGCCGCGCGCGTGTCCGCGCTCAAGCCCGCGCCGCCGCCGCTGTCGGTGCCGGCGGCGCTCCAGATGATCGGCGGCGACGGATCGTCGGTCCACGGCGGCAGCGTCAGGAGGTCCGGGTCGACCGGCGGCGCCCAGGGCGAGGGCAGACTCGGATGGGGCACCTGCGGTGATGGCATCGTCGTCGCGTGGGACTCGCGTCGATCGCCGTGTGCGCTGCGGTCGTTCGTATCGTTCATGCGTCCCCCAACAGGAAAGCGTGGCCGCTGACCGGCGTGCTCGCGACCGCGAAGGCCTGCGGCGCCATCAAGCCGGCATGGAAGGCGCGCCGCCCCGCGCGCACCGCGTCGCCGAACGCGCCGGCCATCGCCACGGGATCGCCGGCCTGCGCCACCGCACTGTTCAGCAGCACCGCATCGAAGCCGAGCTCCATCGCACGTGCCGCCTGCGACGGCGCGCCCAGGCCCGCGTCGATCACCAGCACCGTGTCGGGCAGGCGCTCGCGCAGCGTGCGCAGCCCGTGCAGGTTCAGCAGCCCCTGTCCCGAGCCGATGGGTGCGCCCCAGGGCATCAGCAGCGGACAACCGGCGTCCAGCAGTCGTCGGCCGACGATCAGGTCCTCCGTGCAGTAGGGGAAGACGACGAAGCCCTCGCGCACGAGTTCCGTCGCCGCCGCGACCAGCTCGAACGGATCGGGCTGCAGCGTGTGGTCGTCGCCGATCACTTCGAGCTTGATCCAGGCGGTGCCATAGAGTTCGCGCGCCATGTGGGCGAGTTGCACCGCCTCGCGCGCGCTGCGGCAGCCGGCGGTGTTGGGCAGCAGCCGGGCGCCCTGCTCGCGCCCGACGGCGAATGCCTGTGTCAACGCGCCGTTGTCGCCCGCCTGCAGCGTGCGCTTGAGGCCGACGGTCAGCACCTGCGAGCCGGCGGCGCGGATCGCGTCGCACAGCGTCGCGGGACTGGGATACCCGGCCGTGCCGAGGAAGAAGCGGCTGTCGAGCGCGACGCCGTCGATGAGCAGCGGATCGGTCGCCTTCGGGACGATCGCTGGTCGATCGGTGGATGGTGGATGGGCGGTGAGCGGCATGTCAGCCTCCGACGATCGGTTGGAAGAAGAGGACGACGTCGCCGTCGTTGAGCGCCGTGTCGGCGCGCGCGTCGCGAGGCACGAAGCGGCCGTTCAGCGCGGTCGCCACAGCGGCGGCCTCGCGCCGTTCGCGTTCGAGCAAGTGCGCCAGCGTCGCGCCGGCGGGCATGGCCACGGTGCGGTCGTCGAGCCGCACGGTGATCGAGGGGAGGGCGGTCATGGGGAGTGCTCCAGGAAAGGCGCGGCCAGGCCGGCCGTGTCGAGCAGACGCTCGACCAACGCCGGCGCGAGCAGCCATCCGTGCCGGTACAGGCCGTTGATGCGCAACAGGCCGGGCTCGTGATGGAGGAAGGGCAGGTTGTCGGGCAGCGCCGGCCGGAGATGCCGGTCGAGCCGCACGATGCGCGCCTCCGACAGCGCCGGCAGCACGCTCTGCGCCGCCGCCATCAGCTCGACGGCGGAGCGCAGCGAGACCGGGCTGCGGTCCTCGCTCTCGATCTCGCTGGCGCCGACGACGATCTCCGCGTCCGAACGCGGCACGAGATAGACGCGATGCCGCGGATGCAGCAGCCGGACGGGCCGGCGCAGACCGTGCCCCGGCAGGGACAGCGTGACGATCTCGCCGCGGACGCCGCGCAAGGGCAGCGGCGGCCGCGCGCCCAGCCCGCGGGCATCGATCGCCCAGTCGCCGTGCCAGTGCCCGCCGTCAGCGAAGTGCAGTGCGCCGGGCACCACCTGGTCGACAGGACGCGACCAGTGCCAGCGCGCCGCGGCAGCCGTCGCGCCCGCGTGCAGCGCGGCCATCGCGGGCACCGGCGCGATGAGGCCTTCCCGCGGCAGCAGCCAGCCGCGCAGGCCCGGCGCCAGCATCGGTTCCAACGTGCGTAGCGCGTCCATGTCGAGCGGCTCCGCGCCCGGCATGCGCCTCAGCGCACGCTCCGCCGCGCCCAGGTCCGCACGATGTGACAGCAGCAGACTGCCCTCGATGCGCAGCGGCACGGTGCCCGGTGCCGGACTTGATCTCGAGGACGACCTCGAGACCGGGTTCGAGTCCGGTGCCGTCCTGGACAACGAGGCCACGATGTCGGGCCACAACGCGAGCGATCGCCAGCCCAGCGCGGCGATCTCCGCGCCGCCCTGTTCCTGCTCGGCGAGCGGACTGAGCATGCCGGCGGCGCTGAACGCGGCCGCGCCCTGCGCGTCGAACGCGGGCGCGGGACCGGACGACGCGTCGAAGACCTCGACGGCGTGACCGGCCCGAGAGAGTGTCCACGCGAGCAGGCGTCCGGCGAGCCCCGCCCCGGCGATGGCGATCGCGGCCATCGCGATCAGGCCTGGCGGATCGGGATGTAGAGCTCGCCGCCGCCGGCGAGGAACTCGGCGCTCTTCGCCTTCATGCCCGCGGCGTCCGCTTCCAGCTGCGCGCTGTACTCCCGCACGTCCTGCGTGATCTTCATCGAGCAGAACTTCGGGCCGCACATCGAGCAGAAGTGCGCCACCTTCGCGCTGTCCTTGGGCAGGGTCTCATCGTGGAACGCGCGCGCGGTTTCCGGATCGAGGCCGAGGTTGAACTGGTCCTCCCAGCGGAACTCGAAACGCGCCTTGGACAGCGCGTCGTCGCGCGCCCGGGCCGCCGGATGGCCCTTGGCGATGTCGGCCGCGTGCGCCGCGATCTTGTAGGCCATCAGGCCCTGCTTGACGTCGTCGCGGTCGGGCAGCCCCAGGTGCTCCTTCGGCGTCACGTAGCACAGCATCGCGCAGCCGAACCAGCCGATCATCGCGGCGCCGATGCCGCTGGTGATGTGGTCGTAGCCCGGCGCGATGTCGGTGGTCAACGGCCCCAGCGTGTAGAACGGCGCCTCGTCGCAGTGCTTGAGCTGCTCGGTCATGTTGGCCTGGATCATGTGCATCGGCACGTGCCCCGGACCTTCGATCATGGTCTGCACGTCGTGCTTCCACGCGATCTTCGTCAGCTCGCCCAGCGTGCGCAGCTCGGCGAACTGCGCTTCGTCGTTGGCGTCCGCCAGCGAACCCGGCCGCAGCCCGTCGCCCAGCGAGAAGCTCACGTCGTACGCCTTCATGATCTCGCAGATCTCCTCGAAGTGCGTGTACAGGAAGTTCTCGCGGTGGTGCGCGATGCACCATTTCGCCAGGATCGAGCCGCCGCGCGAGACGATGCCGGTGCGGCGCTTGACCGTCATCGGCACGAAGGGCAGCCGCACGCCGGCATGGATGGTGAAGTAGTCGACGCCCTGTTCGGCCTGCTCCACCAGCGTGTCGCGGAACAGCGCCCAGGTCAGGTCCTCGGCCACGCCGCCGACCTTCTCCAGGGCCTGGTAGATCGGCACGGTGCCGATGGGCACGGGGCTGTTGCGCAGGATCCAGTCGCGCGTGGTGTGGATGTTGCGGCCGGTGGACAGGTCCATCACCGTGTCCGCACCCCAGCGCGTCGCCCACACGAGCTTCTCGACCTCCTCCTCGATGCCCGAGCTCACGGCCGAGTTGCCGATGTTGGCGTTGACCTTGACCAGGAAGTTGCGGCCGATCGCCATCGGCTCGACTTCCGGGTGGTTGATGTTGGCCGGGATGATGGCGCGGCCGCGGGCGACCTCGTCGCGGACGAACTCGGGCGTGATGATCCCGGGGATCTGCGCGCCCAGGCCCTGGCCGCGCAGGCGCTGTTCGCGCTCCGTGTCGGACAGGTACTCGTGCATCCAGGCGCGGCGGCCGTTCTCGCGGATCGCGACGTACTCCATCTCGGCGGTGACGATGCCGCGCCGCGCGTAGTGCATCTGCGTCACGTTGGCGCCCGGCTTCGCGCGACGGGGCGGGCGCGTCAGCGCGGCGCTCTGCGCGCGCAGGGCGTCCTGCTGCGCGGCCTCGCGCAAGCCGTCGTCGAAGAGCTGGATGGCGCGGCCGGCGTAGGGCTCGGTGTCGCCGCGCGACTCGACCCAGGCCGCGCGCGTGGCGGGCAGGCCGCGGCGCACGTCGGTGGCGACGGCGGGATCGGTGTACGGGCCGGAAGTGTCGTAGACCGCAAGTCGTTCGCCGTTGGTCAGCGCGATCTCCCGCAGCGGCACGCGCAGGTGCGGATGCAGCACGCCGGGTTCATGCGTCTTGGTCGAGGAGGGCAGCGGGGCGCGGCTGGCGGCGAGGCGCTCGTGGAAGGTGGCGTCGGCGGGGGGCAGGTCGTTCATCGGGGTCTCCGGTTGGGCGCCGGAGGCTGAATCGACGGGAACGGGCGGGCGTTCGGAACAGACCCCTTCCTGGGCAGGGGGCGCACGGGGCGGTGGGGTACCGCGTGGCATCGGTGCGGGCCGGGGAGGCACGCGTTCTCGCCGAGGTGCGCCTGGAAGGGCGGGCTCTTCTTACGCCGGTACGAACCGGATCAAGTTCAGCGGGTCCACGGCTTCATCGCCATGTCTCAGCCCGTGTCGTCGGTGCGCGGCGCGCATCGTCGACCCAGGGCTCCCCGGAGCAGGCGCGCAGTATAGGCCGCGCAACACCCGGCCCGGGCGGGACGTGAATTCCTAGACGCCAGCCCGATGTCAAGGGACATCGGAGGTACTGTTACATCCTGATTCCGGGGAAACACCGAGGGGCCGTCACCACGGTGACTTCTTACACTGCGGCGCTCAGGCCGGGGCGCGAAGAAACCGATTTCAACAGCAGCAGACAAGACCGGCGTTGTCTCCAAAAGAGAGCAACCAGCGCAACAAGAGGGTGGAGTGATGAGCAGCCGTAGTCTTCTGAGCGTGCCGCGCCGCGGCCTGGCGGTGTGTCAGGTCTTGACCCTGTCCTTGATCGCCGTCGCCGCGCAGGCGCAGACCGCGCCGGCGGCGGCCACGTCCGCCGCAGTGGTCGATTCCAAGACAGCACCGATGAGCGACGTCGACCGCGCCAAGCGCGACGCCGACAAGGTGTTCCAGTGGATCAAGTTCCACGCCGAGAAGGGCGAGAAGAAGCCCGCGCACGAAACCAAGGCCGAGGCGCCCAAGCCTGTCGCCAAACCGGTGGCCGTCGCCGCGCCCGCCCCCGCGCCGGTGGCGCGCCGGCAGGAACCCGACGTCGCCGCCGAGCGTGCGCTCGCGGCCCGCGCGGCGCAGGAGAGCGCGGCGGTGCCGGTCGTTGCCTCGCCATCGCCTGCGCCCGCTGCGATCGGTCAATCGAGCGCCCAGACCATCGCGCCGCCGTCGTCCGTGCCGCAGCCGATGTCCGAAGCGCCGGCGCCGCAGGTCGTGTCGATGGCCGCGCCGTCGACCGCCGCGCCGGCCGGCAAGGCGCCCGAGCCTGAACCCGACGACGAACCCGTGCCGCTGAAGCTGCTGCGCAAGGTCGATCCCGAATATCCGCGCGCGCTGCTGGCGCAGCAGCGCGCCGGCTCGGTGCAGGTGCAGTTCACCGTGCGCCCCGACGGCTCCGTCGACAACGCGCAGGCGATGCGGTCGCCGGACCGCAAGCTCAGCACGGCCGCGGTCAACGCGGTCAAGCAGTGGCGCTTCGCGCCGATCCCGACGCCGCGTCAGGTCAGCGTGGAGATCGGCTTCCAGGTCGAATGACGCACCCGGGCGATCGCTGATCGGACGGGACGTCGATGCACGCCGCGACCTGCGCGGCGGCCGCGAACCGGAACGGCGTGGAGCGCGCACCAAAGCCCCCTGCCCATGCCGATCCAGGGGCGCCATGCATTCGTTGCCGTCTTCTTCCTCTCCTCCGTCTTCCCTTCCGGCCGCGCCGGACGGGATGCCCGAAGGCGTCTGCAGGCTGGTTGTCGACTTCAGCGTCACGCCCACCTACGAGTCGGTCGTCAGGGCGCTGGTCGACCGGCCACAGACGTACTTCGACGGGACGATCCCGCTGGAAGCGTTCGCCCAGACGCCGATGTTCCAACGAACCTTGGAAGAGGTCGGGGCCGGGATCTTCCGGCTGGAGTTCCTGCTCGGCGGCAATCCCCGTTGGGTCTGTCTCCGCGACGCCTTCAACGAACTCACGGCGCGCCATACCGGCAACGCACCGGATCAGGCCAAGGCGCAGTGCAGCTTCCTCGGCGAGGGCAAGCGGGCGCTGCGCGCCTTGTGCGATTGCCTGGAAGCGACGGGAGCGCCCCCCGCGATGGTGGACCGGGTGCTGCGCGCTCTTGAGACGGATCTGCTGCCAGGCGGCGGCGCCCTGCCTGACGTGACGGCCGCGCTCGGTCGGGCCCTGGAGGCGGCGCAGGACAGGTCGAGTCCGCAACGCCCCGCGGGTCTGCCGGGACCGCACCTGCGGTTGCCCGCGCCGCAGAAGCCCACGGCAGCGCCGGTGTCCCTGGCATCGCGTGCGACCGGACCCGCGTCGTTCTCGGCTGCCGCTTTCGCCAGCCAGGCGAAGCAGCGCTGGATCCGATCGATCCGGGAGCAGCGGCACTTCGCGAACCTGCCGGGGCTGACCGCGCCGGCGTTTCAAGGAGGGTCCGATTTTCCCGAAGCGCGGTTGGAGTTGTTCTGTACCTTCATGTGGTTGAGGACGCTGCTGCTCGGAGAAGGCGACGTGGCCCACGTGAGGGGGGTGATCGACGACCTGGCGCGCCGGCTCAAGGATCAGGAGGGGCCGCTGACCCGGGACGATTTCGAACTGTATGGCAATGGCAAGCGCGACCTGCTCCTGCTGTGCGAGGCCCTGCACAGGGATCCCCGGCCGGGCACCGTGGCGGCGGCCTGCCGGGAGCTGCGGCTGGCGTTCGACGGTTCCGGTGACATCTGCGTGACGCCGGCCGGAGCGATCGCGGAGGCGCTCTCGGCCGTGGAGGTGGAAGGCGCTGCGTCTGCACGAAGCCGTCTCGATCAACGGCTCGTCAACGGCGTCGATCGTCTTGCGGCGTTGGCTTGCCATTGCGGTCTGACGCCGAAGGACTCGATGGAGAAGTTTCTCGCCCGATTCCTGGGGGCGAAGCCGCACGGCGGGCAGAACGATCCCGTCGGCAACCTGCACCTCTTCGGGCTCGACATGCTGGAGAGCGTGCTGGCGAGCATGCTGGAGGTGGTGTTGGACCCGGACGGCGCCGGAGCCGGCGTGTCACCCACCCTGGATTGGCTGGTCGACGAACTGGGGCGATCGAACGACCCGACGGGCGCGATCCTGTCGGCCCGCCACCGACTCTCGACCGTCCTCGCGCCGGGACTGCCACAGGACCTGGCCGACCGCATCCGAGGCGACGTGGTCGATGACGCGGTCCGCAGGCAGGGCCTGGCGCTGCTGCCCGACCTGCCGGAGGACGACCGGGAGCGGCTCCTCCAATGCGAAGCGATGGCGGTGAAGGACCAACTCGGCATCGACTACATCGTCGGCGGCATCGATCGAGGGCCCTCGACCTCGGGCCTGTTCGACACCTCGTCGTCCCGCCTGCTGACGCTGCTGGAGGCCTGCGATCGGGCGGTCGAGGAGGCGCTGCGCCGGCGAGGCGCCTGAGCGCGCCCGTGCCCGCCGCCTACATCCCGTACATCGCCGCCTGATCGAACGGCGTGAGCGCCGCGGCCATCGCGTCCAGGAACAGCCGCGTGCGCAGCGGCATCAGGCGACGCTGCGGGAACACCGCCCAGCACGTCGACGGCTCCGCGCACCAGGCCGGCAGCACGCGCAGCAGCTCGCCGCGATCGACGAAGGCCTGCGCGTACTGGTTGCCGACCCAGGTGATGCCCAGGCCCGCGCGGGCCATCTGCAGCAGCATGTCCGGCGCGTTGACCAGCGTGCGGCTGTCGGGCACGCCGACCCATTCGATGCGCTCGTCCACCTGGGCGTCGACGTTGCCGAACAGCCGCCACGGCAGCGGCTCGCCGGCGCGGCTCAGGATCATCAGGCCGTGCATGCTCAGCAGCCCTTCCGGCAGTTGCGGCTCGCCGTGTCGCTCCAGGTATTGCGGTGAGGCATACAAGCCGCTGCTGAACATCGCCAGTCGCCGCGCCGCGAGTTGGCTGTCCGGCGGCAACTGGCCCATGCGCACCGCGATGTCGAAACCCTCGGCGATGAGGTCCACGCGCCGCGGCGAGAGATCCAGCTCCAGCTGCACCTCCGGGTAGTCGCCGACAAAGCGGCTCAACATCGGCGTCAGCATCTGGTTGGCGAAATCCGCCGGCATCGAGACGCGCAGGCGGCCGGTCGGCCGCTGCTGCCGATGCAAGGCCAGCGCCAGCGCGCCGTCGACCTCGCCCGCCAGCACCCGCGCGTGCTCCAGCACGCCCTGGCCGAACTCGGTCAGCGTCAGCCGCCGCGTGCTGCGCTGGAGCAGCTTCTCGCCGAGCCGCTCCTCCAGCGCCGCGATCCGCCGCGACACGGTGGACTTCGGCAATTGCAGCCGCTCCGCCGCGCGGCTGAAGCTGCCGCTTTCGATCACGCGGGCAAAGACCAGCAGGTCGTCGGCATCGAGGCTCATGGACGGGGCGCTCCCGGGTGGGGAGCGATTGTTCGTTGAATGGAACAATCTTATCCAGCTCGGCGTCTTCCGGTGCTGAGGGGTGATCAATACAGTTCATTCCATCCCATCACACCCCGGCTGATCCAGCCGAAACGCCCCGGAGAACCGCACCATGAACATCCTTCAGATCAACTCCAGCGCCCGCCGTCTGCATGAGGGCCAAGGCTCGGTCTCGACCCTGCTGGCCAATGAAGTCGTCGCCGGACTGGTCGCCCGCAACGCCGGCGCCACGACCGTGGTGCACGATCTGGCGGTGCGTCCGCTGCCCGCGATGGACGAAGCGACGCTGGGCGCGCTGTTCACGCCCGCCGACGCCCGCACCCAGGCGCAGGCCGACCGCGTGGCCTTCAACGACCAGCTGATCGCCGAACTGAAGGCCGCCGACGTCATCGTGCTGACCGCGCCGATGATCAACTTCGGCGTGACCTCGCAGCTGAAGAACTGGATCGACGCGGTGGCCCGCGCCGGCGCCACCTTCAAGTACGGCGCCAACGGCCCCGAAGGCCTGGTCACCGGCAAGCAGGTCATCGTCGTCAGCACCCGCGGCGGCGTCTATCGCGGCCAGCCGGCCGACAACATCGTGCCCTACCTGCAGCTGACGCTGGGCTTCCTCGGCATGACCGACGTGAAGTTCGTGCTGGCCGAAGGCCTCAACATGGGCGAGGAAGCCGCGGCCAAGGGCCTGGCCACCGCCCGCGAGGAAATCGCCGCGCTGTTCGGCGAAACGCAACCGGCCTGATCGCCGGTCGGGCGCCGCCGGCCCGATCGACCGCGCGCGCCCTCCACGGGGCATGGGGGCTCCCTCCTGGACCCCCAAGCCCCATGCCGGGCCGGCAGCATCCGCTGACGGCCGGCACAGACATCGATCGACATCTCGACATCTCGACATCTCGACATCTCGACATTTCGACATTTCGGAAAGGAATCCATCATGACCGCCGCCACCCCTGTCACCTCTCTTCGGACGCCCCGCCAGGTCGAGCGCCTGGTGCAGGGCAGGGCCACCAGCGACGGCGCCGGCGTCAAGCTGACGCGGGTGCTGACGCAGGACCTGCAGCGGCGTCTGGATCCCTTCCTGATGCTGGACGCCTTCGGCACGGACCAGGCCGAGGACTACATCGCCGGCTTCCCCGACCATCCGCATCGCGGCTTCGAGACGGTGACCTACATGCTCGAGGGACAGATGCGCCATCGCGACTCGGCAGGCCATGAAGGCCTGCTCGGCCCGGGCGGCGTGCAATGGATGACCGCCGGCCGCGGCGTGATCCATTCGGAACTGCCCGAGCAGCAGGAAGGCCGCATGGAAGGCTTCCAGCTGTGGCTGAACCTGCCCGGCCGCGACAAGATGCGCGACCCCTGGTACCGCGACATCGCCAGCGCCGAGATTCCGGAGCTGACGCTGCCCGGCGCGACGGTGCGCGTGATCGCGGGCGAGAGCCACGGTGTGAGCGGCGCGATGCAGCGCGAGGCGACGCAGCCCATCTACCTCGACGTGCATCTGGACCCCGGCGCGAGCTTCGAGCAGGCCCTCCCGGCGACGCACAACGCATTCCTGTACGTGTACCGGGGCGCGCTGCGCTTCGATACCGGGTGCCTGGTGCCCAGCGGCCGCATGGCGATCCTGGCCAACACGCCGGGCTCGGACGGCGCGCGCCTGACGGCGTCCGACGATGGGGCGCGTGCCATCCTGATCGCCGGCCAGCCGCTGGCCGAGCCGATCGCCCAGTACGGTCCCTTCGTGATGAACACCGAAGGCGAACTGCTGCAGGCGGTGCGGGACTTCCAGGCCGGCAAGTTCGCCTGATTCACCGGGATCGGCCGGAGGTCCGCGCATCGTTCGCGGATCGGCCCCGACCGCACAAGGCCGTCATCGATTCCCCGGAATCGCTGGCGGCCTTGTCCGTCACGTACCGGTGAGTGGCATCGCGCGGCCGCGGCGGTGGCGCCACCCAGCCGGCTTCGCGATCCCGTGCCGCCGCATGCCTTCCATCCGTCCATCCTTTGCGGCGGACGAGCGCATCGCGCCCGCCTTCCGGCGCGACCAGCTGACGGAGGCCGCTCATGCCAGCGCGTCAGCGCGGCGTCTTGAGCGGCGGCACCACCGGCGCCAGCAGGCGTGGGCCGTCGAATCCGCGGACCTCGCCGAAGCGGCCGCCGTCCTCGCGGCTGTTCCACTCCTCGGCGTAGACCTGCATCTCCTCGCGGGTGCGGCCGACGAAGTTCCAGAACAGCAGCACCGGCTCGCCGAACGGCGGGCCGCCCAGCAGCAGCGCGCGGCTCTTGCCGCCGCCCGACAGCAGCTTGAGCGACTGCGCGCCCGGCGCGATGTAGAGCAACTCGCCGGGCTTGCTGTGGCCGGTAGCTTCACCGTCGAGCGTCGCCGAGAGTTCGCCCTCGAGCACCATCAGTCCGTACTCGTGCTCGGGATGCAGCGGGATCGTCGCCTCGGCCGCGCGAGCGGCGCTCAGGTCGACACCCAGCAGCGGCGTGTGGCTGGGCACCGGCGAGCGGCGACCGCCGAACTCGCCCACCAGCAGCATCGTGTCGAAGCCGCCGGTGGCGAACGACGGCAGCTCGGGGAAGTGCTCGAAGGCCGGCTCGCGATGCCGCACCGCATCGGGCAGCGCGATCCACAGCTGCGCCAGCTGCAGCCGGTCGGACTGCGACTCCTCCGTGTGGCTGATGCCCCGGCCCGCGGTCATCAGGTTCACCTGGCCGGGTCGCAGCATCTGCTCGGAGCCCAGGCTGTCGCGGTGCAGCACCTCGCCCTCGATCATCCAGCTGAAGGTCTGCAGCCCGGTGTGCGGATGCGGACCCACGCGCATGGCGTTGTCCGGGGTCAGGTCGGCGGGGCCGGCGTGATCGAGGAAGCACCACGCGGCGATCATGCGACGCTTCGGCGTGGGCACCGCGCGCCGGATCGTCAGGCCGCCGACGTTGCCGAGGTGCGCCTCGAGGCGTTCCCAGCGGGCCGTGACGGGATCGGCGTGCGGAGCAGCGGAGGGATGACCGGAAGTGCCGGAAGTGTCGGAAGATTCGGAGGGGGCGTTCATGGGGTGGCTCCTTGTGCGAGATCGTCGAGGATGGGGCAATCGGGGCGGTCGTCGCCGTGGCAGCAGTCCGCGAGTTCGGCCAGCGCGCGGCGCATCGCCTGCATCTCGGCCATGCGGCGGTCCAGGTCGGCGATGTGGCTCTGCGCGATGCGCTTGACCTGGCCGCTCGCGCGGCGGCGGTTCTGCCAGAGCTTGAGCAGCTCGGCGATCTCCGCCATCGAGAACCCCAGGTCGCGCGCGCGGCGGATGAAGCGCAGCGTGTGCACCTCCTTCTCGCCGTAGAGCCGGTAGCCCGACGCCGTGCGCGCGACCGGCGGCAGCAGGCCCAGCGACTCGTAGTGGCGCAGCATCTTGGGCGACACGCCGGAGCGCTCGGCCGCCTGGCCGATGGTCAGCGGCGCGCCCGCCGTGGCGGCGCTCGCAGCGGCCCTGGCCGGCGTCGGTGAGGCGAGAGCGGTCATCGCGCGGTTCCTTTCCAGCGCTTGAGCAGCAGCGCGTTGCCCAGCACCGAGACGCTGGACAGCGCCATCGCCGCGCCGGCGATGACCGGGCTCAGCAGCCCCAGCGCCGCCAGCGGCACGCCCAGCAGGTTGTAGATGAAGGCCCAGAACAGGTTCTGACGGATCTTGGCGACCGTCGCGCGCGACAGCGCGATCGCTTCGGCGACCAGCCGCGGATCGCCGCGCATCAACGTGATGCCGGCCGCTTCCATCGCCACGTCCGTGCCGCCGCCCATCGCCAGGCCGACGTCCGCGGCGGCCAGCGCCGGCGCGTCGTTGGTGCCGTCGCCCACCATGGCGACGTGCGTGCCGTTCGCGCGCAGTTCCGCCACGATGCGGGCCTTGTCCTCCGGCAGCAGCTCGGCCCGCACCTCGTCCAGCCCGAGGGCCTCGCCCGCGGCCTTGGCCGCCGCGGCGTTGTCGCCGCTGAGCATCAGCGTGCGCAGGCCCAACGCCTTCAGGTCGGCGATCGCCGCGGCCGACGAGGCCTTGGCGCGATCGCCGAACGCGAGCATCGCCAGCAGCACCGGCGCGCCCGGGCCGTCCGCGGCTGCCAGCCACGACACCGTGCGGCCGCGCGAGAGGGCCGACCGGCCCTGTGCGGCCAGCGGCGACAGGTCGACGCCGAGTTCCGCCATCCAGCGACCGCTGCCCAGCATCAGGGTGCGCGCCTGGACGCGACCCTCGACGCCGCGTCCCGCGATCGCGCGCATGCCGGCGGCCGGTGCCGTCGTCAGCGCGCGTTCGAACGCGGCATCGCGCACCGCGCGGGCCAGCGGATGCTCGCTGCCCATCTGCAGCGCCGCCGCGAGGCCGAGCAGCTCCGCCTCCGCGTCGGCCTCCGCCTCGCCGATGCCGGGCGCCCCGCCGACACCCGGCGCCGCGACGAAGTCCGTCAGTCGCGGCTTGCCTTCCGTCAGTGTGCCGGTCTTGTCGAACACGACCAGTTCGACCCGGCGTGCGTGCTCCAGCGCCTCGGCGTCCTTGATCAGCAGCCCGCGCCGCGCGGCGACGCCGGTGCCGACCATGATCGCCGCCGGCGTCGCGAGGCCCAGGGCGCAGGGGCAGGCGATCACCAGCACGGCGACCGCGTGGATCAGCGCGCGTTCCCAGTCGCCCGTGGACACGCCCCACGCCAGCAGGGTCACCGCGGCGATCACCAGCACGGCCGGCACGAACACCGCGCTGACCCGGTCGACCAGGCGCTGGATGGGGGCCTTGTGCGCCTGCGCGGACTCGACCAGACGCACGATCCGCGACAGCGTCGACTCCGCGCCCAGCGCGGTGACTTCCACCAGCAGCAGGCCGTCGCCGTTGACCGCGCCGCCGACCACGCGATCGCCTTCGGCCTTGTCCACCGGCAGGCTCTCGCCGCTGATCAGCGACTCGTCGACGGCGCTGCGGCCCTCGCGGATACGGCCGTCGGCGGGAATGCGCTCGCCCGGACGCACGACCATCAGATCCTTCAGGCGCAGCTGCGCGAGGGGGACGTCGATCTCGGCTTGCGCGCCTGCTGGGCCGCGGCGCACGTGCGCCTGTTCCGGGCGGAGTTGCTTGAGCGCGGCGATGGCGCTGAGCGTCTGGCGCTTCGCGCGGCCTTCCAGCCACTTGCCCAGCAGCACCAGCGTGATGACGGCCGCGGCAGATTCGAAGTACAGGGCCGTGCTCATCGGGCCTTGGCGCACGAGTTCGTAGACGCTCAGGCCGTAGGCGGCGCTGGTGCCCAGCGCGACGAGCAGGTCCATGTTGCCGCTGCGGTCCTTCAGCGCGGCCCAGCCCGCGCGGTAGAAGCGCGCGCCCAGCCAGAACTGCACGGGCGTGGCGAGCGCGAGCTGCCACCCGCCGGACAGCATCCAGTGGGCGCCCCAGACCATGGCGATCATGGGCGCGATCAGCGGCAAGGTCAGCAGCGCGGCGGTGAGCACGGGCCAGCCGGTGGCGGCCCAGGGCGGCGGCGCGGGCGGTGTGTCGTCCTCGCCGACGATCTCGTGGGCGTCGTAGCCGGCCTTGGCGATGGCGGCGACGAGGGCTTCGACGGCGATGCCGGCGGGGGCGCGCACGGTGGCGCTTTCGGTGGCGAGGTTGACTTCCGCGCCCTCCACGCCGGGCACCTTGCGTAGCGCGCGTTCCACGCGATGGACGCAGCTGGCGCAGGTCATGCCGGACACGGCGAGCTGGCGCTCGCCGGAGGCGACGGGGAGGTGCGTGGTGGCGGTGGTCATGGCGGGAGTGTCAAGCTTGCCATGATGGGAAGGTCAAGGGCATGCCCCCGATGGGAGAGGTCTCTTGACCTTGCCACGGTGGCAAGGTTTACGCTCCGTCCGGGAATTTGATCCGAAGGAGTCCGACATGCATGAATTCAAGCTGCCCGACATGAGCTGCGGCCACTGCCTGGCGGCGGTGACCGAGGCGGTGAAGGAGGCCGACGCGCACGCGGAGGTGAACGTCGACCTGCCGCAGAAGACCGTGAAGGTGGCGAGCGGCCTGAGCCGGGAGCGACTGGCGGGTGTGCTCAGCGAGGCCGGCTACCCGCCGGCGCCGGCCTCGTGAGCGTGGAGCGGGCGCTCAGGCCTGCTTGAGCGCTTCGCTGTCGAACGGCAGTTGGCGAAGCCGCTTTCCCGTGGCCGCGAAGATCGCATTGGCCACGGCCGGGGCGATCGGCGGCGTGCCGGGTTCGCCGATGCCGCCGGGGGCTTCGTTGCTCTGGACGATGTGCACGTCGACCTTGGGCATCTCGTTCAGGCGCAGCACCGGGTAGTCGTGGAAGTTGCTCTGCTCGACCTTCCCGTCCTTGAAGGTGATGCGTCCGTAGAGTGCGGCGGACAGGCCGTAGACCACGGCGCCTTCGATCTGGCGGGCGATCGTCTGAGGGTTGACGATCTGGCCGCAGTCCACGGCCGCGGTCACGCGGTGGACGGTGATGCCGCCGTCCTTGGACACGGACACCTCCGCCACTTCGGCGACCCAGGTGCCGAAGCTTTCCGCCACCGCGATGCCGCGATGCCGGCCCTTGGGCAGCGGGCGGCTCCAGCCGGCCTTCTCCGCGGCCAGCAGGAGCACGCCGCGCGCGCGCGGGTGCTTTTCGAGCAGCCCCAGCCGGTACTTCAGCGGATCGACCTTGGCCGCATGCGCCAGCTCGTCGATGAAGCTCTCGATGAAGAACGCGTTCTGCGAATGTCCGACCGAGCGCCAGAACCACACTTGCGGTCCCGGTTCCGCGCGGCCGTAGGCGATGCGCTGGTGCGGGATCTCGTAGGGGTGATCCGCGAGGCCTTCGACGGCCATTGAATCGACGCCGTTCTCGGGGATCTTCATGAAGCCCGAAGCCGCCATGATCGACGGGCTGGCGACGTCCGCGCGCAGCATCAGCGGCTGGCCCTGGTCGTCGAGGCCCGCCTCGAAACGCACGCGCGACGTCGGCCGGTAGTAGCCGGCGGCCATGTCGTCCTCGCGGGCATAGATCAGCTTCACCGGGCTGCCGCTGAGCTTGGACAGCAGCGTCGCGTCGATGGTGAAGTCCGGCGCGAAGCGCCGACCGAAGCCGCCGCCCAGCAGCATCGTGTTGACCTTCACCTTGGCCGGCGTGACCTGCGCGACCTGCGACAGGATGCCTTGCGCCGGGCCCTGGCTCTGCGTGCCTGCCCAGATCGTGACCTCGTCACCCTTGACCCAGGCCAGGCAGTTCAGTGGCTCCATCGCGGCGTGCGCGAGGTAGGGCACGTCGTACTGCGCGCTCAGGTTGCGCGCGGCGTTGGCGCTGCCGTCCTTGACGTTGCCCACGTCGCGCGCGATCGCGGTGGCGTTCTGCAGGCCCTCGTCGAGCGAGGCCGACACCTTGTCGGACGACAGGTCGACGTGCGCGCCCAGGTCCCATTCGATGCCCAGCGCGTCTCGTCCCTGCCTGGCCGCCCAGTAGCCGTCCGCCAGCACGGCCACGCCCGAAGGAATGGCGATGACCTTGCGCACGCCCTTCACCGCCTTGGCCTTGCCCTCGTCGAAGGCCTTGGGCTTGGCGCCGGCGATCGGCGCGCGCGCCATCACCGCGACCAGCAAGCCGTCCACGTGCGCGTCGATGCCGAACTTGGCGGTGCCGTTGATCTTGGCCGCGCTGTCCAGGCGGCGCGTCGGCTTGCCCATGATGCGGAAGTCCTTGCGGTCCTTCAGCGCGGGTTTTTCCGGCACGGGCTGCTTCGCGGCGGCGCCGACCAGCGAGCCGTAGCTCGCCTTGCGGCCGTTGGCGCCGATCACCTGGCCGCGCTCGGTGCGCAGCGTCGACGCGTCCACCTTCCACTGCTGCGCCGCCGCGGCGATCAGCATCTGACGCGCCGCGGCGCCGGCGAGTCGCACCGGCGTCCAGTGCGCGCGCACGGTCGTGCTGCCGCCGGTGGCCTGCATGCCGAACATCGGGTTGTTGTACGCCGCATCCGCCGGCGCCTGCTCGACCGAGACCAGCGCCCAGTCGGCGTCCAGCTCCTCGGCCACCATCATCGGGATGGCGGTCAGCACGCCCTGGCCCATCTCGGCCGAGCCGCAGACGACGGTGACCCGGTTGTCGGGCGTGATGCGCAGCCAGGCGTTGGGGGCGAAGGTGTTGGAGGCGGGGACGCCCGTGGCCGTCTGCGCCAGCGCCGCTCGGCCCGCCGCCAGCGGCAGCGCGAACGAAACGGTCAAGGCGGCGCCGCCCTTCAGCAGCGCGCGGCGTCCAGCAGACGTCGGCGCGGCGGGTGAGGGCTGATCGTCCGCGGGCCGGGCGGGCATGGCGACGTGGGTGAGGAAGGCATCCATCTCAGCCTCCCTTCGCCAGCGTGGCCGAGGCGTCGTGGATCGCCGCCCGGATCTGGTTGTAGGTGCCGCAGCGGCAGACGTTGCCGCTCATCGCGCCGTCGATGTCGGCGTCGGTGGGCTTCTTCTTGCCGGCCAGCAGCGCGCAGGCGCTCATGATCTGGCCGCTCTGGCAGTAGCCGCACTGCGGGACGTCGATCTTCAGCCAGGCGTGCTGCACGGCGCGTCCGGCGGGCGTCGCGCCCACGCCTTCGATCGTGGTGATCTTCTTGCCGGCCGCCGATGCCAGCGGCGTCTGGCACGAGCGGACCGGCTGGCCGTCCAGGTGCACGGTGCAGGCGCCGCACAGCGCCATGCCGCAGCCGAACTTGGTGCCGGTCAGTTGCAGGTCTTCGCGCAGCGCCCACAGCAGGGGCATCTGCGGATCGGCATCGAGCGTCACCGCCTTGCCGTTCACGGTCATCGAAATGGACATGGGGTTCCTCCTGGGGCGCCTGGGCGGATCCGCCGCGCCCGGTCCTTCTTCCTTGTCAGGGGCCGGGTCTTGCGGCGGGGGTGCGCAAGCGTATCCCTTTCGAACATCCAGCGCCCGGGGCCAGGTCTTGCGGGGCGCCCGCCTGGAGATAACCCGGAAGGGTTCATGCGAATGAAAGGGCGCTGGGCGCACCCGAATGGTGCCATTTCAGGCGTCAAGGGTTTTCCCTTCCTGGCACCGCTGCCATGCCCCGTTTTCGCGCCCGGTTCGCCCGCTTTTGCTGCATTCGGGCGCTGGTCGCCCGTTCATGCGAAGAGTGGATGCTGTGGCGTGAACGATTGTTGCTGTTTTGCAATGGATGACGACGGACATGGGCCAGGGCGCTCCACAGAATCCGCCCCCTCAATCGCAAGTGGAAGTATGAGAAAAGAAAACCAGCTCTCCCTGTCCCTGAGCGCCGCCGCGGCGCTGCTCTGCTGCGCGCAGGTCGCGCAAGCCCAGGCACAGGACACGACCCAGCTTCAGCGCGTCGAGGTGACCGGCTCCAACATCAAGCGTCTGGCGTCGGAAACCGCCTCGCCGGTGCAGGTCTACAACCGTGAAGAGATCCGCCGCACCGGCGCCAACACCGTTCGCCAGGTGCTGGACACGCTGACGTCGACCTCGAGCAGCGAGATCAAGGACGACGGCAACACCTCCAGCTTCGCCTCGGGTGCCTCGGGCGTGTCGATGCGCGGCCTGGGCAAGGGCGCCACGCTGGTGCTGCTGAACGGCCGCCGCGTCGCCAACTTCGGCTTGGCCGACGGCGCCAAGGACACCTTCGTCAACGTCGATGCGATCCCGGCCGACGCCGTCGAGCGCGTCGAGATCCTGAAGGACGGCGCCTCCGCCATCTACGGCTCCGACGCGATGGCCGGCGTGATCAACATCATCACGCGCCGCTCGTACAACGGCGTCGGTGCCTCCGTCAGCACCACGTTCAACGAACATCCGGCCGTCGGCGCGCAGCGTCAGGCCAGCCTCGTGGCCGGCTTCGGCGACCTGGACAAGGACCGCTTCAACGTCTTCGCCAACATCGAGGCGTACAAGCGCGACGGCTACACCGTGGCCGACGTGAAGGACGACTATCCGGCGTGGCACAAGGGCTTCTTCCTGTCGACCTTCGGCGACAAGAGCCTGAATTCCTACCCCGGCAACCTGCGCGTGGGCACGAACCGCGTGCCGGTGACGGGCTGCACGACGCTGAACGCGGCGGGCCAGTGCGTGACCGACGTCAACGGCCTGAATGCGGTCTCCGATCCGGCCAAGCGCGTGAACCTGTTCAGCGCCGGCCGCCTGAAGGTCACGGAGGACATCCAGGCCTTCGCCGAGGTGTCCTATTCGAAGACAACCACCGAGTACCTGACCGTGCCGATGGCCATCGGCGCGGGCGCCACCTCGCGCTGGTACGACGGCTACAACAAGGTCGCGCAGTCGGTGCCGCATCCGGTGCTGTCGGCCTCGAATCCGGCGAACCCCACGGGCCAGCCCCGCGGCATCGATTACCGGTTCATGGACGATCCCGGCCTGTTCAACTACGACGGCACCGGCAAGCAGTACCGCGTGCTGACCGGCGTACAGGGCACCTTCCGCGAGATGGATTGGGAAGTCTCCGTGGGCCGCAATGCCGCCGAGGCGGACAAGCTGGCCCGCTGGGGTTCGCGCGACCTGTTCGCGGCTGTCGAGTCGGGCGAGTACAAGATCGGCGGCGGCAACAGCCGCGAGCTGCTGGAGCGCCTGTTCCCGGTCAACGGCTCGCAGGGCAAGAACCACCAGACCTGGGTGGATGCCAAGCTGAGCGGCGAACTGCTGCAACTGCCGGGCGGCCCGCTGGCCTTTGCGGTCGGCGCGGAGCACCGTCAGGAAGGCGTGCGCATCAAGTCCACGGACAACGTCCTGAAGGCGCAGATCGTCGGCCGCGGCTCGGTGCTGATCGACGGCGAGCGCAACCTGGAGGCGGCCTTCATCGAATTGAACGCCCCGGTGCTGAAGAAGCTGGAGCTCAACGGCGCGCTGCGTTTCGACAAGGCCTCGGGCTTCGAAGGACGCGTCTCGCCCAAGCTGGGTGTTCGCTTCGAAGTGCTGCCGCAGCTGCTGCTGCGCGGCACGGTGGCCGGCGGCTTCCGCGCGCCCAACATCCCCGAGACCTTGGGCCAGGTCGGCGTCACCGGTTTCTACAACCAGATGGTGGACCCGAAGCGCTGCGCCACCGCCACGGCGATCAACGACATCCTCAAGGACGGCACCGCCGCCGACAAGTCCGACGCCGCGCTGGCCCTGGCCAGCGGCTGCCGCGCGTCGCTGCCGGTGATGATCTCGGCCAATCCCGACCTCAAGCCCGAAACCTCCAAGAGCGTGACGCTGGGCTTCGTGTTCGAGCCGACCAAGAACGCCTCGATCGCCGTCGACTACTTCAGCATCGAGCGCAAGAACGAGATCAACTCGCGGGATCCGGACTACGTGCTGGCGCGCGAAGGGCAGGCCGGTTACGACACGGTCATCAGCCGCGGCGCGCTGACGGCGCAGGAGCTGGCGTGGGTCGCCCGCGCCAACCAGGTGTCCGGCCAGTCGCTGTCGTGGGGCGCGGGCCAGATCACGTCCATGCTGCTGCAGTACGAGAACTTCGGGAAGACCGAGAGTTCGGGCGTGGACATCGACGTCAAGGGCCGTGTGGCGGCGGGATCGTTCGGCACGCTGAACCTGGGCGTGGCGGCGACCTATGCGCTGACCTACAAGGCCTGGGACATCGATGCGAACAAGTGGCGTCCCAACCAGGTCGGCCTGTACGAGAACCCGCGCCTGAAGGCGGTGTTCTCGGCCGCCTGGAACAAGGGCGACTGGACCACCGGCGTGCGCTTCAACTACACCTCGCGCACGGCGCTGAACCGCAGCGAAGCCGACCTCGACACCTGGGGCGAGGCCGCCTGCCAGAGCAGCCTGAAGCCGGGTTCGCTGCCCTGTTACATCGACGAGGACATCCGCACCGACTTCAGCCTGGGCTACACCGGCATCAAGAACCTGCGGCTGTCGTTGAACATCAACAACCTGATGGGCGACGAGCGTCCGGTCAACCTGCGCGATGGGTACCGGATCCGTCCGCGCAGCTACAAGGTGGGCGCGTCCTACGACTTCTGATCGCTGCCGCGATCGCCTTGAAGCCCGGCCTTGGCCGGGCTTTTTTTCGTCCGTCCGCGTCGGAAAGCCCTGTCTTTCGACATCGGAGATGCCCTCGTCATGGCAATGACCCGGCATATCCGTGTGATTTGCGCCTGCATTTGAGGGGGTTTCTGGGGATAGGGTTCCCCCTGCTTTGAGCCATGACTGCCGGGTTTCTTCTTATAGGTGTGTCGCTCTTTTGCTGCGCGATGTACCAAATGTTTAAGTCAGTGAACCACACGTTTGAGCTACTGAAAAAATCAGCTCACGCACCGCACCGGGCACATCGACCCGGGTGCGCTCTGCAACCGTTCGGGAAACAGCGCCATCACCGGGTGCGACCCCACTTCAGAAGAGGACCGCAATGTCTCGTCAACTTACCCACAGGGCGCTGGTACTCACCAGCATCGCGATCGCCAGCACGCTGGCCTGCGGCATCGCCGCGGCGCAGGAATCGCAGCAATTGGAGCGGGTGGAAGTCACCGGTTCCAACATCCGGCGCACGGCCGCGGAAGGCACCTCGCCGATCGACCGCATCACCGCCGCGGAAATCCGTGCCAGCGGTGCGAAGACCGCGTTGGAGCTGATGAAGATGGTGCCCGCGGTCGGTACCGACGGCTTCAACGACACGCCCGCCCAGAACGGCTTCTCGCGCGGCGTCGCGACCGTCTCGCTGCGCGGACTGAGTTCCACCTCGACGCTGATCCTGCTGAACGGCCGCCGCATCGTGCCGGCCGCCTACGCGAACCCGAACAACGGCACGTCGACGCTGTACGACCTGAACTCGATCCCGGCCTCGGCCATCGAGCGCGTTGAAATCTTCAAGGACGGCGCATCCGCCGTGTACGGCTCCGACGCGGTCGGCGGCGTCATCAACTTCATCACGAAGCAGGACTTCCAGGGCGCGCAGATGGGGGCCACCCTGGGCGCCAACGACGACGGCGAGTTTTCGCGCCAGACCATCAACGGCAGCTTCGGCATCGGTGACTTCGCCAAGGACGGCTTCAATGTCCTGATCGGCGCGGACCTGACCCACCGCGGCCGCACGATGACCCGGGACGTCAAGGACATCCACGCCGACGACTACGCCGCCATCAACCTGCGCCTGAACCCGTTCGGTTCCAGCGTCTCCAACCAGGCCTTCTTCACGAAGGAATCGGCGCCCAACAGCCTGAACTTCCCGCAGAACACGGCGGCGTCCGTGGTCCGCAACCAGACCAACTGCGATGCGTCGCGCCTGCTGACCGGCAGCGCCGTGCACGGCATCAGCACGCTGCCGCTGCTGGGCCGTCAGTTCTGCAATTACAGCCTCGACGACTACAACGAGGCGCAGAACAAGGGCACCGACCTCAGCCTGATGAGCCGCGGCACCTTCCGCGTCACCAACGACATCACCGCCTTCGCCGAAGCCGGCTATTCGCGCGTCGAGCGCGACTACCTCGCGGTCTCGCGCACGATCAGCGGCCTGAGCCCGACCAGCAACTTCATCCTGGGCGGCGGCACCGTGCCCACGTTCCAGGCCATCCTGCCGATCGGGCATCCGGACAACCCGTTCAACAACGACGCGACCCCGGGACGCGCCTCGGTCCAGTACCGCTTTGAGAACGCCCCTGGCGGCACCAACCTGGTCAACCAGCAGTACCGCGCGCTCGCCGGCGTGAAGGGCTCGTTCGGCGCCTGGGACTGGGAAACCGCCCTGCTGTGGAACAAGGCCAAGCGGGACGAGACCAGCTACGGCTTCCTGAACCTGGACGTGCTGCGCACGCTGCTGACCGGCCGCACGATCGCGGAGGTGGCGGCCGACCCGAATCTGTCGCCGGCCCTGACCAACAAGGCCGACTCGACGATCAAGCAGTGGGACGCCAAGGTGTCGACCGAATTCGGATCGCTGCCGGGCGGCGCGATCGGCATGGCGACCGGCGTGGAGCTGCGCCGCGAATCGATCGGCATCAACCCGGATCCGCTGAATGCGGCGGGCAAGATCCTGGGTCTGGCCAACACGGCCGTCGACGGAGGTCGCAATGTGAAGTCGGCCTTCGTCGAGTTCCGTACGCCCTGGTTCAAGTCCTTCGAGATGGACTTCGCCGGTCGCTACGACAAGTACGACAAGATGAAGGGCAACTTCGTGCCCAAGGTCGGCGCGAAGTGGACGGTCATTCCGACGCTGTCGTTCCGAGGCACCTACTCCGAGGGCTTCCGTGCTCCGGCGGTGTCGCAGGTCAGCGCGGGCGGCGCGCAGTTCTTCGTCAACAACCTGATCGACCCGGTGCGTTGCGAGGAGGACGGCACCACGCCCAAGCCCGGCGCGGCCGCTGCGGACTGCAACAAGACCGTGTCCGGCACCGGCGGCGCGAACCCGGCGCTGAAGCCCGAGAAGTCCAAGAGCCACTCGCTGGGCATCGTGTTCTCGCCCAGCAAGCATGTGGACTTCCTGATCGACTACTTCAACATCAAGAAGAAGGACGAAGTGGCGCTGGGTTCGGCGCAGGACGTGATCGATCATCCTGAGCGTTACGACCCCAGCGCGCTCATCCGCGACACCAACCCGGCGCTGCTGCTCAACGGCGTCGCCGGAACGGGCCCGCTGCTGGTCGTCGCCACGCCGTGGACCAACCAGGGTTCGACGGAAGTGTCGGGCGTCGACTTCGAGGTCAAGACCAACCTGAACCTCAAGGACGGCCTGCGCTGGACCAACCAGCTGCGCGGCACGTACATGACGAAGTACAGCCGCGTCGAGGTCCCGGGCTACGACGACAACAACCTGGTGGGCACCAACGGCGGCCTGTACGACTGGGCGACCTCGGCCGGCGACATCCCGCGCCTGAAGTTCCGCGTCATGTCGACGCTGGACATCGACAGCAAGCACTCGATCATGGGTGCGATGAACTGGGTCAGCGGCGTGTCCTTCCTGCGTCACATGGACAGCTCGTCGAACCCGGCGATCATCTACAACGGCACGACCTGCCATTGGGGTGGCCCGAGCTCGGATCCGCGCATCACGGGTCGCACCATCCTGGGCGTGGCGCCGACGGCGACCAACGGCCGCGACCTGTACTTCAACCGCTACCCGAGCTGCGCGGTGGGCAAGTGGATGACGTTCGACATGGCCTACACCTACACGGGCTTCAAGGATCTGGCGCTGACGCTGAACGTCCAGAACATCACCGACGAGAAGGCGCCTTACTATCCGGCGACCAACACCTCGGCAACGGTGACGCAGGGCTGGAACGCCGGCATGCACAACGGCACCGGCCGCTACTGGACGCTGACCGCCAGCTACAGCTTCAAGTGATCGAGGCCGGCTCCGGCCGGTTCGAACGCCTGACCCGAAGGGACCGCAAGGTCCCTTTTTTTCGTCCGTACGCCGCCGTGGCGCATCAACGGCGACGCTTGGCGGTCGCCGGCGCCGGTCATTCTGGAACAGATGCTTATCACTTTCGATGGATTCCCATCTTGCGAGCGACAGATCACCGTGCGGACCATTGAATCAACGTTGAAGTCGCTCGTGACCTCCCTGTCTTCCACCCTCGACGAGGCCGGCCAGGCTGGCGATACCGGCGCCAAACCGGCGGCCCCGCGCGGCTTCCCGCTGCCTATCCTGGCCCTGGCGCTGGCGGCCTTCGCGATCGGCACGACCGAGTTCGTGATCATGGGTCTGCTGCCGGCAATGGCGCACGGATCCTTCTTCGGCATCGGCGCCGTGCTGGCGAGCGAGCTGGTCGCGCCCGACCGCAAGGCCGGCGCGATCGCGCTGATGTTCACCGGCCTCACGCTGGCCAACGTGCTGGGCGTGCCTTTGGGCAACCTGATCGGCCAGGAATGGGGCTGGCGCGCGAGCTTCGGCGCGGTGGCCGGGCTGGGCATCGTCGCGGCGATTGCGCTGGTCGCGCTGCTGCCGAAGACGAAGGACGCCGACACCGCCGCGCAGGCGGGCAACGACTGGTCGGTGCTCAAGCGCCCGCAGGTGCTGATCGCGCTGGCGCTGACGGCGGTCGGCTTCGGCGGCATCTTCACCGCGTTCACCTTCATCGCGCCGATGCTGGCGGAGGTCACCGGCCTGTCGACGGGCTGGATCACGGGCGTGCTGTTCCTGTTCGGCCTGGGCCTGACGGTCGGCAACACAGTGGGCGGCAAGCTGGCGGACTGGAAGCTGATGCCGTCGCTGATGGGCGTGCTCGTCGCGCTGGCGATCGTGCAGGCGCTGCTGGCGATGGTGCTCGACTGGCAATGGCCGACCATCGTGACCGCCTTCGTCTGGGGCATGGCCGCCTTCGCGACGGTGCCCGGACTGCAGATGCGGATGATGCAGCAGGCGCCCGACGCGCCGGCGCTGGTGTCGACGCTCAACATCGCGGCGTTCAACCTGGGCAATGCGGGCGGTGCGTGGCTGGGTGGGTGGATGCTGACGCACGGTGCATCGCTGCGCTCGTTGCCGGTGGCGGGGTCAGGGCTTGCCGTGTTCGGGATCGGTCTGGCGGCGATCAGCGTGCTCATCGAACGGCGGGCTCGCTGACTTCAGCGATGGCCGCAATGAGGAAGGGCGACCGCATGCGGTCGCCCTTTCGCCGGGAATCAGCTTGCCAGTGCAGAGGCTGAGGGGTCCGGCCAGTTCTGTCGCGTGTGAACGAGGTCCAGTACTTCGATGGCCTCGGGCGTGACGCGATACGGTACGAAGTAGTTGGGGGTGAGGACGATCTCGCGGATCCCGGCCACGCGCGACGAGGCGCGATAAAGCATCGGGAACGACAGGGCCAATCGCAGCTTCTTGACCATCTGCCGACCGAACTCTTCTGCAGCCAGTTGATTGTGTCGGGCCATTTCCTCGAGGATCAGATCGATGCGAAGCAGCGCGCGGGCGCGACATTCAATCGTTTTGGGATTGAGCATGGCGGCTCCTCATGTCCTGAAGCTTGCGCTCCATCCAGTCGACGAAGTCATCGAAAGGAATGCTCGGTCGCGGGTCTTCGATCGACAGGCGGATCTGCTCCCGATACCAACAGTCCCAGGCTTCCTGATCAAAGTTGTCCTCGCTGATGCGAGGCGCGTACGCGCCGGGGGCAGTGGGTGGAGGGATCTGCATCGGCGCAATGCCAGCGCCCAGCAGCTCTTGAGCTGCGGGATCGATGTCGTGGTTCACGTTGTCGGTCTCCATGGAATGACTCGAAAGTCGGAGCCGTCATCGTTCCCGAACAGGGGCTGGAGAGCGATGACCTCAACTGCTGATCTTTTGACCTTCCCAGGTCTTGCGCGCTTCGACGCGTTGCGCTGAGGGTCAGGCCTTGCCGTCGACGGCGTCCATGCCGCCGCCGTCCAGCGCCTCGGCCACGCGGGCCTTCAGTCGACGCAGGGCCTTGAGCTCCTGGTCCGGCGCCTGCAGCGCCGGCCACAGCAGCGCGACCAGATCGCGCGCCGCCGCGTCCACCTGGATCTGCCGGCCGGCGATGATCACCTCCCACAGCATGTGTTCCATCGGCCCGAACACCAGCGAGCGCAGCAGCCGCAGCGGAATGTCCTGCCGCACCTCGCCCTGCGTCTGGCCGCGCGCCAGCAGGTCCATCAGCGGCGCCGTGTAGCGCCGCTGCAGGTCGACGAAGGCTGCGCCGAAGTCCTGGCCCTCGCCGCGCGCCACCGGCGCCTCGCGCTTGCGGCCTTCCGACAGCACCAGTTCGCACAACCCCGTGCCCTGGATCAGGAACAGCCGCAGGTGGGTGTGGACGACGAACTCCAGCTGGTCCCGGATCGGCCGCCCGCGCGGCAGGCCCGATTCGATCGCCTCGATGATCTCGTCGTACCAGTCGCCGGTCACCCGCATGCAGAGCTCGCGCTTGCCGCGGAAGTAGGTGAAGACCGTCGCCTCGGAGATCCCCAGCCGTTGCGCGATCTCGGTCGTCGTCGCGCGCTCGTAGCCGCGCTCGGCGAACACCGCACGGCTCGCGCGCAGGATGTCCTTCACCCGCTGCTCGGCCTTCGCGCCCACCGGCGAGCGGCGCTGCGCGGGCAGCGCAGCCGCGGACGGCGGATCGAGGCGGGCGTCTTCTCTGGACATCGGTGCGGGGCTCATGAGAAGCGGATTCTCCGGGTTTATTGAGCCGGGCTCAAGTCGGTGCGATCCATGCTCGGGTCCGGCTTGGAAACTGCTGTCATCTGACTTATGCTTCGCGCCTTGCGCCGCGCCGGCGATCCCGGAACAGCGCCTTCAGCCAGCGCTTCCGCACAGAATTGAGCGCGGCTCATAAGACCGGAGACCCAGACCCATGCCCCAGCTGTCCACCAAGCTCAACGCCCGCTCGGCCGACTTCAAGGCCAATGCGGACGCGATGCGCGGCCTGATCGACGACCTCAACGCCCGCCTGGCGAAGATCGCCGAGGGCGGCGGCGAGGCCGCGCGCGCCAAGCACGTCGGACGCGGCAAGCTGCTGCCGCGCGACCGCGTGGAGATGCTGCTGGACCCCGGCACGCCGTTCCTGGAGCTGGCCCCGCTGGCGGGCCTGGACATGTATGACAACGCGGCCCCTGGCGGCGGCGTGATCGCCGGCATCGGCCGGGTGTCCGGCGTCGAGTGCGTGATCGTCTGCAACGACGCCACCGTCAAGGGCGGCACCTACTACCCGATCACCGTCAAGAAACACCTGCGCGCGCAGGAGATCGCCGATCAGAACCGCCTGCCCTGCATCTACCTGGTGGACAGCGGCGGCGCGAATCTGCCCAACCAGGACGAGGTGTTCCCGGACCGCGACCACTTCGGCCGTATCTTCTTCAATCAGGCCAATCTCTCGGCCAAGGGCATTCCGCAGATCGCCGTGGTGATGGGCTCCTGCACGGCCGGCGGCGCCTACGTGCCGGCGATGAGCGACGAGACCGTCATCGTCAAGAATCAGGGGACCATCTTCCTGGGCGGCCCGCCACTGGTGAAGGCCGCGACCGGCGAGGTCGTCAGCGCCGAGGACCTGGGCGGCGGCGACGTGCACACGCGCCTGTCCGGCGTGGCCGACCACCTGGCCGAGAACGACACCCACGCGCTGGCGATCGCGCGCCAGTCCGTGGCGCGGCTGAACTGGCGCAAGCAGGGCGAGCTGCTGACCCAGGCGCCGCAGGCGCCGTCCTACGATCCCGCCGAACTGCACGGCGTGATCCCCACCGACACCCGCAAGCCCTTCGACGTGCGCGAGGTCATCGCCCGCATCGTCGACGGCAGCGTCTTCGACGAATTCAAGGCCCGCTACGGCAACACGCTGGTCTGCGGCTTCGCCCACATCGAGGGCATGCCCGTCGGCATCGTGGCCAACAACGGCATCCTCTTCGCGGAGAGCGCCAACAAGGGCGCCCACTTCATCGAGCTGTGCTGCCAGCGCAAGATCCCGCTGGTGTTCCTGCAGAACATCACCGGCTTCATGGTCGGCCGCAAGTACGAGAACGAAGGCATCGCCCGCGCCGGCGCCAAGATGGTGACCGCGGTGGCCTGCGCGCAGGTGCCCAAGTTCACCGTGATCATCGGCGGCAGCTTCGGCGCCGGGAACTACGGCATGTGCGGCCGCGCCTACTCGCCGCGTTTCCTGTGGATGTGGCCGAACGCCCGCATCTCGGTCATGGGCGGCGAGCAGGCCGCGTCGGTGCTGGCCACGGTCAAGCGCGACGGCATCGAGGGCAAGGGCGGTCAATGGTCCGCGGACGAGGAAGAGGCCTTCAAGGCGCCGATCCGCCAGCAGTACGAGGACCAGGGCCATCCGTATTACGCCAGCGCCCGGCTGTGGGACGACGGCGTCATCGATCCCGCCGACACGCGCCGCGTGCTCGCGCTGGGCCTCTCCGCCGCGCTGAACGCCGAGATCCCCGAGACGAAGTTCGGCGTGTTCCGGATGTAAGGTGCCGATCTCTTCTGAACGCCCGCTCCGACGATGACCGCCCTGACCCTGCGACCGCTGACCCCCGAGGACTCCATCGAGGCGCTCACCGCGCTGCTGCACCTGGCCTACGCATCGCTGGCGGCGCAGGGATGGAACTTCACCGCGGTCGACCAGAGTGTGCAGACCACGCGCGAACGCGTGGCCTCCGGCCAGGCCTTCGTCGCGCTGAGCGCCGGTGGCGAGCTGGTGGGCACGGTGACCGTCGCGCCGCCGAAGCGGCCCGATGGCCGCTACCTCGGCGATCCGGTGCCCGACTGCTACACCCAGGCCGACACGGCGATCCTCGCCCAGCTCGCCGTGCATCCGTCGTGCCGCGGGCAAGGCGTCGGCGAGCGGCTGATGGATGTCGCCGAAGCCTGGGCGCTCGCGCAGGGCTACGCGCATGTCGCGCTCGACACGGCCGTGCCCGCCGAGGCGCTGCGCCGTCGCTACGAGCGACGCGGCTACGCGCTCATCGGCGACGTGCAGTGGGCCGGGAAGACCTATCGCAGCGTGCTGATGCGCAAGGCGCTTGGCGTCGCGGAGGCCTCGGCATGAGTCGATCCGAGACGCGCTGCGTGGCGATGTGCCTCGTGACTCGCCTGCGAGGCAGTCTGCTGGTCGCTGCCTTCCGCGTGATGGGCGTGATGGGCATGACGGGCATGACGGGCATGACGGGCGTGGCCTTTGCCGCCGGCGTCGCGCCCGCTGTGCAGGCCCTGGCGCCAGCGACGCCAGCGCCCGAGCGCCTGGCGACTGACATCCGCGAATCCGTCATCCGCGTGCAGGCCATCGTCGAGGACCACCGCGGGCAGACGCTGATCGGGGACCTGGTGGTGACGACCTATCGGCCCCCCGGTCCCGGGCCGTTCCCGCTGGTGGTGCTGAACCACGGCCGCCCCGCCGCGTCGGAACAGGAGCGCGCCGCGGTCAAGCGCCAGCGCCTCGAAAGCGCTTCGCGCTTCTTCGTCCGCAAGGGCTTCGCGGTGGCCGTGCCGACCCGGCTGGGTTACGGCGACACGGCCGCGAAGGGCGATCCCGATTCCAGCGTGCGCTGCGACGTGCCCCAGTACAAGGTGGCCGCCAAGGCGCTGGCCACGCAGGTCGCCGCGGTCGTGCGCTTCATGCAGTCGTCCGTCGACATCGACGCGCAGCGCGTCGTGGTGATGGGCCAGTCGGTCGGCGGCTTCGCGGCGATGGCGGCGACCGGCGAGCGCATCCCGGGGCTGGTCGCTGCGATCGACTTCGCTGGCGGCTACGGACCCGGTCCCGGCGCGAACGCCGGCGAGCCGTGCCGTCCGGAAGAACTCGCCAACCGCTTCCACGACTTCGGTCGCCGCGCGTCCCACGGCCGCGAGGCGGTGCCGACCTTGTGGGTGTTCACCGGGAACGACCAGTTCATCGCCGCCAAGTACCAGGAGCGATGGGCCCAGGCCTACCGCGACGGCGGCGGCCGGGCGCAGACGCGTCTGATGCCGGCCTTCGGCGAGGACGGCCACCAGCTGTTCGCGCGTGGCAACGACCTCTGGCAGCCGATCGTCGACGAGTTCCTTCAGCCGCTCAGCTTCCCCATCCCCGGCGCCTTGCCGATGCCGCAGGGCGGCGTCGTCTCGATCGACGACACCTCGGCCTTGCCGGACGACGGGCGCGTGATCAACGGCTATCGCCGGTTCCTGGCGGCGAAGGAGCCGCGCGCCTTCGCCACCAACGGCCGCCACTGGGGACTCGCCACCGGCGACGACGCGCAGTCCCACGCGCTCGCACTCTGCGATCAACACACGGACGGCGAAGAGCGCTGCCGCCTCTACGCCGTCAACCGCACCGTCGTGTGGAGCCAACCATGACCTCGATCCTGTCCCCGACGATGCCCTCGAACGATTTCATCCCCACCACGCTGCGCGTCGAGCGGAGCGGTCCGAACGACGCCGTTGCGCGCGTGACGCTGAACCGTCCCGACGTCCGCAACGCCTTCAACGACACGGTCATCGGTGAACTCACCGCGGTGTTCGACGCGCTCGGCGGCGATCCGTCGCTGCGTGCGATCGTGCTGGCCGCCGAGGGCAAGGCCTTCTGCGCCGGCGCCGACCTGAACTGGATGAAGGCGATGGCCGGCTACAGCTGGGACGAGAACCACGCCGACGCCGGCCGCCTGGCCCACATGCTGTGGACGCTCTACAGCTGCCCGGTGCCGGTGATCGCGCGCGTGCAGGGCGACGTCTACGCCGGCGGCGTCGGACTGGTGTCGGTGTGCGACATCGTCGTCGCGGCCGAGTCTGCCGGCTTCTGCCTGTCCGAGGCCAAGCTCGGCCTGCTGCCTGCGACCATCGGTCCCTACGTCGTGCGCGCACTCGGCGAGCAGGCTTCGCGCCGATACTTCGTGACGGCGGAGCGTTTCTCCGCGACCGAGGCGCACCGGCTCGGACTTGTCCATGAACTGGCCACCGATGCGCAGGCGCTGGACGCGAAGGTCGAAGCGCTCGTCGCCGCGCTGCTGGCCAACGGCCCGGCGGCGGTGAAAGCCTGCAAGCGCCTCGTCCAGGACATCGCCCATGCCCCGATCACGGCCACGCTGCGCGACGACACCGCGCGCCGCATCGCCGACATCCGCGCCAGCGCCGAAGGGCGCGAGGGCGTGCAGAGTTTTCTTTCGAAGGCCAAGCCCTCGTGGCTGGCCTGACGCGATCGTCCGCTCGAGCGCCGCGTCCTGGTTTCCCAAGAGCAGGTTTCTGAATGTCCGAAGCAGTACGACAAGACTGGCAACGCCGCAGCCTCGCGGCGGTCTGGCACCCGTGCACGCAGATGGCGCGCGCGCAGGACGTGCCGCCGTTGCCCATCGCCCGGGGTGACGGCCCCTGGCTGTTCGACCACGAGGGCCGGCGCTATTTCGACGCCAACAGCTCGTGGTGGGTCAACCTCTTCGGCCACGCCGACAGGGACCTGAACGATGCGATCAAGCATCAGCTCGACACGCTGCCGCACGTGATGCTGGCCGGCTGCACGCACGAGCCGGCGGTGCGCCTGGCCGAGCGCCTGTCCGCGCGCACCGGCGGCGCGCTGGGTCACCTGTTCTTCGGCAGCGACGGCGCCTCGGCGGTCGAGATCGCGCTGAAGCAGAGCTTCCATTCCTGGCGCAACCGCGGCCTCACGGACAAGCGCGAGTTCGTCTGTTTGAAGCACGGCTATCACGGCGAAACCATCGGCGCGCTCGCCGTCACGGATGTCGCGATCTTCCGCGACGCCTATGACCCGCTGCTGATGCGCAGCCATACCGTCACGTCGCCGGATCAGCGTCTGGGCAACGAGGCGCAGGCGATCGAGGAGATGCGGGCGCTGCTCGCGGAGCGCCACGCCCACATCGCCGCCGTCATCGTCGAGCCGCTGGTGCAGGGCGCCGCGGGCATGTCGATGTACGCGCCGAGCTACCTGAAGGCGCTGCGCGCGCTGTGCACCGAATTCAGGGTGCACCTGATCGCGGATGAGATCGCCGTGGGCTGCGGTCGCACCGGCACCTTCTTCGCGTGGGAGCAGACGGTGCCCGCGACGAAGGCGGACTGGCCCGATTTCGTGCTGCTGTCCAAGGGCATCACCGGCGGGACGATGCCGCTGTCGCTGGTGCTGACCACGGACGACGTCTACGAGGCGTTCTGGTCGCAGGACGTGACGCGCGGCTTCCTGCACTCGCACAGCTACACCGGCAATCCGCTGGCATGCGCCGCCGCGAATGCGGTGCTGGATCGCTTCGATGCCGGTCAGCTCGAACGCAACCAGCAGCAGGCGGTGCGGCTCACCGAGGCCTTCGCCCCGCTGGCCGCCGATCCGCGCGTGACACATCTGCGTCAGCGCGGAATGATCCTGGCCTTCGACATCAATCCCAAGACGACCGCGCCGGTCGATCGCTTCTCCGAGAAGTTCCACCTCGCCGGGCGCAGGCATGAGCTGCTGATCCGTCCGATCGGCCAGACGGTGTACCTGATGCCGCCGTACCTGATCGATGAAGCGACGGCCAGATTCCTCGCGGACGCCGTGCGCGCGACGCTGGAGGAGGTGCTCCATGCTGCTTGATCACCTGCAGGCCAAGCTGGACGCGATCCGGGCCCAGGACCTGACGCGCTTCACCCGCATCGCCGAGACCGGCACGGCGGCGCGCCAGACCGTGCGCGGCGCCGACGGCCTCGCGCGCGAGCTGACGATGTTCTGCAGCAACGACTACCTCGGTCTGGCCGCGCATCCGGCGGTGGCCGACGCGCTCATCGAGGGCGCGCACGTCTACGGCGGCGGCTCCGGCGCATCGCCGCTGGTGAGCGGCCATTCGCGCGCGCACCACGACGTGGAAGCGCTGCTGGGCCGCTGGTTCGAGCCCCACATTCCAGGCGCCAAGGCGATCGGCTTCTGCACGGGCTACATGGCCAACCTCGCGGTGGTGACCGCGCTGGGCGACGCCGATGCGGAGATCTTCAGCGAGACGCTGAACCACGCCTCGCTGATCGACGGCACCCGGCTGGCGAAGGCCAAGGTCGCGCGCTACGCGCATTGCGACGTCGAGGACCTGCGCCGGCAGTTGGCGGCCAGCACGGCGCGCGTGAAGCTGATCGTCACCGACGCCGTCTTCAGCATGGACGGCGACATCGCGCCGCTGCCCGCGCTGCTGGCCGCCGCGGAGGAATTCGACGCCTGGCTGATCATCGACGACGCGCACGGGCTCGGCGTGCTCGGCGACAGCGGCGTCGGCTCGCTGGAGCACTTCCAGCTGCGCAGCGAACGGCTGATCGTCGTCGGCACGCTGGGCAAGGCGGCGGGACTCGCGGGGGCCTTCGTCGTCGCGCATCCGACGATCACCGACTACCTGCTACAGGCGGCGCGGAACTACATCTTTTCCACGGCCTCGCCCCCGGCGGTGGAGCACGCGCTGCTGACCAGCCTGGACCTGATCCGCGGCGACGTCGGCCGTGCACGCCGTGCGTCGCTGCGTGCCCTGCAGGCACGGCTACGCGAGGGCATCGGAGCGCTGCTGGATCGCCATCCGACGCTGACCTGGCAGCTCGCCGAGTCGCAGACGCCGATCCAGCCGCTGATCGTCGGCGGCAACGCCGAGGTGATGGCGCTCGCCGGCGCGCTGGAGCGCGAAGGCCTGCGCGTGCCCGGCATCCGTCCGCCGACGGTGCCCAAGGGCGAGGCGCGGCTGCGCATCACGCTGTGCGCGACGCACACGGCGGCGGATGTCGATCGCCTCGTCGCCGCGCTGGAGGCTTGCGCATGAGCACGATGCATCCGCTCCACGGCTTCTTCATCACCGGCACCGACACCGAGATCGGCAAGACCTGCATCACCGCCGGACTGACGCGCGCGTTCGACGGCCTGGGCCGGTACGTGACGCCGATCAAGTCGCTGGCCGCCGGCCAGACGCAGGACGCCGGCGGCGTCTGGGTCAACGAGGACGTCGCCCAGCTGCACGCCGCGCAGACGCAGGGCATGACGATGGACGAGGTCGGCCCGCTGCAGTTCCGCGAGCCCTGCGCGCCGCACATCGCCGCGAAGCTCGAAGGCCGCGACATCGACCGCGACGCGTTGCTGGCCGCGATCCGGCGCTCCGCGTCGAAAGGCGACTTCGCGCTGATCGAGGGCGTCGGCGGTTTCCGCGTGCCGCTGACCGACGACTGGGACACGGCCGACCTGGCCGTCGACCTGGCGATGCCGGTGGTGCTGGTCGTCGGCCTGCGGCTGGGCTGCATCAACCACGCGCTGCTGACGGCCGAGGCCGTCCTGGCGCGCGGCCTGCGCCTCGCGGGCTGGGTGGCCAACACCGCCGACCCCCATCAATCCCATGTGGCGGACAATCTGGCCGCCTTGCACGCCCGACTCGACCAGGGCTTGAGTGTGCCGTGCTGGGGCCATGTGCCCCGGCTCCCAGATCCTTCTCCCGCGGCCGTGGCCGCGCATCTGCAGCAACCGCTGCTGTTGAACGCATTGAAAGCATGACGATGAAGCAGACCGTCAACCAGATCCAGACGCTGACGCCCACCACCGACGAGCAACGTCGCAACGCCAAGCCCTGGACCGTCAACGAGATCGCCGCACTGTTCGAGCTGCCGTTCAACGACCTGCTGTTCCGCGCGCAGCAGGTGCATCGCGAGCACTTCGATCCGAACGCGGTCCAGCTGTCCACGCTGCTGTCCATCAAGACCGGCGGCTGCGAGGAGGACTGCAAGTATTGCCCGCAGTCGGCCCACTTCGACACCGGCCTGAAGGCCGAGAAGCTGATCCCGCTGCAGGAGGTGATGGAAGCCGCCCGCGCCGCCAAGGCCAACGGCGCGACCCGCTTCTGCATGGGCGCCGCCTGGCGCTCGCCGAAGGAGCGTCATCTGGAAGCCATCGGGGAGATGATCTCCGAGGTCAAGGCGATGGGCCTGGAGACCTGCCTGACCGCTGGCATGCTGGGCGACGGCCAGGCCGAGCAGCTGCGCGAGGCGGGGCTGGACTACTACAACCACAACCTCGACACCTCGCCGGAGTTCTACGGCCAGATCATCACGACGCGCACCTACCAGGACCGCCTGGACACGCTGGAGCGCGTGCGCGGCGTCGGCCTGAAGGTGTGCTCGGGCGGCATCGTCGGCATGGGCGAAACCCGCCGCCAGCGCGCCGGCCTGATCGCGCAGCTGGCCAACCTGGATCCGTATCCGGAGTCCGTGCCCATCAACAACCTGGTGCAGGTCGAGGGCACGCCGCTGGCGGGCACCGAGGCGCTGGATCCGTTCGAGTTCATCCGCACGATCGCCGTGGCCCGCATCACGATGCCGCGCGCGATGGTGCGCCTGTCCGCCGGCCGAGAGGAAATGCCCGAGACGATGCAGTCGCTGTGCTTCCTGGCCGGCGCGAACAGCATGTTCTACGGCGACAAGCTGCTGACCACCAGCAACCCGCAGGCCCAAAAGGACCGCCAGCTGATCGATCGCCTGGGCATGCACTGCGCGACGGAGGCCGAGCTGAGCGCCGACACCGTGCCGGGCTGCGCGCCGGTCGGCGAGGACGCCGCGGCGTCCTGCGGCCATCGCCATTGAGCGCCGTCGGCCTGACCTGAACCGACCCGACGACGCGTGACGGCCCAGACCGTCGCGCGGCCCCGGACGATCGCAACGCGCGCTCGTCCGGGCGCACCCGGCGCGAAGCGGCCACAAGCCGCGACGCGTCGAGGACCCGAAACATGAGGAGACACCCGTGTTCAAGAAGATCCTGATCGCCAACCGAGGCGAAATCGCCTGCCGCGTCGCCGCCACCGCGCGCCGTCTCGGCGTGAAGACCGTCGCCGTCTATTCCGACGCGGACGCGCAGGCGCGCCACGTGCAGGCCTGCGACGAGGCCGTGCGAATCGGCGGCCCCGCGCCCCGCGACAGCTACCTGCAATGGCAGCGCATCCTCGAGGCCGCCAAGGCCACGGGCGCGCAGGCCGTCCATCCGGGCTACGGCTTCCTCAGCGAGAACGAGGAGTTCGCGCAGGCCTGCGCGGACGCGGGTCTCGTGTTCATCGGACCGCCGCCGTCGGCGATCCAGGCGATGGGTCTCAAGGCCGAATCCAAGCGCCTGATGGAACAGGCCGGCGTGCCGCTGGTGCCGGGGTATCACGGCGCCGATCAGGATCCGGCGCTGCTGCGCCGCGAGGCCAATCGCATCGGCTTCCCGGTGCTGATCAAGGCCAGCGCGGGCGGCGGCGGCAAGGGCATGCGCGCGGTCCACGCGGACGAGGAATTCGACGCCGCGCTCGCGTCGTGCAAGCGCGAGGCGATCAACAGCTTCGGCGATGACGCGGTGCTGATCGAGCGCTACGTGCAGCGCCCGCGGCACATCGAGATCCAGGTCTTCGGCGACAGCCACGGCGATTGCGTCTACCTGTTCGAACGCGATTGCTCGGTGCAGCGCCGGCATCAGAAGGTGCTGGAGGAAGCGCCGGCGCCCGGCATGACGGCGGAACGCCGCGCCGAGATGGGCGCCGCTGCGGTCTCGGCCGCGAAGGCGGTCGGCTACCAGGGCGCGGGGACCGTCGAGTTCATCGCCGAACAGGACGGCCGCTTCTACTTCATGGAGATGAACACGCGGCTGCAGGTCGAGCATCCGGTGACGGAGGCGATCACCGGCCAGGATCTGGTCGAGTGGCAATTGCGCGTCGCCGCCGGCGAGCCGCTGCCGCTGAAGCAGGACCAGCTGCGCATGCACGGTCACGCGATCGAGGCCCGCATCTGCGCCGAGAACCCCGAGGGCGGGTTCCTGCCCGCGACCGGCACCTTGTCGGTGGCGCGCTGGCCGGCGCACGAGGCGTTCCGGCGCGCGGGCGTACGCATCGATTCGGGCGTGGGCGAGGGCGACGCGATCAGTCCGTTCTACGACTCGATGATCGCCAAGCTGATCGTGTGGGGCGAGACGCGCGAGCAGGCGCTGGCGCTGCTGGACGCGTCGCTGCGCGATACGCACATCGTCGGGCTGCATACCAACGTCGCGTTCCTGCGCCGCTGCGCAGCGACGGCGTCGTTCACGAACGCGGATCTGGACACTGCGCTGATCGAGCGCGAGAAGGACGTGCTGTTCGGTCAGCCGGGATTGCCGCTGGCGGACGCCGCAGCCGCTGTTGTGGCGCATACGCTGGCGGAAGAGGGGCTGACGGAGTCGACCGATCCTTGGAGCCGTCGCGACGGCTGGCGGATGTTCGGCGCAGCGCAGCGCCGCTTCGAGCTGGACGTCGACGGCGAGCATCACCAGGTGCTGCTGGCGCGTCACCATCACGGCAGCCTGTCGCTGACGGTCGGCGGCGAGTCGATCGCGCTGGCGGTGCGCTCGAAGGGACCGGAGCAGCATGAGCTCTACCTGGGCGAGCGTCGCGTCACCGTGTCGACCTACAAGGTCGGCGAGCAGGTGGCGGTGTTCGGCGCGCACGGCTCGGCGCTGGTGACCGAGGTCGACGTCATCGCCCACGCGGGTCAGGGTCAATCGGAAGCGGGTCGACTGACCGCGCCGATGCCCGGCAAGCTGGTGGCTTTCCTGGCGCAGCCGGGCGATGCGATCACCAAGGGCCAGCCGCTCGCGGTGATGGAAGCGATGAAGATGGAACACACCATCACCTCGCCGCGCGATGGCGTGGTGGCGGAGCTGCTGTTCGCGATCGGCGATCAGGTCGGCGACGGCGCCGAGCTGCTCCGGTTGCAGGCGTGAGGCTGCTGGCCCTCACCCCCGCCCTCTCCCGCAAGCGGGAGAGGGAGTCCGACCGGCTCCACTCGCGGCGTCGGCTCCTCAAAGGATCCAAAGGACAACCTCATGACCCCATTGCCCACCCGAGTCACTCTTGTTGACGTCGGCCCGCGCGACGGCCTGCAGAACGAGAAGGAGAACGTCGGCACGGCCGACAAGGCCAGGCTGGTCTCGCTGCTGCAGGACGCCGGTCTGAAGGAGATCGAGGTCACCAGCTTCGTGTCGCCGAAGTGGGTGCCGCAGATGGCGGACAACACGGCGGTGATGGCGGCGATCGAGCGCCGGCCCGGCGTGCGGCACAGCGTGCTGGTGCCCAACATGAAGGGCCTGGAGGGCGCGTTGCCGACGAAGCCCGACGAGATCGTCGTCTTCGCGGCGGCGTCCGAGGCCTTCTCGCAGAAGAACATCAACTGCTCGATCGCGGAGAGCATCGAGCGCTTCGCGCCGGTCGTGGCCGCGGCGCACGAGGCCGGCATCAAGGTGCGCGGCGCGCTGTCGTGCGCCGTCGGATGCCCGTATCAGGGCGACGTGTCGGCGGACGAGGTCGAACGCGTCGTCCAGCTGATGAAGGCCATCGGCGTGGACCACCTCGGCGTGGCCGACACGATCGGCGTCGGCACGCCGCGCAAGGTGCAGGCCGCGATGGAACGTGCGCTGAAGCATTACCCGCTGGTCGAGGTCAGCGGACATTTCCACGACACCTACGGCCAGGCGCTGACCAACATCTACGCCTGCCTGGAGATGGGGATCCACACCTTTGACGCGAGCGTCGCCGGCCTCGGCGGCTGCCCGTACGCGAAGGGCGCGACGGGCAACGTCGCGACCGAGGACGTAGTGTTCCTGCTGAACGGTCTGGGCATAGAGACCGGCATCAACATCGACAAGCTGGTCGACGCGGGCGCGTTCATCTCCGGCGTGCTGGGCCGTCCGCCCGTCTCGCGCGTGGGGAAGGCGATCCTGGCGAAACGCAACGGGTGATGCGGCGAGCGTCGAGCGGCGTGGTCGCAAGAAACCGGACTTCCTCTTGACTGATCCGCTCCGCCAACTGGTGCTGGTGCTGGGCGATCAGCTCGATCTGGACGCCGCCGCGTTCGATGGCTTCGACCCTGCCCAGGATGCGGTCTGGATGGCCGAGGTGTCGCAGGAATCCACGCACGTGTGGAGCAGTCAGCCGCGCATCGCCTTGTTCCTCGCCGCCATGCGCCATTTCGCCGAAGCCGTGCGCGCGGCGGGCCGGTCGCTGCATTACCGAAGTCTCGATGACCCGGACACCCGCGAGAGCCTGGCGGCGCAGCTGCGCGCGGACCTCGCGATCTTGCGACCGTTGCGCCTGGTCCTGACCCGACCGGGGGACTGGCGCGTGCTCCAGGCCTTGGAGGCCGTTGCCCATGAAGCGGGCATACCGCTGGACCTGCGCGAGGACCGCCACTTCCTCACCACGCCGCAGGACTTCGCCGCGCACTCGGTGGCGCGCGGACATCGCGGCCTTCGCATGGAGTTCTTCTATCGCGAGCAGCGGGAGCGGATCGGTGTGCTCATGGACGGCGCCGGGCCGCTTGGCGGGCGATGGAATTTCGACACCGAGAACCGGAAGTCCTTCGGCGCCGACGGCCCGGGATTCGATCTGCCGCAACCACCTCGCTTCGAGCCCGACGCCATGACGCGCGAGGTCATCGCGCTGGTGCGGGAGCGCTTCGGCAGCCATCCCGGCAGCCTGGCGAGCTTCGCCTGGCCGGTCACGCGCGCCCAGGCCCTGGAGGCGCTCGACGCGTTCGTTGCGGAGCGCCTGCCGCTCTTCGGCCCATATCAGGACGCGATGTGGCCGGGCGAGCCCTGGCTCTATCACGCGCAGCTGTCGGCGGCGCTCAACCTGAAACTGCTGACGGCGCGGGAAGTCGTCTCAGCCGCCGAGATCGCGGTGCGCGCGGGCCGCGTCCCGCTCGCGAGCGGCGAGGGCTTCATCCGGCAGATCCTCGGCTGGCGCGAGTACGTGCGCGGCATCTACTGGACGTGCATGCCCGCTTATGCCGAGAGCAACGCGCTGGACGCCCACCACGATCTCCCGGCCTGGTACTGGACCGGAGACACCGACATGGCCTGTCTGCGCGACGCCATCGGTCAGACGCTGGAACACGGCTACGCGCACCACATCCAGCGGCTGATGGTGACCGGACTGTTTGCGCTGCTCTACGGCGTCGAGCCGACGCAGGTCCACGCGTGGTACCTGAGCGTCTATGTGGACGCGGTCGAATGGGTGGAGCTGCCCAATACCCTCGGCATGAGCCAGTACGCCGACGGCGGCCTGATGGGTAGCAAGCCGTACGTCGCGAGCGGCCAGTACATCGACCGGCAGAGCCCGCTGTGCCGCGGCTGCCGCTATCGGCCCGAGCAGCGGGTGGGCGAGCGGGCCTGCCCCTTCACGACCTTGTACTGGGACTTCCTGTTGCGCCACGAGAAGCGCTTCGTCGACCACCCGAGACTGGCGCCGCAAGTGCGCGGGCTGGACCGGTTGGATGATGCCGAGCGCGGACGCATACGGGCCCGGGCGGCAGCGTTGCGCGCCAAGGGCTGAGGTGCGGCTGCCCGTCGGGCGGTGCTGCCGCTGCGGTTCTCGGCCGCTCGGCTCAACCCCTGATCCGCTCCACGAACCACCACAGGTGCCCGCCGAGGTCGAGCACGCCGTAGCTCTTGTCGGCCCAGTACTCGGGGCCGTAGTCCTCGATCTTCGGTTCGTAGACGATGGTGGCCCCGGCCGCGCGGGCGCGCTCGCAGTGCGCGGCGGCGTCGTCGACATACACCATCAGGCTCTGCGTGTTGGCGCCGCCCACGCCCCTCGGGCTGCGCAGGGGGATGCCGAAGCGCTCCGACCGCTCCCCGCCGCCGCACTCGCTGACCATGATCAGCGCCTCGCCGAAGGTCAGCTGGCTGTGCACCACCGAGCCGTCGTCCCCGTCCACCCGCATCTGTACCTCGAACCCGAAGGCTTCGCACAACCACGGGATCGCCTCGGCGGCGCTGTCGTAGAACACGGCGCTGGACAGACGAGGCCAGCCGGCAGGCGTGGGTTTCATCGCAACTCCTCCGAGTCCGCTTCAGGACGAAGCAAGGCTTCAGCATAGGCGATAGCCTCGGTCGACGTCATGCGCTGCCGCCAGCGGACGGCGACGCGTGCACCTCGAACCATCCGTTCGACCCGGCAACCAAGCGCCTTTCCACGTTCGAAAGGCGTTTCGATGAAAGTCTCCCTGCGGCAGATCGACGGTCCGTGGTCGGCGGGTTTCGTGCTCGACAAGCAGCTGCTGAGCAGCGTCTACCTCGGCAACGACAGCGAGGGCCGTCCGAGGTTCGACCACACCCGCACCGACGCCGGCGAGGCCCTCTTCCAGCTGAAGGTCCGCGGCGACCGGTCGCAGGCCGAGCCGCTCGCCCGCGCGGTGCGCAACTTCATCCTCCCGCGCCTGGGGACGATCGGCTTCATCGTGCCCATGCCCCCATCCCGTGTGCGGCCTTGGCAGCCGATGTCGCTGGTCGCGCGCGAGCTGGCGTTGCAGCTGCGTGTGCCCGTGTTCGAGCGTCTGCTGCTCAAGACGCCGCTGCCGCGCCCGCTGAAGGACTACCCGACACGCGAGGAAAGACTGCTCGCGCTGACCCACGCCTTCTCGCTGCACGACGAGATCCGCAACCAGGGCTTGTGGAACGCCTTGCTCATCGACGATGTCGTCGACAGCGGCACCACGATGGAAGCGGCCAGCCTGCTGCTGCGCAAGTACCGCAAGATCGATCAGCTGTTCGTGGCCGCGCTGACCTGGGCATGAGGGCCTCGGATGGCGAGGATCTGCCGGCGCTCCACAGGCGCTCCGTCAATGCTCAGCCGGCAGTCAAGGTCTGCGCCACGCTGTCGCGGAACTTCGTCGCCCGCTCTGCGTCGGATTCGGCCTCGATGCGCTCGCAGCAGAGGTCGACCCATTCCAGGAAGCGGCTTTCGGTATCGGCTTGTCGGGCCAGGTCCCGCAGTTCGCCCTCGCGGCCGGCCAGCATGCGGGTGACGAGGTCCAGGCCGAAGAACTTCGCCGACACGAGCCGGCGCGCCCGATCCTGCGCGGCGCGCGCCAGCGCGGCGGCTTCGCGAACCTCGGCTTCGTCGATGACGTCGAGGCCGGTGACGACGGGAACCGTCGGAACAGCGGGAGCAGTGGGGGCCTCGGGGGCCTCGGGGGCACGGGGGGCGACTGGCGCAGCGGGGCGCTTGGCGGCCGTGGGTGGCGGCACGACGATGACCGGCACTTCGACCAGCCCCTGGTCGACCAGGCGCGTCAGGCCGTCGTCGCCCAGGCCCAGGCCACGGCCGAGCTGGCGCAACTCCTCGGCGTTGCGCTTGCCGTCGACGGTGATCAGCAGGGCGCGCAGCGCGGGCGGCAGCCGGCGTTGTCCCGGCGCGAGCATCTCGCGCGCCAGCTCGGTCTTGCGGGGAGGTGTTACGGATGCTTGCATGGCGGGCGCATCTTGCAAAGCCCGCATGCACGCTTGATGACAGCGAGCCATAGGCCTCCCACGCTTGTGCATTGCCGCACGGGCCGCCGATGCCTAGGATCAACCCTTTCCGAACAATGCTTCGGATCAACGTTTCCCGGCGAGAGAACCGGAACTCACGCACGGAGGAGGAACTCCCATGGACAAGCTGGTGATCGTTCATCGCGGCGCGCTGCGCGCCAAGTACGGCGCCGCGGCGCTCGCGAAGATCGATGCGGCGTTGAAGGCGCTGGCCGCCGCCGACAAGCGGCGCGGCGTCGACACGCTGGTCGTGGCGGTAGACCTCGCCTCGACGATGAAGCCTTACGGCGTCGCTCCCGTGCCGGCGCGGCCGGACGCCAAGTCGCTCAAGGGCGCCATCGACGCGCTGGCCCATGCGCGCCTGCCGCACTACTTCGTGCTCATCGGCGGGCCCGACGTGATGCCGATGGTCCCGCTGAAGAATCCGGCGCATGGGGGCGAGCTCGGCGACTCGGACAAGCTGGTCCCCAGCGACCTGCCCTATGCCTGCGAAGCCGCCTACTCGACCGATCCGAACCGTTTCCTCGGTCCGACGCGCGTCGTCGGCCGACTCCCGGATCTGGCCGGCGCGACCAAGCCCGACCTGCTGCTCCAGCTGATCCGCGCGGCCGCCCGCCACAAGGGCCTGCCGCGCGACGCCTTCGCCGACAGCTTCGGACTTTCGGCCGAGGTCTGGCAGGCCTCGACGCGCCTCAGCCTGACCAATACCTTCGGCAACGCCGACCGGCTGCACCTGTCGCCGCCTGGGGGCCCGAAATGGGCCAAGGCGGACCTCGCGCCGCGCATGCACTTCATCAACTGCCACGGCGCCGAGGACATGCCCGAGTACTACGGCCAGCGTGGCGAGGACTTTCCGGTCGCCATGCGTTCAGCCCTGCTGCGCGACCGCGTCACCGCCGGCACCGTCGTCGCCGCGGAGTGCTGCTACGGCGCGCAGCTCTTCGACCCGGCGCAGGCGGACGGCGACTGGCCGATGGCACTGCGCTATCTGGCCGACGGGGCCTGCGGCTTCCTCGGCAGCACCACCGTCGCCTACGGCCCCAGCGAGGGCAACGGCTCGGCCGACCTGATCTGCCAGTATTTCCTGCAACGGGTGCTGGCCGGCGCCTCGCTGGGACGCGCCCTGCTAGAGGCCCGTCAGAAGTTCGCCGGCGAGCGCACCCACCTCGATCCGATGGACCTCAAGACGCTCGGACAGTTCTACCTGCTCGGCGACCCCTCGCTGCAGCCGGTCGCCGGGGCGGGTCATGCGCTGTCGCGCACGAAGGCCTTCCGCAAGGCCTTCGCCTCCGTGGAGGACCGCGGCGTGCGCGGTCTGCGGCGCGAACGCCTGGAGCGCGAAGGCCGCAACCTGGCGCGCTCCTTGCCCCGACTCCTGCCCACGGAGACGGCGCCCGCCACGGCGGTGGCCGACGCCGTGCGGCCGATGCTCAAGGAGTCCGGTATCGATCCCGAACACTGCACGCCGATCAGCTACCGCATCGCGGGCGCGCCCGGCCAGCGCACGGTCCATGTCTACAAGGGCTGGGTCGATCGCCGGCTGCTGGCGCTGATCGCGACCGAACAGGACGGCCGCCTCCTGCACGTGAGACGCATGCATGCCCGCTGACCGCGACGAATCCGATGGAAGGGACGACGCAGGCCCCGAGGAGCGCCTGCGCGGCCGCCTGTGCCGCGAGCGTGCCGATGCCGGCAGCAAGAGCGAGCGCCTGGCGTTGCTGCTTGCCGTGGCCGGCGGCGACCGCCTGGTGCTTCGCCGCGCCGGCGCCAATCCGTTCCGTGATCCGGAACTGGAGGCCTTGGAGGGTCAGGTCTTGATCGTCGAAGGCGAACGCCGCGAGCGCTATTTCCTGGTGCGGCACTACACCGTTTGCGACGACGATGAGGGCTCGCCCAACTGAGTCTTCCCGGAGCCTTCGTCTGCTCTGCTCCGATCTCCGTTCCTGTCTCCGCCTCGATCCGGGAACGGAATCTGCCGGAAGGGCGGACAAGGCCCCCCGCATTGGCGAATCGGCATATCCGTATGCCGCGGTCGGACACCCGTCAGAGCGACTTGCCGAGCACTGCTCGACAGACGTACAACCGGACTCCGGCCCGCGCCGATGCGCTTTCTGATCCCACAAACCGACCAACAGGAGTAACGCTCATGGCCAAGACCTCTTCTTCCGACCGCCTGCTGAATGACCTGCATCAGGTGGTGACCGACGCCGAATCGCTGCTCCGCGCCACGGCTGACCAGACCAGCGCCGGGGCTTCCGAGCTGCGCGCCCGCGTCCAGACGACACTGGATCGTGCCAAATCCAGCCTGGGCGAGTTCCAGGCCGCCGCAGTCGACCGCGCGAAGGCCGCCGGCAAGGCGACCGACGACTACGTGCATGACAACCCGTGGCAATCGGTGGGCGTCGCGGCCGGTGTCGGCCTGCTGATCGGGCTGCTGCTGACGTCCCGCCGCTGAGCGGGGGGGCGGCGACGGCGCTTGCGTCGCCGTCGATCAGCCGCGTTGATCAGCCGCGTTGATCAGCCGCGTTGATCAGCCGTTGAGGGCGATCAGCGGCTGATGCCGTTCATCGACCGCTGTTGACCGGCGTGGCGCAGGGCGGTGCCAGCACCGTGGGAGCGACCGGCGTTGGCGAATCCGTCTCCCACGCCTTGGGCGCTGCCAGCCAGCGGTCCAGTTCTTCCGCAGGCATCGGCTTGGCGAACAGCCAGCCCTGACCCTCATGGCACCCCAGCGCCAGCAGGTGCTGGCGTTGTTCCTCGGTCTCGATGCCCTCGGCGACGACGCGCATGCCGAGGCTGCATCCCAGGTTCACCACCATCTGCGCGATCGTCGCGCCGGCAGCGGAGCTTTGCGCCTCGCGCACGAACGCGCGGTCGATCTTGAGCCGTTCGACGTCCAGGCGACGCAACTGGCTCAGCGATGAGAAGCCCGTCCCGAAATCGTCGATCGCGACCGAGGCGCCGGTGCCGCGGATCTCCGCGAGAACGCGCAGCACGGCGGAGACCTCTTCCATCGCCATCGACTCCGTGATTTCCAGTTCCAGCGCGGACCCGGGCACTTCGGCATCGGCCAGCGCGCGGCGCACCGTGTCGATGAAGGCCGGATGGCGGAATTGCGCCAGCGAAATGTTCACGGCGATGCGGAAGTCGGAATAGCCGGCATCGCGCAATTGGCGCACTTGGCGGCAGGCGGTCCTCAGCACGAATTCGCCGATCGGGACGATCAGTCCGGATTGCTCGGCCAGCGGGATGAACTGGTCGGGCGGCACGAACTTGCCTTCGTCGGTGCGCCAGCGCAGCAGCGCCTCGGCACCGATGACGCGTTGCGTGGCCAACTCGACCTGAGGCTGGTAGACGACGAACAGCCGGCGCTCCTCGAAGCTGGCGCGCAGGCCCTTGAGCAGCTTGAAGCGCTCACGGGCGTCGATGCCCATCTCCGGGGAGAAGTACTGCGACGCGCCGCGGTTGCCCGCCTTGGCGCGCTTGAGCGCGATCTGCGCGTCCAGCAGCAGCTCGGACCCCAGCGCGCGTGACTGGGCCAGTCGCACCAGGCCCGTCGTGGCCGACAGCTGCAGGCGCTCGCCGGCGACGGTGAAGGGATCCGCGAAGGCCGTGCCGATGCGGTGGGCGTTGACCATGTCGTCCGGCCCCAGCAGGCCGAAGGCGTTCGACGAGATGCGCGCCATCGCGGTGTTGAAGCCGAGCCGTTGAGCCAGCCGCTGCGACACCGCCTGCAGCACCTGGTCGCCGAAGCGGTGGCCGAAGGCGTCGTTGACGTCGGCGAAGTCGTCCAGGTCGATCAGCGCCAGCGTGATGCCTTCGGGCGACTTGAGGTTGTGTTCCAGCAGCTCGATGAAGCGGGTGCGGTTGGGCAGCTGCAGCAGCGGGTCGTTGTAGGCCTGGTCGGTCAGCTGCGTGTACAGCATGACGTTCTCGAAGCCGACGGCGATGTTGGAGCAGAAGGCGCGCAGCAGCTGGCGGTCGAGCTCGTCGAGTTCGCGCTGCACCTCGACCAGCGCGGCCATCGCGCGTCCGTTGGGCAGGCCGAAGAACAGCACGGTGCAGCCGTCCTCATAGAGGTTGTGACCCACCGACAGGCAGCGCGAGAGCAATTCGCGGATCTTGCCGGCCGGCACCGCGTGCAGCGGGCGGTTGATCAGCGAGCTGTACTGGCCGGCGGCCGCGATCACGCGGGCGTCGCCGGTCGTGTCGCCGCTGTTGTGGTTGGGGGCCTGCACGCAGACCAGGCCTTCGGGCAGCGTGCCCAGCAACGCGCACAACTGCGTGACCACGCCTTCGGCGAAGCGGTGCAGCCCGTGCTGGCGGCCCAGCTCGGTGCTGGCCTCCACGATCATCTCCAGGCCCTGCCGGTTCGCCTCCAGCGCACGGATCTGCCGGTACGAGCGGATCGCGGCGGTCAGCACCGTGTAGAGCCGGGTGCGGGTCAGCTCCGACTTGGTCTTGTAGTCGTTGATGTCGTAGGCCTGGACCGTCTCGATCTCCGGCGCGTAGCCCGGCTGGCCGGTGCGCAGCACGATGCGGACGGCGCGCTGGCGCAGTTCCTCGCGGATGTGGCGCACCAGCTGCAGGCCGGCGTCGTCGGACTCCATGACGACGTCCAGCAGCACGACGGCGATGTCGGGTTCGTGGCCCAGCAGCGAGCGGGCCTCGCCGGCGGACTTGGCGTGGAGGAAGGTCAGCGGCTCGCCTTCGACCAGCAGCCCCTGCATCGCGAGTTCGGTGGCCTTGTGGACGTCGGTGTCGTCGTCGACGATCAGCACCCGCCAGGGCTTGCGCGGTTCTTCGGGCTCGTCGTCGGCGTGCTCGTGGTCGTCCAGGAACTGCAGCAGGTCGTCGTCTTCGACGACGGCGGAGTGCGGCGTGTGCTGGCGATCAGGCATTGAATGGACCTTGTCAGGCCGGCGGCGCGGGGTCCGCGCAACCAAGCGTTACCGCACTTTAGCCCAAGGCCTGAAGCCGGATCGGACAAAGAACGCCCTCGTTTCCCCCGATTCAGTGATAGCTTTCGCACACAGAGGCGGTGGATATAGAGGAGAAACATGCGATGGAATCACGCGATCCCGGGCTGACGGAGCGGCTGCGGCGGGTGGCCGACCGAACGCTCGAACTGGCCCGCGTGCGGCTGGAGTTGCTGGGCGTGGAACTGCAGTCGGAACTTCTGCGGCTGTTCGGCGCGCTGACCGCCCTGCTGCTGGCCCTGCTGCTGGGCGTGGCGGCGTTGCTGATGCTCGTGTTCGCCGCGCTGCTGTGGGTGCCCGACGTGTGGCGCGCGCCGGTGGGCGCGGGATTGGGCGTTGCGTTCCTGACCGGAGCCGCCGGGTGCTGGTTCTGGGCGAAGCGGCAATTGGCGGCCGGCAAGCCGTTCGCGGCGAGCGTCGCGGAACTGGCGCGCGACCGGCGGGCGCTGGAGCCCGAGCACGACGCGGGAGACCCGGGAGCACCACGGTAATGTGGGGCGACGCGCGCCAGCGGCTGCAGCTGAGACAACTCGAACTGCAGCTGCGCAGCGCCGAGTTGCGGCTCGGTCTGCGACACGAGGTGCAGGGGCTCGAAGGCCCGATGCGGTGGGTCGAGCGGGGGCATGCCCTCTACCGGCTGGCCGGCAGCCTCCCGCGCCTGTGGCGGACCGTGGCCGCGCTGGCCGCCGCGGGCGGTCTGGCGGGGCTGATGCGGGCGTTCCGACGGCGCGAGCCAGAGGCCGCCGACCGTTCGCCGGGACGGATCGCCAGGCTGTGGGCCTGGATCAGCCTGGGATGGAAAGTCTGGCAGTGGGTGAAACCGGCGGCGCCCCCCGCCGACGATCAGCGCTGACCGCGCCTGGCGGCGGGCTTGCCGCCCAGCGCCGGCTTGCCGCCCGATGACGGCTTGCCCTGCGGGGCCGGCTTCGCTCCACCGGTCACCCGCGGCGGCAGGCCGGTGTGCTGGGTCAGGATCCGGCCCGAACGCGGCTTGTTCGGCGCGACCTTGTCGCCGGCCTGCGTCGAGTTCTTCCGGCGTGCCGATTCGTAGCCGCCGTCGGTCGCCGGCTGGAAGGTCGGGATCAGATGGTTCTTGCCGTTGCCGATCAGGTCGGCGCGGCCCATGTCCTTGAGCGCCTCGCGCAGCAGCGGCCAGTTGTTGGGATCGTGGTAGCGCAGGAAGGCCTTGTGCAGGCGACGACGGCGCTCGCCCTTGACGATGTCGACCGGCTCGCTGTCCCGGGTCACCTTCTTCAGCGGGTTCTTGCCGGAGTGGTACATCGCCGTGGCCGTCGCCATCGGGCTGGGATAGAAGGTCTGCACCTGGTCCGCGCGGAAGCCGTTGCGCTTGAGCCAGAGGGCGAGGTTCATCATGTCCTCGTCGGCCGTGCCCGGATGCGCTGCGATGAAGTAGGGGATCAGGAACTGCTTCTTGCCCGCGGCCGCGCTGGCCTGTTCGAACAGCTGCTTGAAGCGGTCGTAGGTACCGATGCCCGGCTTCATCATCTTCGAGAGCGGTCCGCCCTCGGTGTGCTCCGGCGCGATCTTCAGGTAGCCGCCCACGTGGTGGGTCACCAGTTCCTGGATGTACTCCGGCGACTCGATCGCCAGGTCGTAGCGCAGGCCGGAGCCGATCAGGATCTTCTTGACGCCGCGCAGCGCGCGGGCGCGCCGGTACAGCTTGATCAGCGGACCGTGGTCGGTGTGCAGATTGGGGCAGATGCCCGGATAGACGCAGCTCGGCTTGCGGCAGGCGGCTTCGATCTCGGGGCTCTTGCAGCCGATGTGCCACATGTTGGCCGTCGGGCCGCCGAGGTCCGAGATGATCCCGGTGAAGCCCTTGACCTTGTCGCGGATATCCTCGATCTCGCGGATGACCGAGTCCTCGCTGCGGCTCTGGATCACGCGGCCCTCGTGCTCGGTGATCGAGCAGAAGGTGCAGCCGCCGAAGCAGCCGCGCATGATGTTCACCGAGAAGCGGATCATTTCCCACGCCGGGATCTTGGTGGCGTGGTCGTGGCTGCCGTTCTCGTCGGCGTAGACCGGATGCGGGCTGCGCGCGTAGGGCAGGTCGAAGACGTGATCCATCTCGACCGTCGTCAGCGGGATCGGCGGCGGGTTCAGCCAGACGTCGCGATCGACGCCGCCCGACGAATGCCGCTGCACCAGCGCGCGCGCGTTGCCGGGATTGGTCTCCAGGTGCAGCACGCGGTTGGCGTGGGCGTAGAGGACCGGGTCGCTCTTGACCTGCTCGTAGGCCGGCAGCCGGATCACGGTGCGGTCGCGCGGCGTGACCAGCGCGCGGCCGTCGGTCTTCGACAGCGTCTGGCGGATGATCTTGATCGGCTTGATCTCGGGCATGCCCGGCTGCGGCGGAGCACCCGTCGCGGGAGTGCCCGGCGCGCCTGGCATGGCGGCCGCCTGCGCCTGTTCCTGCTGCTTCGAGCAATCGGTGCCCTGGTCGGCGGCCGCTTCCTCGGTGGTCATGTAAGGGCTCAGCAGCGCGTCGATCCGGCCGGGCGCGTCGACCTCGGTCGAATCGATCTCGAACCAGCCGTCCAGCGAGGCGTCGTCCGGCCTGCGCATGAAGGCGGTGCCGCGCACGTCGGTGATCGTCTCGATCGGCTTCTTCTGCGAGAGGCGGTGCGCGATCTCGATGATCGCGCGCTCGGCGTTGCCGTACACCAGCAGGTCGGCCTTGGAGTCCACCAGGATCGAGCGCCGGACCTTGTCCTGCCAGTAGTCGTAATGGGCGATGCGGCGCAGCGAGGCCTCGATGCCGCCGATGATCACGGGGACGTCCTTGAACGCTTCCTTGCAACGCTGCGTATAGACCAGCGTCGCGCGGTCGGGGCGCTTGCCGGCGGCGCCACCGGGCGTGTAGACGTCGTCCGAGCGGATCTTCCGGTCCGCCGTGTAATGGTTGATCATCGAATCCATGTTCCCGGCCGCCACGCCGAAGAACAGGTTGGGCTTGCCCAGGGCCCGGAACGCGTCCGGCGAGTTCCAGTCCGGCTGCGCGATGATGCCCACGCGGAAGCCCTGCGCTTCCAGCGTCCGGCCGATGACCGCCATCCCGAAGCTGGGATGGTCCACATAGGCGTCGCCGCTGACGATGATGATGTCGCAGCTGTCCCAGCCCAGTTGCGTCATTTCCTCCCGCGACATCGGCAGGAAGGGGGCGGGACCGAAGCGCTTCGCCCAGAACGGGCGGTACGAGGTCAGCGCCTTCTGGCCGGTCTTCTTCAGATCGGACAGCGGACGGGTGGGCGGGGGAGCGATGGACACGGCGGCGGCTCGGGCGTGGGCAACCGGGTATTGTCGCCGCAGCTTGGGGTTGTCCCCTGCCCGACCTGCACAAATGCAGGGCTTTCCACCGGATAAGACCTCAGTTCTGAGGATGGACAGCGTCTGTCGCCGGTGGGGCGTCACCGGTAGCGTCGCCGCCCCCTGCGTCACAGACAGGCTGGCGACCCAGCGCGCCGCGCTCAGCGGCGGTCAGGGGAGGGAAGCGGTTCGGCACGACCAGGGTCAGCGAGGACAGGTAATGCTCCAGCCGGGCCTGGCCGACCTCCATCAGGTCGAAGGCTTCCGGATCGAGGATCCAGTGGTGCAGCAGGCCGCCGATCAGCGCCATCAGCCCGATCGCGGCCTGATGCGCATCGACGTCGGGCGGCAGCTGGCCCAGGGCCCTGGCCCGCTCGAAGGCGTCGCGGTTGTGCTCGGTCCATTCCCGGTGCGCCGCCACCTTCCGGCCGCGGATCGACGCCATCTCCCCGACGAACTCGACGCGCAGGTTGGCGATCTCGAAGGCCCGGCGTGTGCGGGCATTGAATGCCGCGCAGTGCATGACGTTCATCAATCTCAGGCGCAGATCGTCCAATGGCCGGTCGGGGCCGGGCGACACCGACGGCTCGAAGTCTTCCTCCAGCGGCATGGTGGCGCGTTCCATCATCGCGTTGAAGAGCTGGACCTTGTCCTCGAAGTGCCAGTACACGGCGCCCCGGGTCACGCCGGCGGCCTGCGCGATGTCCTGCAGCGAGGTGCGGGAGACGCCGCGTTCATGGAACAACTGCTCCGCGGCGTCCAGCAGACGCGCGCGGGTTTCCTGGGCTTCCTGTTTGGTTCGACGAGCCATTGTGCGATTGTAGAAGCACATGACGGAAACATACATGCGTGAATGTATGTATATACTGCGCGTCTTCGGTCGAACCGTACCGATGCCGTACGTCGTGGTGGAAGCGCCATGGCTAGGGCCGCGGTTTGCCCTGTCCGCCCGGCGCTTGCGTCGGTCCGGCTCCTGAATCCGCGAATCTGCACTTCGAATCTGTACTGCGAGAGGAATCCCATCGTGATGTCTACCCCTCTGACGAAAGCAACGCCGGGGTCGGAGCGCCCGAGCCTGAAGGCTGGCGCGCGCATGCTCTACCTGCTGCCGCTGGTGATTTCGATCGCGGCCGTACTGGCCGCCTGCGGCAAGGACGAGAAGGCGGCCACCGCGCCGGGGGGCGGCATGCCGCCGGCCAACGTCGGCGTCGTGACGGTGGGCCAGCAGGCGGTCGCGCTGCAGACCGAACTGCCGGGCCGCGTGGAGGCGCTGCGCACCGCGCAGGTCCGCGCGCGGGTCAACGGCGTGATCCTGAAGCGCCTGTTCACCGAAGGCTCCGAAGTGAAGGCCGGCCAGGCGCTGTTCCTGATCGACCCGGCGCCTTACCAGGCCCAGCTCGACAGCGCCAACGCCAACGTGGCCAAGGCGCAGGCCAATGAAGCCCAGGCGTCGGCCCAGGCCGCGCGCAACAAGCCGCTGGCCGATGCGAAGGCGATCAGCCAGCAGGAATACATCACCTCGGTCGCGACCGCCAAGGCCGCCGCAGCCGACGTGGCCGCCGCCAAGGCGGCTGCGGTGACGGCCAAGCTGAGCCTGGACTACGCTCATGTCCATGCCCCGATCGCCGGCCGGATCGGCCGCGCGCTGGTGACCGAAGGCGCGCTGGTCGGCGCCGCGGACGCCACGCAGCTGGCGCTGATCCAGCAGGTCAGCAGCGTCTATGTGAACTTCACGCAGTCGGCCAACGAGGTGCAGGCGATGCGCCGCGCGCTGGCCGCTGGCCAGTTGCGCAGCGCGGGCAACAACGCCGCACAGGTGGAGATCGTCGGCGACGACGGCGTCGTGCTGCCGCGCACCGGCAAGCTGCTGTTCACCGACCTGACGGTCGATCCGACCTCGGGCCAGGTCACGCTGCGCGCCGAAGTGCCGAATCCCGACAGCGCGCTGCTGCCCGGCCAGTACGTCCGCGTCCGCGTGGCGCAGGCGGAACTGCCCTCGGCCATCCTGCTGCCGCAGCAGGCGGTGACGCGCGGCTCGGCTGGCGACACGGTGATGGTGGTCGGTCCCGACAACAAGCCCGCGCCGCGCAAGGTCAAGATCGGCAACGCGATCGGCAACCAGTGGGTGGTGCTCGACGGCCTGAAGACCGGCGAGAAGGTCATCGCCGACGGCTTCCAGAAGATGTTCGTCCCGGGCGCCCCGGTGAATCCGGTGCCGTTCAATCCGGCCAGCGCCGCGTCCGGCGCGGCTTCGGGCGCCGCCCCGGCCGCCTCCGCCGCGGCGAGCCGCTGAGCGCCTGACGCTCGGGAAGGATCCAAGACATGGCACGTTTCTTCATTGATCGCCCCATCTTCGCGTGGGTGATCGCCCTGTTCATCCTGGTCTTCGGCGGCGTGGCCATCACGCAGCTGCCGATCGCCCAGTACCCCACCGTCGCGCCCCCGTCGCTGTCGATCAACGTCGCCTATCCGGGCGCGTCGGCCAAGACGCTGGACGAGGCGGTGATCTCCGTCATCGAGCAGGAGCTCAACGGCGCTCCCGGCCTGGCCTACATGGAATCGGTCAGCCAGGCCAACGGCACGGGCGCCATCACGGTGACCTTCGAGTCCGGCACCAACATCGACCTGGCGCAGGTGGAAGTCCAGAACCGCCTGTCGCGCGCGACGCCCCGTCTTCCCGCCGCGGTGACGCAGCAGGGCGTGCGCGTCGACAAGGCGCGTTCCAACTTCCTGCTGTTCGTGACGCTGTCGTCCAAGGACGGCTCGATGGACCCGATCGCGCTGGGCGACTACGCGGCCCGCAACGTCGTGCCCGAGATCCAGCGGATCGCCGGCGTCGGCCAGGCGCAGCTGTTCGGCTCCGAGCAGGCGATGCGCATCTGGCTGGATCCGGCCAAGATGGAGTCGTACAAGCTCAGCCCGGCCGAGGTCAACGCCGCCATCACCGCGCAGAATGCGCTGGTGCCGGCCGGCGTGCTGGGCGACCGCCCGAACACCACCAGCCAGACCATGTCCGCGACCATCGTGGTCAAGGGTCAGCTCGAGAACAAGGAGCAGTTCGGCAACATCGTCCTGCGCGCCAACACCGACGGCTCCACCGTGAGGCTGAAGGACGTCGCGCGCATCGAGATGGGCGGCCAGAGCTACAGCACCTACGCGCGACTGAACGGCCAGCCGTCCACCGGCGTGGGCGTGCAGCTGTCGCCGTCCGGCAATGCGCTGGGCACCGCCAAGGCGGTCAAGGCGCGCATGGAAGAACTGAAGAAGTACTTCCCCGCCGGCGTCGAATACAAGGTGCCCTACGACTCGTCGAAGTTCGTGCAGATCTCCATCGCCCAGGTGGTGGAAACGCTGATCGAAGCGATCGTGCTGGTGTTCCTGGTGATGTACCTGTTCCTGCAGGACTGGCGCTACACGCTGATCCCGACGCTGGTGGTGCCGGTGGCGCTGCTGGGGACCTTCGGGATCATGCTGGCGCTGGGCTTCTCGATCAACGTGCTGACGCTGTTCGGCATGGTGCTCGCGATCGGCATCCTGGTCGACGATGCGATCGTCGTCGTCGAGAACGTCGAGCGCATCATGAGCGAGGAGGGCCTCAGCCCTCGTGAAGCGACGAAGAAGGCGATGGGCCAGATCTCCGGCGCCATCATCGGCATCACCACGGTGCTGATTGCGGTGTTCATCCCGATGGCCTTCTTCGCCGGCTCGGTGGGCAACATCTACCGCCAGTTCTCGCTGGCGATGGTGGCCTCGATGGCGCTGTCGGCGATGATGGCGCTGTCGCTGACGCCGGCGCTGTGCGCGACGCTGCTCAAGCCGGTCGACGCCGGTCACCACCACGAGAAGCGCGGCTTCTTCGGCTGGTTCAACCGCGGCTTCTCGCGCACCGCCAAGGGCTACGAAGGCTGGGTCGCCAAGCTGCTCAAGCGCAGCGGTCCGATGATGATCGCCTTCGTCGCCGTGGTCGCGGTCGTCGGCTGGCTGTACGTCCGCATGCCGACGTCCTTCCTGCCCAACGAAGACCAGGGCTACCTGATCGTCAACGTGCAGCTGCCGCCGGGCGCGACGTCCAACCGGACCGAAGCCGCGGTGGCCGCCGTCGAGCAGTTCCTGCACAAGCAGCCGGAAGTCGCCGACACCATCGGCGTCATCGGCTTCTCGTTCTCGGGTCAGGGCCAGAACGCCGCGCTGGTGTTCGTGCCGTTGAAGCCCTGGGACGAGCGCAAGGGCAAGGACCACTCGGCCTCGGCGCTGGCCGGTCGCGTCATGGGCGCGATGATGGTCGGCGTGCGGGACGCCTTCATCTTCCCGCTGTCGCCGCCGCCCATCCAGGAACTCGGCAATGCCACAGGCTTCGCGCTGCGTCTGCAGGACCGCGCCGGCCTCGGGCACGAGGCACTGCTCAACGCGCGCAACCAGCTCATGGGCATGGCGCAGAAGAGCAAGCTCATCGCGACCATCCGTCCGGACGGCCTGGAAGACGCGCCGCAGCTGCAGATCGACATCGACCGCGCCAAGGCGCAGGCGCTGGGCGTTTCCTTCGACACCATCGCCCGGGTGCTCGGCACGCAGCTGGGCTCGGCCTACGTCAACGACTTCCCGAGCACCGGCCGCATGCAGCGTGTCGTGGTGCAGGCCGACGCGGCACGCCGCTCGACGCCGGAAGACGTGCTCAAGCTCAATGTGACCAACGCGTCGGGCGCCAACGTGCCGGTCTCGGCCTTCGCGTCCAGCCGCTGGATCACCGGCCAGATGCAGGCCACCCGCTACAACGGCTATCCCGCGATGCGGCTGGCCGGCGACCCGGGTGTCGGCGTCTCGTCGGGCCAGGCGATGAAGGAACTCGAGAACATGATCTCGCAGCTCCCGCCCGGCATCGGCTTCGAGTGGACCGGGCTGTCGCGTGAGGAGCAGTTGTCGGGCTCGCAGGCGGGCATCCTGCTGGCGTTCTCGCTGCTGGCGGTCTTCCTCTGCCTGGCCGCGCTGTACGAGAGCTGGTCCATCCCGATGTCGGTGATGCTGGTGGTGCCGCTGGGCCTGCTGGGTGCGCTCGCGGGGGCGACCTTGCGCGGCATGCCCAACGACGTGTACTTCAAGGTCGGCCTGATCACCATCATCGGCCTGTCGGCGAAGAACGCGATCCTGATCATCGAGTTCGCCAAGGACCTGCAGGCGCAGGGCAAGGGCCTGGTCGAGGCGATCCTGGAGGCGGCGCACCTGCGCTTCCGCCCGATCATCATGACCTCGCTGGCCTTCATCCTGGGCGTCACGCCGCTGTTCTTCGCCAGCGGCGCGGGCTCGGCGAGCCAGCGCGCCATCGGTACCGGCGTGCTGTCGGGCATGGTCACCGCGACCTTGCTGGCGGTGATCTTCGTGCCGGTGTTCTTCCTGGTCGTGCGCCGCTTCTTCAAGGGCAGCGACCGCCAGAACAAGCTGTACGCCCACGAACTGGACGGTCCGGATCCGACCAAGGCCATCGCCGCCGCCAAGAACGCGGACGGAGTCTGAGCATGATGAAAAGCAAACTTTCCGTGATGGCCGCGGCAGCTGCGACCGTGGCGTTGCTGACCGGCTGCGTGAACCTCGCGCCCGACCACAAGCGCCCGGACGCGCCGGTGGCGCCGCAGTGGCCGCAAGGCCCGGGCGCCGAGGCGACCGACGCCAAGGCCGCGACCGAGCTGCAATGGCAGCAATTCTTCCGTGATGAACGGTTGAAGCAACTGATCGATCTGGCGCTGAAGAACAACCGCGACCTGCGCATCGCGCTGCTGAACGTCGACGTCGCGCGGGCGCAGGCCAACGTCACGGCGGCGAGCCGCTGGCCGACGGTCAACGCCGGCTTCTCCGCGTCGCGCGGACCGCAGACCACGGCCAACGGCGACAGCCGCATCGTCAACGCCTACCAGGCCGGCCTGCAGATCACCTCGTACGAGATCGACCTGTTCAGCCGCGTCAAGAACCAGAGCGCCGCGTCCTTCGCGCAGTACCTGGCGACGGGCGAGGCGGCGCGTTCCGCGCAGATCAGCCTGGTGGCCGGCGTCGCGTCGGCCTACCTCGCGGTCCAGGCCGACGAGGAGCTGCTGGCGCTCACGCGCCAGACGCTGGCGACGCGCGAGGACAGCCTCAAGCTGATGCAGCTGAAGTTCGACAACGGCGCGGCGTCCAACCTGGACCTGAACACCTCGAAGTCGTCGTACGAAGCCGCGCGCGCCACGCTGGCGCAGGCCGAGCGCACGCGTCAGCAGGACCTGAACACGCTGACGCTGCTGGTGGGGCAGGGCGTGCCGGAGTCGCTGCCGCAGTCGCGGCCGCTGAGCGACCAGACCATGGGCGCGCTGCTGGCGGGCATGCCGTCGCAGGTGCTGGTCGGCCGGCCCGACGTGGTCCAGGCCGAGCAGCAGCTGTTGGCGGCCGAGGCCAACATCGGCGTCGCGCGCGCGGCCTACTTCCCGAGCATCACGCTGACGAGCAGCGTGGGCACGGCGAGCAGCGCCCTGCGCGACCTGTTCAGCCAGAGCGCGTGGAGCATTGCGGGTTCGGCGCTGATGCCGATCTTCGACGCGGGGCGCGTGCGCAACAACGTCGAGGCCGCCAAGGCCAACCGCGAGATCGCGGTGGCCCAGTACGAGAAGGTCGTGCAGACGGCGTTCAAGGAAGTGGCGGATGCCTTGGCCGGCCGGGCCACGCTCGACGAGCAGCTGCGCGCGCAGGACGCGCAGGCGGCCGCGGAAGCGACGCGGCTGGAGCTGGTCGACCTGAGCTTCCGCAACGGCGCGGCCTCAAGCCTCGATCTGCTGGATGCGCAACGGGCGACCTTCGCCGCGCAGCAGGCGGCACTGCAGGTGCGCCTCGCGCAGCTGCAGAACCAGGTGCAGCTCTACAAGGTGCTGGGCGGCGGCCTATCGAACGGAGTCGCGGTCAGCCAGTGACCGTGGGGCCGGAATGATGCGAGGGGTTCCCGGAGGGATGCCCCTTGCGTCGTGGAGAGCCCGCGCTTGGCGAGTCGACCGACGGCGACCTGGCGATCAGCGCAAGCGCTTGATCAGGCTGGACGTATCGAAGCGGTTCCCGCCCATGTCCTGCACATCCGCATAGAACTGGTCGACCAACGCCGTCAGCGGCAAGCGGGCCCCATTGCGGCGGGCTTCGTCGAGCACCAGACCGAGGTCCTTGCGCATCCAGTCCACGGCGAAGCCGAAGTCGAACTTGTCTTCGACCATGGTCTTGCCGCGGTTGTCCATCTGCCAGCTCTGGGCGGCGCCCTTGCCGATGACATCGAGCACCAGCGCCATCGGGAGGCCGCTCTTCTGTCCGAAGGCGATGGCTTCCGACAAGCCCTGGACGATGCCGGCGATGCAGATCTGGTTCACCATCTTGGCGAGCTGTCCGGCGCCAGCGTCGCCCACGCGGGTGACTGCCTTCGCGAAGTGGATGGCGTAGGGACGGATCTTGTCGAAGACGGCTTCCTCGCCGCCGCACATGACTGTCAGCGCGCCGTTGACCGCGCCGGCCTGGCCGCCCGAGACCGGCGCATCGATGAAGTGCAGGCCGAGCTTCCGTGCTTCCGCGGCGAGTTCACGGGCGACCTCGGCGGAGGCGGTCGTGTGGTCGACGAGGACAGCACCCGGCTTCATGCCGGCGAAGGCGCCGTCGGCACCGAGCACGACCGAGCGCAGGTCGGCGTCGTTGCCGACGCAGCAGAAGACGATGTCCGCGTCCTGTGCCGCTTCACGCGGTGTCGCGGCGGATTGGCCGCCGAACTCCGAGGTCCAGGCCTGGGCCTTCGCGGGCGACCGGTTGTAGACCGAGACCTGCTGGCCGGCCTTGGCCAGATGGCCCGCCATCGGGAAGCCCATCACGCCGAGTCCCAGGAAGGACACGCGGAGGGACGGGGTCGATTCGTAGGTACGCTGACCGATGCTGCTCATGGAAGGACCTGTCGGTGGGTGGACAAACACCCGCCGATTGTGGCCCCTGCGCAGCTTCGTCCTGTGCGTGCCGCGTCACCGCGGCACCGCGCTCAGACGATGGTCAGGTGTTCCGTGCCCGACGACAAGTCGCCGCTGCGCGCCCGTTCGCTGTTGAGCTTGATCTGCAGGCGCAGGTCGTTGACGGAGTCGGCGTTGCGCAACGCGTCCTCGTAGGTCACCTTGCCCATTTCGTAGAGGTCGAACAGCGCCTGGTCGAAGGTCTGCATGCCGAGCTCGCGCGAGCGCTTCATGATTTCCTTGATCTCGCCCACCTCGCCCTTGAAGATCAGGTCGCTGATCAGCGGCGTGTTCAGCAGGATCTCGACCGCCGCGATCCGGCCCTTGCCCTCCTGGCGCGGCAGCAGCCGCTGCGACACCAGCGCCTTCAGGTTCAGCGACAGATCCATCAGCAGCTGCGCGCGACGTTCTTCCGGAAAGAAGTTGATGATCCGGTCCAGCGCCTGGTTGGCGCTGTTGGCGTGCAGCGTGGCCATGCACAGGTGACCGGTCTCGGCGAAGGCCACCGCGTGTTCCATCGTCTCGCGGTCGCGGATCTCGCCCATCAGGATCACGTCCGGCGCCTGGCGCAGCGTGTTCTTCAGCGCCTGCTCCCAGCCTTCGGTGTCGAGACCCACCTCGCGCTGGCTGACGATGCAGTTCTTGTGGGGGTGCACGAACTCGACCGGATCCTCGATCGTGATGATGTGGCCGTAGGTCGTCTGGTTGCGGTGGTCCACCATCGCCGCCAGCGAGGTGCTCTTGCCCGAACCGGTCGCGCCCACCAGGATCACCAGGCCGCGCTTGGTCTGCACCACGTCCTTCAGGATGTGCGGCAGCTCCAGCGATTCAACCGTCGGCAGCGTCTGCGGAATCGTCCGCAGCACCAGCGCCACGTGGCCCTGCTGGATGTAGGCGTTGACGCGGAACCGGCCGATGCCTTGCGGCGAGATCGCGAAGTTGCACTCCTTGGTGCGTTCGAAATCGGCCGCCTGCTTGTCGTTCATGATGGCCCGCGCCAGCTGCAGCGTGTGCTGGCCGGTCAGCGGCTGCGGCGACACCTTGGTCACCTTGCCGTCCACCTTCACCGCCGGCGGGAACTCCGCCGTCAGGAAAAGGTCGGAACCCTTGCGCGACACCATCAGGCGAAGCAGGTCGTTGATGAACTTGGTGGCCTGATCGCGTTCCATGGCGGCGTCCTGTCCTGTGTGCCGGGCACGCGGCGGTCACCCGCCCGCGCCCGATCGATCTGTCGTTGTGGTGGGGCCGGTCCGCTCAGCCGGGGAAGTTCTCGGGCATCTTGGCCTTGGCGCGTGCCTCGGCCGGCGAGATGATGTTGCGGCGGACCATGTCGGTGAGGTTCTGGTCCAGCGTCTGCATGCCCAGGTTGTTGCCGGTCTGGATCGACGAGTACATCTGCGCGACCTTGTTCTCCCGGATCAGGTTCCGGATCGCGGAGGTGCCCAGCATGATCTCGTGCGCGGCGACGCGCCCGCTGCCGTCCTTGGTCTTGCACAGGGTCTGCGAGATCACCGCCTGCAGCGATTCGGACAGCATGGCGCGGACCATGTCCTTCTCCGCCGCAGGGAAGACGTCGACGATCCGGTCGACCGTCTTCGCGGCCGACGAGGTGTGCAGCGTGCCGAAGACCAGGTGGCCCGTCTCCGCGGCGGTCAGCGCCAGGCGGATGGTTTCCAGGTCCCGCATTTCGCCGACCAGGATGCAGTCCGGGTCCTCGCGCAGCGCCGAGCGCAACGCGTTGGAGAAGCTCATCGTCTGCGGACCCACTTCGCGCTGGTTGACCAGGCACTTCTTGGATTCATGGACGAATTCGATCGGGTCCTCGACGGTCAGGATGTGTCCGTACTCGTTCTCGTTGAGGTGGTTGACCATCGCGGCCAGCGTCGTGCTCTTGCCCGAGCCCGTCGGACCGGTCACCAGCACCATGCCGCGCGGCTTCATCGCCAGCTCGGTGAACACCTTGGGGCAGTTGAGCTGCTCCAGCGTCAGGATCTTGCTCGGAATGGTCCGGAACACCGCCCCCGCGCCGCGGTTGTGGTTGAACGCGTTGACGCGGAAGCGGGCCAGGCCCTGGATCTCGAAGGAGAAGTCGACTTCCAGCGTTTCCTCGTAGGACTTGCGCTGGGCGTCGCTCATGATGTCGTAGACCATGTCGTGCACCTGACGGTGCTCGAGGGCCTCGACGTTGATGCGGCGCACGTCGCCATGGACGCGGATCATGGGGGGCAGTCCGGCGGACAAGTGAAGGTCGGAGGCCTTGTTCTTGACCGAGAATGCCAGCAGTTGGGTGATGTCCATGGGATGAGGGAAAGCTTGGTCGATTATGGCGACGATCTCCGAGAACATACAACAGCTCCATGGCCGCATTCAGAGGGCTTGCCATCAGGCGTCGCGGCCTGTCGACAGCGTCGCGCTGCTGGTGGTAACAAAGACTTTCCCGGCCTCGGATGTGAGAGAGGCCTTCGAAGCGGGCGAACGCCGCTTCGGTGAGAACTACGTCCAGGAGGGCGTGGACAAGGTCGAAGCGCTGTCCGATCTGCGCGGACAGGTCGAATGGCACTTGATCGGGCCGCTGCAGAGCAACAAGACCCGCGTCGTGGCTGAGCGTTTCGACTGGGTGCACAGCGTGGACCGTCTCAAGATCGCCCAACGTCTGGCGGAACAGCGCCCGGCCGATCTGCCGCCGCTGAACGTGTGCCTGCAGGTCAATATCAGCGGCGAGGACTCCAAGAGCGGCCTGGCGCCGGCGGAAGTGGCCGATGTCGCCCGTGCGGTCGCCGCGTTGCCGGCGCTGCGGCTGCGGGGGTTGATGGCGATCCCCGAGCCCGCCGCCACCCTGGAGGCCCAGCGCCAGCCGCACCGCGCGCTGGCCGAGTTGCTGGCGACCTTGAACCGGGACCTCGACCTGGCGCTGGACACGCTCAGCATGGGCATGAGCGCCGACATGGACGCGGCGATCCTTGAAGGCGCCACGATGGTGCGTGTCGGCTCGGCGATCTTCGGCTCGCGGACCCGACCCGCGCCCCCGTCCGGGTCGTCGCTCCCGGCGGTCTGAATGGACCCTCTGCCGCGCCCCGCCGATCTGGTGCCCGGAACTCCGGGCGACCTGTCGGCCCGGGCGCTCTGGCGCGAGGGCAGCCTGGCGGAACGGGGCTGGTTGTCCGTCGGCTGGCTGGCGACGATCGCCGCCTGCGTCCTGCTCGGGCTGGCCACGGTCCGCGAGGGATGGTCCGGCATCCCCGTCGACCTCGGCGGCGCCAACGCGTTCCTGACCTTCTATCCGCCGCTCCCCCTGTGCCTGTGGTGGACGTTGTGCTTCGGCTGGCGTTGGGGCGCCGTTCCGGCATGGCTGGCGACCTTCGTCCTGGCGCTGGATGCGGGCCTGTCGACCGCCTGGTCCGCGCTCTTCGCCTGCGCCAACCCGCTGGGGCTCGCCGTGCTCGCCCTGGGTTACCGCGCCGTCGGCGCTCCGCGCGGCCTGCGCAGCCTGAGCGCCTGGCTGTTCTTCGTCCCGCTTTGCTTCGTCGCGGCGGTGTTCAGTTCCTCGGGCGCGTTGATCTGGAATTTCAGCCACGACCTCCCCGCGCATCGCCAGTTGCCGATCTGGCAGGGCTGGTGGCTGGGCGCCTTCCTTCAGAGCGTCCTGTTCGGCGGACCGCTGATGGCGCTGACCTGGCCCCGCCTGTCGCGCTGGATCGCGGCGCGGCCGGCGCTGTTCACGCCGCCCCCCAGCGGTCGCCGCGCGATGGGACTGGGGCTGCTGTTCGCGATCGTGCTGGCCGTGCAGGGCTACGGGCTGGTCAGCCTCGGCCTGGGCTCGTTGCAACTGAGGACCGCGCTTGGCGGCCACGACTGGGCCAAGCTCGACGAAGCCTCGCGGGCCATGCTCAGCACCGCATGGGTGTTCTTCTGGGTGTTCACCTTGATCGTGCTGTTCGTCGCCCAGTTCGGGTACCAGGCGCTGTCGCGCTGGCTGCGCTCGACCGAGGCGCTGGTGACCCAGCTGGCGCGGGTGAACGCGGAACTGGAGCAGCGCTCGCGCACCGACGGTCTCACCGGACTGGCCACTCGCATGGCGACGGAAGAGGGACTGCGCGCGTTGCTGCGCACCGTGCGGCGTTACCGAACGCCGTCCGCGCTGCTGATGCTCGACATCGACCACTTCAAGCAGGTCAACGATCGCCACGGCCACGCCGCCGGCGACGCGGTGATCCGCTCGCTGGCGGAGGTGCTGAAGGCGTCCTCGCGCGACGTGGATCTGCCGGGCCGCTTCGGCGGGGAGGAGTTCGTCATCGGGCTCGCCCACACGGATCTGCCGGGTGCCCGGCGCTTCGCGGAGCGGCTGCGCGAGCGCATCGCGGCCACGACGGTGGCGATCAAGACGAAGGACGGCGGCGCGTCGTCGATCACGTACACCGTCAGCATCGGCGTCACCGTGCTGCGCGAGAACGATGCGGGCGTCGAGGACGCGCTGCGGCGCGCGGACGCGGCGATGTACCGGGCGAAGGAGGGCGGGCGCAATCGCGTCGAGGTCCTCGACGCGGAGCCCGCGGCGACGGGCAAGCCCTGACCCTGAGGAACATCGACGTCCGGAGTTGTGCCCGGAGTGGCGCCCGGAGTGGCGCCCGGAGTTACCGCCCGGGTACGCCCGTGCGATGCGGCTTCTGTGGGGGCGCTGCGCAGGAATGTGCAGGAATCATGAAACCCCGACCGGCGGCTCATTAGGGCTTCTACCGAGAGCCTGGCAAGTGGTTCGGCGGGGCCCTTTCATTCAGTTGCAAGTGCCGCGTCAGATTTCACGGGGCCTCGATCCCACCCTCGATTCCCCGAATCAAGTCCAACGATGATCGCGCCGAAGCCGAGGATCGGTGCGCACTGCCGACGCCACGAGCGCTCGAAAGCTTGTCGCGGTCCGGCCAATCAAACAACTCAATCGTTGCGAGGGAATCGATGTCGTTTCTGTCCCGCCTGCGTATCGGCCAGCGCCTGACGCTGAGCTACGCGCTGCTGATCCTGCTGCTGGTCGTGATCGGCGCCTTCGGCGCCCACAACGCCAGCCGCCTGTCCCATGACCTGAGCACGACGGCTGATTCCAGCCTGGTGAAGATCGCGCTGGCCAACGCGCTCGAGAGCGACGTCAATGTCATTGCCCGCGCCTCGCGTGACCTGCTCCTGCTCGACACCGCCAATGCCATCAAGCGCCAGAAGGCCGACATCGCCGCCGCGCTCGAGGACGGCCAGAAGCAACTGACCGAACTCGACGGCAAGGTCTCCGACGCCAAGGACAAGGAACTCGCCGCCAAGGTCCGCGAGGCCCAGACCAAGTTCGTCGACGCGGTGTCCAAGTTCCTGAAGGTGCAGCAGGACGGCAGCCCGGACGAGGCGCGCGAAGCGCTGATCAAGGACGTGCGTCCCGCGCAGAAGGATTACCAGGACACGCTGAAGAGTCTGGTGGACCTGCAGTTCGCCAACGGTCGCGAGCTTGCCGAAGGCGGTGCCAAGCTGGCCAACCAGTCGATCTTCGTCACCGGCGTTCTGGTGCTGATCGCCGTGGTCATCGGCAGCGTCGGCGGTCTGACGATCGCCCGCTCGATCGTCGTGCCGGCACGCAAGGCCAAGGACGCCGCCCAGGCGATCAGCTCCGGCGATCTGTCGCAGCACATCGAGGTGGAAGGTTCCGACGAGCTGGCCCAGATGCTGCACGCGATGCGCGACATGCAGACCGCGCTGTCCGGCGTCGTCGCCAGCGTGAGCTCCGCGGCGGGTGAAGTGGCCCAGAACTCCAACGAGATCGCCGGCAGCAACGTCGATCTGTCGGACCGCACCGCGCGTTCCGCCGAGAGCCTGCAGAACACCGCCGCGTCGGTCGAGCAGATCGCCTCCAACCTGAACGGCGCCAGCGAACTGACCCGCAAGGCCGCCAGCATCGCCACCAAGGCGCGGCAGTCGGCCTCCGCCGGCGGCACCGTGGTGAGCCAGGTCGTGTCGACGATGGAAGAGATCAGCGCGAGCTCGCGCAAGATCGGCGACATCATCGGCGTCATCGATGGCATCGCCTTCCAGACCAACATCCTGGCGCTGAACGCCGCCGTGGAAGCGGCCCGCGCCGGTGAGCACGGCAAGGGCTTCGCGGTGGTGGCGTCGGAAGTGCGCGCGCTGGCGTCGCGCTCGGCGCAGGCGGCCAAGGAGATCAAGGTGCTGATCCAGGAATCGTCCGTGAAGGTCGAGAACGGCACCGCCCTGGTCAACAACGCCGGCGCGACCATCCGCTCGGTCGTCGACGAGGTCAACAACATGGGCCAGCTGATCGAGGAGATCTCGCACTCGGCCCAGGAGCAGGCCGCCGGCGTCGGCGTCGTGAACAACGCGATGAACGAGCTGGACCGCGCCACCCAGCAGAACACCACGCTGGTGGACGAGCTGACCCGCTCGACCGACTCGCTGCGCGACAGCAGCTCGCGCCTGGTGCAGGCCGTGGGCTTCTTCAGCACCGCGCGCGCCGCCACCTGAATCCCAGTTCCTACCGGAAACCTGATTTCCTCACCCAAGACGTACGAGGTCCCAAATGAGCAAGCAACTGAACACCAAGCTGTCCCGCACCGTCACCCGCACCCTGCTGGGTCTGGCGAGCGCGCTGGTCCTGGCCGCGGGCGCCCACGCCACGCCGAAGATCGTCAAGAAGGTGCCGCCGGAATTCCCGGCCGAGGCCGCCCGCCAGTCGATCTCGCAAGGCTCGGTCCGCGCCAAGATGAACATCGAAGCCGACGGCAAGGTCTCGGGCGTCGAGATCCTGGAAGCCGAACCGCGCAAGGTCTTCGACAAGGCCGTGACGCGCGCGCTGATGGACTGGAAGTTCGAACCCAGCGGCCAGAAGGAAACCCACGAAGTCAAGCTCGTGTTCAAGAACGAGGACTGATCTCGATGCGGGCCGTCGTCGCGCGGCCTGTTCCAGGATGATGAAGGGCCGCTATGCGGCCCTTCGCGTTTCAAGCCGTGGCTGTCGGCGTGGGCATTGCGGGGACGGCCGCACGCACGACGGCGGCAATCCCCTCCAGTCGCGGACGCAGCGTCGCCAGGCGAGCCGCAAAGTGGGCTTGGTCGATCCGGTGCAACTCACCTTCGGTGCGCGCCAGCGCCGCCGCTTCATCCTCGGCGTCAGAATCCGCCCCATAGGCGCCCTGTGCCGCAGCGCGCGCCTGATCGAACTCAGTGAATCCAGGCTCCCGGTCGATGCGGGATTGGAAGGTGGCCGCCAGCGGATCTTCCTGCGCCGACATCAACATGACCACACCGGGGAAATCGCCCTCGGTCTCGGCGGCCACAAGCGCCATCGCCTCCGCCCTGAAGGTGGCGTGTCGCTCGGGGGAGTTCCAATCTCCGCCCTCGACATAGGCGCCGAAGACGGGTTTGTCGGCAATGCGGATGCGCTGGCTGTCGAGCAGGTCGGCCAGCAGCATCGACACATGCCAGCGCAGCACCATGGCTTCTTCGAGCGTTTCGTCGAAATCGGGACGACGCTCGGCGCGAGCCGCGCTCGCCCGCGCCAGACAGGCCTGGAGAAAGGCGTCCTCCGCGACCTCGTCGATCGAGGTCGCCTCCGACGCATCGCGCAGGGCCGACATGGCGGAGAGCGTCAGCGTTCCACCGTCGGCGCAGGGCCCGGCCCGATCCTCCGCGAGGGCGCGGCAACGTCTGGCGAAGTCGGCGTCCCGGGCCAGCCCGTCGAGGACTCCGATCAGGTGCGCCGACAGTTCGATGTCGGTGGCCCCGAACAGTCCCGTCGCCGCCCGTTGCCGACGGAGGCTGCCGATGAACTCCAGCACCGGCTCACCGTCCGGCAGCACGTTGACCGCGCTCGCCCGCAACGCCGGCGGCATGCGTCCCTGCGGCCAGAGGTCGCGCACGGGTGCCATGCGTTTGCGATTCGCGTCTCGGCGTGCATGCCGCAACTGCCCGACCACGCGCGGGACGGGGATCCATCCGTCAGGGGTGGCGTCACGATCGATGGTTGTACGCCGGTCCATCAAGCGGACCTCGTAGAGCGCCGGCAGGGTTGCCTCGAGTTTCGCGATGCACTCCTTGAGCGATGACGACGACATCGCGCGGGTCTTGCGCAGGCTCACGGCGAGCACATCGGCGCCGCGCAGCGGCTGCAGCGCCGTGGTCGAGAGTTGCAGCGGCGCTGCCACCTCCAGGTGCCTCACGCCCAGCCGATCCAGCAGTTCGGCCAGAGACGCTTCATCGCACAGCGGTTCGCCCTTCCAACGCAAGGTGCCGCGGTCGGAAAGGCTGTCCGGCGGCAGCAACGTGTCCAGCGCGTCCCGCGGCGGCAAGTCCGCGCCGTGCGCAAGCAGCGGTGCCGCGAGCAGCAGCCGGCATTCGGGATCGAAACTCCGGTCGGTCAGGTACTGCAGCCATCGTTCGCGACGCACGCCCTCCACGCCGTCGGCCTCGCCAACCCAGCGGGCGAGTGTGTTCAGGGCGTTTGACGCTTCGGGGCTGCGGAAGATGTCCTTCCCGTCGCTAGGGGCCGGGTTGAGCGACATGGTTTTGCGGACCATCGAGGCGATGATCCAGGCGATCGATGCACTCTCGTCGGGCGACAGGAAGAGCAGATCGCGCGAACCGTCCAGATAGGACGAGATCAGCGTCAACGCCCATTGGCGCTGCAACTCGTCCGCTTTGCTCAAGCCAGGGCAGGTCGGAATGCTCAGGATCTGCTGGCTGGCCTTCAGATCCTCCTCGCCGGGATGCATGAAATCGTCCGACAGCGGCGACTGCGAGCCGTCGGTTGTCGTGCGCATCGACGGCAGCCAGGCGAGAGAGGCCAAGGACGGCAGCGAGGGCGTCGACGGCAAGGATGAGCCGCTCGCTTCAGTATCGGCGTCCTCCCAATGGGGCCAGCGCCAGGATTGTGAATGGGCGCTGGGCGTCGGCGAGTGGCCCGCACCGCCAATGGGCACTTCCAACATGGCGCCACCGCCGGGCAGCGACAGGGACGGGGTGGGCATCGGCCCGACGGACGGCGTCACGATCGTGACCTCCGTCGTCAACTCCAGCGAGGGCAGATTGGAGGAGACGACGCTCGACTGCGACAGCAGGGAGACCTGCGGGCGCAAGGCTCGCGGCCCGAGGGCCTCGACCAGGAGGTCGCCGCCCATCGAGGGCGTGGTCCCCGGGCCGACCTCGGCGCTCCCAGCGTCGTGCGCCGAAGCGTGACGTTGCCCGGCTTCCGCGCTGGCGGCTTTCGCGTGGCCAGGACGTCTGTCCAGTTGCAGGGGCTCCGGCACCTCCCGCGCGAACTGGAGCACCGTTTCGAACTTTTCCAGCCGCTGCGCCAAGGACGCGCCGTTCTGGCATGCGGCATGGACTGCCACCAGGGCCGCGGTGGGGTCGTCCTTGATGACCCGATCGATCAGTTGGCAGAGCCGCCTGGCGCTCTCCGCGTTCTTGAACGGGGGCAAAGCGCCCGCTTCCGCGCACCAGTCGTCGATCAGCGCGCCCACGCCGGAACGCTGCAGCCGGTTCCAGGTGAGATGCGTGCAAGGCGCCTGCTCGTCCAATGGCGCGACCGAGGACAACGGGCGATCACTCGGCGCCTCGTGCAGGTGTCGACCGACGAGATACCGGACGTGACCGCGGCTGTCCCGCCCGGCGACGGCCCACTGGGCGAAGATCTCCTCGGCGGACCGTTCGCGTCCGGCGGAGGCCACCCCCGGAGCGGCCGAGTGCGGATCTTCGACCTGCGGATCTTCTGGCTCCCGGGCGGACAAGTGGGCGTCGGCGCCTGAGGATGCGGTCTGGAGATCTTTCGGCGGGGGGAACATGAGCGCTCCTGGTCTGAACACGAGCGGCGTAGTGAGCCGGCCGAGAAACGTCGTTTGACAGCCCGCGCGCCCGATCCGTCCTCGCCGAAGGCACTGGTGCTTCGGTCATCCCGTACACTCGGACCCGATGTCCCCCACCACCGCGTCCACCCCGCGCCGGCTCCTCTGGAGCCGCTGGCTGGTGCTCGCGTTGCTGAGCCTCGCCCTGCCGCTGCAGGGCGCGCTGGCGGCGACCATGAGCCTCGGCATGGCGCTGATGTCGTCGGACGCCGGCGCCGTCACGATGACGATGCCCAGCGACTGTCAGGACATGGACCACGACATGTCCGCCATGGGCGGGATGTCGCATGACAGGGCCGGCCTGAATCACGTCGGCATGACGTCGATGGACCCTGGCGCGTCGCACGACGGCGGCATGGATCACAAGTCGACCGCCGATCACCATTGCGGCATCTGCCTGCAATGCTGCATCGGCGCCGCATTGCCGATCGCCTCCCTGACGCCGGCCGCGCACGACCTGCGCGACCTCGCCCCTTCGCTCGAGGCCCATGGCGCGCCCGAGCAGTCCCCCCAGCCGCTTGAGCGGCCGCCCAAAGCCTTCCTCGACTGAACGCCGGCGCTCGTCCTGGACGAGCCGCCGTTCGAGCCGTCGTCCGTCCGCGTGTCCCCGCGGCGGACCGGTCCCGCTCCCGTTCATTCGCGAGGCAGCCATGTCTTCCCCTTCCATTCCCGCACTCGCGCTGGCGATGTGCCTGTGCGCCGCAGCAGCAACGGCAACAGCAACTGCCGCCATCGCCGCGCCGCCCGATCCCGCCGATGCGCGCCTGACCTCCGCCGCGCCTCGGCCCCAGCCGCCCGCGCCCGCGTCGAGTGCCGCGGTCGTCGATCCCGGTGTCGGCGACTGGCGCCAGGCCAACCGACGCGTCCTCGAGGCCGGCGGATGGCGCGCGCTGCTGCGTGAGCGCCGGGCCGCTTCGGCGCCGGCCGGCGGTCACCACCCTCACTGAGGAGCGGCGCATGTCCTCCACGATGAACACGGTGCGCCCGATCGCCCGGCGACTGTTGGCGCTGGCGGCTGCGACGACGCTGTCGGCCTGCGCCTCGTTCTCGCCCGAACAGGCCGCCGCGCCTGTCCAGCAGAAGAGTCGCGACTGGTTAGGCGCCGATCTGCCCATGCAGCGCTCCGATGACCAGCGCGCCGCCGCCCGGCGGCGTACGGACGCGCTGCTCGCGGCGCCCCTCGACGCACAGGGCGCTGTGCAGCTCGCGCTGCTCAACCACCGCGGTCTGCAGGCCGGGCTGTACGGCCTGGGCATGGCCGATGCCGAGCGCGTGCAGACGCTGCTCTGGCCGAATCCGGTGCTGAACATCGGCCGGCTTGTCCGAGGCGACGAACGCGAGATCGAACGCGGCCTCGAATTCAGTCTGCTCAGCCTGCTGGGTCGCGGCGCCCGGCAGGAGGCCGGCGTCCGTGGGCTCGAACGGGAGCAGGCGCGCGTCGCGCAGTTGCTGCTCGACGTCGCCGGGCAGACTCGCCGGCGCTGGATCCAGGCGGTCGCGTCGCAGGAGCAGTTGCTGCATGCGCAGACGGTGCTCGAATCGGCGTCCGCCGGCGCCGAGCTCGCGCTGCGGATGCGGCAGGCCGGCAACGTCAGCGCGCTGCGTCTGGCGCGCGAGCGGGCGGTGCTCGCCGAAGCGCAGCTCGCGGTCGAGCAGGCGCAGTGGCAGGCCGTCGGCGACCGCGAGGCGCTGGTCCGCGCGATCGGGCTCTGGGGCGAGGACCTGGCCGCGCTGAAGCTGCCGGAGCGCCTGCCGGACGTGCCCGCCGATTTCCGCACCGCGGACGACGTCGAGCGCCAGGCGGTCGCGCAGCGGCTCGACATCCTCGCCGCGAAGCGCGAGTCGGAGCAGCTCGCCGCGCAACTGGGCCTCACGCGCAGCACCGGTCGCATCAACGTGCTCGAACTCGGTCTGCAGCGCAACAGCAGCAACGAGGCGCCGACGCAACGCGGTGTCGAGCTCAGCGTCGAACTGCCATTGTTCGACTGGGGCCAGGCGCGTGTGGCGGGTGCGAGGGAGGCTTACGGGCAGGCGCTCGAACGCACGGCGCAGATCGCCGTCGATGCACGGTCGGACGTGCGAATCGCCCGCGCCCGTGCCGAAGCCGCGTGGCGCATCGCCCGGCGCCATCACGACGAGGTGCTGCCGCTGGCCAGGCAAGTCTCCGAGGAGACCCTGATGCGCTACAACGGCATGCTTGTCGGCGTCATGGAGCTGCTCGCCGACGCCCGCGCGCAGGCCCGCGCCGTGTCCGCGGCGCTGGCTGCGCAGCGTGACTTCTGGCTGGCGGAGTCCACCCTGTCGCAGAGCCTGCTCGGACCCGTGCGCGACGGCGCTGTCGCCGCCTCCTCCTCTTCGTCATCGACCGCCGCCGCTGAAGCCGGCGGCAACGCCGCGCATTGAACGCGCGGCCTCGAAAGGACCTTCCGATGATTTCCCGACGAAACCTGTTTGCCCGGGCGGCCGCGGGCGCGGCGCTCGGTGCCGCCGGCGCAGTGAACGCGAGCGGCGTCTCGCGCGTCGCCCTCGCGGCGCTGCCCGAACCCGCGCAGCGCGACAACGCCGACACGGCGCCGCCGCTCACGCCGCCCAACGGTCGCCCGTACAACCCCGTCGTCACGCTGAACGGATGGACCCTGCCATGGCGCCAGCGCAACGGCGTCAAGGAGTTCCACCTCGTCGCCGAGCCGGTGCTGCGCGAGCTCGCCCCCGGCACCACGGCCCATCTGTGGGGCTACAACGGGCAGTCTCCCGGCCCGACGATCGAGGTCGTCGAGGGCGACCGCGTCCGCATCTACGTCACCAACAAGCTGCCTGAACACACCAGCGTGCATTGGCACGGTCAGCGGCTGCCCAACGGCATGGACGGCGTGTCCGGCCTGACGCAGCCGGCGATCAAGCCCGGCGAGACTTTCGTCTACGAGTTCGTCGCGCGGCGTCCGGGCACCTTCATGTATCACCCGCATGCCGACGAGATGACGCAGATGGCGATGGGGATGATGGGCTTCTGGGTCACGCATCCCAAGGCCAGTCATCCGCAGATCGCGACGGTGCAGCGCGACTTCTGCTTCCTGCTGTCGAGCTACGACATCGACCCCGGCAGCTACACGCCACGCACGATGACGATGACCGACTTCAACCTGTGGACCTGGAACAGCCGCGTGTTCCCCGGCATCGCCCCGCTCAACGTGCGCCAGGGCGATCGCGTGCGAATCCGCGTCGGCAACTTGACGATGACCAACCACCCGATCCACCTGCACGGGCACGAGTTCGAGGTCACCGGCACCGACGGCGGCCCCGTGCCGAAGACGGCGCGCTGGCCGGAGGTCACCACCGACGTCGCGGTCGGTCAGATGCGGCAGATCGAGTTCCTCGCCGACGAGCCCGGCGACTGGGCGATCCACTGCCACAAGAGCCACCACACGATGAACGCGATGGGGCATCAGGTCGACACACTGATCGGCGTGGATCACCGCGGGCTCGCGGCGCGCATCAACAAGGTCATCCCCGACTACATGGCGATGGGCGAGCGCGGCATGGCCGACATGGCCGAGATGGAGATGCCGCTGCCGGAGAACACCGTGCCGATGATGAGCGGACGGGGGCCGCACGGCGCGCTCGAGATGGGCGGCATGTTCAGCGTCCTCAAGGTGCGCAAGGACCAGAAGCCCGGCGACTACGGGGATCCGGGCTGGTACGCCGCTCCGGCGGGCAGCATCGCCCGACCGGTGGCGGCGCCCGCCGGCGCGCCGGCCGCGCCGGTGGTCAGGCCCGCGCCGGCGCCGGTGTCACCCGCCGTTGAACCGCTGCGCGTCCGCAAGCCCGATGGGCACGGGCATCAAGGGCATTGAGTCCCGACGACCTTCATTCACGAATCCAGAAAGTCAGCACCATGAACCGCATCCACACCGCTTCCTTCGTCCTTGTCGTCGCCTTGGCCGTCGCCGTGGGCGTCGCGGCCCTGCCGGCGCGCGCGCAGGAGCATTCGCATGAAGGGCACGACCAGCAGACAGGGGCCACCGATGCCGCGGCGCCGTCCTCCCAGGACTGGATCGCGGCGGAGGTCCGCCGCGTCGACATCCCGCAGCAGAAGCTCACGCTCAAGCACGGGGACATCCGCCACCTCGACATGCCGGGCATGACGATGCCGTTCAAGCTGGCGCCGGGTGTGGTGAGTGCGGCGCAGCTCACCGCGATCAAGGCCGGCGACAAGGTGGAGGTCCGGATCGAATCGCGGGACGGCGCACCGACCATCGTCGAACTGCGTCCTGCGCCGGCGCGGAACTGAGCTCCGGATCGCGGACAATCGCGCCATGGCGATTCAATGGTTTCCCGGGCACATGCACAAGACCCGGGGCGCGATCCGCGAGCGCATGAAAAGCGGGATCGACGTGGTCATCGAGATGCTCGATGCCCGCGTGCCCGCGAGCAGCGCCAATCCGCTGATCGCGCAACTGACGCAGGGCCGCCCGGCGCTGAAGCTGATCAACAAGCAGGATCTGGCGGACCCGGCGCGCACGGCGGAGTGGCTGGCGTTCTATCGCGCGCAGCCGAACACCCATGCGGTCGCGATCCACCAGGGGCAGCCCGGCCTGGCGAAGCTGATGGCGGCCGAGTGCCGCGCGCTGGCGCCGCACCGCGGCGGTCTGGACAAGCCGCTGCGTGTGCTGATCTGCGGCATCCCGAACGTCGGGAAGTCGACGCTGATCAATACGATCGTCGGCAAGCGCGCCGCCGCTACCGGCGACGAGCCCGGCATCACCAAGATGGAGCAGAAGATCCTGCTCGACAAGGGTGTCTATCTGTTCGACACCCCGGGCATGCTGTGGCCCAAGATCCGCGTGCCGGAAGCGGGCATCAACCTGGCCGCCAGCGGCGCGGTCGGTCGCAACGCCTTCGAGGAGGAAGTGGTCGCGCTGGACCTGCTCGGTTACTTGCGTCTGCACTATCCGCAGTCGCTCAAGACCCGCTACCAGCTCGAACCCGACGCGGCGCTGCTCGACGGCGAGGTGCTGCAACTCATCGGCAAGCGCCGCGGCGCGGTGCTGTCGGGCGGGCGCATCAACATGCAGAAGGCCGCGGAGGTGCTGCTGTACGACCTCCGCCAGGGTCAACTCGGCCGCATCACGCTGGAGACGCCGGCGGAATTCGACGAGTGGACCGCCGCCGCGGACGCCGCGGAAGCCGCCCGGATCGCCGAGAAGGAAGCCCGCGCCGTCGCCGCCAAGCGCGGCACGCGGGATGCGCAGCAGGCGTATGCGGCGCACGACGATGAGGACGAGGACCTCGACGAAGAAGACGACGAGGGCGAGGGCGAGGGCGACGACGCCCGTCAGTGAACCTGCAGCATCTGCAGCGCCGGCAACTGCCAACCGAAGTACAGCGCCGCCAGGCGCAAGGCGGCGACGCCCACCATGCCGATGACGAAGGCCCAGCGCATCGGGACGCCCATCGCCTTGAGCAGGAAATACAACGCGATGCCGCCGATCGCGGCGGTCGCGTAAATGTCCTTGCGCAGCAACAGCGGTGCCTGGCCGCTCAGCACGTCGCGCAGCACGCCGCCGCCGCACGCGGTCAGGGTGCCCATCAGCAGCGCGGGCATCGGCTGCACACCGTGCTCCTCGGCGATCTCGGTGCCGCACAGCGCGAACAGCGCCAGCCCCAGCGCGTCGGCGACCCTCAGGATGCCGATGGCGTGCTCGGGGAACGGGCCGGCCAGGAGCGCCGCCAGCGCGCTGGCGATGATCACCAGCAGGTAACGCGTGTCCTTCATCCAGAACACCGGATGCCGGTTCAGCAGCAGATCGCGCAGCGTGCCGCCGCCCACCGCCGTCATCGCGGCGATCACGAGCAGGCCGAACAGGTCCAGGCCCGCCTGCATCGCGGCCAGCGCGCCGCTGACGGCGAACACCGCCACGCCCAACAAGTCGAACCAGTAGATCATCGGCATAGGGCGCGAAGTTTAGGGCGCGCGCCGCCCCTTGAAATCGGTTCCGGCCGTGCCCATCTACCGCCGCGATAATCCAGGCCCCATCGGGATCGGACCCTTCCGCCCCCCGTTGGTCTCCCATTCGCATCACCGCTCTCACGAACGATGGACAAGCAAACCCATTCCTTCCAGGCCGAAGTCAAGCAGATCCTGCATCTGGTGACGCACTCGCTCTACTCGAACAAGGAGATCTTCCTGCGCGAGCTGGTCAGCAACGCCTCCGACGCCTGCGACAAGCTGCGCTTCGAGGCGCTCGACCATCCGCAGCTGCTCGAGGACCAGCCGACGCTGGAAGTCCGGGTGTCCTTCGACACCGAGGCCCGCACCGTCACCATCAGCGACACCGGCATCGGCCTGTCCGCGGAGGAGGCCATCGCCCATCTCGGCACGATCGCCAAGAGCGGCACGCGCGAGTTCATGGCCAAGCTCGAAGGCGACCAGAAGAAGGACGCGAACCTGATCGGCCAGTTCGGCGTCGGGTTCTACTCCGGCTTCATCGTCGCCGACCGCATCACCGTCGAATCGCGTCGCGCCGGCCTGCCGGCCGATCAGGGCGTGCGCTGGAGCTCCGAAGGCACCGGCGACTTCGAGGTGGAGACCCTCACCAAGCCCGGCCGCGGCACCGACGTGATCCTGCACCTGCGCGAGGGCGAGGAGGAGTTCCTCAAGACCTGGCGCCTGAAGTCGACGATCGCCAAGTATTCGGACCACATCTCGCTGCCCATCCTGATGCGCAAGGAAGAGTGGGACGCCGACAACGCCACGCAGGTGCTGAAGGACGAGTGGGAGCCGGTGAACAAGGCCTCCGCGCTGTGGACACGCGCCAAGAGCGATGTCACGCAGGCCGAGTACGACGCCTTCTACCAGCAGATCAGCTACGACACCGAAGCGCCGCTCGCGTTCACGCACAACCGCGTCGAGGGTCGCAGCGAGTACACCCAGCTGCTCTACATCCCCGCCAAGGCGCCCTTCGACCTGTGGAACCGCGACAAGCGCGGCGGTGTGAAGCTGTACGTCAAGCGTGTGTTCATCATGGACGACGCCGAGGCGCTGATGCCGGTGTACCTGCGCTTCGTGAAGGGCGTGATTGACTCGGCCGACCTGCCGCTGAACGTCAGCCGCGAACTGCTGCAGGAAAGCCGCGACGTGAAGGCGATCCGCGAGGGCTCGACCAAGCGCGTGCTCTCGATGCTGGAGTCTCTGGCCAACAGCGAGGACGCCGGCGAACGCGACAAGTACGCGCGTTTCTGGACCGACTTCGGCCAGGTGCTCAAGGAAGGCGTCGGCGAGGACCATGCGAACCAGGAACGCCTGGTCAAGCTGCTGCGCTTCGCGTCGACGCACGCCGACGAGAACGTCTCGTTGGCCGACTACGTGTCGCGGATGAAGGAAGGCCAGGAGGCCATCTTCTACATCACCGCCGACAGCCTGGGCGCCGCGAAGAACAGCCCGCAGCTGGAGATCTTCCGCAAGAAGGGCATCGAGGTGCTGCTGCTGACCGAGCGCGTCGACGAGTGGATGCTGTCGCACCTGCACGAGTTCGAGGGCAAGGGCCTGCAATCCGTCGCGAAGGGTGCGGTCGACCTCGGCCAGCTCCAGGACGAGGAAGAGAAGAAGAAGGCCGAGGAAGCCGCCGAGCAGTTCAAGCCGGTGCTGGACCGTTTGAAGATCGCGCTGGAAGGCCGCGCCAAGGATGTCCGCGTGACCACGCGGCTGGTGGACTCGCCGGCCTGCATCGTGGTCGAGGAGCACGACATCAGCGGCCACCTGGCCCGCATGCTGAAACAGGCCGGCCAGGCCGCGCCGGTGTCGCAGCCGACGCTGGAAATCAATCCCGACCACGCGCTGGTGAAGAAGCTGGGCGCGATCCAGAGCGATGAGGCCGGCGATGCGCGTTTCGGCGACCTGGCGCAGGTGCTCTTCGACCAGGCGTTGCTGGCCGAAGGCGGTGTGCTGGAGGACCCTGCGGCGTACGTGAAGCGAGTGAATGCCTTGCTGCTGGGTTGAGGCCTGAGGACCTGAGGACCTGAGGACCGGCGCCGCCGGGCTCAGGCCGGCAGCGCGACTTCCCGGCGCGAGGTGGTCCAGCCGCTGATCGACATCTCCGTCGGACGCGCGCTGTCCTCGGCCACCCAGCGCGGCGACAGGTCGAGCTGTCCCGCCGGCACGACGGACGCCATCGCTTCAGACAGCTTCGCGCCGGCCAGCAACCACCGCTGCGGGGGGGCTTCGGGGCTTTTCGGCGCCAGGCTTCCGGCGTGCATGCCGGTTTCCGGGGGCGGTCCGGCATCGGACGTCGCCTTGGGCTCAGGCTCGAGATGACCCAGCCCCCTGTCACCGTCCGGCACCAGTCGCCAGCGTTGCGGTGTGCTCGTGCCCCGGGCCATTGCCGCGATGAGCGAGGCCGACAGGCGCGCGAGCTGCCATCGGCCGTCCGGCACCCGGAATCGCAGCAAGGCCTCGTCGTCGCCGGTCGGTGCGGTGCCGATGACGCCGTTGTCGAACGCGAAGACGTCCGGCACGCGCATCTCGGCCCATCCCCCGACGTCGCCGATCCGCAGGTCTGTGCCATCGCGGGCGACCTCGAGCTTGGACCCGAACAGCGTGAGCATCGGCAGGCGCAAGGACCGGTCCATCTCCGGCCATGCGAGGTGGCGTTTTCCTCCCTGGCCGGTCACTTTCACCGTCGTCGTCCATTCGTCGTCGAAGGGAATGTCCGTGGCGGGATCGAGCGCACGGCGGATCCGGAGCAACTGACCGGTGTCGGCGCGATGGATCACCAGGTCCCGACCTTCGTAGAACACCTCGGCGGACGGTGTCGCGTCCTCGTCGAGATCCACGCGGCGTGGCGCGCCGTCGAACTCGTCGAGGATCACGACCTCGGGGAGGCCCAGGGGGGCGATCCCATCCAGGTCCACCTCGCGACCGTTGCTCTGGATCAGCAGCCATTTCGGTGCAGTCCGGCCGGCCAGGAACTGACGGCGCAGCCGGTCGAATTCGGCATCGTCGCCGACGCGGAAGGGGGTGGTGTCGCTGTCGTTCAACTCCAGGCCCAGGCTACCGTCCTCGTCCAGCCGGAAAACGGTGCCGCCCCAGCTCGTCGCCAGGAAGGAGTCCCGTTCCATGCGGAAATTGCGGTAGCTGCTGCCGCCGGGAATCAGGCGGTCGGCCCACCATTCGAGGAGGCCCAGCGAGAAGGTTTCCGGCGCGAGCGGCGACGGGCGATTCGCCAGCTCCCCGAGCTCCGCTTCGTTCAGCGATTCGGTATTCCCGAGGTAGAGCCAGTAGTCGTTGCTGGAGCCGTCGGTCGGGAAGTAGCCATAGGGGCCGGCAACGGCCTTGCGCCGCTCATGCACGCGCCGGAGACGGAACAGTTCTTCCTGGCCGTTGACCGGGTTCTGGTAGAGGTACACCCCGCCGATGACTGGCGCCCGGTCGTTCCAGCGCCAGGCGTGGTAGGCGCCGGGATCGAGCACCGGAGGACCGTCCGGCTCGTTCGACAGGCGCGGTCGCAGCTTCGGGCCCAGATCGGCCTCGCTGCCGAGGTAGGCCCAATACGGGTTGCCCGTGAGCGCGGCGGGATCCCGCGTCAGTTGCAGCAGGTTGGTGTCGACCTGCCGCATCAGCGCATAGTGGCCGGCGCCCTGGCCGTCGACGAAGCGCACGACGTCGCCCGCGCGGACCGTGTCGCGGCCCGCGACCTTGACGCTGCCGGCCGGCGGCAACAGCCGGTGCAGGACAGCGAACAGCTGCCGGTTCAAGGAGGGGTCCGAATGCAGCGCCATCGCCGCCAACCCGGATCGTCTGCCGAGTTCACGCAGGCGGATCAGGCGGTCGCGCAAGGCTTCCGCGGCGGTTTCCCGCAGGCTGACCTCCATGGGCGTGTCCGGCACTGCATGACGCGCATACCAGGTGTCCAGCCGCAATCCCTGGGTGGCGGCCTGGTCGCGCCACAAGCGCAGGGTGGCGTCGTCGATGATCTCGCCCTCCGGTGTGGACTGGACGCAGCCCAGGGTGGGGCTGGGACGCCAGACGGCCGGCGCCGCGCCCGCGCCGGATTTGACCGGCGGGACGGGCATCGGTGCCGCGCCCGCGGGCGGGCGCGAGAACGTCAGGCCGGCCCGGCGCACCTGCTCGATCAGCAGCCGCGGCACTGTCGGGACCGGTCGGTCGCGCTGGCGGGCATCGGCACGCGCTTCGGCCAGGCGCGTCAGCACTTCCTGCAGCGGGATGTCGGACGCTCCGAGGGGTTGCACCTGGCCCAGCCGCCGGAAGACGGCCGCGTCGCGATCCAGCCGGTCGCTGAGATCGTGCATGAACAGCCGCAGGGACGGCACTTGCACGTCATAGAAGTCTTTCGGCCCCCAGCGGTCGGTGGCCCGTGAGGTCGGCGACGTCGATGCGGCATCGATGCGGATGTCCACGCCGGCGTCCCGCAATTCGTGCGCCAGCGCCACCGAGGCGTCGGGGGTGTCGCCCAACCTGATCCACTCCGAGCCGCCATGAGCAGACAGATGCTTGTCCAGCAGTTGCTGGAGCCGCTGCAGCAATCCAGCCAGACGGCTGCGTTCGTGCAAGGTGAGCGGCGGCCGCTCCGGGAGCAGATCGGACCAGTGGCCGTAGGCGTCGCTCGCCTGCGCATGTTGCAGCATCAGCCATTGCCGGGCCCGTGCGACCTCGACGGCGGGGATCTCCCGCGCCTGGAGGGGCTGCTGGCCCGGGATGCCCCGGGCCGCATCGTCCAGCACCGTTGCGTACTGGCGCCAGCTGACGAGGCCGGCCTGCGACAGGTCATGCGCGAGGGTGGGATCGCTGTCGACATGAACGGATGAACTGCCCGGCGCCAGCTGCACCAGTCGGTCCAGCCGTTCCCAGAGCGCCAGCCACAGCGTGCCCTCGGTCGGTCGGGCGCTCCCGGCGCCCTGGTAGTAGAAGTCGACGGTGTCCACGGGCATCGGTGGCCCGCCTTCGGGTCCTGCCAGATCGACGCCGGCCGCCAGGACCTCGGTCATGAAGCGGAACAGTTCCGCCGACGTCCAGGCCGGGTGCTCGCGCAGCCATTGCATCAGCGCCCGCTCGCCGGCACCGGTCATCGCGAGGCGATCGCGCACGAGGCGCCGCTCCACCTCCGAATACGTGAAGCTGACCGGGGCGAAATGGCGGCCGCCGTCGTAAAGGACGGTCGGCCGTCGCCGCTCGTCGAGGCTGACCTCGCCGCCGTTGAGCGCGTAGCGCTTCCAGGTGGGCGGACTATCAGCGGCACGGGGGGAATCCAGCAGGAACAGGTGGCGGGCGCCGTAGAGGATGGACGCGCCCGTGGCGGGATCGAGGAGGCCGGACAGGACTTCGCCGCTGTCCAGCACGCTCGACAGTTGAACCGGCTGCCGCTGCTCGCCGGCGGCCGTCGGACGGAACAACGAGGCCGCGGCGCCGGATCCACCGTCGACGGAGGGAGAGAGCAGGCGCACCGCTTCGGACAAGGCGGTGGCAGGTCGCAGGGATTCGGTCCAGTGCGTCAGCGTCAGCACCAGCGAGGCCGCCTGTCGCGCCATGTCCAGCACCAGCCGGACGCCGGGGACCAGCGGATCCGCGATCTGGACGACGGCGTCATGCAACGCCTCGAAACGGATCTCCTGCCCCGCGATGCTCACGCCCGCCGCGCCGCGATCGAGAAAGGTCACGGGTCTGCCGCCGTTGAGGAGGCCGCCCTTGAGCATCAAGGTCCAGGTTTCCCTCACGGTGCCGGAGGGCAGGATGCTCACCGGGTTGCGCACCATCCCGTCGGGAGGGATCGAGAACGTGTAGGCCCCGCCGCCGCCCAGGAGCCGGATCCACACCTTCGATTGATCCAAGGGGAGGAAGCGACGCTTGTCAGGCAGACGTCCGTCGTTGAAGACGAAAGCCTCGGTGTCGGTGCTCGATCGCGCGGGCAGGGCCAGTGTCCTCGGCTGGTCGTCCAGCACGACCTTGAGCCACGTCGGCTTCTGGTCGACGTGCCACAGGTCCGCCGATTTCGCGAAACTGCTGGAGGTCACGTAGTCAGCGGCGAAGTCGGCGGCGCTGTTCCGCTGCATCCGCTCGATCAGGTCGTCGTGCAGCAGCGAAAAGTCCCCGCCGATCCGCGACGTCGAATAGGCCTCGAAATGCAGGGCCACGTTTGGCGCGGTCATCAGCCCCAGGACCAGCGCGGGGTCGCGCAGGGGGCGCGGCAGCGACACCTGGGGGATCGCCGGACGGCCCCGGTGACGCATGAGGGTCCAGAGGTCCAGCTTCTTGCCCTCCAGGCTGTGACGGTACTGATCGCCCGCGCCGTCGTTGATCCAGTAGTCGTGCAGCCGATTGCTGCCGACCTGCCAGTAGAGCTGGTTCTTGTGCAGGACCGAATCGCCGACAGTGGCGTCCGCGAAGGTCACCGTGCCGTTCACGAAATCGATGCGTTTCATGGGCGCCCATCCGTTGACCAGGAGCGCGCGGTGCTCCGGATGGGCGGGGTCCATGCTCACCCGCCGCAGGGGTTCGTCGTAGCCGAGATTGATCTGCCGCAACGGGCTGATGTTGTGATCGATCCGGTTGATCTCGCCTTGCACTTCGCGTGCCAGGGCGGCAATGCCGATGGACAGGCCCGCCAGCGGCACGGCGAGACCTTCTGCGGCAGCGGCGAGCATCGCCGCGCCGGCCAGGTCCGCAACGGCGGCGAGGCCCACCAGCGCCAGTCCGGCCGCGTCCAGTCCGACCTGGACCGCGGCCTGGGACACGTCGGCCCGGCTCCCGTCGCGCAGCGCGTCGATGAGCCGCGCGACATCGGTGGCGATCGATCCCGCCTGCGCCATGCGGCTCACGGTCGTCAGCGCGCTCGACAAGGTACCGGTGCTTTCCACCAGACTGGCCATGGTGCCGGCACCTTTACGGGCGACGGCAGCGCGCAGCGTGGCGGCCAACGCCGCCGCGTCCGCCCCCGCCTGGAAGCCGCCCTGGGTGAGGCCCAGGTACCAGAGCGCTTCCTGATACTTGTCGCCGCCCGGCGTGACGCCGGCCAGGTCCGACAGCAGGAGCGCCATCAGGCCGAGGTTGAGCAGGTCGACGCGCGCCGTGGACGCGCCGACGTCGATGCGCTCCTCCCGGAAGTGGTCGATTCCCTCCCGGATCAGCGACATCCCCGCGCGCAGCGCGAGGAGATCGGCGGGAGCGACGATGTCCCGGGTCAGCACCTTGTCCGTGTCCAGCCGCATGTAGCTCAGGACGGCTCCTCCGCCGTCCCGGAATGCCAGGTGAGGGATCAGATGCGCGCCGGGCGGGCGATGCTGGTCGACCAGTTGGCGGAATCGCTGGCGCAGGCGGCCGCGGTCCCAGGCGTCCGAGAAAGCCAGTGCCCACGAGCGCGAGCCGGGGGCGGGGCTTCGACCTGCGCCCAGGATGCCGCAGCAGCCGGCGGGCAGGTCGTATCCCTCGTTGCCGTTGGGAAACTTGTCGCGGACCGACGTGGCGCCGGTGACGGGATCGCATCGAAAGATCCAGGTCGTCCCGGCGGCGCCCCGACGCAACGACGCGTCCTCGTGCTGTTGGGTGGCCTTGATCAGGTGGCCCCCATGCGTTTCGACGATCAGCGTCTGTGCGTAGAGGGTGGTCTCCATGCCCACCGCCCCCAGGTTGCGAGCGGCAACGGCGAACTCCCGGCCGAAGCTGCGTTGCACGACCGGGGTCTCGAGCGCGCAACTGAGCAGGCTGATGCGTTCCAGCTTCGGGAGCGGCGACCGTCGCAGACGTGGGATCAGGCGCTGCAGTTCGTCGGCCAGGCCGCGCGCGGTCCTGCCGCTGAGCAGGCGTTCACGGGTCGTCAGGCTGGTGTGACCGTGACCGGAGACGATCAGCTTGATCCGGGCCTCCGCCGAGGCGTTGTCCAGCAGGGACTGCCCGCGGATCACCCGGAACTCTCCCTTGGGGTGGGCCTGAATCCAGACGACTTCGTCCGGGTGGCTCCTGGCCAGCGACCGTCCGACGTGATGCATGACCGTGTCGTCCTCCATCTGGACGTACAGGCGCAACCGATCGCTGCGGGCGTTCGCGGCCGTATCGCGGGGACTGCCCCGGCCCGGCATCCGCCAGTCGGTCAGCGGGTCGTCGCTGGGACGAACGGCGCCGTCGAGGCCATGGATCTCGCGCACGACCGCGACGGCATCCGCATCGACAATCCACCTGTCGTCGGGTTGCCGCCGCACCACGACCTGCTTTCCGACCAGGAATTCCTCATCGGTCAGCGTGATCTCGCCGGGCAGCATCGAGCGCGACAGGGGCGCTTCATCCATCAACACCGCCACGCTGAAGGTGTCCAGGAGCGCGAGGCCTGCGTCCTGCTGGCGGCTTCGCTCCGCGTCCGATGTCGACACGGGGCCAGGCAGGTGCAGGGTGAGGGGCGGCGATCCTCCGCTCGACGTCAGGGTCACGGTGCCCGTCTGCCGATCGAGGTGCTGTTGCACCGTCGGCATCAACGAGTGGAGCAACGGCAGGGGCGTCGCCGCCTCCTGAGGCGCGACGCTCGCGGGGAGTTCGTTGTCCGGTCGCTTGGACACCGCGGGCGCAAATCCGATCAGCTGCACGAAGGGCGTCGGGTCGTCGGTTCGCAGCAGGGCACCGCCGGCCGGACGCCAGGCCGCGATCCCGCGCTCCGCTCTCGACAGGAAGGTCGGCGGGCCGGCGACGCCCAGTTCGGACAATCGCCGTTGCGTCAACCAGAGGTCCCGCGTCGCGGCGAGATGTCCCTGCGCCGAGGCGTCCCTACGCGCCGCGAGGCGCTCGAGCCGGTCGAGGTCGAACAGCAGCGGCTTGCCGGCGAGTCCGGACTCCAGCGTATAGGCGGCCTGACGCGCCACGCCGACATGGTGGGCGAGGGACGCGGGCGTCGACGAGTGGTTGAGCAGGCGCTCCGCGTGGTACGCCGCCGCCAGCAGGCCTTCCACAAGCAGCGCGCTGCCGCGGTGCACGGTCACTTTTTCTTTGCGGAGGAACGCGGGGGCCGCCTCGACGCCGTTGTCGCTGAGATCGCCGATGCCCCAGGGGCGCAGCAGAACGGCGGCGGTCAAATGCTGCGGCTCCAGGATGACCTGGCGGATCGTGTCCCGGCGGCCGCCGTCTCCGGCGACACCGGCGTAGTCGCCGTCGAGCACGGCCGACACCCACCGTCCGGCGTATCGATCCAGGAATGCTTCGTCGGCCTCGTCGAGGAAAGCATCTTTCAACTGCCGCGTCAGGTGCGCGACGACGTCTTTGCGCACCTGTGCTCGCTGCTCGGCCGTCACCTGCGGGGTATCAGTCGCCAGGGAGCGCATCGCCGCGTGCACTGCGTAAAGGATGACGCGCAGCCGGCCCTCCTCGGCGTGAACGCGCCCGGCATCGATGTCGTGACGGAGGTTGAGGAAAGACCGGATGCGCGACGGCATCGCCGTCGTGGTCGCGGTGCGGACCTGCGCGGCCGCATTCGACGTCGAGGGGCCGTCGTGCGTCGCGTCCGGCAGGGCGGGCGTCGGCAACACGACGTGCAGGTCGTGGCCGGGGGGTGAGTCGGGCATGGTGCGGCTCCAGGGCGAAGGGAGCAGCGTCAGTCATGCCGTCATCTGTCGGCGGGAGCCGTAGCGGGCTGGCCAACACGGTGAAACCGGCGGCGCAAACTGGCTTGGATACGGGGATGGACCCCGAAGCCGGTCACCGCTGCGCAGCGCGTCCGACCCCGCGCAGGGCGCGCACGGATCAGCCGTGCCAGCCGTCGACGGGCCGGGCCTGCGTCTGCATCGCGTCCAATTGCTCCCGCAGTTTCACGACCTGGTCGCTCCAGTAGTTGGGCGTGCCGAACCAGGGGAAGGCCGCCGGGAAGGCCGGATCCTCCCAGCGACGCGCCAGCCAGGCGCTGTGATGGATCATCCGTTGCGTGCGGAGCGCCTCGACCAGCTTCAACTCGCGCCAGTCGAATTCGCGCACGCTCTCGTAGCCGTCGAGCAGCGCGTCGAGCTGGCGACGCGCCGCCTCCGGCTCGCCCGACAGCAGCATCCACAGGTCCTGCACCGCCGGACCCTGCACCGCGTCGTCGAGGTCCACGAAATGCGGTCCGCGATCCGGCGTCCACAAGATGTTTCCGGGATGGCAATCGCCGTGCAGACGCAGCGCGCGTCGGTCGGGCAGCGCCTCGAACGCGGCATCGATCGCGTCTATGCAGCGCGCGGCCGCGTCGTGCCAGTTGGCGGCGACCTCGGGCGCCAGCGTGTCGTGCGCGCGCAGCCAGTCGCGCGCCTCGCGCGCCGGCCCCGCGCTGTTCCAGGACAACCGGTGCTGGAAGGGCTCGCGCTGGCCGATCTCGTGCAGCCGGGCGAGCAGCCGGCCGATCCAGCGCAGCACCTCGGGGTCTTCGAGCTCCGGCGCGCGGCCCCCCTGGCGCGGCGTCACCGCGAAGCGCTGGCCCTTGAAGTGGCCGAGCGTCCCGGTGACGCCGTCGGTCGTCAGCGGCAGCGGCGCGACGACGGGCACCTCGGCGTCGGCCAGCGCCTGCGCGAAGGCATGCTCCTCCAGGATCTGCGCATCGCTCCAGCGGCCCGGCCGGTAGAACTTCGCGACCACCGCCGCGCCGTCCTCCAGATGCGCCATCAGCACGCGGTTCTCGTACGAGTTCAGCTGGAGCAGCCGGCCGTCGGGGCGGAGCCCCGCGTGCTCGAGCGCGTCGAGCATCAGTTCGGGAGTCAGGAGGCCGAAGCCGGCCGTCAAGTCAGTCATCGAAGCGGCGAGGACAGCAAAAACGGCGCCGCAGCGCCGTGGTGTCCTCGAAGAGCGGGCAGGGGCGTAGCTTAGCGCCGCCCGTAGCGGGGCGAGTCGACGACCACGCCGCCGATGTCGGGGTCCGGCAGTTCGCTGGGCAGGGTGGGGAAGTCGCGGCCGAACTGGGAATCACGGAACTGGGAATCACGGAACTGGGAGTCGCGGAACTGCGGATCGCGTGCATGCGGTTCGCGCAGCTGCGAGTCGCGGAAACCGGCGGCCTCCTGAGCGCCGGCGCGCGGACGGTAGCCGCGCGCACGCGGTTCCGCGGGCGGGATCGGCGCCTGCATCGATTCGCCGCCGAAGGCGTCGTAGCGGCTGTCGGGCGCGAAGAAGGAATCGCTGAAAACCGGCGAATCGTTCCACAGCGTGTTGCGCGCGGTTGCCGGCGCAGCCGGCGCCGGACGACGCGGAGCGACCGGCGGGGGGCTCGGCAGATGGGACGCGCCGGCGCGCGGCATCGCGGCCATGCCGGCGCGGCTGCCCTGGTTGCTGTAGGGCACGAGCAGTTGCAATTCCGTGGCGGTGGGCAGGTTGTCGACCGACGACCGCAGGTAGCGGATGCGGCACGCGGCCAGCACCGCCTGCTTGATCTGGAGGCTGCGGGCGGAGCCCGGCCGCTCGGTCTCGATGTCGATTGCGGCCAGCACGCGCCCGTTGGGGCTGCAGATCGCGAAGTTCACGCTGATGCCGCCCAGCAACTCATACCAGTAGCGCACGTCGCGGGCTTCGGTGGGCTGGCAGAAGCGCACCATCGGCAGCTTGCACATGACGACGTGGTGCGGCAGCGCCTCCCGCAGCAGGCGGAAGACGCGACGCTCGTCGGCGCTGAAGACGGGGCGGGCGTTGAGCGACCACTCCGTGGGCAGCGGCTTGCGCTCGCGGCGCGGGCGCCGCAGCAGGAGCGCGGCGGCCAGTCCCAGGACTGCCAATGCCGACAGTCCCGCGATGATCCACGGAAGCAGGTTCTGCATACCCAATGAGCCCAATCAGCTGGACGGACCGTACGGATGGCGCCCGAGGACGCCGAAGGACGCACGGGAGCAGCGAATTGGAGACACCGTACCGGGCGAATCGCGGGAATGTAGCGGAAAGGCGTTACAAATTGCATCAGAAATCACCCCGGCTACCCCCTGAAATGGGGTGGGGATGCCGGGAATGAAACCGGTACCTGTGCGATCAGCGGTGGATCAGGGTTTGGATTCGGGATCGTCGGTGCGCTCGCGCACTTTACGGATCCGGGACTTCACCTCGGCCACGCCGTCCAGGAAATCGCCCACGGTCCGCATGTGGCGCTTGAACTGGAAGTCCCATTCGGCCATGTGGCGCTCCAAGGCTTCGTCCACGTGGGAAGACACCGAATCCGGCGGCAGGCGCAGCCAGGCCTCGGACTCCCCGCCGTCGCGCTCGACCGTCGCGCCGGCCTTGCGGGCGATTTTCAGCATCGGCGCGTTCTCGCTGAGCGCGTGAATGAACAGCGTGTCGATGCCTCGATTGCGCGCGTGCAGCGAGGCGCGCTCGAACAACCGGCCGCCGAAGCCCTTGCCGCGGGCCAAGGTGGCGACCGAGACGCCGAATTCCGCCATCGCTGGACGGCCCTTGATCTGCGGCGCCGGTGCATAGGCCAGGTGGGCCACGGCGATCAGCTGCAGGCGGCGGTTGAAGATGCCCAGCACCTCGTCCCGGACGAGGTCCAGGCCGGCGACGTACTTTTCGATCTGTTCGTCTCGGGCCGGATAACCGAAGCGGAGGTAGCGGTCGCGCTCGCCCAGGGCCAGCAGATGCTGGAGGATGCGCTTGCGGTGGCGCTTGCCCAGCGATCGGATCGGCACCCAGCCGGTCCAGCGTGCCAGCATCGCGCGGGGACTCCAGCGCGAGCGCGGGGCGTCCTCCGCAACCGGCGTGGCGGCGGGGGTGGGGCGGGGGTCTTTCGAGCGGGACATGGCACGGGGTCGGTGGGCGAGGATGCTAGCCGCGTTCAGGGAAAATCGCGCCACACGCGTCCGGCAGCCGCCTGGATTTGGCCATTCCCGCAGGTTCTGCTAGACTCGTCGGCTTTCCCGTTTCCAAGGCAGCGGGGGAACGTCCGTGAGAGGCCGCAAGCAAAAGCGTGCACCGAGCGTACGGGGGCAGATCGCCCGAAGTTTCGCCTTTTGAAAGAATCTCATGAAGACCTTCAGCGCCAAGCCGGCCGAAGTGACGCACGAGTGGTTTGTGATTGACGCCACCGACAAGGTGCTCGGACGTGTTGCCAGCGAAGTGGCACTCCGTTTGCGCGGCAAGCACAAGGCCATCTACACGCCTCACGTCGACACCGGTGACTTCATCGTCATCATCAACGCCGAGAAGCTGCGCGTTACCGGCAACAAGGCCACGGACAAGGTGTACTACCGTCACTCGGGTTTCCCGGGCGGCATCTACGCCACCAAGTTCAAGGACATGCAAGCCAAGCATCCGGGCCGTGCCCTGGAAAAGGCCGTCAAGGGCATGCTGCCCAAGGGCCCGCTCGGCTACGCGATGATCAAGAAGCTGAAGGTGTATGCGGGCGACACGCATCCGCACACCGCCCAGCAGCCCAAGGCGCTGGAAATCTAAGGAGCGGAGATGATCGGAAACTGGAACTACGGTACCGGCCGTCGCAAGTCGTCTGTGGCTCGTGTCTTCATCAAGAAGGGCACTGGCCAGATCACGGTCAATGGCCGCACGATCGAGCAGTACTTCGGCCGTCAAACGTCCATCATGATTTCGCGCCAGCCGCTGCTGCTGACGAACAATGGTGAAGCGTTCGACATCAAGGTCAACGTGCACGGCGGCGGCGAGTCCGGCCAGGCCGGCGCGGTCCGCCTGGGTATCACCCGCGCGCTGATCGACTATGACGCGGCTCTGAAGCCCGAACTGAGCCGCGCTGGCTTCGTCACGCGTGATGCGCGTGAAGTTGAGCGTAAGAAGGTCGGTCTGCACGGCGCCCGTCGCCGGAAGCAGTTCAGCAAGCGCTGATCGACTTCCGCCCATCGGTGGCATCCGGGTTGGGATGTCACCGGTGGCGAAAGCTCCAGGACAAGGCCGCTGCTTCAGCGGCCTTGTTTTTTATCCGCCTTGTTTTTTGTTCGACAGGGTGCATATCCTCTCGAAGGGGCTTATCTCCAAGCACCTGCCTCCCGGGCGGGGGCTTTGAGATAATCCCGCCATTCCTCCGACACAACAGGATCCACGATGAGCGCAGTCCTCGAAACCACCTCCACCGATCTGGGCGGCATGCCGGCCCCGCTGGTCTTCACGGACAGCGCGGCTGAGAAGGTGCGCGAACTGGTGCTGGAAGAAGGCAATCCGGAACTGAAGCTGCGCGTGTTCGTGCAGGGCGGCGGTTGCTCGGGCTTCCAGTACGGCTTCACCTTCGACGAGGCCGTCAACGACGACGACACGCAGATGGCCAAGAACGGCGTGACGCTGCTGATCGACGCCATGAGCCTGCAGTACCTGGTCGGCGCCGAGATCGACTACAAGGAAGACCTGCAAGGCGCCCAGTTCGTGATCAAGAATCCGAACGCCCAGACCACCTGCGGGTGCGGATCCAGCTTCTCGGTCTGACCGGGGCAGGTTCCATGCTTGTCGGGAGTTTCGGCCTTCGGGCCGGATGACAAAGACCGCCTTCGGGCGGTCTTGTCGCTTCTGGGTTGCGTGGTCAGGCGGGCGTATAGCTGCCCAGCACGCGCGGGCCCGATGCGCCGGTCGCCGCCGGCAGGTTGCCATGCAACCCGCGTACATGGCGCATGGCCAGCCAGGCGAAGGCAGCGCCCTCGACCTGCATGGGGGGGAGTCCCTTGGCCGCGGTGGTGCGGACGGCCACGGTGGGGAGCAGCGCCTGCAGGCGCTTGAGCAGCGTATCGTTGAAGGCGCCTCCACCGCAAACCAGCAGCTCACGCCAGGCGCCCGGAGCGAAGGCGACCAGGCTGTCGAGCACGCACAGTGCACTCAGCTCCAGCAGTGTCGCCTGCACGTCGACGGCCGGAGCGCGCGGCGCATGCGCCTCGATCCGGCCGTCGAGCCAGTCGAGGTGGAACAGGTCCCGCCCCGTGCTGCGCGGCGGTGTCTGGCGGAAGTAGGGCTCGTCCAGCAGCGCGTTGAGCAGCCCAGTGTGCACCTGGCCCTGCGCGGCCCATTGGCCGCTGGCGTCATACGCGGCGCCTTGATGGCGATGAATCCATCCATCCATCAGACAGTTGCCGGGACCGCAGTCGAAGCCGCCGCTGCGGCCGTCCGCCCAGAGCAGGCTCACATTGCTGATGCCGCCGACGTTCAGCACGACGACGTCGGTGCCTTCCTGCGCCAGCACGGCGCGATGGAAGGCTGGCACCAGCGGCGCGCCCTGGCCGCCGGCGGCCAGATCGCGGCTGCGCAGATCATGAACGACCGCGATGCCGCTGAGCTCCGCCAACAGGGGGGCATTGAGCAACTGCAAGGTGAAGCCAGTGCCGTCGAACTCGCCCGGGCGATGTCGTACCGTCTGCCCGTGCGCGCCGAGTGCACGGACCTGCTGCGGCACGAGCCGCTGCGATGTCAGCAGCGCCCGGCTCGCTTGCGCGTACGCACGCGTGACCGCATTGCCGGCGAGCGCGGCCCGCTGCAGTTCGTTGTTGCCGGGACTGTTGAGTGCCAGCAGTTCCGCGCGCAACTCAACGCCGAAGGGCTGGTATTCGTGGGCGAGGGCCTGGACGCGCCCATCGGACTCGGCGCGCAGCAGCACCGCATCGACGCCGTCCAGCGAGGTGCCGGACATCAGTCCGATGTAGAGCTCGGTGCCGGACTTCTTCATGGCCGGATGCTCGGGAAGTCAGGAAATCCGGGTCGAGGCGGCGGAGCGCTGGGTGTGCGCGCCGTCCTGCTTACTCGCCGACGACGCCGTCGTGGATCGAGGCGGCCGCCTCCAGCGCATTCTTCGCGCTGGCGACCTGCGACTTGAATGCCGCCTTGGCGGTCGCGGGCAGGGTCACGGCCTCCGAGGCGCGGGCGATCACGCGCGGATCCTGCTGCTTGCCGTTGACGCGGAACTCGAAGTGCAGGTGGGGACCCGTCGCCCAGCCGGTCGAGCCGACGGCACCGATCTTCTGGCCCTGTTCGATCTTCTGGCCCTTCTTGACGTCGATGCGGCTCAGGTGGGCGTAGACCGTCATCCGGTTGCCGCTGTGCTTGAGCTGGATGACGTTGCCGAAGCCGTTCTGCCAGCCGGCGAACTCGACGTTGCCGTCGCCGACGCTGCGCACCGCGGTACCGGTCGGGGCGCCGTAGTCGATGCCCTGATGCTGCCGCCAGGTCTGGAGGATCGGATGGAAACGCATCGCGAAGCCCGAGGTGACGCGCGAGAACTCCATCGGGCTCGCCAGGAACGAGCGGCGCTTGCTCTCGCCGTCGAAGCCGTAATAGTTGCTCTTGCCGCTGGTCGGGTCGCGGAAGTACACCGACTGGTAGCTCTTGCCGTTGTTCACGAACTCGGCGGCGAGCAGGCGGCCGGAACGGTTGCCCCAGGTGATGGGTTCGCCGTCGGCGGTCAAGGTCTCGTAGACCAGCGAGAAGCGGTCGCCCTTGCGCAGTTCGCGGTGGAAGTCGATGTCCCCCGAGAACATGTCCGCCAGCTGCGTGGCGATCGCGTCGGGCACATTGGCTTCGTCGGTCGCGGCGAACAGCGAGGACTGGATCGTGCCGCTGCCCAGACGGGTCTGGGTCTCGAAGGTTGCGGTCTCCAGCTTGGAGACGAACTTGTCGCCCTGGCGGGTGATGCTCAGGCGGGTGAAGTGGGTGTCCTGCTGCTCGGTGGCCTCGGCGGCGTAGCGGGCGATGAGGGATTGCACCTCGCCGCTGGCGGTCGCGACGACCTGCACGCGCTTGCCGACGCGGCCGGTCAGCAGTTTCCTGGCGGTCTCGTCGGAACGCAGGAACGCGGCGGCGGCGGGATCGAAGGCGCCCATGCGCTTGAGCAGCGCATCGGCGGTGTCGGCGGAGCGGGTCACGTCGCTGCGCGACAGGCCCGGATCGAACGCGGCCAGGTCGGCCAGTTGCTCGTCCAGCGACTGCAGCGGAATGGATTCGGAGACGACGCGTTGCGGGAGATCCGCCGCATCAGGGGCCAGCGGCGCGACGCCGAAGGCGGTCACGGCGAAGCAGCTCAACACACCGACCACGGTGCCGGTCAGGGCGCGCGGATGTTTGGCCGCGAAGGACTCGGCGCGAGCGAGGGTGCGCTGAACGCGCTGCCATTCGTCATTCCAATTCATCACGCGCCGAAGCCCTTTCTGAAGCCTGAGGAGTGCCGTTGACCGTCCACTAGAATCAACGCCTTGCGCTGCAACGTCAAACCAGGCACGTGAATTGCCCTCTTGGCGCCCCGCAAAATCAGCCGAAAGTATAGCGGCGACCCCGGGTTACAACTGCTAGAAAACCCGGCAAATCAAGACTTTACGTAAGCCCGTGCGGGTTTTGAAACGCCATGTCTGACATCCGAACCCCCGCCCCGTCCGCCCCCGAATTTCCGGTCACCGACCGCGTCCGTCATGCGATGCAGCAATCGCTCCGGGGCTGCGAGGAGCTGCTGCCGCAGGACGAATGGCTGAAGAAGCTGGCGCGTTCCGAGGCCACCGGCCAGCCCCTGCGGATCAAGCTTGGCCTGGACCCGACGGCGCCCGACATCCACGTCGGCCACACCGTGGTGCTGAACAAGATGCGCCAGCTGCAGGACCTGGGGCACCAGGTGATCTTCCTGATCGGCGACTTCACCTCCATGATCGGCGACCCGTCGGGACGCAACGCCACGCGTCCGCCGCTGACGCCGGAGCAGATCAAGCACAACGCCGAGACCTACTACAAGCAGGCCAGCCTGGTGCTGGACCCGGCCCGCACCGAGATCCGCTACAACAGCGAATGGAGCGACCCGCTGGGCGCGCGAGGCCTGATCCAGCTGGCGGCCAAGTACACCGTCGCCCGCATGATGGAGCGTGACGACTTCACCAAGCGTTACGCCGCCGGCACGCCGATCTCGGTGCATGAGTTCCTCTATCCGCTGATGCAGGGCTACGACTCGGTGGCGCTGAAGGCCGATCTGGAGCTGGGCGGTACCGACCAGAAGTTCAACCTGCTGATGGGTCGTCACCTGCAGGCCGAATACGGCCAGGAATCGCAGTGCATCCTGACGATGCCGCTGCTGGAGGGATTGGACGGCGTCGAGAAGATGTCCAAGTCCAAGAACAACTACGTGGGCATCACCGAGCCGGCCAACGGCATGTTCGCCAAGATCCTGTCGATCAGCGACGTGCAGATGTGGAAGTGGTTCGACCTGCTGAGCTTCAAGTCCATCGAGGAGATCGCCGCGCTGAAGCGCGAGATCGAGGGCGGCCGCAATCCGAAGGAAGCGAAGGTGATGCTCGCCAAGGAGATCACCGCGCGTTTCCACAGTGCGCAGGCGGCGGAAGACGCCGAGGCCGACTTCAACAACCGGGCCCGCGGCGGCATTCCGGACGACATCCCCGAGGTCGCGTTGAGCGGCGCCCCGATGGGCATCGCGGCGCTGCTGAAGGCGGCCAACCTGGTGCCGTCGAATGGCGAGGGCAATCGCAAGATCGAGCAGGGCGGCGTCAAGATCGACGGCGTGACGATCAGCGACAAGGCCTTGAAGGTCGAGGCCGGCACCATGGTGCTGCAGGTCGGCAAGCGCCAGTTTGCGCGCGTCACGCTGAGCTGAACGCGCGGCAGCAACCGCGCCAGCAACGACAAACGGGAGGCAGAGGCCTCCCGTTTTCAATGGTGGACAGCGAGTGCTGCCGGGACCGGAACAGGGTGGGAGGTTCGCGGACGCGAGGCCTCCTACCCTGTGCAGGGCCGCGCTCGACGGTGCGCGGTTACTGCTTGATCGGCCGCAGATACGGCCCCGGCTTCGGTGTCTTGATCGGATCCTTCGCGATCGCGTCCTTGAGCCAAGAGATCGCGGCGTCGAGCTGCGCATCCTGCCCGTTCGCGGTTGCCCGCGGCGGGTTGTCGACCTCGATGTCCGGCGTCACGCCCTTGCCTTCGACGAGGAACTGACCGTCGATGGTGATCTGGCCGTTCTCGGCCGATCGCATCAGACCGTTGTCCATCAAGCGGTTCTGGTCAGACAACCAGACGCCGGCGCCCGAGGTCGTCTTCCCGATGACGGGACCCAGGCCCAGACGCTTGAAGCCTTCGGAGAAGGTTTCCCCGTCGGAGTAGGTTTCCTCGTTGGCGATCACGACCACCTTGCCGCGGAAGACCTGCTGCATGTTCGGATACGGCTTGCTGCCATACGGCGAGCGCGGTTGCCAGAACGCCCAGGCGCGGCGCAGCAGCGTCTGCAGGATCCAGCTGTCGATGTTGCCGCCGTTGTTGTGGCGGACGTCGATGATCAGGCCTTCGCGCTCGCTCTGCGCGTAGAACTCGCGGACGAAGTCGCCGATGTCATCGCGGGTCATCGCGCGCAGGTGGAGGTAGCCGATCTTGCCGTCGGCGGCCTTGTCGACGAGTTTGCCGCGGCTGAAGCGCCAGTCGTTGACGCGGAGCTGGCTTTCGCGTCGCATGTCGACCGGCGTGACGACGACCGGGCGCTCCCTGCCCGAGGGCTCGCGGATCTGCAGCAGCACCTGCTTGCCGGCCTGGCCGCGCATCAGCTCGCTCGGGTCCGGCACCGATGCGGCCTTGCGGCCGTTGATCTGCGTGATCACCGCGCCTTCGGCAATGTTCAGTCCGGGCGCCGCCAGCGGCGCCGCTTCGGACGGCAGTTCCGGATCGCCGGCGTAGATGCGGGCGATCTTCCAGCCGTTCCCCTTGGGATCGCGCTCCAGCTGCGCGCCGAGGCCGGCGTAGCCGGGTTCCTCGGCGCCCTTGCGGAGCTCTCCCGGCGCGATCTGGCTGTGCAGCAGGCTGAGTTCGCCGACCATCTGCGCCATCAGCTCGGCGAGTTCGCCGCGCTCGGTGATCCGCTCGGTCAACGGGAAGTACTTGGCGCGCATGGCGGCCCAGTCCACGCCGTGCATGTCCTTGTCGTAGAAGAAATCGCGCTGCATGCGCCATGCGTCGTTGAACATCTGCCGCCATTCGGCCTTCGGGTCGACGGCGATCTGCCAGTCGGCCCAGCGCACGCGCGACTTGTCGAGATCGCCCGGCAGCTTCGGCCCGGCGTCGACGATCAGGATCTCCGGCGCGGCTCCCGGTGCGGCCGCGCGGCGGATCATCAGCTTCTTGCCGTCCGCGCTCAGGTCCCAGGCGGCGACGCCGTCGGCGAAGGTCTCCAGCTTGGACTCCTGCGGTCCGATCGGCAGCTGGCGCAGGGCGGCGCCTTCCTGCACGTACAGGCGCTTGGAATCGACCGCGAGCAGGCTGTAATTGCCTGCGGCGGCCGGCACCTCGTACAGGCGCAACGCCAGTCCGGGGATCTGGATCTCCGGCTTGCCGCCCTTCGCCGCGGCCGGGGCAGCGGGCTTGGCTTCCTTGGCCGCATCGGCCTTGGCTTCCTCGACCTTCTGCTTGGACTCCTTATTGTCGGGCTTGTCCTTCTCCTGCTCGCGGATCTCGGCTTCCTCCTTGGCCTTCAGGCCCTGGAGTTCATCCGGCGCGGCGAACGGGAAGCGCAGGTTGGGCTGCAGCGCGATCGCGTAGATCTTCCAGCCCTTGTCGAAGTAGGGGCCCATGTTGCGGTCGCCCCAGGGACCGGGGTTGCCCGTCACGTTGAAGGTGCGGCGCGACAGGAAGTACAGCCATTGGCCGTCCGGGCTGAAGGCCGGCGCGGTGGCGGCGTAGCGGTCGCTGCCGAGCTGGTGGACCTTGCCGTCGGCGACGGTCAGCAGCATCAGCTGCTCGCGGTACGGGTTCGCCGTGGTGCGGACGAAGGCCAGGGACTTGCCGTCCGCGGACCAGGTCAGCGCGGCGGCGCCGTCGCCGAGCGTGTCGTGGTCGACCTCGCGCGTCGCGGCGGCGCGGGCGGGGTTCTTGAGGTCGGTGAGGAAGAGGCGACCTTCCTTGTCGGTGTGCGCGATCCAGCGGCCGTCCGGTGACGGTGACAGGCTGCGGCGCAGCACCGTCGCGCCCTCGGTGATCTGCTTGGGCTGGCCGACGCCGTTGGCGGCGAAGCGCCAGATCTCGAACTCGCCGCTGAAGTCGCAGAACGCGAAGACATCGCGGCTGTCGCCGCTGAAGGCGGTATCGCGGCAGCGGCCGGCGTCGTCGATGGACGCGGGCACCGCCAGTTCGGCGCGGCGCAGCGGGCCGACGCCTTGGGTGGCGAGGCGGCCGCGCGCGGTCAGCACGACCTGCTCACCGTTGGGCGAGAGCGAGACGCCGGTCAGGAAGTCCTGCGGACGCGCGATCCAGCGCTTGCGTTGCTGGTCGTAGTCGCCGGCCAGGCGCAGGGTGATCTTCTGCTCGGCGGCGCTGCCGCCACCGCTGCTGTTGAGGTCGATGCGATAGAGGTCCGCGCCCAGCGCGTAGACCGCCTGCGCGCCGTCCAGGCTCGCGTGGCGGATGTCCCAGCCCTTGTGGCGGGTGTGCTGGCGCGGATCGGAGCCGTCGGCCGTCACGGACCACAGGTTGAAGGTGCCGTCGCGGTCGGACAGGAAGGCGACGCGTGCGGCGCCGGTGGCATCCTGGTAGGGCATCGGGCGGCGGTCGTTCGCGCCTTCGGCGAAGAGCGGCCGGGCTTCGGCGGTGCCGGAGAGGTCCATCACCCACAGACGGGCGAGGGCGCCGCCGCGGTACTGGCGGGCGTTGTCACCGCGCAGGCCGTTGCGGGTGAAGTACAAGGTCTTGCCATCGGCGCTGAGTGCGCCGTCGCTCGCCTGGCCGACGGGCAGCGCGCGGTGCGCGCCGCTGACCAGGGAGACCAGATGCAGCTGGGTGCCGGGTTCGCCGCGCTCGGTGGCGCCGGAGTAGAGCACCTCGTTGTCGGCGGTGATGCCCCAGACGCGCACGGCGCCGGTATCCCAGGTCAGGCGGCGGGCGATGCCGCCGACCGCCGGCATCACGAAGACGTCCCCGGCCGACTCCTGCTGACCGACGAACGCGATCCAGCGTCCGTCGGGAGAGACGGCGGGGAAGGTCTCCGCGCCGCCGTGGGTGGTGATGCGCTGGGCGGTGCCGCCGGCGGTGCTGGCCTGCCAGAGATCGCCCTCGGCGACGAAGACCAGCCGGTCGCCGCGCAGCGCGGGCTGGCGGTAGAAGCCGAGCGAGGGATCGGTGACGGCGGGCCGGGCCGAGGCGTTGCGGGCGACAGCGTCGGCGGTCCCTGCGGCGGCGGTCGCGGTGGCCATGGATTCGGCGGCGATGGCGAGGGTGGCCATCGAGCAGGCCGTGGCGATGGCCAGGCGGCGGAGCGTGATGCGCATCGTGGGTCTTCCTTGTGGGAGTCCGGGGCGGAGCGTCGGAGCGTGGAGGGGGCCCGGCCTGACGGCAGCCGGAAGTCATGCGGCGCGGATTCTGGCGCCGCGAAAGTCTTCAGCGGTTCGTCACCCCCATGGCCACGTGCCCGGCGGGCACATGCGGGACGGCGTTCTGCACGTGGCCGTGCTGGTCGTCGAAGAAGAAGTCGGGCTCGAACTCTCGGAGGAATTCGCCCTTGGGCAGGCCGCCGAGGAACATCGCCTCGTCGACCTCGACGTCCCAGTCCATCAACGTGCGGATGGCGCGCTCGTGGGCGGGCGCGCTGCGGGCGGTGACCAGGGCGGTGCGCAGGCGCATCGGCACGGCGGGCGCGTCCTGCAGGCGTTGCAGCTCATGCAGCACCTGCTTGAACGGGCCGGCGGGGAGGGGCGTGAGCTTGCGGGCGATCTCGTGCTCCTGGAAGGCGTCGAGGCCGTCGCGCTGGTAGATCTGTTCGGCCTCGTCGGAGAAGAGCACGGCGTCGCCGTCGAAGGCGATGCGGAGTTCATCCGGATAGGCGGCGGAGGCGCGCGCCGACTGCGGGAAAACACGGGCCGCGGCGACGCCCGCGACGAGCGCGGATCGCACGTCGTCCTCGTTGGCGGAGAGGAAGAGCTGCGCCTTGAGCGGCTTGAGGTAGCGCCAGGGGCTGTGACCGCGCGTGAAGACGCCGCGCTCGATGTTCAGGCCGTAATGCTGGGCCGACCGGAACACGCGCATGCCGGAGATCGGGTCGTTGCGCGACAGCACGACGACCTCGACGCGGGGCGTCCCGCCGGGCGCGTTGAACGCGAGCAGCTTGCGCACGAGGGAGAACGCGGTGCCGGGTTTGGCGGGTTCGTCCAGGCGCTGCTGCTGCAGGCGCATGTAGGCGCGGTCGTCGCTGTTCTCGAAGAGCTGGTTCTCCTCTTCGAAGTCGAACAACGCGCGGGAGGAAAGGGCCACCACCAGGCGGCCGTCGAGAGAGGCGGGCATGGACCCGATGATAGGCCGCCGACCGACTCGAAGCACCGGCGCCCGGGGCGCCGGTGGGACGCTTACTGCGCCGCCAGCTTGTTCATGTCGATGATCGGCAGCAGCACCGACAGCACGATCAGCATCACCACGCCGCCCATCGCCACGATGAGCAGCGGTTCCAGCAGAGTGGCCAGCGTCATCGCGCGGCGCTTCACTTCATTGCCGAGCTGCTTGGCCGCGCGCTGCAGCATGTCGGGCAGTTGACCCGTCTGCTCGCCCAGTCGCGCGAACATGGACAGCAGCCCCGGGAAGCGCTTCTTGCCGGCCAGCGCCGCGCCCAGCGGCGCGCCCTCGCGGACCTGCGCCAGCGCGTCCATCGCGTCGGCGCGCATCGCGCTGTTGGACAGCGTCTCTGCCGCGGCCTGCAGCGCCTTCAGGATCGGCACGCCCGCGCCCGCCAGCATCGCCAGCGTGCCCGAGAACCGCGCCGCGTTGTAGCCGCGCGCGAGCCGGCCCAGCAAGGGCAGGTTCAGGAAGGCCGCGTCGAAGCGCTGTCGCGGTCCTTCGCGCTTGAGCAGCTGCTTCGTGCCGATGAAGCCGCCGACCACGATGATCAGGATCACCCAGCCCCAGTTGCGGAGCACGTCGGAGGTGCCCATCATGATCCGCGTCAGCAGCGGCAGCGTCTGCCGCGTCTGCGTGAACACCGCCGCCACCTGCGGCACCACGTAGGTCAGCAGGAAGCTCACCGCCAGCACCGCGATGATGCAGACGATGACCGGATACGCCAGCGCGCCGAAGAGCTCCGAGCGCAGGCGTTGTTGTTCCTCGAGGTCGTCCGCCAGGCTCTCCAGCACCGGACCCAGCGCGCCGCTCTGTTCGCCCGCGGCGACCACCGCGCGGTAGACGTCGTCGAACTCGCGCGGCGCCGTGCCCAGCGCACGCGCGAACGACGAACCCGCGTTGACCTCCGCCTTCAGCTGCGACATCAGTTCGCGCTGGCGTGGATCTTCGGCTTCATCGGCCAACGCGGCCATCGAGCGTTCCAGCGGCAGTCCCGCCGAGATCAGTCCCGCGAGCTGCCGCGTCCACACCGCGAGCCCTGCCGCCTTGAACGCGCGTCGCGCGAAACGCGCCTTCTTGCCCGGCTGCGCCGCCACCGCCTTCACGTCCAGCGGCACCAGTCCCTGCGTGCGCAGCTGCGTGCGCGCGGCTTTCAGCGTGTCCGCCTCCAGCAGGCCCGTGCGGGATTTGCCGGACGCATCCAGGGCGTCGTACTTGAAGGCAGGCATCGCTCGGAACCTCGTGTCTCTACTGCTCGTGTGGCCGTGGCATCAAAGCGATCACTCGCGCGTGACCCGCAGCACTTCCTCTTCGGACGTGACGCCCGCCGCCACCAGCCGGTCGCCGTCCTCGCGCATCGAGCGCAGGCCGTTCGCGCGCGCCGCCGCCAGCAGCTCGGACTCCGGCGCCTGGTTGTGGATCAGGCTGCGCATCGCGTCATTGCTCACCATCAGCTCGTACACGCCGGTCCGGCCCTTGTAGCCGCTGCTCGAGCAGGCCGGGCAACCCACCGGGTGGTAGCGTGTGCCGCCGCCGGGCAGAGGCTCGGACGACTTGCACACCGGACACAGCTTGCGCACCAGCCGCTGCGCCAGCACGCCCAGCAGCGATGAGCTCAGCAGGAAGGGCTCCACGCCCATGTCGGTGAGACGCGTCACCGCGCTCACCGCGTCGTTCGTGTGCAGCGTCGCCAGCACCAGGTGACCCGTCAGCGAGGCCTGGATCGCGATCTGCGCCGTCTCGTAGTCGCGGATTTCGCCGATCATGATGACGTCCGGGTCCTGGCGCAAAATCGCGCGCAGCGCCTTCGCGAAGGTCAGGTCGATCCGCGAGTTCACCTGCGTCTGCCCGATGCCGGGCAGTTCGTATTCGATCGGGTCCTCGACGGTCAGCACGTTCGTCGTCGACGTGTCCACCGTCTGCAGCGCCGCGTACAGCGTCGTCGTCTTGCCCGAACCCGTCGGGCCCGTCACCAGCACGATGCCGTGCGGCTGCTGGACCACGCGCTGGAAACGCTCCAGGCGCTCGCCGTCCATGCCCAGGGCCGTCAGCGTGAAGCGCGATTCCGACTTGTCCAGCAGACGCAGCACCGCGCGCTCGCCGTGCGCCGAGGGCAGCGTGCTCACCCGCACGTCGATCGCGCGGCCGCCGATGCGCAGCGAGATCCGGCCGTCCTGCGGCAGCCGCTTCTCGGCGATGTCGAGTTCCGCCATGATCTTCAGCCGCGAGATCAGCGCCGCGTGCAGCGCGCGGTTCGGCCGGACCACCTCGCGCAAGGTGCCGTCGACGCGGAATCGCACCGAGCTTTCGCGCTCGTAAGGCTCGATGTGGATGTCGCTCGCGCCGTTGTTCGCAGCCTGCGTCAGCAGCGCGTTGAGCATCCGGATGATGGGTGCGTCGTCCGCGGCCTCCAGCAGGTCGGCGACCGCCGGCAGGTCCTGCATCATGCGCGACAGGTCGACGGCGCTTTCGACTTCGCCGATCACCATCGCCGCGTTGTCCTCGCCGCCGGCGTAGGCGGACTGGATGCGTGTCGAGAGCTCGGCCACGCTCAGGCATTCGATGCGCGTCGGCGCGTAGACGCGCTGCAGCTCCGACAGCACCGGCAGCGTCAGCGCCGGCGAGGCCCACAGCGTGCGCTGCTGGCCGTCGTCCTCGATCAGCAGCTGCTGCGCCTTGGCGACGGCGTAGGGAAGGGGATGGCGGCTGGCCATGATCGCTCCGGGCTCAACGGCCTTGCGGGTTGCTCGGCGGGTTGGTGTTGCTCGGCGTGGCGGCGCCCGGCACCGGCGACGAGGCCGGATACACCGGAAGCGGCAGCTGCTGGGGCAGCGTGCCGCTTGGCGTCGACGCCGGCCTTTCCGGCAGCAGCGGCGCGCCGGTGTCGGGCAGCACCAGGGTGCTCTTCGGCTGGGACTCCTGCTGATAGGCGCGGATCGCGTCGTAGCGGTCCATCGTCAGCGCCGCGGCGCTTTCCGGCGTGCGCAGGATGACGGGGCGCAGGAAGATCATCAGATTGGACTTGGTCCGCTTGCGGCTCTGGTTCTTGAACAGGTTGCCCAGGATGGGGATGTCGCCCAGGCCCGGCACCTTGTCCTCGCCGTCGGTGTACTCGTCCTTCAGCATGCCGCCCATCACCAGCACCTGGCCGTCTTCCAGCGTCACCGACGTCTCGACCGCGCTCTTGTCGAAGGTCGGCCCTTGCGTGGCCGAGTTCGCCACCCCCGTGACCACGCTCGAGTTCTCCTGATACGCCTTCATCCGCACGGTGCCGTTTTCGCCGACGGTGGCGCGCACCTTCAGGCGCAGACCGACGTCGCGGCGCTCGAAGGTCTGGAACGGGCTGGTGGTGGTGCCCGACGTGGTCGTCGAGTTGCCGGTCAGCACCGGCACGTTGCTGCCGATCAACAGGTCCGCTTCCTCGTTGTCCTGGACGATCAGCGAGGGCGTGGAAAGCACATTGGTGCCGGCCACGGAACCCAGCACGTTGGCGATGGCGCCCAGCGTGTAGAGGCTGCCGACCTTCTTGATGATGCCTACGTTCAGGCCGGTGGGGATCGTGCCGCTGGAGATCGCGCTGCTGACGCCCGTGGTGCCGCCGGCCGTGGCGGCGGTCAAGTTCAGGATGTTCGAGAAGCCGGTGCCGAAGTTGGTTCCGATCGCGCCTTCGCCGAACAGCTGCTGGAACTGCACGCCGAACTGGCCGGCCTTGCTGGCGTCGACCTTCACGATCAGCGCTTCCACGTAGACCTGCGCGCGGCGCGTGTCGAGCTGCTCGACGACCGCGCGGATCTGGCGGTACATCGGCTCCGGCGCCGTGATGATCAGTGAGTTGGTCGCCGGATCCGCCTGCACGAAACCGCCGGTGTTCACCTGCGCCGTCTGGCCGACCTGCGTCGAAGAGCCGCCGCTGCCGCTGGACCCGCTGCTGCCGGAGCTCGACGAACTGCCGCCGAACGAGGAGCTGTTGCCCGCGAAACCGCCCGACTGTCCGCCGCTGCCGGTCTGTGCGCCGGCGAAGTTGCCGGTGCCGCCCTGACCGCTGCTGTTGGAGCCGCCCGCGCCCGGTCCCGCGTTGTTCGTGTACGCCGCGCGCAGCACCGTGGCCAGGCGCACCGCGTCCGCGTTCTTCAGGTAGATCACGCGGATGCTGCCGCCGGTGTCGCTGCTGGGCTGGTCGAGCTTGGCGATCATCGCGCGCAGCTGCATCAGCTTGGCCGGATTGGCCGCGCGCACGATCAGCGCGTTGCTGCGCGGATCGGCCATGACGCTGCCGCTGCCGCCGCCCGCGCCGCCTTGCACCTGGACGCCCTGCGCGCCGCCGCCGTCCGACAGCCGCTGCACCAGTTGCACGATGTCCGAGGCCACCGCGTTGCGCAGCGGGATCACCTCGATGTCGGTGTTCGAGGGCTGGTCCAGCGCCGCCACGATGCGGCTGATGCGCTGCAGGTTGTCGGCGTAGTCGGTGATCACCAGGCTGTTGTTGCCCGGGTTGGCGTTGATCGTGTTGTTCGGCGTGATCAGCGGACGCAGCACCGCCACCAGGTTGTTGGCGTTCTCGTGACTGAGCTTGAAGATCTGCGTCACCACCTGGTCGCCGCGCGTGCGCGACTCGCCGGCGATGGTCACCGCGCCGGTCTGCAGCTTGGCTTCCGCTTCGGGCACCAGCTTGAGGAGTCCGCCGGTCTCGACCATCGCGAAGCCCATGCCGCGCAGCGCGGCCAGATAGCTCAGGTAGGCCTCCTGCACGGGTACCGGCGTCTCCGCCGTCAGCGTCATCGTGCCCTTGACTCGGGGATCGACCAGGATGGGCTTGCCCAGCGCGGCGGACATCGCGCGGGAGACCGCCTCGATGTCGGTGTTGACGAAGTTCAGCGTGACCGGCGTGCTCGCGCGCACGGCCGGCTGTCGGCGGTTCTGCTGCGTCGACTGTGCGCCGGCCTGCATCGGCAGGCTGCCCGCGATCAGGGTGATCGCGACGCCCAGCGCCGTCGGTCGCATCATGTGCTTGTTCATGCTCATCCCACCGAGATGATCGAGCGCGCCCCCTGGCGCCGCCCGATGATGTTCAACAAATTGGCCAATGCGGCTTCGCTGCCGGGCGCGGCCGTGGCCTCGCCCTGGAATTGCGTCCGCGTCGCGCCCAGGGTGCCCTGCCCGCTCAGTTGCAGCGGGCCCTGGATCGTCGACAGGATCAGTTGCGGCGCCGCGCCGCCGCCCACCAGGCCCATGCGATAGCTGCCCAGCGGCGACACCTGCGCCAGGCGCGACGAGAAGTCGCGCAGTTCGACCTGGGCCATGCCGCTCACGGCGATCGTCTTGCCCTTGCCTTCGAAGACGAAGCCCTGCGCGCTGACGGCGATGACACCGTCCGGCGCCAGCGTGTTCCAGGGCGTCCCCAGCCCGACGAGCCACGCGGCGGGCCAGCGGATCCAGGGCTGTTCGGGTGTCGCGTCGGGCAGGCGCACGGTGAGCCGGTCCAGGCCGAAGCTCGCCGTCACCGGCGCCGCCGGCTTGATGCAGCAGGACTGGTCCAGCGTCAGGCGCACGCCCGGGCCGCCGTCGATCCAGGCCGGTCGCAGCGTCCAGCCCAGGCGTTGCGGCAGTTCGCTCGCGTCGCGGCTGCCTTCGCCGGGACTGAGGATCACGCGCGCGCTGCCGTTCCAGAGGCTGCCGCGCGCGTCGGCCAGCAGCAGCCGGTCATTCGTCGCCGAGGCTGCGGCCTTGGCCAGCCAGGCCGCGGGCGCCCAGACCACGATGGCGGTCAGCAGGCCCAGCACGGCGCCGACGACCGCCCAGCGCATCGCGCCACGGTCGGTGCGGACCAGCGCCACGGCCTTGGCCGGCGCGGCCAGGAGCATGAAGGCCGACTGGACGAAGGCCGATTCCATGAAGCGGGGTTGTTTGGCCATCGCTCAGTTCCCCGTCGCGGCCGGCAGCACGACGGTCAGGCGACCGGTGTAGCCCTGCGGCCCCGCTTGCAGTTCGGCTTCCTGCGGACGCGCGCGCGCGCCCTGGCGCGCCTCGCCGATCCACATCGCCAGCGCGCCGCCGGGCACGCCGCGCAGCCGCAGCTGGGCCTGCGTGCCGGTGATGGTCAGTTCAGCGGAGGGGCCCAGTCGGGCCGTCGCGGCGCGCAGGGCGGTCATCGATTGCTCGGTGGACACCGGCACCGCCTGCTTCAGCGTCTGCGCCTGCAGCGCCATCGACCGCATCTGCTGGAGCTCGCGGTCGAGCCGGTCGATCTCGCCCGGCGCCTTGCGCAGCGTGGCCCAGGCCGGCGCCAGTGCGATCAGCCAGAGCAGCAGCAGGCCGACGAACGTCGCGGTCAGCCGCACGATCAGGCGTTCGCGCGGGGTGGCGGCCTGCCAGCGGGCCGTGAGGTCCCGTCGCATGGTCGTGATGGCGTTCATCGGTTGTCGGGTCGCAGGCTGAGTTGGAGCGCGTCGCCTTCTTCGGAGACGCGCAGCGCGGGATCCTGACCGAGCCGGTCGCGCAACTGGGCGCGTTGCGGCTGGGTCAGTCCGGCCAGCGTCAGCCGGCCCTGTTCGAATCGGACGTTGGGCAGCGGCGGCTCGCCCTGCGGCCAGACCCTCGCCACCGCGCCGAGCAGGTCTTCGAGGTCGCCGGGGCCGACCTGGCCGGCGCCGCCGCGCAGCGTTTCGGTCTCGCGGAGCATCTGGGCGCGCGCGTCACGGACGACGCGGATCTGCGGGAAGGCCTGGCGCAGCAGCGTTTCCTGTTCGGTCTTGCGCGCGTCGATGGCGCGGCCCTGCTGCCAGGCCATCACGTTCAGACCGATCACCTGCACGGCGATCAGTCCGATGACGCCCCAGCGGAAGGGACGCCACGTCGGCGACTGCAGCGTCTGCCAGGCCTGGTGCACGCGCTGCCAGCCGCGCTGGCGCGGCGTCAGGTCGAACTGCAGCAGGTTGACCGGCGCCTCCCGGGCCGCCCAGACGCGCTCGGCGTCGTTGAGCACCCGCACCTTGCGGCCCAGCCACTGCTCGGCCACGGCCGAGGCGGCGGGGCTCGCGGTCACGGGGGCCGCGGTCCACCAGTCCTCGCCGAGCCAGCCGCGCAGACCGCCGCTGTCCAGCGGGAAGGTCGCGACGCCGTCGGCGCGCGAGACGCGCAGGCGGGGGCGGTCGTCGGAACCGGCGTAGACGTGGCCGCCTTCCTCGACGTCCTCGTCGCCGGGCTTGGCGATCTGCGGCCACGACAGTGGCCGCAGCGCCTCGATCAGCAGCCCGGCCGCTGCCATCGCCTGCAGATGCTCGCGCAGCGGTTCGCGGGCGGTCACGGCGACCCAGTGGGACTGGCCCTCGGCGTCGGGCGTGGGCATCAGCGCGAAGTGCAGCCGGTCGGCGTCTTCGAGCAGCTGGTCCTCCATCACCCCGACGATCGCGGCGCGCAACTTTGCGCCCTTGATCTTGGGCAATTGCGCGGGGAGCCAACTGACCTGGTCGTCGCGCAGCAGCAGCATCACGCGATCGGCGTGCGGCATCGCGTCCAGCGCGGCGCGCTGACCGCGCCCGTGTGCGTGGGCGGGCGCCTGTGCGTCGTGGCTGAACCAGAATTCGTAGTCGAGCGGGGCGGCACCGTTCTGAGGCGGGCTGGCCGGCAGGAGGATGAGCAGGGTACTCATAGGATCGCGGATTCTAGGAGGGCTTGCGTGACGAAACGGGGCCGGAAGCCCCCGAGCAAGCCCGTAGTCGCGCTTTTACAAGTGCATGCATCCCGTCCCTCTTCTTTCGATTCGTTTCAAGCGCCTGTGGGCCGCGCGCGACGTCGTCCGCAGCGATCACGGCGCGGCCCCGTAGCCGGGCGTGCCGGGCAGTGCCGATTGGCGAAGCAGGCGCTGCCGATCCATCACGCGGACGTTGGTACCGTCCCGGAACACCAGCGACCGCTGGGCCAGGATCCGATCGTCCATGCGCAGCTGGCCCTCGACGAAAAAGTAGTTCGAGGTGAAGGCGGCCATCGCCCGGCGCGTATCGGTGGAGGGCAGCCCCGGCACGAGGCTGGAAAGCCGGTCGTCCCAGGCCGTGAAGGCCTTGCTCTGGCGGGTGCGAACGATGCTGTCGGCGACACCGAGGTCGACGCCCAGGACATCCGCGATGACTTCCCGCGGCGCGGTATTCAGGTTCAGCGTGGTCCCCGCCTTCGGCAGCAGCACCGCCAGGGTGCCCAGGCGCGCCACCTGTTCCTCGTTGAGGCCGAACCAGCGCAGCTGCTCGATCCGCGCCGGTCTCAGCGGCACGTCGCCCTGCTGGTCCGTGCCCTTGCCCCCCGCGGAGGCGATGAGGCTCTTCTGGACCTGTTCGGCGATCGAGGCGCTCATGCCCGCGCGCTGGAAGATGCGGCGCGCGGCATTCAGGTTGTCGAGGGCTTTCTGGACGGCCTGCGCGTCCGGCGGTTGCCCGGCCTGGGGCTGCGTCGGCTGCGTCTCCAGGTTGCGCAGGTTGAACAGGCCTTGCGCGTCCTCGATGTGGCCGGACAGGAAGGCGTCCGGGCCTGCATCCTCCGACTTGTTCTCGTCCTGCGACAGGAAGCTCGACAGCCGGGCCTCGGCCAGCGGCACCGCCCACACTTCGCCGAGGTCGTCGCTCTGCGCGGCCTTGCTGCGACCGGACTTGACGTCCTCGCTGAGGATCAGCCGTGCCCAGTCCAGCGCGCCCTGCAGCACCCAGTCCGCCTGGGTGCGGCCGCGGTCCGCCGCCTCGATCTGGATCGAGCGCGACTGCCGCCACACCATCGCGGCGGACAAGGTCGTCACCAGCACCACGATCAGCAGCGCGGTGAGCAGGGCCGCGCCGCGTCGCGAACGCGTCGCCACGTGGGGGCGCGCAGGCGCGGTACGCATCAGCTGCCGCCCTCGACGGCGACTTCGCGGATCAGCTCGCCGCGGTAGCCGCTGTCCTCGCCGAATTGCAGCCGCATGCGCACGCCTTCCGGCACGGCGCTGGTCGCCGCCGCGTCCTTGTTCGCCTGATCGGTGTCCTTGTCCAGCGTGGACTGGGCATTGGCCCAGGCGCCGCGCTGGAAGAAGTACATCTGCCAGCCGGTGACGCGGTCGAGGCCGGGCAGCTCGCGCATCTCCTTGGCACTGAGCTGCTGACTGCGGAACCAGGCATCGCGCAGCGCGTCGGCGCTGTTCAGGGTCTGCGACTCCCAACGCGCCAGCCGGCCTTCCTTCAGTTGCCACGCGACGAGCTGCAGCCCGGTCTCGCGCCGGCGCGTGACGCGCAGCGTCGCGCCGTCGAAGGTCAGGGCGTCAAAAACGTCGCTCTTCTGGACCTCGCGCAGGTCCTGCTCCCACTGGCGGATCAGGGTCTGCAGCGTCTCGGCACGATCCATCGCGGCCTCGTTGCGCTCGCGGCTGGTCGTCAGCGCGGACACCGCGCGCCACGCCATCACCGACATGATCGCCATCACCACGAGCGCGACCACGACCTCGATCAGCGTGAACCCGCGCGCCGCGCGCCGGGAAGGGCCTGCCGAGCGGCGCATCAGGAGTTGCGTCCCACGATGGTGGTGATCGTCAGCAGCGGCCGGTCGCGGTCGTCGAAGACCTGGGCCTCGACGCGGCGGAAGTTCGGATTCGGCGTGCCGCGCACCGCCATCTTGACGTTGAAGTCGCGTCCCAACTGCGCGCAGGTGACGCTGTTGTCGCCGATGCTCGGGAAGGTCTTGGTCAGACGCATCTCGGTGAGTTCGTTCTCGGCGCACCACTGGGCCAGCGAGTTGATCGCCAGCCGGTCGGAATTCGAGGTCATTGCGCCGGCGGCGCGCAGCCCCGCCGCCAGGCACAGCGCGACGATCGTCACCGCCACCAGCACCTCGACGAGTGTGAAGCCGCGGCCTCGCGACGAAGGCATGCCGATGGTCATGCGCCGCCCTTCGCGATGGCGAACGGACGCAGGCCGTCCGTGGCGAGCGTGATGCGGTGGTCGCCGCGGATCAGCGTCACGCGCTGCGCGCCGATCAGCGGCTCGGGGCCGAGGCGGATCGCGCGGCCGGTGGGGTTCGCGCTCTCGATCTCGACGATCGGCGGGTCGCCCAGCCAGGGGCGCTCCAGATCCAGCCGCTTGATCAGCGCCACCGGCAGACCGGTGATGCGGTAGCGGGAGGCGTCGCTGTTCGAATCAGGGACCCACCGCACGTCCAGCGAAGCCGCGCGGGCTTCGGACCGCGCAGTTTCCAGCACGGCGGCCAACAGCAGCGCCTCGCGCTCCAACTGCACGTCGGCGCGGTCGCGCACGGCGACCGCAACGGTGGCGCTGGCGATCGCCACGATCGTGATCGCGACGATCAGCTCGATCAGCGTGAAGCCGCGCTGGAGCAGTCGGCCGGACGGACGCGTGCGCACGGCGCTGGGCGGTCGGCGAGGGGAGGGAGGACACGCACGGCGGACCGCGCGCTTATTCCCAGGAGCCGATGTCGGCGTCGGAGCCTTCGCCGCCCGGCTTGCCGTCGGCGCCCAGGCTGTAGATGTCGACTTCGCCCTTCAGGCCGGGGTTGTCGTACTGGTAAGGATTGCCCCAGGGATCCTTGGGCAGTTTCTCGATGTAGACCTTCCAGTTCGGCGCCGCGGGGCCGCTGGTGGGCTTGGCCACGAGCGCGCCCAGTCCCTGGTCGCCGCTCGGGAAGCGGCCGTTGTCCATCTTGTAGAGCTTGAGCGCCTGCATCAACGTGTTGACGTCGGAGCGCGCCGCGGTGCGGCGGGCTTCGGACACGTGATTCATCACCGCCGGCACGACCACCGCGCCCATGACGGCGACGATGGTGATGGCGACGATCAGTTCGATCAGCGTGAAGCCGCGCGCGCGGCGCGGAGCGGACAGGGAAACGGGTCGATGCATGGTGTTGCAATCCTCGTGGGGCCGCCCTTGGTGGCCCATCGCGCTGCATCATAATCGTCGGATGCATGCACGATGGTTAAGCTTCGTAGTCTGGGCGGCGATGGCGGCGAGCCTCGCTTATTGGGCATTGACGCTGATGGTGAAGGGGCCTCAAGCGCCCGCCATGACGCGTTCGGCGGTGTCCGAAGGCGCGCCCGCCGACTGGACTCGATTGTTCGCTGCCGCCAAGGTGGTGGAGACGCCGGTCGAGGCCGCCTCGTCGCGCTTCCAGTTGTTGGGCGTGGTGGCGCCGACCACCGGTGGGCGTTATCCGGGTGAAGGCGTCGCGCTGATCGCCATCGCCGGTGCGCCACCCAAGCCCGTGCGCATGGGCGCTCTGGTCGAAGGCGACCTGAAACTGATCGAGATCAATCGACGGGATGTCGGGCTCGGCGTCGGCGACGCAGTGACGGTGCGGCTGAGCCTCGCGCCGGGCGCGCCTGATCTGTCCATGGTCATGCCGGCACAGCCGCCTCAGTTCGCGCCGGGTGGCGGCATGGCGCCTCCGCCGAACTTCGGCCCGCAGATGCCGCCGCATGCCGGCGCGCCGGGACCTGACGGCATCGTGCCGCCGACGGCCGTCACCGGGTCGCTGCCGCAGATGCCGCCCGGCGACGGCAGCGCCAACCCCATCAAGTAATCCCGAAGAGGTAGCGCGTGCGAGTGCCCAGGCGCTGGCCGCGCATGGGGTCAGTACTTGCTACCCAGCGTGGACCGACCCGGTCCCGTGTGCAATGCGCCCGGACCGCTGGTCGCCGTGTCGCGGAGGTCGGAGGGGCGGCTGTGGATGGTGCCGTCGGGCAGGTCCTGGACTTCCGTCAGCAACGCCGCCGCGCAACGCACCAGCGGCCACGCCAGCGTCGCGCCGGTGCCGTCCCCGCATGCCATGCCGAGTTCCAGCAGCGCCGCGGCGTGGAAGAGCTGCAGGGCTTCGTCGAGGCCGCGATGGGTGGTGCTGCGGCAGAACACCGCGTAGTCGGTGACCGGCGGCGCGATCATCGACGCCACCTTCAGTGCCGCGCATGCGGGAATGCCGTCCACCAGGATCAATTGACGCTTGGACGCGGCCACCAGCATGGCGCCGACCATGACCGCCAGCTCGAAACCGCCGAAGGCCGCCAGGACCGCCATCGGTTCCCGGACGTCGCGGTGCCGCTGCTGCGCCCCTTGCAGCACCAGCATGAGGTGGGACAGGTCCTCATGCGGCATGTCGGGGCCGGAAATGATGAAGTCCTGCACCGGCATGTCCATCAGTCGGGAGAGGACCAGGGCCGAGGCCTCCAGCGATCCCTGGCCGAGGCCCGCGCAGGCGATCACGTTGCCCGCGAGGTTGTCAGAGATCTCCATGCCGACGCGCACTCCGGCATGTGCCTGTTCGACCGTCATCGCCGCGCCGGCCCGCGAGTTGCGGGTGCCATGCGCGATCTTGCGCGCGAGCAGGCGTTGCTGCGGACTGAGCGGTTCCGCGATGCCGCAGTCGACGACCGTGACGTGCATGCCCTGGTTGCGCGCGAACACGGTCGAGGGCAACCGATGCTGCAGGGCGAGCAGGGCCTGCTCGCGCGTGCTGCGACCGTTGGGCAATGCGATGCCGTCCACGGCCAAGCCGTGGTCGGCCGCGAACAGCACCAGGGTCGGGTCGCGGAACTTCGGCGTCTGTGTCGCCTGGATCAGGCCCAGCCGCACCGCGAGCGGCTCCAGTTCCCCTAGCCGGCCGGCCAGCGAGCAGCGGCGCTCCAGACGCTGGCGCAGGGCGCGTTCCAGCTCCGGATTGGCGGTCGGGGAGATGAGGGACTGATGAATGGACATGGGGACCGCCATTCTCGGGCCGCGCCGAAGTCGGGCCATCGGCAATTGCCCCCGACGCCCGAGGTCTGCCCCTTGTCCCAGGGGCAGGCTGTTGGTGTCAATCCGTAACGGACGGGTGGGCGCTCAACGCAGGAACAGGCGGTACACAGGGTTCTCGGTTTCCTCGGTGTACGGATAGTTCAACTGGTCGAGGAAGGTCTTGAACGCCTTCCCGTCGCCCTTGGGCACCTGCAGTCCGACGAGGATGCGACCGTAGTCCGCGCCCTGGTTGCGGTAGTGGAACAGGCTGATGTTCCAGTCCGGGCTCATGCTGGAAAGGAAACGCATCAAGGCGCCGGGCCGCTCCGGGAAGATGAAGCGGAACAGGCGTTCGTTCTCCGCGAGCTCGGTGCGGCCGCCCACCATGTGGCGGACGTGCTGCTTGGCCAGTTCGTCGTCAGTGAGATCGACGGTGGCGAAGCGGTGCCGCTCGAAGCTGCGGACCAGCTTGTCGGCCTCCTCGCGCTTTGTGATGGAGACGCCCACGAAGACGTGCGCCACTTGGCGGTCGGAGATGCGGTAGTTGAACTCGGTGACGCTGCGTCCCTGGACCAACTCGCAGAAGCGCCGGAAGCTGCCACGTTCCTCGGGGATGGTGACGGCGAACAGCGCCTCGCGCTCCTCACCGACCTCGGCCCGCTCGGCGACGAAACGCAGCCGGTCGAAGTTCATGTTCGCGCCGCAGGTGATGGCGACGTAGGTTTCGCCCCTGGTCCCGTGTTGCGCCGCGTACTGCTTGATCGCCGCGACGCCCAGGCCGCCGGCGGGCTCCAGGATGCTGCGCGTGTCGACGAAGACGTCCTTGATCGCGGCGCAGACGGCGTCCGTGTCGACGAGGAGGTAATCGTCGACGAGTTCGCGGCAGATGCGGAAGGTCTCCTCGCCCACCAGCTTGACCGCGGTGCCGTCCGAAAACAGGCCCACGTCGCTCAGCGTCACCCGCTTGCCGGCGCGCACCGAACGCACCATGGCGTCCGAATCCTTGGTCTGGACGCCGATGACCTTGATCTCCGGCCGCACCGCCTTGATGTAGGCCGCCACGCCGGAGATCAGGCCGCCGCCGCCGATCGCGACAAAGATGGCGTCGATGGGACCGGGATGCTGGCGAAGGACCTCCATCGCGATCGTTCCCTGGCCGGCGATGACGTCGGGATCGTCGAACGGGTGGACGAAGCTCAGCCCGTGCTGCTGCTCCAGCTCCAGCGCATGGCCGTAGGCGTCGGTGAAGGATTCGCCGGAAAGGACGACCTCGCCGCCCAGGGCCTGGACGGCGTCGATCTTGACCTTGGGCGTGGTCACCGGCATCACGATGACGGCGCGGCAGCCGAGTTTCTTCGCCGACAGCGCCACCCCTTGCGCGTGATTACCCGCCGACGCGCAAATCACGCCGCGCGCCAATTGCTCGGGCGCGAGATTTGCCATCTTGTTATAGGCGCCCCGCAATTTGAAGCTGAATACCGGCTGCTGATCTTCGCGTTTCAGCCAGACCTTGTTGCCGATGCGCTTGGAGAGATTGCGGGCGGCGTCGAGAGGAGTTTCCTGCGCCACCTCATACACCTTGGCGTTAAGAATCCGTTGCAGATAACTCTGATCCGCCGGGAGTAAGGCCGGGTGTTGAGACGACGGGCGCCTCGAGGTGGTCTTGCGCGATGCGCGGCGGGTGCCGGCCATGGAAATCCCTCCAGTTCCCTTTCCCGCGCAGGACGCGGCGGGAGTCGGGCGGACGATGATAGCCAGGGTTTGCCCGGGGCGCGGCGGCGCGTGGACGGCTGCGCGCTGGTGCGCTTTCGCCATTGGAGGAGCCAGCCTTGCTGGCCCGGCATGGCGCCTGACGGGCGGAAGTGGAGGCGGAGCCGGGACGAAAAAAAGCCCGAGGCTTGTGGCCTCGGGCTGAATCCACCATGGAGGCGGTGGAGGAGACAATCGGTGCGAGGGCTGCCCCCACAGTTGGGACAGCGCTATCGCATGCCTAGAATTCTAGGGGGATGCATGTTGCGCTGCAATATTTTTTGAGGTCTCCGGCCCTGGAGTCGGGCCTCTAAATGCGCAAAATCACCGCCAGAGCAGGTGGCCATGACGAGCGGTCGCCTGATAAATGGGGTCAGATCGCCGCCGAGTGGCTCGAACGGCTCATGGAACGAAGGAACGACGATGGAATGCACGATCAACTGGATGGGCGCCGAGGGCATGAGCTTCATCGCGGAGACCGGCAGCGGCCACATGATCACCATGGACGGCGCGCCGGACGGCGGCGGGCGCAATCTGGCGCCGCGTCCGATGGAGACGGTGCTGGCCGGCACCGGCGGCTGCACGGCCTATGACGTGGTGCTCATCCTCAAGCGCGGCCGGCACGATGTCCGCGGCTGCCAGGTCAAGCTGAGCGCCGACCGCGCGGAGGTCGATCCCAAGGTCTTCACGAAGATCCACATGCACTTCGTCGTGACAGGAAAGAACCTGCCGCAGGCCACGGTCGAGCGCGCGGTGCAGCTCTCCCATGAGAAGTATTGTTCCGCCAGCATCATGCTGGCGAAGACCGCCGAAATCACGACGTCGGTGGAGATCGTCGAAGGCTGATCCGCTTCGCCGGCGGGAGGGCGGGGCCTGCTGAGCTGCTAGAGATGGTGGGCGGTGCGCGTCATGACCTTGGCAGCGAGTCGCATCAGCCCGCGAACCGGTGCAGGCAGCTCGACGCCACCCAGTTCCCTCGCCTCCTCGGCGTGGCGGGCTTCTTCTTCCTTCATCTGCGCCACGACGGCCCTGGAACTGCGGTCGCCTTCTGGCAGACGCGTCAGGTGGCTGGCCAGATGGGCCTCCACCTGGCGCTCGGTTTCGATGACGAAACCCAGGCTGACCTTGTCGCCGATCAGCCCGGCGATCGATCCGATCGCGAAGGCGCCGCCGTACCAGAGGGGATTGAGCAGGCTAGGGCGGTCGTTGAGCGCGCGCAGCCGATCGGCGCACCACGCGAGATGGTCGATCTCCTCCTGGGCGGCGTGTTCGAGGTGCTGCCGGAGGGCGTCATCGCGTGTGGTCAAGGCCTGGGCGCGGTAGAGTGCCTGCGCGCAGACCTCGCCGACATGGTTGACCCGCATCAGCGACGCCGCCAGTTTCCGTTGCGATTCGTCCAGCGGGGCATCCGGCGTTGGTGCCTCAGGCGCAGGTCGCGCCATGGGCGCCACCCCCGCCAGCGTCTTCAAGCCGTGGTCCAGCGTGGATATCCACGCGTCCGTTCTGGAAAGTATGCGCGCTGGGCGCTGAGGCCGAAATTCCATCTTGAATGCTCGCCGTGGGCATGGCTCCGCAGTTTAGAAGCGGGGCGTCAAGCGGTTCGCCGACCCAGGTCGATCCTTTGTGCGAATGCGTGATGACACAATTTTTTAATCCCATACGCGTTGCTTCGATCCAACGAAATCAGGACTTTTACGGGGTGGCTGCTGGTCAGGCGTGATGGGACCTGTTGCAATACACCACAGCTTCATTGCAGGAGCTTGGTTTGCGGGTGATCTACCAACCGCAACCTCATTGAAGATCTAGGAGTCTCTAATGAAGAAATCTCTCGTCGCGCTGGCAGTGCTGGCTGGTTTCGCTGGTGCCGCTGCCGCTCAATCGTCCGTGACGCTGTTCGGCGTGATCGACGTGGCCGCCCGTTACACGAAGGCCAATGGCAACGACACGAAGCAACTGACGAACGACGGCAGCTCCTCCAGCCGCATCGGCGTCCGTGGCGTCGAAGACCTGGGTGGCGGCCTGAAGGCTGGCTTCTGGCTGGAAGGCGCCCTGGCTGCCGACACCGGCACCGCTGACGCTTCCCGTTTCTGGGGCCGTCGCGCTTCCGTGAGCCTGATGGGCGACTTCGGTGAAGTCCGTCTGGGCCGTGGCAAGACCTCGACCCGCCTGGTCGTCGATGACTTCGATGTCTACTCGACCACCGGTCTGGGCGACGTCACCCGCACGTACAGCCTGCTGGGTTCGAACATCGACACGATCAACCGTTCGGACAACCTGGTTCAGTACTTCCTGCCGGCCGACCTGGGCGGCGTGTACGGCTCGTTCGACGTGGCCGCTGGTGAAGGCACCGACGGCAAGAAGTCGTTCGGTGGCCGTCTGGGCTACAAGATCGCCGACTTCAACGTCGCCGGTGGCTACCAGTCGACCGACTCGCTGGGCTCGAAGTTCAAGCAGCTGTCGCTGGGCGCCAGCTACGACTTCAAGGTCGTGAAGGTGCAAGGTCTGTTCAGCCAGCTGAAGTTCGGTTCGCGCAAGCAGAACCTCTTCACCGTTGGCGCCGTGGTCCCGGTGACGGCTGCCGGCTCGGTGACCGCCCAGTACACCAAGGCTGAGACCAACGGTGCTGCTGACGCTGTCGTGGCTTCCCGCGGCGACGCGCAAGCTTTCTCGATCGGCTACCAGCACAACCTGTCGAAGCGCACCGCGCTGTACACGACCGCGTCGATCATCGACAACGACAACGCGAACTTCCGCGTTCAGAACAACGCCGTTGCTGCCGCTCGCGGTGGCAAGTCGGGCGGCCTGGACGTCGGCGTCAAGCACAGCTTCTGATCCCCGGATCAGCGCACTGCGCTACGAAAGCCGCCCCTCGGGGCGGCTTTTTTTCGTCTCAACGTTTGCCCGTACGGGTGGTGTCGCGCAGGTGCCAGGTCTTGCGCGTGTCGATCAAGCACTGTCGCCGCAACGCACTGTTGTAGATTTTGTAGACAGTGATCGCGGGTTTTCCCTCTGTCGTGGCGTCACAAACTTGACAGGGTTTGCTCGCGTGGGCGATGTGCAACACAAAGCGTCTCCGTCTGGGGGCTTCGCTGAGAATCGATTCCGGCGACCACACCAAACAAATAGGAGACATCACATGAAAAAAGCCGCCTTGGCGCTGAGCATCCTGGCAGCGAGCACCAGCGCCGCCTGGGCACAGTCGAGCGTGCAGCTCTACGGCATCGTGGACGTGGGTCTGCGCTGGACCAGCAACGCGAACGCCGGAAGCTCGGAGAAGCAAGTCATCCCTGGCGGCATGTCCCAGAGCCGGCTCGGCGTGAACGTGACCGAGGACATGGGTGGCGGCCTGAAGGCCATCGCCAACCTGGAGCACCGCCTGAACTCGGACACCGGCACCGTGGCAGCGGCCGACTTCTGGCGCCAGTCCTGGGTTGGCATCCAGTCCGCCGACTTCGGTCGCCTCACGCTGGGCCGCCAGTACAACATCCTGTTCGACATCTACACGTCGACCTACGCGTCGTTCAAGTACTCGCCCTACATCGAGGCGTACAAGCCTGAAATCGGCCTCTCGATGGGCGCCCGCCAGGACAACATGGTCAAGTACCTGTTCGAGAAGGGCCCCATCCGTGGCGAGGTCCAGGTCTCCGCCGGTGAAGGCAACTCGCAGAACAAGTCCTTCGGCGGTCTGCTGCGCTACAACCAGGGCCCGATCGCCTTCGGCGGCGCTTTCCTGCAGGTCGAGGACACGCTCGGCAAGAAGGTCAAGGGCTACACCGCTGGCGGCGCATACACGAGCGGCCCGTGGTACATCAACCTGTCCTGGGCGACCAACAAGTTCGACCGCGGCGGTCTGCTGGGTGCGGCCTACACGTCCGGCCTGCTGGGCAACGTGCTGAATGCGGCTGCGAACGACGTGAAGAAGCGGGACATGATTTCGGTCGGCGCAGCCTACCAACTGACCCCGCAGCTGAATCTGGGCGCCCACTACTGGTACGCCACGCAGACGCACTACTCGGCGGCACTGGCCAACACCAAGAGCAAGGGACACTACGTCGCCTTCGTCGCCGACTACGCCTTCTCCAAGCGCACGGACGCCTACCTCGAGCTGGATTACACCAAGCACGAAGGCGCGGTCCGCTTCGCCAACAACGCCGAAAAGCGCGGCGGATCGATCGTCGGTATCCGCCACCGCTTCTGATCCGTGCCATCGCGCGCGGCGTGCCGCGCGCGCCGGCCTTCCGTCAAACCGCCTCCGGGCGGTTTTTTCGTGGGCGCGCATCGGTTCGAGCGACGTCGCGTTCATGCCGCGTCAAGGGCTTACCCACTTGCCGGTGGGCGTACGCTCCTTGATGATGCTTCCTTCTGAAGCGTCCCGCCTCCGGGGTCAGGTCGTGCCAGGGCCGGTCACAAGCCGCATCGCCCGAGCCCATGCCGGAGGCCCCCGTCCATGCTGGTTTTCATTCTTCGCCGTCTGGCGCAGGCCCTCGTCGTCATGCTGACGGTGGCCTTCATCGCCTTCATGCTGTTCCAGTACGTCGGCGACCCGGTCAACAACCTGCTCGGCCAGGACGCCACGCCCGAACAGCGCGAGCAGCTGCGCAAGGACCTGGGACTCGATCAGAGCTTCATGGTGCAGTTCGCGCATTTCGCCGGCAACGCCGCGCAAGGCGAATTCGGTGTCAGCCTGAAACAGGGACGCAAGGTGTCCGCGCTGATCGCCGAGCGCTTGCCGGCGACGCTCGAGTTGTCGGCGACGGCGGCCGTCATCGCGCTGGTGTTCGGTATCCCGTTGGGGGTCTACGCAGCGCTGAGACGGGGGAGCTTCGGCTCGCAGCTGCTGATGACGCTGTCGCTGCTGGGCGTCGCGCTGCCGACGTTCCTCATCGGGATCCTGCTGATCCTCGTCTTCGCGGTCCAACTGGCCTGGCTGCCGAGCTACGGCCGGGGCGAGGTCGTGATGCTCGGCGCGTGGAGCACCGGTCTGCTCACCGGCGACGGCCTGCGTCACCTGCTGCTGCCGGGCGTCACGCTGGCGGTGTTCCAGCTGACGCTGATCATGCGCATCGTGCGGGCCGAGATGCTGGAGGTGCTGCGCGCCGACTACATCAAGTTCGCTCGCGCGCGGGGTCTGAGCGACCGGACGATCTACTTCGGACATGCGCTGAAGAACACGCTGGTGCCGGTCATCACGATCACCGGCTTGCAGTTGGGATCGCTGATTGCCTTTGCGATCATCACCGAGACCGTGTTTCAATGGCCCGGCATGGGGTTGCTGTTCATCCAGGCGGTCCAGTTCGCCGATATTCCGGTGATGGCGGCCTACCTCTGCCTGATCTCGCTGATCTTCGTCGTGATCAACCTGGTCGTCGACCTGCTGTACTTCGCCGTCGATCCGCGCTTGCGCGTGAGCGGCGGCGCGCACTGACATGAACGTCCCAGAGCATTTGACCGCCAGCGCGGCGGGCACCTACCAGCGCCTCTTCGAGGCGCGCGGTGAACTCGTCGCCTTGCGACGTGAGCTGCACACGATGCCGGAACTCGGTTTCGAGGAGCACCGCACCGCCGCGCGCATCGTGCAGGCGCTGAAGGCCTGCGGTGTCGACGAGATCCACCAGGGCCTGGGCCGTACCGGGATCGTCGCGACCATCCATGGACAGACGACGCCGGGCACGCCGCCCAGGCTTTTCGGGCTGCGCGCAGACATGGACGCGCTGCCGCTGCGCGAACAGAACGACTTCGCCTGGCGGTCGTCGACGCCCGGGCTGATGCATGCGTGCGGCCATGACGGCCATTGCGCGATGCTGGTGGGCACGGCCCGCTACCTGGCGCAGACGAGACGCTTCGCGGGCACGGCGGTGCTGGTGTTCCAGCCTGGCGAAGAGGGATACGGCGGTGCGCGCGAGATGATCGCCGACGGCCTGTTCGAGCGCTTCCCGGTGGAGTCCATCTACGCGATGCACAACTGGCCGCACCTGCCGCCGGGCAAGATCGGCTTGAACCGAGGCGCGATGATGGCCGCGGCGGACCGCGTGAACATCACGATCCAGGGACGCGGCGGCCACGGCGCGCACCCCCACCTGAGCGTCGATCCGGTATTGATCGCCGGCCATGTGATCACCGCGGTGCAGAGCCTGGTGTCGCGCAACATCGCACCGATCGAGCAGGCGGTCGTCAGCCTCTGCTCGATGCACGCCGGTGAACCCAGCGCCTTCAGCGTGATCCCCGAGGCCGCGCAACTGACCGGCACCGTCCGCAGCTTCAAGCCCGAAGTGCAGCAACTGCTCGAGGAGCGGATGACGCGACTGGTCGAATCGGTCGCGCTGGGCTTCGGCGCGAGCGCCAAGGTCGACTACCAGCGCCTCTATCCGGCGACGGTCAACAGTGCGCGCGAAGCGGATTTCGCCGTGCGCGTCGCGCAATCGCTGGTCGGCGCCGAGAACGTCGACGACAAGCTCGTGCCCAGCATGGGCTCCGAGGATTTCGCCTTCATGTTGCAGGCGCGGCCCGGCGCCTATCTCCGACTGGGGCAGGGCGGTCCCTGCGGCCTGCATCAGCCGCGCTACGACTTCAATGACGAGATCCTGCCGCTCGGGTCCGCGCTGTTCGCGGCCCTGGTCGAGCAGGGACTCCCACTCGCGCCGCATTGAGCGGGTCCGTCCCGCCCCATCGCTACGACAGCCCGCCAAAGCCCGCCATTCCCCGCCTACGCGATCCCCGCATGACCGCCTCCCTTCCTCCTCCGCCGGCCTCCGGCGCGCCGGCTCCGCGTCCGCCGAATGCGCTCAAGCGCTTCTTCGACGGCGATGTCTGGCACTCGTTCGCCCGATCGCCGTTCGCGATGGTCGCGGCTTTCGTCGCGCTCTGCTGCCTGGTCTGCGCGCTGTTCGCGACCTGGATCGCGCCGCACGATCCGTTCGATCTCTCCGCGCTGGAGCTGATGGACTCCCGGCTGCCGCCGGCCTGGATCGAGGGCGGCTCGGCCAAGTACCTGCTCGGCACCGACGACCAGGGACGCGATCTCCTGTCCGCGATCATGTACGGCGCTCGCATCTCGCTGCTGGTGGGCGTGGCCTCGGTGATCCTGTCGATGATCATCGGCGTCGGCCTGGGATTGCTGTCCGGCTTCGTCGGCGGCAAGGTGGACGCGTTCATCATGCGCATCTGCGACGTGATGCTGTCCTTTCCGTCGATCCTGATCGCGCTGCTGATCGACGGCGTGGGGCGTGTCGTCTTCAAGGACGCGCACGAGTCGCTCGCCTTCGCGGTGCTGATCCTGGCGATCTCGCTGACAGGCTGGGTGCAGTACGCGCGCACGGTGCGCGGCTCGACGATGGTCGAGCGCAACAAGGAATACGTGCAGGCCGCGCGCGTGATCGGTGTCCAGCCCATGGCGATCATGTGGCGCCATGTGCTGCCCAACGTCACCGGCCCCGTGCTGGTGCTGGCGACGCTGCAGGTCGCGTCGGCGATCCTGACCGAGGCCACCCTGTCCTTCCTGGGCGTCGGCGTCCCGCCGACCAGTCCCTCGCTGGGCACCCTGATCCGCATCGGCAACGACTTCCTGTTCTCCGGGGAATGGTGGATCACCATCTGGCCCAGCACGATGCTGGTACTGATCACGGTGTCGGTGAACATGCTCGGCGATTGGTTGCGCGATGCGCTCAATCCCCGTCTGCGCTGATTGGATGGACAGCCCATGACCGCCCCCGCACCTCTTTTGCAAGTCCGCCATCTGCGCGTGGAGTTTCCGACCCGGCGCGGCACGCTGCTCGCGCTGGACGACGTGTCCTTCGACATCGCGCCGGGTGAAGTGCTCGGCGTCGTCGGCGAATCCGGCGCCGGCAAGTCGCTGACCGGCGCCGCGATCATCGGCCTGCTCGAGCCGCCGGGCCGCATCGCCGGCGGCGAGATCCTGCTTGAAGGCCGACGCATCGACAACCTGCCTGCCGATCAGATGCGCCGTGTGCGCGGCCGGCAGATCGGCGCGATCTTCCAGGATCCGCTGACCTCGCTCAATCCGCTGTACACGGTGGGGCGGCAACTGGTCGAGACGATCACGACGCATCTTGGCCTGAGCGCGAAGCAGGCGCGCGCCCGCGCGATCGAGCTGCTCGCGGCCACCGGCATCCCGGCGCCCGAGGCGCGCGTGGACCAGTACCCGCACCAGTTCTCCGGCGGCATGCGGCAGCGCGTGGTGATCGCGCTCGCGCTCGCGGCCGATCCGAAGCTCATCGTCGCGGACGAGCCGACGACGGCGCTGGACGTGTCGATCCAGGCGCAGATCATCGCCTTGCTCAAGCGCGTGTGCCGGGAGCAAGGCGCCGCAGTCATGCTGGTCACGCACGACATGGGCGTGATCGCGGAGACCTGCGACCGTGTCGCGGTGATGTATGCCGGGCGCGTGGCGGAGATCGGACCGGTCCAGGAGGTGATCCATCGCCCCGGTCATCCGTACACCTCGGGATTGATGGGATCCATCCCCGCGATGGACGAGGACCGAGAGCGGCTGGTGCAGATCGACGGCGCGATGCCGCGGCTCACGTCGATCCCGACGGGTTGCGCTTTCCATCCGCGTTGCCCGCGGGCATTCGATCGCTGCCACGAGCAGCGCCCCGAGTTGATGAAGGCGCCCGCGACCCAGGCGGCGTGCTGGTTGCATGCCGCGAACGCCGCCGTCGTGCAGGGAGGTGTCGCATGACGGTCGTGAACGGGACGCCACGCGCGGCGGGACCGGCGGTCGCTACCGGCGATGCGGCGCAGGTTCGGCCTGGCGCGGCGCTGGTCGAGGTCCGCGACCTGGCGAAGACCTTCGACGTGTCGGCGCCATGGCTGAACCGCGTGATCGAGCGCAAGTCCCGGCAGTTCGTCCATGCCGTGGACGGCGTCAGCTTCTCGATCGAGAAGGGGAAGACGCTGGCGCTGGTCGGGGAGTCGGGCTGCGGCAAGAGCACCGTGGCCCGTCTGCTGGTCGGTCTGTACGCGCCGACGCACGGCGAGGTGCGCTTCGACGATGCCGATATCGCGACGACGCTGAAGGGGCCGGCGGCGCTGGCCTTGCGACGCCGGATGCAGATGATCTTCCAGGATCCGTATGCGAGCCTGAACCCGCGCTGGAAGGTGCAGGACATCGTCGCCGAACCCTTGCGCGAGCATGGCCTGGTGCGTGACGCGCAGGCGCTGAAGCAACGCGTGGGGGAGCTGCTGAACTCGGTGGGGCTGGCGCCGGCGGACGCGGAGAAGTTTCCTCATCAGTTCTCCGGCGGCCAGCGTCAGCGCATCTCGATTGCCCGCGCGCTGGCGACGGAGCCGGAATTCCTCGTCTGCGACGAGCCGACATCGGCGCTCGATGTCTCGGTGCAGGCGCAGGTGCTGAACATCATGAAGGACCTGCAGCGCAAGCAGGGCCTGACCTATCTGTTCATCTCGCACAACCTCGCGGTGGTGCGGCACGTGGCCGATCAGGTGGGCGTGATGTATCTGGGCCGGCTGGTGGAACAGGCGGACAAGCGCGCGCTGTTCGCGACGCCGCGGCATCCGTACACGAGGATGCTGCTCGATGCGATTCCCGACATCCACATGACGGGGCGCTCGCGCACGCCGGTGCAGGGGGAGGTGCCCAATCCGCTGAATCCCCCGAGCGGCTGCAGCTTCCATCCCCGCTGCCCGCACGCGAACACGCGCTGCAGCACGGAGCGGCCGCAGCTGCTGCCGTTCCAGGGCGTCCGCGTGGCTTGCCACGCGGTGGAGGAGGGGCGGATCTGAGATCCCCTTTCAGCGGATCTCGCGGATCTCGCGGCGTCAGTCCGCGGCGCTGGCTGCCGAGGCTGGCGGGGAGGCAGTCGTCGCCGAAGACGGCGCCGGATGCTTTGCCTGAGGCAATTGCAGCGGTCGCTTCTGGCCGCAGGCGCTGAGCGCGAGCGCGGCCGCGCACAACATCAGGGTTGTCATGGCCTTGGCGGCGCGGCGGCGGGTCGGCGTGGAGGCAAGGCCTACACTTCGCGTCTTCACGTTCTTCATGGGCTCGCAGTCTAGTCCCTCGCGAGCCCGCTCCCGACTGCCCATGATGCCCACGCCACTGACCGATGCCGATTACGACGCCCGCACCGACGCCGTGCTGGCCAGCATTGAATCCGACATCGACACCTGGCTCGATGACGATGTGGTCGACATCGACCAGCATCGCACCGGGGGCCTGCTGGAGCTGGAGTTCCAGGATCGCAGCAAGATCGTCGTGAACACGCAGCCGCCGCTGCATGAGCTGTGGCTCGCATCGCGCCGCGGCGGGTATCACTTCAAGTTCGTGGACGGCCAGTGGATCGACACCAAGGACGGCATCCCCTTCTTCGATCGACTGTCCGAGGAGGCGTCTCACCACGCCGGACAGCCGTTGAGTTTCACCCAGGTCTGAAGTCGAGGCCTCATGAAAAAGGCGCCCCGCGGGGCGCCTTTTTGTTGGGGGTGTCGTTCAACGCTTGAAGAGATCCAGGATGCTCTTCTTCTCCTCCTCGGAACCCGAGGCCGGCACCTGCTCCTCGGTGCCGAGCGTCTTCACGCCATTGTTGCCGGCGAATTCGTCGTAGTACCACTCGCCGTTGAAGTTGACGACGCCTTCGGGAGGCTGGATCTCCTGCACCGGCGTGTTCCGGAGCGCGTACTGCATGAACTCGATCCAGACGGGCAGGGCCAGTCCACCGCCGGTCTCGCGGTCGCCCAGCTTGCGCGGCTGGTCGTAGCCGATCCACACCACCGACACCAGCTCCGGCTGGAAGCCTGCGAACCAGGCATCCATCGAGTCGTTGGTCGTGCCGGTCTTGCCGTAGATGTCCGGACGTTTGAGCGTGGCCTGCGTCCTGGCAGCCGTGCCGCTGCGCGCCACCTCCTGCAGCAGACTGTCCATCAGATACGCGTTGCGCGGTTCGATGGCCCTCTGCGAGTCTTCGAACTGCTTGGGCTGCTGCTGGTACAGCACGCGACCCGCATGGTCCGTGATGCGCTGAACCAGTTGCGGCGCGATCCGGTAGCCGCCGTTCGCGAAGACGGAGTACGCCTGCGCCATCTGCATCGGTGTCACCGAGCCCGCGCCCAGCGCCATGGTCAGGTAGGCCGGATGCTTGTCGGCGTCGAAACCGAAGCGGGTGATCCAATCCTGCGCGTATTTCACGCCGACCGACTGCAGTACCCGGATCGACACCATGTTCTTGGACTTGGCGAGCGCGCGTCGCAGCGGCATCGGGCCGTCGAACTGGCCGTCATAGTTCTTGGGTTCCCACGGCTGGCTGCCGGTGGTCGTCGCGTCGAAGAAGAGCGGCCCGTCATTGACGATGGTGGCGCCGTTGAATCCCTTCTCCAGGGCCGCCGAGTAGATGAACGGCTTGAAGCTGGAGCCGGGCTGCCGCCAAGCCTGGGTGACGTGGTTGAACTTGTTCTTGTTGTAATCGAAGCCGCCCACCAGCGCGCGCACGCTGCCGTCCTTCGGGCTGAGCGCCACCATCGCGCCTTCGACCTCGGGGAGCTGGGTGATCGTCCACTCGTCCTTGTTGTTCCGGGGCAGCTTGATCACGCGGATCACCGCGCCGCGTCGGATGCGCGTCTTCGGGTTGCCCTTTTCGGACAGCCCGGAGGTCGCCGGCTTGAGTCCCTCGCCGGTGATGGTCACCGACTCGCCGCTCTGCAAGGCCGCCACGACCTGCTTCGGGCTGGACTCCAGCACGACGGCGGCCAGCAGTTCGTCGTTGGCCGGGTGGTCGGACAGCGCCTCGGCGACGCGGGTGTCGAGTTCCTTCGGGTCGGCTGGCAGATCCACATAGGCCTCGGGGCCCCGGTACACCTGGCGGCGTTCGTAATCCATGATGCCGCGCCGCAGCGCGCGGTAGGCGCGCTCCTGCTCGTCGGCGTGCAGCGTCAGATAGACATTCAGGCCGCGCGTGTAGGCCTCGTCCCCGTACTGGCTGAAGATGAGCTGCCGGGCCAGCTCCGCGACATATTCCGCATGGCTGGCGGCTTCCTGGGGCGGCCGGATGCGCAGTTTCTCGGCCTTGGCCTGGGCGTGCTGCTCGGGCGTGATGAAGCCCATTTCCAGCATCCGGTCGATGATGTATTGCTGACGCAACACTGCGCGACGCGGATTGTTGATGGGGTTGTAAGCAGATGGTGCTTTCGGCAACCCGGCGAGCATGGCTGCTTCCGCGACCGACAGGTCCTTCAGCGGCTTGCCGAAGTAGACCTCGCTGGCGGCCGCGAAGCCATAGGCACGGTGCCCCAGGAAGATCTGGTTCATGTAGATCTCGAGGATCTTCTCCTTGGGCAGCGCGCTCTCGATCTTCAGCGCCAGCAGGATCTCGTAGATCTTGCGGGTGAACGTCTTCTCGGTGGAGAGATAGAAGTTCCTCGCCACCTGCATCGTGATGGTCGAGGCGCCCTGGCTCTTGGACTCGCTGACATTGGCCAGACCTGCCCGGATCACGCCCAGGTAGTCCACGCCGCCGTGCTGGTAGAAGCGCGCGTCCTCGATGGCCAGGATCGCGTCCTGCATCAGCTTGGGGATCTCGCGGATGTCGGAATAGCTGCGCCGCTCTTCGCCGTACTCGGCCAGCAACTGTCCCTCGCTGGACATGACGCGCAGCGGCAGCTTGGGCCGATAGTCGGTCAGGCCGCTGATGTCGGGCAGTTGAGGGTAGGCGATCGCCAGCGCCATACCGACCAGCAGCACGACGGCGCCGATGCCGGCCAGCGCCAGCCCGAAGCACCAGCCGATGAGTCGCACGAACCAGGGCCGGCGCGGCTTGGCGTCGGTCTTGGACTTCTTATTGCGGGGGGTGTCGTTCTTGTCTTTCCTGGAAGCGCTGCCCTTGCCCGGATCGGACGGGGCGTCGAAGGAAGGTTCGTTGTCAGGAGAATTCTTCGAGGGCATGGGCCGGAGTGTGCATTCTTGCGTGCCTGGCCGCGCCCTATCAGGGCCTCTACGGGTGACGATGCGGGCCGCGAGCGACGATTATAGGAACGGCCCCCCTGTGGGGCCTCGCCGGTCCGATCCGTGCCCGCTTGACTGTTACAAGTGCTGAGGGAACTTTCGCGGACACTGCGCGGCTGCCTTTTCTTCCACACCCGGACCACCCCTCTTGAAGGTGTTCCGGCGGGGGATTCGGCAAAGTGGGAATCTGTGCAAAACCGCTCGAAACGGGGAGTAAATGGGCCATTTTTCGGCGCTTTACCACTCGTCGGTGGCGTGTATGTTACGCAACGCTGCGTTACTTGCTGTGACCGCTTTGCCTTGGGGCGACAAAGGCTTTGCTGATAGCATTCAAGTAACTTATTAACAAACCGGCGCATGAGCGGCGCGTTGGGGGAACGCATCATGGGGCTGTTGGACCTACTGCGCGGACGTGCGCATCCACCCATGATTGGCCTGGACATCTCGTCGTCCAGCGTCAAGCTTGTGGAATTGAGTCAAAACTCGAATGGCGAATACGTGCTTGAACGTTTCGCCACCGAACCATTCGAAAAAGGCTGGATTACCGACGGCCAGATCGAGAAATTCGACGAGGTCGCGGACGCAGTCCGCCGGGTGGTCACGCGCAGTGGCAGCCGAACCCGTCAGGCGTCGCTCGCGATGCCTCAGAGCTCCGTGATCACGAAGAAGATCATGCTGCCGGCCGGCCTCCGCGAGGAAGAGCTCGAGTTGCAGGTCGAGGCGGAAGCCAACCAGTACATCCCTTTCTCGCTGGACGAGGTGTCGCTGGATTTCTGCGTCATCGGTCCGAGCCCGACTTCGGTCGGCGACGTCGAGGTGCTGATCGCCGCTTCCCGCAAGGATCGCGTGCAGGATCGCCAGGCGTTGGCAGAGGCTGCCGGCCTGAGGCCGGTGGTGCTGGACATCGAGTCCCACGCCTCCCGGATGGCGGTTGGCCGCCTGGTCGAGACGCTGCCGAACGAAGGCAAGGATGCGCTGGTCGCGCTGTTCGAGATCGGTGCCGACACCACGTCGCTGAAAGTCCTGCGTGACGACGAGATGCTCTACGACCGCGATCAGGCCTTCGGTGGTTCGCAGTTGACCCAGCTGATTTCGCGACAGTACGGTTTCTCGTTCGAGGAAGCGGAGTTGAAAAAGCTCAGCGGCGAACTGCCGGACGATTACGACAGCCAGGTGCTGAATCCCTTCGTCGACTCGTTGTCCCAGGAGATCGGCCGTGCGCTGCAGTACTTCTTCACCAGCACGCCGCATCACAAGGTTCACTACGTGATGCTGGCCGGCGGCACGGCCACCCTGCCCGGTCTCAAGGAGCGGGTGACAGAGTTGACCGGTTTCGCCTGCATGGTGGTCAACCCGTTCGAGAACATGGTGCTCGGTTCTGCCGTGCGCGAATCCAAGCTGCGCCGTGAAGCGCCGGCGTATCTCACAGCGTGCGGCCTCGCCATGCGGAGGTTCTTTCAGTGATTCTGATCAACCTGCTCCCGCACCGCGAGGAGAAACGCAAGCGCCGCAAGGCCGCGTTCTTCGTCGGGCTGGGAATGTCCTTCGTCGTCGGCCTGCTGATCGCGGCCTTCATCTATCTGCTGCTGCAGCAGTTGACCGCCGCGCAAGCCGCGCGCAATGACTTCCTGAAAGCCGAGATCACCAAGCTCGACATCCAGATCAAGGACATTGCCACGCTGCGGGCGGAGATCGACGCGTTGCGCGCCCGCCAACGTGCGGTCGAGAACCTGCAGAGCGACCGCAACACGCCGGTGCACCTGCTCAACGAGCTGGCCAAGTTCACGCCGGAAGGCGTCTTCCTCCAGTCGATGCGTCAGACCGGCAAGGTCGTGGTGATCTCCGGTGTCGCGGCCTCCAACGAGCGCGTGTCCGAGATGCTGCGCAACCTGAGTCGCGCCGAATGGGTCGAGGCTCCTGATCTCGTCGAGATCAAGTCCGCCGCAGTGAACCCGCGTGATCCGCGTCGGCTGTTCGACTTCTCCATCAAGGTCGGCATCAAGAGCGTGACGCCGGACCCGGTGGCTGGAGCCGCGAGCGGCCCGGGCGCCACGCCGAACGCCCCGGCGAAGAAGGTGTGAGGACCCCATGGCAACGCTAAAAAACCTGGACCTCAACGCGTGGTTCGCGGACTTCACCGGTCAGTTCCAGAATCTGAACATGCAGGAGCCCGGCCAGTGGCCGCCGGCGCCGCGCTATGTGACATTCATCCTGGTAGCCCTGCTGACGGTGGGACTGGGCTGGTTCGCCGTGCTTTCGGATGAGCAATCGGCCCTCGATGCTGAAGTCCAGAAGGAACCGACGTTGAAGGAAGACTTCAACAACAAGCTGACGCAGGCCGTGAACCTGCCGGAGCTGCGCAAGCAGAAAAGCCAGGTCGAGGAATACGTGCTGCAGCTCGAGAAGCAGCTTCCCGGCAAGGCCGAGATGGATGCGCTGCTGTCGGACATCAACCAGGCGGGCTTGGGACGTGGCCTGCAGTTCGAACTGTTCCGGCCGTCCGGCATCGTCATGCGCGACTACTACGCCGAACAACCGATCGCGATCCGGGTGACGGGGCGCTATCACGACATCGGGGCCTTCACGGCTGACGTGTCGAATCTGTCCCGGATCGTCACGCTGCACGACCTGAACATCAACGTCCCCGGCGTGCCGACCGGCGCCGGGACGCCGCCCCGCACCGACACCAACGCGACCTTGGCGATGGACGCCACGGCCCGGACCTATCGGTACCTCGATCCGACCGAGGTCGAGGAGCAGAAGAAGGCCGCGGCGGCCGTGGAGAAGAAGAAATGACGCGCATCGTTCGCCTCCGCAGGGCGTCGCCCGAGACGGCGATGTCGGATCGAGCGCCCGTTCGCGCGTTCGTCCTGCTCGGCCTTGCCGTCGCCGGCGCACTCCTGACGGGTTGCACCTCCAGCACGGAAGAGCTTCAGCAATGGATGGACGAACAGCGCGCACAGGCGCGTCCGACCGTCAAGCCGCTGACACCACCGAAGACCTTCCAGCCCCAACCTTACGAGGCGCAGGCGGTGGTTGATCCGTTCAGCACGCAAAAGCTGACGGTCGCATTGCGTCGCGAGGCCGCACAGCCCAGTTCACTGCTGGCTGCAGAGATGAAACGCCGCCGGGAACCGCTGGAAGCCTTCCCGCTGGACACGATGGCGATGGTCGGCAGCGTCTCGAGGGATGGCCGTCCGTATGCGCTGCTACGGGTGGACAGCCTGTTGTATCAGGCGCGGGTCGGTGACTACCTGGGCCAGAACTTCGGCCGTATCACCAAGATCAGCGAAACCGAAATCACGTTGCGAGAAGTCGTCCAGGACGCTGCGGGCGAATGGATTGAACGCACCAGTACTCTCCAGCTTCAGGAGCAGGGACGATGAAGAACACTGTTGTGGAGAACGCTTCGATGAGCGTCCGAACGAGGGAACGACAAGGGCGTGCCATGCGCTGGCAAACCCTGGCCTGCGCGGTAGGTATGGCGGTGCTGTTGCCCGTCCAGGCCTGGGCGCAGAACATGATCAAGTCGATCAGCGCGACGCAGCAATCGGGCTCGGACATCGTCCGGATCGAGCTGGCGCAACCGCTGAACGAAGTGCCACGCGGCTTCGCCGTGCAGGTGCCGCCGCGCATTGCGCTGGACCTGCCGGGTGTGTCGAATGGCCTGGGCCGCAACGCGGTCGAGATCAATTCGGGCAACATGCGCTCGGCGAACGTCGCCCAGGCGGGCGATCGTTCCCGCGTGGTGCTGAACCTGCGCCAGGCCAGCACTTTCCGCGCGCAGTTGCAGGACAACTCGCTGCTGATCTTCCTGGATGGCGCGTCGGGTCCGGCGGCTGCCGCTGCGGCCCCGTCGTCAGCGGCGTCGGAGCCCCTTCACTTCGCACCGAGTCAGAACGCTGCCGCGCAAGGCCTGCAAGACATCGACTTCCGCCGCGGCAATGACGGCGCGGGTCGTGTCGTCGTGAACCTGCCGAGCAGCCAGGTCGGCGTCGACATCCAGCAGCAAGGGCAGGCGCTGGTCGTCGAATTCCTGCGCAGCACCTTGCCGGAACGCCTCCGCCGCAAGCTGGACGTCACGGACTTCGGTACACCGGTCCAGTCGATCGTGGCGACCCAGCAGGGTGACCGCGTGCGCCTGGTCGTCACGCCGAAGGGCGCCTGGGAGCACAGCGCCTACCAGAGCGACAACCAGTTCGTGCTGGAAGTGCGTCCGCAGAAGGTCGACCCGAACAAGCTGACGCAAGGTCCTGGTTATGCCGGTGACAAGCTGAGCCTGAACTTCCAGAACATCGATGTGCGTGCGCTGCTGCAGGTCATCGCCGACTTCACCAACTTCAACGTCGTGACGAGCGACACCGTCACCGGCAATGTGACGCTGCGCCTGAAGGACGTGCCGTGGGACCAGGCGCTGGACATCATCCTGCAAGCCAAGGGCCTGGGCATGCGCAAGTCCGGCAATGTGCTGTGGATCGCGCCGAAGGAAGAACTGGCCAACAAGGAAAAGGCCGAACTGGAAGCCAAGCAGGCGGTCGCCCAGCTGGAACCGCTGCGCACCCAATCCTTCCAGATGAACTACACGAAGGCCGAGGAAGTCGCCAAGGGACTGACTGGCCAGAACAACCAGGGCGGCGGTGGCAACCAGACGTCGCGGATCCTGTCGCCTCGCGGCAGCGTCATCTGGGAGACCCGGACGAACCAGCTGTTCGTGAGCGACATTCCGTCCAAGCTGGAGGAGATCCAGGCGCTGATCGCGAAGATCGACGTGCCGGTGCGCCAGGTGCTGATCGAAGCGCGCATCGTCGAGGCCGACGACAAGTTCGGACGCGCACTGGGCGTCAAGCTGGGCGCCAGCGACCTGCGCGGTCGGCAGGGCGGCATCCCCGGCTACAGCGTCGGCGGCAGCAACTATGTGACCGTCGGCGGCAATTACTCGGCGATCGGCTCGGCGACGAACCAGCAGGCGTCCTACAACTACGCGGACTCGCAATTCGTGAACCTGCCCGCCAACGTTGCAGGCGACGCCTTCGGCGGCGCGACGGCCGCGAACTTCGCCCTGTCGCTGTTCAGTGCCACCGCGAACCGTTTCCTGAATCTCGAGATCTCCGCATTGGAAGCGGACGGACGCGGCAAGATCGTGTCCAGCCCGCGCGTCGTCACGGCCGACCAGACCAAGGCGCTGATCGAGCAGGGTGAAGAAATCCCGTATCAGCAGTCGACCTCCAGCGGCGCCACGTCTATCAGCTTCAAGAAGGCCGTGCTGAAACTGGAAGTCACGCCGCAGATCACGCCGGAAGGCAACGTGATCCTGACGGTGGACGTCAACAAGGACAGCCGCGGCACGTTGACTCCTCAAGGCTATGCGATCAACAACAAGCATGTGCAGACGCTGGTCCTGGTCGAGAACGGCGGCACCGTCGTGATCGGCGGCATCTACACGCAGGAAGACCTCGAGAGCGAGAACAAGGTGCCCTACCTCGGCGATATCCCGCTGCTGGGCAACCTCTTCAAGAACAAGTCACGCAGCACCGCTAAAACGGAACTGTTGATCTTCATCACGCCGAAGGTGGTGAGCGACCGGGTGACGTCGACGACGGCGACGGTGCGCTGATCCTGCCGCGAGCAGGAACGGACGAGTCATCAATCACGGGAGTGGCCGCGCAAGTGAAAGCTCGGCCTGTTTGGAGTAGCAAGGCATGACCACATTTGCAACGTACGCGCGGGCCCTCAAGGCTGCCGTCCTGGGGGCCTTCGTGGCCGGTACGCTGGCCGCGTGCGGCGGCGGCGGCGGTAGCGCTGGCGATCAGCTCAACGGCGGCGGCAACGGCGGCACGGGCGGCGGCGGCACGGTCGCCGTGGCCGATGTGTCGGCTGTGCTGAGCAAGTCCACGATGGCCAACGACGGCACCGAGACACTGACCCTGACGGCCACCGCATTGGATGCCAATCGTGGCGGCATCACGGGCGCCACCCTGCGGGTCGGTGTCACCGATCCCAACAACTCGGTCTTCGCGTCGGCCTCGACCCTGACGACGGACAGCACCGGCACGGGCACAGCGACGATCTCGCTGGGCGCCGACCATTCTCTGCGCACGGTCACCGTGAACGTCGCAGGTGGTTCCGTCACGAAGAGCGCCACGTTCAACGTGGTCCAGACGACCGTGCCGTCGACCGAACCGGCCGAACTGTCGCTGGCGCTCGACAAGTACACCGTGTCGAATTCCGGCACGGACACCGTCGTGGCAACCGCCACGGCCGTGGACGCCAACCGCAACGTGATGAGCAACGTGCCCGTCGCCTTCTCGGTCAACAATGGTGCCACGGTGAGCGTTGTCAACGCCAACACCGGCGCTGCCGGCACCTCGATCGCCAACGTGCGGATCGGAACCGACAAGTCGAACCGGGTCGTGACCGTCACCGCGAAGAGCGGCACGCTCACGAAGACGGCCAGCTTCCAGGTCAGCGGTGCGAAGCTGACGGCCTCGGCCGTGCCTTCCGCCCCGACGGCGGGTTCCACGGGCAACACCGTCCAGTTCCGCCTGGCGGACACTAACGACAACGCGATCAGCGGTCAGACCATCACGGTCACGGCACCGGGACAGACTGCGGCCACGGGGACCACCGATAACAGCGGTGCCTACACCTACACCTACACCGCGCCGACCGCGCCGGGCGCCTACAACATCACCGCTGTCGGCGGTGGTGTGACCACGGTCACCTCGGTGATCGTGTCGTCCGCGGGCACCGTCATCCCGCCGGTCACCACGCCGGCGGCGGGCACCACGTTCTCCGCCAATCCGCAGGTCATCGCCGTCAACGCAGCGGGCTCCACGTCCAATCGCGTTGAGTTGCGCACCCTGTTCCAGGCGTCGAACAACGCGCCGCTGCAGAACATCCGCGTGCGTTTCGAACCGTTCGGTGCAGCGTCTATCGCGGTGGGCGGGACGATCAGCTCGGGCACCTCGCTGGTGTATAGCGATGCTTCCGGCAATGCGACCTCGAGCTACTACCCGGGTACCACGGCCAGCGCCACGAACGGTCTGACGATCCGTGCCTGCTGGGATTACACCGATTTCGCCGTGGGTACTTGCCCGAACGCCATGACCGCCGCGTTGACCGTGGTGGCGAGTCCGTTGGCGATCAGCATCGGCACCGATTCGACGCTGCAGGAAGGGGCGACGAAGCTGACCTACATCAAGCGTTTCGTCGTGCTGGTGGTGGATGCCGCTGGCCGCCCCGCTGCCGGTGTGGACATCCAGCCTTTGGTTGACCTGAAGCGCTACTACAAGGGCGCCTACGCTGTAGGCACCGATGCTGCGGGCGCCGATGCGTGGGTTCCCTTCTACTACCTGAACACCATCAGCAACGCCAATGTTGTCAATGGGCAGGCCGCCTGCTTGAACGAGGACGATGACAACGACGGCATCCTCGATGCCGGCGAGGATCGCAACGGGAACGGGGTGCTCGAACCGCGTAAGTCGGACGTGCAGATCTCCTATGAAAGCGCCGCTACCAAAACTGACGCGTCGGGCCAGTTGGTCATCAAGATCGAGTACGCCAAGAGTCTGGCCACATGGGTTGATTACGTCATTACCGCCTCGGCGACTGGTGTGGTGAGTCCGCCTGCAACCTTCGCTGACCGGTTGACCGCACTGTCGGCGGACTTTTCGACGCTGACGACGTCGCCGTCGTTCCAGAGCAGTCCGTACGGCAAAGTGCGGTTGTCCACCGACACCGTTGGTTCCTACTGCACCTCGCCGAACTGAGCGTGCCGACGACACAGTGCCAGTGATCCTGAGCCTGGTTGGCATGCCGGGCGGTGGAAAGTCCACCGTCGGGCGCATGCTGGCCCGGCAGCTGGACATCGCCTTCGTCGATTCCGACGCCGAGATCGAAAAGGATCTCGGCGGCGAGACGATCAAGGACTACTTCGCCCGTGAGGGCGAAGCGTCGTTTCGGGATCTCGAATCGCGCGTCATCGCGCGCCTGCTCGAAGGAGCGCGGGCTGGCCGCGAGTTGGTGCTCGCGACTGGCGGCGGTGCCGTCCTCCGCGAGATCAACCGCGATCGCCTCAAGACGGATTCGACAGTCGTGTACCTTCGCTCGTCGCCTGAAGAACTCTTCAGGCGATTGAGGCACGACACGCAACGTCCGCTGCTGCAGGTGGCCAATCCACTGGCGAAGCTGCGCGAACTGTATGGACAGCGTGATCCGCTGTACCGGCGCTGCGCGCATTTCGTGCTCGAGTCCAGCCGCCCCTCGGTGCATGGCTTGTCGAACATGATCCTGATGCAGCTGGAGCTGGCGGGACTGATCGATCCGGCGCGGGTCGCGGCCACCGTGGGGGCCAGCGAGGCCCCGTACACTTCCAGGAATGACCGCACCGGCTCCTGACTCCTCGTCCACCGTCGCCATCGACCTCGGCGACCGGCGCTACGACATCCTGATTGGCCCCGGCCTCCTCGACGCACCGTCGTCATGGTCAGGATTGCCGCGGGCTTCCGCAGCATTGATCGTCACCAACGACGTGGTGGCGCCGATCTACCTGGATCGACTGAAGCGTCAACTGGCGCCCCATTACGCGCGGACTGAGACCGTGGTCCTGCCGGACGGCGAGCAACACAAGAACTGGGCGTCTCTCGACGTCGTCATCGACCAGCTCCTCGCCGGCGCGGCCGATCGCAAGACCGTGCTGTTCGCGTTGGGGGGCGGCGTGATCGGCGACCTCACCGGTTTCGCCGCGGCGATCTACATGCGCGGCGTGCCGTTCGTGCAGGTGCCGACGACCTTGCTGGCGCAGGTCGACTCGTCGGTCGGCGGCAAGACAGCCATCAATCATCCGCGCGGGAAGAACATGGTTGGCGCGTTCTATCAGCCAGCCCGTGTCATCGCCGATCTCGACACGCTCGATACCTTGCCCGAGCGCGAACTCTCCGCGGGTCTTGCCGAGATCATCAAGTACGGACCGATCGCCGACACGACCTTCCTTGAGTGGATCGAGAACAACCTCGACGCGATGTTGGCGCGGGACAAGTCGGCGCTGGCTTACGCGGTCAAGCGCAGTTGCGAGATCAAGGCCTGGGTCGTCGGGCAGGACGAACGCGAAGCAGGGCTGCGGGCCATCCTGAACTTCGGCCATACCTTCGGCCATGCGATCGAGACGGGCCTCGGCTACGGTGCCTGGCTGCACGGCGAGGGCGTGGGCTGCGGCATGGTCCTGGCTTCCGAGCTGTCGGTGCGGCTGGGACTGATGCCGCCGTCCTTTGTCGGCCGGATGTCGCGACTGATCGAGCGGGCGCGCTTGCCGATCCAGGCGCCTGCCATGGCGATGGATCGATGGCTCCAGCTCATGCGAGTCGACAAGAAGAACGAAGGCGGCGAGATCCGGTTCGTTGTCATCGAGGGCCTTGGCAAGGCGGGCATGCGGGGGGCTCCCGATGCGCTGGTGGCCGAGGTGATCTCCGCGCACACCGGGCCCGGATCCCACTGAAAGCCTGAACCGACCATGATGATGCTGCGCGCGCCCTTTGCTTCCGACCCCGCGCGCAGTCGGGGTCGACGGTATGCCGAGGCTTCCGCGCCGACGCGCAGCGAATTCCAGCGTGATCGCGACCGGATCGTCCACAGCACGGCATTCCGCCGGCTGGTCTACAAGACGCAGGTATTCCTCAACCATGAGGGCGACCTGTTCCGGACCCGGCTGACGCATTCGCTGGAAGTCGCCCAGCTGGGGCGTTCGATCGCACGGAGCCTGTCGCTCGACGAGGACCTTGTCGAAACCATTGCGCTGGCCCACGATCTGGGGCACACGCCCTTCGGCCACGCGGGGCAGGATGTGCTGAACGATTGCATGACGGCTCACGGCGGGTTCGAACACAACCTGCAGTCCCTGCGGGTGGTCGACAAGCTGGAGCAGCGCTACCCGGCCTTCGACGGGCTCAATCTCAGTTTCGAGAGCCGGGAAGGCATCCTGAAGCATTGCAGCAAGCGCGATGCGCAGCGCATCGAGGACCGCGAGCCCGGGGGCGTCGCGGCGCGCTTTCTGGTCGGCGGACAGCCGAGCCTGGAGGCGCAGCTCTGCAACCTGGCCGACGAGGTGGCCTACAACGCGCACGACGTGGACGACGGCGTGCGATCGGGCCTCGTGACCTTGGAGCAGCTGGAGCAGATACCGCTCGTCCACCGCTACCTGCGGGAGACACTGGCCGCGTATCCGGGCCTGACTGGCAAGCGCCTGCTCGCGGAGACCATCCGCCGGATGCTGTCGCAGCAGGTCTACGACATCATCGACGCCACGCGCATCGCCATCGAGGATGCCGCGCCGGCTGACGCGCAGGATGCGCGCACGAAGGGACCGCTGGTCCGCTTCAGCCCCGAGATGCGCCAGGCGAGTACGGAGCTGAAGCGCTTCCTGTTCGCCAACCTCTATCGTCATCCTGTCGTGCAGCAGCAGCGCGACCGGGCCGAGCAGGTGCTGCGAGAGCTGTTTCAGCTCTACCTCACCGATCCGGGGCATCTCCCGCCGGACTTCGCGGACGGCGAGGACCATGCGCGCGCCTGCGCCGACTACATCGCCGGCATGACGGACCGATTTGCCCTCAAGGAGCACGAGCGGCTCACCGGAAAGAAGCTCATCGCATAATTGGGGACAGACTACTGTCCCCCGCCATGGCACGACTTGCCCGGCTGGCGCTCGCCGGCCATCTGCACCACCTGATCCACCGCGGGCACAACCTGCAGCCCATCGTCCTCGACGACGACGACCGCCGGGCGCTGCTCGCCGCGCTCCAGGACAGTGCCGCCACTCACAAGGTCGCAATCCACGCCTACGTGCTGATGCCCAACCATCTGCACCTGCTGGCAACCCCCGCTGCAGACGAGGGCTTGAGTCGGATGATGCAGGCGCTGGGGCGTCGCTACGTGAGCGCCTTCAATCTTCGCCACGGACGGGTTGGCACCTTGTGGGAAGGACGCTTTCGTGCCGCGCCGCTGGAGGCGGAGAGCCACCTGCTCACTGTCATGCGCAGCATCGAGTTGAACCCGCAGCGTGCTGGACTCAGCGCGGAGCCAGGCGATTTCGCCTGGTCGTCGGCGGCGCACCATCTCGGACGCCGGCGCGATCCGCTCATCAGCGATCCACCTGGTTTCTGGGCGCTGGGCAACACGCCGTTCGAACGCGAACTCGCCTGGCGTCGCTGGCTGGAGGAGGGGGAGTCGGAAGCGGAGCGCGCACGCCTCGTCAATGCGGCACTCAAGGGCTGGCCCCTCGGATCGGCACGTTTCCTGCAGGTGCTGAGTGAGATCAGCCCACGGCCCATGAGCCCGCGGCCACGTGGGCGCCCGCGCAAGACCAAAGCGACAGCCCCCGGGTGATTCAGTCTGTCCCCATTTAATCGGCGCCTGCCCGCAACAGCGAACCTAATTCGAGACTGACCCCATTTAGTTGCACTTGTGCCGCTTCGGCAGGCGTCTTAACCTGCGCGGGTTTCTTTATCCGAGAGTGCAGGAGGCCACCGATGTCGGCAGCTCAAGATCCGCGCCCCGCGCAAGCGTCGTTCCCCGTCGAGACCCCGACCGCCCTGCCGGTCAGCGGCCCGTCCGCGAATGAGATCCGCGAACTCGCCACCCACGGCCTGTACAACGGCGCCAATGAGAAGGACGCCTGCGGCCTGGGCTTCGTCGCACACATCAAGGGGCAGAAGGCGCATCACATCGTCCAGCAAGGCCTGAAGATCCTGGAGAACCTGGATCACCGCGGCGCGGTCGGCGCCGACAAGCTGATGGGCGACGGCGCCGGCATCCTGATCCAGATCCCTGACGAGTTCTATCGCGCGGAGATGGCCAGGCAAGGGGTCACGCTGCCACCGCCCGGAGAGTACGGCGTCGGCATGATCTTCCTGCCGAAGGAACATGCGTCGCGCCTGGCCTGCGAGCAGGAGCTGGCCCGCGCGATCAAGGCCGAAGGCCAGGTGCTGATCGGCTGGCGTGACGTGCCGGTGGACCGCGACATGCCGATGTCGCCCACGGTGCGCGAGAAGGAGCCGATCATCCGGCAGATCTTCATCGGCCGTGGTCCGGACATCATCGTCCCCGACGCGCTCGAGCGGAAGCTGTATGTGATCCGCAAGACAGCGTCCAGCGCGATCCAGGCGCTCAAGCTGACGCACAGCCGCGAGTACTACGTGCCGTCGATGAGCTGCCGCACCGTCATCTACAAGGGGCTGCTGCTCGCCGACCAGGTGGGCAAGTACTACAAGGACCTGGCCGATCCGCGCGTCGTCAGCGCGATCGCGCTGGTGCACCAGCGTTTCTCGACCAACACCTTCCCGGAATGGCCGCTGGCCCACCCGTACCGCATGGTCGCCCACAACGGCGAGATCAACACCGTCAAGGGCAACTTCAACTGGATGCGGGCTCGCGAGGGCGTCATGAAGTCTCCCGTGCTGGGCGACGACCTGAAGAAGCTGTACCCGATCAGCTTCGAGCATCAGTCCGATACAGCCACCTTCGACAATGCCATCGAGCTGCTGACGATGTCGGGCTATCCGCTCGCGCACGCCGCGATGATGATGATTCCCGAGGCATGGGAACAGCACGAGTGGATGGATGAACGTCGCCGCGCGTTCTACGAGTACCACGCCGCGATGATGGAGCCGTGGGACGGCCCGGCGGCGATGGTCTTCACCGACGGCCGCCAGGTGTGCGCCGCGCTGGACCGCAACGGCCTCCGCCCTGCCCGCTACTGGGTCACCGACGATGACCTCGTCGTGCTGGCTTCCGAGTCCGGCGTGCTGCCGATCCCCGAATCCCGAGTCGTCAAGAAGTGGCGCCTGCAGCCCGGCAAGATGTTCCTCATCGACCTGGAGCAGGGGCGCATCATCGATGACGAGGAACTGAAGACCCAGTACGCGAACGCCCGTCCCTATCGGCAGTGGATCGAGAACGTCCGCGTCAAGCTCGACGAGATCCCTGCGCCCGAGGTCACCGCGCCGGTGTTCCCGGCCTCGTTGCTGGATCGCCAGCAGGCCTTCGGCTTCACGCAGGAAGACATCAAGTTCCTGCTCGCGCCGATGGCGGCGAACGGCGAGGAGGGCATCGGCTCGATGGGCAATGACAGCCCGCTGGCCGTGCTCTCCGACAAGAACAAGCCGCTGTACAACTACTTCAAGCAGTTGTTCGCGCAGGTGACCAATCCGCCGATCGATCCGATCCGCGAGGCGATCGTGATGTCGCTGAACAGCTTCATCGGACCCAAGCCCAACCTGCTCGACATCAACGCGGTGAATCCGCCGATGCGGCTGGAAGTGACGCAGCCCGTGCTCGACTTCGAGTCGATGGCCCGCCTGCGTGCGATCGAGCATCACACCAACGGCAAGTTCAAGCCGTACGAGCTCGACATCACCTATCCGCTGGACTGGGGACGCGAAGGGGTCGAGGCGCAACTCGCCTCGCTTTGCGCCGAGACGGTCGACGCGATCAAGGGCGGCCACAACATTCTGATCATCACGGACCGCCACTTGAGCGCGAATCGCGTGGCGATCCCGGCGCTGCTGGCGCTGTCGGCTGTCCACCATCATCTGGTGCGCGAAGGCCTGCGCACGACGGCGGGTCTGGTCGTCGAGACCGGCACCGCACGCGAGGTGCATCACTTCGCCGTGCTTGCCGGTTTTGGCGCCGAAGCGGTCCACCCCTATCTGGCGCTGGAGACGCTGCAGGCGATGACGTCTGAGCTGCCGGCCTCGCTGTCGGCCGACAAGGCGATCTACAACTACATCAAGGCGGTGGGCAAGGGGCTGTCGAAGATCATGTCCAAGATGGGCATCTCGACCTACATGTCGTACTGCGGCGCGCAGATCTTCGAGGCCATCGGCCTGAAGGCCGACCTGGTCGAGAAGTACTTCCGTGGCACGCCGACGCAGGTTGGCGGCATCGGCGTGTTCGAGGTCGCGGAAGAGGCCTTGCGTCTGCATCGCGCCGCCTTCGGCGACGATCCGGTGCTGGAGCACATGCTCGACGCCGGCGGTGAATACGCCTGGCGCGCCCGCGGCGAGGAGCACATGTGGAGCCCCGACGCGATCGCCAAGCTGCAGCACAGCACGCGCTCCGGAAAGTTCGACACGTACAAGGAGTACGCCCAGCTGATCAACGATCAGAGCAAGCGCCACATGACGCTGCGCGGCCTGTTCGAGTTCAAGTTCGATCCGAGCCAGGCGATCCCGCTCGAGGAGGTCGAATCGGCCGCCGACATCGTCAAGCGCTTCGCGACCGGCGCGATGTCGCTGGGTTCGATCTCCACGGAGGCGCACGCGACGCTGGCGGTCGCGATGAACCGCATCGGCGGCAAGAGCAACACCGGCGAAGGCGGCGAGGATCCGGCCCGTTACCGCAACGAGCTCAAGGGCATCAAGATCACTGCCGGCACGAAGATGTCGGATGTCGTCGGCAGCAAGGTGGTCGAGGTCGACTACGAGCTCAAGGACGGCGACTCGATGCGCTCACGCATCAAGCAGGTCGCGTCCGGCCGCTTCGGCGTCACGACCGAATACCTGGTCAGCGCCGACCAGATCCAGATCAAGATGGCGCAGGGAGCCAAGCCTGGCGAGGGTGGCCAGCTGCCCGGCGGCAAGGTCACCGATTACATCGGCTTCCTGCGCCATTCGGTGCCGGGCGTGGGCCTGATATCGCCGCCCCCGCACCATGACATCTACTCCATCGAGGATCTGGCGCAACTGATCCACGACCTGAAGAACGTCAATCCGCGCGCCGACGTGTCGGTGAAGCTGGTGTCCGAAGTCGGCGTCGGCACGATCGCGACCGGTGTCGCGAAAGCCAAGGCGGACCACATCGTGATCGCGGGGCATGACGGCGGCACCGGGGCCTCGCCGTGGAGCTCGATCAAGCACTGCGGCACACCGTGGGAGCTGGGTCTGGCGGAAGCGCAGCAGACGCTGGTCCTGAACCGCCTGCGCGGCCGCGTGCGGGTGCAGGCCGATGGTCAGATGAAGACCGGTCGCGACGTCGTCATCGGCGCGCTGCTGGGCGCGGACGAGTTCGGCTTTGCGACGGCTCCGCTGGTCGTCGAGGGCTGCATCATGATGCGCAAGTGCCATCTGAACACCTGCCCGGTCGGTGTGGCGACCCAGGATCCGCTGCTCCGCAAGAAGTTCAGCGGCAAGCCCGAGCACGTGGTGAACTACTTCTTCTTCGTCGCGGAGGAAGCACGTCAGATCATGGCGCAACTGGGCATTCGCAAGTTCGACGACCTGATCGGTCGCGCCGACCTGCTCGACACGAAGAAGGGCATCAGTCACTGGAAGGCCAAGGGCCTGGACTTCACCCGTGTGTTCCACCGTCCGGAACTGGCGGCCGATGTGGCCCGCCTGCACAACGATCAGCAGGACCACGGCCTGGACCGCGCGCTGGACGTCAAGCTGATCGAGAAGTGCCTGCCCGCGTTCGACAAGGGTGAGAAGGTGCGCTTCATGCAGGAAGTGACCAACGTGCGCCGCACCGTGGGCGCGATGTTGTCGGGCGAGTTGATCCGTCGCCGCCCTGAGGGCCTGGACGACCAGACCATCTTCATCCAGATGGAAGGCACGGGCGGACAGAGCTTTGGCGCTTTCCTGGCGCCGGGCATCACGTTCTATCTGATCGGAGACGCCAACGACTACACCGGCAAGGGTTTGTCCGGCGGGCGCATCGTCGTGCGTCCGTCGATCGACTTCCGCGGCGACGCGACGAAGAACATCATCGTCGGCAATACCGTGCTGTACGGTGCGACCAAGGGCGAGGCCTTCTTCCGCGGTGTCGCCGGCGAGCGCTTCGCGGTGAGACTGTCCGGCGCGACGGCGGTCGTCGAAGGCACCGGCGACCACGGCTGCGAATACATGACTGGCGGTACCGCGGTCGTGTTGGGACGGACCGGTCGCAACTTCGCCGCAGGCATGAGCGGCGGGGTTGCGTACGTCTTCGACGAGGACGGGCAATTCGCCAAGCGTTGCAACACCAGCATGGTCTCGCTGGACAAGCTGCTGCCCGCGCACGAGCAGGAAGCCACGATGGACAAGGCGCTCTGGCACAAGCTGGGTGACGGCGAAGCTCGTACCGACGAGGCGCTGCTCAAGAAGCTGATCGAAGATCACCACCGCTGGACCGGCAGCCAACGCGCGCGGGACATCCTGGACCACTGGGCCGAATCGCGCGCCAAGTTCGTCAAGGTGTTCCCGAACGAGTACCGCCGCGCCCTGGGCGAGATGGGAGCGGCCAAGGAGACCGCCGCCACGATCGCCCACGCCAAGGCGCCCGCCGCCAAGGCCAAGGCCTGACCGTCACCGCATCGAAGATTCAGGAATTCAGGAGCGAGCCGCCATGGGAAAAGTCACCGGCTTCATGGAGTACGAACGTCTGGAAGAGGGCTACGAGCCCGTCGAGGCGCGTCTCAAGAACTACAAGGAATTCGTCATCGGCCTCAACGTCGAGCAGGCGAAACAGCAGGGCGCCCGCTGCATGGACTGCGGCACGCCGTTCTGCAACAGCGGCTGCCCGGTCAACAACATCATTCCGGACTTCAACGACCTGGTGTATCGGGGCGGCGACACGGACTGGAAGAGCGCCATCGCGGTGCTGCACTCGACCAACAACTTCCCGGAGTTCACCGGTCGCATCTGCCCGGCGCCCTGCGAGGCCGCCTGCACCTTGAACGTCAATGACGACGCCGTCGGCATCAAGTCGATCGAGCACGCGATCATCGATCGCGCCTGGGCGGAGGGCTGGGTGCCGCCGCGTCCGGCGAAGGTGAAGACCGGCAAGACCGTTGCCGTTGTCGGCTCCGGCCCTGCGGGCCTGGCGGCTGCGCAGCAGCTGGCGCGCGTGGGACACAGCGTCACGGTGTTCGAGAAGAATGATCGCGTCGGCGGACTGCTGCGTTATGGCATTCCCGACTTCAAGATGGAGAAGAGCCACATCGACCGTCGCGTCCAGCAGATGGAAGCGGAGGGTGTGGTCTTCCGCACCGGCGTGATGGTGGCGCACTTGCCCGAGGGCTCGAAGGTCACGAACTGGGCCAAGGACGTGGTCACCGCAGAGGAACTCTCACAGCAGTTCGATGCGGTGTTGCTGGCTGGTGGTGCCGAGCAATCGCGCGATCTGCCGGTGCCGGGACGGGACCTGGCGGGTGTTCATTTCGCGATGGAGTTCCTCCCGCAGCAGAACAAGGTGAACGCCGGCGACAAGCTCAAGGGCCAGTTGCGCGCCGACGGCAAGCACGTCATCGTGATCGGTGGCGGCGACACCGGGAGCGACTGCGTCGGCACGAGCAACCGCCACGGTGCCAAGAGCGTGACGCAGTTCGAGCTGATGCCCCAGCCTCCCGAAGTCGAGGATCGGCCGATGACCTGGCCCTACTGGCCGATCAAGCTGCGCACCTCGTCCAGCCACGAGGAAGGCTGCGAACGGGAGTTCGCCATCGCGACGAAGGAATTCCTCGGGGAGAAGGGCAAGGTCACCGGCGTGAAGACGGTGCGCGTCGAATGGGTCAACGGCAAGGTGGTCGAGATCCCCGGCAGCGAGCAGATCCTCAAGGCGGATCTCGTGTTGCTGGCGATGGGCTTCGTGAGTCCGGTCTCGGCGATCGTGGAAGCGTTCGGCGTGAGCAAGGATGCCCGCGGCAATGCCAAGGCGACGACGGACTTCACCGGCGGCTACAAGACCAGCGCTCCCAAGGTGTTTGCGGCAGGCGACATGCGCCGCGGCCAGTCGCTGGTCGTGTGGGCCATCCGCGAGGGTCGCCAGGCCGCGCGCTCGATCGATGAGTTCCTGATGGGCGACAGCGCGTTGCCTCGCTGAATCGGCAGCACACGGCGTCAAACACTCGACGCGCCTCGTCTTCGAGCCCGCCGGCGAAAGCTGGCGGGCTTTTTCGTGCCTGGTCCATCGCGGCGATCCCGCATGAAAAAACCCGCCGTCTTGCGAGGGCGGGTTTCGAGGAGACCAGGTGGATCAGTTGCGCAGGGGGATCTCGCGCCAGTTGATCAGCCGGCCCGTGCTGGATCCTGTAGCCGAAGTTTCCACGCTGCAGTCAGTGACGCAGCAGAGTTCTCCGTTCGCGCCGCAGTTGCCGCCGCCGCCCCCGTCAGTGCCAGGACGTCCCGCGATCACGAGTTTCACCTTGTCCCCGTCCTTGACGAACCGGACCTCGTCGACCGCGAACGTCGCGTTGATCTTCGTGGTCACGCCGGTGTTCAGGTCGAAGAGGAGCACCCGGCTGGTGCCGCCGGGACTGCAGGCGTCCGTCGAGGAGGGCCTCACGGCGGCGACCGCAACAAGATTGTCCAGGGCGTCGGCTTCATTGATAACCTGATAGCCAGAGTTGCCAGTGGCGACGGGAATATCGATCACGTAGCCGACCTTGGCTGTCGGATCCACAGCCGCTGCCGTGGTGCTGATGTTCAGGAAATCGTGCCGGAGCGTCGACTCGGTGAAAGGCAGGGTGATGCCGGCAGGCAGGTCCGTCGTGACGGTCGGGCGAGCCTGGTAGCCGTCCATGACCGCGTAGATGCGGTTGGCCCGCGTCACGGCCAGATCGTCCGTGCTGAGCAATCGGCCCGTGCCGACGATGACCCAGCGACGATTGCCATTGGAGCTGATCACCGGTGTCGGTGCCGAGGTGACCGGCAGTTCGCCGCCAGCAGCATTGGTGAGCTTGGCCAGCTTCACCGGCGCGGGGTAGGAGCCCGACGTGGCGGTCAGATCCAGGCGCCAGAGGTTGCCTCGCAGGTCGCCCGCGTAGATCGACTCCACCGTCGCGTCGGTGCGGTCACGGTAGTAGGTCTCCAGATGGGTCAGACCCGCCGGCGCCTGGGCGGTACCGTCGTCTCCGGCGCCCAGCGCGATCTTCTGGATCAGGGCGCCGGTGGCCGCATTCAGGATGTAGAAATATCCCTTTCCGGTCGCGTTGTTGTTATAGCCGGATCCGACGACGACGACCCAGCCCCATTGGGCGGTCTTGGTGATCACGGGCGTGCCGAAAGTGAAGCCGAGATCGGCGTCCTTGAATTCCCACATCACACGTTGAGCGGCCGCCGCTTCCGTGTTCACCTCATTGGCATCTGTCAGGTTGAGCGCCCAGATGCTCTTGCCGCCCTTGCCCAGGCCGCCGACGGCGATGCTGCGCCACTGGCCGGTGGCCGTGCTGCCGCCAGTGCGCGCGACGTCGATGTTCGCGACCTGGGGACGGGCATCGACCAGGTAGCGATGTTCGTAGTCCGTGTTGCCCGTTGCGGCGAGCCCATCGACGCTGGGCGTCGTGCCGGGGCCTGTGATGGCGGGGCTGGGGATGTAGGCGAACAGTTCGGTGCCGCCATCCGTGGCGGTGGTCGAACCGTTGATCACGTGGATCAGCCCGCTGTTGGCGCCGGCGATCAGGATGTTCGGCCGGGAGCTCTTGGCAGTCGCGAATGCGGCGTATCCAGGATTGGAGGTGTCGGAAAGAATGCCTGGCGACGGCGGCCCGAGGACCACCACCTGGCTGTTGATGATGTCGCCGACAAGACTGTTGCGCACGCGATAAGCGCGCGTGCTGGCCGCGTCGGGCGAGCTGGCTTCATTCTTTCTGTCGCCACGCACGTAGGCAACGAAGTCCGCCCCGTCATTGGTGGAGGTGTAGGTCGGATTCACCGCCGTCTTCTGATTGGCCGTGAGGCTATCGAAGCGGAACGCAATGCCAGCGCCCGGCGTATTGCCGACGGCCGGCGCAAAGGTGACGACACGACGACGCACATCCCAGCCGGTGCCGTCGGTGCCCAACTGGGCGGCCAGCTTGTCGCTGAACTTCCACACGCTGTTGTAGGTGATCGGATTGGCCAGGGCGTTGATCCTGAATGCCTCGATCTGGCCTGTCCACCCCGCGGAGTCATAGGAGGAGCTGTACGACTCGGTGCCCGAGGACACGCTGTTGCTGTCGGTATTCACCGACGAGGTGTAGGCCGTGATGCTGGAGACGATGCTGGCGAAGGCGCCGGTCAGGCCGTTCACCATCTGGTCCGCCTTCGCGGCCGTGTAGTAGGTGTCGGGTCGCAACTGTCCGCCCACCGTGTCAGAGGCCGGCCCGGTATGCCAGGCGGTCTGGGGCAGGTCCGTGGCCGTGCCCAAGGCGTCCCAGTCGCCGGGAATGGTCGCGCCGCCGTAGCGGGTGGCCAGGTAGAACTGGTTGTTGGACTTGTAGTTCTGGAACTCGAGCACGTCCAGCCAGTAGGTCTTGACCGTCTGTTTGCCGTCCATGTTCAGACGGATGTCCTGCGTGTTGGCCCAGTAGGCCATGCCCGCGATCAGTGCGCCGTTGTTGGTGCAGCAGCCGTTGTAACCCTGCACGGTCCCCAACGACCCATTCACGCCGCTGAGGGCGCCGACCTTGTTCGTCCAGGTCACCGCATTGAATCCGTCGTCGGAGGTCACCGCAGCCGGCTTGCCCGGCTCGGAGCTGCCGCTTGCGCCCGGGAGGTTGCGGTCGGCGTGGGAGTTGACGTCACCGATCCCGAGGATGAAATTCTTCTGGCACGAGTAGAGGATGGGATCGTCCCAGGTCGTGATGACCGGGAACCCGTCCGCCTGCGTCCTGCGCGTATTCGTGTCGGTGGTCGTGGCGTTGGTCCACTCCGGCACATTGCCCAGGTTGCGGTAATAGCGCAGCGCGGCGTAATAGAGCTCACCCACCGGGTCATAGGTCTTGTATGAGCCTCGGATGACTTCTCCGAACTTGTTCAGGTAGTTCATCACGCCGCTGTCGGCGATGGTGATGCCGTAGGAGGTCGACGTCGTGGTGGCATCGGCGGCGTCGGGGTTCTGGTACATCACGCCAGTCGACGGATCCCATTCGCGCGCCGTCGTGTTGGCGACCGGATCGGAGCCTGGCACCGGGCGGGTCGGGCCGACGAACTTCTGGCGGGCGCGGAGTACGCCGCCGTCACGACTCAGGTTGGAATCGTTGAGGTAGCCGAAGGCGCTGAAGCGGATCTTCGACGAATACTTCTGGATCAGGCCTTCGGGCTTGTAGTTGCCGCTGTCGTAGGCGACGCAGTTGCTCTCCAAACCACCTGCGGCGGCGCTGGGATCGCAGACCTTCACGCGGACGACGACTTGCCACGACTTGCTGTCATCCCAACCGTCTCTGCCAGGCGCGGCGAAGGTATTGACGGAGTTGCCGTAGTTGTCACCGTTGCGCGTGAAGCGCAAGTTCGCGCCCAAACCCTGCACGCGCAGGTTGAGTCCTCGCCATCCCAGCGGCGTCGCACCGGCGATGAAGCTTCTGTCGATGCTGCGGTCGGGGAAGTTGCTCGTGTTGCCCTGGCCGCTGGCGTAGGCCTTCTCGAGGATCGTCGTCGTGGCGGTGTCCGTCACGCGGTAGCCGCCCGTGAGCGCCCATCGGAACGGGTCGATGGTCTGCATCGTCGCCCAGTTCAGGAAGTTGCCGCTCCACTTGGTCCCGTCGCAGGAGCGCGTCGTGGTCGCGCCGGCGGGTTGGAAGTAGTCCGAACCGTAGGCATAGTTGTAGCACTTGTTGGGATCGAAGTACCCCAGATAAGTGGACGCCGTCGTGTAGCTCTCGACGTGGGCATTGCTGACTGCGGTCGGGTACTCCACCGACAGTGCCAGCGCCAGGTTGCCGGGCACGGCAAAGGAGGAGAACACCGGCTGGTTGGCCAATGTCGTCTGCGATTGGGCAGGTCCCGCGAGAGACGCCAGGACCAGTGCGGCGGCGACGCCGACGTGCCGGAGCAGGGGAAGGTGATGGTTCATCGGAGGCCTCAATTGCTGACGGTCGCCTGGTAGAAGGATTGCGCGCCGCGAGGGCCGTCCACCCGGACGGAGATGCGGTACAGCGGCTTGGGTTCGGGAACGATGTCGCCGGGGCTCTTGCCGCCCTGGGGCGGCGTCGACGCGGTGGCGCAGGTGGCGGCGTCCATCGCGCCGGTGTTCAGGCACATGCGGTCGATCACGTAATAGACCGTGAGTCGCGCCAGGTCGGTGGCGCTCTCGCCGCTGATGGCGCTGTTCAGGTCGATGACGTTCCCGGCGGTCGCGACGCCGCCCATGGTCCCGGGTGTGGGCATGGTGGCGAGGACTTGCGGAATGCCTTCCGGCGTGGTGCTCAGCATGGTGGCGCTGTAATTGAGCGACGCGTTGTTGGCGGTCAACGCCCCGCCCAGGTTGATCGAGTCCATGGCGCGACGCATGGCGCGATCGGCCTGGTTGGTCATGTCCCGCTTGAATCCGAAATTGCCGACGTTGGCCAGCGACACGTTCATCGAGCGGATGGCCGCGACGGCGCCGATCATCAGGACGGCCAGGGTGATCAGCGCGATCACCATGATGACGCCGCGGGAGCGGCGGACAGGATGGGCTTGCATGGTCATCGTGGAGGAGAAGGAGGGATCGGGCCCGATGCTCAGGGCGGGGTCGGGCGGCCGCTCATCGTGAGCAGGTTGCGCAGCGGGATGGTGAACTCGACCACGCGGTGCCGGCGCGTGCGATCGGCCACCGTGTAGTTCACGCGTTGAGCGGTAGGCAGGCTGGGGAACATGGCGACCGTGGCCGGCGCGACGTCGACGGGGTTGCCCTTGTCCGGCGCCTCCTGCAGTTCCGAACGGAGCACCATGCTGATCTTCACGGCCAGGATTCGGTTCATCAAATTCTGTGCCGCGGCGTTGCCCGCATTCAGGTTGGCTGGCGACCAATTGCCCGATGGCGTCACCCAGCTGTCGACCACGCCGGCCGTCGCGCTGCCGGCCGCGTTGACGCCGTACATCACGCGCATGTCGACGACGCCGTCGGCCAGCGGTACTGGCTGCTGAGAGGCGTCATTGGTGAACTGGAGCAGGTCGTAGCGCACCAGCTGGCGGTCGGTATTGACGCCGATCAGCATCAACTTCGGAGGGTTGCCGTTGGTGGCGTTGCCGAACACCATCGCGTTGGCCGTGGCGCCGACGGAGCGGGTATTGATCGACTCCGAGCCGATCACCGTGGCGAAGTAGGCACCGGCCAGATCGAGTTGCTGGGAAGCTCCCCCGGCAGCGGTCGCGGTCACCTGCTCGAGCATGCATGGCCGACTCGCTTCGGAGATCAGCAGCATGTCGTCGCCGCGGATGCCGACCGTCGTCGTCAGTCGCAGCGTGTTGGTCTGGACGCTGTTCAGACGCACCTGGGTGGCCGTCTCGCCGAGCCCGCCGGTGCCGGTCATGAACTGGAGCACGTCGGAGCCGCCGGCGCCCACGCCCGGGTAGGCAAGCACCGGCATCATCCGCACGGCTGTCGTGACCGTGTTGAACGGCTCGGGGAAAGCGGCCAGTGCCGGCAGGATCTGCGTGCCGTTGCGGACGGCAAACAGCTGGCAGCCGTAGGTTTCGCTGCGCATCACGCTGAAGCCGGAACCCGCGCTGCGCAACTGTCGGTCGAGGTCGTAGGCCAGATACCCCGAATTGGCCGACATGTCGGACGACGAGCTGTCCTGGCGCTTGCTGGTCTCGAAGCGCGACGACACGGTGGCCATCGCGATGATGACCACCATCGCGATCACCATCGACACCATCAGCTCGATCAGCGTGAAACCGCGCGTCGACAAGGGACGGGCGATGAAAGTGGGGCGTGCTTGGAGCTTCATGATCAGTTGGTCAGCCGCACGTCGGTGTAATAACGGCGCTGATCGCCGCCGGGGGTGGTCCACACGATGGTGATTCGAGCGACGTTGTTGGCCGCGGTGATCGTGCCGGTGCCGTTGGGCAGGCCCATGTTGACGGGGTCGGCCACGCGGGCGTTCCAGGCGGTGACGGTCCCGGTGGGCAGCGTGATCGTGCCTGCCAACCACATCTGGGTGGCGATCTCGTTGGCGAGCACGGCGGCGCGTTGCGCGTCGTCGCTGGAGGCCGTGGCCTGGGAGGCTCGCGCCATCAGCGACATCATGCCCAGCAGGCCGATCGTCATGATGACGATGGCGCACATGATCTCGATGAGCGTCATGCCGCGCGCACGGCGCTGCGCGGATCTGTGGGTGAAGGTCGGCTTCATGTCGTGGGCGCCTGGTTGATGGCGGGGCAGCCGTCCGGCACGGTGTCGGACACCATGCGGGTCTTCTCGCAGCTGCGCACGGTGCCGCCGAGCGTCAGCCACACCTGCAGCTGCTTGAGGTTGGCGGTCGTGCCGGTGGGCTCGATGCCGTAGATGATCCGGCCATTGGTACCGGTCGTGCATGCCGTGCCCACGGCGGTCTGGGTGGCGGTCAGCGAGAGCGGGCGACCATTGGCACCGAAGCACACGGCGGTCGGGCCATTGACGGCCAGGCCGGCGGCGTTGTCGAGCACGCTGCCGCACTGGGAGGCGGAGACGGCGCCGCCGGCCACCAGTGGCAGCACCTTGATGACCCAGCGGGTGCCGGCCGCGGCTGCCGTTTCGCGTCCGGTGCAGGTGGTGTCGTTGGTTCGGAAGAACACGACCTGCCGGAAGCTCCGCACCGCTTCAGCCTGGGCCTGCCGCAGGTTGCTCTGCAACGCCGAGGCATTGCTGCGGATCTGCGCATTGACGGCCCAGCTGCGGATGCCCGGGACGGCGAGGGCGGTCATCAGCGCGATGATGGACACCACCACCATCAGCTCGACCAACGTCATGCCGCGGCTGCGGGTCAGCACGTGTCCCCCTTGCGCGTGATCCAGCGCGTGGCGCAGGTCCATCCGGTTCCCGGGCCTACCGTCGAGCGGGTGTCCGCCTGATCGACCGAATAGGTGAAGCCGGTCGCAACGCCGCTGCCCACCGCCTGGATCGTGTACGTCGTCGCGGTGAGCGTGGGGCAGGAGATGGTGAACTTGCCCACCACGCGCGAGGTGGCACAGGGGCTGGCCGCCACGCCGGAAGCCGACGCGTAGGTCCGGAAGTCCTGGAAATAGCGCTCCATGTCCGCGCGGGTGGTCGTCAGGGCAGCGATGCCCTCGGTGATCTGGCCGCGAATGACGTAGTTGCGGTAGGCCGGCAGGGCGACTGCGGCCAGGACGGCGATGATGGCCACGACGATCATCAGCTCGATCAGCGTGAAGCCCCGGGCGTCAGCGCGGTGGCGGCGGGCGAAAGAGGTCTTGAGGGTCCCGAACATGAAGCGCTCCTTGTTTCCGAAATTATCGACAGCGTCGTTCGAAAGGCGAGCCCGCTCGTCGTGCCTCGGATTCCGCCCGTCTTGCGGCGACCTGCGGAAGCCCGGTGCGTCGCAGCCCGGATCATGGGCCCCGCGGCGGACCGCGCCGGACCCCGCTCATATATCTGCACCCCGCCCCAGGTGCCCTCCGGCATCAATTCGGGCTTTACCCTATGATCCCGGCTCCCGGACGCCTGCCGCCCGGCTTCGTCCCGGATCGATCCCAAGGAAATGGCATTCACTGATCCCAATTCATCCAGAAGCGTCCGCCCCCTGATCGAGGTGAAGGATGTGACCGTCGGCTATGGCGACCGGATCATCCTGAAAGACGTCAACGTGACGCTGCCGCGCGGCAAGGTGATGGCGCTGATCGGCTCGTCGGGCGGGGGCAAGACCACCCTCTTGCGGCTGCTGACGCGTCAATTGCGGCCGCGCTCCGGGCAGGTGCTGTTCGATGGCCACGATCTGGCGCCGATGGGCCAGACCGAGCTCTACGCCCAGCGCCGCCGCATGGGCATGCTGTTCCAGTTCGGGGCGCTGTTCACCGACCTGAGCGTGTTCGAGAACGTCGCCTTCCCGCTGCGCGAGCACACCCGGCTGTCCGAGGCCATGATCCGCGACCTCGTCCTGATGAAACTCAATGCGGTCGGCCTGCGCGGCGCCCGCGACCTGATGCCCAACGAGGTGTCGGGCGGCATGGCGCGTCGAGTCGCCCTGGCGCGAGCGATCGCGCTCGATCCGGACCTGGTGCTTTACGACGAGCCGTTCGCGGGCCTGGATCCGATCTCGCTCGGCGTGACCGCACGGCTCATCCGCGACCTCAACGACGCGCTCGGACTGACCAGCGTCATCGTCTCCCATGACATCCACGAGACCTTCGGCATCGCCGATCACGTCGTGATGGTGGCCAATGGCGGCGTCGTCGCCCAGGGAACGCCGGACGAGCTGCGCCACAGCACGGATCCGCTGGTCCATCAGTTCGTCAACGCCGAGTCGGACGGCCCGGTGCGCTTCCACCAACCCGCCAAGCCGGTCCGCGAGGACTTCGGCCTGCCGCAGGAGGCGTCGGCATGATCGGTTTCGCGACGTCGATCGGGCGCGGCCTGCGCCTGAAACTCGGCGACTGGGGCAGCGCGGCCCGGCTGCTCGGCACGCTGCTGCTGCATCTGGGCGCCTGCCTGCGCCGCTTCTCGCTGGTACGGGAGCAGATCTTCTTCCTCGGCAACCGCTCGCTGTCCATCATCGGCGTGTCCGGGCTCTTCGTCGGGTTCGTGCTGGCGCTGCAGGGCTACTACACGCTGCAGCGTTACGGCTCGGCGGAAGCCGTCGGTCTGCTGGTCGCGCTCAGCCTCGTGCGCGAACTCGGACCGGTGGTGGCAGCCCTGCTATTCGCGGGACGGGCCGGGACCTCGCTGACCGCCGAGATCGGTCTGATGAAAGCCGGCGAGCAGCTCAGCGCCATGGAAATGATGGCGGTCGACCCGGTGCAGCGCGTGCTCGCCCCCCGCTTCTGGGCCGGTTTCATCGCGATGCCCCTGCTCGCCGCGGTGTTCTCCGCGGTCGGCATCATCGGCGGCTGGCTGGTGGCCGTGCCGCTGATCGGCATCGACGCGGGATCGTTCTGGTCCCAGATGCAAGGCGGCGTCGACGTGTTCAAAGACGTCGGCAACGGCTTCGTCAAGAGCGTGGTGTTCGGCGTGACCGTCAGCTTCGTCGCCCTGCTGCAAGGTTATGCCTGCAAGCCCACGCCGGAGGGCGTGTCCCAGGCGACGACGCGCACGGTCGTGTTGTCGTCGCTGGCGGTGCTGGGGCTGGATTTCATCCTCACCGCCATGATGTTCTCGATCTGACGCGCGGCGCGCGATCCGTCGACACCCCATCGAATTCAAGAGATATTTCGGAGTTGCCTGATGCAATCCTCTCGTTATGACGCGCTGGTCGGATTTTTTGTGCTGCTGGGCGGCGCGGCCCTGCTGTTCCTGGCCCTGAAGGCGGGGAACCTGCTGTCGCTGAATTTCCAGGACACCTATACCGTGACCGCCAAGTTCGACAACATCGGCGGGCTGAAGCCCGGCGCGGCGGTCAAGAGCGCCGGCGTCGTGGTCGGCCGTGTCGGCACCATCAGCTTCGACGACAAGAGCTTCCAGGCGCGCGTGATCCTCAACATGAACCAGGGCGTCGCGTTCCCCAAGGACAGCTCGGCCAAGATCCTCACGTCCGGTCTGCTCGGCGAGCAATACATCGGCCTGGAGCCGGGTGCGGAAGAAAAGAACCTCGCCTCAGGCGACATCATCACGCAGACCCAGTCGGCGGTGGTGCTGGAGAACCTGATCGGCCAGTTCCTCTATAACAAGGCGGCCGACGCGTCCTCGACGCCGGCCTCGGGAGAGAAACAATGAAGATCACCACACAGGTCGGGACCGCTGGCGCGGGACGGCCCGAACTCGCGGCCGCTCTGCTGAGTGCCGTCCTGTTGGGCGTCGCGGCACCGGCCATGGCGCAGGCCGAGCAGCCGCTTGAGCAGCCGCTTGAGCGGCCGCAGACCGCCAGCCTGATGGCGCCGACTGCCGAGCAGGCGGTCGAGGCGCCGCAAGCCGCTGAACAGCAAGTCGCCGAGCCGAAGCCGACCGAGCAGCAACCTACTGGGGACCAGGCGGAGCAGGACCAGGCGACGGCCGCCGCCGCGCCCGCGTCCGGCGCCTCGTCGGCTGAGCCTGCCGCGGCAGGTCAAGCCGGCGCTGCGGCCGCCGCGGCGCAGGATGCGCCAGCCCCGGGCCCGCGCGTGCGCAACCGTCTCGACCCGTGGGAGAGCTGGAACCGCAAGGTCTTCAACTTCAACGAGAAGCTGGACGAGAACCTGTTGCGTCCGGTCGCCACGGCGTACTCGGACCTCGTGCCGCAGCCGGCGCGGCAGGCGGTCGACAACTTCTTCGGCAATTTCTCCGACGCCTGGTCGGCGGTCAACCTGTTCCTGCAAGGCCGCTTCAAGACCGGGGCGTCGCAGACGATGCGCGTCGCCGTGAACTCGGTGTTCGGCATCGCGGGCCTGATCGACATCGCCACGCCCGCGGGCCTGGAGAAGACCTCCGAAGACCTGGGCCGCACGCTCGGCTACTGGGGCGTCAAGACGGGCCCGTACATCGTCTGGCCGCTGCTGGGGCCGTCATCGCTGCGTGACTCGGTGACGCTGCCTGCCAACATCTATTACTCACCGGCCTACCTGTTCGACGATGGTGAATACAAGTTCGCGATCTCGGCGCTCCAGCTGATCAACACCCGCGCCAACCTGCTGCGGGTGACCGACATGCTGGACGGCATCGCGCTGGACAAGTACACCTTCGTGCGCGACGCCTACATGCAGCGTCGGACCATCAAGACGCACAAGGAGCAGGAAGAGGACGACGACTACGAAGTCATCACCCCGGACGACAAGCCGGTCAATCCACAAGGCGATCGCTGAACGGTCCGTGAAAGATCGTTGAGTGTCGCAACAACCGGTAACGCCCATGGGGGCGACCGGTGAACCGGCACCGGACTTGCCGCGTTGTGATCCGGTCCGTGTCATGAAGAGAGAGAAAGGACAAGCATGAATGCCACCAAACGACTGCTGCTCGGCGCGATCGTCTCAATCGCCACGCTGAGCCCGCTGGCCTCCTTCGCCGCCGACAGCTCGGCACCGGATCAACTGATCCGCGAGCTGTCCATCGAGACGCTGGATGCCGTCAAGGGCGACAAGGCCATCCAGGGCGGCGACGTCAATAAGATCATGCAGCTGGTCGACAGCAAGGTGATGCCGCACGTGGACTTCCAGCGCATCACCGCGACGGCGGTGGGCCGCTTCTGGCGTCAGGCGACGCCGGAGCAGAAGCAGCGCCTGCAGGAGGAGTTCAAGACCCTGCTGGTGCGCACCTATGCCGGCGCGCTGACGCAGGTCAAGGACCAGACGATCGCGATGAAGCCGATGCGCGCGTCGCCCGAGGACAAGGAAGTCATCGTGCGCACCGAGATCCGCGGCAAGGGCGATCCGATCCAGTTGGACTACCGTCTGGAAAAGCTGGATTCCGGCTGGAAGATCTACGACGTGAACGTCCTCGGCATCTGGCTGGCGGATCAGTACAAGAACAGCTTCGCCCAGGAGATCAACGCCAAGGGCATCGACGGGCTGGTCAAGTCGCTGGCCGAGCGCAACGCGCGTCCGGCCACGGCCGCCTCGGGCGCCAAGAAGGGCTGATGCGATGCTGAAGCTGCCGTCGCGGCTGCGCCTGGAGAACGTGCCCGAGGAATGGGTGCGGCTCGAGGGCGCGCTGCGCGCTGAACTGGCGCAGGTCGGCAATGCCGCCGGACGCAGCGTCACGCTGGACGCCAGCGGCTTGAACGACTTCGACTCCGCGGCGCTGAGCCTGCTGCTCAGCGCGCTGCGCCTGTGCGGTCAGGACGGTTGGCAGCTGACGCTCCAGCAGGCCCCTCGCGAGCTGCGTGAGCTGGCGCGCGTGTATGCCTTGGAGCATCTGTTCTGGACCGACGCTCCGGCGCCGCCAGAGATGGTGTGACGCAGACGTCTCCAACGACATCGGGCCGCTGACGCGGCCCGATTCCTTTTCAGCGTCGAGTTCTCGGCGCGACGGCCGACCGCGGTGGTCGGCGCCGTCCGCCTCACTGCGCGTAGCGCTTGGTGCGGAGGTTGCGCTTGATCTCCTGCAGCATCGGGCGGAGGTTCTCGCCCAGGCGCAAAGCGACGCCGGTGGTCAGCACGTCCACGACGATCAGGTGCAACAGGCGGGACACCATCGGGCTGTACCGGTCGTAGTCTTCCGGGTGATCGACGGCCAGCAAGACCTGACCCGGCAACTGTCCCATCTGCGCCAGCGGCGAACCGCTGGCGGTGATGATGATCGTCGTCGCGCCCTTTTTGCGGGCGATTTCGGCCGCGTCCATCAGATCGCGGCTGCGCCCCGAATTGGAGATGATCACCGCGCAGTCGCCGGCGCCCAGCATGGTCGCGCTCATCAGCTGCACATGGCCGTCGCTGCACGCGAAGGTGTTGGCGCCCAGGCGGAAGAACTTGTGCTGGGCGTCCTGCGCCACGATGCCGGAGTTGCCGACGCCGTAGAACTCGATGCGCTGGCGCTGCCGGGCGGTCTCCGACAGCGCCGCGATGGCCCGTTCGAAGGCATGGCTGGCCGCATCGTTGCGGTAGTGGAGCAGCGCCGCGACGGCGTTGTCGACCACCTTGACGATCAGGTCGCCGGGCTTGTCGTCCTCGTCCACGGCCCGGTGCACGAAGGGCACGCCTTCGTTGACGCTGCCGGCGAGCTTCAATTTGAAATCCGCCAGGCCGTCGTAGCCGACGCTGCGGCAGAAGCGCACCACGGTCGGCTTGCTGACATGGGAGCGATCGGCCAGTTCGCTCACCGGCAGGCTCGCGAACGAGCGCGGGTCGGCCAGCAGCAGCTTGGCGACCCGCTGTTCGGCGGGCGGCAGCGCGGGCAGCGCGGCCTTGACTCGTTCGAGCATGCTCATCGCGTCAGCATTCCTCGATCCAGGAGTGGCCGTCGCGGGCCACCAGCGCGCTCGATGCGGGAGGGCCCCAGCTGCCGGCGACGTAGGTGCGCGGGCCGGTGCTGTCCTGCTTCCAGAAGTTCAGGATCGGTTCGACCCAGCGCCAGGCCTGTTCCTGTTCATCGCTGCGCACGAACAGGTTGAGCCGTCCGGCGATCGCGTCCAGCAGCAGCCGCTCATACGCACCGACGCGCGTGTGTGCGAAGGCCTTGTCGAAGTCCAGGTCGAGCGACACCGGGCTCAAGGCCTCGGTGCTGGACCCGCCCTTGTTGGCCATCAGCTGCAGCTCCAGGCCGTCCTCGGGCTGGAGCTTGATGATCAGCCGGTTGGGGCAGCTGCTGCCCGGGAAGATCGGATGCGGCACCGGACGGAAATTGATGACGATCTGCGCATCGCGCGCCGCGAGACGCTTGCCGGTGCGCAGGTAGAAGGGCACGCCGGCCCAGCGCCAGTTCTGGATCTCCGTCTTCAGTGCGACGAAAGTTTCGGTGTGGCTGTCCGGCGGGATCTTGCCTTCGTCCAGATAACCCGGAACCGGCTTGCCTTCGGCGTTGCCGGCCCGGTACTGGCCGCGCACGACGTCGCGCGCGACGCTCTCCGCCGTGAACGGCTTGAGCGCGCGCAGCACCTTCAATTTCTCGTCGCGGATGGCGTCGGCGTCGTTGCTCGATGGCGCTTCCATCGCGATCATCGTCAGCAGTTGCAGCGCGTGGTTCTGGATCATGTCGCGCAGCGCACCGGTGCCGTCGTAGAACGGACCGCGCGTGCCGACGCCCAGGCCCTCGGCCAGCGTGATCTGGATGTTGGCGATGCTCTCGCGCCGCCACAGCGGTTCGAACAGGGCGTTGCCGAAGCGCAGCGCCATCAGGTTCTGCACCGACGGTTTGCCGAGGTAGTGGTCGATGCGGAAGGCCTGGGTCTCGGAGAACACCGAGCGCACGACGCGATTGATCTCCTGTGCGCTGGCCAGATCGTGGCCCAGCGGCTTCTCCAGCACGACACGCACGTTGTCGCCGTTCAGACCGGCGGCGCCGAGCTGCTGGCAGATCTGCGTGAACAGGTGGGGGCTGGTGGCCAGGTAGAACACGACCGTGTCGGCGTTGCGTTCACCCAGCCATTCCTTCAGCCGCGCGTAGTGGTCGGGCTGGGACAGGTCCATGCGGCGGTAATGCACCAGCTCGGAGAAGCGGGCGAACTCTTCATCGTTCGGCCGCTTGCCGGCTTCGACCTCCTGGAAGCGCTCCTTGAGCCATTCACGGTAGCGCTCGTCGGACTGATCGTCGCGGGCGACCGCCAGGATGCGGCCGCCCTCGGGCAGCTTGCCATGGCGGAACGCCTGGAACAGCGCGGGCATCAGCTTGCGCCAGGTCAGGTCACCGGTGCCACCAAAGAAGACGAGGTCGAAGGACATGAGCGCGGGCGCCCCGCGTCGGGGCGTAAGAGTTGTTGGCGATGTCTTGATGTAACGAAGTTACCGGAATTATGATGCCGCAGTTTCTTGGGCCGGTCAACGTGGACGCCATCTCCTGGGGCAGGGGCCGCCAGCAGTTCTAATAGGGGTTTCTCCGTCGGTGGCGTGGGGCAAGGCCCATGCCTCCGACGTGCCCCTCCGTATTCGACCGCCCCCAGGGCCCCACGCTCATGAACCAGCTCGAACAACTCAAGGCCTTCACCACCGTCGTCGCCGACACCGGCAACTTCAAGCAGCTGGCGCAGTTCACGCCGCGCGACGCGACGACGAACCCGTCGCTGATCCTGAAGGCGGTGCAGTCGCCCGATTACGCGCACCTGTTGGAAGACACGGTCGCCGCGAACAGGACCGACGCGCTGGACCTGGTGGTCGACAAGGTGCTGGTCGCCTTCGGTCTGGAAATCCTGAAGGTCGTGCCAGGCCGCGTGTCGACCGAGGTCGATGCGCGCCTGAGCTTCGACACCGTGGCCACGCTGGCGCGGGCCCGCCGCCTGATCCAGATGTACGAGGACGCCGGCATCGGCCGCGACCGCGTGCTGATCAAGGTCGCGTCGACCTGGGAAGGCATCCAGGCCGCGCGCGAGCTGGAACTCGAAGGCATCCACACCAACCTGACGCTGCTGTTCTCGTTCTGCCAGGCCGTGGCCTGCGGCGAGAACGGCATCCAGCTGATCTCGCCCTTCGTCGGCCGCATCTACGACTGGTACAAGAAGTCGGCCGGTCAGAGCTGGGACGAGGCGGCCAACGCCGGCGTCAACGACCCCGGCGTGAAGTCGGTGGCCGCCATCTACAACTACTTCAAGAAGCATGGCATCCGGACTGAGGTGATGGGGGCGAGCTTCCGCAACATCGGGCAGATCCAGGCACTCGCCGGATGCGACCTGCTGACGATCAGTCCCGACCTCCTCGCCCAGCTGCAGGGCAGCGAGGTGCCGTTGACGCGCGCCCTCGACGCGGACGCCGCCAAGGCCCAGGACTTGCCCAAGGTCTCCTACAACGAGGCGGCCTTCCGCTTCGCCCTCAACCAGGATGCCATGGCCACCGAGAAGCTGGCCGAAGGCATCCGCCTGTTTGCCGTCGATGCCGGCAAGCTGGACCAGATGATCGAAAGCCTGCGATGACCGAGTTCCCGCGTTGCGACCGCAGCCCGACCTGGGCGGCCTTGCAAAGTCATTACCAGCAATCCGGACGCGCGTTCGACCTGCGCCAGGTCTTCGCGACCGATGAGGGCCGCTTCGCGGCCTGGTCGCTACAGGCTCCGGAGGTGTTCGCGGACCTGTCGAAGAATCGCATCGACGCCCGCACGCTGGAACTGCTGCTGACGCTGGCCCGGGACGTGCAGCTGGAGTCGCAGCGCGAGGCGCTGTTCAATGGCGATCCCATCAATGCGACCGAAGGCCGCGCGGTGTTGCACACGGCGCTGCGCGCGCCGGCGGGGCAGGGGCCGCACTCGGACGAGGTGCAGGACGCGCTCACGCGCATGCTGGCCTTCGCCGACGCGGTCCGCGACGCGGCCCGCAGCGGCATCACGGACGTCGTCCACATCGGCATCGGCGGTTCGGACCTGGGGCCGGCGATGGTCGTGCAGGCGCTGCAGTCCTATGTGCCGTCCGGACTGACGCTGCATTTCGTGTCCAACGTCGACGGGCACGACCTGGCCCCGGTCCTGCGCAAGCTGGATGCAAAGACGACGCAGTTCATCGTCGCCTCCAAGACCTTCACGACGCAGGAGACGCTGGCCAATGCGATGGCCGCCAAGGCGTGGTTCCTGCAGAACGGCGGCACCGACATCGCGAAGCACTTCGTCGCCACGACCAGCAATGCCAAGGCGGCCGCCGAATTCGGTATCACGACGACCTTCGGGTTCTGGGACTGGGTCGGCGGACGCTACTCGCTGTGGTCGGTGATCGGTCTACCGATCGCGATCGCCGTGGGATCAGCCAATTTCCGCGCGCTGCTGGCCGGTGCCCATGCGATGGACCAGCATTTCCGCAGCGCGCCGCTGGACAGGAACCTGCCCGTGCTGCTGGGCCTGCTGGACGTCTGGTACCGCAATTTCCACGGCTTCACGAGCCGCTCGGTGGCGCCGTATCACCAGGGCCTGCGCCGTCTGCCAGCCTATCTGCAGCAACTGGAGATGGAGAGCAACGGCAAGGGAGTCGACCGCGCGGGCGATCCGCTGAGTTTCGCCACCAGCCCGGTGGTGTGGGGCGAAGCCGGTACCAACGGCCAGCACGCCTACTTCCAGATGTTGCACCAGGGGACCGACGTGATCCCGGTGGAGTTCATCGCGGTGAAGACGCCGAACTTCGGCGAGCACGTGGGCGGCGAGTTGCTGGAACGGCTCCAGGACCAGCACGTGAAGCTGCTGGCGAACTGCCTCGCGCAATCGCAGGCGCTGATGCAGGGCAAGACCGCGGAAGCCGCGCGCATGGAAAAGGCGCCAACGGCGTCCCAGGATCTGGATCCGGACGTGCTGGCGCGGCATCGGAGCTTCACCGGCAACCGGCCGAGCACGACACTGCTGCTGGACGCGCTGACGCCGTCGTCGCTGGGGGCGCTGATCGCGCTGTATGAGCACCGCGTGTTCGTCAGTGGCGCCGTCTGGAACATCAACAGCTTCGATCAATGGGGCGTGGAGCTCGGCAAGGCGCTGTGCAACAGTCTGTTGCCGCGCCTGACCAGCGGCGACGCCTCGGGCCTGGACGCCTCGACGGCCGGCCTGCTGACCAAGGTGCGCAGCTGAGCGCGCTCTCCCGATTCCCACGCAGTAGAGAACGAATCAGATGAAGATCGTGTTCGATTTCGGCGCCGTGCTGTTCCGCTGGCACCCGCCGAGTTTCCTGGCCCGCGTCTGGGCCCATCGTGCCGCCGACGAGATCCAGGGAGCCGCGCTGGCCAAGGAACTCTTCCAGGACTACCGCGGCGATTGGGGCGCGTTCGATCAAGGCCTCATCGACGCCTCCACGACCGCGGACCGCATCCATGCGCGCACCGGTTGGCCGCGCGAGGACATCGTCGCAGTCATGGATGCCGTGCCGTCGGAGCTGAAGCTCATCGACGGCTCCGCGGCGCTGATCCAGGAACTGAAAGCGCAGGGGCACACGCTGCACTTCCTGTCCAACATGCCCGAGCCGTATGCCGACTACCTCGAGCAGACCTTCCCGCTGAAGGACTGGTTCGTCTCGGGCGTGTTCTCGGGGCGCGTGAAGCAGTCGAAGCCGTCGCGCGAGATCTTCGATCTCGCGCTCGAGCAGTTCGGCGCCAGGCCCGAGGAAGTGCTCTTCCTCGACGACCATCCGGACAACATCGCCGCGGCGAAGGCGCTCGGCTGGCACACGCACCTTTTCACGACGCCGGAACTGGCGCGGCAAGACCTGGTGCGTCGGGACCTGCTGCCGGCCTGAAGGACGGTGGTCGGGGCGCCGGCTGATCGCGCGCGGCGTCCTTATTTCGACGCGTCGTCCTCGTCGATCGTCGTCGGCGGCGCGGCCACCCGGAACGATTCGTCGGACCAGTGGCCCAGGTCGATCTGACGGCAGCGCTCGCTGCAGAACGGGCGCCAGATGTTGGTGGGCGCGAACAGGCTGTCGCCGCCGCAGGTGGGGCAGGGGACGATGCGAGGCGCCGGCGTGGCGGGGATGAATTTCTCGGGCATGACGGAGTCGGAACTACAGGGAGCGCGTGGCGCTCAACGCCGCGCGCGCCAGGTCAGGAACACAGGGTCAGTTCGAAGGTGGCGTCGACCGGCGCGGGTTTCAAGCGCCCATCCTCATCCTGGCGCATCAGACGGATCGAGACCATCAGCCGGTGACCGCTGATCTCGGGGATCAGGCCCAGGCTGGGATCGATGCGCATGCGCAGCATGTGGAAGCTGCGGCCCGGCGGCAGGCTCTGCTGGTACTGCCCGCCGTGGGCCGCCACCTTGTGCGGCGAGCCGCTGTCGCGCAGCAGGCCCAGCAGGACGTTGAGCGCTTCGGCCAGCGGCATCAACGTCTGCGCCCACTGCATCAGGTCGTTGCGGCGGCGGACCGGCAACAGCTGTTGCCACGCGTAGTAGGCGGGAAGGTCGAACTCGCAAGTGCCGCCGGGAATCGAGATCCGGCTGCGGATGCTCATCAGCCACTCGTTGGTCGTGAGCGTGTGACCGGCCTTGCCGGGCAGCTGGTTGAGCTTGTCAAACGCGGCGTCGATGCGACCGACGACCTCGTCCAACACGGCTTCCGACACGGCCGGATTGCCGCGGTAGCTGTTGAACTGCGTTCGGTGGCGTTCCAACTCCTTGAGCAGATCGGCCTTGAGGTCGGCGCGCGAGGCGACGTCCATCACCTCGAAGATGGTGGCCAACGCGAAGTGGTGATCCATCGCGGTGTCGCGCGCCATCAACTGACCGAGCCGATCGAACAGGTGTTCGAGTCTGAGCATCGTGCGGATGCTCTCGTTGAACGGGTATTCGTAGAGGACCAAGTCGACCATCCCTTTGCGGCAAGTGGCCATTGTTCCACAGTGTGTCGTGACGTTACCCAGATCGGCTGAGGGGTGGTCAGAAGAGGGGGGTGCTCAGCAGGTGTCCGACCTCCTCACGCAACTGCTCCAGCGAGAGGCCGTCGTTGTGGATCACGGCGTCGGCAGCGGCGCGGCGCTGAGTGCGCGTCGCCTGCTGGGCGAGGATGGCGCGCACCGTCGCCTCGTCCAGGCGTGATCGCGCGATGACGCGAGCGACCTGCGTCTCCTCCCTGCAGTCGACGACGAGCACCCGGTCGACCTGTTGGCGCCAACGACCGGACTCGACCAGCAGCGGCACGTCGAACACGACCCGCTGCCCCGGTGCGGCGAGCGCCGCCTGCCGCGCCGTCTCGGCGCCGATCAGGGGGTGCAGGATGGCTTCGAGCTCCCGCTTGGCCCTGGGGTCGCGGAAAGCCAGTGCTCTCATGGCGGCTCGATCGAGGGCGCCATCCTGAGCGACGAAGCCCGGACCGAACCGCGTGGCGATGGCTGGCATCGCGCCGCCGCCGGGCAAGGTCAAGGTTCGGGAGATGGCGTCGGTGTCGACCAGCAGCGCGTCGCCCAGATCCACCAGCGCTGCCGCGACGGTGCTCTTGCCGCTGCCGATGCCGCCGGTGAGGCCGATGCGCACAACGGACTCCGAGGACGGGTCAGGCCCGCAATCCGAGCCAGGCCGCGACCTGCGCGGTTCCGACCAGCAGGACGACGAGTCCACCGCCGGCGAGGAAGGGGCCGAAGGGAACATACCGGCCTTCCCGAAGACCTCCGCGCAGTTTCAGGCCGATGCCAACCACGGCTCCGATCAGCGAAGCGAACAGCGCGACCGGCAGCACCATCTGCCAGCCCAACCAGGCGCCGAGGGCAGCGAGCAGCTTGAAATCGCCGTAGCCCATGCCTTCCTTGCCGGTGGCCAGCTTGAAGACCCAGTAGATCGACCAGAGCGACAGATAGCCCGCCAGCGTGCCGATCAGTGAATCGCTCAGCGAGACCGGAATCCATCCCGCGAATGCCGCGATCAGGCCTGCCCACAACAGCGGTTGATTGATGCTGTCAGGCAGCAGCGTGGTGTCCCAGTCGATGCCGGCCAGAGCCACCAGCGCGGCTGCGAAGCCGCAGTACAGCAACGTCGCTGGTTGGTCACCGAGGCGCCAAGCTATGCCTGCGAACAGCAGGCCGGTGAGCAGTTCGAAAAACGGATATCGCGCCGAGATTGGCGCCTTGCAGGAGGCGCATTTTCCGCCCAGGCGCAACCAGCCGAGCAGCGGCAGATTCTCATGCCAGCGCAATTGGTGGCTGCAGTGGGGGCAGCGCGAGGCCGGCCGAATCAGCGAGAACGCAGGCAGACGGTCGAGCGAGCCGCGCAACGGCCCCGCAGCGGCGGCGAGCTGCCGTGCCGCGGCGTCGTCGAGTCCGGCATAGCTCTTCAGATCGCTGTCGATCGCCAGCTGATCGGCACAATCGGACAGCCATTCCCGGTGCAGCATCACCGGCAGGCGGTAGATGACGACATTCAGGAAGCTGCCGACACACAGGCCGATCAGGCCGAGGAACGCGGGGGACAGCAGCGCGTCCAGCAGGGCCTGGTCCAGCACTTACACCACCGCGCCCAGCTTGAAGATCGGCAGGTACATCGCGACCACGATGCCACCGATCAGCCCGCCCAGGAACACGATGATGATGGGTTCCATCAGGCTGGACAGCGACTTGACGGCGTCGTCGACCTCTTCCTCATAGAAGTCCGCCGCCTTGCCCAGCATGTGGTCGAGCGAGCCGGATTCCTCGCCGATCGACGACATCTGCAGGACCATGATCGGGAAGATGCCGGTCGTCTGCATCGAGGTCGTCAGCGAGGCGCCCGTCGACACGTCACGCTGGATCTTCTCCGTCGCCTCGGCGAACACCGCGTTGCCGGAGGCGCCACCCACCGAGTCCAGTGCCTCGACCAGCGGCACGCCCGCGGCGAACATCGTCGCCAGCGTGCGCGTCCAGCGCGCGACCGCGGACTTGTAGATCAGTTGCCCGAAGATCGGCACCTTGAGCAGGAGCCGGTCCATGAACTTCTGCATCTTCTCGGAGCGTTTCCAGCTCTGGAAGAAGAAATAGATGCCGCCGCCGACCACGCCGAAGATCAGCCACCAGTACGCGACGAAGATCTCCGACAGCGCCATCACGAACAGCGTCGGCGCCGGCAGCTCAGCGCCGAAGGACTTGAACACGTCCTTGAAGGCCGGGATCACGAAGATCATGATCACCGCGGTCACGACGAAGGCCACGACCAGCACCGCGATGGGATAGGTCAGGGCCGACTTGATCTTGCCTTTCAGCGCAACGGTCTTTTCCTGATAGATCGCCAGACGGTCCAGCAACGCTTCCAGGATACCGCCCTGCTCGCCGGCCTCGACGAGGTTGCAGTAGAGCGCGTCGAAGTAGAGTGGATGCTTGCGGAAGGCGGCCGACAGCGACGTGCCGGTTTCGACGTCCTGGCGGATGTCGGTCAGCAGCTTGGTCAGGCGCGGGTTCGGACTGCCGCGCGCGACGATGTCGAAGGACTGCAGCAGTGGAACGCCGGCGCGCATCATCGTCGCCAGCTGGCGAGTGAAGACCGAGATGTCCTTCTGCTTGATGGACTTGCCGCCGGAGCTGCGGCGCTTCTTGATCTTGCTGACCAGGATGCCCTGGCGCCGCAGCGACGCGCTGATGACGGCTTCGCCGCCGGCCCGCATCTCTCCGCGTACGATCTTGCCGTTGCGGTCCTTGCCTTCCCATTCGAAGACATATTCCTTGATGCCCTTGGCCGCGCTCTTCGCGCCTGCGGTGGTCGTCGCCATATCACCTCCTGCCGTCGCGCCAGATGAGTGGCGCTCCCAATCTTTGACTCGTTCGAACGGTCCTGGTAGCCCGACGCCAGACGCACGAACGCGGCGCCCGCAGGCGCCGCGTCATGTCGCCGATGTCATTCGTTGGTGGCCGCCAGCACCTCTTCCAGTGTCGTGACGCCCGCCCGGACCTTGATCAACCCGGACTGCCGCAGGTCCCGCACGCCATCCGCGCGGGCCTGGTGGGCGATGTCCACGGCCGTTCCCTCGGACAGGATGATCCGCTGGATCGGCTCCGTGATGGGCATCACTTGGTAAAGACCGACGCGCCCACGATAACCATTGTTGCAATTCGAGCAGCCGACGGCCCGGTAGGGCTTCCAGCTGCCATCGAGATCCGACTCCGCGAAGCCCGCGCGAAGCAGCGCCTCGCGCGGATATTCGGCCGGTGCCTTGCAGTTTTCGCACAACCGGCGCGCCAGACGCTGCGCGGTGATCAGCAGCACGCTCGAGGCGATGTTGAACGGGGCGACGCCCATGTTCAGCAAGCGGGTCAGGGTTGTCGGCGCATCGTTGGTGTGCAGGGTCGACATCACCATGTGGCCGGTCTGCGCGGCCTTGATGGCGATGTCCGCCGTATCCAGATCCCGGATCTCGCCGACCATGATGATGTCGGGATCCTGGCGCAGGAAGGCCTTGAGCGCCGCCGAGAAGGTCAGGCCGGCCTTGTCGTTGACGTTGACCTGGTTGATGCCGGGCAGGTTGATTTCCGCCGGATCCTCGACGGTCGAGATGTTGGTGCCGGGCTGGTTCAGGATGTTCAGGCAGGTGTACAGCGACACCGTCTTGCCCGAACCCGTCGGCCCGGTGACCAGGATCATCCCGTACGGACGATGGATGCAATGGAGCAGCCGCTCCTTCTCGATCTTTTCGTAACCCAGCGCCTCGATGCCGAGCTTGGCCGAGGACGGATCCAGGATCCGGATCACGATCTTCTCGCCGAAGAGCGTTGGGAGCGTCGAGACCCGGAAGTCGATCGCCTTGGAGCCGAATTTCAGCTTCATCCGGCCGTCCTGCGGGACGCGGCGCTCGGAGATGTCCATCCGCGAGATCACCTTGATCCGGGAGGAGAGCTTGTCCTTGATGGCGATCGGCGGCTGCGTGATCTCGCGCAACTCGCCGTCGACCCGGAACCGGACGCGGTAGTGATATTCGAAGGGCTCGAAATGAAGGTCCGAGGCCCGCATGTTGATGGCGTCCACCAGCATCTTCTGCAGGAAGCGCACCACCGGCGCATCTTCGACGTCGGCGATCTCCTGCGCTTCCTCGGGTGGTGCGGCGGTGTCGTCGGCGATGTCGAAGTCGAAATCCTCGCCGGCGATCGCCTCCAGCGCTTCCGAGGCCGAGGCCGCGGTGAGACCCAGCAGCTTCGCGAGCTTGTCGTGCTCGACGACGATCCATTCAGGCGTGAGCTGGGTGGCGAACTTGATGCGCTCGACGACTTCCTGCTCGGTCGGATCGGCGCCGCCGATGAAGAGCCGGTTGCCTCGGCGTGCCAGCACCACGACCTGGTACTGCACCGCCAGCTTGGCGTCGATGATGTTCTGCGGCAGCTTGTGGCCGTCGACGGCGTTCAGGTCGAGCAGCGGCAGCGCGAGCGACTGCGACAAGGTGTGCGCCAGGTCCGTCGGCGTGACGGTGCCCGAGGCCATGACCGCGTTGATGAAGCTGGTCTTCTTTTCCCGGGCCAGCTTGACCAGGTCCTCGGCGGCCTGCGGCTTGAGCTTGCCGGCGTGCACGAGCACGCGGGCGACGCCTGACAGGGCGGACTGAGGAGGTTCTGCCAGTGTGGTGTCCACGGATATCGCCATCGGGTAGGGTCTTGCCGGATGCCGGCGCATGCGCCGGAACAGCCCCTCACTTTACCCCCATGACAGGAGGGGCGGCGGCAGGGGCGGCCCTGGCTTGTAATGAAGTCAGACGCTTCGTGCAGTTTCGGCCTTGGTCACTGGAAATTGAGCGAGAAATGTGCAATACCGTTTCCGCGAGGCCGCAAGGCCTGACCCTCGGGGTCGTCGGTTCCGGACATTTCCCGCGTGCATCACGTCTGGCGAGCGGCGCGCCGTTGCCGGGCGAGCGTTTTTCGCGCGCAAAGAAAAACGCCGCGAATCTTGCGATTCGCGGCGTCATCGATGTCCTGGTCGGGGTGAGAGGATTCGAACCTCCGGCCTCTACGTCCCGAACGTAGCGCTCTACCAGGCTAAGCTACACCCCGTTTTGGTCACTCGGTTCAGAGTGGTTCAAGAACGTCTGTTCAAGAACTTCTCTCCACCGACTGAGCCGCAAATTCTAGCAGGCTTTCTTTCCACTTGGAAAGGGGAAGCGCCGACAAATGTTGTCTCGCCTGTGCGACCTCCGCGCGGGCGGCTTCGCGCGTCGCTTCCAGCGCGCCGGTGCGACGCACGATCGCGACGATGTCCTGCAGCCGCTCGACTTCACCATGTTCGATCGCGTGCCGGATCAGCGCGCGGTCCTCTGCAGTGCCGCGCTCCATCGCGATCAGCAGCGGCAGCGTGGGTTTGCCTTCGCGCAGGTCGTCGCCGACGTTCTTGCCCAGCGATTCGCTCGTGCCTTCGTAATCCAGCGTGTCGTCGATCAGCTGGAAGGCGGTACCCAGCGCGCGGCCATACCCAGCGCAGGCTTCCTCCAGTGCGGGCGGCGCATCGGCCAGCACCGCGCCCAGTCTCGCGCTGGCCTCGAACAGCTTGGCCGTCTTGTAGCGGATGACGCGCAGATAGCTGTCCACCGCAACGTCCGGATCGTGCATGTTCATCAACTGCAGGACCTCGCCTTCGGCGATGACGTTGGTCGCATCGGCCAGCACTTCCAGCACACGCATCCGGTTCACCGACACCATCATCTGGAAGGCGCGGGAGTACAGGAAGTCGCCCACCAGCACGCTGGCGGCGTTGCCGAACAGCGCGTTGGCGGTCTGTTTGCCGCGCCGCAGCGCGGACTCGTCGACGACATCGTCATGCAGCAGGGTGGCGGTGTGGATGAACTCCACGACGGCCGCGAGTTCCCGGCTGGCCGGCGAGTCCGCATCCAGCGCGTTGGCGAACATCAGCACCAGCTTCGGACGCATCCGCTTGCCGCCGGCATGGATGATGTACGCGGAGATCTGGTTGATCAGCGCGACGTCCGAACGAAGCCGCTGCGCGATCACGGCGTCGACTTCATTCATCTGCGCGTTCAGCGCCTCGAGGACCTCGGCAACTGGGGTAGAGGCAATGGGCTGCACTCTGGACTCACTGTGAGGGGAAGCGCGGATTATAGGAAGGCGCGGGGCCAGGTCTGTCCGTGACGTCCGCGCCTTCGCACGGGCGCATCGTCAAAGCGCGCCCCGGCACCTCGCGGAGGCCGCCTCGATGTCGCCTGGATGCCTCGGAAAGCCGGTGGCCACAGGCTTCTCGACGTATCAGGGTTTGCATCAATCCGGGGGGCTGTGCTACATTCTCGGGCTCCGCATCTTTGTGCGGTGTTTTTTCTTGGGCGGTCGACGAGCACCTCCGGAAATTTTCCGGGTGTCTGACGAGCCGCTCTCATGTGAAAGGGCTGATATGTACGCGGTCATAAAAACCGGTGGCAAGCAATACAAGGTTGCTGCTGGCGAAAAGATCAAGGTAGAACAGATTGCTGCGGACGTTGGCCAAGAGATCGTGATTGACCAGGTGCTGGCCGTCGGAAACGGCGCCGACCTGAAGATTGGGACTCCCTTGGTTGCGGGTGCAAGCGTCAAGGCCACCGTGGTGGCGCATGGCAAGCATGACAAGGTGCGCATCTTCAAGATGCGTCGTCGTAAGCACTACAAGAAGAGCCAAGGCCATCGCCAGACGTTCACCGAGCTGGAAATCAGCGCGGTCAACGGCTGATTCCTGACTCTCTCGTAATCTGATCAAGGAGTAATCCATGGCACAGAAAAAGGGCGGCGGCTCAACACGAAATGGCCGCGACTCGAAGCCGAAGATGCTGGGCGTCAAGGTGTACGGCGGCCAGACCATCTCGGCTGGCTCGATCATCGTCCGCCAACGCGGCACGAAGTTCCACGCCGGTACCAACGTGGGCATGGGCAAGGACCACACGCTGTTCGCACTGATCGACGGCACGGTGTCCTTCACCGTCAAGGGCGAGAACAGCCGCTCCACGGTCGTCGTCACGGCGATCTGAGCGACTTGATGTCCTGACGCCGCGATGCGGGAGACCTGGTCTCCCGTATCCGGCGGACCCAGAGCCCCGGCTTCGTCCGGGGCTTTGTTCTTTCTCGGGGCCCGATCCCGTCGGGCGCCGCGCCGACCGTGAGTCCGGCGAAACCTGACTCGCATCGATTCAAAGCATGGCCTCGCGCGGGAGCGCGGGGGTGTGAATTACGATAGCCCCGCTCCGGGACTGAAGGCCATCCATGAAGTTCGTTGACGAAGCCACCATCGATATCGCCGCCGGCAACGGCGGGGCGGGCTGCGCCAGTTTCCGCCGCGAGAAGTTCATCCCGTTCGGCGGACCGGACGGCGGGGACGGCGGCCGGGGCGGCAACGTCTTCGCGATGGCCGATCGCAACCTCAACACGCTGATCGACTACCGCTATGCGCGCCGCCACGAGGCCCGCAACGGCGAGGCCGGTCGCGGCTCGGACCAGTTCGGCGCCGCCGCCGAGGACATCACCTTGAAGGTGCCGGTCGGCACCATCGTGCGTGACCTGGAGACCGACGAAATCATCGCCGAGTTGATCGAGCCCGATGTGCCGGTGCTGCTGGCCAAGGGCGGCGACGGGGGCTTCGGCAACCTGCACTTCAAGACCTCGACGAACCGCGCGCCGCGTCAGAAGACGCCCGGCTGGCCCGGCGAGGCCAAGAAGATCAAGATGGAGTTGCGTGTGCTGGCCGACGTCGGTCTGCTCGGTCAGCCCAACGCCGGCAAGTCGACGCTGATCGCGGCCGTGTCCAACGCGCGCCCGAAGATCGCCGACTACCCCTTCACGACGCTGTACCCCAACTTGGGCGTGGTGCGCGTGGGGCCGGAGAAGAGCTTCGTCATCGCCGACATCCCGGGCCTGATCGAGGGCGCCGCCGAAGGCGCCGGCCTTGGCCACCAGTTCCTGCGCCACCTGCAACGCACGCGTGTCCTGCTGCATGTGGTCGACCTCGCGCCCTTCAATCCGGACGTCGATCCGGTCGCAGAGGCCAAGGCCATCGTCAAGGAGCTGAAGAAGTACGACGAGGCGCTCTATGAGAAGCCGCGCTGGCTGGTGCTGAACAAGCTGGACATGGTGCCGGTGGAAGAGCGTGCCGCCCGCGTGAAGGACTTCGTCAAGCGCTACAAGTGGAAGGGGCCTGTGTTCGAGATCTCCGCGCTGACGCGCGAAGGGTGCGAACCGCTGATCCGCACCATCTACGACCACGTGGCGGCGATCCAGTCGCCGCCGGTGGAGGATCCGGACGCGCGCTTCGACGAGCCGACGATCGATCCGCCGAAGGCTTTCCAGGAAACGCGCAAGACCCGCGCCACGAAGAACAAGGCGGTCAAGGCGGCGAAAGCCGACAAAGCCGAGAAAGCGGAGAAGGCTGAAAAGCCGCCCGAGCGCGATCCGCGCTTCGATCCGCTGCCCTGACTTCCGGCTCCGCACTCACGGCTCCCTGATCCTCCTCGCATGAGCAACGGCAATCTGACTGGCAACCTGGGTGGTGAACTGGCTGGTGTCCTCAAGGACGCGCGACGCATCGTCGTGAAGGTCGGTTCCAGTCTCGTGACGAACGAGGGTCGCGGCGTCGATGCCGAGGCGATCGGCAACTGGTGCCGGCAGCTCGCGGAGCTGGCGCGCGAGGGGCGTGAGGTCGTGATGGTGTCCAGCGGCGCGATCGCCGAAGGCATGAAGCGCCTGGGTTGGGCGAGCCGCCCGAAGGAATTGCACGAGCTGCAGGCCGCGGCGGCCGTCGGGCAGATGGGCCTGGCGCAGATGTACGAGACCAAGCTGCGCGAGCAGGGCCTGACCAGCGCGCAGGTGCTGCTGACGCATGCCGACCTGGCCGACCGCGAGCGCTACCTGAACGCACGTTCGACGTTGCTGGCGCTGCTGCAGCACCGTGTGGTGCCGGTGATCAACGAGAACGATACCGTCGTCAACGACGAAATCAAGTTCGGCGACAACGACACGCTGGGCGCGCTGGTCGCGAACCTGGTCGAAGCCGATGCGCTGGTGATCCTCACCGATCAGAAAGGTCTGTACTCGGCCGATCCGCGCAAGGACCCGAACGCCCGCTTCATCGACCGCGCGACGGCCGGCAAGCCCGAGCTCGAGGAGATGGCCGGCGGTGCCGGGACCAGCCTCGGCCGCGGCGGCATGATCACCAAGATCCTGGCGGCCAAGCGCGCGGCCAGCAGCGGCGCGAACACCGTGATCGCCTGGGGTCGCGAGCCCGACGTGCTGCTCCGCCTGGCCGGCGGCGAGGCGATCGGCACGGCGCTGATGGCGTCGACCGCCAAGCTCGCGGCACGCAAGCAGTGGATGGTTGATCACCTGCAGCTGCGCGGGAAGGTCGTCGTCGACGCTGGCGCGGCGATCAAGCTGCGGGAAGAGGGCAAGAGCCTGCTGCCGATCGGCGTGCAGGAGGTGTCGGGTGAGTTCCATCGCGGCGATGTCATCGCGGTCGTCGACCTCGCCGGGAAGGAACTTGCGCGCGGACTCACCAACTACGGCAGCGCCGAAGCACGCCTGATCGCCCGCAAGCCGTCGTTCGACATCGAGCGCGTGCTGGGTTACGCGGCCGAGCCGGAACTGATCCACCGCGACAACCTCGTGCTGCGCTGAGGCGGCACGCGAGCGCCGCGGAAGCGCTCAGTCCTTCGAAGGCTCTGCGGGACCGCCGTGAGCGGCACCCGGCGGCGACACCTCGCGACCGTCGTGCGGCGTCTGATGCGTGGTTTCCGCATGCGCCGGGCCGTCATGCTCATGGGGCCGTGGATCGAAGCGCTCGTGCCGGTGGTGGTCCTGATCGCCGTGATGATCTGCGTGATCGCCGTGCCCGCCGTGGCGATCGCCGCCGCGCGGCGGCGGCCGCATGCCGGCGCGCAGGTAGCGGTTGTGGTGATTCAGGCGCGGCAGGAATCGCGCGAGCTCGGTCAGCGCCATCTGATACACGCCGCGCTTGAACTCGATCACGGCCTCCAGCGGCACCCAGTACTCGTTCCAACGCCAGGCGTCGAACTCGGGGTGGTCGGTGGCGCGCAGATTCATGTCGCTGTCGCGACCCATCATCTGCAGCAGGAACCAGATCTGTTTCTGTCCGCGGTAATGCCCCCGCGCGTCGCGCCGGATGAAGTGGTCCGGGACTTCATAACGCAGCCAGTCCCGCGTGCGCGCGATGATGCGCACGTGGTCCGCAGTGAGGCCCACTTCCTCATGCAGCTCTCTGAACATCGCCTGCTCGGGCGTTTCTCCATGCTTGATGCCCCCTTGGGGGAACTGCCAAGAATGGGTGCGTATGCGCTTGCCCCAGAACACCTCGTTCTTGTGGTTGAGCAGGATGATGCCGACGTTGGGCCGGAAGCCTTCACGGTCGAGCATAATCAACCTTCAAATCATTCGTTGGATTGATTATTGCACCCGGGCAACAACCCGGCGCGATCATCGCTAACCCTCGGTGATGCACGGTGTTTTCCGCGGCGGCCCGGCTGACCGCGGACTTTTATTTTCTGCGCCCATGAAAGCCTCCCAGTTCTTCATCTCCACGCTCAAGGAAGCGCCCGCCGATGCGGAAATCGTCAGCCACAAGCTGATGATGCGGGCCGGCATGATCAAGCGCCTGGGCGCCGGCATCTACAACTACATGCCGATGGGACTGCGCGTGATCCGCAAGGTCGAGCACATCATCCGCAGCGAGATGAACCGCGCCGGCGCGGTCGAGCTGCTGATGCCGGTCGTGCAACCGGCCGAGCTGTGGCAGGAGACGGGCCGCTTCGACAAGATGGGCCCGGAGCTGCTGCGCGTGAAGGATCGCCACGGGCGTGACTTCATCATCCAGCCGACGTCGGAGGAGGTCATCACCGACATCGCGCGCCAGGAGTTGCGCAGCTACAAGCAGCTGCCGAAGAATTTCTATCACATCCAGACGAAGTTCCGCGACGAGCGCCGGCCCCGTTTCGGGATCATGCGCGGCCGCGAGTTCACGATGAAGGATGCGTACTCGTTCGACCGGGACAAGGACGCGGCGGGTCGCAGCTACGATGCGATGTACTCGGCCTACGGCCGGATCTTCGACCGCCTGGGCCTGCAGTACCGCGCCGTGGCGGCGGACACCGGCGCGATCGGCGGCGACCGCTCGCATGAATTCCAGGTCATCGCCGAGACCGGTGAAGACGCCATCATCTACTGCCCGACCAGCGACTACGCGGCCAACATCGAGCTGGCCGAGGCGCTGTCGCTGATCGCCACGCGCGGTGCCGCGACGCAGCCGCTGACGAAGACGCCGACACCCGGCAAGGCCACCTGCGCCGATGTCGCCGAGCTGCTGAAGCTGCCGCTGTCGCAGACGGTGAAGTCGCTGGTGCTGGCGACCGACGAGCTCGACGACGACGGCAACATCGTCAAGTCGCAGGTCTGGCTGCTGCTGGTCCGCGGCGACCACGACCTGAACGAAGTGAAGGTCGGCAAGCTTGAAGGCCTGAAGGGCGGCTTCCGCTTCGCCACGGCCGCCGAGATCGACACCCACTTCGGCTGCAAGCCCGGCTACCTGGGCCCGATCGGCCTGAAGCAGCCGCTGAAGGTCATCGCGGACCGGACCGTCGCCCACATGGCGGACTTCGTCTGCGGCGCCAACGAGGCCGACTTCCACTTCACCGGTGTGAACTGGGGCCGCGACCTGCCCGAGCCCGATCTGGTGGCCGACATCCGCAACGTCGTCGAGGGCGATCCCTCGCCGGACGGCAAGGGCGTGCTGGCGATCCAGCGCGGCATCGAAGTCGGCCATGTCTTCTATCTCGGCACGAAGTATTCGGCCGCGATGAACGCGAGCTACCTCGACGAGACCGGCAAGCCCCAGCTGATGGAGATGGGCTGCTACGGTATCGGTGTGACCCGCATCCTGGGCGCGGCGATCGAGCAGAACCATGACGAGCGCGGCATCGTCTGGCCCGACGCGATCGCGCCGTTCACCGTCGTGGTCTGCCCGATCGGCATGGACCGCAGCGAGGACGTGAAGGCCGCGGCGACGAAGCTGCACGAGGAACTGCTGGATCTTGGCATCGACGTGCTGCTGGACGACCGCGGCGAGCGCCCCGGCGCGATGTTCGCCGACTGGGAACTCGTCGGCGTGCCTCACCGCGTGGTCATCTCCGACCGCGGCCTGAAGGAAGGCCAGGTCGAGTACCAAGGCCGCCGCGATGCCGCCGCCACCAAGCTGGCGCTGGCCGACGTCGTCGCCCATCTGAAGCAACGACTGGCGTGAACACGGCCCGTCCGCCGCAGCGTGTCGCGGCGGTGGACGCGCTTCGCGCGCTCGCGCTGTTCCCGGTGGTGGCCGTCAACTGGGTGGGTTATCCGGCCTTGCCGGATGCGGGGCCCCTCAGTCCGCCGTCGCCCGTCGACGGTCCCCTGGCCCAGATCGTGTCCTGGTTCCTGCACGCGCTCATCGCGGGCAAGGGCATTGCGCTCCTCGCCTTCCTGTTCGGCTACAGCCAGGGCCTGTCCCAGTCGCGAGGCGAGGAGGCCCTGGGCAAGCGTCGACGGCGCCTCGCGAAGCTGCTGACACTCGGCCTGCTGCACGGCACGCTGCTCTACATGGGCGACATCCTGACGCTCTACGCGGTCTCTGGCGCGGTGCTGGCGATCTGGGCCGGGCATTCGATGGCGATGCTGAAGGTCCGGCTGCGGGTGCTGATCGGATTGGAGCTTGCGGTGATCGCACTCACAGTCCTGATGGCCAGCATGCCGCTGTCGGGCGAGCCGTCGATGGCGCTCTCGGCGCCGGCGGCCTGGGGCGACTGGACGCTGCGCAACGCGGGTCACTTCATCACGTCGACCATCGCCTTCGCCACCTTGGGCTTGCCGACGCCCTTGCTGCTGATGACCGCCGGGTTGATGGCCGCGCGCTTGCGGCTGTTCTCCCATCCGCGTTGGGAGCCCGCATTGCGGCGCTGGTCGCGTCGCGCGTTGTGGCCGGCGGTGGCGGTCAACATCGCGTTCGCCTCGTTGCTCTGGCCGGGGCTGCGCGACGGCGACAGCCATGTCACCGGCCGCTACGCGATCTTCTACCTCTATCCGACGATGCTGCTGCTGAGCGCCGCCGTGCCCGCGCTGGTGCTGCGCCTGCGCCGCGATCCGCGGCTGCTGGACGTGCTCGCGCCGTTGGGGCGGCACACGCTCAGCCTGTACCTGTTCAGCTCGGTGGTGAGCTTCTCGCTCTTCAGCGGCGCCGGCCTCGCGTGGCAGCCGGGGACGGTGCTGGCGTCCGGTCTGGCGCTCGCATACTGGACCGGCGGCCTGCTGCTCGCGCGTGTGCGCGGTCCGCGACCTTTGCCGCTGGAACGCTGGCTCTCCCGCTGACGGCGGCGGCGCGCGCCGTTATGCTGCCGCGCCTCGGCCTCTCGCTTGTCGATCAAGTTCCGATTTCCCCCTGATCCCCTGATCCCCTGATCCCCTGATCCCCTGATCCCCTGATCCCCGCCGTTCCCGTGACTGACTCTGGCTTCAAGACGATTGCTCCCACCTCGCGCCGCGCGCTGCTGCTCGCCGGCGCGGCCAGTTGCCTGCCGCGTCCGGCGTTCGCCGGCGCCCAGGTGGAGGAGCCGCTGGCCGATGCGGTCCGCTCCGCGATGTCGGCCGCGATCGCCTCGGACGCGCCGCCCAAGCCGCATTTCGATTCGATCGAGCCGCGCCTGGCCTACCTGCGCTGGCTCGGCGAGATGAGCGAGCGCATGAAGCGCAAGAAGAGCGAGACCCAGGTGCGGATCGAATTCCTGGAGACCCTCTGGTACGAGAGCGCCCGCGCGGGCCTGGAAACCGCGCTGGTGCTGGGCCTGGTGCAGGTGGAGAGCGGCTTCAAGAAGTACGCGATCAGTGTCGCGGGCGCGCGCGGCTACATGCAGGTGATGCCGTTCTGGATGCGCTCCATCGGCGACGGGCAGGTCTCCCGGCTGTTCCACATGCAGACCAACCTGCGCTTCGGCTGCGTGATCCTGCGGCACTACCTGGACCGCGAGAAGGGCGACCTGTTCCTCGCGCTGGGCCGCTACAACGGCAGCCGGGGGCGCGCCGAGTACCCCAACATGGTGATGGGCGCCCGCAAGGGCTGGTTGATGCCGGGTCAGACCTGAGGTCGAAGCCCCCGCCACGCCTGCGGCGTCGCGCCGGGCAGTTGCGCGAGTTCGAGCACGCGCTCGACGGTCTCGGCCACCATCTCGTCGATCGAGGTCGGCTTCAGGTACAGCGCCGGAAGCGGCGGGAAGACGATGCCGCCCATCTCGGTCACCGCGGTCATGTTGCGCAGGTGGGCGAGGTTGAACGGCGTCTCGCGCACCATCAGGATCAGACGGCGACGCTCCTTGAGCGTGACGTCGGCGGCGCGGGTCATGAGGTTGTCCGACAGCCCGTGCGCGACCGCGGCGAGCGTGCGCATCGAGCAGGGCGCGATCACCATCGCGGCGGTCGGGAAGCTGCCGCTGGCGACGCAGGCGCCGATGTCGCCGGGCGCGTAGGCGAAGTCCGCCTCGCGCTCCAGCGCGTCGCGCGCGAGCCCCAGTTCATGGTGGGCGTTGAGCACGCCCGCGGGGCTGAGGACCAGATGGGTCTCAGCGCCGATCGCGCGGGCCCGGCGCAGCAGTTGCAGCCCGTAGGCGGCGCCGGTCGCGCCGGTGATGCCGACGATCAGGCGCGGCCGAGACGCCGCGGCCGCGGTCATCAGGCCTTGGCCAGCAGCTGCTGCAGCTCGCCGCTCTCGTACATCTCCATCATGATGTCGGAGCCGCCGACGAACTCGCCATCGATGTAGAGCTGCGGGATGGTGGGCCAGTTGGCGTAGTCCTTGATGCCTTGGCGGACGCTCTCGTCCTCGAGCACGTTGAAGGTCTTCAGCTCGCTGGCGCCGCTGGCCTTCAGGATCTGGATCGCGCGGCCGGAGAAGCCGCACATCGGGAACTGCGCGGTGCCCTTCATGAAGAGCACGATGCGGTTGCCCTTGACCAGGTCGTCGATGCGTTGCTGAACGTCGCTCATGGCGGAGATCCTCTGAAAGCTGATGCGGGAAGGCGTGTGCGGTGCGCGGCAGGATCCGTTCCGGGGTCCAGGGACGTGGACCGTCACCGAGCTGCGCGATGAGAGGATTATCAAGCAGCGCGCAAGCCCGCGCTGGGCTGGGCTCAAACCGTTCGCCTGGCCTCAGCCGGGCGGCTCCACCCGGTCGGCTCGATCCGGTGCGGACCGGATCAGAAGCTGTAGCTGACGCCCAGCTGGATGACCGGCTTGTAGCGCAGGTCCTGCGACAGCTCGGCCTGCGGGGCGCTGTTGCCCAGACGCAGGCTCGAAGCACCGCCGCCCACCACGCCCACGTCGGCGCTGAAGCCCCAGCCGTTGCGCAGCGAGTAGCTGGTGTAGCCGACGCCCACATAGGAGAGCGACAGGTTGGGTTCGCGCTCCGGCCCGGTGAGCAGGCTGAGGCTGCGGCGACCGGCCGACAGCGACGGCGTGACCGTCGCGGCCTGGCCCAGCGCCACGCCGGAACTGCTCTGCAGCAGCGACATCGGGCCGAGCATCAGGCCGCCGGTGGCCCGCAGGCCGCCGCGCGTGCCGGCGCCCATGCCGGATCCGGTGAGGTAGTAGTCCGCCAGCAGATTGGCGCTCAGCACGCGGCTGCCGCTGCGGGCGTCGAAGGAGAGGCTGTCGTTGTCCTGGGTCTGGCTCAGCTGCAGCCGGCCCTGCCAGCTGGTGAAGGCCTTGCGGTCCGGTTTCAGTTGCAGGCCCTGTTGGGCCCACGCGGCGCCGACCATGCAGACACTGCCGGCCAGGACCACGGCAAGGCGCAGGAGCAAGGGGGCGGCGCTCATGACAGGTCTCCCAGACTCACGACAAACCCGTTTCAAGATGGATCAAAACGGGCACCAAGTCAGACCATGCTACGCCCGGGCCGGTTACCGCGCCAGATCGAGTTGAGGGGGTTTCCAGGCACTGTTGCGGATTCCCGGCGCAGTTTCTCGCAGTGTGGAAACAGTCTGTGAGGCGCGCCACATTCCTGTGCGGGCCGCCACATTCCTTACGCCGGCCAGCGGCCGCCGCTGGCGCGGGGTTGACCGCCCAGATCGCGCCGGTTCTCGACGTCGACGAAGCCTCGTGCGCTCAGCAGACCGGCCACTGCCTCGGCCTGGTCATACCCATGTTCGAGGAGCAGCCATCCGTTCGGACGCAGCCGGGCCGGCGCGCCGTCCACCAGCTCGCGCAGGTCGGCCAATCCGTCGCCTTCCGGCGTCAGCGCCATCCGGGGTTCATGCCGCAGCGCATCGAGGTGATGGTCGTCCCCCGCAACGTACGGCGGGTTACTGAGGATCAGGTCGAATGCCGATTGACCCGCCAGCGGCTCGTACCAATGGCCGAGGTGGCTGTCGACCGCCAGACCCAGCCGGCGGGCGTTGTCCTGGGCCACGGCGAGGGCGCCCGCACTCGCATCGATCATCCGGACGTCCGCGTCGGGACGTTGCGACTTGATCGACAGCGCGATCGCACCGGTGCCGGTGCCCAGGTCGACGACCCGGGGCGCGGACAGTCCCTCGAGGCGTTCGAGCGCCCACTCCACCAGCACCTCGGTGTCCGGCCGCGGGATCAGCGTGTCCGGCGTGACGCGCAGCGTGAGGCCGAAGAACTCCTTCTCGCCGGTCAGGTAGGCGAGCGGCACGCCGTCGAGGCGGCGGGCGAGCCAGTCCTGGAAGCGCTCCTGCTGGCGCGCATCGAGCGGATCGGTGTCGTGCGCGATCAGCCACGCGCGCGGGACGCCGAGCAGTGCCTGCAGCAGGTACAGCGCTTCGGCGCGCGGCAGGCCGGCGGCGATGGCGGCACGTGCTGCGCCGACGATCGTCAAGGCCCCATCGGCGGTGCTCATGCCTGACCGCCTTCCAGCGCGGCGAGCTGTTCAGCGGCCTGCGCCTGCTGCAGACCTTGGAGGACGTCGTCGAGGTCGCCGTCCATGATCGCGCCGAGCTTGTAGAGCGTCAGGTTGATCCGATGGTCGGTCAGGCGTCCCTGGGGGAAGTTGTAGGTGCGGATGCGGTCGCTGCGGTCGCCGGTGCCGACGAGGCTCTTGCGCTGCGCGGCCTCCTTGGCGGCACGCTCGTTGCGGTCCTTGTCGCGCAGCCGCGCGGCGAGCACCGCCATCGCCTTGGCCTTGTTGCGGTGCTGGCTGCGGTCGTCCTGGCACTCGGCGACCAGGCCGGTCGGCAGGTGCGTGATCCGGATCGCGCTGTCGGTCTTGTTGACGTGCTGTCCGCCCGCGCCGCTGGCGCGGAAGGTGTCGATGCGCAGTTCGGCGGGATTGAGCTGGATCTCCTCGGCCTCGTCGGGTTCCGCCATCACCGCGACCGTGCAGGCGCTGGTGTGGATGCGCCCTTGCGATTCGGTGGCGGGCACGCGCTGCACGCGGTGGCCGCCCGACTCGAACTTCATCTGCCCGTACACGCCGTCGCCGTCCAGGCGCAGCACGATTTCCTTGTAGCCGCCCAGGTCCGATTCGCTCACGGACAGCACCTCGCAGCGCCATCCGCGGCCTTCGGCGAAGCGCGTGTACATGCGCGTCAGATCGCCGGCGAAGAGCGCCGATTCGTCGCCGCCCGCGCCGGCGCGGATCTCGAGGAACGCGGGTCTGTCGTCATCCGGATCGCGAGGGATGAGCGCGAGCTGCAATTCCTGGTCGAGCTGCGCCAGATCGGCTTCGGCGCCGGCGATCTCCTCGCGGGCCATCTCGATCATGTCGGCATCGCCGCTGTCGAGCAGCTCGCGCGCCGCGACGAGGTCCTGCTCGCGCTGCACGTAGCGCCTGTAGCGCTCGACCAGCGACGACACCTCCGACTGCTCGCGCGTCAGCGCGCGGTAGCGCTTCATGTCGGCGGCGGCGCTGCCGTCGGCCAGGGTGCTGTCGAGCTCCGCCAGCCGGTAGCCGAGGCGGTCGAACTTCTGGCGCAGGGCGTCTTTCATGGGGGATGGGCAGCGAGGGCGGGGAGAACGAAGCGGCGGAGGGACGATCGGTCGATGGACCGGGAGCAGGGCGGCAGGGTGTGCCGAAGAGCAGCCGGTGCCGGCCGCTCGCGCGCGGAACGCGCCGCTACGAGTCCGCTTCGTCGCCGAGCGCGTCCGGGCGGACGCCCGTGGTCTTCGCGCCGCCGCGCAGGAACAGCCGCGACACGGTCTGCGCCATCTGCAGGCGCTGCTCGCCGTCGCTGCCGTTCAATTCGGCCATGGCGCCGTGCAGCATCTTCTGTGTCAGTCCGCGCGCCAGCGCGTCCAGCACGCTGTCGATGTCCTCGCCCTTGGCGATCAGCTTGCGCGCGCGCTGGATCTCGGCCTGACGCCAGGTGTCGGCCTGCTGATGCAGGGCCTGGATCAGCGGCACCGTATGGCGCTGGCCCAGCCAGTGGACGAAGCTCTGGACGCCGGACTCGATGATGGCTTCCGCCTGCTGGACCGCGGCCTGGCGCTTCTCGCCGGCGGTCTGGACCAGCTGGGAGAGGTCGTCCACCGTATAGAGGTAGACGTCGTCCAGCTTGGCGACTTCCTGTTCGATGTCGCGGGGCACCGCGAGGTCGACCATGAACATCGGCTTGTGGCGGCGCTTCTTCAAGGCGCGTTCGACGGCGCCGAGCCCGATCAGCGGCAGGCTGGAGGCGGTGCAGGAAATCACCGCGTCGAATTCGTGCAGGCGGTCGGGAAGGTCGGCCAGCCGGAAGGCCTCGCCGCCGAGCTGATGGGCGAGCTTCTCGCCGCGTTCCTGCGTTCGGTTGGCAATGGCGATCGCCTTCGGCGCCTTGGCGGCGAAATGCGTGCCGACCAGCTCGATCATCTCGCCCGCGCCGACCAGCAGCACCTTGATGTCGGTGAGCTTCTCGAACAGCTGCGAGGCCAGACGCACGGACGCCGCGGCCATGCTGATCGAGTGGCTGCCGATCTCGGTGGAGCTGCGGACTTCCTTGGCCACCGAGAAACTGCGCTGGAACAGCTGGTGCAGCGTCGTGCCGAGCGTGCCGGCCGAATCGGCCTCGCGCACGGCCTGCTTGAGTTGGCCGAGGATCTGCGGTTCGCCCAGCACCATCGAGTCCAGCCCGCTGGCGACGCGGAAGGCGTGCCGCGCGGCGGCGCCGTCCTCGACCACGTAGGAATGGTCCATCAGCATCGAACTGCCGACCCCGCCCATCTGCGCCAGCCAGTCGACGGCGGGGCGGACCATGTCGGCATCGCCGGCGACGTAGAGCTCGGTGCGGTTGCAGGTGGAAAGGATGGCCGCTTCCGCGGCGGCGGTGCGACGGCGCTGATTCGTGCCGATCTGGTCCTGGAAACGCAGCAGCGTCGGCGCCAGTTGCTCGAGCGTGAACGCGAAACGTCCACGCAGATCGAGCGGCGCGGACGTGTGGTTCAGACCCAGGGCAAAGACGGACATGCGGCGATTATAAAATTCCCGCCCGGCCCGTGTCTCGCACGGGCCTTGGCGGCGCGCTCATCGCCCCGGGATGCGTCAAGGAAAGACGCCTTTCCACCGCCGTCCCGTTACATCTACCTCTCGCCCGGAGCGACCGACCCGTGGATCCACTCGACGCCGTCTGGCATTTCGGCAACCTGTTCCTGCCCGCCTGGGGCGTCGCGGCGCTGATGGCCGCCGCCCTCAAGCTGATCTGCCGGGAGACCGTCTCAGGCATGCGCTGGCGCACGCTCGCCCTGTGGGGCGGCGTCGGCGGCTCGCTCGGCCTGTTCGCCGCGCTGATGCTCCTCGGCGCCGACGGCACGATGGCCGGCTACGGCCTGATGCTGCTCGGCATCACGGTCACGCAGTGGGGCGTCAGTTACAAGCGATGAGCCTGGCGGGGCGCGGGCTGACGCCACGCGCTACCGCTTTCGAGTGAGGCGTACCGGCCCTTCAGCCCACCCGCTCGTCAGCCCTGCAGGTCCTCGGTCACCGGCACCTCGCCGCGCAGCGAGTGCGCGAAGGCTTCGGTGATGTGCATCGGGATGATCTGGTGCATCAGGCGCTCGTGGCCCTTGAAGTTGACGATGCGGTTGCACTCGGTGCGGCCCATCAGCTCGGTGGCGTCGCGGCGGGCGTGGCCCGAGACCAGCACCGGCACGGTCTTGCCGACCATGCTGTGGTTGTAGCGGATGGCGGTTGCCTCGATCTCGGCCTGCAGCTCCTGCAGACGGCGCACCTTCAACTCATGCGGCGTGTCGTCGGCCAGGTTGGCCGCCGGCGTGCCGGGACGCGGGCTGAAGATGAAGCTGAACGAGGCGTCGAAGCCGATGTCGCGCACCAGCTGCATGGTCTTGGCGTGGTCCTCGTCCGTCTCGCCGGGAAAACCGACGATGAAGTCGGAAGCGATGCGGATGTCCGGCCGGATGGCGCGTAGCTTGCGCACGATGCTCTTGAACTGCAGCGTGGTGTAGCCGCGCTTCATCGCCATCAGGATGCGGTCGGAGCCGTGCTGCACCGGCAGGTGCACGTGGTTCACCAGTTTCGGGATCGTGCCGTAGGCGTCGATCAGGCGCTGGCTGAATTCGTTGGGATGGCTGGTGGTGTAGCGGATGCGCTCGATGCCGGGGATCTCGGCGACGTATTCGAGCAGCAGCGCGAAGTCGGCGATCTCGTCCGTGCCGCCCATGCTGCCGCGATACGCGTTCACGTTCTGTCCGAGCAGCGTCACTTCCTTGACGCCCTGGTCGGCCAGTCCGGCGACCTCCTCGAGCACGTCCTCGAAGGGTCTGCTGACTTCCTCCCCGCGTGTGTAGGGCACGACGCAGTAGGAGCAGTACTTCGAGCAGCCTTCCATGATGGACACGAAGGCCGAGGCGCCTTCCACCTTGGCCGGCGGCAGGTGGTCGAACTTCTCGATCTCGGGGAAGGAGATGTCGACCTGCGGGCGCGACTGCTGCTGGCGCTGGGCCAGCATCTGCGGCAGGCGGTGCAGCGTCTGCGGTCCGAAGACCACGTCGACGTAGGGCGCGCGCTCGATGATCGCCGCGCCTTCCTGGCTGGCAACGCAGCCGCCGACGCCGATCATCACGCCCTTGGCCTTCAGGTGCTTGATGCGGCCCAGGTCGGAGAACACCTTCTCCTGCGCCTTCTCGCGGACCGAGCAGGTGTTGAACAGCACCAGATCGGCCTGATCGACGTCGGTGGTCGGCTCGTAGCCTTCGGCGGCGCGCAGGACGTCGGCCATCTTGTCCGAGTCGTACTCGTTCATCTGGCAGCCGAAGGTCTTGATGAAGACTTTCTTGCTCATGGGGAGCTCCGGGAGTCGGAAGGAATGCGGCGGCCCCGCGCTGTGCGCCGATCCGGTGGTCGGTTGGCGCGGCGCGGGTGGAGGCTCAGTGGGTCAGGGCTTGCGCCAGACCTGGCTGGCCTGGTCGAACACCAGCTTCGAGGCCTGGTCCGGCGTGGTCGGCCAGGTCTTGTTGGCCAACTCGACCTCGTTCAGCACCCAGACGTCCATCAGCAGGCCGCTGATGTCGGTGGTGTACAGCACGACGACCTTCTGGCCATACAGCGAGCCGGGCGTGGCGACCTGGTCGACCGCGTTGCGGATCCGGGCGCCCGGGGCAAGGCGCGCCGCCTTGCCGTTGAGCTTGACGTCCGGCGTGACGCCGACGATCAATTCACCGCGCAGCGCGCGCTGCGGGAAGTAGCGATGGCCCGGGGCGATCTGGGCCTGGGCGGGCGTCGGCGTCGCGATCGCGGCGATCCCCCCGAAGGCGGCGACGAGCGAGAGCAGGGCCGTGCTGGCGGCCGCCGCCATCATCGGACGACGGCGGGGCAGGGCGGGCGAGGCACAGCGGTACATGGTGTAGATCCAGTGGCTGCGGAAATGCGCAAGGGCGCAAGTGTAGCGGGGGTGTTCCCAGCTCAGAGACGCCCGGTGGCGGTGTTCTGCGCGACGGCCGCGGAGCCGGGTTCGGGCAGCACGTAGACGACGCCCGGTCCGCGGCCGAGCACCGGCGCGACGACCCGGTCGAAGAACTCGCCCGCGACGACCACGCAACCCAGCGAGATGCGGTTGTCGTCCGGCGACGGCGACGCGAGGCGCTCGGCGCGACGCTCGTATGCCGGGCTCGGACGCAGCCGGTGGATGGCGAACGCGGCGTCGTAGTCGACCCAGATGACGGTCTCGCCCTTGAGGTTGGGACCGGGCTGGCTGTCGTAGCGACCGGAGGGCGTCGTGCGCAGCGCCGGCGGGATCCCGGTGTTCACCATCTGGCCGACGCCGGGGGCGACGGTGTCGCCGCGGGCCAGGCCGAGCAGCGCCGACGCCGCGCCGACCAGTTGGCCGTCCGCGTTGAAGACGAAAAGCTTGGCTTCCTTCTTGTCGACGACCGCGAAGGGGCGCCCCTTGGCGTCGAAGCCCTCGAACGCCGCACGCGCCGCGGCGCGCGCTTCGGGAGAGGCGGTCTCACCGTGGAAATCGACCGCGAGCGGCGCGATATGCGTGGCAGAAGGGGCAAGTGGCGCATGGACGGCGGGTTCGGCATGAACCCCCGCGACGCCCAGCGACATGGCGGCAACGGCCGCCATTGCCATCCCTTTCCGCTTCACCTGTTCCGATTGATCCAACCACCACCCGATCGACTGCATACGGCCCGATGTCCTTCTGGCGGACGTTCTGGCTGGCGCCGGCTGAGGCCGGGGCGAGTCCGCTGGGGCCGCATATTAAGGAGCAACAGGGTATGCCAACGGTCGATCTGTCGGCAAAAACGGCAGGATTTTCCCGTGAATTTGTAAGACGTGCGCGTTGCGGCACCAGTCGACGTACGTTAGGTGCGCGATGGGAACTTCCGCCCCGCACTTGGTCCCGGTTCGCACCATCCCGATGCAGGCCGCCCAAACGCGGGGTGAGTGACCCCGTACGCGTACGGTCATTACCGATCAGCAATACAGGGGCGCGTGCCGACACACAGAATCCGCGCTCGACAAGACCGTCAAACGGTCTTCCACCAGAGAAGCACCGATGACAACGATCGTGGGAACCCGTCCATGCTGATGGCCGCCGTGCGCGTCGCGCTGCGACGCCCTTACACCTTCTTCGTGCTGGCGCTGCTGCTGTTGATCATCGGCCCGCTGGCCGCCGTGCGCACGCCGACCGATATCTTCCCGGAGATCAAGGTGCCGGTCATCGCGGTGGCCTGGCAGTTCACCGGACTGCCACCGGACCAGATGGCCGGGCGCATCTCGACGCTGTTCCAGCGCTCGCTGACGACCACCGTCAACGACATCGAGCACATCGAGGCCAACACCTATCCCGGCGTCTCGGTGGTGAAGATCTTCTTCCAGCCGGGGGTGAACATCTCGGTGGCCAACGCGCAGGTCACCGCGATCGCACAGGTCGCGGTGCGGCAGATGCCGGCCGGCACGACGCCGCCGCTGATCCTGAACTACAACGCCGCCACGGTGCCGATCCTGCAGCTGGCGCTGTCGGGCAAGGGGCTGTCGGAACAGCAGCTCTTCGACCTCGGCTTCAACACGATCCGCACGCCGCTGGTGACCGTGCCCGGCGCGGCGATCCCGCTGCCCTACGGCGGCAAGCAGCGCCAGGTGCAGATCGACATCAATCCCGCGGCGCTGCAGGCGCGGGGCCTGTCGGCGCAGGACGTGGCCACCGCGCTGGCGACGCAGAACGTGCTGACGCCGATCGGGACGCAGAAGATCGGCGAACTCGAGTACACGCTGCAGCTCAACAGCGCGCCCTCCGCGATCGAGGAACTGGGCCGGCTGCCGGTGAAGGCGGTCAACGGCTCCACGATCTACCTGCGCGACGTCGCCGACGTGCACGACGGCAACGCGCCGCAGACCAACATCGTCCATGTGGACGGCGGTCGCTCGGTGCTGATGTCGGTGCTGAAGAACGGCGCGGCGTCCACGCTCGCGATCGTCGACGGGGTGCGCGCCAAGCTCGCCGACCTGCGGCCGTCGCTGCCCGACGAGCTGGAGGTCAAGCCGATCAACGACCAGTCCGTCTTCGTGCGGGCCGCCATCAAGGGCGTCGCGATCGAAGGCGCCATTGCCGCGGCGCTGACCAGCGCGATGATCCTGCTGTTCCTCGGCAGCTGGCGGTCGACCGTGATCATCGCGGTGTCCATCCCGCTGTCCATCCTCGGATCCATCATCGGCCTGGCGGCGATCGGCGAGACGCTGAACCTCATGACGCTGGGCGGGCTCGCGCTCGCGGTCGGCATCCTGGTCGACGATGCGACGGTGACCATCGAGAACATCAACTGGCACCTGGAGCACGGCAAGGGCGTCGAGGAATCGATCATGGACGGCGCACGCCAGATCGTGACGCCGGCCTTCGTCTCGCTGCTGTGCATCTGCATCGTGTTCATCCCGATGTTCTTCCTGGAAGGCGTGTCGCGCTTCCTGTTCGTGCCGATGGCCGAAGCGGTGATCTTCGCCATGGTGTGCTCGTTCATCCTGTCGCGCACACTGGTGCCGACGATGGCCAAGTACCTGCTGCATCCGCATGCGCCGCTGACCGACGGTCACGGACATCTGGCGCAGCCGCCGTCGCGCAACCCGCTGGTGCGCTTCCAGCGCAACTTCGAGGCCCGCTTCGAAAGCGTGCGCGAGGGCTACAGCCGCCTGCTGGAGGCCGCGCTGGGACGCAAGAAGCCGTTCCTGCTCGGCTTCACGGCGGTGGTGCTGGTGTCCTTCGCGCTGGTGCCCTTCATCGGCAGCAACTTCTTCCCGCAGGTCGATTCCGGCCAGATCCTGATGCACGCGCGGGTGCCGGTGGGTACGCGGGTCGAGGAAACCGCCGCGCGCTTCGCGAAGATCGAGCAGGCCATCCGCCGCGTGATCCCGTCGGAGAAGATCGAGACCATGGTCGACAACATCGGCCTGCCGCCGTCGTCGATCAACCTGACCTACAACAACACCGGCGTGCTGGGCACCTCCGACGGCGACTTCCAGATCGCGCTGAAGGAAGGGCACGCGCCCACGGCGGACTATGTGCGGCAATTGCGCCAGGTCCTGCCGCGCGAGTTCCCGGACACGACCTTCTCCTTCCCGCCGGCCGACATCGTCAGCCAGATCCTGAACTTCGGCGCGCCCGCGCCGATCGACGTGCAGGTGCGAGGACGCGACGTGGAATCCAACTTCGCCTACGCGCAGCAGCTGCTCAAGCGGATCAAGGCGATCCCCGGCGTGGCCGACGCGCGCATCCAGCAGTCCAACAAGGCGCCGACCTTCAATGTCGACGTCGATCGCACGCAGGCGCAGCTGCAGGGCCTGACCACGCGCGACGTCGCCAACAGCCTGGTGGTGAACCTCGCCGGCAGCAGCCAGGTCGCGCCGACCTTCTGGTTGAATCCGCAGAACGGCGTCAGCTACTCGATCGTGATGCAGACGCCGCAGCATCAGCTGGACTCGCTGGCCGCGCTGAGCAACCTGCCCATCGGCAACGGCAGCCAGCCGGGCACCTCGACGCTCGGCGGCGTGGCGAGCTTCCAGCGCGTCAACAGTCCGGCGCTGATCAGCCAGTACGACGTGGCCACGATGGTGCAGATCCACGCGACCACGCAGGACCGCGACCTCGGCGCCGTCGCGCGCGACATCCGGAAGGTGATCGACGAGACGCAGGTCGACGTGCCCAAGGGCTCGAACGTGCAGCTGCTCGGCCAGGTGCGCACCATGGACCGCGCGTTCTCGGGCCTGCTGTTCGGACTGCTCGGCGCGGTGGTGCTGATCTACCTGCTGATCGTCGTGAACTTCCAGTCGTGGCTGGATCCTGCGGTCATCGTGTCGGCGCTGCCTGCGGCGCTGGCCGGCATCGTGTGGATGCTGTTCGCGACCGGCACGACCTTGTCGGTGCCCGCGCTGACGGGCGCGATCATGTGCATGGGCGTGGCGACCGCCAACAGCGTGCTGGTGATCAGCTTCGCGCGGGAGCGGCTGGACGCACTCGGCGACGCCACCGCCGCCGCGATGGAAGCGGGCTTCGTGCGCTTCCGTCCGGTGCTGATGACGGCGTTGGCGATGGTCATCGGCATGCTGCCGATGGCGCTGGGCCTGGGCGAAGGCGGCGAGCAGAACGCGCCGCTGGGACGCGCCGTGATCGGCGGCCTGGTCTTCGCCACCTTCGCGACGCTGGTCTTCGTGCCGGTGGTGTTCAGCATCGTGCACCGACACCACCGCAAGACCGGACCCGCCGCCGACCTTTCCGATCCGAACGGACTGAACGACTTGACCGCCGGCGCCGCCACCGCGCTGCCCGGGGCCGGAGATGCTTCCCATGCGAACTGATCACGACCACACCGCGGTGTCCTCGCGTCCTCCCGCGCGCTTCAAGCTCGCCGCGACCGTCGCGGTCGTCATCGCGATGGCGGTGGTGGCGGCGGGCTTGTGGTCCCGCAAGTCCAACGCCGAGCAACTGCGGACCACTGCCGACGAACGCGGCCAGCCCAGCGTCGCGCTGGTCTCGCCGCAGCCGCTGACCGAAGGCGGACTGGAGCTGCCCGCGCGCATCGAGGCGTGGTCACGCGCGCCGATCTACGCACGGGTCAGCGGCTACCTGAAGCGCTGGAACGTCGACATCGGCGGCAAGGTGAAGGCGGGGCAGCAGCTCGCCGAGATCGAGACGCCCGACCTCGACCAGCAACTGATGCAGGCCAAGGCCGAGCTCGCGACCGCACGCAGCAATGCCGCGCTGGCGGCGAGCACCGCCAAGCGCTGGCAAGGGCTGCTGGAATCGGATTCGGTGTCCAAGCAGGAAGTGGATGAACGAACCGGCGACATGACCGCCAAGCAGTCGCAGGTCACGGCGCTGCAGGCCAACGTGGATCGCATCGAAGCGCTGAAGCGCTTCACGCAACTGACGGCGCCGTTCGACGGTGTCGTCACCGCGCGCAACACCGACGTCGGCGCGCTGATCAACATCGGCGGCGCGCCGGGCAGCGAGCTGTTCGTCGTCTCCGACACGCGCAAGCTGCGCGTCTACGTGAACGTGCCGCAACGCCAGGTCGCGCAGGTGCGCGCTGGGGGCCGGGCCGCGCTGACGGTCCCCGAGCGGCCCGGCCAGCGTTTCGCCGCGACGGTGCAGTCGACCTCGCAGGCCATCAACACGGCCAGCGGCGCGATGCTGGTGCAGCTCGCCGTCGACAACGAGAAGGACGAGCTGCTGCCGGGCGGATTCGCGACGGTGCGATTCGACGGCGCCGCGCCCGCCGTGGCTGGCGCGCAGGCGACCGGGCAAGCGAACGCGGCGGTCTCTCTGCCACCGGGTGCCGTGATCATCAACAAGGACGGCGTGCAGGTCGCGACCGTCGATGCGGGCAATCGCGTGAAGCTGCGCAAGGTCACGATCACACGCGACATGGGCACACGCATCGAGCTCGGCGGCGGCCTGACCGCGGCGGACCGCGTCATCGCGAATCCGCCGGACGGCATTGCCGATGGCGACGTCGTGCGCGTCGCGCAGCCGGTGGCCGCTGTGAAGGGGCGCACATGAAGGCATCCGTGACGGCGCTCGCGGTCGCCGCGTTGATCGCCGGCTGTGCTGAGCCCCCAAAGACGGTGCTGCCCGACGTGCCGATGACGACGGGCTTCAAGGAGGCGCGAGGTCCATGGGTCGAGGCGGGATCGTCGACGACGGCGCCCATCGCCTTCGACGGCTGGTGGAAGGGCTACGGCGATCCGGAGCTCGACGCGCTGCAGCAGCGGCTGATCGCGAACAGCCCCGATCTCGCGTCGGCGCTCGCGCGTTATCAGCAGGCCAAAGCGGCGACCGACAGCCTCCGCTCGGCGCAATCGCCGACCTTGAACAGCGCTCTGAACGGCCAACGCATCCGGCAGTCGGAGAGTCGTCCGCTGCGCGTGCTCGGACCGACCTCGCCCGATTGGTACAACAGCGCGACGCTGGGCCTGGATCTGAGCTACGAAGTCGATCTGTGGGGGCGCATCTCGCAGCAGGTCCGCGCCGGCCTGGCGTCGGAGCGGGCGGCGGCGGCGGACCTCGCCGCGGCGCGGCTGGCGCTGCAGGCGCAACTGGCCGATTCGATGCTGCAACTGCGCGGACTCGATCGCGACAACGCGCTGCTCGCTGATGCCGAAGAGGCCTACACGCACGCGTTCGACCTGATCTCGCGCCGTCACCAGGCCGGCATCGCGTCCGGTCTTGACCAAGCACGTGCGGAGGGCCAACTGGAATCGGCGCGTTCGCAGCGCCGGCAGTCGCAGGCGCAGCGCGCGGTGCTGGAGCACGCGATCGCCGCGCTGGTCGGTGCCAACGCCTCGAACTTCCGCATCGAGCCGGCCGCTTCGCTGGATCTGGCGGTGCCGGTCGTGCCGACGGGCCTGCCGTCGACCTTGCTGGAGCACCGTCCCGACATCGCCGCGGCGCAGCAGCGCGTGGTGGCGGCGACCGCGACGCTGGGCGTGGCGAAGACGGCGTTCTTCCCCTCGGTCGTGCTGAGCGCGCAGGGCGGCTTCCAGAGCAGCGACTTCGGTCGTTTCCTTGAAGCGCCCAACCTGTTCTGGGCCATCGGACCGACGCTGGCCTACAACCTGTTCGACGGCGGCCGACGCAAGGCCGAGGAAGCGCGCGCGTCCGCGGCGCTGGACGAATCGGCGCAGCGCTATCGCGCCACGGTGCTCGCGGCGTTCCAGCAGGTCGAGGACCAACTCGTGCTGCTTGATCGCTACGGCGAGGCGCTGGCATCGGAGAACAAGTCGGTCGCCGCGGCGGAGCGCTCGCTCGCGCTGGCGACGAACCGCTATCGCGCCGGCGCGGCGGCTTACCTCGAAGTGGTGACGTCGCAGACGGCCGGTCTGCAGGCGAGGCGCAGCGCGGTGGACCTCGCCACGCGGCAGCGCCGCGCCACGGTGGCGCTGGTGAGGGCGCTCGGTGGGGGATGGCAGGAGCCGGTGGAGATGAAGGCGGACGCGCAGCGTTGAACGCCTTGGCCGGAGACCTCTGACGTCAAGCGGGGCGCAGGGGCATCGCCACGAGGCGCAAGCCCAGTGCCGCGCAGACCTTGCTCACCGTATCGAACCGGGGAGAGGCGCCAGGACGCAGTGCCTTGTAGAGTGCCTCGCGGGTGATGCCGGAGTCCTTGGCAATCTGCGTCATTCCGCGAGCGCGGGCAATGTCGCCGAGGGCGGCGGCCAGCAGTGCGGGGTCGTTCTCCTCAAGGACCACCGTCAGATAGATCGCGATGTCTTCTTCCGACGTCAGGTATTCGGCCGCAGGCGGTTGGTCAGACGCAGCCGGGTGGTCGGGTCTTCGCAAGCTCCTGAGCCAGTGGGAGAACTCGTTCACCTGCATGACTGTGTCAGGCATCCGGCGAGCGTAATCGAACGATGACACCCGCCCGCCCAGTCGACGCAGCGTTTGATGGATTTCCGTAACCCTAGATCGGCAAATGTAAAACGCCTTTCCGAAATCAGGCGGGCTCGTTAGTCTGCCTCCCGTTGTCGACGTGGCCACGCCTGCGCGCTGGCGTGTCGACACGTGGCCTGTGCCGACGGCCACCGTCCCCGATGCGGATCCTGCTGGTTCGTGTCGTGCGAGGCGGAGGAAACGGCTTTGGGTTCCCGAGCATTTTTTGATTCACCGCTGACCGGTGAGGGCGGAGCCATGCCCGTGCCGATCGCTTCAACATTGGGAGACATTCGATGAAGAGCACCCGAATTGACGAGTCCGCCATGCTGGTCGCGCCGAAGCCGCCGACTGCCGGCGCGTTGCGCGCACCGAGCCCTCGGCACGGTCTGTTGGCGATGGCGGTCGCCGTCGGCGCCGTGGCACCGATCGGCGTGGCCCACGCGGCGGACTGGCCGTCCGGCTTCTCCAAATGCGCGGACGAAGGCGGCACCTGCAAGGCCGGCGACACGACGCGCCAGGTCTCCTTCGGTGTGAAGGACAAGTGGGTCATCAAGAGCTTGAAGGGCAACATCGCCTGCACGTCGGCCACCTTCGGCGGCGCGGATCCCAACCCGGGCAAGGCCGAGAAATGCGCGGTGGGCCCGACTGGATCGCCGGCGCCTTCTCCGTCCCCGGCACCGTCCCCCTCGCCGGCGCCATCGCCTTCTCCCGCACCGTCACCGGCCCCGGCCGGCCACAGCGGCGGATACGCGGGTCAGGTCACCGGCGGCGGCTCGGCAACGCCGATCACCGTCACCACCGCGGCGCAGATGCAGGCGGCGATCGATGCCTACAGCGGCACCGGCGGCCTGGTGATCCGCTATGCGGGCACCTTCGATTTCGGCACCATCCCCGATCCCTGCACGCAGTGGAAGAAGGCGGCGGGCGCGGTCGTCGAGGTCAAGAACAAGAGCAACGTCACGATCGAAGGCGTCAACGGTTCGGCGGCGAACTTCGGTCTCGCCATCAAGGCCGCGGCGACCAACATCATCATCCGCAACATGACGATCGGTCTGCTGCCCGGATCCATCGATGCCATCGGCATCGAAGGCCAGAGCGGCAAGTTCCCGGGCTATGTCTGGATCGATCACAACACGCTGTTCAGCTCCACCGCCGAATGCTCCGGCGCGGGCGACCTGGAGTTCGACGGCCTCATCGACAGCAAGGCCGGCGCGCATCACATCACCTACTCGTACAACTATCTGCACGACCACCACAAGGTCGGCCTGATCGGCTCGAGCGACAGCGACGCGAGCGACCGCTACATCACCTTCCACCACAACGTGTACAGCAACGTCGGCTCGCGGCTGCCGCTGCAGCGCGCGGGCTACACGCACCTGTACAACAACCTGTACTCGGGCGTGCTGACCTCGGGCGCCAACATCCGCATGGGCGGCTACGCGCTGATCGAAGGCAACTACTTCGAGAACGCGCAGAACCCGGTGACCTCGCGGGACAGCTCGTCGATCGGCTACTGGGAACTGCGCAACAACAACGTGCGCAGCCCGGCCGACTTCGCGACCTATGGGATCAAGTGGGTGGCCAGCGGTTCGAGTCCGTCGCGCGACGCGACCGATTGGGTGACGACGGCCAACTTCCCGGTGGGCATCCCGTATCCGTACACGGTGCACACGCCGGCCTGTGTGAAGCAGAAGCTGCTCACGGTGGCGGGGGCGGGGAAGAACTATGCGACCTTGAGCTGCAATTGAGCTGCCGTTGATCAGTCATTGAGTGGCTGATTGAAAGGGCCGTCGCTATGCGATGGCCCTTTGTCGCTGAGAGACCGTTGAGAGGCGTTGGAAACTTGGATCCGGCGGCCCAAACGGAAAACCCCGCAGAACTTGCGTCCTGCGGGGTTTCGTATCTGGTGGCGCTTCAGGGATTCGAACCCCGGACCTGCGGATTATGATTCCGTCGCTCTAACCGGCTGAGCTAAAGCGCCTTGCGAAGACAACGACTATAGCAAAGTTTTCGAAGACAATGCAAGCCCCGCCGATCACGGCATCGACATTTCGGCGCGCGAGTCCCACTCGACCCCTCCATGTTCAGCTTCCTCAAGAAAAAACTGGGCTTCGGCTCCGCCGAACCCACGCCGGCTCCCGCTCCCGAAGCGCCGCCGGCCCTCGACTCCGCGCTCCCTCCGGCCGCCCCCGCGCCCGCCATCGAGCCGCCGTCGACACCGCCATTCCCCCCGGCCACTCCGCAAGCCCTGACCCCGCCGACAGCGCCCGTTCCGGCGGCCACCCCAGTCGTCGCTCCGGCCGTTGCTCTGGCGCCTGTCGCAGCCCCCGCGCCGGTTGCGCCTGTACCGACGCCCGCGCCTGTCGCCGCGCCGAAACCTGCTCCCGTTCCCGCACCTGCTCCCGTCGCGGTGGCTCCGGTTGCGGTCGTTGCGCCCGCGCCAGCACCGGTCCCCGAACCCGCACCGCGCAAGAGCTGGATGGACAAGCTCCGCCAAGGTCTGCGCAAGACCGGGTCGAGCATCTCCCAGGTCTTCACCGGCACGCAGATCGACGACGCGCTGTATGAAGAGCTCGAAGCCGCGTTGCTGATGGCCGACGCCGGCGTGAAGGCGACCGAGTTCCTGCTCGACGATCTGAAGCGTCGTGTGAAGGACGCCAAGGCCACCGATCCGGCCGCCGTGCGGCAACTGCTGGTGGACGCGCTGACCGAGCTGCTGCAGCCGCTGCAGCGCCAGCTCGTGATCGGCGAGCACTCGCCGACGGTGATGATGGTGGTCGGCGTCAACGGCGCCGGCAAGACGACCAGCATCGGCAAGCTCACGCGCCATCTGGCCGATGCCGAAGCCAACGTGCTGCTGGCCGCCGCGGACACCTTCCGCGCGGCGGCGCGCGAACAGCTCGCCGTGTGGGCGGACCGCAACCGCGTGCAGATCGTCAGCCAGGAGGGCGGCGATCCGTCCGCGGTGACCTTCGACGCGGTGGTGGCGGGCAAGGCGCGCGGCTGCGACGTCGTCATCGCCGACACCGCCGGCCGTCTGCCGACGCAGCTCCATCTGATGGAGGAGCTCAAGAAGATCAAGCGCGTGATCGGCAAGGCGCAGGAGACGGCGCCGCACGAGGTGCTGCTGGTCGTCGACGGCAACACCGGCCAGAACGCGCTGATGCAGGTGAAGTCCTTCGACGACGCGCTCGGCCTGACGGGCCTGATCGTCACCAAGCTCGACGGCACGGCCAAGGGCGGCGTGCTCGCCGCGATCGCGCGCGAGCGGCCGATCCCGGTCTACTTCATCGGCGTCGGCGAGAAGCTCGAAGACTTGCAGACCTTCGACGCGCGAGAGTTCGCGCAAGCGCTGCTGGAATGATGTGCCCCGGGGATTGAACCGAAGCAATCCCGGCGGATCTCATCGATGAAAAAAGGGCTCCGTGTGGAGCCCTTTGTCTTACATCGGGAACCCGCCGCCTCCGCCGCCCATGAGGTTCTTGAGGCCGCCCATCTTCTTCATCATCTTCATCAGGCCGCCGCCCTTCATCTTCTTCATCATCCCCTGCATCTGATCGAACTGGTTGAGCAGGCGGTTGACTTCCTGGATGTGGACGCCCGCGCCCGCGGCGATGCGGCGCTTGCGGCTGGCCTTGGACTTGCCGTCCATCAGCAGCGCCGGCTGGCGGCGCTCCTTGGCGGTCATGGCGTTGAGGATGCCTTCCATGCGCTTCATGTCGCGCTCGGCCTTGTCCATGTCGGGCTGGCCGGCCTTGGCGGTCATCTGCGTGGGCAGCTTGTCCATCAGCCCGGACAGTCCGCCCATCTTCTTCATCTGCGAGATCTGCGCGAGGAAGTCGTTCAGGTCGAATCCGTCGCCGGACTTGAGCTTCTCGGCCAGCTTCTGCGCCGCCTCGACGTCCACGCCCTTCTGGACTTCCTCGACCAGCGCGACGATGTCGCCCATGCCGAGCACGCGACCCGCGTGACGCTCGGCGTCGAAGACCTCCAGGCCGTCGATCTTCTCCGACACACCCGCGAACTTGATCGGCGCGCCGGTGATCTGCTTGACCGACAGCGCCGCGCCGCCGCGCGAGTCACCGTCCAGCTTGGTCAGCACGATGCCGGTCAGCGGCAGCGCTTCCTTGAAGGCTTTTGCGGTGTTGATCGCATCCTGACCCTGCATCGCGTCGACGACGAACAGCGTCTCCACCGGCTTGAGCGTCGCATGCAGGTCGCGGATCTCGGCCATCAGCGCTTCGTCGATCGCCAGGCGGCCGGCCGTGTCGACCAGCAGCACGTCGAAGAAGTGGCGTTTCGCATGGTCGAGCGCGGCCAGCGCGATGTCGTGCGGCTTCTGGTCCGGCGCCGAGGGGAACCATTCGGCGCCCGCCTGCTTCGTCACCGTCTTGAGCTGTTCGATCGCGGCGGGGCGGTACACGTCCGCGGAAACCGTCAGCACCTTCTTCTTGCGCTTCTCGGTCAGGTGCTTGGCCAGCTTGGCGGTCGTGGTCGTCTTGCCGGCGCCCTGCAGGCCGGCCATCAGGATGATGGCGGGCGGCTGCGCGGCGAGGTTGATGTCGGCGACGCCGTCGCCCATCGTCGCGGCCAGTTCCTTGTGGACGATGGAGACCAGCACCTGGCCCGGGTTCAGCGAGGCCGCCACCTCCTGGCCCAGCGCCTTCTCCTTCACGCGGGCGACGAAGTCGCGCACCACGGGCAGCGCGACGTCCGCCTCCAGCAGCGCCATGCGGACCTCGCGCATCATGTCCTGCACATTGGACTCGGTGATGCGGGCTTGGCCCCGCATGGTCTTGACGAGCCGGCTCAGTCGATCGGTCAGGGTGGATGCCATCGTTTCGGCCCCGCGCAAGCGGGCGCGCCTCATTACACTTTGAGGATGATTTTATCGTCCGCCTCCGCCGAGCCCAGCGGCCTGCTCCTCGCCGCCCTCAGCGCCGCCGGGGGCCTGGCCTATGCCGCCGCCGCCGTCTTCGCCCACCGCCGCCCCCGCACCTGGCGCGCGGTGCTGGTCCTGGCCTGGCTGCTGCATCTGGCCGCGCTGGTCGTGGACATCGGCGGCATCGGCGCCGCGCCGGTCAACGGCGGACATGCGGCGCGCTTCGGATTCGCGCCCTCGCTGTCGATGACGATCTGGCTCATGATCGGCGTCTACCTCGTCGAAAGCCGCTTCCTGCCGCTGCCGTCCGCGCAGCGGCTGCTCAGCGTGCTGGGGCTGGCCGTCATGCTGGTGGCCTGGGCCTTCCCCGGCGAGTACCGGCCCCAGGCCGGATCGCCGCTGGCGCCGTTGCACTGGGCCATGGGGCTGGCGTCCTACGGCCTGTGCGGCGTCGCGGTGATGCACGCGGTGATGCTCAACCGCGCCGAACGCCAGATGCGGTCGCAGAAGGGGCAGGGCGCGCCCGCCTTCGGCACGCCGCTGCTGCGGCTCGAGCGCCTGACCTTCCAGTTCGTCGGCGCCGGCGTCGTCGTGCTGTCGATCGCGCTGCTGCTCGGGGTCGCCTTCACGCCGGAATGGCGCTGGGACCACAAGACGCTGTTCGCGGTGCTCGGCTGGATCGTGCTGACGGGATTGCTCACCGGGCGCCGCGTGTTCGGCTGGCGCGGCAAGCGGGCCACGCGCTGGCTGTACTTCGGCGCCGCGCTGCTGCTGCTGTCCTATGCCGGGTCGCGCTTCGTGCTCGAAGTCGTCCTGCAGCGCGCGCCGCTCTGATCGCAGATCGCCCTGTCATGTCCTGCCCCTCGATCCCTTCGATGGCTCTTCCTACCGCTCTTTGGACCGTCCTTCCGGCGGCCTCATCGTGATCAAGCTGCTGTTCTGGATCATCCTGCTGGCGGTGGTCGCCTTCATGCTCGGCTTCAAGCGCGGGCGGCCGGCCTCGCGGGACGACCGTGCCTCAGCACCGCCTGCACCGGCGGCATCGCCGGTGCCGCCGTCCGCGCGTGAACTCGAATCCATGGTGAGCTGCGCCGAGTGCGGCACCCACCTGCCGGCCGGCGAGGCCTTGCCCGGTCGCGGGGGCCAGTTCTGCAGCGCGTCCCATCGCGCCGCCCACGAAGCCCGCCTGGACGCGGCCGCCACGGCGCGCGCCCGCGACGGCGCCTCCGGATCCTGAGCGCCGGAGCACGCATGGCCAACAACGAGGCCCGCGGCGCCATCAGCGCCAGCACCATCCAGCGGCTGTACCGCGCCTTCATGGGCGCACGCGCCGCGCTCGGTCTGGCCTTGCTGGCCACGCAGTCGCTGGCCGGCCTGATGGGCGCGCGGCCGACGGGCTGGGTCGCGCTGCTGGCACTGGTCTATGGCGTGCAGACGGTGCTCGCGTGGCTGCTGCCGCGCTGGTTCGGCGGCGGCGAGGCGCCGCCCAAGGATCGCGCCGGCCTGAGCGCGCGCCAGTTCCTGGTCAGCATCGGCGCCGACTTCGTCCTCTTCACGGGCTTGCAATTGCAGGACCCGGGCGGCCCCTACGGCGCGTTGTTCTTCATGCCGGCGCTGATGGCCGGCGCCCTGCTGCCGCGCCTGCGGGCGCTGGGCTGCGCGGCGCTGCCGAGCCTGATGCTGCTGACGCTCTCCGGCTGGGCCGTGATCAGCGAGCGCGATGGCGCGCTGCGCATCAGCCAGGCGGGCCTGCTGGGCTGCGGCCTGTTCGTCGTCACCTTGCTGTCCAACGAGATCGCTTCCCGCCTCGCCCGCGAGGAGCGCGCCGCGCGCGGCAGCCTCGAGTACGCGCGCCAACAGGCCGACCTGAACCGTCTCGTCATCGAGGAGATGGAAGAGGGCGTCCTCGTCGCGGACCGCCGCGGACTGGTGCGCACCGCCAATCCGGCCGCGCGCGCGCTGCTGGCCGAAGGCGCCGCGCTGCGGTCGGGCGCGTTCCGGCTCGATACGACGCCGGCCTGGAAGCCCTTGCTGCGCGCCATCGAGAAGGCCTTCGGCGGTGAGCAGTGGCCCGAGTCCGGCCGCGACCTGTTGCTGGAGTTCGGCCGCGGCAAGCAGCGCTCGCTGCGCGTGCGGATGCGCTTCACTCAGCGGCCGGTCGACGGCGACGACCTCTGCGTGCTGTTCCTCGAGGACAACCGGATGCTGGAGGCGCGCAACCGCCAGGAGAAGCTGGCGGCGATGGGGCGTGTCTCGGCCGGCATCGCGCACGAGATCCGCAATCCGCTGACGGCGATCGCGCAGGCCAACGCGCTGATGGCGGAAGACCTCGCCGACGACCCGCGGCTGGAGCCGCTGACGCGGATGGTGACGTCCAACGTCGAACGCCTCAAGCGCCTGGTCGACGACGTGATGGAGGTGGCGCCGGGTATCGCGCCGGTGTCGCTGACGCTGGCCGTCGCCCCGTTGGTGCGCGAGTACTGCGCCGACTGGGCCCTCACGCAGCGCCTGCCCGAGGGCGATGCCAGCCCGCTGCGCATCGAGATCTGGCGCGACGGGCTGCTCGTGAGCTTCGAACCCGAACATCTGCGTCGCGTGCTGATCAACCTGCTGGACAACGGGCTGCGACATGCGCGGCCCGGCCCCGGTGCCCTGCGCGTGCAGGTGGCCGAGTCCGATGAATGGGTGCGTCTGTCGGTCTTCAGCCGCGCCGAGGCCATTCCGCCGGAAGTCGAGCGGCATCTGTTCGAACCCTTCTTCTCGACGCGCAGTCGCGGGTCCGGCCTCGGCCTGTACATTTGCCGCGAGCTGTGCGAACGCTACGGCGCCCGCATCAGCTACCACCGCCATGCCGCGCCCTCCGGCGGCCCGGCGGATGCCGAAGCCAACGAATTCCGCGTGCTGCTGCCGCGCCCGGTGACGCCGGCCGGCGTGCTGGCCTCGATCCCGTCCGCGGGACCCGACACCTTATTCCCCGATACCGAACTCCATGAGCGCTGATCCCCGCCTGCTGGTCGTCGACGACGAGCCCGACCTGCGCACCCTCTACGAGATGACGCTGCTGCGCGAAGGCTTCACGCTGGACAGCGCGGGCACCGTCGAGGACGCGCTGGAGCTGCTCGGTTCGCGCCGCTACGACGCCGTCATCACCGACATGCGGCTGCCCGACGGCACCGGGCTGGACATCCTGCGCTGGCTCGAGCAGCAGGGCCGCAGCGAACGCGCGCTGGTGATCACCGCCTACGGCTCGGCCGAGAACGCGGTCGAGGCGCTCAAGGCCGGTGCCTACGACTACCTGACCAAGCCGGTCGACCTGCGCCAGTTCCGCATGGTGGTCGCGTCCGCGCTCGGACGCGCGCCCAAGGCCGAAGGCACCGTGCCCCGGCCGTTCTCGTCGGCGCCGCCGGTGTCGACGGTGTCGCCCACGGTCGCCGCGCCGCCGGCCCGCCCGGTCGCCGCGGCCCCTGCTGCGGTCGAACCCGTGGACGACGCGTTCGCGCCGACGGCGCCCGGCACCTTCGACGTCCTGCCCCCGACGGACACGCCCAGGTCGGGCGCGCCCGAACGGCGCAAGGCGCCGCGTCCCGCGCCGCCGCTGACCGGCTCGACCTCGGCGCTCGCCCGCCTGGTCGGCGACTCGGCGCCGATGCGGCAGGTGCGCGAACTGATCGAGAAGGTCGCGCGCAGCATGGCGCCCGTGCTGATCAACGGCGAGTCCGGCACCGGCAAGGAACTGGTCGCGCGGGCGATCCATGACGTCAGCGCGCGCCGTCCGCAGCCCTTCATCGCGGTCAACTGCGGCGCGATTCCGGAGCAGCTGCTGGAAGCCGAGTTCTTCGGTTATCGCAAGGGCGCGTTCACCGGCGCGAGCGAGGACCGCGAGGGCTTTTTCCAGGCCGCGCAGGGCGGCACGCTCTTCCTCGACGAAATCGGCGACCTGCCGATCGCGATGCAGTCCAAGCTGCTGCGCGCGCTGCAGGAGCGTTCGGTGCGTCCGGTCGGCGCGGTGGCCGAGGTCCCGGTCAACGTGCGCCTGCTCAGCGCCACGCACAAGGACCTGACCGCGGAGGTCGCGGGCGGCCGCTTCCGGCAGGACTTGTATTACCGGCTCAACGTCATCCAGATCCGTGTCCCGCCGCTGCGCGAGCGCATGGAGGACCTGGCGCCGATCAGCGCCCGGATCCTGCTGCGCATCGCCGCGGACGCGGGCGTGGAACCGGTGCCGGTGCTGACCCCGGCGGCGCTGGCGACGCTGTCGCGTTACAGCTTCCCCGGCAACGTGCGCGAACTCGAGAATCTGCTGCATCGCGCGTTGGCGCTGTCCAGCGGCGACGGCATCGACCTGGCCGACCTCGGACTGCCGGACAGCGTGCTGGGCCTGGACGATGCGCCCGCCGATGCCGCCTTCGGCGCCGAGGCGTCGCTGCTGACCGCGACCCTGCCCGCCGAGACCGCGGGTGGCGCGCCGCTGCCGTCCGATCTCGCGGCCTACCTGGACGAGGTCGAGAAGCAGATCCTGCTGCGCGCCCTCGAGCGTCATCGCAACAACCGTACGGCGGCCGGCGCGAGCCTGGGACTGTCGCTGCGGCAGATGCGTTACCGGATGGCCCGCCTGGCCATCTCGATCGGCGGCGACGAGTCCTGACGGGGCAGTCTTCTGCGCGCATTGCGACCATGACCCCACCGCCAGTGGCGGCTAGGGGGTGGTCCTGATCGGGACTTGTCCTACCCCCCGGGGACACCCCGCGAAGTCGTCATCGGATTGCCATCGTCGCAAGCGCAGCAACCATGGGCGTTCGCAGCACATTCGCGCCGCCAGACCGCGTGGATCCTCGCGATCCGGACACGATGCGCGAATCCATCGGGGATGTGCGGGGTCAGGCCTTCCGGCTAGACCAGCGGGTCCCCCACGTCAAGCGGGTGGGGCACTAGCGGTAGTTCCTTGAAGGTCGGGGAGCCACTAGATATAGTGTTTTGCATGCTATCCTGCTGACTTCGCAAACACGGCGATGAATGCTCCATCAGAAGTCTTGTCCGCGGTGCCGGCCCCTCAGCCGGAGGCGCGGAATCACCAAGCCGAGGCGCATCTTCAGCATCGCGAGCACCACCTGACCCCCTGATGTTTGGCCCTTCGGAAAAGCCGGGCCGGGCGCAGCTTTTTTTGTTTTCAGACCAGAACGAGGAACCCATGCAGACAGTCGCCGCCACACCGACCGCTGAAAAGGGCCTGGCGCAGACTCCGCGCGAGTCCGCCGCCGCTTCGGCCAGCTTCCCGCAGCACCAGATCATCCGCCGCAACGGCGCGGTGGTGCATTTCGAGCCCAGCAAGGTGGCGGTGGCGATGATGAAGGCGTTCCTCGCGGTGCACGGCACCAGCGGCGCCGCCTCCGCCAGCGTGCGCGAGACCGTCGACGCGCTGACCGACTCCGTGACCCGCGGCCTGCTGCGGTCGCGTCCGGCCGGCGGCACTTTCCATATCGAGGACGTGCAGGACCACGTCGAGCTGGCGCTGATGCGCGGCGGCCATCATGAAGTGGCGCGCGCGTACGTGCTGTACCGCGAGCGCCGCACGCAGGAGCGTGCCCGCCAGGGCGAACAGCAGCAGGCCGCCGTGCTGGAGTCCGGCATCTCGGTGACCGAGAACGGCGTGCGCGTCCCCCTCGACCTGAACAAGCTGGCCGCGCTGATCGCGTCGAGCTGCGAGAACCTGGGCGCCGACGTGAAGCCGGATCCGATCCTGGCCGAGACCAAGCGCAACCTGTACGACGGCGTGCCGATCGACGAGGTCTACAAGGCCGCCATCCTGGCCGCCCGCACGCTGATCGAGAAGGATCCCGGCTACACGCGCGCCACCGCGCGTCTGCTGATGCACACGATCCGCCGCGAGATCCTGGGCGAGGAAGCGACGCAGGCCGAGATGGCCACCAAGTACGCCGACTATTTCCCGGGCTTCATCAAGAAGGGCGTGCAGGCCGAGCTGCTCGACGAGAAGCTGCAGCAGTACGACCTGGCCAGGCTGGGCGCCGCGCTGAAGGCCGAACGCGACCTGCAGTTCGACTACCTGGGCCTGCAGACGCTGTTCGACCGCTACTTCCTGCACGTCGACGGTACCCGCATCGAACTGCCGCAGGCCTTCTTCATGCGCGTCGCGATGGGCCTGGCCCTGGGCGAGATCGACCGCGAAGCCCGTGCCATCGAGTTCTACGAAGTCCTGTCGACCTTCGACTTCATGAGCTCCACGCCGACGCTGTTCAACGCCGGCACGCGCCGCTCGCAGCTGTCGAGCTGCTACCTGACGACGGTGGCCGACGACCTGGACGGCATCTATGAAGCGCTGAAGGAAAACGCGCTGCTGTCGAAGTTCGCCGGCGGCCTGGGCAACGACTGGACCCCGGTCCGCGCGCTGGGTTCGCACATCAAGGGCACGAACGGCAAGTCGCAAGGCGTCGTCCCGTTCCTGAAGGTGGTGAATGACACGGCCGTTGCCGTGAACCAGGGCGGCAAGCGCAAGGGCGCCGTCTGCGCGTATCTGGAGACCTGGCATCTGGACATCGAGGAATTCCTCGAGCTGCGCAAGAACACCGGCGACGACCGCCGCCGCACCCACGACATGAACACGGCGAACTGGATTCCCGACCTGTTCATGAAGCGCGTCATCGAAGGCGGCGACTGGACGCTGTTCAGCCCGTCCACCTGCCCGGACCTGCACGACCTGTTCGGCAAGGCCTTCCAGACCGCCTATGAGGCGTACGAAGCCAAGGTCGACCGCGGCGAGCTCAAGCTCTACAAGCGCATGCCGGCCCGCGACCTGTGGCGCAAGATGCTGACGATGCTGTTCGAGACCGGCCATCCCTGGATCACCTTCAAGGACGCCTGCAACGTGCGCTCGCCGCAGCAGCATGTCGGTGTCGTGCACTCGTCCAACCTGTGCACCGAGATCACGCTGAACACCAACGACAACGAGATCGCGGTCTGCAACCTCGGCTCCGTCAACCTGGCGCAGCACGTCAAGGACGGCCAGATCGACCAGGAGAAGCTGAAGAAGACGGTGTCGACGGCGATGCGCATGCTCGACAACGTCATCGACATCAACTACTACGCGGTCAAGAAGGCACGCGACTCGAACCTGCGCCACCGTCCGGTGGGCCTGGGCATCATGGGCTTCCAGGACGCGCTGTACCAGCTGCGCGTGCCTTACGCCTCCGACGCCGCGGTGGAGTTCGCCGACCGTTCGATGGAAGCCGTCTGCTACCACGCGTACTGGGCCTCGACCGAGCTGGCCGCCGAACGTGGCCGCTACAGCAGCTATCGCGGTTCGCTGTGGGACCGCGGCATCCTGCCGATCGACTCGCTGGACCTGCTGGCCGAAGCCCGCGGCGGCTTCGTCGACGTGGACCGCTCGTCGACGCTGGACTGGGACGCGCTGCGCGCCAAGATCGCCCGCGACGGCATGCGCAACAGCAACTGCGTGGCGATCGCGCCGACCGCGACGATCTCCAACATCATCGGCGTCGACGCGTCGATCGAGCCCTGCTTCGGCAACCTGTCGGTGAAGTCCAACCTGTCGGGCGAGTTCACCGTGGTGAACGAGCACCTGGTCCGCGATCTCAAGAAGCTGGGCCTGTGGGACGACGTGATGGTCATGGACCTCAAGCACTTCGACGGCTCGCTGCGCCGCATCGACCGCGTGCCGGAGGAGCTCAAGCAGCTCTACGCGACCGCGTTCGAAGTCGACACCGTGTGGCTGGTCGAAGCCGCCGCGCGCCGCCAGAAGTGGATCGACCAGGCGCAGAGCCTGAACATCTACATGGCCGGCGCGTCGGGCAAGCGCCTGGACGACACCTACAAGCTGGCGTGGCAGCGTGGTCTGAAGACCACCTACTACCTCCGCACGATGGGTGCGACGCACGCCGAGAAGAGCACCGTGCAGAACGCCGGCCAGCTCAATTCGGTGAGCAGCGGCGGCGGCGTGAGCGCCGCGCCGGTCGCGGCGGCACCGATCACCGTCGCTCCGGTCGCTGCGTCGACGGCGCCGGAACTCGGCGACGCGACGCCGGCCACCGACGTCACGTTCTGCGCGATCGACGATCCCGGTTGCGAGGCCTGCCAGTAATTGAAACGAGGGGTGTCGACGAATTCCGCCAACGCCCCTCTGCCACCCCGACGCTCGCGATGCGAGTGTTCATCGATGTTTGCGGCGATCGACGGTTTTCTCCGCGGCGCCCGCAAGCGATCGATGAACGCTTGAAACGACGCCCCGCCGCGCTCATCAGGAGGCGCGTTGCACACGGTCCCACGCGACGAATGCGATGCGGACCAGCAACAGCGAAGCGGCGTCAAAGTCAAGAAGTCCTTTGTGTTTGAACACAACACTCCGATAATCCGCGACCATAGGAAGACCACCATGCTGGTTTGGGAAGAAGACCGTAAACCCTCGAGCAACGCGCCGCAGTCGGGCGCATCGAACCACGCAGCGACGCAGCCCGTCGCGCGTGATGTCGCCGCCGCCGCGACGGCCTCGGTGTCCTCTTCTGAATCGTCGACCGCCGATGCCAGCGAGCGCCGTGTGAACGTCGCCGACAAGCGCATCATCAACGGCCAGACCGACGTCAACCAGCTGGTCCCGTTCAAGTACAAGTGGGCGTGGGAGAAGTACCTCGCCACCTGCGCGAATCACTGGATGCCGCAGGAAGTGAACATGTCGCGCGACATCGCGCTGTGGAAGGACCCGAACGGCCTGACCGAAGACGAGCGTCGCGTGATCAAGCGCAATCTCGGCTTTTTCGTCACCGCCGATTCGCTGGCCGCCAACAACATCGTGCTGGGCACCTACCGCCACATCACGGCGCCCGAAGCCCGCCAGTTCCTGCTGCGCCAGGCCTTCGAGGAAGCGATCCACACGCACGCGTACCAGTACATCGTCGAGTCGCTGGGCCTGGACGAGAGCGAGATCTTCAACGCCTATCACGAGGTGAAGTCAATCCGCGACAAGGACGAATTCCTGATCCCGTTCATCGACGCGATCATGGATCCGAACTTCGTCACCGGCACGCCCGAGAACGACCAGACGCTGCTGAAGTCGCTGATCGTCTTCGCGTGCCTGATGGAAGGCCTGTTCTTCTACGTCGGCTTCACGCAGATCCTCGCGCTGGGCCGCCAGAACAAGATGACCGGCGCGGCAGAGCAGTACCAGTACATCCTGCGCGACGAGTCGATGCACTGCAACTTCGGCATCGACCTGATCAACCAGATCAAGCTCGAGAACCCGCACCTGTGGACGCCTGAATTCCGCGCGGAGATCAAGGCGCTGTTCCAGAAGGCCGTGGAGCTCGAGTACCGCTACGCCGAGGACACCATGCCGCGCGGCGTGCTGGGTCTGAACGCGGCCATGTTCAAGGGTTACCTGCGCTACATCGCGAACCGCCGTGCGACGCAGATCGGCCTGGAAGCGCTCTTCCCGAACGAAGAGAACCCCTTCCCGTGGATGAGCGAAATGATCGACCTGAAGAAGGAACGCAACTTCTTCGAGACGAGAGTGATCGAATACCAATCGGGCGGCGCCCTGTCCTGGGACTGAGTCCCGGTGCGGAGCGACCCTCGAGCATTGTTTGTTGAAGAAGAGATCAAGATTGGCGATGCACCCTGAGACCGACGCAGAAGCGGCTCAAGCGCATCGCACCCCGATTCACCGCACCGCGGAGCGCAACTCCCGCGCGTCGTGGGCGGTGAATACCTGCACCGGCATCAACCGGTTGATGACGGGCAGGGCTATTTCCACTTGATCAAGGAGAACTGAAATGGCAACTGCGAAGAAGGCCGCTCCGGCCAAGAAGGCCGCCCCCGCGAAGAAGGCGGCTGTGAAGAAGGCTCCGGCCGCGAAGAAGGCCGCTCCGGCCAAGAAGGCTCCGGCCGCCAAGAAGGCCGCTCCGGCCAAGAAGGCTGCTGCGCCGGCGAAGAAGGTCGCTGCGAAGAAGGCAGCTCCTGCGAAGAAGGCCGCTCCGGCCAAGAAGGCGGCTGCTGCGAAGAAGGCGGCTCCGGCGAAGAAGGTTGCAGTGAAGAAGGCTGCACCGGCGAAGAAGGTCGCTGCCGCCAAGAAGGCTGCTCCGGCCAAGAAGGTCTCCGCCGCCAAGAAGCCGCCGGTCAAGGCGACTGCCAAGGCTGCGAAGCCCGCCGCCAAGAAGGCTGCTGCGCCGAAGAAGGCTGCTGCGCCCAAGAAGGCCGCTGCCAAGGCTGCCCCCAAGGCCGCCGCGAAGCCTGCTGCGAAGCCGGCCGCCAAGAAGGCTGCTGCGCCGAAGAAGGCTGCCGCCAAGCCTGCCGCTGCCCCTGCCGCGAAGCCTGCCGCTGCGCCGGCTCCTGCCGCGAAGACCGCGCTGAGCCCCCAAGCCGCGTGGCCCTTCCCGACCGGCAACAAGCCCTGAGCTTGAATGATGGCCGGGCCTTCGGGTCCGGTCCTCTCCCAACCCGGCGCAGGCCGGGTTTTTTCTTTTGGGCTCGGCGCAAGCCGGGTTGTTTCTTTCCGGGCTACGGGTAGAACAGCTCGACCGAGTAGCCGCTGATCTTCTGCGCGCCGCTGTCGAAGACCACCTGCAGCTGCTGGTCGGTGCCCGACGGCAGCGCCGCGCGGCCGGCCTGCATCTCGGTCGGCGACAGCATGCGACGCACGACGAGCACGCCGCTCGCGTCGGTGAGGCTCAGGTCCACCCACGGCTGCGCGACCTCCCAGTTGCTGCGATTGCGCAGGCTGATGCTGAAGCGGTAGTGGTTGCCCGCGCCGGCCGGATTCAGGCTGCTGCTCTCGACGCTGAGCGCCTCGATGTGCTGCCAGGGCTTGATCTCCTGGCCCAGCGCCTGAGCGACCGAGACCAGCATCGGCTTGGCCTGCGGGTACTGCGCCGCGATCGCCTCGCGCGCGTGCCAGAGCAGCTGCGCCATCAGGCCGAGTGCCAACACCGTCGTCGCGCTGCCGAGCGCGAGGCGCACGCCTGGACGGCTCCAGCGGCGGGCCTCTTCGGCCTGGCGCATGAAACTCGGCAACTGGTCCGGCATCACACTTGGCGAGCCTTGGGCGGAGGCCGCGTCGGCCATCGCCGCGCGCGCGGCCATCAACTCGGACTCGGCGGCAAGCACCGTCATCGTCGTCTCAGGACTTTCGCCCGGAGCGCGTTCACTCGTCTTGCGTCTGAACGGATTCCACGAGCGACCCGGCGGCCTGGCGGCCTTCGCCTCTTTCCTGGCTTCCTTCTTCGCGGCCTTCTTGGCCAGCTTCGCCGCCTTGGCGTTGCGCTTGCCGTCGGCGATCGTGTCCTCGTCCGCGACCATCAGCGAGGAGGTCGGCTCCGGCGCCGGCTCGCGGTCCGGCGTCAACTCGTTCGCGCGCAGCTGCGCGGCCGTCGCAGGGCTGAGTGCGAGCGTCACGTCCGGGCGCTCGTCGTCATCGATCATCGGCGGTGGCAGCTCGTCTTCCTCGAAGCGCATGCCGCGAGGCTCGGGCAGATGCTCGCGAGGATCGGGAGCGGCCGGTGCGGGAGCATCGAGGAAGGGTTCGCGGCGCTCTTCGAACGACGGCTCGTCGAAGCGCGATGCGGGTGCGGGGAAGCGGGCGTCGACGATGCTGTCCGGCGCCTCGCGATCGGGGGCGCGATCGGGCAGTCGATCGGGCGCGCGTTCCGGCAGGCGATCCGGCACGCGTCGCGGCGGCGCGAAGGGATTCAGCGACTCGTCGTCGGCCGTCATCCAGCCGCTGTCGCGCGGTGGCTGATGGTGATGCGGCGGCGGCTCCGGCGCGAAGATCGGAGGCGGCGCGAAGACCGGCGCCGGTGTCGGTGCCGGCGGCAGCGGCGCGGGCCGGCTGGGCGCGAAGTCGCTGGGGTGCGGGGCGTAAGCAGGCGCTGGCGGCGTCGATGCCGGTCGGCGTTCGATGGGCGCGGGCTCGGCCGGCGCGCTCAGCGGCGGCCACGGCGGCGGACTGTCGCGTTCGAGGTCGAACAGCTGCTCGCGCGCGTCGAAGACCTCGGCGCAACGGCCGCAGCGGACCCAGCCTTCGGAGACGCGCAGCTGGTCCTGCACCACCCGGAAGATGGTGCCGCAGGTCGTGCAGCGGGTCGCGAGATTCATGGACGCGATGATGCCACGAAGCAGGGTCAGTCCTTGCCGCGAACACCCCCAGGTTGACACTCGGTCACCGGGTGGGCGGAGGCGGAGAACTGTCTGTTCATCGGGGATGGCGGGCCGGTGGGGCTGTCGGTCGGAGACGGTGCGACCGTCAGGCCGCGCGTCGTGCGGTCATGAGGATCCAGCCGTCCTCGCTGTCCGCGACCTCGAGCTGGACATGCGGCGCATAGGCCGCCTTCAGCTCGTCAGCCTGACGCTCGAGGATGCCGGCCAGCACCAGGTGCGCGCCGGGGCGAAGGTGGTTGCACAGCAGCGGTGCGAGCAGCTTCAGCGGCGTCGCCAGGATGTTGGCCAGCACGACCGGGTATTCGCCGCGGGCGGCGTCGGGCATCGCGGCGTTCAGCGTCACGCCGTTGTCCTTGGCGTTCCGGGTCGAGGCGATGAGTGCTGCCGGGTCGATGTCGACCGCGTCGATGGCCTTCGCACCGAACAGGCCCGCGGCGATCGCGAGGATGCCCGAGCCGCAACCGTAGTCGAGCACGCGGTCCCAGCCCGCCGCCTCGGCGCCGTGGCCGGCGATCCAGCGCAGGCACATGCGCGTCGTCGGATGCGTGCCGGTGCCGAAGGCCAGGCCCGGGTCCAGCCGCATGATCTGCTTGGCCTGCGCGGGCGCCTCGTGCCACGACGGCACGATCCAGAACGTCGGCGTGATCTCGACCGGCGCGAACTGCGATTGCGTCAATCGCACCCAGTCCTGTTGCGCGATCGTCTGGATGGACTGGACATGCACGTCCTCGGCCCAGTCCTGCGCGAGCAGCAGGGTCGCAGCCTCGGTGGCTTCCTCTTCGGTGGCGAACAGCGCCTTCACCACCGATCGGTCCCAGCCCGCGCGAGGCGCCGGCATGCCCGGTTCGCCGAACAGCGCGCGCTCGGCGGGCGTGTCGGCGTCGGCGTCCTCGACCGACACGGCCAGCGACTCCACCTCCATCAGCGCATCGCTGACGGTCTCCACGTCCTCTTCGCGGCAGATGAGCACGAGCTCGTGCAGCAGGGGATCGTTGGCGTGGTCTTCGCTCACTTCGCTCACTTCGCTCATGGCGGCTCCGGGACTTCAATGGACTTCGGAAATGGAGAAGCCCTCAAGGCGGACTGTCGTCCGCGCCTGAGGGCCTCGATATTGTCGCTTAGCGCGAGATCAACGCTTGTGCGCCGCCATCCACTGTTCGAGATAGTGGATGTCGGTGCCGCCTTCGATGAACTTCGCATCGGCCATCAGCTCGCGGTGCAGCGGGATGTTGGTCTGGATGCCCTCGATCACCGTCTCCGACAGCGCGATGCGCATGCGCGCCAGCGCCTGCTCGCGGGTATCGCCGTGGACGATGATCTTGCCGATCATCGAGTCGTAGTTCGGCGGCACGAAGTAGTTGGTGTACGCATGCGAGTCCACGCGCACGCCGGGACCGCCCGGCGGGTGCCACATGGTGATGCGGCCCGGCGACGGGATGAACTTGACCGGATCTTCCGCGTTGATGCGGCATTCGATCGAGTGGCCGCGCATCGTGATGTTGCGCTGCGTGAAGGGCAGCTTCTCGCCGGCGGCGATGCGGATCTGCATCTGCACGATGTCGATGCCGGTCACCAGTTCGGTCACCGGGTGCTCGACCTGCACGCGGGTGTTCATCTCGATGAAGTAGAACTCGCCGTCCTCGTACAGGAACTCGAAGGTGCCCGCACCGCGGTAGCCCATCTTCTTGCAGGCGGCGGCGCAGCGGTCGCCGACGCGTTCGATCAGGCGGCGCGGGATGCCCGGCGCCGGCGCTTCCTCGATGATCTTCTGGTGGCGGCGCTGCATCGAGCAGTCGCGTTCGCCCAGCCAGACGGCGTTCTTCTGCCCGTCGGCCAGCACCTGGATCTCCACGTGACGCGGATGCTCCAGGAACTTCTCCATGTAGACCTGCGGATTGCCGAAGGCGGCGCCCGCCTCGGCCTTGGTCATCTGCACCGCGTTGACCAGGGCGGCTTCGGTGTGGACGACACGCATGCCGCGTCCGCCGCCGCCGCCGGCCGCCTTGATGATCACCGGATAGCCGATGGCGCGGGCGATGCGGACGATCTCCTTCGGGTCGTCCGGCAGGGCGCCCTCGGAGCCCGGCACGCAGGGCACGCCGGCCTTGATCATGGCCTGCTTGGCCGAGACCTTGTCGCCCATGGTCCGGATGTTCTCCGGGGTCGGGCCGATGAAGGTGAAGCCGCTGCGCTCGACGCGCTCGGCGAAGTCGGCGTTCTCCGACAGGAAGCCGTAGCCGGGGTGGATCGCCTCGGCGTCGGTGACTTCGGCCGTCGCGATGATGGCCGGCATCGACAGGTAGCTCTGCGCGGACGGTGCGGGGCCGATGCAGACGGCCTCGTCGGCCAGCTTCACGTACTTCGCGTCGCGGTCCGCTTCCGAATACACGACGACCGACTTCACGCCCAGCTCGCGACACGCGCGCTGGATGCGAAGGGCGATCTCGCCGCGATTCGCGATGAGGATCTTCTTGAACATCTGGGGACCGCCTTACTCGATGACGATCAGCGACTGGCCGAATTCCACCGGCTGGCCGTTCTCGACCAGGATCTTGACGATCGTGCCGGTCTTGTCGGCTTCGATCTCGTTCATGATCTTCATCGCTTCGATGATGCAGATGGGGTCGCCTTCCTTGACCTGCTGGCCGACCTCGGCGAAGGCCTTGGCGTTCGGGCTGGAGGCGCGATAGAAGGTGCCCACCATGGGCGACTTCACGATGTGGCCGGTCTCGGCCGCCGGGACCGGGGCCGCGGCGGGGGCGGCAGGGGCCGCGGCCGGCTGCGCGGCCACCGGCTGGCCGGCTGCCTGCGGCACAGCCTGCATCATGGGCATGGCCGCCACGAGGGGCTGACCATCGGACTTGACGATGCGCACCTTGCCGTCGGCTTCGGTGATTTCAAGTTCAGAAATGTTCGACTCGGACACGAGGTCGATCAGGGTCTTGAGCTTGCGCAAATCCATAAGAACTCTCCAACGGGGATCGGTGATCGGTGATCTTCGGTGATGTCTTCCGGTCCGCGACGAGGATCGACGGACCGCGGTGCTCAGGTGGACGAGGCTGACCGGCTCAACTGCTGGATCGCGAACTGCAGGGCCAACCGGTAACCGGTGGGACCCAGGCCGCAGATCACGCCTTCCGCGAGTGCCGACAGGTAGCTGTGATGCCTGAACGGTTCGCGCTTATGGATATTGGACAGGTGCACCTCGACGAAGGGCAGCGCCACCGCCGCCAGCGCATCGCGGATCGCGACGCTGGTGTGGGTGTAGGCCGCCGGATTGATCAGGATGAAGCGCGTTCCATCGCGACCCGCCGCCTGAATGCGATCCACCAGCGCACCTTCGTGGTTGCTCTGATAGCTCTCCAGAGCCACGCCGGCTTCCTGCGCGATCTGGCGAAGATCGGTGTCGATCTCCGCCAAAGTGGTCGCGCCATAAACCCCAGGCTCGCGGGTGCCGAGCAGATTGAGGTTGGGGCCGTGTAGTACCAGGACTTGCATTCAGCGACCGGCCCCGCCAATTAGAGCGAAGACACTAGAAGCGTAAAAGGGTGGACTTTACGCGTTTTGAGACCAGATCCCGGCAGCAAGCCAAAAATAAACCGCTTGACCGGCCATGGGGCGGCGGCTATGGCCGGCGGTCGCGACTTCTAGGGGTTGACCCGTGGTCAGGCTTTGCTGCCATGCGCCATCGCGCGCAATTCCTCAAGGGTCGTCGCTCCGAGTTTGCGCCAGATCGGTTCGCCTTGGGGACCGAAGGCGACGGTAAACGGCAGGCCGCCTTTGGCATTGCCCAGGGTCTTCGAAAGGTCGGTGCCCGTCAGACCAGCCAAAGCGACCGGGAATTTCAGCGGGATCTTCTCCAGGAATCCGCGCACCGGCGTCGGCGCGTCGACGGCCAGACCGAGCACCTGCCACCCCTGGGCGCTGAACTCGTCGTGGAACTGGTTGATCTCTGGCAGTTCCTTGACGCAGGGCGCACACCAGGTGGCCCAGAAGTTCAGGAGCAGCGGCTTGCCGCGCAGATGGGCGCCGGGCTGGAAACTCTGCTGGTCGAGGGTGTCGAAGCTGGCGTTCCAGAAAGCCGCTGCTTCCGCCGACAACGGACCGGTGGGCGCGCCCGTGCCTGAACCGCCTTGCCCGGCCTGCTTTTCATGATGCAGGGCGAGGTAGGAGCCTGCTCCCGCAGCCACCAGCCCGGCGGCGCCCAAACCTAGAACAGCACGTCGTTGCATTCAATCGTCCTTCGAATTCATCAGTTGGCGCAGCGCGGCAAGGTCGCCGCGTTCGGTCCGTCCGCGTCCATCGGGCTTGAGCCCGCCGCGCAGGTCGTCATGGTCCAGGATGGTCAGGGCGATCGCGACCCGTTCGTTCAGCGCGCGGCACGGCGCGTCGATGATCAACTGGTCGACCGTGGCCCCTTTCGCGTTGCGTGATTGGCCGACGTCGAAGTCGATGCCCTGGTTCAGCAGCGCGATCTCCGTCGATTTGCTGTCATCACAATACAGCTGCAGATGGATGGGCGACAGGCGAGTCGCGGTACCGCGCCAGACGGCGCCGGTCAGGTGAGGACGGAATTCAGCCAGACGCGCCATCCAGACGGCGGCCAGTTCACGCAGCGCCTGCAGTTCGGCCGGCTGGGTGTCGGCGCAGAAGATGTCCAGGTACTCGCGGACCTGGTCCTCCAGCTCGTCGTTGTTGGGCAGCGCGGTGCGGGACGGCAGTCCCAGCACTTTCAGCGCGCGGGCTTTGGCGGGGCCGTATTCCAGGCCTTCTTCCACCACCAGCCGGGCAGCGGTGGCGGCGATCTCTTGGGTCAGTTCGGATGTCATGGCGGTCTCCGGCCCGGGGCGGGCGGTCCGGAAGGCGCGCAAGCGCGCCTGCAGAAACAGTCAGGGCAGCTCGACTGCGTTCATCCGGGCCTCAATGGTGCCAGCACGGCCAATCACGTAGGGCGAACCTGGGCGTTTCTCGAACCGCTTCGGTGCCGGCAGCATCACCGCCAGCCGCGCCGCCTGGTTCGGACCGAGCTTGGACGCGTCGACGCGGTAGTAATGACGCGCCGCCGCCTGGGCGCCGAACACGCCTTCGCCCCACTCGACGTTGTTCAGATAGATCTCGAGGATGCGCTGCTTGCTGAGCATCGCCTCCAGCATCAGCGTCAGCACGAGTTCCTGGCCCTTGCGCGCGAGGTGGCGCTCGGAATTCAGGAACAGGTTCTTGGCCAGCTGCTGGGAGATCGTCGATCCGCCGATGACCTTGGGGACCGGCGGCGGCTTGTCCGGATTGGTCTTGGCGAGCCGCGCGGCACGCTTGTCGGCCTGCTCCTGTGCGCGCTGGTTCTTGTCCCAGGCCTTCTCGAGCGCGTCCCAGTCCACACCGCCGTGCTCGTTGAAGCCGGCGTCCTCGCTGGCGATCACGGCGCGCTTGAGGTGGCGGCTGATCTGCGCGTCGTCGACCCATTGCTGGGCCCAGGGGATGTAATGTTTCTCCCGCAGCAGGCGCATCGCCTCGGAGCGTTGGAAGGTGGTCGACTGCGGGGACACGGCGGCCATCACCGCGATGCGCGCGGCGAAGAAGAGCTGCAGGCAGAGGATGCTGAGCAGCAGCATCCCGGCAAAGCGCCAGAACTGTTTCATGCCTCGTGGCCTCAGTGCGGCGCCAGTCGCTGGCGGAGGTCCGCGAGCACCGTCGCGCTGTCGGGGCGCACGCCGCGCCAGAGGAGGAAGGCTTCCGCGGCCTGTTCGACCAGCATGCCCAGGCCGTCGCGCGTCGCGCCGCCGGGGCCGGCCTGGTCGGTGGCCCAGTCGAGGAAGGGGGCCGTGGACGGTCCGTACATCATGTCGACGGCCAGGCCGTCGCGCGCCAGCACCGGGATGTCGGGATCGGGCAGGGGCAGGCCGGCGCCGCTGAGCGAGGCGCTGGTGCCGTTGATCACCACCTCGTGGCGGCCATCGGGCGCCGGGGCGTCGAGGCCTCCGGCGCTCAGGCGCACGCCGTGTTCCACCGCCCAGGCGCGATGGCTGTCGGCGAGCGCGAGGGCCTTGTCGGCGCTGCGGTTGACGATGCGGATCTCCGCCGGCCTTCCGGTGATCAGGCTCCCGAGCACGCCCGCCGAGGCGCCGCCCGCGCCGATGAGCAGCACGCGCTGGCCGCGCAGTGGTCGCGCGGCGTTGCGCTCGATGTCGGCCAGCAGGCCGGCGCCGTCGGTGTTGTCGCCGAGCCAGCCGCCCGCTGCGGCGTCATCGAAGCGGAAGGTGTTGACCGAGCCAGCCAGTTGCGCGCGCGGCGTGCGGCGGGCGGCAAGCCGGAAGGCTTCGAACTTGAAGGGCACGGTGATGTTGCAGCCGCGACCGCCGGCGGCGACGAACGCCCGGATCGAGGCCTCGAACCCGTCGAGCGGGCAGAGCAGCCGTTCATAGACCAGCGACTGGCCGGTCTGCGCGGCGAAGGTGGCGTGGATCTCGGGCGAGCGGCTGTGCGCGACCGGGTTGCCGGCAACCACGTAGCGGTCGGGGCCGGTGCCTTCGTGGGCAGTGGAAACGGACGGATCAGCGCTCATGGCATTTCCCTGGAAACAGGACGACCGGCGTGGCGGTGCTCAGGACGGCTGGGCGGTGCTGAGCGTCGTTTCCACGCTTTCATCGCGGTTGAACCGGAAGCGGAAGGTCATCACGAGCACCTCGGCGCCGCGACGCATCTCCGACGTGAACTGGCCGAAGGGGCCGCTGGCACGCACGATCGCAACGGCGCGGCGGTCCAGCACCGCATTGCCCGAACCCTGGACGATCTCCGTGTCGACCACGCGGCCGCGGTAGTCGACCTGGATGTTCATCGTGAGTTCGCCGTAGAGCTTGCGACCCTGATAGCTCGGGAAGTCGCGCGTGCCGCGCGCCTCGATCCGGCGACGCAGCTGGTCGTAATAGAGCGCATGCACGGTCTCACGCGTGGCGGGACTGACGTAGCGCTTCTTCGGGCGCGCGTTCTCCGTGTTCACGCGCTTCTCGATCTCCGCCAGCGTCTGCACCAGTTGCCGGCGGTGCTCGGCGACCTGACGGCCTTCGGCGGTGCTCTTCTCGCGCGCGGGATCCGGCGGCGGCAGCATGGCCAACTGCCGGCGCAGCACGGTCAGCAGCTGTTCCTGCGCCTGCTGCAGCTGCTGGATCTGGCTCTTCTGGAGCTCGATGCTGTCGCCGGTCTCCTCGAGCGGCGAGGGCGCCAGCGGGGACGTCGCCCGCACGTTGGCCGAGAGTTCGCCGCCGCCGGCCAGGTTGGCCTGCGCGAGCGCCTGCGCCTGGGTAGGGGCTTCCTGGCCGCGCGCGTTCACGAGGATCACCTCGAGCGGTTCGTCCTGGAAGATCCGGCCGAACTGCTCCGGGGCGACCAGTTTCAACGTCCCCAGGCCCAGGTGCACCCCGGCCGAGACGATCAGCGCGTAGTGCAAAAGGCTGAGCTTGGGCATCTTGAACAAGGAAGGGATCAGGAAGCGGCGGGGGCGGACGCGGCCGCAGCCGGCGTCGCGCCATCGCCGCCGCTCTTGGCGGTGGCGGTGTCGGTGCCGTCGTCGTTGACGTCGATCGCCAGCGTCAGGACACCGCTGGGTTCTTCGTCCTCGTCGGCGCCTTCGTCGGCCGTCACCGGGGCGGCTTCGGCGTCGAGGCGCTCGACGAGGTTGGCGTGCAGGTCCAGCGTCAGTTCATCGAGGCCGGTGATGCGCACCTTCACGTGGGCGTTGCGCGGCAGGTTCTCGCAGCCGAGCGCCCGGAACACCAGCGGCAGCTCGTCGGCGCGGACCAGGCCGTCCTTCAGCACGGACGCGGTCAGCTCGGTGATGCCTTGCTGCTGCAGGTAGCGCAGCGTCCAGTAGCGCTCGATGCCGGACTGGAACCCGTTGTAGGCGCTGTAGGCCGCGTCGAAGCCCGAGATGACCGAGAACAGCTGCGCATCCTTGGGCTTGAACGGCGCGGCCAGCGCGGCGGTCTTGCCATGGCGGGCGCAGGCGATGATCTGCCACTGGTTGACCAGGTCGACGTAGCGGCGCAGCGGCGAGGTCGCCCAGGTGTACTGCGGGACGCCCATGCCGGCGTGCGGCGCCGGCTTGGTGCCCATGCGCACCTTGATGCCGGGCGCCAGGCTGGCCTGGCTGCGGTAGATGCCGGGCACGCCGCATTCGGCGAGGAAACCGCCCCAGCTGGAGTTGGCCAGGATCATCGCCTCGGCCACGATCAGGTCCAGCGCGGTGCCGCGCTTGCGCGTGGTGATGCTGACCTGCTCGGCGCCGGCGGGCTCGGCCCCGTCGTTGTCCAGGCGGAAGTTGTAGTCGGGCCGGTTGAAGGTCTCCGGCTTGCCGCGCACCACTTCGCGCTTGGCCTTGAGATCCTTGGCCAGCCGGTAGGCGAAGGCCAGTTCCGGCGCGAAGTCGTAGTCGGCCGGTGCCGCGCCGGTCAGCGTCGCGTCGGTGATGACGTCGTCGAGCTTGTCGTGGCGCAGGTTGGCGGCGATCGGCACGCGGTCGAGCTTCGTCTCGCGCGCGGTGATCTCCAGCGTCGCCTCGTCCATCGTCAGGTAGATGCTGACGGCCGGGCAGTCGCGGCCTTCGATCAACGTGTAGGCTTGGACGACGTCGTCGGGCAGCATCGTCAGCTTCCAGCCCGGCATGTAGACGGTGGAGAAGCGTTCGCGGGCGACCTTGTCGACCGGCGAATCCGGCTGGATGGCAAGACCTGGCGCGGCGATGTGAACGCCGAAGATCACCGTGCCGGTGCCCAGACCCTGGACCGACAGCGCGTCGTCGATCTCGGTCGTGGCCGAGTCGTCGATCGAGAAGGCGCGCACCGGGGCGAGCGGCAGCGCGTCCTTGATCTCGGGCGCGGACAGGGCCGGGAAGCCCGTGCCTTTCGGGAAATGCTCGAAGAGGAAGCGTTTCCAGTGGAACTGGTAGGGACTGGCGATCGCGCCGGCGTCCTTGAGCAGGTCCAGCGGCGCCTTGTGGCTGCGCTTGGCGGCCTCGACGACGGCCTTGTACTCCGGGCCGTTCTTGTCGGGGCGGAACAGGATCTTGTAGATCTGGTCGCCGATCGGGGCCGGGCACTGGCCCGCGGCCAGTTCAGTCGCCCATTGTTCAATCTGCGCGGCGATCTGCTTCTTGCGCTCGATGCCGAGCAGGGCGGCCTTGACCGTCTCGGCCGGGGCCTTCTTGAAGACGCCCTTGCCCATCCGGCGGAAATAGTGCGGCGCGTCGAACAGCCGGAACAGCGCGCCGGCCTGCTGGGCGAGCGTGGATTTGGCGTCGAAGTAGTCGGCGGCCAGGTCGGCGAAACCGAACTCGCCTTCCGGCGCGAACTCCCAGGCCAGGTCGAGGTCGATCTCTTCGGCCAGGCGCTGCCCGTCCGCGATCAGTTCGGCCGGCGACGGCTTGTCGAACTTGAGCAGGACATGGGCGGCTTTCACTTTGACGCGCTTTCCGGATTCGAGCTCGATCTGCATCGAGGAATCGGCTTCGGACAGGATGCGGCCGGCAAGAAATTTTCCGGCGTCTTCAAACAAGGCAAACATAGAGGGCGGATTGTCGCTGATCGTGGAGGAGGTGCCGGGTGGGTGCGTGTGGGGCGCGTGTCAATTCGTTGTCAACAGGCGGTCACGCCACCGACGCAGACTCGCGCCGCACCCCGCGCGCCCATGCCCCCACGTTTCCACACCCTCATCGCCGCCCAGTTCTTTTCCGCATTGGCCGACAACGCGCTCCTGATCGTCGGCATCGCGCTGCTTCGGGAGATGGGTCAGCCGGTCTGGTGGGCGCCGCTGCTGAAGCTGTGCTTCACGCTGGCCTACGTGGGACTGGCGCCGGTGGTCGGGTTGATCGCGGACGCCTGGCCCAAGGTGGCACTGATGAGCTGCATGAACGGGCTGAAGGCGGTCGGCGTCGGCGCGATGGCGGCGGGGCTGGATCCGCTGCTCGCCTTCGGGATCGTCGGCACGGCGGCCGCCTGCTACGCACCCGCCAAGTACGGATTGATCACGGAGATCGTGCCGCCGACGCGGCTGGTGGCGGCGAACGGCTGGATCGAAGTCTCGGTCGTGTGCTCCGTGCTGCTCGGGACGGTGCTGGGCGGACTGCTGGTCAGTCCCTGGTGGATGGCGGCGATCGGAGAGCTGGGCGTGGCGCGGCCGCTGACCGCGTCGCTGTGCGCGTTGCTGGGCGTCTACGCGCTGGCCGCCTCGCTGCAGTTGCGGGTGCCGGAGAGCGGCATCGTCTATCCGAAGCCACCGCTCCGGATGCGCGAGATCCTGCGCGACTTCCGGATCTCAAATCAGGCGCTGTGGCGCGACCGGCTCGGCGGGCGCCTGTCGCTCTCCATGACGACGATGTTCTGGGGGCGGGCGCGACCTTGCAACTGGCCGTGCTCCAGTGGGCGCAGGACGTGTTGGGGCTGCGCCTCAACCAGGGCGCCTACCTGCAGGCGACGGTGGCCATCGGCGTCGTCGCGGGCGCGGGCCTCGCGGGGCGTTGGATCGCGTTGCATCACTCACTGCGGGTGATGCCGCTCGGCCTGATGCTCGGCGCGCTGATGCTGGCGACGCCGTGGGTGACCTCCCTGGGTTGGGCACTGCCTTCGATGGTCATGGTCGGCGCCGTCGGCGGCGCGATGGTGGTGCCGATGAATGCGCTGCTGCAGCATCGCGGCGTGCAGATCCTCAGTGCAGGCCGCTCGATCGCCGTCCAGGGATTCAACGAGAACCTGAGCATCCTGCTGATGCTCGGTGCCTACGCGGTGCTGCAGGCACTGGGGGTACCGCTGGTCTGGCTGATGAGCGGACTGGGCGTTTTCGTCTTCAGTGGGGTGCTGATCCTGATGATCCGCCAGCACAGCCGCCGCGAAACCCTCTCTGCGGATGTCGCAGGAAGCAGCATCGTCGGTTGAGGCGACCGAGCCGGACGAAGAGCGCCCGGGGCCGGCAGCGTCGTCCGCCCAGGTCGCCAACTCGCGACGTTCACCTGCGGTTCACTCTGCTCGAACAGACGGCGCCCAGTCAGATAAGAAGGCGGACGACGCCGCCGGCCCCGGGCGCCCTTCGTCAACAACAAGTGGTTCAGTGCGCGCGGGCTTCCAGTCCGGAGAGCTGCGAGCCAACACGCATCGCCACGGACGTGCCGTCGATGGCCGAGGCGTACACGTGCTCGATGCCCTGCACAATGCCGTCCCAGGCGAGCGACTCCGCACTCTCTCTCGCCGCAAGACGCATGGCGCGCAGTCGAGGCAAGTCTTCAAGCAGCGCCAGCGTGCGGGCCTGGAAGATCGCAGGATCGTTGAACGGCGCAAGTCCGCCGTTGTGACCGTCGCGCACGAGCAAAGCCGCCGCAGCGTACTGATAAGCCATCACGGGAAGTCCGCTGGCGAGTGCCTCGGGCGTCACGTTGCCGTAGGTCTCGGTGATGCTGGGGAACGCAAACAGGTCGCCGCTGGCGTAGCAGGCCGCCAGGTCCTCACCATGTTTCATGCCGGCAAAGACAACATTGGACGAGGGCGGCAGCAATGCCTGGAAATCAGCCCGCGCCGGACCGTCCCCGACCAGCACGAGACGAGCCCGCGGATGCCGTTGCCGGACAGCCGGCCAGAGGTGGACGAGCAACTGAAGGTTCTTTTCCGCGGCGAGCCGGCCGACATGGAGCAGCACGGGATCGCCGGGCGCGGCGCCCCAGCTTTCACGCAGCACATCGCTGCGGCGGGAGGGATGGAAGAGCTGCGTGTCGACGCCCCGCGCGATGACGCTGACGTGACGGAAGCCCTGCGCCATCAACTCGCCAGCGAGCGTGGCATTGGGCACCATCGTCGAATGGCAGCGGTTGTGGAATTTGCGCAGGTACGCGAGGAGCGGGCGGCGCAGCCAGCCGATGCCGTAGTGCTGGGCATAGGCGTGGAAGTTGGTGCGGAACTCCGAGACGACAGGCAGCTTGAGCTGGCGGGCAGCCTGGAGCGCGGACCAGCCCATCGGGCCCTCGGTGGCGATGTGGACGATGTCGGGGCGCTTGCTGGCCCAGAGGTTGACCAGCGTGCGCTTGGACACCACGCCCATGCGCAGGTGCGGGTAGCGCGGCACGGCCAGGCCGCGCATCAGCACTTCGTCGACCGGCGCTTCCGGCGTGGGCGGCGATCCGGCGGGCGCCTGGCGCGGACGCAGCAGTTGCACGGCGTGGTCGCGGGCCTGCAGACCCTGGACCACGCAGGCGATGCTGCGTGCCACGCCGTTGACCTCGGGCGGATAGGTCTCCGTCACGACCGCGACGCGGAAATGCCGCTGCCGTGTGGGGAGCTCGTCGACTTCGAGTTCGATCGCCGGTGTCGTCATGGCGCGCATGATGGGACGCGAACGCAACAGTTCTGTGACGGTGGGGTTCGTCACGCGCCTGACACGGCCGATGGACACAGTCGCCACGCGTCCGTCATCGATGCATCATCGCGCCATCACGGCGCTGCCATCGAATGCCGTCACGCTCACCGCTCATTTCACGGACGAGGGCCCCATGAAGGACTTTCTGGCACTTCTGAATGAACAGCGTTGGGATGACCACCGCTACTACCATCACTGCCGCATCAACCAGTCGCTGCATCTGCTGAGCGCCTGCTGCTTCGTGGTCGCCTACGGGCTGCTGCTCGTGGACCCCGCATGGTCGGCGCTGCTGGCGTGGGGCGTGTCGATGACCAGCCGACAGGCCGGTCATTTCTTCTTCGAGCCCAAGGGCTACGACCACGTCAACCAGGCGACCCACGAGCACAAGGAAGAGATCAAGATCGGCTACAACCTGCGCCGCAAGGTCGTGCTGATGGCGCTGTGGGCGGCCCTGCCGGTGGCGCTGTGGCTGAAGCCGGGCCTGTTCGGCGTGTTCGCGCCGGCCGCCAGCTTCACCGAGTATCTGCATCAGCTGGGCCTGCTGTGGTTCTGGCTGGGCGTCGGCGGTCTGGTGTTCCGCGTGTTGCAGCTGGCGCTGATCCGCGACCTGCGCACCGGCCTGGCCTGGGCCACAAAGATCATCACGGACCCTTTCCACGACATCCAGCTGTACCACCGCGCGCCGTTGCAACTGTTGCGCGGGGAGCGGCTGGATCCGGCGCTGTGGCCGCGCGACGATGGGCACAATGCCGGCAACGGCGAGCAGGCGGCCTGATCCACCAGGGATGACGCGCCGCGCGGTCCCTCCTGGGGGCGAGCGCGGACGCGGGTGGAAGCGGGAACGAGCCGGTTCGCCGGAAGAAGGAGTTCCCGCATGTCTGGAGTTGAACGGCGCCTTCGGGCGCCGATGTCGTTGGCGAGGGCCTTCCAGGTCCCCTCGGCCTTCTCGGCCGTCTTGGCCCTCTGCGCAGTCCTGGCCGTGCCCGCCTTGTTGACGGGCTGCGCCAGTCCGATGCCGAACACCGGCAATCAACGCGTGACCGGCGGTCCCATCGTCTTCACCAAGGTGGGCCACGGCGAGCCGACCATCGTCCTGCAATCGGGGCTCGGCGACGGCCGGGATCCGTGGGCGACGGTGCTGAACGAGCTGCGTACCGATTACAGCGTCTTCGCCTACGACCGTCCCGGCTATGGCGACAGCACCGCGACGCCGCCGGTGCCGCGCAATCCCTGCGGCATCGCGACCGAGTTGCACGGGCTGCTGCAGAGCGCCGGCATCAAGCCGCCGTACGTGCTGGTCGGCCATTCGATCGGGGGGCTGTACCAGTACGCGTTCTCGCGGCTGTATCCGGACGAGGTGGCAGGCATCGTGCTCGTCGACGCGACGCACCCGCTGCACCTGCGGCGCATGCAGGTCGAGGTACCGGTGATGGCCAACATGCTGGACAACATGAGCCGGCGCGTGTTCCGCGGCATGATGCAGGCGGAGTTCCTGCAGCAGCAGGACTGCATCGACACGCTGTGGCAGAAGCCGCGTCCGAGCGTGCCGGTTCGGGTGCTGACACGCACGATCTATTCGCCGACGGAGATGGCGAGCGGATTCGAGACCATGGTGCATAACCTGGAACCTAACTGGCTGCCGCTGGTCGGCGGCAGGGAAGTGCAGCCGGTCGAGGGATCGGGGCACTACATCCAGCGGGACAAGCCGGAGGTCGTGGTGAAGGCGATCGAGGAGGTCGTCAGGGAGGCACGGGAGCGCGCTCGTCCTTCCCCGGGAACAGCCCTCGGATCACCCCCAGGAAGGCCGCCAGTACGCTGACCGTGACGCCGGTCGTGACGGCGATGAGGACCTGGTCGGACCACATCTCGAGGCCGGTCACTGTCTTGACGACGCCTTGCGCGGACAGCAGCAAAGACCACATGCAGAGACAGCCTGTCGCAAGGCCATAGGCCCGACCCGCGTAGCGACGCCGCAGTTGCCGATTCGCCTTCATGTCGGCGGTGATCTGGGCGGGCATGCCGTCGCCGCCGTCGTCATCATCGTCGACGGAAGGGGCGGGCTCCATGTGGTCGAGATCGGACTGCTCAGACATTGAACTCTCCCGACAGCGTCGGATCGTTCCGGATCATGGCGTTCGAGATGGGGCTGCCGTCCGCTCCCCCGTGCGACCAGGCCGAACCGGGCAGATGAGTGAGATCGGACAGGGCTTGTGCGGAGCGACCGCCATACAGGCCAGTGATCTGGTCGATGAAGTGGTGCGCGTCCACGTGTTTCGATGGCAGTGTCGGCGTGCACCAGTTGTCCCGATCGTTGTCTCCGGAGAGTGCCCGGATCGTTTGGGTGATCGGTCGTGTCCCATAGGCCTTCACCTGGTGCAGGATCGAAGGCAGCATCGGACCAAATCGCCCACGCGTGAAGGTGTCTTCGAACAACGGGCGTCCCCAGCGTTTGAGGTGGTGCGCCTGCGCGAAGTACATCAGCTTCTGCAGCTTCATGGATGACAGATCCGGAATGCGGCGAGCGAGCGCTCGTTCGATGAAAGCATTGGCAATCGAATAGGCGGAATACATGTGACAACTCCCAATGGCATGCGCAAATGCGCATGCAAGGTGGAGCAGTCTAGGAATCGCGCGGCGCCCAGGACAACGGGGCGCTCTGACATTCGTCAATGAATGTCGAGGCGCCCCGCTTTGTGGGGAGTCATTGGGGAGTCATGGGGGATTCGCGGGGGATGCCTGCAGCCCCCAGTCGATGGCTGACTCGCCGTGATCGTCAGCTGCGAAGGCCGAGCGTCTCCATCAGCAGCCGGCGCTTGATCGCCTTGTTGGTCGGCAGCGCCGGGTTGCTCCACCAGCCGCCGTCGCGCATCGCGCGGGCCGCGGCGACGATGCGGCGCTGGACTTCGTCGAAGTCCGCGTCGCTGAAGTCCAGGCTGAAGATCAGCCGGCCCGTGCCGACCCAGCTCAGTGCCAGGCCTTGCTCGCGCAGGAAGTACTGCAGCATCCAGTTGTAGCGCGAGGGCTCCGTGTAATAGAGCGTCCAGATCGACGACATGTTGGCCGCGCGCAGCGGCAGCTGTTCTGCCTCGAGCGCTGCGTTCAAGCGCGCGCGCCGGCCATCCTGCTGCTCGTCCTGTTCATCGAGCTGACGCAGGCGGTCGGGGTCCTCCAGCGCGTCGAGGAACACCGACATCGCGCCCATCACGTACGGATGCGTGTTGAAGGTGCCGCGCGCGAAGCAGACATCGGCGGGACGTTCGTCGCGGAAGCGCTTCATCCACGCCGCGCGGCCGCAGACCACGCCGACCGGCAGGCCGCCGCCCAGCGTCTTGCCGTAGGTCACCAGGTCCGCCTGCACGCCGAAGTAGGCCTGCGCGCCGCCCGCGCCGAGGCGGAAGCCCATGAACACCTCGTCGAAGACCAGCGCGATGCCGCGCTCGGTGCAGACCTGGCGCAGCTCGCGCAGCCAGGCGGCGTAGGCGGCCTTGTCGTAGGACGCGCGCCGGGAGCTGTCGACCAGCGAGCCGTCGCCCGGCGCCGGCTTGTTCGGATGCAGCGCCTGCAGCGGATTCACCAGCACGCAGGCGATGTCCCGCCGCGTGCGCAGCACCTGCAGGCTGCGTTCGTGCATGTCGCGCAGCGTGTAGGTGCGCTCGGCCGGCAGCGGATTGCCGGGGCCCGGCTGCGCCTCGTCCCACCAGCCGTGATACGCGCCGCAGAAGCGCACCAGGTGCGTCTTGCCCGTGTGGTACCGCGCCAGCCGCACGGCCTGCATGACCGCCTCGGTGCCCGACATGTGGAAGGACAGCTGGTCCATGCGCGCATGCGACAGGATGCGGCGCACGTTGTCCTCGACCAGCGGGTGGTAGACGCCGAGCACCGGCCCGAGCGCGTCCACGCGAGCCGCGCCTTCGGAGATGCAACGCCGATAGAAGGCGTAGCCGAACAGGTTCACGCCGTAGCTGCCGGCCAGGTCGATGAAGCGTTCGCCGTCGAAGTCGGTCAGCCAGTGACCGTCGCTGGCGACCATCACCGGGCCCAGCGGCAGCTCGCGCTGCACCAGCGGGCTGAACGACGGCGGCACCCGGTAGCTGCTGGTGAACTGCAGGTCGGGCAGCGACGGCTTCATCGACTGCGTTGCGGCGATGCTGCGCGCATGCCGCGTCTTCAGCGTGTGAGAGAGCGCGCTGAAGCTGGAGCGTCGCGTCGCGACGATGTCGGCAGGCGCGTCGTCCGCGTTGAAGAAGTGCGCGTCGTCGAAGCGCTGCGTCGGCATCAGCCGGGCGAGCCGCACCGCCATCCGCGAGTGCCCCGCCAGCGACGGGTGCTTGGCCCGGGAGAGCTGCAGACGGCGCCATCCGGTCGGCGCGTAGTAGAGCGCCAACAGTCCCGCCGCCGCAGCGGCGACGGGCAACAGGTCAAAGGTGAAGAACGTCGTCGACATGGGCATGGGCCTCCGGAGCCTCGTTCAGCTGTCACACAGCGTTGGCAAATTACCGGGGTGTATCCGACGGAATTGACATGTCTATGAAACTGGCCCGCTGGCGCGACCGTCTGACCCAGCAAGAGTCCCTCAACTTCCTCCTGACCAACCGCGTGCCCCGCTTGGCGCTGACGCGCTTCATGGGCTGGTACGCGCGGATCGACAGCCCCGCGCTGACGCGATTCAGCGTCGCGGTCTGGCGGATGTTCACCGACCTGGACCTGAGCGAGGCCGAGCCGCCAGCGCATGGCTACCGCTCGCTGCGCGACGTGTTCACGCGCCGGCTGAAGCCGGGTCGTCGACCGGTCGATCCGGCGCGGGCGACGATCGTCAGTCCCTGCGACGCCATCGTCGGCGCGCACGGCCCGGTCACGCGCGGCATGGCGCTCCAGGCCAAGGGCATGGACTACCGCATCGCCGACCTGTTCGGCGACGCCACGCGTGCCGCGCCCTACCTCCATGGCACCTACGTGACCTTGCGGCTGACGTCGGCGATGTACCACCGCTTCCACGCGCCGGCCGACCTGCGCATCCAGCGCGTCACCCACATCGCGGGCGATACGTGGAACGTCAATCCGATCGCGCTCAAACGTGTCGAACGCCTGTTCTGCCGCAACGTGCGCGCCGCCGTCGAATGCACGCTGCCCGACGGCACGCCGATCGCGCTGGTGCCGGTCGCGGCCATCCTGGTCGCGAGCCTGCGCCTGCATGCGCTGGACCTGACGCTGCGCCCGGACCATCCCGGCCCGCATCGCTTCGACGTCGGCCACGATCACGTCCGGGGCGAGGAGATGGGCTGGTTCGAGCAGGGCTCGACGATCATCGTGTTCCTGCCGCCGGGCGTGGACCTGTCGGCGAGCTTGCAGACCGGGCAGAGGATCCGCATGGGCGAGGCCCTCGCGCATCTACCATCCGCGGATGGCGATGAATGACACGACGCAGCTCCCGGGTGGATTGGCCGGTTCCTTGGCCGGTGCCCTGGCCGGCTCGCTGACCGGCCCCTACGGCGGGGACGAGCAGGGTCTGATCTGCGGCTTCTGGATCCATCCGGACCGGCCCACCGAGACCTTGCCTACGCTGGCGCAGGCGCAGGCCCGGCTGTCGCAACCGGACGGCGGCTACCTGTGGCTGCACCTGAACCTGGCGCATGCCGGCGCGCTGCCCTGGCTGCGCCGCAACGCCGCGCTGGCCGAGAGCTTCGACGAAGCGCAGCAGCAGGGCTCGCGCTCCTCGCGCATCGAGCGGGTCGGCGAGCACCTGTTCGCCGTGCTCAACGACGTGACCTTCGATTTCGCCTTCGACGTGGGCGACGTCTCCACGCTGTGGATGCAGGTGAGCGAGCACCTGGTGCTGAGCGTGCGGCGTGCGCCGCTGCGCTCGGTCGACCGCCTGCGGATGGCGATCAAGCGGGGCGACCGGCCGCGGTCCAGCGTCGCGCTGCTCGACCACCTGCTGCGCGACCAGGCCGACGAGCTGCAGCGCATCGTGCGTCAGGCCACCGAGCGGGTCGACGACATCGAGGACGCGCTGCTCGCCGGGCGCCATTCAGGACACGGGTCCGAGGTCGCCGCATTGCGCCGGCTGATGGTGCGCCTGCAGCGGCTGCTCGCGCCGGAACCGAGCGCGCTGCTGCGCATGCTGTCGAATCCGCCGGAGTGGGTCGCGGAGCAGGACAAACAGCAGCTGCAGCAGGCGAGCGAGGAATTCGCGCTGGTGCTGCGCGACATCCAGGCGCTGCAGGAACGCATCCGCGCGGTGCAGGACGAGACTTCGGCCCGCGTCGCGCAGGAGAACAACCAGACGCTGTATGTGCTGACGATGGTGACGGTGCTGGCGCTGCCGATCAACCTGATCAGCGGCCTGTTCGGCATGAACGTCGGCGGGCTGCCGCTGCTGGCGCATCCCCACGGTTTCTGGGTCGTTGTCGGATTGATCGTCCTGCTCACCGGACTGGTCACGCTGATCCTGCTGAAGGCGACCGGGCGGAGGAAATAGCCGCGATGGCCGCCTTGGCCGCCGCATGGCCTGCCGTCCGTTTCAGAGCCCAAGGAACGCCGTCAGTTCGTCCAGGTAGTCGTCGAAGTCGGCCAGGCCGTGATCGCTGCCCTCCAGCAGCTTGATCCGACACGATGCGTAGCGCGCGTGCATCTCGCGCCAGTCGAGCACTTCGTCGCCCTTGGCGATGACCGCGAGCATCCGTTCCGGATGTGCCAGCGCGCCCACGTTCAGCGCGACGAGTTCCTCGACGAACGCTGGCCTGAAGAAGAAGCGCTCTTCGGGGTCCTGCCAGCAGGTCTGTTCCCCGATGTAGTGCGCGAGGTCCCGGGCCGGGTCGACCGCCGGGTTCAGCAGCACGGTCCGCGCGCCGGTGCGCTGGGCCACGGAGGTCGCATAGAAGCCGCCGAGCGAACTGCCCATCACGGCCATCGTGTCGCGCGGCCAGTCGCGGATCAGCGTGTCGACGAGCGCCATCGCCTCGCGCGGCGACGGCGGCAGCTGCGGGCAGGCGAACATCAGATCCGGACGATGTTCCTTCGTCCAGCGCGCCATCCGCAAGGCCTTGGCCGAACGCGGCGACGACCGGAAGCCGTGCAGGTAGAGGAGGTGGGTGCGACGCAGAGTCATGGCGCGGCAGTGTAGGCGGCGGCCCTGGGACCCCCTTCATCGGGGTGTCCGTGGGGGATCTCGGGGCGCCCGGGTCACTTCCGGCACGGGTGGGGCCCTGCCGTCGTGGGCGATCATCGCCAAACGCGCGCTTCGCGAGGCTCGCTCGCTCGTTAGTGCGCATTGACGCGCGGGCCCCGGCCCCGCACATTGCCCGCTTCACCGGGGCCCCTGCGGCGACACGACCGCGATGCCTGCTTTCTCAACACGGTCCGGCCGATTGCGGACGGACCCACGACCACATCGATCCATGATCCACAGGGACACGATCCAACTGACGGCCATTGCCGCCGCGGCGCTGCTGCTCACCGCCTGCGCCACGACCGGCCCGACCGGCGCCTCCTCGTCCGCGCCGACCGCGCAGGCAGCCGCCGCGCCGGCTGGCGCGGCCTCGGGCGCGCCGGGCCAACCGGGCGCCTCGTCGCCGATGACGGCGCCGCGTCCCGCCGCCGATCCGACCGCACCGAAGCCGTTCGCCGAAGTCAGCCGCGACGCCAAGCGCGACGACGGCCTGTTCCCCCTCCTGCGCAAGGACGAGAAGGTCTGGCTGGAGATCCCGCGCGCGATGCTGAACCAGCCCTTCCTGTTCACCATCAACATCACCAGCTCGATCGGCGAGCGCGGCTTCTACGCCAGTCAGATGGGCCCGGAGATCCTGGCCGAGTGGCGCCGCGTCGGCAACTCGATCCAACTGGTGGCGCTGAACACGGCGTTCCGCGCCGAGGGCGGCGGCAAGCGTGCCGGCGAGGAAGCCTTCTCGCCCAGCCTGCTGGCCGCCGGCCCGGTCGCCAGCGCCGACCACCCCGAGCGCAAGGCCTTCCTGGTCGACGCCAGCCTGCTGCTGAGCGACATCCCGGGCATGTCCACGCGCCTGGAAATGGCCTATCGCCTGCCCTACAACGTCGATCGCGGCAACTCGTACTTCGAGATGACCCGCGCCGACGCGCAGCTCACGACGCTGAACGCCAAGGTCCACTACTTCACGCCGCGCATCCCGGCGCCGCCGCTGGTGGCCCCGCCCGTGCCGGTGCCGACGCCGCCGCAGGCGCTGCCGGATCCGCGCTCGATGTTCATGGGCTTCGTCTACAACTTCCGCGCGCTGCCGCAAGAGAAGATGGCCACGCGTCGCGCCGACGGCCGACTGGGCCACTTCACCGAGTCCTTCACCGACCTGAGCGACGACGCCCGGCCCAATCCGCGCGTCCACTACATCGCGCGCTGGCGCCTGGAGAAGAAGGACCCCGCCGCGGCGCTGTCCGAGCCGGTGCAGCCGATCACCTACTGGATGGACAAGAACATCCCGCCGAAGTACCGCCCCGCGGTTGAAGCCGGCATCCTGGAATGGAACAAGGCCTTCGAGAAGATCGGTTTCAAGAACGCGGTCGTCGCGAAGCAGCAGCCCGATGACGCGGACTGGGACAACATGGACGCGTCGCACGCGTCGATCCGCTGGTTCGTCGGTTCGGACGTGGGCTTCGCCATCGGACCCAGCCACCTGGACCCGCGCACCGGCGAGATCCTGGACGCCGACATCGGCATGAGCGACGTGTTCGCCCGCGGCGGCCGTGCGTTCATTTCCGAAGACGCGCCGCGCGGCATGGCCGGCGGCCAGGTGTCGACGCTGGCGGAAGAGGCGCAGGCGCTGGCCGCGCTGAACCAGGGCTGGCGCGAAGGTCGCAACGCGACCTACTGCACCTATGCGCATGACGCGGCCGCCGAGATGGACTTCGCGCTCGACGTGCTCGAGGCCCGCGGCGACATCGCGCCGGACAGTCCGGAAGCCGACGCCTTCATCCAGGCGCGGATCAAGGACGTGATCATGCACGAGGTGGGTCACACGCTCGGCCTGAAGCACAACTTCAAGGCCTCCACGCAGGTGACGCAGGCGCAGCTGAAGGACAAGGCCTGGACCGACGCCAACGGCCTGTCGGCCTCGGTGATGGACTACAACGCCTACAACATCCCGCTGGAGGGCGAAGCGCCGACCACCTACAACAACACCACGCTGGGGACCTACGACTACTGGGCGATCGAGTACGCCTACAAGCAGGTGCCCAAGGAGCAGGAAGAGGCCGAGCTCAAGCGCGTCGCGGCGCAGAACACGCTGCCCGGCCACGCCTATGCGGACGACACCGACGCCGGCGGCTTCGGCCCGTTCGACGGCATGGATCCGACGATCAACCGCTTCGACCTCGGTGACGATCCGATGGCGTATTTCCGCAAGCGGCTCAAGCTGACGCAGGAGCTGTGGACGCGCGTGCAGAACCGGACGCCGGAAGCGGGCGACGATCCGCTGCGTCAGCGCCGTCAGCTGGCGGGCGGTTTCAACCAGCTGGCGCGCGCGTCGGACCTGGTGGGCAAGTACGTCGGCGGCATGTACACGCACCGCGACGTGCCGGGTTCGTCGGTCGCCGCGATGCGCCCGGTCGATCCCGCCAAGCAGCGCGAGGCACTGCGCTTCCTGGCGCAGGGCATCTTCAGCGCCGACAGCTTCCGCTTCAAGCCGGAGTTCCTGACCTCGATCACGACCGACTATGTCGAGTTCATGCGCGCGGGCTTCGTGAACATCCCGGCGGCGGTGGCGCGGGTGCAGCTGGGCTCGCTGGACCGCCTGCTGCAGGCGCAGACGGCGATCCGCCTGATGGAGCTGCCGGCCTACGTGCCGGTGTCGCAGCGCAAGGGCCTGATCACGATCGGCGAGGTCTACGGCACGCTGCAGTCCTCGATCTGGAGCGAGCTCAAGACCGGCGCGGAGATCGATCCGCTGCGCCGCAACCTGCAGCGCGAGTACCTGCGCCGCATCCAGGCCAACCTGACGAAGAGCGGCGCGGCTTCGGGCCAGTTCGCCGATGCCTACGCGGTGCTGCGCCTGCACGCCGTGCAGCTGCAGAGCGACCTGCGCGCCGCGCAGGGCAAGGGCTCGATCGAGACCCGCGCCCACCTGGCCGAGAGCCTGGACTTCCTCAGCAGCGTGCTGAAGGCGACGATGACGCGGACCTGATCGAGGCGGCGATCCGTCGATCGCCCCTCCATCCGCCAATGAAAAGGCCGGCGCAAGCCGGCCTTCTGCATGGCGGGTCGCGACTCAGCGGGGCGTCGGCGGGCACTCCGGCGCGCCGTTGATCGGCTCCGGCAGCAGCGCGCCGCCGGGCAGGATGCGCGCGACACGGACGAAGCACATCTTGAGACTGCGGTTGACGTCCAGCCAGGCCTCGTAGTCGACGCCGGCTTCCGGAACGAAGCTCACGCCGATCTGCGGACAGCTGCCGCCGTCGCCGCTCGGTCCGCCATACCCGTAATCGACGGCCACCGGCATGTCGGCGTCGATCTCCCGTTCGACGTGATAGCCGTTGAACCCGCGCATCTCCTCGGTGCGCGACGACGTCGGCATGCCGATGGTCGTGCTCGCGGGCCGCCGCCCCATCGAGCCGATCGCCTTGAAGATCGAGCCGGCGCCGCCGGCCTTGCGGCTCTCCGGCGCCACGCAGGCCGCGGCCTTCGTCAGGCCGCCGCTGAGCCCGTTGAACTGGTGGAGGCGGATGCGCGCCTTCTTCCTGGCGATGCCGGGCTCGAAGGTGGAACCCGTCGCGCCCGTTGCACCTGACGGCATCGGCGCCGAAGCCTCCGTCGTTTCGGTCGTCTCCAGGAGAGCGGTCATGTCGGGGGAGGCGACCGGCACCGACGAGGCTGCCGCCTGCGAAGCCGTCGCCTGTGACGCTGCGGCTTGCGCAGCCGCGGCGGCCTGCAGGTCGAGCAGGCGCTTCATCAGCGCGGCGCTGACCAGGCCGTTGCCGCCCGGAGGCAGTGGCGGCGGCGGCGCGAGCACCTGGGCCAGGCGCTCCCGGCCGGCCTGCTCGCCCAGCGCCGCGGCGAACACAGGTCCGCAGACGGCCCGGAACTCGGTCATGAGCGGCGTCGGCAGGACGCGCAGCTTCGTGTTCCACACCCGGGGGCGTTCATAGTTGATGTCGGAGGCGTAAGGCTCGCCCTGGTTGTCGAGAGAAGCGAAATGGAGCGTGCCGGCGTCGACGACGCGGCCCGCTTCGCACTGCACGAAGCGGCGCTGCGCGCTCGAGAACATCCGTGCCTGCGGGACATCGGCCGCGGGCGTGACGCGCTCGCTCACCCAGTAGATCCGCCAGGCCGAAGGACCTTCCGGCTTGGCGTCGGTGGGATTGTTCTTCAGCGCCTTGATCACCGTGTCGGGAACGGTCGCCGTCGCGGAGATCAGGCGCTCGATGGTGCGACTGTGGTCGCGGCCCATGTCCTGTGCGCCGAGGGATGTCGTGGGCTGCGGCGGTGCCGCCTGCCAGATCTCGACGGGACGACGCTTGCTGAGGCCGTAGCCGAACAAGGTCCCGTTGGGGTAATCGACCTCCTGCAGCAACTGGCCGTAGAGATCGGCATAGGCAAGGGCGGGCGCATGGAGCGCGACGATCGACAGCGCGGTCAGCGCGAGGCGCAGGCGCGCGGCGCGTCCGTGAGTGGGGTGCTTCATTCCTGGCGGGCCTCCCTGGCCCCTTCTTGGGTGAGAAGGGACGCACCTTAGCGAGGCGCGTCGCACCAGGCCACCGACCTAAGGGGGAGTCGACCCGCGCGGGCTGTGTCCGCGTGACGGAATGCTGAGCGCGCCCGGGCTTGTTGATGCAGGGAGCCGACAGTCGCCCGCGGTCGGATCGCTAGTGCGAGTCGCCGACCGGATAGCGCCGCTCGGCCGCGACGATGTCCCAGACCGCGATGAACATCGCCGCGATCAGCGGGCCGATGACGAAGCCGTTGATGCCGAAGACCGCCATCCCGCCCAGCGTGGACAGCAGCACGACATAGTCCGGCATCTTGGTGTCCTTGCCGACCAGCAGCGGGCGCAGCAGGTTGTCCACCAGACCGATGACCACGGTACCGAAGACGATCAGGCCGATGCCGGAGCCGACGTGTCCGGTCGACAGCAGGTAGATCGCCACCGGTGCCCAGACCAGCGCCGCGCCGACCGCGGGCAGCAGCGACAGGAAGGCCATCAGCACCGCCCACAGCACTGGCGCGTGGATGCCCAGCACCCAGAACGCCATGCCGCCGAGCGCGCCCTGGAACGCCGCCACGGCGATGTTGCCCTTGACCGTGGCACGGATGACGGTCCGGAACTTCTCGCCCAGCTGGCGCTTGTAGGAGTCCTGCAGCGGCAGCGCGTCACGGATGCGCATCGAGAGCTGCTCGCCGTCGCGCAGCAGGAAATAGAGCAGGTAGAGCATCACGAAGAAGCTCACCAGGAAGTCGAAAGTGTCCTGCCCGAAGCCCAACGCCTTGGTCGCCATGAACTGGCTGCCCTGGTTCAGCGCGCTGCCGAGCTTCTCCTGCACGTTGGACAGATCGTGAAGGCCCAGACGCTCCAGCAGATCCACAACCCATGACGGCAGCGCACCGTAGATCTGCGAGACATAGGTGTTGAAGTCGAACTGGCCGGACTTGACCATCTCGAAGACGACCGCCGCCTCCCGCACCAGCGCACCCATCACGTAGGTCAGCGGCAGCACCACGAGCAGCAGGATCACCAGGATCGTCAGCCCGGACGACAGCCCGGGCCGCTTCGTCTTGCGCAGCAGCCTGCGGTACAGCGGCTGGAACACGATGGCCAGCGCCACGCCCCAGAGGATCGCGCTCATCATCGGCCACACGATCCAGCCGAACGCCACCGTCACCAGCGCCAGCAGGCACAGGAAGGATCGGTTCTGCAGCGCAGGCACCAGCTTGCCAGGACCACTCATCGTGAAGTCGCTCCTCGGGAGTCGTGCAGGATCCCGGGAGGATCTTGCGGGGTGGGGCAGGGAATCGCCGGAAGGGCACGCGGCGTGCCACCACGCCATCCCGGTGTCGACCGGACGCGGCGGGCGCAGGATCGCCGGTTTACTTCAGCGCGTCCAGCAGCTTTTCGTGGATGCCGCCGAAACCGCCGTTGCTCATGCACAGCACGTGGTCTCCGGGCTTGGCCGCGCGCTTGACCATCTGCACCAGTTCGTCGACGTCCGCGCCGACCAGGCCCTGCTCGCCGAGCGGCGCCAGCGCCTCGCGCGCGTCCCAGGTCAGGCCGTCCTGATTGCAGAAGCTCAGGTCGGCTTCCTCCAGCGCCCAGGGCAGCTGCGCCTTCATGGTGCCCAGCTTCATCGTGTTGGAGCGCGGCTCGAAGACGGCCAGGATGCGCTCCTGCGGGGCGATCCGGCGGCGGAGACCCGCAATGGTCGTGTGGATCGCCGTCGGGTGGTGTGCAAAGTCGTCGTAGACCTTGATGCCGCGCGACTCGCCGCGCAGCTCCAGCCGGCGTCGCACGTTCTTGAACGTGCCCAGCGCCTCGGCCGCCTTTTCCGGGTCCACGCCCACGTGCTCCGCCGCCGCGATCGCCGCCAGCGCGTTGAGCTGGTTGTGCTCGCCGAGCAGCTCCCAGTTGACGTGGCCGACCTTCAGGCTGCCGCGGAGCACGTCGAAGGACTGCGGCTCGCCGCGCGCGCGCAGCGCGCCGGGCTCTTCCTTGCGGGCGCCGAAGCGTTGCACGTCGCTCCAGCAGCCGCGCGACAGCACGCGCTGCAACGCTTCCTCGCGCGCGTTGACGACCAGCCGTCCTGACGCAGGCACCGTCCGGACCAGGTGATGGAACTGGGTCTCGATCGCGGCCAGGTCCGGGAAGATGTCCGCGTGGTCGTGCTCGAGGTTGTTCAGGATCGCCGTGCGCGGCCGGTAATGGACGAACTTGCTGCGCTTGTCGAAGAAGGCGGTGTCGTACTCGTCGGCCTCGATGACGAAGAAGCGGCCGTCGCCCAGCCGGGCCGACACGCCGAAGTTCTGCGGGACGCCGCCGATCAGGAAACCGGGCGCCAGACCGGCCGACTCCAGGATCCAGGTCAGCATCGAGGTCGTGGAGGTCTTGCCGTGCGTGCCGGCGACCGCCAGCACGTGCTTGCCCTGGAGCACGTGTTCCGCCAGCCACTGCGGGCCGCTGGTGTACGGCAGGCCGGCGTCGAGGATGGCCTCCATCAGCGGGAAGCGGCCTTCGGACGAGCGCGTCACCACATTGCCGATCACGAACAGGTCCGGCTTGAGCGCCAGCTGCTCCGCGCCGAAGCCCTGGATCAGCTCGATGCCCAGGGCCTCCAGCTGCGTCGACATCGGCGGATAGACATTGGCATCGCAGCCGGTCACCGTGTGGCCGGCCTCGCGGGCCAGCGCCGCCAACCCACCCATGAAGGTGCCGCAAATGCCAAGGATGTGGATATGCATGTCTGTCTCTCAGCTGCTGTACCAATGGGTAAGCAAGCGTAATGCCTGTCGCGGATTGAAAAATCCGCGACAGGCTTGGCTCGGTGTTTGCCGGGGCCAGGCTTTCCCGAACCGCCCATCGGGCTGCTTGCCCGATGAGCCGACGCCGTCAGCGCAGGGCGGCGCGGGCGGCTTCGAGCGTGGCGTCGATGTCCGCATCGGTGTGCGCGGCGGAAACGAAGCCGGCCTCGTAGAGCGCCGGCGCCAGGTAGACGCCGGCATCCAGCATGCCGTGGAAGAAGCGGTTGAAGCGCTCCTTGTCCGTGGTCATCACGGTCGTGTAGTTCTGCGGCAGCTCCGGCATCAGGAAGAAGCCGAACATGCCGCCCTGGCTGTCGACGCTGAACGGCACGCCGTTCTCCGTCGCCACGGTCTTCAGACCGTCGACCAGGCGGCGCGTGCGCGCCGACAGGGCGTCGAAGAAGCCGGGCTTCTTGATCTCGCGCAGCGTCGCCAGGCCGCAGGCCGTGGCCACCGGGTTGCCCGACAGCGTCCCCGCCTGGTAGACGCCGCCCAGCGGCGCGAGGTGACGCATGATGTCGCGGCTCGCGCCGAAGGCCGCCAGCGGCATGCCGCCGCCTATCACCTTGCCGAACACGCTGATGTCCGGCACGAAGCCGGGGATCAGGTCCGCGTACACGCCCTGCGCGCTGCGCAGGCCGACGCGGAAGCCGGTCATCACCTCGTCCAGTACCAGCAGCGCGCCGTGCTGGCGGCACAGCTCACGCATCCGGGTCATGAAGGGCACGCTGGCGCGCACGAAGTTCATGTTGCCGGCGATGGGCTCGACGATCACGCAGGCCAGCTCCGGGCCGTGCAGCGCGAAGGCCTCTTCCAATTGGGCGACGTTGTTGTACTCCAGCACGATGGTGTGCTGGGCGGTCGCCTCGGGCACGCCGGCCGAGGTCGGGTGGCCGAAGGTCGCCAAGCCCGAGCCCGCCTTCACCAGCAGTGCGTCGGTGTGGCCGTGGTAGCAGCCCTCGAACTTGATGAACTTGTTGCGCTGCGTCGCGCCGCGGGCCAAGCGGATGGCGCTCATCGTCGCCTCCGTGCCGGAGCTCACCAGCCGGACCTGCTCGCAACTGGGGACCAGGGCGAGGATCTCCTCGGCCAGCTCGACCTCGCGCTCGGTCGGCGCGCCGAAGGAGAAGCCCTCCAGCACCGCCTTCTGGACCGCCTCGACGACGGCCGGATGGCCGTGGCCCAGGATCATCGGACCCCAGGATCCGATGTAGTCGATGTAGCGCTTGCCGTCGGCGTCGACGATGTAGGCGCCTTCTCCCCGCGTGATGAAGCGCGGCGTGCCGCCGACGGCGCGGAACGCGCGCACCGGCGAATTCACGCCGCCGGGAATGACGCGCTGGGCGCGGGCGAACAGGGTCTCGTTCTGGCTCATGGGAGAAATCCGGTGCTGCGGCGGCCGCGAGCCAGGCTCACGGCCGTTGGATGCAGGTGAAGGCCGATGGCGGCAGGAAGGCCGGAGGGCGCCGCTCGGGCGCCCTCGGCGGTTTCAATGGATGCGGCGGGGGCCGCGGCTGGGGGGCTCGTCGATCGGCATCTCGTCCGTGGCGGGCACGACCTCGGCGCCCTCTTCGCCCTCCTCGCCGGGCGGGAGCGCCCAGAAGAAGCGGTCCGGCACCACGTTGCCCATGCCGGGGCGGAAACCCGCCTCCAGCGACTGGTCGAGGAAGGCGAGCGCCTCGCCGACCGCGTCGTGCGGCTCCGAGCCGACCGACAGCAGCGCCGCCAGCGCCGCCGACAGCGTGTCGCCCGAGCCGACGAAGCTGGCCTCGAACCGCTCAAACTTCTCCCCGGTGATCGCGCCCTGGGAATTGGCCAGCACATTGTCGATGTACTGGTTGGGCAACTGGATACCGGTCACCAGCACGTTCGCGGCACCATGTTGCTGAGCGGCCACGGCCAGCTCGCGCGGGGAGGCGGGCCGATCCGCGTCCCAGTCGGGCAGCAGGCAGTCGCTCAGCGTCTTCTGGTTGCCGACCAGTACCAGCGTCTGCGGCAGCACCAGTTCGCGGAACGCGTCCAGGTAGCTCTGCTGCTGTTCTTCGTCCAGCCATGAGATGCTGGGCAGGTAGGCCACCAGCGGCACGTCGGGGTAGTCGGACAGGACCTCGGCGACCGAGGAGACGCCTTCGGCGCTGCCCAGGAATCCGACCTTCCAGGCGGCCACCGGAACGTCCTCGAGGATGGAGCGCGCCTGTTCGACGATGCAGTCGCCGTCCAGGGTCTGGTGGTCGAAGACCTCGGCGGTGTCGCGCATGACGATGGCGGTGACGACCGGCAACGCGTGCGCGCCCATGGCGGCGATGGTGGCGACGTCGCCGGCGCTGCCGCCCGCGCCGCTGGGATCCGATGCATTGAAGCTCATCACGCAGGCCGGGGGCGGCGAATCCTGGTCCTCGATCGCGGCGGCGTCCTGGGGATCTTGTTGATGCGGGTCTGGGCGGCTCATGAATGGTTCGGCGAGAAGCCGTGAACTGGTGCGCAAAACGTGGAGAAGCACCGCAACCGACTGTTGTTTCATCGGTACTTCCGCCCCCCGGGTCAGACCGGGGGCATGGCTACAATCTTTCGATCATTGTAGTGATGCAAAGTCAACCCATCGTGAGCGAAGCAAGGACCTGGATGTGCCTGATCTGCGGCTGGATGTACGACGAGGCCGTGGGTGACCCTGAACACGGCATCGCCGCCGGCACCCGTTGGGAAGATGTCGACATGAACTGGACCTGCCCAGAGTGCGGCGCCCGCAAGGAAGACTTCGAAATGGTCCAGATCTGACCCTCGCATCGACCTTTCGGCAAGGCACCGGTCCTCGATCATCCGGCGGTCCTTCCAGTGCTCGTCGCTTGTCGCGGGCCTGAAATCTCTCTGACAACCATTGTCTGAACAATACGGAGAAGAGCTTGGATTCCAGCGCAAGCCCCCGCACGGCGACCAAGGTGCTCGTCATCGACGACAGCAACACGATCCGCCGCAGCGCCGAGATCTTCCTGAAGCAGGGCGGCCATGAGGTCGTCCTGGCGGAGGACGGTTTCGACGCGCTCGCCAAGCTGAGCGACTACCAGCCCGATCTCGTGTTCTGCGACATCCTGATGCCGCGTCTGGACGGTTACCAGACCTGCGCCATCATCAAGCGCAATCCACAGTTCGCGTCGGTGCCCGTGATCATGCTGTCGTCCAAGGACGGCCTGTTCGACAAGGCTCGCGGCCGGATGGTCGGCTCGCAGGATTACCTGACCAAGCCCTTCACGAAGGACCAGCTGCTGCAGGCGGTCCGACTGCATTGCCAGGCGGGTTGACCGGCCCGGCCGACGACCCGCTTCCCACGACCCCATCCACGACATCCAACGACGCTCACGCCTGGCTCGAACGACGACTCCACCGACGCGAATCGACACGAGCCAAGACAGAGGGAGATCCCATGCCCATCCACAAGATCCTGCTGGTCGACGATTCGAAGACCGAGCTGCACGCACTGAGCGACCTGCTGACCAAGCGCGGCTTCACCATCCGCACCGCCGAGAACGGCGAAGAGGCGATGAAGCGTCTGGCTGAAGAAAAGCCCGACCTCATCCTGATGGACGTGGTCATGCCGGGCCAGAACGGCTTCCAGCTGACGCGCGCGATCACCCGTGACGAGCGTTACGCCGACGTCCCGGTGATCATGTGCACCAGCAAGAATCAGGAAACCGACAAGGTCTGGGGCATGCGCCAGGGCGCGCGCGACTACGTCGTCAAGCCGGTCAAGGCTGACGAACTGCTGGCCAAGATCAAGGCGTTGGGCTGACATCATGGCCAACAAGCAAGCGCTGCGCGAACTTCAACAACGGCTGGCGCAGCGCATGCAGGCGGCGCGCGAAGCGCCGCAGGCGGCGAGTTGGCTGGCGGTCGAATGCGCGGGCCTCGGCCTGCTGCTTCCGCTCAAGCAATCCGGCGAAATTTTCACGCCGGTGCCGCTTCAGGCGGTCCCGTACACGCAACCTTGGATGCTGGGCGTGGCCAACTTGCGGGGCGGTCTGCATACGGTGGTGGACCTGTCGGCCTTCCTGGGCCTGCGGGGTCCGGTGCCGCTGACATCGGTCCACCGGATGGTGTCGATCAATCCGGATCTGGGCATCAACTGCGCGCTGCTGGTAGACCAGCTGCTGGGGCTGCGCGGCGATGAACAGCTCCAGGCCGAGCCCGACGAGGGCGGCCATCCCGATTTCGCTCCTGCCCGCATGCGCGACGGGCAGGGCCGGCGCTGGCAAGTGCTGGACCTGGATGCGCTGACGCAGCATCCGCAATTCCTGCGCATTGTTTTGAACTGATAGCCAGACGACGGCCCCGCCACAGGCGCCGATTCGACGAACGAGATCAAACGAGGGTGAGATGAGCTTCCTGGACAAGATCAAGAACAAGGGCAAGAACGAGGGCAACGACGACTTCGACGCGGGTCCGCAGACCGACGCGTCGGGCGCCGTTCCGGAGGACACGCAAGACTTCCAGCCTTCGATCATCACCACGGCGCAGCCCACGCCGGAGTTCCAGGACACGTCCGCGGGCTACCAGCCTTCGGCGTCCGCCCCGGAATCGCCCCAGCCGATGCCGGCCGTGGCCCGCCAGCCCGAGCAGCGCCGCACCGGCCTGCTGACGGCGATGGTCGCCGTCGGCCTGATCGGCACGACGCTCACGGTGTCCTGGTCGCTGATCAGCTCCAACCGCTCCGCGGCGCAGGTCCGCGGCGCGGGTCAGGCGGCGACGCAGTCCCAGCGTCTGGCGAAGGCGGTGTCGACCGCGCTGCTGGGCAACAAGAACGCCTTCCCGGAAATGAAGGAAGCGTCGGAGATCCTGACCGGCGTGATCGGCTCGCTGCGCGACGGGAGCGGTGAACTGGCCAAGGCGCCAAGTTCGGTCGATCCGCTGCTCGAGAAGATCGCCCCGATGGTGGCGCGCGCCGACAAGAACACCAAGGTCATGCTGGCGCAGGAAAAGGTGCTGACGCAGGTCGGCGCCGCGCTGCGCGCGATCAACCGACAGTCGTCCGACCTGCTGGAAAGCGCCGAGGCCGTGGCCTCGCTGTCGCTGCAGAGCTCGGCCCCGACCGGCGAAGTCGCCGCGGTCGGCCAGTTGGTGATGCTGACCCAGCGGATCGGCAAGTCCGCCAACGAATTCCTGACGCAGGAAGGCGTGAGCCCCGAGGCCGTGTTCCTGCTCGGCAAGGACTTGAACGCATTCCGCGAGATCGCCCAGGCGCTGCTCAACGGCAACCCCGAGCTGCGCCTGAACGGCGCCAAGGACGCACAGGTGCGTGAACGTCTGAAGGTGCTGCTGACGCAGTACGACCAGACCCGTTCGCAGGCCACCGCCATCCTGTCCAACCTGCAGGGTCTGGTGTCCGCGCGGGAAGCGCAGACGGCGATGCTGAATGACTCGGAACTGCTGCGCAAGGACCTGGACGACCTGGGCGTCGGCCTCGAATCGGCAGGCGGCCTGAATCCGGCGGTACTGATCGGCATGCTGGCCTCGCTGGCGCTGCTGGTGATCGGCTCGGTCGGTTTCCTGCGGTTGTACGTGTCCGACCAGTCGCGTCGTGCCCAGATGGCGGAAGAACAGCGTCGCGAAGCCGAGGCGCAGGAGCAGGAAGCCAAGCGCGTCAACGACGCGAACCAGGCGGCGATTCTGCGACTGATGAACGAGCTGCAGACGGTGGCGGAAGGCGACCTGACGCACCAGGCGACCGTGACCGAGGACATCACGGGTGCGATCGCCGACTCGGTGAACTACACCGTGGAAGAACTGCGTTCGCTGGTGCACCAGGTGCAGACGACGGCGGTCCGGGTGACGGACACGACCGCGCAGGTGGACCAGACGTCGACCGAGCTGCTGGCCGCGTCCACCGAACAGCTGCACGAGATCCGCGCCACCGGCGAGGCGGTGCTGCAGATGGCGCACCGGATCAACCAGGTGTCCGCGCAGGCGCAGCAGACCGCCGACGTGGCCCGCCAGTCGCGGGAAGCGGCCGAGCAGGGTCTGGAGGCGATGCAGAACAACATCGGCGGTATGAACCAGATCCGCGACCACATCCAGGAAACGTCCAAGCGCATCAAGCGGCTGGGCGAGTCGTCGCAGGAAATTGGCGAGATCACGGAGCTGATCTCGGACATTACCGAACAGACCAACGTGCTGGCGTTGAACGCAGCCATCCAGGCGGCGTCTGCGGGCGAGGCCGGTCGCGGCTTCTCGGTGGTGGCGGAAGAAGTTCAGCGACTGGCGGAACGCTCCGCCGACGCGACGCGCCGGATCGCCGCGCTGGTCAAGACCATTCAGACCGACACGCACGACGCGGTGGCCGCCATGGAGCGCTCCACGCTGGGGGTGGTCGAAGGGACGAAACTGTCCGACGCGGCCGGCCGCGCGCTGGAAGACATCGACTCGGTGTCGCGTCGCCTGGACGACCTGATCGGCCAGATCTCGTCGGTCGCGCAGAACGAAGCGCGCGCCGCCAACGAGGTCGGTGCGAACATCCAGCACATCTTCGCGGTGACCGAGCAGACTTCCGACGGTACGCGTTCCACCGCCCAGATGGTGCACGAGCTGTCACGGTCGGCGGAAGCGCTGAAGCAGTCGGTGGCCCGGTTCAAGGTCACGTCCTGATCGGACGGACCTTCCACCCAGCGCCACACCGGTAGAACAGGGATCACCCCGCACCGCGTCGACAATTAGAAGAGAACAAGAGCGAGCATGGACCTTACGCGCGAATCCGAGTTCCCCGCCGACCTGAGCCCTTTGGCCTGGGTCCAGGAGGAGCTGCGCCGCACGCTGGAATCGGTGCACAAGGCCCTTCGCCGCGTGCTGCGCGATGCCGATGCGCGGTCGACGACGCTGGGCGGCGACGGCCAGCCCAGTCCCGCCCTGCAAGGCGCGGCTCAGCAGATGCACCAGGCCGCTGGCGTGCTGGCGGTGGTCAGCCTGCCCGCTGCCGCGCACCTGCTGCGTGCCGCCGAGGCGACGCTGTTCCGTCTGGCCGAGAACCCGGCCAGCGTGAGCATCGCCGAGGTCGAGGCAGTGGAGCGCGCGGACTTCGCGGTGCTCGCCTTCATCGCCAAGACGCTGGCCGGCGGGCAGCCGAGCTCGCTGGCGCTGTTCCCGGCCTACCAGACCCTTCAGGAACTCAACGGCGCGGGCCGCATCCATCCGGCGGACCTGTGGACCGAAGAGTTCCGCTGGCGTGAACTGCCGCTGGACCGCGGCGTGCGCGCCTTGACGTCGGAGCAGATGCGCACGCCGTTCGAAGCGCTGCTGCTCAAGCAGATGCGCGCGCCGGCGCCGGGTCAGGGCCAGCTGCTGAGCGACCTGTGCGCCGGCTTGGCGCTGACCCAGACCCAAGCGAATGCGCGGACGCTGTGGATGCTCGCCGCGGGGCAGTTCGAGGCCCAATCGCGCGGCCTGCTGCCGGTGGACACGCTGGTGAAGCGGCTCGGTTCTCGACTGCTGGCGCAACTGCGCGCCGGCAGCGACGCGGCCCCGTCCGAGCGCCTGGCCAAGGACCTGCTGTTCTTCGCCGCCGCCGCCAAGCATGCCGAGCCGGGCTCCGCGCCGCGCCTGAGCGCGGTGCAGCAGGCCTACGGCCTGATCGAAGCCGACACCGTCGACTACCGTGATGACGCGCTGGGCCGCATCGACCCGAACTGGGTCGCGGCCGCGAAACGTCGCGTCATCGCGGCGAAGGAGTCCTGGGCCTCCGCCGCCGAAGGCGAGACCCACCGCCTGGGGGGGCTGGACGAACAGTTCGCCAACGTCGCCGAATCGCTCCAGAAGCTGTTCCCGAGCGGCGAGGTGCTGGGCGATACGCTCCGCCGTGCCGTCGTCGCGACGCTGCGTTCGGGCCGCGCGCCGGAAGCCGCGCTGGCGATGGAGATCGCCACGTCGATGCTCTATCTGGAGGCGGCGCTCGAGGACGAGGCCTTCGACCAGCCGGAGCAGGGCGAGCGCGTGAAGAGCCTTGCCCGTCGCATCGAGTCGGTCGGCCACGGCGAAGCGCCGCTGGCGCTCGAGAGCTGGATGGAAGAGCTCTACCGTCGTGTCGCTGATCGTCAGACGCTGGGTTCCGTCGTCCATGAACTGCGCGCCAGCCTGTCCGAGGTCGAGCGCCAGTGCGACGAGTATTTCCGCGACCCCACCAAGCGGGACCTGTTGATCCCGGTGCCGGGACAGTTGCAGGCGATGCGGGGCGTGTTCAGCGTGCTGGGGCTGTCCCAGGCCGCGCAAGCCACGCTGAAGATGCGCGATCAGGTCGACGAACTGGCCAATACCGAGGTCGATCCGTCGCTGGCGGGACCTCGCGCGCAATTCGACCGGCTCGCCCACAACCTGGGCGCGCTGGGTTTCCTGATCGACATGCTGAGCGTGCAGCCGCAACTGGCCAAGCGCATGTTCCGCTTCGAGGAAGACACCGGGCTGCTGCAGTCGCTGGTGGGTCGCGAAAGCGAACTGCAGGCGCAAGCGCAGGAATCGGCCGTCGAGGACGTCGAGGCGCAACCGCAACTGATCGCGCAGTTGCAGGCGACGGCACAGGCCGTTGCGCAAGGCGACCGTTCGACCGAGGACCTCGCCCGCGATCTGGAACGGATCTCCCACGAAGCCCGCGCCGCCGACGACCTCGGCATGGCTCAGGCGGCGCAACAGGCGCAGCAGCAGCTGCTGTCGGCCGGCGGCGATGCCGCGGGCAGCCACGCCGCCGAATCGCTGCAGCAATTCATCGAGGCCGCCGCGCCCGCGGCGCCTCCCGCGCAGGCGCCAAGCGCGCCGATCCCGCAGGCCGAGGAAGCGATCGACGAGGAGATGCTGGGCATCTTCCTGGAAGAGGCGGCCGAGGTCGTGACCACCGCACGCGACGCGATGACCGCGCTCGCCCGCAACGGCAGTGACAAGGAACAGCTGACGACCGCGCGCCGCGCGTTCCATACGCTGAAGGGCAGCTCGCGCATGGTCGGGCTGAACGAGTTCGGCGAAGCCGGCTGGGCCTGCGAACAGCTCTACAACCATCGTCTGTCGGAACATCCCCAGGCCGATTCGGACCTGCTGCGCTTCAGCAACGAAGCGCTGGACGCCTTCCAGGCCTGGGCCGCCGCGATCGCCGACAAGCGTCCCCATGGCTTCCACAGCGCCCCGTTCCGGGCCTCTGCCGACGCGCTGCGCCTGGAAAACCGCTATCTGCCGTTGCAGGTGTCGGCCGAGCCGGCCACTCCCGTGGCCGCACCGATCCCCGTCGTGCCTGACGCCAGCGACGTCGTTGAACCGGTCGACCTGGGCTCGGTCCCCGAGGTGATCGAAGTCGCCGAGGTGGCCGAGGTCGTCGAGGTTCCCGGCGTGGACGAAGTCCACGAGATCGATCTGTCCGGTCTCCCGGAGCTGTCGCTCGCCGATGAAGTGGCCGCGCCTACGCAGCCGACCACGTCCGAAGCCGCCTCCGACGATCAGTCGGCGCTGGACCTGCTCGCCCCGCTGGTGGAGCCGGCCCCGGCTGGCGCCGTCCTCCCGTCCCTGGATCTGCCTTCCCTGGACCTGCCGGGCCTGGACGCGCCGGTGCTGCCGGTGGCCGATCTGTCCCTGAACTTCCCGGGCGAGGTGCCCGAGCTGACCCAGGCGGTGCCGGAACTGAGCTCGTCGGTCGATCTGGACGCGCTGTCCTCGGCCGATCTGCCTGCGCTCGACACGACGATGTCGCTGCCGACCGTCGCCGATGTGGTCGAACCCTCCGCGCTGCACGAAGCTTCGACGGTCGAACTGCCCGTCGCCATCGAGTCCCCGGTCTTCCATGACGAGCCGACGCAGGCTCTGGAGCCGACGCTGACCTCCGCCGACGACGCGACCGTCACCATGGATCTGCCGGCCGGCTGGCCGGCGGATGCGCCGATGGTGGAGATCGAGGCCACGACGCCGATGCCGCTCGACGAACTGCCGCTCTCGCCGGCGATCGACGAGCCGGCGCTGGACCTGCTGGATCTTTCGGACCTGAACACTGAGCCGGTGGCCACGCTCGAGGCGGCGTCGACGCCGGACCTGACGCTGACGCTGGACCTGGGTCAGGAGCTGGTCGATGCGCCGCCGGAGGGCCTGTCGCCGCTCAGCCTGTCCGATCTGGAGCTGCCCGACCTCGACCTGGACACGCCGCCCACGCACGCGACACCGGCGTTGAGCCTGGTGGGCGGGACGGCCGTCACGCCGCCGGCTGCGGATGCGCCGAGCGAGGCCGTCGACGGGCAGGTGGGGGCAGAGGACAGTGACGAGGGCGTCAAGGTCATCGGGCCGCTGCGCATCAGCATCGCGCTGTTCAACATCTTCCTGAACGAAGCCGACGAGCGTTCCCGTCGTTTGCAGGTGGAACTGACCGAGTGGTCGCTGCTGCCGCAGTCGCCGCTGCCACAGGAAGCGGAAGCGTTGGCCCACGGCCTGGCCGGCAGCGCCGCGACGGTCGGTTTCGACGACCTGTCGACGCTCGCCCGTTGCCTGGAACACGCCCTGGGCCGAGCCCTGGGCCATGAAGTCGGCGATCCGACGCTCTTCCAGCGCGCCTCCGACGAGATCCGCCGCCTGCTTCATCAATTCGCCGCCGGTTTCCTGAAGGAAGCCGATCCGGCGCTGCTGGCCGAACTGCAGGCCTTCGAACCCGGGGCGCCGCTGCCTGACGGCCATGCCGACAGCGACGAGGGCCTGCTGGCCATGTCGCTGGAGGAAGTGTCCACGGCCTCGTTGCCGGCCAGCCTGCTCAGCGTTCCGGTGCCGCCGGTCGCAGCGGCCGAGCCCGATTTCCCGACCTCGCAGGAAGCCTTCCATCAGGCCGCCGAGGCGACCGACGACGACTTCGACTTCAACCAGCCCGACCAGATCGAGCCGGAACTGATGCCGATCTTCGAGGAGGAAGCCGAGGATCTGCTGGGCCAGTTGCACGGTGCCCTGCGCGAGTGGGCCGCCCAACCGGCGGATTCCAGCCGTGCCGCGGCCTGCATGCGTGTGCTGCACACCTTCAAGGGTGGTGCGCGCCTGTCCGGTGCCATGCGCCTGGGTGAAGAGGCTCACCGTCTGGAATCGCAGGTCGAGCATCTGGTGGCCGAGGGCGAGCCGCGCTTCGAGCAGCTGCTCGCGCTGCAGGACGCCGGCGACAGCCTGGAGCACTCCTTCAAGACGCTGCAGCGCACCTGGCGCAATCCGGCGCCGGTGGTGCCCGCGCCGATGGCGCCGGTCGCGCCGATCGCCGAACAGCCTGCTCCGATTCCGGCCACCGAGGCGGTGGAAGCGATTGAATCGCCTGCCGAGGGCTCCGACGCGATCGCGGCCCCGGCCGTTGAAACGCCGGTTGAGGCCGAGGCCCCGATCGAAGAGATCGTCGAGCCGGTCGAGGTCGTGGAGCCGGTCGCGCCTGTGCTTGAGGTTGAGGCACCGATCGCCGAACCAGTGATCGAGCCGACCGCCGTCGAGCCGGCTGCCGAGATCGTCGAGCCGGTCGTCGAGGCGCCTGCGCCCGTGGCGGCGCCGGTTTCCGCGCCTCTGGCCGACATCGACATCGACTGGGCCCACTTCAGCGAAGTCGCTGACATGGGTCAGCCGCTGGAAAGCGCGCCGGTCGCGCCGGCCGCGCAGGTGCGCGTCCGTGGCGCGCTGCTGGAACGCATGGCCGCGCTTTCGGGCGAAGTCTCCATCCGTCGTGCCCGCCTGGAGTCCGAACTGGGCCAGATGCGCACGTCGCTGGGCGACCTGGACGACAACCTGGAGCGTCTGCGCACACAGTTGCGCGAGCTGGAGCTGCAGGCCGAGGCCCGCATCGCCGCCCGACAGGAAGCCGCGCAGGCCACCGGCAAGGACTTCGACCCGCTGGAGTTCGACCGCTACACCCGCTTCCAGGAACTGACGCGGATGCTGGCCGAGTCCGTCAACGACGTGGCGACGGTCCAGCGCGGCCTGCAGCGCAACGTCGCGGCGGGCGAAGACGAACTGGCCGGCCAGTCCCGGCTGACGCGCGAACTGCAGGATGACCTGCTGCGCACGCGGATGGTGGAGTTCGACAGCAGCCTGGGCGAGCGCCTGCACCGCGTCGTGCGTCAGGCTTCCCGCGAGAGCGGCAAGCAGGCCCAGCTCGAGATCCGCGGTGGCGGCGTCGAACTGGATCGCGCGGTGCTGGAACGTCTGACGGGCGCCTTCGAGCATCTGCTGCGCAACAGCGTGGTCCACGGCATCGAGACGCCGGACGTCCGCCAGCAGGCCGGCAAGGCCCCGGTGGGCAAGATCGTGTTGAATCTGCACCAGGAAGGCAACGAGATCCAGGTCCGCTTCAGCGATGACGGTGCCGGCCTGAACCTGACGCGCATCCGCGCCCGCGGCGAGAGCCAGGGCCTGATCCAGGCGGGTCAGGACATCAGCGATTCACAGCTGATGGACCTCATCTACGAGCCGGGCTTCTCCACCGCCGATGCGCTGACCGAAATGGCCGGCCGTGGCGTGGGCATGGACGTGGTCCGCTCGGAAGTCAACACACTGGGCGGCTACGTGCTGACGCAGTCGACCGCAGGCCAGGGCGCGAGCTTCGAGCTGCGCGTGCCGCTGACGACGGCGCTGACGCAGGTCGTCGTGCTGCGCTACGGCGATCGCAAGGTTGCGGTGCCCGCGGCGTTGATGCTGTCGGTGCAGCGCCTGCCGGTGGAGACGGTGGAGCAGGCGTATGTCGACGGCTCCCTGATGGCCGCCGGCGAGCGCATGCCGTTCTATTGGCTGGGCGGCCTGATGCGCCACAGCGATCGTGGATTCGCCCACGGCAAGACGCTGCCGGTGGTGCTGGTGCACAGCGCGCAGCAACGCCTGGCGCTGCATTGCGACGAAGTGCTGGGCAACCAGGAAGTCGTGATCAAGAACCTGGGCCCGCAGCTGATGCAGGTGCCAGGCCTGGCGGGCATCAGCCTGCTGGCCTCCGGCGACGTCGCCCTGATCTATAACCCGGTGGCGCTGGCCAACCGCTACGGCCATGCCGCGCAGCAGCGCGTGCACGACGCCGAAGCGGCGGCCCGTCAGGTCGTGGTCGAGGAAGTCAAGGTCCAGCTCGCACCGCTGGTGATGGTGGTCGACGACTCTCTGACCGTCCGCCGCGTCACGCAACGCCTGCTGGAGCGCGAAGGCTATCGTGTGCTGCTGGCCAAGGACGGCCTGGATGCGATGGAACGTCTGGGGGGCGACGAGTTGCCCGCGGTCGTGCTGTCGGACATCGAGATGCCGCGCATGGACGGCTTCGACCTGGTCCGCAACCTGCGCGCCGACACGCGTCTGGCGGGTCTGCCCGTGATCATGATCACGTCGCGGATCGCGCAGAAACATCGCGAGTATGCACAACGGCTCGGAGTCAACGATTACCTGGGCAAGCCCTATGACGAAGAGCACCTGCTGGGTCTGATCGCCCGATACACTGCACATCTGTCCGCCGCTCAGCCGGCGAGGGCGTAGGGTCCGGTTTCCCGGACATCGGGAAGCCGGCGCCAGGATCCTCCCTCCACGCTGCAAACACCATGTCCGGGGTAGTCGACCATCTTGCCGAACTGACGGGCTTCCGTGACCGAGATGTCATGGACGTCACGCTCGTCACCGCGTTGCGGGACCTGCTCAATGGTCCCGTGGCCGCGGTGGCGATCTACCGCTGCGTCGGCGAGCCCGGCCAGCAACGCTGGCTGACCCGCGCGCGTCTGCGCGCCGGGGACCCGGTCGCCACGGCCGACTCGCTGTGGGTCGATCCCGAACGGTTGCCGAGACTTGCCGAAGAACCCCGCCGACTCGAGTGTCTGACGCAGCGCAGTGTGCTGCAGCAGCGCGAGGGAGATGAGTGGGTGACCCTGTTCCCGCTCGCCACCGAGCGCGAGGTCGTCGGTGTGCTGGAACTGCATACCGCGCGCCGGCTCAAGGCCGAAGCCCAGCGCATGGTCTCCAGTGTGCTGCGGATCTATCACAACTTCCAGGGACTGCTGGACTACAGCGAGCGCGACACGCTGACGGGTCTGCTCAACCGCAAGACCTTCGACGAGAGCTTCCTGAAGGCGGTGTCGGAGCTGCCGACGCGCGCGCCCAGCGAGGCCGCCGCGCATGACGAAGCGGGTCAGGATCGTCGTCATGCCGTCGTGCATCCGCGCTACTGGCTGGGTGTCATCGACATCGACCTGTTCAAGTCGATCAACGACCGTTTCGGCCATCTGATCGGCGACGAGGTCCTGCTGCTGCTGTCGCGCCTGATGCGCAGCAGCTTCCGTTTCAACGATCTCCTCTACCGTTTCGGCGGCGAGGAGTTCGTGGTGCTGATGCGCTGCGAAGACGAGCCCGACGCGGCCCACGCCTTCGAGCGTTTCCGCAGCAATACCGCGCAGTACGCCTTCCCGCAGGTCGGCCGCATCACGGTCAGCATCGGCTTCACGCAGATCCGCGCCGGCGATTCGCCGGCCGCCGCGTTCGAGCGCGCCGACAAGGCGGTGTACCACGCCAAGGGCGCCGGACGGAACCAGGTGCAGAGCCATGCCACGCTGGTCGCGCAGGGCGCGATGTCCGAGGCCAAGCACCTGAGCGACGTCGAACTGTTCTGACGTCGTGAACAGGACGTGGCGCTGGTCCGTGCTCGCCGCCTCGGCGATGGCGGCGCTCGCGGCGCTGCTGATCGGTTGCGCAGCGCCTGCGCCGGTGAGCGGCCCCGATCTTCCCGCACAGCCCGGCGCGCAATTCGCCGATGACGGCAGTCATCAGTGGCAGGACTTCGACTGGATTGATCCCACGCGCCAGCGCGCGGTGCCCGTCCGTGTCTACTGGCCCCAGGGCGGAGCGCCCTCCGGCGGATGGCCGGTCGTGGTGTTCTCGCACGGCATGGGCGGCTCTCGTCGCGGCTACAGCTATCTCGGCAGCTACTGGGCCGCGCACGGTGTCGTCGCCATGCATGTGCAGCACATCGGCAGCGACCGACGCCTGTGGTCAGGCGGATTCGGCTGGTCCAACTCGCTCAACCTGGTCCTGCGGCTGCAGCATGCGGCGCAGCCAGAAGAGGCGGTCGACCGCACGCAGGATGTGCGCTTCGCGCTGAACCGGCTGCTCTCCGGCCCTCTGGCGCCTCGACTCGATCCGGCGCGACTCGCCATCGCGGGGCACTCCTACGGCGCCAATACCAGCCTGCTGCTGGCCGGCGCGAGGGTGGCGACTTCGGCGGGACTGCCTGGCGGCACCACGCTGACGGCGCTGGCCGAGCCGCGCTTCAAGGCGGCGATCCTGATCTCCGCGCCGCCGTTCTACGGCGAAGGCGACCCCGTGCCCATCCTGTCCGGCGTGGCGATTCCCACGCTGCACATCAGCGCCACCGATGATGAGATCACCATCCCCGGCTATTACAGCGGTCCTGCGGATCGCATTGCGCTCTTCGACGCCATCGGCGGGCCACACAAGGCGCTGGCGATGTTCAGCGGCGGCTCGCACAGCATCTTCACGGACCGCATGAATACCGGCGGACTCGATCTCAATCCGAAGGTCAAGGCGGCCACGCGAGAACTCAGCCTGGCCTATCTCCGGCTCGTCCTGGACGGCGAAGACGCGCCGCTGCGCGACTGGCAGCGGCGCCATGCCGCGCTGCTCGCGCGATGGCAGCCACCCTGAAACGCTCCCGCGCAAGCGTCGCGGGGTCAAGACGAGAGTCAAGTCCTGACCCCGCAATCCGCTCGCTTCGGCCAGGGTCGCGAAGTCTCCGACGGGCAGACGTGGCTTTCCCGGTACGCGGCACGTGAGCAGGGACTTGCTTTTCCTGCGCTACCCCTCTAGCGTTAGACCCCTGTGAACGGTCTCCGCAGAGAGAGTCGACACGAAGCCCCAGAACGCGGGGCCCGAGAGAGGCGCGACCAGACGTCGCGAGCAACAGAAGCACTGGGGTGGATGTCGGCGCGGATGTCATCGCTGTGATGCCGTCGTCCACAGGGTTGTACCAACACGGGCGAGCAAGCCCGGACCTTCGATGCGCATGCTGACCTTTCCGGTGGCTGCGGGCCTGTTGCTGGCCGGCTGCATCGCTTTTGTAGCCACCGCCTACGGCGAGTACCGCAGTCTTGGCGAATTGACGCGTCAGGAGAACGCGCGCGCTCATGCCTTGCGCACGCAGCGGCTGATCTCCGACCTCAATGCGTTGCTGATCGATCTCGAGACGGGCACGCGCGGCTTCCTGATCACCGGCGACGCGGCCTTCCTGCAGCCGTACGAGCGCGCACAGCGCGATCTCGACGCCCACTATGTGGAACTCAAGACAGCGCTCGCACGATCGGGCGACCGGCAGGAAATCGCGTTCGAGCGGCTGGACCGCTTCATCGCCGAACGCCTCCATCAGGTCGAGCGGCAGGTCGAGGGGCGCTGGAAAGAAGGCGAATCGGCGCTGAAGGACCGCCAGGCCTACGTGGCAGGCAAGCAGCTGATGGACGAGATCCGCGGCGAGCTGGGCCGATTGAAGTCCTTGCAGCAACAACGGATCGACGGCATCGAAACGGCCGTCGCGATCCAGACGAAGGAGACCACGCTGCTGGCGCAGGTGTTGCCGCTGGCCGGCGGCGTGATGGTGGCGGCGGCGATGGCCGCGCTGTGGATGGAGCGCGAGCGCCGCGATCAGGCGGAACGTGCCCTGCGGGACAGCCATGCGCAGCTGGAAGGCGCGGTCGTCGAACGCACGCGTGAATTGACCGAGGCGCTCAAGCGCATCCAGAGCTTCGCTGCGGAACTGGACCGCAGCGTCGAGGCGGAACGGCGCCGTCTGGCGCGCGAGGTCCACGATCAGTTGGGTCAGCTCGGTACCGCGGCCAAGATGTTGGCCTTGTCCATGGCGCGCAAGATCGCGCCGGCCAAGGAGCCGATGCACGAGGAAATGTTGAGCATCGCCGACGAGGTCATCGGCGCCGCCCGCCGCATCGCCAACACGCTGCGGCCGCCGCTGCTGGACGATTTCGGTTTCGGTGCCGCGGTGCAGCATTACGTGCAGGGCCTGCAGCGGCAGAGCGATCTCATCGTCGATGTCGACCTGGCGTCCGACGACGCGCTGACGCCGGAGCAGCACAACCAGCTGTTCCGCCTGCTGCAGGAGGCGGCCACGAACGTGCTGCGGCATGCGCAGGCGCAGCAATTGACCATCGAATCGCGCCTGGAGCACGGCGAATACCGGTTGCGGATCGAAGACGACGGCGTCGGACCCGGCCATGTGCGCGTGGATGCGTCGGGCTTGCGGAACATGCGGGAGCGCGCCGTGCTCGCAGGTGGGGAGATGGAGTTCGGGCCGGCGCCCCGGCGCGGCACGCGGATCGACGTCCGGGTGCCGGTGGCGGCCGATGGCAGTGAACTGGGGGGAGCGGACGACGCCAACGGTGGCGCCGGCGCGAGACGGGAGAACGAGGAGGGCTGGGATGAGATTTCTGATCGTTGACGACCATCCGATCATGCGGCTCGGGGTCAAGCAGTTGATCCAGGGTTACTGGCCGCAGGCGGTGATCGACGAAGCGTCGACCATCGCCGAGGGGCTGCAACTCGGTCAGGCGCACAAGCCGGACGCGCTGGTGCTGGACCTGTCCTTGCCCGACGCGAGCGGGACCGAGGGCGCGAGCCGCATGCTGCGGGCGATCAAGGGCGTGCCCGTGCTGGTGCTGAGCCTCAATGCGGAGTCCGCCTATGCGGCGCGGCTGCTGCAGATGGGCGTGTCCGGTTATCTGCCCAAGGACAAGGCGACCGACGAACTGGTCGTCGCCTTGCAACGGCTGCTGCAGGGGGGGCGCTACGTCACCGCGGCGATGGCGGACCATCTGCTGGGCCTGCTGAGCGGGGCCACGCCGGGCCAGTTGCCCCACGAGCAGCTGTCGGCGCAGGAGCACCGCGTGATGCTGCTGATCGCCGCCGGCAAGACGCCGGCCGAGATCGCCGACACCATGCACCTGTCGGCCAAGACGGTCGGCACCTACCGGGCGCGCATCCTCGAGAAGACAGGCTGGCGCAACAACACCGAGCTGACGAAGTACTGCGTCCAGCACGGTCTCACGGACATCCAGTGACCCCGCGGAGGACGTAGGTGATCGCCCGACAAACCCTGCGGAGGGAACCCGACATCAGCTTGGGCGGGGTGCCGCTGATGTGGGCGCGAGGGCGCGCGCAAGATGCCGGACAGGCGGTGACAACCAGTCACCGCATCGATCCGGAGTACCGCTTCATGGACATCTTTCTCGTCGAGGACTCGTCGGCCATCCGCCGTCTCCTGGCACGCCGGCTCGAGGACATGGCCGGCGCGCGCGTCGTGGGAGAGGCCGACTCCGCGCCGCAGGCGATCGCGCTGATCGACTGGCTGCAGCCGGACACGGTGCTGCTGGACATGACGCTGCTGGTGGGGACCGGCATCGACGTGCTGCGCGCCCTGCGCCGAAAGGGGTATCGGGGACGCATCCTGATGCTCACGCATCACGCGATGGACGCCTACCGCGACATGTGCATGCAGGCCGGCGCCGACGGCTTCTACGACAAGGCCTCCGGCATGGAGACGCTGTTCGGCGACCTGGAGGAACTGATGCAGAGCGAACTCGTCGGCGGTCGGCAGCAGCGGCCGTCGCCGCTGCTGCGCGATGCCGAGACCGGGCTGCTGGGGCAGGTCGCCTTGCTCGAACGCCTCGATCAGGTCCTGCGACTGGTCAATGCCGAGGCCGGCAAGGTGGCCGTCACGGTGGTCGTGCTGAAGGGGCTGGAGGCGCTGCTGCGCAGCCAGGGCGTTTCAGGCGCGGCACCGGTGCTGGTGGAGATCGGCCGGCGGATGTCGGGCTGCGCCGGCCCGGCCGATCTGCTGGCCCGGCATGCCACCGAGCAGTTCGCGCTGGTCGTCTCGCGCGCCGGTTCGGTGCAGGAGGCGGAAGCGCTGACGGACCGCATCCGCGAATCGCTGGCCGACCCCTTCGATCTGGGCGGTCATGAGGTGCGGCTGGACAGCCATGTCGGCCTGGCCGTCTATCCCCGCGACGCGATCTCCGCGCGCGGCCTTCTCGTCCTTGCGGAGGCCCGGGCGCATGGCACGCGGCTGCCCGAAAGGGGCAGCGCCGTGGTGCACTGACGGGGACACGGATGCGGAGAAGCCTCCCGCTACTCCTGATCACGGCCGCGCTCGTCGGCCTGATCGGCGTTGCGCGCGGCGGCACGGCGACCAACACGCTCACGTCGCAGACGACGGTGTCGTCCGCCTGCAATGTGTCGGGCTCGACGCTGGCCTTCGGCTCCGCCATCAACCCGATCGGCGCAGGGCCGGTGAACGGCACTTCGACGCTGACCATCGAATGCACGGCCACCACGGCCTATACCGTCGCCCTCAGCGCCGGGAGCAACGCCGGCGGTGCGGCCAACTTCGCCGCCCGCAAGATGATCAACGGCGCCTACTCGCTCGGCTACCAGCTCTACGTCGACGCGGGGCGGACCTCCGTCTGGGGCAACAGCACCGGCGGCAGCACCGTCTACAGCGGCACGGGGACGGGCGGCATTCAGAGCGTCACCATCTATGGCCAGGTGCCCTCGCTGACTGGCGCGGTGCCCGGGGCGTACACGGACACGGTCACCGTGACGGTGACCTACTGAAGGCGATCGCCAGCCGCCTGCGGGCGGCGCACAAGGGAAAGGACGGCTGCGGGCGGCCGGAACGCCTGGGGGGACATCGGACGACAAGACAACAGGAGAGAAACCGATGAACACGATCCGACGTGGGCTGGCCGCCGTCCCGGGCATGACGGCAGTGCTGGCGGTATTCGTGGTGGTACTGCTGGCGATGCCGGCGGCTCGTGCCGCCGACGTCAGCATCATGCCCGTCAACGTGCGGCTGGACCGCGCGAACGACCGGGCGACGGTGCAGGTCCAGAACAACGGCACCGAGCCGGTGACGATGCAGGCCGAGGGCATCCGCTGGACGCGGGAGAACGGCCAGGACGTCGACGGTCCGACGACGGACCTGCTGGTGAACCCGCCGATCTTCACGCTGCAGGCCGGACAGGTCCAGGTCTTGCGCGTGGGCCTGCGCCGCCCGCCGGACCTGCAGCAGGAGGCCACCTACCGCATGGTGCTGCGCGAGGTACCGGTGGCGCGTCAGGGCGGCGACACGCAGGTGACCGGCGCGGTGCGCGTGCTGGTGGCGTTGCGGGTGCCGGTCTACGTGGCGCCCAACCAGGTGCGGCGGGACTCGAGCTGGAGCGTCCAGCGTGCCAGCAGCGGCGAAACCGTGGCGACGGTGACCAACGCCGGCAACGTCCATGTGAAGGTCAGCGAACTGCGCGTCACCAGCGCCAACGGCGAGGTGAAGTCCATGGCGGTGCCGGGCGCGCAGAGTGTCGTGTTCCCCGGCGAGCAGCGCAGCTACCGCATCCCCACGCCCGCCGGCCCGCCCGGCAATCTGCAGGTCATGACGGACCAGGGGCTGCAGCAGGTCTCGGCCGGTGCGGCGGGCAAGTGAATCCGGCCTGCTGCCGGCGGCGGTCTGCCTGTGCATGACCGCCGCGGCGCAGGCCCAGCAGCCGCCGCCTGCGCCGCCGTCGCCCTCGTCCCTGCCGCCGTCGTTGCCCGCTTCCGACCCGGCGCAGGCGCTGGGCCAGGCCCCACGCTTCGGCGAGACCCTGCTGCTGGGCTTGAAGATCAACGGCATCCCGCAGCCGCAGACGGTGCGCGCGGTGCGCGTTCCCGAGGGCGTCGCCATCCCGCAGGCGCTCTGGACCGAGCTCAAGTTCCGGCCGCCGGCGTTGCCGCCGCGGATGATCGACGGCGAGCTCCACATGATCCTCGGCGAAGGCCCCGGCGAACTGATGCGCTGGCGTGTCGAGGAACTCAGCCAGACGCTCGAGATCGACGCGCCGCCGCAGGCGTTCTCCGACCAGCAGGTCGAGGTGGCGCGTTCCGCCACGCAGGTGACCTTGCCGTCGACCTTCGGGATCTTCGCCAATTACGACGTGCAATGGCAGAAGCGCCTCAGCGGTGACGGCAACGTCGACGGCGTGACCGAACTCGGCGTGCTGACGCCGCGCGGCGACCTCAACCACCAGCAGCTGTATCGCAGCGGCACGGGCGGCGGCTGGGTGCGCCTGGATACGCGCTGGACCATCGACCGTCCCGAGCACCTGACCAGCTGGCGGCTCGGAGACGGCATCGCGCAGCCGGGCACCTGGGGCCAGGCGATGCGCTTCGGCGGCGTGCAGTGGAGCACCGACTTCTCGCTGCGGCCCGGATTCCTGAGCTTCCCGCTCCCGACCCTGCGCGGCGAGGCATCGCTGCCATCGACGGTGGACGTTTTCGTCAACAACAGCCAACGCCTGCAAGGGCGCGTGCAGCCCGGCCCTTTCGACATCAGCGATCTCCCGCTGGTCACCGGCCAGGGGGAGATCCGCACCGTGGTGCGGGACCTGCTCGGCCGCGAGCAGATCGTCGTGCAGCCTTACTACATCAGCCCGTCGCTGCTGAAGCCGGGACTCTCGGCCTACAGCGTCGAGGCCGGATGGCTGCGGCTGAACTACGGGATCGACAGCAACCGCTACGGCCGCGCGGTGCTGGCCGGCACCTGGCGCAACGGGCTCACCTCCGGTTTCACGCAGGAATGGCGCGGAGAGCTCACGCAGCGCCAGCAGGCGCTCGGCGCGACGGGGTTGTGGCTGTTCCCCGCCCTGGGCACGGTGAGCGTAGCGGGCGTGGCCAGCCGCAGCGACGATCCCGAGGCGCGCCGCGGCGCGCTCGCGACGCTGGGCGTCGAACGCCAGGGCATGGACTGGAGCGGCGGCGTGCAGGTCAAGCGCGCCACGGCGGGCTTCACGCAGCTCGGCAACGCGGTGCTGCCGAAGTGGAGCGTCTCGGCGTCGGTGGGGACCTCCTGGAAGCAGTGGGGCTTGGGCATCGGACTCGTGAACCAGGGGGCGCCGCAGCGGCCCGCGCCCCAGGGGCAGCTGCAGGTGGCCAACAAGCTCTGGTCCTTCAACGCCAGCCGCAGCCTCGCCGGCTGGGGTTTCTTCGGCCTGTCCGCGCTGAAGGCGGGCAACGGCGGCGGCACGGCGATCTCGGTCTTCTGGAGCCTGCTGCTCGACGGGAACAAGAGCCTGTCGACGGCCTGGCAGGGCCAGCGCGGCGGCGGGCAGCAGGCGCGGGATCTCTGGCAGGTCCAGTTGCAGAGCAACCCGCCGGTCGGCGAAGGCCTCGGTTACCAGCTGCTGACGGAGTCGCACGGCCGGCAGCAGGCGCAGGCGCAGTGGCAGACCAACGTGGTGGCGCTGGACGGCGGCGTCTCGCGGATATCGGGCAACACCGACGTGAGGCTCGGCGCGAGCGGCGGGCTGGCGTACATCGACGGCGGCGCTTATGCGAGCCGTCGCATCGACGGGGGCTTCGCCGTCGTGCAGGTCGACAACCAGGCGAACGTCCGCATCCTCCACGACAACCAGCCGGTCGCGCGCACCGATGGCAAGGGGCGGGCGTTCCTGCCGGCGCTGCGGGGCTATCAGGTGAACCGCGTCGGCGTGGTCGCCGACGATCTGCCGCTGGATTCGGAGATCGAGGCGCTGGAGCTGCAGGTCATGCCGGCGGCGCGCAGCGCGGCGCTCATCCGGTTCCCGATCGTGCACAGCCGCACCGCGACCTTCCGCGTCGTCGACGAGGCCGGCGAGCCGCTGCCGCCGGGGACCGACTTGCAGGTCGCCGGATCGAAGCGCACATTCCCGATGGGCCTGGACGGTCGGGCGTTCGTGACGGGGCTGCCCGACGGTAGCGGCGCGATCGGCGACGTGCTGGCACGGCGCGAGGACGGCACGCCGTGCCGCATCGAGCTGAAGCTGCCGGCGCAGGTGACGGAACTGCCGGATCTCGGTACCGTGGTGTGCCGCAGGATCACGGCCTGGTCGACCGGTGCGCCGCCCAAGGCGGGCGCGCCCGGAGCGTCTGTCCCGGCAGAGACCTCTGACACGAACGCCCGAAAGGAGTCGCGATGAACGCCAAACCCTTCCGACGGTCACGCCGGCCAAGCCTGCTTCGGCTTCTGCCCTGGCTGATGCTGACCGGCGCGGCGCCCTCGGCGCACGCGCTGTGCATCCAGGGCTTGTGCTCGTGCACCGTCACGACGACGTCGGTGCTGTTCGCCAACTACAACCCGCTGGCCTACGGCAACACCGATTCGACCGGCACGGTCACGGTGAAGTGCGGCGGCGTCGCGGGCTTGCTGGTCCCGTTCACAGTCGCCTTCGACAAGGGCGGCGGTCCGAGCATCTCCAGTCGCCGCCTGGCGTTCGGCGCGAACGCGCTCAACTACAACCTCTACATCGACAACACCTATACGACGGTGTGGGGCGACGGCACCACCGGCACGATGGTCGGCGGCGGTCTGCTCCTCGATGCGCTGGGGCTGTCGCCAGGGCTGGTCTACACCGTCTATGCGCGCATTCCGGGTCGCCAGACCACGGTGCCCCCCGGCGGCCCCTACATCGATGCCGTCAGCGTGACGCTCACGTACCAGTGATGGGCAGGCACAGGGTGCACACAGTGGCCGTGCGCGTTCGCGCGCCGCTGACGCTCACGCGTCGGGGAAGGTCCGGTCCTTGACGACGGCATAGCGCGCCATCGTCGCCATGCGCGCCGTCTCATGGCGCACGACCGGTTCCGGATAGTCGCGGCCCAGCACCACGCCGCAGGCCGCGAGCGCCTCCGGCTTCGCCAGCCACGGCGCGTGGATCAGCTTGGGCGGCAGCTTCGCGAGCTGCGGCAGGTAGCGCTTGATGAACTTGCCGTCGGGATCGAACTTCTCGCTCTGGTTGACCGGATTGAAGATGCGGAAGTAGGGCTGCGCGTCACAGCCGCTGGAGGAGGCCCATTGCCAGCCGCCATTGTTTGCGGCGAGGTCGAAGTCGATCAGCTTCTCGGCGAAGTAGGCCTCGCCGCGACGCCAGTCGATGCCGAGGTCCTTGATCAGGAAGCTGGCCGTCACCATGCGCAGCCGGTTGTGCATGTAGCCGGTCTCGTTGATCTGGTGCATGGCGGCGTCGACCAGCGGATAACCGGTGCGGCCCTGGCACCAGGCCTCGAAGTCCGCATCCGCGTCGGGGCCGTCGGCCCAGGCGATGCGGTCGTATTCGGGCCGGAACGCACCGCCGACGACATGCGGATGGTGATGCAGGACCTGGTGGTAGAAATCGCGCCAGATCAGCTCCGACAGCCAGATCTGCGCGCCCGCGCTCGCGGTCCTGCCGCGCGTCGGGGCGTAGGCGCGCGCCCAGGCTTCGCGCGCCAGGCGGCGGATCGAGATCGTCCCGAAGCGCAGGTGCGTGCTGAGGTAGCTGGGACCCTTGGCGGCCGGGAAATCGCGCGTGTCGCCGTAGCGGTCGATGCGCTCGAGGAACTCGTCGAACAGCCGCTGGGCGCCCGCGCTGCCGCCGGTCAGCGCAGCGGCGAGACCGGCCGGTTCGAACCCGATGTCGCCCAGCGCCGGAACGCCCCGTTGCGGGGCCTTCGCCAGATGCGACGCGTAACGCTCGACCGGATAGCTGCTGAGGAAGAAGGGATTGATCTCCCGCAACCACGCGTTCTTGTAGGGCGTGAAGACGCCGTAGGGCTTGCGTGAACCGGTCAGGATCTCCGAGCGCTCGAAGACCACGTGGTCCTTGAAGCTCTCCACCTGCACGCCGCGTGCGAGCAGCGTTCCGCCCACGTCGGCGTCGCGGCGCAGGGCGTCCGGCTCGTCGTCGTGGTTGAAGTAGAGCGCGTCCACGCCCAGTTCAGCCGCCAGGGCGGGCATCTGCTCCCGCGCGGCGCCGTGGCGCACGATCAGCCCGGCGCCTGGCGCCAGCGCCGCCAGATCCGCGTCGAGCACGCGCAGGGCGTCGAGGATGAATTCCACGCGGCGGTCCGCGCGCGGCAACGCGTCGAGGATGTCCGTGTCCAGCACGAAGGCGCAGAACACGCGTTCGTGGTGCTTCAGGGCGTGGAAGAGGGCGGCGTGGTCGTCCGCGCGCAGATCGCGCCGGAACCAGACAAGGGCGTTCATGGAGAGCGAGTGTCGGTGAAATAGAATCCGTCCCTATGTCCAAGGAACGCATCGACCTGACCAACCAGTTCCTGATCGCCATGCCGGGCATGGTGGACGAGACCTTTGCCGGCTCCGTCATCTACCTGTGCGAGCACAACGAAAAGGGCGCGCTGGGCCTGGTCATCAACAAGCCGATCTCGCTGACCCTGGGCAACCTGTTCGAGAAGGTCGAGCTCGAGTTGTCCGACCTGGACATGGCCGCGCGGCCGGTGTTCTTCGGCGGGCCGGTGCAGACCGAACGCGGCTTCGTGCTGCACGAGGCGCTGGACGAGCAGGGCAACCACTACAGCGCGACGCTGGCGGTGCCCGGCGGGCTGGAGATGACGACCAGCCGCGACGTGCTGGAGGCGCTGTCCAACGGCGCCGGTCCCAAGCGCGTGCTGATCACGCTAGGCTACAGCGGCTGGGCCGCGGGCCAGTTGGAGGAGGAGCTCGGCCGCAACGGCTGGATCACCGTCGACGCCAAGCCCGAGATCATCTTCGACACGCCGATCGAGGAGCGCTACGACAAGGCGCTTGCCTTGCTCGGTATCGACCCGCGCATGCTCAGCCAGGAGGCCGGGCACGCATGATGACGGTGAGCCGCCCCGTCGCTGCGCTCCTGCCCCCAAGGGGCGCTGCCCGCCTAGGGGCGGCCCGGCGCCGGGCATGACCGGAGGCGTCATGAGCACTGTCTCTTCCGCTTCTTCCCCCGCTGCCTACGTTTCCCCGCTCGGTTTTGATTTCGGTACCAAGCGCCTCGGCGTGGCGACCGGCAACCGGATGCTGGGGAGCGCGCGCGGGCTCCGGACCATCACCGAACAGGGCGATGCCCGCTGGGCGGCGATCACCGCGCTGATCCAGGCGTGGGAGCCCGATGCGCTGGTCATCGGCGTCCCGCGCCATCCGGACGGCGCGCCTCACGAGATGACGGCCCGCGCGCTCAAGTTCGCCGGGCAACTGCGTGGCCGCTACCGGCTGCCGGTGGTCGAAGTCGATGAACGCTACACCAGCGTGGAAGCCCAGTCGCAGGGCGCGCGCGACCTCGATGCCGCGAGCGCGGCATTGATCCTCGAACAATTCTTCCGGGAACACCCATGAGCACATTGCACCTCGATGCGGAAGCGCTCTACGCCGACCTCGTGCGTGGCGTCCAGCGCCTGCTGCAACCCGACAGCGCGCTGGTCGGCATCTGGTCGGGCGGCGCCTGGCTGGCCGAGCGTCTCCAGCAGGACCTGAAGCTGGCCGGCCAGCACGGCGTCATCTCCAGCGCGCTGCATCGCGACGACTTCGGCAGCAAAGGCATGAACGCGAGCGCCGACCACACCAAGCTACCCTTCGACATCGAGGGTCGCCACGTCCTCTTGGTCGACGACGTGCTCTACACCGGTCGCACGACGCGAGCCGTGATCAACGAACTGTTCGACTTTGGCCGCCCCGCCAGCGTCACCTTGGCGGTGCTGGTCGACCGCGGCGGCCGCGAACTGCCGATCGAGCCTGCGTTCTCCGCCGCGCGCGTCGCCGTCGCGCCGCACCAGCGCCTCAGCCTGGTGAAGGGTGACGAAGGCGGATTCAGCTTCGACGTGAAGGAGGACTGATCCCATGCTGAGCAAACGCAACCCGCAGCTGAACAAGCATGGCGAACTGATCCACCTGCTGTCCACCGAAGGCCTGCCCAAGGCCGTGCTGCATCAGATCCTGGACACGGCCGGGACCTTCCTCTCGGTCAACGACCGCGAGGTCAAGAAGGTGCCGCTGCTGCGCGGCAAGTCGGTGTTCAACCTGTTCTTCGAGAACAGCACCCGCACCCGCACCACCTTCGAGATCGCCGCCAAGCGTCTCTCCGCCGACGTCATCAACCTGGACATCGCGCGCTCCAGCGCGGCCAAGGGCGAGACCCTGCTGGACACCGTGGCCAACCTGTCGGCGATGCACGCGGACATGTTCGTCGTGCGCCACAGCGAATCGGGCGCGCCCTACCTGATCGCGCAGCACTGCGCGCCGCATGTCCATGTGGTCAACGCCGGCGACGGCCGCCACGCGCATCCGACGCAGGGCCTGCTCGACATGTACACGATCCGCCACTACAAGAAGGACTTCACCAACCTCACCGTGGCGATCGTCGGCGACATCGTGCACTCGCGCGTCGCGCGCAGCGACATCCACGCGCTCACGACGCTGGGCGTCCCGGAGATCCGCGCGGTGGGACCCAAGACGCTGGTGCCCGGCGACCTCAAGGACATGGGCGTGCGCGTGTGTCACGACATGGCCGAGGGCGTGAAGGATGCCGACGTCATCATCATGCTGCGCCTGCAGAACGAGCGCATGAGCGGCGCGATGCTGCCGAGCACCGGCGAGTACTTCAAGAGTTTCGGCCTCACGCCTGAGAAGCTGGCGCTGGCCAAGCCCGATGCGATCGTGATGCATCCGGGCCCGATCAACCGCGGCGTGGAGATTTCGTCCACCGTCGCCGACGGACAGCACAGCGTCATCCTGCCGCAGGTCACGTTTGGCATCGCGGTGCGCATGGCTGTCATGTCCATCCTCGCGGGGAACGAAGCATGAAGATCCTCATCCAGAACGGTCGGCTGCTCGATCCCGCCTCGGGCCTCGATCAGGTCGGCGACCTCGCCATCGCCTCGGGCCGCATCGTCGGTCTCGGCAGCGTCGGCGACTTCAACGCCGATCGCGTCATCGATGCCACTGGCCTCGTGGTCGCACCGGGTCTCGTCGACCTCGCCGCGCGTCTGCGCGAGCCGGGCCACGAGCACGAAGGCATGCTGGAGAGCGAGCTCGCCGCCGCCGCCGCCGGCGGCGTCACCAGCCTCGTCTGCCCGCCCGACACCGATCCCACGCTCGACGAGCCCGGCCTCGTCGACATGCTCAAGTTCCGCGCCCGCAAGCTCAGCCGCTGCCGGCTGTTCCCGCTGGGCGCGCTGACGCGCGGCCTCGCCGGCGAATCCCTGACCGAAATGGCCGAGCTGACCGAGTCCGGCTGCGTCGGCTTCTCGCAGGCCTACGTGCCCATCCGCAACACCCTGACCGTGCAGCGTGCGATGCAGTACGCGGCCAGCTTCGGCTATACGCTGTGGCTGCATGCGCAGGATCCGTGGCTGAGTGGCGGCGTCGCGGCCAGCGGCCCCGTGGCGACGCGGCTGGGTCTGTCAGGCGAGCCGGTCGCCGCCGAGACCATCGCGCTGCACACGATCCTGGAACTGGTGCGCGTCACCGGCTGCCGCGTCCACCTCTGCCGCCTGAGCAGCGCCGCCGGCGTCGAACTCGTGCGCCAGGCCAAGAAGGACGGCCTGCCGATCACGGCCGACGTCTCGATCAACTCGCTGCACCTCAGCGACGTCGACATCGGCTACTTCAACTCGTCCATGCGCCTGCAGCCGCCGTTGCGCCAGCAGCGCGACCGCGCCGCGCTGCGCGCCGCGCTGGCCGACGGCACCATCGATGCGCTCGTCAGCGACCACAACCCCGTCGCCGCCGACGAGAAGACCTTGCCTTTCGCCGAGGCGACGCCCGGCGCGACCGGGCTCGAGCTGCTGCTGAGCCTCGCGCTGCGGTGGGGCCAGGACGAAGGGCTGCCGCTCGCGCGGGCGCTCGACACCATCACCGCGCGTCCGGTGAAGGTGCTGGGCAGCGCGCTCGGCTCGCTGGCGGCGAGCGCGGGCCGGCTGGTCGAAGGCGGCGTCGGCGACGTCGTCGTCTTCGATGCCGAGGCCAGCGGCGCGGTGACACCGGAGCGTCTCGTCAGCCAGGGCAAGCACACGCCGTTCGCGTTCGACATCACCGGCTTCGAATTGCCGGGCCGGGTGCGCTACACGCTGGTGGCCGGCACGGTCGCCTACGAATCGCTGGTCACCGAAGCCGAGCGGACCGTCTGATGCGTGCCCTGGTCGGGGCGTGGCGTGCGCTGCGGATGCTCGCGCACATCGGGCACGGGGTGTACCTCGTCCAGTTTCGCTGGCGTCGTCTGGAGACGCCGGCCAAGCAGCGCTATGTGGGCTGGTGGTCGGCCAAGCTGCTGCGCGTGCTGGGTGTGCGACTCGAATCGCCCGGGCCGCAGGCTCCGTCGCCGCGGCTGATCACGGCGAACCACATTTCCTGGCTGGACATCGCAGCGATTCATGCGGTGATGCCTGAAGCGCGTTTCGTCTCCAAGGCTGACATTGCGACCTGGCCGCTGGTGGGCGCACTGGCGACGGCGGTCGGCACGCTCTACATTGAGCGAGCCAACAAGCGCGATGCGCTGCGTGTCGTGCACAAGACGGCCGAGGCGCTGGCTGCTGGCGAGACGGTGGCGGTCTTCCCCGAAGGTACGACAGGTGCGGGTTACCCGTTGCTGCCTTTGCACGGCAATCTCTTGCAGGCGGCGATCAGCACGCACACGCCGCTGCAGCCCGTGGTGCTGCGCTGGCATCAGCCCGGCGTGCCGTACAGCGATGCGGCGCAGTACATCGGTCAGATGTCGTTGATGGAAAGTCTCTGGCGCATCCTGACTGCCAAGGACCTGGCGGTCGAAGTGCGATCGCTGCCCGCGATGCCCACCGAGGGTCTTGATCGCCGCCACCTGGCGGGGGCTCTTTCGGACCGAATCGACAACGCACTCCCAAGGCCCTGAGTCCTGGGTCGTTCGGGGACGGCAAGTCGTGAGGTTTCCGCGCTTGCCGCGGGGGCCTCATGACTTGGCGGCCAAGCGCGCCGTTGCTGGCAGGTAGGCGGTCATCCCCCAACCGCCGGGCTCAGTTCGCCCAGCCCGGGTATGCCGGATGCCCTCCGGGTCCCGATTGGTGCGAGGATCCGGCGATGCTGCTTTGTTTCGAAGATGAACAGGAGTTGGCCACGCGTCTGGCGCGTGAGCTGGGTCGGCCGCTGGGTGTGATCACGCGCCATCGATTTCCGGATGGGGAACTGCGGCTGATCCTTCCCAAGCCGTTGCCGGTCGACATCATTGTGCTGCGTGGATTGCAGCATCAACCGAACGATCGACTGGTCGAGCTCCTGATCGCGGCGCCTGCGGCGCGCAGCTGGGGCGTCCGGCACCTGATGCTGGTGGCGCCGTACCTGGCCTACATGCGGCAGGACATGGAGTTCACGCCGGGTGAGGCGGTCAGCCAGAGGCACATCTCAACCTTGCTGTCGACGCAGTTCGACCGTGTCGTCACGGTGGATCCGCACCTGCACCGCATTGCGAGTCTCGACGAGGTGATGCCCAAGGGGAAGGGCGTGGCGCTGTCGGCCGCGGCCCTGCTGGGGCGCTTCATCGCCGTGCAGGAGCCGGGGGCGGTGCTGGTCGGTCCGGACGAAGAATCCGGCCAGTGGGTCGCGGAGGCGGCGCGTGCCGCGAAACTTGAATTCGCGGTCGGCCGGAAGGTGCGCTTCGGCGACACCCAGGTGCAGCTGGCGTTCCCGGACCTGGAGGTGCGCGGTCGGGCCGTGGTGCTGCTCGACGACATGGCGTCGACGGGCCGCACCTTGATCGGATCGGCGCGGGAGGCGCTGGAGCGCGGCGCGGCCAGCGTGGATGTCGCGGTCACGCATGCGCTGTTCAACGGCGATGCGTTGCCGGCGCTGCGGGCGGCCGGCGTCCGTCACGTCTGGAGCAGCAACGCCGTGCCGCACGAGAGCAACGCGGTCTGCGTTGCCGAACTGCTGGCGACGGCGCTGCGGCGGAAGTAGAGCGCCGCTCCCGCGGCGCTGCCCGACCTTACGCCTTGCCCTGGTTCGCCACGGCCGCGGCCGCCTTCGCGGCGGCTTCGGCGTCGCCCAGGTAATAGCTCCTGATGGGCTTCAGGTCCTTGTCCAGTTCGTAGACCAGCGGGATCCCGTTGGGAATATTCACGCCAACGATGGCTTCGTCGGCGATGCCGTCCAAATACTTCACGAGGGCGCGGATCGAGTTGCCGTGGGCGGCGATCAGCACGCGCTGGCCCGACAGAATCGCGGGTGCGATCTGTTCGTTCCAGTAGGGCAGCACGCGGGCCACGGTGTCCTTCAGGCACTCGGTCAGCGGCACGTCCGAGGGCTGCAGTCCGGCATAGCGGATGTCGCCGCGCTCGCTGCGCGGGTCCGACGCTTCCAGCGCCGGCGGCGGGGTGTCATAGCTCCGGCGCCAGACGAGCACCTGCTCGTCGCCGTACTGCTTGGCCATGTCCGCCTTGTTCAGACCCTGAAGGCCGCCGTAGTGGCGTTCGTTCAGGCGCCAGCTGTGCTTCACCGGCAGCCATTGGCGATCCATCTGATCCAGGCAGTGCCACAGGGTCCAGATGGCGCGCTTGAGCACGGAAGTGTGGGCCACGTCGAAATCGACGCCGGCTTCCTTCAGCAGACGGCCCGCCTGCTTGGCCTGCTCCACCCCGGTGGGCGTCAGATCCACGTCGGTCCAGCCGGTGAAGCGGTTCTCGAGATTCCAGGTCGATTCGCCATGGCGAATCAGCACGAGCTTGTACATGGGTCTTGGGTGGGTTCGTGAGGTTTGGCCGGTTTCCGGCAGGCCCGGCGGATTCTAGAGGCAGCCCTCCAGGGCGGTTCGCTCAAGCCGGCTTCCGAAGGGCCGACAACTGCTTTCGTACCGGGCGAAAGGCGCACCCGCGCCCCAGTTTGGTTCGCAAAAAGAACATGCCCGCGTTGGGCATTCACGCTGTAGAGGAGTACTTGCAATGATGGTGGTGAAGAACTTGCGCATGACGCCCTTGGCGCTGGCGCTGGTGGTTTTCGGCGCGCAGGCGCAGGGCCAATCGGACTCGATGTTCTCTTTCTCGGGCTTCGGCACCGTCGGTCTCACCGGCGCGACCAAGGACGGCGCCGAGTACGTCATCCCGGGCCAGGTCCACGGCGCCGACAAGACGATCAGCGGCGAGGTCGACAGCAAGCTGGGCCTGCAGGGCACGGCGAAATTCAACTCGGGGTTCTCCGCGACGGTCCAGGTCCTGACCAAGCAGACCGGCAAGGGCGACTGGACGCCGCAGGTCGAATGGGCTTTCGCCAAGTGGCAGGCCACGCCGGGTCTGGCGATCCGCGCCGGCCGCATCGGCGCGCCGTTCTTCGCGGTGTCCGACTTCCGTGACGTCGGTTATGCCAACACCTGGCTGCGCCCGCCCATCGACGTCTACGGCCAGGTGCCGGTGAGCCACTTCGACGGCGCCGACGTGAACTGGACGACGCAGGTCGCCGGCAAGAGCGTCTCGCTGCAGGCCTTCGGCGGCGAAGCCTCGTCGTACGTGCGCCAGACCAAGCTCGAGATCAAGAAGATGGTCGGCATCAACGCCACCGTCGAACTGGCCGACGGCCTGAACCTGCGCGTCGGTCACGCGCAGGGCAAGCTGACCGCGCACAGCGCCACCGTCAATTCGCTGGTCGGCGCGCTGCGCCAGACGCCGTTCGCCTCGGTCGGCAACGAGATCGACGCCACCGACAAGGACGCCAGCTTCTCCGGTGTCGGACTGACTTACGACGAAGGCCAATGGGTTGTCGCCGCCGAGTACACCAAGCGCCGCAACGACTCGTTCGTGCCGGACACCACCGGCTGGTACACGACCGTCGGCTACCGCGTCGGCAAGTTCACGCCCTACGCGACGCTGTCGCAGCAGAAGACCGACAGCAGCAATGTCAACAACACGATTCCGGGCACGGTCGTGGTGGGCGGCCTGCCGCTGCGCGCCGTCGTGGACGCGGTGACCGCCGCACAGAGCACGCCGCAGAAGACCATCGGTCTGGGCGTGCGCTGGGACGCCTGGCGAAACATCGCCATCAAGGCCCAGTACGACAGCATCAAGACCACCGGCGCCGGCCAGTTCTACAACGTCCAGCCGGGCTTCAACAACGAGCGCGTCGGCGTCTACAGCGTCGCCGTCGACTTCGTGTTCTAAGCATCAGAAAAAGAGGTCCCCATGCAGTTCAACATGATCAAGCCCGTGATCGGCGCGGCGCTGTTCGCCGCTGCCGTGGCCGCGCAGGCGCAGGTCGCCGTCGTGGTCAATCCGAAGAGCCCCGTCGCCAGCATGACCGCCGACCAGGTCGCGAGCATCTTCCTGGGCAAGTCCAACCAGCTGCCCAACGGCAGCGCCGCGCAGGCGGTGGATCTGCCCGACAGCGCCGCGGCGCGCGAGCACTTCTATTCGAAGGCCACCGGCAAGTCGTCCGCGCAGGTGAAGGCCGCCTGGTCGCGCCTGGTGTTCTCGGGCAAGGGCACGCCGCCGAAGGAACTCGGCAGCGCGGCCGACGTGAAGAAGTTCGTCGCCGCGAATCCCGATGCCATCGGCTACATCGAGAAGTCGGCCGTCGACGGCTCGGTGAAGGTGGTGCTCAGCGTCGACTGACGCCGCCGCCCGGGCGGCCTGCAGGCCGTCCGGGCCGACCTGGGGAGGTCGTTGGAGACACAGGATGTATTGGAGACAGGCATGAACTTGAAGACCCGTATCGCGATGCTGCCGGTGCTGGCCGCGATCGTTTTCGCGGTGGGCATCGCGGTGGTGCTGTTCTTTTCGTCGAGGACCTCGGGCGCGATCCACGCGCTGGGCGAGGCCGACTATCCGTATCTGGTGGCCACCAACCAGGTGGCCGCGCAACTTGAGGCGTTGGGTGGGACGATCCAGTCCGCCGTCGCCGAGGGCGAGAAGAAGCGTCTGGATGAAGCCGCGGAGCGCGCGACCGCGATGCGCAAGGTGATGGCGACCATCAAGGCGATCCCCGGCCGCGCCGATGCCGGCGCGAAGCTGGAAAGCGGCTTCGAGGCCTACTACGCCGCGTCGGTGGACACCGCGCAGCTGTTCCTCGGCATCAAGCAGGGCGATCAGGCGGGTTCGATCCCGAAGATGCAGGCGGCGCAGAAGGCGCTGGAGCAGACGCTCGCCGACGCGCGCGCCGATGCGAAGACCACGTTCGACGCGACGCTCTCCAGCGCCGAGAAGGGCGTCGGCGCCGGCCTGTGGGCGACCGTGCTGAGCGGGCTGATCGTCGTCGTGTGCCTGGGCGCGGGCTCGTGGCTCCTGATCGCCAGCGTCTGGCGCCAGCTCGGCGGCGAGCCGGAGTACGCCCGCGACGTGATGCGCCAGATGGCCGAGGGGGACCTCTCGCAGACCATCCGCGTCGCGCCGGGCGCGGAGGCCAGCCTGCTGGCCGCGGTGCGCGACATGTCGCAGGGCCTGTCGGCGATCGTTGGCAATGTGCGCAGCGGCACCGACTCGATGACGGTCGCTTCGCGCGAGATCGCCGCGGGCAACCAGGACCTGTCGGTGCGGACCGAGAAGCAGGCCGGCTCGCTGGAGCAGACCGCGTCCAACATGCAGCAGCTGACCGAAACCGTGCGCCAGAGCGCCGACGCGGCCAGCCAGGCCAACCAGCTGGCCGGCAGCGCGGCCACCGTCGCGAAGAAGGGCGGCGAGGTCGTGGGGCAGGTCGTCTCGACGATGGACGAGATCAGCGCGAGCTCGCGCAGGATCGGCGACATCATCGGCACCATCGACGGCATCGCGTTCCAGACCAATATCCTGGCGCTGAACGCGGCGGTCGAGGCCGCGCGCGCAGGCGAGCAGGGTCGCGGCTTTGCCGTGGTGGCCAGCGAGGTGCGTTCGCTGGCGCAGCGCAGCGCCGAGGCCGCCAAGGAGATCAAGGCGCTGATCGGCGCGAGCGTCACGCGTGTCGAGGCCGGCTCGCGGCTGGTGCAGGACGCCGGCGCGACGATGGAGGAGATCGTCGCCAGCGTGCAGCGCGTCTCCGACATCATCAGCGAGATCACTGCGGCCTCCGCCGAGCAGAGCCAGGGCATCGGCCACGTCAACGAGTCGGTGGTGCAGCTCGACCAGATGACGCAGCAGAACGCCGCGCTGGTCGAGCAGGCCGCCGCTGCCGCCAGCAGCCTGGAGCAGCAGGCCCGGGCGCTGCAGTCGGCCGTGTCGACCTTCAAGTTGAACTGACGGGCCTTCCTGGCGGAGTTTCTATAATCCTCGGCTTTTGCATCCAACCGAACGGGCCCCGCCTTGAAGTTCCTGATTGAAAACTGGTATCTCGTGCTGTCGGCCCTGGTGTCGGGCGGTCTGCTGCTGTGGACGTCGATGCGCGGCAAGGCGGGCGGCGTGCCGACGGCCGAGGCGGTGCGTCTGGTCAACCGCGAGAAGGGTGTGCTGATCGACGTGAGCGAGCCGGAGGAGTTCGCCGCCGCTCACGCGAAGGGCGCCCGCAATGTGCCGCTGTCGACCTTGACTGGCACGGACCTCCCGGCCAAGCAACTGCCCGGCAACAAGGCCCTGCCGGTGGTGCTGATGTGCAAGACCGGCGCACGCGCGCAGCGCGCGGCTGGCATCCTGCAGAAACAGGGCTACGCGAACGCGGTCGCTGTCCAGGGCGGTCTGACCGCCTGGCGCGAGGCGAGTTTGCCCGTCGAGAGTTCCGCGGCCTGACCGCCCTGGCGACCGCGCCGGCATGACGATTGCCGAAAGACGCTCGACACGATTCTTGGAGAACTGGCGATGGCCGCCGTGAAGATGTATACGACCCTGGTCTGCCCGTACTGCGTGCGGGCCAAGCACCTGCTCAAGCAGCGGGGCGTGGACCAGATCGAGGAAGTGCGCGTGGACCTGGATCCGTCGCAGCGCGACACGATGATCCAGCAGACCGGCCGCCGCACGGTGCCGCAGATCTTCATCGGCGAGACCCATGTCGGCGGTTGCGACGACCTGATCGCGCTGGACCAGCGCGGCGGCCTGCAACCCTTGTTGCAGGCCTGATACCTCCTGACCCGAAGCCGTCGCCGATCTCCGGAAACCCCTCACCGGACTGTCGCGAACGCTCGGTCATAATGCCCGCCACGGCTCGCCGCTGGCGGGCTTTTTCATTTGGATGACCCCATGGCCGACGACAACAACGCTCCCGTGTTCCAGATCCAGCGCATGTACCTGAAGGACCTGTCGCTGGAGCAGCCCAACGCCCCGGCGATCCTGCTGGAGCAGGCGCAGCCGCAAGTCGACATCAAGCTCTCGCTGGCCGCCGAACCGGTCGCCGAAGGCCTGTTCGAAGTCAGCGTCACCGCCACCGTCACGACGACGGTGCAGGACAAGACCCTGTTCCTGATCGAAGCCAAGCAGGCCGGCATCTTCGAGATCCGCAACCTGCCGCAGGACCAGCTCGAAGGCATCCTGGCGATCGTCTGCCCGCAGATGATCTACCCGTACCTGCGCGCGATCGTCTCCGACGTCTGCACGCGCGCCGGCTTCCCGCCGGTGATGCTGACGGAAGTGAACTTCCAGGCGATGTTCGAAGCCCAGCAGGCGCAACTGGCCGCCAGCGGCCAGGGCGAAGGCGCACCGAACTGAGCGTCGCACGCCCATGAACGCGCCGGCTTCGCGGACCTGTCCGCAGGCCGGCGCGTTTCATTGCGAGATTCATTTCATCGAGCTCTTCATCGATTTTCGAACCGACCATGACTGCTCCGCGCATGAAGATCAGCGTGCTCGGCGCCGGTGCCTGGGGCACGGCGCTGGCGATCGCCGCGAGCGCGCGCCATGAGGTGACGCTGTGGGCGCGCGACGCCGGCGCGATCGCCGCAATGCGCACCGACCGGTGCAACGTCCGCTACCTGCCCGGGTCGCCGTTGCCGGCCGCGCTTGCACTGACCGACGACCTGGACCGGGCGATCGCGCAGGGTCGCGAGGGCTTGATCGTCATCGCGACGCCGATGTCGGGCCTGCGCGGGATGTTGGCGCAGTTGCCGCCTGGCGCGCGTGCGCAGTGGCTGTGCAAGGGCTTCGAGGCCGGCACCGGGCTGCTCGGCCATGAGATCGCCCGCGAGGTCGCGCCGCGGTTGGCCACCGGCATCCTGTCCGGGCCGAGCTTTGCGCAGGAGGTGGCCGCCGGTCAACCGACTGCCCTGGTGTCCGCCTCGGGTGACGCGGCGCTCGCCCAACTGGGCGTGTCGGCGTTCCACAGCGAACGGCTGCGGGTGTATTCGTCGGCCGATCCGGTCGGCGTCGAAGTCGGCGGCGCGGTGAAGAACGTGATGGCGATCGCCGTCGGCATCGCCGATGGCCTGCGACTCGTCGCCGAAGCGAAGGGCTTGAAGGGGCCAGGTCTCAACGCCCGAGCCGCGCTGATCACGCGCGGACTCGCCGAGATGCAGCGGCTGGCGCTCGCGCTGGGCGCGCAGCAGGAGACGCTGCTCGGGCTCGCGGGCCTGGGCGATCTCGTGCTCACGGCCACCGGTGACCTGTCGCGCAATCGTCGCGTGGGGTTGCTGCTCGCCGAGGGCCTGGACCTGCCGGGCATCCTCGTGAAGCTGGGTCATGTCGCCGAGGGCGTCTACAGCGCACCGACGGTGCTGGTCCGCGCCAAGCGCGCGGGTGTCGACATGCCGATCACCGCCGCGGTGGTCGACGTCCTGGAAGGCCGCATGACCACGTACGAAGCCCTGGACGCGCTGATGGGGCGTCAGGCCAAGTCCGAGTGGTGAAGCGCCGCGGGTGGATCGCCGCGGCTGGCGCCATGGCCGCCACGACCGCATTCGGCACGTGGCCGCTGTCCGGCCGCGCGGCGACGACCTGGCCCTCGCGGCCGATCCGCCTCGTCGTGCCGTTCCCCGGCGGCAGTTCGCCCGACCTGACCGCGCGGTATCTGGCCGAGCCGCTGGCGCAGGCGCTCGGCCAGCCCGTCGTCATCGACAACAAGCCCGGCGCGGGCGGCAACATCGGCACCGGCGCGGTCGCCAAGGCCGCGCCCGACGGGCACACGCTGCTGTTCACGATCCAGGGGCCGTTGATCACCGCGCCGCTGCTCGCGAAGGCCTTGCCTTACGACCCGCAGCGCGAGCTGCGTGCGGTCAGCTTCATCGCGAGTTCGCCGAACGTGCTCGTCGTGCCGCCGTCGCTCGGCGTGGACACGATGGCGCAGTTCGTCGCGTTGGCGAAGCAGCGCGCGGGGGCGTTGAACTACGGCAGCATCGGGATCGGCAGCGCGGCGCATCTGGCGATGGCATCCTTCATCGCACGTGCGGGGTTGAAGCTGGTCCATGTGCCGTATGCCGGTTTCCCGCAGGTGGTGAACGCGATGCTGGCCGGCCAGATCCACGCCGGCTTCATGGTGCCGGCCATCGCGATGCCGCAGGTGAAGGCCGGGAAGCTGAAGGCGCTCGCCGTGACCAGCGCAGGACGCTTCGGCGCGCTCGCGGAACTGCCGACCGTGGCCGAGTCCGGATATCCCGGCTTCGAAGCCACGTCGTGGCAGGCGGTGCTTGCGCCTGCCGGCACGCCCGAGGCGATCGTCCGGCGCGTGGCTGATGAGGTCATCCGCATCGTGCGCAGCGACGCCTTCCGGCGCGAATTGCTGCCGCTCTACTTCAGTGCGGCAGGCACCTCGCCAGAAGGGCTCGACAGCCTCATCGGCGACGAACGCAAGCGCTGGGGCGCGCTGATCCGGCAGCTCAAGCTGGAACGCGAGTAGGCGTCCTGTGACGGCCGCTGGCCCTCACCCCCGACCTCTCCCGCGGTGCAGGTGACGGAGTGTCGAGAGACCGTGGCGTTGGCGGTCAGACGCCGTCGACGTAGCCGTTCTGGCGCCATGCTTCGAAGACCGCTACGGCCACCGCGTTGCTGAGGTTCAGGCTGCGTTGTCCGTCTCTCATCGGCAGGCGCACGCGTTGTTCGAGCGGAAAGCTGTCGCGCAAGGCCGTCGGCAGGCCGGCCGTCTCGCAGCCGAAGACCAGCCAGTCGCCGGGTTTGAGTTCGACCGACGGCAGCAGCCGGCTGCCGCGCGTCGTGAACGCGAACATGCGCGTCGGCTCAGGCTGCTCCACGGCCATGAAGCGGTCCCAGTCCGCATGTCGCAGCACCGGCGCGTACTCGTGATAGTCGAGACCGGCGCGCTGCAGCAGCTTGTCTTCCATCGAGAACCCCAACGGCTCGATCAGGTGCAGCCGGCAGCCGGTGTTGGCCGCCAGCCGGATCACGTTGCCGGTGTTGGGCGGAATCTCCGGATGGACCAGCACGATGTTGAACATGGGACGGTGCTCTTTCGACAGGGCTCAAGGCGTGGCATCAAGGGGTGCGGGCGACGACCCAGGCCTGCACGTCGCGAGCGCCGGCACGGCGCAGGGCCAGCGCGGCCTCGTGCAGCGTGGCGCCGCTGGTCATGACGTCGTCGACGATCGCGACGCGCAGTCCGTGCACCGGCTTCACGACGGCGAACGCGCCGCGCAGGTTGCCGCGGCGCTCGTCGAGCGGCAACTGCGCCTGCTGGTCGGTGTGACGCACGCGCATCAAGGTCAGCGCGCAAAGGCGTGATTGTCGCTGCACTTGCACCTGCACCTGCACCTGCACCTGCGAAGGTGACTGCCTCTCAGCGGGGAGGATCAGCCGCCGCGCGATCTCATGCGCCTGGTTGTAGCCGCGCTCGCGCAGCCGCTGCGCGGACAACGGGACCGGCATGATCAGATCGGGCGGCTCGACCCGCGCGAGTTCGAGTGCCCTCGACAGCCGGGCGGCCAGCAGCGGTGCGTGTTCCAGACGTTCGCCGAATTTCAGCCCGAGCAGCAGCCGGTCCCACGGAAACAGGTAGTCCATTCCCGCGACGCAACGCGACAACGGCATCGGATGCGACGCGCAACGTCCGCAGCGCATCGCCGCGTCCGTGGCGCGCGTACCGGCCGGCAGCCGCAGGGCGCAGCGTGCGCAACGCGGCCCCGCGTCGACCGGATGCAGCGCCTCGCAGTCCTCGCACAGTGCGCCGCGGCACCAGCACCGACAGAACGTGCACTGTCCCGGCCAGAACCCCGCGAGGCCGCTCGCCATCGAGGATCGCGCCAATGCCCGGCGACGGAACAGGTCAAGCATGGCCGCCTACAATCCCGCCCCATGACTGGAGATGAGGCCTTGCCGCCGGGCACACAGCAGATCGATGCGGGCGCGGCGCTCCGGCAGCGCCGTCGCCTGTCCGCTTCGGACCAGGCTCCGTGGCTGCATCAGGAAGTGGCCTCGCGCATGCTGGACCGGCTGTCGGTGATCCGCCTCCAGCCCACGGCCGTGCTGCAGAGCCGGCCCGCCCTCGGCGGCGGCGACGAAGGCCTCCGCGAGCGCTACCCGCAATCGACGCAGCTGTGGCTCGAACCCGACGCCGAGGTGCGCGCGCTGCTCGAGAAGCGGCTCAGGCGCGGCTTCATGCAATCGATGGTGGACAAGCTGCGCGGCAGCGCGCCGACCGAGCTCATCACCGAGCCGCCCGCCGGCGCCGCGCAACTGGCGTGGTCCAACATGGAACTGCACGCCGAGGCCGACAAGCCCGCGCTGGTGAAGACCTGGCACGCCGGCCTCGCGGTCGAAGGCTGCCTGATGTTCTCCTGCCTCGGCCCGGACAGCTTCATCGAACTGCGTCCGATCTTCGCCCGCGAGGGTTGGGGCCCGCCGGCACCGGACTGGGTCGACATGCACGACCTCGGCGACCTGCTCGTGCATGCGGGCTTCGCCGATCCCGTGATGGACCAGGAACATCTGAAGCTCACCTGGGGCTCGCCGCAGGATCTGCTGCGCGATCTGCGCGCACTCGGCGGCAACCTCGCCCCGGCCCGGCTGCGCGGTCTGCGCACGAAAGCCTGGCGCGAACGGCTCCTGCGCGCGCTCGAGTCCCTGCGCGGTCCGGACGGCCGCCTGTCGCTGAGCATCGAACTGGTCTACGGTCATGCGTTCAAGCCTCAACCGAAGCTGAAGGTGGCGGCCACGACCGAGGTCTCGCTGGACCAGATGCGGGCGATGGTGCGCGGCGCGGGCAAACACTGACCCCCATGCTTCGCGGGCTCGGCTAGCCCCGCGTTTCCAGAGGGCGGGAACGCACCATTCTGCGGGTAATCCTGGGCGGTTTGGCGCGTCGCGCCCAGTCATAGTGCGCCAGGGGGCTGGGCTAGAATCCGCCCCCGACTGGAGTACGTCTGCTGGCCCCGTAGGTTTCCGCCATCGCTTGGCGCCGGAGCCCGCGCTACGAGCGGGCTCGAGCGCCGAAGCCGCCTGGAAGAGACCTGGGTGACAAGAGCTTGAGAAAGACTGGATAAAGAGACGACCATGACGATTGAACACAGTTGTGTGCAACTGGGGCGCCGCTGCAGCCAGCTCGCGTTCGGCCTGACGGCCGCGCTGGCCAGCCAGGTCGCCTTGGCGGTCAACGATCTCCCCGGAGGTCCGGCCGTCAACCAGCTGAATCTGCACCCGCCGGTCACCAAGATCGCGCACGAGCAGATGTGGCTGCACAACATGATGCTGATCCTCTGTCTGGCGATCTTCATCGCCGTGTTCGGGGTCATGTTCTATTCGATCTTCAAGCACCGGAAGTCCAAGGGCGCCGTGCCCGCGAACTTCCATGAAAGCGTGAAGGTCGAGATCGCGTGGACCATCGTGCCCTTCATCATCGTCATCCTGATGGCGCTGCCCGCGACCAAGGTCGTCGTGGCGATGAAGGACACCACCAACTCCGACATCACGATCAAGGCCACCGGCTACCAGTGGAAGTGGGGCTACGACTACCTGAAGGGCGAGGGCGAGGGCATCGGCTTCGTCTCGACGCTGGACGCCTCGCACCGCGCGCTGTCGGACTCCGGCCATCCCGGCCAGGTCGACAACTACCTGCTCAAGGTCGACAACCCGCTGGTGGTGCCGGTCGACAAGAAGATCCGCATCATCACGACCGCGGACGACGTCATCCACGCCTGGATGGTGCCGGCCTTCGGGGTCAAGCAGGATGCGATCCCGGGCTACGTGCGCGACACCTGGTTCAAGGCCGAGCAGACCGGCGACTTCTACGGCCAGTGCGCCGAGCTCTGCGGCAAGGAGCACGCCTACATGCCGATCCACGTCAAGGTGCTCAGCGCCAAGGACTACAGCGCCTGGGTCGGCGAAGAGCAGAAGAAGATCGCCGCCAAGGCGGACGATCCGAGCAAGGTCTGGACGATGGACGAGCTGATGGCCCGCGGCCAGAAGCTGTTCGACGCGAACTGCGCGGTCTGCCACAAGGCCGACGGCAAGGGCGCGGGCCAGTTCCCGGCGCTGGACGGCTCGGCGATCGTGAAGGCCGAGGACCACGCCCAGCAGCTGCACCTGTTGCTGAACGGCAAGGGCCAGATGCCGGCCTGGAAGACGGTGCTCAAGGACAGCGAGATCGCCGCCGTCGCGACCTATACGAAGAACGCCTGGTCCAACAAGACCGGCCAGATCGTGCAGCCGTCGGAAGTCGTGGCCGAACGCGCCAAGTGACCCGAACCGCCACCGAGGATTTGACATGAGTGCAGTGCTCGACCACCCGACCGGTCATGCCCATGACCATGACGATCACCACGACCACCATGCCCCCACGGGCTGGCGGCGCTGGGTCTTCGCGACGAACCACAAGGACATCGGCACGATGTACCTGCTGTTCAGCTTCACGATGCTGATGATCGGCGGCATCCTGGCGCTGTGCATCCGTGCCGAGCTGTTCCAGCCGGGCCTGCAGTTCTTCAATCCTGAGCTGTTCAACCAGTTCACGACGATGCACGGCCTGATCATGGTGTTTGGCGCGATCATGCCGGCCTTCGTCGGCTTCGCGAACTGGATGATCCCGCTGCAGATCGGCGCGTCGGACATGGCCTTCGCGCGGATGAACAACTTCAGCTTCTGGCTGATGATCCCGGCGGCGCTGATGCTGGTGGGCTCGTTCTTCATGCCCGGCGGCGCGCCGGCGGCCGGCTGGACGCTCTATGCGCCGCTGACGCTGCAGATGGGCCCGTCGATGGACGCCGGCATCTTCGCGATGCACATCCTGGGCGCGTCCTCGATCATGGGCTCGATCAACATCATCGTGACCATCCTCAACATGCGCGCCCCCGGCATGACGCTGATGAAGATGCCGATGTTCGCGTGGACCTGGCTGATCACCGCCTACCTGCTGATCGCGGTGATGCCGGTGCTGGCCGGCGCGATCACGATGACGCTGACGGACCGCCACTTCGGCACCAGCTTCTTCACGCCCGCGGGCGGCGGCGACCCGGTGATGTACCAGCACATCTTCTGGTTCTTCGGCCACCCCGAGGTCTACATCATGATCCTGCCGGCCTTCGGCATCGTGAGCCAGATCGTCCCGGCCTTCGCCCGCAAGCGCCTGTTCGGCTATGCCTCGATGGTGTACGCGACGGCCTCGATCGCGATCCTGTCCTTCATCGTGTGGGCGCACCACATGTTCGCCACCGGCATGCCGGTGACGGGCCAGCTGTTCTTCATGTACGCGACCATGCTGATCGCGGTCCCGACCGGCGTGAAGATCTTCAACTGGCTGGCGACGATGTGGCGCGGCTCGATGACTTTCGAGACCCCGATGCTGTGGGCCGTCGGCTTCATCTTCGTGTTCACGATGGGCGGCTTCACCGGCCTGATCTGCGCGGTCGCGCCGGTCGACATCCAGATCCAGGACACCTACTACATCGTGGCCCACTTCCACTATGTGCTGGTCGCGGGCTCGCTGTACGCGCTGTTCGCCGGCGTCTATTACTGGGGGCCGAAGTGGAGCGGCGTGATGTATTCGGAGACGCGCGGCAAGATCCACTTCTGGGGTTCGCTGATCTTCTTCAACGTCACCTTCTTCCCGATGCACTTCCTCGGCCTGGCCGGCATGCCGCGACGCTACGCCGACTACCCGATGCAGTTCGCCGACTTCAATGCGCTGGCGTCCATCGGCGCCTTCGGCTTCGGTCTGATGCAGGTCTACTTCTTCATCGCCGTGGCCATCCCGATGATGCGCGGCAAGGGGGAGAAGGCGCCGCAACGGCCGTGGGAAGCCGCTGAGGGCCTGGAATGGGAAGTGCCGTCGCCGGCGCCGTTCCACACCTTCGAGACGCCGCCCAAGCTGGACGTGACGGCCACGAAGATCGTCGGCTGACCGGCGCCGGTCCAAGGGAACGAGCCATGGCCCTGACACCCGAGCAACGCAAGAGCAACCGGCGGCTGGGACTGATCCTGGCCAGCGTGGCCCTGGTCTTCCTGGTCGGCTTCGTGGTGAAGATCGCGTTCCTCGGCGTGTCATGACCGGGCCGACCAAGCGCGCCACCTGGATCCGCAAGGAGAACCTGCGGATGACCGGCAAGTTGCTGGTCGTGGTGGCGGTGATGTCGTGCTTCGGCTACGCGTTGGTGCCGATGTACCGCGCGATCTGCACGGCGCTGGGCATCAACGTGCTGTCGCTGTCGGAACGCCAGCACGCGGTGCGCGCCGAGGACGTGAAGAACACGCAGATCGACTACAGCCGGACGATCTCGATCGAGTTCGACGCCAACGCGCGCGGCCCGTGGGATTTCAAGCCGGCCAAGCGCCACCTGACGGTCCACCCGGGCGAACTGACGACGGTGATGTACACCTTCCAGAACATCCAGGCGCGGACCATGTCGGCGCAGGCGATCCCGAGTTACGCGCCCAAGCAGGCGACGCCGTATTTCAACAAGCTCGAATGCTTCTGCTTCAACGAGTACACGCTGAAGCCGGGCGAGCAGAAGGAATGGCCGGTGGTGTTCGTCATCGACCCGAAGATCCCGAAGGACGTGCGCACGATCACGCTGTCTTACACCTTCTTCGAGGTCGCGGGGAAGGGCAAGGCGCAGGCGGCCGCGCCGGTGGATGTGAAGGTCGGATCGGGCGCCTGAGCGTCCCGGGCCGGTGGAAACGACGATGTCCGATGACCTGCAGCCGGGCGAGGATCTGAAGCGGGCGATGCGACGCAAGGGCTCCCTGCTGGGGACTTTCCGGGCGGTGGCCTGGTCCTTCTTCGGCGTGCGCAAGGGGTCGGGACACGAGGAAGATGTATCGCAGCTCAATCCGCTGCACGTGATCGTCGCTGGCGTCATCGTCGCGGCGATGTTCGTGGTCGGATTGATCCTGCTGGTCCGCTGGGTGGTGAGCAGCGGTGCGGCAATGAACTGAGAACCGAGTTCGAGGAGAAGAACGCATGTCGGCAACGACGACTCATGGCAACACGCCTTATTACTTTGTGCCCGGCCCGTCGCGGCATCCGGCGATGGCCGCGTTCGGGCTGTTCTGGGTGATCCTGGGCGCGGGCCAGTGGATCAACGGCCACGACTGGGGCAAGTGGTCGCTGCTGTTCGGGCTGCTGTGGTGGGCGTTCACGCTCAAGCAGTGGTTCGGCGACGCGATCCGCGAGAGCGAGAGCGGCCAGTACAGCGACCGCATCGACCTGTCGTTCCGCTGGAGCATGGGCTGGTTCATCTTCTCGGAGGTGATGTTCTTCGCGGCCTTCTTCGGCGCGCTGTTCTGGTCGCGCGGCTACAGCATCCCGACGCTGGGCAGCCTCGACAACGCGCTGCTGTGGCCCGACTTCAACGGCCTGTGGCCGAGCGTGGCGGCCGGTGCGACGGCCTCGCCGGCGGGCACGGTGGATGCGTTCGCGACGATGGGCCCGTGGCCCATCCCGACGATCAACACCGCGCTGCTGCTGACCTCGGGCATCACGCTGACCATCGCGCACCATGCGCTGATCGCCGGCAAGCGCGCGAAGACGATCGCCTGGATGTGGGCGACGGTGATCCTGGGCGTGACCTTCCTGGGCTTCCAGGGCTACGAGTACTGGCACGCGTACCAGGAACTGAACCTGAAGCTGAGCTCGGGCATCTTCGGCTCGACCTTCTTCATGCTGACCGGTTTCCACGGCTTCCACGTGTTCGTGGGCATGCTGATGCTGCTGTTCATCACGTTGCGGCTGATGAAGGGGCACTTCACGCCGGATCGCCACTTCGGCTTCGAAGGCGCGGCCTGGTACTGGCACTTCGTGGACGTCGTGTGGCTGGGCCTCTACGTCATCGTGTACTGGCTGTGACCGCGCTTCACAGCGCGATCCCCTGAACGAAGAAGCGCCGCTCGATGCGGCGCTTTTCTTTTCCGGCGGTCGGATCAGGCGATGATCGACCGCCGGTCAAGGACCCTTCATTTCCCGATCGGCAGTCCGGTGGGGTGGATCCATCCCATCCAGGCGCTGAAAAGGATGAACAGGAACAGCGCCACCGACAGCCCGACGCGCACCGCCAGTGCGCGGGCCATGGTGGCCTTGCCCTTCTGCTTGCGCAGCATCAGGACGCCGGCCGAGAAGAGCGCGGCCAGGATGCCGATGAACGCGATGAGGACGATGACTTTCATGGCGGACGATTATTCCCATCCAGGCCCTTCGGGGCCATCGGGCCGGGCCCGAAGGCCTCAGGCCAGAGGGCGTCAGGCTGTCGTGGTGATCGCGACCGTCGCCGGCGTGGCGGCGGCGCTGTCGCTCGGGGCCTGGCAACTCGATCGGGCCGATCAGAAAAAGACGATGCAGCGGGCGATCGACGAACGCGGGCAGGACGCGCCGCTCGCGACCGCCGCGCTGCCGTCCGCGGATCAGCCGCCGCCGTCGGGGCTTGAACATCGTCGCGCAGTGCTGACCGGCGAATGGGAGACGGCGCACACGGTGTACCTCGACAACCGCGTGATGGACGGCCGCGCCGGCTTCTACGTGGTGACGCCGCTGAAGCTCACCGGCCGTCACGACGCGATCCTGGTGCAACGCGGCTGGGGTCCGCGCAACGCGGCGCAGCGCGAGGCGTTGCCGCCGATCTCCACGCCGACGGGCGAGGTGCGGATCGAAGGCCGCTTGGCGGCGTCCGTGTCCAAGGCCTATGCGCTGGGCCGGGACGCGGAGGCGGGGCCGATCCGGCAGAATGTGGACCTCGCGGGCCTGCAGGCCGAGACCGGTCTGCGGTTGCTGCCGCTGGTGCTGCTCCAGACGGAGCCGGAACAGGCAGCGCCGACGGTCGGCGCGCCTGCGTCGGTCCCCGCCGCGGAGGCCGCCGACGGCCTGCACCGGCACTGGCCGCCGCCCGCGGTCGACATCCACAAGCATTACGGGTACACGTTTCAATGGTTTGCGCTTGCGGCGCTGATCCTGGGTCTTTATGTCTGGTTCCAAGTCCTCGCTCCCTACCGCGCTGGCCGAGCCGCCCGTGCCACCAAGGTCTCCGATGAACAGCGTCTCCCGTGAACGGCGTCTCCCATGAGCAGCGCGATCCGCGATGAGCACGACCACGGTCGCGATGCCGCCCCGGCGCCGACCGACACCCCGCTGCCGCCTGACGGTCCGGTGACGATGGCGGTCCATTCGGTGCCGGTGCCCGACCTCGATCCGCCCAAGCGATCGCGCTGGACGCTGTGGCTGGTGATGCTGGTCTGCGCGGCGCCGGTGATCGCGTCGTACTTCAGCTTCTATGTGCTGGACCTGCGCGGTCGCGCCTACAGCGACCTGATCACGCCGACGCGCGATCTGCCGTCCGCGATGGCGCTGACGACGCTGCAGGGCGCGCCGGTGAGCGCCGAGTCGCTCAAGGGCCAATGGCTGCTGACCTACGTGCCGGACCGGGCCTGCGATGAAGGCTGCGAGCGCATGCTCTTCATGCAGCGCCAGCTGCGAGAGATGCTCGGCAAGGACCGCGACAAGCTCGACAAGCTGGTGCTGGTGCCGGACGACGTCACGCTGACGCCGGCGCAGATCGACGCCCTGACCGGTCACGGCGCGCCGGCGACGGTGCTGCGCGCCCCGCGCTCGGCGATCGAGGGCTGGCTGATGGCCGCGCCGGGACGCCGCATGGGCGAGCACCTGTTCCTGGTCGATCCGATGGGGCGATGGATGCTGCGTTCGCCGGCGACGCCGGAGCCGTCGCCGCTGAAGAAGGACCTCGAGCGCCTGATGCGCGCCAACGCCGGCTGGGACAAGCCCGGGCGGTGAAGACGAGGACGACCCGCGCATGAACGGATTGGCGATCGGTTTCGATTTCGAGCCGCTGCTGGAGCTGCTGGCGATGGCCGCGCTCGTCGGCGCGGTGCCGCTGGTCTGGTGGCAATGGCGGCATCGCGGCGATTCCGCGGCGAAGCGGCTGCGCGCGCTCACGCTGCTGGCGACCTTCCTGACCTTCGACCTGATCCTGATCGGCGCGCTGACGCGGCTGACCGATTCCGGCCTCGGCTGTCCGGACTGGCCCGGCTGCTACGGCAGCGCCTCGCCGATCGGCGCGAAGGCCGAGATCCTCGCCGCGCAGTCGGCGATGCCGACGGGGCCGGTGACGCACGGCAAGGCCTGGATGGAGATGCTGCATCGCTACATGGCGGGCGGCGTCGGTTTCCTGCTGGTGGTGCTGGTGGTCCTCAGCTGGTGGGTGTGGTCGCGCGGCCGCCGCACCGGCGAGACGACCCCGTCGCCGTGGTGGGCGACGCTGTCGCTGGTGTGGATCCTGGTGCAAGGGGTCTTCGGCGCCTGGACGGTGACGATGAAGCTGTTCCCGGCCATCGTGACGACGCACCTGCTGCTGGCGCTCGGGCTGCTGATGCTGCTGGCGTGGCAGGCCGAATCGTATGCACCGAAGCCGCTGACCTGGCCCGCCGGCTTGAGACGCGCATTCGCGGCCTTCACGGTGCTCGCGATCGTGCAGGTCGCGCTGGGCGGCTGGGTCAGCACGAACTATGCGGTGCTGGCCTGCCAGGACTTCCCGACCTGCCAGGGACAATGGCTGCCGCCGACCGACTTCGAACACGGCTTCACGCTGTGGCGCGAACTGGGTCGCGGCGCCCACGGCGGCTGGTTGCCGTTCGAGGCGCTGACGGCGATCCACCTGGCGCATCGTGGCGGCGCGATGATCGTGTTCGCCGCGTTGCTGGCGCTGGCCTGGGCGCTGTGGCGCCAGGGCGGTGTCGAGGCCGGCGGTGAAGGGCTCGAAGCCCGGCGCTGGGCGCGCCGCCTGCTGGCGGTGGGCGCGTGGCAACTGGCCTCGGGCTTGTCGAACGTGGTGCTGGGGTGGCCGCTGGTGGCTGCGCTGGCCCATACCGGCGGCGCCGCGGCGCTCCTGCTGATGTGTGCGATCGTGCTGGCGCGGCTGCGTGCCGGCCGGACGACCACTGTGATTGAGCCGGCGCCGGTGCGCGCCGGCATCCTGACGATGGGTTCGAAATGAGTTCCGCGACGCAGGCCGCCATGCCCTCCCGCTGGTGGCAGTTCTACCAACTGACCAAGCCCCGGGTCGTGCAGCTGATCGTGTTCTGCGCGTTCATCGGCATGGCGCTGGCGATCCCCGGCCTACCGCAGGGCGACGAGTGGGTGCGGCTGATCGCCGGCACCGGCGGCATCTGGCTGGTGGCGGGCGCGGCGGCGGCGTTCAACTGCCTGATCGAGCAGCACATCGACGCCAAGATGAAGCGCACCGCGTGGCGTCCGACCGCGCGCGGCGAGCTCAGCCGCAACCAGACGCTGCTGTTCTCGGGCGCGCTGTGCGCGTTGGGGTCGGCGATCCTGTACGTGCTGGTGAACCCGCTGACGATGTGGCTGACCTTCGCGACCTTCGTCGGCTACGCGATCATCTACACGATGGTCCTGAAGCCGACGACGCCGCAGAACATCGTGATCGGCGGCGCGTCGGGCGCGATGCCGCCGGTGCTGGGCTGGGCGGCGATGCGCGGCGAGCTGGGCTCCGAAGCCTGGCTGATGTGCCTGATCATCTTCCTGTGGACGCCGCCGCACTTCTGGGCGCTGGCGCTGTACCGCAGCGAGGATTACCGCAAGGCCGGCCTGCCGATGCTGCCGGTCACGCACGGCAACGAGTTCACCCGGCTGCAGATCTTCCTCTACACCTGGATCCTGTTCGCGGCGACGCTGCTGCCTTTCCTGACGGGCATGAGCGGCTGGATCTACCTGGCTGCGGCCCTCGTGCTGGGGCTGATGTTCTGCTACTACGCCTTCAAGCTGTGGAGGGCGTATTCGGAAGCGCTGGCGCGCAAGACCTTCATGTTCTCGCTCCTGCACCTGTCGCTGCTCTTCGGCGCGCTGCTGCTGGACCACTACGTCAGTCCGTGGATCAGTTGAGCTGACTCGGACGACGGACCTCGGAACCTTCCTTCGGATCGGATGTACGGATGATCTCGCGACGTTCTCTCGGACTCGGCGCCCTGGGTTCCCTGGGCGCCCTCGGCGCGGCGACGCTGCTGTCGGGCTGCGACAAGCTGGGCTTCTCCTCGGCGCCCAAGGCCAGCTTCCAGGGCGTGGACCTGACCGGCGCGGCCTACGCGCGCGGCTTCAGCCTGCCCGACCAGAACGGCAAGACGCGCACACTGGACGACTTCAAGGGCAAGGTCGTGGTCGTGTTCTTCGGCTTCACGCAGTGCCCGGACGTCTGCCCGACCACGCTGGCCGAACTGGCGCAGGTCAAGAAGGCCCTCGGGCCGGACGGCGACAAGGTCCAGGGCGTGTTCGTCACCGTGGATCCGGAACGCGACAAGCCCGAGCTGCTGAAGGCCTACCTCGACAGCTTCGACCCCGGCTTCGTCGCGCTGCGCGGCTCGCCGGAGCAGCTCAAGGAGACGGCCAAGGAATTCAAGATCTACTACGCCAAGGTGCCGGGAAAGACCCCCGACAGCTACACCATGGACCACACGGCGGCCAGCTTCCTGTTCGATCCGCAAGGACGGGTGCGGGTGTTCTCACGCTACGGCGCGGGCGCCCAGGCGTTGATGAGCGATATCAAGGCGTTGATCGCTGGGCAGTAAACCAGCGCTCGGCCTGCGGGGGCCAGGGGGCCGGCCCTCATACGTGTCACATGTTCCACAAATCGGGCCAACCCCCTGGCCCCCGCAGGCCTCAGGCACGGGTGGTGGGTGGCATCGAAAAAGACAAAGGCCCCGCATCGCGGGGCCTTCGTCATGGGGCGTCGATCAGGCGATCGAGCAGGCTCGGATCAAGCGGCTTCCGCCACCATCGCCTTGCGCATCTTCTTCATCGCGGCGACTTCGATCTGTCGGACCCGCTCTGCGGAGACCTTGTACTCGGCCGCCAGCTCGTGCAGCGTCATGCCGCCCGAACCGTCGTCGTTGACGTTCAGGTAACGCTCCGTGACGATGCGGCGGCTGCGGTCGTCCAGCAGGTCCAGCGCCTTCTGCAGGCCGTCCGTGGCCAGCCGGTCGCGGGACCGGGACTCGATCACCCGCGTCGGTTCCTGCGCGTCGTCCGCCAGGTAGGCGATCGGCGCGAAGGTCTCCCCGTCGTCGTCGGTCTGCGGTTCCAGTGCCACATCGCCGCCGGAGAGACGCGTCTCCATCTCGACCACGTCCTCGGGCTTGACGTTCAGCTCTTCCGCCACCAAGGCGATCTCGGCTTCCGTCAGCGAGGTGCGCTGCTGGTTCTCGGCGTGTTCCTTCAGCGCGTGCTTCTTCGAGCGCAGGTTGAAGAACAGCTTGCGCTGCGCCTTGGTCGTCGCGACCTTGACCATGCGCCAGTTCTTCAGGATGTACTCGTGGATCTCGGCCTTGATCCAGTGCATCGCGTACGAGACCAGGCGGACGTTCTGCTCCGGATCGAAGCGCTTGACCGCCTTCATCAGGCCCACGTTGCCTTCCTGGATCAGGTCGCCCTGCGGCAGCCCGTACCCCAGGTACTGGCGCGAGATCGACACCACCAGCCGCAGGTGCGACAGCACCAGCCGGCCGGCCGCGTCCACGTCGCCATGCGTCTTCAGACGCGTGGCGTAATCCTTCTCTTCTTCCGGCGTCAGCAGCGGGATGTGGTTGATCGCCGTGATGTACGCATCCAGGTTCCCGAGCGACGGCACCAGGGACCAGGGATCGCGGACCTTCAATGCAAGGGTGTTGGACATGGGTTCGTTGCTCCTGTATCGGGGCGGTCCTCCGACCCGACGCCAACGATATTAGCACTCATGCGGGAGGAGTGCTAAGGCTCGCCAGATCGGCTGGGTCACGGGAGGGCTACCCTTGAAACCGAGTGTGAGCCTGCCGTCTTAGGACCGACTTAAGTCATTGATCTACCGAAGAAATCGGAAGATCAAAGCTGAAAGTGGCCCCCTCTCCGGCGATGCTGGCCACCCGCAGGCGGCTGCCCATCAGCGCCAGCAGCCGCTGCGTGATCACCAGCCCGATCCCCGTCCCCTCGATGGCGCCCACCTCGCGCCCCAACCGGTTGAAGGGTTGGAACAGCTGCCCCATCTGACCCTCCGTGAGGCCGGGGCCGGTGTCGCTCACGCTGAGTTCAACCTGCGAATCGTTGATGCGTCGTGCCCGCAGCCGGACCCGTCCGCCCTCGTGGTTGTACTTGACGGCATTGCTGAGGAGGTTGGTCAGGACCTGCTTGAGCCGGGTGGCGTCGGCGCGCAGCCGGCCGGCGTCGGGCGCGAGCTCGACGTCCACCGCCACCCCCCGACGCTGGCGCTGGGTCTCGATCATCGCCAGGCTGTCCGAGACGATGGGCGCCAGGTCCTGGTCGTCGATCTGCACGCGCAGGCCGCCGGCGTCCAGGCGCGACAGGTCCAGCGTGTCATTGATCATGGCCAGCAGGTGCCAGCCCGATTGCTGGATCTGCGCCAGCCAGCCGCGCTGCCGCGCGCTCAGCGCCGACTCGGGGTCCGACTCCAGCAGTTGCGAGAAGCCCAGCATCGCGTTCAGCGGGGTGCGCAGCTCATGGCTCATCCGGGAGAGGAACTCGTTCTTGGCGCGGTTGGCCGCGAGTTCGGCCTCATGGATGCGCTCCAGCTCCGCGAGCCGGAGCTGTTCGCCGATGTCCTCGACCACGCCCAGCAAGCGCGACGGCTGGCCCTGCGCGTCGCGCAGCAGGCTGACGGTGGACCGGACGGTGATGACCTGACCCTGGCCGCCGATGTAGCGCTTGACGCGGCTGTAGCGACCGAGTTCGCCCCGGATCAGCGCCATGCCGAGCCGGCTGTCCTCGGCCCGGTCCTCGGGATGGGTGATCGCCAGGATGGAGCGCGCCTTCAGCTGCTCGAGGCTCATGCCCAGCAGCTGGCAGAAGTAGGGGTTGATCTCCTGCGGCCTGGCGTTGAGGTCGCAGGTAACCACACCGATCGGCGCGTGTTCGACGATGTCCCGGAAGCGCTCCTCGCTGGCGCGCAGGCGGTGGGTGGCTTCCTCGACCCGCCGGGCGACCCGCGCGGTGCTGCCGGTGACGGACAGCAGCAGCAGGCCCAGCAGCGCGGTGCCGGCCAGACCCGCGATCGCGAAGGGCAGGGCGGCGCCGCCGTCGAGCATCGGCAGCCCGGACGGGTTGTAGACGACCAGCCGCCACGCGCGCCCGGCGAAGTCGAAGTCGCGCGAGCGGCTCGGCAGCGCGGCCGGCAGGCGCAGACAGCGCTCGTCGCCGGCCAGCAGCGGACGACGGCTGCCGGCGGTGACGTCGATCAGGCAGTAGTCCAGCCGACCCTTGCGCGCCGCCAGCGCGTCGTGCAGCAGCGTTTCGGGCCGCAGCGTCGCGAAGGCCACGCCGGTGGGCCGGCGGGCGCGGCCCGCGGCGTCGCGGAGATCGGTGGAGCCGCCCTCATAGAGCGCGCGGTAGACCACCACGCCCATCAGCGTCACGCCCGCGTCCTGAGACAGCGGGAAGCTCTCGCTGGCCGCCGGCTGGCCGGTCGCCATCGCGCGTTCCTGCGCGGCGCGCGCCTGCGGGATGTTGCGGACGTTGGCGCCCATCGCCGGCCGGTTGCGGGCGAACGGCGCGATCAGGCGGATCGGCAGCCGGTCTTCGGCGGGGTTGGGGGTCAAGTCGCCCGGCCGGCGCCGTTCATACACGCGATAACCGACGTAGCCGTCCGCCTGCGCCGCCTTCTCGAAGGCGGGCAGGTCCTGCGGACGCACCAGCGGCGCCCAGCCGACCGCGTACACGGCGCCGCCGGCGCGGGCCCGCTCGGCATGCGCGCGCTCGAAGTCGACGCGGCTGATGTTCGGCGCAACCAGCAGCAGGCTGTGGTTGGCCTCCAGCGCGGTCAGCGGCATCGACAGCGTGTCGGACAAGGTGTTCAGCGCATTGACCGCTTCCAGGTCGAAGGCGTGACGCCGACGTCCCTCCTCGTTCCGGGCGACATGCAGCGTGGCGCCGAACAGCAGTGCGCAGGCGATCAGCATGGGCAGCGCCACGCTCAGCCGTCGCGGCGCCCAGTGCTTGCGCGGCAGACCGAACAGCGCCAGCGATACGGGCGCGCCGATCAGCACGCCGATCGCGTCGCCCACCCACCACGCGAGCCAGTGCGGGATCACCTGCGCCGGTCCGATCGCGCCGGTGATCCACAAGGCGGCGACGCCGACGCTTGGCCCGACCAGACAGGCGATGCCGGCGGTCGCGACCAGGAAGCGCACGAGTTCGGCAGGTTCGCACAGCGGGGGATGGTCGCCGGTCCAGCGTCTGGCGAGCCAGGCGCCCAGCCACGCCTGCGCCGCGCCGCCCAGGCCGACGAGCACGGGCTGCAGCGGCTGGACGTGCGAGCGGTCGAGTCCGATCGTGAGGCTGACCGCTGCGCCGCCGATCGCGATGCCCGGCAGCACGCCGGGTCCCCAGCGCAGCGCGGCGGCGACCGCGAGTCCGGCGGCGGGATAGATGGGGGAAACGAAGTCCGGCGGCAGGATCAGCTTCAGGGACAGGACGCCGAGCGCGAGGTAGGCCAGCGCGAGGGCGACGTTGAGCAGGGCCGGCCGGACCGCGGCGCCCGTGGCGGTCCCGGCAGACGGAGCGGGAGAGGACGCATCGGTCATGAGCGCCAGCCTACCCCCGCCCGAAGGTGCCCGATACGGCGGATTGCCCCCCGGATCGGGCGCTTGTCCTGCGAAACCAACGACGGCGTCAGGTCGGCAGATCCCAGCCGAGGCCGAGGCTCTTCTGCAAGGCCACGAAGTCCTTCAGCAGGGCGGTCTCGCCGTCCTGCGCCTTCAATCGTGCCTCGGTGTCGCGGCGTTGCGCGTCGAGCAGATCGATCTGGCTCGCGGCGCCGGCCTGGCGACGTTGCCGGGTCAGATCCAGCGTGCGCGATGTCGAGCCCTGCTGCGCCAGCAGATGCTGGACCGACTGACGCTGTCTGCCAAAGCGGGCCAGCGAGGTGTTCGCATCCTGCAGGGCAGCGAGCACCGCGGCCTTGTAGTTGGCGACGGCTTCGTCTCGGCCCGCTTCGGCCTCGCGCACCGCGGCTGCTGTCCGGCCGAAGTCGAGGAAGTTCCAGCTCAGGTAAGGCACGGCGGCGAGCGCGAGGTGGTCGGTGCGCAGCAGCTTGCCGGGGTCGGTGCCGGCGACGCCGATGTTGCCCAGCAAGCTGAGCTTGGGGAAGTACTTCGCCTTCTCCTGGCCGATCTGCGCGTTGCGGCCGGCGAGACGGCGCTCGGCCGCGCGGATGTCCGGACGGCGCTGCAGCAGTGCGGCGGGATCGCCGATGGCGACGCTGTCCGGCGCATGAGGCAGCGCGAGCGGCCCGGACTGCGAGGCGGCCAGTTGTTCGTCGAGCGCGCCGGGGGCCTGTCCCGTCAGCAGGGCCAGCCGGTCGAGCGAGGCGGCGATCTCCGCCGCCACGTCGGCGAGCGAGGACTGCGTCGCCTCGGCCTGCTGGGCGCGTTGCTCCACGTCGTCGGCGCTCGCGACGCCCTGGTCGCGCCGCTGGCGCACCAGCGTCAACGCCTGCGCGTCGAAGGCAGCCGTGTCGCGCAAGAGCGCCTGCCGACGCTGCTGGGCGCGCAGGCCGACGTAGGTCGATGCGACCTCCGCCGTCAACGAGACCTGCGCATCGGCGAGGTCCGCCTGCACGGCCTGCGCCTGCGCGGAGGCGGCCTCGACCGCGCGCCTGATGCCGCCGAAGAGGTCGACTTCCCAGGTCGCGTCGAAGCCGACGCTGTAGAGATGGAGCGAGTTCTCGTGGTCGGTGCCCGGGCCTTGCCAGACACCGGCGCCGAGCGCCGACGCCGAGCCCTTCGGACGACCGTTGGCTTCCTGTTCGTTGAACGCGGCGCGCGCGGAACGCAGACGCGCTTCGGCGGCCTGCAGCGTCGGGCTCTGGCTCAGCGCCTGGTCGACGAGTCCGTCGAGCGTGGCATCGCCGAGCGCGCGCCACCACTGCGCCGCGACCGGCGCTGAAGCGTCGTCGGAGGTCGGCGCCGTCGCGCCGGTCGACGCGTCGTCGCGCTTGAAGCGCGGTTGCTGGAGCGCATCGGCCGCGACGGCCGGCGCGCCCTTGTAGTCGGGACCGACCGTGGTGCAGCCGGCGAGCAGCAGCATCGCCGCTGCGGCCGCCACGGCCGACAGCGTCGTGAGCGTGGTGAGCCGGAGCGGTCCCGACAGCCGGAAGCGGGAGAGCGGAGCGGAAAGGAGCGGAAAGTGGAGCATGTGAATCTCAATGCGCGTCGTTGGACACCGGCGCCTTGCCGGGCTGCTGCGGTGTCTTGAGCGTGAGCGCGAGCGGGACGCAGAGCAGGAGCGCGGCCGCGAGCACGTAGAAGGTTTCGGAGAAGGTCATGACGCTGGCCTGCTGATGGATGGTCAGCACGATCTCCTTCATCGCCTGCAGCTGCGCGTAGGCGAAATCGCCGACCTGCGCGAAGTGGCTCGCGGTGCTGCCGGCCAGGCGTTCCTGGACCAGCGTGGCGTTCGCGTTGAGCGTCTCGCCGAGCCGGTCGATGTGCAGGCTGTTGCGGCGGTCGATGAAAGTGCCGATGACGGCCAGGCCGACCGAGCCGCCGAGGTTGCGCGCCATGTTGTAGATGCCGGCGGCGTCGCCCGATTCCTCGCGCGTGACCGTGGCCATCGACGCCTGGTTGAGCGGCATCATGCAGAGCATCTGTCCGACGCCGCGCAGCAGCTGCGAGCCGACGAAGTCGTGGCCGACGCTCTGGGCGGTGAGGCTGATGTCGAGCAGGCAGCTCGCGGCGAAGGCGGCCAGTCCCAGGATGACCATCACGCGCAGGTCCACGCGCGAGATCAGCCGCGGCAGGATGGGCATCATCAGGAAGGCGGGAAGCCCTGCCAGCAGCATGATCGCGCCGGACTGCTGCGCGTTGTAGCCGGCGATCAGCGCCAGGAACTGCGGCACCAGGTAGGAGATGCAGTACAGCCCGGCGCCGACGGTGAACACGATGACGATGACGCTGGCGTAGTGCCAGTTGCGCATCAGGCGCAGCCGCAGGATGGGCTTGGCGGCGTAGTGCTGCGAGAGCGCGATCATCGCCATGCCGATCGCGGAGACGAGGCTCAGCGCGATGATCAGCGAGGACTCGAACCAGCGCTCGCGCTGACCTTCCTCGAGGACGACGGTCAGCGTCGACAGCCCGACCGCGAGGCCGACGATGCCCAGCCAGTCGGCGCGGATGAACTCCTCCAGGTGCATGCGCTGCGCGGGCAGGCCGAGCAGGAGCAGCGCGAGCAGCGCCGCGCAGACCGGCACGTTGATGAAGAAGCACCAGTGCCAACTGGCGTTCTCGGTCAGCCAGCCGCCGAGCACCGGCCCCAGCAGCGGCCCGAGCAGCACGATCAGCCCGAACAGCGTCATGCCGACCGGGAGCTGATGCCGCGGCAGTCGGGTGCGGATGATGGTCTGCGCGGTAGGGATCATGGCGCCGCCGGTGAAGCCTTGCCCGATGCGGGCGAGGATCAGCATCGGCAGGCTGCCCGAGAGGCCGCACAGCACCGAGAAGAAGGTGAACAGCGCCGCGTTGCCGACCAGGAAGTTGCGCAGCCCGAAGACGCGCGTGAGCCAGGCAGCCAGCGGGATCATGACGATCTCCGACATCAGGTAGCCGGTCGAGATCCAGGTGCCCTCGGTGCCGGTCGCGCCGATGGCGCCCTGGATCTGCGGCAGCGCCGAGTTGGTGATCGAGATGTCCAGCGTCGCCATCAGCGCGCCGAGCGCGCCGGCCGCGACGGCGATCCAGTCGCCCGTGCCGGCGTTGGGCTCGGCGTGCGGGGCGGCTCCGGGAGCGTTCGACGCGCCTTGCGCACCGGGCACGGCCGACGGGGCGGCCTCAGCCATGGCGGGCTCCGCGGGTGTCGACGTCGGTGGTCACGGAGAGTCCGGGCAGCAGGCGATCGCGCAGCGCGGGATCCGCCTTCGGATTGAGGTCGACCCGGATGCGTACCGGCACGCGCTGGACGATCTTCGTGAAGTTGCCGGTGGCGTTCTCCGACGGCAGCAACGCGAATTGCGCGCCGGTGCCGGGCGAGAAGCTCTCGACGGTGCCGTGCAGGTCGAGGTCGGGCAGGGCGTCGACGTGCAGCGTCACCGGCTGCCCGGCGCGCATGCGGCCGATCTGCGTCTCCTTGAAGTTGGCGACCAGGTAGACGTCCTGCGTCGGCACCACGGTCATCATCCGCGTGCCCGGTTGCACGAACTGCCCGACGCGCACGGTCGTGTCGCCGATGCGGCCGTCGATGGCGGCGCGCACGACGGTGTCGTCGACGTCGAGATGGTTCTGGCGCAGCGCGGCCTCGGCGGCCTCGACCTGGGCCTTCGACTGCGCGACCTGCGCCTCGCTCGACTTCAGCCGGCCGTCGGCGGCCTTCACCGCGGCCTCGGCGGCGGCGAGGCTGGCGACGGCTTGGTCGCGGTTGTTGCGCAGCTCAGCCAGCCGTTCCGCGGTCGTCGCGCCGGTCTCGGCCAGCGGCGTGTGGCGCGTCACCTCGTCCTGCGCATGCGCCAGCGCCAGGCGCGAGGCTTCGGCCTGGGCGCGCGTCTGCGCGAGCTGGCCCTGCTGCTGGAGGATGTCCGCCTCGAAGCGGCGGATGTCGGCCTTGCGGCCGTCGATGGTCGCCTTCGACTGGTCGGCGGCCGCCTGGTACTGGCGCGCGTCCAGCTTCACCAGCGGATCGCCGCGCTTCACGGTCTGGTTGGCGACCACGTAGACCTGCGTCACATAGCCGCCGACCTTGGGCGCGGCGGTGACGCTGTCGGCCTTCAGGTAGGCGTCGTCGGTGGTCTCGATGAAACGGCCGGTGGTCCACCAGTGGACGCCGTACGCGCCGGCGGCGACGAGCGCCGCGACGGCGACGGCCAGCAGCACGGGCCTGCGGTTCGAAGAATTTCCGGAGGTCTGGGAAGACATGGGGGAGCGCCGGGTCGACCGGTTCGCAGAATTATTCCGGTCGCTATCTTTTTCCAGTTGGAAGATTTCTGTCAACTGGTATATTTTTGACTTCAACCAGCTTTACACATGACCGAACGCCCCGTCAGAGCCCCCCGACACCGCGCCGACGCTGCCTATGCACGCGGTGAGGAGACGCGCCGCCGCATCATCGACGTGGCACTGCGGCTGTTCAGCGAGCGCGGCTTCGAAGGTGCGTCGACGCGCGAGATCGCGACGGCGGCCGGCGTGAATGCGCCGGCGCTGCAGTACTACTTCGACAACAAGGAAGGCGTTTACCGGGCCTGCGCGCAGTACATCGCGGACAGCCTGACCGCGCATTTCGATCCAGTGGTGACGCGAACGCAGGCGGTGCTCGACGACCCCGCAGCCACGGGGGAGCAGCTCTTCGAGGCCTTCGGAGACATGCTGGATGCGCTGACCGACTTCCAGTTGCTGCCGGACGACGCCGAGCATCGCCGGTTGTTCATCGCTCACGAGCAGATCGGTCACGCGCCCGGTGTGCTGTTCGAGTTGTTCGACCAGGGACAACGTCCGAAGATGGGTGAGCTGTCGGCGCGCGTGCTGGCGCGCTACTGCGGCATGACGGAGAAGGATCCGCTGCTGGCGATGCGCGTGATGATGCTGTGCGGGCAGATCATGGTGTTCTCGCTCGGACGGCGGACCATGCTGACCAAGCTCGGCTGGGAGCGCTTCGGCCCGGAGGAGGTCGCGACGATCAAGCGCGCCTCGCGCGAGCACAGCCGGGTGCTGATGGACAGCTGGCGTCACGAGTCCTTGACGCATGCCCCTGGCAGGTGACGAAGGTCAGTAGGGACTCGGGGAGCGGATCCCTAGACTCCGCCGCTGTCGTCATCTCCGGGACTTCCATGACTTCCGCCGCCATTGCCACCCGCAACTACTTCGAACACCTCGGCGTCGTGCCGGACATTTCGCGCCAGGTCGGCCAGCCGCCGGTGCTGCGCGCCGACGGCGCGATCCAGTGCGCGGAGCTGGTGAAGGCCTTGGCCGGCGCGCCGCGCACGCAGCCGGACAACTGGAAGAAGGGCACGTCGCTGACGCCCGCTTTCGTGAGCTCGCTGCAGCCGGGCACGCCGATCGCGAGCGGCTGGAACGCCGGCGGCTTCTATCCGAACGGCTCGACGGGCCAGCATTCCGGTTTCTTCTCCGGCGTGGTCAAGGACAAGAGCGGCGTGGTGATCGGCTTCAAGATCGTCGAGCAGTACCGCGGCGTGGACGCGATCAAGGAACGTGAGGTCTACTTCGACCCCACGGCCCACAAGAAGGCCAACACCTATTTCTACCGCGGTCTCGACTACGCAACGATCCAATGGTGACCCTCTTTCTTCGGGCCGCGCTGCCCGCCTCGATGATCCTGGCCTGTGCGTCGGCGTTTGCCGCGCCGGAGCCCTTCTCCTGCCCCACGGAACTCGGCGCGACCGAGCAACGGGCCGCCACCGCGCCGTCCGGCTGGGAAGCCGCCGTGGAAGGCGCCGGTCCGACGCGCCACGCGCTCACGGGGTTCCAGATCAACCTGGGACCGGTGAGCAAGTCCGACGGCGCGATCTACGACGACCTCAAGGAGAAGAAGGACCCGAAGGGCGGCGTCACCGAGACGGCGACCTGGAAGGTCGGCGCGCTGGAAGACGCGTATGCGGTGTGCAGCTACCACCGCACGGCGGTCGTGCTGGTCCGTCCGCTGAAGGGCTACGCGGAATGCCGGCTGGTGAATCAGCGCACCAAGGACACAGCGTTCCGGCTGAAGGAAGCGGGCTGCCGCTGAGCGTGCCGACGTGCCCATGCAAAACGCCCGCGGAAGCGGGCGTTTTGCATCGCGGGGAGGCAGTGCGAGGCGATCAGCTCAGCTTGATCCTCGCCGCCTCGAAGTTCTTCGGCGCGGTCGCGAGCACGGTCAGCGCCTGGATGAGGCGCTCCAGGTCCAGCAGCTTGTCGTAGAAGCCGTCGATGCCGGCGTCCACGCACTGCGGACCGTACTCGCTCTCGTCCGCGGTCGTCAGGAGGTAGGAGGTGCCGTTGAAGCCGCCGGCGCGCAGCCGCTGCAGCGCCGTGAAACCGGACCCCGTGCGCAGTTCGACGTCCGCCAGCACCACGTCGGGCGCGCAGAGCGAGGCGGTGACCACCGCCTGCTCCTCGCTGCCGGCCTGACCCACCACCATCGCGCCGGGGACGACGCGCAGGCGTTCGGACAGGTACTTGCGGAAGGTGTCGGAGGCGTCGACGAGGAGGATCTTCATGATGGTGCTCAGCCAGGAAGTGGCCACACCATTCTGAGCCTCCACCCTGTCCCGGGGGAGCAGGGAAGGGCGCAACTTCCTGTCGGGATTTGCCTGACAAAAACGACAACGCCCGCGTGAGCGGGCGTTTGGCGCGTCGGGGAAGGGCCGGTCAGACGTTGAACAGGAAGTTCAGCACATCCCCGTCCTTGACGACGTAGTCCTTGCCTTCCGCGCGCATCTTGCCGGCGTCCTTCGCGGCCTGTTCACCCTTGAACTGGATGAAGTCGTCGAAGGCGATCGTCTGCGCCCGGATGAAGCCGCGCTCGAAGTCGGTGTGGATCACGCCGGCCGCCTGCGGCGCCGTGTCGCCGACGTGGATGGTCCACGCGCGCACTTCCTTCACGCCCGCCGTGAAGTAGGTCTGCAGTCCGAGCAGCTTGAAGCCGGCGCGGATCAGGCGGTTCAGACCCGGCTCGTCCTGGCCCATCTCGGCCAGGAACATCGCGCGGTCCTCGTCTTCCATCTCGGACAGCTCCGCCTCGGTCTTGGCGCAGATCGCCACCACCGGCGCGTTCTGGCCCGCCGCGTATTCCTTCAGCCGGTCCAGGAAAGGGTTGTTCTCGAAACCGTCTTCCGACACGTTGCCCACGAACATCGCCGGCTTGGCCGTGATCAGGCACAGCGGCTTCAGGATGACCAGCTCTTCCTTGCTGAAGTCGATGGAGCGCACCGGTTTGGCCTGGTCCAGCGCGACCTGGCACTTCTCCAGCACCTTCACCAACGCCGCCGCCTCCTTGTCGCCCGCACGCGCCACCTTGTTGTAGCGGTGCAGGCTCTTCTCCACCGTGCCGAGGTCGGCCAGGCACAACTCGGTCTGGATCACCTCGATGTCGGAGATCGGGTCCACCTTGCCGTTGACGTGGATCACGTTCGGGTCTTCAAAGCAGCGCACGACGTTCACGATCGCGTCGGTCTCGCGGATGTGCGACAGGAACTGGTTGCCCAGGCCCTCGCCCTTGGACGCCCCCGCCACCAGGCCCGCGATGTCCACGAACTCGACGATCGCCGGCACGATGCGCTCGGGCTTGACGATCTCCGCCAGCTTCCCCAGGCGCGGATCGGGCAGCTCGACGATGCCCACGTTGGGCTCGATGGTGCAGAAGGGATAGTTCTCGGCGGCGATGCCGGCCTTCGTCAGCGCGTTGAAGAGGGTGGACTTGCCGACGTTGGGCAGGCCCACGATGCCGCATTTGAGGCTCATGGTTGGCTTTCGGGGGAGACTGGGGGAAATGCTGGGGGAATGCTGGGGCGGTTCGGGCCTGCGGCAGCGCGCGGGCGAAACCGGCATTTTAGTCAGGCGGCGGCGCCACCGCCGATCCCGCCTTTGATTCCGCCTGGAAGTCCGCCCGGGACCCGTGCACCGCCCCTGCCTACAATCGCCGTCCATGGAAAAGTTCGACGTCCTGGTGCGCGGCAACGGCTGCGTCGGTCGCAGCCTGGCGCTGGCGCTCGGCGCGCGCGGCCTGCGCGTGGCCCTGCTGGCCCGGCCGACCGCCCCTTCGGCCTCGGCCGACGTGCGCGCCTACGCGCTCAACGCGGCCTCCGTCGCGCTGCTGACCCGGCTGCGCGTGTGGGAAGGCCTGGCCGAGGATGCCCGCACCCCGGTGCACGACATGCGCATCCACGGCGACCGCGCCGGCGCGGAGCTGCACTTCAGCGCCTGGCAGCAGGGCGCCGGCGAACTCGCCCACATCGTCGACGCGGCCGCGCTGGAGGACCAGCTCGACGCCGCGCTGCGCTTCGCGCCGCACGTGCAGCGCGTGACCGAACCGGTCCCCGCCACGCTGCAGGCCCTGTGCGAAGGCCGCGATACCGGCGCCGCGCAGGAATTCGGCGTCCACTACGAACGCCACGACTACGGCCACATGGGCGTCGCCACCCGGCTGACGGCGAGCAAGCCGCACCAGGGGCAGGCCTGGCAGTGGTTCCGTTCTCCGGACGTGCTGGCGCTGCTGCCTTTCGACCGCCCCGAGCCCGGCCACAGCTACGGTCTGGTCTGGTCGCTGCCCAAGGACGAGGCCCGCCGCCTGATGGCCGCCGGCCCGGCCGAATTCGAATCCGCGCTGCTCGAAGCCACCGGCGGCGCCGCCGGCACCTTGAAGCTGGCTGGCGAGCGTCAGGCCTGGCCGCTGCAGCTGTGCCGCGCCGATGCGCTGTGCGGCCCCGGCTGGGTGCTGCTCGGCGACGCCGCGCATCTCGTCCATCCGCTGGCGGGGCAGGGCCTGAACCTGGGCCTGGCCGACGTCGAGGCGCTGGTGGACGTGATCGTCCGACGCGAATCCTGGCGCAGCCTCGGCGACGAGAAACTGCTGCGCCGCTACGCCCGCGCCCGCATCGCCCCGACCTGGGCGATGGGCGAGTTGACCGACGGCCTGCTGCGTGGCTTCGCCAGCCAGGCGCCGGTGCTGGCGCGCCTGCGCAACGAGGGCCTGCGCCTGGTCGACCGCGCGGGCCCCCTCAAGAAATGGCTCACCGCGCGCGCGCTCGGCCATTGAACGGCTTCGCCCGTTCATCCTGAAGTTCCTTGAAAGTTCCCATGACCGCCTTGCTGTCCAAGTCCTTCTCCCGTGCTTCCCGCGTCTGCGGCGTCTCGCGCCTGTCGCGCAAGACCGTGGCCCTCGTCGCTTCCCTGGCCGCGCTCGGCCTGTACGGCTGCTCGGCCCAGGCCAACGAGGACACCATCCGCAAGAACCTCGCCACGGTGATGCCCAAGGAGATCAAGATCGATGAGATCCGCCCCAGCCCCATCGCCGGGCTGTGGGAAGTCCGCATCGGCAGCGAGATCCGCTACACCGACGCCAGCGGCCAGTACCTCATCGAGGGCGAGATCCTCGACCTGAAGAACCGCAAGAACGTCACCCAGGAGCGCGTCGAGAAGATCACCGCGATCGACTTCGCCTCGCTGCCGCTCAAGGACGCGATCGTCTGGAAGAAGGGCGACGGCAAGCGCCGCATCGCCGTCTTCGCCGATCCGAACTGCGGCTACTGCAAGCGCTTCGAGAAGTCGCTGCAGGAAGTCGACAACATCACCGTCTACACCTTCGTGGTCCCGATCCTCGGCGGCGATTCGCCGGAGAAGTCGCGCACGATGTGGTGCGCCAAGGACAACACCGTCGCCTGGCGCAACTGGATGATCGACGGCACGATGGCGCCCCCGGCCGACGCGAAGTGCGACAGCTCCGCCATCCAGCGCAACCTGGCCCTGAGCCAGAAGATCCGCGTCAACGGCACGCCGGCCATCCTGTTCGAGAACGGCACGCGCGCCCCGGGCGCGCTCAGCCCGCAGCAGCTCGAACAACGCTTCCAGGCGATCCAGGAAGCGGACAAGAACCAGAAGAAGTCCTGATCCCGATGAGCGACCGCACGCCCCACCATCCCGCGCCGGTGCACGCCGCCTCGGCCTCCGTCAACCCGATCGCCGCGCGACTGGGTTATGCGGGCCTGATCCCGTTCGTGCTGGGCGCGCTGCTGGTCTGGCTGGTGCGGGAGGACGCCCATCCCTACGTCACCGACGGCCTGTCGCGTTACGCGGCCATCGTGATCACCTTCCTGGGCGCGATCCACTGGGGCCTGGGCATGCGCCAGAGCGTCCCGTCGCCGTCGCCCTTCATCTGGGGCGTCGTGCCGGCGCTGCTGGCCTGGATCGCCTCGACGATGCCGCCCTATGCCGGCCTGGTGATCGAGGGCTTCCTGCTGATCGCCTGCTACGTCGCCGACCGCAAGCTGTACCCGTCGCTGGGCGCGTCGGCCTGGCTGACGCTGCGCTTCCGGCTCAGCGCCGTGGCGGCGCTCAGCTGCTTCATCGCCGCCCAGGGCACCTGAAGGCCCCGAACCCGCACAGGCGTCGATCCGGGCGAACCCTGGTCCGGCGCCCTGAACGGGAACCGCCCAAAAACGCGCGCCCCGTGCACCACGCGCGGGCCAGCCTTGGTAGGCTGTTCCTCATGACTGCTCGCCCCACGATCCATTACCGCATCGCCGTCGCCGACCCGCACGCGCACCGCTTCGAGGTCACGCTGACCGTGCCGGCGCCCGAGCCGCGCCAGGCCCTGAGCCTGCCCGTCTGGATCCCCGGCAGCTACCTGGTGCGGGAGTTCTCCCGCCACCTCGGCGCCGTGACGGCGCGCCAGGGGCAGCGCGAGGTGCTGGTCACGCAGACGGCGAAGAACCGCTGGGAGTTCGACTGCGCCGGCCGCGGCGCGCTGGTGGTCAGCTATCCCGTCTACGCCTTCGACACATCGGTGCGCGCCGCCTTCCTGGACGCGCAGCGCGGCTTCTTCAACGCGACCGGCCTGTGCCTGCGCGCGCACGGCAAGGACGACCTGCCGCATCGCGTCGAGCTGACCGGCCTGCCCGAAGGCTGGGACGTCGCCACGGCGATGCCGCCGGTCGAGGACGCGCCGCTGCAGTTCGAGGCGGCCGATTACGACGAACTCGCCGACCATCCGTTCGAGCTGGGCCCGTTCTGGCGCGGCGAATTCGTGGCCGGCGGCGTGCCGCATGAACTCGTCGTGTCGGGCGCGCTGCCGATCTTCGACGGCGAACGCCTGCTGCGCGACACGCAGAAGATCTGCGAGACGCAGATCGCCTTCTGGCACTGCGGCAAGAGCAAGCCGCCGATGTCGCGCTACGTGTTCCTGCTCAACTGCACCGACGACGGTTACGGCGGCCTGGAGCACCGTGCGAGCACGGCGCTGATCGCGGCGCGGCGCGACCTGCCGCGCCTGGGCCAGTCCGAGACCGGCGACGGCTACGTCAAGCTGCTCGGCCTGATCAGCCACGAGTATTTCCACACCTGGAACGTCAAGCGGCTGCGGCCGGACGTGTTCGAGCGCTACGACTACGAGCAGGAGAACTACACCGAGCTGCTGTGGTTCTTCGAGGGCTTCACCTCGTACTACGACGACCTTTTCCTGGTCCGCGCCGGCCTGATCGACGAGGCCCGCTACCTGAAGCTGATCGCCGCCACCTTCACGCAGGTGCTGGGCGCGCCGGGGCGCAAGCACCAGAGCGTGGCGCGCTCCAGCCTCGAGGCCTGGACCAAGTACTACCGGCAGGACGAGAACACGCCGAACGCGGTCGTCAGCTACTACGCGAAAGGGGCGATGGTGGCGCTGGCGCTGGACCTGTCGCTGCGCGGCGCGGAAAAGTGCGAGAAGCCGATGTCGGTGGATGACCTGATGCGCGGCCTGTGGAAGGACACCGGCGGCGGTCCCGTCAGCGAGGCGACCATCCTGCAGAAGCTGGTCGACATCGGCGGCGAGGCGATCGCGCAGACGCTGTCGACCTGGGTGCACGGCACCGAGGACCTGCCGCTGCCGCAGCTGCTGGAACGCGTGGGCGTGCGCTGGTGCCTGGACAAGCCGACGCTGGCGCAGCGCCTCGGGCTGCGGGTGACGGAGAGCGACGGCATCGTGACGGTCAAGAACGTGCTGCTGGAGAGCGCCGCGCTGGCGGCCGGACTGAGCGCGGGCGACGAGATCGTCGCCTGCAACGGCTGGCGGGTGCGCAAGCTCGAAGACCTGCCGCTGACGCTGAACCACGTCGATCCGCAACGGCTCGAACTGCTGGTGACGCGTGACCAGCGGATGCTGAACCTGGCCCTGACGCTGCCGACGCAGGACAGCGCGGCGCGGCCGGTCTGCCTGGGCCTGCTCGACAAGGCGCCCGCGCGCGCGCAAAGCCTGCGGCGCGCATGGCTGGGTGGCTGAGACGTCGACTCGCCCTGGAGATCCGGCAGATCCAGGACGCCGGACGGGTGGTCGGCCCCTGGCTGTCCGCGGCCGTCGCCGGCATCGCGACGGGTGCCGCACGTCTCGTCGATCCGCGACGTTGGCGCGTGGCGGCGGGCAACATCCGCCGGCATCACATCGCGCTCGCGGTGCTGACGACGACGGTGATCGCCGCCCACCTCTGGCTGTTGAGCGGCGCCCGCGATCTGCACGAGCAGTGGATGCCGGACATCCCGGAGCCGGAACGGCTGCAGGCCGCGTTCGTCCGGGAACTGGCGCCGGCGCCACCGCCGCCGCCCGCAACCACGCCGCCCAAGGACGAGCCGGCGGGCACGCCTCAGCGTCGCATCGAATCGATGCCGGCGCTCGGCGAAGGGCCGCTGCCGCTGCCGCCCGATCCCGCCGCGAGCGAACCGCCGCCTGAGCTTCAGGCGCTGGCGATGCCGCCGGCGCTGGCGGTCTCCGACGCGGTCGGCACCTGGATGCCGGGCATCGAATGGCCGTTGTCGACGGAACTCGAGTACAAGCTCACCGGCGATTTCCGCGGGGCCATCTACGGCGACGCCCGCGTCCAATGGCTGAGGGACGGCGCGCATTACCAGGTCCATCTCGAGGCGTGGATCGGTCCGAAGATCGCGCCGCTGATGTCGCGCCGGATGAGCAGCGACGGCGAGATCACGCCGATGGGACTGGCGCCCAGGCGCTTCGACGAAGTGACGGGCGGGCTCGCGGGCGGGAGCCGCCGGTCGACCATCCTCTTCGACGTCGGGGGCGCTCGCCTGGCCAACGGTCGCCGCGAGCCGATCCCCGACGGCACGCAGGACGCGGCCAGCCAGTTCGTGCAGTTCACGTGGCTGTTCCTCACCGGTCGTCAGGCTTCGCAGGGCGGGCAATTGATCCAGCAGCCGCTGGCGCTGCCGCGCAACGTGCACCTGTGGCGCTACCAGGTGACGAGGTTGGAGGAGGTCGCGACGCCGCTGGGGCCGATCACGGCGTGGCACATCGACTCGGACATGACCGACACCCGCGGGGACATGCAGGCGGAGTTCTGGCTGGCACCGTCGCTGCAGTACCTGCCGGTGCGGGTAAGGATCTGGCAGAACCGGCCGGCGGATCCGCGCACGCACATCGACCTGGTGCTGAAAGCGCCGCCGAAGCAGGCGCAGGCGCCGGCCGCATCGACAGCGGCATCGGGCGCGGCGAGCGCGCCGGCCGCCACCGCGAGCCCCTGAGCGAGCGTGCCGGGGACGCGGACATCGTCCGGCGCCGGCGCCTCTATAGTTGCCGCCATTCCAGTACGAGGAGACATCCCATGATTGCAGCCCTGACCGGCGTGACGTTCGAGAACATCCTGGTGGAGGTGGCTGGGAGCGGCGACCGCAAGACCGGGGTGATCCGGCTGAACCGGCCCAAGCAGTTGAACGCGCTGAGCGACCCGCTGATGGACGAGCTGGGCCGCGCGCTGCTGGCCTTCGACGCGGACGACGGTATCGGGTGCATCGTGCTGACCGGCAGCGAGCGCGCCTTCGCGGCGGGTGCGGACATTCCCACGATGGCGCCGCACACCTTCCTGTCGGCGTTCAAGAGCGGGCTGATCTCGAAGAACTGGGAAACCATCCTGCAGGTGCGCAAGCCGGTGATCGGCGCGGTGGCAGGATTTGCGCTGGGCGGCGGTTGCGAGCTGGCGATGATGTGCGACTTCATCATCGCGGCGGACACGGCGCGCTTCGGCCAGCCGGAGATCAAGCTGGGCATCATCCCCGGCGCGGGCGGCACGCAGCGCCTGCCGCGGGCGGTGAGCAAGAGCAAGGCGATGGACATGCTGCTGACGGCTCGCATGATGGACGCGGCCGAGGCGGAGCGCGCCGGTCTGGTGTCGCGCGTGGTGGCCGCGGAGCAGCTGATGGCGGAGGCGCTGACGGCGGCGGAGACGATCAACGGCTTCAGCGGCCCGTCGACGATGCTGATCAAGGAACTGGTCAACCTGGCCTATCAGGGCCCGCTGACCGACGGCGTCGCGATCGAGCGCCGCTACTTCCATGCGCTGTTCGGCACCGACGACCAGCGCGAAGGCATGGAGGCCTTCCTGGCGAAGCGGGCACCAGCGTTCAAGCACAGCTGAAATCGCAAGGATTGAAACAATCCTTGATCCCAACCGCTGTACGCTAACTGTGCGCTGAGGGGATTGTTGACGATCGGTGAACGGATCTTTCCAGTTTGCCTAGTGTTTCCCCTAGGCGGCGGCGCCTAAAGTCCAACCCATGGACGACGCGGAGTGCGGAGTCCGGTGCAACGAACCGCCAAGGAGCCCGCCATGAACACCCTGATCAAGACCACCCTGATCGCCGCCGCCTTCCTGACCACCAGCGCCACCTTCGCCGCCGAACCGGCCCAGAAGACCCGCGCCGAAGTGATCGCCGAACTGCAAGCCGCCCGCGATTCCGGCGAGATCGCCTCGCTGAGCGCCGAGCAAGCCGGCGTCGGCTCGCTGGAAAACGGCATCAGCGCGCCGACGTCGGCCCAGATCGCCGCCAAGAAGACCGCCGTCAAGACCGCCGCCAAGAAGGGCGCGACGACGGAAGGCAACTCGGCCAAGTGAGGCCGGGGCTCCCCCCCCAAGACATTGCCGGACGCACCGGCCGGCCTGGGGCAGCAAGGAAAAAGGACACCCTCAGGTGTCCTTTTTTCGTTCGTGAGGCCAGGCGCGGGCACTCCACGCAGCAGGGGGCATCCCTCCGGGAACCCCCAGCAGCATTCCGGCCCCACCCGCAGCCGCTGACTGCACGTTGAAGAGGGTCAGCTGGTGTGCGTCTGGGGCGTCTGGTGCGGCTGGATCAGGATTCCCGGCGCAGCGCGGGGAAGAGGATCACGTCGCGGATCGACGGGCTGTCGGTGATCAGCATCATCAGGCGGTCGATGCCGATGCCGCAGCCGCCCGTCGGAGGCATGCCGTACTCCAACGCCCGGATGAAGTCGGCGTCGAAGAACATCGCCTCCTCGTCGCCCGCATCCTTGTTGGCCACCTGCGACTGGAAACGCGCCGCCTGATCCTCGGCATCGTTCAGCTCGGAGAAGCCGTTGGCGTACTCGCGGCCGGTGATGAAGAGCTCGAAACGCTCGGTGATGGTGGGATCCGCATCCGACGCCCGCGCCAGCGGCGAGACCTCGACCGGGTAGTCGACGATGAAGGTCGGCTCCCAGAGCTTTTCCTCAACCGCCGCCTCGAACAGGCCGAACTGCAGCGCCGACAGACCCCAGTGCTTGGGCGCCTCTTCACCCAGCTCCTTGAGCTTGGCGCGCAGCACGTCGGCGTCGTCAGCCTCGGCTTCGGTCACGCCCGCGTGCACGATCAGCGACTGGCGCACCGACAGGCGCGTGAAGGGCTTTTCCAGATCGACCGGCTTGCCGGCGTAGGTGACCTGGGCGCTGCCGGTGGCGGCGCGCGCGGCGTGGCGGATCACTTCCTCGGTGAAGCTCATGACCTCCTGGTGGGTCCAGAAGGCCGCGTAGAACTCCATCATCGTGAACTCGGGGTTGTGCCGGACACTGATCCCCTCGTTGCGGAAGTTGCGGTTGATCTCGAAGACCCGCTCGAAACCGCCCACCACCAGGCGCTTCAGGTAAAGCTCCGGCGCGATGCGCAGGTACATCTCCTGGTCCAGCGCGTTGTGGTGCGTGATGAAGGGCTTGGCGTTCGCGCCGCCCGGGATCGGGTGCAGCATCGGCGTCTCGACTTCCAGGAAGCCGTTCTCGACCATGTAGGAGCGGATCGAGGACACAGCCTTGGAACGCGCCACGAAGCGGTCGCGCGCCTTGCCGTCGGAAATCAGGTCGGCGTAGCGCTGACGGTACTTCTGTTCCTGGTCCGCCATGCCGTGGAACTTGTCCGGCAACGGACGCAGCGACTTGGTCAGCAGCCGCAGGGTCGTGACCTTGACGGACAGCTCGCCGGTGCGGGTGCGGAAGAGCGTGCCCTCGGCGCCGAGGATGTCGCCCAGGTCGAAGTGCTTGAAGTCGTTGTAGACCTCTTCACCCAGCGCATCCCTGGACAGGAAGAGCTGGATCGCGCCGGTGGCGTCCTGCAGCGTGGCGAAGCTGGCCTTGCCCATGATGCGCTTGAGCATCATGCGGCCGGCCACCGTCACGGCGACCGCCTGCGGCTCGAGCTCCTCGTTGGAAAGCTCGCCGTACTGGGCCTGCAGCGGCTGCGCGCGGTGCTGCGGTTTGAAGTCGTTGGGGAAGGCCGCGACCCCCTTGGCCTTGGCTTTTTCGCGGACGGCGGCGAGTTTCTCGCGGCGTTCTGCGATCAGCTTGTTCTCGTCTTGGGCGGGCGCCGGCGTGTCGTTGCCGGTCTGGGGGTCTTGGGGCTGGCTCATCGTGGGCTGCAAAAAAGGCAGGGCGCGATTTTAGGCTCTTAAAATCGCGCCCCATGCCTCAGTTCCCCATCCTGGACCGCCCGGTCCGCGTCGCCCTGGTCGGTTGCGGCCGGATTTCGAAGAATCACGTCGACGCGCTGACCCGGCACCAGGGCCGCGCGGAGCTGGTCGCCGTCTGCGATACCCGCCCCGAGGCCGTGACCGCCGTGCTGGCCCAGACCGGCCTGCCCGCGGACCGCGGCTTCGCCTCGCTGGACGCGCTGCTCGCAGGCTCCGCCGCCGACCTGATCGTGCTGTCCACGCCCAGCGGCCTGCACGCGCAGCAGGCGATCGCCTGCGCCCAGGCCGGCCGCCACGTGCTCAGCGAAAAGCCGATGGCGACGAAGTTCGAGGAGGGCCAGGCCATGGTCCGCGCCTGCCGCGACGCGGGCGTGAAGCTCTTCGTCGTCAAGCAGAACCGCTTGAACGCGACCGTGCAGCTGGTCAAGCAGGCGCTGGACGAAGGCCGCTTCGGCCGCATCTTCATGAGCACGGTCAACGTGTTCTGGACCCGCCCGCAGAGCTATTACGACGCCGCCCGCTGGCGCGGCCGCTGGGACATGGACGGCGGCGCCTTCATGAACCAGGCCAGCCACTACGTCGACCTGCTGGACTGGCTGGTGGGGCCGGTGGACAACGTCCACGCCTACACCGCCACGCTGGACCGCGACATCGAGGCCGAGGACACCGGCGTGCTGGCCCTGCGCCTGCGCCACGGCGGCCTGGCCAGCATCAACGTGACGATGCTGACCTACCCGCAGAACCTGGAAGGCTCGATCACCATCCTGGGCGAGAAGGGCACGGTCAAGATCGGCGGCACCGCCGTGAACAAGATCGAGCACTGGACCTTCGACACGCCGCACCCCGACGACGAGCGGGTGAAGAACGCCAGCTACGAGACCACCAGCGTCTACGGCTTCGGCCACGCCGCTTACTACGACAACGTCATCCAGACGCTGCGCGGCGAGGCGCAGGCGCAGGTGGACGGCTACGAGGGCCTGCGCTCGCTGGAACTGCTGGTGGCCTGCTACCGCAGCGCGCGCGACGGCCAGCGCGTCGGCCTGCCGCTGGTGTTCTGAGATGGCGTTCTGGCAGCACGCCTCGGCCGTCGTCGACGACGGCGCCCAGCTCGGCGAGGGCACCAAGGTCTGGCACTTCAGCCACGTGTGCGCCGGCGCGCGCGTCGGCGAGGGCTGCTCGCTGGGGCAGGGCGTCTACGTCGGCAACGACGTGACCATCGGCCGCAACGTGAAGATCCAGAACAACGTGTCGGTCTACGACGCGGTGACGCTGGAGGACGACGTCTTCTGCGGCCCGTCGATGGTGTTCACCAACGTCTACAACCCGCGCTCGGCGGTGCCGCGCAAGAGCGAGTACCGCCGCACGCTGGTGAAGCGCGGCGCGACGCTGGGCGCGAACTGCACCGTGGTCTGCGGCGCGACGATCGGCGAATACGCGTTCGTCGGCGCCGGTGCCGTGGTCAAGGGCGATGTGGCGCCTTACGCGCTGATGGTCGGCGTGCCGGCGCGCCAGATCGGCTGGATGAGCCGCCACGGCGAGAAGCTCGATCTGCCGGTCGACGGCCGCGGCCGCGCGGGCTGCCCGGCGAGCGGCGACCTCTACGAACTCGACGGCCGGACGCTGACGCTGGTCACTCCCCAGGATTCCCAGACATGAGCCTTCCCTTCATCGACCTCAAGGCGCAGTACGCCGCGCTGAAGACGACGATCGACGCGCGCATCCAGCGCGTGCTGGACCACGGCCAGTACATCATGGGCCCGGAGGTCAAGGAGCTGGAGACCGCGCTGGCCGCCTACGTCGGCGCGAAGCATTGCATCACCGTGGCCAGCGGCACCGAGGCGCTGCTGATCGCGCTGATGGCGCTGGACCTGCAGCCCGGCGACGAGGTCATCACGACGCCGTTCACCTTCGCCGCGACGGTCGAGACCATCGTGCTGCTGGGCGGCGTGCCGGTGCTGGTCGACATCGAGCCCGACAGCTGCAACCTGGACGCGACGCTGATCGAGGCCGCCATCACGCCGCGCACGAAGGCGATCATGCCGGTGAGCCTGTACGGCCAGGTCTGCGACATGGACGCGATCAATGTGATCGCGGCGAAGCACGGGAACATCCCGGTGATCGAGGACGCCGCGCAGAGCTTCGGCGCCTCCTACAAGGGGAAGAAGAGCGGCGGCCTGTCGACCTGGGGCGCGACCAGCTTCTTCCCGAGCAAGCCGCTGGGCTGCTACGGCGACGGCGGCGCGCTGTTCACGGACGATGACGCGCTTGCGCAGGCCGCGCGCGAGATCCGCGTCCACGGCCAGAGCCAGCGCTACACGCACACGCGGGTGGGCGTCGGCGGCCGCATGGACACGCTGCAGTGCGCGGTGGTGCTGGGCAAGCTGGAGCGCTTCGACTGGGAGATCGCGCAGCGGCTGGCGATCGGCGAACGTTATCAGCGCCTGATCGCGGACCTGCCGCTGCAGCGCCTGGCGGTGCGCGAGGACCGCGACTGCGTCTGGGCGCAGTTCACCGTGCAGGTGGACCGCCGCGACGCGGTCCTCGAGGCGCTGAAGCAGGCCGGCATTCCGACGGCGGTCCACTATCCGAAACCGCTGCACCGGCAGCCCGCCTATGAGCAGCGCTGCCGCGTCGCGACGCCGCTGCCCAACGCCGAGGCCGCCGCGCAACGCGTCATGAGCCTGCCGATGAGCCCCGACCTGAGCGAGGCACAGCAGGACCAGGTCGTCGCCGCGCTGCGCGTCGCGCTGAGCTGACCCCCCGATGCTGATCGGCTACACGCTGGATGCGGTGCGCGCCCGGATGCGCGCGCGGGTCGCGGCGTGGCTGGGGCTGGCAGTGGGCGTCCGCGCGCAGATCCATCCCGGCGCGCGCGTGCGCTGCGGCGCGGGCAGCGCGATCGGCGCGGGATCCATCCTGTACCGCGACGTCCAGGTCCTCGCGACAGGCGCGGGCCGCTTCACCATAGGCGCGCGCAGCCACGTCGCCCCGGGCGGCTACCTGCTGGTCGGCGACCAGTGCCTGTCCATCGGCGACGACGTCGCGATCGGCCCCGGCCTGATGCTGTTCTGCGAATCCAACGCGGTGACGGGCACCGGCCTGTTCCGCGACCACTACCGACGCGCCGAGATCCGCATCGGCAGCAACGTGTTCATCGGCGCCCGCGTGACGGTGCTGCCGGGCAGCGTCATCGACGACGACGTCGTCGTCGCCGCGCACGCGGTGGTGCGCGGCCACCTGCCCGGCGGCTGGGTCTACGGCGGCGTGCCGGCGCGGCCGCTCCACCGGATCGACGGGGCCCGGCCGCCGTCGATCGCCCCGTGAAGGGCCACGTCGCCGGCGCGCTGCGCTGGCGCGACCTGCCCGGCGCGCTCCTGCACTGGCTCCGTCGCGGGCCGGGCAGCGCCGAGGACTTCCGCGCCGCCTTCGCCCGCAGCCTGGGCCTGGATCCGGCCCAGGCGGGCGAGGTCCACCTCTTCGGCACCGGCCGCGCGGCGTTGCACGCCTTCACCGCGTCGCTGGACCTGCCGATCGGGTCCGAGGTCCTGTTGCCGGGTTACACCTGCGTCGTCGTGCCCAACGTGTTCATGCACCTGGGGCTCGCGGTGCGCTATGTCGACATCGCGCGGGACGACTTCAATCCCACGCCGCACGCGATCTCCGACGCCATCAGCGCGGAGACGCGGCTCGTCGTCGTGCCGCACAACTTCGGCCTCGTCACCGAGGGCCTGGACGCGCTGCGCGCCAAACACCCCGACGTCGTCTTCATCGAGGACGCCGCCCACGCCTGGGGCAGCACCGACGCGATCGGCCGCATGGTCGGCACGCTGGGGCATGCGGCGTTCTTCAGCTTCGAATATTCCAAGCCGCTGACCACCGGCATCGGCGGCGCGCTGGTGATCCACCACCCGGCGTCGCGCGAGCGTTTCGCGGCGCACATGACGACGCAGGAGCCGGCGAACAAGCCGACGGAGGTGGCGGCACACGGGGGGCCGCATCGGGCCGCGCTGCGGTCACCGTCGACGTCGACGGTGTTCAAGCAGTTGCTGACGCTGTGCTGGCACCGTCTGACGATGAGCCTGCCGCGCCCCGCGCTGCAGATGCTGACCGCGCTGCTGCGGGCGCCGTCCCGGATGCTGGGCGTCGTGGCGAAGACGCCCGACAGCGAGGTCGCCGGCGAGACGGAGCCCGACTACCGCGCCGGCCTGCATCCGTTGAGCGCCGCGATCGGCCTGATGCAGGCGCGGCGCTTCGACGAGGTCCACGCGCTGCGGCGCGCGCAGGCGTCCGACTACGACGCGCTGCTGACGAGCCTGCCGGGCTGGGAGTGGCCCGTGCGCGCGCCCGGTGCCGTGCTGCTGCGCTACCCGCTGCTGCTGCCCGACGCCGCGACGCGCGACGCGGCCATCGCGGCGCTGGAGGACGCCGGCATCGTCGGCGGCACCTGGTTCGACGACGTCGTCCACCCGCGCGGCAGCCGCCGTTTCGGCTACAGCGACGGCGATTGCCCGAACGGCGAGCGCGCCGCGCGGACCGTGCTCAACCTGCCGCTGGGACGGCATGCGCGGCTGAGCCCCTCGCAACGCGCCGCCGTGCGCGCGATCGCGGAACGCCACGGCGGCCGGACGCCATGACCGTCCGCCGCCGCTTCGCGCAACTGGCCGGCGCGTCCATGCTCACGCAGGCGATCCCGATGCTGATCGCGCCGCTGCTGACGCGCTGGTACGGCGCGGAGGCGCTCGGCCACTGGGCGCTGTTCGTCGCGCTCGCGGCGAACCTCGCGACGATCGCCAATGCGCGTTACGAATTCGCCATCGTCCTGCCGCGCCGCGACGGCGAGGCGGCGCTGGTGCTGCAACTGGCGCTGTGGATCGCGCTCGGCGTCGGGGCGGTCACTGCGCTCGGCGCCACCGCCTGGCACCTGCTGATGGCGCAGCACGCGAAGCTGGGCGGACGCTGGGTCTCGCTCGACCAGCTGGACCCGTGGCTGCTGATGCTCGCGCCGGTCGTGGCGCTCGCCGGCATGCAGCAGGGCTTGAGCCTGTGGAACAACCGCCAGGGCCGCATCGACGTCATCGCCCAGGCCCGCGTGCTGCAGCAGGGTGTGATGGCGGCGGCGCAGACCGTGGCCGCGTTGGGCGGGTTCGCGGGCGTCGCCGCGCTCGTGCTGTCCCAGAGCCTGGCCGCGCTGCTCGCGCCGCTGTGGCTGCTGCGGCGCGGCGCGCGCTGGCGCCGCGCCACACGGCTGGACCGCGCCGGCAAGACCTGGCACTGGCGCCACCTTCGACGGCTGGCCTGGCGCTACCGCCAGTTCCCCGTGCTCAACAGTCCGCACGCCTTCGTCAACGCGGCGCAGGAGACGCTGGTGCTGGCGATGATCGCCGCCTGGGCCGACGCCGCGACGGCCGGTTATTACGCGCTGATGGTGCGCCTCGTGAAGGCGCCGGCGACGCTGGTCGGCGGCGCGCTGTCCGAGGCGCTGCTCGGCGAACTCGCCCGCGACTGGCAGCGCGGCGTCGATCTCCGCCCGCGCCTGCTGCGCGGCATCAAGCTGCTGGCGATGGTCGCGCTGCCTTGCATGGTCGTGCTGATGGCCGTCGGCCCGGCGTTGTTCGGCTGGCTGCTCGGCGCGGACTGGGCCCGCGCCGGCGAATATGGACGCTGGCTTGCCCCTTACGTGGCGGCGCACTTCATCGCGGCGCCGCTGACGGTCACCCCCATGGTCACCGGACGCCAGCGCGGCGCGCTGGCCTTCAGCCTGGCCGGCAACGCGCTGTACGTGCTGCCGGTGGCGCTGGTGCTGAGTACCGGCGGCTCGCTGACGACGGCGCTGGGCGCCATCGCCGTGCTGCTGCCGATCTATTTCGCGATCTATCTGGCGTGGCTGGTGCGCGGCTCGGCGCCGCGACCCGCCCGGCACGGAGTTCCCGCATGAGACTGGTCCTGATCGGTGACGGCGACAGCCCCCACCTCCTGAAATGGGCGCGCGCGCTGTCGCAGCAGCGCGACCTGGAACTGTGGGCGGCGTCCACGCGCGGCTTCGCGCCGGAGTTCCAGTTCCTGATCCCGGAGGATCGCCGCCTCGCGCTGGACACCGATCCGGCGCATGCGGGTGGCAACATCTCGGTGCTGCGGCAGTTGCCCGCGCTGGGCGCCTGGCTGAAACGGGTCGACGCCGACTGGCTGCACGCGCACTACCTGACCTCGCACGGCACGCTGGCCTGGGCCGCGCGACGCGGCTGGAAACTGCGCGCGAAGATCGCCGGCTCCGCCTGGGGCAGCGACATCCTGGTCGCGCCCGACCAGGGCTGGGCATACCGCTGGTTGACGACGAAGGTGCTGAAGGCCTGCGCGATCACGACCTCCGACTCGGAGCACATGAGCGCCCGCATGCGCGAGCTCGGCGCGTCCGAGGTGATGACCTTCCCGTTCGGGCTGGAGCAGCTGCCCAAGCAGAACGTGCGCAAGCAGCCCTGGCTGTTCTACGCCAACCGCGGGCTGGAGCCGATCTACCGGCCGCATCGCGTGATCGAGGTCTTCGCCGCGATCGCGGCGAAGCAGCCCGAGGCGCGTCTGGTCGTCGCGAACGACGGCTCGCTGCGGGGCGCGATGGAAGCGCAGGTGGCGTCGCTCGGCCTGGCGGATCGTGTCGAGTTCGTCGGGCGCCTGGACGCCACCTCGCAGGGCCGTCGCTATGCGCCGGCGCGCTGGTTCCTGAGCCTGCCGCAGAGCGACTCGGTGTCGGTCTCCGTGCTGGAGGCGATGGCCCACGAGTGCCTGCCCATCCTGTCGGACCTGCCCGCCAACGACGAGGTGCTGGGCACCGGCGGCACGGGCAGCATCGACGCGGCGATGCATCCCAACGTCAGGCTGCTGGGCCGTCACGGCCTGATCCTGAAGGACGGCGACGACCTGGCGACGCTGGCCGACCGGCTGCAGCTGATGGTCGGCCAGAGCGACGTCGCGGGCCACTCGGTCGACGCCGACCGCCTCGGCGCCGCCAACCGCGCCTGGGTCGCCGAGCACGCGATGTTCGGTCCCGCCGTCAAGACTTTCATCGAGCGCCTGAAGCGCCTCTGAGCCTGTCCATTCCCCATGAAGCTGCTGCTGATCAACCACTACGCCGGCTCGCCGAAGCACGGCATGGAATTCCGCCCGTTCTATCTCGCCCGCGAGTGGGTCCGGACCGGGCACCAGGCGCTGATCCTGGGCGCGTCCTACTCGCACGTGCGTACCACCCAGCCCGAGCCCGGCATGGCGGCGATGAGCGGCGTGAACTACCTTTTCTACGACACGCCCGAATACCAGGGCAACGGCACCGGCCGGGTCAAGAACATCTGGTCTTTCTGCCGCCAGGTCTGGAAGGACGCCGACATCCTCGCCCGTGAGTTCGAGCCGGACGTCGTCATCGCGTCCAGCACCTATCCGATGGACATCTGGGTCGCGCGGCGCGTCGCGAAGCTCGCCAAGGCCAAGCTGGTCTACGAAGTGCACGACCTCTGGCCGCTGTCGCCGATCGAGCTGTCGGGCATGTCGAAGTGGCACCCGTTCGCGATGCTCTGCCAGAAGGCGGAGAACGACGCCTATCGCGATGCCGATGTCGTCGTGTCGATGCTGCCCAAGGTGCACCAGCACATGGCCGCGCACGGCCTCGACCTGAAGAAGCTGCACATCGTGCCCAACGGCATCACGCTGGACGAATGGTCCGAGGACGGCGAACCGCTGGACACCGCGATCCAGGCGCACCTGAGCGCCGAGCGGGCGGCGGGCCGCACCGTCGTCGGATACGCCGGCTCGATGGGCGAGCCGAACGCGCTGGACGTGCTGCTCGACGCGGCGAAGCTGCTGAAGGACCGGCCCGACGGCGCCGGGCGCCTGCTGAGCTTCGTGCTGGTCGGCGGCGGCCATCTGCGGGACAGGCTCGAGGCGCGCGTGCGGGACGAGGGCCTCGGCAATGTCGCGATGTTCCCCGCGATCCCGAAGGCGCAGATCCCGTCGCTGCTGAAGGGATTCGACATCGCCTACATCGGGTGGCAGCGCACGCCGATCTACCGTTTCGGCATCGCCCCCAACAAGCTGATGGATTACATGATGGCCCGGCGACCGGTGCTGCATTCGGTGGAGGCCGGCAACGACCCGGTGGCCGAGGCGGGCGCCGGGCTGACGGTGCCGCCGCAGGATGCCAAGGCGGTCGCGGACGGGCTGCTGAAGCTCGCCGCCGTCCCGGCGGAGGAGCGCGCCGCGATGGGCCGCCGCGGTCGCGAGTTCGTGCTGGCGAATCACACCTATCCTGTGCTCGCGCAGCGTTTCATCGCCGCGGTCACTTGAAACGGACCTCACCATGACCCAGGACCGGGAACTCCAGGCCATCGCCCAGCGTTATGCCGACCGCGACCGGCGGCTGGCCGGACTGGAGCGCTACAGCCTGCTGCGCCCGGAGGTCTGGCAGATGCTGCACGAGCGCCAGGCCGCGATGCTGCGGCTGCTGGCGGCGCATCGCGCGTCGCTGGCCGACCCCGGCGCGCCGCTGGGCGGCTGGCGCATGGCCGAGGTCGGCTGCGGGGCCGGCGGCAACCTGATGGACATGCTGCGGCTGGGCCTGCTGGCGCAGCACCTGACCGGCATCGAGCTGCTGCCCGAACGGCTGGAGGCGGCGCGCGCCGCGCTGCCCCCGCAGGTGCGGCTGCTGGCCGGCGACGCGTCGCAGGCGGAGGTCGAGTCCGGCAGCCAGGACCTGGTGCTGCAGTCGACGGTGTTCTCCTCCATCCTGGACGACGGCCTGCAGCGTCGCCTCGCCGACGCCATGTGGCGCTGGGTGAAGCCGGGCGGGGCGGTGCTCTGGTACGACTTCATCGTCGACAATCCGCGCAATCCCGACGTCCGGGGCGTGCCGCTCAAGCGCGTGCGCGCGCTGTTCCCCGAGGGCCGCCTGGCGGTGCGCCGCGTCACGCTGGCTCCGCCGATCGCGCGTGCCGCCTGTCGCGTCCACCCCGGCGCCTACCGCGTCCTCAACACGATCCCCTTCCTGCGCAGCCATGTGCTGGCGCTGATCACCAAGTCATCATGAACATCAACGATCTGAAGCCCGGTCAGGCGGCCGATGTCGCGGCCGAGGCCAAGCTGCCCTTCCTCCCCTTCGCCCTGCCCGAGCTGGGCGACGAGGAGATCGCCGAGGTCGTCGACACGCTCAAGAGCGGCTGGATCACGACCGGACCGAAGGCCAAGCGCTTCGAACAGGCCTTCGCCGAGTTCCTGGCCGAGCCGCAGATCGAATGCATCGCGGTCAACTCCGCGACTGCCGGCCTGCACCTGGCGCTGGAGGCGCTGGGCATCGGTCCTGGCGACGAAGTGATCACGACGACCCACACCTTCACCGCGACGGCCGAGGTGGTGCGCTACATGGGCGCGGACGTGAAGCTGGTCGACATCGACCCGGCGACGATGAACATCGCGATCGACCAGATCGAGGCCGCGATCACGCCGCGCACGAAGGCGATCATCCCGGTGCACTACGCGGGGCTGGCGGTGGACATGCTGTCGCTGCTGGACATCGCGCGCAGGCACGGCCTGAAGGTGGTCGAGGATGCCGCGCACGCGCTGCCCACGACGCTGGAGAAGGAGCTGATCGGCACCATGGGCAGCAATGCCACCGTGTTCAGCTTCTACGCCAACAAGACGATGACGACGGGCGAGGGCGGCATGCTGGTCACGCGCGATCCGGAGCTGGCCAGGCGGGCCCGCGTGATGCGGCTGCACGGCATCAACCGCGACGCCTTCGACCGCTTCACCGCGAAGGTGCCGAGCTGGTACTACGAGATCGTCGCCCCCGGCTTCAAGTACAACCTGACCGACATCGCCGCGGCGCTGGGGCTGCACCAGCTCAAGCGGCTGCCGGCCTTCCAGAAGCGGCGCGAGCAGATTGCGGCGCGCTACTTCGAGGCGCTCGCCGACCTGCCGCTGATCCTGCCGCCCAAGGCGCCCAACGAGGACGTGCACAGCTGGCACCTCTACGTGCTGCGCCTGTCCGACGAGGCGGTGGCGGCCGGCGTGTCGCGCGACCTCTTCATCGAGCGCATGTTCGAGCAGGGCATCGGCTGCAGCGTGCACTACGTGCCGCTGCACCAGCATCCGTACTGGAAGGAGCGTTACGGCCTGACGGCGGAGATGTTCCCCGAGTCGCAGAAGGCCTACGAGCGCACGGTGACGATCCCGCTGTACACGGCGATGACCGATGACCAGGTCGAGCGCGTCATCGGCGCGGTGCGCCGCAGCCTGGGCTTCTGAGCCAGCAACGCGGGAACGGGACGGCCAATGGCCAAGCGACTCTTCGACATCCTCTGCGCCGGCGTCGGCCTGCTGCTGCTGAGCCCGCTGCTGCTGGTCGTGGCCGTGTGGGTCAAGCTGGACTCGCGCGGGCCGGTGATGTTCCGGCAGGAGCGGGTGGGGCGCTTCGGGCGGACCTTCCGCATCCACAAGTTCCGGACGATGCGCGTGGACGCGCCGGCGCTCGGTCCGCAGATCACGATCGGCGACGATGCGCGCATCACGCGCAGCGGCCGCTGGCTGCGCGCGAGCAAGGTCGATGAACTGCCCCAGCTGTGGGACGTGCTGCGCGGCGCGATGAGCCTGGTGGGGCCGCGTCCCGAGGTGCCGCGCTACGTGGCTTTGTATCCGGCGGAGCTGCGAGCGCTGGTGCTCTCGGTGCGGCCGGGCATCACCGATCCGGCCTCGCTGAGCTTCCGCAACGAGAGCGAGCTGCTGGCGCGGGCCGTTGATCCGGAGCGCGAGTACGTCGAGGTCGTCATGCCGATGAAGCTGGGGCTGGCCGCGGACTACGTGCGCAACGCCAGCCTGATGGGCGACATTCGGCTGATCCTGGCCACGCTGGGCGCGATCAAGACCTGACCCCGTCTTCGACAGACACAGACGTTCAAGAAGAAGAGCACGCGATGAACTGGTTGTCCCTGGACGCATTCCTGACGCGCATCCGCCCGTACCGCGAGGCGGCGGCGCTCGCGCTGGACATGGTGGCGGTGGCGCTCGCGTGGCAGGCGACGTATCTGTTCCGGTTGGGCTTCGAGCGTTGGTTCGAGGCCCGGCCCGACTACGACCACTGGGTGATGCTGGGCATCGTCGGCTTGTACGCGGTGTTCCTGAAGCTGTTCCACGTGCCCAAGGGGATGTGGCGCTTCAGCGGCTTCGGCGAGGTCAAGCGGCTGGCGGCGGTGTGCGTCCTCGCGGGCTTGCTCGCGGCGGTGGCGGTGCTGATGGCGCAGCTGACCAAGGTGCCGCGCGCGGTGCTGGCATTGCATCCGGTGTTCACGCTGATGGCGCTGGCGACGATGCGCATGGGCTACCGCATGCTCTACGAGCACATGCGCAGCCGCATCAGCGGCAGCGCGCTGGAGCAGCGCCGGGCGCTGGTGATGGGCGCGGGGGATGCCGGCCGGCTGTTGGTCGCGGGGATCCAGCACCAGCAGGGCTGGGTGGTGGTGGGATATCTGGACGACGCGCCGGCCAAGCGCGGCGCGCGTGTCGCCGGCGTGCCGGTGATCGGGGCGCTGGAGGACGCGACGCGGCTGGCCGATCTTCATGGCATCACGCATGTGATCGTGGCGATGCCGGCGGCGAGCACCGCGGAGCGGCGCCGGGCGCTGGACCTGGCGGGGAAGACCGGCCTGGCGGTGCTGACGGTGCCGAGCAGCCAGGAACTGCTGGCCGGGCGAGCGGTGAATCAGGTGCGTGACATCGAGCCGGAAGACCTGCTCGGGCGCGAGCCGGTGGAGCTCGACGAGGGCGGCATCAGCGAGTGCATCGGCGGCAAGGTGGTGCTGATCACCGGGGCGGGCGGATCGATCGGGTCGGAGCTGTGCCGGCAGGTGGCGCGGTATGGCCCGTCGAAGATCGTGCTGTACGAGTTGAGCGAGTTCGCGCTGTACCGGATTGAGCAGGAGCTGAGCGAGAAGTTCCCGCATGTGCCGCTGGTGCGGCTGATCGGGGATGTGAAGGACCTGGAGCACCTGCGGTTCACGTTCGGGAAGTACCGGCCGCAGGTCGTCTTCCATGCGGCGGCGTACAAGCATGTGCCGTTGATGGAGGAAGAGAACGCGTGGGCGGCCTTGCGCAACAACACGCTGGGGACGTATCACGCGTGCATGGCGGCGGCGGAATCAGGCGCAGAGCGCTTCGTGATGATCTCGACCGACAAGGCGGTGAATCCGACGAACGTGATGGGGGCGACGAAGCGGGCCGCGGAGCTGGTGATCAGTCATATGGCCGGGCAAGGGCACGCCACAAAGTTCATGGCTGTCCGCTTCGGTAATGTGCTCGGATCCAGCGGCAGCGTGATTCCGAAGTTCAAAGAGCAGATCGCGAAGGGCGGGCCGGTGACGGTGACGCATCCGGAGATCACGCGCTACTTCATGACGATCCCGGAAGCGGCGCGGCTGGTCGTCCAGGCGGGCGCGATCGGGGAGACGGGACAGGTCTTCGTACTCGATATGGGCGAGCCGGTGAAGATCGTGGATCTGGCGAAGACGATGATCAGGATGAGTGGGAAAGACCTGCGGGAGATCAGGATCGAGTTCTCCGGCCTGCGGCCCGGTGAGAAGCTTTACGAGGAACTCCTTGCCGGGGCCGACGTCACCTTGCCCACGCTGTTCGACTCGCTGCGCGTGGCGCGCCTGCAGGACCAGGACAAGGCCGAGGAAGTGCTGACCTGGCTCGACCAACTCGCCAGCCAGGCGCGGCGCGAGGACGCCGAGATCCGGACGGGCCTGCGGCGTCTGCTGGCTGCCGAGTATCAGACCGGCCCGACGACCTGACGGACGACCGTCGTCCGGTCGAACAGGGCATCGGGCAGGCGATCCATCCGGTCCCGCTCAGACCAGTGCACCGCAGAAATCGAGCGCGCCCGCTTCCGTCAGGGCGCGCCGGTTCGTCGGATCCAGGAACTGGCGGTGCTTCACCAGCATTGCGAACACGTCGGCGGAGCGCAATGCGTCGTCGAGGGATGCCAGCGACAGGTGCTCGTGCGACTCGATATTGGGCTCCACGGCGACCACGTCATAACCGGCCTGCGCGAGTGTCTCCGCCACGAGCATGGCCGGCGATTCGCGCAGGTCGTCGATGTCCGGCTTGAAGGCCAGACCGAGACAGGCGACGCGCGGCTTGCGACCGAGGCGCGCCGACGCGTCCGCCACCGCGATCTTGATGCGGTCGACGACCCAGTCGGTCTTGCTGTTGTTGACTTCGCGCGCCGATCGGATCAGGCGAGCCGTGTCGGGATTGCGCGAGACGATGAACCACGGATCCACCGCGATGCAATGACCGCCCACGCCGGCGCCCGGCTGGAGGATGTTGACGCGCGGGTGGCGGTTGGCCAGGCGGATCAGGTTCCAGACGTCGATGCCTTCCTTCTCGCAGATCATCGACAGTTCGTTGGCGAAGGCGATGTTGACGTCGCGGAAGCTGTTCTCGGTCAGCTTGCACATCTCCGCCGTCCTGGCGTCCGTCTCCAGCACCTCGCCATGGACGAAAGTCCGGTAGAACGCGCTCACCGCCGCCGTGGCCGCCGGCGTCAGGCCGCCGACGACCCGGTCGTTCTCCACCAGCTCCGTCATGATCTTGCCGGGCAGCACGCGCTCCGGGCAGTACGCCATGTGGATGCCGGCGACGTCGACGCCCGCCTGGGCCAGGACCTCGGCCATCGCGTCGGTCGTGCCGACCGGCGAGGTCGACTCCAGGATGACCAGGTCGCCCGCCTTGACGAAGGGCGCGATGCTGCGGGTGGCCGCCAGCACGTAATCGATGTTGGGTCGCGGGATCGCCTCGTCCTCGTGGAAGGGCGTCGGCACGCAGATCATGTAGATGTCGCCTGCCTGCGGTGTCGTGAACGCGGTCAGGCGGTGCGCAGCGACCGCCGAGCGGACGAACGCGTCCAGGTCGGGCTCGACGATGTGGATACGACCCTGGTTGATCGTCTCCACTGCATGGGCGTTCAGGTCCACGCCCACCACGTGGTAGCCATTGCTGGCCAGCAGCGCCGCGGTCGGCAGACCGATGTAACCCAGGCCGACGACGCAGACGGTCTTCTTGTTCATTGCTCAGATCCCTTTCAACAATTCGACGATGCGGCCGCACGCCTGCCCATCGCCATACGGATTGTGCGCGTGCGCCATCGACTGGTAGGCCGCTTCGCTGTCCAGCAGTTCACGCACGTTGTCGACGATGCGCTGCCGGTGAGCTCCCACCAGCCGCACGGTGCCCGCTGCCACCGCCTCCGGACGCTCCGTCACGTCGCGCATGACCAGCACGGGCTTGCCCAGGCTGGGCGCCTCTTCCTGAATGCCGCCGCTGTCGGTCAACACGAGGTGTGCATGTTTGAGCAGATAGACGAACGGCTCGTAGTCGAGCGGTGCGACCAGATGCACGTTTGGCAGTCCGGACAGGATGTCGTTGACCGGCTGCTGGACGTTCGGATTCAGGTGGACCGGATAGACGAAGCGCACGCCCGGATAGGCGGAGGCCAGCTCGCGCAAGGCTTCGCAGATCTGGAGGAAGCCGTCGCCGAAGTTCTCGCGGCGGTGGCCCGTGATCAGCACGAAGCGGTCACCGCGCCAGTCGAAGGGCAGGCGCGCGTCGAGCAGACCGGCCACCTCCGCCTGGCGACGCGGATCGCCGTCGATGCGGTCCAGGACCCACATCAGCGCATCGATCACGGTGTTGCCGGTGACGGTGATGCGTTCGTCGGGCACGCGTTCGTCGAGAAGGTTCTGCCGGCTCACCGCAGTGGGCGCGAAATGCCAGCGCGCGACCTTGCCAGCCACCTGGCGGTTGAATTCCTCGGGGAACGGCGCCTGCAGATTGTGCGTGCGCAGGCCCGCTTCGACGTGGCCCACGGGGATGCCGGCGTAGAAGCCGGCCATGGCTGTGGCCAGCGTCGTCGTCGTGTCGCCGTGGACCAGGACGACGTCCGGACGCTCGCGCCGCAGGACGTCGCGCATGCCCAGCAGCACGGCGGCGGTCACGTCGAACAGGTCCTGCCCCGGCTTCATCAGGTTGAGGTCGATGTCGGGCGCGATATCGAAGGTCTGCAGCACCTGGTCCAGCATCTGGCGATGCTGGGCGGTGACGCAGGCCAGCGTGTCGAAGTCGTCGCCGTGGCGGCGCAGCGCGTGGTACAGCGGCGCCATCTTGATGGCTTCCGGTCGGGTGCCGAAAACCAGCATCACTTTCTTCTTGCGATTCATCGACGTTGCAGCTTTCTGAGAATGTCCAGCATCCGGCGCGCCAGGTCGGTGCGGTTGTACTTGCGGCCGGCCACGGGCCCGTTGGCGCGATAGCGGGCCATCCGCGCGGGGTCGGTGCGCAGGCGCACCAGGGTCTCTTCGAGCTGGACGGCGTTGCTCGACTCGAATACATCGCCCACGTCCTCGCGGCGCACGATCTCGGCGGATTCTCCAGGCACGCCGTGCAGCACGGGAATGGCCATGCCCATGCATTCGAAGAGCTTGGACGGGATGACGGAATCGAACAGGTCGGTCTTGCGCAGGTGGATGATCGATACGTCCAGCAGCGACCAGTAGCGCGCCACTTCCGACTTCGGCACGGAGTCGACGAAGCGCACGTTGGTCAGACCCATGCGCTGGCTCTGCGCGACCAGGGCCGCCTTCTCGGCGCCGTGGCCCAGGAAGATCAGCCGCACATCCTGCGCGTCGTGCCGGCGCTGCAGCGCGGCGGCCGCCTCCAGCAGCGTCTCCAGGCCGTGGGCCATACCGTGGGTGCCGATGTAGCCGGCCACGAAGCAGCCGTCCAGGTCCAGCTCGCGCACGAGCGCCGCGTCCTTGGGCATCGGGCGGAAGTTGTCGAGATCGACGCCGTTGGTGACGACCTCGATCTTGGCGCCGTCGATGCCGCGTCGCATCAGCGTGTCCTTGAAGGCGTGCGTCACCGCGACGATGCGGTCGGCCTTGCGGTACAGGAACAGCTCGATGCGCTCCAGCAGCCGGATCGCGGCCGAGTCCTTCATGGCGCCCACCGCCTTGATCGACTCAGGCCAGAGGTCGCGCAGTTCGAAGACCCAGGGCCGGCGCTTGAACAGGCCCGTCGCCCAGGCCGCGCAGGCGGTGAAGAACTGCGGCGAGGTGCCGACCACGACGTCGACCCGCCGCACGAACAGCGCCGCGACGGTCGCCGTGACCATGAAGCTCAGGTAGTCGAGGATGCGCTTGACGAAGCCCTCGTTGGCCGTGATGTAGGACCAGACGCGGATCACCCGGATGCCGTCGACGGTCTCGCTCTGCCAGAGCCGGTTGCGGTAGCCCTCGAAGACGGCGCCCTTCGGGAAGTTGGGCGCGCAGGTGATGACGGTGACCTGGGCGCCCTCGCGCACCCATTCGCGGCAGTGCTCGAAGGTCCGGCTGGCCGGTGCGTTGACCTCCGGCGGGAAGTTGTCGGTCAGGAACAGGATGTGCACGTCAGGTCCAGTCGAATTCCACGCGGGCCTGCGCGTCGCGCAGGTCCACCACGGCGCAGGCGGTGTCCACCACCCGGCCGAACGCGGCGGCGTAGGACGAGGGTTCCAGGCGCAGCGCGCCCTGCGTGACGCGCAGTCGCACCTCGCGGCCATGCGGGAGCGTGAGCCGCAGGGCTTGTCCGCCATCGGGCTCGACGCGTACCGCGGGATGGAAGTGGTAGCGGGCCTGCGCCTGGCCGAAGCGGCCCGTCACGCGGTCCGACACGGTCAGACCGGCGGAGCGCCACCGCCATTCGCGGTGGTGCTCCGGCCGTCCGGGCAGGCGACGGTAGCCGTCATGGGCGCAGGCGACGACGGCCTCGTCGGGGCCGGCGCTCACGCGCAGGCCGACCGGCCGCGCGCGGCGCGCGACGCGGAAGCCGCCCCAGACCTCGGACGAGTCCTGGCCGTCGACGATCACCGTGCTGTGCGCCGCGGTGCCGCGCTCGCGCAGCCGCTCCGGGCCGAGGCCGTAACGCGAGGTGCCGCCATTGACGACCAGGCGCTCGCCGAAGACGGACAGCTCGAACGACAGCGTGTCCGCGTGCGCATGACCGGGCAGGTAGTCGGGGCCGACCGGGGCGACGTCGAGCAGCGCGACGGCCTCGGGCAGATCGGCGCGCACGTAACCGCTGTCGGTCAGCGCGGTCAGCACGGGGCCGGACGGGCGTGTCCAGGCCAGCGCCGGTGCATCGACGCCGACACGGGCGGCGTAGTCCAGCAGCATCTGCGGCGCTGGCGCGACGCCGATGGCGGCGTCGTTGAACAGCGAGATCTCGCCGTCGGGATGGCAGGCGGCGCGCAGCCAAGTGACCATGCGGCCCGCCGTGCCGCGCCAGTCGTCCGCGACGTCCGCGCGCACGCGACCCGGGAAGGTGTTCGTGGCATTGAGCAGGTCCAGCACGTCCTCGAGGAAGATCGCGTGGTACATCGGGCTGCGCTCGAAGTTGCCGCCGTCGGGCAGGACCTGTTCATGCAGCTCGTCGGCCACGATGGCCAGGCCCCTGGCCAGCCAGCGGTCGGACTCGGGGCCGTCGAAGAACAGGCCGGCAAAGACCAGTGCCTTGGCATTCACGAACAGGTGATTGCCCAGCAGATGCCATTCCAGCCGTTGCACCAGCCAGCGTGCCTGCGCGGCGAGGCTGTCGCGCTGCGCCGCGCTCAAAGGACGGCCGTCGAGGTGGCGCTTGATCCAGTTGACGATCCGAAGCGAGCAGGGATACGGCTCCCAGCCGGTGCCGCCGGCGGGATGGCGGCGCATCCAGTCGTCCATCAGCGCGACGTGCCACGCGTCGCGCGCGGGCGCGTCGACCGCATTGAGGTCGTCGAAGTAGTGCAGGTTGTAGAGCCACAGCTTGGAGCGCGTCGTTTCTTCCCAGTCCTCGCGCGTGAGCGTGCCCGCCTCGTTGAGGAAGTCGAAGGCCCGCGGGCCGCTCATCGTGGCCGCACGACGCGCGGGCGGTTGCCACGCCGGTGACGCCGGCCGCAGGGCCGGCGCGGGCGAAAGGTCCAGGCGCGGACGGCGCAGCCGGAACCACAGCCGTCCGTGGAACTGGATCGGCTTGAGGTACTTCAGCGTGTGCCAGTAGCGGCCCACCCGCGCCAGTCGGCTCAAGGGCGCACTCCCGCGACGATCTCGATGCTGACGCGGCTCACCTCGATCACCTGCTCCAGCGGGATCGGAGAGGCGCCGCCCTGGGCAAGCGCGTCGACGAAGGCCTTCGCGCAGGCCTTCTGGCCCTTGTCCTGGCGCCACAGCGACAGCTTGGTGAAGCCCGGCCAGCCGAAGCCGGTCAGCTTGCGGAAGTTGTCCAGCTGCAGCACGCGGCCGGCGGCGAAGACCTCCAGGCGTTCCTTGGGGAAGGCCTTGCTGCCGTTGGCGAAGTAATGGACGGTCCCGATCGAGCCGTCCGCGAAGCGCAGCTGGATCGTGACCGTGTCGCCGGTGCGGCTGTCCATGTCCAGGCGGTCCCAGCCGGTGATCGGCGCGTCCGCGAGGAAGCGCAGCAGATCGATGAAATGGCAGGCCTCGCCGATGATGCGGCCGCCGCCGACCGCCGGGTCCTGCGTCCAGTGCTCGGCGGGGATCGCCCCGGCGTTCACCGTCATGACGAAGGACTTGGGCGTGGTCACGCCCAGCAGCAGCTGCTTCATGCGCACGACGTGCGGCGCGAAGCGGCGGTTGAAGCCCACCATCAGCAGACGGCCCGTGTCGCGCGCCGCCGCGTCGATGCGGGCGAGTTCGTCCAGCGTCAGGCACAGGGGCTTCTCGACGAAGACGTGCTTGCCGGCGGCCATCGCCTGCAGCGTCAGCGCGGCGTGGCTGTCGTGGCGGGTCGTGATGACGACGGCGGCAGCCTGCGTGTCACCGATCGCCGCGGCGGTGTCGGTCGTCGTCTGCGCGAAGCCGAACTTGCGGGCGGCATGCAGGCCGCTGACGCCGGCCGCCGAGGCGACTGCATGCAGCCGCGCGCCCGAGGCCTTGAAGGCCGGGATCAGCACCGCGGTGGCGTAGTTGCCCGATCCGATGAAGCTGACGCCGGGGCTGCCGGCGGCTGGCGCCGTGCCCGCGGCAGCGGGCGGCAGCACGACGGTGCGCGCCAGCGCGCGGGCGGCGTCCTGCGTCGGATAGCTCAGCACGATGCCCAGCGCCTGCTCGGCGCCGCCGACCACGTCGTAGGCCGCGGTGGCCATGTCGACGTCGAAGCGGTGCGTGACCAGGCGCGACACGTCGAGCTGGCGCGTGGACAGCATGTCCAGCACGGCCTCGAAGTTGCGCTGCTCGGTCCAGCGCACGAAGCCGAACGGGTAGTCCTGGCCCTTGTCCTCGTAGTTGGGGTCGTAGCGGCCGGGGCCGTAGGAGCACGACACCTGGAAGCTGAGTTCCTTCTCGAAGAAATCGGCGCGCGACAGCTCCAGCCCGGTCACGCCGACGAGCACGATGCGCCCGCGCTTGCGGCACATCAGCGCGGCCTGGTGCACGGGCTCGTTGCTCTTGGTCGAGGCGGTGATCAGCACCGCGTCCACGCCGCGGCCGCGCGAGTAGGCCTTCGCCGCTTCGACCGGATCCTGGCCCTGGGCGAGGTTCACGACCTCGGCGCCGAACTCGCGCGCCAGCGCGAGCTTGGCCGGATCGAAGTCCAGCCCGAGCACGCGGCAGCCGTGCGCGCGCAGCAGCTGCACGGTGAGCAGGCCGATCAGCCCCAGGCCGGTGACGACGACCGTCTCGCCAAGCGTCGGCTGGACCAGGCGGATGCCCTGCAACGCGATCGCGCTGATGACGGTGAAGGCGGCCTCCTCGTCGGACACGCCGTCGGGCACCTTGGCGCAGAGGTTGACCGGCACCGCGACGACTTCCGCGTGCTTGCCGTTGGAGGCGACGCGGTCGCCCACCTCGAAGCCGGTGACGCCGGGACCGACCTCGACGACCTCGCCGATGTTGCAGTAGCCCATCGGCAGCGGCTGATCGAGCTTGTTGCGCACGGCCTCCAGCGTCGGCGCGAGGCCGTCGGTCCTGATCTTGTCCAGCACCATGCGGACCTTGTCCGGTTGCTGGCGGGCCTTCTCGATCCAGCCGGCCTTGCCGAAGTCGACCAGCATGCGCTCGGTGCCGACGGAGACGAGGCTGCGGGTCGTGCGGATCAGCAGGTGGCCGCGCTTGACGGCGGGGCACGGGACGTCGGCGACCTCGGTGGCCCCGGTCTTCAGGTTCTGTAGGAGTTGCTTCACGTCGCTGCTTCGATCTGTCGTTGGATGCGGGCGCGGGCCTCGCTGAAGGAGAAGGTCGCCAGGCGTTCCCTGGCGCGGACCATGTCGGTGATGCGCAGCATCAGCAGGGTGGAGAGGACGACCTCTTCCCACTCTCGCGTCGCCTCCCGCTGGAAGGGCTGGAGGATCGCCAGCCGATGGCCGACGTCCTTGGGCCAGAACCGCTTGCGGAGCAGGCGGGGGCCGCGCCAGACGGTCAGGCGTCGGAAGTCGTCGATTCTGGCGATCGTCTCTCCATGCTGCAGGTTGATCGTCTCATTGATGCCTTCGAACGGCTCGCAACGCGAGGTGAGGATGACCGTGAACAGGTCGCCGCGGTCCGAGGTGATGCTGATGCTGGCGTTGTCGTCCGGTTCGTCGTCGCGCGACCAGCTCAGGGCGATGTCGAGCCGGTCCGGCAGGCCGCGCCACGACAGCACGTGCACCATCAGGTCCAGCCAGTGCCCCACGTTGCCGCAGATGCGGGTGCCTTCCTCCGGGCGGCGGTACCAGTGGTCCTCATCCAGCTGATGGCCGCTGACGAAGCAGCTGAGCGTGATGCCGCCGTCGGGAACGATCGGCATCTCCGCCCGCAGGCGCCGCACGGCCCCGGAGAAGGGGCGATTGTAGCCAGCGTAGATCCGGCGATCCGCGCCGCGGCAGGCGCGCAGCAGGCGCACCAGCTGGTCCTCGGTGACGGCGATCGGCTTCTCGACATAGACCGTCAGCCCCGCTTCCAGGGCTTGCACGGCGTAGTCGGCATGGGAGGCGTGGTTGGAGGCGATGTAGATCGTGCGCAGTTGCCGGTCGGCGAGCAGTTCGTCCACGCTGGCCGGGGTGGCGGCCACGCGTTGCGCGCGCGCCAGCGACTGCTGCGCGCGCGGATCGATGTCGTAGCAGGCGCGGATGCGCGGCCCGAAGGCGCTCTGGATGAAGTAGCCGATCGTGGCGAACGCGAACTGCCCGCAGCCGATCAGCCCGATGTCGGGCGGGGGCCGGCGCAGCGTCAGCGTCGGCAGGCCGATGCGCAGCCTGCCCGCTGCCTTGAACAGGCTGCGGCCCAGGCCGTAGATCGTCAGGAAGCGGAGGAACTTCCGGGAGCTGTCCTTCATCCGATCAGCCCCGGTGCTTGAGCAGCGCGGCGCGGCAGAGTTCGTCCTTCTGCTGCGGCGTCGGATAGCTGATCAGGACCGCCCGGTACTGCCCCTTGAAGACGTACAGGCTGCCGGCGGCCGCTCCGATCACGCCGCAGGCGCCGAGCAGATCGCCGACGTGCTCGAGCGAGCCCGCGCCGCCCAGGACGGTCAGCGGCACCTTCAGCTCGGTGCGCATCTGGCGAGCGAGGTCGATGTCGTAGCCCTTCATCTCGCCGTCGCGGTCGATCGAATTGATCACGATCTCCCCGGCGCCGGCGTCCTGCAACTGCCGGGCGAAGGCCAGCGGATCGAGCTTGTGCGCGGTCTTGCCGTTGTGGGTGCAGAGCTCGTAACCCTTGCTGAACAGGCCGCTCTTCTTGCGCACGTCCAGCACCGCGACGACGCTCTGGCGACCGATGGCCTCGGCCATGCGGCCCAGCAGCGAGGGATCGGCGACCGCGGCGGAACTGACGGAGACCTTCTCGACGCCCAGGTCGATGATGCGCGCCGCCTGCTCGGCGGTGGTGACGCCGCCGCCGTAGCACAGCGGCATGCGGCATTCGGCGGCCAGCTTGGCGATCAGCGCGTAGTTGGGTTCGACCTTGTTCACCGCGGCGTCGATGTCGACCACCATCAGCTCGTCGGATTCCTTCTCGTTGAAGATCTTGACGGCGTTGATGGGATCGCCGACGTACTTCGGCGCCTTGAACTGCTGGGTCTTGACCAGCCCGCCCTTGTGGATGAGCAGGCAGGGAATGATGCGGGGGCGCAGCATGGTTCAGAGCTCCGCGAAGTTCTTCAAGAGCTGCGCACCGAAGTGATGGCTTTTCTCGGGATGGCACTGCACGCCGTGGATATGACCCCGGGAGACGATGCAGTCGAAGTCCAGGCCGTATTCGGCGGTGGCGGCGACATCGGCCTTGTCCTCGGCGTCGAAGTAGTACGAGTGCAGGAAGTAGAAGCGCGGTTCCGGCTCGAAGTCCGTGAACAGCCGGCTGCCGGGACGGACCTTCAGGTCGTTCCAGCCCATGTGAGGCATCGGCAGGTCCCGGGAGGCGGGTGTCGTGGCGAAGGCCTTGACGCGGCCGGGCACCCAGTTCAACCCGGGCAGGACGCCTTCGTCGCTGCCGCCGGCCAGCATCTGCATGCCGACGCAGATGCCGATGACCGGCACCTGCTGCGCGAGCACCATCTCCTCCAGGCGCGGGCGCATGCCCGACTGGTTGAGCAGCGTCATGGCGGTATCGAATGCGCCCACGCCGGGCAGGATCAGGCGCGTGGCGCCCTCGAGCTCATCGGCGGTGCGCGCGCGCGTGGCCTCCAGGCCGAGGCGTTTGAACATCGTCAGGAAAGCCTGGATGTTGCCGACGCCGTAGTCGACGATGCGGATCATCGGAAGAACCTCTTTTCCATGCCCAGCCAACGCATCGCGTTGGCGCCGAAGCCGATCATCCAGCGCTTGTTGCGGTAGTCGCGGTAGGTCTTCTTCGGCAGTTCGAAGAGTTGCTGCAGTTCCTCGACGGTCAGGTCGAGCTTGTGGGCGACGTACTCGAACTCCTGCTTCAGGAAGTGCTCGTCCATCTCGGGCCGCGAGATGCGGTCCAGCGCCGCATCGCGCGTCAGCTGGCCGGTCATGATCAGGCTCGAGAAGTGCGCGCGGCGCTTGTGATAGCCGAAGCGGCGGGGCAGCCAGTAGTCCTCGTAGAAGCGTGTGAAGCGCGACTCGTGGTGCTTGTGCTGGAAGCGCTGCCAGCCGAAGCGCCGCCCCAGTTCGTCCTCGGCGTCCTTTTTTCCGAAGGGCACCAGGTTCAGCGGGTGGTGGATCTTCATGCCGAGGATCTTCTGGTAGTACAGCTTGTAGACCAGGATGTCCTTGAGCGGGAAGGTCTCCAGCGGGCGCTTGCCGAACTGGCGATGGATGTCGTTGAACAGCAGGGTGTCGATGCCCAGGTAGCCCCCCCATTCCTCGGGCTCGCGGCAGCACTCCGTCGAGAAGTTGGAGCCGGTGATGACGTGCTTGATCCGGTGCTGGCGCGCGAACTTGTAGAGCGACGAGAAGAACGATGCGTCCTGCGGCAGGTCCTGGTCGGAGATGCCCGATTTCAGGAAGGCCACCTGCAGGTCCTTCATCTCCTCCCAGTTGACGACCTCGGTGTAGAGGTCCAGGCCGAGGCCGTCGACCAGCTTCTCGATGTTGCCGACGGCCTGGTCGGTGTTCCAGCCCGCGTCGACGTGGAAGAGGAGGGGGCGCAGGCCCATCTTCTCCTTGGCGATGTAGGCCGCGTAGGAGCTGTCCAGGCCGCCGCTCAGCCCGATGATGCAGTCGAAGTCCTTGCCCTTGCCGGCTTCGCGGATGGTGTCGGCCATCTGCGCGAGCTGGCGTTCGCCTTCGGCGTCGGTGTGCCAGTTCGGCTTGATCGTGGCGTCGAAGTTGTTGCAGTAGTCGCAGAGCCCTTGCTCGTCGAAACGGATGTTCGGGTCCGAGGTATCCATGATGCAGCGGCGGCAGATCTGGTACGGACGGGTGAGGGTGGTCATGGTGGCGGTGGTCATGTCGGGACGCGGCTCGCGGGTTCAGCGCCGCAGGCCGGGGCGCCGCGTGAGCAGGCGTTGGCCGATGTGCAGCAGGGACAGGAGGAAGATGACGCGGCTCCAGAGCTTGCGCGCGAGCGGGCGCCGGACCACGCTGGCATTGCTGCCGTGGACGCGACGGCGCAGCGCCACGCGGGCCAGGTGCCGGTTGGAGCCGCAGGCGTTGGCGGCCATGGCGATCCAGAGGTCGTGGGATTCGACGTAGCGGGGGATCGGCAGCACGAGGCGGCGCAGTTCCTGGCGCAGGGCCATGGTGCAGCCGTCGTAGAACGCGCGGCCGGTGAAGATGCGGGCGATGTTGAGCGCGTGGCGGTCGGAGTCCGCCTCGAGCAGGTCGGGATGGAGCGGCGCGATCGGCTGTCCCTGGCCGTCCATGAAATGGCTGTTGGCCGAGACCAGGGCGGGGCCGTCGGCGAGTGCGTCGCGCATGGCGCGCAGGCGGCCGTCGGTCCATTCGTCGTCCTGGTCGGCCATCACGATGCCGGGATGGCGGGCGAGTGCGATGACCTTGGCAAAGCTCTGGACGTGTCCGAGGTTGGCCGCGTTGCGATGGACGCGCACGCGCGGATCGCCGAGGCCTTCCAGGTAGGCGACCGTGCCGTCGCTGGAGCCGTCGTCGACGACGACGAGCTCATCCTCCGGCGCCAGCTGGGCGAGGATGCTCGACACCTGCGCGTGCAGGTAGCGTTCGCCGTTGTAGGTGGCCATGCAGACGCTGAGGGGGAAATCGGAATCGGCCATCGTCAGGACGGTTCGCCGCGGGTACGCAGGGGATTCATAGGGATGCGGATTTTGTCATGCGGCACGCCGGCCGCCGACACCGGTCAGGCCGTGCCACAGGCCCTCGAGGTAGGCGCCGAAGCGGGCGCGGCGCCGGTCGGCGATGAAGAGCTGGATGGTCTGGTGGACCAGTTCGGAGGTGATCTCCTTGAGCGCGAAGACCTTGGGCACTTCGCGCCGGCGCAGCAGGAGAAAGGCGTTGCGCATGCGGTAGTAGCTGCGGACGGGGCCGTCCACCCAGACCCGGAGCGGGCCGAAGCGCACGACGTGGCTGCCGATGGCGTGCCGCATCGACAGCGTGGGGTCGATGAGCAGGGGCACGCCGCGGGCGCGGGCGCGCAAGCACCATTCGCTGTCCACGTAGTCCAGGAACAGGGCTTCATCGAACAGGCCGGACACGGCGAAGGTGCAGGCCGTGACGGCGGAGCCGGAGGAGATCCGGACGTCGACGGGATACGGCTCGGTGCGACCGTCGGCGAGTACCTTGTTCGGATAGCCCCAGTCGTTGAGGACGAGGTTGGGGCATTCGAACCCTTGCCGCGCGTCGAAGTACAGCGGCGCGATGAGGCCGGGTCGTGCGGGGTCGAGACCGGCCGCGAGGCGGCGTACCAGATCGGGCGCGATGCTGCTGTCCTGGTCGAAGAACACGAGGATGTCGGCCCCCTCGGCCTGGGCGCGCCGGATGGCGGCGTTCTGGGCCCTGGCGATGCCGGTGTTGCCGCCCATGTCGAGGGCGATGCAGCCGGCGGGCGGCGGCGGCGCGCCGCCCGGCGTGTTGTCCGCGACGATGACGCGCGCGCCGCTGGCGTGCAGCGCCGCGACGGTACGGGTCAGCGCGTCGGCGTCGGGGTGGTAGGTGACGAGGATGGCGAAGATGTTCATGCGGTCTGTGCCGGCGGCAGGGCGGGCGGAGCGGCGGGACGCGTGCGCTGCAGCGGCTGCAGCGAGCACCAGTACCAGACGACGACCATCAGGCCGTAGGAGTTGAACATCACGGGATTGGTCATGGACAGCACCGTGAAGAGCAGCATCGCGAGCGTGTATCCGCCCCGGTTGCGGGTGTAGCGCCAGACGCCGCGCAGCGGGAAGAAGAGCAGCGCGTAGAGGACCAGCGTCAGCGGGATGCCGAGGTAGCGGCACATGTCGATGGGCTGGAGCTCGGTGAACGAGCGCAGCGAGTTGGTCCCGGTGGTGTAGTAGTAGACCCCGAGGCCTTCGCCGAAGATGCCGTTCCACCAGGTCAGTTGATGGAGGTAGGACTCCCAGTGCCCGAGCTTGACGGAGTTCGAGTGCTCCTCCGCGCTGAAGACCTGCGATTCGCTGAAGACGGCCAGCCAGACGGTCCAGACGACGACGACGATGCCGAGCACCGCCAGAGCGCGCATGCGCGGCGTCATGGCACGCAGGACCAGGTAGATCCCGTAGAGGAAGGTGATGCCGACGAGGCCGCGCAGACCGCTGATCAGGATCCCGACGCAGATGAGGACGAGGGTGAGGATGTCCCAGCGATTGCTCGCTGGCGTTCCCAGCCGCATGCCCACCACGCAGAAGCCTACGAACAGCCACGGCGCGGTCCCCAGTTGCAGCGTGAAGGTGGCGCCGCCTTCGAAGAAGTCGCGGTTGGACGCCCCGCTGAAGTTGTAGTCCATGAAGAAACCGTAGATCTGCGCGGCGCCGGGCATCCCCGTGCCGATCGACGCCCAGAACAGCGCCGTGCACAGCAGCACGACGTAGGAGCCCGCCACGGCGATGCGGTCGAAGTCCAGTCGGCGCGCCACCACGAAGTTCACCAGCAGGAGGACGGCCGGGGCGAGCAGGAGCTGCTTCGCGAGGTCCATGTCCACGCGATTCAGCAAGGCAATGGCGAAGCCGTAGACGAAGATGCCGACGATGGCCGCAGGTGCCATGGCCGTGAACGTGTTGGGCTGCCGCCGCCAGGTCTGGTCCCACATCATCCAGATGAACATCAGCGCGAAAGGCACCTTGTTGATCGGCGTCGCCGGCGCCACGAGGGTGGCCCAGAGGAAGAACGAGAACAGGCAGGCCGCCAGCAGCGAGCGGCGGGGCGCGGGGCCTGCCTCGGCATACCGGGCGGTGGCGGCGGTGATCGCGGTCATGGCGGATGTGTCCTCGTCAGGCCTGGGCCAGCACGCGCTTGATGAGGCTCAGATAGGTCCGGCCGAAATCCTCGGTGCGTCGCGCCAGCTGCTGCCTGGCGGATTCGCTGCGCGCCGTGTGATCGACGGATTCGTGCGCCGTCCAGATCTGCAGCATGAGCGATTTCAGCGTCGACGCGTCGTCGCAATCGAAGTAGGCGCCGTGCTCGGGGGCCTGCTCCACGTGCACCGGGATACGCGACATGAGGATCGGCTTGCCGACGCTCTTGGCCTCCTCCACGCTGGAGCTCCAGCCTTCGAAGCGCGAAGGGTTGATGAAGCCCACGCAATGCCGCATGAGCGCCAGCAGATCGTCGTAGTCGATCATGCCGAGGATGCGGGCCTCGTCCTCGAGGCCGTGCTCGCGCACGAAAGCGCGCAGTCCATCGATGTAGGGCGAGCCGGAGAGCCGGTAGTCCTTCGTGTTGCCCGTCATGAGCACCGTCATCGATTGACCCTCGCGTTTGGCCTCGGCCAGCGCGCGCAGCACCACCTCATGGTTCTTGTGCTGCCAGAACTGGTTGGGCAGCAGGAAGAACTTGCCCTTGAATCCGTACTTCGCCTGCAGCGAGGGCAGATCGGGCAGCGCCCGGTCCGGCGCGATGAAGGGTTGCGAGACGAACCGCAGGATCTCCACGGGCGGCAGCTGGTCTCCCGGCACCAGACCGACCAGGTCCTGCATGGCATGCGCACTGCTCACGACGACGGCGTCGGCATTCGCGGCGATGCGCCGGTTGAAGCCGTTCTCCTTCTCCGCATCCAGACCCGGGAACATGGCGGGCAGATGCAGGTACTGGAAGTCCGGGATCCAGGCGATGACCTTCACCGATCGGCTGCCCAGATAGGGCGTCCAGGCATGCGAGACCAGGTCGATGCCGTGCCGCTTCATCAGCGCGTTCACCCGGGTCATCGACCCGACGCCCTTGTAGAGCAGCTTGTGGATCAGCCAGGGCAATGTCTTGCGCTCGAGGATGGGCGTGCGCACCACGGTGGCTTGATGCTCGAATCGTTCGGTGAGGCTCGGCGGTGCGTCGGTACCGAAGAACAGGTAGGGCTGGACTTCGCCGTTGTCCACCTGGGACAAGGCATGCAGCAGGTTGCCGATGTAGTTGAGCCCGCCGGAGTACGTGTAGGGCGCGTCGAACCAGATGCCGACCTTGATCATGCGATGTCCTTGAACCATTGAGCGAAGTCGCGCAGCCCGTCCTCGAGCGAGATGGCCGGCTGCCAGCCGAGCCGGTCGGCTTCGGCCATGTCGGCGTGATAGTGAAGCGGATCCCCCGCCTTGACCTGGCCGTTGAATCGTAGGCGGGTCGTGCTCCCCAGGGCCGCGCGCAGCTGCTCCAGCGTCTGCGCGACCGTCGAGCGGACGCCACTTGCGCCGTTCAGCAGGTGCAGGTCATGAGGCGCGTCGGCCAGGCGGATCACCAGGCGCGCGGCGTCGTCCACGTGGATCCAGTCGCGGGTTTCCTGGCCCGTGCCCCAGAAGACGGCCTCCTCGTGGCCGGCGCTCAGCTTGGTCGCCGCGTCCCAGAGCAACTGCCGGCGCAGGCCGGGTCCATAGATGGAGAAGAAGCGCACGGCGATGCAACGTTGACCGAAGGCACTGGCATGGCTGCGCAGCAGGCCTTCCGTCATTTCCTTGTGGAAGCCGTACGGAGAGACGGGGTTGGGGCGATCGCCCACGCGCAGCGGGCGGTCCTCGGCGGCGCCGTACACGGCCGCGCTGGAGGCCTGGATCACCAGGGCGTCAGGGTTGCCGCGGCGCAGGTGGTCGAGCAGCTCGGCGGTACTCCCGACCGTGGCCTCGAACGCTTCGAGCGGATGTTCGATCGACCAAGCCACTGAGCTGCGTCCTGCGCAATGCACGACGACATCGAAGCGTTCGTCCAGGGTCGCCAGCGCCGCGCTGGAAACGTCGGCCTGCAGCCAGCGGTCGTAACCCTGGCTCAAGGCTGTCGTCGCCTCGCCGTGGCCGAGACCCACGACGCGGTCGCCGCGCGCCTTGAAGCCGCGCGCCACGGCCAGGCCGAGGAAGCCGAGGCCACCCGTGATCAGCACGCATCGCGAGGAGGGCGGCGAGATCGCACCCGGCGGGCCGGCGACATCGGTCGACGGCGAGGAAATCTTCTGGATCGCGCTCATGCGTCTTTCCTTTGGCTGAGCACGCGTGCGGGCACGCCGCCGACCACCGTGTGGTCGGGCACGTCGCGGTTCACCACGGCGTTGGCGGCCACCACCGCATTCTTCCCGACCGTCACTCCGGGCAGGATCACCGCACCGGTGCCGATCCAGCAGCCGTCCTTCAGCACCACGGGACCGAGGAACCGATCAGGTTGCCGTGAAATGGGCGTGGCGGCGTCGGTGAACTGGTGTCCGCAGTCGCTGATGAAGACACGGTCCGCGATCAGCACGTCGCGTCCCAGCGTGACGCTCTGCCAGGCGTTGATGTGGATGAAGCGGCCCAGGTAGGACCCGTCGCCGATGCGGAGCGTCGGCTTGCCGTCGCCGCGATCGTCCTTGGCATTGAGCCAGGCGTGCTCGCAGATGTGGACTTGATCGCCCACATGGATCAGCCGCGGCGAAATCAGCTTCGAGCTGTGCTCGATGCGCGAGCGGGGGCCCCAGTGCGCAAAGCGGCGCCGCACGATGGCCGTGTGGAACCGGTGCTGCAGCGATGCCCAGCGCATCCAGAAATCGTCGATGGTCATCGGGCCGCACTCCAGAGTGCGCCGGTGCCGTCCCAGGTTTCCAGGTTCGCGAGCGACCCGCGGATCATGCGATATGTCGAGTCGATGTGACTCACCGTGGAAGGGTTGAAGTAGCGGGCGATGTTGGCCTCGGTCAGCGGCATCGTCACCTCCTTGGCAAACAGGTACTTCAGATTGATGGCGCTGGTCGAGAACATCGCCACCACCTCGCATTGCCTGATCAGGTCGAGCCAGAGCTCGATGGGAAACCGTGCGAACTGGTCGTCGTCGACGACGACGACCCGGTAGCGGCCTTCCAGTGCCTTGACCAGGGCGCTCATCACATCGAAGGTGCTGCGCGGATGAGGTTTCAGGTAGACCGTGCCGCCCTCCGGAGAGGTCGCCGTGATGATCTCGAGATAGAGGGCCTGCTCCCGCTTGGCATCGCTCACGCCCGAGGCCGTGAGATTGCTCAGCAGGTAGAGGTGGCTCTTGCCCGGGATACCCTCGGCGCAGAGCGACCTGCAGTAGGACGCGAGCGCCGGCACGGCGCCGTAGATTTCCTTCAGCGTGGCCACCACATGGTCCCGGCTGGGCACGGTGAGCGCCATGCCCTGGAGATATTTCCCGGACATGTCGATGGGCAGCGTCAGGACGGCCTCGTCGAAGCCGATGTCCGCAGGCGTGCCGAGCAACTGGCGTCGCAAGGCGGCGCGGAGGCGCCCCTTGAAAGACAGCGGCGGATCCAGGGCCTCGAACGCCTCTCGCTGTCCAACGATGCCGAGGGAATCGCCATACGACACCTTCCTTGCATCGGGATACGCGTTGAGCAGCAGGGGGCTGCCGTTTCCCACATGGTCCCGCGCCAGATAGATGTCGTCGAAGCGGGAGCTCCCGATCAGTGCATGCAGGCCCTTGATGCTGCGCGAATAGGTCCTGCGCATCAGCCGGTCCATCTGAGCGCCGGAAATGTAGACGACGCGGGCCCAACGCCCCGTCGAGCTCAAGGCCCGAACGGCCTCGGCAATCTCGTGCTCGATCCTCGGCGAGGCCAGGAAGTCGTAGAGCACCAGGACATCTTCGACGTCCGGCGATGGCGGCTCCGACCAGCGATAGGCGATGTAGCCGGTGATGTATTGGAGCGGCCCCTGGACCGCGAGTAGCCGGCGCCTCATGACGGAACGCCCACGACGCCCGGTTGAAGGGCGGCTTGCCGTGCGTCATGGCGGCGGGCGACCACCAGCGCCAGCAGGGCCGAGGTGATCGAGGCCACGAAGGTGCCGGCGAGCATGGATTGAGCCGCGGAGACCAGCGGAGGCAGGTGCAGCGACTTGGTGAGCACGAACCACAGTGCCATGAATGCCGCGAGGCCCGCCGCGGCGCTCATCAGGTAGATGGCCTGACGGCCGAGAAGGTTGAAGAGGTTGCCGAAGATGGAGGGGGCCAGGGCCACGCCCGTCAGCGACGCCCATTGCGCGGCGGCGATGCCCGGGGTGTAGGCAGGAAGAACATGGTGGACAAACGTCGGGATCAGCAGCCAGCAAGGAATGGCGAGCCCCAGACCGCAGGCGGCGGAACGCAAGGCCGCGCGTCTCGCATCTGTCCACAGCGGACGTGCGAGGTGCCGCGCGCCGTAGTCCCGGGCCATCTGCGTGTAGTGGACCGCATTGAAAGCCGTCGGCACCATCGCCGCCAAGGTACCGAACTGGGCTGCGATGGCGTAGTAGCCGAGCGCCTGGGGGGAGTCGGCCAGGACGACCCGGTCCAGCGTCATGAAAAGCGCGCCGAGCTGGCCGATCACCCAGATAGGAAAGCCGATGCGCGCGAGTTCCTTCAAGGTGGCGGGGTCCCAGCGCGGCATGCTCGGCAGCGGCCTGCGATACCTCAGCAGCGCCACCGTGAGCACGGCCAGCGTGGCGGCGCGCAGCAGCAGGCCCATGTAGCCGAGCAACTGCGACAGGAGCGCCAGCGGCAGGCCCAGAACCGCCACCGCCGTGTTCTTGCGTGCCAGCTGGCCGAATTGCGAGGTGCCGCTATAGCCGACGGTGAGGAACTGGAGGAACCAGGAGCAACTGATGACCGTACCGATGGCGAGCACGGTGTGCAGCTGGTCGGCCGTGCCCCGCAGGGCGGCGACGATTCCGAGGCACACGGTGAGCGCGACCGAGGCGCCCGAAAGCGCCATGCACCAGCCGTGGGCGGCACTGGCCGCCCGATCGGAGGCCGGCCGGTCGCCTTGGCCGTGGTAGTACGGCAACTGCCGGTTGAGCCCGTTGAACACGCCTCCCTGCAGGATCGAGGTGTACGTGCTGATGAGCAAGGCGAAGTTCCAGACGCCGAGCTGATGCGGCGGCGTCCATCGCGTGATCAGCAGCGAAGCCAGCAGCGACAGGGCGGTCGCCGCGAGGCTTCCGCTGAAGAAGCTCACGATGGAACGCGTCTGCGAGGGACGCTCTGAAGCCATGGCAGTGGTCATTGAAACTCAGATCCGGCGCCGGGTTCACTCGTGCGCGTTCAGCGCCTTGTAGCCGTGGCCCTTGACCAGCTCATCGCGCTGCGCGCTGATCAGGTCCTCACGGGTCATCTCGCGGACCAGTTCCTCGAAGCTGATCTTCGGCGACCAATTCAGCTGCCTCTTCGCCTTGCTGGGGTCGCCCAGCAGCGTCTCGACCTCGGCCGGACGGAAGTAGCGCGGATCCACCGCCACCACGACACGCTCGCCGCCTGGTGCCGCCGCGTCGGCGACGTAGGCCTTCTCGTCGACGCCGCTGCCTTCCCAGCGCAGCGTCATCTCCAGCTCCTTTGCCGCGGCCTTCACGAAGTCGCGCACGCTGTACTGGACGCCGGTGGCGATGACGTAGTCCTCGGGCGTGTCCTGCTGCAGCATCAGCCACTGCGCCTCGACGTAGTCCTTCGCGTGGCCCCAATCCCGCAGCGAGTCCATGTTGCCCAGGTACAGGCAGTTCTGCAGGCCCAGCTTGATGCGGGCCAGCGCGCGCGTGATCTTGCGCGTCACGAAGGTCTCGCCGCGCAGCGGGGATTCGTGGTTGAAGAGGATGCCGTTGCACGCATACATGCCGTAGGACTCGCGGTAGTTCACCGTGATCCAGTAGCCGTAGAGCTTGGCCACGCCGTAAGGGCTGCGTGGATAGAAGGGCGTGGTTTCCTTCTGCGGGATCTCCTGGACCTGGCCGTACATCTCGGACGTGCTGGCCTGGTAGAAGCGGGTCTTCTTCTGCAGGCCCAGCAGGCGGATCGCCTCCAGGATGCGCAGCGGGCCGATGGCATCCGAGTTGGCGGTGTACTCGGGCTCCTCGAAGCTCACGTGGACGTGCGACTGCGCAGCCAGGTTGTAGATCTCGTCGGGCTGCACCTGCTGGATGATGCGCACCAGGCTGGACGAGTCCGTCATGTCACCGTAGTGCAGGAACAGCCGCGTGTCGGGCAGGTGAGGGTCCTGGTACAGGTGGTCGATGCGGTCCGTGTTGAACAGCGAGGCGCGGCGGCGCACGCCGTGGACGACGTAGCCCTTCTCCAGCAGGAATTCCGCGAGATAGGCGCCGTCCTGGCCGGTGATGCCCGTGATGAGAGCGACTTTCTGATTCATTTGCTGCAGGTCCGAAGTGGGGTCGATGGAGGTAGCGAAGAGCGCCGGGCGCTCTACGCTGAAAGTGGGTTCAGGCTCACGGGGGCTCAGCCTTCAGGCGGACATGAATTCCGCATTGGTGAAGTGGTCCCAGAACTTGAAGTTGTAGACGTTGGGCTGGCGGTACATGACGATCTGGAAGCCGATGGACAGGTCCTCCAACGGCAGGCCGCGAGCGAGCGCGCCCCCCAGGATGTCGGCGCGCACGCGCAGGATCTCGACGTTGTTGGCGGTGGTCTGCGCGATGGACGCGGCCAGCGCGGCGTTGTCGGTGTCGTTGACCGCGACCAGCCGCCATCCGCGATCGACCGCGGAGAAGTCGACCGCGAGCGCCTGGCCGCAGGACGGGCTGAAGGCGTCGTCGGAGGGGACGAACAGCACGGTCAGCGCGTCGGTGAACGGGGAGTCGACCAGGCGCCGTCCCAGGCGCTCCAGGCCCGAGGCGTCGATCGGCGCCGTCCCGGCTGTGAAACGGGCGAGGTCCTCGGCGATGTACTCGTCGTCAAGGAAGTAGGACGGCGTCTCGAAGACCTCGCGCGGCGTGATCCGGCCATCGCTGAGCGTGAACGCCGGCATGTCTAGCGGGTTGATGCCGCGCACGCCGGGGAAGGTGGACTCCACGAAGGCGACGAGGTCGGCGGGGCTGTTCTTGCGGTTGATGTCCTTCACTTCCTGGTCGCGCGGCGCTTCGGTGAAGTAGCCGGCGTAGGGTACGACGTGACCCGGGCGGGTGGCCTTGACGAGCTTGTCGACGTGGTTGGTCAGGACCGAGTTGCGATTGGCCGTGATGATCTCGGTCTTGCGTTCGGTGTTGAAGTTGGCGATGCGGGACGGGAAGCCGCTGGAACCGCCGGCGAAGGGGGTGAAGAGCACGTCCACTTTCGGCAGCACCCAGCGGTTGGGCATGTTGGTGTCGACGCCGAAGAAGAGCGTGTCCTCCTTCATGAAGACCAGCAGCGAGCTGTCGTCGCGGCCGTCGCCGGCGCGGACCAGCATCGTGCGGACGATGCCGGCGGACGTCGGGAAGTCCACGACCTGCATGAAGTCGGCGACGACGAGGTTCTCGTAGCCGTGGCGGCGCAGGAGCGTCTCGACCGAGCGCGATTCGAAGGCGGGGATGAGGAAGAGCCGGTCCTTGGCGACGTACTCTTCCAGCGTGGGCATGTGGAGATGGTCGGGATGGTTGTGGCTGATGTAGATGCAGTCGCTCCGCTGGAGGCGCTCGATGGCCTCGAGGCTCGGCGGATGGGCATGCCACCAGCCAGTGGCGAAGCAGGAGCCGACGAACCAGGGGTCGGTCGTCAGGCACAGGCCGGGCACCTCGGCCGTGAAGGAGGCGTGGGCGTTGAAGCTCAGCTCAACCGGAGCGTCGGACAGAGCGCCGCGGTCGATCTCGGGGAACTGCGGGATCTCGGTCGTGATGACGAGCTCGCCATCGCTCTCGCGCACCGGCAACGTCTTCTTGCGGCAGCTGTTCTCGTAGGTGGCCTGCTTGAGGATCAGCGTCCACTTGTGCGTGTGGCAGGTGGCGGTGGCACCGCCCTTGTCCACGCACAGCAGTCCGCCGTTGTGGTCGCAGACGCGGTCGTAGGCGACCCAGCTGCCGTCGACGCGCCCGACGATGAAGTCGCCGCATTCGGCGAACCCGTCGCCGACCGGCGCAGGGATGCGATGCTCGACGGGGGTCAGGCGGTTCCTGAGAACGGGACCGAGGTGGTGGGGCGTGGTGTTCATGGTTGGAGGGCGGGTTGTCCGGTGGGGACGTTCATCGACTCGACTCCGCGCGGCCTGTCGCGCCGGGCCGAATGGAGGGAACGCTGTGGATCGGCTTGGCCGGGCAGCCGGCCACCACGGTCCTGGCCGGAACGTTCCTGGTCACGACGCTGCCCGCGCCGACGATCGCATTGCGTCCGATCGTGACGCCGGGCAGGATGATTGATTTGGCGCCGAGCCACGCGCCGCGCTCGATGCGGACGGGATCCGGCGGTCTATGCCCCTGGAAATAGATGTCGGTCTCCGGATCGGAGAACTCATGATTGGAGACGTAGATGTGGACGTCGCTGCCGATCAGCACATTTTCCTCGATCGTGATGTCGCCCCTGCCTTCCGGATGGGGGACGGCGAAGAACTTGCAGCCGGGACGGACCACGACGCGGTCGCCGATCGAGATGTGCGCGCACTCGATCAGGTACGCATGCGGCCGGATCTCCGCACCTTCTCCGAAGTGCTTCAGCTTCTTGCGACCCAGCCATGCGCCGAGCCGTTTCGAGTAGAGCATCCAGTGCGTCAACGGCAGGTCGGGACCGATGCGCCGGGCCGAGAGCCAGAAGCCGAGTTTCCTGAGCATGGGGTCGATCCGCGCGAACTCAGAGGCTGAAACCGTCGTCGACGACGAGGTTCTGGCCGACGACGTGACGCGATGCGTCCGAGAGCAGGAAGAGCGCCGTGCCGGCGACGTCCTCGGCGTCCAGCATGCCCTTGTTCAGGCAATCGGCCCGGTAGCGGTCAAGGAACGCCTGCGGTTGGCCGGCGAGGATGCCGCCCGGGCTCAGCACGTTCGCGCGGAACCGGGTCCCCTTCGCTGCCGCGCAGGCGTAGCGGGTCAGCTGGTTGATGCCTGCCTTGATGGCGGCATACTCGACGGGCATCGTCATCGGAGTGCCCGCATAGAGATCGAAACGCGGCGCCACATGTCCGTAGATCGACGAGATGTTGACCAGCGAGAACGCCCGGTCGTTGGCGGAGGCGTAGGCGAAACACTGTTGCGTGAGGACGAAATAGCCGCCGACGTGCATCGACAGGTTCTCGCCAAAGTCGTCGTAGCGAACTTCGAGAAAGCCCTTGCCGTAGTTCGCGTTGCGCGGGTAGGCCGTGTTGATGGCGCCATCCACGCCGCCCCACGTCGTCGTCAGCGTCTCGAGCAGGGCTCGGGTCGCCTCGGCATCGGTGAAGTCGAGTGGCGCCAGGTGCAGGCGCGCGGGATCAGCGCGGAAGCACTTTTCCAGTTCTTCGAGGTTGCGGTCGGCTGCACAAACGCGTGCCCCCGCGTCCAGCGCGGCTTTGACGAAGATCTGGCCGAGGCGGCCCGCGGCGCCGACGATCAGGATGGTCTTGTTCTGGAGATTCATGCGCGTTCCTTGATCAACGCTTCGGCGATGAGGAAGTCGAAGGGATCGTCGATGTCGACGGCACGCTCCTTCGGAACGACGACGGAACGGACGTGTCCCTGGAACAGGCCGGTGTGCGACAGGATGAACGACGGGCGCAGCACGTAGGCCACGGTCGTCATGTCGTAGACCGAAGGTGCGTCTTGTCGACGCGTGTAGCCGGCGTCGCTGATGACGACTTTCGAGCGGCCATCCGCATCGCGCGCCAGCATGTTGAAGTAGGGGCTGCGTGCGGCGGGCGTGACGGTGACCACCGCGTCGGTGTCGGCGTCGAGCATGTCCAGGCAGGCGTCGACGTCGGCGCGGCCGCGCAGGGGACTGGTCGCGGGAAGGCTCACGAAGGTGTCGAAGGCGACGCCAGTCGATTGAACGAAGCGGATGGCGTGCTGCCAGGCGAGCCATTCAGCGGCGGTGTCGCTGGCCAGTTCGGCAGGTCGATCGATGACCTCGGCGCCGTATTCACGGGCGACGGCCGCGATCGCCGCGTCGTCCGTCGAGACGAAGATGCGCGCGATGCGGGGGATCTCCCGGGCGACAAGGATGGAATGCGCCAGCAACGGCACACCGCCCAGCGGTTTGATGTTCTTGCCCGGCAGGCCCTTGGAGCCTCCGCGCGCGAAGATGAAGGCGATTGCGCTCATGACTTCAGCTTGATGCGTTGACCTTCCGCGTCGGCACGCCGCAGGGCGTCGACGAGGGCCAAGGTGGCGATGCCGTCCTCGACGGCGACCAATGGGACCGAGCGCCCCGATGCCACCTCCCGGAAGTGCCGCAACTGATGGAGGTACATCTCGTTGCGGTCGAACCCGGGTTCGGAGAACAAGGTCTCGCGCGGCGCGCGCGGACCTTCCCAATCGATGCGATTGAGCGCCAGGTCCCAATGCAAGGTGCCGGCGCTGCCGACGACCTTGCAGCGGCGGACGACGGTCCGCTGCAGGAAGTCCAGGTGCACGGCGGCCACCAGACCGTCCGACCGCCGCAGCAGCGCGTCCACGCAGTCCTCGACGTCGACGTCCAGCTGCCCGGTGTTGCGCAGCGCGCATTGCACATCGGCGAAATCGCCGAAAAGCCAGCGCAGGTAGTCGAACTCATGGCTGAGTTCCAGCAGGGCTCCGCCGCCAAGCCTGCGCTGGGCGGAGACGTTCTTGCGGTAGTCGTCATCGGGGCGCCAGTCCGGGAGGTACTGCCCGACCTCGCACATCACCGACAACACGGTGCCCGCCTGTTGTGCCTGCAGCAACTGCCGCATCCGCACGGCCGAACTCAGATGGCGCAAAGGGTAGGCGATGTCGACCCGGGCGGCATGGCTGCGCAGCCGCGCGAGCTCGTCCGCGGCTCCGCTGATGTCGGCCGCCAATGGCTTCTCGATGAGCGTGGGGACGCCGGCCTCAAGGAAGGCCAACGCATGCGTCAGGTGCCAGGGCGCGGGTGAGGCGATGACGGCGAACTCCGGTCTCCAGGCGGCTGCGGCGCTCACGTCCGCAAAGACGAGGTCCGCGCCAACATCGTTCGCGCCGATCACCCGGCCGGATGCGCTGACGCAGGCGGTCTCGCCGTCCGGGTACAGATGCTTGAGGTTGCGCAGGTGGCGTCGGGCGATGCTTCCGCTGCCGACGACCACGTGGCGGGACCGTGACTCGCTCACAGACTTCCCACTTCCGCCTGGGCGCGATGGAAGTCCTCCATGCGGCCGATGTCCAACCAGTATTCGTGGACCGGGAACATGTTGACGGTCTGTTCGGCCGTCATGTGCTGCTCCAGCAGCGTGGGCATGTCGATGCGCTGTCCGGGTCCGACGGAGTCGAGGATCTGCGGCGACAGCACGTAGATGCCAGCATTGATGAAATAGCGGTAAGCCGGCTTCTCCACCATCGAGGTGACGCGCAGCCCGTCGCTTTCGATCACGCCATAGGGCACGCGGTGCTCGTGCTCCCGCACGCACATCGTGGCGACACCATCGTGGGCGTTGTGGAAGTCCAGGAGCTTGTTTACATCGAGGTTGGTCAGCAGGTCGCTGTTCATCATGAACATCGGTTCCTGGATCCGATCTCTCGGCAGCAATCCCAGGGCGCCGCCGGTACCGAGCGGCTCGTCTTCATGGACATACTCGACCTCGATGTCCCATCGGCTGCCGTCGCCGATCCGATCCCGGATCATCTCCGGGCGATAGTGCGTGGAGATGAAGAAGCGATGGAACCCGGCCTTCACGAAGTTCTCGATGATGATCTCGAGGATGGGCTTGTCACCCACCTGCAGCAAGGGCTTGGGGCAGTTGTCGGTCAGGGGCTGCAGCCGTTTGCCGAAGCCGCCGGCCATGAGGAAGACGGCGTTCTGCTTGCGCCGGGCGTGCAGGAGATCGTGCAGGGTCTCGAGGCCCACGACGCGCATCGCTTCGTCCACCAGGGGTATCTGCGAGAGCTGATGGCGTTCCATCAGATGCAGGATCTTTTCCTTGGTGCTATTGGAGGGCGCGGTCCGCGGTCCACGGGCCATCACCTCCGACACGGGCGTTTCCATCGGCAACTGCTTGAGCAGCGCACGACGGACATCACCGTCCGTGACGGTGCCGAGGATGCGCCGATCGGCGTCCACGACGATGGCGATCTGGCCACCCCCCTTGTCGAGCACCGCAATGGCGTCGCGCAGGTGGGTCTCGGGCGTGGTCAGGACGGACTGCCAGGAGTTCATGGTCGGTATGGAAGAAATTAGGTCGGGCAATCGGGTGATGTGCGGCGCGATCACGCTGCGGCCGTGGCCGTCGAGCTGTCGGACTTTGACGTCAGCCGTTTGCCGAGGCGGATGAAATAGCTCTCCATCGTGTGGAACAACGCGACGGCAATGAGGACGGTGGCGATGCTGACGCCGACAAGGACCGGCCATCCATGCAGGTCCCATTGCAGCCTGCCCAGGAGCAGTCGCACGGCTTGCCAGATGACGGGATGCAGAAGGTAGACGCCATAGGTGGCCAGTCCCAGTTGAACCAGGGGCCGGGCCAGCCATGAAGGCAGGGCGATGTCCATCCTGTAGGCGGCGTAGACCAATCCCACCGATGCCAGGCAGAAGACGATGCGCGCGGCGCCGGTGACGAGGTGGATGGCGTCGCCAGCCACGGGGTAGAGCAGGAATGCCGCGGCGCAGACCAGCAGCAGCACAGGCTGGGCACGATGTTGGAATGGGGCGCGGATGAAGAAGAATTCCCACGTCCTCAGGTGATAAAACATGATGGACAGGGCCAGCAAGCCGCGCAGCCAGTCGAGCGGTTCGTTCCGGATCACTCCGGTCGTGGTCGCGGCTTGGCGCTTGGGGATCGCGGAGGCGGGATGTGCCTGTCCGGCGGCGGTGGTCGGATTCATGAGGTCTGGCCTCCAGGCGTGGATCCGGCGGCTACGGCGCAGTTGGCGCGGTGCGGCAGGAACGACGCCTCGTCATCGAGTCCGCGTGCCAGCACGGCGCCGGCGGCGACCAGGCAGCGCATGCCGATGGCGACCAACGGCAGAACGGTGCAACCCGCGCCGAGGAAAGCCTGATCGCCCACCCGCACGCCGCCGCATAGCACGGCGCCGGGTGCCACATGGGCGTGCCGGCCGATGATGCAGTCATGATCGATGCGCGCGCCCGTATTGACGATGCTGGAGACGCCGACGGTCACGTCCGCCTGCAGGACTGCGCCCGCCATGATCTGCGCACCGGACCCGATGGTCGCGCTCGGATCGACGATGGCGGCCGGGTGCACCAGGACCGGAAAGTGGAAGCCTTGTTCCGCGTGGCGTTCGTGCACGAGCTTGCGCACGTGCTTGCCTGTAGGCAGCTGCCCGATGCCGTTGGCCAGCTCCACCTGGGCGGGCGACCACGATGCCAGGGCATCGTCGTCACCCAGCACGGGAAGGTCGCGCCATTGCGCCGTGCCCGCACGCGCCAGCGTCGGATCGCAGACGCCAATGACATCCCTGCCCAGGGCCCGCGCGAGCGCCAGCACGACCTTGGCGTGCCCGCCTGCGCCGAGCAGGATCAGCGGGAGCGCGCCGGCCACTGCGGCGGAGGACGACGTCACGAGGCGCATGTCAGACGGTGTCGCCACCTTGATAGTCACGGGCGGCAGCGGTGCCCACGAGACCCCACAGCGCCGTCGGAGGCAGCCCCCGGCCGCTACGGGCGGTGGAGAGGTCGGTGCGGGTGAATCGCTCGCCGACGCCCACGTCGCGGGTGACGATGACCTGCTGACGGGCCGCCTTGCGGGTGTCCCATTCACTCGCCTGCGGGCTCTTCGCGCCGTCGCCCAGTGCGACGGCGATGGCGCGGATCTCGCGGACCATGCGCGCCAACTCGTCCGGCTCCAGCGAAGCGCGGTGATCCGGCCCGGGCATGGATCGATCCAGCGTGAAGTGCTTTTCGATCAGCACCGCACCGCGCGCGACTGCGGCGACCGGGATCAACACGCCTTCCGTGTGATCCGAATAGCCCACCGGCAGCCCGAAGGCGTGCCTCAGGGTGTCCATCGCCGTGAGGTTGACCTCGTGCATCGGCGTCGGATACTGCGACGTGCAGTGGAGCAGCGTGACGCGGCCCTGCAGCGAGCGGCGCCAGTCGGCCCGGCTCCAGCCTTGCCAGACATCGTCGACATGCCCTGGTTCCTCATCGACATTGAAGGCGTGCGCGATCACCGCCAGCGCCTGCTCGACCTCCGAGAGCGTCGCCATGCCGGTCGACACGACCAGCGGCCTGCGCTGTCGCGCGAACTTCCACAGCAGCGGCCCGTTGGTGATTTCACCGGACGGCACCTTGTAGAACGGCATGCCGAGTGTCTCGAGAAAGTCGAGGCTGTCCGGGTCGAAGGCCGTGGACAGGAACTCGATGCCGCGCGCCTGGGCGCGCTCCCGGAGTTCATGGTGCCACTCGCGCGGCAGTTCAAGCTTGCGCAGCATCTCGAGTTGGGATTCCCCCGCCTCGGTCGTCTGCTTCTGGTAACCCGCCTTGGGCGCAGAGCGGCTGGCCAGCTTCTTCGCATCGAAGGTCTGGAACTTGACGGCGTTGGCGCCTGCGTCGGCGGCCCGGTCGACCAGTTCGCGTGCGAGCGCGAGGTCGCCGTTGTGGTTCACGCCTGCTTCGGCGATGACGTAAACAGGATTCATGGGGTGGGGACGCGCGATGCGCCGGTGAGCGGGCGGTTCACGAAGGGTTTCTGAAGCGAGCCCAAGGACACGGTCTCCAGCACATCGGCGATGCGCCGGGCCGCGCCGGGCCGGCCGTAAGGAGTGTCGCGGCCTTGTGTCAGTGTCCGGTGTGCTTCGCTGAGCGCGAGCGCCAACGTGGACCGGATCCCGTCCAGGTCCTCGTCGCAATGCAGGACGGAGGGCGCACGCAGCCGGCCTTGCTGACGGCTGCCGATGTCGACCGTCGGCACGCCCATGGCGGGCGCTTCGAGCAGACCACTCGACGAATTGCCGACGACGGCGTCGACCTGCGCCATGAGGCTGAGGTAGCGACGTACGCCGAGAGACTCGACCAGCGCCACGCGCCCGGGCCGTTCCATGGCGAAGCGTTCCAGAACCTGACGGATGCCCGAGGCGCCGGGATCGGCGTTGGTGCCTGTCACGACGATGGTGCCGCCCGTCTCGTCCAGCGCCGTCAGCAGCGATCGCATCGCGCCGAGCCCGGCGTCTTCGCTGAGCGTGACCGGGTGGTAGGTGACCAGGAAACTCGGGCACCGCAGCGTCAGGCCGAGGTACTGTTCCAAGGCCTCGAGCGGCATCGCGTCCAGCGCGGCGATGTTGTCCATCGCTGGTGCCCCGACGGTCCAGATGCGGGAGGGCTCCTCGCCCATCTGGCGCAGTCGCTCGGCATAGGGTTCTGCCGCGGGGAAATGCAGGTGGGAGAGTTTGGTGACCGCGTGACGGATGGACTCGTCGATCGCACCTTCTGTGGTCTCGCCGCCGTGCAGATGGGCGATGGGCACTCGCGCCAGCACCGCCGCCTGCGCCGCCGCCAGCAGCTCGTAACGATCGCCGAGCAGTACGAGGACGTCGGGACGCAGGCGGTCGAGCGCTTCGGCCGTGCCCATCATCGCCAGGGCGGCCGACTTGGCAGTGGCCACCGCGCTGTCGCTGCTCAGCAGCATGTCGACCGCGGAGTCGATGGTGAAGCCGTCGGCCTCAATGTCGCGGCGGGTCAGCCCATGCTGCGGCGACAGGTGCGTGCCGCTGGCGATGACCTGCAGTTCGAGCCCCTTGCGGTCGGCGATTTCGCGCATCAGCGGCCGCAGCAGGCCGTACTCGGCTCGCGTGCTGGTGAAGACGGCGATGCGGCGCGGCGTCATGTCGCGTCCGGCGTCACGCTGCTGGGCAGGTTCACCACCCGCGCCTCCAGCCATTCCGCGTTGTCCAGCGGACCGCGCGGCGCGTTCGCGTACAACGGCAGGCGGTTCATCAGCGCCCAGATCGGACGCGTCATCACGCCGGCGTCGTTCGTCGCCTTGAGCAGCGCCTCGCGTTGCGCAGGGCTCTCGCAGACGACGCCGTTGAGCCAGTAGTTGGACCGGCAGTGCTCGGGCTCGACGATGGGCTGCAGGTCCGTGCCGGCGAAGAACGCGATGTAGCGCTCCGCCAGCGCGCGCTTGGACGCCAGGAACGCCGGCAACTGCTCCAGCTGCGCGCAGCCCAGGGCCGCGTTCAGGTTGGGCATGCGGTAGTTGTAGCCGACCTCGTCGTGGAAGAACTCGTACGGGTGCGGGATCTTGGCCGTCGTGGTCAGGTGCTTGGCGCGCTTGCCGATGACCTCGTCGGCCAGCACCATGCCGCCGCCGCCGGTGGTCATGATCTTGTTGCCGTTGAAGCTCAGCACGCCGATGCGGCCGAAGTTTCCGGTGTGCCGGCCCTTGTAGTAGCTGCCCAGCGATTCCGCCGCGTCCTCGACCAGCACCAGCCGCCAGCGGTCGCAGACCGCGACCAGCGCGTCCAGGTCGACCGGATGACCGAAGGTGTGCATCGGCAGGCAGGCACGGATGCGGCGCGCGTCGTCGCGCGTGCGGCAGACGCCGTCGTCGTCCATCAGCGCGTGCTCCTCGAGCCACGCGTCCAGCGCGCCGGGCGACAGGCCCAGCGTGTGGCGGTCGACGTCGATGAACAGCGGCTCCGCGCCACAGTAGGCGATGGCGTTGCAGGTCGCCACGAAGGTCAGCGACTGCGTCACCACCAGGTCGTCGCGCTCGACCCCCGCCAGCACCAGCGCGATGTGCAACGCCGCCGTGCCGTTCATCACCGCGACCGCGCGCGGGCTGCCGGTGAAGGCGGCCGTGTCCTTCTCGAAACGGTCGACGTAGGCGCCGACGCTCGACACGAAGGTCGAGTCGATCGTGTCCACCAGCAGTTCGCGCTCGCGACCGTGGAACACGGGCGCGTGCAGCGGGATGAACTCGTTGGTGGCGTATTGCTCGCGGACGAAACTGACGAGGCGGTCGAACATCGCGGCGGTCCTCAGACGTTGTAGATGTGGGCCTTGTACTTCGTCAGGTTGGCCGGCTGCGTCATCCACTCGATGGTGCGGCGCAGGCCGTCGCGGATGTCGTGGCGCGGCTCGAAGCCGGTCAGGCCGCGGATGCGCGTGTTGTCGCACCACAGGCGGAAGACCTCGGACTTTTCCGGGCGGATGCGCTGGTCGTCGGTGATGAACTCGACGTCGCTGCCCATCAGTTCCTTGATCAGGTTCAGCGTGTCGCCGACCGAGATCTCGTAGTTGGAGCCGATGTTGACGGTCTCGCCGATCGCCTGGTCGCAATGCGCCAGTTCGAGGAAACCGCGGCAGGTGTCGGCCACATAGTTGAAGTCGCGCGTGGGCGTCGTGTCACCGAGCTTGATCTGCTTCATGCCCGAGGCGATCTGCGTGATGATCGTCGGGATCACCGCGCGCGCCGACTGGCGCGGGCCGTAGGTGTTGAACGGGCGCGCGATCGTCAGCGGCAGGTTGAACGCGTTGAAGTAGCTCATCGCCATCGCGTCGGCGCCGATCTTGGAGGCGCTGTACGGCGACTGCGGCTGCAGCGGGTGCTTCTCGTCGATGGGGACGTAGCGGGCGGTGCCGTAGACCTCGCTCGTGGACGTGTGGATGACGCGTTGCACGCCGTTGTCCAGCGCCGCCTGGCAGATGTTGAGCGTGCCCTTGACGTTGGTGTCGACGTAGCTGTCCGGCGCCACATACGAGTAGGGGATCGCGATCAGCGCCGCCAAGTGGAACACCGCGTCCTGGCCCTGCGTGACCTTGCGGCAGAAGTGGGGGTCGCGGACGTCGCCGCTGACGATCTCCACGTCCTTGGCGCAGTCGATGTCGTCCAGCCAGCCCCAATAGTTGAAGGAGTTGTATTGGCTGAGGGCTTTCACCTCCAGGCCTTCACGGACGAGGAGTTCGACCAGATGGGAGCCGATGAAACCATCGGCGCCGGTGACGAGGACTTTTTTCATGGTGGACAGACGTCGCGATCAGGGATGGGGCGATTCGGAGGAGGGCGGCGCGCCGGTGGCATCGAGTTCGCGGTGCAGCTGATCGATCATCACGCGCAATGACTGGAACTCCTCTTCCTTGCGGCGGAGGAACTCCCGGGTCATGCGCGCCTTCTCGATCATGCCGACCGGCGTGAGCAGGTAGCTGTAGGCGAGCTTGTGGTCGCTGCGCTCGAAGTTGCGCATCTTCAGCAGCCCCTTGCTCAGCAGGGCCTGCAGCAGGTAGTGGGCCTTGCCCAGACTGATTCCGAGCTGCTGCGCCAGCGCGCGCTGGGATAGGTTGGGATCCTGTTCCAGCAGGCGGAGCACCATCAGGCGGGCATCGTCCTGGTGGGGAGGCGCGACGTCCGGCGAATCGAGGGGAGACGGGGTGCGTTCAGGCATTGAACACGTAGTCTAGCACCCGTTGCGCGAAGTCCGCCATCCGGCGTCCCTCGCGCGGCTGGCTCGATCAGGCGGGGGACGGGCGGCCCAGCCGGCGCAACTGCCCAATGACGATGGCGGCGCTGATCAGGACGCCCGCGATCAGGGCGCCGGCCAATCCGACGGCGGCGCGTTTGGGCTTGCTCTTCCACTCTGGCGTCAGCGCGGTATCGACCACCTGGATGGTGTTGTCCTCTCGGCTTTCCTCAAGCCGCGCCGCTTCGAACTGCTTGGCGAGCTGTTCGAACAACGTCTCCTGGTACTTGAACTCACGGTACAGGCCGACGTAATCCTGACTCTGTGCCGGATCGGATTTCTGTTCCAGCAGCTGGAGCTGCCGGCGCAGGGCCGCCACGGTGGCCGCGAGATTCTGGACTTCAGGTGCGTTGTCGGCCAGCCGGCTGCGAATGGCGTTGAGCCGCACTTCGGTGGTGGTCAACTCTGCCTTGACGCGGCCGTATTCCTCGGCCGCCGCGCGCGGTTCGGCGCGAAGAGCCCCTTGGTCGAAGCCGCTGCCCTGCAGCGCGGCCTGCGCGGCCGTGAGCTTCTTGCGCGACTGGTTGAGCTGCGCCTCGAAGAAGGCACGTCGCCGCTGCGCGTCGGTCAGCGTCATCGTGCCGTTCATCGTCTTGAGCTCGTCCACATAGTCGTTGGCGATGCGCGCGGCGCGCACCGGATCCACGTCGTCGAACTCGATCGACACGATCCCGTCACGCTTGCTGTACTCGATGCGCGTGCGGTTCTGCAGCGCATCGAGGGCCTCGAAGTTGAAGCGCGCGTTGTAGAGCTCCTTGAGCTTGTGGCGCTCGACCAGCCGATCCCCGAGCGTGCGGCTGCGGAGCAGTGCGACATAGGTCTCGGTGCTCTTGCCCGTGCTGCCACCGCCGGCCAGGGCGGCCAGTGGCCCCAGCGAGGACAGTGCCGCGCCCAGACCGGAGCCGGCCCCACCCTGCGGCGGAATGAAGGTCGTGCGAGCAGTGAATTGCGGTGTCATGAGGAAGGACGCCCCGAAGGCCGCCGCACCGACGAGCACCGATCCTCCGATCACCACGCGCCAACGGCGCGCCACCATCTGGACCAGGTCCACGAGATTGAGGTCGTCCGCCGACCTCGTCATCGCCGGACGTTCTGTTTGGAGTTGCTGCATGGTCAGTTCTTGATCGTCTGCAACGCCGCGATGCCCAGGCCGAAGTTGGCCAGGATCTGCGTCCAGTCCTTCGCGTCCTGGATGAACGTCGACTTGTTCATCTGTTCCGGTACGAAGACCGTGTCGCCCGGCAGCGCAGGCAGACCGGCGAGATTGGTGCCGAAGCCCAGCCAGCCGCTGCTCGACTGGCGCGCGCTGACGACCGTGCCATTGGCGCGGATCACGAAGGCCCCGCTGGCATCCGCGCCGCGCGTCGGACCCCCAGCGAGTTTCATCACGTCGTCGACCGAAGCGTTGCTCTGGAGCAGGAAACTGCCGGCATTGAACACGCTGCCGAAAACGCCCACCGTCGTGGGCTTCGACGGAATCAGCAACCGGTCGCCGTCCTCGACGGTCAAGGTCGGCAGCGCCTGTGCGTCGGACTCGAGCTGCAGCACCACGCGACCCGTTGGGCGCACGGCACGAAGTCGCGCCACGAGACGCTCGGTGCCGGCGGCACGCTGGGCGTTGCCGGCGGCCTCATCAGCAGTCGTCGCGCGCTGCGTACTGCTGTTCTTGGTGAACTCGGTCTCCAGGTCCCGCAGGGCGCGGTCGTAGTTCTCCTGCTGCGACTGGCGCACGCTTTCACGCGAGAAGTCCGTGCCGAACACGTAAGCCTGCGACGTCAATCCGCCGGCTGCCGCGATGGCGTCCTGCAGCGTGCTCGTTGGCGGCAGGACGTATTCGCCGGGTCGAGCGACCTCTCCCTCCACCGTTACTCGCTTGAACTGCTTGCCCAGCGGCAGCGCCGTGTTAACGCTGCTGAACACGCGGATCACGTCGCCGTTGGCGGCCACGGTCTTCAGTTGGGCGGGGAACTGCAGTTCTCGCACACGACGGTCGTTGCGATCGCTCAACTGTTCGATCGAGACCCGCGAGCGGTCCGCCACTGCGCTGAAGCCGCCGGCCATCGCCAGCACGTCGTCCACCGTCTCGCCCGGCTTGAGCTCGACGATGGACTGCTTGTTCACGCTGCCCAGCACCGCCACCTGCGGGCCGATCGGGCCGATGTGGATCACATCCTCGGCCTGGAGCGCGCGGTCGCTGGCCTTGTCGCCCTTGAGCAGCAGGTCGTAGGCGTCGAAGGCGGCGACGACCTGGCCGTTGCGGCGCAGTTCGATCTGACGGAAGCTGCCGGCCGCCGACGGACCGCCGGCGCGGATCAGGCCGTTGACGATCGTGGCCAGGCTGCTGACCGTGTACGCGCCGGGCTTCGCGGTGAAGCCAGTGACGTAGATGCGGATCGTGCGCAGCTTGCCCAGCGAGGTGCTGACCTGGAAGTTCTTGAACACCTGTGCGATGCGGGCGCGGACGACCTCGTTCAGGTCGCCGTAGCGCACGCCGGCGACCAGCACGGGGCCAACGCGGGGGATGGTCACGCGACCGGCGCGGTCCACCGTCAGGCGCAGGTCGGCATCCACCGAACCCCAGGCGGTGACCTGGATCTCGTCGCCGATGCCGATCAGGTAGTCGGACGGCGCTTGGCGCGGTCCGTCGACCTCCGAGGTTTGTCCCTGTCCGCGCGAACGGTCGTCGAGCATCAGGTCGGCGCCGAGCCGGCGCACGATGTTGTCGGTCGAGAGCGTGGCGGTCTTGCCGATGCCACCCATCTGCGACTGTGTCACGGTCCCGACGTCCGACAGTCCCCCGTCCGACCGACGCAGTTGCTCGATCGTCAGCGGATCGGTCAGGTCGAAGCCGAGCAGCTTGTTGACGTAGATCTCGAATTCGCCCGGCACATACCGGGGCGACCGGCTCTGCGAGGACTGTCCCGTTTGCTGCTGCTGCTGCTGCTGCTGGGCCGCGTCCTGCGACGTGCGGTTCGTCGAGTTCAGCCGGACAGGCCCCGACAGTTCTGCGCCCTGGTCCGAGGTGGTTTGACCGTAACCCGTCTGCACCTGCGCCAAGGCCGGCGCCGCCATCAGGCAGGCGGCCAGCACCGCCAGCACGGGCTTTGCGAAGGAAGGGCGGGCGCGAGTCGTCGACACCGGCGAAGGGGCGCGTTGGGCGCGATATTCCATGCGTGATCTCGTCTCAGATGAACTTGGCCGCCCGCGACGGACCTGATGACCAGGGTGTCGGAGCGACCAGCGACGCATTCTATGGCAGCACTGTTGCGCCAAAACCGCCGCCGCCCCGAAGCCGGTCGTTACACTGCCGCCCATGTTGTATTTGCTCATCCCGTTCGCGCTGGCGGCGGCGATCACGCTCTACGTCGTTCATTCGTCGACGGTGCACGGCCACTTTTCTGCGGACCACGACCTGTCCGGCCCGCAGAAGTTCCATGCGCGCCCCGTGCCGCGCATCGGCGGCGTCGGGATCTTCGCGGGCCTGTGCGGCATGGTCGCGCTCGCCTATTTCCTCAAGCACCCCCAGGCCCGCACCGGCTTGCTGCTGCTGCTCTGCGGCCTGCCCGCCTTCGCCGCCGGCCTGGTCGAGGACTTCACCAAGAAGGTCTCCCCGCGCGAGCGACTGATCGCCACCGCGATCTCCGCCGGCCTCGGCTGCTGGCTCCTGCAGGCCATGATCTCGCGCACCGACATCCCCGGCCTGGACTTCATCGCCGGGACCACCGTCGGCGCGGTGATCATCACCATCTTCGTCGTCGCGGGCGTGGCCAACTCGGTCAACATCATCGACGGCTTCAACGGCCTGTCCTCGATGTGCGTCAGCCTGATGTTGCTGACCCTCGCCTACGTGGCCTACCAGGTCGGCGACACCGAACTCGCGCTCTGGGCGCTCGCCGGCGTGGGCGCCATCCTCGGCTTCTTCGTCTGGAACTACCCCGCCGGCCTGATCTTCCTGGGCGACGGCGGCGCGTACTTCATGGGCTTCTATCTGGCGGAGATCGCCATCCTGCTGATCCACCGCCATCCGCAGGTGTCGCCGCTGTTCGCGCTGATGGTGTGCATCTACCCGGTGTTCGAGACGGTCTTCTCCATCTACCGCCGCCGCTTCCTGCGCAACACCAGCCCCGGCGATCCGGACGGCATCCACCTGCACTCGCTGATCTACCGCCGCCTGATGCGCTGGGCGATTGGCGCACGCGATGCGCGCCTGATGACGCGTCGCAATTCGATGACGGCGCCCTATCTCTGGACGCTGTGCCTGTCGTCGCTGGCACCGGCACTGCTGTTCTGGGACTCGACGCCGATGATCGCCGGCTGCATGGTGCTGTTCGGCGTCGCCTATGTCGCGCTGTACTGGCGCATCGTGCGGTTCCGGACCCCGAAGTGGATGGTCTTCCGCGGCGACCAGCGCAAGCTGACCGATCGTTCGGCGCAGTGATCCCGCAACGGTCCGCGTGCGCGGATCGGTGGTTTCCCGGGGCTTTCGGGGCGTTGGAGGATAATCCGCCGCTTATGACAGAAACCACCCCGACGCCCAACCCTCTTTTCGACACGCTGCCGCTGGACCCCAAGCTGCTGCGCGCCGTGTCCGATCAGGGCTACGCGACGATGACGCCCATCCAGGCCAAGGCGATCCCGATCGTCCTCTCCGGCCGCGATGTGATGGGCGCCGCCCAGACCGGCACCGGCAAGACCGCCGCGTTCTCGATCCCGCTGCTGCAGCGCATGCTCAAGCACGAGAACGCCTCGATGTCCCCGGCCCGCCACCCGGTGCGCGCGCTGGTGCTGGCCCCGACCCGCGAACTGGCCGACCAGGTCGCCAACAACGTCAAGGCCTACGCCAAGCACACCAACCTGCGCGTGGCCTGCGTCTTCGGCGGCATCGACATGAAGCCGCAGACGCTGCAGCTCAAGGCCGGCGTCGAGGTCCTGATCGCCACGCCGGGCCGGTTGCTCGACCACATCGAAGCCAAGAACGCCGTGCTCAACCACGTCGAGTACGTCGTGCTCGACGAGGCGGACCGGATGCTGGACATCGGCTTCCTGCCCGACCTGCAGCGCATCCTCAGCTACCTGCCCAAGGCACGTCAGACCCTGCTGTTCTCGGCGACCTTCTCGCCCGAGATCAAGCGCCTGGCGCAGAGCTATCTGCAGGAGCCGGAACTGGTGGAAGTCGCCCGCCCGAACGCCACGGCCTCCACCGTGGAGCAGCGCTTCTTCAGCGTCGACGACGACGACAAGCGCGCCGCGGTCAAGCAGCTGCTGCGCCAGCGCGAGATCCGTCAGGCGATCGTGTTCGTGAATTCCAAGCTCGGCGCGGCGCGCCTGGCCCGCACCTTCGAGCGTGACGGCCTGCGGACCGCCGCCCTGCACGGGGACAAGTCGCAGGACGAGCGCCTGAAGTCGCTGGAGGCGTTCAAGCGCGGCGAGGTGGACCTGCTGGTCGCGACCGACGTGGCCGCGCGCGGCCTGGACATCGCGGACCTGCCGGCCGTCTTCAACTTCGACGTCCCCTTCAATGCCGAGGACTACGTCCACCGCATCGGCCGTACCGGCCGCGCGGGCGCCTCGGGCCTGGCCTTCACGCTGGTGACCAAAGGCGATGCGCGCCTGGTCGGCGAGATCGAGAAGCTGATCAAGCGCAAGCTCGACCTGGAGCCGATCGAGCTCGAGGGCGAGCGTCGCCGCTTCGACGGCGACCGGGGCGAACGCAGTGATCGCGGCCCGCGCGCCGATCGCTCCGATCGTGGGGGCGAGCGCGCGTCGCCAGGCGAGGGCGGCGGCGAGCGTCGCGACTTCCGTCGCGAGCGCGAGGACCGCCGCGACGAGGCTTACGGCTCGCAGGGGTCGCATTCGCATGCGCCGTCGCGCGCGCCGCGTCAGGCGTACGACCCGCTGTTCGACAAGCCTTACGAGGCAACCCAGGGCGGCGATGCGCCGGCCTGGGAAAAGGGCGCGGCCAACGCGCCGCGTGGCGGCCTGTCGGCCAACATCAAGCCGAAGAGGAAGGTCGCCGCGCTGTTCGGCGCCAAGCGTCCGCCGGTCACGGCCGACAGCGAATCCTGATCACCGCGCGCCGAGGATCGCGAACACCGCTGGCACCTTGTCCGGCAGCGACTTCGGCGCCTGACGCCATTGCTCGACCGTCGCCGTGTAGGTCCACGCGTCCTTCAGGCTCAGTCCGCAACTGACCGACAGCAGCGAGCCCGGCTTCAGCGCGGACATCAGCGCCTGCAGCAGCGCGCCGTTGCGATAGGGCGTCTCGATCATCAATTGCGTCTGCTGCTCGCGCGCCGAGAAGGCGTCGAGCGCCTTGATGCGCGCGGTCCGCTCGGCGGCGTCGAGCGGGAGGTAACCGACGAAGGCGAAGCTCTGTCCGTTCAGGCCGCTGGCCGCCAGGGCCATCAGCAGCGAGCTCGGTCCGGTCAGCGGCACGACCTGCACCTTCGCCGCGTGCGCGGCGGCGACCAGCTTCGCGCCGGGATCCGCGATCGCGGGCATGCCGGCCTCGGAGATCAGGCCGATGTCGTGTCCGACCATGGCCGGCTCCAGCAGCGCCAGCCAGAGCTTCTCTTCACTCGACGAGGCGATGACCGCGCCGGCCGCCGGACCGCGGCCCTTGGCCGGGCGGGGAAGTTCCTCGATGTGCTGCTCCTGCAAGGGCACCGCGAGCGGATGGATCGCGCCGACACGCTTCAGGAAGGCGCGGGTGGTCTTCGCGTTCTCTGCGGCCCAGTGCGTGATCGCCGCGGCCCGCGCGAGCACCGCGTCGGGCAGGACTTCGCGCAGGTCGACCTCCTGGCCGTTCATGCCGAAGTCGAGGGTGTTGGGAACGAGGAAGAGGCGGCCGCGGGTCATGGTTGTTCTCGGAGGACGGGTTCAGGAAAGCCGGTTCAGGGCAGCAGGCTCAGCACGTCCAGCCCGCCCTGGCGCAGCAGCGCGGCGGTGCGGATCAGCGGCAGCCCGATCAGCGCCGTCGGGTCGTCGGATTCGATCGCGTCCAGCAGTGCGATGCCCAGGCCTTCGGCCTTGGCGCTGCCGGCGCAGTCGTAGGGCTGTTCGGCGCGGAGATAGCGCTCGATGGCGTCATCGCTGAGCTCGCGGAAGCGGACGCGTACCGGGGCCAGGTCTTGTGCGACGAAGCCGGTCGCTTCGCAGACCACGGCCAGCGCCGTCTGGAACACGACGGTGCGGCCACGCATGGCGCGCAGCTGCTCGACGGCGCGCTCGTGCGTGCCAGGTTTGCCGATCGGTCGGCCGTCCAGGTCCGCGACCTGGTCCGACCCGATCACGAGCGCCTGCGGGAAGCGCTTCGCGACCGCGCGGGCCTTGGCCAACGCCAGCCGGCGGGCGAGGGCCTCGGGCGCTTCGGCCGGCAGCGGTGTCTCGTCGACGTCGGGGGCCGCCGTCTCGAACGGCAGCCGCAGCCGTTCCAGCAACTCTCGCCGGTAGCGGGAGGTGGAGCCCAGGACAAGCGGGCGGACGAGCGGGGAAGCAGCGGTCATGGGGCGGGATTGTCCCATCGGGGCGGAGGCCGCTCGTACACTTGCGCCCCATGAAACCGCGTTCGTTCGATCCATTGAAGCTCGATGTCGGAGTCTTTGCCCGGGAGGGCGGCACGCTGGAGGGCGAGTGGCCCGCGACCAGCCTGACGCGCCTGGCCGAAGCGGCCGCGCCCGAGTCCGATCCGGCCCAGTGGCCGCCCGTGTCCTGGTCCACCCAGGGCGAGTTGCGCACGCCCAAGGGCGGCGAGCCGCAGGCGTGGCTCGAGCTGACCGCCGAAGCGCAGGTCGCGGTGACCTGCCAGCGCTGCCTCCAGCCGGTCCGCGAGGACCTGACGGTGTCGCGCTGGTTCCGCTTCGTCAAGGACGAGGACATGGCGGCGGAGATGGACATGGACTCCGACGACGACGTCCTGGCGCTCCCGCGCCACCTGGATCTGCGCGAGCTGGTCGAGGACGAATTGCTCCTGACCTTGCCGGTCGTGCCGCGCCACGAGGTCTGCCCGGAGCCGTTGCCGCACGCGAACATCGAGGAAGACGAACTGCCGGCGGAAGAACGTCCCAATCCGTTCGCCGCGCTGGCGGCGCTGAAGAAGGGCTCCGGCGGCAAGGCGTGACACCGGTTCGGTGCTGTGCTATAGTTTCCGGCTTTCCCGGATCGAAGTGCGTCCACCCGAATGTTCCACCCGAATGTATCGGAGTGGCCGTGCGGCCCGGGACCGAGGCGTCGGTAGCGGAACATCCTTGTCGGATCCGCGGTACAGCTCGAGTTCTCTCGAGAGCCCGAGCAACCTCGAATCACCAGCCAGCCGAAGCCTTTAGGAGAATCAACCATGGCCGTTCAGCAAAACAAGAAGTCCCCCTCGAAGCGCGGCATGCACCGCTCGCACAACGCCCTGGTCACCCCGGGCACCGCGATCGAGCCGACCACCGGTGAAGTGCATCTGCGCCACCACATCAGCCCCAACGGCTTCTATCGTGGCCGCAAGGTGCTGAAGACCAAGGCCGACGCCGCCTGATCGATTCGATCAGCCGGTCCGGAGGGCTCCCCGAGGCCTCCGCCTGGTCGCACAAACAAGTAGAGCCCGGTTCCGCATCACGCGTCGCCGGGCTTTCGCGTTTTTGATCCTTCTCCGATCCCTCCCCCGGACGGGCGCCCCCTTCTTCCGGCAGCCGCCCGTTGTCGCGCACGCTTCTTGCGGGGTCGCTACAGTCGCACCTTCGACCGGTGTTCTTCTCAGGTTTCGATGACCGCAATTCCCGCCACCCGCTCATCGCCCTCCGCCGAGCCGCTCCGCCTGGCGGTGGACTGCATGGGCGGCGACCACGGCCCCGCCGTCACCCTCCCTGCCTGCCAGGCCTTCCTCGCCGCGCATCCGCAGGCGGAGCTCGTGCTGGTCGGCCTGCCGGAGGCGCTCAAGGCCGCCGCGAGCTGGCCCCGCACGCGCATCGTCGCGGCCAGCGAGGTCGTCAGCATGGACGATCCCATCGAAGTCGCCCTGCGGCGCAAGAAGGATTCGTCGATGCGGGTGGCGCTCTCGCAGCTCAAGCCGGCCAAGGACGGCACGCCCGCTCAGGCGCATGCCTGCGTCTCCGCGGGCAACACCGGCGCGCTGATGGCAGTCGCCAAGTACCTGCTGAAAACGCTGGAAGGCATCGACCGCCCGGCCATCGCCACCGTGATGCCCAACCAGATCGGCGGCTTCACGACGGTGCTGGACCTGGGCGCCAACGTCGACTGCGGTCCGGAACACCTGCTGCAGTTCGCCGTGATGGGCAGCGCGCTGGTGTCGGCGGTGGACGGCAAGGAGAACCCGACGGTCGGCCTGCTGAACATCGGCGAGGAAATGATCAAGGGCAACGAGACGATCAAGCGCGCCGGCGAACTGCTGCGCGAGGCCGCCTCGCACGACCAGCTGAACTTCCACGGCAACGTGGAGGGCAACGACATCTTCAAGGGCACGACGGACATCGTCGTGTGCGACGGCTTCGTCGGCAATGTGGCGCTGAAGACGGCGGAGGGGCTGGCCAGCATGATCTCCAGCTTCATCAAGGCGGAGTTCACCCGCAGCTGGTGGACCAAGGTCATCGCGCTGCTGGCGATGCCGGTGCTGCAGCGATTCAAGGACCGCGTCGACCATCGCCGCTTCAACGGCGCGGCGCTGCTGGGCCTGCGCGGCCTGGTCTTCAAGAGCCACGGTTCCGCCGATGCCTTCGCCTTCGAGCAGGCATTGAACCGGGCGTATGATGCGGCCCGCAACCGGCTCCTGGACCGGGTTCACGATCGCATCGTCGCGACGCTGCAGGCGCTTCCCGCGCCTGCCAACGAGGAAGGCGGCGATGCTGGAGACACGGCGGCCGCCGCCGCCCACGCTGCATGACCACTGCTTCCACGCGCCACGCCCGCATCCTCGGAACGGGCAGCCACCTGCCCGCGAACCGCGTCACCAACGCCGCCCTGGCGGACCGCCTGGCCCGCGACGGGATTGAAACCTCGCACGACTGGATCGTCGAACGCACGGGCATCCACGCCCGTCACTTCGCGGATCCGCAGGTCACCGCCAGCGACCTGGCCCTGCCGGCCGCGCAGGCCGCGCTCGAATCGGCCGGCGTGCGCGCCGACGAGATCGACCTGATCATCGTCGCCACATCCACGCCGGACATGGTGTTCCCCTCGACGGCCTGCCTGCTGCAGCAGAAGCTCGGCATCCACGGCTGCGCCGCCTTCGACGTGCAGGCCGTGTGCTCGGGCTTCGTGTACGCGCTGACGGTCGCCGACTCGATGATCAAGACCGGTGCCGCCACCAAGGCGCTGGTGGTCGGCGCCGAGGTGTTCTCGCGCATCCTCGACTTCAAGGACCGCACGACCTGCGTGCTGTTCGGCGACGGCGCCGGCGCCGTGGTCGTCGGTGCCAGCGACGAGCCCGGCATCCTCGCCAGCGAACTGCATGCCGACGGACGCCATGCCGACATCCTCTGCACGCCGGGCACCGTGTCCGGCGGCGATGTCCTCGGCCATCCGCTGCTGAAGATGGACGGCCAGGCGGTGTTCAAGCTGGCCGTGGGCGTGCTGGAGAAGGTCGCCCGCTCGGTCCTCGACAAGGCCGGCCGCACCGATGCCGATATCGACTGGCTGATCCCGCACCAGGCCAACATCCGCATCATGCAAGGCACGGCCAAGAAGCTGAAGATGCCGCTGGACAAGCTGATCGCCACCGTCGACGAGCACGGCAACACCTCCGCCGCGTCGATCCCGCTGGCCTTCGACGTTGCGGTGCGCGCCGGCAAGATCAAGCGCGGCGACACGGTGATGCTGGAAGGCGTCGGCGGCGGCTTCACCTGGGGCGCGGTGCTGCTGGACTTCTGATTCCCGACTTCCGACGCCGTCCAGGCGCCACTTCCCGCCTCCTTCACGGCAGCCGGAAGCGCGCGCAGCGGCGGCACGCCAGAGGCCGCGCGTCGGTCGCGCGCGCCTCTTCTTCCTCCCAGATCCTCCTGGATCGTCTCGGACTCGAACCATGAGCAAGAACTTCGCAATCGTCTTCCCCGGGCAGGGGTCGCAGTCGGTCGGCATGCTGGACGCCTGGGGCGATCACCCGGAAGTGGTGCGCACACTGGCCGAGGCCTCGGCCGCGCTGGACGAGGACATCGCCGCGCTGATCAAGGACGGCCCGAAGGAACAGCTGGACCTGACGACCAACACCCAGCCGGTGATGCTGACCGCCGGCATCGCCTGCTACCGCGCCTGGATCGCCGAGACTGGTCTGGTCCCCGCCGCCGCCGCCGGCCACTCGCTGGGCGAGTACACGGCGCTGGTCGCCGCCGGCGCGCTCAGCCTGGCCGACGCGCTGCCGCTGGTGCGCTTCCGCGCGCAGGCGATGCAGGAAGCCGTGCCGGTCGGCACCGGCGCGATGTCGGCCATTCTGGGCCTGGATGCTGCGGTGGTCCGCGAGGTCTGCCAGAAGATCGCCGCCGAATCGGGCGAGGTGGTCGAGGCCGTCAACTTCAACGATCCGAAGCAGACGGTGATCGCCGGTTCGAAGGCGGGCGTCGAGAAGGCCAACGAGGCCCTCAAGGCCGCCGGTGCGAAGCGCGCACTGCCGCTGCCGGTGTCGGCGCCCTTCCATTCCAGCCTGATGAAGCCGGCCGCCGAACGTCTGCGCGAGAAGCTCGCCGCCGTGTCGTTCCAAGCCGCCGCCTTCCCGGTGATCAACAACATCGACGTCGCCGTGACCGACGACGCCCAGGCGCTGCGCGACGCGCTGTTCCGCCAGGCCTTCGGTCCGGTGCGCTGGGTCGAGGTCATGCAGGCGCTCAAGGCGCGCGGCTTGAGTACCGTCATCGAATGCGGCCCCGGCAAGGTGCTGGCCGGCATGGCCAAGCGCATCGACGCCGAGCTGGTCAGCGCCACGGTGCTGGACCCTGCCTCGCTGGCCGAGGTCAAGGCGCTGCTGGCCTGAGTCGCCGCAGGCACTGCGGTCTCCTCCTTCCGAATTCCTCCCGAGGTTCCTCATGTCCGACAACAAGTCCGATAGCAAGTCCGATAGCAAGTCCGACAGCAAGCACGTCGCGCTGGTGACCGGCGCCAGCCGCGGTATCGGCCGTGCGATCGCGCTGACGCTGGCCCAGAAGGGCTTCACCGTGATCGGCACCGCCACCGGCGAGTCCGGCGCGCAGGCCATCACCGAGGCCCTGGCGCCGCACGGCGGCCGCGGCGCGGTGCTGAACGTCAACGACGGCGCGGCCGTCGATGCGCTGATCGATGCGATCGTCAAGCAGGACGGCGGCATCCAGGTGCTGGTCAACAACGCCGGCATCACCAAGGACCAGCTGTCCATGCGCATGAAGGACGAGGACTGGGACGCCGTCCTGGACACCAACCTGAAGGCCGTGTTCCGCGCCAGCCGCGCCGTGATGCGCCCGATGATGAAGCAGCGCTATGGCCGCATCATCAACATCACCTCGGTGGTGGGCGCCTCCGGCAACGCCGGCCAGGCCAACTACGCGGCCGCCAAGGCCGGCGTCGCGGGCATGACGCGTGCCCTGGCCCGGGAGCTCGGCAGCCGATCGGTCACCGTCAACTGCGTCGCCCCCGGCTTCATCGCCACCGACATGACCGAGGTGCTGCCCGAGGCGCAGAAGACCGCGCTGCTGGCCCAGATCCCGGCCGGCCGCCTGGGCGATCCGGCCGAGATCGCCCATGCCGTGGCGTTCCTGGCTTCCCCGGAGGCCAGCTACATCACGGGCGTGGAGCTGCACGTCAACGGCGGCATGTACATGAATTGAGGTGGATCCCGTCCCGCGCCAGCGGTGCGGGCGGCCCACCCACCGGATTCACCCGGCCGGTGTAGGGCTGATAGAGTGCGAGCGCGCGCCGTCTCCATCGTGGAAGGCGCGCCTCGGGAGGTCCGACTAGGGGCGCCACTCTAAGGCCTTAGAATCCCGGGTTGTTCTAGCAAACCACCCCCTCCTGGAGGAGTCATGAGCGATATCGAAGCACGTGTCAAGAAAATCATCGCCGAGCAGCTCGGCGTGCCCGAAGCCGATGTGACCAATGAAAAGGCCTTCGTCGCCGATCTGGGCGCTGATTCTCTGGACACCGTGGAACTGGTGATGGCCCTCGAAGACGAGTTCGGCATCGAGATCCCGGACGAAGAGGCCGAGAAGATCACCACCGTGCAACTGGCCATCGATTACGCGGTCAAGCACCAGAAGGCGTAAGCAAGCAGCATGAGCCGTCGTCGCGTCGTCGTCACCGGTCTCGGCCTGATCTCGCCCGTGGGCAACACGGTCGAGGAAGGCTGGGCCAACATCGTGGCTGGCAAGTCCGGCATCGACACCATCACCCGTTTCGATGCCTCGGTCCTCGCCTGCCATTTCGCGGGAGAGGTCAAGGACTTCAAGGTGGATGACTACATCCCCGCGAAGGAAGCCCGCCACATGGATACCTTCATCCATTACGGGCTGGCGGCCTCGCTGCAGGCGATCCGCGACGCGGGTCTGCCCACCGGCGACGCGCTCGACCCGGAACTGGCGGAACGCATCGGCGTGCTGGTCGGCTCCGGCATCGGCGGTCTGCCGATGATCGAGGAGACCCACGCGGAATTGACCAACCGCGGCCCGCGCCGCGTCAGTCCGTTCTTCGTGCCGGCATCGATCATCAACATGATCTCGGGTCACGTCTCGATCAAGTGCGGGTTCAAGGGCCCGAACCTGGCCATCGTGACGGCGTGCACCACGGGTCTGCACAGCATCGGCACCGCCGGACGCATGATCGAGGCGGGCGACGCCGACGTCATGGTCGCCGGCGGTTCGGAATCGACGGTGTCGCCGCTGGGCGTCGGCGGTTTCGCCGCGGCCCGCGCGCTGTCCACCCGCAACGACGACCCCAAGACCGCGTCCCGCCCCTGGGACAAGGATCGCGACGGCTTCGTGCTGGGCGAGGGCGCCGGCGTGCTGGTGCTCGAAGAGTACGAACACGCCAAGAAGCGCGGCGCCAAGATCTATGCGGAGCTGGTCGGCTTCGGCATGAGCGCCGACGCGTACCACATGACCGCGCCCGACGTGGACGGCCCGACGCGCTCGATGCGCAACGCGCTGCGCAACGCCGGGTTGAACGCGGACCAGATCCAGTACATGAACGCGCACGGCACGTCCACGCCCCTGGGCGATGCGAACGAGACCAACGCGATCAAGAAGGCCTTCGGCGACCATGCGAAGAACGGCCTGGTGGTGTCGTCGACCAAGTCGATGACCGGCCATCTGCTGGGCGGCGCGGGCGGCATCGAGTCCGTCTTCACCGTCAAGTCGCTGCATGATCAGGTCGCTCCGCCGACGATCAACATCTTCAACCAGGACCCCGAGTGCGACCTGGACTACTGTGCCAACGAGGCGCGGAAGATGCCGATCGAGTACGCCGCGAAGAACAACTTCGGTTTCGGCGGCACGAACGGCACGCTGATCTTCAAGCGGATCTGACCGCGGATCTGCTGATCAGGTCGAGCACCTCCAGCAGATCGCGCACGAGACGGACGGCGCCCCATGACGCCGGACCGATCGACATCACGCCGGGCCACTGCCCGGCGTTTTTCATTGACGGACGATGCGAGCTGGGTGCGCGTGCGGCGCGCGGTGCTGTGCGGCGGCGTGGCGGCGGCGATCGTCGCGGCCTTGCTCCAGGCCGGTGTCGCCGACGGCATGGTCGCGTGGGCGGCGATCCTGCTCGCCGCCGTGGCGGGGGCCGCGTTGCCGGGCCGGTCACGGGCGCAGGCCGTGCTGCGATGGGACGGTGCGCAGTGGTGGTGGCAGCGCGCGGGAGAGCCGCTTGCCGTTTCGCCGGACGTCGTCATCGACCTCGAACAATGGATGCTGCTGCGGCTCAACGCCGTCACTGATGCGGAAGGTGTTCGTGGTCGCACGCCACCCGAGCGCTGGATCGCGTTGTCGCGACGCGCGCACGAGGCGCAATGGGCCTCGCTCAGGCTCCACCTCTTTCTCGCTGCAGGCTGACACCATGTCGTTTCTGAATTCCGGGCATGATGTGGGCCTTCCGTTTTTGCATCGCCACCTGCGAGTGTTCATGCTCAATTCCGATCGCCCCTGTTCCCTTCGACGTCTCGCGCTGGCGCTCACCGGCGCCACCTTGATGAGCGCCTCGCTGGGCGCGGCCGCACAAGCGGCCCAGACCGCGACGAAGCCTGCGGCGCCCGCTGCCAACGCCACCGTCGCGACCCCGGTGACCGCGTCGGTGCCCGTCGCCGCCCCGGAACTGGCGCGCGCGCTGCCGGACTTCAGTGCCTTGGTCGAACAGGTGGGGCCGGCCGTGGTCAACATCCGGACCTCGGAGAAGGTCAAGGTCGCCAATGCGCAGATCGACGACCAGATGCGCGAACTGCTGCGCCGCTTCGGGATTCCCGTGCCGCCGCAGCGCCGCACGCCGCCCGGCGCGGCGCCCGCGCCGACCCCGGACGACGAGGATGACGAGGACGCGCCGCAGCGTCGCGGCCTGGGTTCGGGCTTCGTGATCGGCGCGGACGGCTTCGTGATGACCAACGCGCACGTCGTCGACGATGCCGACGAGGTGACCGTCACGCTGACCGACAAGCGCGAGTTCAAGGCCAAGGTGGTCGGCCTGGACCGCCGCACCGACGTCGCGGTGCTCAAGGTCGATGCGAACAACCTGCCGATGCTGCGCATGGGCGACGTCAGCCGGCTCAAGGTCGGCGAATGGGTGATGGCCATCGGCTCGCCGTTCGGTTTCGACAACACGGTGACGGCCGGCATCGTCAGCGCCAAGGCGCGCGACACCGGCGACCTGCTGCCGCTGATCCAGACCGACGTCGCGATCAACCCGGGCAACTCCGGCGGTCCGCTGCTGAACCTGCGCGGTGAGGTGGTCGGCATCAACTCGCAGATCTACAGCCAGTCGGGCGGGTTCATGGGCATCTCGTTCGCGATCCCGATCGACGAGGCCATGCGCGTGGCCGACCAGCTGCGCGCCGGCGGCCGCGTGACGCGCGGCATGCTGGGCGTCTATCCGGACGACGTCAGCAAGGAAGTCGCGGAGGCCATCGGCCTGGGCAAGCCGCAAGGCGCGCTGATCAGCCGCATCACGCCGGCAGGTCCCGGCGAGAAGGCCGGACTGCAGCTCGGCGACGTGATCACCAGGTTCGACGGCAAGACCGTGGAGAAGGCGGTCGACCTGCGCCGCCTGGCCGCGGCGACCAAGCCCGGGACCAAGGTGCCGCTGCAGGTGTTCCGGCGCGGCGCCTACAAGGACCTGACCGCGACGCTCGACGCGCTGCCCGACGACCGCGCGGCGGCGACGCCGGAAGCGGACGCGCCCGCGGCGACCGGCGCTTCGGCCTGGGGTCTGACGGTCACCGAACTGACCGAGGCGCAACGCAAGGAACTGAAGGTCGACGGCGGTCTGCGCATCGATACCGTGGACGGCCCGGCCGCCCGTGCCGGTCTGAAGACCGGCGACGTGATCCTCTCGGCGAACAACGCCGAGGTGAAGACGGTCAAGCAGTTCCAGGCGGCGCTGGCCAAGCTGGAGAAGGGCAAATCGCTGCAGATGCTGGTGCGTCGCGGCGAGGTGGCGACCTACGTCGTGCTCAAGCCTGGCAAGGGCTGAATCGGGCACCGTCAACCCACCGCCGGCCTGGGGCTTTCCGCAATGCGGAAAAATTCAGCCGGCGGACCGCGACGCGGTGCACAAGTCGTCGTCGGTTGGTGCTTGCTAACGGTTGTGACCAAGGCGGGGATAGACGGGGTATTGGTGCCCCGCTCCGCTACAATCAAGCCGCGTTCGGGCAGCTTTGTCGCTGTTCCGACGGTGAATCGGAAGGCATCATTTTGATGGGCTCAGCGATCCACAGGATGTCCCCGCGTTTTGTGGATAACCTGTGTACAAAATTGCTGTTGGCGAAGGGCAACGCGCGAGAAGCTCGCATCCATGCGGTTTCCAGGGCGGGGCTTTTGGCTACAATGAAAGCCCAACAAGCAGTTGCCATACGTTTTGTTGGAAGGCGCGTCACCGTTTAGACGTGCCTTTTTTTTATGTCTTGCTCAGGTCCTGCGAAGGTCCCTGCATCACCGCCCCGACCGACCGTCCCCAGCATGTTCAGCATGCATCAGCGTGCTCCGCTCGAGCGCGCTTGAGGTGGCGGACACAGCGCGCGGTCTCCGTCCGAGTCCATGAAGCACATCCGCAATTTCTCCATCATTGCCCACATCGACCACGGCAAGAGCACCTTGGCCGACCGGATCATCCAACGCTGCGGCGGGCTGTCCGACCGGGAGATGGAAGCACAGGTGCTGGACTCGATGGACATCGAGCGCGAGCGCGGCATCACGATCAAGGCGCAGACCGCCGCGCTGCAATACAAGGCGGCGGACGGACAGGTCTACAACCTGAACCTGATCGACACCCCGGGACACGTGGACTTCTCTTATGAAGTCAGCCGGTCGCTGTCCGCGTGCGAAGGCGCGCTGCTGGTGGTCGACGCCAGCCAGGGGGTCGAGGCGCAGACGGTGGCCAACTGCTACACCGCGCTGGAGCTCGGCGTCGAGGTCGTGCCGGTCCTGAACAAGATGGACCTGCCCTCCGCCAATCCGGACGGCGCGAAGGCGGAGATCGAGGAAGTCATCGGCATCGACGCGACCGATGCGATCCCGTGCTCCGCCAAGACCGGCATGGGCATCGACGAGATCATCGAGGCCGTCATCGCCCGCATGCCGCCGCCCAAGGGCACGGTCGAGGCCCCGCTGCGCGCGATGATCATCGACTCCTGGTTCGACAACTACGTCGGCGTCGTGATGCTGGTCCGCGTGGTGGACGGCACGCTCAAGAAGAACGAGCGCATCCGCATGATGGCGACCAACGCCATCTACCCGGCCGAACACCTGGGCGTGTTCACGCCCAAGTCGGAAAAGCGCGACCAGCTCAACGCGGGCGAGGTGGGTTTCATCATCGCCGGCATCAAGGAACTGTCCGCGGCGAAGGTGGGCGACACCATCACGCTGGAAAAGAAGCTGCCGAACAACCTGGGCCCGGCCGCCGAGGCGCTGCCCGGTTTCAAGGAGATCCAGCCGCAGGTGTTCGCGGGCCTGTACCCGACCGAAGCCAGCGAATACGACCAGCTGCGCGACGCGCTGGAGAAGCTCAAGCTGAACGACGCGTCGCTGCGTTTCGAGCCGGAAGTCTCGCAGGCGCTGGGCTTCGGTTTCCGCTGCGGCTTCCTCGGCCTGCTGCACATGGAGATCGTGCAGGAGCGCCTGGAGCGCGAATTCGACCAGGACCTGATCACGACCGCGCCCAGCGTGGTCTATGAGGTCCAGCTGGGCGACGGCGAAGTCATCGAGGTGGAGAACCCCTCGAAGATGCCGGAGCAGAGCAAGATCGCCGAGATCCGCGAGCCCATCGTGACGGTCCACCTGTACATGCCGCAGGAGTACGTCGGCGCGGTGATGACGCTGGCCAACCAGAAGCGCGGCGTGCAGCTGAACATGGCGTACCACGGCCGCCAGGTCATGCTGACCTACGAGATCCCGCTGGCCGAGATCGTGCTGGACTTCTTCGACAAGCTGAAGTCGGTCTCGCGCGGCTACGCGTCCATGGACTACGAGTTCAAGGAATACCGCGCCTCCGACGTCGTCAAGGTCGACATGCTGATCAACGGCGACCGCATCGACGCGCTGTCGCTGATCGTGCACCGGGCACAGTCGCAGTTCCGCGGACGTCAGGTCGCGGCCAAGATGCGCGAGATCATCCCGCGCCAGATGTACGACGTGGCCATCCAGGCGGCCATCGGCGCCAACATCATCTCGCGCGAGAACATCAAGGCCTTGCGCAAGAACGTGCTGGCAAAATGCTATGGCGGCGACATCAGCCGCAAGCGCAAGCTGCTGGAGAAGCAGAAGGCCGGCAAGAAGCGCATGAAGCAAATCGGTTCGGTGGAGGTGCCGCAAGAAGCCTTCCTGGCCATCCTCCAAGTCGAAGAATAAGTTTCCGCATGAAAGCCATGAGCGCACTGACCGGGTTGCTGTATGTGACCCTGATCGCCTACCTGGGCGGCTGGTACCAGGGCTACTGGAACGGCAACTTCTCGCTGCTGCTGCTGATCCTGACCACGGTGACGCTGGCGTACTGGCTGGCCGAGCGCTTCCACTTCCAGCCCTCGCGCGAACGCGCGGCGGCGCAACTGGCGAAGAACGACGAACAGCGCCGCGCGTCGCTGGCCGCGCAGGGCATCCAGCGCGTCGACGGCGACGTCGAGGGCGCCCGCGAGGAGATCCTGCGCCAGCCCTGGTGGCTGGACTGGACCGCCGGCCTGTTCCCGGTGATCCTGATCGTCTTCCTGCTTCGCTCGTTCATGTTCGAGCCATTCAAGATCCCGTCCGGCTCCATGGTGCCGACGCTGCTGATCGGCGACCTGATCCTGGTCAACAAGTTCCATTACGGCGTGCGGCTGCCGGTGATCAACAAGAAGATCATCGACAACAACGACGTGGCGCGCGGCGACGTGGTCGTGTTCCGCTACCCGCAGACGCCCAGCGTCGATTACATCAAGCGCGCCGTCGGCCTGCCCGGCGACGAGATCGCCTACCTGAACCAGAAGCTGTACGTGAACGGCAAGCAGGTCGAGACGGTGTCGCAGGGCGAGTTCTTCGACGAGGATCCGAGCTCGATGCGCTTCCGGCCGCGCTACACGGAAAAGCTGGGGGCGGTCGAACACCAGATCCTGGTGGACGTGCAGTCGCAGGGCAACATCCGCAAGCAATATGACTTCCCGTACAGCGAGAACTGCAAGTACACGCTGGAAGGCGTGACCTGCAAGGTGCCGGCCGGCCATTACTTCATGATGGGCGACAACCGGGACAACTCGATGGACTCGCGCTTCTGGGGCTTCGTGCCGGATGAGAACATCGTGGGCCGCGCCTTCGTGGTCTGGATGAACTTCGGCAGCCTGAAGCGCATCGGGCGTATCCAATAATTTCGGCTGACACACTGGCTGACCCCAGTCCGGCAGACGATCGACTACTCTGTTCCAACGACAAACACCGGAGCGACGCGTGATGAGGGCACGGAAGATTCAACGGGGCATCAGCCTGCTCGGACTGATGTTCTGGGCGGTGATCATCGGTGGCGGATCGGTGATCCTGCTGCGCGTGGTGCCGACGGTGATGGAGTACTACACCATCCAGCGGGCGATCGAGAAGATCGCCCGAGACGCGCCCCCGACGGTGGCGGAGGCGCGCAACCAGTTCCAGCGCACCAAGGACATCGAGTATTCGATCGTCAGCGTCGAGCCGGCGGACTTGATCATCACCAAGGTCGATGACAAGGTGAAGATCAGCTTTGCCTACGACAAGGAAGTACCCTTGTTCGGCCCGGCCTTCCTGGTGATCAAGTACAAAGGCAGTACCCGCTGACCGTCCTGAACCTTCCTTCCCACCTCCGTCCATGACCCCGCAAGCGCTCGACGCCCTCCAGCAACGCCTCGGCTACCGCTTCACGCAGCCGGGTCTGCTGCAGCGCGCGCTGACGCATCGCAGCTTCGGTCAGCAGCACAACGAACGCCTGGAATTCCTCGGCGACGCGGTGCTCAACCTGACGGTGTCGGCCATGCTGTTCGACCGCTTCGCCGGTTCCGACGAAGGCGATCTGACCCGCATCCGGGCCCACCTGGTGCGCGAGGACAGCCTGCACCGCCTGGCGCTGGTGCTGCAGATGCCGGAGGCGCTGCGCATGAGCGAGGGCGAGGCCCGTGGCGGCGGCGGTCAGCGCCCGTCCATCCTGGCGGACGCGCTGGAGGCCGTGATCGGTGCGGCGTTCCTGGACGGCGGCTATGAGGCCGCGCGCGAGATCGTGCGCGGGCTGCTGGGCGAGACCATCGCCGCCAGCGGCATCGAGCAGTGGGCCAAGGATTCCAAGACGGCGCTGCAGGAGTGGCTCCAGGCGCGCAAGCTGCCGGTGCCGTCCTATCGCATCGCCGAGACGCGGGGTCAGGCCCACGCGCAGACCTTCACCGTCGAATGCGAAGTGGCCTCGCTGACGCTGTCGCGCCGCGGCGAAGGGCGCTCGCGCCGGATCGCCGAGCAGGAGGCCGCCCGGCAGGTGCTGGACGAACTGCTCGCCGGCGACCGGCCCGGTACCGGCCTGCGCGACTGACGCGGAGCCCGCGATGAATGCCCCCAGCACGCCGAGGACGCCGAAGCCGACGTCCTCGTCCGATTCCATTTCCGATGCCATTTCCGCATCCCCTTCTGAATCCGTTGCCCTTCCCCCTGTTTCCGAGGACCCTGATCTGAACGCCCCGCACGACCCCGCCACGCCGCACGACGCCACACCACACGCCGCCGACGCTCCGCCGGACCAGGACGCCGACGCGCGCGCCCACGAGGCAGGCGAAGCAGGCGAGGAAGGCGAAGACCTCGACGAGGACGATGGCGGCGAGGACCTGCCCGAGATCCAGGGCGGCATCGGCGCGATGCCGTACGAGGGCGACCTGCGCTGCGGCCTGATCGCGATCGTCGGCCGGCCCAACGTCGGCAAGTCGACGCTGCTGAACGCGCTGGTGGGGCAGAAGGTCTCGATCACTTCGAAGAAGGCGCAGACGACGCGCCACCGCATCACCGGTGTGCGCACCGTCGACGAGGCGCAGTTCGTCTTCGTCGACACGCCCGGCTTCCAGACCCGGCACAGCAGCGCGCTGAACCGCAACCTGAACCGCACCGTCCAGGGCGTGCTGGCGGATGTGGACCTGGTGCTGTTCGTGGTGGAGGCGGGCCGCTTCGGCCTGGACGACGCGAAGGTGCTGTCGCTGCTGCCGAAGGACAAGCCGGTCGTCCTGATCGCCAACAAGCTGGATGCGGTGACCCGGCGAGCCGAGATGATGCCCTGGCTCAAGAGCATGCAGGAGCGCCGCAACTTCACCGAGTTCGTGCCGCTGTCGGCCAAGAAGGACTCGGACGTGCAGCGCTTGTTCCAGATCCTGAAGCCCTACCTCCCGAACCAGGAATGGTTCTACGAGGAAGACGCGCTGACCGACCGCAGCGAGAAGTTCATGGCCGCGGAAATGATCCGCGAGAAGCTCTTCCGCCTGACCGGCGACGAGCTCCCCTACGAAGCCACGGTGATCATCGATCGCTGGGAAGAGGAGGGCAACCTGCGCCGCATCGCCGCGACCATCGTGGTCGAGCGCGACGCGCAGAAGGGCATGATCATCGGCCAGGGCGGCGAGCGCCTGAAGCGCATCGGCTCCGAGACCCGCCAGGAACTCGAGAAGCTGTGGGACGCGCGCGTGTTCCTGGAGCTCTGGGTGAAGGTGCGGTCGGGCTGGGCCGACTCCGAAGAGCATCTGAGAAGCTACGGTTACGAGTAAGGCCCATGGCCACACGCGCCCCGAAGCCGCCCGCCACGCAGGCGGCTTTTGTTTTGCATCACTACGACTGGAGCGAGACCAGCCTCGTGCTGGACCTGTTCAGTCGCGAACACGGCCGGCTGGCGGTGGTCGCCAAGGGCGCGAAACGGCCGTATTCGCAGCTGCGATCGGTGCTGCTGCCCTTCCTGCGGCTTCAGGTGACGCTGTCCAAGCCGTCGAAGATGAACGAGGACGGCGCGGCCGAGGTCCAGTCGCTGCGCGGCGCGGAGTGGGTCGGCGGGCAGACGCTGCCCAGCGGCGCGGCGCTGTTCAGCGGCTACTACGTCAACGAACTGCTGCTGAAGTTCCTGCCGCGCCAGGATGCGCAGCCCGAGCTGTTCGATGCCTATGCGGCCTTGCTGCCGCAACTGACCTCCGTGGACGACGCCCACGCGGCGCTGCGCGCCTTCGAGCTGAAGATGCTCGCGATCTGCGGCCTGCTGCCCGACCTCAGCGTGCTCTCGACGACGCAGGCGCCGCTGGACCCGGAGCGGCTCTACATGCTCGCGCCGGAGTCGGGCGTCATCGTGCCGACACACGACGCCCCCCAACTGACGGGCCAGGCCTTCATCCAGCTCCAGGCGGCGCTGCTGCACGGCAGCCAGGCGGCGCTGCAGCAGGCCTGCGAACAGGCGGGTCCGGCGTTGAAGCCGTTGTCGCGCGCGTTGCTTCACTATCATCTGGGGCATCGTCCATTGCGGACGCGGCAAGTGCTGCTCGACGTCCAGAAGCTGCTCACATGAATCCGCTGATCGCTCCCGAATCCGGCCGCCACGATGCGCGATGCGCGCTGTCGGTCAACGTCAACAAGGTCGCGCTGCTGCGCAACACCCGGCACCTGGGCATTCCCAGCGTGACGCGCGCGGCGCAGCTGTGCCTGGAGGCCGGCGCGCAGGGCATCACGGTGCATCCGCGGCCCGACGCGCGCCACATCCGCGCCGACGACGTGCGGGATCTGGCCGCGCTGATGAAGTCCTGGCCGCAGGCCGAATACAACATCGAAGGCAATCCGACGCAGAACCTGATGGACTTCATCCGCGAGACGCGGCCGCACCAGGCGACCTTCGTACCGGACAGCGAGGACCAGTTCACTTCCGACCACGGCTGGAACCTGCCGGCGGACGCCGAACGGCTGCGTCCGATGATCGCGGAGTGCAAGTCGCTGGGCGTGCGGGTGAGCCTGTTCATGGACCCGCTGCCGGAGGCGATGGCGCACGTGGCCGCGCTGGGGGCGGATCGCATCGAGCTCTACACCGAGACCTGGGCGAGCGCCTTCGGCACGCCGCGCGAGGCCGAGACGGTGACCGCATTCGCCGCCGCGGCGCGCGCGGCGCTGGCGCAGGGGCTGGGCATCAACGCCGGCCACGACCTGAACCGAGACAACCTGACGCGCTTCCTGCGCGAGGTGCCGGGGGTGTCGGAGGTCTCGATCGGCCACGCGCTGATCGCGGACGCGCTGGAACTCGGCTACACCGAGGCGGTGCGCGACTACCAGCGCTGCATCCAGCGCGCGTACGTCTGATTGCACTTCCGCACTCAACGTCCACACGGCGGGCACGGAGCGCGCACGCGAGGCGCATGAAAGGGTCGCGATGATCTACGGCATCGGCACGGACGTCTGCGACATCCGGCGCATCCGGGAGACTTTCCAACGGCGCGGCGTCCGTTTCGCCGAGAAGGTGCTGGGCCCGCACGAGATCGAGGTGTTCCGCGAGCGGTACGCCAAGGTCGAGGCACGGGGCATCGCCTACCTGGCGACGCGGTTCTCGGCCAAGGAGGCGTTCTCGAAGGCGATCGGCATGGGCATGCGGATGCCGATGACCTGGCGCGCCTGCGAGATCGTCAAGGCGCGCAGCGGCAAGCCGGGGATCCAGCTGCACGGTGCGCTGGCCGAATGGTTCGAAGCCAAGCGGCTGAGCGCGCATGTCAGTGTGAGCGACGAGCCCGACTATGCGACGGCGTTCGTCGTCGTCGAGATGCGCGATTGACGCGATTGACGCGATTGAAAATGAAAGAGACACAGACAATGACCGAGCACCTGCATTCGCCCGTGATCCTGGACGTCGCCGGCACGACGCTGACGGCGGACGATCGCCGCCGGCTGGCGCATCCGCTGACCGGCGGGATGATCCTGTTCGCGCGCCACTTCGAGAGCCGCGCGCAGCTGACGTCGCTGTGCGCCGAAGCGAAGGCGATCCGTCCCGATCTGCTGATCGCGGTCGACCAGGAGGGCGGTCGGGTCCAGCGTTTCCGCACGGACGGCTTCACGGCGCTGCCGGCGATGCGCGCGCTCGGCGAGCTGTGGATGGACGACGCGATGCGCGCGATCCAGGCCGCGACGGCGACCGGCCTGGTGCTGGCGCTGGAACTGCGGGCCTGCGGCGTCGACATGAGTTTCGCGCCGGTGCTGGACCTGGACCATCAGGACGCCGGACGCCAGTCGATCAGCCCGGTGATCGGATCGCGCAGCTTCCATAGCGATCCGCGCGTGGTGAGCCTGCTGGCGCAGAGCCTGATGCAGGGCCTGGCCCTGGCGGGCATGGCGAGCTGCGGCAAGCACTTCCCGGGGCACGGTGCGGTGAGTGTCGATTCGCATGTCGGTGTCCCGGTGGACACCCGTTCGCTGAAGGCGATCCTGGCGGAAGACGTGCGGCCGTTCGAGTGGCTGAGCCTGAGCCTGTCGGCGGTCATGCCGGCGCACGTGATCTACCGCAAGGTGGACAGCCGGCCGGCGGGTTTCAGCCAGCGCTGGCTGCAGGACATCCTGCGCGACCGGCTCGGCTTCGCCGGCGCGGTCTTCAGCGACGACCTCGGCATGGCCGCGGCGCGCGTGATTGAAGGTCGTCCGGTGGGCCACACCGAAGCGGCGCTCGCCGCGCTGGGCGCGGGCTGCGATCTGGTGCTGCTGTGCAACCAGAGCCAGGAGCAGGGCGGCCGCGCGATCGACGAGCTGCTCGACGGCCTGACCGACGCGCAAGCCAAGGGCACGTGGACGCCCGCGATCGACAGCGAAGCGCGCCGCGCGGCACTGGTGCCGCAATCGGCACCGCTGACCTGGGATGAGCTGATGCTGGCGCCGCGTTATCTGGAGGCGCTGGCGCGCCTGCCTTGATTCGCGTGGACGGGCCGCTCAGCGGCAGTTGACCGAGCGGATCGTCATCATGGCGCCGGGTTCCTTGCGCATGATGGAAGTCGAAGGTCATTTCGTGCTCAGCAGAAATAAAACAGCCCGAAACGGGGATGCACATGCGCGAAGGTCCGATTGATATCCCGCTGCCGATCTACCGTCACGTCGATCCCGACGGGGCGCTGCGCACGCTCGCGGCGCGTGCGCCATTCCGCGCAGTCGTCGTGGCCGAAGTCCCAGTGACGCCCGCTCAGCAGAATCGCATCAGCGACTGGCTCGTCGCCGAAGGCTGCCTCTACGCCATGGCGTGGGGCGTGGCCGCAAGCAGTTGGGACGATGCCATCGATTGGGCCAACATGGCAAAGTTCAGCGGCACCGCTGTGCCGGAGAGTGGCTTCGTCATGACCACCTGGCATGACGATGAGACGCTGAGCGAGGTGTTCGACTACGCAGTCCGCTGCGCAATTCATCCCACCGAAGCGTTGGACGAATTGATCGTTGTGCATGTGGCCGTCGCCGCGGATCCCCAGCGCATCCAAGCTGCCTTTCGAGTCGTATGTCCTTCTGATCACAAGGAGCATTCATGAAGAGCAATGGTTTCCGCCTCGACCGCGCGATCGCACGACGACTGGCCTTCGCGGCGTTGGTGATCTCCGCCGCCTCGTCCGCGCATGCGCTGGACTGCGCCAACGCCGTGAGCACCGTCGACATGAACGACTGCGCCACACAGGAGCAGCAGCAGGTCGAGAAGCAGCTCAACGACGTCTATCGCCGCGTGCTGGCGGAAACGCCCGCCAAGGTCGGCGGAGCCAAGCCGGCGAAGCCGAAGGACAGCCTCGTCGCCGCTCAGCGCCTGTGGGTGAAGTTCCGCGAGGCCGATTGCAAGGCGGTGCTCGACCTGTGGTCTGAAGGCTCGATCCGCAACCTGCAGTACCTTGGGTGCATGCGCGAGCACGCGCAGCTGCGCATCAAGCAGCTCGAAGCCTTCAAGACGCAGCCTTGAGCGATGACACCGACGTGACTGGAGGCTCGTTGAGCCTCGGTGCGCGGCGCCGTTCTGGGTGACCTGAGTCATGTGCCGCTCCAGCTAGACTCGCCCCCGAACTCACCCACAACGATTCGACCAGGGAGCGGGCCAGCATGACGCTGACCATGGAGGGCGTGCTGGCGCTGGCGCCGGACGAGGCATCGGCGAAGGCCGCGCGAGGGCTGACCTCGCCGGCCAAATGGCCGTTGCTCGGCGCCGATGACGCCGCCGTCTGGGGCGAATGCCAGGGCAGCGGCTCCAAGCCTTACCAGACGCAGGTCGACCTCAGCGGTCCCGCCTTTCGCTGTTCGTGTCCCAGTCGCAAGTTCCCCTGCAAGCACGGCCTCGCGTTGCTGATGCTGAGGGCGCAGGACGCCTCCCGCTTCGCCGCCGCGGAGCCCCCCGCCTGGGTCGCCGAATGGATCGCTTCCCGCGGCGAACGCGCGCAGAAGAAGGAAGAGCGCGACCAGAAGGCCGTCGAGCGCGCGACCGAGCGCGCCGCGCAGATCGCCGACGGCGTCGATCCCGCGCAGGCGGCGTCGGCGCTTGCCGATCCCGACAACGCGTTCAAGCGCGAGTCGCACCGGTGGCGTCGCATCGAGGAAGCGTCCGCTGAACTGCAGCGCTGGCTCGGCGATCAGATCGGTCGCGGACTCGGCGCGCTCGACGACGCGTCGATCCGCGGCTGGCGCACGATGGCGGCGCGCATGGTGGATGCCCAGGCGCCCGGCCTCGGCCAGCGCATCGCCGCCGCCGCGGACGGCTGGCGCGTCGGCGCCGACTGGCCGGAACGCACGCTCTCACGCCTCGGTCTGCTGAAGCTCGCCTGCGAGGGCCTCGCCCGTCGCGAGACGCTGCCGGAGCCCGTTCAAGCCGATCTGCGCACCGTCTGCGGCTGGCCGCTCGACCAGGCCGAGGTGCTCGCGGCCGGGGAGCGCGTCACCGATCGCTGGGCGGTCCTCGGCGTGATCGTCGAGGAGCGCGAAGGCCGTCTGAATGAGCGCCGCGTCTGGCTGCACGGCGAGCGCTCGCGCCGGCGCGCGTGGCTGCTCGATCACGCGCACGGCGGCCGTGGTTTCGAAGGCATGTGGCTGCCCGGCATCGCCGCGGATCTGACGCTCGCCTTCTATCCCGGCAACGCGCCGCTGCGCGCACTGATCGCCGACGCGTCGCCGACGCTGGAGCCCGAGGGGGCCGTCGGGACGGTGCGCCTCGCCGGATCCGAGTCCTGGCAGGACGAATGGCAACGCGTCGCCGAACGCGTGGCTGCCCACCCCTTCGCGATGCTGCATCCGGTCGTGCTCGCGAACGCGACGCCGGTCGCCGCCGATGCCGGTCCCCATCTGACGGCTGACGGCCGCGCCGTTCCGCTGCTGGTCGGCGATGCCGACTGGTGGTCGTTGATGGCCGTCGCCGGCGGTCATCCGCTCGCCGTCATGGGCGAGTGGGACGGCCGTGCGCTGCGTCCGCTCACCGCCTGGCAGTCTGGAACGAAGGGCCCCGCGTGGTCGAGGAGTGCCGCATGAGCGCCTGGAAGCCGCTGCTGCCCGTGGCGATGGTGGGGACGGACCGACAGTCCGGTCCTCTGCCCGAATGGCCCGGTGAGGTCGGCGCGCTCGTTGCACAAGTCGGTCAGGTCACGTCGCCCGGACAGGCTGCGCCTGGCACGCAGGCCGCGCCGCCCGCCAGTATCGTCGAGGGACCGGCGGGTCAGGTCTTGCGCACGATGGCCGTCATCGCGACTTGCGATGCCGCGGGCACGCAGGACCGCATCTGGACCGCCCCGCCCACGGAGCCCGCGGCCGTCGACCGTCTCGCGGTCGTTCCCGAGCGCCTCGATGGGATCGAGGGCGTCGCCGGCTCGCCGCGCACGCTGTTGCGCTGGGCGCTGACCGAAGCGCCCACGCGACTTCAGCAGTTGGCGTTCGTGGCACTGGCCGAGGCGAATCTGCGCCTGCCCGAGATGCTGCTGCCGCTGGCGCTGGACGCCGGACGACGCGCCGTCGCACTGCGCGCGCCGTTGCTGCCGGTGCTCGGCGAGCGCGGGCTGTGGCTGGCGCGGCAGCGCGAGGACTGGCACTACGCCGCGGGCGCAGCCGGTGACGCTCCCGGCGAGACCCCATGGACCGACGGTACGCTGGAGCAGCGTCGCGCCTTCCTTGCCCGCGAGCGCGCCGCCGACCCCGCCGCGGGTCGCCGACGCCTGGAGGCCTCGCTGCCGGAACTCTCCGCGAAGGAACGCGCCGATCTGGTGGCGCAACTGGCGGTCGGGCTCGGCATCGACGACGAGGCGCTCCTCGATCGGCTGCGCGCCGACCGCAGTCGAGAGGTCCGTGATGTCGCGCTCGATCTGCTGCTGCGGCTGCCCGATGCGGCCCATCCACGACGCGCCGTCGAGCGGCTCTCGCCGATGCTGCGCCGCGAGCGCGCGCTGCTGCGCCAGCACTGGGTCATCGATGCGCCCGAAGCGGCGAGTGCCGACTGGGTGTCCGATCAGATCGTCATCGCGCGCTCGTCCACCGAGAAGCTCGGCGAACGCGCCTGGTGGCTCTGTCAACTGGTGCGCCAGGTGCCGCTGGGCTGGTGGACCACCACGACAGGGATGACGCCCGTCGAGTTGCTCGCCTGGGCGATCAAGACCGATTGGGCCGACGCCGTGATGCGCGGCTGGTTCGACGTTCTCTCCGCGACGCGCGAGATCGACTGGTGCGAAGCCTTCCTCGAGACGCAGACCCCGCTGCAGACGCATCAGGCGGCGCAGGCGCTCCAATGGCTGCCGCAGGTCCGTCGCGAACGCCACTGGCTGCGACACCTGCAACAGGGCGCCTTGCCGCTGTCGGCGCTCGTCGCCGCGGCGAGCGGCGGCGAGATGCTCGGCGCGGAGCTCTCGCAGGCGATGACCGGCCAACTGCTGTCGCGCGCCCGCGCCGGGACGCTGAAGGACGACTACGCCGTCCGCGCGATGCTGGTCGACTTCGGCGCGGTCGTGCATGCCGACAGCCTCTCCGCCTACGCCTCGCTGGCCGACATCCGCGCCGCCGACGAAACCGCCGCTCACGCGGAGCAGCTGCAGGCCGTCGCGCAGACGGCAGCGCTGCGCCGCGCCCTGCTCGCCCTCTCACCCGATCCGACCCCGAGGACTTCATGACGACTTCCACCGAGACCGCCGCCTCGCACGTCCTGCGCCGCCATGCGGAGCACCAGTTCGCCGAGGAGCTCGCCGAGCTGAAGCGCCAGGACACGCGCACGCGTCCCGAGAACTGGGCGATGTCGCCCTGGGCGGTGCTGCGCTACCTGATGGGCGGGACGCTGGAGAACGGCTTCGAGGTCAGCGCCAAGTACATCGGCGACGAACGGCTGATGGAGATCGCCGTCGCCACGCTGGCGACCGACCGCGCGCTGCTGCTCTACGGCGTGCCGGGCACCGCGAAGTCGTGGGTGTCGGAACACCTGTCGGCGGCCGTCAGCGGCGATTCGACGCTGCTGATCCAGGGCACCGCCGGTACCGGCGAGGAACAGCTGCGCTACGGCTGGAACTACGCGCAGCTGCTGGCCAACGGGCCGAGCGAGGCGGCGCTGGTGCCCAGTCCGATGATGAAGGCGATGCGCGACGGCAAGATCGCCCGCATCGAGGAACTGACCCGCATCCCCGCCGACGTGCAGGACTGCCTGATCACCGTGCTGTCGGAGAAGACGCTGCCGGTGCCCGAGCTCGGCACCGAGGTGCAGGCCACGCGCGGCTTCAGCGTGATCGCGACGGCGAACAACCGCGACAAGGGCGTGAACGAGTTGTCCGCCGCGCTGAAGCGCCGCTTCAACACCGTGGTGCTGCCGGTGCCGGCGAGCGAGGACGCCGAGGTGTCCATCGTCGTCAAGCGCGTGGCCGAGCTGGGCGTGGCGCTGCAGCTGCCGGCCGAGCCGCCGGCGCTCAAGGAAGTGCGGCGCATCGTCCAGATCTTCCGCGAACTGCGCAACGGTCGCACCGAGGACGGCAAGACCCAGCTGAAGTCGCCCAGCGGCACGCTGTCGACGGCGGAGGCGATTTCCGTGATCAACAGCGGCATGGCGCTGGCCGGCCACTTCGGCGACGGCGTACTGCGCCCGCGCGATGTGGCGTCGGGCCTGCTCGGCGCGATCGTCAAGGACCCCGTGCAGGACCAGGTCGTCTGGAACGAATACCTGGAGACCGTCGTGAAGGAACGCACCGACTGGAAGGACCTGTACCGCGCCTGCCGCGAGCAGTCCTGAGGCGCGGGGCGCCATGAGCGATCCGGTCCACTACTTCGGCGTGCGGCACCACGGCCCGGGCTGCGCGCGCAGCCTGCTCGCCGCATTCGAGGCGCTGAAGCCCGACTGCGTGCTGATCGAGGGGCCGCCCGAAGCGGACGGCCTCGTCGCCGCCGTGCTCGATCCCGCAATGACGCCGCCGGTGGCGCTGCTCACGCACGGGGTCGAGGAATCCGGCCGCGCGGTCTATCACCCGTTCGCGAGCTTTTCGCCGGAGTGGCAGGCCTTGCGATGGGCCGGACTTGCCGGCGTGCCGGTGCGGTTCATCGATCTGCCGGTCGGCGTCTCGCTTGCGTTGGAGAGGGCGGGGGAGGAAGAGGAACGGCAAGCCGCCGAGGCGCCCAAGGCCGAGCAGGCGGGTCAAGCGGGCGAAGCGGAAGAGCCCGCCGAGCCGTCGACGCGTCGCTGCGATCCGCTGGACTGGCTCGCCCGCGCGGCGGGTTACGCCGACGGCGAGACCTGGTGGAACCACATGGTCGAGGAGCGCGGCGACGGCGAGGACCTGTTCGCGGCGATCTCCGAGGCGATGACCACCCTGCGCGCCGAGTCCGGCGAGGACGAAACGCTGGCTCCGCGCACGCCGCGCGCCCATCGCGAGGTGCTGCGGGAGGCCCACATGCGCCAGTGCATCCGCGCGGCGCGCAAGGAGGGCTTCGAGCGCATCGCGGTGGTCTGCGGCGCGTGGCACCTGGGCGGCCTGCGGGCGGACTTCACCGCGAAGGCGGACCAGGCACTGCTGAAGGGCGTGCCCAAGCTCAAGGTCACCAGCACGTGGGTGCCGTGGACGTATCGGCACCTCGCGCGCGCCAGCGGCTACGGCGCGGGCATCCACTCGCCGGGCTGGTACGAACACCTGTGGCTGAGCGGCCAGGAAAGCCAGGAAAGCAAGGAAGGTCAAGAAGGCCATGAGGGCAAGATCGGCCACCCGGGTGGCGGGCGCCGTCCCCGCGCGATCGGCTGGCTGGCGCGCGTCGCGCGACTGATGCGCGAGCGCGATCTCGACTGCTCGTCCGCCCACCTGATCGAGGCGGCCCGGCTGGCCGACACGCTGGCCGCGCTGCGGCAACGGCCCGCGCCGGGCCTGGAGGAGTTGCACGAAGCGACGCGCACCGTCATGACGCTGGGCGACGAGGCGGTGCTCGGTTTCATCCGCGACGAACTGGTCATCGGCGACCGCCTGGGTCGCGTGCCGGCGGACGTGCCCACGGTGCCGCTGCAGCGCAATCTCGAACAGCTGCAGAAGTCGCTGCGCATGAAGCCGGAGGCGACGCAGAAGACGCTCGACCTCGACCTGCGCCAGCCCAACGACCTGGCGCGCAGCCACCTGCTGCACCGGCTGCGGCTGATCGACCTGCCGTGGGGCGAGATCGCGCGCACGGGCAAGTCCTCGCGCGGCACCTTCCACGAGGTCTGGACGTTGCAATGGCAGCCCGAGTTCGCGCTGCGCGTGATCGAGGCCAGCCGCTGGGGCCAGTCGGTCGCGCAGGCGGCGACGACCGCGGTGGCCGAGCGCTGCGGGCGGGCCACGCACCTGGCGGCGTTGGCTGAACTCGTCGATCGCGTGCTGCTGGCCGATCTGCCGGAGGCGGTGACGATCGCGTCGCGTGCGCTGCAGGACCACGCCGCAGTCACCGGCGATGCCGATCAGCTGCTGGGCGCGCTGCCGCCGCTGGCCAACGTCTTCCGCTACGGCAACGTGCGGCAGACCGACGCGGCCCTGGTGGGCCATGTCTTCGACGGCCTGGTGACGCGCGCGGCCATCAGCCTGCCCTTGATGGGCGATTCACTGGACGAGGCCGCGGCGGAACAGGTCCGCGACCGGGTGCTCGGCGCGCAGGCGGCGGTGAGGCTGCGGGATCCGGGCCGCCAGTCCGAGCCCTCGACGCAATGGCGCGCCGCGATCTCGCAACTGGCCGCCCGCGAAGGCGCGCACGCGCTGCTGCGCGGCCTGTGCACGCGATTGCTGCTGGACGACGCGCTGATCACGGCGGACGACGCGGGAACGGCGATGTCGCTGCAACTGTCGCGCGCCGCGGAACCGGCCAAGGCCGCGGCGTGGCTGGACGGCTTCCTCAACCGCAATGCCGTCGTGCTGCTGCATCACGACGGCGTCTGGCCGCTGGTCGACGCCTGGCTGGCCGGGCTCGACGACGAACATTTCATCCGCGTGCTGCCGCTGGTGCGACGCACCTTCGGGCACTTCGACGCGGGCGAGCGACGCGACCTCGGTCAACGCGCGGCGCGCAAGCGCGCCGGTGCCGCGGCCGCGATGGCTGCGGCGGAATGGGACGACGCGCGCGCGGCGCTGCCGCTGCCGCTGCTGCGATGGATGCTGGGAGTGGGGGCATGAGCGCGCCAGACGACTTGACGGCCCCGACGGCCACCGTGAGCGGTCCCGCGACGACGACCGATGCGGATCGCCTGCGCCGCTGGCGCCTGGTGCTCGGCGGCGAAGCCGAAGACAGCTGCGGCGGCCTGCACGGCGACGCGGTGGAGATGGACCAGGCGCTGAGCGCGCTCTACGGCGACGGCGGTGGCCTGGGCGACGACCGGCGCGGCGGACGCGGCAACTCCGCGCCGCGCGTGGCGCGATGGCTGGGCGACATCCGCAAGTACTTCCCGAGTTCCGTCGTCCAGGTGATGCAGAAGGACGCGCTGGAGCGCCTGAACCTGCGCGACATGCTGCTGCAGCCGGAGATGCTGCAGGGCGTGCAGCCCGATGTCCATCTGGTTGCGAACCTCATGGCCCTGTCCCGGGTGATCCCGGCGGGCACGAAGGACACAGCGCGCCGCGTCGTGCGGCAGGTCGTCGACGAGTTGATGAAGCGGCTCGAGGAGCCGATGCGCGCGGCCGTGACCGGCGCGCTGGACCGCAGCCAGCGCAACCGCCGCCCGAGGCTGGCGGAGATCGACTGGCACCGCACCATCCGGGCCAACCTGCGTCACTGGCAGCCGGAGCTCCGCACGGTGGTGCCCGAGACGCTGCACGGCTACGGTCGCAAGGCTCGACGTCCGCAGCGCGAGGTGGTGCTCTGCATCGACCAGAGCGGGTCGATGGCGAACTCGGTGGTGTACTCAAGCATCTTCGGCGCGGTGCTCGCCTCGCTGCCCGCGGTCAGCACCAGGCTGGTCGTCTTCGACACGGCGGTGGTCGACATGACCGAGCAGCTCGACGATCCGGTCGATCTGCTGTTCGGCGTGCAACTCGGCGGCGGCACCGACATCAACGGCGCGGTGGCCTATTGCCAGTCCCTGATCCGAGAGCCGCGCAACACGATCTTCGTGCTCATCTCCGATCTGTACGAAGGCGGCGTCGAGCCGCAACTGTTGCGACGCGCGGCGGCGCTCGTCGAGAGCGGCGTGCAGTGCGTGGCCCTGCTGGCGCTGAGCGACGAAGGTGCGCCGGCCTACGACCGCGCGCTCGCGGCCAAGCTGGCGGCGCTGGGCGTACCGTCCTTCGCATGCACGCCGGACGCCTTCCCGGGCCTGATGGCCGCGGCGATCCGGCGCGACGACATTGGCGCGTGGGCGGCAGCGCAGGGGATCGTGACGGCGGCCAAGGGCAACTGAAAAAGGAGAGGGCAATGATGAATGAAGACGTTTTCTGGGATCTGATCGAACGCGCCCGGCAGAGCGCAGGCGACGACACCGAGCAGCGATCCGCCGAACTTGAGCATCTGCTCATGCAGTTGTCGCTGGAGGAGGTCAAGGCCTTCGATCAACGCTACGGCGCGCTGTTGGACGAGGCCTACCGATGGGATCTCTGGGGCGCCGCCTACGTCATGATGGGCGGCTGCTCGGATGACGGCTTCCAGTACTTCCGCGACTGGTTGATCTCCGAAGGCCGTGAGCGCTTCGAGGCGGCTCTGGCCGATCCTGAATCGCTCGCGGATGGGCCGGTGAGCGACGAGCCGGAACTCGAGCTTTTCGGCTATGCGGCGTCGAATGCCTACGAGGCGCTGGGCGGCGGTGAGATCGACAGGGAGGTCAGCGAGATCGAACGCGACGGCCCGGCCGGCGAGCCGTGGCAGGAAGACGAAGTCGCCGAGTTGTTCCCCCGGCTGGCCGAGGCCTACGGGTTCGACTGAGCAGGCAGCGTTCGCTGCGCCGACCCGCGCCGACCCGCGAGCGGGAGCGCGCGGGTCGACGCTTCGGGTGTCGGCGGTCTCAGCGTTGCGCGCCCTGCGCCATCTTCGCGAAGTAGGCCGACTTGCCGGTCTTGTTGAGCTGGTACCAGGCTTCGAGGGTATCGGGCTCGTAGATGTCGAGCGTGTCGAAGATGGCTCGCGCGAAGTCGAGCGCGGACATGCCGCCCGCGGTGATCAAGCCTCGGTCGATCACGACGGGCTCGTCGACGTAGCGGTCGCTGCCGGCGTATTCGCCGACGCCCTTCAGGTAGGACAGCGCGTTGCTCGTGTGCTGACGGTCGTCGAGCGCGCCGAGCCGCGCGAGGCCCGCCGTCGCACCGCAGATCGCCGCGACGCGCTTGCCGGCGTCGAGGAACTCCTTGGCTTTCTTCGCCGCTTCCATGTGCTCGCCCTTGTCCCAGCCGGCACCGCCGGGGAGGATCAGCAACTCGCTGTCGTCCGGGAACAGCGTCGACAGGCGGATGTCGGGCATCACCGACAGGCCGCCCATCGATCGCGTCAGGTTGGCGCCGGCGGCGGCGACGGTTTTCACCTGCCAGTCGCCGGGTGTCTTCTGGAACTCGGGCGTGTTGATGCCCGCGACCGCGTAGGCGGCCTCCCAGTCGGCGAAGCCTTCGAAGAGGTAAAGATGGACGGTGCGGGTAGGGGTGTTCATGCCGCCATGGCGGCAAGGTGCGTGCCTGCCGGGTGCGCGTACCGGGCGATCAGCCGGGCAGTTGCTTCACCATGAAGAACTTCGAGCCCGCGACGCCGTGGCCGGGGACCTCCAGTTGTACCGTGTAGCCCAAGCGCTCGTAGAACGGACGGGCCTGAAAGCTGAAAGTGCTGAGGTAGAAGGTGTCGCAGCCGCGCTCGATGGCGCGTTCCTCGAAGGCACGGACGACGGCAGCGCCGACGCCGGCATGCCGGTGCGCGGCATCGACCCAGAGCTGCTTGAGCTCGCAGCAGCGCCCGAGCGTGCGGCCGACCGCACCGCCGATGAGGCGACCGCCGGCGTCGTAGGCGGCGCTCGACAGCCCGCGCTGCCCGTCGAAGGCGCCGTGGTCGCCGAAGGCCTCGTTGTGCTGGTCGAGACCTGCCTCGACCAACGCGGCAAGACCGGGCTTGGGATCGTCGAAGGCGGCGGTGGTGAAGGGGCTCATGAGGTCGTCGCCTCGGCGAACGAACGGGCCAGCGGCTCGGCAAGCGGCTTGGCGAGCCTGACCATCATCGTCTGCGTCAGTTGATTGGGACCGCGCTCCGCCTCGACGTAGCCGTTGCGGGCATACAGGCCGATCAACGGCGAGTTGGTTTCGGAGGTCCAGGTGCAGGCGAGCGGCACGCGGCGTTCGCGGAACCAGGCCTCCGCGTGCGTGAGCAGCCGTTGCGCGACGCCGAGCCGTCGAGCCTCCGGCACGACGTAGGTTGTCGAGATCAAGCCGAACGGCGCGGCGCCGAGTGCTCCGGCGTCGGACTCGATCCGATAGATCGTGTGGCCGACGATGTGGCCGTCGGCGTCCAGATGCCACCGGACGCGGTCGCGCAACCAGTCCATCGAGTACATCGTGCCGCCGGCGTCTTCGCCTTCGACCTCGATCAGCGTCGCGCGCATGCGCTCGGCGACGAGGTCGATGGCGGCAGTGTCGGTGAGGGAGAGCGGGCGCAGCAGCATGGGTGATTGTCGAGGAGCGATCCGCCATGTTAGGCGGTTGGCTGTTCGGAGACACTCTTCTCATGCCTGCCTTTCCACCGCTGCACGCGCCGCCGCTGCGCCTCGAACCTGTCTCCGTCCAGCATGCCGAGGAGATGCATGCGGTGCTCTCCGATCCGTCGATCTACGAGTTCATCGATGAAGACGGACCGCCCACGCTCGAATGGCTGCGCGAGGCCTACGCGCGGCGCGCGAAGGGACGATCGCCGGATGGCGGCGAGTTGTGGTTCAACTGGATGATCCGTCGTGACGGTGGTCGATTGATCGGTTATGCGCAGGCGACGATCGAGTCGCCGAATGTGTGCTGGATCGCCTATGTGCTCTCGGCTGAAGGGCGAGGGCAAGGGCATGCCACGCGCGCGGTGGCGGCGATGATCGACTACCTCCGCGGCGCCCACGACGTTCGACGATTGCTGGCCTCGGTGGACGCCGGCAACGCGCGTTCGATCGCCTTGCTTGAGCGGCTCGGTTTCATCGGCGCAGACGCGGACCTCGCTCGCGCCTTTGAGATCCATGGATCCGACCGGCTCTACGTGAGTCCGTCGGCCTCAGCGTAGCTGCGTCAACATCGCCTCCAACGCCGGCTTCGACAGCTCCCCGGTGCGCTTGCCGACAAGCTTCCCTGAGGCATCGAAGAGCAGCGTGGTGGGATAGCCCGCCTGCTTGAACACCGCGCTCGCCTCGCGCCGTTCGTCGATGGCGACGTTGCTCATGTCCAGACGCTGTTGGCTCAGCCACTTCGCCACGTGGGAGGCGTCCTCGCCCTGGTTGACGAAGACGAAGCGCACGTCCGGCCAGTCGCGCTGCGACTGCGCGAGCATCGGCATCTCGCGCACGCACGGTCCGCACCAGGTCGCCCAGAGGTTGATCACCACGGGCTTCCCGCGCAGCGCGGCGAGGTCGATGGGTTCACCGTTCAACTGCTCGAAGCGCAGCGCCGGCAGCGGCTCGGACGCGGGCCGCATGGCGAGCTGGATCTGCCCGGCGATCACGATCGCCGTGCCCACCGCCAGCGGCACGGACGCCGCGAGTCGCATCGCCGGCAGGTTCCGCAGCTTGAAGGTTGCGTACATCCACATCGCGATGATGCCGACCTCGGGCGACCAGCCGCCGTCGCGCAGGTTGAGGATGCTGAGCGGGTGCTCCGCGTAGAGCTCCTTGTATTCGTAGAGGAAGCCCAGCCGCGCGAACACGACCGCGACCCACAGGCTGCGCCACAGCAGCGGTCCCGCGTCCTGCTGGCGCCTGCGCATGAGGAAGGCTGCCACCGCCATCGACGCTGCGACCGCCACGCACAGGTGGAGGAAGGCCCAGGGCAGCACCAGGGGCCCAATGGCGACCGCCTCGTTCATTGCGGGCGGATCACGTCGCGAAGATCCCGTCCGTGGACGCGAAGCCCTTGACCTCGATCGGATTGCCCGACGGGTCGAGGAAGAACATCGTGGCCTGCTCGCCGGGCTGTCCCGCGAAGCGGATGCTCGGCTTCAGCACGAACTCGACGCCGTGCGTCTCCAGCCGGTCCGCGAGCGCGCGCCAGTCCGGCATCGTCAGGATCACGCCGAGGTGCGGCATCGGGACCATGTGGTCGCCGACCTTCCCGGTGTTGCCGGTCCGGAACGGCTCGCCGAGGTGCAGCGAGATCTGGTGGCCGAAGAAGTCGAAGTCGACCCAGGTGTCGGTGCTGCGGCCTTCCTCGCAGCCGAGCACGCCGCCGTAGAAGGCGCGCGCATCGTCCAGGTCTCGCACGTGATAGGCCAGGTGGAACACGGATCGCATGGGGACTCCCGGGCAGGGGTGATCGATCGGACGATCCTAGCCCCGAAGCAGGCGCCGCTAACATCGGCATCCTCTGTGTCGTGCGCTTGGGAGATCGGTGTGGATGTGACCAGCTGGTTGGGCTTCGTCAGTGTGGCGCTGTTCGTCACGTTCACCCCGGGGCCGGCGGTGCTGATGGCGATCTCGAATTCGCTCAGCGTCGGGCCGCGGCGGGCGATGGTCGGCTCGCTGGGCAATGCGATCGGGTTGCTGGCGGTGTCCGCGGCCACGACCGCGGGCCTGGGCGTGCTGCTGAGCACCTCGGCCCAGGCCTTCCTGGTCGTCAAGCTGCTGGGCGCCTGCTACCTGATCTGGCTGGGCATCAAGCAATGGCGCCAGGGCGCGCGGATGTCGATGGTCAGCGGCGACGCGGCCGCGGCGGAAGTGGCCGGCCTGTCGCGCCGCGCACTGTTCCTTCGAGGGATCATGGTCGCGCTGACCAATCCGAAGGCGATCCTGTTCTTCACCGCGCTGTTCCCGCAGTTCATGAATCATCCGGAGTCCGCGCTGCGCGACTTCGTCGTGCTGACGGTCACGTTCTCCAGCTGCGCGGTGCTGGCGCATGCGTTCTACGTGCTGCTCGCGCGGGCGCTGCGCCGCGGGCTCGCCTCGCCGACGCGGGTGAAGCTGATGAACCGGACCTTCGGCGCGTGTTTCGTCGCGCTGGGCGTCAGCCTGATCGGCTGGCGCGGTCGGACGCAGTGAGGGAGGGTCGACCATGTTTTCCCATCTGTTCGTCGGCGTCACCGACTTCGACCGCGCGCTGGCGTTCTACACGCCGGTGATGGCGGCGCTGAAGCAGCCGCACCGCTTCACCGATCCGACCTCTCAGCGCGCCGGCTGGCAGTCCGCGCAGACCGTGCGACCGCTGTTCCTGATCGGCCGGCCGCTCGAAGGCGAGGCCTGCTTCGGCAACGGGCAGATGACGGCCTTCATGGCGGCGTCGCGCGCGATGGTCGACGAGGTCCATGCTGCGGCGCTCGCCCACGGCGGAACCTGCGAAGGCGAGCCCGGCCCGCGGCCCCAGTACCACCCGAACTACTACGGCGCCTACTTCCGCGATCCGGACGGGAACAAGCTGTGCGTGGTGTGTCATGAGGCGGAGCCGTCGTCGTCGGAGGGCGTGTGAGAGCCTCCGGCGATTCCTCATTGCAGCGACTCGTCGGACGCGGCGCGATGGCGTGCCTCGTCGCGTTGTCGTCGCTGGCGGCTTCTGCGGCCCCCGCAGCGCTCCCGGAGGAGGTGACGGCACTCGTCGAACGACACGGGGCCTGCACGCACTGGCTCGGCGAGCCGGGGGAAGGCGATGCGGAGCGCCGACGGGACATCGAGTGGGGCATGTGCCAGAGCTGTTCCGGCATTGACGCGCGCCTGGCAGCGTTGAAGAAGAAGTACCGTGGCGATCCCGCCGTGATGGCAGTGCTTCAGCCACTGGACCCGCAGGTGGAGCCCATGGGCAAGGACGAGGCGAAACGCTTCTGCGCGACGACGCGCAAGCCGGAGTGGGCGAAGTAGCGATCAAGGAGCCCGTCATGCCTCTGCCTCGCACCGTCTGCTGGATCCCCCTGTGGAATGCCGCGCAAACAAGCGTGGGCATCGAGCATCTGCGGCTCTCCGACGGACACGCCGATGGCGTCGTCATCGCCATCGACGAAGAAGCCGGGCCGTTTCGACTCGCCTATCGGCTCGACTGGGATGAGCGTTGGCGACTGCGCGAAGCGGCGTTGTCGCTCATCGACGGCGAGGGCGAATCGCTTCGCTCGATGCGTCTGAAGACCGATGGCGAGGGCCGCTGGCAGGACGGCGAGGGGCGGACACTTGCTGATCTCGACGGATGCCTGGACATCGACATCTGGCCCACGCCGTTCACCAACAGCTTTCCGATCCGACGCGTCTCGCTGGCCAACGGTGAACGACTCGAGTTCCGCATGGCCTGGGTCGACGGCACCACGCTGACGGTGCGCGCGCAGGCGCAGGCCTATACGCGGCTCGACGACCGGCTCTATCGCTTCGAATCGCTGGACGGCTCCGGCTTCACCGCCGATCTGCCGGTGGATGAGGACGGCCTCGTGATCGACTATCCGGGGCTGTTCCGGCGGGTCTGAAAGCGCCGCGTCCGAAGTGACTTTCAGCCAAGCCGTCAGCCTCGGGATCCGTAGCGCGCTCGCTAGCATGTCCGCATCCTCATTTCTCTGCTGCGAGCCATGCCTCAGTTCTCCGTGATGACCTGTGCGGCGGCGGCCGAACGATTCGGTCTGTCCTCGTCGTCGATGAACTACCTCCGGGACCTTTCGCGCTATCACGTGCTGGTGTGCGAAGGCGACTGGCATCTGGACGGATCCCTGCTGCTCGATTGGCCTGGCTGGGGCGATCAGGATTGGCTGACGCGCTTCGACATCAGGGAGGGTGCCGAGGCGTTCGAGATCGCCGGCATCGCCGTCATCGGCGACCTGCGACTCGACGGCTCCGTGCTGAACATCAACACCGACGGCGGTCCGTTCCTCGTTGTGACCGGCCGACTGACCGCGCGCGCGATCGCGAGCGGCGGCGCGACCATCACGGCCCACGGCGACGCCGACATCGCGGAGGCCGTCGTCAGTTGCTACAACCATGGCGAGCTGTGGCTCAAGGGGCGTGTCTGCACGACCCTGTGGCTGCAGGACGACCACATGATGAGCGCCGGTCAATTGCAGGCCCTGGTGACGTTCGATGCCCGCGAGGAACTTGACCGCGAGGACTATGAAGAGGGTTTCCGGACGCTGCCCGATGGCAGCGAGCAGTACGTCGAGGTGCAGAACGTGCCCGCGCCGCTGCGCGATCTCGTCGTGCCCGAGGTCGTCGGCTACAAGGACCTGTGGGAGCGTGTCTGCGCGGAGCAGCCGATCCTGACGGACGAGGCCATCGCCCGCCGGCCACGCTGACGAGTTCCATGGCGCCGCCGCGCGCGGCCTTCGCTTATCCTCCCGGGCCTCATCGACCTCGACGCCATCCATGCCAGTCTTTTCGCCGCGGGAGATCTTCCTCGACTACCTCCGCCGCTACGCTGCGAAGGACCTCGACGGCATCGCCTCGATGTTCTCCGAGGAGGTCACGCTGCGCGACTGGAATCTCTCGGTGAAGGGCCGCGACGCGGCCATTGCGGAGACGCGCAAGAACTTCGAGTCGGCGGCGTCGATTCACATCGAGGTGCTGCACGTGCTGGAGAGTGCGGACTCGGTGGCCGGCGAGCTGTGCATCCTCGTCGACGGAAACATCGAGCTGTTCGTCGTCGACGTACTGGACTTCGATGTGGAGGGCCAGATCACGGCGATCCGCGCCTTCCTGGGCCGAGGCGACTGATCGTCTCGCCGGGTCTCACTCGTCCGCGGTGAGCCGCACCAGCAGTGCGCCCGCGCTCGCCACGGTCGCCAGCGCCGTGACGCCGACCCAACCCCAGTGGGTCAGCAGCACGCTGCCCAGCGCTGCGCCCGTCGCCATGCCGATGAACATCCCCGTGAAGAGCAGCGCGTTGAGGCGGCTGCGCGCGGCCGGATCGAGGCTGTAGACGATCGTCTGGTGCGCGACCAGCGCGGCCTGCACGCCGAAGTCGAAGACGATCGCGAGCACGACCAGCACGACGATCGCCGCACCGCGGTCCAACCACGCGGTCACCGACATCACCGCGAAGGACAGCGCCACCAGCAGCGAGCCCAGCTTCGTCACCACGCCGGGGCCGCGCTTGTCGGCGAAACGTCCCGCCAGTGGCGCGGCCAGCGCGCCCGCCGCGCCGGCCAGGCCGAAGGCGCCTGACACCGCGCTGCCCAGTCCGAAGCGCTCGTGCAGCATCACCGCCAGCGTCGACCAGAAGGCGCTGAACGCCACCGCCAGCAACGCCTGGGCGATCGCGGCGCGACGCAGCGTCGGCAGCGTCCGCCACAGGCCACCCAGCGAGCGGAGCAGGGCGCCATACGTCGTGCGCATCGCCGGCGGCGAGGACGGCAACCAGCGCCAGCTGGCCAGGCCGGTGACCGTCAGCGCCGTCGCCGCCAGTCCGTAGACCCAGCGCCAGCCGAACGCCTGCGCGATGACGCCGCTCATCACGCGCGACAGCAGGATGCCCAGCAGCAGGCCCGTCATCACCTGGCCGACGATGCGGCCGCGATGCGCGACGGGGCTCAAGGTCGCGGCCATCGGCACGACGTCCTGCGCCAGCGTGGCCGTCAGGCCCAGCACCGCGCTGGCCAAGAGGAAGGGCGCGAAGCCGGGCGCGAAGGCGCACAGCAGCAAGGTGGCGATCAGCAGCACGAACTTGGTCAGGATGACCTTGCGACGATCGAAGCGGTCGCCCAGCGGCGTGAGCAGCAGGATGCCGGCGGCGTAGCCGAGCTGGGTGAGCATGGGCACCGCGCCGATGCCGGACGTGGAGGCGTGCAGGTCCTCGGCGAGCGGCGCCAGGATCGGCTGGCTGTAATACAGCGACGCGGCGCCGAGCCCCGCCGACGCCGCCAGCAGCACGATCAAGGGTGCGGACGGGGTGGCGGGGTCGCGCGGCGCGGCGGCGGCAGTCGAAGGCATGGGAAGGCTGGACATGGCGACTCCCGGAGGATGATTCAAGATGGCGTGAAGAAGAAGGGCCGAAGGTCGGAGGGTCGGGTGAGGACCGAATGACCCGTATTCTTCGGATTCAGGGCCGTGCGGGGAACCGGCCCGGCTTGCACAGCGCCCATACGCGCAGCGTATAAAGCGAGGCATGAACGACGCCAACCGGGACAGCGGCCAGGACCGCCTCGCGCTGCTGCAGACCTTCCTCCGCGTGGCGGAGGCCGGCAGCTTCTCCGCCGCCGCGCTGCAGCTCGCGACCACGCAGCCCACCGTCAGCCGACGCGTGCAGATGCTGGAGTCGCTGCTCGGCGCGCGGCTGGTGGAGCGCTCCACGCGCGGGCTCCGCCTGACGGAGGAGGGCGAGCGCTGCGCTGCGCAGGCACAGGACCTCATCGACGGGTGGCAGTCCCTCGCGGAAGAACTTGAAGGCGGCGAGGAACTGTCCGGCACGTTGCGTCTGCGCGTTCCGCATGCCTTCGGGCAGAGCCAGCTGATCGAGCCGCTCGCGGCCTTCCTCACCCGGCATCCGCGCGTGTCGGTGGAATGGATGCTGCAGGACCAGCTGCCGGACTTCAGCCGGGAGAACGTCGACTGCTCCTTGCTGGTCGGCGAGATCAGCCAGCCCAACCTGATCGCGACGCAGCTCGCCGAGATTCCCCGCGTGCTGGTCGCGACGCCGCAGCTCGCGATGAAGCTGCCGAAGGGCCTGGGCAAGCGCCCGCCGGAGGAGATCGCCGCGCTGCTCGGCGCGCAGCCGTGGCTGGCGCTGCTGGCGTTCTATCGCGACGGCGTGGACCTGCGCGCCGCCGACGGCGAAGAGCACATGCACATCGGGTTCCGTCCCCGACTGGGCACGGACAGCCTCTTCGCGCTGATCGAATCGGCGCGTCGGGGATTGGGCTTCGCGCTGGTGTCGCAATGGGCGGTCTTCGACGACATGGCCGAAGGGCGCCTCGTGCGCGTCCTGCCCGAGTGGTGCGCGACGCCGCTGCCGATCTCGCTCGTCTATCCGTCGAGACGCCTCCAACCCGCGCGTCTGCGCGCCTTCCAGCAGGTGATGCGCGAGGTCATTCCAACCATGCGCGGCATGCGCGAAGTGCGTCGACGCACGAAGGCGTGAGCGGCCTTCCAACTGTTGAGCATCACGACCACTCATTCGTCCCGAATCACGACAAAGAACACGAGAACCAGCTAGTGCCAGGGATCGCCTCGCCGCGTAAATTTCCACCGCGGGCCTGACTTTTTGTGAAAGCGAGGTATGAATGGAATTCGATGTTTTTCTGGCGCTGACAGGCGCCGGGGTGCCTGAGAACGCGGCGCGGTCTGCGACGGAAGCGATTCGGAGGGAGATGTCTGCGGGCGTGCAGCAGGCTCAACAGCAACTGGCCACCAAGGCTGATCTGGCGGTGGTACGGATCGAGCTGGAGGACATGAAGGACAAGATGGCCCCCAAAGCCGATCTGTCCCTGCTGCGGACGGAGGTGGAGGGAAAGTTCGAGAACGTGTGGGACAAGGTGGCCACCAAGGTCGACCTGAACAACGCCAAGATTGAGATCCTCGCAGTGATGGAGGACAAGTTCAGCGTTCACCTGCGCTGGACGATCGTCACGATCTGCGGGGGCTTCGGGATACTGGGGGCGATGACCAGCGTATTCAGGCTGCTCCAATGAACTGCCGAAGAAGAAAGAAGAAGACCGCCCTCGGGCGGTCTTCTTCATGGTGCCGTCGAGCGGCAAGGGCGATCGTTCAGCCCTGCATTCAGCCCTTCGATGCAGGCTTCGCCGGCGCGGCCGGCTTCTTCGCTCCCGGCGGCAGGGCCTTGCCGGTGCCGGACATGGACATCTCCATGTCCATGCGCATCTTGTTGCCCTGCGGGCCGGCCATGTCCACGCCCATGGTCATCGCCATCGTGCTGCGTAGCATCAGCCGATCCGCGAGGCGCAGGTCCATCTTCCCCTTGCCCGCGCCGGTCATCGCACCCTCCACCGGACCCGCCGGCGCCGACGCGCCCGAGGCCGCCTTCATCGGCGCGGCGAAGCTCATGTCCATCCGCACGTCCACGTCGAAGGATGCGACGCCCTTGTCCACCGACGTCAGCGTATACCGGCCCACCAGCTTGCCCGCCTTGCCCGAGGCCATCGGCAGGTTCATCTCGATCGGCATCTCGATCGTCTCGCCGACCTTCACCGACTTGCCGTTGAACTTGCGCATCCAGTCGAAGCTCTGGTTGAAGATCTGCTCCTGCATCTCCTTGCTCAGCGCCTGCGCCTGTCCGGCATTGGGCAGCTGCAGATCGATCTTCTCGAACTGGTCGTCCTTCAGCCGCGCGCTGAAGCGCACCGGCGGCGTCTGCGGGATCGGCTTGGTTTCGCCCTTGCCGTCGCGCATCTCGCTCTTGAGCGTGGTGACCTCGGCGTTGAGCGTGTAGGCACCGTCCGCCGCCTTGGCCGTCGTCGACAGGTCCTGGCGCATGCCGACCTTCATCGTGATCGGCATCGAGGCCTTCATCTGCTCCATCTGCGCGCGCTGCTGGTCCGTCGCGTTGGCCGGCAACTGCATGGACATGGTCATCTTCATGTCCATCGTGAGATCGACCTGCTGCCGCGTCGACGGCAGCGGCACCATGTTGAGCTTGACGCTCTCCTGCGCCATCGCCGCCGGAACGGCCACCGCGGCCTGCACGGCCAGCGCCGCGACGAGTGAAAGGATTCGAGCCATGTCCGTATCTCCCTGACCTTGCCTGAAAAACGTGTCTGTGAAACGTGTCTGAAAGCGAGCTTGAACAGCCTGCCCGACGCGGGGCGTCAGCCCCGGTAGTTGTCCTGCATCCGGTACCCGCGCGCATACAGCGCGAAGAGCAGCGCCGCCAGCAGCGCGAAGCCGGCGAAGAAGAACATCTGGAACGCCGTGACGCTGGTCCCCGTGGACTGGATGTAGGCCGTCACCGCCGCGCCCTTGACGCTGGAGTTGGCCAGCAGCACCCACAGATTGCCGATCGTCACCGACAGGTTCCAGAAGCTCGTGATCACGCCCTTCATCGCCAGCGGCGCCTGACTGTAGGCGAACTCCAGGCCCGTCGCCGACACCAGCACTTCGCCCAGGGTGAGCAGCGCGTACGGCAGCACCTGCCAGGTGATGTCGACCGCGTGACCGCCGTCGATCCACAGCTGCAGGCCGCCGACCACGATCCAGGCGAGGCCCGCGAACGCGATGCCCGCGCCCATGCGGCGCAGCGCGGTGACCTCCAGGCCCATCCTGGCCAGCAGCGGGTACAGCACGAGGTTGTTGAACGGGATCAGGATCATGACCAGCGCCGGATTCAGCGCCTGCATCATCGAGGACTTGAACCACTCCGGCTTGGCCATCTGGTCGGCCTGCAGCACCCAGGTCGAGGCCTTCTGGTCGAACAGGGACCAGAACGGCGTGACCAGCGCGAACAGCACCAGCAGGCGCAGCACCGTGCGCACGCCCTCGACGGCTTCATCCGGATGCACCGCGCGGGCCCGCTCCAGCTGCATCCAGGCGCCGACGCCGCCGAATCCCATCACCAGCACCAGCGCCGAACAGAAAGCGATCACGAAGCCGAGGTTGGGCGTCAGCAGCAGCGCGCCGACGGCGAGCACCATGCCCAGGCCGGCGACGAACAGGCCGCCGCGACCCTGCCCGGGCGCCTGCGACAGCAGCGCCGTGCGCACGACCTTCAGGAAGCCGTGAGGATCGCGGTGCGACGCGCCGGCCGGCACGTGCGTGTATTTGCGACGGCCGCTCCAGAAGATGACCGTGGCGATGAACATCAGCGCGCCCGGGATGCCGAACGCGACGCTCGCGCCGAACTTGTCCAGGAAGATCGGCATCAGCAGCGACGCGAAGAACGAGCCGAAATTGATGATCCAGTAGAAGGCGTCGAAGACCTTCTGCGCCAGCGTGCGGTTGCTCTTGTCGAACTGGTCGCCGATGAAGGAACTCACCAGCGGCTTGATGCCGCCGGAGCCCAGCGCGATCAGGAACAGGCCGAAGTAGAAACCGCGCAGGTTGTCCTCGAAGATCGCCAGGCAGGCGTGGCCGGCGCAGTACACCAGGCTCAGCCAGAGGATGGTGTTGTACTTGCCGAAGAAGCGGTCCGACAGCCAGCCGCCCAGCAGCGGGAAGAAGTACACGCCGATGACGAAGGTGTGGAACACCTCCTTGGCCTCACCCTTGCGCAGCGGCTCCGGGATCGCCAGCAGCAGGCTGGTCATCAGGAACACCGTCAGGATGTTGCGCATTCCGTAGAAGCTGAAACGCTCGCAGCCCTCGTTGGCGATGATGTACGGGATCTGCGGCGGCATCTTCGGCGCGGCTTTCGCGCCGGCCGCGTCGCCCGGCCGGGCGGCGATGGTGGACGTGTTCAAGAGTCTGTCTCCGTCATGTCGCGGGGCGCTCGTGACGCCCCAAAAGGAAAGCCGCCGGGCTCAACACCGCGGCGGCTTGGCGGCGAACACCGGTAGGTGTCCGCCGCGATCTTCAGTCGATCAAGCTTCGAACGGAAGCTTGATCTGGTTGAGGTCCTTGCGGGTCTCGACCAGCACCAGCGGGCCTTCGTCGACCACCACCACCGGTGCGGGTTCGCGGCCCAGCGGCGCGGCGGCCGGCTCGGCAGCGATCGCAGCCTTGGCGGCGGCAATCTTGTCGGCGTCGCTGTTGACCCAGACCAGACCGGCGCCTTCGGCGACAGCGCTGAGCTCGGTCATCGGCAGCTCGAAGCGTGCGACCGGAGCCGGAGCAGCCACCGGAGCAGCAGCCACCGTAGCGGCAACCACTGGCGCAGCAACAGGAGCCGGAGCGGCGGCAATGGCAGCAGGGGCTGGGGCCTGGACCGGAGCCGGCGTCGGCGCGGCAGCCGCCACCGGCGCTTGCACCGGAGCCTGCTTCGGCTCGTCGCCCAATTCCAGCTGACGCGGGGATGCGCCGGCGTCCAGCACGATGCCGTCCAGCGCGGCGACAGCCGGCGTGGCGGCGACCTCACCGTCGGCGGTCACGCCGTCGGCCGGTGCGCCTTCGCCTTCGCGACGGTCACGGCGATAACGGTCGCGACCACGGCCACGACGGCGGCCTTGGCCTTCGCCGCCTTCCGCACCTTCTTCACCCACCGGGGCTTCACCGTCGACCACCGCAGCGGCGGCGGAACCGGCGCCTTCGGTGAACGAGGACTCGCCGGACTGGGCCTGGCCTTCGACCAGCGTGCCTTCGACCTGCTCCGCGCCCTCGACGCCTTCACCGCGATCGCGGTTGCCGCGACGACGACGACGACGGCCTTGACGCTCGTCACCGGCTTCGCCCAGGGGCGCTTCCAGCGGCTGCGTGTCGGCGAACGCGATCGGCGATTCGACGTTGGCGGCTTCGGTGCCGGCCAGGGCGCTCAGTTGCTCCTGCGAGCCGTCAGCCGGACGTTCCTCGCGGCGGCGGCGGCCTTCGCCACGCTCGCCCCGATCACCGCGCTCTGCACGTTCACCCCGTTCCGGACGATCACCACGCTCAGGACGGTCACCGCGTTCGGTGCGCTCCTGACGCGGCGCGCCATCGACTGCCTGTTCCGGCTTGTCGGCGCGATCGCTGCGACGCGGACGGTCACCGCCGCGCTCGCCACGTTCACCGCCGCGTTCACCGCGTTCCGCACGATCGCCACGTTCAGCGCGTTCACCACCGCGCTCGGCACGGTCACCACGCTCGGCGCGCTCGCCACGTTCCGGACGCTCGCCGCGACCTTCCTGCTGCGGCTTGCCTTCGCCGCGCGGCTTGCCGTCGCGGGCCTTCTGTTCACCGCGCTCGCCGCGTTCGCCGCCAGCGCGTTCGCCACGCTCACCGCGTTCGCCACGGCGGTTGCGATCGCCGCCGCGGCCGCGATCACCACCGCGTTCGCCACGCTCGCTGCGTTCACCGCGCTCGCCACGTTCCTTCTTGACGGGCTCGGCCGACTTGGCCGCGGGGGCCGGTGCCGGCGCGGGCGCCGGTTCTCCACCGAACAGGCTCTTGATCCAGCCGAAGAAGCCACCACCGGCGGCCACGGGCGCGGCCGGCGCAGGGGCGGCCACCGGGGCGGCAGCCACCGGCTCGACGGCCTTGGGCGCGGCAGCGACCGGCATCGGGGCCGGCTGCTCCGGCAGGATGCCCTTGATCAGCGGCTCCTGCTTGTTCTTCTTCTCGGCGCCGCGGCGGGTGATGCTTTCCTCTTCCTGCTGCTCCTCGATCATCGTGTAGCTCGCCTGCAGGTTCTCCAGGCGGGGATCGTCGTGGCGCAGGCGCTCGAGCTTGTAGTTCGGCGTGTCGAGGTGACGGTTGGGCACCAGCAGCACGGTCACGCGCTGCTTCAGCTCGATCTTGGTGATCTCGGTGCGCTTCTCGTTCAGCAGGAACGAGGTCACTTCCACCGGCACCTGCACGTGCACGGCGGCGGTGTTGTCCTTCATGGACTCTTCCTGGACCATGCGCAGGATCTGCAGCGCGGAGGACTCCGTGTCGCGGATGTGGCCGGTGCCGTTGCAGCGCGGGCAGGTGATGTGGCTGCCTTCGCTCAGCGCCGGGCGCAGGCGCTGGCGGCTCAGTTCCAGCAGGCCGAACTTGCTGATCGAGCTGAACTGCACGCGGGCGCGGTCCTGGCGCAGCGCGTCGCGCAGGCGCTGTTCGACCTCGCGGCGGTTCTTGGACTCCTCCATGTCGATGAAGTCCACGACGATCAGGCCGCCCAGGTCCCGCAGACGCATCTGGCGCGCGATCTCGTCGGCGGCTTCCAGGTTGGTGCGGGTGGCGGTTTCCTCGATGTCGCCGCCGCGGGTGGCGCGCGCGGAGTTCACGTCCACCGAGACCAGCGCCTCGGTGTGGTCGATCACGATGGCGCCGCCCGACGGCAGGTTCACCGTGCGGCTGAAGGCCGTCTCGATCTGGTGCTCGATCTGGAAGCGGCTGAACAGCGGCGCGTCGTCGCGGTAGCGCTTGACCTTGTGTGCCGTCTCCGGCATCACGTGCGACATGAACTGGTGGGCCTGTTCGAAGATGTCGTCCGTGTCGATCAGGATCTCGCCGATGTCGGCGGTGAAGTAGTCGCGGATCGCGCGGATCACCAGCGACGACTCCTGATAGATCAGGAAGGCGCCCTTGCCGCCCGACGCTTCGTCGATGGCGGTCCAGAGCTTGAGCATGTAGTTCAGGTCCCACTGCAGCTCGGCGGCGGAACGGCCGATGCCGGCGGTGCGGGCGATCAGCGACATGCCCTTCGGGTACTCGAGCTGGTCGAGCGCGTCCTTGAGTTCCTCGCGGTCCTCGCCCTCGATGCGGCGCGAGACGCCGCCGCCGCGCGGGTTGTTGGGCATCAGCACCAGGTAGCGGCCGGCCAGCGACACGAAGGTCGTCAGCGCCGCGCCCTTGTTGCCGCGCTCTTCCTTCTCGACCTGGACCAGCAGTTCCTGGCCTTCCTTGATCACGTCCTGGATCTTGGCGGAGCGCACGTCGGCGCCTTCGCGGAAGTAGGTGCGCGAGATTTCCTTGAACGGCAGGAAGCCGTGGCGATCCTCGCCGTAATCGACGAAGCAGGCTTCCAGCGACGGCTCGACGCGCGTCACGACCGCCTTGTAGATGTTGCCCTTGCGCTGTTCGCGGCCCTCGATCTCGGTTTCGAAGTCCAACAGCTTCTGTCCATCGACGATGGCCAGGCGACGCTCTTCCTGCTGCGTCGCGTTGATCAGCATGCGTTTCATCAGTTCTCCTCCACGCCAGGGCCTTGCCGCTGACGCGCGTGCTTCAGAACCGCCGCCGGTGGGTCACCGGCGGGCGATTCGACCGATGCACGAGAAACACGAAAGAACCAATGAAAGGATCGCCCTGGACTGCAAATCGAACGGCTCGTTGGCCGTTCAGCGATGCAGCGTTGGCGCGTGCGCCGCAGGCCCCGGGTCGGCTGTCTTGGTCCTCAAGCGCGCCGACTGAGGCGCGACCCGACCACGGCCGGAGCCTGGCGTGTGGACGAAGCCAACACGCGCTCGCAAGCGGCGGGGGGTGGAATGGACCGAAGAAAACATCCGGAATCGGAGCCTGGGTGCTGACGTCAGCGCCGGGGCCTTGCAGCCCGTCTTCTGACGTCGTGAAACCTTGTTGTACTGCCCGCGCCGCCTGCCGACATCCTGGAATGCGACCGGCCTCGCGGGCATGGTTCTGACGATGTTGCTCTGCCGTCCGGCCTCGGTGACTGCCCGCTCGCTTTGGGAAGCGGGCCCGACATCGATGACCTGACGTTGCATCACCAAAAGTGATGAGCAGCCTACTCACAATCGCTGCTCACTGCCACGTTCTCGCCGACCTCGGACGCGTGCGTCCGAGTAAAATGAGAAAAATCAAATACTTAGAACGGAAACGTGGCAAGCAGCATTATAGGGGCTAAAGCCCGCAAGGCCGCCCCAGGGACTGCCCGCAGTGCCGCGAGGGGCGCCGCGCCCCCCCAGGCCCGGTCGCCGGCCCCGGCTGCGCCCGCGGCGTCGGCCGAGCCGTCAACCGCGGCGCCGGTCACGCCGGCCCAGGTCCGTCAATTGACCGTCGACGAGGGCTCCGCCGGACAGCGGCTGGACAACTTCCTGATCCGTGAACTGAAGGGCGCGCCCAAGACGCTGGTCTACCGGATCATCCGGTCCGGCGAGGTGCGCATCAACAAGGGCCGCTGCAGCGCCGACTCGCGGCTCGACGTCGGCGACGTCGTGCGCGTGCCGCCGGTCCGGCTGGCGGAGAAGCCGGCGGACCAGGCCGCCGCCGTGCCGGCCCGCGAGTTCCCGATCGTCTTCGAGGACGAGCACCTGATCGTCGTCGACAAGCCCGCCGGCGTGGCGGTGCACGGCGGCTCGGGCGTGAGCTTCGGCGTGATCGAGCAGCTGCGCCGCGCCCGCCCGCAGGCCAAGTTCCTGGAGCTGGTGCACCGGCTGGACAAGGAAACCTCCGGCCTGCTGATGATCGCCAAGAAGCGCAGCGCGCTGACGCACCTGCAGGACCAGTTGCGCGACCGCGAGACCGGCAAGACCTACGCGGCGCTGGTGAGCGGGATGTGGTCCAGAAGCAGGAAGGTCGTGGACGTCCCGCTGCTGAAGTTCGTCGGCAGCGACGGCGAGCGCTGGGTGAGGGCGGTGCCCGATCCCAAGGATCCGCAGGCGGAGCAGGCCAAGCGATCCATCAGTCTGGTGAAGGTGGTGGAAGCCTATTCAGGCGACAGCAAGGGGGCCGCCGCCGCCGGCTACAGCCTGCTCGACGTCACGATCAAGACCGGCCGCACGCACCAGATCCGGGTCCACCTGGCTCACGAGGGCCATGCGATCGTCGGGGATCCCAAGTACGGCGACTTCGAGGCCAACCGCCTGATCGCGCGCGGCGCGCTGCGCTTCGACCGGATGTTCCTGCATGCGCGGCAGCTGCGCGTCGTGCACCCCGCGACCGGCGAGGCCTTGACCCTGGAGGCGCCCTTGCCGCCGGAGTGCGAGAAACTCCTGGCCGCGCTGCGTCGTCCGGCGTACTGACGCCCGATGCGCGACGACCGACGACCGACGACCTGACGCCTTTTGCGGACCGCCATGCCTCAACGCTTCGACCTGATCGTGTTCGACTGGGACGGCACCCTGTTCGACTCCACCGCGCTGATCGTGAACTGCATGCAGCGCGCAGCGGCCGACCTCGGCCTGGAGCCGCCGTCCCGCGAACACGCCGCCTACGTCATCGGCATGGGCCTGATCGAGGCGCTGCAGTACGCGCTGCCGGGCCTGGACCCGGTGCGGTATCCGGAACTCGGGCAGCGCTACCGCCATCACTACTTCGCATCGGCGCACGAGGTGACCTTGTTCGACGGCGTGCCCGGGCTGCTGAGCGAGCTGAAGGCGCGACACCACTGGCTGGCCGTCGCGACCGGCAAGAGCCGGCGCGGGTTGGACGAGGCGCTGGCCGCCGTGGACATGAAGACGCTGTTCGACGGCACCCGCACCGCGGACGAGACCGCCGGCAAGCCCAACCCGCAGATGCTGCTGGAGCTGATGCGCGAGTTCGGCGTCGAGCCCGAACGCACGCTGATGATCGGCGACACCACGCACGACCTGCAGCTGGCGCGCAATGCCGGCTGCCCGGCGGTGGCGGTCACCTACGGCGCGCATGAACACGAATCGCTGCGCGGCTTCGAGCCGCTGCTGGTCGCGCACGACGTCCCGACGCTGCGCGACTGGCTGCTGGCCAACGCCTGATGCGCCGCCCGAGCTCTCGCCGATCCCCCCCGCGCCCTTTCCGATCCCTCCCGCTTCCCGGATCCTTTTCTCATGACGTCCGAGCAAGACCTGCCCCCGGTGCCGCTGTGCGCCTCCTCCGAACTGGAGGAGCGCGGCCGCGCGCACACCTTCGACGTGCTGCAGTTCCGCCAGCCGGCGACGGCCTTCGCGCTGCGTTTCGACGGCGAGGTCGTCGCCTACCTCAACCGCTGCGCGCATGTGCCGACCGAGATGGACTGGCAGGAAGGCGAGTTCCTGGACAGCAAGAAGGAATACATCATCTGCAGCATCCACGGCGCGGCGTATCACCCGCGGGACGGGCGTTGCGTGACCGGCATGTGCGGCCGTTTCGGCCTGACCAAGCTTGACGTGCGCGAGCAGGACGGCCAGGTCTTCTGGTATCCCTCCCGCGACACGCGCCCCGTGTTCGAGGATTGAGTTTCGAGGATTGCATGAACCCCAACGACGATTCCCGCGCTGACAGCGAACTGCCGCGCCCGATCCCGGACGCGACCGCGCGGCCGGAAGACATCCTGAACGCCGCGGCACCCGGCGCATCGGCGCATGCCGCGGCCGGCTCGGCGCCCACCCCGGGCGGCTCGGCCGTTCCGGGCCGCTACGAGCACGTGATCGAGCAGTTCGCTCATGATTACCTGCGCGACCGGCGCAGCGACCGGCGCTGGAAGAGCTTCTTCCGGCTGATCTGGGTGTCGGTGCTGCTGCTGTTCATCTGGTCGATGTTCTCGGCGAAGCACCATGGCGGCGCGACGACCGGGCCGCACACCGCGCTCGTCGAGGTTCGCGGCGAGATCGCGCCCGACACCGAGGCCAGCGCCGAACTCATCAACGCCGCGCTGAAGGCCGCGTTCGAGGATCCGGGCTCGCAGGCGGTGGTGCTGCGCATCAACTCGCCGGGCGGCAGTCCGGTGCAGTCGGGCATCGTCAACGACGAGCTCAAGCGCCTGAAGGCGCTGCACAAGAAGAAGGTCTACGCGGTCGTCGAGGAGATCTGCGCGTCCGGCGCGTACTACATCGCCGCGGGCGCGGATGAGATCTACGTCGACAAGGCGTCGGTGGTGGGCTCGATCGGCGTGCTGATGGACGGCTTCGGCTTCACCGAGGTGATGAAGAAGGTCGGCGTCGAGCGCCGGCTGATGACGGCGGGTGAAAACAAGGGGATGCTGGACCCGTTCTCGCCGGTCACGCCCAGGCAGCAGGCCTACGCGCAGGCGATGCTGGACCAGATCCACCAGCAGTTCATCGCCGTGGTGCGCGAAGGCAGAGGCACGCGGCTCAAGGAGACGCCGGAGATGTTCTCCGGCCTGTTCTGGAACGGCGAGCAGGCGGTCCAGCTCGGTCTGGCCGACGGCACCGGCACCCTCGACTACGTCGCCCGCGAGGTGGTGAAGGCCGAGGACGTCGTCGACTACACGCCGCGCGACAACGTCGCCGAACGCATCGCCAAGCGCTTCGGCGCCGCGATGGGCGAGGGCGCGGTCAAGGCGGTGCGATCGACGATGACGATCCGCTGAGTCCCCTTTCCAGCGGAGGCTCCGGGGCGACAATCGATCGCTGATCCCTTCGCCCGACCCAGCCAACGCTCGGCAGGCCTGTTCCGTTTCCCGTTCTTCCCAGGACCGAACCCATGAACACTGCCTTCCGAGGCGCCACGCTGGCGCTCCTGACGATGCTGCTCGCCGCGTGCGCGTCGACGACGACGGACGCGACGGACGCAACGGCCGCGGCGCCGGCCTCGTCCAAGGTCGAGCCTGAATTCGTCCTGCTCGGCGAGCTGCACGACAACCCCGACCACCATCGCGCCCGCGCGGAACAGCTGCGACGGCTGATCGCGCAGGAGCCGAGGACGGTGGTGGTGTTCGAGCAGTTCTCGCGCAGCGAGGACGCCGCCGTGGCGACGGCGCGCAAGACGGCGCCGGGCGATGTGAACGCCGTCATCGACGCGGCGAAGTTCGACCGCAAGGGCTGGCGCTGGCCGCTGCATCAGCCGCTGTTCGACGTCGCGCTGCAATCCGGCGCGGAGGTTCGCGGCGGCAACATCGATCGCGACCAGATCCGCAGGATCGTCCGCGAAGGCGACGCCGCCTGGCCGGCCGACCTGCTCGTGCTGCGCAACCGCGCGACGTGGAACGGCACGCAGCAGGACACGCTCAGCAAGGACATCCAGGACGGACACTGCGGCGCGATGCCGGAGGCGATGCTGCCCGGCATGGTCCAGGCGCAGCGCGCGCGTGACGCCGCGATGGCGCAGGCGATGCTCGCAGCGCGGCAGTCAGGCGCGAAACGCGTCGTGCTGATCGCCGGGAACGGCCACGTGCGTCGCGATGTCGCCGTGCCGGTCTACCTCCAGGCGGCCGGGGTGCCGGCGTCGGACATCGACGCCATCGCCTATCTGGAGCCCGGAAGCGCCACGCCCGCCGGTGGCTACGACCGCGTCGAGCGTGCGCGCGCGCCGTTGCGGGAAGATCCCTGCGCGCCGTTCAGACGCTGAGCCGGCGTTCACGAACGGAGGGCGCGGGAATCCGGGGGCTCGCCGCTTTTCCCTGTATTCCCAAGACAGGGTTCTGACACCTGCTGCCGGTGCATCTCAGGTGCCGGGCTCTGCGGCAAGGAGGACTACGGCATGGCATCCGAGGCGCGCCGGCCCCGATCGGCGCGAGACGGGATGCGATCGAAGTCCGGCGCTCGTTGAGGCGCCACATTGCCAAGGAGAACTTCCCGTGAACCATGAACTGACTGCCGATGAAACAGTCCCGACCACCCCGAGGGCGTCTACTGAGTGGGACTCTGAGCTGCAGACCTTGAACGATGTGATTGCGGTCCCGCGGGGGGCGCTTGATTTCGCCGCGGCGATGCAGGTGATGCAGGTGGTGTCGGCGGCGATGCACCTGATGCAGGCGGTGCAGTCTGCGAGCGGCGAACGCGCGTTGCCAGACGAGCCGCCCATCCATTTCGAGTACGGGTTCACGTCGGAGGAACACGCGATCGGCGCCGAGGCGAAGACCGACGAACTCTCGGTGACGATCGCTCAGGGCGGCCATCTGCCGTCCGACGTGCTCGTCGACTTGCTGGTGATCCCGCAGCCGGTGATGCCGCCGGTCTGATCGCCCGCGGCGTTGCGGGTCAGGCCAGCACGACCTCGACGCCCCGACGCCGCAGTTCGCCGACGATGTGCTCGTCGGCCTCCCTGTCGGTGATCAGCATGTCGATCTGCTCGACCGGCGCGATCACCGAGAGGTTGCGCTTCATCAGCTTGGACGCATCCGCGACGGCGACGATCTGGCGCGCGATCTTCATCATCTGCGCGTTCAGCTGCGCCTCCAGCAGATGCGGCGTCATCAGGCCGATCTCCGGGTCCAGGCTGTCCACGCCAAGGAACAGCCGGTCGGCGTAGAGGCTCTGCAGCGCCGTCACCGCCTGCGGACCCGACAGCGAGTACGAGTTCTGCCGCAGCAGCCCGCCCGGCATGATCACGTTCACGCCGGGCACCGTCGCCAGCAGCACCGCGATGTTCAGCGCGTTGGTGATCACGTTCAGCGACTGCAGCCGCAGGCCGCGGATCTGCTTGGCGATTTCCTCGGTCGTCGAGCCGGAGTCCAGCAGGATGGTCTCGCCGTCGCGGATCAGCTTCGCGGCCTCCACGGCGATGCGCACCTTCTGCTCGTGATGCAGCTTCTGCTTGACGCTGATCGGCACCTCCTCGGTGTCGCGATGCGCCAGCGCGCCGCCGTGCGTGCGCAGCAGCGCGCCGGTCGACGCCAGCGCGTTCAGGTCGCTGCGGATGGTCACCACCGAGATGCCGAAGCGCTCGGCCAGTTCCTCCACCGTCACCTTGCCCTGCGCCTGCACCTGCTCGCGGATCAGCCGCCGACGCTCGTCGATCAGCAACGCGGCGTCAGGCTTCTCGGCGATGGGGACGGTGGTGGTGGTGGTCATGACGATCCGGAAGTCGAAAACTTTCGAATGATATCGAGGCGGCTGCGTTCGTAAGGACCTGAATCAGGTCTGCGGCCGTAGGCGAAAACCCGCCAGCCGCGCCGCGTACATGGCCGCGCCCAGCTCCGGGCCGAAGCGCGGCGCGATCAGCGTCGCGCCCGGCACGTCGCGGGCAAGCGCGCGTCGCAGCGCGTCGGTGACGGTGGCGCCGGCTTCGAACACGCCGCCGGTGTACGAGACCGGCACCTGCGCGTCCGCCGGCAGCGCCAGTTGCCGGGCGATCGCCCCCGCGAGCGCGGCCAGTTCGTCGCCGGCCCGGCCGAGGAGGGCGATCGCCTGCGTGTCGCCGTCCGCGGCGGCCGAGGACACGAGCCGAGCGAACTGCGCGAGCCGGCTGCGCGCCGCATCGCCGTTGATCGCCGCGCACAGGTCCAGGTCGTGCGTCAGCTGGAAATGCTCCCGCACCAGCCCGAGCAGCGGTCCCGGCGCGGCGCGGCCGTCGGCCATGCGCGAGAACAGCGCGAGGCCTTCGCGCGCGAGCCAGTAGGCCGAGCCCTCGTCGCCGAAGACCTCGCCCCAGCCGCCGGAGCGCGCGCCGCGTCCCTGCCATTCGCCGTAGGCGATCGACCCGGTGCCCGCGACCAGGCTGATGCCGTCGTCGCCGCCCAGCGAGCCGGCCCAGCTGCACACCATGTCGTTGCCGATGACCGCGCGCGGCAGGGCGCCGGCCAGCAGGCTGTCGAAGTCGGCGATCAGCGCGCTGTCCTCGCCGTGCGCCGGCAGGCCGGCGAAGGCGGAGGTCACCCGGGCCGGCGCGACGCCCGCCTGTTGCAGCGTCTCGGCGACGCCGTCGCGCAGCAGCGCACGCAACGCGCCGAAGCCGATCTCCAGGTAGTAGCTCGTCGTCGTCGTGTGGCGGGCCAGTTGGCGGCCGTGGCCGTCCAGCAGCAGGAAGCAGGTCTTGGTGCCGCCGCCGTCGATGCCGAGGAAGATCGGACGTTCGCCAGTGTCTTGGGTGCCGGGTGTCATGAGCGGGATCGGAAGCTGCGGATCAAGGCGCCGAAGCGGCCAGCGGATGGATGATGACGCCGCTGACGACGCGCGTCACGGTGCCCGAGGCGCTCGGATTGTCCGGCGTGATGCCGAGCTTGAGCGAGGCCAGCAGCGCCAGGCACTGCGCGAAGACCAGCGCCACCGGCGCCAGCGCCAGGTCCGGCGCGTTCACCGGCAGCGCCAGCAGCACGTCGTCCTCGGCCAGCGCGTCCTCGGCGTTCAGCGACGAGGTGCTGAGCGCGACGATGCGCCCGCGGCCCTGGCGGCGCAGTTCGCGCAGCAGGTCCAGGTCGTAGCGGCGGGTGTAGCTGTCGTTGGACAGCACGATCAGCACCAGCGTGCGGTCGTTCAGCACCGTCTTGGGACCGTGGCGGAATCCCAGCGGCGAGTCGGCCAGGGCGACGAGGCGGCCGTCGCTCAGCTCCAGCACCTTCAGCGCGGCTTCCTTCGCCAGGCCTTGCAAGCCGTTGCTGCCGAGCACGACGACGCGCTCGAAGGACACCGCGTTCAGCGCGTCCAGGCGCGCCGCCTCGGTGGCAAGCAGCTGGCGCGCCGCGTCGCCGAGCGTCTCGGCCGACGGCAGTGCCATGCCAAAGGCCCAGGCCGCGGCCAGCAGCATGCCGGTGAAGCTGGAGGTCATCGCGAAGGCGCGGTCGTGGGTCTCGTCGGGCAGCAGCAGCACGTGGGCGCGCTCGCGGTCGCCCAGGCGGCGCGCCAGCGTGCCTTCCGCCGCGCAGGTGACGGCGAGGTGATGGCACTCGCCGACCGTCGCGTCGGCCAGCTCGACGGCGGCCAGGCTCTCCGGGCTGTTGCCCGAGCGGGCGAACGAGACCAGCAGCGTCGGCACGCCGGGCTGCAGGCATTGCGCCGGGTTGGAGACGATGTCGGTCGTAGCGATGGCCTCGACGCGGATACCGGGCCTGGCGCCCAACTGCTGCAGCAGCGCCGGTGTCAGGCATTGCCCGATGAAGGCGGAGCTGCCCGCGCCGGTCAGCACGATGCGCAGGTCCGGCCGCGCCAGCAGCGGCTGCAGGAAGGCGTCGATCGCCACGCGCTGCGATTGCACCAGCGCGTGCACCGTGCGCCAGACCTCAGGTTGCTGGGCGATCTCGCGCGCGGTGTGCGGCGCGCCGCGGCGGGCGAGTTCGGCGGTTTCGAAGTTGAGCAGGCTCATCGTGACGGGTCTTGTTCTGTTGGAGAGGGCGGGGCGTGGGAACGGCTCAGCCGTTCAGGCGGCGCAGGCGGCGAGGTAGGGACGCAGCGACTGCGCGGCGCCGTCGCGGAGGATCTCCGCGGGGCGGTTGCGCAGGCGGCCGTCGCGGATCGCGTCGTACTGGCGCGGCAGGTACTGGCTCAGCAGCGTCAGCGGCGGCGGCGAATGCTCCAGCCGGTCCAGCAGCGCCGCGCAGGCGGTCTGCACCGTCGGATGCGCCCAGTAGTAGCGGATGCGGTCGCTCAGGCTGTAGGCCAGGTCGACCTGCAGCCGCGACGGGTCCTGGTAGTAGGGGGCCCAGTGGCCGGGTTCCGCGCGCATGACGCCGAGCACGGTATCGATCAGGTTGTCCTGGCCGGCCTGCGGGCCCAGCCATTCGCGCTCGACCGCGGCCAGCGCCCACAGCGTCTCGCGCAGCGCGAAGGTCGCGCCGGGGCCGACCTTCAGGATCGCGAAGTGGTCGCGCGCCAGTTGCGCCAGCCGCCCGGGGGTCTGGTAATCGGTGGAGTGCGCCTCGAAGACCAGACCCGGCTGCGATTCGATGAAGGCGCTCAGCGCGCGCGCCTTTTCGGGCTTGTAGTCGATGACCTTGTGATGGTCGAACTCGACGCCCGGCTGCACCACCATCGCGATCACGCGTTCCCAGGCGGCCTCGAGGCCGGACGTCGCGAACGCGTCGCGGTGCAGCGCCAGCGTTGCGCCGGCCGCTTCCGGCGAGGTCACCGCGAGGTCTTCCAGATCCTCATGCGCGCCGCCCGGCACCGGCACCTCGGTGCCGATGACGTAGACCGGCGGCTCGCCGCGATCGGGCGTGTCGCGCCAGGCGGCTTCGGCCGCCAGGCACAGGCGCACGGCGCGGGCGGCGATCTCGGCCTCGGAGAGCGGCACCGGGTCGTCCGCGCAGGACATCGAGCAATCCAGGTGGATCTTGCGGAAGCCGGCCGCGACGTACTGCGCCACCATCACTTCCGCCTTGGCCATCGCCTGCGCCGCGGGCTGCTTGCGCCAGGCGTTCGGGCCGAGGTGGTCGCCGCCGAGGATCAGCAGGCCGGGGTCCACGCCCTCGACCTTCGCGATCGCCTCGACGAAGCGGCGGAAGTCCGCCGGCTTCATGCCGGTGTAGCCGCCGTCCTGGTTGACCTGGTTGGAGGTCGCCTCGATCAGCGCGGGGCGGCCGAGCGCGCCGCACTCGCGCAGCGTCGCGGCGATGACGACGGGATGCGCCGAGCACATCGACGGGATGCCGATGGCCGGCGCGGCCGTGCCGTCCGGACCTGTCGGACCTGCCGGGGATCCGGACGCCGACTGCTTGTGGCGTCGCACGAGATCGAGCATGAGCTTCAAGGGGAATCCTTCCTGTCGAATCTGTCGGATGAGGGGCGGACGACCGGACCGTGGGGTCAGGTCTTGGCGTCGCCTTCGGGTTGCAGGGCCAGCAGCAGCGCGGCGAGCAGCGCGAGCGCGACGCCGGCCAGCTTGAATCCGCCGGGCGCGGCGCCGCTCATCGCCATCGACGCGAGCGCCGTCAGCAGCGGGGCGCCGGCGTTGACCAGCGGCGAGACGACCAGCGCCTTGCCGTAGCGGAAGGCGTAGACCAGCGTGAGCGCGCCCACCGCGTTGAGCACCTGGATCACGGCCGCCAGGCCGGGGCCGTCCCAGCCCCAGGGGATGGGCTTGGAGAAGTCCGTCATCCAGAGCGCGGCCGGAATGCACAGCAGCGCGCTGAGGGTCATGTAGAAGAAGATGCTCTCGGCGCTGGCGGCGTTGTTGGCGGTCTTCAGGAAGTAGGCCTGCAGGCCCCAGGCCAGCATCACCACGAGCGCCAGCGCAAACCACAATCCCAGCGCCTGGCTCTGCTGCCCGGGCTGGTAGTCGAACAAGGGCAGGGCGAAGAGCGCCAGCACGATGCCGGCCACGCCGAGCTTGCCGGTACGCTCGCGCAGCAGGCCGTAGGACAGCGCGATCGTCACGCCCGGCGAGAGGGACACGATCGGGAAGATCAGATAGGCGGGGCCGGACTCGACCGCGCGGAACAGCAGCATCTGCCCGCCCGCGCCCAGCAGTCCGACCGTCAGGCCCTGGATCACGGCGCGGCGGTCGCGCTGCAGCTTCCAGCCCGCGCGCGCCAGCACGAACACCGCCGGCGGGATCATCGTCAGCGCCCACACGACGTAGACCAGCGTGTCCGGGAAGCCGCGTGCGGAAGACAAGCCCGTCAGCGCGCCCCACGCGCCCCAGAAGAGGGTCGTGACCAGCGCATAGGTCAGCCAATGTCGTTGCATGGATCGCTTTCCTTGTCGTAGCTTTCGAACGAAAGAATAGGGCAATGAAACCGGAAACACAACGGAAGAAACCGCGACAGACCTTGAACAGGCGAATTTCGCGGGAAAACCCGGACGTATCGAGTGCTGTCGCGGTGTGTCAGTAAGAAAATGCTGCTCGAATTCTTTCGACAGTCATCAATTCGAAAGAATAAACGTCGGTAAAAACGATATGCGAAATTAATCGAAAGACTGCGTAGACTTGCGCCAAGCCGGTCGAGGTCCAGGACTGGCAGCGGACAAGCCAACACAAGGAACCCTGAGATGCGAGCTCCCCTGTCCTCCCTCCTGATTGCCGGTTTTGCGCCGCGGCCCGTGGCCGCCGCCGCCGCGATCGCCGCCCTGACCGCCATGGGCGCGGCCCAGGCGCAGGTCCAGCCCCCGGCGGCCGCCGCCTCGGCACCGACCGAAGCCAAGACCGACGCGAAGGCCAAGGATGCCGATCAGACGCTGGACCGTGTCGAGATCACCGGCACCCGCGCCAGCCTGCAGCGTTCGCTGAACCTCAAGCGCAGCGCGTCGGGCGTGCAGGACAGCATCAGCGCCACCGAACTGGGCCGCTTCCCCGACGACAACGTGGCCGACTCGCTGAGCCACATCACCGGCGTGTCGATCTCGCGCACCGCCGGCGGCGAAGGCCAGAAGGTCAGCGTCCGCGGTCTGGGCCCTGAATACACGCTGACGACCTTCAACAACCGCATCCTGGCCACCGACGGCGAAGGCCGCGACTTCGCCTTCGACGTGCTGCCCTCGGACATCATCAGCGGCGCCGACGTCGTGAAGTCCGCGCAGGCCTCGGTGATGGAAGGCGCGATCGGCGGCCTGGTGAACCTGCGCTCGGCCAGCCCCTTCGACCAGCCCGGCCAGCACGGCCTCCTGCGCGTCGAAGGCGACCGCAACACCATGTCCAAGCTCAACGGCGGCAAGGTCTCGGCCACCTACTCCAACACTTTCGGCAAGGAACTGGGCGTGCTGTTCGGCGTGGTCTACGCCGACCGCAAGGTCCGCACCGACACCGCCGGCAACGACGGCGGCTGGACGCGCAACCCGATCTCCGACCCGGCCGCCAACTGGACCGGCAACGCCTGGGGCGGCAACATCGATCCGAACGGCAATGGCGTGCTGGACCCCGATGAGGAAGGCCTGATCGGCCCGGGCCAGTTCCGCGTCGGCACCATCCAGGAACAGAAGAAGCGCACCGCCTTCTCGGGCAAGGTCGAGTGGCGTCCCAGCGATGCGCTCAAGGTCACCGTCGACGGCATCAAGACGCGGCTGAACTCGCCGCAGGTCGGTTACCAGCAGTCCTTCTACACGCTGTTCGCGCCCGGCCGCTGGTCCAACATCAAGACCGAGAACGGCGTCGTCACCGGCTTCACGATGGACAGCGCCGATCCGGAGAACCAGCTCAACCCCGAGCTGCTGAACCTGACCACGCACCGCGTCGTCGACAGCGCGGTCTACGGCATCAACGCCGAGTGGAAGGCCACCGAGACGCTGAAGTTCAACGGCGACCTCTACCAGTCGTCGTCCAAACGGCATTCGGGCGGGCAGGACACCTACACGGTGCTGCGCATGAACCAGCCCAACGTGACGACGGTGAACCTGACCGGCTCGCAGGTGCCCGACATCAAGACCACCTTCACCGACGGCCGCGACCTGATCGCCGGCCTGGCCAGCGGCGCCTTCGGTCCCAACGACTTCAACACCCACTACCTGGGCCTGAGCGGCGACAACATCGACGACAAGATCCGCGGCCTGACGCTGAACGGCGCCTGGTCGGTGGACCGCTTCAACGTCGACCAGATCCAGTTCGGCGTGCAGGCCACGCGGCGCGACAAGAACCGGGACCTGGTCGACAACGCGATCAACGGCGGCGAGAACTACTACTCCGGCACCAACGCGATCAACGTCGGCCAGCTCGGCGGCAACGTGCTCAACGAGCACCTGAGCCCGCCCAACTTCATGAACGGCGTCAGCGGCAGCTTCCCGCGCTCGTTCCTGGGCTTCGACGTGCCCAACTACCTGGCGGCGCTGCAGGCCTACAACGGCAAGCCGCGTCCGGACGGCGGCACCTACGACTTCAGCAACGCCGGTCCGGTCTGGAATCCGCTGCAGAGCTACCGCGTGCGGGAGAAGACGACCTCGTTCTTCGTCGAAGCGGATCTCTCCGGCGAGCAGTGGAACGCCGACATCGGCGTGCGCCTGGTCAAGACCAAGACCACGGCCAAGGCCTGGGACGCCAAGATCGAGAGCCTGACCGAGAACGGCCCGTTCAACTACACGGCCCAATACGGCGACCCGACCGAGATCAGCCAGAACGCCGAGTACACCTACGGCCTGCCGTCGGCCAACTTCGTCTGGCACTTCACCGACAAGCTGCAGCTGCGCCTGGGCGCCGCCAAGACGATGGCGCGGCCGTCGGTGGAGCAGCTCGCGCCGACCAGCACGACGGCCAGCGTCGCCTGGGGCGACTTCACGCAGGTCTTCGGCGGCAACGCCGATCTGAAGCCCTACAGCGCCAAGCAGTACGACGCGTCGCTGGAGTGGTACTACGCGCGCAACTCGGCGCTGACCTTCGCGGTGTTCCAGAAGGACATCAAGAACCAGATCACCACCAGCTGGACCACCGGCGTCGACATCGGCGTGCCGGGCCACCTGTTCAATGTGATGAAGCCCATCAACGGCGACAAGGCCAAGGTCCGCGGGATGGAGATCGGCTTCCAGCACCTGTGGGACAACGGCTTCGGCGTGCGGGCGCAGTACACGCGCAACACGTCCGACAGCTGGGTCGGCGGCGAGAAGCGTCCGCTGGAAGGCATCGCGCCGGCGACCGCGTCGCTGGGCCTGCTGTACGAGAAGGGCCCGTGGAGCCTCAGCGCCACGGCCGACCACACCGACGACTTCGTGTCGGCGATCAACGTGATCGGCCCCGGCTTCAACGAGCGCGCCAAGGCCATCACCTGGCTGACCGCGCAGGCCGCGTACGAAGTCAACAAGTGGCTGCGCATCTCCATCGAGGGCCGCAACCTGACCGACGCCAAGCAGGAGTACACGCTGGGCGACGGCAACATCACCCTGCCGCAAGGCTACAACCGCTGGGGCAGGGCGTTCACGATCGGGGCGAGCATCAAGTTCTGATGCCGCCGACCGGGAGATTCCAAATCGGGATGTTCCGAAAGAGGACGTTGGGGGTTCCACAACAAGCGGGCCGCATCGCCGGCCCGATCACAGGAGAACTCATGAAACGATCGCTGATCCGTTCGATGGCCACCGGCCTCGCCACCGCCGCCGCACTGGCGCTGGGACTCACCGCCGCGACCGGCGCGCAAGCGCAGTCGTGGTGGAAGCCCGGCGTCAACACGACCTGGCAGTGGCAACTGACGGGCACGCTCAACAGCGGCTACAACGTGGCCATGTACGACATCGACCTGTTCGACACGACCGCGCAGACGATCGCCGGACTCAAGGCGCAGGGCCGCAAGGTCGTCTGCTACTTCTCCGCCGGCAGCTCGGAGAACTGGCGCGCCGACTTCGGCAGCTTCAACGCCGCCGACATGGGCAAGGCGCTGGACGGCTGGGCCGGCGAGAAGTGGCTGGACACCCGCTCGGCCAACGTGCGCGCGGTGATGCTCAGCCGCCTGGACCTGGCGGTGGCCAAGGGCTGCGACGGCGTCGAGCCGGACAACGTCGACGGCTACACCAACTCGACCGGCTTCCCGCTGACGGCCGCCACGCAGCTCGACTACAACAAGTACCTCGCCAACGCCGCCCATGGCCGCGGCCTGGCGATCGCGCTGAAGAACGACGTGGACCAGCTGGCGCAGCTGGAGCCGTACTTCGACATGGCCGTCAACGAGCAGTGCAACCAGTACGACGAGTGCGGCGGCTACTCGGTGTTCACGAGCAAGAACAAGCCCGTGTTCAACGCCGAGTACGCGTCCAAGTACAAGAAGAACACCAACGGCGCGCGCGACAAGCTCTGCACGAAGATGGCCGCCGCGAAGATCCGCACCCTGGTGCTGCCGCTGGACCTGGACGACGCCTACCGCTACAGCTGCAACTGATCCTTTTCCACTGTCCTCAGTGGATCCGCTTCAACGGGGTCCACTGTTCCCACTGTTGTTGATCCGATGACCCACATGACGAGAACTCCCGTCCGCGCCGCGCTGCCGGCTTTGCTGAGCGCCGCACTGACGGCCGTCGCGATGGCCGCCTCCTTTGGCGTCCTGGCGGCACCGAAGTCCAAGGAAAACGACGGAGCCCGCTACACGATGGCGGACTTCGCGAAGGTCCCGAAGATCGATTCGCACGTGCATCTGCACAACGCCGATCCGGCGTTCATCGACGCCGCGCGCCAGCTCGGCTTCAAGGTGCTGACGATCAACGTCGACTATCCGGACTTCCCGCCGCTGGACGAGCAGCAGCAGGCGGCGATCGAGCTGCGCAAGGCGCGTCCGGCGGACGTGGCCTGGGCGGTGAGTTTCTCGTCGGACACCTCGGATCAACCGGGCTGGCTAGACGCGACCAGGCAGCGCGTCGACGCCGGCCTGCGCGCCGGCGCGGTCGGCGTGAAGGTGTGGAAGAACATCGGCATGAGCCTGCGCGACAAGCAGGGCCAGCTCGTCATGATCGACGACGCGCGCTTCGCGCCGCTGTTCACGTATTTCGAGGACAAGGGCATCACGATGCTCGGCCACCAGGGCGAGCCGCACAACTGCTGGCTGCCGCTGGACAAGATGACGGTCATCAACGACCGCGAGTATTTCGCCCACCATCCGCAGTACCACATGGCGCTGCATCCGGAGATGCCGAGCTGGGAAGACCAGATGGCCGCGCGCGACCGCATGGTCGCGGCGCATCCGAAGCTGAAGTTCATCGGCATGCACATGGCCTCGCTGGAGCGCAACGTCGACGAGCTGGCCGCGTTCCTGGACCGCTTCCCGCTGGCCAAGGTCGACCTGGCCGCGCGCATCGGGCAGTTGCAGTACCAGAGCCAGCTGGACCGGGCGAAGGTGCGCGCCTTCATGATCAAGTACCAGGACCGTCTGATGTACGGCACCGACGTCTCGCAACCGCCGCAACAATCGGGGGCCGAGCTGCTGAAGGAAGTCGAGCCGGTGTGGCGCATGCACTGGCGCTACTTCAACACGGAGGAGTCGTTCAAGGTGTCCGATCTCAAGAAACCGGTGAAGGGCCTGGGACTGCCGAAGGCGGTCGTCGACAAGCTGTACCACCTGAACGCCGAGCGGAGTTTCCCGACCGCCTGGAAGGCGGCTCAATGACCGGGCGTCGCGCGTTCCTCCAGTGGCTGGGCGCGGCGCAGGTCGCGACGATCACGCCGACGCTGGCGCTGGCCGCCACGGCGGCGTCTCCCGGTGCGGCCGCGGCGGCGCGCGCGGCCGACCTCGGACGCGGCCACGTGCGGCTGCAGGACGAGCGGCTCTCGCTGCAGTTCGATGAACGCATGCGCAGCCGGATCGTCCGGCTCGGCGGTGCGCGTCCGCTGGCGCTGACCGGCTTCGACGCGGGCGAGCAGCTCGTCATCGCGGAACTGAAACCCGTGGCGGCCGGTGCCGCGCTGCTCGGCGCGGAGGCGGCAAGCGCGCCGCCGGCGACGACGCCCCGGACGCTCGAACGCTTCGCGTTGACGAGCGCGGTGCCGAGCAGCGGCGCCACGCCGTTCGGCGCGGGACAACGCCTGACCCTCACCGGCAAGGCTGAAGGCGCCGCCGTCGAGAAGACGATGACGGTGACGCTGCTCGACGAGCATCCCGGCGTCGCGCTGATCGAGGTCGCCTTCATCAACCGCTCCGACAAGCCGCTGATGGTCCAGGGCTGGACCGTCGCGTCGCACCGCCTGCTGGCGGCGCCGCGACATGCGGGCGGGTGGTGGACCTATTCGGGCTCCACGCACACGGACCGGCGCGACTGGATGCAGCCGGTCAAGCGCGGCTTCGAGCAGCGCAACTTCCTCGGCATGGATTCGTCCGACTACGGCGGCGGCACGCCGCTCGTGGACGTGTGGCGACGCGACCTGGGCGTCGCGGTCGGTCATCTGGACAAGCTGCCGCGCCTGGTCTCGCTGCCGGTGAAGGCCGTGGGGGAGCAGGTCGACATCGCGCTGCGCGGCGACGAGCCGCGCACGCTCGCACCGGGCGAGACGCTGGCGCTGCCGCTGGCCTTCGTCGCGGTGCACGAGGGCGATTGCTTCGTGCCGCTGGACCGCTACCGGCGGCTGATGAACGCGCAGGGCCTGGCCGCGCCGGAGCCGCCGCGCAGCGCCCACGATGCGGTCTGGTGCGCGTGGGGCTACGAGCGCGACTTCTCGCTGGAGCGCGTGCGCGCCACGCTGCCGAAGGCGCAGGAGCTGGGGCTGAAGTGGGCGGTGCTGGACGACGGCTGGCAGCGCCAGACGGGCGACTGGTTCGACATCGACCTCAAGAAGTTCCCGCGCGGCGAGGAGGACATGAAGGCGCTGGTGGCCGACATCCATGCGCGCGGCATGAAGGCGCGGCTGTGGATCGCGCCGCTGGCGGTGGCGCCGGGCAGCGACGAGCTGCATGAACACGCGGATCTGCTGCTGCTCGACCAGAACGGCGCGCCGCAGATGATCACGTGGTGGAACTGCCTGTACATCTGCCCGGGCGCGAAGGGCACGCAGGAGCGGACGGCGGCGATGTTCCGCAAGATCATCAAGGACTGGGGCTTCGACGGCGTCAAGGTCGACGGCCAGCACCTGAACGGCGTCGCGCCGTGCTTCAACCCGAAACATCAGCACAAGAAGCCGGAGGATTCGTACGAGCACATGGCGGACTTCTATCGCGTGATGTTCGAGGCCTGCCATTCGGTGAATCCGGAGGCCGTGGTCGAGGTCTGCCCCTGCGGCACGAGCTACGCGTTCCACAACATGCCGTGGATCGACCAGGCGCCGGCGTCGGACCCGCTGTCGAGCTGGCAGGTGCGTCACAAGGGCAAGGCGCTGAAGGCGCAGATGGGGCGTTGGTCGGCGTATGCCGGCGATCACGTCGAGCTGTCGACCGGCGGCATGGACTTCGCGTCCGCGGTGGGCGTCGGCGGCGTGGTGTCGACGAAGTTCACCTGGCCCGAGGATCCGAAGCCGAAGGACTCCTTCCTGCTGACGCCGGAGCGCGAGACGCACTGGCGCAAATGGATCACCGCGCACAACGCGAAGGGGCTGTCCGACGGCGCCTATCGCGGCGAGCTCTACGACATCGCCTTCGACAAGCCGGAGACGCACGTCGTCGAGAAGAACGGGGTGATGCACTACGCGTTCTACGCGCCCAGCTTCGACGGCTCGGTGACGCTGCGTGGCCTCGGCCCGGGCGTCTGGAAGATCCGCGACTACGTGAACGGCACGGAGCTCGGTTCCGTCGATGCGGCGAAGCCGACCTTGAAGGTGAGCTTCAAGGAGAACCTGCTGATCGAAGCGGTGCTGAGCTCGGCGATCGAGCGCCCGCTCGCACGCGCAGCGCGGCTGCCGTCACGGCTGATCGGCCGCGATGGCTTCGCGCTGGCCTCGGCGTGGGAAGAGGCGCCGGCGCTGTTCTTCGCGCACGACTGGCGCGGCCGACCGCTGACGGGAACGCAGTCGACGCGCGTGCAGCTGATGCATGCGGACGGCGCGCTGCACCTGCGCTTCAGCAGTCGCTATAACGCGCTGACGACCTATGAGCGCGAGGTCTCCGCGACGGACATCTGGCCGCTGTGGGAGCGCGACGTCGTCGAGGTCTTCCTGCAATCGCCGCAGGACGCGGGCACGGACCGCTACCGCGAGGTCGAGGTCTCGCCGAACGGCCTGGTGATGGATCTCGAGGTGCGCGGGCAGGGCCGCAAGCGCTTCATCGGCGAGAGCCGCGCGCGCACGGCGGTGGACGAGGTCCACCGGATGTGGACGGCCGAGCTCGTCGTGCCGATGCCACGCAACGCGCAGTCGCTCGACGGCTGGCGGATCAACCTGTTCCGCATCGAAGGGAACAAGGCATCGCGGCAGTTCAGCGCGTGGAATCCGACGGGCAGCGAGAAGGCCAACTTCCATGTGCCTGCTGCGTTCGGGCAACTGCGACTCGAAGCCTAGCGTGGTGTGCTGACAGGGGTGAGGGCCAGCGGCGGTGGAAGTACGCCACCGCTCCTGCTCTCCCCGTGTGCGAAAAGGGACGTGAGACAGGGAGTCACCAGCCCGCGTTGCCGCTTCCTCGAATGAAGAAGCTCCCCGGCGCGTTGTCCTGCTTCAGGCCGCCGAGCGCCGGATTGGTCACCATCACGCCGTCGAAGTTGACCGCGCCGCGACCGCCGTTGTCGATCACCTCGATGCCGTACCGGCCCGGGTTGGTGATCCGGATGTTCTTCAACCTCACGTTGCGGAACTTCGCGTTGTCGGCGTCGCGCAGCAGATCGGGGTGGAACCTCTCGCCCGGCGGCACGAAGGCCGTGCCGAAGCCGCGGAACTCGATGCCGGAGTAGGTCGGGTCGATGATGTCGACGTTCTCCACCAGGATGTCGTTCATGTCGCCCTCGCGCAGGTAGAACTTCAGCGCGCCATGCAACCACGGGTTGCCCGTGTTCTCGTTGAACATCGGCCCGCCCGCGCGGATCAGCGAGATGTTGCTGAAGGTCGTCGTCCCCGGTCCGAACGGATACGGACTGAACTCGTTGTCGATCAGGATGCCCGGGTAGGTCAGCACGTCCTCGCAGACGCTGTCCTTGAACACGTTGCCCGCGCCGCCATAGGCCGCGAAGCAGTTGGCGCGCCACGGCATCTGCACCGTGTTGTTGCGGAACACGTTGTTGACGCCCTGGCCCTGGTCCGGCGCGTTCTTCCCCGCGGGCGAGATGAAGCCGTCGCCCAGCTGCCAGGTCTTGTCCTTCACCCAGTCGGTCCACTTGATGGACCACACCACCAGCGCGTCGTCGCCGGTGTTGCGCAGGTGGCAGTTTTCCACCAGCGAGTTGGACGTGCCGTTGTCGAAGTTGATCCCGTCCGCGTAGGTGTTGCGGATGCGGCAGTTGCGGATGGTCAGGTTCTGCGTCGGCTGGGTCTGGTACGGGGGATCGTTGCCGACCCAGATCGCGCCCACCACGTGCTCGATCCAGACGTTCTCGATCAGGCTGTTGGCGCCCATCGGGCCGGCGAAGGCCTTCTGCACGCCTTCGGTTTCCTCGGCGCGGGCCTTGGATTCGCCGAGGATGGAGAAGTCGCCGAACACGCAGCGGGCGCTCGCGCCGTAGCAGAAGAACATCGACTTCGGACCGCGCAGGTTGGTGTGCCACATGCCGGCCCCGCGCACCTCGATGCCGGGGTTGTCCAGGCCGACGTTGCCGCCGTCGATCTTCTGCAGCAGGTAGTCGCCCGGCGGGAACCACAGCTTGCTGGTCGAGCGCAGGGCGCGCAGCACGTCGTTCGCATGGTCCTTGCCGTCGCCCGGCTGGATGCCGAAGGCCGTCACCGAAGTGAAGCCCGCCGGCATCGTCAGCGCCTGCGGCACCGGCTCGATGTCGACCAGGTCGATCACGTAGAAGCCCGCCGTGTCCTGCGCGTCGCGGCGCAGCATGACGGTCGCACCGGCGGGGATGTTGTCGGGCAGCAGCGTGCGCACTTCGTCGAAGAAGGTGTGCGGCTGGCCGGCCGGCTTGTCGACGATCGGATCGCCGATCAGGCCGCCCTGGTAGGACCAGCTGTAGCGCGAGGTCAGCGGCAGCGACTTCACGCGCACGCCGTTCACATAGAGGCCCAGCGTGGCATCGATGCCGCCGCCGTTCGGCGCGTCGGGAATCGAGTAGCGCACCACCACGCCGTTGCCGGCCGCGGTCGTCTTGAAGGACACGTAGTCGCCGGTCCGGTTCAGGCGCACCGCCTTGCGACCGATGGCTTCAGCCTCGATGTGGTTCGCGTCCCACTTCTGACGGCTCGGGCCGAGGACCTGGGCATTGGTCTGGCCGTCTTCGGCCTGGTACTCGACCCATGGCACGTTGGCGCCGCGTCCGGGAGCCGGTGCCGGGGCGGGTCCCGGCGCAGGGGCTGGAGCAGGGGCTGGTGAAGGCGCAGGAGCCGGTGAAGGCGCCGGCGCCGGAGATGGCGCGGGCGACGGGGCCGATGCGGGGGACGGGCCTGGTGCAGGCGAGGGCGCCGGAGCGGGAGCTGGTGCGGGAGCTGGAGCCGGAGTGCCGGCCGCCACGAACGTCCACCGCTGGTTGTCGTTGTTGCCGCAGTCCCATTGCTGGATGCGGCCACCGGCGACGAGGCTGAAGTCCTTCACATCCACGCATTTGCCGGTGTGCTTCGCGACGATGTGGAACGCATCGCCCTTGGCCGTGACGGCGAAGCGCTGGTTCGCGCCGCCGCCGTAGCCCCATTGCTGGATGAGTGCGCCGTTGGCGGTCGAGATGTCGCTGACGTCCAGGTTCTTGCCGCTGCGGACATTCCGGAAGGCGTAGCTGCCGTCGGCGGCGGCGCTGATGTCGAAGCGCTGGCTGGCCGCACCGTTGCACGGCATCTGCAGTGTCTTGGCGCCGTCGGCCGTGCTCGCGCCTTCGATGTCGATGCACATCCCCGATTGAACGCCGCGCAGGCTGTACTGCCCCACGGGAAACGCGGTCTGCGACGTCGTCGACTGCGCCTGGGCGCTCGCACGATCGGAGGCCGCCGTGCCCGCAGGGCCGGCGGCCGAGTCGGGTGAGTCGGCGCCGCCGCAGGCGCTCAGCAGCAGGCTGACGGCCAGCGCGATCGCGGTCGGCGCGGCCTGGAGCTTTCCGAAGTTCGGGCTGGAAGCAAGGGTCATGCTCGTCTCTCGTTGTGAGTCGACGGCGATTCTTCCCGTGCCTTGAAAGCGGTTCCAACGGGGAGACGCAAGAGCTGCAATCAGCGGTAAGCGTCGATGGACACACTACCTCTTCCGAGGAGGGGCGGTCCGCAGCACGCTCGATGGCGCCTGGGTCGTCGCCATCGAGCTCGCGCCGCCGCAGGCCGCGCGGCGGGTCAGGTCATGCGCCGGCCGCGGCCTTCTTGGCGGTGTCTCCGGCCTTCTTCATCGGCACCGGATCCGGCAGGTCCTTGGCCTGCAGCATGCGGGCCTGGACGACGAGCTGGTTGTGCGCGTCGAGGAACGCGGCGGCGATGACCTTGCCTTCATTGCTGTTGGCCCAGCCCGCGCCCGCGGCGCCGCCGAGCTTGCCCAGCACGAGCCCGCCCATGCCCAGGTCGGTGACGCGCACCGAGCCCGTCGCGGCGGCGACCTGCTCGGTCGTTTCGTTGTCGGTCAGCAGCAGCGCGACCTGCGCTTCCTTGAGCTTGATGTGCTCGGCCGCGCCGACGAACTTGTTGAGCACCGGGATCATTCCGAGGATGCCGCCGACCTGCCGGCCCGCGTCCTGCTCGCTGAAGGTCAGGCTCGGGATCAGCGTGTACTGGGCTTCGTAGCCCTTGCCCTTGTGCACGGTGCTGCCCTGCTGGCGCAGGATGCCGGCGTCCTTGAGCTCCTGCTCCTTGATCGTGGCCTTGAGGCCCGAGTTGCGATCGACGACGCGGAAGCAGCCGCTCTGCTGCGCGAGCAGCCGCACCAGCGGCAGCGGCGAATTCGGCAGGCCGTTGGGCGCGCTGATCGTGTAGCCGTTGGGGTTCTCCATCAGCGACAGCGTCGCGACCGGCGCGTCGCACTTCATCAACTCGCGGTTGGCCTTGTTGGCGCCAGCCGGTCCGGCCGATCCGGAGATCTCCGAGCTGCCCTCGCCCAGCGTCGCACCCTGCTTGCCGCAGCCGGCGAGCATCGCCACGGCGACGCAAGCGGCGATCGCGCCGCCCACGCGGGGCAGAGAAGGGCCGATGGAGGCGAAGGAACGCGCGATTGCCATGGAGAACTCCTGAGCGCAACAGCTGCTGTTGCCAAAACGGGGTCAAGAACGGCCCGGACCTTATCCCAAATGCGGGCGAACCCAGCCCCCACCGATGGGTGTCTGCGTCGCTGAATGTCGCGTCGTGACGGCAGGGCTTACGGGTGGTTACTCCTGAGGTTGAGCAGTCCCCCGCCTACACTCCCGCCCCGATGCCGACTTGGCGTGGCCCAGATTCCTCATGTTCCGCAGCACCCATGGCTTTGTCGACGTGTTCTCCTACGATTCGGAGCCGATGGCGCCCCAGTGGTTCCAGATGGCGCTCGACGAGACAACGGGCACGCGGCTCTTCGAAGTGGACGAGATCAGCCTCAAGGATTCGCCCAACGAGACCGTCCTCCTGCTCGACATCGGGACGCTACGCCTTCCATTTCTGGCCACCTGCAAGAACGAAGGGGGTTGGGATTGGCCACTCTCGTGCCTGCAAGACACGACTTGGTTGGCCCAGCATGCGCCGGCGGGTGCCAGCGTCATCGAGGTCGACGTCAACGTGGGCTGCATCGGCGAACGTCTGGACGGCATCTTGTGGTATCCCCGTTTTAGCGAGGTCGACCCGTGGCACGGAGTCCCGGAGCGCGACGCGCGCTTCGCCTCGGACGACGAGCGTCGGGCGGTGGCGCGCGCCATCCAGGAGGCGCTGCCGGTGCTGCTGTTCGAGCACGACAAGCGCGCTCCGTCGCCCCGCGTGCGAGTCCGCCATGTGACGAACAACCATCATCCCACGTGGCAACCGCTGTTCGATCCTTCCGGCGCGCTGGAGCGCCGGAGTCTGCAATAGCAGCCGTCTGGCGATGACCGCAGCGGCTCGTGAACGTCGACACCAACGAGACCTTCCATGTTCCGCAGCACCTACGGCTATGCCGACGTCTTCTCCGACGACTCTCAGGCAATGGAGCCCCAGTGGGTTCACATGGCGCTGGAGGAGGCCACGGGCCATCGTCTCTTCGAAGTGGACGAGATCCACTACAAGGACTGCGGCAGCGAGACCATCTACCTGCTTGACCTCGGACTGCTGCGAGTGCCATTCACCACGCGCATGCAGGCGGATGGCGCCTGGATCCCGCTGAGGCGCTTCGAGGCCGAGGCGGGGCCCTATGCCTCCCATTGGCCGGCCGGCGTCGGCACTCTCGAGACAGAGGTCTCGGTGCACAGAATCGGTCAGGTCCTGGACGCCTCCGGCCTCACGATTCGAAGGATGGAGAGCCTCGATCCTTGGCACGGGATTCCCAGGCAAGGCATGAACTTCGCGTCGGACGAGGAACGGTGGCAGGTGGCGCGCAGCATCCAGAAAGCGCTCCCGGTCCTGCTGTCCGACCAGTACTTCGGGATCTGGTCGCGACCCCTGCTGGTTCGCCACGTGAGCTGCCGGGATGCCGCATGGCAGCCGTTCTTCGATGCTTCGGGTGCGGTGGAGCGCAGCAACGTGCAGTGGCGTGCACGGCCCGAAGGTCGCCGGCGCGTGAACGACAGCCTTGAGCGCCTGGAAGCGCTGGCCGCGGGTGCGCCGCTGCGACTGGAGACGCTGAAGGCGGAGGTCCTCGACCTTGAGCGCGATGAGCTGTTCTTCGTGATTTCGCACGCCAGCACGCTCACCAGCCACGAACGCTTCTGGACCCTGCTGCGCGGCTCGTTCGCCGCGCACTACGCCGACCGCTTCGACAGTTTCGAGCGATTCCTGGTTTGGGTGCTGGACCAAGCCAGCGATAGGCGCTTCGGACGCTCTGTCGTCGGCAAATATTCCGTGGCGCCAAGGACGCCCACTCACCGCTGAGCATCACGCGGTCTTGACATCCCGGGCCGATGCCCAGGGCGATCCGGGGAAACGACGAGGCGCTTCGGGCCGATTCCAACGCGGACTTGCTCCAGAATCCGCGCCTTCGGTCCCCGCGACCGCCCAGGATTCCCCAGGCTCTCCTCATGAACGACAAGTCCCCGAGCCGCGCCGTCGCGTGGCTGGTGTGCGCGCTGATCGCCGCGTCGCTGTACGGCAACTACTACGTCTACGATTCCATCGGCCCCGTCGCCGACGCGCTGCAGAGCCAGCGCGGCTTCAGCGACCAGCAGATCGGCCTGCTCAACGCGATCTACAGCCTGCCCAACGTCGTGCTGATCCTCGTCGGCGGCGTGCTGGTCGACCGCTTCGGCGCCGCGCGCATGACCGTGTGGACCGCCGCCGTCTGCCTGCTCGGCGCGGTGCTGACCGCGCTCAGCCCCAACTTTGCCGGCATGGCCGCGGGACGGTTGCTGTTCGGCATCGGCGCCGAGACCTTCGGCATCGCCACGCTGGCGGCGCTGGCGCAGTACTTCGTCGGCGGCAATGTGGCGCTATCGATGGGGCTGGCGTTGTCCATCGGGCGGCTGGGCTCGTTCTCCTCCGACATGTCGCCGACCTGGTTTCCTCACGCCTACGCGCAGGGCTGGCAACCGCCGCTGATGATCGCCGCCGCGATGGCCGCGGCCTCGTTCGCCGCGGCGCTGGCCTACTGGACGATGGACCGCCGCATCGCCGCCTCCGCCAAAGGCGAGATCGAGCAGCAGGCGCAGCCCTTCGTCTGGCGCGACCTGCTGCACTTCGGCAAGGCCTACTGGTACCTGCTCACGCTGTGCGTGCTCTGGTACTCGGTGATCCTGGCGTTCCGCAGCACCTTCTCGATCAAGTACTTCCAGCACACGCACGGCCTGGACCTGGCGTCCGCCGGCGCGATGAACAGCTACGTGTTCCTGGCGGCGGTCTTCGCGACGCCGGCCTTCGGCTGGTTGTGCGACCGCCTCGGGCGTTATGCGCCGTTCCTCGCCTTCGGTGCGGTGCTGCTGCCCATCGCGATGGCCACGATGGCGCTCACCTCGACCAGCCTCTGGGTCGCCACCGCGCTGATCGGCGTGAGCTTCTCGCTGGTGCCCGCGGTGATGTGGCCGCTGGTGAGCAAGCTGGTTTCGCCGGCGCGCTTCGGAACGGCGATCGGATTGATGTGGGTGGCGCAGAACGCCGGAATCGCCGGGGCCAACCTCGTCGCCGGCTGGCTCAACGACCGCGCGGGCGCAAGCGCGCAGAATCCCGCCGGCTATGACGCGATGATGATGTTCTTCGGACTCGCCAGCGTCGGCGGCGCAGTGTTCGCGGTGATCCTGTGGCTCACCGCCGGCAGGCGCGATCAGGAGAAGGCGGCACCGGCCGCTTGAGCGTACGAACACCGGGCAACGAAGCGGCCCGTGACGGGGAGATCAGCTTGGGAACTTCGCGGTGGTCCGACCGAAGCGCTTCGCCGCTGCCTTCAGGTGCGAGCGCACGACCAGCACGTGCCCGGGCAGGATGAGCGCGAGGTAGAACCTGCCGAGCCGGTTGTGGCAATTCACGACCGTGGTCGCCACCGCTTCGCGGTGCGTCGATCCCTCGACGCGACGGATCAGGATGGACAGCTTGAAATCCAGGTGCTGGTCCTGCTCGCCGAAGATCGCCTCGTCGCGCGAGGCGGACAGCACGCGGAAGATGTCGACGTGCTCGACGCCTATCTCATCGAGGTGATGCCGCATCGCGGCCGAGGTCTTCAGACCGAGCGGCTTCACCGCCGCGTCGCGGATCGCGAGCAGCGCGCGGAACCACCACGGCGGATCGGCCAGCGTAGCGCGGGCCAAGGCCATCGCGTCGTCCGGCGCGTCGTCGGCCAGCGTGATGGCGAAGGCGTCGGCGAGATTCGCGCCGGCGTAGGTCGGCGCGAGTCGACTGTCGGTCGGAGGGGCAACGCGGCGGACGGAGGACATCCGCCGCATTGCATCACGACTTCGTGATCTTCACGGAGCGCAGGTTCCAGCCCGGACCGTTGGCCTTCACGGCGATCTGCTGCTGGCCGGCCGGCAAGGTCACGCGGTGCGAGATCGTCGTCCAGTTCTGCCATCCGCCGGTCGACGGCACGCCCAGCGCGCCGTACACCGGGGCGCCGCCGGCCATCTCCAGCTGCAGGGCGCCGCCGCCGTTCAGGCTGGCGACGCGGTACTCGACCGTGTAGGTCCCGCCCTGCGGCAGGTTGAGGTTCCACACCGCCCAGTCGCCGGTCTCGATCCAGCCGAGGTTCTGGCCGCCTTCGGTCGACGCCTCGAGCTGCATGCCCGACTGCAGCGCGAAGTTGGCCGCCTGCAGCGTCGTCGAGAACGCCGTGCCCGCATCCTTCTTGTAGACGCGCACGTAGTCCACGTACATCTTCGCGGGCAGCCTGCTCTCGTCGATGTTCCACTGCGGCCAGTTGCCGCCCACCGCCAGGTTCAGCAGCAGGAAGAAGTCTCGATGGAATTCCTCGGTGCTGTTGACGCTGTTGGTGATGTCGACGACGTGGAACTGACGACCGTCGACGAACCAGCGGATCGTCTTCTCGTCCCATTCCACGGCGTAGATGTGATAGTCCGCGACGTTGGTGGGCGTGTGGCCGCCGTAGGACGCGTGGCCGCCGTCCGGACCCTGCCAGTGGATGGTGCCGTGGATGTCCGAATCGGCATTCACGTGTTCCATGATGTCGATCTCGCCCGATGCGGGCCAGCCGACCGAGTTGATGTTGCTGCCCAGCATCCAGAACGCGGGCCACATGCCTGAGCTCGACGGCGCCTTGATGCGCGCCTCGATGCGGCCGTACTTGAACTGCGCCAGACCTTGCGTGGTCATGCGCGACGACGTGTAGCGCATGCCGCCGAAGTCCTCGCGCTTCGCGGTGATCACGAGCTGGCCGTTCTCGACCGTCGCGTTCTCGCGCCGGTAGTACTGCAGCTCGTTGTTGCCCCAGCCGCCCGAGCCGGTGCCGGTCTCGAAGCGCCATTGCGGGCCGATGCCGTTGGTGAACTCGTCCTGCCAGACGAGTTGCCAGTTCTGTGCCTGTGCCGCGACGCCCGTCAGGGCGAGCGCGACCGCGGCGAGTGATCGAATCCAGCGTGTCATGGGATCTCCTCTGAGTCAGTGGTGTGGAAGGGAGGCGCACCACTATGTGAAATCGCTTTCACCAAGTCTCTCGGGAAAACCCTGGGAACTTCGCTTCGTTGGAAACAAGCGGTTGTGCGGCGGCAGGGCACTGGCAAGGAGGTATCGCCGTGTTGCGGACGTGACCGGACTGCGACGATTCGGGTCGGGCATTGTTGAGCCGCGTTGAATTCAGATGCTCGCGCGCGCTGCTCGACCGGCGCGCCGCGGATCCGAAGAATGCCGTCGACCAGCAACTCGAAAGTCTGTTCGATGGCCCCAGCCTCCCTCCCGGTCTCCCGTCGATCGACGCCGCCTCGCGGTCTGGCCGCCCGCCTCGAGCCGGCGGCGTACGCGCTGCTGCGCGTCGCCTTAGGCGCCATCCTGTTCACGCACGGGCTGCCGAAGGCGTTGGGGACCTCGCACGGATCGATGGCGGATCCGATGGCGGGCTCGACCCGGCTGATCGATCAGGTGATGGGGTTGCCGTTCGCGCCGCAGCTGGCGGTCCTCGTCATGCTGCTGGAGACCGTCGGCGCGGCGGCGCTCGCGATCGGCTTCTGCACGCGCTGGGTCGCGCTGGCCTTCACGATGGAGATGATCGGCATCTGCGTCGCGCTCGGCCCGACCTGGCCGTGGATCGACCGGGGCATCGAGTACCCCGTGCTGATGGCCGTGCTGGCCGGCTACGTCGTCGTGCGCGGCGGCGGGGCGTATGCGGTGGATGCGCGGATGCCGTGGGCGGCGGCCCGGGCGTGGCAAGATGGCTGAAACCCCGCGAGGACTTCCCCATGACGCAACGCCTGGCCTCCTGCAGTTGCGGCCGGCTCACGGCCCAGGTCGTGGGCGAGCCCGTCCGCATCTCCATCTGCCACTGCCTGAATTGCCAGCGCAGGACCGGCGGCCCCTTCGCCGAGCAGGCCCGGTTCCGTCGTCAAGACGTGAGCCCGTCGGGTCCATCGTCGACGTACGCGATCACCGGTGACGAAGGGTCGACCGCCACGTTCCACTTCTGCCCGAACTGCGGCGCGACGGTCTACTACGAGATGGATGCGATGCCTGAGTTCATCGCGATCCCGGTCGGCGCGTTCGCGGAGCCGGGCTTCCCGGCGCCGAACGTGTCGGTTTACGAGAGTCGCAAGCACGGATGGGTCGTTCCGCCGCCGGACGCGGAGCATTACTGACGAGCCGGGCCTGACGCCGCGGTCGAGCGCTCAGGGGCGCCTGTTCGGGCGCCTTCGTCCAGTGCTGATGATTCTTCTGGATCGGCTGCGCTCAGCGCACCAGCTTGCCGCCGGCGCCGAGCACGGCGAAGTCCACGTAGCGCGAGGTCGGGCCCTTGCCGAAGGTTAGGCGATGGCCGCCGACGTCGGTCTCGAAGCCGCGGTCCAGGGTCTCCGTCAGGCCGACGGGGCCGGCCGCGGCCGTGCGCTCCAGGGCCTTGACGAGCGCGCGGGCGGCGATGAAGCCTTCCAGCGAGCGCGAGGACAGGTCCGGGTCCTTGGCGTTGCCGCGCAGGCGCTGGTAGTCGCGGACGACTTCGCGGTCGGCGCGGTCGTCGGTCGGCAGCACCAGCGAGAACGCGAAGCCGCGCGCGCGGTCCGGGCCGAGCTTCGCGAGCAGCGCCTGCACGTCGATGATGGACATGCCGTACAGGGCGGCGCGGCCGCCGGCGGTCTGGTACTTGTCGGTGAATTCGATGGCGGCCGCGGTGGTTGCGGCGAGGAAGATCACGTCGGGCGACTGCTTGACCATGTCGGCCACCGCCTGGCCGACCTCGGTCGTGTTGCGCACGTAACCCGATTGCGCCACCAGCGTGAGGCCGTAGGTCTTCGCCGAAGCCTGCGCACCGGCGAGCGCGTCGCGTCCCAGGCCGTCGTCCTGATAGACGACCGCGACCTTGGTGCGGCCCATCTCGCCGAGCTGCTTGAAGAGGCGGTCCACCTCCTCGCGGTAGCTGGCCTTGACCGGGTACATGTTGCGCGCGGTGATCACGCTGTTGGCGCCGGACACGGCGCCGACCATGGACACGCGCGACTTCTCGAGAATGCCGTCCTGCTTGAGCGCTTCCAGGTTGGTGGTGCCTACCGTCCCGATCAGAGCCGTGGGCGCGTCCGTGCTGATCAGTTCCTTGACCAGTCGGACGGTGTCGTCGGCCTTGTTCGCGTCGTCGCGGGTGACGAGCTTGATCTTCTGGCCCTTGACGCCGCCGCGGGCGTTGACGTCGTCGATCCACAGCTTGGCGCCGGCGCGGATCGCCTTGCCGGTGACGGCCTGCGGTCCGGTGAACGGGGCGACCTGCCCGACCACGATGTCGGCATGCGCCGTCGAGGCGGCCGCGAGGCACAGGAGGGTGATCAGGTGGCGGGCGCGGCGGGCGAAAGCAAGGGTCATGGTGGGTACGGCAGCTGGCGTGCGGGACCGTCCATTGTGATCAATCGGATGATGGTTGCGGTAACAGATGGGCGACTGGGATAGCGGCGGCCAGCTGATCCGACAAGCGGCGGCCCTCGCCGGAAAGAAGGCGCATGCCGGCGCCGCGGCACCTGTTTGGGGCCCATGCACGATGACATGCAGGGACGGCCTTAGCATCGGGCGATGACCCGAACCCCCACCCGTCGTCACCTCCTGGGAGCGGCCCTGGCAGCGCCCGCCGCCTCCATCGCCGCAACGGCAGGCCCGAACGCCGTTGCCCGTCCGCCGGGCTCGTCCGTGTCGGTCTCGCCGCGTCGCATCGAGCGGATGCTCCGCGGCGTGGTCGCCGACGGTCGCGCGGTCGGCGTGTCGGCGGTGGTCTGGCAAGGCGGCAGCGAGCGTTACTTCGGCGCGTTCGGTCTGGCGGATCGCGAGGCGCGGCGACCGATGGCCCGCGACACGTTGGCGCGCATCTGGTCGATGACCAAGCCGGTGGCATCGGTGGCGCTGATGCGGCTGTGGGATGCGGGCCGATTCCGCCTGGACGACCCGATCGCGCTCTACCTGCCAGAGTTCAGGAACATGCGTGTCCACGCCGACGACGGTCGCGGCGAGCGGCCGGCCGAGCGGCCCATCCTCGTGCGCGACCTGCTGCGGCACACGTCGGGGCTCACGTACGCGATGGAAGACGGTCCGGCCGATCGCGCGTTCCGCGCGGCGGATCCGCTGGAGAAATCGGACGACCTGGCGGCGTTGAGCCGCGCCGTGGCCGCACTGCCGCTGCGTCACGAGCCGGGCACGGCCTGGCAGTACGGCACGTCGACGGACATCGTGGCGCGCCTGGTGGAGGTGCTGGGCGACGAGCCCTTCGATGCGCAGGTCCGCCGCCACATCCTGCGGCCGCTGGGCATGAACGAGACGGATTGGACGCAGCCCGACGCGGTCAAGGATCGGCGTGCCGCGACCTACCGCTTCGGCGCCGACGGCCCGGCCCAGCGCGAGCCCGAAATCACCTTCGCCTTCGCCAGCGGCGGCGCGGGACTGATCGGCCCCATCGACGAGTACCTGCGCTTCGCACGCATGCTGCTGGGCGAGGGCCAGCTCGATGGCGTGCGCGTGCTGCGTCCGGCGACGGTGAAGCTGATGCTCGTCGATCACCTGGACCCGGCGATCGCCCCGAGGCATTTCCTGAAGAGCCCGGGGCTCGGGTTCGGGCTGGGCGGCTCGGTGCGCATCGCGCCGACGACGGCCGACGAGCCGGCCGGCCGGGTGGGCGAGTTCTCCTGGGGCGGCGCGGCATCGACGCTGTTCTGGGTCGATCCGGCGAACCAGCTCGCCGTGGTGTTCTTCGCCCAGAAGTTCCCATTCGACGAGGCGCTGCACAAGGACGTGCGGGCCGCGGTGTACGGCTGAGCGCGTCGTCCCTGCCTGACCTGACCCGACATCAACTTTCGCGGGCTCCCTGAGGCGTCTCGATGTCCTCGCCGTCCGCGCCGCTCAGCGACCCCAGCGCCCGGCGCATGCCGCTCGCGCTCGGGGACTCGATGTAGACGCACTTCTTGTTGTGACGCTTGCAGTGATCCTTCACGCGCCAGTAGGCGTCGTGGCTGATGCAGCCGGTCTGGCAGATCACGAGGTCGGCTGCGGCGAGGCTCGCATCCAGTTTGGAGACCGCGTCTTCCTCGCCGCCGTCGTGGTGGAGGAACCGTCCGCCGGTGCGCTCGATCAGCTGGCGATAGATCGGCACCACCGCCGGCCGACCGCCGACGCATAGCACCGAGCGCTCGTCCAGCGACGGCAGCGACTCCGCGTTCGGCTGCGATTCGGATTGCTGCGCCGTCTGCGTCTGTTGCTGTTCAAGCTGACGCTCCGACTGCGCCAATGCCTGCTGGAGTTCGTCCGCCCGGCGCTGCTCGCGCTCGGCCTGCTGGCGCGAGGTCAGCAGCGCGCGCTCCAGTTGATGGATGCGGTCCTGCTGAGTCTGGAGATGCTTAGCCTGCTCATGACGGTGGCGCAGCCCGGGGATGCTTTCCTCGAGCTGCTGCAGCTCCTCGCGCAGTCCCGCCGCCAGCGTGTCGCGCGCCAGCAGCTCGCCGCGCAGGCGCAGGCATTCCGCCTGCGACAGCTCCAGCTCGCGCGCCCGCTCCGCCAGCAGCCGCGTGCTGCGCGCCTGCGCCTGCGCCAGTTCGCGCGTCAGGATCGCGTGCTCGTCCTGCAGCTCGTCGAGTCGCTGCAGGTCCGCGCGGTTCGCCGCGCCGACCTGGTGTTGCAGCATGTGGATGTCGCGCAGGACCTGTTCCTGCAACGCCGCGTCGCAACGCGCATGCGTCAGCGCGCCCCACAGCGCGCCGCCGACGTCGTTGCCCTGCTGCGCGGCGTTCCACCAGCGCGTCAGCGATTCCGCCGTCTTGTGCTGCGCGGACTGCCGCAGCGCGATCGAGAAGCGCTGGTCCAGCTCCTTCTGCAGCATCTCGGAAATCGGCCCGCGACGCGCGCATTCGTTGATCGCGCCGCAGTGCATCTCGTAGTCGTTGGCCAGCGCCTCGCCGCCGAGCATCTTGCCCAGCTTGCGACGCAGCACCGGCATCGGCAGGCACACGCCGATCACCGGGCACAGCGCCTGCGCGGGCAGTTCCCACAGACGACGTCGGCGCGAGCCGCGCGGCACCGGCATCTCCTCGGAGGAGGACGATGAGGACGACGACGAGGCGAGCGCGTCGCCGCGTGCCAGCGCTTGCGCCAGCGGCAGACCGGCCACCGCGGCGGGCACGGTGTCGCCTTCCTGCATGAACACGCCGCCGCCGGTCACCGCGCCCGTCACCGCGCCGATCTTCGCGCCCGTGACGGCGCTCGCGGCGGACGCCAGGAAGGGGGAGTCGCCCGGCGAGCCGGAACCGCCCGCGTCGGCGCGCGCCAGCAGGCTCAGGAGCGAATGGGGAGTGGGCTTGTCGCACATGGGGTGGACTCCTTACTGCAAGGGGGACGCCTGGAGCGCGAAGCGCACCGGGTACTCGACCCAGCTGACCAGTCGCTGGTCGCCGCGTCGGGCAGGCATGAAGGGACAGGCTTCGGCGACGCGGCGCGCCGCCTCGTCCAGCAGCCGCCAGCCGCTGCCGCCGGCCACGAGGACTTCGGCGGCATGACCGTCGGCATCGACCTTGACGCGCAGCAAGACCCGGCCCTCGATGCCGCGATCGCGCAGCATCCCGGGGTAGTGACGCTCGATCTGTCGGGCGCTGCAGGCACGATGGTCGGCAGGCATCTGGACGGCGACCTCGGTCGTCGGCGGCGCAGGAACGGTCGCCGGGACGGATGGGGATGCCGTCGCGACAGCGGCGACCGCGACAGGGCGGGCTGCGGCCGGGCCCTGATCCGCCGGCGCAGCCGCGGGGGCATCGAATCGCAGCGGCGTCGCCGCGACGGCGATCGGCGGCGCGGCCTCGATGTGCACGGGCGGCGGCGGGATATCCGGCATCGGCGGAACGCTCATCGCGGAGCGGGGACGTTCAATGGGAATGGACGACGGCGCCGTCACTTCCGACGTCGGCTTCGATGGCACCAGACGTGCGCTGATCGTCAACGGCACGGGCGCGGGCGGCCGCTTCGGCGCGAGAGCGCTCGCCAGCGCCAGCAGCATCGCCGCGTGGATCGCGCCCGACACCGCCCAGCCGGTCCAGCGAGGACCGCGGCCTAACATGCGCGCACTCCCACCCCGCCGGCCAGCATCGGGAGGATCGCGAGACCGTGCTCGTCGCGCAGCAGCCGCAGGCGTGTGTCGTAGAGTTGTTCCAGCAGCGGCAGGGTCGCCGGCAGCGCGTCGCAGTCGGCCAGCAGACGGCCCGACTTCATGAGCCACAACCGGTCGAAGTGATTCATCGCGAGGTTCAGGTCGTGCAGCACCGCGACCAGCGCATGGCCGCGCTTCGTCGCGAAGTCCGACATCGCCGCCATCAGCGAGACGCTCAGTCCCGGATCGAGCGCCGCCACCGGCTCGTCGACGAGCAGCAACCCGTCGCGCGCATCCCAGGCCTGCGCGAACACGCGTGCCAGCTGGACGCGCGCCTGTTCGCCGCCGGACAAGGTGTCGAAGCGGCGACCGTGCAGATGCTCGGCCTGCGCTTGAGTCAAGGCCTCGCGCACGATGGCGTCCTGGCGCCCGCCGCCTTGGCGGGCGACGCGACCCAGCGCGACGACCAGCTCAACGGGCAGTCCGAAGGCGACACCGTGCTGCTGCGGCAGTACCGCGCGGCGTTGCGCGAGCTCAGCCGGCGACCACGCGCCCAGGGGCTGTCCGTCGAAATGCAGCGCACCGGCCGCCGGCCTCAGTTCGCGCGCGATGAGTCGCAGCAGGGTCGATTTCCCGGCGCCGCTCGGACCGAGGATCGCCACGCGTTCGCCGGGATCGACGCGCAGCGTCAGCGGTCCGATCGCCGCGTTGCCCAGGGTCACGCGCACGTCCTGCAGGGTCAGCAGCGAGCCCATCACGCGCTCCCCATGCGGCGCACCGCGCCGCGCAGCAGGAAGAGGAACCACGGCGCGCCGATCAGCGCGCTGAACACGCCGACGGGGATCTCCGCCGGCACCGCCAGGGTCCGTGCGAGGGTATCCGCGACGACGAGCAGCAGCGCGCCGGCGAGCATGGCGTTGGGCAGCACATGGTGCTGGTCCGCGCCGACGAGTTGCCGCGCCAGGTGGGGCGCCATCAGGCCGATGAAAGCGATGTTGCCGCACCATGCCACCGCCAGCGCCGAGAGCAGCGCCACCATGGTGATGCACTGCCAGCGCAGCCGTTCCACATCGATGCCGACGTGCGCGGCCGCCGCTTCGCCGAGCGCGAGCGCATTCAGACGCGGCGCGACGCGCAGCGCCAAGGTGCCCAGCACCAGCAGTGCGCCGCCCATCACGGCGGCCATGATCCAGTTGGCGCCGGCCAGCGAGCCCAAGGTCCAGAAGTTGATCGCGCGCAGTTGGTCGTCGTTGGCGATGAAACTGCACAGTCCGACGACCGCGAAGGTCATCGCCTGCAGCGCCAGCCCGCACAGCAGCAGCGCCGCGATGGAGCCCGGCGCGAGCCAGCGTGAAAGACGGTCCAGCGAGAAACACACCGCCAGCGCGCCGCCGAAACCGACCAGCGGCAGCAGCCAGAGGCGTGCCTGCGCGGGCAGCACGGCGTGCAGGCTCGCGAAGACGGTGAGCGTGAGCGCCACAGCCGCCGCCGCGCCGCTCGTGACGCCGAGCAGGCTGGGCTCGGCCATCGGGTTGCGGAACAGCGCCTGGCTGAGCGCGCCGGCCAGGCCGAGCGCCGCGCCCACCGCGAGCGTGAGCCCGAGGCGCGGCAGCCGCAGCTGCCACAGCACGTGCGCACCGCCGGTCTTGGTGGCGTCGCTCCACGGCCCGTTGAGCCAATCCGACGCCGCGATCGGCACTGCGCCGAACTGCACCGCCACGATCACCGTCAGCACCAGCGCCGCAGTCAGCAGCATCGGGCGCGACCAGGTGCGCCGCGATGACGCCGCGGCGAGCGGCGAGGGCAGGGCGGATCCGACCGAGTTCATCGCGTTGTCCGTGGCGTTGTCCGTCGTGCTGAACGACGATGGCCGCTCACGCCGTCTTGCCCGCACCCGCCGGCGCATGCAGGGCCTGGGCCAGCGTCGTCAATGCCTTCGGCGTGCGCGGACCAAAGCCGAGCAGCGCCATCGTTTCCATCACGACCACGCGCTTGCTCTGGCCGGCGGGCGTCTGCGCCAGGCCCGGCAGTTTCAGCAGGCCGTCGATGCCGCCGCTGGCGTCGAGGCCTTGCGTCGTCGCGAGGATCACGTCCGGCGCCGCGGCGATCGCTGCTTCGGGCGAGAGCATCTTGTAGCCCTGCGCATCGCCCAGCGCGTTGGTCGCGGCGGCGTAGCCGATCATCGCGTCGGCTGCCGTGGCGGAACCGGCGATGCGCGCCTGGTTCGCCGCGTTCGACAGCACGAAGAGCACGCGCGGCGCGCGATGGCCGGCTGCGAGCTGCGTCACCTGGGCGCGGCTCGCGGTCCATTCGGCCTGCAGCTTCTGCGAGAGGGCCGTCGCCTGCCGCTGGCGACCGAGCAGCTCGCCCAGCGCCTTCGTCCGCTCGAGCACGCCTTCGAAGCGGTGCTCCGCGCGCAGCACGTGCAGCGGTACCTTGGCGGCCTCGAGCTGGCGCAGCACGGCGGGCGGGCCGGCTTCCTCGGTCGCGACCACCATCGTCGGCGCCAGCGACAGCAGGCCTTCGGCGGCCAGCGTGCGGGCGTAGCCGACGTTGGGCAGCTTGGTGGCGTCCGAGGGGTACAGCGAGGTGCTGTCCACGCCCACGAGCTCGCCCTGCGCGCCCAGTTCGTAGATCAGCTCGGTCAGCGCGCCGCCGACGGCGATGACGCGCTGCGGCGCGGCCCAGGCGCGACCGCCGAGCATCAGCAGCGCCGCGGCCGGCGCCAGCGACAGGACGTGGCGGCGGCTCAGCACGGCACGGCCTCCGCCGGCGCGCCTTCGACCAGGCTCTCCAGCAGGTTGCGCCAGTCGCAGCGCTCGGCCTGGCCGGGCTTGCGTTCGCCGAACATCATCGCGATCGTGCGGCGCTGCGCGTCGAACAGCTCCAGCGAGCACACCAGCCCGTCGACCGTCGGCTTGCGCACCAGCCAGGCCGAAGCGATATGGTCTTCGCGCAGGTGCAGGTTGAAGCCCGGATCCAGTACGTTGATCCACGGTCCCATCATCGCGACCTTGTTCACCGGACCGCTGTGGATCTGGATCATCCCGGGGTTGCCGACGAAGACCATGATCGACACGTTCTCCTGCGCGGCGCGGCTCAGCAGCTCCTGCGCGCTGGACAGCGCCAGCGGCTGCGCGAAACGCGGTTCGGCCAGGCGCAGCGCCTGCGTGCGAGTCAGGCCGTGACGCTTGAGCAGACCGAAGAAATCGTGCGTGTCGCGCAGCGACGCCCACTCTCCGCGGAAGGCCGCGACATCGATGTGCGCGTCCGGCACTTCCGCCGGGTCCTGCCACGCATCGCCGGGCTCGAAGCCGGGCTGCTGGTCATCCGCCAGGAAGCGCGCCACCAAGGCCTCGTAGGCGGCGAGATCGCTCTCCGGCTTCACGAAGACCTTGTGGATGGCCTGGCCGGCGGCGTCAAAGAACTGGAGGCTGCGCTGCACCGCGCCGTCGGACAGCCGTTCGGCGACGGCGAAGCCGTGGCGCCAGTGGCTGTAGAAGACGCGCAGGTCGATCGCGCCGCCCAGCACCAGGCCCATCTGGCGCTGCGGCCCCATCGCGCTGACGGCGGTGTAGACGCCGACCTTCTCGTGCACGCAGGACTCGTTGCGGGTCAGCGCCATGACCGGGCCCAGCGGCTCCAGCGCGGCGATCAGGTCCTGCCACGCCGCGCGCAGGCGACGCGCGCGCAGCGGGGACTCGTCGTCGGCGAACGGGCCGACGTGCGCGGCCAGCAGCGCGCCCTCGGAGATGCGCAGGTCGCTGGCGATGTCGCGGTGGCGCGCCTTGCGTTCCTGGCGCGCCGTGGCGAAGGCCTGTCGCAAAGCGGTGAAGCTGGCATGCATGGGGAACAACTCCTGGTCAGAAATCGGCGCGCAGGGTCACCTGGAAGGCGCGGCCGGTGGCGGTGTAGCTGTCGATCGTGGCCAGCGCCGCGGGCGTGGCCGCGCTGATGCCGGTCACGTCGCCCCAACGCCAGTATTTCTTGTCGAAGAGGTTGGTGACGTAGGCCGAGAACGAGAAGGTCTTGTCGAAGCGGTAGGCGCCGCCGAGGTCCACGACGTCGTACTTCTTCGGCGTGAACTGGCCGGCCGTGCTGACGTCCGACGGCTTCTTGCCCGAGCTGTGCAGCCAGGTGGCTTCGACGCCCCAGGGGCCGGACTCGTAGCGCGCGCCGACCTTGCCGCGCAACGGCTGCACGCTGTCCAGCGGCGTCTCGACGCCGTTCTCGATGCTGTGGCCGCGCGACTTCGCCACCGACGCGTTGACGTTGAAGCTCGAGGAGATGTCCCAGACGACACGCGCTTCCACGCCCTTGATGCGGGCCTGGCTCAGGTTGACGTACTGGAAGATCGCCGGATCGTTGGGCGTGAAGGAGCCGCGCACCATCTCCTGCGAGATGAAGTCGCGGTAGCGGTTGTCGTAGGCGCTCAGCTGCCAGCGCAGCGTCTCCATCAGCTTGCCGCGCAGGCCCAGTTCCCAGCTGTTGGCGTGTTCCGCCTTCAGGTCGGGGTTGCCGATGCTCTGGTAGCCCTGGATCGGGTTGGTGAAGCCGTTGTTGACCTGGTCCGGCGTCGGGGCGCGGAAGCCTTGCGCCCAGTTGACGTAGGGCTGGACGAAGGGCGTGGCGCGCCAGATCAGGCCGATCCGCGGTGTCACCGCCTGGTCCGACAGCGAGACGATCTGGCCCGTGTAGCCGTTCTGCTTGGGCGACAGCTTGTAATGCTCGAAGCGCAGCGCGGGGATGAGCGTGAAGTCGCCCGCCTCGATCTCGTCCTGCACGAAGGCGCCGGCCAAGGTGTACTTCGTGTCGGGGAAGGCCTTGCTCGGGAAGGTCTCGCCGGCCGGAGGCACGGTGCCGTCGCGCACGCCGTCGATCGTGTTGCGGCTGAGGTCGACGCCGTAGCTCAGGCGCTGGTTCGCGAGCTGCGTCTGCGCCTGCGAGCTCACGCCGATCACGCGTTCCTTGTAGGTGCCCAGGCGCGTGCGGTCGGGCGAGGTGTTGCGGTCCTCGGCGGCGAACTGGCGCGTCTCGCTGTCCTGCACGTAGACGTGCGTGGTCGCCTGCTGCAGCCACGCGGCGTTGAGGTCCTCGTAGCGGTGCTCCAGCGAGACCCGCGTGCGCTCCAGCTTGTCGCGCGCGACCAGCCCCAGCACCGCCGTCCCCGGCAGCGTGCCGGTCGCCGGCGGCGCGGTCACGGCCGTCAGCACGTCGGTGTCGACCTTGCGCTCGCGGTACTCGAGCGTGCCCATCAGGCGGTGGTTCGCGTTCACGCGATAACCGAGCTTGGCCATCACGCTGCGGGTTTCGACGTCGGTCGGATTGGGCTTGGTACGCGTGGCGTTGGGCGCGTCGTTGCCGCCCTCGTTCTTGGTCTCGTGACCGCGCTGGACCGTCGCCTGCACCAGGCTGCTCCAGTCCCCCGCGCCGAAGGCGACGGCGGCGCTGGCCCGCTTGGAGTCGTCGGCGCTCAGGGCGGTCAGCTTGGCGAAGCCGGCGAAGGTCTTGCCGTTCACCAGCAGGTCCTCCGGCGACAGCGTGCGCAGGCTCAGCGCGCCGGCCAGGCCGTCGCTCCCGTAGGAGGTGGACGTCGGGCCACGCAGCACCTCGGCGCTGACCAGGCTGTTGAGGTCGACGAAGTCGGCCCGGCCGCTCGCGAACGCGCCGAAGGCGAAGCTCTGCGGCAGGCGGATGCCGTCCACCATCATCAGCACGCGGTTGCCTTCCAAGCCGCGGATGTTGATGCCTTCGTTGCCCGAGCGGCCCGTGGAGGCGCCCGCCGCCGTGAAGCGCGGGGTCATGGCCTTGACCGAGAGATCGACCTCGTCGGACAGCAGGTCCTTCAGATCGCGCGCGTCGCGGCGATCGAGTTGCTTGCGGTTCTTCACGGTGACCGTGTTGGGCACCGCGTCGACCGAACGTTCGGTGCGGGTCGCGGAGACGGTCAGCTCACCGAGTGGCTGGGGGTTCTCGGCGGTCGCGGTCTTCGCGGCGGTCGAGGTGGTCGTGGAGGCCGGCTGGGTCTGGGCGAAGGCTGGCGCGAACACCAGCGGGAAAGCCAACGACAGGGCGAGCGCGACGGGCGTCGGGCGCAGTGGCATGGTGACGAAATCCTTGTAGTTCTTGGATCTCGCACGGGCTGGCACGACGCGGGCTGGTGCGGGCAGGCGGTCCTCGCGGACGGCCGGCAGAGAGAGGGCGGAAAGGGGAAACGGAGACGGAGACTGGGACGGGGATCGCGAGCGGGCGGACCGGTCCTCGGCCGGCCGCGCCGCTCAGCGGATCACTTGGTCAGGATGAGCTTGCCCAGCGAGGTCACGCGCAGCCGGTAGAGCGAGCCGGCGTGTTCGATCTCGACCTCGCGGTCGTTGCCCATCAGCGCCTGGCTGCTGATGCGGCGGCGCTGAACGAGCGGAACCGCTTCGCGCGGCGAACCTGCGGCGACGCGTGCGCTGTCCAGCGCAACGGCTTGCAGGGCTTCGAGATGGGGGTGGTGGTGGGCATTCATGCGAAGCATCTTAATGAGAACGATTCGCAATAGCAACCAGGAATCGCGACGATTGCTTTTTTCTTGATCGAACGCCGCTGGGACGGGGGGACAACCCAGGCGGACGACGGAAACAGGCTGCGAATACTTCGCATGCAGAGCGTGGGCGGCGGGTCTTGTCCCCATTCGACGTAGGGATGAGGACAATGCGCCCCATCCCACCGAATTCCCAGGAGAAGAACATGAAGGGCGACGCCAAGGTCATCGAGTATCTGAACGCGCAGCTGAAGAACGAGCTGACCGCGATCAACCAGTACTTCCTGCACTACAAGATGTACAAGAGCTGGGGCCTGGAGCGCCTGGCCAAGCACGAGTACGCCGAGTCCATCGAGGAGATGAAGCACGCCGACAAACTGATGGATCGCATCCTGCTGCTGGAAGGCCTGCCGAACCTGCAGGACCTGGGCAAGCTCTACATCGGCGAGAACGCCGTCGAGGCCCAGCACTGCGACCTGAAGATCGAGATGGGCAGCCATCCGCTGCTGAAGGAAGCCATCGCCTATTGCGAGAGCGTGCGCGACTACATCTCCCGCGAGGTCCTTGAGGAGATCCTCGCCGACACCGAAGAGCACATCGACCATCTGGAAACCCAGATCGAACTGATCGGACAGATCGGCGAGCAGAATTGGCTGCAAAGCCAGATGGGCGAAGCCAGCTGATTGCCAGCCCGCCCTCCCGGGACCCCAGCCGCCGCCAGGAACCCCAGCCCCGCCCAGCGGGGCTTTTTTTCGTCTTGATGACGAGACCGGCGCTGTGTCGTTGTTCACTGACAGTTGTCGGACGCGCCGAAGGGCTTCTGCAATCTAATTGAGAGGGATTCGCGTTTGCGCTAGTATCACGGCCATCCCAGGTTCTTCCTGACTCGCCGCCGCCATGATCGTCTGCCTCTGCCACCGAGTTTCCGACCGCGACATCCGTCGCAACGTCGCCGACGGCGTGCACAACTTCGAGGTGCTCCAGGACGAGACGCAGGTGGCCTCCGCCTGCGGCAGCTGCCACGACTGCGCGCGCGACGTGTTCAACGAAGCGCTGCGCCACTGCGCCGCTTCCCACGGCGTCACCTGCGCCAGCAGCCCGCGCGTCATCCCGATCGCGCAACTGGCCGCCTGAGCGCGCCGCTTCCGGCATGACGGCCGGACGAAAAAAACCGCAGACCGGTCGCCCGGTGCTGCGTTTTTTTTTGGGGCGTGGAGACGCCCGTGGCGCCCCCACTTCCGCGCCGATTACTTGGCGGCGGAAGCGCCTTCGGCCGGCTTCTCAGCCTTGTCGGCCTTCTTGTGGCCGGCCTTGTGCGCGGCGGTCTTGTCGCCGGCCGCCTTGTGATGCTTGCCGCCCTTGTGCTCGGCCTTGGCGTCGGACGCCGGGGCTGCGGTCGCTGCCGCAGCGGCTTGCGTCGTGGGCGCTGCCGGGGTGGCGGTGCCTTGGGCCATCGCGGCGCCGGCAATCAGCAGGGCGGGGATCAGGGCCAGGGTCTTGATGGTCTTGAAGGCTTGCATCTGGTTTCTCCAGCGGGTTGAACAAGGTGAGCAGACAACGACGCGGCGACACCTTGTGTTGACAGCCCGACGCTGCTTTGCAATGGGTTACGCAATCCGCACGGGTCCTTCACGCGTCAGGTCTTGCGCGCTGTCGCACGGGCAGGGCATCGGGCAAGATGCCGCGCACCCCTTCAGGAGACAGCGATGACCGCCCCCCACCCCGCCTTCGACTGGACCACCGGCTACGCGAGCCGACGCAGCCCGGTCTTCGCGCGCAACGTCGTGTCGACCTCGCATCCGCAGGCCGCGCAGGCGGGCCTGCGCATCCTCGGGCAGGGCGGCAACGCGGTGGATGCCGCGATCGCGACCGCGGCCTGCATGACGCTGCTGGAGCCTTGCAGTAACGGTCTGGGGTCGGATGCCTTCGCGATCGTGTGGGACGGCAAGACGCTGCAGGGACTGAACGCCTCCGGCCTGTCTCCGCAAGCGTGGACGCCCGAGTACTTCGATCGCAAGTACGGCGCGGGTTCCTCGCTCCCGCTGCGCGGCTGGGACGCCGTGACCGTGCCGGGTGCGGTGGGCGGCTGGGTCGCCTTGAGCAAGCGCTACGGCAAACTGCCTTTCGCCGATCTGATGGCGCCCGCGATCGAGATCGCCGAGCGCGGCTACGCCGTGCCGGTGGTCGTGCAGGGCAAGTGGCGGCTGGCGTCGAAGGTCGAGGGCCTCGTGTCGCAGCCGGGCTTTGCCGAGGCCTTCCTGCCGAAGGGCCGGGCGCCGGAGGTGGGCGAGGTGTTCCGCTTCGCCGCGGCCGCGCGCACGCTGCGTCTGATCGCGGAGACGAACGGCGAGGCCTTCTACCGCGGCGAGATCGCCGAGGCCACGGCGGCCTTCGCGCGCGAGACCGGCGGCGCGATCACCGCCGCTGACTTCGCCGCCTATGCGCCGGAATGGGTGGACACGATCTCGATGGACTACGCCGGCCACACGCTGCACGAGATCCCGCCGAACGGGCAGGGCATCGCGGCGCTGATCGCGCTGGGCATCCTCAAGCAGTTCGACATCGCGTCGCTGCCGGTGGACAGCGCCGAGTCGCATCACCTGCAGATCGAGGCGATGAAGCTGGCCTTCGCCGACACCTACCGCTACGTCAGCGACGCGCGGACGATGAAGGTCCAGGCCGCGGAGCTGCTGGATCCCGGCTACCTGGCCGGGCGCGCGAAGCTGATCGACCGCCGCAAGGCCCAAGACTTCCAGGCCGGCAACCCGGTCAAGGGCGGCACCATCTATCTGACCGCCGCCGACGAGAACGGCATGATGGTCAGCTTCATCCAGAGCAACTATCACGGCTTCGGCTCGGGCGTCGTGGTGCCGGGCTACGGCCTGTCGCTGCAGAACCGCGGTCACGGCTTCACGCGCGAGGCGGGACACGCCAACGTCGTCGCGCCGGGCAAGCGGCCGTTCCACACCATCATCCCGGCCTTTCTGATGAAGGACGGGCAGCCGCAGATGAGCTACGGCGTCATGGGTGCGAACATGCAGCCGCAGGGCCACCTGCAGACGCTGGTCCGCATGGTCGATCACCGGCAGCATCCGCAGGCCGCCTGCGACGCGCCGCGCTGGCGCTACAACGTGGGGCTGTCGATCAACGTCGAGTCGACGATGAATCCCGAAGCCGTCGCCGGGCTGCGCGCGCTGGGACATCAGATCGCGGAGATCAACGACAGCTACCAGGACTTCGGCGCGGGCCAGTTCATCTGGCGTCTCGGCGATCCGGCGGTGGAGGGCTACGTCGCGGCGAGCGATCCGCGCCGGGACGGCGCGGCCGCCGGATGGTGAGTCCCCTGCCTTTCCTCACTTGTCGATGACGCCGGGGCGCTGATAGCATCGACGCCTTCTTCCTCCCCGGAAGCTCTCACGCCACGATCCACGATCGGAGCCGACGCATGACCAAGCTGCTAGACCGCACCAAAAACGACGCCCTGGCGTCGGTGCGCGCGCTCGGTCAGTCCGGCTGGGCGCGACGACCGTAGCGTCCTCACGGCGCTCGCCGGCCCCCATCGCCCCGACCGGGCCGGCCCGACAGGTCCTTGGCTTTCTGCGACCGCGACGCTGACGGCGTCCCGCTCGCCCGGTCCGCACCCGGCGCACGACGCCCCGTGCGGACCGCATCCGGAGTGTCATCATGTCCAACAGGACAAGCACGTGGGTCGACCGTTCGCTCGACCGCCTGCTGGATCTCATCCAGCTTCCCGCCGGCGATCTGCTGCGCAACCTCGTCTACCGGCGTCTCTGGACGTCCATCCTCATCAGCTCGCTGGGCGGGCAGATCACGCTGCTGGCGCTGCCGCTGACCGCGGCCGTGCTGCTGCACGCCTCGCCGACGCAGATGGGCGTGCTGACGGCCATGGAGCTCGCGCCTTTCGTGCTGTTCTCGCTGCCCGCCGGCGTCTGGCTGGACCGCGTGCGCAAGCTGCCGGTCTACATCGTCGGCGAACTCACGCTGGCCGTCGCCGTGTTCAGCGTCCCAGTCGCCCACTGGATGGGTTGGCTGGGCATGCCCTGGCTGTACTTCGTCGGATTCCTGCTCGGCACGGTCTACACGATCGCGGGCAGCGCCTCTCAGATCGTGTTGACGCAGGTCGTGAGCCGCGACCGGCTGGTCGAGGCGCATGCGAAGAATGCGCTGGCCTCTTCGGGGGCGGAAGTCGCCGGCCCCGGCGTCGCTGGCGCGCTGATCAAGCTGGTCGGCGCGCCGCTGGCGCTGGCGGTGGACGCGCTGCTGCTGGTCGCCTCCGCGGCCATCCTGCGCGGCGTCAAGGTCAACGAGACCCTGCACCGCCTGGACGGCAGCGATTTCTGGCGCGACCTGAAGGCCGGCGTCGCCTTCGTGCGCGGCAAGCGGATGCTGGTCGCGCTGGCCTGCGCGGTCGGCGTCTGGCAGATGTTCAACCAGGCGGCGCAGGTGGTGCAGATCCTGTTTGCGACGCGCGTGCTCGGCCTGTCGGCGCAGAGCGTCGGCCTCTCCTACATCGCGCTGGGCGCCGGGACCGTGCTGGCGAGCGCCTTCGGCCATCGCATCACCACGCGCTTCGGGCCGGGCCCCAGCCTGATCGGCGGCTTCGCGATGTGCGGCATCGGCTGGGCGGCGCTGTGCGCCGCGCCGCCCAACGCGATCGGCGTGGCGGTCTTCGCGTTCACGCTGTTCATGTTCGGCGTCGGTGCGGTGTTGATCTTCATCAACTTCATCTCCCTGCGGCAGGCGGTGACGCCCGCTCCGCTGCTGGGCCGCATGACCAGCACGATGCGCTGGCTGATCCTGATTCCCGCCGGTCCCGGCGCGCTGATCGGCGGGTGGCTCGGCGAACACGTCAGCCTGCGCGCCGCGCTGGCCTTTGCCGGCGTGGGCGCCTTGCTGCTGGCGGCGCTGGCCTGGCAGGTCCGGGCCATCCGCACCGTGAAGGCGCTGCCCAAGGTCGAGGAGGAAGAGACCCCGCTGGGCGTCGAAGCGATGCCGCGGCTCCCTCCTGCGAGTCAGGCAAACGGCACGAACCTGCAGCCGGCCAACGGCAACTGATTGCGGTCACCCTCCACCATGCGAGTCATGCCACCCGACGACCCCATCCTCATCGACGTTCCCGAGCGCCTGGAGACGTCGCGGCTCCTGCTCCTCGCGCCGCGCGCGGGGATCGGGCCCCTCCTCAACCGTGCCGTGCTCGACGCGCAGGAGCACCTCAAGCCCTGGATGCCCTGGGCGCACGAGACACCCAGCGTCGAGCAGTCGGAAGCGGTCGCGCGGCGCATGCAGTCGCAGTTCCTGCAACGGCAGCACCTGGCGTATTACGTGCACGAGCGCGAGGCCGACGGCAGCGCCGGCGCGTTGATCGGCGGCGCGGGTCTGCACACGCTGGAGTGGAAGGTGCGCCGCTACGAGATGGGCTACTGGATCAGCCCGGCGCACACCGGGCGCGGGCTGGTGTCCGAAGCGGTGGTCGCACTGGCGCGGATGGCCTTCGGCCCGCTACGCGCGAGACGGCTGGAGATCCGCACCGATTCGCGCAACACGGCGAGCCGCGCCGTCGCCGAGCGGTGCGGCTTCTCGCTGGAAGGCCTGCTGAGAGACGACGCGCTCAACGTGTCGGGCCAGCTCAGCGACACCTGCATCTACGGAATGATCTCGGTCAACGAGTTGATCGACCCCGCGCGCTGAGGCGCGGCTCAGGCCGTCGGGCTGAAGCGGTCGACCGCGTCAGTGATGATGCCGTCGACGCCGTTGGCGATCAGCCACTGCGCGGCGGCGGCGTCGTTCACGGTGTAGACCAGCGCCTTCATCTCCGCCTCATGCAGGCGTTCGACCAGCGCCTGGTCCATCAGCGCGTAATGCGTGATGACGGCGCGGCAGCCCAGCGATTGCGCCAGCTGCAACCAGCCGTCGCCGTCGATCTTGTCGAGCAGCAGGCCCCGCGGCACCTGCGGCGCGGATTCCCGCGCACCGCGCAGCGCTTCCGGCTGGAAGCTGCTGAACAGCACCGTATCCGGCGCCGATCCTTCCCACAGTCGCAGCACTTCGCCGCCGACCACCTCGCCGGTGCGGAACTCGTCACCCGGTGTGGGTTTGATCTCGATGTTCAGCGCATGCTGATTGCGTCGCACGAAGGCGGCGATCGCTTCGAGACTCGGCGGCGGCTCGCCCGCGAAGGCGCGGCTGTGCCAGCGGCCGGCGTCGAGCCGCGACAGCTCGCCCCAGGTCCGGTCCGCAGCGCGGCCGCGCGCGCTCGTCGTGCGGTCCAGCGTCGCGTCGTGCAGCAGGAAGGGCACGCCATCCGCGCTCAGCTTCACGTCGCATTCGAAGGCGCGGTAGCCGTGGCGCGCGCCCTCGCGGAAGGCCGCCAGCGTGTTCTCCGGCGCGAGCTTGCCGGCGCCGCGATGGGCCACCCAGAAGGGCAGCGACCAGGGCCAGGTGGACTCGTCGGTGAGGGTGGGTGTCCGCAGCGTCATGTCGTTCTCCGTGATCGAGGATCCTCGCATCGACTCGAGACCGGCGTCGCGCTCAGTCGACGCGCTGCCCGGTCGCCGGATCGAACCAGTGCAGCCGCTCGGCGGGCGCCTTCAGCAGGACCTCGTCGCCGGGCCGCGGCGGGGCGTCCGTGCCGTCGATGCGCAGCGTGAAGGTCGCATCGCCGAGCCGGCCGTACACCAGCCGCTCCGCGCCCAGCATCTCGACCATCTCCACCTTCAGCGGCCAGGCCGTGGTGTCGCCCGCGACGATCTGGCCGTCATGCGGCAGCGCGTGTTCCGGGCGCAGGCCGAGGATCAATTCCCCCTCCCGCGGGGCCGGTTGCGGCAGCGGCAGTACCGCGTTGCCGATGACGAATCGACGGCCTCCGGCGCCCGCTTCCACGCGTCCCTTCAGCAGATTCATCGCCGGCGAGCCGATGAAGCTCGCGACGAAGGTCGTCGCCGGGCGGCCGTACACCTCCTCGGGCGTGCCGAACTGTTCCATGCGGCCGCCGTTCATGACGACGATGCGCTGCGCCAGCGTCATCGCCTCGACCTGGTCGTGGGTCACGAACAGCGAGGTGACGCCGAGTTCGCGGTGCAGCTTCTGGATCTCGAGCCGCGTCTGCACGCGCAGCTTGGCGTCGAGGTTGGACAGCGGTTCGTCGAACAGGAAGACCTGCGGGTCGCGCACGATCGCGCGGCCCATCGCGACGCGCTGGCGCTGGCCGCCGGAGAGCTCGCGCGGCTTGCGCTGCAGCAGGTGGGCGAGCTCCAGGATGCGCGCGGCCTTGTCGACGCGCTCGCGGATCTGCGTCTCGGACAGCTTGCGGATCTTCAGGCCGTAGGCCATGTTCTCGAACACGCTCATGTGCGGGTAGAGCGCGTAGTTCTGGAACACCATCGCGATGTCGCGGTCGGCGGGCTCGACCTCGTTGACGACGCGTTCGCCGATGGCGATCTCGCCGCCGCTGATCTCCTCCAGGCCGGCGACCATGCGCAGCAGCGTGGACTTGCCGCAACCCGACGGGCCGACGATGACGACGAACTCGCCGTCCCGGATCTCGGCGTTGACGCCGTGGATCACGGGGTTGGCCTTGGCGCCGCTGCCGTATTGCTTGACGACGTTGCGCAGGGAAATGCTTGCCATCGGAGTCTTCTCTCGTTTTACTTGTCGGCGCTTGGTGGTCGGCGGTTGTTTCCCGGCGGTTGCTTCCCGGCGCTTACTTCTCGGCGTCCACCAGGCCCTTCACGAACCAGCGCTGCATCAGCACGACGACCAGCGCCGGCGGGATCATCGCCAACATCGCGGTGGCCATGATGATGTTCCAGTCGTTGGCCGCGTCGCCGCCGCTGATCATGCGCTTGATGCCGATGACGACCGGGTACATCTGCTCGTCGGTCGTGACCAGCAGCGGCCACAGGTACTGGTTCCAGCCGTAGATGAACTGGATGACGAAGAGCGCCGCGATGCTGGTCTTCGACAAGGGCAGCAGCACGTCCCGGAAGAAGCGCAGCGGACCGGCGCCGTCGATGCGCGAGGCTTCGACGAGCTCGTCCGGGATCGTCAGGAAGAACTGCCGGAACAGGAAGGTCGCGGTCGCCGAGGCGATCAGCGGCACCGTCAGCCCGGCGTAGGTGTTGAGCATCTTCAGGTCGGAGACGACCTGGTAGGTCGGGCCGATGCGCACTTCCACCGGCAGCATCAAGGTGACGAAGATGGACCAGAAGAAGAAGTTCCGCGCCGGGAAGCGGAAGTAGACGATCGCGAAGGCCGACAGCAGCGAGATCGCGATCTTGCCCACCGCGATGACCATCGCGGAGACGAAGCTGACCCACATCATCTGGCCCACCGGGGCCTTGGAACCGCCGCCGGTGTTGCCGAACAGCGCGGCGGCGTAGTTGTCCAGGAAGTGCGATCCCGGCAGCAGCGGCATCGGGGACTGGACGATCTCAGCGGCCGTCTGCGTCGACGCGACGAAGGCGATGTACAGCGGGAAGGCGACGATCAGCACGCCGAGCACCAGGATCAGGTGCGACAGCATCGTCAGGGCGGGGCGACGCTCGACCATGTCAGTACTGCACTTTCTTTTCGACGAAGCGGAACTGCAGGACCGTCAGCGTGATCACGATGACCATCAGCACGACGCTCTGCGCGGCCGAGCCGCCGAGGTCCAGCGCCTTGAAGCCGTCGTAGTAGACCTTGTAGACCAGGATCGCGGTGTCCTTGCCGGGGCCGCCGTGGGTGGCCGCGTCGATGATGCCGAAGGTGTCGAAGAAGGCGTAGACCACGTTGATCACCAGCAGGAAGAACGAGGTCGGCGACAGCAGCGGGAAGGTGATCGTCCAGAAGCGGCGCCACGGGCCGGCGCCGTCGATCGCGGCGGCCTCCAGCAGCGACTTCGGGATGGACTGCAGCCCGGCCAGGAAGAACAGGAAGTTGTAGGAGACCTGCTTCCAGATCGCGGCCATCACGACGAGGGTCATCGCGTGGTCGGCATTGAGCAGGTGATTCCAGTTGATGCCCATCTGCTGCAGGCCGTAGGCGACCACGCCGATGGACGGCGCGAACATGAACAGCCACAGCACGCCCGCGATCGCCGGCGCGACCGCGTAGGGCCAGATCAGCAGCGTCTTGTAGACCGGCGCGCCGCGCACGACGCGGTTGGCCATCGTGGCCAGCAGCAGCGACACCGCCAGCCCGATCACCGCCACCAGCAGCGAGAACACCGCCGTCGTCTTGAACGAGGCGAGGTAGCTGTCGTCCTCGATCAGGTTCTGGAAGTTGGCCAGGCCGACCCACTCGGTCGACAGGCCGAAGGCGTCCTGCTGCTGCAGGCTCTGCAGCAGCGCCTGCGCCGCGGGCCAGAAGAAGAACACGCCGATCACCAGCGCCTGCGGCGCCAGCAGCAGCCAGGGCAGCCAGCGCGATCGGAACACCACGCGTTTCTGTTGGGACATCCGGGGAGGGCGTCGAAAGAGGAATCGGAAAGGGCGGGCAGACCGGAGCGCGACGGCGCCCCGGTCGGCTCAGCCGGGGGTCAGGACTTGTTGGCCTTCTGGAAGCGTTCCAGCAGTTCGTTGCCGCGCTTCACCGCGGCCTCCAGGCCTTCCTTGGGCTGCTTCTTGCCGGCCCAGACCTGTTCCATTTCCTCGTCGATGACGGTGCGGATCTGCGCGAAGTTGCCCAGACGCACGCCGCGCGACTTCTCCGTCGTCTTGCGGATCATCTGCTGCACGGCGACGTCGGTGCCCGGGTTCTGCTTGTAGAAGCCGCTCTGCTCGGTCAGCTCGTAGGCCGCCTTGGTCACCGGCAGGTAACCGGTGCGCTTGTGGCTCTCGGACGCGACGTCGGCCCTGGACAGGTACTGGAAGAACGCGGCCACGCCCTTGTACTCGGCCGGTTTCTTGCCGGACATCACCCACAGGCTGGCGCCGCCGATGACGGTGTTCTGCGGCGCGCCGGGCACGTCGGGATAGTAGGGCAGCGGCGCGATGCCGGACGCGAACTTGGCGCTCTTCTTGATGTTGGCGTAGAGGCCGGAGGAGCCGGTCATCATGGCGCATTCGCCGGAGTAGAAGGTCGCGTCGGCGCTGTTGCCGCGGCCCTTGTAGACGAACAGGCCCTGCTTGGCCATGTTGGCCAGGTTCTCGATGTGGCGCACGTGCAGCGGCGAGTTGAACGCCAGCCGCGCGTCCAGGCCGCCGAAGCCGTTGTTCTTCGTCGCGTACTCGACGTTGTGCCAGGCGGAGAAGCTCTCCAGCTGCGTCCAGCTCACCCAGCTGGTGGTGAACGGGCACTTGTGACCGGCGGCCTTGAGCTTGGCGGCGGCGGCGGCGACTTCCGGCCAGGAGCTGGGCGGCTTGTTGGGGTCCAGGCCGGCGGCCTTGAACGCGTCCTTGTTGTAATGGAAGACGGTCGTCGAACTGTTGAACGGGAAGCTCAGCATCTGGCCGTTGGGCGCGGTGTAGTAACCGGCGACGGCGGGCACGTAGGCGGCGTTGTCGAACTTGGCGCCCGCCTGTTGCATGACCTGGCCCACCGGCACGATCGCGCCCTTGCTGGCCATCATGGTGGCGGTGCCGACCTCGAAGACCTGCAGGATGTGCGGCGCGTTGCCGGCGCGGAAGGCGGCGATGGCGCCGGCCATGGACTCGTCGTAGCTGCCCTTGTAGGTCGGGACGATCTTGTAGTCCTTCTGGCTGGCGTTGAAGTCCTTGGCCAGGTCGTTGACCCAGTCGCCGAGGGCGCCGCCCATCGAGTGCCACCACTGGATCTCGGTCTGCGCCGACGCGGCGGCGGGAGCGATCAGCGCGGCGAGCGCAACGGCCGAGGTGGCCAACAGGGATGTCGGGAGGTGCTTCATGGGTCTCCGATGCTCGGGGAGGGTGATTCTGCGGTCCGCGGCGGACATCGTCGGTTGGACGGTCCACCGAGGGCCGGCGAGCTTATCGATGGATTGTGACATTGGCGAACCGTTCGCCGAGGGGTGGACGGCGGCAGATCCCTAGAGTCCCTCGCCGGGGATGGCCCTCTGGGGGTGGGTTAGGATTCCAACCATTGCCCAGACCGGGCCGGCCGCCGATCGCGGCCATTCGCGAACGCCGCTTCCACGCCCGTGTCCAGCGGGTGCGGGGACCACAAGTCCAGGGCGCTGTCCGGTCGCGGGGCCTTGCCTTCTCCGCCTGTCTTTCCAGCCTGGCATCGGTGTCCGCTCCCCTGGACGCCGGCCTGCCGCAACCCCGGTGCGCGAGCACCTGGCCGCCATGAATGCACCGCATCTGCTGATGCCCGCCGACCCCGCGATGGCCGGCGACCTGAGCCAGCCGCACGCGCCCGCCGCCCGGCTGCGCGAGATTCCGTACAACTACACGTCCTTCTCCGATCGCGAAATCGTCCTTCGCCTGCTCGGCGCCCGGTCATGGGAACTGCTGGACCAGCTGCGCACCGAGCGCCAGACCGGCCGCTCCGCGCGCATGCTGTACGAGGTGCTCGGCGACATCTGGGTGGTGCAGCGCAATCCGTACCTGCAGGACGACCTGCTCGACAACCCCAAGCGGCGCGCGGCGCTGATCGGCGCGCTGCGCCACCGTCTGGGCGAAGTGCAGCGTCGTCGTCATCCGGAGGACGACGCCAAGCGCGATGCCTGGGTCGGTGAACTGCTGACGGCGGCGGAAGCGGCGGTGGGCGCCTTCTCCCACCAGTTCGACCAGGTGGCCGAGCTGCGCAAGCGCGCGGTCAAGGTCTTCGCGAAGATCACCGCCAAGGACAACGTCAAGTTCGACGGCCTGTCGCGTGTCTCGCACGTGACCGACGCGACGGACTGGCGCGTCGAGTACCCCTTCGTCGTGCTGACCCCGGACACCGAGGCCGAGATGGCCGCACTGGTGGCGGGCTGCTTCGAGCTGGGCCTGACGGTGATCCCGCGCGGCGGCGGCACCGGTTACACCGGCGGCGCGGTGCCGCTGGTGTGGAACAGCGCGGTGATCAACACCGAGAAGCTCGAGGCCATGCGCGGCGTCGAGATGCAGCGCCTGCCGGGCGTGGACCGCGAGGTCGCGACGATCTGGACCGAAGCCGGCGTCGTCACGCAGCGCGTGTCGGACCTGGCGGAGCTGCACGGCTTCGTGTTCGCGGTCGACCCGACCTCGGCGGAAGCGTCCTGCGTCGGCGGCAACGTCGCGATGAACGCCGGCGGCAAGAAGGCGGTGCTGTGGGGCACGGCGCTGGACAACCTCGCCTCGTGGCGCATGGTGACGCCGGACGCGAAATGGCTCGAAGTCGTCCGCGTCAACCACAACCTCGGCAAGATCCACGACGTCGAGGTCGCGAGCTTCGACCTCCACTACTACGACGCGACCGGCAAGACGCTGGAACGCACCGAACGCCTGGACATCCCCGGGCGCACCTTCCGCAAGGAAGGCCTGGGCAAGGACGTGACGGACAAGTTCCTCGCGGGCCTGCCCGGCATCCAGAAGGAAGGCTGCGACGGCCTGATCACCAGCGCGCGCTGGATCGTGCACCGCATGCCGGCGCATGTGCGCACGGTCTGCCTGGAGTTCTTCGGCAATCCGAAGGACTGCGTGCCGTCGATCGTCGACATCAAGGACTTCATGTTCGGCGAGATGAAGAAGCCCAACGGGGCCATCCTCGCCGGCCTCGAGCATCTGGACGACCGCTACCTGAAGGCGGTCGGCTACGCCACCAAGAGCAAGCGCGGCGGGCTGCCGAAGATGGTGCTCATCGGCGACATCGTCGGTGACGACGCCGACGAGGTCGCGCGCGCCACCAGCGAGGTCGTGCGCCTGGCCAACGGCCGTTCGGGCGAAGGCTTCGTCGCGGTCAGCGCCGATGCGCGCAAGAAGTTCTGGCTGGACCGCAAGCGCACGGCGGCGATCTCCAAGCACACGAACGCGTTCAAGGTGAACGAGGACGTCGTGATCCCGCTGCCCCGCATGGGCGAGTACACGCTGGGCATCGAGCGCATCAACATCGAGCTGTCGCTGCGCAACAAGCTGGCGCTGATCGACGCGCTGCGCACCTTCTTCGCCGACGGCAACCTGCCGCTGGGCAAGGGCGACGACGCCGGCGAGATCCCGAGCGCGGAGCTGCTCGAGGACCGCGTGGCGCAGGCGCTGGCGCTGCTGGACGAGACCGGCCTTCAATGGCGCACCTGGATGCAGGAGCTGGACCTCCCTCGTGAAGGCGATCGCTCCTACTTCGAGCAGCTCCAGGACTACACGCTGCGCGCGAGCTGGAAGCGTCAGATCCTCAAGCCGCTGCAGGACGTCTTCGCGGGCGGCGCCTTCGCGCCGATCCTGGAGGCGTGCAAGCGCATCCACAAGGAAGTGCTGCGCGGCCGCGTCTGGGTGGCGCTGCACATGCATGCCGGCGACGGCAACGTGCACACCAACATCCCGGTGAACTCGGACAACTACGAGATGCTGCAGACCGCGCACGAGGCGGTCGCGCGGATCATGACGCTGGCGCGCTCGCTGGACGGCGTGATCTCGGGCGAGCACGGCATCGGCATCACCAAGCTCGAGTTCCTCACCGATGAGGAGCTGGCGGGCTTCGCCGGCTACAAGGCCCGGATCGATCCGGAAGGCCGCTTCAACAAGGGCAAGCTGCTGCGACCCGGCACCGGCGGGCAGGGCGGCCAGACGACCTTCGCCGACCTGACCAACGCCTACACGCCCAGCTTCGGGCTGATGGGGCACGAGTCGCTGATCATGCAGCAGAGCGACATCGGCGCGATCAGCGAGTCCATCAAGGACTGCCTGCGCTGCGGCAAGTGCAAGCCGGTGTGCGCGACCCACGTGCCGCGCGCCAACCTGCTCTACAGCCCGCGCAACAAGATCCTTGCGACCTCGCTGCTGGTCGAGGCCTTCCTGTACGAGGAGCAGACCCGCCGCGGCGTGTCGATCAAGCACTGGGAGGAGTTCGAGGACGTCGCCGACCACTGCACGGTCTGCCACAAGTGCGTGAACCCGTGCCCGGTGAAGATCGACTTCGGCGACGTCACGATGAACATGCGCAACCTGTTGCGCAAGATGGGCAAGAAGAGCTTCCGTCCCGGCAACGCCGCGGCGATGCTGATGCTCAACGCGACCAATCCGGAGACGATCAAGGTGGCCCGCGCGGCGATGGTCGGCGTCGGTTTCAAGGCCCAGCGCATCGCCAACAGCCTGCTCAAGCGCGTCGCGCGCAAGCAGACCGCCGCGCCGCGGGCGACGGTGGGGACCGCGCCGATCAAGGAACAGGTCATCCACTTCATCAACAAGAAGCTGCCGGGGGGCCTGCCGAAGAAGACGGCGCGTGCGCTGCTCGACATCGAGGACAAGGACTACGTCCCCATCATCCGCAACCCGCAGAAGACGTCGTCCGAAGCGGAGGCGGTCTTCTACTTCCCGGGCTGCGGCTCGGAGCGCCTGTTCAGCCAGGTCGGGCTGGCGACGCAGGCCATGCTCTGGCACGCGGGCGTGCAGACCGTGCTGCCGCCGGGCTACCTCTGCTGCGGTTACCCGCAGCGCGGCTCGGGCCAGTTCGACAAGGCCGAGAAGATCATCACCGACAACCGCGTGCTGTTCCACCGCGTGGCCAACACGCTGAACTACCTCGACATCAAGACGGTGGTGGTCAGCTGCGGCACCTGCTATGACCAGCTTCAAGGCTACAAGTTCGAGGACATCTTCCCCGGCTGCCGCATCATCGACATCCACGAGTACCTGCTGGAGAAGGGCATCCAGCTCGACAGCAAGCAGGCCTATCTCTATCACGACCCCTGCCATTCGCCGATGAAGCTGCAGGAGCCGATGAAGACGGTGAAGGCGCTCGTCGGTCCCGAGGTGATGAAGAGCGAGCGCTGCTGCGGCGAGAGCGGCACGCTGGGCGTCACGCGGCCGGACGTGTCGACGCAGGTGCGCTTCCGCAAGGAAGAGGAGCTGCGCAAGGCGGAGACGCAACTGCGTGCCGCGGGCAAGGTCGGCGCCGAGGAGAACCTCAAGATCCTCACCAGCTGCCCGTCCTGCCTGCAAGGCCTCAGCCGCTACGGCGACGACATGCAGAACGGCCTGCTCGAGGCGGACTACATCGTCGTGGAGATGGCCCGCAAGATCCTCGGCGAGAACTGGATGCCGGAGTACGTGGCCAAGGCCAACCACGGCGGCATCGAGCGCGTGCTGGTCTGACGATCCGGTTCGGCTGAAGCGCCGACGAAAAAGCCCGCCTTCCGGCGGGCTTTGTTGTTGGGCGCGCTGCTCGCGCCCATGGAGGCCGTCGCGTCAGACGCGGAACTGTCCGACCTGCTCCACCAGCCGGTGCGCCTGCTCCCGCAGGCTTTCCGCGGCGGCGGTGCTTTCCTCGACCAGCGCGGCGTTCTGCTGCGTGCCCTGATCCAGCTGGGCCACCGCGCCGTTGATGCGGGTGACGCCCAGCGACTGCTCGCGCGACGCGGTGGAGATCTCTCCGATGATGTCGGTCACGCGCTTCACGCTGGTGACGATGTCGCGCATGGCCTCGCCGGTGTCGCCGACGAGCTTGGCGCCGGATTCGACGCGTTCGCCGCTGGTGGTGATCAGTCCCTTGATCTGCTTGGCGGCTTCCGCGCTGCGCTGGGCGAGGTGCCGGACCTCGGCGGCGACGACCGCGAAGCCGCGACCTTGTTCACCGGCACGCGCGGCCTCGACCGCGGCATTGAGCGCCAGGATGTTGGTCTGGAAGGCGATCGAGTCGATCGTGCCGATGATGTCGCCGATCTGACGGCTGGCGGCGGAGATCGCGTCCATGGTGGTCACGACCTGGGCGACGACGTTGCCGCCGCGCTGCGCGGCGCGGTCGGACTCACCCACGAGCTGATGGGCCTGCGCGGCCGACGCGGCGGTCTGGCTCATGGAACTGGCGAGCTCTTCCAGCGCGGAGGCGGTCTCCTGCAGGTGGCTGGCCGACTGCTCGGTGCGCGCCGACAGGTCGCGGCTGCCCGCGGCGACTTCCGCCGAGGCGGTGCCAATGGAATCGCTGGCCTGGCGCACCTCGTTGATGGTGCGCGACAGCTGCACGCGCATGCGTTCGACGCCGGCCGCCAGGGCGCCCAGGTCATCCTGCTGACGCACGATCACCGGACGGGTGAGGTCGCCCGCGGCGACGGCGCTGACGGCGTCGTTCAGGTCCGCCAGCGGTCGGCCGACCCAGCGTCCGAGGATCCAGGTGACGCCCAGGCCCAGCAGCACGACGGTCGCCAGGATCAGGCCCCACAGCACCCACAGCGTGGCGTTGTGCGCCGCCAGCGCCTGCGCGCGCGAGGCCTCGGCGACGACCCACCAGCCGGTGGCTTCGGACTTGCGCGCCACGGCGAACGCGTCCTTGTAGCTGTCGCCGTAGACGGCCTGGACCTGCTCCAGCACGCCGTCCCCGTCGGTGGTCAGCGTCTTGACGTATTGCTCGGCCTGGTCGGCCGGCATCACTTCCGACAGCTTCTTGCCTTGCGAGCGCGGATGGGCGCGCAGCAGCGCGTCGGCCGGTGTCTTGCCCGGATCCAGGAGGTACAGGCCGCCGGTCTCGTAGAGCTTGACCGCGTCGGCCATCTTCACGAGTTCCTGCTGCAGGCCGCGCATGTCGAAGCCGATGAACAGGATGCCGACGACCTTGCCGCCCGCGTCCTTGATCGCCGAATAGCGGGTCATGTAGGGCACCTTGAAGAGCGTCGCCGGCCCCACGTAGGTATCGCCCCCGGAAAGCTTGCTGAACGCCGCGCCGGCGCGGTCCAGCGTCGTGCCGACGGCGCGCGAGCCGTCTTCCTTCTTCAGCGAGGTGGTGATGCGGATGAAGTCGTCCGAACCCTTGCGCGCGAAGATGGTCGCCACGCCGCCGGTGCGGCGGGTGAAACGGTCGACCGCGTCGAAGTTCCCGTTGAGCTTCTGGCCGTTGAAGGCCAGTTCGCCGTCGCCGTCCAGCGTGAAGGCGCCGCCTTCGAAGTCGCCGGCCAGCACGTCGTACAGCCGGTTGGCCGAGTCCCGCGCCGTGCGGTCCAGGGCGTCCGCGACACGCGCCACCGAGGCCGCTTCCGCCGACATGTAGTCCAGCGTGCGTTGTTGAGCCTGGTTCGTGAGCACCCAGGAGAGGGCGCCGCAGATGATCATCAGGAGCACCGCGATCGCGGCGCTGGACCAGATGGACACGCGACGGGCGACCGTCGCGCGCACGGCGGGAGTGTTGTTCATGTCCGGACGGCTCCGCGACAAGGCGGAACGGAAGTGATGGGGGAAAGCCTCCTCGCGCGTCGTTATGGTTTTTATCTTTGCGCTTTATCAAACTGTAGTGTGTATGACTGGGTTTCGGCCTATCTGAGCTATTGCTTTCCAAGGGATAACCCGTGGCTATTTCACGTTGACGTGAAGTAATGAGTCGCGCATCGCCCGAGAGGAGGACAGCGCTACCACCCGCGCACGGCTACCGACCGGACGGTCGATTACCGCCCGCCGCCTCCGCATGCCTCGACGCGACCTGACCTGACCCCTCGGAATTCACTCCGCCGAAATGCCGCGGCTGCGGATCAGGGCGTGCCATTTCTGCGTATCGGTCTGGATGACACGGGCCAGCGTCGCGGCGTCGCCCGGGATGACTTCCAGACCGAAATCCTCCAGCTTCACTTTCAGGTCCGGCTGCGCCAGCGTCTTGCCGAGCTCCGAGCCCAGGCGCGCGACGATCGGCTCGGGCGTGCCCTTCGGGACGAACAGACCTTGCCAGGCGCTGAGCTCGACGCCGGTCACGCCGGTCTCGTCGATGCTGGGCACGTCGGGCAGCGCGGCGATGCGCCTGGGGGAGAACACCGCCAGCGCCTTCAGCTTGCCGGCGCGCAGGTGCGGCAGCGCGGCGGCGGTGTCGAGGATGCCCATCGGCACCACGCCGCCGATCAGGTCCTGCGTCGAGAACGCCGTGCCGCGATAGGGCACGTGGACGATGTAGCTGCTGGTGCGGTCCTTGAGCAGCTCCATCGCCAGATGATGCGGGCTGCCGACGCCGGGCGAGGCGTAGCTGTACTTTCCCGGCCGGGCCTTGATGGTGTCCAGCCACTGCCTGGCCGAGCTGAACCCGGCATTGGGATTGACCACCAGCAGCAGCGGGAAGCGCGCCATGGAGCCGACCGGCGCGAAGTCCGTCGCCGAGTAGGGCAGCTTCTTGTAGAGCGCGCTGTTGAACACCATCGCACCGATGTCCCCGGTGAGGAGGGTGTAGCCGTCCGGCGGCGACTTGGCGGCGTTGTCGGTGCCGATGATGGCGGCGGCGCCGGGTTTGTTGTCGATGACCAGCGTCTGTCCGAGCGCCCTGCCGAGCACCGGCGCGATCTGGCGCGCCAGGAAGTCCGAGCCGCCGCCGGCGGGGTAGGCGACGACCCATCGGATCGGCTTGGACGGCCAGGTGTCCGCATGAGCGGTCGCTGGCCAGCCCAGGGCGCCGGCGGTGGCGCCGAGGGCGCCCGTGATCACGAGGGAACGGCGCGAGGCGTCGTGCGGGCGGACAGGCATGGATGAGGTCTCCGGGTTGGCGTGCCGACCATCCTAGCCAGCGCCCGGGACCTCCTCTTCCGGAACAACCCGCTCAGCGCCCGTCGACCATCGCCGCGCCCGCCGCGCTCGCCGCGCCGACGACAGATCCCGCCGCCGGCGGGGCCATCTCGAGCAGCGCGACCCGCCTGCCCACGTCGTCGCGCTCGTCCTCGTTGCGGAACGACACCTGCATCACGTAGAGCGTGTCGCGCGCCGCGCCCTGGCATTGCAGCGCGCGCACGGCCCGGCGCAGGGCGGTGCGGTAGGCCAGGGGACCGCGGTCCTGCACGTCGCTCACGACGTTGCCGTTCAGGCGGAAGCTGACCGTGGACAGCCCTTCCTTGCCTTCGATGGCCTGGACCCGTGCCAGCCGGTCATCGAGCGCCTTGTCCACGCCCGGGCAGGTGGCGCGCACGTCGGTACGCGGAATCTCGCCGGGACGGCGGCCGGAGATCTCCACGCGCTGCAGGTCGTCGGGCGCGGCCTGGGCGGAACCGATGAACAGGACGGAGAAGACGGCACCGGCGGCGAGGCCGGCGGCGGCGCGGAGGAGATGGGTGCGGACGAGGCGGGTGGTCTGACGGGCGGTGCGTGTGGTGGTGTGCATGTCGTGCTCCTGTGGGCTGAGGAACCGTCGCGGCCCGCGTCACGGTGGCGGAACGATCGGTCTTTTTTCAGCGTAGGCAGCCCGGGGGCGTCGACCAAGCGGTGCGCGACCAAGCGTCGAAGCCGGGGGGTGGAGCGCGGGAAATCCGCGACGAAACGTACGTCGCCGCGACGATCCGCGGATCGACTTTCCCCAGTATCCATCGGGTCAAAAGTCATGCGTGACTTTCCGGCCAACGTCTCGCCGGACACGCATGACGGAGCCGTGACAAGACCTGGCCCCAAGCGTGCGGCGCGAGGCCCATGACTTCCGCGCGCAGGTTCCGAAAGGCACGGGTCCCGAATGGCACGGGGCCTGCCGCGCCTCACGGCGGGCAGGCCCCGGAGGCCGCGGCGAACGGTCGCCGCGGCGGGTTCAACGTATCACCAGACCTTGATCGGATCCGCCGCCACCATCGCGTCGCCGGTCTTGCAGCTGAAGGCCTTGGCGAACTCCGGCATGTTGGACATCGGCGCCAGCACGCGGTACTTGCCCGGCGAATGCGGGTCGGTGCGCAACTGGTTCAGCAGCGCCGCTTCGCGCGACTTGCTGCGCCAGACCATGGCGTTGGACAGGAAGAAGCGCTGCTCGGGGGTGAAGCCGTCGATCTTGTCCGGGGTCTTGTCCCGGGACTTGTCCTGGCCCGTGCGGCGCAGCGCGTTCTGCAGCGCGTCGAAGGCGATCGGCATGCCGGCCATGTCGGAGATGTTCTCGCCCAACGTCAGGCGGCCGTTGATGTGCGTGCCCTTGACCGGCTCGTAGCTCTCGTAGAGCGCCACCACGCGGTCCGCGCGCGCCTTGTAGTTCTCGGCGTCGGAGGCGGTCCACCAGTCGTTGAGGCTGCCGATGCTGTCGAACTGTCGGCCGCGGTCGTCGAAGTGGTGGACGATCTCGTGCCCGATCACCATGCCGATGCCGCCGTAGTTGACGGCGTCGTCGGCCTTCGCGTCGAAGAACGGCGGCTGCAGGATGCCGGCGGGGAAGGTGATCTCGTTGAGGCCGCCGGCCTGCGCGTTCACGATGTACGGCGACATCGTCCAGCGCGTGCGGTCGCTCGGGCGGTCGAGGTCCTTGATCTGTTCGCCGTGGAACCAGGCCGCGGCGCGCAGCTGGTTGCCGGCGAAGTCCTTGGGATCCAGCGTCATGCCCTCGTATTTCGGCCAGGTCTCGGGCGCGCCGATCTTGGGCTGCATCGCCTCCAGCTTCTCCAGCGCCTTGACCTTGGTCTCGGGGTTCATCCACGCCAGGTTCTGGATGCGCGTCTTCATTGCGGCCTTGACGTCGCCGATCAGCAGCGTCGCGCGGCGTTGCGCCTCCGGCGAGAAGGCCTTGGAGACGAACAGCTCGCCCAGCGCCAGTCCCAGCGGACTGCCGCCGGTGCGGCCGCCGATCAGCTGGATGACTTCCTCGTTGCGCGGCATCGGCTGTTCAAGCCCGGAGATGGTCGCGCCGCGGTAGTCGAAGTCGGCGTCGGCGAAAGCCTTGGGCAGGCGCGCGGCGCTGTTCTCCAGCACCCGCACCCGCAGATAGGTCTGCCAGGTGGCGAGCGGGACGTCCTGCGCCAGCTTGCCGACGCGCGTCATGAAGTCCGGCTGCGCGACGATCAGCCGCTCGACCCCGCCGGGGCGCTGGTCGCTGCGGGTCAGCGCCTTCAGGTAGGCGTCCCAGCTCAGGCCCGGCGCCTTGGCGGCGAGTTCCGGCGCCGTCATCGGGTTGTAGACCTTCAGCGGGTCGCGCAGCTGCGCGCGCGGCGTCGTCGCCTCGGCCAGCTGCGACTCGAAGGCCATCAGGGCGTCGATCGTGGGTGGCGTGGCGTCGAAACCGGCCGACGACAGCAGGCGCTGCGCATACAGCCGGTAGGCCGCGCGCAGCTTCTTGGCGATGTCGGTGTCCTTGAAGTAGTCGTCGCGATCCGGCAGGCCCAGGCCGGCCTGGCCCAGCGTCAGTACGTTCACGCGGGTGTTCTTGACGTCGGCGCGCACGGACGCGCTCACCGGCGCGGCGATGCCCACGCGGCCGAGCTGCGACAGCGCGAACGGCAGATCACCGGCCGATTTCATGGTCGCGACCCGGTCCAGCAGCGGCTTGATCGGCTTCAGGCCTTGCGCCTCGATGGCGGCGCGGTCCATGCCGCTGGCGTAGTACGCCGCGACCTGCTTCAGCCCCGTCGACTTCTGCAGCGCCGGCTTGGCCAGCAGTTCCGCCAGCGCCTCGCTCAGCAGCCGGTCGTTGGCGACGCGCAGCGCGTCGAAGCTGCCGATGCGGGTGCGGTCGGCCGGCAGCTCGGTCCGGGCGACCCAGGGGCCGTTCACGTAGTCATAGAAGTCGGCGCAGGGTGGAACGTCGGGCGAGAAGCTGGCGACGTCCAGCGCGCGGGCCGGCGCGACGGCCAAGGCCAGCGTGGAGGCGGCCGCGGCGGCAATCAGGCGTAGAGGAAACATGGTTATTTGTCACCAATGTGTGGCGAAAACGACAAGCCTCACAGGCTAAACGAGCCCCTCCCGAGCCGCCATCCGAGGCGTCCCGCGCATGGCTTCCGGCACCCCGGGCACGCCGTTCGCGCGGGGGCGCAAACCGCGCGCAAACCTTACGAATCAGCGCGTTAGGCGTAAGAAAGGGGCGATTGGCGGATCAAATTGTGCGTTTAGACACAAAAAGGTTATAGGGGTATTCCTTCCTGTTAACTGTTGCAGGTGGGGCGGTTGGCGCCCGACTGTCTTCCTACACTGCATCGCACGCCAATCGGATAGGCCGGTCGGCGTGCCCCACCAGAGGTGCCAACGCGCCAGGGCGTTCGGGGCTTTGCGGGCGTCGGTGAACCCGGCGCCGATCGAGAACTCTGGAGATGACAAGCATGTTGCGATTGAACAAGCTCAGCGTCGCGCTGGCTGTGGGTCTCGTCACGATGGGCGTCGCCCAGGCGGGCGTGTCGTCCGTGGACATCGACAAGGCCCCGCGGCAACTGAGCGAACAGACCGATCGTCTGATCGTGAAATACAAGGACGGCAGCACGGTGGTGCAAGGGCGCCTGGGCGTCGCGATCCAGGCGCAATCGGTGGCGAGCGACGCGATCGGCGCCCGTACCGAGCGCCTGCAGCAGTTGGCCGCCCCGCTGGGCGCGCGCCTCTCGCTGGTGCGCCAGATGGGCACCGGCGCGCATGTGTTCCGGCTGGACCGCCGGATGAGCCTGCAGGAACTGCGGGAACTGGGCGACCGCATCAAGGCGCAGGACGCCAACGTCGAGTACGTCGAGCCCGACCGCAAGATGCACGCGCTGATGGTGCCCAACGACAGCAGCTACGGCCAGCAGTGGGACCTGTCCGAGACGGCGGGCGGCATCCGCGCGCCGCAGGCCTGGGACCAGGCGACCGGCACCGGCGTGGTGGTGGCGGTGATCGACACCGGCTACCGGCCGCATGCGGACCTGTCGGGCCAGATCGTCGCCGGCTACGACATGATCGTGGACACCACGGTCTCGGTGGACGGCAACGGCCGGGACAGCGACCCGAGCGATCCCGGCGACTTCAACGCCGCCAACGAATGCCAGGCCGGCGACCCGGCCGCCACCTCCAGCTGGCACGGCACGCACGTGGCCGGCACGATCGCGGCCAAGACCAACAACAACCTGGGCGTGGCGGGCATCGCCTTCAACGCCAAGGTGCAGCCGATCCGCGTGCTGGGCAAGTGCGGCGGCTACACCTCCGACATCGCCGACGGCATGACCTGGGCGTCGGGCGGTTCCGTGTCGGGTCTGCCGACCAACGCGACGCCGGCCAAGGTGCTGAACCTGTCGCTGGGCGGCGGCGGCGCCTGCGACACCACGACGCAGACGGCGATCAACGGCGCGCGATCGCGCGGCGCCAGCGTCATCGTCGCGGCCGGCAACGAGAACCAGAACGCCTCCAACTCGAGCCCCGCGAACTGCTCGGGCGTGGTGGTGGTCGCGGCGACCGACCGCAACGGGTCGCGGGCGTACTACTCGAACTACGGGTCCATCGTGACGCTGGCCGCGCCGGGCGGCGACGTGCGCTCCAGCGCCAGCAACGGCATCCTGTCGACGCTGAACAGCGGCACCAGCACCCCGGGCAACGACAGCTACGCCTACTACCAGGGGACGTCGATGGCCACGCCGCATGTGGCGGGCGTCGCGGCGCTGATGTACAGCGCCAAGCCGACGGCCACGCCGGACGAGATCACCGCCGCGCTCAAGGGCAGCGCCCGGGCCTTCCCCGGCACTTGCAGCCAGTGCGGCTCCGGGATCCTGGATGCCAACGCCGCGATCACGGCGATCAAGGGCGGCGGCGGTGGCGGCGGCACGATTCCGGAAGTCGAGCCCAACAACAGCCGCACGGCGCCGCAGACGATCGCTGCGCCGGTCCAGGTGGCGGGCAGCCTGTCCTCGTCCGACACCAACGACTACTTCAAGATCACGCTGCCCGCGGGCAAGACGCTGAGCGCGACCTTGACGCCGGCGGCGGGCAAGGACTTCGACCTGTACCTGCAGAACAGCAGCGGCACGCAGCTGAAGGCCAGCGAGAACGGCGCCGGCGCCGTCGACAGCTTCACGTACAAGAACACCGGATCGTCGTCGATCGTCGTGTACGTGCGGGCGCTTTACTACTCCGGCGGCAGCGGTACGTACACGCTGAACCTGGGCTGGTGATGCGACCGGAAGGACTTGCCACTCTCCTCGTTTGGTAAGCCGGGTGCCTCGGGCCCGAACGGGGCTCCCGTTGAATCCCGCCAGTGAAAGCTGGCGGGATTTTTTTTGCTCGCCCCGGCGAAAGCGCGGCGGGCCTCGTCGCCCGGAGCGGACCGCTACACTGCTCCCTCGTTTTCCCAACGCGTTCCTCGCGCGGTTTCATGGCCGGTCTCGCCCCCAATTCGCCGCTCCCCACCGACATCGTCGTGCACCAGCAGTCCAAGGTGCTGGAGCTCGCCTTCACCGACGGCGCGCGGTTCCGCATCCCGTTCGAGCTGATGCGCGTGCGCAGCCCGTCGGCGGAGGTGCAGGGCCACGGCCCCGGCCAGGAGACGCTGCAGACCGGCAAGCGCGACGTGACCGTCGTGGCGGTCGAGCAGGTCGGCCACTATGCGCTGAAGCCGACCTTCTCCGACGGTCACGAGAGCGGCCTGTTCACCTGGGCCTATCTGTACGAGCTGGGCCGGGACCAGGACGCGCTGATGCGCGATTACGAAGCGAGGCTCGCCGCCGCGGGCCTGGACCGCGACGCGCCCATGTCGACGAAGACCGCGGGCGGCCACGCGCACGGCGGCGGCAGCTGCGGCAGCCATTGAATCGCCCTCGCTCGGACATCGCCCCCGACGTTCCCCCATTCAGCAGGACCCCCCATGAGCTCCACCCACTTCGGCTTCGAATCCGTCGACGAAACCGCCAAGGCCAAGCGCGTGCGCGGCGTGTTCGATTCGGTCGCGTCGCGCTACGACGTCATGAACGACCTGATGTCGATGGGGATGCACCGCGCCTGGAAGCTGTACACGCTGGCCGTGGCCAACCTCAAGCCGGGCGACCGCGTGCTGGACATCGCCGGCGGCACCGGCGACATGGCGCGGCTGTTCGCGAAGAAGGTCGGCGAGCGCGGCATGGTCGTGCACACCGACATCAACGAGGCGATGTTGCGCACCGGCCGCGAGCGGCTGATCGACGAGGGCATGGTCCTGCCGACCAACCTCTGCGACGCCGAGGCGCTGCCCTACAAGGACGGCTCCTTCGACCTGGTGTGCGTGGCCTTCGGCCTGCGCAACATGACGCACAAGGACCAGGCGCTGGCCGAGATGAACCGCGTGCTGCGCCCGGGCGGCCGGCTGCTGGTGCTGGAGTTCTCGCAGGTCGCCGAGCCGCTGCGCAAGCCCTACGACTGGTACTCCTTCAAGGTGCTGCCGCGCATCGGGTCGTTGATCGCCGGCGACGCGGACAGCTACCGCTATCTGGCCGAGTCCATCCGCATGCACCCGCCGCAGGCCGAGCTCAAGGCCATGATGAAGACGGCGGGGTTCGGCCATGTGGACGTGCACAACCTGACCGGCGGCGTCGTGGCGCTGCACGCCGGCATCAAGTGCTGAGCTGACACCTTCCAGCTTCTTACCGGATCCAAATGGACAAGGGCCCTTCGCGGGCCCTTGCTGCGTTCTGGCGCCCCCCTCGCGGGGAGGCGGGCGGCGCGGAGGGAAGCGGAGGCGTCAGCAGGGCGCCTTCCACTCCTTGAGTTCGGTGGCCAGGATCGGATGCCCGTCCTTTTCGGCGCGGCGCGCGAGCTCATCGACGTTGCCTTCCGTGACGAACTCATGGCCGACGCCCTTCACGAGCTGGCCGTAGACGCTGTCGAGATCATCGGCGTTGATGTCGGCATCGGAGGTCGGGAACGGCGGCGTATCGGGCGGCAGTGTCGGCAGCTGCTGCGAGGAACGGGAAGGGGAATGGGCCATCGGAGTGCTCCTTGAGTCGATGTGGAATCGATGAATCGAGGGGAGGTCGAACGGAATGGCGAGACCGCCGTCATTTCGGGCGCACGGCCTTGCGATTGGAAGGGGGCAGGTTTCCCTCCCGCAACTGCTTGACCGCGTCGCCGACGAGGTCGGCGACCTGGCGTACTTCGTTCTGCACGGCCTCGTCGCGGTCAAGCGCCTCGTGGCTGTTGAAGTAGGGCTCGAAGTAGCCGATGTAGCGGTCGAGCTGCGAGAGATTGCCCGCATCGATCAGCCCCATCCAATCCAGCCAGTCGCCGAGGTTGCGGCGCTGCGCTTCCACACCGGCGACGTCGCCGTGCACCACCAGGCCGTAGGTGCGACCTTCGAGGTGCTTGGGATAGTCCCAGCCCTTCTCCTCGATGGCCTTGGCTTCCTCGGCCTTCTTGCCGTGGGTGGAGGTCGGATCCGGGTTGCCGCCGTCGGCGCAGACGAGCCGGTCGATCATGAGCTTCAGCGCGCTCGGCGACTGGTACCAGTAGGTGGGGGTCAGCAGGATCACGCCGTGCGCCGAGACCCAGCGCTCGTAGATCTCGTTCATCCAGTCGCTGGACTGGTCGAGCGCATGGTTCGGATAGCAGCTGCAGGGCCAATGGCAGAGCGGCATCGCGGTCGACACGCAGCCCTTGCAGGGATGGATCTGGCGACCGTATTCCGAGGTGATCAGGCTCAGGTCGAGCACGTCGACGATCACGTCATGGCGGGTGAGCTGTTCCTTGGCGATCTGCGTCAGGCGCCAGGTCTTGGACATCTCGCCGGGGCAGGTGCCGTCGTTGCGGTCGCTGCCGCAGACCAGCAGCACGCGTGAGCGGGTGGCGGGATCGCTCCAGCGCTGCTGGGCCCTCTTGAGCCGTTGATGCGTGTCCAGCCATTCGACGGCGGTTTCGTAGGACGGATCCTTGAACCCGTTGCCCGCCGGACGGGTGATCGGCGCCTTTCGGCCTTCCTTCATCGCCTCGAAGGCGATGGTTTCCAGGCGGGCGATGGCCTCGTGCTCCGCGCGGTAGGCGGGGTCCTGGAAGCGGCGCATGAAGCGCTCGTGGAACTGCTCGCGGGTCAGCTCCGCAGGCTGCTGGCCCTTGCGGATCACGGTCATCGGCGGTCTTTCGGGTGGCGGTGGGGACAGTATTCGGGGGAGTACCTGCGCGTGCCGTCGGACGGAGGAGTCTTGTGAAGCGGGCCGTGTCCTACGCAACCCTCTCCGGCAAGGCGACCCTAACGCCTCCCACGAACGATGTGCCCACGTCGGTGCGGGATGCACCCGACGCGGCGTGACCGCTTCAAACCCGCACCCCCTTCGTGCAACCGCCCCCCTCAAACGCGGGGTGAGGCATTCCCGTCTTCGGGCTTCCCCGCAACCTGCTTGTCACGAAGCGAACCTACGCTCCGCCCGTTCACTTTTCGATGCAAGTCAAGCGCAGTTCTTCACACATTTGCTGACAAATTTTTCCCGAAAACGTTTGCGCAAACAATTTGACAGCGTCATCCCTCACGGAGCCACCACCATGAAATTCCAACCGCTCGTCCTGGCGCTCGGCGCCTTCCTGGCCCTCGGCGGCCTGAACGCCCACGCCGACACCGTTGCCCAGTGGGACTACAACAAGGGCAGCACCAAGCAGTCGTTCAGCATGAACGGCGCGTCGTTCACCACCCTCGGCGGCGTGACCACCACCTTCGTCAGCCAGACCGGTTCGTCCGACCCCGCGTCCGGGCAGGCCCTGAACACCGCCAACTACGGCGCCCAAGGCACCGGCAACATGACCCGCGGCGTCCAGTACGGCGTGGACACGACCGCCTACGAAAACCTCGTCCTGAGCTTCGATCAGCGCAACAGCGCCACGGCCTCCGCCTGGACCACGCTGCTCTACACGATCGACGGCGAGAACTGGACCCAGGCCACCACCTTCAAGATGGCCACCGACAGCACCTTCGTCAAGGGCCTGAGCTTCGACTTCTCGTCGATCGTGGGTGTCGCCAACAACGCCGACTTCGCCTTCCAGCTGGTCAGCATGTTCGCGCCCGGCACCAGCAGCTACCTGGCCACCGGCAGCAGCAGCAACTACGGCTCGGCCGGCACCATCCGCTACGACATGGTCACCCTCTCGGGCACCGAGATCATCGCCGCCGCCGTGCCGGAACCCGAGACCTACGCGCTGATGCTGGCGGGCCTCGGCGCGATGGCCCTGGTCCTGCGCCGCCGTCAGCGTCAGGCCTGATCGCCAACGATCGCCGATCGACCGCCGACCGATCCCCCCGTTCGAGCATCGGGTCTCCCAGGCGCCCAACGCGGCGCCTGCCGCCCCCGATTCCTTCCGATCCAACGGCGCGCCCGCCGCGCCCAGCGAGGTTCTCATGAGCCGAATCCCTCCCTCCCTGTTGCTGTCCGGCCGCGCCGTGCTGCGCGTCACCACCCTCGCGGCCGTGGCCGTCGTGCTGACCGCCTGCGGCGGCGGCCTCAACGGCGAGAAGTCGCAGACGCAACAACAGGCCGCCACGCCTGACGACCGCGCCAGCGCCCTGGTCGCCGATCCCGCAGCCAAGTACCCGGACCACCACGAGTTCGACGCCGCGCTCGACGTGCCCTTCACCGGCGCCGAAGCCACCGGTGCGCGCGACTTCGCTGTCCACCTCGACTACGTGGGCGCGCCCGCCGGCACGCTGCTGGCCTACCGCGTCGAGCTGCGCTCGCCCACCGGCGCCGTGATCAAGCACTGGACCGGCGTCGAGAAGTACGCCGGCGACGTCAAGAGCGTTGCGCTGAACTGGGCCGGCCGCGGCAACGCGAGCCTGCCGGACGGCATCTACACCGCGACGCTGACGGCGCTCAGCGCCAAGGCGGAGACCGAGCTCAAGACCTCCGGCGCCGACGCGCAGTTCGCTGAACTCCTTGCCGCCCAGCAGGCTGGCGAAGGCGGCCACGCCGTCGAGCAGAGCTGGAACTTCGCCCTCGGCAAGCCGGCCAAGATCGCGATGGGCACGCTGCGTCCGCTGGCCGCGGGCGCCTCGGGCGAAGCCGACCAGCGCGTGCGCGCGCAGTCGGCGGCGGTGGGCGCGGGCGCCTGGCCCTACACCGTTTACTACGGCAGCTTCCACGGCCAGACCAACGACTCCGACGGCGGCGGCGCGATCGGCAGCTGCAGCTCGTCGCAGCCGGCGCAGACCGGCGCCTTCGGCCCGGATGCCGCCTTCCCGTATGCGAAGAACGCGGGCCTGGACATCTTCGCCAACACCGACCACAACCACTACTACGACGGCTCGTCCAGCACCAACGCCAACGGCAGCGCCACGGCGGCCAAGGCGCGCTATCAGCGCGGCCTGCAGATCGCGGCCGACTACAGCGCGGCCAACGCCGGCTTCCTCGCCATGTACGGCATGGAGTGGGGCGTCATCAGCAACGGCGGCCACCTGAACATCTTCAACAGCAACGAGCTGTTCTCGTGGGAGTACAACCAGCAGAACGAACTCTTCGGCGACCGCTTCATCGCCAAGAGCGACTACGCGACGCTGTACTCGGTGATGCGCGCCCAGGGCCTGATCGGCCAGTTCAACCATCCGGACTCGAGCGGCCAGTTCATCATCAACGGCACCGACATGGCCTACAGCGCCGACGGCGACGAGGTGATGGTGATGTCCGAGGTGATGAACACCTCCGCGTTCTCGTCCAACACGACGGAGACCGAGACCTCGCGCAGTTCGTACGAGGGCTCGTGGAAGAAGCTGCTGGAGCGCGGCTTCCACGTCGCGCCGGCGACCAACCAGGACAACCACTGCGCCAACTGGGGCAAGTCCTACACGAACCGCACCGCGGTACTGATCCCGACGGGCACGCCGCTGAGCAAGGCCGCGCTGGTCGACGCGCTGAAGGCGCGCCGCGTCTTCGCGACGCTGGACAAGAACTCGCAGCTGATCTTCAGCGCCAACGGCAAGATCATGGGCGAGCGCTTCGACAACGCCGGCGCGCTGTCGCTCAACGTCGGGTTCTACAACCCGAACGGCCGCACGGTGGTGCAGACCGAGATCTGGGAAGGCGTCCCGGGTCGCAATGGCACGGTCACGCTGCTGACCAGCAACCCGACCGCCACCGTCACGCCGGCCAACGGCAAGCACTTCTACTACGCCAAGGTCACGCAGGACGACGGCAAGGTGCTGTGGTCCGCGCCGATCTGGGTCAACCAGGGCGTCAGCGGCGGCGACACCACGCCGCCGTCGGTGACGGCCGCGGTGAACGGCACGACCGGCACGATCACGTTCTCCGCCACCGCCAGCGACAACGTCGGCGTGACGCAGGTCGAGTTCTGGCTGGACGGCGCGCTGCGCGACATCGACACGACCGCGCCGTACTCGATCGCGGTCAACTCGGCGCAACTGGCCAACGGCACGCACAGCCTGGTCGCCAAGGCCTACGACGCGGCCGGCAACACGACGACGTCGGCGCCGGTCAGCTTCACCGTGACCAACGTGGTCGACACGGCCGATGAGGTCGAGCCGAACAACGCGATCTCGACCGCCAACGCCGTCGGCTCCCGCAACCAGCTGACCGGCTTCATCAGCACGGCCAACGACGTCGATTACTACAAGGTCGCACTGGCCGCGAACCAGCGCCTGCGCGTCGACATGGCCGGCCCCACCGAGTCCAGCATCGACTACGACCTGTATGTGGTGAAGTCCACCGGCGCCGGCCTGGCCCGGTCGGAAGCCGTCGGCAGCAGCGAGTCGCTGACCTATCAGAACGGCGCGACCGCGCAGACGGTCTACATCAAGGTGATGTCGTACGCGGGTTCGAGCACGACCTCCAACTACAAGCTGACCATCAGCTATCCGTGATGCAGGAATACGGCCGCTGAGGGGCGGCCAGGAGGAGGAACTGGCGCGCTCCTGCTCCCTCTCCCGCTTGCGGGAGAGGGCAGGGGTGAGGGCCAGCAGCCGACGAAGTCAGAGAAAGGCGGTCCCGCGAGGACCGCCTTTTTTTTCGTCAGCGCGCGGCGTGCGCCGCGGCATTGGCCTGTTGTTCGGACGATTCCCAACCGCCGCCCAGCGCAAGGAACAGCTGCACCTGCTCGTCGATCAGCGTGGCTTCGGAAGCGGCCAGCGCGGCGTCGCTCGCGGCGAGCGCGCGTTCGGCATCGAGCGCGTCCAGATAGGCGACCTTGCCGCCCTGATACAGCCTTCGCGCCTGCCCGGCGACGATCGCGGCCTCGTCGCGCGAGGCCTGCAGCGCCGCGCGGCGATCCAGCTCCCGCGCGTACTGGTTGAGGGCCGTCTCGGTCTCGCGCAGCGCGTTCAGCACGGTTCCGTCGAAGCGCGCCGCGGCCTGCCGCGTACCGGCTTCGGCCTGCGCGATCCGCGCGTCGGCGGCGCCGTTGTTCGGCAAGGTCCACGAGATCAGCGGCCCCAGGCTCCAGCTCAGCGTGTCGCTCTTGCCGAAGCCCGCGAGCGTGCCCGCCGAGCCGGCCGACAGGCCCAGGCTGATCTTCGGATACCGATCCGCGATGGCGACGCCGATCCGCGCAGTCGCGGCGTGCAACTCGCGCTCGGCCTGCCGGATGTCGGGGCGGCGGCGCAGCAGCGCCGCGCCGTCGCCGACCGGGATGGTGCCGGTGACCTGCGGCGCGACGTGGCACTCTGCCAGATCGCGCGGGAAGTCTTCCGGCAGCTCGCCGGTCAGCGTCGCGAGTCGATACAGCGCCGACTGCCGCTGCGCCACCAGCGGCGGCAGCGCCGCGCGCAACTGCTGAAGCTGGCTGCGGGCGCGCGCTGCGTCGATCTCGCCGACGCGGCCAGCGTGTTGCAGGCGCTCGGTGACATCGATGGCCTCGCGCTGCAGATCGACCGAGTGCTGCGCGGACGTCAGCCGCTGACCCGTCGCGCAGGCTTCCGCATACGCGCGCGCCGTGCCCGCCGCCACGTTCACCTTCACGAGATCGAGCGCGGCCGCCGCGGCCTCGGTGCTCGCGTGCGAGGACTCGATCGCCCGGCGGATCTGGCCGAACAGGTCGAGCTGGTACGACAGGCCCACGCCCGCGCTGTAGCGGTAGGTGTCCGGCGGCACGTCGTCCTTCTTCAGCATCGACAGACCCGACGGATGTCCGTAGCTCGGGCCGCCGTTGACGCTGACCGTCGGCTTTTCGCCGCCGGCGACTTCTGACGCCAGGGCCTGGACGCGTTCGAGGTTCGCGACGGCCTGGCGCAGGTCGGTGTTGTGCGCGAGCGCCTGCTCGATCAGTCCGTCCAGCTTGGGATCGTTGAACAGGCGCCACCAATGCGCGGGCAGCGGCGTGGCGTCGAAGGGCGGCGATGTGCCGGCAGTCTGCGCAGACGCTGCGGCGCGCTGCTGCTCAAGCCAGGGCGCAGACGCGCGCGGCTTCAGCACGACGGCCTCGGCCGGTACCTGGTATTCCGGACCTTTGGGCGTCGTGGAGCAGGCGGCCAGCGTGGCCGCCGCGATCACCGCCAACAGGGGCTTCATCGCGCTCTTCACGACTTGGTCTCCGTCTTCATCGCGGCCGACTTCGCGGCAGTCGCGGTGGTCGCAGTGGCCGCCGATCCGGCGATCACCTGCACGGTGACCGTCTGCCCCGCGACGAGCCGCTCGCCCGCCGGCAGCGGGTCGAGCTTCACCCGCACCGGCACGCGCTGCGGCAGCCGCACCCAGTTGAAGGTCGGATTCACGCTCGGCAGCAGGTTGGCGCTGGTGCTGCGGTCGCGGTCGGCGATGCCGGCGGAGAGACTCTCCACCCGACCGGTGAGCGCCCGGCTCGCGCCCATCGGCTTGACCTCGACGGCGTCGCCGACGTGGATGCGGGGGAGCTTGGTTTCCTCGAAGTAGCCTTCGACGTAGAGCGAGCCCGCGTCCACCAGCGCGAGCACCGGATGCCCCGCGGTCGCGTAGGCGCCCTGGCGCAGATCGAAGTTGGTGATCGTGCCGGCGGAGGGCGCGCGGATCTCGGCGCGCGCCAGGTTGAGCTTCGCGCTGTCGACCGCCACCTCGGCCTGGGCGACGGCGGCGCGCGCCTGCTCGGCGCGGCTGCGGGTCTGCTCGCTCGCTTCCTGCGAGACCAGCGCGCCGAGTCCCTTGTTGCGATCCGCTTCGCGCAGGGCCTGCGCCAGCGCGACCTTCTGCGCCGACAGCTGCGCCTGCGATTGCCGCAGCGCGAGCTCGTAACGCGCGCGGTCGACCTCGAACAGCAACGCACCGGCGGCGACCGCCTGGTTGTCCTGCACCGGCACGGCGGTCACCAGACCGGAGACGTCCGGCGCGATCTGCACGACGTTGGCGCGCACGCGGCCGTCGCGCGTCCAGGGCTGGAGCTCGTAGCGATCCCAGAGCTTGCCCGCGGCCCACAGGGCGCCGCCGACGGCGGCCAGGGTGACGGCGATGGAGATCGCCCGGCGAAGGGGGAAAGAGGAGAGCTTCATGTCATCGGATCCAGAAAAGCGAGGCCGCGCTCAGGCCCCACAGCAGCACTACGTAGAGCGCCAGATCGAACAGCGCCGGATGCCAGATCCAGCGGTAGGCGCCGGTCCACGCGAGCACGCGCCGGACGGCGGACAGCGCCAGCAGCGCCAGCCCCGCGAGCGGCATCAGCCAGGGCAGGTAGAGCCCGAAGAAATCCACTGCGCCGGTCATGCCGGGTCCTCCTTGTCCAGGGCGATCGGGTCGGTCTCACGGATCGGCAGGCGCGGCACCGGCGCCTGCGGGAACAGGTTGCGTCGCAGGCCCATCAACGCGCTGGCAGCGGGGATCACCTCGGGCGGCAGCGGGCGCGTGGCCGGGTAGACCTCGATCAGGCGTGCAAGTGCCGTGTCCAGTCGTTCCAGGAGCGCGGCGGGCGGTGAAGCGATCATGTCGGGACGACCGGCGATGCGCGCGCGTTGCCAGTCGCCGATAGCGACCAGCAGGGGTTGGAGCGGCAGCGTCGCTTCGCTCGCCAAACGGCCGCGAACTCCCTGGAGCGCCACGAGATCCGCGCCCACGCGCAGGTCATGCAGCGCGTCGTCGGTCGGCACGCCGGGCACCGAGCCGCCCGACTGCGCGACGCGCGGCGCCAGCAGCGAGATGCGGTCCAGCATGCGCAGCAGGTAGGCCTGCGCGCGGCCGGCAGAGCGCGGCAGGCGCGCGAGTTCGTCGAGCTCGCGCCAGGTCGTGCGCTGGATGCGGCGGGCGCTCCAGTCGGCGCCGACGGAGCGCATCAGCCGCGTGACGCGCGCCGCGACGAACACGCCGGCCAGTTGCCCCGACATCGAATTCAGGAAGCTGGTCAGGTCGGCCTGCGCGGTGTCGTGCATCGCCAGCGTGCCGATGACGCCGAACAGGAAGGGCAGGGCGGCGCCGAAGGTCGACGGCCGGCCGACATAAGCGCCGACGATCAGGAACATCGGCGCGCAGACGGCCATCAGCGTCCACATGTCCTGCACCAGCGGCAGCAGCACCAGCACGTAGAGCGCGCCGAAGGGCATGGACAGCAGGGTCCAGTGCAGGAAGCCGTTGATGGCCGGCACCGGGTCGTCCATCGCCGCGAAGAAGCAGCAGAAGATGGCCGCCATCATCGCGGCCGCGGAACCCATCGGCCAGCCCGTGAGGATCCAGAACACGCAGCAGACGAGGATCGCGATCAGCGCGGCCGCGCCGGACCACAGCGCCATGCCCATGTCGCGGTGGAGCTTGGGCCCGCTCAGCGCCGGCGCCGGTCGCGAGCGCATGGCTTCGCCCGCGAGGCCGCGGTCGATGTCGGCGCGCAGCTGCATGCAATGCAGCCAGCCGTCGAGCAGCGCGCCGAGCCGCTCCGCCAGCGCGACACGCAGCAGGCGCGCCAAGGGATCATCGGCGAGGCGCTCGCGCGCCGCCTCGCCGGTCAGCGCGGCCAGTTGCCCGCGCAGGACGGGCAACTGCGCTTCGGCCTCGGCGGCCGGCAGCGCGAGCCACGGGCCGATGGCGTCGAGCATCGCGCGCACGTCGTCGGGCAGGGCATCGCCGGCGCTGTCGCTCTCCTTGCCGTTAACGCTGTTGCGATCGTTGCCAGCAGCGTGGGCCTCCAGCGCCTGGAGTCGGTCTTCCACGCCCGCCAGCAGCGGCGTCAGCGCGGCCACGCCGTCCTGCATCGCATGCACGGCATCGGCGGTCCAGCGCAGGTGGCTGGTGTCGAAGGGGATGTGGATGGACAGCAGCCGCAGCTGCGTGATGTCCGCGGCCACGCGCCGACGATCCGCGCCGCCGTCGCGGCGACCGGCGATGTCGGTCAGCCAGGCGCGCGTGTCGCCGAGCGTGCGGTCCAGCAGCCCGAGGACCGAGGCCGACAGGCTCTTGGGCAGCACGACGCTGTGGACCAGCGTCGCCGCGAGCACGCCCAGGCCGATCTCCTCAAGGCGCGCCACCGCGGTGTCGAAGATCGCCAGCGGCGTGTCCACCGACGGGAAGCCGATCAGCGCGGCGGTGTAGCCGGCCAGCATGAAGGCATAGGCGCGCGGCGTGCGGTCGCGCAGCGACAGGCACAGGCAGCCCGCCACCCACAGCGCGAGCGCCAGGCTCAGCAGCTCCGGTGCGTTGGCGAAGCGCGGCACCAGGATCACCGCCGCCGCGCCGCCGACGAGCGTGCCGATGAACCGGAACAGGCCCTTGGAGCGCACCGCGCCCGCCATCGGATTCGCGACGACGTAGGCCGTCATCAGCGCCCAGAACGGCCGCGGCTGACCGGCCCAGCTGGCGAGGAACACCGCCAGCATCGCTGCGGCGAAGGCCTTGAACGAGAAGAGCCATTCGGCGCCCGTGAAGCCGGGGCGCAGCACCGCCGGCAGCTTCGGTAGCCGCATCGACGGCCTGCGCAGCGAAGGGAAGGAGAGGGCAGGGAACTTCATGGCCGGTGAACGACTTGAGGTCGCCTCATTTGCGCCGCGGCGGCACGATCGCCTTCGGCGCGCCGACGCGTTCGGCCAGCGTGGCGAAGACGCGCAGCGCGGCTTCGATGTCGGCGTCGGGGATGCCGTCGTAGAGCTCGTTGCGCAGGTCGCGCAGCGTGTCCTCGATCTGTTCGCAGGCGTCCGCGCCCAGGGCGGTCAGGTGCAGCGTCTTCGCGCGGCGGTCGTCGGGATCCTCGTGGCGTTCGATGAAGCCGCCGCCGAGCAGTTGGTCCAGCGAACGCGTCAGCGACGGCCCCTCGATGCCCAGCAGCGTGGCCAGTTCGCCCTGCCGCAGCCCGTCGCCCTGACGGCCGATCATCACCAGGGGCCAGGCCAGCGCCTGCGACAGGCCCACGTGCGCGATGGCGAGGTTGGCCTTCGCGCGGTAGGCGCGTTCCAGCACCGGCAGCGTCACGCCGACGGACATCAACGCCGTTTCGCGGGCGGTGCGCGTCAGGGCGCGCGGCGACTTGGGGTTCGAGGACGTCATGCCCCGCATTCTAATTAGGTAGCTTGCTATCTAATTCAGTAGGGTCATTCCGGTTGGGCAGCCCGTCACGCCGCCTTGCGGCGGCGTGGTGCGCCCGGTCTCCGGTCGCGTCCCGCGGCGGGGCCGAGCAAAAGAAAACGGCCGATCTGTCGATCGGCCGTTGCTTTTTCGCGTCGCGGGCTGTCAAGCCCGTGTCGCGATTTCGAGCGTCAGTCCTTGTCCTTCATGGTCAGCATGCGGTTGGTCCGCAGCGCCACCAGGGTCACGATCGCGCCCGAGAGCAGGTAGGCGGTGACCGCCCACAGCCCGAACTTGGCCGACAGTCCCAGGGCCACCAGCGGGGCGAAGGCGGCGCCGATGATCCAGGCCAGGTCCGACGTCAGGGCCGCGCCCGTGTAGCGGAAGTGGGGCAGGAAGTTGGATGTCACCGCGCCCGACGACTGGCCGTACGACAGCCCCAGCAGCACGAAGCCGACCAGGATGAAGATGTTCTGGCCCATGGCGCCGCTGTCCAGCAGGATGGGGGCGAACAGGCTGAAGATCCCGATCGTCGTCGCCAGCATGCCCAGCGTGCTGCGGCGGCCGATGCGGTCGGCGATCAGCCCGGAGATGGGCATCGCCCCCGCCGCCAGCAGGGCGCCGATGATCTGGACGATCAGGAACTGGGTGACGTTCTGGTCGCCGTATAGCATCACCCACGACAGCGGGAACACCGTGACGATGTGGAACAGCGCGTAGCTGGCCAGTGCCGCGAACGCGCCGATGAACAGGGTGGTCCCCTGCTTTTCGAACAGCTCGTCGACGTCGCAGGGGTCGAGCTCATGCTCCTCGAGGTTCTTCTCGTACTCGTGCGTCACGACCAGGCGCAGGCGGGCGAACAGCGCCACCACGTTGATCGCGAAGGCGGCGAAGAACGGGAAACGCCAGCCCCAGCTCAGGAAGTCGATGGTCGCCAGGCTGCTCCACAGATAGGCGTAGAGCGCCGCGGCGATCAGGAAGCCGATGGGCGCGCCGAGCTGCCCCAGCATCGCGTACCAGCCGCGGCGGCCGGGGGGCGCGTTCAGCGCCAGCAGCGAGGGCAGACCGTCCCAGGAGCCGCCCAGGGCCAGGCCTTGACCGATCCGGCACAGCGCCAGCAGGCCGATGGCGGCGCCGCCCCAGGTGTTGAATCCGGGCAGCACGGCGATCGTGCAGGTCGATACCCCCAGCAGGAACAGTGCCACCGTCAGCTTCACGCTGCGGCCGAAGCGCCGCTGGATCTCCATCCCGACCAGTGTGCCGATGGGCCGGACCACGAAGGCCAGCGCCAGCAGCGCGAAAGCGTACAGCGTTCCTTCCAGCCGCTCCATGTGCGGGAAGAAGATCGAGGGGAACACCAGGACCGAGGCGATGCCGTAGACGAAGAAGTCGAAGTACTCGGACGCTCGCCCGATGACCACGCCGACCGCGATGTCGCCGGGGGCGACCGCATCCTGTTCCTCTTTCGTCGCGACCCCCGTGCCTCGCGGCAGCGGCTGGCCCACGGTCGCCAGGTGTTGCCCGGCTGTTGGAAGGGTGCTGCTGTTCATACGTCTCCTGCCTGGGACAAAATGTCCAATAGTTAGCTTGAGTCAATCGGGCAAAATCTGCGCCCGGCGTGCCACGGTCGACAAGTGTCGTTTTCCCCCTGATCGCTTTCCCTTCGGAAGAAACCCCACTGGGTGTCTGAAGTCGGGAATCCCGCCATGGATGCCGCCATGAACTCCGTCATGTGCGGCGAGGGGCCCGAGTGAACAACGCCAGAAGGTCTGCTGAAGTCCCATGTACCTCAAAGCATCACTGAAGACAAGTCTCGCACGCGCTGTGCGCCCACTGGCCCGTCTCGGGCTGCTGGCGCTGGCGCTGCCCCTCGCCGCCTGCAACAACCTGGTCGTGATGAAACCGTCGGGCGACATCGCGAACCAGCAGGCGCAGCTCATCGTCGCCTCGACGCTGCTGATGATGCTGATCATCGTCCCGGTGATCATCCTCACGCTGGTCTTCGCGTTCCGGTACCGGGCGTCCAACACCCAGGCGACCTACTCGCCGGAGTGGGACCACTCCACCCGGCTGGAACTGATCATCTGGGGCGCGCCGCTGCTGATCATCATCGCGCTGGGCGCGATGACCTGGATCAGCACGCACAAGCTGGACCCGTTCCGCCCGCTCGAACGTCTGGACGCGCAGCGCGCGATCCCCGCCGGCGTCGAACCGCTGAACGTCGAGGTCGTGGCGCTGGACTGGAAGTGGCTGTTCATCTATCCGGAACAGGGCGTGGCGACCGTCAACGAACTGGTCGCGCCGGTGGATCGCCCGATCCACTTCAAGATCAGCTCCTCGACCGTGATGAACGCGTTCTACGTGCCCGCCATGGCCGGCATGATCTACGCGATGCCCGGCATGCAGAGCCAGCTCCACGCGGTCATCAACAAGCCCGGCGTGTATGACGGCTTCTCCGCGAACTTCAGCGGCGACGGCTTCTCGCACATGCGCTTCAAGTTCCACGGCCTGTCGAACGACGAGTTCGCCGCCTGGGTCGAGCGCAACAAGGCCGACGGCGTCGCGCTGACCAAGGAGCTGTACCTCGATCTCGAGAAGCCGTCCGAGCGTCAGCCGGTGCGCCGCTTCTCCAGCATCGCCCCGGGCCTGTTCGACGCGGTCGTCAATCGCTGCGTCGACGGCTCCAAGATGTGCATGGGCCAGATGATGGCCATCGACGCGGCCGGCGGCGGCGGCAAGGGCGCCATCGACGGCCTGGCCAGCAAGCCCTGGAGCAACGAGCAGAAGCGGATCTTCGTGGCCGCGCTGTGCACGCCTGACAACGCGGGGCAGTACGCCTCGCAATGGCAGGCCTCGGCCACCCGTAACTGATCGGCATTCCCGGTGCGTCCGCTGTGAGCCGCAGCGCCGGGACCGCAAGCACAACAGAGATCCAAGATGATTGACGCTCAAAAGCTCATCTTCGGGCGCCTCAGCCTCGAGGCCCTCCCGCTGCACGAGCCGATCCTGATCGGCACCTTCGCGATGGTCGCCCTGGGCGGCCTCGCGCTGCTCGTGCTGATGACCAAGTTCAGGCTGTGGGGCCCCTTCTGGCGCGACTGGGTGACCAGCATCGACCACAAGAAGATCGGCATCATGTACATCGTGCTGGGCCTGGTCATGCTGCTGCGCGGCTTCGCCGACGCGCTCATGATGCGCGCGCAGCAGGCCATCGCCTTCGGCGACCAGCTGGGCTTCCTGCCCCCGCACCACTACGACCAGGTCTTCACCGCCCACGGCGTGATCATGATCTTCTTCGTGGCGATGCCGCTGATCACGGGCTTCATGAACTACGTCGTGCCGCTGCAGATCGGCGCGCGCGACGTGGCCTTCCCGTTCCTGAACAACTTCAGCTTCTGGATGACCACCGGCGGCGCCGTGCTGTGCATGGCCTCGCTGTTCGTCGGCGAATTCGCGCGCACCGGCTGGCTGGCCTATCCGCCGCTGTCGGGGCTGCTCGCCAGTCCGGGCGTGGGGGTGGACTACTACATCTGGTCGCTGCAGGTCGCGGGGGTCGGCACCACGCTCTCGGGCATCAATCTGATCGCGACCATCATCAAGATGCGCGCGCCGGGCATGACCATGATGAAGATGCCGGTCTTCACCTGGACCTCGCTGTGCTCCAACATCCTGATCGTGGCCTCGTTCCCGATCCTGACCGCGGCCCTGGCGCTGCTGTCGCTGGACCGTTACGTCGGCACCAACTTCTTCACGACCGATCTTGGCGGCAACGCCATGATGTACATCAACCTGATCTGGATCTGGGGCCACCCCGAGGTCTACATCCTGGTGCTGCCGGCCTTCGGCATCTTCTCTGAAGTGGTCTCCACCTTCAGCCAGAAGAAGCTGTTCGGCTACGCCTCCATGGTGTACGCGACCGTCGTGATCACCATCCTGTCCTACCTCGTGTGGCTGCACCACTTCTTCACGATGGGATCGGGGGCCAGCGTCAACTCGTTCTTCGGCATCACGACGATGATCATCTCGATCCCGACGGGCGCGAAGATCTTCAACTGGCTGTTCACGATGTACCGCGGCCGCATCAAGTTCGAAGTCCCGATGTACTGGACCGTGGGCTTCATGGTCACCTTCGTGATCGGCGGCATGACGGGCGTGCTGCTGGCGGTGCCGCCGGCCGACTTCGTGCTGCACAACTCGCTGTTCCTGATCGCCCACTTCCACAACGTGATCATCGGCGGCGTGCTGTTCGGCCTGCTGGCGGGCATCTCGTTCTGGTTCCCCAAGGCCTTCGGCTACAAGCTGGATCCGTTCTGGGGCAAGTGCTCGTTCTGGTTCTGGCAGATCGGCTTCTTCGTCGCTTTCATGCCGCTGTACGTCCTGGGCCTGATGGGCGTGACGCGCCGCATGAGCCACTTCGACGAACCGTCGTTCCAGATCTGGTTCCAGATCGCGGCCTTCGGCGCGCTGCTGATCGCGGCCGGCATCGGCAGCTTCCTGATCCAGCTGGTGGTGAGCTACTTCAAGCGCGACCAGCTGCGCGACGTCGACGGCGATCCGTGGCAGGGCCGCACGCTGGAGTGGTCGACCTCGTCGCCGCCGCCGCAGTACAACTTCGCGTTCACGCCGGTGGTCCACGACCATGACGCGTGGCACGACATGAAGACCCGCGGCCACCAGCGTCCGGTGGGCGGCTTCAAGGAGATCCACATGCCCAAGAACACCGGCGCCGGCGTGATCCTGGCCGGCCTGTCGACGCTGTTCGGCTTCGCCCTGATCTGGCACATGTGGCTGGTGGCGGGTGTCGCCTTCGCGGTGACCGTGATCGCGGCGATCGTCCACACCTTCAACTACAAGCGCGACTACTACATCCCCGCGGATGAAGTGGCCCGCACGGAAGAAGCCCGCACCAAGGTGCTGGCCGCCCAGGCCTGATTCCGCAGCGAGCGAACTCCAAATGCAAGCAACGACCCTGACGAACAACACCGGCACGCCGGTGTTCTACGACAACGGCGACCATCACCCGCAGCACGGCACGCTGCTCGGGTTCTGGATCTACCTGATGAGCGACTGCCTCATCTTCGCGGTGCTGTTCGCGACGTATGCGGTGCTGGGCCGCAGCTACGCGGCCGGCCCGTCGGGCGCCGACCTCTTCGACCTGCCGCTGGTGGCGCTGAACACCGGTTTCCTGCTGCTGTCTTCGATCACCTATGGCTTCGCCATGATCAAGATGCTGGCCAACAAGAAGCAGGGCACGCTGGTCTGGCTGGCCATCACCGGCGTGCTCGGCCTGTGCTTCCTCGCGGTGGAACTCTATGAGTTCGCGCACCTGATCCATGAAGGCGCGGGTCCGCAGCGCAGCGCGTTCCTGTCCTCGTTCTTCACGCTGGTCGGCACGCACGGCCTGCACGTCACCTTCGGCTGCATCTGGCTGGTGACGCTGATGGTCCAGGTCTCCAAGCTGGGCCTGACCAAGGAGAACAAGCGTCGCCTGATCTGCCTGTCGATGTTCTGGCACTTCCTGGACGTGATCTGGATCGGTGTCTTCACCTTCGTTTACCTGATGGGAGTGTTGCCGTGAGCGCCGACCACAATCACCACCACGACTCGCACGATCACGGCCATGGTCACGACGACCACGACGACCACGATGACGTCGGCTACCACGCCACCGTCAAGGGCTACCTGGTCGGCTTCCTGCTGTCGCTGATCCTGACGGCGATCCCCTTCTTCCTGGTGATGACGAAGTCGATCTCGTCGTCGGCGGCGATGGGCATCGTGCTGCTGGGCTTCGCGGCCGTGCAGATCGTGGTCCACATGATCTATTTCCTGCACATGAACTCGAAGGTCGAGGGAGGCTGGTCCATGCTGTCGCTGATCTTCACGATCGCGGTCGTGGTGATCATGCTGGCCGGCTCGATCTGGGTGATGTTCCACCTGAACAGCAACATGATGCCGGTCCACGACATGCGCAACATGCCCTGATGACCGAGTTCCCACCGGAACCGCTGCGGCCGCGCCGCGGCATCGCCTTCTGGGCGTTGCTGCTGGGCGCGGCCCTTTCGTTTGCGCTCTTCGTCTTCCTCGGTGTCTGGCAGGTGCAGCGGCTGGCCTGGAAGGAAGACCTGATCGCGCGGCTGGACAAGCGGCTGGCGGCCGCGCCCGAGCGCGCGCCCGGCGCGGACCGCTGGGACGCGATCACGAAGGAGGGGGATGAGTACCGCAAGGTGGCGCTCACCGGCAGCTTCGACCACTCGCGCGAGACGCTGGTGGGTGCGAGCACCGAGCTGGGCACCGGCTACTGGGTGCTGACGCCGCTGCGCACGGAACGCGGCGACTGGGTGCTGGTGAACCGCGGCTTCGTCACGCCGGAGTTCAAGACCCGCGCGTCGCGCACGGCGTCGGAGACGCAGGGCGAGGACCGCGTCATCGGCCTGCTGCGCCTGAGCGAGCCCGGCGGCAGCCTGCTGCAGAAGAACGACCCGGCGCAGAATCGCTGGTATTCGCGTGACGTCGAGGCCATCGCCAAGGCCAGGCAGGTCGTCGAGGGGCCGGTGGCGCCGTACTTCGTCGACGCCGCCGCGGCGGACGACCAGACCCGCTGGCCGCGCGGCGGGCTCACGGTGGTGCGCTTCAACAACCACCACCTGCAGTACGCGCTGACCTGGTTCGCGATGGCGGCGATGCTCGCCGGCGTGGGCTTCTGGCTGTGGCGCGCGGAGCGTCGGCGTGCCGCCCACCCGGACGCGGCGCAGGACTGAGGTCGCGACCATGCCGCTGAGCCGTCCCGATCCGGACGACGACCACCCCGACGACAGCCGCTACCTGGACGGCGCGGCGGGGACGCTGGGGATCGCGGACTCCTCGGGCGAGGGCGCGCTGCAGGCCGGCCGCAACAACCTGCAGCAGCTGGTGCAGCTGCGCTGGCTGGCGGCGGCGGGGCAGTTCGGCACGGTGCTGTCGGTGCACTTCGCGCTGCACATCCGGCTGCCGATGCCGGAGATGCTGACGCTGCTGGCGATCCTGGTGCTGTTCAACGTGGCTTGCTGGCTGCGCACGCGCTGGGTGCCGAGCGTGCGCAACGCCGAGCTCTTCGCCGGCCTGCTCGTGGACATCGCGGTGCTGAGCGGCCAGCTGTACTACAGCGGCGGCGTCACTAATCCCTTCATCTTCCTGTTCCTGCTGCAGATCGCGGTGGGCGCGGTGCTGCTGCCCTCGCGCTACATCTGGTTCACGGTGGCGGTGACGGGCGGCTGCTTTGTCGCGCTGACACAGTGGCACCTGCCGCTGCTGGTGCCGGACATGGCAGGCCTGGCGCTGCCGACGCACTACATCGGCGGTCTGCTGATCTGCTTCGCGATCAACGCGGCGCTGCTGGTGATCTTCATCCAGCGCATCGGCCGCAACCTGCGCCAACGCGATGCGCGGCTGGCCGACCTGCGCCAGCGCGCGGCCGAGGAGGAGCACATCGTCCGCATGGGCCTGCTGGCCTCGGGCGCCGCGCACGAACTCGGGACGCCGCTGGCGACGCTGTCGGTGATCCTGGGCGACTGGTCGCGGATGGCGCCGTTCGCCGGCGACCCGGAGCTGCGCGAGGAGATCGAGGAGATGCAGATCCAGCTGCGCCGCTGCAAGGCGATCGTGAGCGGGATCCTGATGTCGGCGGGCGAGCTGCGCGGCGAGGCGCCAATGGTGACCACGCTGCAGGTCTTCCTGGACGATCTGACCGAGCACTGGCGCGCGACGCGCCCGCATCACGGCCTGGAGTACCTGCCGGCGGCCGACCTGCCGAAGGTGCGCATCGTGTCGGACGTCGGGCTCAAGCAGATGATCGACAACGTGCTGGACAACGCGCTGGAGGCGGCGCCGGGCCGGCCGGTGACGCTGCGCGCGCTGGCCGAGGACGGCGGGCTGGTGCTGCGGGTCAGCGACCGCGGGGCCGGCTTCCTGCCGGAGATGCTGGAACGCTTCGGCAAGCCGTATCAATCGAGCAAGGGCCGGCCGGGCGGCGGGCTGGGGCTGTTCCTCGCACTGAACGTGGTGCGCTCGCTGGGCGGGAAGCTGCAGGCGCGCAACCGGACGGCCGAGGAGGGCGGCGGTGCGGAGGTCGAGATCCGCATGCCCCTGTCCGCACTGGCGCCCCTGGGACTGCCTGACAATGCTGCCCATGACCACGGATGACCTCGCCGCGGATACCGACCGCCTGCTGCTGATCGTCGAGGACGACGATGCGTTCGCGCGCACGCTGTCGCGTTCCTTCGAGCGCCGCGGCTACCAGGTGCTGCGCGCGACCAGCGTGGAGCAGGTGCAGAAGCTGCTGGCCGACCGCGGGCCGGAGGAGGCGCCGGAGTACGCGGTCGTCGACCTGAAGCTGGCGGGCGGCGGCTCGGGGCTGGCCTGCGTGCAGACGCTGCACGAGCACGATCAGGAGATGGTGATCGTGGTGCTGACCGGCTACGCGAGCATCGCGACGGCGGTGGAGGCAATCAAGCTCGGCGCGCGGCACTACCTCGCGAAGCCGGCGAACACCGACGACATCGAGGCCGCGTTCTCGCGCGCACAGGGCGATGCCGAGGTCGAGGTCACCGACCGCGCGACCACGTCCATCAAGACGCTGGAGTGGGAACACATCCATGAGACGCTGGCGGCGACGGACTTCAACATCTCGGAAACCGCACGGCGGCTGGGCATGCACCGGCGCACGCTGGCGCGCAAGCTGGAGAAGCAGCGGGTGAAGTGATTCCGCAACACCGCTCGTTTGGAGCGCGTCGGAGCGGGCTTATCCTTTTCTGACTGCGGTGAGGTTGCCGCAGCGAAAGGAGCGTGAATGAAACCCTCTGAAGCGTTCGCATTGAAGCGGGAGCTGCTCAGTCCCATCGTTGCTCGCTACCCCGCGACGAATCTCCGGCTGTTCGGCTCCGTGCTGCATGGCAAGGATCGGGAGGACAGCGACCTGGACCTTCTGGTCGATGCGTTGCCGGGGGCGACGTTGATCGATCTCAGCAGCCTTCATCTGGAGCTTGAGGACCTGTTGGGCGTCCCTGTCCATCTGCTGACGCCGGGAGACATCTCCAGGAAGTTTCGGGAGCAGGTATTGGCTGAAGCGCTTCCCGTATGAGTCGCTTCAATCTGGTCGAGTATCTTGACCACATGCAGGAGGCTGCGACCTTGGCATGCGGCTATGTCGTGGGCCTGAGCGATCGATCTGGGGGTGGTGTGGGGCTTGATGACCCGATGGATTCCTGAGCTGCTCGTTCGACTACCCGTCGTACGAGCGGCCGCGCTGGAAGCGCCTTGAGATCGCGAACCAGCCATAAAAAATGGGGCCTTCGGGCCCCATCGTCGTGTCCGGGGGAGCGCTTGCCGCCCGCTCCAGCGCTCAGTTCGTGCGGGTCGCCGCCGGCGCGCGCATCACGCGCGACTTGCCGCCGGTGGTGACGATGATCACCGGCTCGCCGGAGGCGAAGTTCTCGTTGCCTTGCGCCTGGACAATCGCGCGGCGTTCGCCGTTGCGCAGCTGCAGCAGGATCTCGACGGCCTGTTCCTTCGTCGTGCTGCGCTCCACCGCGTTGCCCAGCGCCGCGCCGGCCACCGCGCCCAGCACGCCGACGATCACGCCCTCGCGGCTGCCGCCGACGCTGCCGCCGGCCACGCCGCCCGCCACCGCGCCCGCGACGGCACCGACGCCGCTCTGCGAGCCGTCCACCGTCACCGGACGCCAGGACAGCACCGTGGCGTCCTGCACCTGCGACAGGCGCTGCGCGTCGCCGCGCTGGACCACGTCGGGATTCGTCGTCGTGCAGGCGGCCAGGGCCACCACCATCGTGGCAATCAGCAGCTTCTTCATCTCAGTTCTCCAATCGGTGCACGGCCAACGAACAACCGGAGGTCCGGGTTGACCACGCAACAAGTCTTTACCTCGCCGCCATCGGCCCCACCGCCCGTCAAGGCGGCCCAGAGAGACTCTACCGCAGGCGGCTTTGGGGGCTCTTAAGCAGGGACGGACGACTGCACCGTCGACACGGGCAAATCCTTCGCCCGGCGAAGGACGGGCTCAGGCGCTCCGGGCGGCCTTGCCTTCGGTGCGCGATGCGAAGCGCTGCCGCGCCTGTGCAATCTCGTCCCGATGGCGCTCGGCCCATTGCCACACGCCACACAGCGCGCGGCTCAATTCGCGTCCCAGCGACGTCAGCTCGTACTCCACGCGAGGCGGCACCTCCGCATGCACCGTGCGCGTGAGCAGGCCGTCCTCCTCCATCCCGCGCAGCACCTGCGTCAGCACCTTCTGGCTCACCGCGCCGACGCGTTGCCGGACCTCGGTGAAACGCAGCCGGCCGTGCTCCGTCAGCACCTCCAGCGCGATGAGCGACCACTTGTCCGCGACCCTGCCGATGATGTCGCGGACCACGGCTTCGATCTCGGGATCCAGCGGCTCGCCGCTGTGGGGATGAACGAAGTGATGCGAGGAAGCGGCAGGGGAGGTCGGTGTGGTCACGGCGGGGTCCAAAGGTTACCGGCGGGTAATCAGGCGCCCGAAAAGTGCGTACTTCACAGGCTCTTCACGCGCCTCTAGGCTCGCGCATTCCCCCTGTCGAAGGACCCTCCGATGAGCGACTCCTCCTCCGCCACGACCCTCGATCGCCGAGCGTTCATGGTAACCACCGCGAGCGTTGCGGGTCCAGCGCTGACCGCCGGATGCGCCGCGCCCGGTCCCGCCGCGGCACCGCCCTCGAGCGCGCCGCGCTGCGAGGTCGTGGTCAACGGCCGTCCGCATTCGCTGCGGATCGAGGCGCGCGCCTCGCTGCTGGACGTGCTGCGCGAAGACCTGCAGCTGACCGGCACCAAGAAGGGCTGCGACCACGGCCAGTGCGGCGCCTGCACCGTGCACATCGACGGCCGCCGCGTGGCGTCGTGCCTGACGCTGGCGGCGAAGTGCGACGGCCGCGAGGTCCGCACGATCGAAGGGCTGGAGCGCGCCGACGGCGCGCTGCACGTGATGCAGCAGGCCTTCATCGATCACGACGCGCTGCAATGCGGCTACTGCACGCCCGGCCAGATCATGGCCGCCATCGCCTGCGTGCGCGAAGGCCATGCGCAGACCGACGACCAGATCCGCGAATACATGAGCGGCAACCTCTGTCGATGCGGCGCCTATGTCGCCATCCTCGAAGCGGTGCGCGACGGCGCCCAGCGGATGAAGGAAGGCGACCATGCGTGACTTCAGCTACGGCAGCCCGGACAGCGCGAACGCCGTGCTGGCGCGCCGCGCCGCGGACGAGGCGCCCGGCCTGCGCTACCTCGGCGGCGGCACCACGCTCTTCGACCTGATGAAGCTGAACGTCGAGGCGCCCACCGCGCTGATCGACGTGACGCGCTGCCAGGACCTGCGCACCATCGACCTCGGTCGCAGCGAATGGCGCTTCGGCGCCGGCATGACGATGAGCGAAATCGCCGACCACGAGCGCGTGCGCAGCGAATTCCCCGCGCTCAGCGAGTCGCTGTGGAAAGCCGCGTCTCAGCAGATCCGCAACATGGCCACGCTGGGCGGCAACCTGCTGCAGCGCACCCGCTGCGCCTACTTCCGCGGCACGCCCGCCTACCCGTGCAACAAGCGCGAGCCCGGCACCGGCTGCTCGGCGCTGGAGGGCGCCAACCGCGGCCATGCGCTGTTCGGCGGCAGCCCCCAGTGCGTCGCGACCTATCCCGGCGACCTCGCCATCGCGCTGATCGCCTTCGACGCGGTGGTCGACCTGCGCAGCCCGCGCGGCGCGCGCAGCGTGCCGTTCGGCGAGTTGCATCGCGAGCCCGGCGACACGCCGCACCTGGACACGCAGCTGGCGCCCGATGAACTGATCGTGGCGATCCGCATCCCGCGCTCGCCGGCGATGAAGGCCTCGGTCTATCACAAGGTCCGCGACCGGGAGTCCTACGCCTTCGCGCTGGTGTCGGCCGCCGTCGGCCTGCAGATGGCGGCGGGGCAGGTCATCGACGTGCGCATCGGGCTGGGCGGCGTCGCCACGCGGCCCTGGCGCGCCGTCGCGGCGGAACGCCACCTGCGCGGTCGCGCGCTGACCCGCGAATCCGCGCGCCAGGCGGCCGAACTGGTCTTCGCCGACGCGCGGCCGCTGCCGCACAACCGCTTCAAGGTCGCGCTCGGGATCGACACGCTCACCGACGCGCTGATGCAATCCAAGGAAAGGCTCTGACATGGCGACGTTTTCCTCCTCCCGACGCCGCGAAGGCCCCGAGCGCGTCGATGCACGCGACAAGGTGCGCGGCGCGACGCGTTATGCGGCCGACCACGTCCCCGCCGGCGTGCTGCACGCCGCGCTGGTGCCGGCGCCCGTCGGCCGTGGGCGCATCGATGCGATCGACACCGCCGCGGCGGAACGCGTGCCGGGCGTGCGACTCGTGCTCACGCACGCCAACATCGGTCCCTTGCAGGGGGCCGGATTCCTGATGGGCGGCGGCTTCGGCTTCCAGAGCATGCAGCCGCTGGCGAGCGCCGATGTGGCCTATCGCGGCCAGTACATCGCGCTGGTCGTCGCGGACTCGCTCGAGGCCGCGCGCGAAGGCGCGTGGCGCGTCTCGGCGCGCATCACGCCGGCCCCGGTCGCGGCGACGCCGGAGTCGCCCGGCGCGCAGGCGATCGGACAGCCGGCGGCGTTGCCGCTCCCGTTCCTCGCCGACAAGCGGCTCGGCGACGCGGATGCGGCCTTCGCGCAGGCGCCGGTGCGCATCGACGTCACCGCGCAGATGCCGGCGCAGCATCAGAACCCGATGGAGCTGATCGCCACGCTGGCGCTGTGGGACGGCGACACGCTGGTCGTCCACGAACCCACGCAGAATGCGGAGTCCGTCCGCCACGGCCTGGCGCGGCAGCTCGGCCTGCCGCCGTCGTCGGTGCGCGTGATGTCGCCGACCATCGGCGGCGGCTTCGGGCAGAAGAACTCGCTGCAATCGCAGACGGTGCTGGTCGCCATCGCCGCGCGCCGTCTGGGTCAACCGGTGAAGCTGGTCGTGCCGCGCGCGCTGCTCTTCCACAACAGTTCCTTCCGGCCGCGCAGCGTGCAGCGCGTGCGACTGGGCGCCGACCGGCAGGGGCGCGTGCTGGCGGCAATCCATGAGACGGACCAGCAGACCTCGCGTCACGACTTCTTCCCCTCGACCGGCAGCGACACCACCGCGCGGCTCTACGACATCAGGCACTTCCGCAGCGCCGACCGGCTGATCCGCACCGACGTCCAGACGCCGGGGTTCATGCGCGGCCCGCACGAGCATCCCTCGGTCTTCGCCTTCGAACTCGCCATGGATGAGCTGGCCACCGCCACCGGCATCGATCCGGTCGCGCTGCGGCTGCTGAACGACGGCACCGCCGATCCGCTGACCGGCAAGCCGTATTCGTCACGCCACGTGGGTGCCTGCCTGCGACGTGGGGCCGATCTGATCGGCTGGAAACGCCGCAGCGCAGCGCCGCGATCGATGACGCTGCCTGACGGCACGCTGGTGGGCCTGGGCGTGGCGATCGGGGCCTACAAGGCCGCTTCCGCGCCCGCGCGCGCCCATGTGCGGCTCGAGGCGTCCGGCCGCCTGCAGGTGTCGGTGGGCGGCCATGAGATGGGTCAGGGCATGCGCACCGCGATCGCCACCAGCGTGGCGCGCCTGACCGGCGCACCGGTCGGTGCCATCGAGCTCCGCATCGGCGACACGCAGGTCGCGCCGCAGCACGTCACGGCCGGGTCGTGGGGCACGGCCACCGCGCTGCCGGCCGTCGAGGAGGCGTGCCGTCGGCTGATGGAGGACCTGCGCGCCAAGGCCGGTGCGAACGGCGGCGGCAGCCTGCTCGACCTGCTGAAGGCCAGTGGACAGGAGGTCGCGGAAGCCCGCAGCCAGACGCGCGCGCCGGGGCAGCCGGAGCAGGTCTTCGGTCGCCTGGACGGCGGCCTGCCCGCGGCGGCGGGGCCGGTGTATCCGGACTTCGTGGCGTTCAGCTACGCCGCCCATTTCATCGAGGTCCACGTCGAACCGACCACGCGCCGCATCCGTGTCGCGCGGTGTGCCAGCGTCATCGATTGCGGTCGCGTCATCAGCCGTCGCACCGCGCGCAGCCAGGTCGAAGGCGGCGTGGTCTGGGGCATCGGCGCCTCGCTGCGCGAGATCAGCGAAGTGGACCCGCGTCACGGCGGGTTCCTCAACGCGGATCTGGCGGAGTACGTGATCCCGATCGCCGCCGACATCGGCCGCATCGATGTGGACTTCATCGACGAGCCCGATCCCAGGCTCAATCCGCAGGGCGTGAAGGGCCTGGGCGAGGTCGTGATGGTGGGCGTGGCCGCGGCGGTCGCCAACGCGGTGTTCCACGCGACGGGCCGGCGCGTGCGGCATCTGCCGATCCGCGTGGAGGATCTCTACGAGGTGTAGAGCCGCGACGACTTGGGCACGCTCGCCAGCAGGAACTCCATCTGGTCCGCCACGATGCGGCGGCCGCGCAGGATCATGTCCTCGTGCAGGCTGGGCACGTAGGGCAGGTAGAGCAGCGCCATGTGCGCCTCTTCCGGCGTGCGGTTGCCCTTGCGGCCGTTGCAGGCGCGGCAGGCGGTGATGCAGTTCATCCACGTGTCCCGCCCGTTGCGCGACACCGGCTGGATGTGCTCCCGCGTCAGCAGGTCCGCATGCAGCACGTGCCCGCAGTACGCGCAGACGTGGCGATCCCGCGCGAAGAGCTTGAAGTTGGACAGTGCCGGCGCCTGGCGCCACGCGCGGCTCGGGACCGCGCCGCGCACCGCGACGATCGGGTGCAGTTCGATCCGCGATTGCAGGCCGGTCAGCCGCTGGTATCCGCCGCGCAGGACGTGGAAGGGCTCTCCCAGTGTCCACGCGACGGCGTCGCTGGCGTACAGCACCGCTGCTTCCTTCGACGAGATCCAGGCCTGCGGTCGGCCCGAGATGTCCAGCTGGAGAACGTCCACGGTCGTTGACCTCCTGCGACAGAGAGTAATCCAGTCGGAGGGGGCAACTCAAGTGTCGGACGCCCACGGTGGCGCCGCCGAGACGTTTTTTCAGCTGTTCGCCGAACTTAGGCGCCCGATGCACGAGGTTCAAGTCGGGAAATGACCAGGATAAGCTGACTCTTTCGGGTCAGGCTTCCCGGTCACGAGCGTGTCATACGCTCAGGAAGGCAATTTCCCCAGCGCTCTCAGCTCCGCGACCGCCACCAGCCCGCCCGCGGAGAGGGCGTCGTCCGGCAGCCGGGCCTGTCCGAGTCGCGTGTCGGGCGCCAACGCGTCCAACCGCTCCCGCAGCGTCGGCGTGTCGTCGCTGTCGATCTGCACGACACAGAGCTGGGCATCGCCCGGCGCGCCGCTCCAGCCGACCAGGTCGCCGTGCTCCAGACCGACGATCAACTGCGCCGCCAGCGGCGGCAGCGAGGCGGGCGGCCCCGCGATCACGTGCACGACGACCTCCGAGCCGTCGCGCATCGCCAGCTTCACCGTCTGGTCCAGGCGCTCCCGCAGCGCCGCCGGGGAGAGCGGTTCCGGCGCGGGCACCTCGGGCTGGCCCGTGAGGTGGCGCAGCATCACGTCGAGTTCCTCGGCCTTGTCGAAGAAGCCGTTCGCGCCGGCCGCCAGCACCCCCGCGCGGTAGGCGTCGGTCTGGTGCGAAAGCACGTGCACCTGCCCCGCGTAGCCCTGCTTGCGCAGCGCCTTGAGCACCGCCAGCCCCGAGCCGCCCTGCGCGAGCGACAAGTCCAGCAGCACGGCGTCCGGCCGCAGGTGGCCGATCAGCGTGAGGGCCGTGGATTCGTCGGCGGCCTCGCCGACCACGCGCAGCCCCGGCACCGAGTCCAGCCGTTGCAGCAGCTGCCGACGGATGGTCAGCGAGTCCTCGACGAGGACGATGGTCATGGGAATCGCGGTCGCTTGCATCGTGATGTCGTGTCTCCCTCGTCACACGGTCCGTTCGTTCATTCGTCCAGCGGATCGAGGTCGCCCCAGCTCGTGCGGCTGATCGCGCGTTTGACCTCGTCCATGAAGTGTCCCTGAGGATTCGACGTGCCGCGAGCGCCAGGCGCGCCGGCCGTGCCGTCGGCGCCAGGGGCGCCCGCGCCGGTCGCCGACGTCGCGCCGTCCGCCGCCGGATCGCGGGTCGCGCGCTGCACGTGCCGGTTCAGCAGCTCGCGGTCGCGCGTCGTCAGCTGCGAGGCCGCGACGACGATCACCGGGATCGCCGCCGTCAGCGGATCGCGCTGCAGCGCCTCGACGACGCCGATGCCGTCGACCTCCGTCATCAGCAGGTCCAGCACGATCAGGTCGGGCACGTGGCGCCGCGCCAGTTCGATGCCCTCCTTGCCCCCGGTCGCGCGCAGCACCGAGAAGCCCGGCTGCGACAGGTGCGCACTGAGCGACTGCAGATCGCCGGGCGCGTCGCTGATCGCCAGCACCAGGAACTTGCGCGTGGCCGTCGGCTTGAAGCCGAGCATCTCCAGCTCCTTGCTCAGCGCCTTGCGCGACACCGGTTTGTGCAGCACCGCCGACGCACCCAGCGACAGCGCCACTTCCTGCCCCGCGTCCACCGACACCACCACCACCGGGATGTGCGCCCAGCCCGGCAGGTTCTTCAGGCGCGACAGCAGCTCCCAGCCGTCCAGGCCGCCCGGCAGGTTGACCTCCAGCGTGATCAGGTCGGGCCGCAACTGCGGCGCGAGTTCCAGCGCCGCCTCGGCCGACGCCACGTGGCGCACGCGGAAGCCCGCCGCGTTCAGCTGCGTCTGCATCAGCGCGGCCGCGGGCTCGTGGTGCTCGATCACCAGCGCCAGCGGGATCGCGTTGGGTTCGTCCGGGAGAATGACGTCGGGCACCGTCGGATCGCGCCACGGCAGCCAGCAGGTGAAGCAGCTGCCCTTGTCCGGCGCGCTGCTCACCGCAACCGCGCCGCCGTGGAGCTGCACCAGGCGCGCCACCGTCGCCAGGCCCAGGCCCGTGCCCTCGACCTTGTGCGTCAGCACGTTGCGGACCTGGTTGAAGGGCTGGAACAGCTTGTCCAGCCCCTCGGGCGGAATGCCGATGCCGTTGTCGGTGACGCTGATCTGGATGAACTCGCCGTACTCGCTGTCCGGCAGTTCCGAACGGCGGCCGTCCGGGAAGCCCGGCAGGGCCTCGCGCGCGCGGACCCGCGTCACGCGGCGCGCCTCGAGCCGGATGTTGCCGCCCTTGGGCGTGAACTTCGCGGCGTTGGACAGCAGGTTGTAGATGATCTGCCGCAGCCGGCGGCGGTCGACGCACAGCCGCTGGCCGCCGCCCACGCCGAAGAAGTCCATCTGGACGCGGTTCAGCCGCGCGCGCTCCTGGACGATCGCCAGCGCGTCGCGCAGCAGCTCGTCGAGGTCCACCGGCTCGATGTCGAGGTCGACGCGGCCGGCCTCGATCTTGGCCATGTCCAGCAGATCGTTGACCAGCGACAGCAGATGCTGCCCCGCGTTGTGGATGTGGTTGCAGAACTCGGACTGCCGGTCGCTGACCGGACCCGCCGCGCCGTCGCGCATCAGCTGCGCGAAGCCGATCACGGCGTTCAGCGGCGTGCGCAGCTCGTGCGACATGGTCGACAGGAAGGCCGTCTTGGCGCTGCTGGCGCGGCTGAGTTCCGCGTTGAGCTGCTCCAGCGCGTCGTTGCGCTGCTGCAGCACGGCCAGCAGTTCCGCGCGGCTGTCGGCCAGCTCGCGCGCGGCGCGCGCCTCGGCGGCTTCCATCGCGCTGCTGTGCAGCTCGGCGTGGACCCGGCGCGCCTCGTCCTCGAACTGCTTGCGCCGCAGCTGCGCGCGCAGCCGCGCCTTCAGCAGCTCGACCTCGCCGTTGGCCTTGACGACGTAATCGTCGGCGCCGGCCTCCAGGCCGGCCAGCATCGACGCGCGTCCTTCGAAAGCCGTCAGCAGCACCACCGGGATGTCGCGCAGCGCCGGCGCGGCCTTGATGCGCCGGCAGGTCTCCAGACCGCCGATGCCCGGCATCTGCACGTCCAGCAGCACCGCGTCCACCGGTTGCACCGCGAGCAGCTCCAGCGCCAGTTCCCCGGTGCCGGCGGCGATCACGTCGTAGCCGTCGTCGCGCAGCGTGGCGCCGAGTTCCGCCAGCACGTTGGCGCTGTCGTCGACCAGCAGCAGGCGCTTGGGGCCGAGCAGGCTCGCTCCCTGTTCCGGCAGGCTGGACTTGGCGCTGCGCAGCATCGCGGCGACGCGCGCCAGGATCAGGTCGACGTCGTCCTGCTTGCGCGCGAACGCGTCGGCGCCGGCTTCCAGCGCGCGCAGCTCGGCTTCCGGACCCTCGTCCGCGGTGAGCAGCAGGCAGGGCGTGTGGCGCAGCGCCGGATCCAGCCGCAGGCGGCGGATCACCGAGGCGCCGTCGATGCCCGGCATGTGCTGGTCGACGATGACCGCGTTGGGCCGCAGCGCGGCGGCCTGGCGCAGGCCTTCCTCGCCGTGCGCGGCCATGTAGATGTCGTAGCCGTGCGGCTCCAGCGCGTCGCACAGCGCCTCGCGGAAGGTCTCGCTGTCGTCGATCAGCAGCACCGAGGCGATATGCGGCTCCGGCGTCTGCAGCCGGGCCTGCCGCTGGCGCACCAGCTCGCGGGCGCGGTCCACGACGTAGCTGCGGTCGTAGGGCTTGCCGACGTACTCGTCCGCGCCGTGGGCGATGCCGCGCAGGCGGTCGCCGGCCTGCGAGGCGTTGGACAGGATGAGCACGACGCAGTCGGCGCCGCCCTGGGGCGTGGCGCGCAATTCGGCCAGCCAGCTGCCGCCGTCGCCGTCGGGCAGCTGGTTGTCCAGCAGGACCAGCGCCGGCATGGCCTCGGCCAGCGCGGCCCGGGCCTGCGCCAGCGTCGCGCATTCGACGCAGTCGAAGCCGGCCTCCTCGAGCGCCTCCCGCAGGTCCATCCGGACCGTCAGGCTGTCCTCGACGATGAGGGTTCTCTTGTTCATGTGTGGGCTCCTCCCCAAGCGACGCCGCTCAAGCCCAGCAGGGCGGGGCCGATGTCGGCCAGCGGCAGCACCCGCTCGGCGGCGCCCAACTGGGCAGCCTCCCGCGGCATGCCGTAAACCATCGAGCTGGCCTCGTCCTGCGCCAGCGTCGCGCCGCCGGCGCGGCGGATCGCGAGCAGGCCTTGCGCCCCGTCGCGTCCCATGCCGGTCAGCAGCGCCGCCGCGACGCCCGGGCCGTTCTCCGCGGCCAGCGATTCGAAAAGTTCGTCCACCGACGGCCGGCACGAATGCCGCGGCGGCGTGTGGACGAGCGCGATCTGTCCGCCGCGCACGATCATGTGCACGTCCGGCGGCGCCAGCACGACCTGGCCGGCCAGGTCGCGCAGCCGCTCGCCGCCCTGGGCGTAGCGCACGCGGTGCGGCGTCTGCGCGTCCAGCCATTCGGCGAAGCCGCGGCTGAAGACGGCGTTGATGTGCATCACGATCAGCACCGGCAGCGGCGCCGGCGCGGGCAGCGCCTGCAGCACCTTCATCAGCGCGCCCGGGCCGCCGGTGGACGCCCCGAGCGCCAGCACCGCGCGACGCGGCGTCAGCGGGGGCGCCAGCGGTGCGGGCCGCGAGGCCGCGAACGTCGCGCCGGCGGCGGCATTGCCGGCGGTGCCGACCCCACTGCCACCGCCGCCACCGCCGCCCAGACGCGCCCGTACATGCGTGATGACGCGAATCCTCGCCACCAACCGCAGCAGGGTCACATAGCGCCTCTCCCATTCGCCCTCGGGCTGGCCCGCGTTCGGCTTCTCCAGCACCTCGACGGCGCCGGCGGCCAGCGCCTCGTAGGTGCGCAGCAGTTCGCCGCGGTTGGTCGACGACGACACGATCAGGATGGGCGTCGGGCTGTGGGCCATGATGGCCTCGGTCGCCTCCTGGCCGTTCATGCCGGGCAGCATCATGTCCATCGAGACGACGTCGGGCCGCAGCCGCTGGCACAGCGCCACGGCCGTCGCGCCGTCGTGGGCCTCGCCGACGACCTCGATGTCGGGATGCGCCGCGAGCACCTCGCGGATGTGGGCCAGCACGGTGATCGAGTCCTCGACCACCAGCACGCGCAAGGTCTTCGTCGGCGACGACGAACCGCCGCCCAGGCCGCCGAAGCCGCTGCTGCCGCGCGTGTCTCCCGTCCCGCCGTTCATGCCGACGCTCCCTGCGCCTGCGCGCTGTTGGCGGCCTTCTGCGTCGAACGCGCGACCAGCCGCGCGACCTGCGCGAGGAACTCGTTCTGCGCGAACTCGCCCTTGACGATGTAGCCGTCGGCGCCGACGGCCTTGCCGCGGGCAAGGTCCTCGGGCGCGTTGCGCGAGGTCACCAGCACCGCGGGGATGTCGCGCAGTGCGGCGTCCGCGCGGATGCGGGCCATGAAGTCGAAGCCGTCCATGCCGGGCATCTCCACGTCGCAGAGGATGAGCGCATAACGCTCGCGCTTCGCGGCTTCCAGGCCGTCCTCGGCGGAAGCGGCCATATGCACGCGGTAGCCGGCGGCCTCGAGGATGCTCTGTTCGAGCATGCGCGTCGTCAGCGAGTCGTCGATCACCAGGATGGTGCCGGTGCGCGGCGGCGGCGCGGCCGCCCGCGGGCGGGACTGGCGCGCGGCGGCGATCAGGCCCTCGGGGGCGAGCACCGGGACCGGCTGCTGCGCCGCGTCCAGCGCGAGGCCGGAAATCAGCGGGGAAGCCGGCAGCAGCGCCGGCGGCGGTCGAAGCACGACGCTGGTGACGCCGTCCAGCGAATCCACGCCCAGCACCGCGCGATGACCGCCGGCGCGGAGCACGAGCGCGGAGCGGGGCGCGGAGGCCGGAACGCCGGGGCGCAAGGCCTCGGCGAGCGAGAGATGGGGCAGCAGTTCGTCGCCGAGGGCCACGTGCGACCCGTTCAGCTCCGGGCGCTGCAGCACGCATTCGACGGCTTCCAGCGGGACCCAGGCCGACACGGTGCCGGCGCACAGTCGGATCGCGCGCAGGGCGGCGAGCTGCAGCGGCACGCAGAGCTCGACGGTGGTGCCTTCGCCGCGCCGGCTGCGCAACGTGAGGCGGCCGCCCAGGCGGTCGGCCGTGTCGCGCACCAGGTCCATGCCGACGCCGCGTCCGGCCAGCGCGTCGACGCGGCGCGCGGTGCTCAGGCCGCCGCGCAGCAGTCGTTCGACGAGGGCCTCGTCATCGAGGTCGGCGGCGCCGGCAACACCCTTGTCGACGGCGGTGCGACGCACGGCGTCCAGGTCCAGACCGGCGCCGTCGTCCGAGCAGCAGAACAGCACCTCGCGGCCGCGCCGCTCGATGCGCAGCTCGATGCGGCCCTGCGGCGACTTGCCGGCGGCGGCGCGTTCGGCCGGCGATTCGATGCCGTGCGCCACGGCGTTGCGCACCATCTGCACCAGCGCGCCGGAGATGGCGTTCAGCAGCTCGGCCTCGAGTTTCACGTCGCCGCCGTGGCCGGTCAGCCTCGCCTGCTTGTCCTGGGAGCGCGCCGCATCGCGGGCCACGCGTTGGAGCGGCGCGAAGAGCTGCATGGCCGGCAGCAGGCGCAATTGTTCGGCGCTGTCGCGCAGGGCGACGAGCTCGCGCGCGAGCTGGCGCGCACCGCGGTCGATCTGATCCTCGATGCGCGCGAGCGGCCCGGCCAGGATCTCCTGCTGGCCCTGCAGCGCGCCGCGCAACTCGCGGAGCAGCATCCCGGCGCGCTCCAGCGGCGCGAGGTGTCCCTGCGTGCGCGCGATGTCGGAGAGCAGGCCGTCGAGTTCCTCCGGCACCAGCTGCGGAATGGTCAGCACCGCGCCGGCGGGATCGTCGGCGGCGTCCTGGGCCGGCTCGCTGCTGGCGGGCGCCACGGGCGCTGCCGTTGCAGCGCCCGACGCGCTGGCGAGCATCGTGTCTGAGGCCTTCGATCCGGTGCCGCGGGCCGGCGAGAGCCCCGGTCCGCCCGGAGGAGAAGAGGTCGGTCCCGGCGTCCCCGCACCTGCCGTCGGCGCGTCGAGCGCCGTGATCGACTCCTCCGCCGCGTCGATCAAGGCCAGCAGCGCGTCGAGTTCGGCGCGCCCCGGCGGCTCGCCGCTGTCGCGCAGCGGCGTCAGCAGGTCCTCGATCGCATGTGCCTGGGCGGCGATCGCAGGCAGCCGCACGACGCTGGCCGCGCCCTTGAGCGTGTGGGCCAGCCGCAGCAGCCGCGCGGGCAGGTCCGGCGCGGGCGCCTGCTCGGCGGCGAGCACGGCCTCGCTCATCTGCCTGAGCAGATCGCGGGCTTCGACGCGGAAGAAGCGGTAGGGGTCCTTGGCCACGGCGCGGTGTTTCTGCTGGGGGTCTTTGCTCGGGTGTCCTGACGGGGCGGGTGTTCCGGTCGGTCAGGTCGGCTGCGCCTGCACCAGGCGCAGCAGGTCGCGGGACATCTCCGCCAGCTCGGTGGCCGTCTGCGAGGTCTGGCCGGAACTGGCTTCGGTCTCGCGCGACGCCTGCGCCGTGTTGGACAGCGCGACGTTGAGCTGTTCGACGGCGGTGGCCTGCTGCTTGGTGGACAGTTCGATCTCGCGCGCCGCGTCGGTGGTCGTGACGACCTGCGCGGCGATCTTGGCGAAACTCGCGGCGACGTCGTCGAACTGGCGCGCGCCGGCGTCGACCGCCTTGGAGCCGGTCTCGGTCGCCATGACGGTGGTGTTGACCGCGCCGCGCATGTCGTCGATCTGCAGGCGGATCTCCTTGGTCGACGCCGTCATGCGGTCGGCGAGCTTGCGGATCTCGTCCGCGACCACGCTGAAGCGCCGACCCGCGTCGCCCGCGACGGTGGCCTCGATGGTCGCGTTGATCGCCAGGATGTTGGTCTGTTCGGCCAGTTCGCCGACCAGGTCCAGCACGACGCCGATCTGCTGCGACTTGCGACCCAGATCCAGCATGTGGTCGACCACCAGGTCGATCTGCCGCCGCATCGCGGCGATGCTCTCGCGCGCCGACTGCAGCGTGCCGTCGCCGCCGCGCGCCAGGCCGGCCGTCTGCTCCGCGATCACGACGACCCGCTGCGCGCTGTCGGCGATCTGGCGCGAGGTGGCCAGCAACTCGGAGATGGTGGTGGAGATCTCCGTCATCGAGGTCGCCGTTTCGCGGGCACCGGCGGCCTGCTGGTTCGCCGCGGCCTGCAGCTCCGCGGACGAGCGCTGCACATGCTTCACCGCCGTGCCGACCTGGCCGCTGAGCGCGCGGCTCAGCGTCAGCGCCGCGACCAGCACCAGCAGCGCGCCGGCCACCGTGCCCCAGACGATGGCCGAGCGCACCGTGCCGGAGGTCGTCTCGACTTCCCGCGCGCGTTCGCGCAGCACGTCGTTCTCTTCTTCCTCCATCTGGCCGACGACCGCGCGCAGCTCATCCATGCGGCGCTTGCCCTCGCCCAGCGCGACCATCTTCAGCGTGGCCTCCAGGCCGTTGGTCCGCCGCGTCTCGATGCGCTCCTTGTGCAGCTGCATCAGCCCGTCGATCATCGTGCTCGCCTGGTTGAGCCGGGTCTGCTGCGCCGGGTTGTCGCGGATCAGGGCCTTGAGCTCCGCGAGCACCCGGGGAATGTTGGCGGCCGCGCTGCGGTAGGGCTCGAGGTAGCCCTCCTCGCCGGTCAGCAGATAACCGCGCTGCGCTGTCTCCGCATCTTTCATCAGGCTCATCACGGTGGTGACGTGGGCGAGCGCCGCATGCGTGCGGGTGACCTGGTAGCTGGTCTGCGTCAGCACGTCCACGCCGCGGTAGGACAGGATCCCGATGAGCAGCAGCAGCGCGAAGGACAGCGCGAAGCCCACCGACAGCTTTCTTCCGAAGGTCCACATGGCACGGGTCTCCCTGTCATCGGCCGGCGGCGCCGGCGCCTGTTGTCGTCGTGTTCGCCGGCGCCGGCGACCTGCCGGCGGCTTCCATCGAGGCGTTCGCGGACACGGCCGCGATCAGGCCGTCGAACTCGATCAGCGGGCGCAGGGCGCCCCCGCAGCGCACGGCCCAGCCGGTGCCGGCGGCGTCGTTCTGCTGCAGCCGGTCGCCGGCGGCGAGCCGCCATTGGCCGTCGAAGCCTTCGAAGCCCAGCGCGAGCGGCGCCGCGCGGGCGATCGCCCACCAGCGCACGTCGGTCGCATGGCCGCGGCCGATCAGCGCCTGCAGGTCGTACAGCGGCAAGACCTGGCCCTGATGACCGGCGAGTCCGAGCAGGCCGGGGGCGGCGGCGGGGTACGGAGCGGCGGGCATGGCGGGCGTGAGTCCGGCCAGGTCGGCCAAGTTCAGGGCGAACGGGGCCCCGGCAATCCGTATGCCCAGCACGTCCAGCACCGCCTCTTCGTCGGCGTGGCGTCGGGGTTCGCCGAACGAGCGGTCGAAGGCGTCGCGCCATTCGGCGAGCAGCTCGCGGGACGCTTGCGTCATGCGCGGATCTCCTGCATTTCGTCGCGGCACAGGCGCCGCAGGTCTTCGCGGTCGAAGCCGCCGCCGAAGCGGCGCAGGCGGTCGCCCGATTCGTGCTCCAGCAGTTCCAACGCGCGGCGCAGCTCGCGGTGAGCGGCGATCACCTCGCCCCGACGCCGCGCCAGCAGGCCCAGACGCAGATGCGGCAGCGCGAACGAGGCGTCCTTCGCCGCGGCGCGCTGGTGGTGCCATTCGGCGGCGGGCAACTGGCCGCGTTCCTCCATCGCCAGACCGTGCAGGAACAGGCCCTCGGCCTGCAAGGTCGCCGGGGTGCCGGGCGAGATCAGCCGCGCGCAGGCGCGCAGCCCGTCCTCCAGCTGACCGGCTTCGATCAGGTGCAGCGCCTCGTCCAGCAGGGCCTGGTCGTCACCGCCCGTGCCCGCGCCGGCGCCCCCGTCCGGCGTCGTGGCGTCCGAGACCGGTTCCGCCGCGGTCATCGCCGCGGGCAGTCCGGCGAGGGGGGCGACAGCCGGCCCGGGCGTCGCCGTGGCCGGCCATTCGAGCGGCCATGAGCGCGTGCTCGCCGGCGTTTCCCGACGGTAGAAGAAACAGCCGTGCGCCTGCCTGAGCACCAGCCCCTCCTGGTCCGCCGCCTCTTTGCCGCGCAGTGTCTCCGCGTGACCGAGGAACAGCACGCCGCCCGGCGCCAAGGCGCCGATCAGGTTGCGGATCGCCTGGCGCAGCGCGGAGGGCTCGAAGTAGATCAGCACGTTGCGGCAGAAGATGATGTCGAAGCTGCCGGGCGCCCAGAACAGCGCGTCGGGTTGACCGAGGTTGCGCTGCGCGAATCGCACACGCTCGCGGATCGTCGGGAGCGGCGTCCACTGGCCTGGATCGACACGGTGGAACCACAGGGACCGTTGTTCCTGCGTCGTCGCGCGCAGACTCCATTCGCCGTAGCGGGCCGCGGTGGCGCGGGCCAGCGCCGTCGGGTTCAGGTCGACCGCGAGCACGTCCCAGTCGACGCCCTGCGCCAGCAGGCCGGCGCGGTGCAAGGTGATCGCGAGGGTGTAGGCCTCCTCGCCGCTGGCGCAGCCGGCGGACAGCGCGCGGAGGCGTCTGCGCGTTCCGCCGGGCCCGGTCGCCGGCGACCCCGGCGCGGCGCGCGTCATCAGGGGGAGCAGGTCGACGCGCAGTGCGTCGAACTGCTCGGCATGCCGGAAGAAGAAGGTCTCGCCGACGGTCAGTTCCGCCGCCAGCGCGTCGAGCCGGGCGCGCGTGGGCGCCAGCTCCATCTGGTCGAGGAAGCGCGCTGGACTGACCGGCCCCGCGACGCGCGTGAGCGCCGCGGTGAGCCGGTCGTCCTGTCGTTCATCGAAATGGAGGCCGAGCCGGGCGGCGAGCAGCGCACGCAGCCGCGGCAGCAACGAGGGGAGGTCGACGGCGGCCGGCGCGGCGCGCGTCATGAGCCGGTCCCTGCGCGTGGCGGCGATGTCGCGGGCCCGGCGGCGTCATGGGCATCGTCGTGGTCGTCGTCGCGGCCGTTGCCGTCGTCATGAAGCGCGGTCAAGGCGCCGTCCGGCAGCAGCCGGGCCTGGTCGAGGACGGCGATCAGGTCGTCGTCGCGCTCGGCCAGCGCGGCGACGGCGGCGTGCTCGCGGTCGCGCAGCAGCGGCGGCAGAGAACGGACGCCTTCGGCGGGCAGGGTCTGCAGGCCCAGCACGTCGGTGACGGCCAGCGCGACGCGTCGTTCGCCCGCGCGCACGATCACGTAGCGGCGCGGCTGGAGGTCGGCCGGGCCGGAGGGGAGGCCGAGCAGCCCGGCCAGGTCGACGACGGCCACCCAGTCGCCGCGGATCCGCGCCAGGCCCAGGACGTGGACGACCGGCGACGCCAGCGGCTTCAACGGCTGCGGGCGCAGGGTTTCCTCGACGGCGTCCAGCGGCAGGCCGCACAGGCGGGACTGCACCCGGCACACCAGCACCCGGAAAACCCGGGCAACGCCAGCCGCGCCAGTCGCGCCATTCGATGGCTTGTGCATTCTTCTGGCTCCCTGTTTGTGCCAGTCTATGCCGGCATCCGGCGGGCCCGGTTCGTCGAAGGTCACTTCGGCGACGACGCCCCGCGGATGACCCAGCGTCGCAGAGAAGTCGGCGCTTACGGGTCCGGGTAAACCCGGGGCTGCTTTTTAGGCCGCCATCACTAAAAAAGGGTGGTCAAGGATTGCGTTTCCGGCCCGGAACTGCTCAAAATAGAACGATCGTTCGTTTTATTATTCCGGGCACCGTGTCCACCTCCTCCTTCACCACCGCCAAGCCGACGGGCGCCAAGCCGGTCGCATCGTCGCGCAGCGGCTCGCGCTCGATGCACAAGGGCGCGCAGACCCGTGCCGCGATCCTCGACGCGGCGCTGGGCCTGGCCTCGCACATGGGGCTGGAGGGGCTGTCGATCGGCGCGCTCGCCGATGTGACGAAGATGAGCAAGTCCGGCGTGTTCGCCCATTTCGGCTCGCGCGAGGAACTGCAGATCGCCGTGGTGCGCGAGTACCACGCCAAGTTCGAGGAAGAAGTCTTCTACACCGCGATCCGCCAGCCGCGCGGCCTGCCGCGTCTGCGCGCGCTGTTCGAGCGCTGGGTGCACCGCACCTCGGTCGAGGTCGACTCGGGCTGCATCTACATCAGCGGCGCCGTCGAATTCGACGACCGGCCGGGCCTCGTGCGCGACGCCCTGGTCGGCATGGTGCGCGACTGGCACGCCGCCATCCGCAAGGCCATCCTGCTGGCGCAGGAGGTCGGCCACCTGGTGCCGGACGCCGATCCGGACCAGGTGCTCTTCGAGATGCACGGCCTGATCCTGTCGCTGCATCACGACGCGCGTTTCCTGCGCAGCGAGGGCGCGCTGGCCCGCGCCCGCACGGGCCTGGAACGCATCCTCGACAGCTTCGCCACGCCGGCCGGCCGCAAGGCCGACGCCGAGACGCGGCAGACCGCCGCCCACGCCGCCAGCGCCGCCGCCGCGGGAACTCCGGTTCCCGGCCGCAAGCGCGCCTGAGCGGGGCGAGACCTTTCCGATCCCGTCCGATCTTTTTTCAGAACCATTCCTCAGGAGAGACCCCATGCCCCAGTACAACCCGCCCCTGCGCGACATGCAGTTCGTGCTGCATGAGCTGCTGCACGCGGTCGACGAGCTGAAACTGCTGCCCGCGCATGCCGAGATCGACGAGGACACCGTCAATGCGGTGCTGGAAGAGGGCGGCAAGTTCGCCAAGGAAGTGCTGACCCCGATCAACCTGTCGGGCGACCAGGAAGGCTGCACGCTGGACAAGGCCACGCACGAGGTCAAGGCGCCCAAGGGCTTCAAGGAAGCCTACGCGCAGTACGTCGAGGGCGGCTGGCCCGCGCTGTCGTGCGATCCGGAATACGGCGGCCAGGGCCTGCCGGTCCTGCTGAACCAGTTCATGTACGAGATGATGAACTCGGCCAACCAGGCCTGGACCATGTACCCGGGCCTGAGCCACGGCGCGTATGAGGCGCTGCACGCGCACGGCACGCCCGAGCAGAAGACCACCTACCTGCCCAAGCTGACCTCGGGCGTGTGGACCGGCACGATGTGCCTGACCGAACCGCATTGCGGGACCGACCTGGGACTGCTGCGTTCCAAGGCCGAGCCGCAGGCCGACGGCAGCTACAAGATCACCGGACAGAAGATCTTCATCTCCGCCGGCGAGCACGACCTGGCCGAGAACATCATCCACCTGGTGCTGGCGCGCCTGCCGGACGCGCCGCAAGGCTCCAAGGGCATCTCGCTGTTCGTCGTGCCCAAGTTCAAGGTGAACGCCGACGGCTCGCTGGGCGAGCGCAACCCCGTGTATTGCGGCGGCCTGGAACACAAGATGGGCATCCACGGCAATGCCACCGCGCAGATCGTGCTGGACGGCGCCGTCGGCACGCTGGTCGGCCAGCCCAACAAGGGCCTGCAGGCGATGTTCGTGATGATGAACGCCGCCCGCCTGGGCGTCGGCAACCAGTCGCTGGGCCTGACGGAAGTGGCGTACCAGAACGCCGTCGTCTACGCCAAGGACCGCATCCAGATGCGCGCGCTGTCGGGCCCGAAGGCGCCGGACAAGGCCGCCGACCCGATCATCGTCCACCCCGACGTCCGCAAGATGCTGCTGACCGCGCGCGCCTTCGCCGAAGGCGGCCGCGCGCTGTCGGCCTACACCGCGCTGCAGCTGGACAAGGCGCTGAGCAGCGACGACGCCGACGAGCGCAAGGCCTGCGAGGACGAAGTCGCCCTGCTGACGCCGATCATCAAGGCCTTCATCTCGGACAACGCCTGGATCGCCACCTCGCACTGCATGCAGGTCTTCGGCGGCCACGGCTACATCCACGAGTGGGGCATGGAGCAGTTCGTGCGCGACTCGCGCATCAACATGACCTACGAAGGCACGAACACCGTGCAGTCGCTGGACCTGCTGGGCCGCAAGATCCTGGCCAACAACGGCGCGACCCTGAAGAAGTTCGGCAAGAAGATCGCCGAGTTCGTCGAGGAAGAGGGCACCAGCGAAGCGATGCAGGAGTTCATCAACCCGCTGGCCGACATCGGCGACAAGGTCACCAAGCTGACCACCGAGATCGGCATGAAGGCCTTCCAGAACCCCGATGAAGTCGGCGCCGCCGCGGTGGACTACCTGCGCGTCGTCGGTCACCTGTGCTTCGCCTACATGTGGGCGCGCATGGCCAAGCTGGCGCTGGAGAAGAAGGACTCGGGCGATCCGTTCTACACCGCCAAGCTGTCGACCGCGCGCTTCTACTTCGCCAAGCTGCTGCCCGAGACCGCGAGCCTGATCCGCACCGCGCGCGCCGGCCTGAACCCGCTCATGGAAATGGACGAGGCGCTGTTCTGAGGACAGCGTCACGGGCGCCCCCTCGAGCGGGGCGCCCGCGTTCCCCCGCCAGCGTTCGCCAATAAGAATCGGAGAGAGACATGATGAAACCGCTGTTCGCCACCGCCGTCGCCTTGGGCCTCGGCATGTCCGCCAACCTCGCGCTGGCGCAGGCTTCGGCCCCGGCTGCCACGGCCACCACGCCGGTCGGCGTGTGGAAGACCATCGACGACGACACCAAGCAGGAGCGCTCGACGGTCCGCATCAGCGAGACCAACGGCGTGCTCTCCGGCAAGATCGAGAAGATCACCGATCCGGGCAAGCAGGACGCCAAGTGCGACGAATGCAGCGACGAGCGCAAGGGCCAGCCCATCATCGGGCTGACGATCCTTCGCGGCGTCAAGAAGAACGTCGGCGACGCCGCGCTCTGGGACGGCGGCGACATCCTCGACCCGGGCAACGGCAAGGTCTATCGCGTCCGCTTGCGTCCGGTCGACGGAGGCAAGAAGCTGGAGGTCCGCGGCTTCGTCGGCATGCCGATGCTGGGCCGCACCCAGACCTGGATCCGCGTCGAATAAGCATTGATGGACGCGCCGTCACGAGCGCGCCGTACAACCCCATTCCTACATCCTCGGGATGTTCATTGGAGAAACCATGAGTCGATTCCAAGTTCGCAAGGTGGCCGTGCTCGGCGCCGGCGTGATGGGCGCGCAGATCGCCGCCCATCTGGTCAACGTGAAGGTGCCGGTCGTCCTGTTCGACCTGCCCGCCAAGGAAGGCCCGAAGAACGGCATCGTCACCAAGGCCGTCGAGGGCCTGAAGAAGCTCAAGCCGGCGCCGCTGGGCGTGGCCGAGAACGCCGCGCTGATCCAGCAGGCCAACTACGAAGAGCACCTCGAGCTGCTCAAGGACTGCGACCTGATCATCGAGGCCATCGCCGAGCGCATGGACTGGAAGCTGGATCTCTACACGAAGATCGCTCCGTTCGTCGCGCCGCACGCGATCGTCGCGTCCAACACCTCCGGCCTGTCGATCACCAAGCTGTCGGAAGTCCTGCCGGAATCGATCAAGCCGCGTTTCTGCGGCATCCACTTCTTCAACCCGCCGCGGTACATGTACCTCGTCGAGCTGATCAACACGCCGACCACCCACCCTGAAGTCATCGATCAGCTGGAAAGCTTCGTGACCTCGGCCGTCGGCAAGGGCGTCGTGCGCGCCAACGACACGCCCAACTTCGTCGCCAACCGCGTCGGCATCGCCGGCATGATGGCCACGATGATCGAGGCCGAGAAGTTCGGCCTGTCCGTCGACGTCGTCGACGACCTGACCGGCAAGAAGCTGGGCCGTGCCTCCTCGGGCACCTTCCGCACCGCGGACGTGGTGGGCCTGGACACGATGGCGCACGTCGTCAAGACGATGCAGGACAACCTGAAGGACGATCCCTTCTACTCGACCTACGCCACGCCCAAGGTGCTGGCGGGCCTGATCGAGAAGGGCGCGCTGGGCCAGAAGGCCGGCGCCGGTTTCTACAAGAAGGTCGGCAAGGACATCCAGCGCCTGGACTTCGCCACCGGTGAGTACGTCACCGGCGGTGGCAAAGCCGAGGAGATCGTCGCGCGCATGCTGAAGAAGCAGCCCGCCGACCGCCTCAAGCTGCTGCGCGAATCCAGCAACCCGCAGGCGCAGTTCCTGTGGTCCATCCTGCGCGACTCGTTCCAGTACGTCGCCGTGCACCTGGACACCGTGGCCGACACCGCGCGCGAGATCGACTTCGCCATGCGCTGGGGCTTCGGCTCGCAGCAGGGCCCCTTCGAGCTGTGGCAGGCCGCCGGCTGGAAGCAGGTCGCGGAGTGGGTCAAGGCCGACATCGACGCCGGCAAGACGCTGTCGAGCGCGCCGCTGCCCGCGTGGGTCTTCGAAGGCCCGGTCGCCGAGAACGGCGGCGTGCACTCGAAGGACGGCTCGTGGAGCGCCGCCGAAGGCAAGTTCAAGCCGCGTGCCAAGCTGCCGGTCTATGAGCGCCAGGCCTTCCCCGAGTCGCTGGTCGGCGAAGGCGCCGTCGAGCCGCTCAAGGCCGGCACCGAAGAGTTCAAGAACGACGAGGTCCGCGTCTGGTCGCTGGACGGCGAGGTCCTGATCGCCTCGATCAACGCCAAGCTGCACCTGATCAGCCCGACCGTGACCGAAGGCCTGCTCAAGGCCGTCGAGATCGCCGAGGCCAAGTACAAGGGCCTGGTCATCTGGTCGCCGGACGACGTGTTCTCCGCCGGTGCCAACCTCGAAGCGCTGATGCCGGTCTTCATGACCAAGGGCGCCAAGGGCATTGCGCCGGAAGAGAAGAAGCTGCAGGACATGATGCTGCGTGTGCGTTACGCCAGCGTCCCGGTCATCGCCGCGATGCGCGGCCTGGCGCTGGGCGGCGGCTGCGAACTGGCGGTGCATTGCGCCCGCCGCGTCGCGCACATGGAGTCGTATGTCGGCCTGGTGGAAGTGGGCGTCGGCCTGATCCCGGGCGGCGGCGGCCTGACCTACATCGCGCGCCGCGCGGCGGAGATGGCCTCGGCCGGCAACGCCAACGCGGACATCTTCGCCTTCCTGAAGGACGGCTTCACCAACGCCGCGATGGCCAAGGTGGCGACCTCCGCGCTGGAAGCGCAGAAGCTGGGCTACCTGCTCGACAGCGACATCATCGTCCCCAACAAGGACGAGCTGCTGTTCGTCGCCACGGCCCAGGCCAAGGCGATGGCGGACTCCGGCTACCGCGCCCCGCTCAAGGCCAAGTTCCCGGTCGCGGGCCGTTCCGGCATCGCCACCGTGAAGGCCCAGCTGGCCAACATGCGTGACGGCGGCTTCATCAGCGCGCACGACTTCCACCTGGCCTCGCTGATCGCCGACGTCGTCTGCGGCGGCGAAGTCGAAGCCGGCTCGCTCGTGACCGAGGAATACCTGATGTCGCTGGAACGCAAGCACTTCTGCTCGCTGCTGGAGCATCCGAAGACCCAGGAACGCATCATGGGCATGCTGCAGACCGGCAAGCCGGTGCGCAACTGATCCGAGCGGCACACAAGGAACACATCATGAGCAAGCAAGTTCAAGACGCCTACATCTGCGCCGCCACCCGTCTGCCCATCGGCAAGTCGGGCCGGGGCTACTTCAAGAACACCCGTCCGGACGAGATGCTGTCGCGCGTCATCCAGGCCGCCATGGCCCAGGTGCCGGGCCTGGACCCGTCGGTGATCGAGGACGCCATCATCGGCTGCTCCTTCCCCGAAGGTGAGCAGGGCATGAACATCGCGCGTGTCGCGGCGGTCCTGTCGGGCCTGCCGAACACGGTCGGCGGCGTCACGGTGAACCGCTACTGCGCCTCGGGCATCACCGCCCTGGCGATGGCCGCGGACCGCATCCGCGTGGGCGAATCCGAAGTCATGATCGCCGGCGGCGTCGAATCGATGTCCATGGTCCCGATGGGCGGCAACAAGCCCTCGTTCCCGCCCGCGATCTTCGAGCGCGACGAGAACATCGGCCTGGCCTACGGCATGGGTCTGACGGCTGAGAAGGTCGCGGACAAGTGGAAGGTCTCGCGCCAGGCGCAGGACGAGTTCTCGCTGGAATCGCATCGCCGCGCGCTGGCCGCGATCGAAGGCGGATTCTTCAAGGACGAGATCACCCCGTTCGAGCTGAAGGACCGCCAGCCGGACCTGAACGGCGACGGCGTCATCGTCAAGAGCCGCATCGTCGACACCGACGAGGGCCCGCGCAAGGACACCTCGATGGAAGGTCTGGCCAAGCTCAAGCCGGTGTTCGCCGCCAAGGGCAGCGTCACGGCCGGCAACAGCTCGCAGACCTCCGACGGCGCGGGCGCGCTGATCGTGGCCTCCGAAGCCGCGGTCAAGCGTTTCGGCCTGACCCCGCTGGCGCGCTTCGTCTCCTTCGCCGTGCGCGGCGTGCCGCCCGAGATCATGGGCATCGGCCCGATCGAAGCGATCCCGGCCGCGTTGAAGCTGGCCGGCATCAAGGCCGAGGACCTGGGCTGGATCGAGCTGAACGAAGCGTTTGCCGCGCAGTCGCTGGCCGTGCTGAACGATCTGGACAGCAAGGGCATCGTCCTGGACCGCTCCAAGGTGAACCCCAACGGCGGCGCGATCGCCCTGGGTCACCCGTTGGGCGCGACGGGCGCGATCCGTGCGGCTTCCGTGATCCACGGTCTGCGTCGCACTGGCGGCAAGTACGGCATGGTGACGATGTGCGTCGGCGCTGGCCAGGGCGCCGCGGGCATCATCGAGCGTCTCTAAGAGGCGCACCCCTTCGCAGTCCGCTTGTCCTTGGGCAGCGGCTGCGAGTGGGGCCGGAATGCTGCTGGGGGTTCCCGGAGGGATGCCCCCTGCTGCGTGGAGAGCCCGCGCTTGGCCAGGCGCAGGTAGGCGCCCTGAGCAGGACGCGAAGAGCATCGGGAGATCGCGATGATCAGTTTCCGAGCGGAGGATGGTTTCGAGCTTCGAGGCCATCTCTACGGCGACGCGGCGACCGCGAAGGCGGGCTTGCTGATCGCTCCTGCGATGGGTGTGGAGCAGCGTTACTACGGCGCCTTCGCGCGCTGGATGGCGGAGCAGGGTTGGCTGGTGCTGAGCTTCGATTACCGGGGCATGGGCGCCTCGCGTCCCGACGCGATGAAGCGCTCCTTGCGAGGGCTTGAAGCCGACATCCACACCTGGGCCGAGCGCGACGCCGCTGCGGCGTTGTCGCACCTCGACCGCCTACTGGGCGACGGCCGCGAGATCCACTGGCTGGGTCACAGCCTGGGCGGCCAGATCCTCGGCATGCTTCCCAACCGATCGCGCGTCTCTCGCGCCGTGACGGTCGGCTGCGGCAGCGGCTACTGGCGCGAGAACGCCATCGGCCTGCGTCGCTACGTCTGGTGGCTCTGGTACGTCGTGGTCCCGCTGGCGCTGCCGGCTTTCGGCTACTTCCCGGGCCGCAAGCTGCGCAAGGTCGGCGACCTGCCGCGCGGCGTGATGGCGCAGTGGCGCCGCTGGTGCCTGGACCGCGAGTACATGATGGGCGAGGGCGGCGACGCCTTGCGCGCGCGGTACGCGTCGCTGTCGATGCCCATGCTCTCGCTGGCATTCACCGACGACGAGTTCATGTCCCGTCGCAACACGGAATCCTTGCACGGCTTCTACGCCGGCGCCCATCCCGAGATGCGCCGCATCGCTCCCAAGGACATCGGCGAGCGTCGCATCGGCCATTTCGGGTTCTTCCGCGATCGTTTCGAGCGCAGCCTCTGGCCGCAGGTCAGCGCGTGGCTGGCATGATCGCGACATTCATTCGAACAGACGGCCGTTGAGAAACGGTCGTCCCCCAATCGGCCGTCGCGAGACCGGCCGTCCCAACGAGGAGAGTGCTCCATGAGCATCAAGACCGCCATCGTCAACGGCGTGCAGACCATCGAGATCGCACGTCCGGAGAAGAAGAATGCGCTGACCCGCGCGATGTACCAGGATATGGCCGATGCGCTGGTCACGGCCAACGCCGACAACGCCGTGCGTGCGGTGCTGATCCAGGGCCAGCCGCAGATTTTCACCTCGGGCAACGATATCGAGGATTTCATGGGCAGCCCGCCGCGCGATGAAGACGCGCCGGTGTTCCAGTTCATGCGCGCGATGATCGGCTGCGACAAGCCCATCGTGGCGGCGGTGAACGGCGCGGCGATCGGCATCGGCACGACGCTGCTGCTGCATTGCGACTTCGTCTACGTGGCCGACGACGCGCGTCTGGCGATGCCGTTCGTGAGTCTGGGCCTGGTGCCGGAGTTCGGCTCCAGCCTGCTGGTGCCGCGCCTGATGGGGCCGCGCCGCGCCGCCGAGAAGATCCTGCTGGGCGATCCGTTCACCGGCGAGCAGGCGGTCGAGTGCGGCGTCGCCAACGCGGTGCTGCCGGCGTCGGAAGTGGTGGCGCACGCGCGCCGCGTCGCCGAGCGTTTCAACAAGCTGCCTCCGAGCGCCGTGCGCGAGAGCAAGCAGCTGATGCGTCGCACGTCCAAGGACGAGCTGCTGGCGACCATCCAGGCCGAGGCCGAGATCTTCAGCGCGCGTCTGCGCAGCCCTGAGGCCACGGAAGCCTTCCAGGCCTTCTTCCAGAAGCGCCAGCCGGACTTCTCGAAGTTCTGAGCGACGCTCCCCGCCTCGCGCACCCCTCGCGGCTTGCCCGTGAGGGCCAGGGGCCTGCCGGAGCGCACGCTCCGGTCGGGCCGCTCACGTCAGGCCGAAGCGGCCGGCCGACCGCTTGCGGTACTCGCTGGGCGTCACGCCCTTGATGTCCAGGAAGCGCCGGTTGAAGTTGGCCATGTTGTTGAAACCGACCTCGTAGGCGATCAGCGTGATGGTGCGGTCGGACTCCTGCAGCAGCTGGCAGGCCCGGTTCACGCGCACGCGGTTCACGAAGTCGGTGAAGGTGTTGCCCGTCGCGCGCCGGAAGAAGCGCGAGAAGCGGCTCTCCGTCATGCCCATTTCCCGCGCCAGATCGGCGGCGGACAGCGGCGCGCCGAGCTGCCCGGTGATGCGGCTGACCAGCACGTCCACCTGCGCGAGCTCGATGTCGCTGTCCTCGCTGCGCAGCGGCGCGCTGGACAGCAGGCGATAGTCGCTGCAGCGGGCCAGTTCCCCCATCCAGTCGCAGAAGGCGCCGAAGCGCGCCAGGCCCTGTCGTGCCTTCACGCGGCGCCAGTGCGCGGTGGCCTGCGCCTGCAGACCGAAGAACTCGATGCCGTGGCGGGCGCGCTCCAGCAGCGGCATCACCTCGCGCAGTTCCGGGATGCCGTCGGCGGCCGCGGCGAAGGGCTCATGCGGGAACTGGACGACCAGGTCGCGTTCCGGAATGCCCGTCTCGGGCACGTCCATGCTGATCCAGTTGTGCGGCAGGCGCGGACCCGTCAGCACCAGCTGGCCCGGCTGGAACTGGCCGATCCAGTCGCCGACGAACACCTTGCCCGACGACGCGGTGATCAGGTGCAGCTCGTACTCGTCGTGGCAGTGCCAGCGCGCCAGCGGGGTCGGGAAGCCGTGCGACAGGCAGCGGATGAAGCCCGCGTTCTCCGACGGCTCGTAACCCAGCTCCGGCGATCGGGAGTAGGCGTACTCCAGCTCGGGCTGGGTGCGTCGCGGTGCGGCTTGCGTCGTCGGCATCAAGGGCTCTCCCCGATGAAGTGTCGCACCCGTCCGGTGGCCGCGCGCAAGGCAGTCTCCAGCCGGGGATCGCCGGCCAGTTCTCCCCACAGCAGCCGATCGTCGGCGAAGGCCGCCACCGGATCTGCCGCGGCGCAGATCGCATGGGCCGCGTCGACGTCCATCACCTGATCCTGGTACTCATGAGGCAGCAGGCCGGCGTGCCAGCGCTGCAGGTAGGCCAGGAACAGCGCCGGCAGCATCGCGACGCTGGCGATCCCCTCGCCCCGCGCCAGACGCTCGCGGATCGTCGGCGTGATGAAGCCCGGGATCTTGCTGAAGCCGTCCATGGCCACGCGCTGGTTGGTGTCGGCGATGGCCGGATTGGCGAAGCGTTCCAGCACCACGTCGCGGTAGGCCGCCAGGTCCAGCGGGCTCGGCTGCAGCACGGGGATGGCGTCGTCGGTGGCGTAGTCGGCCGCCATCCGCCGGATGCGCGGATCCTGCGTGCCTTCGTGGATGAAGCGGTAACCCGCCAGCGTGCCCGCCCACGCGACGCAGCTGTGCGTGGCATTCAGCAGGCGGATCTTGGCCTCTTCGTAGGGCAGCACCGAGTCGACCATGTCCACCCCCACCGTCTCCCAGGCGGGACGACCGGCGGCGAAGCGGTCCTCGATGACCCATTGGGTGAAGCTTTCGCTCATCAGGGCGGCGCGATCGTCGCGACCGGTGGCGGCGCGCACACGGTCGGCGACCTCCGGCGTCGGGCGCGGCGTGATGCGGTCGACCATCGCGTTCGGGCTCGTCGTGTTCAACACGATCCATGTCGCCAGCGCGTCGTCGCCCAGCGCGCGCACGAATTGCAGCAGGCCCTCGCGCGATCGGTCGCCGTTGTGCCGCAGGTTGTCGCAGTTGAGCAGCGTGATCGGCCCCGCGCCTGCCGCCTTGCGCGCGCGCAGCAGCGCGGTCAGCGCGCCGTAAAGCGTGCTGCCCGGACGACCTTCGCGCGCGGCGGCCAGGTCGGCGCCCAGTTCCGGCGCCTGCGACCAGTCGAGGTCGTTCCGGCTGTCCAGGTAGTAGCCGGCTTCCGTCACCGTGAAGGACAGGATGCGCGTGGCGGGATCCGCGGCGATGGCGATCAGGCCGGCGAGGTCCGGTGTGTACGGCACGACCGTACGGATGGCCTGCACCCAGGCGTAGCGGCGCTCCCCCTGCGCCGACACCGTCTCCAGCGTGTAGGCGCCGCCTTGCGCCCGCAAGGCGTCGATGATGTCGGGCATGTCCGGACGCAGGTTGCCGCCGGCCAGCACCCAGCGGGCGTCGCCGCGGTCGTGCAGCGCCTGCAGGTAGAGCGCCTGATGCGCGCGATGGAAGGCGCCCAGTCCCAGGTGCAGGATGGTGAAGGGTCCGGCGGGGGCGGGGGCGGTGGCGGCGTCGAAGCGGGTGTCCTGCGCGATGGTCATGCGGCGAGTCCCTTCTGCGGCGCCACGACGCGGCCGGCGTCGTCGAACCACAGCGCCTGCGCGGTGTCGAGCTGCAGCGAGACCTCGTCCCCGGCCTCGCAGCGTGTGCGTTCACTGAGCCGCGCCACCAGCTGCGAGCCTTCGACGGTGCGCACGTAGAGCAGCGTCTCGGCGCCCAGCGCTTCCACCAGCTCCACGGTGCCGCCCATCGCACCGCCCATTGCGCCACCCATTGCGCCACCCATCGCGCCACCCATCGCGCCCTGACCGCGCGGCGCCACGCCGATGGCCTCCGGCCTCAACCCCATGCTGCCGTTCGCCGCGGCGCGCGGGGCGTGCCGCTGCAGCGCCTCGGGCAGCCGGCCGCACGGCACCAGGTTCATCCGCGGCGTGCCGATGAATTGCGCCACGAACTGGTTGGCCGGCCGGTCGTAGAGTTCCAGCGGCGTGCCCACCTGCTCGACCTGCCCGTCGCGCAGGACCACCACGCGACTCGCCAGCGTCATCGCCTCGACCTGGTCGTGGGTCACGTAGATCGTCGTCGCGCCGAGGTCGCGGTGCAGCTTGGCGATCTCCACGCGCGTCTGCCCGCGCAGCGCGGCGTCCAGGTTGGACAGCGGCTCGTCGAAGAGGAACACCTTGGGCGAACGCACGATGGCCCGCCCGATCGCCACGCGCTGCCGCTGGCCGCCCGACAGCGCCTTGGGCGTGCGATCGAGGTAGGCGGTCAGGTTCAGCACCTCCGCGGCCCGTTCCACCTTGGCGCGGATCTCCTCCGGCGGCGCGCCGGCGAGCTTGAGCGCGAAGCTCATGTTGTCGTAGACGCTCATGTGCGGGTAGAGCGCGTAGCTCTGGAAGACCATCGCCAGGTCCCTGCGACTGGAGGGCAGGTCCGTGATGTCGCGGCCGTCTAGCCGGAGCGAGCCGCCGTCGATGCGCTCCAGGCCCGCGATCAGTCGCAGCAGCGTCGACTTGCCGCAGCCCGAGGGTCCGACGAAGACGATGAACTCGCCCCGTTCGATGCTCAGGTCGATGCCGCGGATGGCGCGGTGCTGGGCGAAGAATTTCTCGACGCCGTTCAGTTCAAGGAATGCCATGGGAATGTCCTGGAGGTCCCGGGAGGTCCGGGTCATTTGACGGCGCCGAAGGTCAGCCCTTGCACGAGCTGCTTCTGGCTGAACCAGCCGAACACGACGATGGGCGCGATGGCCATCAGCGAGGCGGCGGAGAGCTTGGCCCAGAACAGGCCTTCGGGGCTGGAGTAGGAGGCGATCAGCGTGGCCAGCGTGCCGGCCTTGGCGGCGCTGAGGTTGAGGCTCCAGAACGCCTCGTTCCAGGACAGCACCAGGCACAGCAGGCCCGTGGAGGCGATGCCGCCCATGCCCAGCGGCAGCAGCACGAGCCGCACCTCCTGCCAGAGCGTGGCGCCGTCCATGCGGGCCGCCTCGAGGATCTCCGGCGGGATGTCGCGGAAGTGCGAGTACAGCATCCACACCATGATGGGCAGGTTGGTCAGCGCGAAGACGATGATCAGCGCCGCCTGCGTGTCCAGCAGCTGGCTCTTCTGCGCCAGCACGTAGACCGGCACCAGCGCGCCGACGGCCGGCATCATCTTGGTGGAGAGCATCCACATCAGGATGTCGCGGGTCCAGCGGCCGCGGAAGAAGGCCATCGCGTAGGCCGCCGGCGCGGCCAGCATCAACCCGAGCACGGTGGACAGCACGCTGGTCACCACCGAGTTGAGGGCGTAGTGCAGGTAGTCGCTGCGGCCCTGGACCTCGTGGAAGTTCTCCAGCGTGGGCGCGAACAGCCATTGCGGCGGCACGGCGACCGCCTGCAGCTCGGTCTTGAAGGCGGTCAGGCCCAGCCAGGCGATCGGGAAGAACAGCAGCAGCGCCACGGCCCAGGCGGCGACGGCGCGCAGCGCCGTGGCGACGGGGAAGGGGGCAGGTCGTCTCGGGGTCATGACGGGCGTCTCCTCAGCGGTCCAGGTTCTTGCCGACCAGGCGTATCAGGAAGACCGCGACGATGTTGGCCAGCAGCACCGCGAACAGCGCGCCGGCGGAGGCCACGCCGGCGTCGAAGTTCAGCAGCGCCTGCTTGAAGATCAGGAAGGTCACGTTGGTGCTGGCGTCGCCGGGGCCGCCGCCGGTGGTGGTGTAGATCTCCGCGAAGATGCCGAGCAGGAAGATCAGCTCGATCATCACGACGACGGCGACGGACCGCGCCAGATGCGGCAGGTAGAGGAAGCGCACCTGCTGCGCGTAGTTGGCGCCGTCCATGCGCGCCGCTTCCAGCTGTTCGCGGTCCATGCCCTGCAGCGCGGTCATGAAGATCAGCGTCGCGAAGGGCAGCCACTGCCAGGCCACCATCACGATGACCGAGAACAGCGGGTGATCGGTCAGCCAGTCCACCGGCTGAGCGCCGACAGCCGTCCAGACCTGCGCCAGCACGCCGTAGATCGGATTCATCATCATGTTCTTCCACAGCAGCGCGTTGACCGTGGGCATGACGAAGAAGGGCGAGATCAGCAGCACGCGCACGATCCCGCGGCCGGGGAAGGGCTCGTTGATCAGCAGCGCGATCGCGAGGCCGATCCCCACGGTGATCCCGATCACGCTGCCGAGCAGCAGCAGGGTGTTGGTGACCGCCGTGCCGAAGGACGGATCGGTGACGAAGAACTCGAAATTCTCAAGGCCCGCGAAACCGGTCTGGTCCGGCTGCAGCAGGTTGTAGCGGACCAGCGAGAAGTAGATCGTCATGCCCAGCGGCACGATCATCCACAGGAACAGCGTGCCGACGGCGGGCGCCAGCAGCAGGCGCGGCATGGAGCGATTCATGGCCGCTTACTTCCGGTAGTAGCCTGCCTTGGTGAGCTCGCGCTCGGCCGTCGTCTGGCCGGCCTTGAGCGCGGCGTCCACGGTGGTCTTGCCGGCCAGTGCCGCGCTCAGCTGCTGTCCGACGGCGATGCCGATCGCCTGGAATTCAGGGATCGCGGCGAACTGGATGCCGACATACGGGCTCTTGGGCAGCGTGGGGTCGTTCGGGCTGGCCGAGTCGATGGCGGCCTTCTCCGCGGCGGCGAAGCGCGCGGCCTTCTGGAACTCCGGATTCGCGTAGGTGCTCTTGCGCGTGCCGGTCGGCACCTTGGCCCAGCCCTGCGTCTTCGCCACGAGCTGGATGTAGTCCTTGCTCGTGGACCAGGTGATGAACTTCTGCGCCGCGGCGACCTTGCGCGAGCCGGCCGGAATGGCGAGGTTCCAGGACCAGAGCCAGTTCGCGCCCTTGGGCGTGTTCATCGTCGGCGCCTGCGCGAAGGCCATCTGCGCGGCGACCTGACTCTGTTTGGGATCGGAGACGAAGGACGCGGCGATGGTGGCGTCCACCCACAGGCCGCACTTGCCGGCGTTGGTCAGCGCGAGGATCTCGTTGAAGCTGTTGGAGGCCGATCCGGGCGGGCCGTATTGCTTGAGCAGGTCGACGTAGAAGGCGGTCGCGTCCTTCCAGGGCTTGGACTCGAGTTGCGGCTTCCACTGCATGTCGAACCACTGGCCGCCGAAGGTGTTCACCAGCGTGGTGATGAAGGCCATGTTGTCGCCCCAGCCCGGCTTGCCGCGCAGGCAGATGCCGTAGACGCCGTGCTTGGGGTCGTGGATCTTCGCGGCCAGGTCTTTCACCTGCGTCCAGGTCGGATGGTCGCCGAGTTGCACGCCGGCCTTGTCGGCGAGGTCCTTGCGGTACATGAGCATGGAGCTCTCGGCATAGAACGGCGCGGCGAAGAGCTTGCCGTCCACCGACACGCCGCTGCGCACGGTGGGGAGCAGGTCGTCGACGTCGTAGGCCGGGTCGGTCTTGAGTTCCTGCAGCCAGCCCTTGCGGCCCCAGATCGGCGCCTCATACAGGCCGATGGTCATCACGTCGAACTGGCCGCCCTTGGTGGCGATGTCGGTGGTGACACGCTGGCGCAGCACGCCTTCTTCCAGCGTCACCCACTTCAGCTTGATGTCGGGGTTGGCGTCCTCGAAATGCTTGCTGAGCTTCTGCATCTCGATCATGTGGCCGTTGTTGACGGTGGCGATCACCAGCTCGGTGGGCGTCTGGGCCTGGGCCGCGCCGACGAGGCCACAGAGAGCGACCAGGCCGGCGAGCGTGAGTGCGGTGAGCAGGGGCAGTCGCGACCGGTCGATACGGACGAAGCGGGGCATCGGGAGTCTCCTGTTATGGGTATCGGTCTTGGCCACCGGATCGAGCCGGCGCTGAGGTCGAACGATAGCCACTCGCAGTTGCTGCGTTGATACCCGAGGGCCGGGTTGGTGATACTCCTTTGCATCACTGTGTAGCGGTTGTCCCGATGACGCCTCAACCGCGTATCAGTCTCGCGGACCTCCGGTACCGCAACGATGCGAAGTGGCGTTGCGGGTCGCGAAGCACAATGAAAAACGCGCCCCTCAGGGCGCGTTGTCGTTCATGGGTGCCGATCGCTCACGCGGTCTCGGCCGGTCCGGCCACGCGGACCGGCAGGTCGTCCGTGTCACCCGACTTGCCCGACAGCGCCAGGTCCAGCGCGTCGTGGTCCAGCGCGCGTTCCCACTTCGACACGACGATGGTCGCCACCGCGTTGCCGACGAAGTTGGTCAGCGAGCGGCACTCCGACATGAAACGGTCCACGCCCAGGATCAGCGCCATGCCGGCCACCGGCACTTCCGGCACCACCGACAGCGTCGCCGCCAGCGTGATGAAGCCCGCGCCCGTCACGCCCGCCGCGCCCTTGGAGCTCAGCATCGCCACCAGCAGCAGCGTGATCTGGTGGGTCAGCGTCAGTTCGGTGTTGGTCGCCTGCGCGATGAACAGCGCCGCCAGCGTCATGTAGATGTTGGTCCCGTCCAGGTTGAACGAGTACCCCGTCGGCACGACCAGCCCCACCACCGTCTTCTTGCAGCCGGCCTTCTCCATCTTCTCCATCAGCGACGGCAGCGCCGACTCCGACGACGAGGTGCCCAGCACCAGCAGCAGTTCGGCTTTCAGGTAGCGGATCAGCTTCAGGATCGAGAAGCCGCACAGTCTTGCCACGATGCCCAGGATGACCAGCACGAACAGCAGCGAGGTCAGGTAGAAGCTGCCCACCAGCATGCCCAGGTTGAGCAGCGAGGCCACGCCGTACTTGCCGATGGTGAAGGCCATCGCGCCGAACGCACCGACCGGCGCCGCCTTCATCAGGATGTGCACCATCCGGAACACGGGCGCGGTCAGCGCCTCGAAGAAGTGCAGCACCGGCTTGCCGCGATCGCCCGTCAGCGCCAGCGCGATGCCGAACAGCACCGCCACGAACAGCGTCTGCAGGATGTTGCCATCCGCCAGCGCGCCGATCAGCGACTTGGGGATCACGTCCATCAGGAAGCTGACCAGGGTCAGGTCATGCGTCTTCTCGACGTAGCGGTGCACTTCCTTCTGGTCCAGGTCGGCCACGTTGACGTTCATGCCGGCGCCCGGCTGCACGACGTTGGCCACCACCAGGCCGACGATCAGCGCCAGCGTGGAGAAGAACAGGAAGTAGGCCATCGCCTTGCCGAACACGCGGCCGACGGCGCTCAGCTGCGTCATGCTGGCGATGCCGGTCACGATGGTCAGGAAGATCACCGGCGCGATGATCATCTTCACCAGCTTGATGAAGGCGTCGCCCAGCGGCTGGAACTTGACGGCCAGCTCCGGCTGGAAATAGCCGAGCGTGATGCCGATCGCGATCGCGATGACGACCTGCAGGTAGAGATGGCGATACCACGGCACGGGCACGGCCGGCGCGGCGGAGGCGGAAGGGGTCAGCATGGAATACGGCTCCGGTTGCGGCCAGGCAGTATCCCATCCGAGGTTTTTCCGATGCTGCGGGATCTACCTACAAACCCTGAGAGGTGAATGCCCATTCGCACCGCGGGGCGCAGACCGACCGGACGGCCCTATCCCGGGGCCCCCGTGCACGGATCGGGTCAGGCCTCCTGGCCGAAGACGCGCGACTTGCCTTCGCGGTCGATCGCGACGTAGGTGAGGTTGGCTTCGGTCACCTTGACCACATGCGGATTCGCCGGGTTGCGCTCGGCGAAGACCTCGACGTGCACGGTGATCGAGGTGCGCCCGATGCGCGTGACCTGTGCGTAGAAGCTCAGCAGGTCGCCCACCGACACCGGCTGCTTGAAGATGAACTGGTTGACCGCCACCGTCGCGATGCGGCCGCGCGAGATGCGCGCCGGCAGCACCGAGCCGGCCAGGTCGACCTGCGCCATGATCCAGCCGCCGAAGATGTCACCGTTGCCGTTGGCATCCGCGGGCATCGGCATCACGCGCATCACGAGCTCGCGCGGTCCGATGGTCTCGGGCGAGAGCAGGCTGCCGGGCGTCGTGACGGACGTTGCGACGGGGGCCGCGGCGGGCGGGACGGCGGGGCCCTCGGCGGGGGCATTGGGAACGGTGGAGTCGCTCATGATGGCCAAACGGTGACAATGAGCGGCATTGTCGTCCAGCATGTCCGCCCTCGCCAGGGCGGGTGCCCGACTCCACGGCAAGACCACGCACCCCTCCATGCGCCGTTCCACACTCGCCGGCACCGCGCCGACCCCTCCCGCTCCTTCCACCGACGGCGCCGCCGTGTCCGCGTCGTCCGCAGCCGCGCCCGAAGCGCGCGGCGACTGGCACACCATCGCGCGCCTGCTCCCGTACTTCTGGCAATACCGCTGGCGCGTCGGCATCGCGCTGGGCTTCATGGTCGCGGCCAAGCTCGCCAACGTCGGCGTGCCGCTGCTGCTCAAGCAACTGGTCGACAGTCTCGACATCCCCGCCGGCAGCGCACAGGCGTTGATGGTCGTGCCGGTCGGTCTGCTGCTCGCCTACGGGATGCTGCGGCTGTGCACCTCGCTGTTCACCGAGGCGCGCGAATTGATCTTCGCCAAGGCCACCGAGGGCGCCTCGCGCAGCATCTCGCTGCAGGTGTTCCGCCATCTGCACGACCTCAGCCTGCGCTTCCACCTCGAACGCCAGACGGGCGGCATGACCCGCGACATCGAGCGCGGCACGCGCGCCGTGCACGCGCTGATCTCGTACTCGCTCTACAGCATCTTCCCGACGCTGGTCGAGGTCGTGCTGGTGCTCAGCCTGCTCGCGGTGAAGTTCGACGTGCGCTTCGCCTGGATCACCGGCGCGGCGCTGGTGTTCTATATCGGCTTCACGATCGTCGTCACCGAGTGGCGCACCAAGTACCGCAAGCTGCTCAACGAGCTCGACTCGCATGCGCACAGCAAGGCGATCGACTCGCTGCTGAACTATGAGACGGTGAAGTACTTCAACAACGAGGACTTCGAGGCCGCCCGCTACGACCAGAGCCTGGAGCGCCTGCGCCGCGCGCAGCTCAAGTCGCAGCGCACGCTGTCGCTGCTCAACAGCGGACAGCAGGTGATCATCGCCGCCGCGCTGGTGGCCATGCTGTGGCGCGCAACGCAGGGCGTGGTCGACGGCCGCATGAGCCTGGGCGATCTGGTCATGATCAACGCCTTCATGATCCAGCTCTACATCCCGCTGAACTTCCTCGGCGTGATCTACCGCGAGATCAAGCAGAGCCTGACGGATCTGGATAAGATGTTCGGCCTGCTGGCCCGCGAACGCGAGATCGCCGACGCGCCCGGCGCCCAGCCGCTGCGCGTGATCGGCGCGGACGGCGCGACCGTGCGCTTCGAGGATGTGCACTTCGCCTACGAGCCCCAGCGTCCCATCCTGAAGGGCGTGAGCCTGGAGATCCCGGCGGGCAAGAAGGTCGCCGTGGTCGGGCCGAGCGGGTCGGGCAAGAGCACGCTGGCCCGGCTGCTCTACCGCTTCTACGATGCGCAGTCGGGCCGCATCGCCATCGACGGCCAGTCGCTCGCCGAGGTCACCCAGCAGAGCGTGCGCCGCGCGATCGGCATCGTGCCCCAGGACACCGTCCTCTTCAACGACACGATCGCCTACAACATCGCCTACGGCCGCCCCGAGGCGACGACGGAGGAGATCGAGGCCGCCGCGAAGTCCGCGCACATCCACGACTTCATCAGCGCGCTGCCGCTGGGTTACCAGACCATGGTCGGCGAGCGCGGCCTGAAACTCTCCGGCGGCGAGAAGCAGCGCGTCGCGATCGCGCGCACGCTGCTGAAGAATCCGCCCATCCTGATCTTCGACGAGGCGACGTCGGCGCTGGACTCGCGCAACGAGCGCGCCATCCAGGCCGAGCTCGAGGCCGCCGCGCAGGACAAGACCGTGCTGGTCATCGCGCACCGGCTCTCCACGGTGGTCGACGCGCACGAGATCCTGGTGATGGAGCAGGGCCTCATCGTCGAGCGCGGCACGCACGCCGCGCTGCTCGCGCAACGCGGCCGGTACGCGCAGATGTGGTCGCTGCAGCAGGACGGCCAGGATCGGCAGGACCTGCCGGAAGGTGCCATCGCGCCGCGGGGATAAACTCCCGCGCCGTGGAAACCAAATGGCTTGAAGACTTCGTGAGCCTGGCGGAGACGCGCAGCTTCTCCCGCTCGGCTCAACTGCGGCATGTCACGCAGCCCGCGTTCTCGCGCCGCATCCAGGCGCTGGAAGCCTGGGCCGGCGTCGATCTGGTCGACCGCTCGTCCTATCCGACGCGACTCACCGCCGCCGGCGAGACGCTGCTGGGCCAGGCCGTGGACCTGCTCGGCAATCTGCAGGCCACGCGCAACATGCTGCGCAGCCACCAGTCGGCGGGGCAGGACATGATCGAGTTCGCCGTCCCGCACTCGCTGTCCTTCAGCTTCTTCCCGCACTGGCTGATGGAGCTGCGCCAGCGCTTCGGCGAGGTGAAGTGCCGGCTCAACGCGCTCAACGTCCACGACGCGACGCTGCAGCTCAGCGAAGGCAACTGCGACCTGCTGGTCGTCTACCACCACCCGAGCCAGCCGCTGCAGCTGGACCCGGAACGTTACGAATCGGTCTCGCTCGGCCACGAGACGCTGGCCGCCTATGCGAAAGCTGACACAAGCGGCGCGCCGATGTTCCGGATTTCCGGACACCCGGGGCAGAAGATCCCCTTCCTCAGTTATGCCTCGGGCGCCTATCTCGGGCGATTGGTGGAACTGATCGTCAAGGGCGCGGCGCAGCCGCTGAACTTCGAATCCGTCTTCGAGACCGACATGGCCGAGAGCCTCAAGGCCATGGCCATCGAGGGCCACGGACTGGCCTTCCTGCCGGCCAGCTCGGTGAAGAAGGAAGTGAAGGCGCGCCGCCTGGTGCGGGCCGCGGAGCCCGGCCAGTACGAGCTCAACATGGAGTTGCGCATGTACCGCGAGCGCCAGGGATCGACGCGACGGGTCAAGCCGGTCGCGCAGGCGCTGTGGAATTTCCTGACCCACGCCGAGAAGATCGACGCCTGAGTCGGCGGCTGAAGCGACAGGCCGGTCGACGCCCGACATGCCGACCTGAACCGGGCACGGAACCTGCATACGTAAGCCACGCAACAAGTCGAGATGCGTGATACTCCCTACCCAGCAAAGCGACCGCTCATGGTCTGCTCTGCCGTTTGGGAGGCTCACCGGTCGAACCTCCCTGAATCCGCTTTTTGAATCCGAACAAGCAGGAGCATCTATGAAGAAGGCATTGCTGGTACTGGCCCTTGGCGCGGCGTTGGTTGGCGTGGCGCAGGCCGACACGCTCAAGAAGATCAAGGACACAGGCAGCGTGACCATGGGCGTTCGCGAGTCCTCGGGCGCGCTGTCCTATACGCTCGGCGACGGCAAGTACGTGGGTTACCACGTCGAGATCTGCCAGAAGGTGCTGGGCGACGTCCAGAAGCAGCTGGGCCTGTCCAAGCTGGACATCAAGTACCTGCCGGTGACCTCGCAGAACCGGGTGCCGCTGGTGCAGAACGGCACCGTGGACATCGAGTGCGGTTCCACCACCAACAACATGACCCGCGCCAAGGACGTGGCCTTCGCCGTCACGACCTACGTCGAGGAAGTGCGCATCGCGGTCAAGGCCGATTCGGGCATCACCTCGATCGCCCAGCTGAACGGCAAGACGGTCGCGACGACCACCGGCACCACCTCGGTCCAGCTGCTGCGCAAGCATGAGCGCGCCAACGGCGTGGACTTCAAGGAAGTGCTGGGCAAGGACCACGCCGACAGCTTCCTGCTGCTGGAGTCGGGCCGCGCCGACGCCTTCGTGATGGACGGCCAGATCCTGGCCGGCAACATCGCCAAGTCGCGCAACCCGGCGGGCTTCAAGATCGTCGGCGAAGTGCTGTCGGTCGAGCCGATCGCCATCATGGTCCGCAAGGACGACCCGGCCTTCAAGAAGGCCGTGGACGACAGCATCAAGGGCCTGATGAAGTCGGGCGAGATCGCCAAGCTGTACGACAAGTGGTTCACGCAGCCGATCCCGCCGACCAACACCAAGGTGGGCCTGCCGGCCACGGCCGCGACGAAGGACGCCTGGGCGAACCCGAACGACAAGCCCGTCGAGGAATACGCCAAGAAGTGATGGTCCTCGCCTGAGCACAAGGCGCCCCGCGGGGCGCCTTGTCGCAACAGGCCTTCGTAGTGTTGGATGGAGCACGCCATGGCGAGCTGGGATTGGCAGTTGTACTGCACAGACATGGTGACCGAGGAGGTCGCGCCGAAGTGTTTCGGTGCTCCCGGTTATGAGACTTACCTGGACGCGATGATCCACGGCTGGGGCTGGACGATGTTCGTCTCGGTCGTGGGGCTGCTGGTGGCGCTCGTGGCCGGATCGCTGATCGGCGTGCTGCGCACGGTGCCGAACAGGAAACTGGCGATGTTCGGCGAGTCCTGGACGGAGCTGTTCCGGAACATTCCGCTGATCGTCCAGGTGTTCATCTGGTATCACGTGGTGCCGCGCCTGTTCCCGGTGCTGGACCTGCCGCCCACCATCCTGGTGGTGATCGCGATCGGCCTGTTCACCTCGGCACGGGTCGCGGAGCAGGTCAAGGCCGGCATCCTGACGCTGCCCAAGGGTCAGCGTTATGCGGGCCAGGCGCTGGGGCTGACCCTGCCGCAGACCTACCGCCATGTGCTGCTGCCGATGGCGTTCCGCATCGTCATCCCGCCGCTGACCAGCGAAAGCATGAACATCGTCAAGAACTCGGCGGTGGCCTTCGCGGTGAGCGTGCCCGAGCTGGCGCAGTTCGCGCTGCAGGCGTCGGAGCAGTCCAGCTTCGTGCAGATCTTCCTGCCCGTGACGCTGCTGTACTTCGTCTCGGCCTACGCGATCAACCGCGTGGCCAAGGGCATCGAGTGGTACGTGCGCGTGCCCGGCATCCTGGGAGCGAAGTGACATGACGCAACTCGATTTCTCGTTCCTGACCTGGGACGTCCTGACGTCCTTCGTGGCCAAGGGCCTGTGGTTCTCCATCCAGCTGACGATCTCGGCCATGATCGGCGGCATCGTGCTGGGCACGGTGCTGGCGCTGATGCGCCTGTCGGGCCGGTGGTGGCTGGAAAGGCCGGCGGCGTTCTATGTCGACACGCTGCGCTCCATCCCGCTGGTGATGGTGATCCTGTGGTGCTACCTGCTGCTGCCGTACGCCACGGGCGCGCTGGGCTGGAGCACCTTCAAGCCGGAGACCACGGCGCTGATCACCTTCACGCTGTTCGAGGCCACCTACTACTCGGAGATCATGCGCGCGGGCATCCAGTCGGTGTCCAAGGGCCAGGTCTACGCGGGGTACGCGATGGGCATGACCTACCGCCAGACCATGAGCCTGGTGGTGCTGCCACAGGCCTTCCGCAACATGCTGCCGGTGCTGCTGACGCAGACCATCGTGCTGTTCCAGGACACGTCGCTCGTGTATGCGATCGGCGCGTACGACCTGCTGAAGGGCTTCGAGGTCGCCGGCAAGAACTTCGGTCGGCCGATGGAGACCTATCTCTTCGTCGCCGTCGTCTATTTCGTGATCTGCTTCAGCCTCTCCATGCTGGTCCGCCGGCTGCAGAAGAAGATCGCCATCATCCGTTGAGGTCCGCTCCATGATCGACATCAAGAACGTTTCCAAGTGGTACGGCCCGTTCCAGGTGCTGACCGATTGCTCCACCACCATCCAGAAGGGGGAGGTGGTGGTGGTGTGCGGCCCGTCGGGGTCGGGCAAGTCCACGCTGATCAAGACCGTCAACGCGCTGGAGCCGATCCAGGCGGGCGACATCGTGGTCGACGGCACCAGCCTGACCGATCCCAAGACCAACCTGCCCAAGCTGCGCTCGCGCGTGGGCATGGTGTTCCAGCATTTCGAGCTGTTCCCCCACCTGTCGGTGACCGAGAACCTGACGCTGGCGCAGGTCAAGGTGCTGGGCCGCAACATGGCCGACGCCAAGACCCGCGGGCTGAAGATGCTGGAGCGCGTGGGCCTGATGGCGCACAAGGACAAGTTCCCGGGCCAGCTGTCGGGCGGCCAGCAGCAGCGCGTGGCGATCGCGCGGGCCTTGTCGATGGACCCGATCGTCATGCTGTTCGACGAGCCGACCTCGGCGCTGGACCCCGAGATGGTCGGCGAGGTGCTGGACGTGATGGTCCAGCTGGCCAACGAGGGCATGACCATGATGTGCGTGACGCACGAGATGGGCTTCGCGCGCAAGGTCAGCCACCGCGTCATCTTCATGGACGCCGGCAAGATCATCGAGGACTGCACCCGCGACGAATTCTTCGGCGATCCGGAAGCGCGTTCGCCGCGCGCCAAGGACTTCCTGGCGAAGATCCTGCAGCACTGAACCGCGACGCCGCTGGCGTCCCGCGTTCCGCTCAGAAGGCCCGCTCCGCAAGGTGCGGGCCTTCTGCTTTCTGACACCCATCGAGGTGGTCGCGATCTGACCGATTTGTGCGGCGAGTCGCACGAGGTGTGGTGACGTCGTGCGGGAATCCGCCCGGCAACACCTGGCATCAATCCAGGAGCATCGGCATGTTGATGCTGCTGGCGGGGCAGCATTTGGGGCGGTGCGACAATCCCGCCCCATGAGCGAAACCCTTGTCCTGACCCGTCCCGACGACTGGCACGTGCACCTGCGCGACGGCGCCGCCCTGCAGAGCGTCGTCCCGTATACCGCGCGCCAGTTCGCGCGCGCGATCGCGATGCCGAACCTGAAGCCGCCGATCACGACGGCTGAACAGGCCCTCGCGTATCGCCAGCGCATCCTCGCCGCGGTACCCGCCGGCGTGGACTTCGAGCCGCTGATGACGCTCTATCTGACCGATCGCACCACGCCCGAGGACATCGCCGCCGCCAAGGCTGCTGGCGTCGTCGCGCTGAAGCTGTATCCAGCCGGTGCCACGACCAACAGCGATGCCGGCGTCACCGACATCCGCAAGACCTACGCGACGCTGGAGGCCATGCAGAAGGCCGGCCTGCTGCTGCTGGTGCACGGCGAAGTGACCGACGGCGACGTCGACGTCTTCGATCGCGAGGCCTTCTTCATCGACCGCGTGATGCAGCCGCTGCGCAAGGATTTCCCCGAGCTGAAGGTCGTCTTCGAGCACATCACGACGAAGGAAGCCGCGCAGTACGTGACCGGTGCCGACCGCTTCACCGGCGCGACCGTCACGCCGCAGCATCTGCTCTACAACCGCAACGCGATCTTCATGGGCGGGCTGCGTCCGCACTATTACTGCCTGCCGGTGCTCAAGCGCGAGGAGCATCGCCTCGCGCTGATCAAGGCGGCGACCTCGGGCAGCGCCAAGTTCTTCCTCGGCACCGACAGCGCCCCGCATGCGTCGGTGATGAAGGAGAACTCGGTGTGCGGCGCCGGCTGCTTCACTGCGCTGTCCGCGATCGAGCTCTACGCCGAGGCCTTCGAGGCCGCGGGCGCGCTCGACAAGCTGGAGGCCTTCGCCAGCTTCAACGGCGCCGACTTCTACGGCCTGCCGCGCAACACCACGCAGGTCACGCTGCGCAAGACCGACTGGACGCTCCCCGACGCCGTCCCCTTTGGCGAGGCGGCGCAGCTCAAGCCGCTGCGCGGCGGTGAAGTCATGACCTGGAAGCTCGACTGACCCTCACTTGAACTGATACGACGCCGACAGATAGAAGAACCGTCCGCGAGGGTCGGTATAGCTCGGGTCGTATCCCGAGATGAAGAAGTAGGCCTGGTTCGAGAACGGCGGCGCCTTGTCGAACAGGTTCTTCACCCCGGCGCGGAGGGTGAGCGCGGAGGTGGCTTCCCATCCGCCTGCCAGGTCCCACAGCGAGTACGCCTTCACCCTGTTCTTCGAGACGATGTTCCCGGCGTCGTTGTCGATGGCCGAGTTCTGGTCGTCGTAGCCGCTGTAGAACGTGTTGGCGAGGTTGAGGCTCCACGGTCCGCGCGACCAGTCGAAGTTCAGCCGATGGCGCCAGCGTTGCACGACGCCGTCGGTGACGAAGCGGCCCAGGTTGCTGATGAACGGATCTCCGTCGCCGGTCTGCTTCTTCGACGAGAGCGTGAGCGTGCCCACCAGCCGGGCGCCGAAGCGTCCCCAATCGGTGGCGGGCGAGCGGAACTGCAGCGTCAGGTCCAGCCCGGAGGCCTTCTGCTTGCCGCGGTTCTCCTTGTGCAGCTCGATGAAGCAGATCGACGAATCGTCGGGGTCGAAGTCGCAGCCGTCGACCGGCACCGCGTCGTTGTAGCGGTGGATGAGCGAGGCGTACTTGTCGGCGTTGGCCAGGATGACGTCCTCCCCGATCGTGCTGATCAGGTTGCGCTTCTCGATGTTCCAGTAGTCCAGGCCGATGCTCCAGTTCGGCGTCGGATCCGTCAGTACCCCGATCGAGAACTGCCGCGACTTCTCCGGCTTCAGCTTGGCGTTCGAGTAGATGCGCGTTTCCCAGAAGTCCGAGCAACTGGTCAGGTCGTTGTCGTTCTCGCGCATGCAGACCGGGTCGGCGAGCACCGGCGTCGTGCTGGTCTTCACCGAGCGGTAGAGGTCGTTCATCGACGGCGCCCGGAAGCCGGTGCCTGCCGAGGCGCGGAAGGTGAGGTCCTTCATCGGCGCGAAGCGCAGGCCGATCTTGGGATTCGTGGAGCCGCCGATCTTCTGGTAATGGTCATGACGCAGCGCCAGCTGCAGTTCCCACTGCTTGGCGAAGGGCACCAGCAGCTCCCCGTACGCGGCCCAGATGTTGCGCGCGTTCTTGGTGAACTGCGCGTCGCCGGGCGTCGGGTCGCCGAGGATGTCGTCCGACAGCAGCAGGTCGCTGGCCGACGATTCGGACTTCTCGCGCCGCATTTCCGCACCGACCGCGATCGCCATGTCCCCGCCGGCCAGACGGCTCAGCGTGCGCGTCGCCTTGACGTCCAGGCTGTCCATGGTGCCGCGCGCGCGGCGCACTTCCTGGTTGATGTTGTTGTCGCGCAGGAAGTCCAGTCCCGCCTGGCTGGACGGGCCGAACGGATTCAGGAGGCCGTCGGCGTAGGCCTGCATCGTCGCGCCTTCGGGCAGGTAGCCGCGCACGTCGCGGTCGGAGATCCGGTTCACGCTGTGGTTGAGGCCCCAGTCGTAGTCCCACGCGCCGACCGTGCCGGTCATGCCCAGCACCACGCGGCTGCCGGTGCTGGTGAGCTCGCTGGCGCGATTGCCGGCTTCGAGCATGCGGGTGCGGACCTCGATCTCCGGATCCACGTCGGCCAGGCCGGTCGCCGCCAGCGCCGGGATCATGGACACGTCGAGCAGTGCGTCGATCCGGTTGCTCGTGCCCACGTACCAGCTCTTGCTGCGCGAGTAGGAGGCCTCCACGAAGAGCTGGTGGTTGCCGCCCAGCGCCACGACGCCGCGGCCGAGGACGTTGCCCTTCTCGGTCTTGGGATACAGCTCGAGGTCGCGCATGTAGTCGTACGAGCAGGCGTCGACCCCGCCGATGCCGGCCGGCAGGTAGAGCGTGTGCGGCGCCTGGCAGTCCGGGATGCTCAGGTTGATCGTGCGGTTCGTGATGGGCCGGCCGTTGAGCAGGAAGCCCTGTTCCTGCAGATAGTCGCGCTGGTCGGAACTCAGGCGGATGTTGCCCGGGAAGGTCACGCCCGACAGCAGGTGCGGCAGCCGCTCGGGGATGCGCAGGTCGGAGATGAAGTCGCGCTGCGAGGTCCGCAGCGCGTCGGTCTTCTGGAAGTCCAGCACGCCCATCACGTTGAAGCCGTCGCGCGCCAGGTCGCCGTGACCGGCGGCGATGGACGCGGTGCGCTTGCCCGCGCCGCCTTCGCCGGTCCTGCCGCCGTAGACGTCGAGCTGCACGCCCTGGTAGTCCTTGCGGGTGATGAAGTTGACGACGCCGCCGATGGCGTCGGTGCCGTAGATCGCGGAGGCGCCGTCGAGCAGCACCTCCACGCGCTCGATCGCGGCGGCGGGGATGTTGTTGAGGTCGACGCCGTTGTCGTCGCCCGGCGAGGCGAAGTTGGCCATGCGCCGGCCGTTCAGCAGCACCAGCGTCGACGACGTGCCCAGTCCGCGCAGGTTGGCCGAGTTGAAGCCCATCTGGTCCTTGACGCCGCCCGTGCCGATGCTGACCCCGTCGGTCAGCGCGTTGCTCATGGCCGAGACCGTCGCCATGATCTCGGCTGCCGTGGTGACGCCGGCCTTCACGATGTCGGTGCGGTTGATCACCTGCACGGGCAGGGCGCCTTCGTCGGCGATGCGCTTGATCGCGGAGCCGGTGATCTCCACGCGCTGCAGTTTCTGCGCCGACGGCGCGGAGGCCGCCGGGTCCGGCGGCGCGACCTGTGCGTGCGCCACGCCGCATAGCGCGACCAGGGCCGCGGCCGCGCAGACACGCGGAGCGAACGGCGGTCGAAGCGTGACGGGCGAGGGGCGCGGGGATCGGACGGTCATGAGGGGCTCCCGGAGGCCGATGGGGGTGGCTCTGTCGAACCAGTCTAGGGAGCGGGCCGTCACGGACAAGGGTGATGACCCGCGACAGTCGCGACGAAGCAACTGGGCGGTGACCATTGGTCACCCGTTGGTGGGTTCGAGAGGCTATGGTGGGGTGAGAGGCCGCATCGCGCGGCGGGAGGCTCTGACGATGTCCGTTCGCTGTGTGCTGTGGTGCGCCGCTGCTGCGCTTCTGTTGGCGTGGTCCGGCCAGGCAACGCCTGCCCCCCTGTCGGATGTCCCCATTAAAGGTCACGCCATGGCCATCGGCGGTGCGCTCAAGGCCGACAACGACGAAGTCTGGAACCGCCTGATCGCCCTGGCCGGCGGACGCGGCGCGCGGTTCGTCGTCTTCGGCACCGCGGCCGAGGACCCCGAGGCCAGCGCCAAGCAGGTCGTCGAGCAGCTGCAGCGCCGCGGCGCCTTCGCCGAGGCGCTGCCGGTGGCGCCGAAGTTCTCGTGGGTCGACCTCAACAAGGTCGTGCGCGACGCCGCGCTGATCGCCAAGGTGCGCAACGCCAAGGGCATCTTCTTCACCGGCGGCTCGCAGGAGCGCATCGTGGACGTGCTCTACCCGGGCGGGCACTCGACGCCCATGCTGGACGCGATCTGGGAGGTCTACCGCAAGGGCGGCGTCGTCGCCGGTACCTCGGCCGGCGCGGCGATCATGAGCACGGTGATGTTCCGCGACGCCCCCAGCGTCATCAGCATCCTCAAGGGCCAGTGGGAGGAAGGCAAGCAGATCGACCGCGGCCTGGGCTTCGTCGGGCCGGAACTCTTCGTCGACCAGCACTTCCTCAAGCGCGGGCGCTTCGGCCGCATGGTGCCGCTGATGCTGGCCAAGGGCTACAAGCTGGGCCTGGGCGTGGACGAGAACTCCGCCGCCGTGATCCGCGGCGACGAGGTCGAGATCCTCGGCCACAAGGGCGCGCTGCTGGTCGACCTGAGCGAGGCGTCCTCGGACCGCAGTCTCGGTGTCTTCAACCTGAAGAACGCCCGGCTGACCTACCTCGACCACGGCGACCGCATGAACCTGCGCACGCGCGGCGTCACGCCCTCGCCGGTGAAGCTGCGCGGCCAGAAGCTCGAACCCGGCGCGCCCGACTACAAGCCCTATTACACGCTGCCACAGTTCTACACGGACATGCTGGGCGATTCGACGATCTCCACGGCGATGTCCATCCTGATCGACAGCGTCCAGCCCGAGTTCCGCGGCCTGAGCTTCGAAGCCGCGCCCAAGGCCGGCGACACGCTGGCGGACCTGGGCTTCCTGTTCCGGCTCTACAAGGGCCCGGGCAGCATCGGCTGGAGCACGGACGAACTCGGTCCCGAGGACTACACGGTGGTCAATCTCTACCTCGACGTGACCCCGGTGCGCATGCCCTTGCCGCTGTTCGGTCCCTGGCCGGGCGAGCCTCGCACCAGGAAGCCCGCCGCGGCCGAGGAACCGCCTGCGGGCGAACGACCACAGCAGTGAGGCAAGCGGCGACCAAGGTCGCCCGGGCGACCGGCAAGGCCGTCCGGGCGACCGGCAAGGCCGTCCGGCATCCGGATTGCTGGCGGCCTCTGCAAAGCCGCTAGCATGCGGCGTCCGCTCTTCCTTGCCCTTCGCTCCCGTCCTGCCCTTCCTGCCCTTACCTGCTCTTCTCCTGGAGTCTCCTGCGTTGTCGCGAAAACCTCTCACCCCAGGGCGTGCCGCCGTCGGGGCGGTCCTGCTGCTGCTGAGCGCGGCGCTGGGCCTGCCCACCGCGGCGCAGACACGCCCCGCGCCGCTGCCCGCCATGACGCCGGCATCGCCCGCCGTGCCGACCCAGCCGACCGTTCCGCCAGGCGCTCCGGCGACCGCCGCCAGCCAGGCGATCTCGTCCGCGCCGGTCTCGGCCAGCGCCCGCCGGCTCTATGACCGCAGCCGCGCGCAGCTGCTGCAGGTCCGCACGCTCTACAACGGCAGCCAGGCCTCGGTGGGTTCGGGCTTCGTGGTCAGCGCCGAAGGCCACGTCATCACCAACTACCACGTCATCAGCCAGCACGCGCTGGAGCCCGAGCGCTACCAGCTGAAGTTCCAGACGCCCGAGGGCGACGGCGGCGACATCGAGCTGCTGGACTTCGACGCCCGCCGCGACCTCGCGCTGTTGCGCATCGTGGCCAAGCCCGGCGACGCGAAGGCCGATCCCAAGGGCGTCGTCGCCCGCATGACCGGCACCCCGCTGGTGTTCCGCAAGGCCGAGCAGCCGCTGGCCAAGGGCGAGCGCATCTACTCGATGGGCAACCCGCACGACGTCGCCTTCGCCGTCGTCGAGGGCACCTACAACGGCCTGGTCGAGCGCAGCTTCGACCCGCTGATCTACTATTCCGGCTCGATCAACCCCGGCATGAGCGGCGGTCCAGTGATCGACGAGGACGGCGAGATCGTCGGCATCAACGTGTCGACCATGATCTTCGCGCAGCAGATGAGCTTCCTGGTCCCGGGCGAGCACGCGGCCGCGCTGCTCGCGCGCAGCCGCAACGCCACGCCGATCAAGGGCGCCGCCTGGCCCAAGCTGCGCCAGCAGCTGATGGCCTACCAGGACGAGCTCTCGCGCAATTTCCTGGCGCAGCCGTGGCGCACGCTGACGCATCCGCGCTACCGTTTCCCGATCCCGCAGGAGGAGTACATGCGCTGCTGGGGCAGCGGTTCCTCCGCCGACGAGCAGGGCCTGCAGATGCAGCGCACGCAGTGCCGGATGGAGCATGCGCTGTTCATCAGCGAGTCGCTGCAGACCGGCTACTTCGGCGTCACCGAGGAGGTCTACGACGGCAGCAAGCTGGGCGCGCTGCGTTTCTCGGCGATCTACTCGGCGAGCTTCCGCAACGAACGCCTCGGCGGCCCGGACCGCGACCGTACCGCGCCCTACTGCAAGGAGGACTTCGTCCAGCAGAAGGACGGTCCGCCGCTGCGCGCCGTCGCCTGCCTGCGGGCGTACCGCAAGCTGGAGGGCCTTTTCGACCTCACCGTGCTGGTCACCAACGTGGACGCCCCGACCGAAGGTGCCCTCGGCCGCTTCGACGCCCGCGGCGTCAGCTTCGCGAATGCCACCCAGCTGACGCGCCACTATCTCCAAGGATTCGCATGGACCACGCCGCGGTAATCGAGATCGTCGACCGGGACGGTCATTGCCGGGAGGTGCACAAGGTGCGCGCGTGGCCGCTGCGCATCGGGCGTTCGCCGGACTGCGACCTCGTCCTGTCGGACCCGCACCTGGCCGGCGCGCATGCGCTGCTGCATTGGGATCGCGGTGAACCCGCCGCTGACCTTGCCGCTGCACCCGGCACCGAACGCAGCGACGGGACGCCGGACCCGGGCGCCTCGCCGGCCGCCGGCGGCCCGGTGCTGGAACTGCTGCCCAGCCAGAACGGCGCCTGGCTGGACGGACGCAGACTGGCGGCCGGCAGCCGCGCGGCTTGGCCGTCCTCGGCCCTGCTGCAGATCGGCACGACGCGGCTGCGATTGCGCACCGCGCTGGATGCGCTGCCGGCCGAGAAGCCCCTGAACCGCGCCGACGAGCCGGTCAAGCGCGATGCGCGGCCGTCGTGGGCGCTGCCGGCGCTGCTGGTGCTGTGGGCCCTGATGCTGTGGGGCGCGAACTGGGCGGCCAACGACGGCTCCGCGAGCTGGGTCGACACGGTCAGCGCGCTGCTCGCGCCCATCGGCGTGGCGCTGATCTGGGCCGCGCTCTGGGCGCTCGTCACGCAGCTGTTCCGGCACTGGTTCGCGTTCGGCGCGCACCTGTGGCGGGCCTTGGTCGCCACCGTCGCGATGCAGCTGCTGGACCTGCTGCTGCCGCTGCTGGGCTACATGCTGAACGCCCCGCGCCTGTTGGCGCTGGAGCCGGTACTCATGTCGGTGGGCGCGGCGCTGCTGCTGTGGTGGCATGCGACCGTCGTGTGGCCGCGCGCCTCGCGCCGGGTGGCGGTGGGCATCGGCGCGATGTGCCTCGTGGGCCTGGCCCTGACCGTGGGGCGTCGCACCGAGCAGCAGTACTGGCTGGGCCCGAGCTACATGGCCACGCTGGCGCCGCCGTCTCTGCGCCTGGTGTCGCCCAAGCCGGTCGACAGCTTCATCGATGGCATGGACAAGCTCGAGGCGCCGCTGCTGCGCCAGGCCGAGAAGCGCAACGAGCAGGCCGGCGGCAGCGGCGACAACGAAGAATGATCGAGGGGTGAGCGAGGCGTGATCCGGCCCGGCGGTCCTCAGTTGGCCGTCAGCCGCTTCTCCATGAAGACCGACAGCGGGTCCGCGGCATAGCTGCCGAAGGGCGCGCGTCGGTCGTACCCCAGCGTCTCGTAGAGCTTGAGGGCCTCGGGCTGGTGCACGCCGGTCTCCAGGCGCGCCAGTTCGATGCCTTTCGCCCTGAGATGGGATTCGAGCTCCTCCATCAGGACCTTGGAGATCCCGCGCCCCCGGAAGTGCGGCTGGACGAAGACCCGCTTGATCTCGCCGTACGGGCCTTCGGCGTCGTCGACGACCTTGACCGCGGCGCAGCCGGCCAGCCACTCCGCGAGCCACACGCCGATGAAGCGCACCTGGGGCTGCGCCAGCGCCTGCGCGTCCTCGAGGTGATTGCTCTCGCTCGGATAAAGGGCCGCCATGTACGCGTCAGACTGCGCCAGCAGGGACATCGCGGCGGGGCTGTGGGGGTCCAGGGGTTCGATCTGCATGCCACGAAGGTAGCAACCGATGTGCCCAGATGCACGGGATCCGTGAAAGACCCTGAAAAGCACTGCAAGCCGATGTTGGGCCTGCAGCGTCGTCATAAATGTGAAGCAAGCCGATAGGCCGGATTCTGTGCGCGGATCCTCTTGCGATTCCCCGCGTGACCGCCATTCCTCTGGGCCGGGCATCACTGCCCGGCTCGGTGCCACCTACCCGCCAGCTCTGCGAGCCGCATCGACGCTGGCCTACTTGGTGTTGCTGCGCGTAGAGATTGCCCGTTTCACCCGATGGCGGCTTGCGCCGCCATCGACTCGTCTCTGTTGCTCTGATCCTCGGCTTTCGCCGGGCAGCCGTTAGCTGCTACGCCGCTCTATGCAGTCCGGACCTTCCTCCAGTGCCGTGTTTCCACGATCGCACCAGCGGCGGTCTGGCTTGCTTCACGGGGGCGAGTTTACCCCGCGGGTCAGCCCTTGCCGGCCAGCACCGCTTCGATGGTCTTCTGCACCGCCAGCGCCTCGGCAAAGCCCGGCAGGCTGTGCGAGTGGCCGTCCAGCATCGCCGACCAGTGGCTGAGCTGGTCCGTCATGCCGTTCATGCGCAGCGTCTCCGCGTCGCCCATGCTCTGCACGCGTTCGCCCTGGCGCTGCTGCGTCACGCCGAACCAGTCGCGCAACTCGATCTCGCCCTCGCTGGCGCGCCACAGCATGCGGTTGTCGTCGGCGCGGTCGCCCTCCAGGCGCGCGCTGATCGCCACCGGCACGCCGCCGGCGACCAGTTCGGCCTCCACCGCCTGCTCCGAGCCGACGCCGTCGGCCGGGTAGTCGACCGTGCTGCGGACGACGCGGGCCGGTCCCAGCACCCGTTGCAGCACGAAGATGAAGTGCGACAGCACCTCGCGGGAGAAGCCGCCCTCGGCGCGCTGTGACAGCCACGCGCCGGCACCGGCCTGCCACGGCCGCGGCCAGGCCGAGAAGCGCAGGTCGATGCTGACGCCGTGCAGGGCCCCCAGCGGCCGCCGCGATCCCGCACCAAAGGCCAGTTGCAGCTGCGCCAGCCCGGTCGACGAGGCCAGCGAGTAGTTGACGGCCGCCCGCTGGCGCTCGCGCTCGATGCGCTCGATGCAGGCGTGCGCGGCCGCGAAGTCGGTGGTCAGGGGCTTTTCGCACAGCACCGCGAGACCGGCGTCGAAGGCCTCTTCCGTCAAGGCGATGTGCGGTCCCGGCGGCGTCGCGATGTAGAGGCCGTGCAGACCCGGTTCCTGGATCAGCGCCTCGGCGCTGGTCGCCGCCCGCAGCAGCGGGTAGTGGGCCAGCGCCTGGGCCAGCACGGCCGGGTTCTCGTCCCAGACGCGGGTCACCCGCAGGCGGGCGTGCCCCGCCAGACGCGCCAGCATCCGCTGACCCATCACGCCCAGTCCGACCACCCCAATGCTCAATACGCCTGGCACCACGTTCCCCGCCCGAAGTTCCGCAAAAGTCCCGCAGTGTAGGGGCCCCGCTACACTGGCGACCGCCGTCCGGCCAACCCGGGCGGCCCGCGCACGCTTCCCCCGCAAGCGTCGTTCCCGGTCGGCATGACGGCCGGTCCCGCCGCTTGCCGGGCGTTATCGTCGGCGGCTTCCCGTCCGCACGCTCGCAACACACCCACGCATGAACCCCGAAGCCAGCCAACTGTGGCGCGCGCCGCGCTGGGCCCTCGCCATCCTGCTGGCCGCCCTGGCCACGGTGGGGCCGTTCTCGATCGACACCTACATCCCGGCCTTCGCCGGCATCGCGCAGGCGCTGGACGCCACGCCGATCGAGATGCAGCAGACGCTGTCGGGCTATCTGCTCGGCTTCGCGGTGATGAACCTGTTCCACGGCGCGCTGTCGGACAGCTTCGGCCGGCGGCCGGTCGTGCTCTGGGGCATGGCCGTCTTCGCGCTGTCCTCGATGGGCTGCGCCCTGGCCGGCAGCATCGGCCAGCTGGTGTTCTGGCGCACGGTGCAGGGCCTGTCGGCCGGGGCAGGCGTCGTGGTCTCGCGCGCCATCATCCGCGACATGTTCCCGCCATCCGAGGCGCAGCGGGTGATGTCGCAGGTGACGATCTTCTTCGGCCTCGCGCCGGCGATCGCGCCCATGATCGGCGGTTTCCTCTACGTGCACGCCGACTGGCACGCGATCTTCTGGTTCCTGGTCTTCATCGGCGCGCTGCTGTTCGCGGTCACCTGGCGCCTGATGCCCGAGACGCTGCACCGCGACCACCGCCAGCCCTTCCGGGTCGGCTCGCTGATGCGGGGCTACCGTTCGCTGGTCGGCAGCCGGCGTTTCCTGCTGCTGGCGCTGGCCAGCGGCATCCCGTTCAACGGCATGTTCCTCTACGTGCTGGCGGCGCCGGTCTTCCTGGGCGAGCACCTGGGCCTGGCGCCGACGCAGTTCTTCATCTTCTTCCTGTTCAGCATCGGCGGGATCATGGGCGGCGCCTGGCTGAGCGGCCGACTGGCCGGCAAGATCGCGCCGCGCAAGCAGATCCGGCGCGGTTTCCTGATCATGGGCTTCACGTCCATCGCCAACGTCGTGTGCAACCTGACGCTGCCGCACAGCCCGTACTGGGCCTTCCCGCTGATCAGCAGCTTCGCGTTCGGCTGGGCCCTGATGGTGCCGGTGGTGACGCTGCTGGTGCTGGACCAGGCGCCGGAGCGCCGCGGCATGGCGTCGTCGCTGCAGGCCTGCATCGGCAGCGCCGCCAACGGCCTCGTCGCCGGCGTGCTGGTGCCGCTGGTGATGCATTCGATGCTGGCGCTGGCGGTGACGTCCGCCGCGATGATGTGCATCGGCCTGGCGGCCTGGACCTGGGTCAAGCGCGAGGTGTCCGCGGCGGCGGCCGTGCCGCCCACGCCGACGCCCGGCCCCGAGGCGTGACATCGCGACATCGTCCCGCCCTCAAGATGGCGGGCCAGGCTCCGAAATAGAAGGGCGATCCTTCTGTCCCCGGAGCCCCCTTCATGTCTGACCGTCCCGGATCCGGCGCCCTGCTGCCGGCGGCCCTCTGCCTGTTCCTGCTGTGGCCGGCAGCGTCCCGCGCGGCTGACGCGCCCGCGCCCGCTCCGAAAGGGGAAGTTTCCGGCGAACCACTGCGCGACCGCCTGGCGGACCGCCTGAAGGAGGACGCCGCCGCGCTCAAGCTGAGCACCAAGCCGGCGGGCGCGCCCCCGGAGGTCAAGACCAGCAACCCGGTCGACCAGCGCGCCCGCCGCGCCGCCAAGCCCGCCGCCGCGGCATCCGGCGCGAAGTCGTCGACGCCCTGGTCCTACACCGGCGAGGGCGCCCCCGACAAATGGGGTCAGCTGCAGCCCGAATTCCGCCAGTGCGCGATCGGCACCCGCCAGAGTCCGATCGACCTGCGCGACACGATCAAGGTCGATCAGGAGCGCATCCAGTTCGACTACAAGCCCAGCAGTTTCTCGGTGGTCGACGACGGCCACACGATCCAGGTGAACGTGGCGCCGGGCAACGGCCTGACGATCATGGGTCGTCGGTACGAGTTGCAGCAATTCCATTTCCACCGCCCCAGCGAGGAACGCATCAACGGCCGCCAGTACGACATGGTGGCGCATCTGGTCCACAAGGATGCCGGCGGACGCGAGGCCACGGTGGCGGTGCTGCTGGAACGCGGCCAGGACCAGGCGCTGATCCAGACGGTGTGGAACCACCTGCCGCTGGAACGGGGTGACACCTACACCGCGCCGGTGCCCATCGACCTGACCCAGCTGCTGCCCAAGGACCAGGGCTATTTCTCGTACATGGGGTCGATGACGACGCCGCCCTGCACCGAAGGCGTGCTGTGGCTGGTGCTGCGCCAACCCGTCCAGGTCTCGGCGCAACAGATCTCGGTGTTCTCACACCTGTACCCGATGAATGCCCGCCCTCTGCAGGCGCCGTCGGGCCGCCTGATCAAGGAATCGAACTGACGACATCACGCAAGCCGCGAGGGGGCAGGGCCCTCGGGACGCTGACCGACTGAGCCGCGGAAGAAGGATGTTCCGCTTCGGGCCGAGGGCGTGGGATCCACGCCCCGGCCCTTTTCTTTGGGCCTTTCGCGCCGTTCAGGGAAGGGCGTGGAAGCCCAGGAACATGTCGGTCGCCGAGTCGGCCACCTGCCGCTGCTGCGCCTTGTCCAGCGGCGGCTGCCCCATCGTGATCTGCGGCCAGAACGCGAAGCCCTTCACCAGCGCCTGCAGCTGCGAGGCGGCGAACGCCGGATCTCCTGGCTTGAGCCGGCCGTCGGCCATCGCTGCGCGTATCCACACGGTCAGCGCTTCCTCGCGGCCGCCGAGCCGGCACAGCATCTCCCGCGCCCGCTGCGGCGCATGGATCGCCTCGGCGATCAGCACCCGCGCCAGGTCCAGGAACTGCGGGTCGTCGCTCATCGCGAGCTTCTGCTCGACCAGCGTCAGCAGTTGCTCGCGCAACGGCAGGTCGGCGCGGTAGGTCAGCTTCAGCGTCGCCTCGGTCGCGACCCACAGCCGCTCCAGGATCGCGTCGAACAGGGCGTCCTTGCCGCTGAAGTGGTTGTAGACGGTCCGCTTGGAAACCTGCGCGCGACCCGCGATACGGTCCATGTTCGCGACCTCGAAACCGTGCTCGCGGAACTCGGCGATCGCCGCGTCGACGATCGCCTGCCGCTTGCGGTCGGTCAGCCGCGTGCGCTCCGCCTCGCCGATGGCGGTGAGGTCTTCGGGAGTCGGCGCGGATTGGGGGACGGCGTCGTCGGAAGTCATGGGCAGAATCTTACACCGGGGAGTTTACTTTTCAGATTCCACGCTCTAGACTCCAGCAAAACTACACTGTGTAGTGCAAGTTTCAGATGAACCTTCCCTCTCCCCGACGCCCTGTCGCTCGTTCCGTCCGCACCGCCCGCGCGCTGCGTCCGCTCACCGTGCTGAGCGGCCTTGCCGCCGTCCTGATTGTTGGAGCCCTTGCCATGACCGCTTCCCGCGTGATGTCCTCCCCCGCCGTGGTGCCCGCCAATGGCGCCACCGCTCCTGCTCAGGAGGGCACCCAGCCGTCCCTGGAGCAGTCGCCCCAATGGGCGAAGGGCCAGTTCCGCAACCCCGCCGTGGAGCCCGAGCAGGGCTTCTGGAAGACGATGGGCATCATGTGGGACTTCATGTTCCACAAGCCTGCCGGCACCGCGCCGGATGCGCCCATCGAGGTGAGGGCGCTGACGAAGGACCAGCTGCTGGCGGCGCCGGACCGGACGCTGTTCCGTCTCGGCCACTCGACGGTGCTGCTGAAGCTGCGCGGACGCTTCTGGCTGACGGATCCGGTGTTCTCGGAGCGCGCGTCGCCGTTCTCGTTCATGGGTCCGAAGCGCTTCCATGCCCCGCCGATCGCGCTCGACGAATTGCCCGAGATCGAGGCGGTCATCCTGTCGCACGACCATTACGACCACCTGGACCACGACACCGTACTCGCGCTCGCGCCCAAGGTGCGCCACTTCGTGACGCCGCTGGGCGTGGGTCAGCGCCTGATCGACTGGGGCGTGCCCGCGGCCAAGGTGCAGCAGTTCGACTGGTGGCAGGGCACCTCGATCGCCGGCGTCCAGTTGACGGCGACGCCGGCGCAGCATTTCTCCGGCCGCAGCCTGAGCGACCGCAACTCGACGCTGTGGGCCTCGTGGGTGCTGATCGATGACGATCTGCGCGTTTTCTTCAGCGGCGACACCGGCTACTTCGACGGCTTCAAGGCGATCGGCGAGCGTTTCGGACCGTTCGACCTGACGCTGATGGAAACCGGCGCCTACGACCCGCGCTGGCCGTACGTGCACATGCAGCCGGAGCAGACCATGCAGGCGCACGTCGACCTGAAGGGCAAGCGCCTGCTGCCCATCCACAACGGCACCTTCGATCTGGCGATGCACCGCTGGCAGGATCCGTTCGAGCGCATCAGCGCGCTGGCGCGGCTGCGCAACGTGGAGCTGGTGACGCCGGTGATCGGCGCGCCGCTGGCGATCGAGCAGCCGGGGCCGACGCCGCAGTGGTGGCAGGGCGCCGCGGTGAGCGCGCCGGAGGCCGGGATGGCTGGCGAGCCGGCGGCGTCGGCGGTCGGTCGCTGAACGAGGACTATCAGCGGCTCACCTAGAGGTGTCCTCGGGTCAGCCAAGGCTCCAGGTCTTGAAGGCCACGTACGTCCCGTACTGGCCGAGCAGGTCGCTGCGGCGTTCCTCGTTCCACACCTTCAGAATCTTCTTGGCCATCACCACTGGCGGCGGCACTCGATCGGCGCGGGCCAAGCCCGCGACCGTGCGCACCCGGCGAACGGTCTGAATCTGGACGATCTTCGTCACGATGGGACGTTCCGCCGTCTTCTTGGCGTAAGCCTCCAAGCCCAGACCGAAGGCGAGCGTGTACTTGAGAAGGTCGGGACCGGACGGCGCCACGTCGAACCAGATCATGTACTTCTCGATGAAAGGGATGACGTCCTTGAGCATGTAATGCGGGCTGTTCCGGTTGGACAGCACCTCGCTGCCGTATGCCTCCAGATCGCGCAGCACCAGTTCCTCCAGTGGAAACGTGATGCCCACGATCTCCTGGTCGTCAATGGCCCTGCCGGGACAGGCGATGGCGTAGCAGGTTGCGACATCAGCGCTGTCGGCGAAGCTCGACATGATGATCGAGAACATCTGCCGATAGGTAGAGGGGCTGGTCGTAGCGGAATCCGTGGCCATCTGAACCGGGCAAGAAAAAAGGCACGGAGAACCGTGCCTTGATCGTGGAGGCGCGGGGCTCAGAAGTCGTCGTACGTGCGAGACAACGCGAACGGCTGGTCGCACAGTCTTTCGATCAATGCCGTTGACGAGTTCGTTCCGCCGGCGCCGCCAACCGCAGCCGCCCACGCCTGCTGGGCGGCGAGCAGCGTCTCGCCCAACTCAACCGAGTTGGCGAAGCTCTCGCCCAAGGCGATGGCACGTTGTTCAAAGTCCGCGTTCTGCACGATTCGCTCCAGAAAAGGGCCTTACCCTGGAAGCGAATATACGCCAGCGGGAAGCGGCCCTCAGAGGTCGCCACAAGGCCTCGGTTGGGGGCGAACCAAACGCCAGCTGCAGAACACCGCTTGTCTGCGCGAAGCTCCCGCAACGCCCCTCCCTCCCCCAAAGCCCGGCCTGGCCGGGCTTTTTGCATGGCCCCCACTTTTCCACCACCGCGGGGCCGTTTCGGACCGCTTGAAGGGGGGCGTCGTTGCTGCCGGCCCCGCTTTTCGGTGCGACCCGTCCGAAGCGGCTGTCCCGGTTTCGTGTGGGTACGACAGCCCCTTTGAGTTGATCCATCACTTGCACAGCAGTTCTTAAGTCCTTCATTTTGAACAACTTTTATTTCATGCACTGGCTTGATAATGGGAGCTAAGTAATTGATTTGATTGGGAAAAAAGCCAAATTTCCTTGACCGCCCTCCAACCCGCCATTAAAGTGGGAGAAAGTGCAATTCGGTGGGGCAAAGTGGCGAATGTCGTGTTTCAGGGGGCGAGTGCCTTGGCGTTGGACGCCAAGGGGCGCTTGACCGTCCCTGCGCGGCACCGCGATGTGCTTCAGGCGCTGTGCGGCGGCCAGCTCACGCTGACCAAGCACCCCGAAGGCTGCCTGATGGTCTTCCCCCGTCCCGCCTGGGAACAGTTCCGCGACAAGGTCGCCGCGCTGCCCATGTCCGCCGCCGGCTGGAAGCGCGTGTTCCTCGGCAATGCCCAGGACGTCGAGATCGATGCCGCCGCCCGCGTGCTGATCGCCCCCGAACTGCGCACCGCGGCCGGCCTGCAGAAGGACACGATGCTGCTCGGCATGGGCAGCCACTTCGAACTCTGGGACGCCCAGACCTACGCCGCCCATGAGGCCGCCGTCATGCAGTCCGAGATGCCGGCCGTGCTCCAGGACTTCAGCTTCTGACCGTCATGAGCGAGCAGTCCCCCGCCACCCCCGCCTTCTCCCACACCACCGTGCTGCTGCACGAGACGGTGGACGGCGTCTTCACGACCCCCGACGGCCTGTACGTGGACGGCACCTTCGGGCGCGGCGGCCATTCGCGCCTGCTGCTGTCGCGGCTGGGGGAGAAAGGGCGGTTGATCGCCATCGACCGCGACCCCGAAGCGGTCGCGGCCGCGACGACCGGACCAACGCGGGTCGACGACCCGCGTTTCCACATCTGCCACAGCGCGTTCGCCGACATGGCCGCGCAACTCGACGCGCTGGGCATCGCGCAGGTCGACGGCATCCTGCTGGACCTGGGCGTCTCCAGCCCTCAGATCGACAACCCGGAGCGCGGCTTCAGTTTCCGCTTCGACGGTCCCCTCGACATGCGCATGGACACGACGCGGGGCGAGAGCGCCGCGGAGTTCATCGCCCGCGCGGAGGTGGATCAACTCGCACAGGTGATCCGCGACTATGGTGAAGAACGGTTTGCTCTCCCGATTGCAAAGGCGCTTGTGGCTCGCCGGGAAGGCGGGCGCCCTGTTCTCACAACCGCCGAGCTTTCCCAGGTCGTGGCTGGTGCAGTCAAAACCCGCGAGCCGGGCAAGGACCCTTCGACGCGCACATTTCAGGCTCTACGGATATTCGTCAACGCCGAGCTTGAAGAGCTGCAGCAGGGGCTGAACGCGGCGCTGTCCAAGCTGAAGCCGGGCGGCCGGCTGGCGGTCATCAGCTTCCATTCCCTGGAAGACCGCATCGTCAAGAACTTCATCGCCGAGCACAGCAAGGAAGTGTTCGACCGCCGCGCCCCGTTCGCCGAGCCCAAGCCGCAGCCGCTGCGCGCCATCGCGCGCATCAAGCCGAGCGAGGCGGAGGTGTCGGCCAATCCGCGCGCGCGCTCGTCCATCCTGCGCGTGGCCGAACGCACCGACGCGCCGCTGCCGCCGCCGGTCCCGGCAGACACCGGCAAGCGCAGGAAGGGAGGCCGCAAATGATCGGCCGCCTCAACCTCCTGCTGATCGCCGCCGTGATGGTCTCCGGCGTCTACATGGTGCGCAGCGCCTATGACTCGCGCCGCCTGTTCACCGAGCTCGACCGCGCGCAGACCGAGGGCCGCCGGCTCGAGGCCGACTACCAGAAGCTGATGGCCGACCGCCAGGCGCAGGCGACCAACCTGCGCGTCGAGCAGGTCGCGCGCGAGCGGCTGAAGATGCGTCCGATCTCGCCGGCGATCACCTTCAATCCCGACGCGCCGGCGATCGAGGCGAGCGGCGTCCGCGGCCGCCCGCTGGCGAATGCGCAGGGGTCGTCGCAAGGGTCGGCGCAAGGAGCGGCCCGATGATCGGCAAGCTCCGCAGGAAGCTGGGCAACAGCGCCCGCAACGCGTCTCGCAATGCCGCCAGAAACGGCGTGACGCGCGGCGTCAGCTATTCGAGCAGCCCGCTGCTGGCGTCGAAGACGCCGCCGTGGCGCTCGCGTTTCCTGGTCGCGCTGGTGGGGCTCGCCTTCACCGGCCTGCTGGCGCGCGCGGCCTACATCCAGCTGATCGGCGAGGACTTCTTCCAGCGTCAGGGCGAGGCCCGTTACGCCCACAAGATGGAGCTGCCCGCCAGCCGCGGCAAGATCAGCGACCGCGGCGGCCAGGTGCTCGCCGCCAGCGTCGCCGTGCCCTCGATCTGGGCCTTCCCGAAGGAAGTCGATACCGACCCCGACAAGCGCCGCCAGCTCGCGAAGCTGCTGGACATGTCGCGCGCGGAGCTCGACAAGCGCCTGGATCCGGCCAACCGCTTCGTCTTCCTGCGCCGTCAGGCGGACGACGAGACCGCGCGCAAGATCAAGGAACTCGGCCTCAAGGGCGTGTTCCAGGACCGCGAATACAAGCGCCAATATCCCGAAGGCGAAGCCGCCGCGCACATCGTCGGCTTCACCAACATCGAAGAGCAGGGCCAGGAAGGCATCGAGCTCGCGTTCCAGAAGGACCTGCAGGGCCGCGACGGGTCGCGCTCGGTCGTGCGCGACCGGCTGGGCCGCGTCGTCGAGGACATCGGCGAGCGCGTCCCCGAGACCAACGGCAAGGACATCGAGCTGTCGATCGACGCCAAGGTCCAGTTCTTCGCCTACCAGCGCGTGCGCGACGCGGTGGCGGAGAACAAGGCCAAGGCGGGGTCGGTGGTGGTGCTGGACGCGCGCACCGGCGAGATCCTGGCGCTGGCCAACTTCCCCAGCTACGACCCGGGCCACCGGCAGAACCTGTCCGGCGAGCAGCTGCGCAACCGCGCGCTGACCGACGTGTTCGAGCCCGGCTCGACGATGAAGCCGTTCACCGCCGGCCTCGCGCTGGAGACCGGCCGCGTGCGTCCCGACACGCTGCTCAGCACCGGTCCGCGCAGCGTGGTGATCTCGGGCTGGTCGCCGACCGACGCGCACCCGCACGGCGACCTGACCGTGCAGCAGGTGATCCAGAAGTCCAGCAACATCGGCGCGGCGCGGCTCGCGCTGATGATGCAGCCGCGCGAGATGCACGAGATGTTCACCGCGATCGGCCTGGGCCAGCGGCCGCAGATCGACTTCCCCGGTGCGGTGACCGGCAAGCTGCGTCCGTGGAAGAGCTGGCGGCCGATCGAGCAGGCGACGATGAGCTACGGCTACGGGCTGTCCGCGTCGCTGCTGCAGCTGGCGCGCGCCTACACGGTCTTCGCGCGCGAAGGCGACATCATCCCGATCACGATGACCAAGCGTCCGTCCGACCAGCCGGTGAACGGGATCAAGGTCTTCAGTCCCAAGGTCGCCGCGGAGATCCGCGGGATGCTGCAGATGGCGGCCGGCCCCGGCGGCACCGCGCCGCAGGCGATGGTCCCGGGCTACAGCGTCGGCGGCAAGTCCGGCACGGCGCACAAGCAGGAAGGCAAGGGCTACGCGAGCCACAAATACCGTTCGTGGTTCGTGGGCATCGCGCCGATTTCCAAGCCGCGCATCATCGTGGCGGTGATGGTCGACGAGCCGAAGAACGGCCAGTACTTCGGCGGCGCGGTCGCGGGTCCGGTGTTCAGCCAGGTCGTGGCGCAGACGCTCAGATTGCTGGGCGAGCCGCCGGACCTCGACGTCAAGCCGCAGATCGTGGCGCAGCAGCGGCTGCAAGCCGTCGACGAGAGTTTCTGAGCGGGCACGAACCATGTTGATGCATCTCAAATCCCCCGAAGCTGCCGCCCGCTGGTTGCAGGAATGGACCCCGAGCGGCCAGCTGCGCACGGACAGCCGCGCAGTGGGCGCGGGCGACGCGTTCATCGCGTGGCCGGGTTATGCGAAGGACGCGCGTCAGTTCGTCGCCGGCGCGCTGGCAGCCGGCGCCGCGACCGCGCTGGTCGAACACGCCGGCGCGGCGGAGTACGGTTTCACCGACGCGCGCATCGCGTCGCTGCCGGACCTCAAGCTGAACTGCGGCCGCATCGCGTCGGCGTTCTACGGCGAACCGAGCCAGCGCCTGAACGTGCTCGCCGTGACCGGCACCAACGGCAAGACCTCGAGCGCCTGGTGGATCGCGCAGGCGCTGACGCTGCTGGGCTCGCGCTGCGGCGTGATCGGCACGCTGGGCGTCGGACAGCCGCCGGTGCCCGGCGCGCTGCCAGGCACCGCGACCGCCGCGTCGATCGAAGCCACCGGCTTGACGACGCCCGATCCCGTCCGGCTGCAGGAAGCTTTCAAGCGCATGGCCGACGACGGTTTCGGCGCGTGCGCGATCGAGGCGTCGTCCATCGGCATCGAGGAACACCGGCTGACCGGCACCACCCTCCAGGTCGCGCTGTTCACCAATTTCACGCAGGACCACCTGGACTACCACGGTGGCATGGACGCCTACTGGGTGGCCAAGCGCAAGCTGTTCGACTGGGACGGCCTGAAGGCCGCGGTGCTCAACATCGACGATCCGAAGGGCGTCGAACTCGCCGCCGAGCTGCGCGCTGCCGGCCAGCTCGACGTGTGGACCTACGGGCTCAACCGCGCCGATGCGCGCCTGAGCGCCGTCGACCTGCGCCATGACGCCAGCGGCCTCGCGTTCACGCTGCGCGAGGGCGCCGCGTCGGTGCCGGTGCAGACCGGCCTGATCGGCGACTACAACGTGTCCAACCTGCTCGGCGTGATCGCCGGGCTGCGGGCGCTGGGCCATGGGCTCGACGACATCGCGGGCGTCGCCGCGCTGGTGACGCCGGTGCCCGGTCGCATGCAACGCGTCGGCAGCGGCCGTGAGCTGCCGCAGCTGGTGGTCGACTACGCGCACACGCCCGACGCGCTGGACAAGGCGCTGAGCGCGCTGCAACCGCTGGCCGCCGCGCGCGGCGGCGAGCTGCGCGTCGTGTTCGGCTGCGGCGGCGACCGCGATCCGACCAAGCGCCCGTTGATGGGCGCGATCGCCGCCCGGCTGGCCGCGCATGTCGTGCTGACCAGCGACAACCCGCGCACCGAGGATCCGCTGAAGATCCTCGCCGACATCGAGGCCGGTCTGCCGGCGGGCGCCGCGCGTGAAGTGATCGCCGACCGCGCCGCGGCGATCTCGCGCGCCGTCGACCAGGCGGGCGCGCGCGACGTCGTGCTGGTCGCCGGCAAGGGTCACGAGGACTACCAGGAGATCCACGGCGAACGCCGCGCGTTCTCCGACGTGCAGGCGGCGCGCGCCGCTCTGATCGAGAGGGCGGGACTGTGATGCTGACGCTCGCACGCGCCTTCGACCTGCTGTCGCCGCTGCTGCCGGCCGCGACGCTGGTGGGCGACCCGTCCACGCCGCTGCTGCGCGTGCACACCGACACGCGCTCGCTGCGCGCGGGCGACCTGTTCGTCGCGCTGCGCGGCGAGCGTTTCGACGCGAACGACTTCCTCGCGCAGGCGAAAGCCTCCGGCGCCGCCGCGGCCATCGCCGAGCGCGGCCTGGCCGAGACCGGCCTGCCGGGCTTGCTCGTGCCTGATGCGAAGACCGCGCTGGGCCTGCTCTCTCAGGCCTGGCGCGAACAGCACCATCTGCCGGTGATCGCCGTCACCGGGAGCAACGGCAAGACCACGGTGACGCAGATGATCGCGTCCATCCTGCGCGCCTGGCTGGGCGATGCGGCGATGCTCGCGACCGAGGGCAACTTCAACAACGAGATCGGCGTGCCGCTCACGCTGCTGCGCCTGCGCCAGAACGAGGCCGCGTGGCATCGCGCCGCGGTCGTCGAACTCGGCATGAACCACCCCGGCGAGATCGCGCCGCTGGCCGCGATGACGCAGCCGACGGTGGCGCTGGTGAACAACGCGCAGCGCGAGCACCAGGAGTTCATGCACACCGTCGAGGCGGTGGCGCGCGAGAACGGCGCCGTGATCGGCGCACTCGGCACGGCCGGCGTCGCGGTGTTCCCGGCCGAGGATCCGTGCGCGCCGGTGTGGCAGTCGCAGGCCGTGGGCCGCGCGACGCTCACCTTCGCGCTGCAGGGCCAGGCCGACGTGATGGGCCGCGCCCAATGGGTCGCGCCGACCGACGCGAGCGTCGCCGCCGGCAGTGCGGGCCACTGGGCGATCGAGATCCTCACCCCCGCCGGGGCCATTCCCGTCGCGCTGGCGATGGCGGGCCAGCACAACGTGCGCAACGCGCTGGCCGCCGCGGCCTGCACGCTGGCCGCGGGCGCGCCGCTCGCGGCGATCCGCGACGGGCTGCAGTCGTTCAAGGCCGTGAAGGGCCGCTCCGCGCTGCAGACGGCGGTGTGGCAGGGCCGGCGCATCACGCTGATCGACGACAGCTACAACGCCAACCCCGACAGCGTCCGCGCCGCCATCGACGTCCTGGCTGAACTGCCCGGCACGTCGTGGCTGATCCTCGGCGACATGGGTGAAGTGGGCGAGCAGGGCCCCGCCTTTCATGAGGAAGTCGGCGCCCACGCGGCCGACCAGGGTCTGGCGGCGCTGTGGACCGCCGGCGTCGCCGCGCGCGACGCCGCGACTGCCTACGGCACCGGCGCCCGTGCCTTCGACACCGTCGCCGACCTGATCGCCGCGCTGAAGGACGCGCCGCAGGACGCCCCGCAAGTGCAGAACATCCTGGTCAAGGGTTCGCGCTTCATGAAGATGGAACAGATCGTGGCCGCCTTGCAGTCCGGCGGCCCAGGAGAACCCCATGCTGCTTAGTCTGGCCCAATGGCTGCAGGCCAATTACTCTGAACTCGGGTTCCTCCGCGTCTTCAACTACATCACCTTCCGCGCGGTGATGGCGGCGCTGACGGCGCTGCTGATCGGCCTGGCCTTCGGCCCCTGGGTGATCCGCCGCCTGACCGAACTCAAGATCGGCCAGCCGATCCGCGAGTACGGCGTGCAGCAGCATCTGGCCAAGAGCGGCACGCCGACCATGGGCGGCGTGCTGGTGCTGATCGGCATCGGCGTGTCCACGCTGCTGTGGTTCGACTGGTCCAACCGCTTCGTCTGGGTGGTGATGCTGGTGACCATGGGGTTCGGTCTGATCGGCTGGGTCGACGACTACCGCAAGGTGGTCAACAAGGACCCCGAGGGCATGCGCAGCCGCGAGAAGTTCCTGTGGCAATCGATCATCGGCCTGATCGCCGCGATCTACCTGGCCTTCAGCGTGTCGGAGACCAGCTTCCTGGGCGTCGTGCAGCTGTTCTTCCGCTGGGTCTCGAGCGGCTTCTCGACCGAGCTGCCGCCCAAGGCCGACCTGATGCTGCCGTTCTTCAAGTCGATCAGCTACCCGCTGGGCGTGTTCGGCTTCATCGGGCTGTCCTACCTGGTCATCGTCGGCACCAGCAACGCGGTGAACTTCACCGACGGCCTGGACGGCCTGGCGATCATGCCGGTGGTGATGGTGGGCTCGGCGCTGGGCGTCTTCGCGTACGTGACGGGCTCGTCGGTGTACAGCCGCTACCTGCTGTTCCCCTACATTCCGGGCGCCGGCGAGCTGCTGATCTTCTGCGCCGCGCTCGCGGGCGCGGGGCTGGCCTTCCTGTGGTTCAACGCGCATCCGGCGCAGGTGTTCATGGGCGACGTGGGCGCGCTGGCGCTGGGCGGCGGCCTGGGCACGCTGGCGGTCATCACGCGCCAGGAGATCGTGCTCGGCATCATGGGCGGCGTCTTCGTGGCCGAGGTGCTGTCGGTGATGCTCCAGGTGACCTGGTTCAAGTACACGAAGAAGAAGTACGGGGAAGGCCGGCGCATCTTCAAGATGGCGCCGCTGCACCACCACTTCGAGAAGTCGGGCTGGAAGGAGACGCAGGTCGTCATCCGGTTCTGGATCATCACGATGCTGCTGTGCCTGGTCGGCCTGGCCAGCCTGAAGCTGCGCTGAGCGGGAACGGAACGACGATGTCCTCCCTCCACTTCCCGGCGCTCTTCCAGGACCGGCACGCGTTCGTGCTGGGCCTGGGCGACTCCGGGCTCGCGATGGCGGCCTGGGCCGCGCGCCTGGGCGCGCGCGTCACCGTCTGGGACAGCCGCGAGCAGCCGCCGCAGCTGGCCGCGCTGCGCGAGCGTCTGCCCGAGGCCGCCTTCGAGCACGGCGAGTTCTCGCCGGCCTTGCTGGCCACGATCGACCACAGCTGGGTGCTGCTGAAGAGCCCCGGCCTGTCGCCGCTGGACGCGCGGCTGAAGCCGCTGTTCGAGCGCGCCGAGGAGATCGGCCTGCGCATGCGCGGCGAGCTGGAGCTGTTCGCGCAGGCGCTGGCGGAGCTCAAGACGCTGTACCGCTACGAGCCGGGCGTGCTCGCGATCACCGGCACCAACGGCAAGACGACGACCACCAGCATGACCGCGCTGCTGGTCGAGCGCGCCGGCCGCCGCGTCGCGATGGCCGGCAACATCGGCCCGACGCTGCTGGGCACCTTGAGCGACGCGCTCGACAAGGAGCCGATGCCGCAGCCGAAGGAGGACGAGGTCGCCGACGCGGCGACTGACGTCGATCCGGCGGAAGAGGCGATCGTCGATCTGGCGGTCGAAGCCGTAGTGCCCGAAGAGGAAGCCGCCGACCTTGTCGTCGACGATCCGGCCGATGTGCTGCTGGCGCCGGTCGACGAGCCTGTTGTCGAGGTGCCTGCAGACGATCGCACGGCGCTGGAAACCGTCGCTGAACTGCTCGACGAGCAGCCGCTGCCGATCAAGCCGCCGCCACCGAGGCCGGCCGAGTTCGAGGTGCTGCCGCAGGTCTGGGTGCTGGAGCTGTCGAGCTTCCAGCTGGACGGTGTGAAGGGCTTCGAGCCGAGCGCCGGCGCGGTGCTCAACATCACGCAGGACCACCTGGACTGGCACGGCGACATGCCGGCCTACGCGCGCGCCAAGGGCCGCGTCTTCGGCGAACACGGTGTGCTGGTGATCAACCGCGACGACCCCGAGGTCGAAGCGCTGATCCCGGCGCCGATCACCGTCAAGCAAGGCCGCGGTCGCCCGGCGAAGGTCGTCGAACGCCACGTCGTCCGTTTCGGTCTGGATGCGCCGCGCCGTCCCGGCGACTTCGGCCTCGTGGTCGAGAACGGCATGGCGTGGCTGGTCCGCGCCCGCGAGGCGGAAGAAGAACTGAAGGGCCTGAAGCGGCGCAAGGATGACGAGGAAGATCTCATCATCCAGCGCCTGATGCCCGCCGACGCGCTGCGCGTGCGCGGTCGCCACAACGCCGCGAATGCCCTGGCGGCGCTGGCGCTCGCCACCTCCATCGACTGCCCGCTGGCGCCGATGCTGCACGGCCTGCGCGAATACCAGGGCGAGCCGCACCGCGTCGAGTTCGTCACCTCGATCAAGGGTGTCGACTTCTACGACGACTCCAAGGGCACCAACGTCGGCGCGACCGTCGCCGCCGTGATGGGCCTGGGCGCCGACCGGGCGCCGGCCAAGCTGGTGATGATCCTGGGCGGCGACGGCAAGGGGCAGGACTTCTCCCCGCTGGCCACGCCGATCGCGCTGCATGCCCGCGCGGTGGCGCTGATCGGCCGGGATGCGCCGCAGATCGAGGCCGCGCTGCAGGACAGCGGCGTGCTCATGCACCGCCACGACTCGCTCGAGGCCGCGACGCGCTGGTCGCTCGCGCAGGCCTTGTCGGGCGACAGCGTGCTGTTGAGCCCGGCCTGCGCCAGCCTGGACATGTTCCGCAACTATGCCCATCGCGCCGAGGTGTTCATCGCCACCGTGCGCGAGATGGCGGAAGACGAGGGTCTCATCGGATGAGCGCCGCGTCCTTCTTCGAAACCCTGAGCGAGCGCGTGCGCGCGGTGGCGTCGCGCCGTCCGACCGTCGCGGGCGCCGGCGGCGCCGGCAGCGTCGACGTGCCGGTGCGCGACTGGGTCTCCACCTCGGCCGGCCAGCCCACGCGGCTGCTGGGCTTCGACCTCACGCTGATCTGGGTCGTGCTCTCGCTGCTGGCGCTGGGCCTGCTGATGGTCTACTCGGCGTCGATCGCGCTGCCGGACAACCCCAAGTTCGCGAAGTACCAGCCGATGCACTTCTTCGTGCGTCAGAGCCTGTTCATCGTGATCGGCCTGCTGGCCGGCTGGATCACCGTGATGGTGCCGGTGAGCTTCTGGGAGCGTCATGCGCCCAAGATCTTCGTGGTCGCGCTGGCGCTGCTGATGATCGTGCTGATCCCGCACGTGGGCAAGGGCGTGAACGGCGCGCGCCGCTGGCTGCCGCTGGGCGTCATGAACTTCCAGCCCTCCGAGCTGGCCAAGCTGGCCATCGCGATGTACGCGGCCAACTACATGGTCCGCAAGATGGAGGTGAAGGAGAACTTCGTCCGCGCCGTGTGGCCGATGGCCGCCGCGCTCGCCTTCACCGGCATGCTGCTGCTGGCCGAGCCGGACATGGGTGCCTTCATGGTCATCGCGGCCATCGCGATGGGCATCCTGTTCCTGGGCGGCGTCAACGGCCGCATGTTCTTCCTCAGCGTCGCGGTCCTGATCGGCGCCTTCGTGCTGATGATCACCTTCAGCGACTTCCGCCGCGAACGGATCTTCGCCTACCTGAATCCGTGGGACGAGAAGTACGCGCAGGGCAAGGCCTACCAGCTGACGCACTCGCTGATCGCTTTCGGCCGGGGCGAGTTCTTCGGCCAGGGCCTGGGCTCCAGCCTCGAGAAGCTGCACTACCTGCCCGAGGCCCATACCGACTTCCTGCTCGCCGTCATCGGCGAGGAGCTCGGCTTCATCGGCGTCGCGATCGTCATCTTCGCGTTCTTCTGGCTGTCGCGCCGGCTGTTCCACATCGGCCGTCAGGCCGTGGCGCTGGACCGCGTGTTCGCCGGCCTCTACGCGCAGGGCATCGGCATCTGGATGGGCGGCCAGGCCTTCATCAACATGGGCGTGAACCTCGGCGCGCTGCCGACCAAGGGCCTGACGCTGCCGCTGATGAGCTATGGCGGCTCGGCCACCGTCCTCAACTGCGTGGCATTGGCGATCTGCTTGCGAATCGACATCGAGAACAGACAACTGATGCGGGGAGGGCGCACATGAGCACGCGTCACCTCGTCGTGATGGCCGCCGGTACGGGCGGCCACGTGATTCCCGGACTGGCCGTCGCCGCGGAGATGCAGCGTCGCGGCTGGACCGTGTCCTGGCTCGGCACCGAAGCCGGCATGGAGAACAAGCTCGTGCCGCCGTCCGGCCTGCCGATGGACCGGCTGTCCTTCGCCGGCCTGCGCGGCAAGGGTCTCAAGCATTCGCTGCTGGGCGTCGTGCGCATGTTCAAGGCGCTCGGCCAGAGCGCGCATGTGTTCAGCGCGCGCAAGGCCGACGCGGTGCTCGGCATGGGCGGCTACGTCTGCTTCCCCGGCGGCCTGATGGCCTGGGTGATGCGCCGTCCGCTCATGCTGGTGAACGCCGATGCTGCGCTGCTGCTGTCCAACAAGGCGCTGGCGCCGGTCGCGAAGAAGATCGCCTTCGGCTTCGACGGCCTCGCCGCCGCGCAGCAGAAGAAGAGCGTGGTCACCGGCAATCCGGTCCGCGTCGAGATCGAGGACCTGCCCGCGCCCGAGCTGCGTTTCGCCGATCGCAACGGTCCCCTGAAGGTGCTGGTGGTGGGCGGCTCGCTGGGCGCGCGCGCGATCAACGACGTGCTGCCGCAGACGCTCGCGTTGTGGGACGAGCACCAGCGTCCGCTGGTCACGCACCAGACGGGCGAGGCCAACTTCCCGCTCGTGCAGGCCGCCTATGCCAAGGTCGGCGTGCAGGCCGAGGTCGTGCCCTTCATCAACGACATGGCGCAGCGTCTGGCCGAGGCCGACGTGGTGATCTGCCGCGCCGGCGCGGTGACGGTGTCCGAGCTGTGCGCCGCCGGCGTCGCCAGCATCCTGGTGCCGCTGGTCGTCAGCACGACCTCGCACCAGCGCGACAACGCGCAATACATGGCGCAGCACAACGCCGGCACGCACCTGCCGCAAGGCGAGCTCAGCGCGCAGGCGCTGTTCGACCTGCTGCAGCAGCCGCGCGAGCATTGGCTGGCGATGGCGTCCAAGGCGCGCTCGCTGGCGCGTCCGCGCGCGGCGGGGCGCGTCGCCGATGAGCTCGAAGCACTCGTGAACGCCCGCGACGCCAAGTCCGAGAACGGAGCGCGCGCATGAAGCACGCCCTCCAACGCATCCACTTCACCGGCATCGGCGGCGCCGGCATGAGCGGCATCGCCGAGCTGCTGGCCGCGCAGGGTTACCGCGTCAGCGGCTCCGACCAGGGCGAGAGCGACACCACACGCCGCCTGCGCACGCTGGGCGTCGACGTGATGATCGGCCACGCTGCGGAGCACGTCGGCGCGGCGCAGGTGCTGGTCAAGTCCAGCGCGATCAAGGCCGACAACCCCGAGCTGATGGCCGCCCACCAGCTCGGCATCCCCGTGCTGCTGCGCGCGCAGATGCTGGCCGAGCTGATGCGCCCGCGGCTGGGCATCGCCGTCGCCGGTACGCACGGCAAGACGACGACGACCTCGCTGCTGACGACGGTGATGCAGCAGGCCGGACTCGATCCGAGCTACGCGATCGGCGGGCAGCTGCTGGCCGCCGGAGCGAATGCGGCGCTGGGCGGCGGGCTGCACATGGTCGTCGAGGCGGACGAATCCGACGCCTCCTTCCTGCACCTGCTGCCGCAGCTGGCGATCGTCACCAACATCGACGCCGACCACATGGACACCTACGGGCACGACATGGCCCGTCTGCGTCAGGCCTTCGTCGACTTCCTGCACCGGATGCCCTTCTGGGGCGCGGCCGTGCTGTGCGGCGACGACGCGGGCGTGCGCAGCATCGTGCCGATGCTGTCGCGGCCGGTGATCCTGTACGGGGTCGACGACGGCAACGCCGTGCGCGCGACCGACATCGCCGCGGAGGCCGGCGGTGGCATGCGCTTCGTCGCGCAACGTCGCGACCGTCAAGGCCGGGAGCTGCCGGCGCTGGACGTGATGCTGCGTCTGAACGGGCAGCACAACGTGCTGAACGCGCTGTCGGTGATCGCGATGGCGATGGAGCTGGGTGTCGACGACGCCGCGCTGTTGCAGGGCCTGGCGAACTTCGGCGGCGTCGGCCGTCGATTCCAGTCCTATGGCGAGCTGCCGGTGTCGCCTGCGAATGGCCCGACGTCCGAAGGCACCGCGCTGCTCATCGACGACTACGGCCACCACCCGGTCGAGATGCAGGCCGTGCTCAAGGCCGCGCGCGGCGCCTATCCGGGCCGTCGTCTGGTGCTGGCCTTCCAGCCGCACCGCTACACGCGCACCCGCGACTGCTTCGAGGAATTCGCCGACGTCCTGGCACAGGCCGACGGCGTGCTGCTCACCGAGATCTATGCCGCCAGCGAGTCCCCGCTGCCCGGCATCAGCGGCGAAAGCCTGGCGCGCGCGGTGACCGACCGCGGCACCGCGGCGGGCTTCGTCGGCGACTGGCAGGGACTGCCGCAGGCGATCGCCCACCAGGCGCGCGCCGGCGATGTGGTGATCGTGATGGGGGCCGGCTCGATCGCCGCCGTCCCCGCGCGCACCGTCGAACTCATGACGAAGGGAGGCCGCGCATGACCACGGACCTCAACGCCGCTTCGGCGCCCGCTGCGCATTCCGCGCTCTATCAACACCTGGCCATCGCCGGCATCGATGCGAAGTCGCTCGGCAAGGTCGCCGTGCTCTTCGGCGGCGATTCGGCCGAACGCGAGGTCTCGCTGATGTCGGGCAGCGGCGTGCTCGCCGCGCTGCAGTCCGAAGGCGTGGACGCGCATGCCTTCGACCCGGGCCAGCGCAACCTGCTCGAACTGAAATCGGAAGGGTTCCAGCGCGCCTTCATCGCGCTGCACGGCCGCCACGGCGAGGACGGCACCGTGCAGGGCGCGCTCGAACTGATGGGCATCCCGTACACCGGTTCCGGCGTGATGGCCTCGGCCATCGCGATGGACAAGATCACGACCAAGCGTGTCTGGCTGGCCGACCGGCTGTCGACGCCGCGATGGGTCAGCCTCAAGCGCGGCGAGCTGCAGCGCGAGCGCGTGCGCGCCGTGCCGGACGAGCTCGGCCTGCCGATCTTCGTCAAGCCGCCGCACGAGGGCTCGTCCATCGGGGCGAGCAAGGTGATGGGCTACTCCGACATGCAGAAGGCCGTCGAACTCGCCGCCAAGTACGACGCCGAAGTGCTGTGCGAGGAATTCGTCGACGGTGCCGAGCTGACCTGCCCGGTGCTGGGCGAGGGCGCCGACGCGATCGCGCTGCCGGTGATCGAGATCCGCGCCGAGGGCGGCAACTACGACTACCAGAACAAGTACTTCACCGACACGACCCAGTATCTGGTCGGTCAGCTGCCGGCCGACGAGCAGGCCCGCGTGCAGGACCTGGTGCTCGCCGCCTACCGCTCGCTGGGCGCGCGCGGCTGGGGCCGCGTCGATGTGATGCGTCGCACCTCCGACGGCCAGTTGTTCCTCCTCGAGATCAACACCTCGCCGGGCATGACCTCCCATTCGCTGGTGCCGAAGGCGGCCGCCGCCGTTGGCATCTCTTATCCGAAGCTGTGCCTCTACCTCCTGTCGCAAGCGCGGCTGGACAGCCAGGCCTGATCCGGCCCCGAACGACCCCGACACGCACCCGAGACCCCGAGCCACCGCCATGGGCGCCACCTTCACCCACACTGCCAGCCCGCTGCCGCCGGACATCCGCGTGATGAACGGCGTCGCGGGTCTGCTGCTGGCCGTCCTGGCGCTGGCCGCCGGGGCCGTGGGGCTGCACTGGCTGGCCAGACAACCGGCGTTCTCGATCAAGGCGATCACGGTCGAAGGCGACGTGAGCCGCAACAGCAGCGCCTCGCTGCGCGCGAACGCGCTACCGCGGCTGAGCGGCAACTTCCTGACGATGAACCTGCAGCAGGCGCGCGCCGCCTTCGAGGCGGTGCCCTGGGTGCGCCACGCCACGGTGCGGCGCGTCTGGCCGCTGCACCTGATCGTCGCGCTCGAGGAGCACCGCCCCGCCGCCTACTGGGAAACCAAGGTCGACAACGCCGACGCCGACAGCGAGGCGGTCGTCGATACCCGGCTGGTCAACAGTTTCGGCGAGGTCTTCGAGGCAAATCTCGGCGACGTCGAGGACGAGGATCTGCCGACGCTGGCCGGCCCGGCGAAATCCTCGGCGGCGATGCTGGCGATGTGGCGGCAACTCGATCCGCTGACCCACGGGAAACTGGACGAGGGCGTCGCCCGGCTGGATTTGTCCGGCCGCGGCTCCTGGAAGGCGACCCTGGAAAAAGGCGCCATCGTCGAACTCGGGCGCGGCAGCGAGGCCGAAGTCGTCGCCCGGTATGGCCAGTTCATCGCCAGCATTCCCCAGATCACCGCCCGTTACCGCACCGCGCTGGTATCGGCGGACCTCCGCCATGAATCCGGATATGCGGTCCGGCTGGCGGGCGTGACGACGGTTACCACTGCGCCCAAGGGCGCCAAGAAGAATTGAGGACAGGCATGGCCAAGGAATACAAGGATTTGGTCGTCGGGTTGGACATCGGCACCGCCAAGATCATGGCGGTGGTGGCCGAGGTGATGGGGGACGGCCAATTGCGCATCGCCGGTCTGGGTGTTGCGCCCAGCCATGGGCTCAAGCGCGGTGTCGTGGTCAATATCGATGCCACCGTCCAGTCCATCCAGCAGGCCCTGAAAGAGGCCGAAATGATGGCCGACTGCCGGATTTCGAGGGTTTATACCGGGATTACCGGCAGCCATATCCGCGGCCAGAACTCGACCGGGATGGTCATCGTGCGGGACAAGGAAGTCACGCCGGTGGATGTCGCCCGGGTGGTGGAAACCGCCAAGGCCATCAATATCCCGAACGACCAGCGCCTGCTGCTGGTCGAACCGCAGGAATTCGTGATCGACGGCCACGAGGTGAAAGAGCCGATCGGCATGAGCGGCGGCCGGCTGGAGGTCAAGGTCCATATCGTGACCGGCGCGCAGAGCGCGGCGGAAAACATCGTCAAGTGCGTGCGTCGCTGCGGGCTGGAGGTGGAGCAACTCGTTCTGAATCCAAGCGCTTCCAGTTTGGCGGCACTAACTTCGGACGAACGCGACCTGGGCGTGGCGCTGGTCGACATCGGCGCCGGCACGACCGACGTGGCCATTTTCACCGGCGGATCCATCCGCCATACCGCGGTGATTCCGATCGCCGGCGACCTGATTACCAGCGATATCGCCATGGCGCTGCGCACCCCGACCAAGGATGCGGAGGAAATCAAGGTCGAGCACGGCGTGGCCAAGCAATTGCTGGCCGATCCCGCCGATCAGGTGGAGGTTCCGGGTTTGGGCGACCGGGCACCCCGCATGCTCTCCAAGCAGGCTTTGGCCGGGGTCATCGAACCTCGGGTCGAGGAAATCTTCTCGCTCGTCCACCAGGTCATCCGGGAATCCGGCTACGAAGAGCTGCTGTCTTCCGGAATCGTCCTGTCGGGCGGCTCCTCGGTGATGCCCGGGATGGTGGAACTGGCCGAGGATATTTTCCTGAAACCGGTACGGCGGGGAAATCCCACCTACAACGGCGCGCTTTTTGACATGGTGGCCAATCCCCGTTCGGCCACCGTGATGGGATTGTTGGAGGAAGCGCGGCTGTCGCGCACCCGGGGATTCAAGGCGGCGCAGCAGGCGGGGTCTGTGAAGACCTTGTTCGGTCGCGCCAAGGATTGGTTCCTGGGGAATTTCTGAGAAGCCGGCACCGACCGGTGGGTTGACGCTTTCTTTACGACGTTTGAGGGTTTTGCCCCCTAAAAAAGGGCCGGATCCACTTCTATTTTGCTGATGGCAACTGCACAATATGGACAGGAGGTTTGATATGGCGATCGAGATGATCGAAGAGTTTGATCAAGGCACCCAGATCAAGGTGATCGGCGTGGGCGGCGGCGGCGGCAACGCGGTCGAGCACATGATCAGCCAAGGTGTCCAGGGCGTGGAATTCATCGTGGCCAACACGGATGCCCAAGCCCTGAATCGCTCCAAGGCCGATCAACTCCTGCAACTGGGCCATACCGGCCTGGGCGCCGGCGCGAAACCCGAGGTCGGCAAAACCGCCGCCGAGGAAGCCGAGGCACGCATCCGCGAATCCATCACCGGCGCGCACATGCTGTTCATCACCGCCGGCATGGGCGGCGGGACCGGCACCGGCGCGGCGCCCGTGATCGCCCGCGTGGCCAAGGAGATGGGCATCCTGACCGTCGGCGTGGTCACCAAGCCATTCGAGTTCGAAGGCAACCGCCGCGGCAAGGCCGCGGACCTGGGCCTGCAGGAACTCGAGGCGAACGTCGATTCGCTGATCGTCGTGCTGAACGACAAGCTGCTCGAAGTGCTGGGCGACGACATCACGCAGGACCAGGCCTTCGCGCACGCCAACGACGTGCTGAAGAACGCGGTCGGCGGCATCTCCGACATCATCCACATGCCGGGCCTGGTCAACGTCGACTTCGAAGACGTGAAGACCGTGATGAGCGAGCCGGGCAAGGCGATGATGGGCACGGCCGTGGCCACGGGTCCGGACCGCGCGTCCAAGGCCGCGGAAGGCGCCGTCGCCTGCCCGCTGCTGGAAGGCATCGATCTGTCCGGCGCGCGTGGCGTGCTGGTGCTGATCGCGGCGAGCCGCAACAACTTCAAGCTGGCCGAGAGCCGCAACGCGATGACCGCGATCAAGCGCTATGCCGCTGAAGACGCGCACATCATCTACGGCACGGCTTACGACGACACGCTGGGCGACCAGCTGCGCGTCACCGTGATCGCGACCGGCCTGAGCCAGCGCGCCGCGGCGCGCCAGCAGCCGCAACTGGTCGTGCAGCAACCGCAGCTGCGCACCGGCACCGACAACATGCCGGTGCTGACGCAGCCGGTGGTCATGCCGGGTTCGGCCGCCGCACAGGGCGCGCAGGCGCCGGCGACCATGAGCACGACCGACTTCGGCGGCATGAGCGTGCCCAGCGTCTGGCGCCATGGCCGAACCGCCGCGGCCAAGGTCGAGGCGCTGTCGTCCAACGGCATGGACGAGATCGAGATCCCGGCCTTCCTGCGCAAGCAGGCCGACTGAGTCCCGCACGCAACCGGCAGGACAGCGCTTCGGGCGCCCCGCGTCGTTGCAAATCCTCGCCATAGCTGGGCTATGGCTCCGGTTTGCGCCTAGCGGTGCATCCCGAATCGCAGCCCTGCCGGTCACGTGACCGCGATTCGCCAGGCCGCGTGATCCGGGGGGTCTTGTTGCAATTGATCGCTCGTGCCGTGCCGTGAACTTCGGCACACTGGCGCGCGATCACAAGGCAGCAAGACAGAGCGTATGCATGGTCCAGGGTGAGGTTGGAGAAACGTCGTCGGGAACGCAGGCCGCGCGCGCGCGGTTGGCGTGGGTGTCGCGTCCGTCCACGCCGCTCTTGATCGCGCTGCTGGCCTGTCTGGTGCTGGCGCTGTTCGCGCTGGCGCCCGACGTGGGTCGCGCCCAGGGTGGGCAGCCCGCCCATGCAACCGGCGCGGCACCGCACGCGCAGGTCCTGCAGGCCTCGCCGCTCGGACCAGCCCGGCCGGTGCCCGAAGCCGCGCAGCCTGCCGGCGCGCAGCGCGCGATCGCGGCCGAGGTCGCCACCAGCGACTGGACGCAGGACCAGTTGAAGTCCTGGTGGCGCGCCTTGCGCGTCATGGACGGCGCGGACGGCGCCTTGCCGCCGGGCCTGCTGCCGCCCTCGGACCCGAAGGCATGGCAGGCCGTCGAACTCCCGGAAGTCCGTCAGCGCGAGGCCACGAACAACACCGGCGACGCGCGCTTCCAGATGCGCTGGTACCGCGTGCGCTACGCCGCGCCGAACGGCCGCTGGCCGACCAGCGTCGCGCTCTACATGCCGCGCCTGGTGGCGCTGGCGGCGGCGGTGCTGGTGAAGACGGACGACGGCTGGCGGCCGGTCTTCGACAACCAGTCCGGCGCGCGCGAGCAATGGGTGCGGCCGCTGTGGGTGGTGCTGCCCGCGGCGCTGACCGAGATCCAGCAGGCGCGCGAGATCGAGGTCGTCATCGCGGTGCCGGTGATGCAGTCCGGCTACTACTCGGTGTCCAGCGTCTGGCTGGGCGCGCGCGAGGACCTGGAGGCGCGCCACGACCGGCGCTGGGTGCTGCAGATCGGCGTCCCGCAGGCGACCGGGCTGACGCTGGTGACGCTGGGGCTGTTCGCGCTCGTGCTCTGGGTCAAGCGGCGAGAGGATCCGTCGTACCTGCTGTTCTCGCTGGCCAGCGTCGCATGGCTGGTGCGCAACCTGCATTACCACCTGGACCTGCCGCGCACGCGCGATGCGCTCGAATGGTTCTGGTGGGTCACGCATGCCTCGATGTCGTGGGTGATGTTGCTCACCTTCCTCTTCGCGCTGCGTTTCGCGCGGCAGCGCTTCGCCCGCTTCGAGAAGGGCATCGCGCTCTTCGTGCTGGTGTCCAGCCTGTCGTCCATGCCGATGTGGGGCAACGGCTTCGACGCGCTGGTGCTGCTGCACCTCTGCAACGCGGTCGTCGGCCTGGCGGGTACCGGTTTCGTCGCCAGCGTGGCCTGGCGCCAGGGCACGCGCGAGCTGCGCGTGATGGCCGCGGCGCTGGTGATCGGCGTCGTGCTGGGCGTGCACGACCTGGGGCTGCTCGCGGGCTGGTGGTGGCCGGAGCACATCTACCTCATGCCCTTCGCGACGCTGGTGATCCTGGCGAGCTTCCTCTACGCGGTGCAGTTCCGCTACATCGAGGCGCTGCGCGGCGTGGAGCGCGCCAACGGGGAACTCGGCCAGCGGCTGCAGGAGCAGAGCGCCCAGCTGAGTTCGCAGCACGACAAGCTGCGCGAGGTCGAGCGGCAGCAGGCGCTGCTGCTGGAGCGGCAGCGGATCATGCAGGACATGCACGACGGGCTGGGCTCGTCGCTGCTGTCGGCGATGGTGGCGGTGGAGCAGGGCACGATGCCGCAGGAGCAGGTGGTGACCGTGCTGCGCGAATGCGTGGACGACCTGCGGCTGGTGATCGATTCGCTGGAGCCGGTGGGGCACGACATCGTGTCGCTGCTGGCGACGATGCGCTACCGGCTGGGCAAGCGGTTGCAGCTGGGCGGGCTCAAGCTCGAATGGGACGTGCACGACCTGCCGCCGCTGGAATGGCTGGAGCCGCCCGACGCGCTGCACGTGCTGCGGCTGATGCAGGAGGCCCTCACGAACGCGTTGAAGCATGCGCGGGCGTCGCGGGTGCGGGTGGTGACGCGCGACCTTGGCAAGCGCGTGGAGATCCGCGTCGAGGACGACGGCGAGGGCTTCGACGTGGCCTCGATCGCGCAGGGCCGCGGGCTGCGCGGGCTGCAGCGGCGCGCGAAGGTGCTGGGCGGTTCGCTGCGGGTCGACAGCAGTCCGGGTCACGGCACGGTGGTGACGCTGCGGCTCCTGGTGTCGCGCGCTGATCGCGAGGCCGTCGTCCAGGCGAGCGGCCAGCAAGGTTGACCCCGTTTTGGGACAATACGCCTCATGATCAAGCAACGCACCATCAAATCGCTGACCCGTGCGGTCGGGGTCGGCATCCACAGCGGCCAGAAGGTGGAGATCACGCTGCGTCCGGCGGCGCCCGGCACCGGCATCGTGTTCCGTCGCGTCGACCTGGCGCAGCCGGTCGACATCCCGGTGAACACGCACAGCGTCTGCGACACGCGCATGGCCACGACGATCAGCCCGCAGGGCGATCCGGGGCTGCCCAAGGTGCAGACCATCGAGCATCTGCTGTCCGCCTGCGCGGGTCTGGGGCTGGACAACCTGCTGATCGACATCAACGCGGACGAGGTCCCGGTGCTGGACGGCTCGGCGGCGAGCTACGTCTTCCTGCTGCAGTCGGCGGGCATCGAGCTGCAGAACGCGCCCAAGCAGTTCCTGCGGGTGAAGAAGCCGGTGGAAGTGCGCAAGGGCGAGGGCAAGAGCCTGATGTGGGCGAAGCTGACGCCGCACCACGGCTACACGCTGAGCTTCCAGATCGAGTTCGACAACCCGGCGGTCTCGGCGACGGGGCAGCAGTATGTGTTCGACATGGGCAGCGGCCAGTACAAGCGCGAGATCGCGCGGGCGCGCACCTTCGGCATGACCAAGGACATCGAGCTGATGCGCTCGCGCGGGCTGACGCTGGGCGGCAGCATGGACAACGCGATCGTGGTGGACGACTACCGCGTGCTGAACGCGGAAGGGCTGCGCTACGACGACGAGTTCGTGAAGCACAAGATCCTGGACGCGATCGGCGACATGCAGGTCGTGGGGCATCCGCTGCTGGCGGCGTATACGTCGTTCAAGGGCGGCCATGCGCTGAACAACCTGCTGCTGCGCGAGCTCCTGAAGGACGCCGAGGCCTACGAGATCGTGACCTTCGAGGACGAACGCGACGCGCCGGCGGGCTTCGCCGAGCTGGCGCCGGCGTGGTGAGATGATGGCGGGATGCCGCTCAGCCAGTCACAGCTCACCAAGCTCGGGGATCGCCTTCGTGCGGATGTCACCCAAGAGCAGGACCTGAAACTTCTTGATGAGTACCGGCGCTCTTTCGAGGTTCCCGGGAAATGGGTCTCCAACGAAGTCCGCATTTGCACGGGCATCGTTCCGACCGAACGGAACTCCAAGTCCAGCAGAGCCATCATCGAGAAGCTGAGGCGCCAGACGTCGAGGCTGGGGCGCATCCAAGACATCGCGGGTTGCCGGATCAGTGTTCCGAACCTACGCGTACAGTCAGAAGTTGTTGAACAACTGGTCGCTCGATTCTCAGATGTGGAAGTCAAGGACCGACGGGAAAAGCCAAGTCACGGATATCGAGCGGTGCACGTGGTTGTGCGCCATGAGGGCTTCCTCATCGAAGTGCAGGTGCGAACCACCCTTCAACATCTTTGGGGTCAACTCTCCGAGACACTGGCGGATCGATTTGGCAATGCAGTGAAGTATGGTGGCGGTCCGCCAGAAGTGGGCGAGATGCTGACGAAGTGTTCGGACGTTCTGGCCAGGTTGGAGGTTGCCGAACTGGAACTCGGGGAACTCGAACATCTGTTTGGAAGTACCAAGTCGCCAGACGATGCATTGCAAGAGCGCTTGTCCACGGTTCGGAAAAATCTTGACTCGTTGCATGAACTGCTCAGCTCAATCATGAACGCCATTTCTGTTCGTCTTCTGAAGGCAGACTAGATCACCATGATCTTCCTCGTTCACTACGATCGACGCGCTCAGCGACTGGAGCGATTTGTTGGCTATTCAGACGATGCGTTGCTCCAGGCGCAGGACGACCGTTTGAAGCTGGAACTCAGTCTGCTCCGGAGCGATCGCGAAAATGAGATCGTGTTGCTCAGCGCCCCTAGCGAAGAGGCGGTGAGAAATACCCATGGCCGCTACTTCTACAAGTTCGCGGATCTTGCAGCTCGAAGCGGCTTTGCGCTGGCGGCGAGCTGATGCTGATTTTCCGCCTGGTCTTCGCCCTGCTGCTGGTTGCCGGTCTGCTGTGCTTCGCCATCTACATCGGCACGAAGCAGCCGATCTGGCGCCGGCGCGGCATCCTGCTGGTCAAGTGGACCGTGATCGCCGGCATCGGCTTCTTCGCGGTGCTGATCCTGGAGCGGTTGGTGCTGCTGGTGTAGCCGCGGCCCCATGGCCCGCGACCCCGCGAGAACGAAGAAGGCCGCTCATCGAGCGGCCTTCGTGTTTCCGCGGCGGGAGATCTACTCCTCCAACGCCTGCAGCTGCACCAGCCGCTGGTAGATCCCGCCGTCGACCGCCATCAGCTCGTCGTGCGTGCCGCGTTCGTCCAGGTGGCCGTGGTTCAGCACCACGATCTGGTCGGCCTCGCGGATGGTCGAGAGCCGGTGCGCGATCGCGATCACCGTGACCTTGCCGCGCAGCGCGCGCAGGGCCTCGCCCACCTGCGCCTCGGTCGCGCTGTCGATGTTGGCCGTCGCCTCGTCCAGCAGCAGGATGCGCGGATCGCCGGCCAGCGCGCGGGCCAGCGCGATCAGCTGCTTCTGCCCCGTCGACACCGCCAGCCCACCGTCGCCCAGCCGGCTGTCGTAGCCCTGCGGCAGCGCGCTGAGGAAGTCATGCGCGCGCGAGGCGCGGGCCGCCGCCTCGATCTTCTCGTCGGAGATCGCGCGACCCATGCGGATATTCTCGCGCACACTGCCGGCCACCAGGTAGGGCTCCTGCGGCACCAGGCCGAGCGCGGCATGGAAGGTCTCGTCGGGCAACTGGTCGAGCGGCTGGCCGTCGATGAGGATGCGTCCCTGCTGCGGCCGGTAGAACCGCAGCAGCAGCGCCAGCAGCGTCGACTTGCCCGAGCCCGTGTGCCCCGCGATGCCGACGAAGCTGCCCGCCGGGATGTCGAGGTCCAGGTCGCGCAGCACCGGCTGCTCCGGCTTGTAGGCGAACTGCAGGTGCTCGAAGCGGATCGCGCCGGCGCCGACCACGAGGTCCGGCCGGTAGGACCTCGGCTCGCAGGGCTCGCGCAGCAGCGCGCGCACGCGCGACGCGGCCACCAGCGCCTGCTGCAGCTGGCTGAACTGCATCGTGATCTGGATCAGCGGCTCGACGACGCGCGCGATGTAGGCGAGGAAGGCGTACAGCAGGCCGACCTCCAGGCCCGACAGCTCGCGCAGTCCGAAGCCGTAGATCACCGTCACGATCAGCAGCACGTTGAGCAGGTCCAGCGCCGGCCGCAGCAGCCAGGCGTTGGCGCGCAGCTCCTGCACGCGCGCTTCCAGCTGCGCGCGGTTGGCGGTCTCGTAGCGCGCGGCGAAGCGCTGCGCCGCGCCCGCCGACTGCAGCATCGCCATGCCGGCCATGCTCTCGGCCATCTGCGCGTTGAGGTCGGCGCGCAGCGCGCGGGCGCGCTGCACGGGACCGCTGCTCGCGCGCTGGTAGAGCCAGATGATCCCGGAACTCGCCGGCACCAGCGCCAGCACGATCAGCATCAGCCGCCAGTCCAGCCACGCCATCGCGACCAGCGCGCCGGCCACGACGATGGTCGAATCCAGCATCACGAACAGCACCTGCCGGTACAGGTTGTTGACCGCGTCGGTGTCGTTGGTGATTCGGCTCAGCAGTTGACCGGTGATGCTGCGGTCGAAGAAGGCCATCGGCTGCGCGAGCACGTGCGCGTAGACCTGCTCGCGCAGGCGCAGCACGGAACGCCGCGCCACCGAGGCCATGCGGCGCAGTTGCGCGTAGCGCAGCAGGCTGGCGGTCCAGCCCGCGAGCAGCATCGCGCCCAGCAGCAGCGCCATCGAGCCCAGGTCGAAGTTGCGCGGCAGCACGTGCGCATCGATGAAGTGCTTGCCCAGGATCGGACCGATCGCTTCCAGCGCCGCGGCGACGACCAGCCAGCCCAGACCCTTCATCAGCCCGCGGCGCTCCGGCGCGGCGGCCTGCGCCAGCAGCGCCAGCGCTTCGCGCGGCGAGTGATCGCTCTGCGGGTTCGTCGGTTTCTTGCCGTCCTGGCCGGACGCGGTCTCAGGCGGCGTCAAGGCTGGCCTCCAGTTGTTGGTAGCGCCACTGGCCGGCGTACCAGCCGCCCAGCGCGAGGAGTTCGTCGTGACGGCCGCGCTCGACGATGCGACCCTGCTTCAGCACGACGATTTCGTCGGCTTCCATCACCGCCGACAGCCGGTGGCTGACGACCGCGAGGCTGCGCTCGGGGTGCCGCTGGCGCAGTTCGCGCCAGTGGTCGAGGATCTGCGTCTCCGTGCCGCTGTCCACGGCCGACAGCGCGTCGTCCAGCAGCAGCACCGGCGCTTCGGCCAGCAGCGCCCGCGCGATCGCGATGCGCTGCCGCTGGCCGCCGGACAGCGTGACGCCGCGCTCGCCGACCAGCGTGTCGTAGGCCTGCGGCAGCCGTGTGATGTCGTCGTGCACGGCCGCGAGTTCCGCCACCGCGCGGATCTGCTCGCGCGTCGCGTCCGGGCGGGCGAGGGCGATGTTGTCCGCCACCGAGGCCGAGAACAGGAAGGGCTCCTGCGGCACCCAGGCCAGGGTGCGTCGCAGCACGGCCAGGCGGATCTCCGGCGCGGGGACGCCGCCCAGCCGCACGGCGCCCGCGTCGGGCTCGTACTGGCGAAGCAGCAGCCGCAGCAGCGTCGACTTGCCGGAACCGGTCGCACCGACGATGCCCAGCGTGCGTCCCGGCGGCAGCGACAGGGCGATGTCCTCGAGCGTCGGCTGCGCCATGCCGGGATAGCGGAAGGACACGCGGTCCCAGGCGATGTCGGCGTTCGCCGGCAGCTCGCGCGTGCCGGTGTCCACCAGGCTGGCCGGTGCGTCGAGCACCGGCTGCAGCCGCGACCACGCGGCGCGTCCGCGTTCCAGCAGCGACAGCACCCAGCCCGCCGCGAACATCGGCCAGATCAGCTGGCCGAGGTACATCGTGAACGCGGTCAACTGGCCGATGCTGATGACGTTGGTGCCGACCAGCCACGCGCCGACGCCCAGCGCGATCACCGTCGCCGCGCCGAGCGACAGGCCCACGGCCGGTTCGAACATCGCTTCCCATCGCTGCGCCTGGAAGGAGGCGTCGCCGGCTTCGCGCGCCAGTTCGCCGAACTGCTCCCGGCTGCGGCGCACCAGGCCCAGCGCCCGCACGGTGCGCACGCCGGCGAGGCTGTCCTGCACCTGCTGGTTGAGCGTCGAGAAGCGCTTCAGCGAGTCGGCGGAAGCCACATGGATGCGCGACGAGATGCGCCAGAACGCGTAGGCCATCAGCGGGAAGGGCACCAGCGCGGCCAGGCCCAGCCGCCAGTCGACGCTGATGGTCATCATCCCCAGCACGAGGACCAGCGTCAGCGACCCGTCGAAGGCGGCAAGCAGCGCTTCGCCAGCGGCCATCTCGATGGCGTCGACGTCGTTGGTCGCCAGCGCCATCAGGTCGCCGGCGCGCTGGGCGTGGAAGAACGCGGGGCCTTGATTCGTCAATTGCGCGTACAAGCGCATGCGCAGCTGACGACCGAGTTCGTAGGCGGTGCGGAACAACGCCAGGCGCCAGCCCACGCGCAGCAGGTAGATCGCGAGGCCGGCCAGCACGAGCAGGCCGAGCTGACCGACCAGGTCCCAGCCGGCGAGGCGGTGTGACACCAGCGCGTCGACGACGTGACCGACCTGACGCGGGATCCAGACCGTGAGGACCGCGATGGTGCTGAGCATCAGCGCGCTGGCGGCGTACGGCCGCCAATGGCCTCGGATATGGCCGAGGATCAGACGTGAGAGGGACGACGACATGGCGGCGCATTGTGCCCGGCGGTTCCTGACCGTCGGAAGGTCAGGGCCATGGTCCGGGCGGGCCGCGGGGCCGCGCCGCAGCGCCAAGGCGCCAAGGCGCTAAGGTGCCACGGGCGCGGACGAGGCCCGCGCGATCATGCCGATGCGGGCGTGGACCAGGTCGGCGAGCACGCGCAGCCGTCGCTCGTCGAAGTTGCCGCTGAGTGCATAGGCCAGCTTGCCGTCGATCCAGAACAGGCTGCGGGTGGTCTGGCCCCCTTCGACGCGCTGCATCAGGCGAAAGGCCACCGGCGCTTCGGGCGAACTCGCGCCGGTGCTCACGTAGAGCGTGAAGCGCTCGCCGGCCTCGTTCTCGTACATGAACTGCGCGCGGGCCAGCGCCGCGCCGACGGATGTCCTGGCCGATGCGCCGGCCGAGGCGCCAGGTGAGGCGCCGGTCGATGGATCGTCGCCCGCGGGCAGCAGCCGGCCGCCGACCAGCTTCCAGCCGTAGTCGCGCAGGGTCGGCGCATACAGCGGCTGGCCGAGCCGCTTGCTCAGCCACTGGATCAGGTGATCGGCCTGGTCGGCGCCGACCTCGACCGGATGTCGCTTCTCGGGCTGGTAGACGGCGTGCGCGATGGCGGCGTCGCGCACGTATTCGGGGATGGACGGATCGCGGCCGGCGGCGCGGGAGGCCGCCGCGGCGGCCGCCATCTCGGCTGCTTCCTTCTTGCCGGTCCACCACGCGTGGCCGCCCCAGCCGCCGGCGACGCCGGCACCCAGGCCGACCGCCAGCAGCAGCGCCGCCGCCCAGGCGCGCGGCCAGCGCGGGGCCTTCGCGGCGGGGGGACGCAGCGCGGCGGTGAGGGACGGGGGCACGGGCTCATCGAGCCAGTCGCGATGCAGCGCCTTCAGCGAGTCGCGCTGTTCGCGCCAGCCGAGCACCTGCTGCGCGGCGCGCGGGTGGCGCAGCAGCCAGTCCGCCACCTGCGCGGCGCGCTCGGGTGGCAGTTGTCCGTCCACGTAGGCGTGGAGGGTGGGGTCGTCGATGTCGATCTCGTCGTGCGTCATGGTGCGGCGCTCATTTCACCACCCGCAGCGGCGGGCGGCCCGGCGCGGCGCCGTCCATGGACAGCCGCAGCCGTTCGCGGGCGCGGGACAGCCGCGACATCACCGTGCCCACGGGCACGTCCAGCACGCGGGCGGCGTCCTGGTAGCTCAGTTCCTCGACGCAGACCAGCAGCAGGATCTCGCGCGACGCGGCCGGCAGCGCCGCCAGCGCCCGTTCGAGATCCAGCCGCAGGGCGACGCGCTGCTGCGGCTCCTCGATCGCGGGCTGCGGCGCGTCGTCCTCGTCCAGCGAGTCGTGCAGCGCCTCGCGGGCGTCGCGCCGCTGGTTCAGGTAGAGGCGGTGCATCAGCGTCAGCAGCCAGTTGCGCAGGGCGTCCTGGCGCATCGGTCCGGCCTCGGCGTGGAACAGCGCGCCCTTGCGGGCGGCGCGTTCCAGCGTGTCCTGCAACAGGTCGTCCGCCCGGGCATGGTCGCCGCACAGCAGCCGCGCATGGCGGCGCAGGCGGGGAAGCAGCGGCAGCGCTTCGTCGAGGACCAGGGGCATGGGTGGGTCGGCCTGCGGGCGCTCAGCCTTTAAGGTTTGGCCGTATGCCAGACCTGGTTGATGCCGTCGCCCGTCTTGTCGCCAGGCTTGGCGTCCTTGGCCCAGAAGTACAGCGGCTTGCCCTTGTAGGCCCACTGCTTGGAGCCGTCGTCGCGGGTGATGATGGACCAGTCGCCGGAGACCTTGTCCTCGGTGCGGGCCATCAGCGGCGGCCAGTTCGTGGCGCAGCCGCCGTTGCACACGCTCTTGCCGTTGCCGGCGGTGTCCTTGTCGAAGGTGTAGAGCGTCATGTCGTTCGGGCCAACCAGCGCGCCGTCCTTGGCGGTCGCGGGGGCCGTCTGCGCTGCGGCCAGGCCGGCAGCCGCCATCAGGACGGCAGCGGCGGTGAGCTTCAGGGTGATCTTCATGGGGTCTCCTGGTGGATAGGTACTGAAGAAACACGGCAGAGGGGCAGCTTATTCCACCTGCGAGACATTCCCTTGCAACAACGGGGCCAAGAGCGGATGCAACCACGGGATTTGCTCGATCCCGTACCGGGCACTAGCCTGTGGGTTCCCATCTCGCTGCCAGGAGACCCCAGCATGACCGACCGCGCCCAGGCGCTTGCCGCCGAGCTGATCCGCAACTTCCATGAGGCCGAGCTGACCTCGTTCAAACGCGAGCCGCTGTACGAGTCGCGCTTCGCGCGCCTGGCGCGCGGGACCGCCGCGCGCAAGCTCGGCGCGTCCTACGACATCGTCGAGCCCGGCAGGACGACCTGCCCGTACCACCTGCACTACGCGCAGGAGGAGATGTTCATCGTCCTCGAAGGCACCGGCACGCTGCGCGTCGCCGGCGAGCGTCTGCCGATCAAGGCGGGCGACGTGATCTTCATCCCCGCCGGGCCCGAGTACCCGCACCACATCATCAACACCTCGGAAGCGCCGCTGAAGTACCTCTCCGTCAGCACCATGGAGCAGCCGGAGATCTGCGTCTATCCGGACTCGAACAAGTTCATGGCCGAGCACGGCCCCGACAAGGCGACCCGCCCCTTCGAGGCCATCCGCAAGGTGGGCGAGGGCGATCTCGACTACTGGCAGGATGAGCCTTGAAGAGACCCGCCGAAGCGCGCGTATCGCGCGACATGCGCCCGTGCGCTCAGTACGTCCGCGAGCCCTTGAACTGCGCGTGCTGGCGGCGCTGCAGCGTCGTCTGCTTGCCCATCGCCTCGAAGGAGACGCGCGCATGCGCGTCCATGATCGCGATGCCCAGCGCGTCGGCCGCGTCCTTGCCCGGTTCCCCGGGCAGCTTCAGCAGCCGCGCCACCATCGCCTGCACCTGCGCCTTCGCGGCGCCGCCGTGCCCGGTGATGGCCTTCTTCATCTGCACCGCCGTGTACTCCGACACGTGCAGGTCGCACGACACCAGCGCCGTCAGCGCCGCGCCGCGCGCCTGTCCCAGCAGCAGCGTCGACTGCGGGTTCACGTTGACGAAGATGATCTCCACCGCCGCGCAGGTCGGCTGGTAGCGCGACACCACCTCGCGGATGCCGTCGAAGAGGATCTTCAGCCGTCCCGGCAGGTCGCCGGTCGGCAGCGCGTTGGTCTTGATCGTGCCGCTGGCCACGTACGACAGCCGCGGGCCGTCCGCGTCGATGACGCCGAAGCCGGTGGTCTGCAGGCCGGGGTCGATGCCGAGGATGCGCATGCCGTCGCCTCCCGCCGCGTCAGGTACCGGCGCGGAAATACCACCGCACCGAATGGAAGAACACCGGCGCCGCGAAGCACATCACCGCGATGCGGTCCAGCAGGCCCACCGCGCCGGTGATCGCGCTGCGGTTGCCCCAGGCGTTGATGCCGGCGTCGCGCTTGAGCGCCTGCATCACGAACACGCCGAAGCTGCCGCAGCCCGCCGCGACGAACGCGGCGATCGCCGCCTGGCCCGCCTTGAACGGCGTGATCCAGTACAGCAGCGCGCCCGCCAGCGCCGCCGCGAACGCGCCTATCCACCAGGCCTTCATCGTGAACGATCGGCTGATGCGGCGCGCCACCGGCTTGGCGCGGAAGCGGCTGGTCGCCACCGCCTGCGCGATCTGCCCGCAGGCCACCACCGCCACCAGGAAGAACAGCAGGAAGGCGCCGCGGCCTTCGTACTTCGGGAACTCCAGCAGCAGCAGCGCCGGCGCATGCGACAGGCCGTAGACGCAGACCATGATGCCCCACTGGATCTTCGAATTGCGTTCGAGGAAGCGTTGCGGATCGTCCGCCAGCGCGCTGGCCACCGGGATCGCCAGGAATCCGTAGACCGGGATCAGCACCGAGAACAGGTCGAAGTGGCGCGTGCCCACCAGCACGTACTGCAGCGGCAGGATCACGAAGAAGGCCATGATCAGTCCGCGATGGTCGGCCCGGCGGGTGTGCAGCAGCGTGATGAACTCGCGGAACGCGAGGAAGGAGAACACCGCGAACAGCAGCGTCGCGCCCACCGGTCCCGACACCCAGGCGGCCCAGAACAGGCAGGCGCCGACCCAGACCATGTTGAGCTCGTGCCGGAAGCGCGCCCAGCGCGCCTGCCAGGATTCCTGCTCGTCGTCGGGACGGTCGCGCAGCGACCACAGCACCGAGACGATGCTCACCAGCAGCAGCGCGCCGAACAGCACGACGAACAGGAAGGCCACCTGCTCGCCGCTGTTCAGGGATTTGAGCCATCTCATTCCTTCCACCCTCCCGGACGCAGCGCCATCACCGCGGCGCGCGCGCGTTCGAGGAAGGCGCGCTTGTCCTCGCCGGGTTCGATCCGGATCGGCGCCCCGAAGGTGACCGTGCACAGGATGGGCACCGGCACGACCTCGCCCTTGGGCATGACGCGCTGGACGTTGTCGATCCAGGTGGGGATGAGCTGCACGTCGGGGAACTGTTCGGACAGGTGGTAGAGGCCGGCCTTGAAGGCCTGCGGCGCGCCCTTGTGGGAGCGCGTGCCCTCCGGGAAGATGACCAGCGAATCGCCGCCCTGCAGCGTGTCGACCAGCGGCTCGAGCGGATCCTCGTCGGGCGTGGCGCGCGTGCGGCTCACGTAGACCGCATTGAAGACCGCGCTGGTGAGCCAGGTCTTGAGCGGGGAACTCGTCCAGTAGTCGCGGGCCGCGATGGGGCGGGTGCGCGCACGCAGTTCGCCAGGCAGCGAGGCCCAGATCAGCACCCAGTCGAAGTGGCTCTGATGGTTGGCGAAGTAGATGCGTTGTTCGGACGTCGGGGGACAGCCTTTCCAATGTCCCTGCGCGCCGGTGATCAGGCGCGCCAGCCAGGACAGGAACAGGCCGGTGATTTCGGCAAGGACCATGGCGGGATTATCCGGGAGGACGGCCGTCTACTCATTTGATGACTGGAAGGCTCAAACGAGTCAGAGATGTCGACCCACTTGGCGACGATGAGGAATGGCGTTCGGAAAGTGGTCCCGATGACACTGCCCGCAGCTCATTTTTCTCACCAGGAACGACCTCAATGCATACCCAGACATCAGATCAGATCACTGTGCGGCAGTCGGAAAAGCCAGTGCGCATCGTCGAAGCGTCGAAGCCCGCCGGGAAGCGCGTGCCGCCGCAGGACGAAGCGGTCGAGGCCGACGGCGACGCGTCTTCCGTGGATGCACACGAGGCCGACGCATCGACCGGCAAGGCCGCGGACGGGCAGACGTTCTCCGACGCTTCCGAGTCGTCGTCCGACGGCGCCGCAGCGCAGCAGGCGGCCGGTGCGGAAGCGACCGGCCCCCAAGACGAGCCGTCCTGCCGTCAGATCCGCAGCGACGGCACGGAAGAGGACTGCGACCATTCCGCCGTCTGGCCGTGGATGATCGCCGGCTCCGGCATCCTGCTGGCAGGCGCCGCGGGGGCGGTCGGTCACGGGAGCGACAGCCACGCGACGGCTGCGGCGCCGGCACCTTCCCCACCCGGCGCGCCGAATCCGCCGCCGGCACCTCCGCCGCCGGTGCTTCCCACCGCACCGCGTCTGATCACCAGCTCGGGCAAGGACACCATCGACGGCACGGGGCACGTCGATGTCGCGCTCGCGGCGCCGGGCTCCTCCTGGGTCTATCGCCTGGACGGCGACGACACCTGGCACGCCGGCCAGGGCGGCAGCCTCGACGCCGGCACGCTGGGTCGAGGCGTCCATGCCGTGATGGTCGCGCAGCTCGATGGCGAGGGGCGCCGCGGTGACGTCGCCACGCTGGCGGTGCGCGTCCACGACGACGTGCCGGCGCCAGGGCTGGCGCTGGTGCACGACAACGGGAGTTCGTCGACCGACGGGTTGACCAACGACGGGACCGTCGCCGTTTCCGGTCTGGCGGCCGACGCGATCTTCTTCTACCGCGTGAATGGCGCGACCGAATGGATCGAGGGCGCGGCGGGGCAGGTGCCCGCGGGGGCGCTCGTGGCGGGCCAGAACAGGATCGAGGCTTACCAGGTCGATGCCAGCGGCGAGTACAGCCCGCTGAACAGCCTGACGCTGACCTTGGATCTGACGCCGCCCGAGGCGCCTCAGCTCCAGACCAGCAATGGCACCGATCTGCTGAACGCGCACGATTTCATCAACGTCTCCGGCATCGAGGGGGGTGCGGACTGGAGGTTCCGCGTGAACGGGCAAGGCGACTGGATCGAGGGCCATGACGGACGCATTCCCGCCGGCGCGCTGGCGGGCGGCGAGAACCACGTCGAGGTCGTCCAGGTCGATGCGGCAGGCAATGTGGGGGCCGCGGCGACGCTGACGGTCCGGCAGGATCTCGAGGCGCCCGATCCGCTGCGGGCGCACGTGGACGGCGGGCGCGGCGACCTCGTGTCCCTGCAGGGCTCGATCGCCATCGACAACATCGAGGACGGCGCGACCTGGAAGTACCGCATCAACGGTGAAAGCGAATGGCACGTCGGCAGCGGAACGCAGCTGTCAGCGAATATCCTGTTAGAGGGGCGCAACGATGTGACGCTGGTGCAGACCGACAGCAGCGGCCACGACAGCGCCGCGACGTCGATCACCGTCACGCGTGACAGCCTGGCCCCCGATCGCCCTGACCTGGTGACCAGCAATGGTCTGCCGATGATCAATGCGCAAGGCAGCCTGCTGGTCCATCGGCTGGAAGATGCCGCGACCTGGGAATATCGGATCGATGGTGGTGACTGGATCACCGGAACGGGGAGTTCGCTGGCTGCCAGCTCTTTGCACGAAGGCGCGCAGACGGTCGACGTGCGTCAGACCGATGCCGTCGGCCACGTGAGCGAGGTGGATTCGATCTCGATCACCTTGGACTCGACCCCTCCTGGCGCTGTGCTGTTGAGCGTGCTGAAGTCAAACGGTGCCGCAGCGCCCGACAGTCTCATCAACGCGACTGGCTATGTCTCGATCGGCAACATCGAGGCAGAGGGGCGCTGGGAGTTCAAAGCCAACGGCGATGACCATTGGCGGCCAGGCGGGGGAACCCAGCTGGCAAGCCGATTCCTGGATGAAGGTGTCAATACCGTGTCGCTGCGGCAGGTCGATTCGGCAGGCAATGTCGGTGAAGCAAGTTCGGTGACACTGACCTTGGATACAACGCCGCCCGCCATCAGCGTGACCCGGAACGACCTGGCAGGTGAGTATGTCGACGGGGCGTACATGCAACTGAACAGCCAGGACTCCTTCCGTGTGAAGTTCCAGGACAACGAGAAGGGCCAGGTCTCGATGGCCGGCCGTCAGTACGGCTTTGGGCCGAATGAGGGGGCGAGCTGGGGTGCCGGTCTTTTCAACGAGGGCGCAAATACCTTGCAGGTAACGGCCTCCGACAAGGCCGGGAACACATCCTCCCGCACGATCACTGTGTATGTGGATACCGAGGCGCCCGCCGCGCTGGACGTAGGGCTGAAGAACGACACGGGTTCGAACCATTCAGACCGCATCACGTCGGATGGCACCGTGGTGTTGTCAGGCATGCAAGAAGCGGTAAACATTGGGTACAGCCTCGACAACGGGCAACATTGGTCGAACTGGCAAACCAACACCGAAATTCCCGGCTCGGTGTTCGGCTCGGACGGGGTGAAGAACCTGCTCGTCCGGGTGTCGGATTTCGCTGGCAACATGGGTCCGACAACGTCCTTTCAATTCACGCTCGATTCGTCGGTGATCTGAGGACGGGCCACGCCGGCGCCACGGCGGTGTCTGCATCCCGACGCCCCGCAACGCTGAGCCCGTGCGGGGCGTTTTCATTCCGATCGGATCAGTGTGGCGGCCTTCTCCGCGATTGCCACCACCGGCGCATTCGTGTTGCCGCTGACGACGCTGGGCATGATCGAGGCGTCCACGACCCGCAGCCCCTCGATGCCGTGCACGCGCAGGCGGTCATCCACGACCGCCTGCGCGTCCTGGCCCATGCGGCAGGTACCGACCGGGTGATAGACCGTGTCGACGCGGCGACGCAGCAGCGCTTCGATGTCGGCGTCCGTATCGACGTCGGCGCTCCACAGCTCATTCTTCCAGAACGCCGTCATCGCCGGCGCGCGCATCAGGTCGCGCGTGAGCTTGTAGCCCTCGATCAGCTCCCTCACGTCTTCGGCCTCCTGAAGAAACCCCGGATCGATGCGCGGCGCGGCCAGCGGATCGGCGCTGGCGAGCGTCAGCGCGCCGCGGCTGCGCGGGCGCAGCAGGCACACATGACACGACAGGCCGTGGCCCATCCGCAGCCTGCGCGCGTGGTCCTCGACGAGCGCGACGACCAGGTGCAGCTGCACGTTCGGCGCGGGCAGGTCCGGGCGCGTCGACAGGAACCCGCCGCACTCGGCGAAGTTGCTGGTGACGAGGCCGCGTCGCTCGCGCCGATAGCGCTGGACCTGGCCGATGAAGCGGGCGCTCCCGCGCGCGGAGATGCCTGCGAGATCGAGGCAATCCGATTCGTAGCCGAAGACGAAGTCCGGATGGTCATGCAGGTTGCGACCGACGCCGGGCAGGTGGTGCCGGACCGCGATGCCCTGCGCCTGCAGCTGCGCGCCGTCTCCGATGCCCGACAGCATCAGCAGTTGCGGCGATTGCAGCGCCCCGGCACAGACGACGACCTCACGCGCCGCCCGCACCGTCCGGCGGTGGCCGCCTTGTTGCACGTCGACGCCGACCGCACGTCGGCCCTCCAGCACGAGCGACAAGGCCCGCACACCCGTCTCCACGCGCAGGTTGGCGCGGCGGCCAAGCTGCGGTTGCAGATACCCGCGCGCGACGCTCCAGCGCTCGCCGCCATGCTGCGTGACCTGGTAGACGCCGAGGCCTTCCATGTCCGCGCCGTTGAAATCATCGAGGACCGGATGACCCGACGCTCGCGCCGCGGCGCGCCACGCGTCGTGGATCGGCGAGTCGGTGCGCAGGTCGCCGACGCGCAGCGGGCCGTCCTGTCCGTGCCAGGGCGCGCCGAGGCGCTCGTTGCCTTCCGCCTTGATGAAGAAGGGCAGCAGGTCCTCGTAGCCCCAGCCGGCGTTGCCCGCGGCCGCCCAGGCGTCGTAGTCGCTCCGGTGCCCGCGCGTGTAGACCATGGCGTTGATCGCCGAGGATCCCCCCAGCGCCCTGCCTCGCGGCTGATAGCCGCGCCGGCCGTTCAGGCCGGCTTGCGGCTCGGTCTCGAAACCCCAGTTGTTGACCTTTGCGGCGACCTGCAGCACGCCGGCGAACGGCGTCGTCGTGACCCAGCGGTCGCCGCGTCCGCCGGCTTCGAGCAGCAGCACGCGGCACTCCGGATCCTCGCTGAGACGGCTCGCGAGCACGGCGCCCGCGGAACCGCCGCCGACGATCACGTAGTCGGCGTCGGAGGCGCTCCCGGCGCTCCCGGCGCTCATGCGATCTTCTTCAGCAGGCTCAGCATGCGGTCGAACGTCGCTCCATACGGCGGATGGAACAGCCTGGTGCCGGCGAGGCGCGACTGCAGGAACACCGGTTTGAGCTTGCTGAAGGTGTTGAAGCCCCAGACGCCGTGATAGGACCCCATGCCGCTGGCGCCCACGCCGCCGAAGGGTTGCTCCTCCTGGCCGAGGTGCCAGATGCAGTCGTTGACCGTGACGCCGCCCGCATGGGTGCGCGCGAGCACGTCGTCGCGCGCGGCCTTGTCCTCGCCGAACCAGTACAGCGCCAGCGGCCGGTCGCCGCCGTTGACAAGCGCGATCGCTTCCGATGGATGGCCGTACGGGACGATGGGCAGCAGCGGACCGAAGATCTCCTCGCGCATCACCGCCATGTCGGGCGAGGTCTCGAGCAGCAGTGTCGGAACGAGGCGGCGGTCCGTGGGCGCGTCGTCGTGCGTGGGACGCAGGGTCGCGCCGCGCGCGCGGGCGTCGTCCAGCAACCCCTTCAGACGTGCGTGATGGCGCGGGCTGACGATCGCGGTGTAGTCCGGATTGCCCTCGATGCGGGGATACAGGCGGCGCACGGCGGCCACGATCGCGTCCGCCAGCGGTGTCGCGAGTTCCTTCGGCACCAGCACGTAGTCCGGCGCGACACAGGTCTGGCCGGCGTTCAGCAGCTTGCCGAAGGCGAGGCGCTCGGCGGTGCGGGCGATGTCGGCGCTGCGGTCGACGATGGCCGGCGACTTTCCGCCGAGTTCCAGCGTCACCGGGGTCAGGTGTTGCGCGGCCGCTTGCGCGACCAGTCGTCCGACCGGCGTCGAGCCGGTGAAGAACAGGTGATCGAAGGGCAACTGCGTGAAGGCCTTGCCGACCTCGGCATCGCCCGTGACGACGGTCATCTCGTCGGGCGAGAAGTGCTGGGCGACAAGTCGCGCCATCAACGCGGAGGTGGCCGGTGTCAGCTCGGACGGCTTGATCATCACGCGATTGCCGGCGGCGAGCGCCGCCAGCGCGGGCGCCATGGCGAGGTAGTAGGGATAGTTCCACGGCGAGACAATGCCGACCACGCCGAGCGGCTGCGGCATCAGCCGGTTGCCCGCGGGCAAAAAGTGCAGGGCGGTCGGGGCGCGCTTGACGGCCATCCAGCGCTTCAGATGCCGCATCGCGTGCCGGGCGCCGGACTGGACGGTGAAGAGATCGGCCAGCAGGCTTTCATGCCGCGAGCGGTGGCCGAAATCCCGGGACATCGCCTCGGCGAGCGCTTCCGCGTTGTCGGCGGTCATGCGCAGCAGCCGCGTCAGGCGATCCTTGCGCTGTGCGTGGCTCGGCAGGCGCTCGCGGTCGAACGCGGCGCGCTGCTGCTCCAACACAAGATGCAGGCGCTCGTGCAGGGCTTGGTCCATCGATGTCTCCGCTGTTGCTCTTGTGAAGCTGGAGGCTATGCGCATTCCGAGCTGGGGCCAAGCGAAGCGACCCTGGACTAGAGAGGTCGGACTAGCAGGCGGCGCTCCGAAATGGAAAAGCCCGGCCGGAGCCGGGCTTTGTCTTGTGGACGCCGAAGTGTCCGAGCGGATCGCCGCAAGAGGATCGCGGCGATCGCTCCGGTCAGAAGCGGTAGCCGACGCCCAGCGTCACGCCGGAGGCCTTGATGCCGTCCTTGTCGTAGTAGCTGGTGTAGTCCAGCGCGCCGTACCACTGCTTGCTGAAGGCGTAGCCCACGCCGACGCCGTAGGACACGTCGTCGTCGCTGTCCGAGGCGGACATGCCGTTGAAGCTGTACTTGATCTTGTTGTGCAAGTAGCCCAGGCGGCCGAAGACCTGGAAGCCGTTGCCGAAGTCGTACTTGGGCTTCAGGTACACGCCGTAGGCGTTAGAGATCTTGGTCGTGATGCCGGCGGTCTTGTCGTCCTTCACGCCGCCGGCCAGCAGGCCTTCCACGGCGAGGTAGGGGTGGACGTTCCAGCCGACGATGCCGCGCAGCAGGCCCGGCTCCAGGTCGGGACCACCGGCGTCGATGGTGATGAAGCTATAGCCCAGCTCGCCGTACAGCTCTGGCTTCGGGGCTTGGGCTTGAGCGGCGCCGGCCAGCAGGAGGGCAGCGGCGGCAATGGCGGAAATCTTGGTCATGTTTGCTTGGTCTTGAACAACGGCACCAGAACGGTGCCGGCGCGCAAGGTAGCACTCCCGACCCGGGGAAACCCGAAGGTTCCCCCATGGAGATGTCACAACTCTTTCCCGGAGTTGTGGCCGCGCGACGCCGTCAATGACGGAAATGGCGCACGCCCGTCAACACCATCGCGATGCCACGTTCGTTGGCTGCCGCGATGACCTCCTCGTCGCGCATCGAGCCACCCGGCTGGATGACGCAGGATGCGCCCGCATCGGCCAGCACGTCCAGGCCGTCGCGGAACGGGAAGAAGGCGTCGCTCGCCACGGCCGAGCCGGTCAGCGTCAGGCCGGCGTTCTCCGCCTTGATCGACGCGATGCGCGCCGAATCGATGCGGCTCATCTGGCCCGCGCCGACGCCCAGCGTCATGCCGCCGCCGCAGAAGACGATCGCGTTGCTCTTCACGTACTGCGCGACGGTCCACGCGAACATCAGGTCGTCGAGCTGCTGCGCGGTCGGCTGCAGCGTGGTGACCACCTTCAGGTCGGCCTGGGTCAGGAAGTGGTTGTCGGCGGTCTGCACCAGCAGGCCCGAGCCGACGCGCTTGACGTCCTGCGCGTTGCGGCCCTGGTCCCAGGGGCGCGCGCCGCCCGGCGGCAGCGCGATCTCGAGCAGGCGCACGTTGACCTTGCCCTTGAAGACCTCGCGCGCCTCGGCGCTGAACGACGGCGCCATCAGCACTTCGACGAACTGCTTGGAGACCAGCTCCGCGGCTGCGCGGTCCACCTCGCGGTTGAAGGCGATGATGCCGCCGAAGGCGCTGGTGGGGTCAGTCTTGAAGGCCTTGGCGTAGGCGTCGGCCGCGGTCGCCGCGACGGCCACGCCGCAGGGGTTCGCGTGCTTGATGATCACGCAGGCCGGCGCGTCGAAGCTCTTCACGCATTCCCACGCGGCGTCCGCGTCGGCGATGTTGTTGTAGCTCAGCTCCTTGCCTTGCAGCTGCTTGCCGGTCACCAGCGAGCCGGGCGCCGGATACAGGTCGCGGTACAGCGCGGCGGTCTGGTGCGAGTTCTCGCCGTAGCGCAGGTCCTGCACCTTGATGAAGCTGCTGTTCATCTGCGCGGGGTACTCGGACAGCGAGCCGTCTTCCAGGCGCGCGCTCAGGTAGTTGCTGATCGCGGCGTCGTACTGGGCGATGCGGTTGAAGGCGGCCACCGACGCGGCGAAGCGCGTCCTGTCGCTGGTCTTGCCGTCGGCCTTCAGCTCCTCGAGCACCTGCGCGTACTGCGACGCGTCGGTCAGCACCGTCACATCCTTCCAGTTCTTGGCCGCGCTGCGGACCATCGCCGGACCGCCGATGTCGATGTTCTCGATCGCGTCCTCCAGCGTGCAGCCGGGCTTGGCGACGGTGGCCTCGAACGGGTACAGGTTGACCGCCAGGATGTCGATCGTGTCGATGCCGTGCTGCTGGATCGCGGCGACGTGTTCCGGCAGGTCGCGGCGGGCCAGCAGGCCGCCGTGGATCTTCGGGTGCAGCGTCTTGACGCGGCCGTCCAGCATCTCCGGGAAGCCGGTGTGCTGAGCGACCTCGGTCACCGGCAGGCCGGCGTCGGCCAGCAGCTTGGCGGTGCCGCCGGTGGACAGCAGACGCACGTCCAGCGCGTGCAGCGCCTTGGCGAAATCGACGATGCCGGTCTTGTCGGAGACCGAGATCAGGGCGGTGAGTTGAGCCATGAACATTCCTTGGAAGCGGGGGATTCGGGTAAGGGCCAAGCGGGCGCGGAGAACCGGCTTTGCCCGGGCTCCTGGGCTCGTCCCCCTTGAGGGGGCGGCGGGAGCCGGTAGCGGTGGGCTAGATCAACTTGTGTTCGACCAGCTTGCGGCGCAGGGTGTTTCTGTTGATGCCCAGCCATTCGGCGGCCTTGCTCTGGTTGCCGTCGCTGTGCTGCATCACGACTTCCAGCAGCGGCTTCTCGACGAGGCGGATCAGCATCTCGTGCATCGAGTGCGGCACTTCGCCGCCGAGGTCTCTGAAGTAGACCTCCAGGTTCTCGCGGATGCAGGAGTCGATCGGTTTGGGCGTCATGCCGTGAGCCTTCTTTCTTGGTCTTGGTGTTCGTCGTTCGCGGCTGCGTCGGTGTCTGCGTCGTCGATGGCGTCATCGGCTGTCGGCAGGTAGGGCAGGCGGTCATGGTCGTCCGCCAGCGCGTCCAGCCAGTCCGTCAGCGCGCGGACCTGGCCGTCGCAGGTCTCGAGGGTGTTCATGCGGCGGCGGAAGTCCTCGCCGCCGGGCAGCGCCCGCACGGCCCAGCCGATGTGCTTGCGCGCGCTGCGCATGCCGGTGAGTTCCCCGTACAGCGCGTAGTGGTCGTGCAGGTGCTCGATCAGCCAGCCCTTGGCGTCCGCGATGCGCGGCGCGGGCAGTTCCTTGCCGGTGGCCAGGAAGTGCGCGATCTCCGCGAAGATCCACGGCCGGCCCTGCGCCGCGCGGCCGATCATGATCGCGTCGGCGCCGGTCGCGGCCAGCACCTCGCGGGCCTTGTGCGGCGTGTCGATGTCGCCGTTGGCGACCACGGGGATGCGCAGCGCGGCCTTCACCGCGGCGATGGTGTCGTACTCCGCGCGGCCGCTGTAGCCCTGCTCGCGCGTGCGGCCGTGCACGGTGACCATCGCCACGCCGGCGGACTCCGCCGCGCGGGCCAGCGCGACCGCGTTCTTCTCCGCCTGGCACCAGCCGGTGCGCATCTTCAGCGTGACCGGCACGCCGCGCGGCGCGCACGCGGCGACCACCGCCTCGACGATCTCCAGCGCCAGCGCCTCGTCCTGCATCAGCGCCGAACCGGCCCACTTGTTGCAGACCTTCTTGGCCGGGCAACCCATGTTGATGTCGATGATCTGCGCGCCGCGATCCACGTTATAGGCGGCCGCCTCGGCCATCATCGACGCATCGGTCCCGGCGATCTGCACGGAGATCGGCGCCGACTCGCCCTCATGGTTCGCGCGGCGCGAGGTCTTCAGGCTGTTCCACAGGTCCTTGCGCGAGGTCACCATCTCGCTCACCGCATAACCCGCGCCGAGCTTCTTGCACAGCACGCGGAAGGGCCGGTCGGTCACACCCGCCATGGGGGCGACGAACAGACGGTTCGGCAGGACGTAGGGACCCAGCACAAGGGAGCCGGGCGGCGGCGTGGACATCGGGGAACAGCGAGGCGGTTGCACAAAAAAGAGGCAGAAGTATACCGCCTCGACGTGCCCCCGTCGGCCCCCCGTCAGAGCGAGGGCTGCTTGCGCCAGAGGACGAAGCCCTGGTCGACGAAACGGACCATCACGCGGTCCTGCGACAGCTTGTAGACGGCGCGGGCGATGCGGCCCCGCAGCTCCGGCGTGTTGCAGCGGGAACGGTGGGCCAGCGTCAGGTACAGGCCCTCGCGCGCGATCGCCGGCATCAGCGGCTGGATCGCCGGACCGCCGTTGCGCGCCGCATAGGCCTCGGCCGGCGTGTCCTCGTAGATCAGGTAGTCGGCGCGGCCGCGCTGCAGCATCAGGATCGCCTGCTCGATGCTGGCGACCTGGCTGATCTTCAAGGACTGGCGCGCGTAGTTGTCGAACTCCACGCCGAAGCTGTTGTTGATCACCGTCACGCCCTGCTTGGTTGCCAGGTCGCTCCAGCGCTTGTAGGCCACCGGTGCAGCGGTCCGCGTCCAGATGACGCTGCGCGTCTCGCGGAACGCGGGATGGAAGTAGTCCATGTACTCGGTGCGCGGCAGGGTGAAGAACGCACCGGCGATCAGGTCGATGCGACCGGCGCGCATCTCCTCCTGCACGCGGCCCCAGGGACCGACGTAGCGGGTCTCGATGGGGATGCCGATCTCGACCGCGAGCCACTGCATCATGTCTGCGTTGGCGCCGACCAGCTTCTGCTCGTCGGCCGGATCGCGCCACAGGTAGGGCGGGTACTGCGGGTTGCCGGAGGCGACCAGCATGGGGCAGCCGGCGATGGGCGAGGGCGGGGACGTCGCGGTGCCGGGCGCCGCGCTTGCCTGTACGGCGGCGGAGGGCGGCGCGGTCTGCGCCAGCGCCGCGCCGCCGAACAGGGACGACCCGGGCGACGATCCGGTGGTGACCGGGCCGGCGACGGCCAGGCCGATCAACGCGAACGACGAAACGGCTAGGCGGCGCAAGGACATGGTCTTCAGATAATCCCACGCATGGAAGCTTGGCTGCAACAGATGATTCACCTGATGCTGGAGACCCTGTCTCTGCCGCAGGTGGGGTTGGGCGCGGTGTTCGTCGTCGCGCTGATTTCGGCGACGCTGCTGCCGATGGGATCGGAACCCGTCGTGCTGCTGTTGGTGCATGCGAAGCCGGAGCTGTTCTGGCCCGCGATCCTCGTGGCTACCGTGGGCAACACGATAGGCGGCGCGATCACGTGGTGGATGGGCTACGGCGCGGAACGCGCCTACGAAGCCGCCGTGCATCACACGCCGCGCGACCAGCGTGTGCTCGGCTGGCTGCGTCGTTTCGGCGCAAAGACCTGCCTGATGAGCTGGCTGCCCCTCGTCGGCGATCCGCTATGCGCCCTCGCGGGATGGCTGCGGCTGCCGTTCTGGCCCTGCGTGGCCTACATGGCGGTCGGGAAGTTCATGCGCTACCTCCTGATGACGGGCATCGGCGTCGCGATTTTCGACTGAGCGCACCGACGCCCTCGCCACTTCGGGGGTGACGGCCGCAAGAGCGCCTGCCAGCTTGCACAATCCGGGGCACCGACAGGAGACCCCGCCATGAGCACCCCCAGCACCCCGGCCTACGACGCCCTGTGCCAGCGCCATCAGCGCATCCACCGGCTTTCCCACCTGCAGTCGATCGCCTCGTGGGACCAGTCCGCCTTCATGCCGACGCGCGGCGCGCAGGCGCGCGCGGAAGCGCTCGCCGAGATGGGCGGACTGCTCCATCAGCTCGGCACCGATCCTGCGCTGCGTCAGCTGCTCGACGACGCCGCGCAGGAGCCGCTCGACGACTTCCAGCGCGCCTCGCTGCGCGAGATGCGCCGCGTGTGGCGCTCGGCCAACGCGGTGCCGCAGCGGCTCGTCGAAGCGCGTTCGCTGGCCAACTCCCACTGCGAACATGCGTGGCGCAGCCAACGGGCCGCGAACGACTGGACCGGTTACGTCGAGAACCTCCGCCCGGTCGTGCGCTACGCGCGCGAAGAGGCGCAGTACCTGTCCGACGACTCGGGCCTGAGCCGCTACGACGCGCTGCTCGACCAGTACGAGCCCGGCATGCGTTCCGCCGACATCGACCGCGTCTTCGGCGATCTGCGCCAATGGCTGCCCGGCCTGATCCGCGAGGTGATGGCGCGCCAGTCGAGCGACAGCGTGGTCCATCCGCAGGGCCCGTTCCCCGCCGCGTCGCAACGCGCGCTGGGCCTGGACGCGATGAAGCTGCTGGGCTTCGACTTCGAGGCCGGACGCCTCGACGAAAGCGCCCATCCGTTCTGCGGCGGCGTGCCGGAGGACGTGCGGATGACGACGCGTTACCGCGACGACAGCTTCCTGCAGAGCCTCACGGGCACCATCCACGAGACCGGCCATGGCCGTTATGAGCAGAACCTGCCGCGCGAATGGCTGGGCCTGCCGGTGGCCGGCGCGCGCTCGATGGGCCTGCACGAAAGCCAGAGCCTGTCCTTCGAGATGCAGCTGGCCTCGCATCCCGGTTTCGCCGGCCTGTTGCAGCCGCTGGTGGAACGCCACCTCGGCACGCAGCGCGGCTTCGCCGCCGAGAACCTGCACAAGCTGATGACGCGCGTGGCGCCAGGCTACATCCGCGTGGACGCCGACGAGGTGACCTACCCGGCGCACGTGATCCTGCGCTACGAGATCGAACGTCCGCTGATCGAGGGCCGGATCGAGGTCGAGGACATCCCCGCGCTGTGGGACGCAAAGATGCAGGAACTGCTAGGTGTGGACACGCGCGGCAACTACAAGGACGGCTGCATGCAGGACGTGCACTGGGGCTGCGGTCTCTTCGGCTACTTCCCGTGCTACACGCTGGGCGCGATGTACGCGGCGCAGTGGTTCGCGGCGATGCGCCGCGAGCGTCCGGCGCTGGACGCGGAGATCGCGCGCGGCGAACTCGCCCCGGTCTTCGACTGGCTGAAGACGCGCGTGTGGACGCAGGGCAGCCGCTGGGAGACGCCCGAGCTGGTGCAGCGCGCCAGCGGCGAGGCGCTCAATCCGGCGCACTTCCGCCGGCACCTCGAATCGCGCTACCTCGGCTGAGCATCGCGGCGGCGCTCATCCGACGCCAACGAAAAAGGGCACCCCGGGAGGGGTGCCCTTTTCTTCTTGCGCGTCCGCGGTCTCTACCCACGGCGCTCCCAACGAGTCGTCGAGGACTCGAGATGCTGTCGTCTGACTTGCAAATGGCTTGCAGCGGGGTCAGGCCTTGCCGGCCGCTTTGCGGCGGCGCAGGACCACGCCCATCGCGCCCAGGCCGGCCAGCATCAGCGCGAGGCTTTCGGGCTCCGGCACGGCGGCGGCATTGCCGGCGATGGTGTTGACGCTGATGTTGTCCAGCGAGGTGCCGTAGCCGTCGCTGCGGCCGACCGCGGCGAAGCGCAGCGTCATCGGGCTGCCCGTGCCGACGAAGGTCGTCGAGAAGGTGGCCCAGGACGTGTCGGTGTTGTCGCCGACGGTGCCGGTCAGGCTACCGATGCTCCAGGACAGGCCGTTGCTGGCGGCGCCGAGGTTGTCCGGGCGGTTGGCATAGGCGAAGCTCAGCGAGTAGGTCTGGCCGGCGACGGTGTTCAGGGCCTGGCTGATCCAGCTGTTGGCGCTGGTGTCCAGTTCGGCGAAGTTGCTGCCGGCGAAGGCGCTGCCCGAGACGTTGTTGCGGATCTCCAGGCCGTTCGGTCCGACGGTCCAGCCCGCCGCGCTGTTGACGACGGTCCAGCTGCCGGAAGCGACCGTGGTCGACTCGAAGCCGCCGTTGTTGACCAGGTTCACCGGCGCCGCGAGGGCGGCCAGCGGGGCTGCGAACAGGAGGGCAGTGATCAGGCGCTTCATGGGATGGGCTCGGGAGTTCGACAAGGGTGCGCAGGAAGGTCTGCGCCTGTGTCGAATTGTTCGAGACCGGAGCCCGGGTGCCATCCCCCTGGGCGCTGGGGAGGGCGATACCTTTCGTGACGAAGTGCACACCACCCGCGGGCGGGGTGGGGTCAGGTCGTGCGCTTGCCGCCCTTGACGCCCTTGACCCCCTTGCCGCTCTTGTCGCTCTTGGAGGGCCTGGCTGTCTTCGCCGCAGGCTTCTTCGCGACCGGTGTCTTCTCGGCGGGTTGCTTCGCGGCCGGCTTCCGCAGTGCGTTGCCGGGCTGAGCGGCGCGCAGCAGGGCGACCTCCGCGGACAGCGTCTCGACACGCGCCTTCAGCTGCGCGACTTCGTCCGCGGCCGGCATGCCCAGCCGCGCGAGCGCCCGCGCCACGCGGTCCTCGAAGATCGCTTCCAGCTTGTCCCAATGCTGACCGGCGCGCGCGCCGACCTCGCCGGCCAGGTCGCTCATCCGGTGCGCGGCGGTGCCGGGTTTTGCCTCCGCCTTGCCGACGGCCACGCCGCCCTGCTCCTGCGCCTTGGCGAACGCGGCCAGGCCGGCCGACCAGATCTGCTGTGCCGAGGTCCGGACCTGCTCCGCGAACGGCGTGTCGACCACACGCTTCGAGGCGGGCGACGCAGATGACGCGGGTGCGCTGTTCTTGCGGCGGCCTTGCGCCGGCTGGGGCGCGGCCGTCTTCTGTTGCTTCTTGACCATGGGCGTTCCTTGTCGTCACGCGACGGGGCCTGACGCCCGCCGCTCTCCGAAAACCGGACTATAGGCGGCGGACCGGCCGTGTGCGGTGCGCCACGCCGACCTCGGGACGCCGCGCAACCCCCCATCGGGGCGATCTCCGCAGGGACCAGAATGTCCGACATGTCCTTGCCGACCTCTCCGACCACCCCGACCGCGTCGCCGGGCCGAGCGCCGGGCAACGGGTTCGCCGATACCGTGCCCGATCAGCCGCCGGCGCTGCCGCCGCTGGCGATGGACCGCGACCTGCCGCTGCGCAAGGGCGCGTTCATCGACTGCCCGCAGTGCCGGGAGCCGATGCGCCACGTGGCGCTGCCCGGGCACCACGCGCCGGCGACGGTGGACATCGACCACTGTGAGCCTTGCGGCCTGGTCTGGTTCGATGCGCGCGAGTCGGTGCATCTGTCGACGGCGGCCTGGATCCAGCTGCTGCGGGATCTGAACCGCCTGCGCCGGAACGACCGCCCGCATCAGCCGAACCGCGCCTGCCCGCTGTGCGCGAAGACCTTGAAGGAGGTCCGCAACCTCACGCGTTACGGACGCTTCCCGGTGCTGGAATGCGGCCATTGCGGCGGCCATCTGCACAGCCAGGCGGGGATGCTGGCCGAGCGCGGTCTGGTGCGTCCGCTGCTGCCGGGCGAGCGCTACGCCCTGCAGGCCGAGAAGCGCGAGTTCCTGTGCCTGAGCTGCGGTGGCCCCGCCGACGGCCGGAGCGAGGATTGCGCCTGGTGCCAGAGCCCGCTGCTGATGGTGGACATGCCGCGCCTGGCGAATGCGCTGCGCCGGCGCCCGCCGTCGGAGCCGCTGCTGATGCCCAATGGCGGCAGGCCGGTCGGCTGGGCCTGCCGCGGATGCGGCGCGCCGATGGACCCGACGCGCGAGACGAGATGCGGACGCTGCCATCACACCGTGGCGGCGCCGACGATGGACGACCTGGGACCGCTGCTCGACGCCCTCGAGCATGACGGGGACGAAGCCGACGCGCAGCTGGAGCGCGAACGCCGCGAGCGGCTGGCGTCGTACCGCTTCGAGCAGCGCGACCCGGCCGGCGGCAGGCACGGCCTGTTCTGGAAGGGGGAACTCGAGAAGCGCTACGACGAGGAGAACGACCGTCGCGAGCGGAGCGGTCGGCGCGGCTGGTCCGCCGACGGGTGGTCGGAAGTCGCGGACGCGGCGCCCTCGCTGATCGAGATCGCGCTTCGCATCGCGGCGAAGCTGCTGCGCTGATCAGAGCTCCAGCACCCCGATCGGTTTCGCGCAGGCGGCCGGCGTGCCGCCGCCGCGAACGACGAAGGGCAACTCGCCCCACGGGCCCGCATCGCGCGGGCAACCGTTGCGCAGCGTGCCGCCGGGGCAGCCGCAGCCCTTGGTCTTGACCAGCTTGTCCAGGGTCTGCGACTGCTGCGGATTGAGCTTGGGCAGGTCGTGGCGGAACACCAGCTGCAGCGCCGTCGTCGGCGCGGGCGCGTCCAGCGCGGGAACGGGGCCGAGCAGGGTGGCCATCGAGGACGTTTCCTTCAGCGCCGCGGCGGGTTTCATGCCCTTGGCGCGGCGGAGGTAGTTCAGCGCCACCTCCATCGCCGCGTAGCCGCGCGCGGCCGAGGCCGTGAACGGCTTGCGGAACGCGGCGCCGTAGGTGTTGGCCACTTGGTCCCAGCGGCCGCGATCGATCGTCAGCACGGGGCACAGCACCGCGTCGACGCGCTCCGACAAGGTCGCGTCGAAGTCCATCCAGCACGAGGTCCGCGCGCTGATGCGCAGGCCGGTCTGGCGGCGCAGGTCGGCGGCGATCTTCTCGCCGGTGTTGAGTTCGATGCGGCCCAGCTGCAGCTGCAGGTCCTGGTCCTTCATCCGTTCCGCGTTGCTGGAGATGAAGGGGATGCCCGCCACCCGCAGCGCGTCCGCGCCGGCATTGATCTCGCACCAGTTGCCCAGCACGACGTCGACCTTGGCCGCGATGAATTCCTGCGAGATGGCGAGCGCCTTGCGGGCGTCGCAGCCGCTGTCCTTGACGATCAGCTTGGGCGCGGCGTCGCCGGGCCAGGTCTTGAGCGCGAGCGTCATGCCGAGCTGGAGCTCCTCGGCCTGGGTCGTGCTCGGATAACTGCCGGGCAGGATGACGCCGATGGTGGCGGCGGCGGCGGCCGGCGCGATGGCGCACAGCAGGGCGGCCGGCAGCGTGGCGCCCACGACGTCGGCCAGGACCTTGCGGATGTTCATGACGATCCCTCTTGTTCTTCGTGGCCGGTGTCGGCCGTTGACTTTGTCGCCGGAACTGCGGTGTGGCGTCCGAGTCCGGAGGTATCGCCTGCGCGGAGGGCGCGCGCACTGGAGGTTTTCCCGGGAATCCCCACGAATGAAAACGCCCCGGCGGGCCGGGGCGGTAAGACGTCACAGTTGTGACGGCGAGTGCGGCAAGCGCGCAACGCAAGCCGTACAGCGCACGAAGCTCAGGCGGGCCAACCCTGCAGCACGAGCTTGCCGCGCTGGCGCTGGCTTTCCTGCAAGGCGTGGGCGCGCTTGAGGCTGTCGGCGGAGATCGTCCCGACCACGTCGGACAGGGTGGTGCGGATCTTCCCGGCGTCGACCAGCGCCGCGACCTCGCTCAGCAGGCGGCCCTGCGCGGCGATGTCGTGGGTCGCATGCATGCTGCGGGTGAACATCAGTTCCCAGTGCAGCGACAGCGACTTGCCCTTCAGCGCCATCACGTCCAGATCGTGCGGGCCGAAGTCGTCGATCATCGCCAGCTTGCCCTGCGGTTCCAGCGCGTCGATGAAGCCCTGGAAATGCTGCGGCGTGTGGGTCAGGCTGGTGACATAACGCAGCGGCGGCACGCCGGACTTCTGCAGCGCCGCGATCTGCGGCGCGAGCGCATCGCGGTGGTTGATCACGTGGTGGGCGCCCAGTGCGTGCAGCCACTTGCCGCCTTCGCCCTCCGGCTCGGAGCTGGTGCCGATGACGGTCAGGTGCGCATGGCGGCGCGCCAGCTGGACCAGGATGGACCCCACGCCGCCGGCCGCGCCGGTGACCAGCAGGCTGACCGGACGCTCCGTCTGCTGCTGGACCTGCAGACGGTCGAACAGCAGTTCCCAGGCGGTGATGGCGGTCAGCGGCAGCGCGGCGGCCTCGGCGTCGCTGAGCGACGCGGGGGCCTTCGCGACGATGCGGTGGTCGACGCACTGGAATTGCGCGTTGCTGCCCGGACGCGTGATGTCGCCGGCGTACCAGACGCGATCGCCGATGGCGAAGCCGGAGACCTGGGGGCCCATGGCGCGCACCGTGCCGACGGCATCCCAGCCGAGGACCACCGGCGTCGTGCCGTCGGGGCTGGCGCGGCGGACGCGGATCTTGGTGTCGACCGGATTGACGGCGACGGCGCTGACCTCGACCAGCAGGTCCTGGGGACCGGGGGCGGGCGTGGGCAGGTCGAGGTCGATGAGCGACTCGGCCTCGGTGATGGGCAGGGACTTGAAGTAGCCGACGGCTTTCATGGCAGGACTCCGGGGTTCGGTAGGAAGGGAAAGGCGGGAGGAGCGGGATGCTGTGGGAACGAATGGTGAACCTTCCGGCAGAATCAATGAAGGGCGCTGAATCGCTATCAGTTTCAACGTCCGATTGAAGATCGACGAAGGAAGGGCCGCCATGGACATCGAGAACACCGCCGAACTGCGCCTGCTGATCGAATGCGCGCGCGGCGGCAGCCTGACGGCGGCGTCGCGGGAGATGGGCATCACGCCCGCGTCCGCCAGCGCGATGCTGAAGAAGCTGGAGGCGCGGCTGGGCGTGCGGCTGGCCGAGCGCAGCACCCGGGCCTTGCGCCTGACCGCCGCCGGCGAGCGCTTGAGGGACTACGCGCAGCGCGCGCTCGAACTGCTGGACGAAGGCCTCGCGCTGGTCACCGAGGGCGGCGACGACGCGGCGGCCAAGGGGCGGGGCGCGACGGCGCTGCGCGGCCGGATACGCGTCAGCGCGTCGAGCGACCTGACGCGGCGCATCGTGCTGCCGCTGCTGGACGATTTCCTCGATCGCCATCCGGGGATCGAGCTGCAGCTCAATGTCGGCGACGCGCTGCAGGACGTCGTGCGCGACGAGGTCGACCTCGCGCTGCGCTACGGCGAACTGGCCGACTCGCGGCTGGTGGCGCGCAAGTTGCACGACGGCCGCCGGCTGCTGGTGGCGTCACCGGACTACCTGCAGCGGCATGGGCGGCCGTCGCATCCCGGCGAGCTGACGCAACACGACTGCATCCGCTTCAAGATCGGCGACCGGCTGGAGCGCGAGTGGCGCTTCTGGCGCCGCGACGCGATGCAGGCCGCGCCGCTGGACGTCACCGTGCAGGGCCGACGCACGGCGGACGACGGCGGCATCGCCCACCAGTGGGCCCTCGAAGGGCGGGGGCTGACCTACAAGAGCTGCCTGGACATCCGCGACAGCCTCGCCAGCGGCGCGCTGGTCGAGGTGCTGCCGGACTGGGTCGGGCGGACCATGCCGCTGCACGCGCTGATGCCCAGCCAGCGCTTCCTGCCGCAACGGCTGAAGGCGCTGGTGGATCACCTGGCGGAGGGACTCAGGCGCTGACGCGCCGGGAGACTTCGCTCAATGCTTGTGGTCGCCGTGACCCGCGTGCGGGTCCTTGGCGTCCGGCGACGCGACGGGGCCAGTCCTTGCGGGGGCCTGGACCGTGACGGTCGAGCGGGACTTGTCCGCGCCTTCGAACACGAGCGTGAGTGGCACGGCGTCGCCGGTCTTCAGCGGCCCCTTGAGGTCCATCAGCATCACGTGATAACCGCCCGGCTTGAGCGCCACCGGCTTGCCCGCGGGCACCGCCAGCGCGCTCACCGCCCGCATGCGCATGACGTCGCCGTCCATGGCCATCTCGTGCACCTCGGCCACGCCCGCGGCCGGCGAACTGACCGAGATCAGCTTCACGTCCGTCGGCGACTTGATCTGCATGAAGGCGCCCGTGGCCTTCTGCTGCGGCACCGTGGCGCGCACCCAGGCATCGGCGACGACGACCTGGGCCTGCGCCAGACCGGCCGTCAGCAGCAGCGCGGGAACAACGGCCAGACGGGCAAGGGAACGGAACTTCATCGGGGCGTCCAATCCGGATTCAATGACGATCCGGCAGTATCGGTCATCGCTCCCCGGGGGCGCCGGTCGCGTCCATCGCGCCCAACTTGCGCAGCACCTGGTGGACGATCTCCACGCGCTTCTGCGAGAAGGCCGGATCCTTCATGTCCATGTTGAGGGCGAAGTAGACCGGGCGCGCGTCGCGGTCCTGCTCCGACCAGCCCACGAACCAGCCGAGCCCCGGCGCGCCGTCGGCCCAACCCGTCTTCGCGTAGAGACGCCAGCCCGGGCCCTGGTCGCGCAGCATCACCTGGCGCGCGATGTCGTACGTGCGGTCGGACAGCGGCAGCGCGCGGTCATGCACGCGGCGCAGGAATTCGATCTGGCCGACCGCCGAGATGCGCAGGTCGCCGTCCAGCCAGAAGCGGTCGCCGATCGGACCGGCGGCGGCGTTGCCGTAGCGGAAGTCGCGCACGAACTGCTGCACCGTGGGCTGGCCGATCTGCCGTGCCAGCGACTGGAACACCCAGACCGCCGAGACCTTGTAGGCCGAGCCCAAGGTCTGATCGCGGTTCCAGTCGTCGATGCGGCGCTGGGTGCCGTCCCACTTGAAGGGCTGCGTCTCGTCGACGGCGGCGCCGGTCTCCAGCGCGATCAGCGACATCGGGATCTTGAAGGTCGAGGCCGGCAGGAAGCCTTCGAAGGCGCGGACGCTGTCCGACGCGATCCAGCGATGCGCGCGGGTATCGAGGACGACGAGCGTGCCCTTCGTTCCCAGTTCATCGAAGTGGCGTTGCAGCTCGGGGCGGGTCTCCCAGCGCTCGCGCTGGTCGGCGGGCGTGGTCTGCGCGATCGAGGCGCGGCAGGCGGTGAGCGCGAGGCAGGCGAGCAGGGCGCTCGCCATCACACGGGGAAAGGACATGGCGGTCTCCGATGGATGAGGGATATCGCCAGTGTGCGAAGTCCGCTTCTCCCGAAGTCGTCGAAGTCCCGTTACGCCTGTTGCGCCTGCTCCGCCCGTTCCGGCAAGACCCGATCACAGCGAGTGCGGGTGGGGCCGGAATGATGTGGGGGGTTCGCGGACGCGATGCCCCCCACGTCGTGGAGTGCCCGCGCTTGGCCTCTCGCCGTATTCCGGCGATTCACGCCCTCCGCGACTGCGGCATCAGCGTGTCCGCCTCGTCGAGGTAGCGCCGCCGCGCTCCTTCATCGCGAAGCTTGCGCGCTTGCAGCCGTGCCTGGCGGACGAGGTCGGTGGCGCTGAACGCGTCGCCTTCGTCGAGTGCGTGGCGTGCCCAAAGCAGCAGGAACGCGCAGCGCTGGTCGGCGGGGATCTGGGACTGCCTCGCCCGGCAGGAGGCCCAGCGTTGCGCCGCGAGGTCGCCGAACGAGGTCGCCGGCAGGGGCAGTCCTTGCGTGGTCGCCAGGCGCTGGAGCGCCGCGAAGTTCAGACCGCCGAGCGTCGCGAGCCGCAACAGGAAGATGGTGTTCAGCAGTGAACTGCGGCCGAGCTGCCAGCGCGCGCAAAGTGCGTCGCTGAGCAGCAGCCAGCGCAGCGCGTCCTCCACGCCGGGCCCGTCCGTCGGCAGCAGCGCGGCTTCGGCGAGCCGTCCGAGCGCGTTGGACAGGTTGGCCGCGCAGACCTGGAGCGCATCGGGCAGTCCCGCCAGCGAGGCGCTGCGCAGCGCCTCGCCGAGGCTGGCCAGCGACTGCGCCGCGAGCGCCGCGTCGCCGCGCGCAATGGCGAGGTCGCGCAGCACGATGCCACGCAGGTTGCCGTGGTCGCAGCGCAGCGTGGAATCGGCGGCGAGCACGTCGGGGTCGACCTCGTCGAGCTTGTCCAGCGCCGGCGCCGCCTGTCCGAGGCTGCCGAACCAGTGCCAGGCGGCGAGGATCGCGACGCGGGCGCGGAGCTGGCGGCGTTCCGGGCGCGGCAGGCGGCCGTTGTTGAGCGTCTGGCCGAGTTCGCGCAGTTCATCCTGCAGCGCCGCCCAGTCGCCCAGCCGGCGCGCGATGCGGGCGCGGCGCAGGCCGAGCGCGGCGGCGGCGGCGTCGTCGCCCGGCGGAACGTGCGGCGCGGCCTGCTGCAGTGCGAGGCGGGCGGGATAGAGCTCGCCGCGGTCGAGCAGGTAGTCGGCGCGGGCGAGGGCCTCGGCGTAAGCCAGCGGGAGCAGCGGCGCGGCGGCGGGCGCGCGCACCGGGCGCTGCTGGCCGAGCCAGCGCGCGAGCGCCTCGCCGGTGGCCGCTTCGCCGTCGATCTCGACGCGGCAGCCCGACAGCAGCGCGGCGTTGAGCCAGAAGGGCCCGCTGCTGCGGGCGCTGGCTTCGATCAGCGCGGCCAGCGGGCTGTCGTCCAGCAGCGCCAGCGCGCGCCAGACCTGGGTGCGGTGCAGTTCGGCCATGCCGGCGATGCGCTCGCGCAGTTCGGCGCGCGAGCAGGGGCTGTCGACGCGGGCGAGGCCTTGCTCATGCGCCTGAAGCAGCGCGGCGATCAGTCGCGGCAGCAGGCGGCTGCGCAGTTCGGGTTGACCGTCGATGCGCAGGCCCTGCGGCAGCAGCTGGATGAGATGCAGGGACTGATCGGCAGTCGGCAGGGCCGCAGGGGCGGGGGCAGTGGACGCAGTCATCGGAGGTGCATTCTGCGCCGCGTGCCTGCGCGGTGTGACGGGGTTGGCGTAACGGGCGTTACGTGAGCGAGTGACAACGCGAGCGACGTGCCGCGGCGAGGGCAGTGAAGGGGTCGTGAAGGCGCGCCCGCACAGCGCCGCACGATGCGCAGGAAGGTCGGTAACGAAACGTCAGGCCCGCCCCTTGCCTGTAGCTCGGCATCACAACTCGAGGGGACTGCCATGGTGGCAAAGAATGAAGCCTGGTATCCAGGTGAGGCCGGCGTGGACGGGGTCGTCGCACCCCGCACGTCGAATTCCGCGGTGTCGTGGGGCGCGGTGTTGGCCGGGGCCACGGCCGCTGCCGCGCTGTCTCTGATCCTGCTGCTGCTGGGCGCGGGTCTGGGGCTGTCCGCCGTGTCGCCCTGGGCCAACGACGGTGCGAGCGCCGCGGCGCTGGGTGTGGCGGGCATCGTGTGGCTGGCGTTCACGCAGCTCGCGGCATCCGGACTCGGCGGTTATCTCGCCGGCCGACTGCGGGTCCGCTGGCGCGATACCGACCCCAACGAGGTGCATTTCCGCGACACGGCGCATGGGATGCTGTCCTGGGCCGTGGCCACCCTGTTCACGGCAGCCGTGTTGACCGCCTCGGTCGGCGCCATCGCCGGGATCGGAGTGAAGGGGGCGGCGGTGGCGGCTGGAACGGCGGCCACCGGTGCGGCTGCTGCGGGGGCCGTCGCGACGGCTGGCGATGAGCCCGGTGCGAAGGGCGGTGCCTCGGGCACTTCGGCCCGGACCGCGCTCGGCAGCGGCGATTTCGGCTACTACGTGGACACGCTGCTGCGTCCTTCGGCGACCGCGTCGACCACCGCGCCGGCGCCGTCCGCAGCGCCCGCCGGGGTCAATCCGGCGACGCTGCGTGCCTGGCCGGACGCGTCCATGGTCCACGCCGACGAGCAATCGTCGGCAACGCTGAATCGTCTGCTGGTCCGTGCCGTGCGGGATGGCGGCACGCTGTCGCCGGAAGACACGCGCGCCGCCGGGCAACTGGTGGCGCAACGCACCGGCCTCAGCCAGGCGGAAGCGGAGCGGCGCGTCACCGAGACGCTGCAACGCGCCCGCACCGAGGCGCAGGCGCTGGAAACCCGTGCCCGCGAAGCCGCAGATGCCGCCCGCAAGACGGCGTTGACGACGGCCTTGTGGATGGTTGTCGCGCTGCTGATCGGCGCGTTCACCGCGAGCCTGCTGGCCACCGTCGGCGGCCGGCAACGCGACCTCATCGGTTAAGACAAGGAGAACTCACATGCGATCGTTGCTGCTCTTTTTCCTGGGCGTGCCCATTCCCATCATCATCCTGATCGCGCTGATCAGATGAAGCATCGCCGGACCGCGCTCGCGCGGTCCGGTGGAGACTCATCGATTCATACCGAGGTACCGTGGAGTCGCGAGCCCTGGAAGGGCAACGCGCTCTGGCGCACACCGTTGAAGCGACATGGAACCAGCCGGCTGAGGTAGAGGGAGGTTCAGTCCCAATTGCCCCCGCCCGGTTCGCTTTCCTACTTGTCGGCGTATCCCCCTCTTGGCAGCACGTCCGATCGGCGTTCAGTTCATCGCACGAGTGGAGAGCGGCGTGCGGGGATCGTATGGCCGCCATGTGTCGGGCGCGTGCGACAACCGGTCCGCGACGATCTTGAGCACCGCGGGATTCCAGACCAGGCCGCAATGGCTGCCGTCGACCTCGACGTTCTCGACCATCGGATGGTCCTCCGGCTGCACGCAGGCCTGCCACGCGACGACGCCGTCGCTGCGGCTGTAGATCGAGGTCGTCGGCACCTGCGGCGCGGCGATGAGGCGCGACTTGAAGTCGTCGTCGAGCACCGGCAGCCTGCCGTTGACCCAGCGGTAGATCAAGCTGACGTTGGTCTGCGTCGCCTCGCCGGTGATCGGCGTGCCGATCGTGATGACCTGGCGCACCGGCAGCGAGATGCGCTTGGCGATCTCGCGGGCGTAGATGCCGCCGAGGCTCCAGCCCACCAGCGAGACCGGCTGCGACTGTCCGGCGACGAGCGCCTCGATGTCGGCGGCGAGCGTGTCGAGCCACAGGTCGATGTCGCCGGTGGGACCGGTGTTGATGCCGCGTCCCCAGTCGCGCGCCGCATAACCGAGCCCGTGGCAGAAGCCCACCAGCGGCGCGATCGACTGCGCATCCGCGGCCAGGCCGGGGAACACGATGACGGGGTGTCCGTCGCCGGGCGGATGGCCGCTGCGGTCCATCATGCGGCAGCTGGCGTATTCCATCGCGGCACGCAGCGGCTCGATGCCGAGCAGGGCCCAGGACGGGGAACAGATGACCGGTGCCGGGACGGGCATCGCATCGGGAAGGGCGGCGATCTTCTTCACGGTCTTGAGGCCGCCTTTCCGGCGTGACCTGCGAGGTCGGCGGCGAGGTCGGCAGAAGGACAGTTGAGTCGATCTTTCCGCAGGCCGCGTTCCACGGGCATCCCCACAAGGTCGCATGTGATCGTCGGACGGGACCTACATCCGGGGGATGGCCTGCGATCTCTCCCACCATTGACGGAAGTCAGAGGGAGAGGCGGTTTTCCTGCGGCGTTGAGGGCTACGCTTTCCTTCATCGAGCACGTTGTTGTGCCGCGTTGAAGGAGTGGCTGTGTTGACGAAGATGAAGATCAGTACCGACTGCGCACCTGACGAAGTTCGAATTCCGCCGGAGATCCTCCAGCATTTGGGCCTCGAGCCTGGGGAGGCGATCGATGTCGACTTCTGGTCGAACGGAACCTGCATCCTGCACGTCACCAGGAAGAGCAGTCGCATCGAAAGTATTGTCGGAATCCTTGCGGATCGGACGCGCAAGAGGAAGAAACCTGTGTCGCTGAAGCAGATCAAGAAGGCGATCGAGAACGGCTGGGCGGGGAAACGGTGATGAAGGTGACTGCCGACACCAACTTGCTGTGTCGAATCGTCCTCGATGATGACCCGTGTCAAAAGGCGCTTGTTGAAAAAGCGTTCGAGGGCGCAGACATGATCGTCATCGTGGTCGCCAGTTTGTGTGAGGTGTGCTGGGTACTGCGTTCGCAATTTTCGGTGAGCGCCGCGAACATCGGCCTTGCGATCCGACAGTTGCTGCTGATTCCTCGAGTCGAGGTGGATAGGGAAGCAGCCGATGCAGGGCTCGAGGTGTTGGACTTGGGGGGAGACTTCGCCGATGGGCTCATTGCCTTTGAGGGGCGCCGTCGCGGCGGTTCGATTTTCATGAGCTTCGACCGCGGCGCCATTCGAAGGCTGCGACGGCTGGGCTTCGATGCAAGGGCCCCCTGAGTCCCAGTCGGACCGGATCAATGAAAATCCCGGCTCTCCGTCCTCAACCGTCCCAGCATCGGGGTCAGGTCTTGCAGGTGTCCGGCGATGAGGTTGCGCACGTCGCCGCTGCGCTGCCACTTGCCCTTCACCGCCATCAGCCGTGAATGCAGCATCACATGGCGCTGCCGCTGCCACAGCGCGCGGTGCACGATGACCTGGATGTCGCCGGTCTCGTCTTCCAGCGAGATGAAGATCGTGCCCTTGGCCGTCGCCGGCTGCTGCTTGACCGTCACGATCCCGCAGCCCCGCGCCGGCCGGCCGTCGGGCAGATCACGCAGTTCCTCGGCCGACATCCAGCGCTGCTCGCGCAGCAGCGGTCGCAGCAGCGCCAGCGGATGGCGGCGCAGCGTCAGACCCAGCGAGGCGTAGTCGAAGACGATCTCCTCGCCCTCCGGCGCCTGGGGCAACGCGAGGAAGTCCTCCTGCACCGGCGCCGAGGCCAGCAGGGGCGGCGGCGCGTGCTGCGCGGCCGCGTCCCACATCTGCTGGCGGCGATGACCGCTGATGCTGGTCAGCGCATCGCCCGACGCCAGCATCGTCATCTGCTGCTGGTTCAATCCCGTGCGCCGCGCCAGATCCTCCGCGTCGTTGAACGGCCCGTTCCGACGCTCCCGGCAGATCAGCGCGGCCGAGGACTGCTGCAGTCCCTTGACGAGCCGCAAACCCAATCGCACCTTGACCGGCGCCGCGTCGGCCGCCAGCGCTTCCTCCGCGTCGAGGAAGGGATCGCCATCGTCCTCCACGACGATCCCGTCCTCGTCCAGCGGCAGGGCATCGATCGTGTCGGCGGCGCCACGCTGCGTCGGCCGGATGACACGGCCGTCCGCGCGCTCCAGCGTGCAATCCCAGTCGCTGTGCATCACGTCGGGCGGGAGCACCTCGACGGCCTCCTTGTCGACGCCCTTGCGTCTGGCCTCCTGCACCAGCTGGCTCGGCGAATAGAAGCCGAGCGGCTGCGCGTTCAGCAGGCCCGCGAGGAACTCGGCCGGATGATGGCGTTTCAGCCAGCTGCTCGTGTAGACCAGCAGCGCGAACGAGGCCGCGTGCGACTCCGGGAAGCCGTATTCCGAGAAGCCCTTGACCTGCTCGAAGATCTGCTCGGCGAAGGACACCGGGTAGTCCCGTTCCCGCATCCCGTCGATCAGCTTCTGGCGGTACTTCTCGAGGTTGCCCTTGCGCTTCCACGCAGCCATCGAGCGTCGCAGCTCATCGGCCTCGCCCCCCGAAAACCCCGCCGCGATCATCGCGATCTGCATCACCTGTTCCTGGAACACCGGAACGCCCAGCGTGCGCTTCAAAACCGTCTCCAGCCCCTGGGGATAAACGACTTTCTCGAAGCCCTGACGGCGCTGCAGATAGGGATGAACCATGCCGCCCTGGATCGGTCCCGGCCGCACGATCGCGACCTCGATGACCAGGTCGTAGAACTCCTTCGGTTTCAGCCGGGGCAGCATGCTGCGCTGCGCGCGGCTCTCGATCTGGAATACGCCGATGGTCTCGGCGCGCTGGATCATCCGGTAGGTGTCGTCGTCGCCGTCCGGGATGTCCTTCAGTTCGAACGGATAACGCTGGCGCTTGCCGACGAAGTCCAGCGTCTTGCGGATCGCCGTCAGCATGCCCAGTCCCAGCACGTCGACCTTCAGCAGGCCGACGGCATCGAGATCGTCCTTGTCCCACTCGATGACGGTGCGGTCCGGCATGGACGCGTTCTCCACCGGCACCATGCGCGTCAGCGGCCCGTGCGTCAGCACGAAGCCGCCCGGGTGCTGCGACAGGTGTCGCGGGAAGCCCAGCAGCTCCGAGGTGATCTTGACCAGTTGCTGTACCGCGAGGTCGTCGGCGTCGAGTCCGGACTCGCGCAGGCGTTCCGCATCGATGGTCTGGCCGTCCCACCATTGATGGTTGCCGCACAGCGTGTCCAGCACCTCGGGCTCGAAGCCCAGTGCCTTGCCGACGTCGCGCAGCGCGCTCTTCACGCGGTAGGAGATCACCACCGCCGCCAGCGCCGCGCGTTCGCGCGTGTACTTGCGGTAGAGGTACTGGATGACCTCCTCGCGGCGCTCGTGTTCGAAGTCGATGTCGATGTCCGGCGGCTCGTTGCGTTCCTTGCTGATGAAGCGCTCGAACAGCACCTGCATCCGCTCCGGGTCGACCTCGGTCACATGCGTGCAGTAGCAGACGATGGAGTTCGCCGCGCTGCCGCGGCCCTGGCACAGGATGCCCTGCGACCGCGCGAACTGGACGATGTCGGCCACCGTCAGGAAGTAGTGCTCGTAGCGCAGTTCCTCGATCAGTGCGAGCTCGCGCTCGATCTGCTCGCTGGCCGCGGCCGGCACGCCCGCCGGCCAGCGACGGCCCGCGCCCTCGTAGGTCAGGCGGCGCAGATGACCGGCAGGCGTCTGGCCGTCGGGCACGACCTCGGACGGGTAGTGGTAGCGCAGTTCGTCGAGGCTGAATCCGCAGCACTCGACGACGCGCAGCGTCTCGGCGAGCAGGTCCGCCGGGAAGCTGAGCGCGAGGCGGCCGCGGTGGCGCAGGTGGCGCTCGGCGTTGCGGTCCAGCGCCTGGCCGCACTCGGTCAGCGGCTTGCCCAGGCGTGTGGCCGTCAGCACGTCCTGCAGCGGCTTGCGGCTGCGCACATGCATGGTGACGTCGCCGACGGCCACCAGCGGGATCTCGGTCAGCGCGCCGGCCTCGCGCAGGCGCAGCAGGCGGATCTCGTCGTCGGCGTGCTGGGGCTGGTCGATGCCCAGCCAGCAACGCCCGGTGAAGCGCGTCAGCAGCCAGCGCGCCATCGACAGCAATTGCGCCGGCGTCGCATGCCGGTCCGGGCAGGCGATCACGACGCAGTCGTCCAGCGTCTGCGGGCCGATGTCGGCCCGCGTGCAGCGGTAGGTGCCCTTCTCGGACGAGCGCCGCAGCCGCGAGATGAACTGGCACAGGTTGCCGTAGCCGTTCAGGCTGCAGGCCAGCACCACCAGCGTGAACGGGTCTTCGTCCTCCGCATCCTGCTCGCCCAACGCGCCGACCGCGCCGACCGCGCCGACCGCGCCTGAGACGCGCCCTGAGGCGCCGCTGGGTTCAATGAGGAGCTGGCTGCCCACCAGCAGCGTCATGCCGTGCTGCTTCGCGGCCACGTGCGCGCGCACCATGCCGGCCATGCTGCACTCGTCGGTGATCGCGAGCGCGGCGTAGCCGAGCTCCTTGGCGCGCACGACCAGTTCCTCGGGCCAGCTCGCGCCTTTCAGGAAACTGAAGTTGCTGAGGCAGCGCAGCTCGGCGTAGTCGGGAAGGACCGAGGCGCCAGGGAGGGCGGACATGGTGAGCGGCCTGTACGAACGGAGGGCGCCTGATCAGGCATACATCCCGTGCAGGAACCACGCCTGCACGGCGGACTTGTCGTCGTCGCCGTTGCCCGTCCCGCTCAGCCGTTCCTGATAGACGGCCAGCACGCCGGCGTTCTCGTTGACGGCGATCCAGTAGTCGCGGGTGACCTGGCGATGCGCCTTCGTGTCGGGGATGCGGTCCCACCAGCCGCCCTCGACGCGGTCCGGTCCCACGAGCAGCGTCAGCGGGCCCTGGTAGTGCGGCCGGTGCTCGCGCACCGCCAGCCGCAGCGGCGGGTCGAGCAGGAAGGCGGGCTCCGGCACGGCCGGCGCGCGCACCGCCGCCTGCCGACCCTTGCGGCGGGAGGTCGTCCGGCCGTCGCCGCAGGGTCGCCAGCGCGTCTGCCATTCGGGTCGATGATCGTCACCCAGGACCGGCTGCTGCACGCGCTCAGGACCGAGCCGCGCGGCGATGCGTTCCAGGGTCAGGTACAGCGTCTCGCCGGTGCGCACCACGTCGGGCAGCAGCGAGCCGCTGTCCTCCACCAGCGCCTGCACGCCGACCGCCTCCAGCCGCAGTTCACCGACCGGCGCCAGCAGCTGGGTCTTGGCCAGGTGCTCGGCCATCAGCCGGCAGAAGTGTTCGAGCTCGCGGATCGGCTCGGCGGTGCGGATCGTGAGGCAACCGCCTTCGCCGGCGTCCTTGGCGCGCATCGAGTCGTGCACCCAGTGCAGCGTGACGCCGGTGGCGCCCGCATGGCGCGCGGCCAGCCAGCCGCACAGCCGCATCAGCAGCGGCCGCGTGCCCAGCAGCAGCGCGGGCGCGTGGTCCTCGCGGCAGGGGAGCTCGACGCGGGCGTGGAAGTCCTCGGGCAGCGCGACCCAGGCGTGCGCCTCGGGCCGCAGGCCGTAGGCCTGGTCCAGCATCGTCAGCAGCGCCGCGCCGAAGCGTCGGCCGATGCCGCCGCGCGGCAGCGCCCGCAACTGGCCCAGCGTGTTGATGCCGGCGCGGCTCAACGGTTCCGCGTGTTCCGCGCCGGCGCTCAGCGCCTGCAGCGGCAACGGGTCCAGCACCGCCTGCAACAGCCGCCCGCCGAGGTCGAGCACGCCGCAACGCGCCAGCACCAGCGCGGCGGTGGCCGACGGCGCCCAGCCGATGCCCACGGCGCCCAGGTCGGGCGCTTCGTCGCTCAGGCGCGCCTTCAGCGCGGGCAGGCCGCGGAACAGCCGCAGGCTGGCTTCGACCTCCATCACGACGGCGTCCTCCATCAGCGCCACGCGCGGCGTGAACTGCAGGCACCACACCGCCAGGCCCGCCTGCGTCTCCGCGCAGATCCCCCAGGGATGCGGCGGGGGCGCGGTCGACGGGTCCTCAAACGGTGCCGGCGGACGAGGCGGCAGGATCAGTGCGACCCACAACATGGGAGAACTCCGGGAACAGGGTGAGCGCAACGGGCTCGTGGAGGGATTCGGACACCGTCTCGAGCAGGGGCCCGGCACTGACCTGGGCCTTGCCGGCCGACTCGTTGACGGTGTCGGCCACGTCGACGCCCGGCACCGTCATCGGCGCCACCGGGCGCATCGTGCTGGGCCGCATCACCCGCGGGGTCAGGACATGCTCAAGTCCGCCGGGGATCGAGGCCAGCCGCAGCGGGGTCTCGTGGGCGGGGCCCTTGCGCTTGAGGATCTGGACGTCCAGGGCCCAGTCGACATCGATCGTCGCCAGCACCCGCAGCGGCGCCGGCGACGGGTCATGGCGGGCTGTCAGCGGCCGGAACAGGAACACCGGTCCCTCGAATGACTGCGCCAGCACCTGCAGCCGCCGCAGCTGCTCGGGCGCGGCCTGCGGCAGCCAGGCCAGCACCGCGCCGGCGGCGTTGGACTTGATCAGCTGTTCGGTGCACCAGAGCCGCTCCGACGGCGCGCGCGCGTCGATCCAGACGAGGTGGCGCTCATCCAGCCCCAGGTGCATCAGGCCGGGCAGGTGGGGGCGCTTGGGCGGTCCGACCATCGCCACCGCGGCACCGCCGGCGACGACGCGTCGGAGCGCCGGTCCCGCCAGCCGCCATTCGGCCAGCGAGAACTGCGGCAGCAGCACTTCGGTCAACTGGCGCCCCGGCCAGCCACCGCCTGGCAGATCGGCATCGAGCGCGTCGAAGCCGCTCGGCCAGACGGTGTCGGTGCCGCGGCCAAGCGCATCGCCGCGCCAGATCGCCTCTGCCACGGCAGGCGGAAGTGGCATGGGCCCGATCCGCAGCGCATGGTGCGCTGCATCGAGGACGAGATTCTGGGTGGGAGAGATCAGTCCATCGTCACCGCCGGGAGGCGGGGACAGGCGACCCTCCCCGGCAGGTAGGGATGGCATGGGAGGCAGCGAATTTTCGACACTGTATTTGCATACAGTATAGATGGGCAGCTGACTCGTCCAGGACGTTTACAGATCGCGGGCGACAGGATCTCGCGGTGAACTTTCGGGCGGTGGCGGAGGACTGGAAGGACTCAACGATGAAATGCCGACATGTTCCTCAACCGTTGCAAATCCTCTGACTCCCACCCTTCCGAACAGGCGCATCACCGCGACACGGCGCCGCCGGACACGGCGCATCGAGCACAAACGCATGCCCGGATCGATGAGATCGAGAAGGCGTACAAGAAGCTCCCCCGTGATGTCAGTGACGCCTACCGCGAACGGGCGGGCATCGTGCGTGAGTCCGCCTACACATTGGGCCGGGGTGCGCCGTCCCCGGACACCGAGGCCAAGCTTCGCTGCCATGCGCAGGAAATGGAATCATTGGTGGCGGAATCATTGGTGGCATGCCGCGACCCGGACAGCATGTTCGAAAGCAACCTACGCGGGGCGTGGCGGCATGCACCCCGCAATGCCGTCGACCTCCAGGTCGCATTTGTGCAACTCGAAGGAATCTGGTCGCGCGTCCCGCCTGAACAGCGCGCGTGGCTTGACGCCGGCTTGGCCATGAAGGATGGGGATCCTGAGAGCCTTTTCAAAATGCGTCCCGTGTATGAGCAGCTCGTCGACGCGTACTTGCAAGACTGCAAGCGGAAGGGAACAACGCTTGTGCTGCTCGATTGAACCGCTCACTCGGTGGTTGACCGACTCAGCTCGTGGTGCGGCGCTCGTTGCCGTCGGCATGACCGCTGCCGAACGCCAGCACGAATCGCGTCCCCCCACGGGCCGGCGCTTCCAGGCTGACGGTCCAGCCCAGGTGCTCGGCGACGCGCTTGACGATGGCCAGGCCCAGGCCCGCGCTGCCGGCGCCCGCCGGGTCGACCTGCATGAAGCGGTCGAAGATCCGGTCGCGCACCGCCGGCGGGATGCCGATGCCGGTGTCCTCGATGACCACGCGGCCGGCCTCGAGCCGGATGTCGACGCGGCCCTGGTCGGTGAACTGGCAGGCGTTGCGGATCAGGTTGCCCAGCGCGATGGCCGCAAGCTCGGGCCGCGCGGGCACTTCCAGGCCGGCATCGGCGGGCGCGGCATGCAGCGTCATCTCGACCTCCTTGCCCTTGAGCAGCGGCCGGCAGCGTTCCATCTCCTGGCGCAGCAGCGGCAGCAGCGCGGTCGGCGGCGCGCCGATGCTGGCCGGGTCGCGCGACAGCAGCAGCATCGCAACGACGCGCTCGCTGGTGTCGGCCGCGGTGCGCCGGATGCGCTCGGCCAGTTCGACCATGTCGTCGCGATCGTGCAGCCGCGCCTTCAGGATCTCGGCCGCGCCCAGCATCACAGCCAGCGGCGTTCGCAACTCATGGCTGACATCGCCGGTGAACCAGCGCTCGCGGTCCAGATAGCGCTGCTGCGCCTCGGTCTTGGCCGCGAACGCGCGCGACAGCACGCCCAGTTCGTCGGTCGAGTCCAGCAGCGGATATTCGCGCGGCGCGGTGTCGGTCTCGACGGCGCGGGCCAGCGCGGTGACCGGGGCGACGATGCGGCTCGCGGTCAGTTGCGCCAGGAACAGCGCCAGCCCCAGGCAGCAGACGAAGGCCAGGCCGAGCAGGCCGTAGACGCCGGCCTCGATCTTGGCGAAGTCCTCGTCGCGGTCGGTCAGCACGAAGACCGTCCCCAGGTCGTCGCGGACCAGGGCGGTGAAGGTGGCGTCCTCCTGCGGCAGCGTGTACTTGCCCGGCGGCTTGCCGCGCAGTGCCTGCGGGATGGCATCGCCCTTGTAGAGCGTGACGCTGGGCGGCAGGTCGGCTTCCAGGCCCTGCTTCTCGCGGGCGATCAGCTCGTCGGCGGTGCGGTCCAGGCGCTGGTCGACGAGGCGGTCCTCGATGCTCGAGGCGATGCGCACCGCGGCGACCGCGAAGGCGCCGCAGACCAGCAGCGTCAGCAGCAGGAAGGCGGCGGCCACGCGCGTGCGCAGCGTGGTCGGCGCGGCTGTCGAGCGGCCGGCGCGTGCATCGCCGCGAGGGTGGCCGCGCGGATCGCCGGGGTCTCGCCGCGGCTCATCCCGCATCGGGCGACACCAGCCGGTAGCCGATGCCCGGATGGGTCTTCAGCAGCGGGACGGGGAAGGGCTTGTCCAGCGCCGCGCGCAGCGCGTGGATGTGGGTGCGCAGCGCATCGCTGTCGGGGGGATCGTTGCCCCAGACCTCGCGTTCCAGGTCTTCGCGGCGGACCAGCTTGGGCGCCTCGCGCAGCAGCGCGGACAGCAGCTTGTAGCCGGTGGGGGTGAGCTGCAGCGGCTTGCCGGCGCGCGTGGCTTCCAGCGTGTCGGGATCGAAGCTGACGTCGGCATAGCTGACCGCCGAACTCAGGTTCAGGCCGTGGGAGCGTCGCATCAGCGCCTTGAGACGGATCTCCAGCTCGACCAGCGAGAAGGGCTTGACGAGGTAGTCGTCGGCGCCGCTCTCGAAACCGGTGACCTTGTCGGCGATGGTGTCGCGGGCGGTCAGCATGAGGATGGGGGTGGGGCGGCGGAAGTCCTTGCGCAGGCGCCGGGCGACGTCCAGGCCGTCCAGGCCGGGGAGGGTCAGGTCCAGCACGATCGCGTCGTAGGAGCCCGCGGCGGCCTGCGCCAGGCCGCCCAGGCCGTTGCGGGCCACGTCCAGCGCGTAGCCCATCGGCTCCAGGTAGGCGAACAGGTTGGCGACGATGTCCGGGTTGTCTTCGATGACCAGCAGCTTCATGACGAGGCTCACGTTCCTGCGGCGCCGGGCGCCGCGTCGTCCTTGGGGGGACGGGACCCTGCGGGGAAGCAGTTCCCCCACGAAGCCCCGCGGATGGCAGGAATGCTATGCGAGCGGGGTCCTTCCGACCTGTCCGGGGGCTGTCGGCACCGCCCAGGCGAGGGGCATGGGCCGAGATCCGGGCGATTGGCGGGCGGCGAACGAGTGGCGAACGAGTGGCGAACGGGCGTCGAGCCCATGCTTCTCGGGTTCCATCCGCTTCGTCACGTTTCGTGACGCAAGTCCGAGGCTGTCACCGACCGCCCGGTCGAAGCTGCACTTGAAATCCTGGTTGGGGGCATAATTTGCGGGTTAACCCTATGCTTGCACCCTTCATCTCCATCCCCGCCGTTCAGCGGCTCACCGCGACCCGTCGGCTGAGCCTGCGTCCGCCCGAGGCGGCGGATGCCCGGAGTTTCCGCGACCTGCTGACCGATCCCGCGAATCGTCGATTCGACGTGGGCGGTCCGGCCGCGTCGGAGCGGCTGGAGTTGTGGCGCGCGCTCTGGACCCGCGACGGTCTGGGTCCGTGGGCCGTGGCGCTGCGGGAGCAGCCCTCGCTGGGCGCGATCGGCTTCGGCGGCTTGAGCCGGGGCCGCATCTGCGGCGCGCCGGCGCTGTTGCTGGAGTTCCACTTCCTGTCCGATCACTGGGGCCGCGGTTATGCGGCGGAAATGGCGACGGCCGCGCTGGCGCTGGCCTTCGCCAGCCTGCATGCGACGTCGGTGCACGCGCTGCTGGCGCCGGGCAACACGGCGGCGCGCAAGACGCTGGAGCGCGTCGGCCTGCGCCTGACCGGCTCGGTCGCCGACTGCCCCGGCGAGGCCGCCAGCCTGCTCTACGAGATCAACGCCGGACAGTACGCGGCCCTGCCTCAGCAACCGCCGGAAGCGACGCCGTTCGGTGCCTGAGCACCGCGTCGCGCTACTGCTGCGGATACACCCGCAAGCCCGTCAGATCGAGCACCCTGAGCCCGCCGTACTCGACGGCGATGAGGCGCTGTTCCTGCAGGTGGCGCAGCGCCTCGTTGACGCGCTGGCGTGAGAGCCCCACCAGGTGGCCCAGCTCCTGCTGCGTGATGCGCAGCAGCCCGTTCACGCCGGGATAGAGCTGCGGGTGGAACAGCGCCGCCAGGTTGCGCGCCACGCGCAGGTCGGGGTCGCTCTGGCGGTCGATCTCGCGCGCGGCGATGAACTGGCCCAGCCGCTCATTGAGCTGGTTGAGCACATAGCGGTTGAACGCGAGGCTGGTCCCCAGCAACTCGTGGAAACTCTCCAGCGGCAGGCCCGCGACCACGCTGCGCCGCAGCGCCTGGATGTTGTAGCGGTAGGCCTCGCGCTTGAGCAGCGTGCCTTCGCCGAACCAGCCACCCGGCGGCACGCCGGTGAAGGTGACCTGCCGCGCCGCCGCCTCGTCGTTGCTCATTTTCAGCAGCCCGTCGACTACGCCGAACCAGAAGTTGGCCTCGCGTCCGATGCGGCAGATCCGCTCGCCGACCTCGACCTCCGCCACCTGGATGGTGGACGCCACCCGCTCTCGCAGTTCGGGCTCGATCGCCTTCAGCCAGGGAATGGCGCCCATCTCCTGCGCACTCGCGGCCCGCGCGCGCAGCCGGATCGGCTGTGGCGGCACGGCCCCGGCGAGGGGCGGCTGCAGGCCCGCGGGCGGGGGTGAACCCGGCGCGGCGTGGACAACGGTGTCGGTGGTCGGGGCCATCCCCCGTTCATCGCGCTTGTGCATGACACGAACCTGACGTCACCCCCTGGGGAAAACACGGCCCGCCGATACATGTCGATGTCGTCGCCCACTGAAGGCTCCCTTCATGGATACCGGCGATGCATCCTTGCGATTCCTATTTCAGCCCTTGCAGGACCCTCCATGGCAAAGACGACCCTGAGGCGACACTACTCAAGCGGGCCAAGATGCGATCGGACGAGCGCCGCGACATCGACAGCTACAGCCATCTGAAAGACCTGACCTCAGCGACGGACCGGATGCTCGTCGGACTGGAAGCAGCGCCGCCGACCACCTGCATCGATGTACTCCTTGCCCTTCGTGAGCAGACCTCGCTGATTGCCCGGACCGACGAACTCATGTCGAGGGCTGTGCGCGCGACCACGCAGATCCTCGCGGATACCGTCCTGCGCGCGCGGGTCCTGTACAACGGCGCGGGCCGTGCCGATGCGCGAGACGCTCCATGACATTCACCGGGCGATGCACCAGGCGCATCTCAGACAGCATCCCGACGTCGAATTGCGACTTCCCGGTCCTACCGCTGCGTTGGACCGCCAGGAGCGAGCCCGCGTGATCGCAGAGGCGCTGGAGGTCAGCCGGGCCAGGCTGGCCGACATGGAGGCCTTCCAGGCAGGACCCTGACGGTGATCAGATCCGGGAAAACGCTCCCCCGAACTCTCCCTAGGACTGTCGTCGCAACGACAACACGACGTCAATGAGCCGGCCTACAGTCGGCGCAGCCCCGCGGGCAGAGCGCCTCCATCAGAGACGGCGACAGCGGGGCGACAAGGAGACAACGGTGGAACAGACCTTCCCCCGCCTGCTGCTCGATCACGCCGCCCGGCGCCCCCATGCGCCGGCGCTGCGTGAGAAGGAGCTGGGCATCTGGCAGACGCTCGATTGGGCGGCGCTCGCCGCGCTCGTGCGCGACCTGGCGCACGGCTTCGCCGCCGCGGGCATGACGCGCGGCCAGCATCTGGTCGTGATCGGCGAGAACCGCCCCCGGCTCTATGCGTCCATGCTCGCCGCGCAGTCGCTGGGCGCGATCCCCGTGCCGCTGTACCAGGACGCCGTCGCGGCCGAATTCGCCTACCCGCTGCAGAACGCGGAGGTCGCCTTCGCCGTCGTCGAGGACCAGGAGCAGGTCGACAAGCTGCTCGAGATCCGCGAGCAATGCCCCGCGCTGCGGCGCATCTGGTTCGACGATCCCCGCGGCCTGCGTCATTACGCGGCCGACGGGCTGGCCTCGATCGCCACGCTGTGCGACGACGGCCGCGCGCACGCGCTGCGCCATCCCGGCTGGTTCGAACGCGCGGTCGAAGCGGGCCAGGCCGGCGACGTGGCGGCGATGTTCTTCACCTCCGGCACCACCGGTCATCCCAAGGGCGTGGTGCACACGCACACCTCGCTGATCGACCGCGCGCAGGCCGGCGCGCGCTTCGACAAGCTGACCGCCGACGAGGAGGTCCTCGCCTACCTGCCCTGCGCCTGGATCGGCCAGAACGTCTTCAGCTACGCGCAGTGGCTGGCCTGCGGCTACGTCGTCAACTGCCCGGAATCGGCCGGCACCGTCAGCATCGATCTCAAGGAGATCGGCCCGACCTACTACTTCGCGCCGCCGCGCGTCTTCGAGGGCCTGCTCACCAGCGTCATGATCCGCATGGAGGACGCCGGCGCGCCCAAGCGCTGGCTGTTCGCGAAGGCGATGGCGCTGGCGAACCGCGTCGGTCCGGCGCTGATGGACGGCAAGCCGGTCGGCGCCTGGGAGCGCTTCAAGTACCGCCTCGGCGATCTCGCGATCTACGGCCCGCTGCGCAACGCCCTGGGTTTCTCGCGGGTGCGCGTGGCCTACACGGCGGGCGAGGCGATCGGGCCCGATCTCTTCAGCTTCTACCGCTCGATCGGCATCAACCTGAAGCAGCTCTACGGCTCGACCGAGACCGCCGTCTTCGTCTGCCTGCAGCCCGACCACGAGGCGAAATCCGACACCGTCGGCGTGCCCATCGACGGCGTCGAGATCCGGCTGGCCGACAGCGGCGAGATCCTGGTGCGTTCGCCCGGCCTGCTCCAGGGGTACTACAAGAATCCGGAGGCGACGGCCGAGGTGCTGGGCGCCGACGGCTGGTACCGCACCGGCGACGCCGGTTTCCTCGACGCGGGCGGCCACCTGAAGATCATCGACCGCGCGAAGGATGTCGGCCGGCTGCGCGGCGGCGCACATGACGGCGAGATGTTCGCGCCCAAGTACGTCGAGAACAAGTTGAAGTTCTTCGCCTTCATCAAGGAGGCGGTGGCCTTCGGGGACGGGCGCGACCATGTCTGCGCCTTCGTCAATATCGACGTCGAGGCCGTCGGCAACTGGGCCGAGCGCCGCAACCTCGCCTACGCCGGCTACACCGATCTCGCGGGCAAGCCCGAGGTGCTGGCGCTGATCAAGGACTGCGTCGAGAAGGTCAACGCCGATCTCGCGCAGGACGAGCGCCTGGCCGGCAGCCAGGTCACGCGCTTCCTGGTGCTGCACAAGGAGCTCGACGCCGACGACGGGGAACTCACCCGCACGCGCAAGGTGCGCCGCGGCGCGATCGCAGACAAGTACGCCGTGCTGATCGACGCGCTCTATGCGGGCAGGGCCTCGCAGTACATCGAGACGGCCGTCCGCTTCGAGGACGGCCGCAGCGGCAGCGTCAGCGCCGACCTGCGCATCGAGCAGGCGGCCATCTTCACGCACACCCGGAGGGCCGCCTGATGAGCGCACGGCGCATCGGCGACGTGGTCCTCGCGGTCGAGCACATCACGCTGTCCTTCGGCGGCGTGAAGGCGCTCAACGACATCAGCTTCGATGTCCGCGAACACGAGATCCGGGCCATCATCGGCCCCAACGGCGCCGGCAAGAGCTCGATGCTGAACTGCATCAACGGGGTCTACCAGCCGCAGCAGGGCGACATCCGCTACCGCGGCGAGGACGTGCGGAAGTGGAGCCCGCGCACGCGGCTGCGCCGCATGGCCGAGCGCGGCGTCGCGCGGACCTTCCAGAACCTCGCGCTGTTCAAGGGCATGAGCGTGCTGGACAACATCATGTCCGGCCGCAACCTGCACATGAAACGCAACCTGCTGTGGCAGGCGCTGCGGCTCGGACCCGCCGCGCGCGAGGAGATCGAGCACCGCGAGAAGGTCGAGCGCATCATCGATTTCCTCGAGATCCAGGCGCACCGCAAGACGCCCGTCGGCGGCCTGTCCTACGGGCTGCAGAAGCGCGTCGACCTGGGCCGCGCGCTGGCGATGGAGCCCAAGGTGCTGCTGCTCGACGAGCCGATGGCCGGCATGAACGTCGAGGAGAAGCAGGACATGTGCCGCTTCATCCTGGACGTCAACGACGAGTTCGGCACGACCATCGTCCTGATCGAGCACGACATGGGGGTGGTGATGGACATCAGCGACCGCGTGGTGGTGCTCGACTACGGCAGGAAGATCGGCGACGGCACGCCCGACGAGGTGCGCGCCAATCCCGAAGTGATCCGCGCCTACCTCGGCGCGGGCGGGTGACGGCACAAAGAAGCGCACAGCAGGCAAGGAAACGATCATGGGCTTCTTCCTCGAAACCGTCTTCGGCGGCCTGATGGCCGGCATGCTCTACGCGCTGGTCGCGCTGGGCTTCGTGCTGATCTTCAAGGCCTCCGGCGTCTTCAACTTCTCGCAGGGCGCGATGGTGCTGTTCGCGGCGCTGGCGATGGCGCGCTTCGCGGAATGGTTCCCGCAATGGTTCGGCTTCGAGAGCCTGCTGCTGGCCAACGTGCTCGCGCTCCTCGCCGCCGCGGCCTGCATGGTCGCCGTCGCCTGGCTCGTGGAGCGGCTGGCGCTGCGCGGGCTGGTCAACCAGCCGGCGATCACGCTGCTGATGGCGACGCTGGGCATCAGCTACTTCCTGGACGGCGCCGGCCAACTGATCTTCGGCAGCTCGACCTACAAGATCGATGTCGGCCTGCCGAAGGATCCGCTGTTCGTGCTCGAGGACACGTTCCCGGGCGGGCTGCTGCTCAACAAGGAAGACCTGTACTCGGCGGTGATCGCCGCCGCGCTGGTGGGGGCGCTGTCGCTGTTCTTCCAGAAGACCCGCACCGGCCGCGCGCTGCGCGCCGTCGCCGACGACCACCAGGCCGCGCAGTCCATCGGCATCCCGCTGTCGCGCATCTGGGTGATCGTCTGGTCCGTCGGCGGGCTGGTCGCGCTGGTGGCCGGGATCATCTGGGGCAGCAAGCTGGGCGTGCAGTACTCGATCTCGCTGGTGGCGCTGAAGGCCTTCCCGGTCGTCATCCTCGGCGGCCTGACCTCGGTGCCGGGCGCCATCGTCGGCGGGCTGATCATCGGCGTCGGCGAGAAGCTGTCGGAGATCTACCTCGGCCCCACCGTCGGCGGCGGCATCGAGAACTGGTTCGCCTACGTGCTCGCGCTGAGCTTCCTGCTGGTGCGGCCGCAAGGTCTCTTCGGCGACAAGATCATCGATCGCGTCTGAGTCCGTACTCGACGAACGATCAAGGAGACGACCGTGTTCTATCGTGAAAACGGACAGTTCAAGGCCAGCTACCGCGCGGACCTGGCGCTGTTCCCGGTGGCGCAGGACCGCCGGGCGGTGCTCGCGCTGGCGTTGATCGCCTTCGTCGCCGTGCCCTGGCTGGCGAGCGACTACACCTTCCGCGCGGTGCTGATCCCCTTCCTCGTGCTGTCGCTGGCGGCGCTGGGCCTGAACGTGCTCGTGGGCTACTGCGGGCAGATCTCGCTGGGGACCGGCGCCTTCATGGCCGTCGGCGCCTACGCCGCCTACAACCTGCAGGTGCGCATCGAGGGCATGCCGCTGCTGCTGTCGCTGATCGGCGGCGGCCTGGCCGCGACGGTCTGCGGCGTGCTGTTCGGGCTGCCAAGCCTGCGCATCCGCGGGCTCTACCTCGCGGTCGCGACGCTGGCGGCGCAGTTCTTCATCGACTGGTTCACCAACCGCGTGCCGTGGGTGACGAACAACTCCTCGTCGGGCTCGGTGAGCGTGGGCACGCTGCAGCTGTTCGGCCTCCCGCTGGAGACGCCGGCGCAGCGCTACCTGCTGTGCCTGTCGCTGGTGGTCGTGTGCGGGATCCTGACCAAGAACCTGGTGCGCGGCGCCATCGGCCGCGAGTGGATGGCGATGCGCGACATGGACGTCGCCGCCGCCGTCATCGGCATCCGGCCGGTGCACGCGAAGCTGACGGCCTTCGCGGTCAGCAGCTTCATCGTCGGCGTGGCCGGCGCGCTGTGGGGCTTCGTCCACCTGGGCGCGTGGGAACCGGCGGCCTTCGGCATCGACAAGTCCTTCCAGCTGCTGTTCATGATCATCATCGGCGGGCTGGGGTCCATCGTCGGCAGCTTCTTCGGCGCCGCGTTCATCGTGCTGCTGCCGCTGCTGCTCAACCACGTGCCGCACTGGCTGGGGCTGCCGCTGTCGACGGCCGCCGCCTCGCACCTGGAGCACATGATCTTCGGCGCGCTGATCGTGTTCTTCCTCATCGTCGAGCCGCACGGGCTGGCCCGGCTGTGGTCCACCGCCCGCCAGAAGCTGAGGCTGTGGCCCTTCCCTCATTGAGGGCGCGTTGCCACCATCGATTTCAAACCGCACCGCAGAGTGCACCATCAGGAGACGACACCATGAGCTTGAAGACCTTGGCGCGTGGCGCGCTATCCGTCGCCGCATTGGCCGGCGCATTGCTGCCCGTCGCCGTGCATGCGCAAGCCGCCACCGAGCAGTTCATCCCGCTGCTGGTCTACCGCACCGGCCAGTTCGCGCCGCTCGGCATGCCCTGGGCGGACGGCAAGCAGGACTACCTGAAGTTGATCAACGCGCGCGACGGCGGCGTGAACGGCGTCAAGCTCGCCTTCGAGGAATGCGAGACCGCGTACGACGCCGCCAAGGGCGTCGAGTGCTACGAGCGCCTGAAGGGCAAGGGCGGCGGCGCGTCGGGCTTCGACACGCAGTCGACGGGCATCACCTTCGCGGTGACCGACAAGGCCTTCGTGGACAAGGTGGTGGTCGAGACCCCGGGGTACGGCCTGTCGCAGTCGGCTGACGGCACCGTCTTCGAATGGAATTTCCCGCTGCTCGGGACGTACTGGACCGCCGCGGACGTCATGCTGCAGGACATCGCGAAGAAGGAGAAGGGCTCGCTCAAGGGCAAGAAGATCGCGCTGGTCTATCACGACAGCCCCTACGGCAAGGAGCCCATCCCCCTGCTGCAGAAGCGCGCCGCGGCCGAGGGCTTCGAGGTCGTGCTGTATCCCGTCACTCCGCCCGGGGTGGAGCAGAAGTCGACCTGGCTGCAGATCCGCCAGCAGCGGCCGGACTATGTGCTGTTCTGGTCCGCCGGCGTGATGACGCCGGCCGGCATCCGCGAGGCGCAGGCCAGCGGCTATCCGCGCGAGAAGATCTATGCGATCTGGTGGGCCGGCTCGGACCACGACGTCAAGGACATCGGCGCCGGCGCCAAGGGCTACAACGCCATCACGCTGCACAACAGCTCGGCCAAGGACAAGGTCCATGACGAGCTGAAGAAGTTCGTCTACGACAAGAACCAGGGCACCGGGCCGGCCACCGGCATCGGCGCGATCGCGCACACGCGGGGGATGATGATCTCGATGCTGCAGGTCGAAGCGATCCGCACCGCGCAGGAGAAGTTCGGCAAGGGCAAGGTCATGACGCCGGAGCAGGTGCGCTGGGGCTTCGAGAACCTGAACCTGACCGCCGACCGACTCAAGTCGCTGGGCTTCGGCGAGGTCATGCGCCCGGTGCAGACCAGCTGCGCCAACCACATGGGCACGGACTGGGCGCGCATCGTCCAGTGGGACGGCGCGAAGTGGACCCTCGCGTCCGACTGGTACCAGTCGGACAAGACCCACATCGATCCGCTGGTCAAGGAGTACGCCGCCAAGTACGCCAAGGACAAGAACCTGAAGCCGCGCAGTTGCGGTTGAAGGCCACTTGAACTCCGCTTGAGCACGACCGCCATGCAAGCCACTTCCATTCCCTCGGCCGGCGCCGCCGCAGCGGCGGTGCCCGCGCTGCTCGACGTCAACGGCATCGAGGTCATCTACCACCACGTGATCCTGGTGCTCAAGGGCGTCTCGCTGCGCGTGCCCGAAGGGGCGGTGGTGGCCTTGCTCGGCGGCAACGGCGCCGGCAAGACCACGACGCTGCGCGCGGTCTCCAACCTGCTCGCGGGCGAACGCGGCGAGGTCACCAAGGGCTCGATCGAGCTGCGCGGCGAGCGCATCGAGCGGCTCACGCCCGCCGACCTGGTGCATCGCGGCGTGGTGCAGGTGATGGAGGGGCGGCACTGCTTCGCGCATCTGACCATCGAGGAGAACCTGCTCACCGGCGCCTACACCCGCACCGACGGCAAGGCGGCGGTGGCGCAGACGCTGGAGAAGGTCTACGCCTACTTCCCGCGCCTGAAGACGCGGCGGACCTCGCAGGCGGCCTACACCTCGGGCGGCGAGCAGCAGATGTGCGCGATCGGGCGGGCCCTGATGGCGAATCCGAAGATGGTGCTGCTGGACGAGCCCTCGATGGGGTTGGCGCCGCAGATCGTCGAGGAGGTCTTCGAGATCGTGCGCGACCTCAACCGCAAGGAGCGCACGACCTTCCTGCTGGCCGAGCAGAACACCAACATGGCCCTGCGCTACGCCGACTACGGCTACATCCTCGAGAACGGACGCGTCGTCATGGACGGCCAGGCCCAGGCGCTGCGCGACAACGAGGACGTGCGCGAGTTCTACCTCGGCATGGGCGGCACCGACCGCAAGAGCTTCCGCGACGTGAAGAGCTACAAGCGGCGCAAGCGTTGGCTGGCTTGAATTGAAGCATTGAAGGGAGAGCAGTCATGGACAACGACTTCTTCGCGCCGCCGCCGTTCAAGGCCGAGGAGGCGCTCGTGCAGTTGAAGCGCGCCCTGCGCGACCTGCGTGCGCTGACGGAGCGCGGCACCGGCTGGAGCTTCGAGAACCAGGAGGTCCTCCAGCTCGCGGCCGGTGAGGGCCAGATCACCGCGAAGCTGGCGAAGAAGCCGGCGCGCAGCCCCGCCTGGGAGACGCGCGTCTGCCGCAACGCGGCCGACGTGCGCAAGCTGCAGGACGACCTGAAGCGTCGGTTGGCGCAGTGGGCGGAAGAGTGATGGGCGCCGCCGATCGCGATTTCTACGACGCGCTGGAGACCCGCGACCCCGCCGTGCGCGAGGCCGCGCTGATGTCGGCGCTGCCGCACCAGGTGGCCAACGCGCGTCAGAACACGGAGGCCTTCGGCGATCTGCTCGCCGAGGTGGAGCCGGACCTGGTCCGCACCCGCGATGCGCTGGCGCGGTTGCCGGTGACGCGCAAGTCCGACCTGCTGGCGCGTCAGCAGGCCGTGCGCGCGGACGCGGGGCGCGTGCCGTTCGAGCCCTTCGGCGGCTTTTCGACGATCGGCTGGCGCGGATTGAAACGCGACGGCGGCGCGCGGCGCGTGTTCCAGTCGCCGGGCTCGATCTACGAGCCCGAAGGGCACGGGCGCGACTATTGGCGCGTCGGCCGCGCGCTGCACGCGGCGGGCCTGCGCGCGGGCGATCTGGTGCACAACTCGTTCAGCTACCACCTGACGCCGGCCGGCGCCATGATGGAGGGCGGCGCGGAGGCGCTCGGCTGCACGGTCTTCGCGGGCGGCGTCGGCAACACCGAACTGCAGTTGCAGGCGATGGCCGAGCTGCGACCGCAGGCTTACGTCGGCACGCCGAGCTTCCTGAAGATCCTGCTGGACAAGGCGGCGGAACAGGGCCAGCCGCTGTCCGTGCGCAAGGCGCTGGTCAGCGGCGAGGCCTTCCCGGCCGCGCTGCGGGACTGGTGCGATGAACGCGGCGTCTCCGGCTTCCAGTGCTACGCCACGGCGGACCTGGGCCTGATCGCCTACGAAACCGCGGCGCGCCAGGGACTGGTCGTCGACGAGGGCGTGATCCTCGAGATCGTGCGCCCCGGCACCGGCGACCCGGTGCCCGACGGCGAGGTGGGCGAGGTCGTCGTGACGACGCTCAACCGCGACTACCCGCTGATCCGCTTCGGCACCGGCGACCTGTCGGCGGTGCTTTGCGGCACCTGCCCGACCGGGCGCACCAACGTCCGCATCAAGGGCTGGATGGGACGGGCCGACCAGAGCGCCAAGGTGCGCGGCATGTTCGTGCACGCCGGGCAGGTGGCCGACGTGCTGCGGCGCTTTCCGCAGGCGCTCCGCGGCCGGCTGGTCGTCGAGGGCGAGATGGCGCAGGACCGGATGACGCTGCGCGTCGAGATCGACGGCAGCGCCGCGGCGGGATTGGCCGACGGCCTGGCCCTGGCCCTGCGCGAGGTCACCAAGCTGCGCGGCGAGGTGCAGTTCGTCCAACCGGGCGCGCTGCCCAACGACGGAAAAGTCATCGAGGACCTGCGGAAGTTCGACTGAATTCCCGCAGCAGGACGGGGATGGCATCGGTTCCATCCCTGGGGGTATCCCGGCTTACGTAGTTTCCGTAAGTTGCAATGTGGGGCGGCGACCTAGCATCCGCGCCATCACCCACACCTCCATCGAGGAAGAGACACCATGAAGAAGATCTTGCTCGCCTCCGTCGCAGCGCTGAGCGTCGGCGCCGCCTGGGCCGACTACCCGGACAAGCCGGTGACCATCGTCGTCCCGTTCGCCGCCGGCGGCCCGACGGACAAGGTCGCCCGCGACCTGGCCGAGGCGCTGCGCAAGCCCCTGAATGCGACGATCGTGATCGAGAACGTCGGTGGCGCCGGCGGCACGCTGGGCGCCACCAAGGTGTCCAAGGCCGCGCCGGACGGCTACACGCTGCTGCTGCATCACATCGGCCTGTCGACCTCGCCGGCTCTGTATCGCAACCTGCAGTACAAGACGCTGGACGACTTCGAGTATCTGGGCCTGATCAATGAAGTGCCGATGACGCTGATCGCACGTCCCAACTTGCCGGCCGCCAACTACGCCGACCTGGTGAAGTGGATGGCCGCCAACAAGGGCAAGATCAACCTGGCCAACGCAGGCCTGGGATCGGCCTCGCACCTGTGCGGCCTGCTGTACATGAGCACGGTGAAGGTCGACATGACCACCGTGCCGTACAAGGGCACGGGTCCGGCGATGACCGACCTGATCGGCGGCCAGGTCGACCTGATGTGCGACCAGACCACCAACACCACGACGCAGATCGACGGCGGCAAGGTCAAGGCCTACGCGGTGTCGACGACCAAGCGCCTGGGCGGCTCGCTGGCCAAGCTGCCGACGCTGGACGAGTCTGGCCTGAAGGGCTTCAACGTGACGATCTGGCACGGCATGTACGCGCCCAAGGGCACGCCCAAGGCGGTGCTGGAGAAGATCAACACGGCGCTGAAGACGGCGCTGAAGGATGCCGAGTTCCACAAGCGCGAGGAAGCGCTGGGCGCGGTCATCGTCACCGACAACCGCGTGAACCCGGCCGAGCACAAGAAGTTCGTCGCCGACGAGATCAACAAGTGGACGCCGATCATCAAGGCGGCGGGTCAGTACGCCGATTGAGCCTCGCGCCTCGACGAGTCGACAGGAGCGGGGGAACCCGCTCCCGCCGGAAGCCCGCCTCAGGCGGGCTTTTTCATTTCCAGAGCCTGGCCGCCCTGTGCAGGCTGGAGGGCGATGCAGGCGTCTATCAGTTGGCGATAGCGCGGCAGCGCGTCCAGATCCTCGATGTCCGACGGCTCAGGCCGTCCAGCATGCTGCCGAGGCTCTTGAGCGACGCACCGTCCATCGGAAGCGTGGCCGATGCGAGGTTCAGCGTTCGCGTCAACTGGGACAGCATGTGAAACGCCTCCTCCATGTCGGCGGGCCGAGCGAGCTGGTCGAGTCTGAAGGGCGGGGCGTCATCGATGTCCCCGGCATCCAGGCGGCCGAGCTTGCCGCGTTCCACGGACTTGGCCGCGAGCGACAGCACCTCGTCGCGAAAATCCCGCAGTTGCGCGTCGTTGAGGCGATCGCGCCGCGTCCCGCACTGAAGGGCCCCCTGGATCGCGTCCAGGCGCCGCGTGACATAGAACTGCCGATCGAACTCGCACCCCTCGCGTGCCGCCTCGGCCAGGTCCAGTCCCCGATGGAGGTCGTCCAGGAGTGCCGAGCGCGTCGCGGGTGCTTCGGCTGAACGCCTCAGTTGGGCGATCGCCGCGTCGAGCGGCGCGCTGAGCTCCGCGGAACGTGCGCCTGTGCGTCGACTTTCCAGGCAGTCGGGGAATCCGCTGGCGGTGCGGAGGTGGTCAGGGAAATGCAGGGGGGGAATGTGGCCGTACACGACGCGCTCCTTGAAGGTCGGGGAGCGCGATCAGTGCGCTCACGCCGGCGAGCGGCACAGCACGCCCACCTTGTTGCCGTCCAGGTCGCGGAAGTAGGCCGCGTAGAAGTTCGGTCCGTAGTTCTCGCGCAGGCCGGGACGGCCCTCGTCCCTGCCGCCGCCGCCGATGGCCGCGGCATGCACCGCGTCGACCTGCGCCCGGGTCGACGCGGCCAGCGCCACCATCGAGCCGTTGCCGACCGTGGCGTCCAGACCGTTGAAGGGCTGGACCACCCACAGCTGCGTCTCGCCCCCCTCGGGCCCGTAGCCCACCATCTCGTCGTCCGAGTAGCCCGGCTTCAGGCCCAGCGGCGCGAGCGCGGCGTCGTAGAACTCCTTGGCCGCGCGGCGGTCGTTGCTGCCCAGGGTGACGTAGCTGATCATGTTGATGTCCTTGTCTCGTCGAAGGCGAAGACCTGTCGCATTCTCGCCAGGTTGTGGTCAGGTCTTGCGGCCTGTCTGGCCGCCATCGCTGATGCGCCCTGCGGAACCGCCGACTGGCGTTGTTGCAAATGAGCGTGCTTCCGCAATATGACCGACAGGAACGCACATGTTCAATGGCAGTATGGCCGCAACTTGGCGAGCCGGCGCTGCGCCGCACAGGGGCGCACGGCTCACATCCGCATCGGAATCGTCACCGGTCCGTCGTTGACCAGGCTGACCTGCATGTCCGCGCCGAACTCGCCGGTTTCGACGACCGGGTGCTGCGATCGCGCGAATGCGACCGCATGGTCGTAGAGTCGGCGGCCGAGTTCGGCCGGCGCCGCGCCGGTGAAGCTCGGCCGGTTCCCGCCGGAGACGTCCGCCGCCAGCGTGAACTGCGAAACGATCAGCAGGCCGCCGCCGACGTCCTGCACGCTGCGGTTCATCTTGCCCGCCTCGTCGCTGAAGATGCGCAGCTTCAGGATCTTCTGCAGCAGCTTCTCGGCCACCGCTTCGCTGTCCTGCGGCTCGGCGCAGATCAGCAGCAGCAGGCCCTGGTCGATGCGACCGGTGCATCGGTCGCCGACGTCGACCCGGGCTGTCTTCACCCGTTGCAGCAGTGCGATCATCCTTGTCCTTCCTGGTTGGGCGTGTCCGCGGGCGCGGCCATCGATGTGCCCGTTGATGCAAGCGTCGATGAGGGGCTCTCGCGTTCCGCCATCTCGGCGAAGCGCGTCTCGACGTTCACCGGCAGCAGCTGGATGCTCGCGCGCAGGCCGGGCAGGGCGCGCATCAGCGCCTGCTCGACCTGACCCCGCAGCGCCGCCGCCTCGCCGAGCGTCCAGCGCGCCGGCACATGCAGGTGGAAGTCGACATGCCGCTGCTGTCCCGCCACGCGCGTGGCGACGTGATCGAAGCGCAGGTCCGGCGACTCGAAGCGCGCCAGCACCTCGGCGATCGCCCGCTGATCCTCGGGGTCCAGCGCCATGTCCATCAGCCCGCCGGTGGACTTCCACATGAGGTGCACCGCCTCGCGCAGGATGTTCAGCGCGACCAGGATCGCCAGCAGCGGATCCAGCCAGGTCCAGCCCGTCAGCATCACGCCGATCAGGCCGGCGACGACGCCGACCGACGTCCAGACGTCGGTGAAGAGGTGGCGCGCGTCCGCCTCCAGCGCGATCGAGCGGTGCTCGCGCGAGGCCTGCAGCATCTTCCACGCCAGCGCACCGTTGATCACCGTGCTGAGCAGCGACAGCGCCATGCCCAGGCCGAGCTGTTCCAGCGGCTGCGGCGCGCGCAGCCGCTCGACCGCCGCCCAACCGATGCCCAGCGCCGCGATCAGGATCAGCGCGCCCTCGAAGGCGCTGGAGAAGTACTCCGCCTTGTGGTGGCCGAACGGATGGTCCTCGTCGGGCGGCCGCCGTGCGACCGTCACCATCGCCAGCCCGAAGAGCGCCCCCGCGAGGTTCACCCCCGATTCGAGCGCATCCGAGGCCAGGCTCACCGAGCCGGTCCACCACCAGGCGGCCGTCTTCAGGGCGATGGTCAGCACGGCCACGACCGCCGAGAGCTTCAGGTATTGCTGCACTTGCATGACGCCGATTTTGCCGGTCCTAGAATGGCGCCCGATCGATTCCTCGTCCCTTCTCCTTCCTCCGTTCCACCCTCGTTCCACCTTCAGCCCCCTCCGGACAGCACCATGAGCAACACCTCGCCCGTCCACGACGCCGACCTGAGCCACATCCCGCCGCGCGACAAGGCGGAGCTGCTCTCCCAGGCGCTGCCCTACATCCGCAAGTACCACGGCAAGACCATCGTCATCAAGTACGGCGGCAACGCGATGACCGATCCCGCGCTGCAGCAGGACTTCGCCGAGGACGTGGTGCTGTTGAAGCTGGTCGGCCTGAACCCCGTGGTCGTGCATGGCGGCGGCCCGCAGATCGAGGACGCGCTCAACAAGCTCGGCAAGAAGGGCCACTTCATCCAGGGCATGCGCGTCACCGACGCGGAGACGATGAGCGTCGTCGAGTGGGTGCTGGCCGGCGAGGTGCAGCAGGACATCGTCGGGCTGATCAACGCCGCCGGCGGCAAGGCGGTGGGCCTGACGGGGCGTGACGGCGGCATGATCCGCGCCAAGCAGCTCAAGATCCTGGACAAGGACGATCCGGCCAAGGAGCACGACATCGGCCAGGTCGGCGACATCGTCAGCATCGACCCCAGCGTCGTGAAGGCGCTGCAGGACGACCAGTTCATTCCGGTGATCAGCCCGATCGGCTTTGGCGAGAGCAACGAAAGCTACAACATCAACGCAGACGTCGTGGCTGCCAAGCTGGCCACCGTGCTGCAGGCCGAGAAGCTGCTGATGCTGACCAACATTCGCGGCGTGCTGGACAAGCAGGGCGAGCTGCTGGTCGAACTGACCCCGCGCCGGATCGACGAGCTGGTCGCCGACGGCACCATCAGCGGCGGCATGATCCCCAAGATCGCCGGTGCGATCGACGCGGCCAAGAGCGGCGTCAACGCGGTGCACATCATCGACGGCCGCGTGCCGCACGCGATGCTGCTGGAGATCCTGTCCGAGAAGGCCTTCGGCACGATGATCCGTTCCCACTGAACGGCCTGACCCTGTTCCGCATCGGGAGACGATGCGCCGGATCCCCCTGATGGGTGGTTCCACCCACCGAGCCCCCTCCGAACGAGGGGGCTCTGTCGTTTCCGGAGGTCATGCAGGATCGATGCTTGCCCTTCGCTGACCCGCTGGCCGCCCGGCTTGGTCGAAGGTCACACCACTGCAAGCTGGGGATTGCCGCTGAAACACGCGACATCCCAGAATGCGCCACGAAACGGCTGCTCAGGCCGTGAGGGATTGCATGTCACTTTTCAGCGTCTTGATCGTCGAGGATCAGCTTCGTTTCCGCGAAGCGTTCGCCCATGCCCTTGAGAAAGCACCCGACATCCGTCTGGTCGGCATGGCCACCGATCTCCAGCAGGGCCGGAAGATGTTCGACCAGACGCGTCCCGACGTGCTGCTGGTCGACCTCGACCTGCCCGGCGGCAGCGGGATCGAGCTGATCCGCCACGCCGCCCACGTCGCCCCGGAGTGCGAGGTGATGGTCATCTCGGTCTTCGGCGACGAGCAGCACGTGCTCTCGAGCATCGAGGCCGGCGCGACCGGCTACCTGCTCAAGGACTCGCTCGCGCTGGACCTGCCGGGTCAGCTGCGCTCGCTGCGCGCGGGCGGCAGCCCGATCTCGCCGGTGATCGCGCGCCGGCTGCTGCTGCGCCTGGCGCCGCAGGGCGCGGGCGCGCATCCGCGCGGCTTCGGCGATTCGGCCCCGATGCCGCTGGTCGACGAGCAGGTCGTCGCCCTGTCGGAACAGGAATCGCGCGTGCTGCACCTGGCTGCCAAGGGCTTCACCTTCGATGAGATCGCGCAGTTCATGAACGTGTCGCCGCACACCATCATGACCTACGTGAAGCGCACCTACCGCAAGCTGCAGGTGCGCTCCAAGGTCGAGGCGATCTACGAGGCGCGCCGCCTGGGCTGGCTGCGGGACTGAGCGCGGAGGGACCGAGTAGGGACCTCCGAAGGGCGCGGAAGGGCGCCGTACGGCGTCCGGCATGCGTGTCAAGGCGGCGTTCCGGCTGTGCCAGAATCGCCGCACACTTCGGCCCCCTCCATGCACCCCAGCTCCTCGGACACCCCGGACTCCTCCGCCGCCAAGCCGGCGGAGCTGCCCCGCAAGCGGCTCAAGCCGGGCGAGCGCCGGGTGCAGATCCTCCAGACGCTGGCCAGCATGCTGGAGCAGCCCGGCGCGGAGCGGGTGACCACGGCGGCGCTCGCGGCGCGCCTGGAGGTCAGCGAAGCGGCGCTCTACCGCCACTTCGCCAGCAAGGCCCAGATGTTCGAAGGCCTCATCGAATTCATCGAGACCAGCATCTTCTCGCTGCTCAACCAGATCGCCGAGCGGGAGACGGACGGGCTGGCGCAGGCGCAGCGCATCGTCGCGGTGCTGCTGCAGTTCGGCGAGCGCAACCCGGGCATGACCCGCGTGATGGTCGGCGACGCGCTGGTCTACGAGAACGAGCGCCTGGTCGCGCGCATGAACCAGTTCTTCGACAAGATCGAGTCCGCGCTGCGGCAAGGGCTCAGGACCGCCGCGGAGGCCTCGGGCTCGACCACGCCGACCGTCGAAGCGCAGGCGCAGGCCTCGGTGCTGGTGAGCTTCATCATCGGCCGCCTGCAGCGTTACGCGCGCTCCGGCTTCAAGCGACTGCCGACCGAACAGCTGGATGCCGCGATGCGAATGCTCGCCTGAGCTTTCGCGATGCCAACCGCCCGGAACCCCTCGGGACGCGACCTACACTCGGCGTCATGTCCGACGCCCTTGATGCCCTGCTGCGGCGCGCCGACGCGCTGTTGAACCGCCTGGAGGCCGTGCTGCCCCAGCCCTTGACGCCGCCCGACTGGGACGCGGCCGTGGCCTTCCGCTACCGCAAGCGCGGCGCGAGTGCCCGGCTGGAACCGGTGAGGCACCTGTCCGCGATCCGCCTCGCCGACCTCAGGGAGGTCGAGCCGCAGAAGGAGCGGCTGCTGCGCAACACGCGTCAGTTCGTGCAGGGCCAGCCCGCCAACAACGTGCTGCTGACCGGCGCGCGCGGCACCGGCAAGAGTTCGCTGATCAAGGCTTGCCTCAACGAATTCGCCGGCCAGGGCCTGCGCCTGATCGAGGTCGACAAGGGCGACCTCGTCGACCTGCCGGACCTCGCCGATCTGGTCGCCGACCGGCCCGAACGCTTCGTGATCTTCTGCGATGACCTCAGCTTCGATGAAGGCGAGGCCGGCTACAAGGCGCTGAAGTCCATGCTCGACGGCTCGGTCGCCGCGGCCACGGACAACCTGCTGATCTACGCGACCAGCAACCGCCGCCACCTGCTGCCCGAGCAGATGAAGGACAACCTGGCGACCACCTACTCGGAGCGCGACGGCAACGTCGAAGTGCATCCGGGCGAGGCGGTGGAGGAGAAGATCTCCCTGTCCGAGCGCTTCGGGATGTGGATCAGCTTCTACAGCTTCAGCCAGCAGGAATACCTGGCAATCGTCGCGCAGTGGCTGACCCATTTCGGCCTGGACGCGGCCCGCATCGAGGCCGCGCGCCAGCCGGCGCTGGTCTGGGCGTTGGAGCGCGGATCGCGCTCGGGGCGCGTCGCCTACCAGTTCGCCCGCGATCTGGCGGGGCAGGGGCAGGTCCATGAGTGAGACGAACGAATCCGCGAATCCGCACAGCCCCTCCGCCGCGAGCGACCGCGTGCCGGTCGACGTGGCGGTCGGCGTGCTGGTGCGTCGCGAGCCCAACGGCCGCGAGACCGAGTTCCTGCTGACCTCGCGTCCCGAGGGCAAGGTCTACGCCGGCTACTGGGAATTCCCAGGCGGCAAGCTCGAGGCCGGCGAGACGGTGGAGCAGGCCCTGCGTCGCGAGCTGCACGAGGAACTCGGCATCACCATCGGCGCGGCGCAGCCGTGGAAGATCGAATTGATGGAGTATCCGCACGCGAAGGTGCGGCTGCACTTCTGCAAGGTCTACGAGTGGCAGGGCGAGTTCGAGATGCGCGAAGGCCAGACCATGAGCTGGCAGCACCTGCCGGTGCAGGTCCAGCCGGTGCTGCCGGGCACGATCCCGGTGTTGCAGTGGTTCGCCGCCGAGCGTTTCCACGTCGGGGCGACCCATGTCGTCTGACGGCAAGATCGATGGCGAGAGCGATGGGGTGACCGGCGCCGCCGCGGCGAGCGCGGACTACACTGCCGCGATGGACTGGCTGGATCAGATCAAGTGGGACCGCGACGGGCTGGTGCCCGTCATCGCCCAGGAAAAGGGCTCGAACGACATCCTGATGTTCGCTTGGATGAATCGCGAGGCACTGGCCCGCACTGCCGAGGTCGGCGAGGCGGTCTACTGGAGCCGTTCGCGACAGCGGCTGTGGCACAAGGGCGAGGAGTCCGGCCATGTGCAGCAGGTCCACGGCATCCGGCTGGATTGCGACAACGACGTGGTGCTGCTCAGCGTCACGCAGCACGGCCACGAGCCCGGCATCGCCTGCCACACCGGCCGTCACAGCTGCTTCTTCCAGAAACTGGAGAACGGCCAGTGGACGGCGGTCGACCCGGTCCTCAAGGACCCGGCCAGCATCTACAAGGCTTGAGCGACATGGCCACCTCCGAACCCTCAGGCCGGTTGGATCCGTCCGATCCGCCGGACGCCGTCTTCCCGCCCGACAGCCCGTCCCCCGCGGTGACAGCACCGTTGACCGCTCCGGCGACGGCCCTGCTGAACGGCACGGACGTGCTGGCGCATCTGGGCGACGTCGTCGCCCATCGCCGTGCCGAAGGCGATCCCGACAAGAGTTATGTCGCCAAACTGTTCGCCAAGGGCCTGGACCAGATCCTGAAGAAGGTCGGCGAGGAAGCGACCGAGGTCGTGATCGCGGCCAAGGACGGCGCGCCGGACAAGCTGGTCTACGAGGTCGCCGACCTGTGGTTCCATTCGATCGTCGCGCTGGCGGCCTTCGACCTGCGGCCGGAACAGGTGCTGGCCGAACTGGCCCGTCGCGAGGGTCTGTCCGGCCTTGAGGAATTCGCCAGCCGAAGCCAGCAGCCGAAGGGCGCTTGAGGGACACCTCATGAAGGAGACCGCATGAAGGAGCACGCATGACCCAAACGTTCGACCCGCCGCCGCCCGACGTGGTGCTCGATCCCGAGCGCGAAGCCAGTCTGCGCACCATCGGCGTCATCAGCTACGCGCTGCACGCGGTCGTCGCGATCGGCGCCTTGCTGCCCGGCGTGCAGGCCAGCATCGTGCTGCTGATCGTCGCGGTCATCGTCGACCTGGTGAAGCGCGACGAGGCCGTCGGTACCTGGCAGGCCACGCACTTCTCCTGGCGGCTGCGCAGCGTGCTGTGGTGCGGCATCCTGTACGTCGTCACCATCCCGCTGTGGTTCCTGTTCGTCATTCCCGGCTGGATCGCCTGGTGCCTGATCTCGATCTGGTTCCTCTACCGCATCGTGCGCGGCTGGCTGGCCATGAACGACCGCCGGCCCATGCCGCGCTGACGCCTGATCTCCGGCTTCGACCTTGTCGACCCCTTTCGATTCCTTTTCGACCGCGCCCCGCCGCGTCCGACCATGAACCACGACCCCAACTGCCTCTTCTGCAAGATCGTCGAGGGCCAGATTCCCGCGAAGAAGGTCTACGAGGACGACGACGTGGTCGGCTTTCACGACATCCATCCGTGGGCGCCGGTGCATTTCCTGCTGATTCCCAAGCAGCACATCGCCAGCATGGCCGACCTGCAGCCGGAACACGCGCCGCTGCTGGGCAAGATGTCGGTGCTGGTGCCCCAGCTGATGAAGGAGCTGGGCGTGACCAACGGTTTCCGTACCGTCATCAACACGGGTTCGGATGGCGGTCAGGAGGTGTTCCACCTCCACATGCATGCCGTCGGCGGCCCGCGTCCGTGGTTGAAAGGCTGAGCGCCGGCCTCATCTGTGGACCTTATCTGATGCGCCTGTGCAGGCCGCACCAACCGGATCGATCGGTTTTCCGATCCTGGACGTTCGTCCAGCGGTGGCTGACGGGACCATAAGCCGCTGAAGCGGGGAGGGGCGGGCGTTGTTTGTCGACATGCCTGTCATGCGCGCACCGTAGAATTTCGGCTTCCGACTCTGGAGATTGTCATGGGTGGTTTGAGCATTTGGCACTGGCTGATCGTGCTGGTCGTCGTCATCGCCGTCTTCGGCACCAAGAAGCTGCGCAACGTGGGCGGCGACCTGGGGGCTGCCGTGAAGGGATTCAAGGACGGCATGAAGGACGGCACCACGTCTGAAACGCCACCGCAGCAGGTGGCCAACGCCAACAAGGCGGCTGATCCGAACACCGTCGACGTCGACGCCAAGACGCGCAACTGAGCGCGGCCCGCATGGTCGATTTCGGCTTTGACAAGCTGGTGCTGATCGGCGCCGTGGCGCTGGTCGTGCTCGGCCCTGAGCGCCTGCCGCGCGTCGCGCGAACGGTGGGCACGCTGCTGGGCAAGGCGCAGCGTTACGTGTCCGACGTGAAGGCGGAAGTGAACCGGTCCATCGAACTGGAGGAACTCCAGAAGATGAAGGGCCAGTTCCAGACCGCGGTCAACGACGTGCAGTCCAGCGTGCAGGAACAGATGGACGCGGCCAGCCAGTCGCTGCAGTCCACCTGGTCCGACCTGTCCGTGGACGGGACGAACCCGGACGGCAGCATCGGCGGCTACGGCAGCCCGGTCCCCGTCTACGAACGTCCCAAGAAGAACTGGCGCCTCAAGCGCGGCGCCACGCCGGTCTGGTTCAAGCAGCAGCAGGGCGTGCGTCGCCACGCCCAATCCGGCGCGGCCCGCGTGGCGCGCTTCCGTCCTTCCCGCCGAGCCCCATGAGCAGCCCCCAAGAAGACGAACTGGCCGGCACTGAACAGCCTTTTGTTTCCCACCTCATGGAGCTGCGCGACCGGTTGATCCGGGCGTTGCTCGCCGTTGGGATCGCCTTCGGGGTGCTGTGCGCCTGGCCGGGTCCGGGCGGGCTCTTCGACCTGCTGGCGGTGCCGCTGGTCTCGCACCTGCCGCAGGGCAGTTCGATGATCGCGACCAATGTGCTGTCGCCCTTCCTCGTGCCGCTGAAGATCACGTTGCTGGCGGCCTTCCTGGTGGCGTTGCCGGTGGTGCTGTACCAGGTCTGGGCCTTCGTGGCGCCGGGCCTGTACTCGCACGAGAAGCGGCTGGTGATGCCGCTGGTGGTGTCGAGCACATTGCTGTTCTTCGCGGGGGTGGCGTTCTGCTACTTCTTTGTGTTCGGCAAGGTCTTCACCTTCATCCAGAGCTTCGCGCCGAAGAGCATCACGGCGGCGCCGGACATCGAGGCCTACCTCGGCTTCGTGATGAACATGTTCATCGCCTTCGGCGCGGCCTTCGAGGTGCCGGTGGTCGTGGTCGTGCTGGCGCGCATGGGGATCGTCACGGTGGCGCAGCTCAAGCAGTTCCGAGGCTACTTCATCGTGCTGGCCTTCGTCATCGCGGCGGTGATCACGCCTCCGGACATTGTCTCGCAGCTCGCGCTGGCGATCCCGATGTGCATCCTCTACGAGGTCGGCCTCTGGGCCGCCAATGCCTTCGCGAGATATTCGAAGGCGCCGGACGCCGAAGCTGAAGAAAGCAACGGCACGACCGGTTGAGCACGAAGCGCTTCCCAGCAAACGCCCGATCACGATCGGGCGTTTCTCATGGAGGCCCTCAGAAGCCCTCCGCAGTCCTCCACCCCAAGCCGTTGAAGTCCTCGACCCCAAGCCGTTGAAGTCCTCGACCCCAAGCCGTTGAAGTCTGCTGATCTCAGTGGGGCCGGAATGCTGCTGGGGGTTCCCGGAGGGATGCCCCCTGCTGCGTGGAGAGCCCGCGCTTGGCCCAGCGCAGTTGGGCGGTCTCCACCCAGCGCCCGCTCCAGCACCCACCAAGCAAAACGCCCGATGCAAGCATCGGGCGTTTGTCTTTGGGGCTGGGGAAGACTTATTCGGTCTTCGCTTCCGCCTTGCGTTCCTGAGCGACCTTCGAGACCGCGACCGGCTTGCCTTGCAGCTGGTTCAGCGCCTGGCGCAGCGGGAAGTCTTCGGCGCTGCCGAACTCGGGCAGCGGCTTCGGTGCTTCGGCGCGCTTGGCGTAGTCGGCTTCCAGCTTCTGGCGGCGTTCCTCGCGGATCTTCTCCAGTTCCTTCGAGCGCGTCTCTTCCGTCTTCTCGTCCGAGCCGTGGAGATGCTTCTCCAGATCGGCTTCGCGCATGCGCAGCTCGGCGAACACGTTGCCTTCGGCGGTTTCGTCCAGCGGGATGTCCGGCACGATGCCCTTGGCCTGGATGGAGCGGCCGCTCGGCGTGTAGTAGCGCGCGGTGGTCAGCTTGACCGCCGTGTCCGGGCCCAGCTGACGCACGGTCTGCACCGAGCCCTTGCCGAAGGTCTGCAGACCCATCACGGTTGCGCGCTTGTGATCCTGCAGCGCGCCGGCGACGATCTCGCTGGCCGAGGCGGAGCCTTCATTCACCAGCACCACCATGGGCACGTTCTTGATCGCGTCCGGCAGGCGGCGCAGCGGATCGCCGGAGCCGCGGCGGGCATAGAAGTCCGGATCGGCGCGGTAGCTGGCCTTCGATTCGGCGAGCTGGCCGTTGGTGGACACCACCTCGACGCCCTTGGGCAGGAAGGCCGCGGAGATGGCCACTGCGCCTTCGAGCAGGCCGCCCGGGTCGTTGCGCAGGTCCAGCACGACGCCCTTGATCTTGGGGTCCTGCTTGTAGAGTTCTGCCAGCTTCTGGCTGAAGTCCTCGACGGTGCGATCCTGGAACTGGCTCACGCGGATCCAGGCGTAGCCTGGTTCGACCAGCTTGGCGCGCACACTCTGCACGCGGATTTCCTCGCGGGCGATGGTGACGGGGAAGGTGCGGCTTTCCGACTTGCGGTAGATCGACAGCGTGACCTTGGTGGCCGGTTCGCCGCGCATCTTCTTGACCGCCTGGTCGAGCGTCAGGCCGCGGACGGCCGTGTCGTCGATCTTGCTGATCAGGTCGCCGCTCTTGAGGCCGGCGCGGAAGGCAGGGCTGCCTTCGATCGGGGAGACGATCTTGACCAGGCCGTCTTCCATGCCGATCTCGATGCCCACGCCGACGAACTTGCCGGAGGTGCTCTCGCGGAATTCCTTGAAGCTCTTCTTGTCGAAGAACTGGGAGTGGGGGTCCAGGCCGCTGACCATGCCGGAGATGGCATCGTTGATCAGCTTCTTCTCGTCGACGGATTCGACGTAGTCGGACTTCACGATTCCGAAGACGGCGGCGAGCTGCTGCAGTTCCTCGAGCGGAAGGGGGCTGGTGGTGCTGCGGGCATTGGCCTGCAGCTGCATCGTCGTCATGACGCCGGCCATCGCACCCAATGCGACCCAGCCCGCGACTTTCAGTTTGGCGCCCATGATGAAAAACCTTGAATCAGTACAGCCTGGCTGCTTGGCGCCGGATGTTCCGTCCCCCTGGTGCTGGACGGAACAATGGCGTTCCCAGTATATGTGTGCGGCAAAAACCCGGCCCGGCATGAAAAGCCGTTTTACCCCGCATTTACGCGTGCCGCCAGCTTTCGGGTCACCTGTCGGACGCCCCATGGCCACGGCGTGTGGCCGCGGGAATGACTTCCGGCAGGGTGTTGCCGGTGGGTGGATGCGAGCGGGCACGGTCGGTGCCATGATCGATGCAACGCCAGCCGCGTCGCGACCCTCGTTGCGCCGCAGTCGCCCGCCCATCAGGAGGAGTTCCATGGCCCTGCCGCATGCCGCCCCCGCCCAGTCCATCGACGTCGCGCCGCTGGGCGCCGCGTTGACCACGACGCCGTCCTCGGCGCTGTTCAAGTCGGAGGGTCTGGAAGTGATGCGCATCGTCCTGCCCAAGGGCAAGTCGCTGCCGCCGCACAAGGTCGACGGCGAGATCACGCTGCAGTGTCTGGAGGGTGAACTCGAACTCATGGTCGAGCGGGACGGCACGGAGCAGCGCCATGCGCTCCGCGCGGGGCAGCTGTGTTATCTCGAAGGGGGCGTGGTGCACGCGGTGACCGGCGTCGTGGATGCGTCGGCGCTGGTGACCATCGTCCTGAAGCGGTAGCGCTCAAGGCGGCTGAAAGGCCACGGGACCGGCGCGGGGCGATGGTCCCTCCGACAGGAATCGAACCTGTATCTGCCGCTTAGGAGGCGGCCGTTCTATCCATTGAACTACGGAGAGCCCGCGTGAACCGGCCTGAGTGTGGCCGGTCCGCGAAAGCGCCGGATTCTCGCACGGAAGAACGCGCGTCCGCGTCCGCTACTCCCACTTCCACTGCCAGATCACGTCCAGGCCCTGCTGGTACTCGTTGGCCTGCGCCCGCAACGTGAACCGCTGCGCCAGCTTGTAGATGACCTGCCAGGAACCCGTGGTCGCGTTCAGGCCGCGCTCATAGGCGACGAAGACGTTGCGGCTGACCTGCTTGCCCAGTCGCACCACCGTGCCGCGGGCGTCGTCGCCCTCGCCGCTGAAGGACAGTTCGTCCAGGCCGATGTTGTGGATCAGCTTGTCGCTGGCGCTCTCGCCGTCGCCGCTGATCAGCGCCATCGCGGCGCGCTGCATCAGCGCGGTGTCGCTGCGGCCCAGGTTGTCCGGCGCGCGTCCCAGCACCAGCCAGGACAGCTTGCTGGTCTCGCTCAGGTCGGGTTCGGAATAGAGCTTGATCCGCGGGCTGTTGGCCGTGCCGGTGACCGTCACGCCGACCCGCACCGCTTCGTTCTCCATGTCCGGCCGGATGGCGAGCACGTCCAGGCGCGGGTTGTCCAGCGGGCCGACGAAGCTGAAGATGCCGCGTTCGACCACCAGCTTCTGGCCGTAGGCGTTGAAGGTGCCGCCCTCGCTGCGGACCTCGCCGGTCATCTGCGGCCGCGGCTGACCGTCCTGCACCAGGTGCAGCAGGCCGCGCAGCTTCGTGTCGATGCCGTAGCCCTTGAGCTGCAGCCGCCGGCCGAGGTCCAGGTCCAGGTCGAGCTTCAACCGCATCGGCTTGCCGCTGCCGTCCACGGCCTTCGGCGGCGCGTTCTGGCGCACCACCTGCACGTCGCTGTCGAGCTGCGGCGCGTCGCCGCGCGAGAAGTCGAACAAGCCCTCGACGACGACGAACTGCCCCTTCAGGTCCAGCAGCTGCGCGCTGGCCTTGAGCTGCGCGGCGCCGGTCGCGACGACGCGCCGGTCCACCCGCTGCAGCAGGGCGAAGGTGTCCGCCTTCAGCGACAGCTCCGCGCTCGGCTGTGCGCCGAAGCGCAGCGTGCCGTCCATGTTGATCGTGCCGTTGCCGGCGCGGGCCGTGAACTTCTCGAGCTTGGCCTCGCGCCCGCTCATCGTCAGCGCCAGCTCGCCCTGCTGCATGTCCACGCCCATCAACGGATTGCGCAGGGACAGCTTTTGCGCGCCGGCCTGGCCGCGGACCTCCGGCGCGCCCAGCGTGCCGCCGAAGTTCAGCGTCGCCGCGAGGCTGCCGCCCAGGCGCCACCCGGCCGGCAGCCACGGGCCCCAGTTGCCCATGTTGTCGACCTTGGCCTCGATGCCACCTTCGAGCTTGGCGCCCGGCGTCGGCAGCGCATGGGCGCCGGCGGTGCGGAAGGTGACCGCGCCGCCGATGGCGCCCATGTTCTCGCCGGCCACGCCCTGCACCAGGTGCCACACGCCCTGGTCGGCGAGGACACCCAGGCGCAGATCGGTGAGCGCCAGCCGCTGCGTGCTCACTTCGTCGGTGACGGTCAGGTCGCCTTTGGTGCGCTCGATCATCGCGTCCACCGTCAGGCCGCGCGTATCGCGGCGCGACTTGAAGCGGCCCTCGATCTGCAGGTCGCCGCCCCAGCCGAAGTCGGGCTGCAGCTTGGTCAGCACGGGCGCGGCGGCCAGCGGTTCCAGCACCGCCTGCACGTCCCACTCGCCGGAGGGCAGGTTCGGCTGGCTGGAACGCTGCCACGTCATCCGGTCCCAGCGGATGCCGGCGCCGAGCAGCTCCATCCGTGCCGGCGCCAGCGTCGCCTGGCGAGGTGCCAGTCCCGGATCCAGCCGGAGTGCGAACGTCAGAGGCCCTGCCTTCAGCAGCGGCGTGGGCTGCTGGCTGGCTTCCAGCGCCAGCGTCAGTCCTCGTGCCTGCCACGACGCGCCCTGGCGCCAGGCCTGCAGCGGATCCGCTTCCAGCGCGCCGTCGAGCGCGAGTCGCGCACGCGCGCCCTGCGGATCCAGCGGCACCGTCTGCGCCAGTGCCGAACCGTTCGCGCTGGCCGCCTGGGCCCGGGCGACGACCTTGGTCGGCGCCGGCTGCGTCAGCACCGGTGGCAGCGGCACCTGGCCCTGCGTCGTGACCGTCAAGCGGTGCTGCGCCCAAGTGCCGGAGAGTTCCAGCTGCAGGTCGTCGAGTCGCGTGCTCTGCTGCGGCAGCCGCAGGTTGCGCAGCTGCGTGGTCCACGCCAGCTTCGCGTCCTTGAGGCTGGACAGCGTCCATTGGCCCGAGGCGTTGTCCAGCTGCAGCGCCGGCCGGCTGCCGGAATTGGCCGGCAGGCCCGGCACGCCGGAGAGCCCCAAGCCCTGCAATTGCCATTTGCCGTCGCTGCCGTACTGTGCCTGACGCGCGCCGGGCTGGATCAGCACGACGGTCGCCTGCGCCTGGGCACTGCCGACGAGGGTCGCCTGCGGGAACTGCGCGCGCAGCATCGGCTGCAGGCTGGCGAGCTTGGGGGCGTTCACGTTGATCGACAGATCGACCTGCTCCCGGCGCGCCGCGGCGTTGATGCTGCTGCGCGCCTGCAGCGTCGCGTCGGCGAGTCGCAGGTCGGCCAGCAGGTCCGGCGCCGCCGTGCCGGTGCGGCTGTAGCGGATCTGGCCGCTGAGCGGCAGGCCCTGCCACGCGCTGGGCTGCAGGTCGAGATCGGCTTTGCCTTGCGGCCAGAGGCTGCCGCGCACCGACTGGAGCGCGGCCTTCAACCGGCCGTTGAGCGCCTGCGGCGCCGCGCCGGCGGGCAGTGGTTCGGGGCTGAGGCGGCGCGGATCCAGGCCCTGCACCGAGGCCTCCACACGCGTCTTCCAGCCGGACGCGAAGTCGAGCGCCTCATTCAGCGTGAACTCGCCTTCGGCGTTCAGCGTGGCGGGGCCGGAGCGCGCCTGCAGACGCTGCACGGCGACCGATTGCGTGCGCAGTTCGGCGGACAAGGCGACGGACAAGGGCGCTTGCAGCTTCCCTTGTCCGAGCTGGCCGGCGAGGTCGCCCTCGACCTGCAGCGCCTGGTCCGCCGACGCCGCCGCGATGCTCGCCTTGGTGTGGAGCTTGAGTTCGCCGCGCGCCTGGACCAGCGGCCAGCGGGCGTCGATCTGGCGGCTGTCGAGGCCGGTCAGCTTCAGCGTCAGCACGCTGCCGTCGGACTGGCTGGTCTGGCCCACGGCCTGCACCCGGCCCCCGCCGGGCAGCAGCGCGTCCAGACGCGGCAGGCGCAGCCGGGTCCAGTTCGACGGATCCAGCAGCAGGTCCAGCTGCAGCTGGCGCAGCGGCAGACGGTCCTGGTCGAGGCGGCCGGCGGCGCTGTTGTCCAGGTCCGCCTTGACGCTGAGCGACCGGTCCGCGTTCGGCGTCATCGTGACCTTGCCGCTCAAGCCGGTGTGCGGCACGCCGTCGGTGCCGGGCAGCAGCGCGGCGAGGTCCAGGTCCTTCGCCTGCGTCTCCAGCTGCGCAACGGGGAAGGGCGCGAACGCCTGCAGGCGGGCCTGTACCTGCAGCCGCTGCTTCGCCGCTTCGAGGGAGCCCTTCAGCGTCAGGTCCGCGATCGGACCGTCGAGCTGGAAGGGCGCGGTCCAGGGCAGCTCGCCGCTCGGCTGGCTCAGCGTCCAGCGGCTGGTGAGCTTCAGGTCTTCCTGCGTCGCGATGCTGGCCTGGCCGGCGAGGGTCAGCTGTTGCCAGCTCAGCGACTTGACGGTGAGTGCATGCTGCCTGCCGCCGTCGGCGCCCAGCGACGCGCTGCCGCGCAGGCCGCGCAGCGGCTGCGCGAGGCCGGGGGCGAAGACTTCGCCGATCTCCAGGTCCGCGATCGTGATGGCGACCGGCGACAACAGGCTGGGCGGCGGCTTGGCCGGTTCGGTCGACGCGCTGGGCGCCACCTGAACCCGCAGTCGCGCGATGGCCAGCCGGTCGGCCCGGACCTCGCCCCACAACAGCGGCGACCGGTTCCAGACCAGCCGCACGTTCCGCCATTGCAGCTGTTCGAGGACGATGCGGTCCTCGGTGCCGGGCAGGACCAGCTCGGCGCGGTCGACGTCGAAGTCGCCCAGCAGGCGGCCGCGCGCGTTCTCCAGCGACAGGCCGGGCACCTTCGCGAGCACGTAGGCCGTGCCGCCTTCAGTCTTCAGCGCCCAGGTCAGCGCCAGGGCAACGAGACCGACGAGCACAGGGATCGTCAGCACCACCCACAGCAGGCCGCGACCGCGACGCCGGCGGCGTGGCGAGGCGTCCGACGGGGCCGCACCCGGGGCGGCCGGGCCGGACGGCGGCAGGGGCGCGCCGGCGGGCGCGGCGTCCGTGGCTGCGGGCGAGGGGAGATCGTCGCGCGGGTCGCTCATCGGATTACAGGTTGATGCCGACGCTGAAATGCAGGCGCCACTTGTCGACCAGGTTGCCCTTGGCGAAGTCGAAACGCAGCACGCCGACCGGGCTGCGGTAGCGCAGGCCGGTACCGTAGGCCCAGGCGGGGTGGTAGTCGCCCCAGGTCTGCGCGGCCTGGCCGGCGTCGATGAACACGGCGCCCATCAGCTGCGGGATGCGCGGGGTGAGTGGATGCGAGACCTCGACGCTGCCGTTGAGCATCACGCGCCCGCCGGTCTGGGCGCCGGTGGAGTTCACCGGTCCCAGGTCGTTGTAGCCGTAGCCGCGCACGCTGTCGTCGCCCCCGGTGCGGAAGCGCAGCGCCTCGGGCAGGCCCAGCTTGCCCTTGGCCAGGATCTGACCGCCTTCGAGCCGCGTCGAGAACAGCCAGCGCCCCGACAGCGGCGAGTACCAGTAGATCTTGCCGATGGCCCGCGCGAACGGCCCGTTCTTCTCCGAAGAGCTGTCGGCCCAGCCGCCGCCGACGGTGGCGGTGGCGCTCCAGCCCCTGGTCGGCAGCACGCGCGAGTCCAGCCGGCGCCATGTCATCTGCTGGTTCAGCGACACCGCGCCGGCCACCGTCGTCGGGATATCGGGCTTGTGCTCCCAGGCGCGGATCACCTCGACGAAGGTCAGCCGGTCCTCGGGTTCGGTCTCCTTCGCGTAACCGAAGCGCGTGCTGAGGTTGAGGTTGACCTGGTCGTTGTCGTCGATGCGCTCCACCTTCACCAGCGCCAGGCTGCGCTGCATGTTGGGCTGCGGGTGGGAGCTGATTTCCGTGTCCAGCGCCTGGCGCACGCGCGACAGCTCCAGCTTGCTGCGCTCGCGGATGTTCAGGCCGAAAGGCTTGCGATGCGTGTATTCGACGCTGGCGCTCGGGCCGTCGACGGTCCGGTAACCGACGCCCAGCACCACCTGCTGGCGTGCGGCCTCGCGGATCTTCACGGTCACCGGCACTTCGACCGTCTCGGCGCCGGGCGGCGGCGTGACGCTCTCGGGCGCGATCTCGACGCTGGCGCTGTCGAAGAGCTGCGTGCCCACCAGGCGCTCCTGGAAGTCCAGCAGCAGCTTCTCGTTGTAGGGCTGGTGCAACTGGTAGCCGGCCAGCCGGCGCACGCTTTCCTCGGGCTGGTGCTTCAGGCCCTCGACGGTCAGCTCGCCGAGCGTGAACAGCGGCCCGCTCTCCAGCGTCACGACGATGTCGACCTGGTTGTCGTCGGCCTGGACGACGGCCTCGCTGTGCGTCATCCGGGCGAGCGGATAACCCTGCGCCCGCGTCCGCGTCAGCAGCGCATTCTTCGCCGCGGCCCAGTCGCCCTGGCTGAACCCCGTCTGCGGCGGGAGCAGCCAGCTCTGCGTCAGCGTGCGGTCCAGCGCCGTGGCGAGCTTGTCGCCGCGCTCGGTGGCGGTCTTCAGCGGACCTTCGATGCGCAGGTCCATCTGGCGGACCAGCGCGCGCGGGCCGGTGTCGACGATCAATCGCAGGTTGCGGACGCCGTCGGACAGGTCGCCCACTTCCTCGGTCCGGACCTTGGCGTTGAAGTAGCCGGCGGTCTCCAGCAGCTTGGTCGCCTGTTCGGGCGCGACGGCGGCCAGCCGGCGCAGTTCGCCGGCGGTCAGGCGCATGTCCTCCGGCGTGTCGCGGAAGCGCGCCAGGTCCAGATGTTCCAGCAGCAGCGAACGCAGTTCGGGCGGCGCCACGATCGTCAGCTCATAAGCCGAGATCTTGCGCGTGCTGGTCACGTAGGGGTTGTTCGCGTCCGCCTCTTCGGTCGCGGCCACCTTCACCTGTGCCTTGCGCTCGGCGGGCAGCAGCGAGCAGCCGCCCAGCAGCGCCAGCGCCGCGATCATCGCCAGGACCGCCGGCGCGCGCCGCAGCCATCGAGTCACCGGAAGGGTCGCCATCGTGGCGATCGTCGAAGTCGTCAGGATCGTCGCCGTCATCGGTTGAGCACGCGCATCGCCTGTTCGAGGCCGCCCATGGTGAGCGGCATCATGCGTTGCTGCATCAACTGCTGGATCAGCGAGATGCTCTGGCGGTACTGCCAGACCCCGGCCGGTTCGGGATTGATCCAGACGTGCTTGTTGAAATGGGTCGTCAGCCGCTGCAGCCATTCGGCGCCGGCTTCCTCGTTGTTGTACTCGACGCTGCCGCCGGGCTGGAGGATTTCATAGGGACTCATCGTGGCGTCGCCGACAAAGATGAGTTTGTAATCGCGGTTGTACTTGTGGATCAGGTCCCAGGTCGAGGTCTTCTCGGCGAAGCGGCGCCGGTTGTTCTTCCACACGAAGTCGTAGACGCAGTTGTGGAAGTAGAAGAACTCCAGGTGCTTGAACTCGCTCTTCACCGCGGAGAACAGCTCCTCCACGCGATGCACGTGTTCGTCCATCGTGCCGCCGACGTCCATCAGCAGCAGCAGCTTCACCTTGTTGTGGCGCTCCGGGATCATGCGGATGTCGAGCATGCCCGCGTTGGCCGCCGTCTTGTGGATGGTGTCGTCCAGGTCGAGTTCCAGCTCCGAACCTTCGCGCGCGAAACGGCGCAGCCGGCGCAGGGCGACCTTGATGTTGCGGGTGCCCAGCTCGATGGTGTCGTCGTAGTCCTTGTAGGCGCGCTGGTCCCAGACCTTGACCGCGCTGCGCTGGCCGCCCGGACCGCCGATGCGGACGCCACGCGGGTTCGCGCCGCCGTTGCCGAACGGGCTGGTGCCGCCCGTGCCGATCCAGCGGCTGCCGCCTTCGTGGCGTTCCTGCTGCTCTTCCAGACGCTGGCGCAGCGTGTCCATCAGCTCGTCCCAATCCAGCGCCTTCAGCTGCGCGAGTTGCTCGGGCGTCAGCTCGCGTTCGAGCTGCTTCGTCAGCCATTCTTGCGGCAGCGCCTTGAACAGGTCGCCCATCAGTTCCACGCCCTTGAAATAGGCGGCGAACGCGCGGTCGAACTTGTCGAACAGCGCCTCGTCCTTGACCAGCGAGGTCCGGGCGAGCGCATAGAACTTGTCGACCGTCGGGCCGCTGCCGCCGACGTCGGTGTCGTCGAGCACGCCGGCCTTCATCGCTTCGAGCAGGGTCAGGTACTCCTTGACGGAGACGGGCAGCTTGGCGGCGCGCAGCGTGTAGAAGAACTGGATCAGCATGGGCCTCCCCCTAGACTCCGGGGCATCAGGGCATTATCCATGCCGCCCGGCGGGCCGCAGGCGTAGCATCGGCGCCAAACACGGCTCCGCGGTCGCGGGACCGCGAAGCCTCCAACGTTGGGGTCGGGCGAATGGATCACGGGACAGGCAGCGGCGACGACAACGCCGAGGTCGAAGGCATGCTGGAGGCGCTGTATGGCGCCATCGGCGAGGAACGCGGGCGCTGGGTCGGCAGCTTCCAGAACTATCGGCTGACCAGCGCATTCCAGCCGGTCTACAGCTATCCGCATCGCCGGCCGGTCGGCTACGAGGGCCTGATCCGGGTCGAGGACGAACGCGGTCGTCCCATCGCGCCGGTCACCGCCTTCGAGGGCGTCGGCAACTTCGAGCAGCAGATCTGGCTGGACCGCCTGTGCCGGCTGCTGCACGTGCACAACTTCGTCGCCCAGCGCCAGCCGGACTGCTGGCTCTTCCTGAACATCCATCCGGCCGTCTTCATGCATGCGGCGCTGCAGGTGCGCATGCTGGCGCGCGCCGTCGAGGTCGTGCATCAGCTGGGCCTGCCCACGCACCGGCTCGTCTTCGAGGTCACCGAGGCCGTGATGGCCCGGGACGACAGCTTCGAGGAGGCGGTCGAGGCTGCGCGCGCCACCGGCTGCCTGCTGGCCCTGGACGACTTCGGCGTGGGGCATTCGAACTTCGACCGCATCTGGCGGATCCGGCCGGAGATCGTCAAGCTGGACCGGTCGCTGCTCATGCGCTCGCGCGGCTCGCGGCGCATGGCGCGGGTGCTCTCGCAGATGGTCGCGCTGCTGCATGAATGCGGATCGCTGGTCCTGCTGGAGGGCATCGAGACCGTCGAGGATGCGCAGCTTGCGATGGATGCGGACGTGGATCTGGTGCAGGGCTTCGCGTTCGGGCATCCGGCGCCCTTCCTGCGGGACGGCGACGGCGTGTCCGCGCTCGAGGACGTGTGGAGCCTGTTCAACGAGCGCCAGGCGCAACTGCGGCGCGACCACCTCGACCGGCTGACGCCGTTCCGCACGGCGCTGGCGTTGTCCTTGCAGGCGGTGCAGCAGGGCCGGCCGCTGGCCGAGGCCTGCGAATCCTTCCTCCGGCTGGACGGCGCGCAGATGTGCTACCTGCTCGATGACGACGGTCGTGAGATCGGCGTCCGGGCGGTGCCGGCCTCCGGTCCCGCCGCGATCGATCCGCGCTTCCTGCCGATGGAGCGTGCGGGCGATGCGCGCTGGGCGCGTCGACCGTACTTCCGTCGTGCCGTCGAGACGGTCGGCGAGATCCAGACCACGCGTCCCTACCTCAGCCTGCATGGGGCCAGGATGTGTGTGACGGTCTCGGTCGCCTACTGGCAGGACGGTCGCCTGCGCGTCCTGTGCGGCGATCTGGATTGGGACGAGGTGTAGGAGCCATACGCAGTACGGATGAGGCAAGGCCTGTCCCCGGGTCCAGGACTTGCCAATGGAGGGCGGGTCCAACTTCGACGAGGTCCTGCGGGGCCGCTGCCTTCCCATGTCACGACTGCAGTACCTGCTGGCCGCCCTTGCGGCTGGGGCGCTCCTCGCCCATGCGCCGGCGCGCGCTGCCGCGCCTGCCGCCTGTTCATGGGACCGGCCGGGGCACGACAGCTTCATGGGGGATGTGCCCGCGGCGGTCGATCGCTACAAGGACATCGCGCCGGACGTGCGCGAGCGCTTGAAGGCGCGGATGCGGGCGCACGACTACGACGACATCGTGGAGATCTCGCGTGATCGCATCGCGGGCAATGCCGGGTATGAGCCGACGATCCGCGACATGCATTTCGGCCAGGGGCGCGTCTGCGCGAGCGTGAGCCGCGATCGCTGGTCGGATGAGCAGCGCGAGCGCGCATTGGTGTATTGCGAGGGCACGGCCTGCGTGATGGTGCCGACGGTGTGTCGCAACGTGAGCCGCATTGCGCGGGTGCCGGGCGGCGGAGGCGGACCCGTGCCGCCGCCGGGCGAAGGCGAACTGCCGTTCGATCCGCCGGGTGCCGGCGCCCCGACGCCGGTCCCGGAGGCCGGGCCATTCTTGACGACCTTGCCGCCGTCGCTGTTGACCGGCGTCCCGGCGGTGCCGCCGGGATCGTTCGCGAGTCCACCGCTCTCGTTCGCTCCGCCATCCGCGGGGCCGCCGCCGTCCTTCATGCCCACGCCGCCGCTGTTCACCTTGCCGCCGCGCGCGACGGAGATGCCGCCGCCGGCGGTACCGGAGCCCTCGACTTACGCCATGGCTGCGGCGGGTCTGCTCCTGCTGAGCTGGTGGCTCAGGCGCGCTTCTTCTTCGCGCCGCGCCTCGAGCCGGCCGTGTCGTGACGCTTGAGCCAATCGAAGAACTCGCCGTACCAGAGCTTGGAGTTGCGCGGCTTCGTGACCCAATGGTTCTCATCCGGGAACCACACCAGGCGGGCGTCGATGCCCTGCGTCTTCAGCGTGTTGTAGTACGCCAGGCCCTGGGCGTCGGGGACGCGGTAGTCGAGCTGACCGTGGATGACCAGCGTCGGCGTGTTGAAGTTCTGCGCGTGGGCCATCGGGTTCTGCGCGGCGACCTTGGCCGGGTCCTTCCAGTACGGGGTGCCGAGCTCCTTCGTGGTCCACAGGTAGGCGTCCGACGCGAACATCGCCGCCCAGTCGAAGCACCCGGCGTGGCAGACGTAGGCCTGGTAACGGCCGGCCGGCACATGGCCGTTCATCCACGCCACCATGTAGCCGCCGTAGCTGCCGCCGGTGGCGAAGACCCGTTTCGGATCCGCCCACGGCTGCTTGAGCAGCAGGTCGGTCGCGATCTCGATGTCCTGCAGTTCCAGCTCGGCCCAGTGCCCGTTGATCGAGTCCGAGAAGCGGTTTCCGAAGCTTGAAGAGCCGTGGTAGTTCACGCAGGCGACGACGTAGCCTTGCGCCGCCATCGCCTGGTGGTTCCAGCGCCAGTGCCAGATGTCGCCCATCGCCGTATGCGGACCGCCGTGGATCAGCTGCATCAGCGGCGCTTTCGTCTTCTTCTTCGGATCGAAGCCGGGCGGGTAGTAGAGCCACATCTGGACCAGGTCGCCTAGCGCGCCCTCGAACCAGAGTTCCTCCACTTCACCGAAGCGCAGGGACGCCAGCGCCGCGTCGTTGAAGGATTCGAGGCGATGCAGCACCTGCTCTTCCGCGTCGCCCTCGCGGTCGACGACGGACACCTGCGGCGGAAAGGACGCGCTGTCGTGCAGCACGACCAGCGTGCCGGCTTCGAGCGCGAAGGCGCCGACATGGCCGCCCTCGCACAGCGGGAACGCGTGCAGCGTCTTCACGTCGAAGCGGTACAGGTGGCGGCGGCCCTGGTCCTCGGCGCAGAAGATCACGCCCAGGTCATCCTCGTCCCAGCGCAGCGGGGCGGCGACGTCCTGGTCCCATTCCTCGGACAGCACGGCCCAGTTGCCGTGCGTGTCGAGCACGGCCAGATTGCGCGGCATCGTGTGCTTCAGTCCCCAGTGGCGGGCAATGAAGGCGATGTGCTGGCCAGCATGGCTGTAGACCGGCGCGGTCAGGTCCCAGCCGGGCTCCTGCAGCAGCACCTGCGCGCGGCCGGTGCGCACGTCGATCTCGGCCAGCGCGTGGCGATGCTCCAGGGTCTTGGGCGTGTACGGATCGAAGCTGAACACGATGCGACGGCCGTCCGGCGAGATGTCGAAGGTGTCGGCATCGGGTTCCGCGCGGCTGAGCTCGAAGTCGGTGCCCTCGAACAGATCGCGGACTTCGCCGCTGGCCACGTCGAGCACGTGCAGATGCGGCACGCGGTTCATCGGCAGCGAGTGGTCCCAGAAACGGTAGAAGCCTTCCTCGGTCACATAGGCCGATTCCTTGCGGTCCTTGTCCGCCTTGCGGCGCTCGGCCTGCGCGGCCTGGCCTTTGAGGCCCGGATCGACCCACGACACGAAGGCGATGCGTTGGCCGTCGGGGAACCACTTGAAGGACTCGACACCGAACGGCAGCTTCGTCACGCGGCGGCCCTCGCCGCCGTCGGGCGGGATCACGTAGAGCTGCGGCGCTTCGTCCTTGTCGTCCTCCTGCTCGCGGCGCGCGACGAAGGCCACCAGGTCGCCGGCCGGGCTCCAGCGTGGCTGCCCATCCTTCTCGCCGGTGGCGGTCAGCGCGCGCGGCTCGCCGCCCAGCGTCGACAGCAGCCACAGCGAGGTGGCCCCCTTGTTCTTCGCCATGTCGTAACGCGTGACCGGCACGACGGCCTGCGCGCCGTCCGGCGAGAGGCTGGGCGCGCCCAGTCTGTCCAGCGCCCACAGCGCGTCGACGTCGAAGGGCTTGGCTTCGCGAGTCTGTTTCTTCTTCGAGGTGGCCATCAGGCGCTCCGGGGTTTGTCGATCAACCACTGCAGGTGGGTCTGGATGGTCGGCCATTCGGCCGCGGTGATGCTGTAGACGGCGGTGTCGCGCGGCAGGCCGCTGGGCATCAGCATGTGCGAGCGCAGGATGCCGTCGAGCTGCGCGCCCAGGCGCTCGATCGCGCGGCGGCTCTGCGTGTTCAGGCGATGGGTGCGGAACTCCACCGCGATGCAGTCCAGCGTCTCGAAGGCATGCTTCAGCAGCAGGAGCTTGCACTGCGTGTTCAGCCCGCTGCGCTGGCTGGACGCGCGGGTCCAGGTGGAGCCGATCTCGACGCGGCGGTTGGCCGCGTCGATGTTCATGAAGGTCGTCATCCCGGCGACGCGGCCCTGGGCGTCGAAGACGGTGAACGGGTTCATCGCGCCCGCGTCGCGCAGGCCCAGCCGGCGGTCGATCTCGGCGCCCATGCGATCGGGCGCGGGCACGCTCGTGTACCAGAGTTTCCAGAGTTCGCCGTCGGCGACCGCGTCGACCAGCGCCGCGCGGTGGTCCTGCGACAGCGGCTCAAGCCGCGCATGCGGGCCGGTCAGCGTGACCGGCGCGGTGAAGGGGTGGGGTGCGGTCATGGCGCGGGCCGACCCTCGGCCGGCGTTTCGAGGAGAAGAGAAAGGCGGTGGACGGCCAGGAGGGTGTCGACGGGGCGGCGCGTCAGCCCCTGCCGCCGAGCAGCAGCCGGCGCAGCGCCCATCGGCAGGAGCCCATGCCGACGAGGATGGTCAGCAGGCCCAGGATCTGCGTCGGTCCCCAGCCGGGCTCGCCGATGAATTCCCAGCCCAGCGCGCGACCGGTCAGCAGCCCGATCACGCCGCCGCCGACGAACCCGAGCGCATCGGCCAGCGCGGCGCGCCAGGCGGTGTTGAAGTCTTGACTCATGACGGGATCGTACGGGCGGCGGTCAACGGTTGCGGCTCTGCATGTAGACGAGTTTCTCGAACAGGGTCAGGTCCTGCTCGTTCTTCAGCAGCGCGCCCACCAGCGGCGGGATCGCGACCTTGTCGTCCTGCGTCTGCAGCGCTTCCAGCGGGATGTCCTCGGCCAGCAGCAGCTTGAGCCAGTCGATCAGTTCCGAGGTCGAGGGCTTCTTCTTCAGCCCCGGCAGCTTGCGCACGTCGTAGAAGGTCTTCAGCGCGGCGGCCAGCAGGTCCTTCTTCAAGCCGGGGAAGTGGACGTCGACGATGGCTTGCATCGTGTCGGCCTCGGGGAACTTGATGTAGTGGAAGAAGCAGCGGCGCAGGAAGGCGTCCGGCAGTTCCTTCTCATTGTTGGAGGTGATGAACACCAGCGGCCGGTGCTTGGCCCGGACCCACTCGCGCGTCTCGTAGACGTAGAACTCCATCCGGTCGAGCTCGCGCAGCAGGTCGTTGGGGAACTCGATGTCGGCCTTGTCGATCTCGTCGATCAGCAGCGCCACCGGCGTGTCCGACGCGAACGCCTCCCACAGCGTGCCCTTGACGATGTAGTTGGCGATGTCGCGCACCTTGTCGTCGCCCAGCTGGCTGTCGCGCAGGCGACTGACCGCGTCGTACTCGTACAGGCCCTGCTGGGCCTTGGTGGTGCTCTTCACGTGCCACTGCAGCAGCGGCAGCCCCAGGGCCTTGGCGACCTCCTCGGCCAGCAGCGTCTTGCCGGTGCCCGGTTCGCCCTTGACCAGCAGCGGCCGCGTCAGCGTGATGGCCGCGTTCACCGCCAGCATCAGGTCGGGCGTGGCGACGTAGTCCTGGGAACCTTGGAATTTCATGAGCGGCTTCTCTAGCGCAGGGGTGAAAACCAGTATATAGGGCCCCCCCTATAATCGCGCCGCCCCAAATCCTAGAAGATCGGGACCATGAGAAGACAACTGCAGATCTCCCTCGCGTTGATGCTGGCCGGAAGTGCGTTTGTTGTAGCCGCTCAGTCCAACGCTCCTTCGTCGCCTGCGCCGGGACAAGCGCCGTCGACGTCCAACCCTGGCGCGACAGGCGCCGCAACAGGGGCCGCAACAGGGGCCGCAACAGGGGCCGCAACACCTGGCCCCCAGGCCAACATCCAGGCCAAGGTGGCCATGTGCATCGGCTGCCACGGCATCCCCGGCTACCAGGCCACCTTCCCCGAGGTGCACAAGGTGCCGATGATCGCGGGCCAGAACGCCAAGTACATCGCCTCGGCGCTGACCTCCTACGCCAAGGGCGACCGCAAGCACCCGACGATGCGCGGCATCGCGCTGCCGCTGTCGGACCGCGACGTCACGGAGATCTCGGAGTATTACGCCGGCCTGGCCAAGGTCGAGCCGGTGCCCGCGACGGTGGAGGCGCCAGCCGACGTCAAGAAGCTGCTCGACAAGGGCGTCTGCGCGAGCTGTCATGGCGCCAACTTCAGCAAGCCCATCGACGGCACCTACCCGAAGATCGCTGGCCAGCACGCCGACTATCTTTACGTCGCCCTGAAGTCCTACCAGATCGAGGGCAAGCCTTATCACGGACGCACCAACGCGGTGATGGCGGGGCAGGTCAAGCAATTCAGTCACGCTGAACTGAAGCTTCTGTCGCAGTATTTGGCAGGTTTGCCTTCCGAACTACGTACAGTCCCGCAATCGCGGTTCCGCTGATCCATGGCAGGCTGTGTGCCGTCCTCGGGCCCAGCGAAGAGAAGTAGCCAAACCGCCCCCCCGGGGCGGTTTTTTCATGGTTGATCTGACTGTGCGTGCGCCGAGGAGGGCGCCATACTGTGTTGTCCTGGACGAAAACGCCAGTCATGCTGAAGAAGATCCCCACGGCCCAGGTGAAGCTGGGCATGTATCTGCAAGGGATGGAAGGGTCGTGGCTGTCCCACCCCTTCTGGAAGACGAAATTCGTCCTCACCGATCCCGAGGATGTGAAGGCGCTGAAGGCCAGCGGCGTGCCGTTCTGCTGGATCGACGCGTCCAAGGGTCTGGACGTCGACGCGCCCGAGGCGCCCAAGGCCGTCCTCGCGCCGCCGGCTGCCGCGCCGGCGCCTGTGGCCGTGTCTGCGCCTGCGACCGCGGAGGTGTCTGCCGCGCCGGCGGCGGTGGCGGCGTCGCCTCGATTGGAGTTGAGCACCGCGCCCGCTTCGATGGGTGAGGAGCTTGAACGCGCCACGCAGGTGATGCAGCGGTCCAAGCGAGCCGTGATGAACCTGTTCGGCGAGGCCCGCTTGGGCAAGGCGATCGACGCCGAGCAATGCCTGCCCCTCGTGGAGGAGGTGGCGAGCTCGGTGGTCCGCAATCCGTCGGCGCTGATCAGCCTGGCGCGGCTCAAGACCAAGGACGACTACACCTACATGCACTCGGTGGCGGTGTGCGCGCTGATGGTGTCGCTGGCCCGGCAGATGGGCCTGGACGAAGCCCAGACGCGCGAGGCCGGGCTGGCGGGGCTGCTGCACGACGTGGGCAAGATGATGATGCCGCTCGACGTGCTGAACAAGCCGGGCGCGCTGACCGACGACGAGTTCGCGATCATGCGCGACCACCCGACGCGCGGTTTCGAGATGCTCAAGGAAGGCACCTCGGTCCCCGAGGCGGCGCTGGACGTGGCGCTGCGGCATCACGAGAAGATGGACGGCACGGGCTATCCGGGGAAGCTGGCGGGCGAGCAGATCAGCCTGCTGTCGCGCATGGGCGCGGTGTGCGACGTGTACGACGCGATCACCTCGAACCGGCCCTACAAGAACGCTTGGGATCCGGCCTCCTCGCTGGCGCGGATGGCGCAGTGGACGGGGCATTTCGATCCGCGGGTGTTCCAGGCCTTCGTGAAGTGCGTGGGCATCTATCCGGTGGGGACGCTGGTGAAGCTGCAGTCGGGCCGGCTGGCGGTGGTGCTGGAGCAGAACGCCACGGCGCTGACGGCGCCGCGGGTGCGGGTGTTCTATTCGACCAAGTCGCAGATGCCGATTCCGACGCAGGTGCTGGACCTGTCGTCGGCCAGCGCCGGCGATCGCATCATCGGCCGCGAGGATCCGGCCACCTGGGGCTTCCAGCGGCTCGACGAACTCTGGCAGGCGCCGGCAAAGTGACGCTGGCATCGTGATGCGCGCCCTCGGGAGAGCTTTCCCTGACCCCTGAAGGAGTCCATCTATGTACAAATCCACCAAGCCGTTCGATTTTGTCGCCGAGGCCAAGCGACGGATGCTGGACCGCATCGTTGCGTCGAATCCCTGGTTGTTCGATTCCAACCGGAGGCCGGCGAACCAAAGGCCGTCCGGAAAGACCCCGACCTCCCGCTGAGCCTGCGCTCCCTACACTCCCCGACATCACACGACGTCGGGGAGCGCGGGATGACACGAAGGCTCATGCTGCTGGCGCTGTGCGCCGGCGTGGGCGGAGGATCTCTCGGCGGCGCGCCCGCGGCCCACGCGCAGACCTTGCGCTGGGCCAGCCAGGGCGACGCGCAGACGATGGACCCGCATTCGCAGAACGAGAGCCTGACCAACGGCATGAACTCGCAGGTCTACGAGCGGCTCACCGCCCGCGACCGCCAGCTCAACATCGTGCCGGGTCTTGCCACCGAATGGACCCAGGTCAGCCCGCTCGTCTGGCGCTTCAAGCTGCGCCCCAACGTCAAGTTCCACGACGGCTCCGCGTTCACCGCCGACGACGTCGTGTTCTCGCTGCAGCGCGCCAAGGCACCGACCTCGCAGGTCGCGGTCTACGCCAACGCCGTGGGCACCGCGCGCAAGATCGACGACCTCACCGTCGAGATCACCCAGCCGCGCTTCAACCCGATCTTCCTGCAGCACCTGGACCTGCTCTTCATCATGAGCAAGTCCTGGAGCGAGCTGCACAAGGTGACGAAGCCGCTCAGCTTCAAGGACAACGAGGAAAGCTTCGCCGGCTTCAACATGAACGGCACCGGCCCTTTCATGCTGGTCCGCCGCCAGCCCGGCATCCGCACCGTCTACAAGCGCAATCCCAACTGGTGGGGGCGCTTCGAGGGCAATGTGCAGGAGGTGCAGTTCACGCCGATCTCGAACGACGCGACCCGGCTGGCCGCGCTGGTGTCGGGCGAGGTCGACCTGCTGCTCGATCCGGCGCCGCGCGACGTGCCGCGGCTGCGCGCGACGCCCGGCGTGCAGGTCATCGAGGGGCTGGAGAACCGCCTGATCTTCGTCGGCATGGACCAGGCGCGCGACACGCTGGTCTACGGCCGCGCGCCCAACGGCAAGAACCCGTTCCAGGACCTGCGCGTGCGGCGCGCGATGTACCAGGCCGTCGACATCGACGCCATCCACAAGCGCCTGATGAGCGGGCTGTCGCAGCCCACGGGCGGGCTGACGCCGTCGCCGCTCGGCGCCTTCAACGATGCGGCGCTGGAGACGCGCCTGCCCTTCGACCTCGCCGCCGCGCGCAAGGCCATGGCCGACGCCGGATATCCCGAGGGCTTCGAGGTGACGCTGGACTGCCCCAACAACCGCTACGTCAACGACGAGGCGATCTGCCTCGCACTGGCGTCGATGTGGGCGCAGATCAAGGTGAAGGTGAAGGTCAACGCGATGCCGCGCGTCCTCTACTTCCCCAAGCTGGAGCGCTACGAGACCAGCCTCTACCTGATGGGCTGGGGCGGCGCGATCACCGACGCGGAGACCATCCTGACGCCGGTCTACCGCAGCGACGACAAGTCCTCCGGCGCCGGCTACTACAACTACGGCCGATCGAAGCATCCTAAGTTCGATCAACTGGCGGGCGCTTCGTCGACGGAAGCCGATCCGGTCAAGCGCGAACAGCTGATACGCGCCGCGCTGCAGGAATACCGCGAGCAGATCCATGTGATCCCCTTGCATCGCCAGGCCGCGCCGTGGGCGGTGCGGCAGGGCGTGAAGGCGGTGCACCGTGCCGACAACTGGCTGGACTACGCCTGGGTGACACTGCCGAAATGATGGATGTCCCTGAGAAGCAATGGCTGGCGCGGCTGCGCGCCGATTACCGGACTGAACGAGGACGCTGCGTCGTCAGCCACGAACATGAAGGGCCGTTGCGGCTGCTGAAGAGCCTCTATCCCGAAGGCGACGCGATCTGCCACAGCGTGCTGGTGCATCCGCCCAGCGGGCTGGTCGGCGGCGACACGCTGGACATCGGGGTGACGGTGGGCGAGGGCGCTCATGCGCTCGTCACCACGCCGGGCGCGACGCGCTTCTATCGCAGTCCGACAGGCTCGCTGGCCACGCAGCGCGTGCATGCGGCGCTGGGCGATCGCGCCCGCCTGGAATGGCTGCCGCTCGAGGCCATCGCCTACCCCGGCTGCGAGGCGCTCAACGAGGCACGGTTCACGCTCGCGCCGACGGCGGAGCTCCTCGCCTGGGACATCACCGCGCTCGGCCTGCCCGGCGCGGGGCAGCCGTTTGCCGCGGGACGCTTCCAGCAACACCTGGAGATCCCGGGCGTCTGGCTCGAACGCGGCCTGCTCGACGCCGGCGACGCGCTGATGATGAACGGCGAGCTGGGCCTGGCGGGTCACCGCTGCCTCGGCACGCTGGTGTTCGCGGCCGGTGCCGCGATCGAACGCGGCCGCCGCGAGCAGGCCCTGGACGCCGTTCGCGCATTGATCGAAGCCGATCCGCTGCGCCTCACCGCCGGCGCCACCCCGGCCCAGGACGGCGTGCTGGTCGTGCGTGCCCTGGGACCCGTCGTCGAGCCGGTTTCGCTGCTGCTGCGCCGTTGCTGGTCGGCCTGGCGTCAGGTCTTGTGGGGGCTGGAGGGCACCGCGCCCCGTCTCTGGGCCCTGTAGGCCCAGCCGCAGCGGCCCGGCCCGCCGCACCGGGCGATCCCAGGGCAAGTCACCGGCCCGCGCGCATCCCCCACTCTGGGGACGCCCGCTCATGTCGATGTGGCAACGATGTCTCAGAGTTGTAGCCGGCGCACCGGGCCAGCGCTTAGCATGTCCTCTCCACGTAGGTCTCCAGGGAGGTGATCGCATGGCTTCACGTACCGCTTCGTGCAGTTGCGGCCAATTGAAGATCGTGGTGCAGGGAGAGCCGTTGGGAACCGGCCTCTGCCATTGCCTGGCGTGCCAGCGTCGCACGGGCAGTGTCTTCGCGACGCTGGCGGCCTTTGCCGAGCCTTACGAGGTCGTCGGCATCGCCACCGAGTTCGTGCGCGCCGGCGATCAGGGCGCACGATTCCGCTTCCACTTCTGCCCCGTCTGCGGGAGCACCGTCTTCCACACGGAGGAGGGTGTCGAAGGCTCGGTCGGTGTCGCCGTCGGCGCCTTCGCGGATCCGACCTTCCCCGCGCCTCAGGACTCCGTCTACACCTGCCGCAAACATGGCTGGGTCCGATTGCCCGAGGAGGTCAGAACTTACGACCGGGATCCGACGTAGCGGTCGAAACGGGAACACCGCGAGCGCTGCTGGGGCCGGAATGGTGCTGGGGGTTCCCGCAGGGATGCCCCCTGCACCGTGGAGTGCCCGCGCCTGGCCTCCCGCACGCGCAGCGCAACCACCGGTCCCGGGCGCCGCGCCTCCGCCATGACTCGTCGACGGGTGCCCGGGCCGATGGAGCGTTTCTCTGATCAGGCCGCCAGACGCAGGTCCGGGCGGACTTCGGTGAACGTCGAGGGGCGCAGCGGCTGCGCCAGGCGCAGCAGGTGACCCGGCTCGCTCAGGAAGCGCATGCGATCGGCATTCGACATCGTGTCGAGCGCGCCCGGCTGCGCCGTCAGTTCGCTGATGCGATGCCCACGCACCTCGGCGCGCTTGCCCAGGCCGACGTCGCGACGGCCCATCGCCTCGGCCGCCAGCGCGGTCAGGCGGCGGCTCGCGAGCAGGTCGGCGAAGCCGGGGAGATGGCGCTCCTGGCGACCATAGGCCCAGGCGTTGCGCAGCACCGTCGGCGTGTGGCTTTCCTCCGGGATCACCAGCAGGCCGGCGCGGCGCATGCGCTCGCCCAGGCCGGAGCGGCTCGTGAACACCGTGATCGGCGCGGCCAGCAGCAGCGGCAGGGCGATCGGCGCGATCCAGACCAGCGTCGACGGGCTCAGCGCGCCGATCAGTGCCGTGACGACCAGCGTCACCGCGCTGATGCGGCCATAGGCGGCGAAGGCTTCGCGCCAGGACACGTCCTCGGCGGCCCGCGGCGGGGACTTCCAGTCCAGCGAGATGCCCGTCAGCGCGACCACGCAGAAGATCGAGTGGGCGACCATCCGCAGCGGCGCCTGCAGCAGCGACATGCCGGCTTCGGTGGCGCAGGAGGCCACCAGCTTCAGCGAACCGCCGTACTGCGACTGCTCGCCGCGCAGGATCAGCGCGGCCACCGACAGCAGGCGCGGCAGCACCAGCATGCCGATCGTGCCCAGCCACAGCGCGGCCACGCCCGGGGCCAGCGAACCGTCTTCCAGGAAGGGCTGGAAGGCCTCGTTGCCGCCGACGTTCCAGAGCAGCACGCCCAGGCCGACGTACAGCAGCCACAGCGGCGCGGCCAGGTAGGACAGCGCGCCCGTCACCAGCATCGCGCGGTGCACGCCGTGCAGGCCCGGCTCGGCGATCAGGCCGGCGTTCTGGATGTTGCCCTGGCACCAGCGGCGGTCGCGCTGCAGCTCGGCCAGCAGGTGCGGCGGCTGCTGTTCATACGAGCCCGGCAGGTCGGCCACCAGCCACACCTGATAACCGGCGCGGCGCATCAGCGCGGCCTCGACGAAGTCGTGGGACATGATGTCCTTGCCGCGCAGCGGGGCCAGGGCGCAATGCTTCATGAAGGGCTCGACGCGGATGATCGCGTTGTGGCCCCAGTAATGGGCCTCGCCCAGCTGCCAGAACTGCATGCCGGCGGCGAACAGGCGGCCGGTCACGCGGCTGGCGAACTGCTGCGCGCGGGCGTGCGGCGTGTCGTGGCCGCAGACCTGGTTGGCGGCCTGCAGGATGCCGGCGCGCGGATGCTTCTCCATCAGGCGCACCAGGCCCAGCAGGCAGTCGCCGCTCATCACGCTGTCGGCGTCCAGCACCACCATGTAGCGGTAGTTGCGGCCCCAGCGGCGGCAGAAGTCGGCGACGTTGCCGGCCTTCTTCTTCACGCGGCGCTGGCGCCAGCGGTAGTGGATGCGGCCGCGGCCGGCGAACTGCGCGCGCAGCTCGGCCCAGGCGGCCAGCTCTTGCGTGCGGCACTCCGGATCGCTGGAGTCCGACAGGATGTAGACGTCGAACAGGCGCAGCGCGCCGGCGGCCGCGAGCGACTCGCAGCTGGCGCGCAGCCCGGCGAAGACGCTGGTCACGTCCTCATTGCAGATCGGCATGACGAGCGCGGTGCGCGCGTCGGCGCCGATCGGATCGTTGCCCGCATCGTTGATGCTGATGGCATGCCTGTCACCGCGCAGCATCACCCAGAAGCCCATCACCGCAGTGACGCAGCCGGCGCTGACCCAGGCGAACAGCAGTGCGAACAGACCCAGGTGCACGCATTGCAGCGCGAAGGCCCAGGGGTCCGAGGCCCATCCGCGATGCGTCTCCCAGAGCACGCCCGTGGCCAGCGCCGTGGCGCCGAGGATCGACAGCTTGAGCGCATTGCGGCGGCTCTTGGCGGCAGTTTCCCAGGCCTGGGGCGGGTCGGCGTCGGGCAGCGATTCGACCGGCGGATGGCGTTGGCCCCAGGCGCGGGGCACCATCGCGCCGCGCTTGATCGCCGGGGCGCTCGGACCGACCGGCCCGGGGGCGGCGGCGGCTTGGTGCACGGTGGCGGTGTGCGTGGATTCGATCATGTCGTGCTCCTTCACTGGGGAGGAAGAACCAGGCTCCAGGTCTCGGTGAGGACCTGTTGCTTCGTCTGGAGAAAGGCGCGCAGCTCGGTCGACTGACCGGGGCGGACCTGCTTGATGCGGACGGCCATGCGCCAGCCGCCGGTGACCGGGTTCGGGTAGGCGTTGACTTCGGTGACCTCGCCGTTGGCGTTGGTGCTCGCGACGGCCTTGACCTCGGCGCCGGCCGGCAGCGCGGCCAGCGACGGGCCTTCGAAATCGACGATGAACTGCTGCTCGTTCTTGTCGAGCTTGGCGTAGCTGTAGCCGGTGCGCGACTGCACGGCCCAGGCGCCGGGCGGACGTTGCTGCTGCTCGCCCTGCAGGTGCAGGCGGTACGAGTAGTCCAGCGGCTGGCCGGGGGCCGGCTGCCTGGCGGGCACCCAGTAGGCGACGATGTTGTCGTGCGTCTCGTCGGGCGTGTGCAGCGACATCAGCTCCACGCGGCCTGGACCCCAGTCGCTGGTCGGCTCGACCCAGGCGGAGGGCCGCATCTCGTAGCGCGCCTCGGTGTCCTCATAGTTGGCGAACTTGCGGTCGCGCTGCATCAGGCCGAAGCCCTTCACGCCGGGCAGCGTGAACGAGGTCGTCAGCGTGCCGTTCGGGTTGATCAGCGGACGCCAGATCCATTCGCCCGTCGAGCTCGCGACCATCAGGCCGTCGCTGTCGTGGACCTCGGGGCGGAAGTCGCCCTTCTGCGGCTGGTTCTCGCCGAACAGGTACATGCTGGTCAGCGGGGCCATCGCCAGCGTGGCGACCGGCGTGCGCATGAAGAGGCGGACGCGCGTCTCGACGACGGTCTCGGCGCCCGGCTTGATCACGAAGGTGTAGACGCCGCTGGCGCGTTGCGAGTCCAGCAGCGCGTGCACCGTCAGCGACTTGGCGTCGGCCGCGGGGCGCTCGATCCAGAACTCGGTGAAGCGCGGGAATTCCTCGCCCTTGCCGCCGACGGTGTCGATGGCCAGGCCGCGCGCCGACAGGCCGTAATGCTGGTTGGCGCCCAGGACGCGGAAGTAGCTCGCGCCCAGGAAGACGGCCAGTTCGTCCTTGTACTTGTCGTTGTTGAGCGCGTAATGCGCGCGGAACCCGGCGTAGCCGACGTCACCCCACTTCTGCGGCGACAGCTGGCTGTTCTTGCCGTAGTCGAAGTCCTCGCGCTTGAAGGGGACAGGTCTTGCCTGGCCGCCGACGATCTCGTTGATGCGCACGGCCTGGGTCTGGTAGTGACCCAGGTGGAAGAACATCAGCTCGAAGGGCAGCTTCTCCTCGCGCCACAGCGCCTTGGCCGGCTTGAACCGGATGTCGCGCATCTGGTCGTAGTTGAGGTTCTTCAACTCGACCGGCAGCGTGTCCGGCGGTGCGACGTAGGGCTTGGCCGCGAGCGCCTTGGCGCGCTCGGCCACCTCGTCGAAGCCGAAGGCGTGCGCCGCGGCGGTGGCTGCCAGCAACGCGGCGCCGACCGCGAGCCCGAGGAACGACCCCATCCACCGACGCTGGCCGGCCTGGAGGCGGGCACTGGCCGCCTGGATGAGGACCCGAGAGGAGGGGGTGTGAATATTTCTCATGTGACACACCTGATGCAAGGCCTGTGCCACATGGGAAAATTGTTTTAAATCAACAACTTACGTCGTTGGTGCGGTGCCGCACACGGAAATTTCTGTCGCCGGAGGGCGACGCGATTGCCGCCGGTTCTTCCAAGTGGTTGATTTGAAAGGGATTTTCTTGTCGCTATTCGGCGACAGGCCCGTCGGCGCGGAACATGGAGGGGTCAAGCCCGTTGCGCTGCAGCAAGCGGTAGAACTCCGTCCGGTTCCGGTCGGCGAGCCGCGCGGCGTCGGCCACGTTGCCGTCGGTGAGCTTGAGCAGGCCCACCAGGTACTCGCGTTCGAAGCGCTGTCGCGCCTCGGCGTAAGGAAGTACTTCGATGCTGGGCGAGCGCAGCGCACGCTGCACCAGCGAGAGCGGGATCAGCGGCGAGGTGGCCAGCGCGCTGACCTGCTCCACGACGTTGTGGAGCTGGCGCACGTTGCCCGGCCACGCGGCCATGGTGAGCGCCTTCAGCGCCTCGGGCGCGAAGCCGTTGAGCCGCTTGTCGTACTTGGTGGCGAGCTTCTGCAGGAAGTGTTGCGCGAGCAGCGGGATGTCCTCGCGGCGCTCGTCCAGCGTGGGCAGCGTCAGGCTGACGACGTTGAGGCGGTAGTAGAGGTCTTCGCGGAACTGGCCTTCGGCCAGCGCGGCTTCGAGGTCGCGGTGGGTCGCGGAGAGGATGCGGACGTCGATGGGCACCGAGGCGCTGGCGCCCACCGGGCGCACCTGATGCTCCTGCAGCACCCGCAGCAGCTTGACCTGCAGCGGCAGCGGCATGTCGCCGATCTCGTCGAGCAGCAGCGTGCCGCCGTCGGCGGCCTGGAACAGGCCGCGGTGGTTGGCCAGCGCCCCGGTGAAGGCGCCCTTGACGTGGCCGAAGAGCTCGGACTCCAGCAGCGGTTCGGGGATCGCGCCGCAGTTGACGGCGACGAACGGCCGCTTGGCGCGCGGACTGGCGGCGTGGATGGCGCGGGCGAGCAATTCCTTGCCGCTGCCGCTCTCGCCGCGGATCAGCACCGGCGCCTGGGAGGCCGACACCAGCCGCGCCTCGGCCAGCACTTCGGCCATCACGTTGGAGCGGCTGACGATGGACTCGCGCCAGAGCTGGTCGGGGCTGTCGTCCTGGTGGACGGCGGTGAGGGTCAGGGCTTGCGCGATGGTGTCGAGCAGCGCGCGGCCGTCGAAGGGCTTGGTCAGGTAGGTGTAGACGCCCTGGGCGGTCGCGGCGACGGCGTCGGGGATGGTGCCGTGGGCGGTCAGCAGGATGACGGGCAGGGCGGGGTGGCGCTCGCGGATCGTGTTGAACAGCGCCAGGCCGTCCATGCCGGGGAGCTGCACGTCGCTGAGCACCAGCGCGGGCCGCTGCACATCCAGCTTGGCGAGCGCGGCCTCGGCGCTGCCGACGGCGGTGACGTCGTAGCCGGCCGCTTCCAGCCGCATCTGCAGCAGCTTCAGGAGGTCGGCGTCGTCGTCGACGATGAGGAGCTTCGCACCGCCGCTCATGCGCAGTCCTTGTCCGCTGCGCTCATGGCTTGTCCAACGCCGAGCGCGGGCCGCCCAGGCTGCGTTCGATCGCCTTCAGCGCCTCCAGCTTGCGGTTCGCGTCGTCCAGGCGGCGCTGCAGGTCGTCGCGGGCCAGGCGGGTCTTGTCGAGTTCGCCTTCCATGCGGCGCTGCTCGGCCACGCGGTCGACGAGGAACTGGGCCATCGGGCGCCATTCGTCGGCTTCGGGGCGGGCGTCGCGCAAGACCTGGTCGAGCAGCGTCTGGGCGCGGAAGGTCTCGCCGTTGGCATGGCTGAACATCAGCGCGAGCGCGAGCTGCACGGCGTTGCCGGGCGGCAGGGCGGCGTCGTCGCGCGGGGCGACTTCCTGCGCGAGCTCCAGCGGGCTCATCTGGCGCAGCCGGTCGTTGAGGTTGAGCACGATGCGCGCGACGTTGTCGGTCGGCGCGACGACGGGCACCTGCACCGGCACCTGCACGCGGACTTCCTTGACGATGGTCCTGGGGGGCTGCTGGGCGCAGCCGCTGGCCAGCAGCGCGGCGATGACGGCGGTGCTCGTGGCGGTGGCGGCGGCGAACGGGAAAGCTCGGGCGGCGGACGTCATGCGTTCGAGGACTTCAGGAACCGGGGCTTGTGGGCGCATGGCAGCGTGATTCTGAAATGGGCGCCCTGGTCGGCGGGCAGCAGGTCGATGTGACCGCCGTGGGCGGCGATGTATTCGGTGACGATGGACAGGCCGATGCCGGTGCCCTTGAGCGCGTCGTCGGGTTGGCGTTCGCCGCGGTAGAAGGGTTCGAAGATGCGGGCCTGGTCGGTCGGCGCGACGCCGGGGCCGTTGTCGCGCAGGTCGATGGTGAGCTGGCCGCCCTGGCGCGCGAGGTCGATGTCGACGCGGCCGCCGGGCGGGGCGAAGCGTATCGCATTGGAGAGGAGATTGCCGACCGCGGCCGCGATCTTGGCCGGGTCGACCTCCGCCTCGAGCGGTCCGCCGGACAGGCTGACCTGCAATCCGCGTGCCTGCCACTGCAGGCGCTGGTGGTCGATCGTGCCCTGGATCAGGGACACGAGCTCGGTGCGCTGCGGCTTGAGGTCGCGCGCCTCGAAGGCGGCGGCGTTGAAGCGCAGCAGGTCCTCGATCTGGCGCTGCAGCACGGCGGTGTTGTCGCGCAGGATGCGGGTCACTTCCTTCTGCTTCTCGTTGAGCGGGCCGGCGACCTCGTCCTCCAGCAGGGCGGTGCCTTCGCGCAGCGCGGCCAGCGGGGTCTTGAGCTCGTGCGAGACGTGCCGCAGGAAACGCGCCTTGTCGGCATCGAGCTCGGCCAGCCGCAAGCGCAGCCAGTCCAGACGCTGGCCGATGACGCGCAGGTCGGCGGGCCCTCGGATCTCGATGCGGTCGTCCAGGCGGTTCTCGCCCAGTCCCTTGATGGCGCGCGCGAGGTGGCGCAGCGGGCGGGTCAGGAAGATGCCGAACACCAGCGACAGCAGCACGGCGATGCCGATCGCGCCCAGCACCTGCTGGCCGAGCAGCACGCGGCCGTTCTCCAGCTTGTCCTGCAGCACGCGGTTGCTGGTCTCGGCGTGGCGGCGGACGTCCTCGGCGAGGCCGCCGGTCAGGCCGCCGAGCTCGCGGAAACGCGTCATCAGGTCGGTTTCGCGCTTGCGCGGGTTGACGCCCCGGGGCGTGCCCATCAGCGCGCGGATCTCGTCGAGCTTGGCTTTCCACGCCTGCAGCGGCGCGGGGGTCAGGCCTTGCGTGCGCAGCAGGTCGAGCAGGCGCTCGGCGTCGTCGGCGTCTTCCTCGAAGCGTTTGCGCAGCACGTGGTCTTCCAGGACGGCGTACTGCCGCGCGGCGCGTTCCATGCTGACCCCGCGGTCGCCGAGCTGCTGGACCTCGCTGCTCATGCGCGCGGCGCGCACGACGGCTTCGCGGCTCTGCACGGTCAGGCGTTCGAGCGTCAGCAGGCCGCCCAGCGACGCGGCGGCGAGCAGGCCGGCGATCGACAGGAAGCCGATCAGCAGCATCTGGCGGAAGGAAATGCGGTTCAGCATCGGGCGGCAGTGTAGTGGCGCAGGGAAAAGCGCCTGCAACCGTTGGCACGCGGTCGCAACTGAGGGACGTTCACGCTCGACAGGAGAATCGCTTGCCCAATCCCCCCAACCTCTATGTCCCTCTGCCGAAGGAGGGGGCCACGGCTCAGACGTCGCGCCCCCCGATTCCCCCTCTGGACGTGCGGGGGGCGACCACCGGGGCACTTGCGAAGGCCACGGTGGCACCGCGACCGGGCTTGATCCCCCCGTGGATCGAGGCCTTGAAAGGACAGCTGTCATCTCCGGTGGACCGTGACGGCCTGATCGGCAAGCTGGCTCTGACTGACAAGGACCGCATGGTCTTGCGAAGCGAGTTGCTCAGGTACGCCGTCAGAGGCAGCGTGCCTGTCGCGGAGGGAGACGACGCACCGCCGCCCGCTTCCGGGCTCCACGACTCGGAGCTGCTGAGAATGCTGAAGCAGAACGTCGGCCAGGAGGTGGCCGTCGACGTCTTCTCCCGCATCGGCGGCGCGGTGGATGCCGTCGCTGTCGCGATCGAGAAGTTCGACGTCGGCTCGCTGGGCACTGCTCGGGACATGCTGCGGAGCGCACTCGATCCGATCACGGAGCGGTCCGTCTTCCTCATCGCCGCGGACGGTTGGAATCAGGCGCCCGATGCGCCGAAGTTCCGCCTGCCGCCGTCGGAGGCGGTCTTCCTCAACCTGCTGTCCGGCGCGGTGGAGGCCGGGTCCAGGTCGAACGCGGCAGTGTCCGGGCGACGCAGAGCCGCCGGCTTGTGGCGGGCGATCGAACAGGCGACGCGGTCGGTGGTCCTCGGGGCTGCCTGGTCGGTGGAGGCGCACGACCTGGTCCTGAACGTCAGGACGGCGACACCGGAGGCGCAGGCGCGTCAGATGGGGCTGAGAGTGCTGCTGCCGCTCGTGGAGCAGTGGGCCGCAGGCGCGCTGGCGCCGGCGCCGGAAATCCGCATCCCCGAGGGGAACCTCGCGTCGTTGAGCGAGTTCCGGCAACGCTGGCCGACTGCTTTGCCGCAAGCGCTGCCTGGTGCGCCAGCCGACCGTCGTCTATTCCCCCCGCTCCGGTCGGAGTGGGCGACGATGGGCGGGGATCGCCGGGTCCAGACGCCGCGAACCGGCCTGATCGCCAAGTGGTTCGCGGCACTGCAGTCGCTGGAGATCCGGAGCATGGCAGGAAAGATCCGCCTGTCCGTCGACGATCGCATGACATTGCAGCGCGAGGTGCTGAAGTACACCGTCATGGGCAGCGGGAAGATCCCGGAAGAGGCTGGCGCCCTGCCTTTCCCGTCGGGGCTGTCGGAGGCCGACCTGCGAAACATGCTGGCGGAGAACATCGGCCAGGGCCGCGCCGATGACGTCTTTTCCCTGATAGAGGGGGCCGTGGGCGACGTCGTCGACGCCATCGAGGGCTATGACCTCGCCGCGCTGGACGGCGCCCGCAAGAAACTCGGGCGAGCGCTGGATCCGATCACGGAACGAATCGCCTTTGTCGTCGGTGCGGACGGCTGGGCCATCACGGCCGACGCACCGACATTCCGCCTGGTCCCGTCAGAAGCGGTCTTTCTCAACCTGCTGTCGGGCGGCGCGGAGGCCGCGGGCCGGCTGCCGTTGCAGGTGTCCGGACAACGCAGGGCCGCCGCCGTGTGGCGTGCGATCGAGCAGGCGACGCGGGCGTCGGTCGGCGGGGCTTCCTGGACGGTGGCGGCGCAGGACCTGAAGCTGGCACCGAATACCGCGCCGACGAAGTTCGAAGCGGACGCGCGTCGACTGGTGCTGCAGAGACTGCTGCCGCTCGTGGAGCAATGGTCCTCGCGCGGCCTGACGCCGGCGCCGTCGATCCGCCATGGCGACGGGCGTCTCGAGTCGCTGAGCGAATTCCGGAGCGGTCAAGCGTCCGGCACGCTGGAGACGCTGCGGACGATCCCCGCGCGGGTGGACGATGCGCATCCGCTGCGCGCGCCGCTGGCGAGGATCGCGCAGACCACACTGGACCGCCGCGCCGGCACCCTGACCATCGACGACGGCGGGAACGGCGGGAACGGCGGGAACGGCGGGAACGGCGGGAACGGCGGGAACGGCGGGAACGGCGGGAACGGCGGGAACGGCGGGACCAGGCGGAGAACCATCCTGCGCTTCGACGGCATCGCGGATCCGGCGGCGTTGGCGGACCGGGTCCGTCAGGACGGGCAGATCCGCCTGCTGGATGATTTCATCACTGTGCATTTCCAGTCGGGCGACGCGCTGGGGCTGCGCGATCTCCCGTCGGAGATCGTGCTGGCGGGGGACCAGATCCGCGTGGTCGATCTGGTCCTGGCCTGGCGCCGGACGGAGGGCGATTGGGCGGTCGACGTCGACAACCTGCGCTACCTGGACGATCAGGTCGTTCCGGCGGCGCGCCAGGGCTCGCCGCTTGACGCGTGGGGCCCAGTTCCCGTCGATCCGATGCCCACCCGTGAGCCCACGACGCCACGGACGCATCTGCGGCTCTATCTGCAACTCGAGGACCGCGCGCTGGAGGTCGAGCAGGCCGCGGCGTTGCGGGCGCGATACCCCGATTCGGCGGTGTGGGTGCAGATCGGCATGGACGGGGAGGTGCGCGTCGTGAGCGGCGGGAACCTGCTCAAGAAGCTGTCGCCGTCGGTCACCATCAAGGTGGAGATGGGCGCCCACGTGCGCACCGCGCCGGACGGGCTGAGTCGGGAGATGGGTTCCCATCCGGCAGAGATGCTGGCGGCCAAGGTGGACACGGCCCTGCGGAAGCTCGGCCTGCCGCGGCGCGTGCAGCAGATCTCGCTGCATGGTTGCGCGCTGGAGTCGAGTGCCTTCAAGGGCAGCTATACCTCGGCGTTCCTCCGCGAGGCCAACGGTCTGGGCTACCTCCTGCCGGACGCCCAGGCCACGGCCTACCGGACGATCGTGAGCGGCTACGGCGACGGGGGGACGCTGACACAGCGCCACAGCCTCGAACCATGGCGGTGGCCGGAGCCGGGCGATGCCTTGACCTTCACCATCAAGCGCGGGGCGGACGGCAGCGCGCCGGTCGGGAAGGACGTCGTCATCGACCGCAGCGAGAAGCGCCTGCCTCCGGACAAGACGCTGCGGCAGTGGACGCGAGACCCCAAGCCCAATGGCGGGTCGGGCGGCACCTCCACCATGAGCAGCAGGCTGCTCGCGGCGTGGCCGCCGCAGGCTCGCGCCTTCTTCGACGGCATCGACATCGACGCGATCGGACCCTGGCCTCTCGCGTCCGACGCGATGCCCGGCACGGTGCTGGAGCGAGCCATGGCGGGCATTGCGCGCCAGTCGGCGCCGGGCAGGGAGGACCCCTGGGGTCTGTCGGCGATCACCGAGGACAACGCCCTGACCGGCCTGCGCGCCGACGGCATGGTGGACGTCGACGCGCAAGGCGCGCCCCGTCTGCAGGTGGACAAGCTGACAGCAGTCATCGCCGGCAACGACGATGCGCTGCTCATGCGTACGGCGGGCAGATTCCTGAGCTTGCCGGAGGCTGTGTTCAACCGCGTGGTCGCCTCGCCGGCCGGGAAGGCCGCCAACCGTCTCGTCACCAAGCTCCGGGCGGTCCGCGCCTCGCTGCGCCGCGTCGACTGGGCCAGTTCCACCAACTGGGGCCTCGGCGCGGTGAACACGGCGATCGGCGCCTACCAGATCGCCCAGGGCTGGCGCACGATGGATGCGGCCATGAAAGGACTGTCCATCGTCCAGACGTCCAGCCTCCTGATCACGCCCTTGACCGCCAGGCTGGGCGCCTGGCTCTCGGCCCTCGGCATCGTCGGCCGGTCCCGGGTGCTCACCCTGATCAGCAGGGCGCTGGCCGGCGGCGCGGTCGACCTGCCGCTTTCCGCCCTGGGGCTGATCCTGATCGGCCTGCAGTGGAAAGAGTTCCACAAGAGCGGACTCGGCACCGACAGCTACGCCTACCGGTCGCTGGTGGCCAACACCGTGATGGTCACCACCTTCGCCACCGCCGGTCTGGTGCTGTCCGGGGTGACGGTGGCCGCGGCGTTCTCGACCTCCTTCTCCCTGGGCGTCGTCGCGAGCGCCGCCGGACCGGCAGGGCTGGCGATCGCCTTGCTGACGCTGGCCGTCGCCGGCCCCGTCAACACCGGCCTGTGGATGGACGAATACGGTGATCACCTGAGGGAGTCGATGTCGACGGGCGACGCGATCGCCACCGCATTTGCCTTGTTCTTCGGCGTGCGCAACGACGCCATCGCCCGCGCGGAAGTCTCGAAGACGGCCGCCGACGCCGCGGCCGCGCGCCAGGCCGCATTGAAGGAGGCGTGGGAGGACCTGATGGCTTTCCGCGCCGACGGTCTGGCCAAGCTCGGCATCGGGACGGTGCACCATCCCGACCGGCGGGTCGTCGTGACACATGCGACCTTCCACGTGCCGCACCAGGATCCGTCCTATTCGTTCGTTCTCCAGGACAGGCCTGCGGACGCCGTGGCGCAGAAGACCCTCCAGCGGGACGCCATCCCGACGGGACGCCCCCCCGGCATCGCCTGGTTGGGGCTGGATGTCCGTGGTGCGGGTGCGCCCGTCGTCCGCGACGAACCGGCCGACCAGTGGATCGAGATGGCCGGCGCCGACAAGGACGTCGTCGGCGGACGCGGCCGCGACCGGTTCCTGCTGGACAGCGGCAGCCGGGGCCGCATCGACGGGCACGAGGGCGTCGACGATGTGGTGCTCCACGCCGGGCGGGCGGATGTCATCCTGCGGCCGGACCCGGAGGAAGAGGCGCCGCAGCGGCGCTACCTTCTCTCCGTCAGGCAGACCGGCAAGGGCGTCGGACGCGACACGCGGATGGCCCATGTCGAACGACTGACGATCCGCGATGCCGCCATGGTGGACCTGCAGGGCGGCCCCGACGACGACCTGTTCGACGTCGAGGCGAGGTCCGGGCGCATCGCGGGCGGCGGCGGTCGCAACACCTATATCCTGCGGCCCGGCCACTGGAACTGGATCACGACGACATCGAACGATGTGGCCGTCTGGTCGCCGGGCGCCAGCGCGGTCATCGAGTACCGGTACGACCAGCCCGCGGACACGGTCGTCCAGACCGGGATGCTTCATGAGGCGCTCACGTTCGGCCGGGACGGCGACTGGCTGATCCTGGGACACGGGCAGGATCGGCTGGTCCTGATCGACTTCTTCCGGCGGTCGGAGGAGGTGCCGCGCGACCGGCAGCTGCTGATCGTCGATGCGCTCGGCACACGGATGGTGCTGGCGAACCCGGGCGAGGCGAGCCGATCAGGACCGCAGTCCTCCGCCACGATGGACAAGACCCTGTTCCTGGATGCCCGCACGCATGCCTCGCGCCGACGGCTGGGCGGCGACCCGGCGCGCACGCGCTATCAGCTGGCGGCCGGCGGCGGCGCTTTCCATGCGGCGCCACGCACCGTGGTCCTGCTGGACATCCTGCTGGACGTCCCCGTGTCGCGGCTGCGGTACCACCGCGTCGACGATGGGGTGCGCATCCAGGAACTCGCCCCCGGCGATGCGCCGTCAGGCTACACGCCGCTGAGCTTGATGCTGCCTGCGCCGGACGGCGCGGACGTCGGGCGTCCGGGTCCGATCCTGTGGGCCCGGAGCGATGCGACGCCGCAGGGGGCGGTGATGCTGATGCGTCCCGCGCCGGGCGATCCGGACGAGGGCCCGATGCGCACCATGCGCGCGATGGCGTTCCCGGGCATGGGCCTGCCGTCGGACGCCACGCCCGCGCCACTCGCCTCGGACGGCCAGGCGCTTGCGGTCGACGACCGCATCGCGACGGGCACCGCGGGCGACGATGTGCTCGATGCCGCCTTGCTCCCGCGCGCTGAAGTGCTGAGGGGCGGCGAGGGGGCCGACGACTACCGGATCCCGGCGGGTCGGTCGATCGTGATCGACAACACCGCGAACGACGGTGAGCGCGATGTCCTTCACCTGGCGGTCGATCCGGCACGTCTGCGCTTCCGGCGCGACGCCGACGATCTGCTCATCGACACGGGCGACGCCACCATCCGGCTCCGCGGTCACGCCTCGGATCCAGGCGCCCGTCATCTGGCGCTGGGCCTCGGGCCGCACGGCCACCGTCATGCGATCCCGGTGATCCATGCCAGCGGGGTGATGATGTACGCCGACGATCCCGCCGACGGGCGGGTGCCCGGATTCGTGCCGGGAAGCCATTTCGTCCAGGCTCCGCGGGGGGCGGCCTGGACGGACGGCTCCCGCTTCGCGGAGGGAACGCTCACCCGGCACATCGCGCTGGGCCAGGACACCCGTTTCCTCAGGGAGGGCCACTCGCTCCTGCTCTCCTCCGGCGCTGACGAGACCTCGTCCAAGGTCGTCATCAGGGACTACTACCGGACTTTCCGCCACTTCGAGATCGATCCGCTGTCCTGGCAGGCCGGGCGGTACGAGACCTTCCCCGGTGGCGACGGGCTCCACCCGCTTCTGGCGGACGGACTGGCGCAGACCTGGCGGCGCTACCAGTCCATGGGCGCGCCGGCAGCGACGCTCGCGCTGCTGCATGCCCGCGGCATCGTCGACGAGCCCCGGGTGAAGCAGGTGTCCCGGGTCGCCCGGATCCTGCTCAACGGCACGGACGATGAAACGTCCGAGGTCGATCCAGGCGCCGTGCGGCTCTACCTGGAAATGATGGGCCTGCCCGCGACCGTCGCGCAGGCGATCCGGTCGACGCGCCCCGCCCACCTCCGGCGCCTGCGCGATCTGCTCCACGTCGCCTCGGCGGCCGACGTCGCGCTCCCCGCCGCGTTCCTCGACGCCTATGCCGCCAGCGATGTCGACACGGTCCTGACACCGGACCGGCACGGCCTGCTGCTGGCGCACCTCGCCGCCGACGGCGTCCCCTGGACCTATGCGGAGCGGGTGCTGCTCCACGATCTGCCGCTGGAGGTGCTCGATGTCTTCGAGGCGTGGGCGCGCGCACAGCCCGGCGATGCGCTGCCGGCCGGGGAACTTCGGCGCCACCTGGACGAATTTGCCCGGCTGCTGTCTGCAGGGCCGGACGATCCGTTCGTCGCCACGGGCCGCACCGCCTCCCTGCTCGAGCAGGTCCTCCGGATCAAGGGACGGCCGGCCGAGGTCGCCGAGAGACTCGCAGCGGCGATGGTCGCCGTGGGCACGATGGACGAATCCTGGATCGACGGCTTGCAACGTGCGGGCGTCCATGATCACGCGATGCTGAAACGGCTGCGGGACGCCCGGGTGTCGGCGCAGGATCTGCTGCTAGGCAATGCCAACCGGCTGGCCTACGAGGGGTCGGGAGATCGATCGGAACTCGTCTCCGTCGACGCCCAGGGCGTGCTCGGCGAGCGGCCAGGCTCACGGCCATCCCGCCTCGTCGTCCGCAAATACCTTCGCCTGGACGCGTCCGGAGACTGGTTCGACCTGGCGCATGACGCCCCCGAGGCGGGCGTCCGGTACGACCTCGTCCCGGGCGACGTCGTGTTGCCGAGCCTGGAGCCGCATCGGGACATCGCGGAGGTGGCCCGACTGCACGATGCCGCCAGGAAGCGGGCGGCGCGCCTTCACCCCGAAGGCAGCAGCCGGACCTGGGCGCGCGACAGGGAGATCGCCGCGGCGACGCTGGCGCCCGATCCGAGCGCACGCCTGCGCGAGAAGGGTTTCGCGGAGGTCGTGCTCGATCCACCCTTGCAGGCGACGGTCTGGTGGGGACGGAGCGTGCCCGGCAATCTTGTGGACGGTGTCAAGACGCCGGGCGAGGTCACCGCCTGGCGCCCCTTCATCTTTGAGAGTTCGGGCGATCCCGACATCCATCTGTCGCGGTTTCTGTCGGCGGAGCGGCCCTTGCTGAGCGTCGAATTCAAGCATGCCGTGGCGCTGTCAGGCCTTGAACTGTCCTTTGCGGCAGCACCGCGACCCGACGGAAGTCCGGCCCGTTGGGGGGCCGGGTTCTGGCGCCTTCATGCGATCGGGGCCGACGGACGGGAGGTGAATCTCTCCGGGGATCTCCGGATCGACGGTGAGAAGGATCTGCGAATCGTCGTCGACACCCAGGGGGTGCCCTATCGACGCTATCGCCTGGGCGGCTTCGCCGGGAAATATCCGATCGACGCCTGGCTCACCGAGGTGACTTTCACCACCGCCGAGGCGGGCCTGAGTCCGATGATCGCGCGCCTGATGGCGGGCGGCTACAGCCGCGAGGACAGCGACGCGCTGATGGCTCGCGGCGTCATGACGGACGCTGCCGTGTCGCGCGCGGTCGAGATGCGCCAGCGTGTCGGCGCGCTTGCGCCGGCGCTTCTCGCGGACGACCTCCTGACGCAGCCCCGCCTGACCGAGGAGATCTGGGACGACCTCGACCGGCTCAAGCCGTTCGTGCCGACGCCCGTGCTGTTGCGCGAAGCGCGGCAGGGATGGTCGGCAGGATCGCGGGCCTTCCTGCTCGCGGACCTGCTGCCGCCAGCGGCTGCCCCGGTGGCGATCGACAGGGCCGCGATGGCGCCGGTCCTGCACGACGCGTGGGCGTCGTGGCGGACCGGCCATGGCGCGGACCTCGCCGACCTTGCGCCGGGCCATGACGACGCCCTGGTCGAGGCGGTGCTCGACGCCGCCTCGGGAGACCCCCGGGCCGTGGCCAGGGCGCTGCACCTGCCGGGCTGGCGCACGCTCACGCTCGGCGGTCAGCGGACCGCGACCCGGCCCGTCGATCTCGACGCGCCGCGCTTGAGGGAACTCCTGACGCCGCCAGCGGACGGCATGGCGCGGCCGACGGCCGCCTTCGACGCGCCCTTCCTCCTGGCGGCGGACGGTCTCATCCATCTGGCGACGACGCTCCATCGCCGGCTCGTCCTGCACGCCGATGAGGGCCAGGCCGTCGGGGCAACGGCTCCCCTGCTCCTGCAGCTCGCCAACGTGGCCGCCTGGATGTCCGGACTCCCTCTGCAACTCCGGCAACTCCGGAGACCGACCGGGTCCTCGCCCGGCGAAGCGGCGCTGCGCGCGGCGCTCGACGCCATCGCGTTGGCCCTGCCGCGTCCGGGCGCGGCGCGGACGCCGGATGCGGCGATCGTGGACAGGCCCCTCCCCGGCGACATCGAACCGGCGGCCTTGGCCGCCATCGGCGCCTCCGACGGTCCGCTGCACAGGGCGCTGACGCTCCTCAAGGGCCTGGGCCACGACCAGTGGGGCTACGAACGGTTCTCGACGGGAGCCTTCGCGCGCCATCGCCTCGGCGTGAAGGAGGGCCTGATGGCCGCCGTCTACCCGGGCGCCGACCTGCCGATCCTGCCCGGCCTGGACCGACTGACCGACCTCATTCTCCGGGCCGTCGCCCGCGAACCGGACGCCTTGCCGCAGGCGCTCCAGTTCGCGGCAGCGCTGCTGCACGGCGCCTCCATCCAGGATCCGCTCAGGGCCGGCAAGGAGGCCGTGCTGCTGGTGGGCCAGACGATGAAGACCGTCATCGACGCGTGGCGGACCGGTCGCCAGGCCCTCTTCGAGCGCTACGACGCGCAGGTGTGCTTCGTGCCCGAAACGCTGGCGGACATCCTCCTCTCCGCCGCCTCCGACCTTCCCTACGCATTCCATCTGCCGCGGCGGACGCGCGACCTGTCCGCCGCCAACGATGGCCTGGTCATGCGTCGCAGGATCGCCGGCGACCTCCAGGCGGTCCGCGACGCCGGCCTGCTGAAGGTGACCGTCCTTTCCGACGCCCGACCGGAGCACGGCGTCCTCGACTGGCGGCAGCCGCAGGCAGGCGGTCCCTGGACGACCGAGGTGTCCCCGCTCGCCGTCTTCGAGGAACCCGGCCTGTACATGCTGAGCCTCGGCATGAGGCCGGACGAGATCACGACGGTCTTCGACGCCGGCATCCGCACCGTCGAGGAGATCGACCGGATGCGGCATTTCGAGTCCGCGGTGATCAGGGACCGGGCGTTGTCGATCGCCTGGGCCATGAGCGATGCGCGACCGGCGCTCGACCCGGGCGTCGAGCGGTGGATCCGCCGCCTGCACGGGCTGGGCGTACGCACCGAGGAGATCTTCGATCTCGTGAAAGACGGTGTCTCGGACACCGAACGAGCGCTGGTGCTCGTCGACCAGCTGCCCTACGAGACCTGGAGCCGGGCCAGGTTGGACGCCGCCGACCTCGTGCCCCTGCGCGCCGACATCGAGCGATCCGCGATCCGTTGGATGTCGCCCGGCGATTCGTCGACCTTCAGCGGACTGCTGATCCGCGCGATCTGCGGCGACCGGTCCGCGCTGGGCGACGCGGTGCGGCTGGTGCCCGGTCCCGGCGTCCTCCTGGAAGTGACCGACGGTCTGTATGACAAGCTGCTCGCCCTGTCGTCCGATCGACTCGGAGAGGCGCGGTCCGCCGAAGCCGCGTTGCCCTTCGCGCTGACCTTGCTCACGCTCAAGGAGGTCCAGGGCGGCGAGCCCCTGTACCTCCCCGCCGACCGGCCCGACACGCCGCGCAAGACCGGGGAAGCGCGCGTCCTGGCGAATGCGGCGTCCGCGCTTCAGCGCCTGGTGGAAGTCGGGATACTGGCCGCGTATGGGATCCATGAGACGACGCCTGGCTACGACGGACCGCTCCCCCTCGGGACTTTCGGCGGGAAAACCTTGTGGCGCTCCCCGCTGCCGCTGACCCAGGTGTTGAAGTCGCCGCCCAGCTCGGTGGCGCCCCTGCAGGCAGCCCTGTTATCGCAGGCGATGTCGGAGCCGACCTCGCTGAGGATGTTGATGGAGGGGGCCATGCTCGACATGGCACTGTCCCGCAGCATCGGCGGGATGCCGCGCCGGCAGCAGGAGGCCTCGGCGATGCTGGCCGCGCCGACGGGCTGACGGCCTGAGGGCTGAAGGGCTGAAGGACTGGACCGCCGCCAGGGCAAGGCCTGGCCTGCCAGCATCGGGAGGGGCGACGGATGGATACTCCGGCGGCCATGAACCTGCATCGCGTCGATCTCGTCTCGCTGTCGCTCTTCAGCCTGGTGGCCCGCACGGGCAGCATCAGCAAGGGAGCGGCGCTGGCCGCGCTGGCGGTGGGCGCGGCCAGCAAGCGCCTGAGCGACCTGGAGCACTCGCTGGGGACGACGCTGCTGGAGCGCCATTCGCGCGGCGTCACGCTCACCCCGGCGGGCCTGGCGCTGCAGCAGCACGCGCAGCGCATCCTCAGCGACGTGGACCAGATGACGGCCGACCTGTCCGACTACGCGTCCGGCCTGACCGGCGTCGTGCGGCTGTGGGCCAACACCTCGGCGGTCACGCAGTTCCTGCCGGAGCAGGTGTCCGCCTTCGTGCGCGACAACCCGCGCATCCGGATCGAGCTCGACGAGGCCGACAGCCACGAGATCGTGGTCGCGGTGCTGGACGGCCGCGCGGACCTGGGCATCTTCGCGGACCGCACGCCGGCGCTGGGCCTGCACGTCCTGAATTACCGGCACGACCGGCTGGTGCTGGTGGCGCCGGTGGGACATCCGCTCACGAAGCGCAGGGCGGTCCGCTGGGAGCAGGCTGTCGAGCATGACTTCGTGACGCTGGCGAAGGCGACCTCGCTGCAGAAGCGGCTGGAGATGGAGACGGAGAAGCTCGGCCGGCGCCTGAAGAACCGCATCCAGGTGCGCAGCTTCGACGCGATGTGCCGCATGGTGGCCGCGGGCATGGGCATCGCGGTGCTGCCGGACGTGGCGGTCGAACCGCTGCTCAAGCCGCTGAACCTGCGGCGCGTGGGACTCGACGAGGACTGGTCCGACCGGACGCTGCTCATCGGCGTGCGCGACCTCGACGCGCTGCCCAGGCATGTGCGGGTGTTCATCGATCACCTGTGCTTGTGATCCCCGCTTGAGGGCTCCCCCCGAGACCTTTTTTCAAAAGCAAAAGAGTTGGTCTTCAATCGGCAGAAAATTGCCTATAGACATGTTTATTGAGAGCAATAGGCAGATAATTGCCGCTCGCGGTATTTGCATTGGATGTCTTTAATCGGCATACTTGTACCGATAGCTCTTCAATAGCGCCTTTATCGGCAGAATTCTGCCGCTTGTGGAGCTGAATCATGGCCACCATCCACACCGACGATGAGATCGAACAGGGCATCGGCGAAAAGGTCCGAGCCCTTCGCCTCCAGCGCAACCTGGATCAAGCCACTGTCGCGGAACGTTCCGGCATCAGTGTCCGGGCGCTGCGCAACCTCGAAAAGGGCGCCGGATCGACCGTGCGCACCCTGCTCGCGGTGATGCGTGCGCTGGGGCGCGACTCGTGGTTCGACGCCATGGCGCCTGTGCCGACGATCAACCCGCTGAACCTGCCTCGCAGGAGCAACCAGCGACAGCGGGCAACCGCGACGAGCGTGAAGCAGGCGCAGGAGAAGGCTCGGAAATTGACATTCGTCGCCAATCGTCGCGCAGGGATCAAGTAGCTTTCTTTCCCTATGCCGTACAGCCCCGTTGATCGCGTCGAAGTCCACCTGTGGGACATGCTCGTCGGCGTGGCGGCGCTCGATCCGACCTACGGGTATTACGCGTTCGCGTATGACCCGGCATTTCGCGGGACAGGCATCGAGCTGGCACCGCTGCACATGCCGCTCAACGCGCAGGACGTTTATCTTTTCCCGGATCTTCCGGTCAACACGTACAAGCGCCTGCCGGCATTGCTCGCCGATGCGCTTCCTGATGACTTCGGGAATGCATTGATCAACAGCTACATGGCCCGGCAAGGCATGTCCGCCTCGCAGGTCTCCGCGTTGGATCGCCTCGCCTACATGGGCACCCGGGCCATGGGGGCGCTGACCTTCAAGCCGGTGCGCGGTCCGCGCACCCAGCAGGCCAGTGCCATCGACATGCGCAAGCTGGTGCTGGTGGCTCGCGAGGCTGTCCATGGCGCCATCGACGATGACGAGCACACCAGTGCCGCGCTGCGTTCGATCATCGATGTCGGTACCTCGGCGGGCGGTGCTCGCGCCAAGGCCGTGGTGGCCATCGATCCGCAGACAAAGGAATTGCGCTCAGGACAAGTGGACGCGCCGGCGGGTTTCGAGCACTGGCTGCTGAAGTTCGACGGCGTCGGTGTCGACAAGGAGTTGGGAGCTTCGCAGAACTATGGACGCATCGAATTCGCCTATCACTTGATGGCGCGCTCCGCCGGCATACGGATGAGTGACTGCGACCTGCTGGAGGAGAACGGCCGCGCGCACTTCATGACCCGCCGCTTTGATCGGCATGGGAGTTCGGGTCGACATCACGTGCAGACGCTCTGCGCGATGCAGCACCTGGACTACAAGCTCAAGGGCGTCCATTCCTACGAGCAGTTCTTCCTCACCATGGATCAACTGGACCTTCCGTACGAAGACCGTGTTGAAGGCTTCCGGCGCATGGTCTTCAATGTCGTCGGCATGAACTGCGATGACCACGTGAAGAACCTGAGCTTCATCCTTCCAGAGGATGAGATGGCATGGCGCCTGGCGCCCGCCTACGACCTCACGTTCGCCCACAACCCGAAAGGGGAGTGGACCCATCAACACTTGATGTCCGTCAACGAGAAGTTCAAGAATATCGAGCTTTCCGACCTTCTCATCGTTGCGGATCGATTCGGCGTTCGACAGGCCCAGCGTGTGATCGACGAGGTCCGGGAGGCCTGCCAGCTCTGGTCCGTCTACGCCGACGCTGCGGGTGTGCCGGAGCAGGAGATCGCCTTCATCGACCAGCAGCTCGTCACCCTGACTTAGGGGGCAACCCCACCCCGCTTTCGCGATCCGTGAAAGCTGGCGCCGCCACTCCGGCATTCCACCCGGAGGCGGACCTTCCCAGAATCCGTCTCCACAACAAGGAGGCATCCAGCCATGGAAGGTTTGCAGGCGCTGCAAGGATTGCGCGTCGTCGAGATGGGCCAGTTGATCGCCGGTCCGTTCGCCGGGAAGACGCTCGGCGACTTCGGCGCCGACGTGGTCAAGATCGAAGCCCCCGGCAGCGGCGACCCGCTGCGCAACTGGCGCATGATCCAGGACGGCACCTCCGTCTGGTGGCAGGTCCAGTCGCGCAACAAGCGCTCGATCGCCCTCGACCTCCGACAGAAGGACGGGCAGGACATCGCCCGCGCGCTGATCGCCGAAGCCGACGTCCTGATCGAGAACTTCAGACCTGGCACCCTCGAGGGCTGGGGCATGTCGCATGAAGAGCTCTCGAAGACCAACCCCGGCCTGATCATGCTGCGCATCAGCGGCTACGGACAGACGGGGCCCTACCGCGACCTGCCGGGCTTCGGCGTGATCGGCGAAGCGATGGGCGGCCTGCGTCACCTGACGGGAGAACCCGGCCGCGTGCCGGTGCGCTGCGGCATCTCGATCGGCGACACGCTCGCCGCGTTGCACGGCACGATCGGCGTGCTGACCGCCCTCTATCACCGCAAGGTCAATGGCGGCCGAGGCCAGGTCATCGACGTGGCGCTCACGGAAGCGGTGCTCAACGTGATGGAGAGCCTGGTCCCCGAATACAGCGCCTTCGGCGCCGTGCGCGGTCCGGCCGGCTCCGCGCTGCCCGGCATCGCGCCGTCGAACGCGTACCCCTGCGCGGACGGCGTCGTCCTGATCGCCGGCAACGGCGATTCGATCTTCAAGCGGCTGATGCAGGTCATCGGCCGCGAGGACCTCGCCAGCGACGAGGCGCTCGCCAACAACGCCGGTCGCGTCGCCCGCGTCGAGGAGATCGACGCCGCCATCGGCGCCTGGGCCGCGACGCGCACCGTCGACGAAGTGCTCGCGCCGCTGGGCGAGGCCGGCGTGCCCGCCGGTCGTGTCTACACCGCCCAGGACATCGTCGAGGACCCGCACTTCCGCGCCCGCGACATGATCATCAGGCAGCAGACGCGTGACGGTCACGAACTCGACGTGCCGGGCATCGTGCCCAAGCTGATGGGCACCCCCGGCGCCGTGCGCCGCGCCGCGCCGCGACTGGGCGGCGACACCGACGAGGTGCTGCGCGAGATCGGCCTCAGCGCCGAACAGATCGCCGCGCTCCGTGAACGCAAGATCGTTTCCTGAGGGCCCCGCGATGTCTGCTTCCCCTTCTTCCTCCGCGTCCTCTTCCATCACGGGCGCCGCCGCCCGCGCACCGTCCGATGTCTGGACCGGCGCCGGACAGCGCGTCTTCATGCAGGACGTCGGCACCCGCGACGGCCTGCAGTCGGAGACCACCTTCGTGCCGACCGCCGACAAGATCGCGCTGGTCGACGCGCTGTCGCAAGCCGGTCTCGCCAAGGTCGAGGTGACCGCCTTCGTCTCGCCGAAGGCGATCCCCGTGCTGGCCGACGCCTCCGAGGTGATGGCCGGCATCACCCGCCAACCGGGCGTGATCTACACGGTGCTGGTGCCCAACGTCCGCGGCGCCGAGCGCGCCATCGAGGCCCGCGCCGACGAGCTCAACCTGGTGATGTCCGCCAGCGAGAGCCACAACCTGTCCAACCTGCGGATGACGCGCGAGCAGTCCTTCGCCGGCCTGGCCGAGGTCGCCGCGATGGCGCACCAGGCCGGCATCGCGGTGAACGTCTCGCTGTCCTGCTCGTTCGGCTGCCCGATGGAAGGCGACGTGCCGTTCGAGACGGTGCTGGGCTGGTGCGGCCACTTCCTCGAGGACCTCGGCGCGCGCGGCGTGACCTTGTGCGACACGACCGGCATGGCCTATCCGACGCAGGTCGTCGCGCTGGTCCGCGCCTATCGCGAGCGCTGGCCCGAGGCCCAGCTCACGCTGCACTTCCACAACACGCGCGGCATGGGCCTGGTCAACGTGATCGCCGCGATCGACGCCGGCGCGGACCGCTTCGACGCGTCGCTGGGCGGCATCGGCGGATGTCCGTACGCGCCGGGCGCGACCGGCAACGTCTGCACCGAGGAAATCGTCCATGCGTTGCAGTGCATGGGCTGCGACACCGGCGTGGATCTCGAACGCCTGATCGCCGCGGCGAAGCGTCTGCCGCCGCTGATCGGCCACCCGGTGCCGAGCCAGATCGTCAGCGCCGGCCGGCGGCTGGACCTCCACCCACGGCCGCGCGACTTCGACGCCATCCGCGAACGCGCGCTGGCCCGCGACGCCTGAGCTTTTTCCCGCTTCACCTTCACGACAACGCCGCCGTCGAGCGGCTTCCCCGGAGACAAGACCATGAACCGAATCCGCCGCCGCCTCGCCGTGGCCGCTCCCGCCGCTGTGCTGATCGCGACCGCCGCCGCGCTGGCGCCGACGACCGCCGCCCACGCGCAGGCCTACCCGAACAAGCCCATCACCATGCTGGTCGGCGCCGCGCCTGGCGGCACCACCGACATCGCTGCGCGCATGCTGGCCGAGCCGCTGGGCAAGGCGCTGGGGCAGACGGTGGTGGTGGACAACCGCTCCGGCGCCAGCGGCGCGCTGGCCGCGGTCGCCACCAAGCGCGCGGAGCCGGACGGCTACACCATCCTGATGCAGTATTCCGGCTACCACGTGATCACGCCGCACATCCAGAAGGCAGCCTGGGACCTGAAGGATCTGCGACCCGTCGCCAACGTGCTGACCGCGCCGCAGCTGATCGTCCTGCGCGAGGGCGTGCCCGCGAAGACCACCGCCGAACTCATCGCCTACGCGAAGAAGAACCCCGGCAAGCTGTCGTTCGCGTCCTCGGGCAACGGGTCGCTGCAGCACGTCACCGGCGTGATGCTGGAGCAGCAGGCCGGCATCCAGATGATCCACGTCCCGTACAAGGGCACGGGCCCGGCGCTGCAGGACCTGCTGGGCGGCCAGGTCGACCTGACCTTCGGCACGCCGCCGCCGTTCATGCCCTTCATCGCGGCGGGCAAGCTGCGTGCGGTCGCGGTGACGGGCAAGGAGCGGCTGTCTTCGCTGCCCGACGTGCCGACCACCACGCAGGCCGGGTTGCCCAACCTGGACGCCGGCTCGTGGTTCGCGGTCTTCGCGCCAGCCAAGGTGCCTCAGGCCGTGGTCGACAAGCTGACGACCGAGATCCAGAAGATCATGGCCAGCCCCGAGTTCAAGAAGAAGGCCGCCGAGCTCGGCGCCACCGCGGACTACATGAACCCGCAGCAGCTGCAGGCCCATTCGGATGCGGAATTCCAGCGCTGGGGCAAGGTGATCAGCGCGGCGAAGATCCAGGCGGATTGAAGCCGCCGCGGCGCGTCCGAACCGGCCTCGAGCCGTCCATCCCCCTCACCGGGGCCGCCGTGAGGCAGGAAGTTGCAGGGGCGGCGCTCCATAATCCGCGCGCCCGCCGTCCGAAGACGACCATGGACCGATGGCGGGCGTCCAGGAGGGGGAGCGAATGAACCAGCAAGGTCTGCGCGCCGCCGTGGCGCAACATCCCGCGGTCGTCGGGCCGATGACTGCGGTCGGCGACCGCATCGCCGTGGTGAAGCCGCGGCGCACCGCGTGAATGCGCCGCGTGTGCCCGCCTATTTCGTCGCGGAGACGGCGGCGAAGGATGGCCGCGCGCGTCCCCTGAAGTACCGGCTGCGCGACACGCCGGCGGGTCCGGAACTGGAGCTTCGCCTGCAGGTGCTGCCGGCGCGCGTGCAGCACGCGGAGCAGCTGCGGATCCGTCTGCAGCAGTTCGGCCTCGACCTGTCCGCCAGCGGCCTGCCGCCGGAGACCGACCTCGAGGAGCGCGCCCTGCTGGTGCCGCTGCCAGCCGCATCGGCTCCATCGGCAACATCGGCCACGTCGGCCACGTCGGCCACGTCGGCCGTCGCGGGCCGAGCGGTGGCGCCGGCCCCCATCCTGCTGAGGACGCGGCTCCTGCTGCCGCCGTCGGCGCTGCCGACCGGCACCCTGCGAGAGGGATTGACGCGACGCTGGCGCGTGCTGGTTGAAGGGTTCGACGACGGCGAGCCCGAGGAACATCGCGTCGACCTGTATTTCCCACTGCCCGGCGAGGAAGGGCCGTGGCCCGAGCTCGCGCAGCTGCCGCCGCTGCCGCTGCCGCTGTCATCGTCGTCGGACCTCCACATCGATCTTTCGCCAGGTGTGGACGAGTGCGAGGCCGTGGAGCCCGAGACGCCCGCCGTGCGCGTGGCTCCGTACGGAGTCGGCGACGAGGTCCGTCTCGATCCGGGCGTGCTGGCTCGCCAGCCGGCGGCGCCCGTGCCCGCCATGCGCCTGCTGGAGGATGGCGAACGCTGGGTCGCGGCGTTCACCCGGACCCGCTGGCGCGTCGGTGCGGTCCTGTGCGCGGCCCTGGGGGGCGCGCTGACGGCGGCCGCCCGGACCGCGTTCGACGAGGCGGGCATCGCCTCCGCACCGGTCACCCTGCTGGCCCTCGCCGGCGCCGTGGGCGCCATCGCGGCCGCCGCGCATTTCGCGACACGACGCTGGCGCCTGGTCGTCGACAGCGACGGGTTGACGCTGGATGTGGGCTCGGCGATCAGGTCCCGATGCCGGCCCCTGGGGCAGCCGCTGGCCTGGACCCGCCGCCGCGCGTCGGGCACGGGTCGCCATCAGCGCCATGAACTCGTCGTGGTGTCCGCGCTCGGGGAGCCGGTGGTCGTCGTCCCGGACCTGCCGGGGGTGTCCCAGGTGGAGTCGATGGGATCACGGCTGCTGCGTGCGCTCGCGCATCGGCGCGGGCGCTTTGCGATGCAGGAGCCTGCAGGAGCGCTGAGCCGACCGCAACGCTCACACGTCGTCGTGCTGGTGATGGTCCTTGCGTCGACGGCCGGTGCGGTCGGCTGGGCCATTCGCGCGTTCGAGGCAGGTCCGTCGGGCCTGCCCACGCTGCGACCGACCCGTCATCTGGCGGACGACTGGCGACAGCGCTTCCACCGCTTGACGGTCGAGGGCTTCCGCGACCAGCAACTCATCGAGGCGGTGAGGCACGGCGACAGCGCCGCGGCGGCCCGGCTGCTGGCGCAGCGGGCGGATCCGGATCTGCGCCTCCCGGACGGCCGCTCGCTGCTGATGCAGGCGGCGGCACAGGGGCAGGGCGACGTGGTGGAGGTGTTGCTGTCGGCCGGGGCCCGCGTCAACGACGTGAACGAGACCAGCCCGAACCAGCGCGGCGACACCGCGCTGCTGCTGGCGATGTACCGCGGCCGGAGCGATCTGGCCCGGCGCCTCATCGCAGCGAGCGCTCGGCTGGACATGCGCAACATGTGGGACTGGGGACCGGCCCACATGGCCGCCCAGGCGGGGTGCATGCCCTGTCTGGAGCTGCTGCGCGACGCCGGCGCGCCGTTGCATGAACCCGCCTCTGCCAGTCGCGGCGAGACGCCGCTGATGCTGGCGGCCGCGCGCGGCCAGGTCGGGGCGCTGGCCTGGTTCGTCGAGCAGGGCGGCGACCTGGAACGGCGTGATCCCTCCGGTCATGACGCGTTGGCGTGGGCGCGGTTCTTCAGACAGCCGGCGACCGAGCGCTGGATCATTGAACGGTCCGCCGCGGCCTCCGCCGCGGGCGCCGCCGGAACCTCTGCCGTGACGCGAGGCGAGCCGGGCGGGCGATGACCCGCGGTCGCCCGAAGCGCCGCCGGGTCTGACCGTCAGATCGCCACCAGACCCCGGATCTCCGGGGTCTGCATGTCCGCGTTGTTCCCCCGCGCGATGACGCTGCCGCGTTCGAGGACGAGGAACTCGTCGGCCAGTTCCGCGGCGAAGTCGTAGTACTGCTCGCACAGCAGGATCGCGACCGGGTGGCCATCGAGGCCCTCGTCGGCCAGGCGTCGGATGACGCGGCCGATGTCCTTGATGATGCTCGGCTGGATGCCTTCGGTGGGCTCGTCCAGGATCAGCAGCTTCGGCGATGCCGCCATCGCCCGCGCGATCGCGAGCTGTTGCTGCTGGCCGCCCGACAGGTCGCCGCCGCGACGCTTCAGCATCTGCTTCAGCACCGGGAAGAGCGCGTACAGATGCTCTGGAACCGGCGTGCCGCCCGGCTTGCTCGCCAGTCCCATGCGCAGGTTCTCCTCGACGGTCAGGCGGGCGAAGATCTCGCGGCCCTGGGGCACGTAGCCGATGCCGGCCCGTGCGCGCTGGTACGGCGTCGCGCGCGTGATGTCCGCGCCGGCCAGCGTGACGCTGCCCGAGCGGATCGGCACCAGGCCCATCAAACTCTTCAGCAGGCTGGTCTTGCCGACGCCGTTGCGCCCGAGCAGCACCGTGATGCGTCCCGGCGACGCGCTCACCGACACGTCGCGCAGGATGTGCGAGCCGCCGTAGTACTGCTGGATGCCCGTCGCTTCGAGCATCGGGGCGAGGGCAGGGACCGTCGAGGTCCGGTCCTGAAGTTCAACGTCCAAGGTACACCTCGATGACTCGTTCGTCCGCCTGCACCTGGGCGAGCGTGCCTTCCGCCAGCACCGAGCCTTCGGCCAGCACCGTCACCTTCTCCGCGATCCGGTCCACGAAGCCCATGTCGTGCTCGACGACGATGATGCTGTGCTTGCCCTTCAGCGTGAGGATCAGTTCTGCCGTTCGCTCGGTCTCCTGGTCGGTCATGCCGGCTACGGGCTCGTCGAGCAGCAGCAGCTTCGGGTCCTGCACCAGCAGCATGCCGATCTCCAGCCACTGCTTCTGTCCGTGGCTCAGCAGACCCGCGGCGCGCGTCATCTGGTCGTCGAGGCGGATCAGCGTCAGCACCTCGGCGAGCCGGTCCCGCTGCGCGCCGCTGAGCACGCCCCACAACGAGGCCCGCAGCGCGCGCGAGCCCTGCAGCGCAAGTTCGAGGTTCTCGTAGACGCTGAGCGCCTCGAACACCGTCGGGCGCTGGAACTTGCGGCCGATGCCGAGCTGCGCGATCTCGGCCTCGCTGTGGCGCAGCAGGTCGATGGTGCCGCCGAAGAACACCGTGCCCGAATCGGGCCGGGTCTTGCCGGTGATGATGTCCATCATCGTGGTCTTGCCCGCGCCGTTCGGGCCGATGATGCAGCGCAGCTCGCCGGGCGCGATGTCGATGGACAGGCCGTTGATCGCGCGGAAGCCGTCGAAGCTGACGAAGACGTCCTCCAGGTACAGGATGCGGCCATGCGCCAGGTCCAGCTGGCCCGGCAGCACGACGCGACCGTAACCGGGACCGCTGGCGGCGCGCAGCCGCTCCTCGCCTTGCTCGAGCAGGTCGGGGCTCATGCCTTCGTCTCCACGTTCTTGCCGGACTTGCCGCCCAGCTTGCGCCGGACCAGTCCTGCGATGCCGTCCGGCATGAACAGCGTGACGGCGACGAACAGCGCGCCAAGCAGGTAGAGCCAGTATTCCGGCGCGAACTGCGTCAGCCAGCTCTTCGCGCCGTTGACCGCGAAGGCGCCGACGATCGGCCCCACCAGCGTGCCGCGCCCGCCGACCGCGGCCCACACGGCGATCTCGATCGAGTTGGCGACGCTCATCTCGCCGGGGTTGATGATGCCGACCTGCGGCACGTACAAGGCGCCGGCCAGACCGCAGATCAGCGCCGACAGCACCCACGCGGCCAGCTTGTAGGGCAGCGGCGAGTAGCCGCAGAACATCAGCCGCGACTCGGCGTCGCGCACGGCGCTGAGCACGCGGCCGAATTTTGCGCGGGTCAGCCAGCGCAGTCCGAGATAGCAGCCGACCAGCCCCACCGCGCTCAGCACGAACAGCGTCATGCGCATGCCGGGCGTCGTGATCGACAGCCCGAGCAGCCGCTTGAAGTCGGTGAAACCGTTGTTGCCGCCGAAGCCGCTCTCGTTGCGGAAGAAGAACAGCATCGCGGCGTAGGTCATCGCCTGCGTGATGATCGAGAAGTACACGCCCTTGATCCGCGAGCGGAACGCGAAGAAGCCGAAGAGGAACGCGATGCCGCCCGGCACCAGCAGCACCAGCAGCATCGTCGCGAGGAAGCTGTCGCTGAAGGTCCAGTGCCAGGGCAGCTCCTTCCAGTCGAGGAAGACCATGAAGTCCGGCAGCGTGCTGCGGTACTGGCCGTCGGTGCCGATCTGGCGCATCAGGTACATGCCCATGGCATAGCCGCCGAGCGCGAAGTACAGGCCGTGGCCCAGCGACAGGATCCCGGCGAAGCCCCAGATCAGGTCCATCGCCAGCGCGCACATCGCGTAGCAGCAGAACTTGCCGAGCAGGCTGATCCAGTAGCCGTCCACGTGCAGCGGATGCCCGGCGGGCACCAGCAGGTTCAGCGCGGGCAGCAGCACGCAGGCGGCAGTCAGCGCCGCCAGCACGGCGACCCAGCCGGCCCGGCCGAGCAGGGCGGGGCGCTGCGGCAGCAGCAGGGCGGCGGCGGGCGTCGCATGGCCGGCAGGGGCCGCCGCGGAAGGCTCGGCGGAGGCGGCGGTGGCGGGAGAGGTCGCGGTCATGAGGGGATCCCTGCGCATTCAGGACTCCTGCGCGCGGCCCTTGACCGCGAACAGGCCCTGCGGCCGCTTCTGGATGAAGACGATGATGAAGAGCAGCACGGCGATCTTGGCGAGCACGGCGCCGACGACGCCTTCCAGCGCCTTGTTGGCCAGGCCGAGTCCGAGCGCCGCGAGCACGGTGCCGGCGAGCTGGCCCACGCCGCCGAGCACGACGACCATGAAGGCGTCGACGATGTAGCTCTGGCCGAGATCCGGGCCGACGTTGCCGACCTGGCTGAGCGCGCAGCCGGCCAGGCCGGCCAGGCCCGAGCCGAGGGCGAAGGCGTAGGTGTCCACGCGGGCCGTGGGCACGCCCATGCAGGAGGCGATGGGGCGGTTCTGCGTGACGGCGCGGACGAACAGGCCGAGCCGCGTGCGCGCGATCAGGAGGGACATGCCGCCGAGCACGACGAGCGCGAAGACGATGATCACGAGCCGGTTGGCCGGCAGCGCGAAGCCGGGCATGAGACCGGGCAGGAGCGCGAGCGAGCCGCCCATCCACGACGGGCTTTCCACCGCGACGTTCTGGGCGCCGAAGAGCGAGCGCACCGCCTGCATCAGGACCAGGCTCAGGCCCCACGTGGCGAGCAGCGTCTCCAGCGGCCGGCCGTAGAGCCAGCGGATGACGGTGCGCTCCAGCGCCGCGCCGACCAGCGCCGACGCGAGGAAGGCCGCGGGCATGGCGACGATCAGGTAGGCGTCGAACCAGCCCGGCAGCCATTGGCGGAAGGCGACCTGGACGAGGTAGGTCGCGTAGGCGCCGATCATCATCAGCTCGCCGTGCGCCATGTTGATGACGCCCATCAGGCCGTAGGTGATGGCCAGGCCGAGCGCGACCAGCAGCAGGATGCTGGCCAGGCTGATGCCGGTGAACAGCGCGCCCAGGCGTTCGCCCCAGGCGAGGGTGTCCTCGACCGCGCGCAGCGATCGCTGCAGCGCGCGCCTGACCTCGGGGTCCTGTTCGTCGGACAGGCGCTGGTTGAGCAGCAGCCGCGTCTCGGGGCTGTGCGATTCGCCGAGCAGCTTGGCGGCCGCGAGGCGCTTGGCGGCCTCCGGGCTCGCGGCGAGCGCGGCGGCACGGGCGAGCTTCAGCGCGCCGAGGACGGTCGCGTCCTGTTCCTTCGCGATCGCGGTGTCCAGCAGCGCGACGCGGGCGTCGTCGCCGCCGGCGTCCATCAGCGCCTTCGCGGCGGCGAGGCGTTCGGCCTTGTCCGCGCTCGACAGATGGAGCGCGGCGAGCGCGCCGTCGAGTTCGCCGCGCAGCCGGTTGTTGAGCATCACATCCTCGAGCGAGGACGACGCGTCCGGCGGCAGTGTCACCGCCGCGCCGGTGGCGGCGTCGACGAAGGGGCCGCCTCCGGCATCAGTCGCGATCAGCACGCGCTGATCGGGACCGAGCTTCACGCGCTCGTCCGACAGGGCCTGCAGCAGCACGGCCGTGCGCTCATCCGGCGCCGCGACGAGCTTGCCGATCGCGGCGATGCGGTCATCGGTCTCGCCCTGCGCGACGGACAGCGCCTGCGGCTGCGTGAGCGCGTGCGCCAGGGGCGCGAGGCCGCACAGCGCCAGGATCCATCCGAGGAGCAGGGCGCGCCGCATCACTTCTTCGCCGGCTCGTCAGGCTTGCCTTCGTTGCCTGCGATGTACGGGCTCCACGGCTTGGCCTTGACCGGCGCGGGCGTCTTCCACACCACGTTGAACTGTCCGTCCGCGCGGATCTCGCCGATGAACACCGACTTGTGCAGGTGGTGGTTCTTCTCGTCCATCTTGGACGTGATGCCCGACGGCGCGCTGAAGGTCTGGCCGGCCATCGCGGCGATCACCTTGTCGGTGTCGGTCGACTTGGCCTTCTCCACCGCCTGCTTCCACATGTTGATGCCGATGTAGGTGGCCTCCATCGGATCGTTGGTCAGCGGCTTGTCCTTGTGGCCCGGCAGGTTCTTGGCCTTGGCGTAGGTCGACCACTTCTTGATGAAGGCGTCGTTGGTCGGGTTCTTGATCGACATGAAGTAGTTCCACGCCGCCAGATGGCCGACCAGCGGCTTGGTGTCCACGCCGCGCAGCTCTTCCTCGCCGACGGAGAAGGCCACCACCGGCACGTCCTTGGCCTTCAGTCCCGCATTGCCCAGTTCCTTGTAGAACGGCACGTTGGAGTCGCCGTTGATCGTCGACACCACCGCGGTCTTGCCGCCCGCCGAGAATTTCTTGATGTCCGCGACGATGGTCTGGTAGTCGCTGTGGCCGAAGGGGGTGTACTTCTCGTCGATGTCCGAGTCCTTCACGCCCTTGCTCTTCAGGTAGGCGCGCAGGATCTTGTTGGTGGTGCGGGGATAGACGTAATCGGTGCCCAGCAGCACCCAGCGCTTGGCGCCGCCGCCGTCCTTGCTCATCAGGTAGTCGACCGCGGGGATCGCCTGCTGGTTGGGCGCCGCGCCGGTGTAGAAGACGTTCTTGCTGAGTTCCTCGCCCTCGTACTGCACGGGGTAGAAGAGCAGGCCGTTGAGTTCCTCGACCACCGGCAGCACCGACTTGCGCGACACCGAGGTCCAGCAGCCGAAGATCACCGCGACCTTGTCCTGGGTCAGCAGCTGGCGGGTCTTTTCGGCGAACAGCGGCCAGTTGGAGGCCGGGTCGACGATCACCGGCTCCAGCTTCTTGCCCAGCACGCCGCCCTTGGCGTTGATCTCGTCGATGGCCATCAGGACGGTGTCCTTGAGCACCGTTTCCGAGATCGCCATCGTGCCCGACAGGCTGTGCAGCACGCCGACCTTGATGGTATCGGCGGCGAAGGCGGGCAGGGCGGCGAGGTTCAGGCCGGTCAGCGCGCCGGCGACGGCCAGGGTCTTGAGCGCGTGGCGGCGCTGGGGGCGCAGGGATTTCGACGGATGCGAGGACATGGGGAGCTCCGGTGGATGAAGGAAGACTTCGGCGGACTTCGCAGGACTTCGGGAAGTGAGCGGATGCTAGGAAGACGCAGGCGAGGGGCATATACGGCACATGGCGTACATGCGGTCAGAATGGGTCATGCACATCCAGACCCACAACGATCGCGTGTTCACCGTTCCGGGTTTCCTCTCCCCCGAGGAATGCACCGAAGTGATCGCGCTGGCGGAGCAGAGCGGCTTCGACGCCGCGACGGTCCGGCTCGAGGCGGGGCAGCAGCTGCTGGCCCACATCCGCAACAACGAGCGGACGATGGTGGCCAGCGCCGCCTGGGTCGACCGGCTGTGGGCTCGGCTGCGGCAGCTGCCGCTGCCGGAGCTCGACGGCGCGCGCGCGGTGGGGCTGCCGCGGGCGCTGCGCTTCTACAAGTACACGGCGGGTCAACGCTTCCGCATGCACAAGGACGGACCGTGGCGCGAGGACGGGCTGGTGAGCCGGCTCAGCTTCCTGGTCTATCTGAACGAAGGCTTCGAGGGCGGCGAGACGGGTTTCCGGGACTTCGCCGTGCGGCCGAAGACCGGCGGCGCGCTGGTCTTCGTCCACGACACCTGGCATGAGGGCGCGCCGGTCACCTCGGGCACCAAGTACGTGCTGCGCTCGGACGTGATGTACGCGCCCAAGGTCGATGCGACGGAGTCGAGGTTCGATTCGAAGTACGACTCCGGGTACGACTCCCGGTATGACTCGCGGTTCGATTCGACCTTCGGCGGAGGCCAGGGCGGAGGTAACGGCGGTGGTGACCGCTCGTAACACCTCTAAGAAGTGTGCGTGCACCGCCGGACACGTCATGTCGTTGATGCAACATGCAGCCCCTTCCCGGGACGAGGTCGTGACCTCGGCGAACGAAGGCTGAAGAACGGCTCCGAACAACAGGAAAGCACCAGGAGGTACCGCGAATGACGATGACTGCAATGACCGCGACAACAGCGATGACGGGAACGATGACGGCCCCTCGGCCGGCCCCGGCCCGCGCCATCGCGCGGATGGCCCAGGCCGTGCTGGCGGCGCTGATGCTGCTGGTGGCGATGCTGACGGGCACGTCGGCCTGGGCGACGCGCGACGACGGCCAGTGGCGGATCCTGAATGCGCGTTACGGCACGTCGCAGCGCAACATGGACGTGACCGGCACCTTGAAGGAACTGGCCCGGCGCGACGACCGCGTGCGCGTGACCAACGAGCTGTTCGGCAACGATCCGGCCTACGGCCAGACGAAGACGCTGCGCATCTTCGCGCGCAACCGCAACGGCGACAACCGCACCTTCGAGTTCCGCGAGGGCAGCGTCATCGACGGCAACGATTTCACCGGCTGGCGCGGCGGCGACTGGGGCCACGGCGGCTGGAACGGCGGCTGGGACGGCCGTCCGGGCAGCCCCACCAACCCCGGCGGCTACAACCCCGGCGGTCAGGGTCCCGCACAGGATCAGCGGCTGAACATCGTGCGCGCCACCTACGGTCACGGCGGACGTTTCGTCGACGTGACGGACCGCCTGCGCAACATCAGCCGCGGCGGCCGCCTCGACATCCGTGTCGACAACGATCTGGCCGACCGCGACCCGGCCCGCGGCCAGACCAAGACCCTGCGCGTGTACTACACGCTGGGCCGCGGCAAGGAGCAGATGCGCGAAGCGCGCGAGGGCGATCGGATCCGGCTGCCTTGAGTGCAAGGCGACTCGTCGCCTGCGCGGCGAGCGTTGAGATCGAGCACTGCGATTGAAGAACGAGAGCCCCGCGAGGGGCTCTCGTCGTTTCAGAACATCGTCGACCGATGCGCGCCGAAGCCGGCCATCGCGCCGTCGGACACGGCCAGCGTGACGCTGCCGGCCGCGCGCGCGGCGTCGCCGCAGGCGAACACGTGGGGCACGCTGGTGTCCTGCATCGAGCCCACCTTGATGAACGGCCCCATCGGACCGTCGTCCATCGCGCAGCCGAGCTGCGCGGCGATGGTGCTCGAAGGTGTCGTGCGCGGCTGGGTGAAGAGGCCGTCCATCGTCAGCGTCCGGCCGTCCCGTAGCACCACGTCGGCGAAGCCGTCGATGCGGGCGATGGGCGTCGGCTCCACGCGCGTGCCGCGGCGGGCGAACTCGTCGAGGTCCTCGGCGCTGGGCTCGTAGACGCCGTTCAGGAACAGCGTGGGCACGCCCCAGTCCGGCAGCATCATCGCGTGGTGCTGCGCCAGCGGGGACGCGGCAACGATGCCGATGCGGCCCTGGTCCAGCTCGTAGCCGTGGCAATACGGGCAATGGAAGATGCTGCGGCCCCAGCGCTCGGCGAGGCCGGGCACGGGCGGCAGTTCGTCGCGGACGCCGGTGGCCAGGATCAGGCGCCCGGCGCTGACGGCGACATCGCCGACGCGGAATTCGAGGCGGCCGTCCGGCGCCACGCGTCCATCGTCGGCGAGACCGGACATCCACTGCACGGTCGGATAGAGCCGCAGCTGGCGTCGCGCTTCCTCGGCGATCGCACCCGGCGCGCGGCCGTCCTGCGTCAGGAAACCGTGCGCTTGGCCGTCGTGATCGTCGACGCACTGGTTGCGCCGCTGTCCTGCGTCGACCACGAGCACCTGACGGCGCGCCCGTGCCAGTTGGAGCGCGGCGGCCATACCGGCGTAGCTGCCGCCGATGACGGCGAAATCAATCTTCATGGTGATGCTCCTCAAGACGATGGGGCGCATGGCCGAGCTCGACCATGCGCTGGTGGAAGTCGCGGGACAGCGTGGCCAGCGTCACCGCGCCGAGCCGCTTCAGCAGGAGCGCTTCGGCTTCCTGCACGGCGGTGCCGAGCGCATCGTTGACGGCGCGGGCGACGAGGCACTCCGGGTGTTCCTCGCGGAAGCCGAGGGACACGAGCGACGCGCCCCCGAGCGCCTCATGCACGTCGCGCAGGGTGACGCGGTCCAGCGGACACGAGAGGACCCAGCCGCCGCCGTGTCCCTTCGCGGAGGCGACAAAGCCGGCCTCGCGCAGGCCGCCCATCAGCCGCCGAAGCACGACGGGGTGGGTCTGCATCGCGGCGGCGAGCGCCTCGGACGTCGACGGCCCGTCACCCTCGGCCATGTGCAGCAGCACGTGCAGGACGTCGGACAGCTGGCTGTTGGATTTCATGCAACATTATGAGTTACGAGATATTGTCAATGTTCGGCAAGGGGCTTCGGCGCCGGCGCCACAAGGCATCTGGGAAGCACGAGCGAGTAGTGCTAGGCTGAGGCAAATTGCCACAGGAGTTCCCATGTCGTCGAATTCGGTCCGCGTCAGTGCTGAACTCTTTCAGTCCGCCCAGGAGCAGGGCGAGGCCATGACACGTTCCGCAGCTCAGCAGATCGAGCACTGGGCGCGGCTGGGAAAAGCGCTTGAGGACGCCGGACTGTCGACAGATGAGATGGTTTCAGTGCTCCGTGGGGAGGCCGAATCGGGGGCAGGTTCGAAAGAGCGACGACCGAAGGGCCGGCTGAGCAGCAAGATCGTTCCCGCCGAACAGATGTGGGCTGAGAAGCGCGCCAAGCAGAAGAAGGACATGGAGAACGTCCGGTCCGGGAAGGTTCACGGCATGGCGATGGGATGGTTCTCCGCGAAGCGCATCAAGCAGGTCGAAATCCTCGATTCGCCTTACTGAACATGGCCACTTCGCCCAAGCTTCCTGAGGATGAGGCACCGCTGACCGATGCGCAGATCGAGCGCATCTTTGTCAACGCGGGAAAGGACATGGTGCTCGTGGGCGGTCAGGCGCTGCACTTCTGGATGCGCAGATTCGGCATCTCTGCGCGAGGGTTGTCGGTCTCCAACGATGCAGACTTCCTCGGGACCGCCCAGCAGGCCGGTGAACTGGCGGATCGGCTCGGAGCCCACTTCCAGAAGCCTCCGGCATCCGCGCTCACCGCGCTGGTTGCCCAGGTGCGCCTGCCTTTGCGCAAGGGGCTTTTCGGCAACATCGATGTGCTGCATCAGCTCTACACGACCAGCACCCCGAAGAAGACGGTCGAATTCACGCAGCGGGTGAAGCGCAATGCGATGACAGTGAAGTGGACCGAGGATTCATACATCCGTGTCATGGATCCCTTCGACCTTCTGGAGTCCCGCGTGCAGAACGCGGTCGGCTTCGCGAGCGAGCAGATGAAGGGCGCGCATGTCATCACGCAGGCTCGTTGGGCAATCGAAGTGGTCAAGGCGGCGCTTTTCCTGCTCGCTTCCGGGGACGAAGAATTCACCTCGCGCGTGGGATACAAGATCCAGCAGATCGTGCGATTCGCCAGGAGTTCTCCGGGCCGACGCGCGTGGCATGAACTCGGCATCGACGTGCTGGATGCGATCGACGCCGACTTGATTCAGGCGATGGCGCCGACGAGTGCCGTCCAGTTGGTTCATGTGCGCGCCATGCAGCGGCGGCGCGCGAAGGAAGGGGGCTAGGGATCTTCACACCTCCCACTGCGGATGCATCTCCCTCACCCTGGTGAGCGCCATCGATGCCGCCGCCGTGCGGGTCTCCACGCCGAGCTTGGCGTGGATGCGCTCCAGGTGCTTCTTCACCGTCGCCGGGCTGGCGCCGAGGATCTCGCCGATGTCGCGGTTGATCTTGCCCTTCACGACCCAGTAGAGCACCTCGGCCTCGCGCGCCGTGAGGCTGAAGGCCAGGCCCAGCGAGCGGATCACCGCGACGTCCGACACCTCGCGCATCACGATCAGCCAGTCGCCGCCCGCCGCCGCGCCCACGCCGGCCACGCCGGGCGTGTCCTCGCCGCCGATGCAGTGGTGCAGCCGGAAGCTCAAGCGCCGCGCGCCGAGCTCGGCGCACAGCCGCGCCGGCTCCTGCGGCGGCATGCCGTCGGCGGGCGTGTGAGCCGCCATTTCGTCGAGCGTCTTGCGCAGCCACGCCAGCACCGGCGCTGGCGTCTGCGGCGCGATCGTGCCGTAGTAGAGCTGCAGCAGCTCGCGCGCCAGCGGCGTCTGCCATAGCAAGCGGCCCGACGAGGCCCGCACCGCGATGCTCGCGTAGCCGAAGGCGTCCAACGCCTGGCGCGTCTGCCGCGCCTGCCGCGCGCCCTGCAGGTGGACCTGCATGCGCGCCAGCACCGCGCGCGGGTCCAGCGGCTTGGTCACGTAGTCGACGCCGCCGGCCTGCAGCGCGGCGACCAGGTGCTCCGTCTCCGTCAGTCCCGTCATGAAGATGATGGGGATGTGCGCCGTCGAGGGATCCGCCTTCAGCCGCCGCGCGACCTCGAAACCGTCCATGCCCGGCATCATCGCGTCGAGCAGCACGATGTCGGGACGCCCCTGCTGCACGCAGGCCAGCGCGGCCTCGCCGCTGGTCGCCGCCAGCACGATGTAGCCGTGCTCGTCGAGCGCATCGTGCAGCAGCGACAGGTTGTCGGGCACGTCGTCCACCATCAGGACGCGATCGCCTTGCTGCTGGTCCAGCAGCGCGGCCACGGCGGAGGGAAGCGGAGGGTTCATGATCACGCGGGGTTCTCGCTGCGCGCCAGGCCGCGCAGCATCGCTTCGAACTGGAATTGCCGCGCCAGCGCACGCTGGACTTCGCAGAAGGGGCGCCACACGGCGTCGGCGGCTTCGATCGCGTCGAGCTGCTGCAGCACGCCGCGGTAGTAGCCCAGCTGCAGCGCCTCGCGGAGTCCGGTCAGCCGATCGGCCGGCGGCGTCTCTACCGGCACGACGGGCGCGGCCGGCTGCCGATCGGCGGTCGCGCGCTCGGGGCCGAGGCGCCAGGACAGCGACAGCTGCTCGGTCAGCCAGTCCAGCAGGAGCTCGTGCCGCACCGGCTTGAGGATGAAGTCGCGCGCGGCGATGCCGGCATCGTTGTCCTGGCCGCGTTCGAACGCGTTCGCCGAGACCACCGCCACCGCCGGCGCCTTCACGCCGAGGTCGCCCAGCATGCGCCGCAGCCGCCGGATCGTTTCCCAGCCGTCGATGCCGGGCATCGCCAGGTCCATCAGCACCGCATCCGGCACCCATCCCGCCGCGACGAGATCCAGCGCGTCGTGGCCGCTCGACGCGTCGCGCACGGTGAAGCCCAGCGGCTCCAGCAACTCGATGAGCAGCTGCCGGTCGTCCGATTCGTTGTCGACGACCAGCACCCGCGGCGAGACGCCGTCCAGGCCGAGACGCTCCTTCGCCGCGCGGCGCATGCGCGGCGTGTCCCAGATGCGGCCGTGCAGTTCCGGCAGGAACAGGCGGACCCGGAAGGTCGAGCCGCGACCGGGCTCGCTGGTCGCCGACATCTCGCCGCCCATCAGCGCCGTCAGCATCTTGGAGATCGTCAGCCCCAGCCCCGCGCCCGGCGCGCCGCCGGCACCGCTCGTGCCGCGGGCGAAAGGCTCGAAGATGCGCGCCAGCTCCGCCGCGTCCATGCCGGGGCCGGTGTCGGCGATCTCCAGCGTCGCCATCTCGCGACCGTGACGCACGCGCAGCGTGACCTCGCCCTCGGCGGTGAACTTGATGGCGTTGCCCAGCAGGTTGATCAGGATCTGGCGCAGGCGCTGCTCGTCCGCCCGCACCCATTCGGGTAGCTTGCCTTGCGGCTCGAAGCGGAAGCTCAGCCCCTTCGCCGCAGCCTGCGGCTCGAACATGTCGGCCAGCTCGCGCAGCAGCTCATCGAAGCGCACCGGCGCCGGTTCGAGGCTGAGCCGGCCGGCCTCGATGCGTGCGATGTCCAGGGTGCCGTCGATCAGCTGCATCAGGTGCTCGCCGCCGCGCTTGATGACCTGCACCGCCTGGCGCCGCTGCGGCGGCAGCGAGGCGTCCGCCGCCATCAGCTGCGCGTAGCCGAGGATGCTGTTCAGCGGCGTGCGCAGCTCGTGGCTGATGGTGCTGATGTAGCGGCTCTTGGCCTGGTTGGCGGCCTCGGCCGCGGCCTGGGCGCGCTCGGCCTGCAGGCGCGCGCCCTGCAGCGCCTCATCGGTGCGGCGGTGGGAATCGATCTCGCGCATCAGCGCCTGCGTCTGCCGCTTGGATTCCTCCTGCGCGACCTCGCGGCTCTGGTGCGCGAGCACCAGCCACCAGGCGACCGTGCCCGCCACGAGCAGCAGCGCGAAGAAGGCCTTCAGCATGCCGGCCTTCAGGCTGGCGCGCAGCGCGTCCTGCGCGGCGATGTCGATCAGCGGCAGCTGCGGCAGCTGCTGCAGCTGCTGGTGATAGAGCAGTCCGAACAGCGTCGCCAGCAGCGGCGTGAGGACCAGCATCAGCAGCAGGTAGTGCCCCAGGCCGGTGTCGATGTAGCGCCAGCTGCGTTGCGGCAGCATGCGCCGCAGTGCGGCCGTCCATTGCGCGGAGAGGTTGGCGTGCGGCTTGCACAGGTCGCCGCAGCGCGCGTCCAGCGTGCAGCACAGCGAGCAGATCGGACCGCGGTAGGCGGGGCAGTGCGCCATGTCCGGGCCTTCGTAGTCGCGCTCGCAGATGACGCAGCGTCGCACGGCGCCAGCACCTTCGGTCTGGAATCCGGCGGCCTGGATTTCCGACAGCGGGCGCGCAAGGTAGTAGCGCCCCTTCGTCGCCCAGGCGATCAGGGGCGCGGTGACCAGCGCGGTCACCATCGCGATCGCCGCGGACCACGCCTGCGCCAGCGTGCCCATCAGCCCGAGGTGCGCCGCCACCGACAGCACCGAGGCCAGCGCCATCGCGCCGACGCCGACCGGGTTGACGTCGTACAGGTGGGCGCGCTTGAACTCGATGCCCGGCGGCGAGAGCCCGAGCGGTTTGTTGATCACCAGGTCCGCGACGACGGCCATGATCCAGGCGATGGCGATGTTGGCGTAGAGGCCGAGCACGTGCCCGAGCGCCTCGAACACGTTCATCGACATCAGCATGAAGGCGATCAGCGTGTTGAACACCACCCAGACGACACGGCCCGGGTGGCTGTGGGTCAGGCGCGAGAAGAAGTTGCTCCACGCCAGCGAGCCCGCGTAGGCGTTGGTGACGTTGATCTTGAGCTGCGAGACGACGACGAACAGCGCCGTGACCGCGACCGCCCAGCCGTATTGCGGAAACACGTACTCGTAGGCGGCGAGGTACATCTGGTTGGGATCGACGGCGCGCTCGGCGGGCACCGCATGGCTGACGGCGAGGTAGGCCAGCAGCGCGCCGCCCAGCATCTTCAGCACGCCCAGCACGATCCAGCCCGGCCCGCCGGCCAGCACGGCGGCCCACCAGCGCAGACGGTTCTCCTGCGTCTGGCGGGGCATGAAGCGCAGGTAGTCGGCCTGTTCGCCCATCTGGGTGATGAGCGCCACGCCGACGGTCAGCGCCGCACCGAAGGCGTGCAGGTCGAAGGCCGCCGTGCCCGACTGCGACCCAATCTGGGTCGTGATGCCGTCGAATGCACCAGGATGAAGCCAGCCCACCCAGGCGAAAGGCAGCACCAGCAGCGCCAGCCACAGCGGCTGGGTCCAGAGCTGCAGCCGGCTGATGGCCGAGATGCCGTGCGTCACCAGCGGGATGACGACCAGCGCGCAGATCAGGTAGCCCCACTGCGGCGGGATGTCGAGCGCCAGCTCCAGCGCATAGGCCATCACCGCCGCCTCCAGGGCGAAGAAGATGAAGGTGAAGCTCGCATAGATCAGCGAGGTCAGCGTGGAGCCGATGTAGCCGAAGCCCGCGCCGCGCGTCAGCAGGTCCATGTCCACGCCGTGCCGCGCGGCGTAGACGCTGATCGGCAGGCCGGCGAGGAAGATGATCAGCCCCGTCGCGAGGATGGCCAGCGCCGCGTTGGTCCAGCCGTACTGCAGCAGCAGCGTCGCGCCGACGGCCTCCAGGATCAGGAAGGACGCCGCGCCGAAGGCGGTGTTGGCCACCCGCCAGGTCGACCAGCGCCGGAAGCGGTGCGGCGTGTAGCGCAGCGCGTAGTCCTCCAGCGTCTCCCTCGCCACCCAGGCGTTGTAGTCCCGCCGCAGCTTGATGATGTGCTGCGGGGCGTCTTGGGAGGGAAGGGGAGCGTCCATGGGCGGGGCGTCCAGGAAATGCATGAAGCGTGCCCGCACCGGCATGGGGCTTGCTAGAGCTGCCAGACCATGGAACTGACGCCCCGCGAAAAAGACAAGCTCCTGATCTTCACCGCCGCGCTGCTCGCCGAGCGGCGCAAGGCGCGAGGGCTGAAGCTCAACTACCCGGAAGCCGTCGCCTTCCTCAGCGCCGCCGTCATGGAAGGCGCCCGCGACGGCAAGACCGTCGCCCAGATGATGAAAGAGGGGCGCGAGCTCCTCACCCGCGACGACGTCATGGACGGCGTGCCCGAGATGATCCCCGACATCCAGGTCGAGGCCACCTTCCCCGACGGCACCAAGCTCGTCACCGTCCACCAGCCGATTCTCTGATCCCGGATCTCCGACGCCCGCCCTCGAGCCCGGGCCCCTGACTCATTGATCCATTGATTCCCCAGAGGACAGCGATGACCGCACGACTCCTTCCCGTGTCCCTCACCGACGCCGCCGTGACCGCCCTCCAGGCGCTCGCCCTGACTGTCGCCGCCGTGCTGCCCGTCTTCGTCTTCGCCCATACCGGCGAAGGCGTTCCGCACGACCACGGCGCGCTGAGCGCCGGCGCCGCCTTCGGCGAAGGCTTCACCCATCCGTTCACCGGGCTGGACCACCTTGCCGCGATGCTGGCGGTCGGTCTGTGGAGCGCGCTGACCCAGACCGGCCGCCGCATGCTGGCGGCGCCGTTCGCATTCGCCGGCCTGCTGCTGGTGGGCGCGCTGGTCGGCTTCGCGCTCGCCGACGAGGGTATGCAGGTGCCGGGTGTCGAGCCGATGGTCGCCGCGTCGGTGCTGGTGCTGGGTCTGGTGGCCGCCGCGCGCTGGCGTCTGGGCGCGACGGCCTCGGCGGGGCTGGTCGGCGCGTTCGCGGTGTTCCACGGCCTGGCGCATGGCGCCGAGCTGCAGGGTGGCGCGGCGCTCGCCGGCATGGTGCTGGCGACCGCGCTGCTGCACGCGGGCGGTCTGGCACTCGGGCTGACGCTGCGCTCGCTCGCTCCCGTCTGGTCGCGCGCGGCGGGCGGTGCGATCGCGCTGCTTGGCCTGGGACTGCTGGCTCGCATGGTGGTCGCATGACGACCGGCATGACGGCCGGCATGACACCCGGTGAGCTGCTGGTCGACGACGGCGAGCTGATGCTCAACCCGGGCCGGCGCACGCTCGTGTTGACCGTGGTCAACGGCGCGGAGCGGCCCATCCAGGTCGGCTCGCACTACCACTTTGCCGAGACCAACGGCGCGCTGGTCTTCGATCGCGAGGCCGCGCGCGGCATGCGCCTGAACATCGCGTCCGGCACCGCCGTGCGCTTCGAGCCCGGACAGCAGCGCACCGTGGAGCTGGTCGACTACGCCGGCAGCCGCGAGGTCTGGGGCTTCCGCGGCCTGATCCAGGGAGCGCTCTGATGGCCCGCATCGGCAGACGCGCCTACGCCGAGATGTTCGGCCCCACCGTCGGCGACCGTGTCCGGCTGGCCGACACCGCGCTCGTCATCGAGGTCGAGCACGACCTGACCCTGCGCGCCGGCGGCTACGGCGAGGAAGTGAAGTTCGGCGGCGGCAAGACGATCCGCGACGGCATGGCGCAGTCGCAGCGCACGCGCGCGCAGGGCGCCGTGGACACGGTGCTGACCAATGCGCTGATCCTCGACTACTGGGGCATCGTGAAGGCCGACATCGGCCTGAAGGACCACCGCATCGTCGCGATCGGCAAGGCCGGCAACCCGGACACGCAGCCGGGCGTGGACATCGTCATCGGCCCGGGCACCGAGGTCATCGCCTGCGAGGGCGCGATCGTCACGGCCGGCGCGATCGATTCGCACATCCACTTCATCTGCCCGCAGCAGATCGAGGAAGCGCTGGCCAGCGGCGTGACGACGATGCTGGGCGGCGGCACCGGTCCGGCGACCGGCACCTTCGCGACCACCTGCACGCCGGGGCCCTGGCACATCGAGCGCATGCTGCAGGCCGCCGACGCGTTCCCGATGAACCTGGGCTTCCTCGGCAAGGGCAACGCGAGCCGGCCCGAGGGACTGGTCGAGCAGATCGAGGCCGGGGCGATCGGCCTGAAGCTGCACGAGGACTGGGGCACGACGCCGGCGGCGATCTCCAACTGCCTGGACGTGGCCGAACTCACCGACACCCAGGTGGCGATCCACACGGACACGCTCAATGAAAGCGGCTTCGTCGAGGACACGGTGGCCGCCTTCAAGGGCCGCACCATCCACACCTTCCACACGGAAGGCGCCGGCGGCGGGCATGCGCCGGACATCCTGAAGGTGGTCGGCGAGGCCAACGTGCTGCCGAGTTCGACCAACCCGACGCGGCCCTACACGATCAACACGCTCGACGAGCACGTCGACATGCTGATGGTGTGCCACCACCTGGACCCCGCGATCGCGGAGGACCTGGCCTTCGCCGAGAGCCGCATCCGCAAGGAGACGATCGCGGCCGAGGACATCCTGCACGACCTCGGCGCGATCAGCATGTTCAGCTCCGACTCGCAGGCGATGGGCCGCGTGGGCGAGGTGGTGCTGCGCTGCTGGCAGACGGCGCACAAGATGAAGCAGCAGCGTGGCCAGCTGCCGGGCGACAGCGAGCGCCACGACAACGGCCGCGTGAAGCGCTACGTGGCCAAGCTCGCGATCAATCCGGCGATCGCGCACGGCGTGAGCCACGAGGTCGGCAGCATCGAAGTCGGCAAGTGGGCCGACCTGGTGATCTGGAAGCCGGCCTTCTTCGGCGTGAAGCCGTCGCTGATCCTCAAGGGCGGCGTGATCGCGATGGCGGCGATGGGGGACCCCAACGCGTCGATCCCGACACCGCAGCCGGTGCACTACCGGCCGATGTTCGGCAGCTTCGGGGGCTCGCTGGCGCGGGCCTCGCTGAGCTTCGTGTCGCAGGCGGCGATCGCGGCCGGCGCGCCGCAGCGCTACGGCCTGGCCAAGACCGCGGTCGCGGTGAAGGGCATCCGCGGCGTGGGCAAGAAGGACATGGTCCACAATGACTACGCCCCGCGGATGGAGGTCGATCCCCAGACCTATGCGGTGCGCGCCGACGGTCTGCTGCTGCACTGCGAGCCCGCCTCGGTGCTTCCGATGGCGCAGCGCTACTTCCTGTTCTGAATGATCCAAGTCTCCAAACTGCTGGCCCAGGGCGCCGGCCTGGCCCCTGTGCTGCTCAAGCGCGCCGCCGCCGTCACGCTCGACTGGGACACGCGCCAGAAGAGCCGCTTCCAGGTCACCGACAGCCAGGGCCGCGAGCTCGGCGTCTTCCTGCCGCGCGGCACCACGGTGCGCGGCGGCGACGTGCTGGTGGCCGAGGACGGCTCGCTGGTCCGCGTCGTGGCGGCGCCGCAGGCGCTGCTGCGCATCACGGCTTGCACGGCGCACGGCTCGCCGTTCGACCTGATCCGCGCGGCGTATCACCTCGGCAACCGCCACGTGCAGATCGAACTGAAGCCGGACCACCTGAAGATCGAGCCCGACCACGTGCTCGCCGACATGCTGCGCGCCATGCACCTGATCGTGAACGAGGTCGAGGAGGGCTTCGAGCCCGAGGCCGGTGCGTACGCGGCCGGTGGGCATGCGCACGGTCACGCGCATGCGCATGACGACGGGCATTCGCACGGCCACGGGCATGCGCACGAGAAGGGCCACGGCCACTCGCAGGATCACTCGCACGTTCACAAGCCCGCGGCCAGGAAGACCATCGCGATCCAGGCCGCTCCGGCGCCCCATGTGCACGGGCCGGGCTGTGGTCACGACCACTGAACCCGTCGTCGATCCCGTCCCGCCGCAGCTGCGGCTGACCTGGCTCGCATCGCCGGCCTTGCCGATCGGCGCGTTCTCGTATTCGGAAGTGCTGGAGGCGGCGGTCGAGCACGGCCTCGTGCACGACGACGTCAGCGCCGGTGCATGGCTGAGCCAGCAGTTGCGACTGCTCGCGCGCGGCGACCTGGCGGCGATCGCGCAAGGCATCACGGCGTGGCGAGTCGGCGACGAACCCGCGCTGCGCGAGATCGCCCGCTGGCTGCGCACGACGCGCGATGGCGCCGAAGCGCGCTTGCAGAGCGAGCAGATGGGGCAGTCGCTGCTGGTCTGGCTGCGCGGCCAGCCGATGGCCTCGCCCGGGCAGCTTGCGCTGCTCGCGGACTGCGGCGAGGGCTACCCCATGCCCTATGCCTTCGTGATGTCGCTGGCGCTGGCCACGATCGATGTCCCCGTCGACCTGGCGCTCCATTCGCAGGCCTTCGGCTGGGCCGAGAACCAGGTCCAGGCCGCCCTCAAGGCGGTGCCGCTGGGCCAGACCGCCGGCCAGCGCGTGCTGACGCGGCTCGCGTCCGAGATCCCCGCCGCGGTGGCCGAGGCCATCGCCACGCCGCCCGCGCGGCGGCAGCTGTTCGCGCCGATGCTGTCCGTCCTCGCGGCGCGCCACGAAACCCAGTACTCCCGATTGTTCCGATCATGAGCACGACCTCCACCTCCACCCCCGCGTCCACCGCCTCCGCCCTCCATCACATCCCGGGCCGCACGAAGCGGCTGCCCCCGCTGCGCGTGGGCATCGGCGGTCCGGTCGGGTCGGGCAAGACGACCCTGCTGGAGATGCTCTGCAAGGCGATGCGCGAGAAGTGGGACCTGGTCGCGATCACCAACGACATCTACACGAAGGAAGACCAGCGTCTGCTGACCATCAGCGGCGCGCTGCCCGCCGAGCGCATCCTGGGCGTGGAGACCGGCGGCTGCCCGCACACGGCGATCCGCGAGGACGCGTCGATCAACCTCGAGGCGATCGACCGCATGCTGGCGCAGTTCCCCGAGGCGGACGTCGTGTTCATCGAGTCCGGCGGCGACAACCTCGCCGCGACCTTCAGCCCGGAGCTGAGCGACCTGACGATCTACGTCATCGACGTCGCCGCCGGCGAGAAGATCCCGCGCAAGGGCGGCCCCGGCATCACGAAGAGCGACCTGTTCGTGATCAACAAGACCGACCTCGCGCCGCATGTCGGCGCCAACCTCGACGTCATGCGCGCCGACACGCAACGCATGCGACCGACGCGGCCCTTCGTGATGACCAACCTCAAGACGCTGAGCGGGCTGGACGAGGTGGTCGCCTTCATCGAGCAGAAGGGCATGCTGGGCACGTCCTGACCCCGGTGCCGCCGCCGGGCACCCTCGGCCTGGTCCTCGGCGACGGGTCGCCCGACCACGCCCGAAGGGGGGATGAACCCGTCGCATGACCGCCGGACTGAACGGCGATGCATCCTTCCGCGTCGTTCCTGTCCACGGCGTCGTCGACCTGCTCCTGGGGCGACGATACCCGTGCGATCCTGTCTTCCTCGCGCGCTCGCGCGTCGTCCGTCGGCCAGTCCGCCGGAGAGTACGGCAGTGCTCCGCTGTCGCCCCTCGCCGCCACGTCCGATGCCGTGCTGATCGACGGTGCGCTCGACGTCCTGGGGCCTCGCGGCGCGCGCGAGGCGGAGCAACTCGCCCGGCAGCTCGTCATCGATAGCGACCTGCGCTGGCGGCGCGGCTCGGTGGTCGAGGGCGTGGACCGCTTCATCCTCGACGGCGAGCGTCGCGGTCTGCCGGAGGCGTTGCGCGCGCCGGCGGCGCAGGTGATCGACCAGGAACGCGACCGCCACTGCCCGAGCGGACGGCTGCGGGCCTTCATCGCGGCGCTGGGGCGCGCGACGGTCAATCTGGCGCACTGCGGCGCGCGCAATTTCGCGTCCGTCGCGTTGCCGACAATGGTGCGGCAGGCCGTCGGCCGGGCGCTGGATGTCGCGCTCGCCGAGAGCGTGTCCGAGACCGCGCGGACCTGGCTGTCGTGCGGCGCCCTCGCCGTGCCGGTCCTCGGCCAGGCCGTGCTGCTGATCCGCGACGAGGCGCGCGGCGAGGCGACGCGGTACTCCCGCGCCACGCGCGTCGCGCTGATGGCGTTGCCGGCGGGGGCGTGCGCGCTCGGCGCCTCGACCGGCACGATGCTGTTCGCCGGCACGCGCTTCGCGGAAGCGGTGCTCTATCCGCTGATGCGCGACAGCATCCAGGCGCGCTGGCCGATGGCCACCGCCCCCGACAGCGGACCGACCCGGAGCTCGCTCGCCCTGGCGGGGCTTGGGTATGCGATCAACCAGTTGGCGGTCAGCCGGGTGTTCACGGCCGCGCCGGACGTGGATCTGCGGGCGCGCGCCCTGCTGCCGGGCGGCATCGTGCTGCGCGGCCTGTCGAACTGGGGCGGCGAGGCGCTCGACCTGTGGACCCTGCTGATGCTGCACCACGCCTGCCGCCATGGCACCGCGACGCAGGTCCGCATGCGCACCGGCCAGGGCGACCTGCCCGAGGCGATGCGCACCATGCTCCACTGGGACACGACGGCCGCGCGTGGCTGCTTTGTCGCGGGCTTCAACCAGCTCTACGACACGCTGCTGGACGAGCGCACCCTCGAGCGCTGGATCCGGCCCCACTTCGGCGCGGCCGCGCCGGTCGCCGCGGATTGGCTCACGGAACTCATCGTCGGCAGCCTGACGGCGCCGAGCTACCTGTTCTGGACGGATCCGCTGAACTCGCACGGCGTCGAGCTGCAGACGCTGGAGGAACAGCGCCGTGGCGAACCGCCGCCACTGCAGTACGCCGGCAACAACGCGGAACCGCCGGTGGCGCTCGACGAACACGCCGGTGCCGTGTCCCTCACGGCCTTCCGAACGCCGCCGCGCCCGTAAAAAAGCCGCCGGTCGCGATCGCGGCCGGCGGCTGAAGGTGGCTGGTGCGCCCGAATGCGCACGGACGCGGCGCGGTCGCCGCGAGCATGGGGATGAATCAGGCCACCTGCGGCGTCACCCCGCCGCCGTCCTTGCCCTTGGTGTCGTCATCGTCATGACCGCCCGCGGCCTTGGCGGATTTCGCGCCCTTGCGGTTGGACAGGATGAAGGCGATGAACTGCCATGCGATGAAGAACGCGATGATCGCCAGCAGCGTCGCGCTGATCGGGCGCTGCACGAAGACGTCGAAGTGTCCCCGGCTGATCAGCATGGCGCGGCGGAAGTTCTCTTCCAGCATCGGGCCCAGGATGAAGCCCAGCATCAGGGGCGCCGGATCCATGTCCAGTCGCATGAAGAGGTAGCCGGCCAGGCCGAAGGCCGCGGTGACGAAGATGTCGTCCAGGTTGTTGTTGACGCTGAAGGTGCCGACGCAGCAGAAGAACAGGATCGACGGGAACAGCACGTTGTACGGGATCTTGAAGACCGACAGCCAGTAGCGCACCAGCGGCACGTTCAGCACGACCAGGAACACGTTGCCCACCCACATCGAGGCCACCAGGCCCCAGAAGATGTCCGGGTGTCCGCCGATCATGTTGGGACCCGGCTGGATGCCCTTGATGATGAACGCGGCCATCATCAGCGCCATCACCGGGTTCTCCGGGATGCCGATGGACATCAGCGGGATGAAGCTGGTGCGGGCGGCGGCTTCGTCGGCCGCGGCCTGGCCGGCCACGCCCTCGATGGCGCCGTCGCCGATCTCGTGGCGGTACTTGCTGACCTTCTTGTCGACGGCGTAGGCCGCGAACTGCGCGATCGTCGGGCCGCCGCCGGGCAGGATGCCCAGCACCGAACCGATCACGCTGCCGCGCAGCGCGCTCGGGATGATGCGCTTGAACTCGGGCCAGGTCGGCATGAGGTGGATCTTGCCGTTGAAGGGCGTGCGCTCGTTCTTGGCGTCCAGGTTCTTGGAGATCTCGGCGATGCCGAAGCAGCCCAGCGCGATGCTCACCAGGCCCACGCCTTCCGCGAGGAAGGGCATGTCGAAGGTGTAGCGCTCCATGCCGGAGTTGACGTCGGTGCCGATCTGGCCGAAGAGCACGCCGATCAGGCACATCGCCAGCCCGTTGAGCAGGCTGCCGGTGGTCACGAAGCTCACGCAGAGGAAGCCCAGCAGCATCAGCGAGCAGTAGTCGGCCGGGCCGAACAGGAAGGCCACTTCACCCAGCGTCGGCGCCAGGCAGGCCAGCACGACGATGGCGACGGTGCCGCCGATGAAGCTGGAGATGCCCGCGGTGAAGAGGGCCAGGCCCGTCTTCCCCTTCAAGGTCATCTGGTACCCGTCGATGCAGGCCACGATGGAGCTGGCATGCGGGATCTTCATCGTGATGGCGCTGACGCTGTCGCCGTACTGCGCGCCGTAGTAGATGCCCGCGAGCATGATCAGCGCGCCGTTGACCGGGATGGAGTAGGTCAGCGGCAGCAGCACGCTGATGGTGGCGAGCGGGCCCAGGCCCGGCAGCAGGCCGACGAGGGTGCCGACCACGCAGCCGATCGCGCAGAACATCAGGTTCTGCCAGGTCAGCGCGTGCTCGAAGCCGAAGGCGAGGTTGTGGAGGATGTCCATGGTCGGAGCCTTACAGCAGCGGCAGGTTGAGGCCGAGGAACTTCTGGAAGATGAAGGCGATTGCCAGCAGGCCGATCGAGATCACCACGTTGCGCTTCCAGGAGTAGTTGCTGCCGGCGGCGGTGGCGATGAAGACCATCACCACGATGCCGGCGGACATGTTGACGAAGCGGGAGACCAGCGAGAACGCGGTCAGCGCGGCCAGGATGAGACCGATGTTCTTCACCTGGAATTCGAGGCCGGGACCGCCGGCGACGAGGCCGCGCACGATGGTGGAGAGGGCCACCAGACCCAGCAGGATGCTGATGATCAGCGGGAACATGCCGGCGCCGGCATGGTCCATGCGGCCGATGGGATAACGCAGCGCGCCCAGTCCGAAGAAGAGGGCCACCGCGGCGAGGAACAGGCCTCGGGCAAGCGAACGGTTGAGGGTCATGGCACACCGGGGAGGTATCGAGATGTGCCCATGGTTCCGGCGCGGCTTCCGCGTGTCGTACGCATTTCTGCGCAGCGGAGGGCTGTCGACGGCCTCTCGACAGCTTGCCGACAGCTTCAGGTTAAGAAGCTGTTTGACATGCGTTGTATGGGCGTTTTGATGGCGTCGAAGCGTCGTTGATTCACGACGCCGTCACGTCCTTGCGAGGGGCGCCTACCGCCAGCACCTGCTCGCGGAGCCAGCGCTGGGCCGCATGACCCTGGTTGCGCTCGTGCCAGACCATGGCGATGTCGAAACCCTCGATCGGCAGCGGCGGGGTCAGGACTTGCAGGCCGGCGGCGCGGCCCTTGACGAGACGTTCGGGCACCAGCGCGACGAGATCAGAGCGGCTGACGATGTCGGGCACGAAGAGGAAGGACGCCGCGGAGAGCACGACCTGACGCTTCAGGCCGAGGCCGGCCAGCGCCTGGTCGACGGGCGTCGAGAACGCGCCACCCGCGGGCGAGACGATGACCTGTTCGAGCTTGGCGAAAGCCTTGGCGCTGAGCTTGGCCGTCGCCTTCCCGTTCGAGGTCCCGTCCGATTTCCCGCCCGCCTTGGCCTCCAGCGCCGGGTGGCCGCGGCGGGCGATGAGCACGTAGCGCTCGTGGAACAGCGCACGCATGCGCAGGCTGGGCGCGGCCTCGATGGGCTGCATCAGGCCGAGGTCGACATCGCCGCGTGCCATCTGCGCGGCATGCTGGGCCGGATCCATGTGGCGCACGGCGATGCGGACACCGGGCGCGTCGCGGCGCAACCGCAGCACGAGCGGCTGCAGCACGCTGGTCTGCAGGTAGTCCGAGGCGGCGATCGTCACGGTGAGGTCGGCGGTGGCCGGGTCGAAGTTCAGGTGCGAACTCGCCACGCCGCGCACCTGGTCCAGCGCCTGGCGCAGCGGCTCCAGCAGCGAGAGGGCCTTGGCTGTCGGCGTCATGCCTCGTTGCGCGGGGAGCAGCAGCGGATCCTCGAAGACATCGCGCAGCCGCGCGAGCTGCGCGCTGACGGCGGGTTGGCTCAGGCTCAGGCGGGCGGCGGCGCGGGTCACGTTGCGCTCGGTCAGCAGCGCTTCGAGCGTCACGAGCAGGTTCAGGTCGAGGCGGCTGGTATCCATCAGATCGATAGTAGGACAGAGAAGACGTGATTTCACGGATGAGGCTCGGATCGTCAGACTGCCCTCATTGCCTCCCGTCCATTCCCGATCCACTTCGACTTCCTGGAGCCTCCCATGACCCGTTCCCCCGACACCGACGTCCCCGATCGCAAGACCGTGCTGATCGTTCACGCCCAGCCTGAGCGGACCTCGCTGACGCGCACCCTGGTCGACGTCGCCGAGCAGACCTTGCGCGCCGCCGGCCACCAGGTGCTGCACTCCGACCTCTATGCGATGGGCTGGAAGGCCGTCTACGACGAGCAGGACTTTCCGGTCCGCACCGACACCGCCCGCCTGGACTTCGTGCGTGAGTCCGGTCACGCGTTCGAGCAGGGGCACCAGCCGGCCGACGTCGTCGAGGAACAGCGCAAGCTGCTCGCCGCGGACCTGGTGATCCTGCAGTTCCCCCTCTGGTGGTTCGGCATGCCGGCGATCATGAAGGGCTGGATCGATCGCGTCTGGGCGCGCGGCCTGGCCTACGGCCGCAATGGCCAGGGCAACCGGGTGCGTTACGGCGAAGGCGGCTTCGAAGGCCGGCGCGCGATGGTGTCGGTGACGACCGGCGGTCCGGCGGCGGACTACGGACCGCGCGGGATCAACGGGCCGATCGACCAGTTGCTGTTCCCGATCACGCACGGGACCTTGTTCTATCCCGGCATGTCGGTGCTGAAGACGCATGCGGTGCATGGCGTGGGCCGGATGACGCCGGAGACTGTCGAGGCCGCTGCGGCTGCGTGGCGCGAGCGCTTGGCCCATGTCTTCGACGAAGCGCCCGTGGCGTACCGCGCGCAGAACGGCGGGGACTATCCCGACGGTCATGAGTTGGGTGAGGACGTCGCGCCCGGTGTCAGTGGATTCGCGGCGCACGTGGCCGCGTGATCGACGATGCGGCGCGCCTTGCCGCGCGTCAGTCGCGCAACGACGCCGATGCGGCGATCGTCTGCAGCAGGCGCAGCAGATGCGGCGGCGCGGACGGATCGTCGAAGCGCAGCGAGGCGCCCGCCGCGAGCAGTGTGAAGCTGAGGTTCTCGAGCGCGACGATCCCGGCGGGCTCGCGACGATCGCTCGCACGCGCGGAGTCGATGACGGTCGCCGCGCCGCTGCCGACGATGCGCAGGCCGATATCCGGACGGATGAGCATGGCGGTGTCTTCGTCGATGCCGACACCGAGCCGGCGCGGATCGAGCGACACGAGGCGCAGCAGACGCGCGTGGCGCTTTCGCTGCGCGAAGTGCTGATCGATGATGAGCGTCGGCATCAGCCCAAGCGCGCGATGCAAGGCCTGCGGCGGTCCCGCGAACTGCTCGTCGAGATCGCCGACCGGCATGTGCGCGCCGAGCGCCGAGGCGCCGGCACTCGTGCCCGCGATGGCGAGTTCGCCGGCGCGATGCCGCTCGCGGATGAGCGCGTGCAGCGGCGTGTCGACGATCACGTCGACCAGACGTTCCTGGTCGCCGCCGGTCATGAAGAGCAGATCGGCCGTCCTGACGGCGTCGAGTGTCGCAGCGGCGCCGGCCGCGTCGCGGTCGCGCGGATCGACCCAGCGTGGCTCGGCACCGAGTGCGCGGAAGGCAGGTTCGTACTGGGACCAGAGCAGGTCGGGCTCGCCGCTGGCGGTGCTGAGGACGACCACCCGCAGCGGCGTGGCCGCCGCGTGCGTCTCATGACAGGCCGCGATCAGTTCGCACAGCACCGCGCCCGGCGTCAGCCGGTCCTCGTTGCCGCCAATGAGGGCAAGCAGGGCAGGGAAAGTTCCAAATTCCCTATACGACATCGTCCGCCGCTTCTATGCGAACTGACCGCTGGCGCAAATGCTCGCCATCCAGACGGAGCCTTGCTTCCACACGCTGTTGGTCTTTGAGATCGATTCGATCAAAGACGCTTGAGTTGTAGACCTGCGCAGATGCAACGGACTTGCTGACGCCGAAGTCTTGTGTGAGCAGGGTCATGAACTCCGAGAAGGAACGTCGCCAGTTGGCCCACTCGTGCTCCACCAGTGTGCGGGGGATGAGTAGTTCGGCCGCGAAAGCGAAGGCTCGACGTTCCATGAAGTCATCCACGGCCCCTCCGAGCACCTCGCAGAAGGGAAGACCTCCCGTGCGATCCATGACCAGATGGCCCAGTTCATGAGCCAGCGTCATTCGAGTCCTTGGTGCGGCATCAGCATGCGGGCGCTCAGCATTCAAGAGGACGCATGGCCCTCGCGATCCCCAGACAGCGATCGCGGAGATGCCGTCGGAACCAAACGAAACCTCGCGGACTTGAACCTTCAACACACTGAGAACTGCCTGAACATCGAAGAACCTGCCGCGGCTTGTTGGCGCCTTGTCTCTCACCACTTCAGCAGCCTGATAGCCATCAAGGAAGGCGCTGGACTTCGCCTCTTGTTTAAGTCGCTTTGCGACCTTCTGGCTCAGTTCCTCGAGCGACCGCGACGGCGCATGGGGAAGTGCGCGGATGGCATTGAGAATGGAAGTCATTGATTCGAGATTGACGATGCCGGCTGTCATCCTCGCGGCAGCCAATAACTCGCCCTCCGCAAAAGATGCGTCGTAGGCTGACTCGTTGGCCGACACCCCCCAGAACTCGAACGGGTTGCGGGCACCATACAGAGCCTTGAGATCTGCCGGCGCGAGCCCTGTAGCGACGCTGAAGGCCTGCTCTCGGAACACTGTCTCGCGTGACTTCCACGCTTCAATCGCTGCCGCTACTCGAGGGTTCGACGTGCCAAGGAACGATTCCACCAGGACGTCGCAAAGTCGAATCAGTTCACTGAGGCAGTCTGCAAACTTGGCACGTATTGGAGCCCTGCCGTCTGGACAGAGCCAAACGACCTCACCAGTCCGAAGCCAAGTCAGTCCTGGCAATGAGATCCCCTTCCAAGCCGCCGCCAGGTTGTGGCGACGCTCAAAAGCCAATAGGAGAGGCTCCTCCTGCTCCGCGACAGCCTCGCCTTTCCTTTCCCATCGCTGTTCTGCGGCAACCCAGATTTCGGCAGGGTGTGCGATGTGCCGAAGCCATGGATACGGGTAGCTCTGCTCCGACACCAGGTATGTCCAACTCTTGGCGACGTGCTCAAGAAGATCTACCCAGGTCCATTCAATGAGCCCTTCGTTCTGTTCGGGGTCTCCGTACCAGTGGGGCTGGTCGTTGACGAACAGCGCGCCGGCGCCATAGCCGTTCAGTCGCTCAGCGTTGCTGGCGGCGGGCTTGAATTCGAACCTGAGGGCCAGCTTACGCGTCATGTTGGCTCAACCAGTCTTTGAAGGTGCGCTCGAAGCCTTGCTCGATCGCTCGCGCTTCCAGAACGCGCTTCACCGCGCGTGGCAGACGATTTCTTGTGGGGCGTCCGCGCCAAGGGTAGCCGTGATAGGCGCCATCGCGGGTGGGGACTGCTTCGTACACGATGCCTTCATGGACGTTCCATACTCGCTCGGGCATCTCTTGCCGAATCGACTGGCCCGCTTCGGCGGATCCCCACACAGCCTCATTGACGAGCGCTTCCGCCTGCTCTTTGGTCAGAGTCGAGGGACACTTCCCGACCAGTGCCGTGCCAACCTTGACGAATTCGGCCCGAGGTTCGTTCCAGCAGTGCTTCTCGCGATGCTCGGCTGGATCGTACGCAACGCGTAGCGGATCTTGGGACGGGGGCATGGACTCGGCTGCGGGGAGAATTTCGCAGTACGGACAGCGTCTGAACAGTTGGCGGAGACGGTGAGATTCGAACTCACGGAGGGCGCGAACCCTCGGCGGTTTTCAAGACCGCTGCCTTAAACCACTCGGCCACGTCTCCTGGGGAGAAGGCGCGCATTGTAAGCGCGTGCCGACGCCTCCCCGGGGAAGGTGGCTCAGTCCGCCCCTGGCTTCTTCGCCTGCACGCACTCCACCTGGATGATCTCCTGCGCCTCGCCGTCCGCGACGCGGGCGGCCGAGAGCTGTCCGCCCCAGACGCAGCCGGTGTCCAGCGCCAGCAGGTCCGGCCGCTGCACCAGCCCGAGCGTCGACCAGTGACCGAACGCGATCGGATGCCCCGCCGTGCGCCGTCCCGGTGCGTCGAACCACGGCATGAAGCCCTCCGGCGCGGTGCCCAGACCCTCCTTCGTCTTGAAGTCCAGCCGCCCCTTCGCATTGCAGAAGCGGATCCGCGTCAGCACGTTGATGATGAAGCGCAGCCGCGGCACGCCGGTCAGCTCGTCCTTCCAGCGGTCCGGCTCGTTGCCGTACATCTGCGGCAGGAACTCCGCCAGCTCCGGCCCGCGCAGCAGCGTGTGCACCTCCTCGGCCAGCGCCAGCGTCTGGTCCGCGTCCCATTGCGGCACCACGCCCGCATGCACCATCAGCCAGCCCTGCGCGCGGATCGCCAGCCGCTGCCGGCGCATCCACTCCAGCAGCGCCTCGCGGTCCGGCGCCCGCAGGATCGCGTCCAGCGTGTCCCCTTTGTGCGGGGCTCGCACCCCCGCCGCGGTCGCGAGCAGGTGCAGGTCGTGGTTGCCGAGCAGGCATTGCGCCGCGTCGTCCAGCGACTGCAGCCGACGCAAGGTCGTCAAGGAATCGGGGCCGCGGTTGACCAGATCCCCCAGGAGATAGAGCCGGTCGCGGGACGGGGAGAAATCGATCTTTTCCAGGAGACGCGCCAGCGCGTCGCAACAGCCTTGGAGATCGCCGATGAGGTAATGCATAGCGGGATTTTGCGGTGCCGATGTCACACAGGCTCTGCTAACCTTGCCGACCTTGTGTTTTGGGCGCGACTCGGGGTTAGTACCCGGTCCGCGCTGTCAATGGATACCGCCCTAGTTCTCTTCCTGATCCTGCTCAACGGTTTGTTCGCCATGTCGGAGATGGCTCTCACGGCGTCCCGCAAGGCACGCTTGCAAGTGATGGTGGAGAGCGGGGAGGGCGGCGCGCAGGCCGCCATGGACCTGCATGAGAACCCCACGAAATTCCTGTCCACGGTCCAGATCGGTATCACGTCCATCGGCGTGCTCAACGGCATCGTCGGCGAAGCCGCCTTCTCCGGTCCGCTGGCCGACGTGCTGCGTGCCAGCACGCCGCTGAGTTCCCGCGCCGCCGACATCACCGCCACCGGCCTGGTCGTGCTGGTGCTGACCTTCGTGACCATCATCTTCGGCGAACTGGTGCCCAAGCGCCTGGGTCAGATGTACCCGGAGAACGTCGCACGCCTCGTCGCGCCGCCGATGGAGATCATGTCCCTGGTGACGCGGCCCTTCGTCAAGCTGCTGAGCTTCTGCACCGAGTTCACGCTGAAGCTGCTCGGCATGGGCGGCCGCGCCAACCGCGCGGTGACGGAAGAGGAGATCGCCGCCAGCCTCGAGGAAGGCCGGGACGCCGGCGTGATCGAGGAACACGAGCACCAGATGGTGCGCAACGTGTTCCGCCTGGACGAGCGCCAGATCGGCTCGATGATGATCCCGCGCGCCGAGATCGCGTGGCTGGACATCAGCGACCGCCCCGACCAGATGCTGCAGATCCTGCGCGCGCACGGCTACAGCCGCTACCCGGTCTGCCGCGGCGGGCTGCACGACGTGGTCGGCACGGTCAGCGCGCAGAATCTGCTGGCACGCTCGCTGGCCGGCGAATCGATGGATCTGTCGACCGGCCTGGAACCGCCGGTCTTCGTGCCCGAGACGCTGTCCGGCATGGAGCTGCTCGCGCACATGCGCGGCGCGGAAACGCCGCTGGTGTTCGTCGTCGACGAATACGGCGAAGTGCAGGGCGTCGTCGCGATGCGCGACGTCCTGGAAGCCATCGCGGGCGAGTTCAACTCGTCCGACGGCGAGGACGCCTGGGCGGTCCAGCGCGAGGACGGCAGCTGGCTGATGGACGGCCTGATCCCCGTCACCGAGTTGAAGGACCGTCTGGATCTGAAGGAACTGCCCGAGGAGGATCGTGGGCGCTACAACACCCTGGCCGGCATGGTGATGCTGCTGCTGGGGCGCTTGCCGCGCACGGCCGACGTGGCGGAGTGGGACGCGTGGAGATTCGAGGTGGTCGACCTCGACGGCAAGCGTGTGGACAAGGTGCTGGTCTCGCGACTGGCGGACGATGGAGTGAATCAATGAGCAACCCCCCGATGTATGAGAACCTGGTCCCCGTGGACCGGGTGCAGCACAAGAACACACGCATGAAGGTCGGCGCGCCGGTGCTGGACCGCGTGACGCAGCTGAATTCGCTGTTCGTCGCCGTGGCGGAATTCGCCGACGCCAGCCTCGAATACCCCGTGGTGTTCGTGCGTGTGGGCCAGGCCGCCGACGGCCAGCGTCCGGCGGTCGCGCCGCTGGCCGTGTTCGGCCTGCGCCAGGGCAGCAACCTGTTCATCAAGGACGGCCAGTGGACCGGCCGCTACGTGCCCGCGTACATCCGCCGCTGGCCCTTCGCGATGGCCCGCATCGAGGAGAGCGCCACCGACATGGCGCTGTGCCTGGACATGGGCTCCGGCGCCTTCTCCGAGACCGACGGCGAACCGCTGTTCAAGGCGGACGGCGAAGCTTCCGAGTTCCTGCTGAACGCCAAGCAGTTCTGCGAGGACTTCGAGCGCGAGGCCGAGCGCACCCGCCAGGCCTGCGAACTGCTGCAGGACCTGGACCTGCTGCAGGACATGCGCTTCGAGGCGCAACTGCCCAGCGGCGAGAAGCTCGACGTGGACGGCTTCCTGACCATCAATGAGAAGGCCCTGGCCGAACTGCCCGACGCCAAGATCGTCGAGCTGCACCGCAACGGCCTGCTGGAAGTCATCACGATGCATCGCCTGTCGCTGCGCCTGATGAGCCGCCTCGCCCAGATGTACGTGCCGGCCAACTGAGCCCGGCCCTGGCGTCGGCCTCCCGGAAAGGCTCCTGGATGAGGAGCCTCCGGCGGGCGATCACCGGCTGAGACAAACCCCAAGCGGGTTTGCTTGAGTACGGCGTACGCGGGAGCCTCGATAGCATCGGAAGTCCTTAAAGGACGTTGGATGCTGTTCGAGGCTTTTCTGTCTTCCACCGCGATGGAATCGGTGTTCTCGCCGACCGCGGTGGTCCAGTCGATGATGGACGTGGAGGCCGCGCTCGCCCGCGCCGCGGCCCGGGTGGGATTGATCCCGGCGCCGGCCGCGCAGGCGATCGCCAGTCTGTGCCGCGCCGAGCTCTACGACGTGCCGGCCCTGATCGCCGCCGGGCCGCAGAGCGGCAACCTCGCGCAGCCGGTCGTGCAGCGCCTGCGCGAGACGGTCGCTCTGTTCGACCCCGCCGCGGCGGCCTATGTGCATCGGGGCGCTTCGGCGCAGGACCTCATCGACACCGCGATGGTGCTGCGCAGCCGTGAGGCGCTGCGCCTGATCGACGACGACCTGCAGCAACTCTGCGGCAGGCTGCTGGATCTCGCCGAAGCTCACGCCGCCGTGCCCATGCTGGGCCGCACGATGATGCAGCCGGCCCAGGTGATCAGCCTGCGCTTCAAGCTCATGAACTGGCTGATGCCGCTGCTGCGCAGCGCCGAGCGCCTGCGGGAGCAGGGGCGCGACTCGCTGCTGCTGCAGCTCGGCGGCGCGGTCGGCACTTTGGACGCGATGGGCGACCGCGCCGACGACATGCTGGCGGCCGTCGCCGCCGAGCTGTCGCTGCCGCGGCCCGACATGTGCTGGCACACGCAGCGCGACCGCTGGCTGCGCCTGGGGTTGGAAGTCGGTCTGCTCTGCGGCAATCTCGGCAAGCTGGCGCAGGATTTCGCGTTGATGGCGCAGGCCGAGGTCGACGAACTCAACGAACCGCCGGGCGAGGGCCTGGTCGCCTGCCTGTCGATGCCGCACAAGAAGAATCCCGTCGCGGCCCTGCAGGCGATGGCGGCGGTGCAGCGCGCGCCTCAGCGCGTCGCCGGCCTGATGGGATGCATGACGCCCGAGCATGAACGAGGGCTGGGCCAGCATCAGGCGGAACTGGCCGAATGGAGCGGCCTGATGCGCGGCGCGCATGCGGCGGTCCAGGCGCTCAACCGCGCGTTGGCCCAGCCTGTCATCCGCGTCGACCGGATGCGGGCGCACGTGCTCGAGAGACAGGGGCTGGTGGCCAGCGAACGCCTGGAGCACCTGCTGATGCCGCGCCTGGGACGGCAGCGCACCGGCGCGATGATCCGCGACCTGATCCACCGCGTCCGGCAGGGCGAGGGCTCGCTGCCTCAGCTGCTGCGCACGGCGCTCGATGTCGGCGAACTGCCGCCGAATTCGATTTCGCAAAGCGAACTTGAAGCCATGTTCGACCTCGACGCCATCGCCGCGCAGGCGGACAGACGCGTCGATCCGCTCATGGCCGAGGCGCGTCAGCGTCTGGATTCGCTCGCCGCGCAACCCTGCGCGTGACTTGTTTCACGACCTGCCGATCGACGCAACGCGATACGAACTTGTTGGTCGATTAGCGGACGATCGGCTTGCGAAACGACAAATATCCCCAGATCCTGTATGGATTTCAGCAAAAAAGTGGGGTGATGTGTCCCCTGAATTCGGCATTTGAACCGCACGCATCTGGTTACATCTGCAACAAGTATCCCGTCGGGAGACGGGATGCCGCAGGGCGGGAATTCAGGGAAATACATGTTGCGGCGAGGCACTGCGTTGCGTTCTTCGAGCATGCCCGTCATGTAACCGAATTCCCTCAAATGCGGGGTTTTGGCTTGGCGGGGGATTGACCCCTGTTCGAACCCGGGACAGACCCGTAAGACGAGGGTCGCATTTGTTAACTATCGTAGCGGCCTGCAGTAATTACTTTGAGTGGGCCATAGACTCGCCCTTGATAACGAAGCAGTCTGGAGTTGGGAATGAGCGACGAATCTCGCATGTCGAACATTGAATTGGAAGCGCCTGCAAGCCCCTTGCAGGCGCTGCAGTCCATTGGTTCGGAGATCTCGTTTCTCCGCTCCGATTCGGTGGAGCTCGTTTCCCGCGATACGGAGTTTGGCCGCATTGAGATCCGTGCGCTGATGGACGGCGCCGGCCATGCGCTGCTGGAGCGTCGGTACGCGTCACGCGGTTACCGCCTGAGCCGTTCGGCGGACGTGACGCTGGGTGCCTATTTCGAGGGCCGCCTGGTGTCCACGTTGGGGTTGCGGCGTGATGGCGGCAACCTGGCCGCGGACCAGAGCTTCCCGGCCGAGATGGCCGGCATGCGCCGCCAAGGCTGGCAGTTGTGCGAATTCACCCGGCTGGCCGCCGATCCCGACGGCCCGTCGAAGCTGGTCCTGGCCAGCCTGTTCCATCTGGCCTATCTGCACGCGGCGCACCACTGGGGTGCCGAGTTCCTGGTGATCGAGGTCAATCCCCGTCACAAGGCCTTCTACCGCCGCATGCTGGACTTCCAGCCGCATGGCGAGGAACGGCTGCACCGCAGCGTGGGCGCCCCGGCGGTGCTGATGAGCCTGTCGCTGGCCTACGGCGCCACGCAGGTCAGGAAGTACGGCGGCTCGCTGAACGAGGACAGCCGCTCGCGCACGCTGTTCCCCTACTTCTTCGCGACGAAGGACGAACCCGCGCTGCTGGAGAAGCTCGCGGACGTGTACGGCTACGACGCGTGAGCGTCTGACTGATCGAAGTCAGTCAACAGCGGTGGGCGCGCCAACACTGGCCACAGTGTCGAGCTGACCCTGGGGGTACCACGGTCCTGTCCGCCAACTGTTCGCGAAGGGTGTTCATGTCTGCACCGTTGATGCGCAGATCGATCAAACTTTGCAGCGAATCGAACCGACCGCAATTCGTACTGTGATCGCCTGAAGCCGCTATGTGGCGGCCGAGAAAGGTCATCACATGCCGATCAGAAGTTGGCCCGCATCGGCGCATCTGGAGCGCCCAGACTTGCAGCCGCCGCAGACTCCGGGCACCTCGCACGCGCATGCGCGCGACATTGCGGCGCTGCGAGAGCAACTCGAATCGCTTGAACGCCACCATGGCCCCGAGCGGCATGCGAGGAGGCTGGCGTGGCTGCAGTCCCTGGACCGACGACTGGGGGCGGCCGATCTGCCGCCGTCGGCTCGCGAAACACTGCGCGCGGAGTTGCACGTTCTCGAACTGGAAGTTTCCGCGGAGCGCCGCACGATGACACCCTCGGCGCGTGTGCGCCGCCTGATCAAGCGGCCAGCGTTGCCCGACGCCAGGCGGAAGGACGATTTGCTCGCAGCCCGGCAGCAGCTCGCGATTGCGCTGATGAAGCAATTGGACCGGGGCGGCGACCTCGTCGAGGCCGTGGGGACTCATCTGGACCATGCGTTCTCCGAAGAGCCGCCTGCGCACGAGGCGATACTCGATGCGCTGGACGCGGCGCGCCATCTGGAGGACACCGGGCTGAGGGACGTCGCACGGCGCGTGTGCGCGAACCTGGCGGAAGCGGCCCAGGAGGCGCAGAAGGCAGTCCCCGCCTCCTCGGCCCCGCGCGAAGCTCCCCGAATGCCGAACGATGTCCTGGTGCATCTCGCCGCCGTGGCGGGCGAGGTGGCGAAGCGACACCCCGACGACGCCGCATTGAAGCATCTGACCGGCGAACTCAAGCGACTGTTCATGTCGCACGGTTCTTCAACGGAGAGGGTCAGGGCATTGGCGGCCAAGGCGGCCGGCCGCCTGGAGCAGCTCCGGGAGCATCGAGCTTCGGAGCAGTGCTTCCGCCTCGCCCAGCAGATGCCGATGCGCCCCCAGCAAGGAGAGGCGACGGCGCACAACCGCCAGCAGTTGCACGACAACCTCTATGGCCGCGTTTTCGACAGCCGGTTCGCGCAACAGCTCGTCGACGCCACGCCGGCTGCCGTGCTGGCGGCCGCCAGTGCGATGGCCGACGCTTATGCGGAGCGGCTCGACCGGGAAGACCCCGCGCACGCAGAAACCGCGCATGCCGTGCGCAAGGCGCTCATCGACGACCCACGCCCCTGGCTTGATCGGGTGCCGGGACTGAAGCCCTTCCTGGCTGCGACTGATGCCCGGGAGGCTCGCCGTGCGTTCGTCCACTACTTGCGCAGTCCGGTGGCCGACGGCCCGGATGCCGTGGCTCGTACGCTCCTGCTGATTCGCGCCGGCGTCGCTCGCAAGGACATGGCGATCAAGGCCCAGCGGCCGGACGACATCCCCCGCTTCCTCCAGAAGTCGGATGAACCGTACGGTCGCGTGTCGCTTCAGGCGACGCGGCGGGAAATGGTCGCGAAGGAGCGTGCGGTCCAGGTGCCGGGCACCGGGATCACGCTGCGGCATCAGCCGATGGCGATCGACGACCCGCGGCTGCGCCCCGCTGTGCGGCCAATGGACCGCCAGCGAGTCGGCAACGACAAACTGGTGCCCGGCGCCACCTACTTTGCCCCGGCTGTCGACTTGCAGCACGACCGCGCACTGCCCTTTGCCGTCGGTGTTTCAGGGACGACCAACGGGCTCATGCACTTGTTCGCCGAGATGCGCGACAGCGGTGAAGTCAGCGGCGTCGCGGCGAGGGATTTTCTCCTCGCCATCGGCATGACGTTGACCTACGACGGCGGGCATTCCCTGCATGAGACTCTCTGGACGGCCAACATGCTGGACAAGGAACTCGGCCTGGAACTCCAACTGAGCGACGGGACGCAGGCTCCGACGAAGTTCGTGTCCGACTATGGTGCCCTCGTCGAGAGTTTCCCGTCCGACACCAGAGACCGCTTGCGTGTGGCCATGGACAAGGCCTGGGCCGGCACGCAGGACTACCTGCGCCAGCACAGCCACTTCGCCCGAACCGCGGCATGACTTGCCGCATCGGAAGTTGCTGTGATGCGAACCCGCATGGCACATGGATGTCGATGTTGCGCTGTCTGAGCCGCTGCCGGCCATGAGCTTGTCGGTCCGAGGGCTCCCCCTCCCGCCGGTCATCGACTGACACTTTGTCGCATGACACCGCCGCCGGCGGTGCGTGCGAAGGTGTGTGTCGTGATCGATCAGACGGGTGCCATTTTTCAGCGCGGCGAGTGCCGCGGTCTTGCCGCCGAGGAACCGCCGGAGACACCAGGCGGCGCCAGCGTCGGCGGGATGGGTGCGGACCTCACGGCGGTCGCCGCGGGTTTGCGGCAACTCGGCCCCGTGGTGCCTGAGGCGAGCCGGGCGGCCGGCCGGGCCTGGTTGGTCTCGCTGTCGAGGCGCCTGAACGTGCCGGCGGCGCCTCGATGGCGTGCGGCGCAGGAGGCTGAACTCCGCATGATGGACGCGCACATCCGGCAGGCGCGGGCGGCCGCGGGTCTGGCCGAACCGGCCCCCGACGCATTGCTGATGGCGCGCAAGGCGTTTGCCGAGGCCCTGATCGTTGCCGTGGGCCACGACGGCCCTCCGGCGGCGTCGTGGTCGTCCACGCTGGGCCGCTGGATGGCCGACGACCCGCCCGCGCTGACGGCGGCGCTGAACGCGCTCGATGCGGCGCGGCATCTCCCGTGCGGGAGGCACCGCGCCAGCGCCTCCGTCGCCTGCGCGGCGCTGGCGGACTTCGCCAGGGACGGCCAGCGGTCGGCCAGGTGCGCGGACATGCCGGGCGACCTGCCGCGCACGCCGCTGGATCTCCTCGTGCATCTGTCCGCGCTGATCGAGCGGGTGCGCCGCGTGCAGCCGGCCGATCTCCGGCTGACGGCGCTCAGCCAACGGGCGGCGCGCCTGTTCCTGAGCCATCGGATGTCGATGGAGCGTGTGCCAGGGCTGCTTCGCGATGTCTTGCAAGGGATGGTGGCGATGCGACCGACCCAGCCCGCCGACCAGCGGGTGCTGGCGTCGGCGATCACCGAAACGACGCGACTGCTGACGGACATGTCCGCCTGGTTCGACGATGCGGGCTTCGAGCGCGGTCGGCTGCACGACAACCCCCACGGACGCGCCTTCGACAGCCTCCTGGCTCAGGCCCTGATCCGCAGGCCCCCGGAGCCCGTGATGGCGGCGGTCGCGACGATGTGCGCCGGCTTCCGGCGCGAGCTGCACGAGGATCCGCTCGCCGGCGCGGCCTGTCTGGACCTGTGCAAGGACTGGCGGCACGACCCGCGGGGCTGGATGGCCGCGGCCCCGGGGGTGCCGTCGCTGCTCGACGACCAGGACGGCGCCCCCGCCGCACTGCGCAGGGTGCTCGCCTACCTGGATCGTCCGATGGAGCGGGGTGCGGACCGCGGCCTGGAGGTGGTCGCCCGGGTCTACCTGCTCGTGTACCTGTCGGTGGCGCGGGGGCGGGTGGCGACGCGGCTGGGACTTCCGGGCGCTCTACCGGCTTACCTGGGTGCCAGCGCCGACCGGATGCTCGACCTGATCCTTCCGCTGCGCACGCGCGAGCCCGACAGCGGCCCGCAGGGCAAGGCGCGCGGCATCGGCATCACCCTGGCGCACCAGCCGCCCGCCGCGGAAGATCCCCGGTACCGGGCGGTCGAGCGTGCCGCATGGACCTGCCGACCGGGCGAGCCCCAGGCCGACGGCACCCGGAAGTTCTCGCCGGTGGCCGACGTCCAGCACCGGCGCGGTCAGCCCTTCGCCAGCGGGTTGTCCGGATGCACGTCGGTCCTGCTGCACCTGTTCGCGCATCTGCGCGACGAGGGCCTGCTGGCGCGCGATGTGCATGCCGCCGATGTGCTCCTCGCCGCGGCGATGACCTTGATCCACGACGGCGGTCATTCGCTGTTCGAGGTGTTCTGGGTCGGGGATCGGCTCAGCAGCCGTCTCGCGCCGACCCTGGGCGTCCCCCGCGTCGACCCGTGGGAGGATCGCAGCGTGGCCGTCTCGGATCTGAACCGGATCGCGGGCCTTTTCCAGCGGGAGACCGCGAGTGCCGTGCGGGAAGCGATGGCGGACGCCTGGCAGGGCACCATCGACTACTTCGAGCGGCATCACCCCCGGGGGAGCGAGGCTTCCCGCGACCGACGTCAAGCCTCCAGCCAGTGAAGGCTGAACCAGCGCTGATCGTCCGTCCAATGCGCCGAGGGCTTGAAGCCGGCCTCCCGCGCCAGCGCCTGGAAGCTCTCCACGCTGTACTTGTAGGAGTTCTCCGTGTGCAGGCTCTCGCCCGGCACCAACGTGTAGCGGCGTCCCTGCAGCTGCAGGTGCTGCTCGCCGCGCGGCAGCAGGTGCATCTCGATGCGGTGCTTGCGCGGGTCGTAGAACGCGTAGTGGTCGAAGCCGGTCGGGTCGCACTCCAGCTTCAGCTCGCGTTGCGCGTGGCGCAGCAGGTTGAGGTTGAAGCGCGCCGTCACGCCTTGCGCGTCGTTGTAGGCCGCGTGCAGCCGCGCCGGCTCCTTGATGAGGTCCACGCCGATCAACAGCGCGCCGCCGTCCAGCTCCTCGCGCAGCAGGCGCAGGAACGCCAGCGCCTCGTCGGGATTGAAGTTGCCGATGCTGGAGCCCGGGAAGAAGCCCACGCGACGCCCGTCCGCCGGCGCGTCGGGCAACACATGCATGCGGGTGAAATCCGCTACCACCGGGAGGATGCGCAGCGCGGGCTGCTCGCGCTGCAGCGACTCGCAGGCGGCCAGCAGGTGCGGGCCCGAGATGTCCACCGGGACGAAGCTGTGCAGCTGTTGCGCGCGCTCCAGCAGCAGGCGCACCTTCACCAGCGCGCCGGCGCCGTACTCGATCAGCTGCGCGCCGGGGCCCATGCGCGACGCGAACTCGGCGGCGTGCCGGCTCAGCAGCGCGAGTTCGGTGCGGGTCGGGTAGTACTCGGGCAGTTCGCAGATCTGCTCGAACAGCGCGGAGCCTTGTGCGTCGTAGAAGTACTTGGGCGAGATCGTGTGCTCGGGGCCGGCGAGCGCGGCGTGAAGGTCCTCGGCGAAACTGCTCATGCGGGGGTCTCCGTGCGCGGACGCGCATCCCGGGCCAGTCGAAGCCCGGTGAACTGCCAGCGCGCGGCCGGCGGGAAGAAGTTGCGGTAGGTCGGGCGCGTGTGGCCGGGCGGCGTCGCGAGGCTGCCGCCGCGGAGCACCAGCTGGCCGACCATGAACTTGCCGTTGTATTCGGAGGCCGCGCCTCCCAGCGGGCGGAATCCGGGATAGGGGTGGTAGGCGGAGCGGGTCCATTGCCACGCCTGGTCGGCGAGCTGGGCCATGCCGGGCAGCGCCGAGGCGGCCTCCCATTCCGGCTCGCTCGGCAGCCGCGCGCCGGCCCATTCGGCGAAGGCGGTGGCCTCGTAGAAGCTGAGTTGCATCACCGGCGCGGCGGGGTCCATCGGTCGCAGGCCATGCAGGCCGAACACCGACCAGCGCGAGCCAGAGCCTGAGCCTGAGCCATCGGCGCTGTCGGCCCTGCCGGCATCGTCGCCGTCCGCCACCCAATACAGCGGCGCCTTCCAACCCTGCTGCTGCACCGTCGCCCAACCGTCCGACAGCCACCAGCGCGGCTCGCGGTAACCGCCGTCGTCGATGAAGCGCAGGAAGTCGCCGCAGGTCACCAGGCGGCTGGCGATCTCGAAGGGCTCAAGCCAGACGCGATGTCGCGGGCCTTCGTTGTCGAAGGCAAAACCTGTCTCCGCCGCGTTCCGCTGGTGGACGTCCCGGCCGATCTCGACGAGGCCGCCGTCATGGCGCAGCCACTCGCTCGTGCCGGCCGCGATCGGCGCAGGCGGCGCATCGATCAACGCCGGCCGCCAGGGGTGGCAGGACAGCAGGTGCAACGCGTCGGTCAACAGCAGTTCCTGGTGCTGCTGCTCGTGATGCAGGCCGAGTTCCAGCGTCGGCGCGATCGCTGCCCACACCGCGTCGGTGCAGCTGTCGATCAACTGCCAGATGTGCGAGTCGACATGGCGGCGGTAGGCGCGGACCTCGTCCAGCGACGGGCGCGTCAGCAGGCCCCGCTGGGGGCGCGGATGCCGCGGGCCGAGGCCCTCGTAATACGAGTTGAAGAGGAAGTGGAAAGACTCGTCCAGCGGCCGGTAGCCCGGCAGGTGCGGGCGCAGCAGCAGCGCCTCGAAGAACCAGCTGGTGTGGGCCTGATGCCATTTGGCCGGGCTCGCGTCCGGCATCGACTGCGCGGCCTGGTCCTCGGCGGACAGCGGCTCGGTCAACGTCAGCGTGTGACGCCGGACCGCTTCGAAACGGCGCGCGAGATCGCGCCGCGGCAGCGGCAGATCGTGATCCGACATGCAAGCAACTCCTGCGGCCCCGGGGGAGGAAGGGCCGGATGACAACGGTAGCCGATTTGCCGTCCCCACGCCCGGCGCGGGCCGCTCGGCGGGCCCGGGCGGGACGGCTCAACTGCCACCCGATGTCAGGTAGGGCAAGGCGGGTACCCGCGGCGAGGCGCCGGGAGGTCCGGTGAGGCGCCCGGCGACGGCAGGGCGATTCATCGCGGCGTCACGTCGCGCGGGCAGGCTGACGGCGAACCGGCTCACTGCCTTCTTCCATGCCCATGACGCCGCCCTCGATGTCTCCATCGCTGCCCCCCTTGCCGCATCCGGCCGCCGCACCGGTGGTGCCGCCGGCCGTGCTGCCCGCCGCCGGCCTTCCCCTGCACGGAGGACTCGGCGATGTGGACGGTCTGCCGCTGTCCTGGGTGCAGGACCGCGTGCTCGCCGAGCGTCTGCTGGAGGCGCTCTGGAGCGCGCGGCAGCCGGCCACCCCGGCGCAGTTCTTCGTCTGGAGCCAGAGCCGACTGCAGCCGCTGCTGCCGCATCGGCTGATGGTCTGCGTGGGCGATCAGCCGACGTCGCCGCGGCTGGCCGCGCAGCTCTTCCACCTGAAGCCGATCGGCGATGTGCTGCACACGCAGCTCGAGTCGGCGGACCACGGCCTGTGGCTGCACCTGATCCGCCGCTGGGGCGATGGTCGGCGGCCGCTGCACGTCGACCTGGCGCGGGAGTCGGAGACGACGCTGTTCCAGCCGCTCCTGGAAGCGGGCCTGAGGGAAGTGGCGCTGCACGGCGTCGCCGCCGACGGCGAACGGCCGCAGAGCCTGTTCCTGTTCGCCGTCGAGGGTTGGGGCGACGACCATCTGCGGCGCCTGGACCTGCTGACGCCGGCGTTGCACGCGGCGTGGCGGCGGGCGCGGCTGCAGGTACGGGGGCAGGCCTTGCCGCGCCGCGCGGGCTCGCTGGTGACGCCGCGCGAGCAGCAGATCGTCGAGGGGCTGCGGGCCGGCCTGAGCAACGAGGGGATCGCGATCCAGCTGGGCATCAGCATGTTCACGGTCAAGAACCACGTGCGCAAGATCCTGCGCAAGCTGGGCGCGAACAACCGCGCCCAGGCGGTCGCGATCGCGATGTCGCGCCGGGAACTCAGCGAGCCGGAGTCGCCCGCGGCGTGAACAGGCGCAGCACCACCGCGTGCACGGCGACGCCGAGCACGGCGCCGATCATGTCGGCGAGCACGTCCTGCGCGTCGGCGTCCCGGCCGGGGATCTGCGACTGCACCAGTTCGATGCCCACGCCGTAGGCGAGCAGCATCGCCAGCACGAGCCAGCGGCGGCGCGGGCCGGCAAGCAGGCACTGCATGCCGATGAAGGCCAGCGTGCCGAAGGCGGTGAAGTGGTTGGCCTTGTCCCAGCCCAGGTCGGCGGCGGGCGGCGGATGCGGCGAGAACGCCAGCCAACTGGCGCCCAGGACCACCGCGAGGAAGAGCAGGCGCCAGGCGTTGCGCCAGCGCGGATCATGCAGGACTTCAGACATGTGGGGCAGTGTGCCACGCACGTGTGAAGCGAACGTGAGGCGGCGGCCGCTGCGCGCGGCCGTCATGCGGACTCACTCGAGGTTTTCGTGATGATGGCTCGCGCCGCGCTTCCAGTAGGCCGACGCGCGGATCGCGTGGCGGTCGTGGCCCTTGTCCTCGACGAGGAGGCGCCGCACCGCCGCCATCGCCGCGGCCTCGCCGGCGCACCAGGCGTAGCCCTCGCCGGACGGCAGGCTGAGCGCGCGGACGGCGGCCAGCAGCGCCTCGTCGCTGGCGACCCAGCGCAGGTCGAGCGCGGCCGGCGTGCTGAACGCGCGGCGGTCGCTCTCCGGCACGTTCAGCAACGCGATCACGCGCGTGCCTGCCGGCAGTTCCTCGAGACGACGCGCGACGGCGGGCAGGGCGGTTTCGTCGCCGATCAGCAGGTGCCAGGCGAAGTCGGTCGGAATGATGAAGGAGCCGCGCGGTCCGCCCACGGTCAGCGTGTGGCCTGGTTGCGCCTGCGCGGCCCACGCCGCGGCGGGGCCGTCGCCGTGCTGGGCGAACTCGATGACCAGCTCGCGCGCCGCGTTGTCGAATCGGCGCGGCGTGTAGTCGCGCATGACGGGGGAGCCGTCGGCGTCGGGTTCGAAGATGAGCTTCACGTGGTCGTCGAAGGAGGCGCTGACGAAGTCGACCAGTGACTCGCCGGTGAGCGTCACGCGGCGGAAGTTCGGCGTCACGTCGTCGACGCCGGTCACGGTCAGCTCGCGGCGCTTGAGTTCGTGACGCACGCGCTGGACGCGGCTCGCGGCGGGCTCGGTGGCTGGCGCCGCAGCGGTGGAGAGGGTGGAGGAAGCGGTGGGGGTGTTCAGCGGATCGGGCTTCATTGCCGGGGGTCTCTATTTCGTTGACAATGTCATCCATCTTGCGACGAAACGATTGACAATGTCAACTAACACCACTGGCCGAAGGGGCAAGGACGAGGACGTGCTGGAGCTGGTGCATTCGGTGATGCATCGCTACCGTTCGCTGCAGTACCGCGTCCTGCGTGACGGTCCGCAGGACATCACGCACATGGAAGGCAAGGTGCTGTTCTTCTTCGACCGGCACCCGGACGCCACGCAGAGCGACCTCGCCCAGCACAGCGGCCGGGACAAGGCGCAGCTGGCGCGGCTGATCAAGACGCTGCGGGACAAGGGGCTGCTCGACGCGAAGACTGACGAGGTGGATCGTCGGCAGGTGCGCCTGAGCGTCAGCGAGGCGGGCATGACCGTGCAGCGCGAATTGAAGCGCCAGGCGAAGCAGGTGTCGGTGCAAGCCATGGCCGGCTTGAGCGCCGAGGAACAGGTGCAGCTGGCCGCGCTGCTCAAGCGCGTGCAGGCGAATCTGGGCGAGGAGTGAACCGGCTGCGACGTTGTCTTCGTGCGACGTAGGCACGGAAATTGTCGACGCCGAAAATCTGCGCTATAGTCGCAGACTCTGTTGTTCGCGACAGCGCCGATGTAGCTCAGTTGGTAGAGCAGCGCATTCGTAATGCGAAGGTCGGGAGTTCGACTCTCTTCATCGGCACCAATCCAGAAAAGCCGCTTGGGATTTCCCAAGCGGCTTTTTCTTTGGCGGCGCGCTGCGCGTCACCGCCGCGTGCCGACGGTGGCAACATGGCGCGCCATGAGCCCACACGACCAAGACGATCAGCCCGGCCCCGCGCCGGTGACGCTCACGCTCGCCGCCCTGGAGGCCGAGCCGTTGCCCGGCACGCTCAAGGGACTGCCCGCGATCGCTGAAGGCGTGCCGCTGGCCGGGCTGGGCGCGCTGGGGCTGTCGCTGCTGGCCGGCGACCTGCCGCTGCCCGCGGCGATCCTGAAGGACTCGGCGCTGACCCACAACGCCCGCTGGATGCGCGACTTCACCGCGCGCGCCGGCGTGAGCCTCGCGCCGCACGGCAAGACGACGATGGCACCGCAGCTGTTCCAGCGCCAGTTCGACGAAGGCGCCTGGGGCATGACGGCGGCGACCGCGGCGCATGTGCGCACCTACCGGCGCTTCGGCGTGCCGCGCGTGCTGCTCGCGAATCAGCTCGTCGGCAAGGCGGATCTGGAGCTGACCTTCCGCGAGCTGGAGGCGTCGCCGGACTTCGATTTCTATCTGCTGGTCGACTCCGCCGCGGGCCTGGACCTGTTGCGCCGCGCCGCCGCTGAGCGCGGCTTGGAGCGGCCACTCCAGGTGCTGCTGGAAGTCGGCACGCCTGGTGGTCGAACGGGCGTGCGTACCCTGGAGGACGGTGTCGCGCTGGGCCGCCTCATCCGCGATGCCGCGCCGACGATCGTGCTGCGCGGTGTGGAGGCCTTCGAGGGCGTCTACAGCGGCGACGACACAGCGCGTGTGGAGCTGGGCGCGCTGACGATGATCGAGACGGTGGCGGAGCTGACGCGCCTGGGCTGCGCCGAAGGCTGGTTCGCCGCGGGCGAGGTGCTGCTGACGGCGGGCGGCTCGGCGTTCTTCGACATGGCGGCGAAGACGCTGGCGTCGGTCGAGGCTGCTGGCACCGGGCACACACTGCGCGTCGTGTTGCGCAGCGGCTGCTACCTCAGCCACGACAGCCTGCAGTACGAACGCATGCAGGGCCGCATGCGGCAGCGCGCCGGCGCGCTGTGGGGCGAGGGTCCCGGACTGCGCAACGCGATCGAGGTCTGGGCCTACGTGCAGTCGGTGCCCGAGCCCGGCCGCGCGATCTGCACGGCCGGGCGTCGCGACCTCAGCTACGACGCCTGCCTGCCGCAGCCGCTGTGGTGGTACCGGCCGAGTCTGCATGATGCGCCGCGGGCGACGCCGGCCGACTGGGCAGTCACAAAACTGAACGACCAGCATGCGTACGTCGATGCGGGTGCGGACGGCGGCGCGCTGCTGCTGCAGGTCGGCGACCTGATCGCCTTCGGCGTCGGTCACCCGTGCACGACCTTCGACAAATGGCCGCTGCTCTACACGGTCGACGACAGCTATCGCGTCACCGGCGGCGTGCGGACCTTCTTCTGAGACTTCCGAATCGACGGCGAGAATCCCGCCATGCATGACATCATCTGCCCGCACTGCGGCAAGGCTTTCAAGATCGACGAGGCGGGTTACGCCGACATCCTCAAGCAGGTGCGCGACACCGACTTCGAGAAGCAGCTGCACGAACGCCTCGCACTCGCCGAGCAGGACAAGCGCAACGCCGTGGAGCTGGCGCAGGCGAAGACCGCCGGCGAGCTGCAGAAGGCTGCAGCGCTCAAGGACGGCGAAATCCAGGAACTGAAGGCCAGACTCGACGCCGGCGAGGTGCAGCGCAAGCTCGCGGTGAGCGAAGCGCTCGCGGCGCTGGAGAAGCAGGCGCAGCAGTCCGCCGCGGCCAAGGACGCCGAGATCCAGAGCCTGAAGGCGAAGCTCGATGCGGCCGGCGTGACGCAGCAGCTGGCGATGTCGCAGGCCGTCGGCGCGGTGGAGAAGGAGCGCGACCGGCTGCGCAGCGGCCTCGAACGCGCGGCGCTGGAGAAGCAGCTCGCCGAGAAGTCGCTGAAAGACAAGTACGAGACGCAGATCAAGGACCGCGACGACGCCATCGAGCGGCTGCGCGACATGAAGGCGCGGCTGTCGACCAAGATGGTCGGCGAGACGCTCGAGCAGCATTGCGAGACCGAGTTCAACCGCATCCGCGCGACCGCGTTCCCGCGCGCCTACTTCGAGAAGGACAACGACGCGCGCTCGGGCAGCAAGGGCGACTACATCTTCCGCGACAGCGACGAGTCCGGCACCGAGATCGTCTCGATCATGTTCGAGATGAAGAACGAGAACGACCGCACCGCCACGAAGAACCGCAACGAGGATTTCCTCAAGGAGCTCGACAAGGACCGCGTCGAGAAGGGCTGCGAGTACGCGGTGCTGGTCTCGCTGCTGGAGCCCGAGAGCGAGCTCTACAACACTGGCATCGTCGACGTGTTCCACCGCTATCCGAAGATGTACGTCGTGCGGCCGCAGTTCTTCCTGCCGATGATCACGCTGCTGCGCAACGCGGCGATGAACTCGCTCAAGTACAAGAACGAGCTGGCGCTGGTGAAGGCGCAGAACATCGACATCACCAACTTCGAGACCCAGCTCGAAAGCTTCAAGTCGGCATTCGGGAAGAACTACGAACTGGCGTCGAGACGCTTCCAGACCGCGATCGACGAGATCGACAAGTCCATCGACCATCTGCAGAAGACGAAGGAGGCGCTGCTCGGCACCGATCGCAACCTGCGCCTGGCCAACGACAAGGCGCAGGACGTGACGATCAAGAAGCTGACCAAGGGCAATCCGACGATGGCCGGGAAGTTCGCCGAGCTCAGGAGCGACGACAAGCCCGCAGCCGCCGATCGCGGCGGCGCGGACGACGGCGCCGAGGGCAGCCTGTTCTGACGCAGGCGCCGGGCGCCAGGGCGTCGTGATGCAAGAAGGCCGCTCATCGAGCGGCCTTCTTCATGGCGGACATGAGGACCCGGCGGATGCCGGATCGCGGCCTCACATCATTTGGCCTTGTCGGCCTCCAGGTGGTACTGCGTCACCCGCTCGACTTCGTGCTTCGAGCCCAGCACGACGGCGACGCGCTCGTGCAGCTTGCCCGGCTGCAGGTCCATGATGCGCTGGCGGCCGTTGGTCGCCGCGCCGCCGGCCTGCTCGACCAGGAAGGCCATCGGGTTGGCCTCGTACATGAGGCGCAGCTTGCCGGCCTTGTTCGGCTCGCGCTTGTCCCACGGGTACAGGAACACGCCGCCGCGGGTCAGGATGCGGTGCACGTCCGCCACCATCGACGCGATCCAGCGCATGTTGAAGTCCTTGCCGCGCGGACCCGTCGTGCCGGCCAGGCATTCGTCGATGTAGCGCTTCACCGGCTCGTCCCAGTGCCGCATGTTGGACATGTTGATCGCGAACTCCTTGGTGTCCGCGGGGATCTTCACGTCGTCGGCGGTCAGCACCCACGAGCCCTGCTCGCGGTCCAGCGTGAACATCGCCACGCCGTCGCCCACCGTCAGCACCAGCGTGGTCTGCGGTCCGTAGACGCAGTAGCCGGCCGCCGCCTGCGCGGTGCCGGGCTGGTGGAAGTCCTCCTCGCTGACGCCCTTGCTGCCCTCGACCTTCTTCAGCACCGAGAAGATGGTGCCGATCGACACGTTGACGTCGATGTTGCTCGAGCCGTCCAGCGGATCGAACATCAGCAGGTACTCGCCCTGCGGGAAACGGTTGGGCACCAGGTGGATGCTCTCCATCTCCTCCGAGGCCATCGCGGCCAGGTGGCCGCCCCACTCGTTGGCTTCGATCAGCACCTCGTTGGCGATGATGTCCAGCTTCTTCTGGACCTCGCCCTGCACGTTCTCGGACCCGGCCGTGCCCAGCACGTCGCCCAGCGCGCCCTTGTTGACGCTGATGGCGATCCGCTTGCAGGCCCGCGCGACCACCTCGATCAGCAGCCGCAGCTGCTGGGGGATGTGGCCGTGCAGCCGCTGCTGCTCGACGAGGTATTGGGTCAGGCTGACGCGTTGACTCATGAAAGGACTCCGATGGTTGCAAATCTCGTGCGCCGGGGAACGGCCCGGCGCGCGGACCGCTCCGTGCGCTGAATCAGGGCTGTGAGGCCGGCTCGCCGGTCGCCGCTCCGGACGTCGATTCCGGGGCTGTGGCTTGCGTGTCGGAAGCCAGCGCGCGCTGGATGATCTCGCGCACGTCGTTGGACAGGTCCGGCTTGGCGGCGACGCGGGCGATGGCTTCGCGGGCGGCGCTTCGGTACGGCTGGGCCAGCGCGGTCCAGCGGTCCATCACGCGCGCCAGCCGGCCGGCGACCTGCGGGTTGATCGCGTCCAGCGCCAGCACCTGCTCCGCCCAGAAGACGTAGCCCGCCGCGTCGGCGCGGTGGAAGGCGGCCGGGTTGAACATCGCCAGCGAGAAGATCAGGCTGCGCGCGCGGTTCGGGTTCTTCAGCGTGAAGTCGGAGTGCTTCATCAGCTGCTTGACCTTGGCGAAGGTCTTGCCGTCGCGCTCGGCCGCGCGACCCTGCAGCGCGAACCACTTGTCGATGACCAGCGCCTCGCCCTTGAACTGGGCGTGGAAGCGCGCGAGCGCGCTGTCGGCCAGCTCGGCGTGCGCGTTCACGAGCGCGGACAGCGCGCCCATGCGGTCGGTCATGTTGGTCGCGTCCTTGAAGCGCTGGTACGCGCGGCCCGGCCACACGCCGTCGCCGCCGCGGGTGGCGTTCAGGACCAGCATCGCCAGCGACAGGTTCACCAGCGCGCGCTTGCCGCTCTGCACCGGATCCGGGTTGTACCCGGTGGTCACCTGGTGCGCGTCGAAGGCCCAGGCCCAGTCGGCCTGCAGCGCCGAGGCCAGCTGCGTCTGTGCCGCTTCGACCGCGGCGTGGATGGCCTGCGGGTCGACGACGTCGAGCTGCTCGGCGATGTAGGCCTCGTCGGGCAGCTGCAGCGCCAGCGACTTGAAGGCGGGATCCAGCTCCGGATGGCGCAGCACCGCGCGCATCGCGTCGAGGTAGGCGGCGTCCAGCACCAGCGGCTGGCCCGAGCGCACCGCGCCCAGGATGCGGTTCAGCGCCAGGCGCTGGCTGGCTTCCCAGCGGTTGAAGGCGTCGCTGTCGTGCTGGAGCAGCACCAGCAGCTCGGCGTCGCCGAGGCCGTCGTCCAGCACCACCGGCGCGGAGAAGCCGCGCAGCAGCGACGGCACCGGCTCGGACGGCACGTTGACGAAGACGAAGGACTGCTCGGCCTGGTCCAGCACCAGCACGCGCTCCGTGTCGGTCGTGCCTGCGTCGCCGTCCTCGCCCTGCAGCATCAGCGGCAGCGACTGGCCGTCGCGCGAGAGCAGGCCCAGGGAGACCGGGATCACCTGCGGCAGCTTGGCGGCCTGACCGGCAGCTGCGGCGCTCGATTGCGTCAGCGTCAGCGTCCAGGTCTGCGCGGCGGCGTCGTACACGCCGCGGGCCTGCAGGCGCGGCGTGCCGGCCTGCGCGTACCAGCGCTTGAAGGCGTCCAGGCGCGTCGTCAGCGGCGAGCCCGGGTTCGCGTCCGCGATCGCCTGCGCGAAGTCGTCGCAGGTCACGGCCTGGCCGTCATGGCGCTCGAAATACAAGGCCATGCCCTTGGCGAAGCCGTCGCGGCCGACCAGCGTCTGGTACATGCGGACGACTTCCGCGCCCTTCTCGTAGACGGTGGCGGTGTAGAAGTTGTTGATCTCGACGTACTCGTCGGGACGGACCGAATGGGCCATCGCGCCGGCATCCTCGGGGAACTGGCGGGCGCGCAGCGCGCGCACGTCTTCGATGCGGCAGACCGCGCGCGCGCTCGGCGTGGCGGCCATGTCCTGGCTGAACTCCTGGTCGCGGAAGACGGTCAGGCCTTCCTTGAGCGACAGCTGGAACCAGTCGCGGCAGGTGACGCGGTTGCCGGTCCAGTTGTGGAAATACTCGTGCGCGACGATGGACTCGATGCGGGCGAAGTCCGCGTCGGTCGCGGTGGCGGGGGAAGCCAGCAGCGCCGAGGTGTTGAAGATGTTCAACCCCTTGTTCTCCATCGCGCCCATGTTGAAGTCGGACACGCCGACGACCATGAAGCGCTCCAGATCCAGCGGCAGGTTGAAGCGCGCCTCGTCCCACACGACGGAGGCGATCAGCGAGTTCATCGCGTGTTCCGTCTTCTCCAGGTCGCCCTGGCGGACGTACACCTGCAGCAGATGGTCCTTGCCGCCGCGGGTGCGGATGCGCTGCTCGCGCGCGACCAGGTCGCCGGCGACCATCGCGAAGAGGTAGCTGGGCTTGGGGAAGGGGTCGTGCCACTTGGCCAGGTGTCGGCCGTTGTCCAGCTCGGCCGACTCGACCAGGTTGCCGTTGGACAGCAGCACCGGGAATCTGGCCTTGTCGGCGCGCATCGTCACCGTGTAGACCGCCATCACGTCGGGGCGGTCCAGGAAGTAGGTGATGCGGCGGAAGCCTTCTGCTTCGCACTGCGTGAAGAAGCTGCCGCCGGAGGTGTAGAGGCCGGACAGCGTCGTGTTCTTCTCGGGGCAGCAGGTGTTGCGGATCTCGAGCGTGAAGTCGGCGTCCGGCACGTTGTCGATGATCAGCTCATGGCCTTCCTGGCGGAAGGACACGCTCTCGCCGTCGATCAGCACGCGCAGCAGGTTGAGTTCCTCGCCATGCAGGCGCAGGGGGCCGTGGGGCACCGCGGCGTTGCGTTCCAGGCGCATCTTGCTGGCGACCAGCGTCTTGACCGGATCGAGGTCGAAGCACAGGTCGACGGTGCGGATCCAGAAGATCGGCGCGACGTAATCGGCGCGGCGGATCAGGGTGGCAGTGCCTTCACGCATGGCGGGCTTCCTTGTAGGAATGAAGAAGCCCCGGGCCGGGGATCGAGCACCGGGGCATTTGTCTCTTGTTTTTCTTACACGCCCTGCTTCAGGGACGCGGTGATGAATGCGTCGAGGTCGCCGTCCAGCACCTTCTGGGTGTTGGAGATCTCGACGTTGGTGCGCAGGTCCTTGATGCGGCTCTGGTCCAGCACGTACGAGCGGATCTGGTGGCCCCAGCCCACGTCGGTCTTGCTGTCCTCGAGCTTCTGCTGTTCGGCCATGCGCTTCTTCATCTCATGGTCGTACAGGCGCGAGCGCAGGCGCTTCCAGGCGACGTCGCGGTTGCTGTGCTGGCTGCGACCGTCCTGGCACTGGACGACGATGCCGGTCGGGATGTGGGTCAGGCGCACCGCCGAGTCGGTCTTGTTGATGTGCTGACCGCCCGCGCCGGACGCGCGGTAGGTGTCGGTGCGGACGTCCGACGGGTTGATGTCGATCTCGATCGAATCGTCCACTTCCGGGTACACGAACAGCGAGGCGAAGCTGGTGTGGCGGCCGCCGGAGGAGTCGAACGGGCTCTTGCGCACCAGGCGGTGCACGCCCGATTCGGAACGCAGCAGGCCGAAAGCGTACTCGCCTTCCACCTTGATGGTGGCGCTCTTGATACCGGCGATCTCGTCGTCGGTCTGCTCTTCGACCTCGGCTTTGAAGCCCTTGCGCTCGCAATACTTCAGGTACTGTCGCAGCAGCATGCCGGCCCAGTCGCAGGCCTCGGTGCCGCCAGCGCCGGCCTGGATGTCCACGAAGCAGTTCAGCGGATCGGCCGGGTTGTTGAACATCCGGCGGAACTCGAGTTCCTCGACCTTCTCGGTCAGCTTGGCGGATTCGGCCTCGATGGTCTGGATGCCGGCGACGTCGTTGTCGTCCTTGGACATCTCGAAGAGCTCGAGGTTGTCGGTGATGTTGGACGTCAGGTAGTTGATCGTCTCGACGACCTGTTCCAGCGTACGCTTTTCCTTGCCGAGTTCCTGGGCGCGCTTGGGGTCGTTCCAGACGTTCGGGTTCTCCAGGGCGGCGTTGACTTCATTCAACCGCAGTGCTTTGCGGTCGTAGTCAAAGGTACCCCCTTAGCGCGTCGGTACGCGCTTGCAGATCGGTCAGCGTATTGCCGATCGCATTGATTTGTTCGATTTCCATGATTCGCTCGAAGCGTTCGAAGGGTGGAGCCCCCGACGAGGGGACCCGAAGCCGGGTATTTTCTCATGCTGAGGCGAACAGGCTCCCTAAGATGCCGGGATGCGCCAGAAACCGCCTGTCCCCGATGCGGGTTACCCGTCCGGTAACCCCGTCGGCACCCCCTCCGGCATGTTCCGCGCCCGGCGTCGCCGGGTGCGGCGCGGCAACTGGCGTCTGACGCTGACGCTGCTCGCGGTGTGGGCGCTGGTGACCTTCGGGGTGGCGTATTTCGCCCGGGCGCTCAGCTTCGATTTCTTCGGCTGGCCGTTCAGCTTCTGGGTGGGCTCGCAGGGAGCGCTGATCGTCTACGTCGCGATCGTCGTCATCTACGCAGTCGTCATGAATCGCCGGGAGGCGGCTGCCGGGGTGCAAGACCCGGCACCGCATTTCGACGAGGTGGAGGCTAAGCGCCCGGAGAAGGAGCGCTCCGGGCCGATCACCGGTTTCTGAAGGACCGCCCACCTGCTCGGTCTGGTGCGTTGGCCGCCGAGGTATGGGGCCCCAGCCGCAAGGGCTGAAACCCCACACCTCACCGTCCCCCACCACTGCCGTCCTTCCCCGGATTTGCTACCGAGGACTTTCACGATGCGTCGTGCGGGGGCTCGGTTCGAGTCGGCGCAAGCCGGGGTGGGGTCGACGATTTGTGGAGCCTGCGAGACGTATGAGGAGACCCCACCCCGGCTTGTGCCGACGGCGGAGGCAAAGGATCAGAAGGGCGACGAAGCGTCCTGCTTCGCCGCGGCCAGTTGCGCCTGCAGGTCCGCGACTTGCGCGCGCAGCTTGATGTTCTCGTCCTGCAGCGCGCCGACCTGCGCGCGCAGCAGCGCGACGGCCGGATCGGCCTCGAGTTCACCGTCCTCGTTCGTCGGCACGCCCAGCAGCTCCACGGCCACTTCGGCGACGGCGTCGCCCGCGGCCTTCTTGCCGACCTTGGACTCGCGCACGCGCTTGGCGGCCTGGCGCAGTTCCTTCTTTCCGCCGGCGGCGGCTGCGGCCTGTTCTTCGGCGGGCAGGTCGGCGATCACAGCGGCAGCGCTGATCGAGACTTCGCCCGACTTCACGGCGGCGACGAGTTCCGGCGCCGCAGCCTTCTGGATCTTCTCGATCTGCGTGACGGTGGCGCTGCTGATGCGCGCGGCGCGCGCAATGGCTTCGCGGCTCTTCAACGGCGGGGCGTCGGGCACCGGCGTGGCGCTCGGGTCGGCGACGGGCGCCTCGGGCGCGGGATCGTTGAGGACGGCCAGGCGGCGCGCTTCCATGATCTCCTTCTTGCGCAGGGCGAGCACGCCGCGCTGGAAGTCGGAGACGCTGCGACGGCCCAGATGCTGGTCGATCATCCACAGGTGGACGTCTTCCATCGACTTGAAACGGGTGTTCTGGACGGTCTGGAAGGGGATGCCGTGCTTGGTGCAGATGCCGTGGCGGTTGTGGCCGTCGACCAGGATGTCGCCCCAGAGCACGAGCGCGTCGCGGCAGCCTTCGGCGAGGATGCTGCGTTCGAGCGCGGCGTATTCGTCCTCGGTCAGCGGATCGATGTAGGCCTTGAGTTCTTCGGTGACGATGATGTTCATGGGGACGGGCAGCGGGACGGCAGGGACAACAGGGGAAGGCGCCGGCAGGGCATGACCCTGCCGCGCAGTGTTCGGAATGTGCGACTGGCGCGCGCGTCGCACGGGCGACGGACGACGCCGGAAAAGGGCGGCATTCTGCCTAACTCGCGACGCTAACCTGTCGCACCCCGAGCACGAGCGTCGGAAATCCCACGGAACCCACCCCCAGATGAGCGCCCCCCGATGAGCGAGATGAACGAAGCGATCTCCGCGCCGGTCGACCCGTTGTCCAGCGGCTGGGACTACCCGTCCCCCCATCGGTTGGCGGTGAGCCCCAAGCCGGCGGACATCGACGGTCTGAATCACACCAACAACGCGGTCTACGTGAAGTGGTGCGAGCAGGTGGCGTGGTCGCACTCGGTGGCGCTGGGGCTGGACATCGAGGACTACCGGCGGCTCGACCGCGCGATGGCGATCCGCCACGGCGGCTACGACTATCTGCTGCCGTCCTTCGAAGGCGAGGCGCTGGTGCTGGGCACCTGGCTGACGTCCGGGGACGGGAAGCTGGCGATGGAGCGCCGCTTCCAGCTGCGCCGCGCGAGCGACGGCCAGACGCTGATGCGCGGCCGCTGGGAACTGGTCTGCATCGACATCAGCGGCGGCCGCCCGAAGCGGATGCCGCCGGAGTTCATCGCGGCGTATCAGGCGGCGGTGGTTTCGGCGGACTAGCCGAGGAACAACTGCACCGCTTGGGCGAGCGCCTCTGGCTGGTCGTGATGCATCATGTGCGCCGCCTGCTGAAGCGTGACGCGCCGCAGGTCCTTGACGACGCTGAGCCGCGTCTCGAAGTCCTCGCGCGGATACCGATCCCCCCACCACTGCGAGAGCTTCGTCTCGCTGCCCTCGACCCACAGCGTGGGCGCCTCGATGCGCGACCAGCAGGCGAGGGCCTCGGCCTTCTTGTAGAGCACCGGATTGGTCCGCTTGTGCGCGGGGTCGCCGAGGATGTGCCAGCGCCCGTCCTCGCCCTGCTTCGACCAATGCGGCGCCAGCCAAGCCGCCTTGTCGGCGGACAGCCGCGGATTCGTCTTCATCAGCCGTTGCGCCACTCCCTCGACACTGTCGTAGGTCTTCAGGCTCTGCGGCTCCTTGAGCTCGTCGAGCCAGCTCGCGAGCCGCGCCGGCGCCATGTCGGGCGTCGTGTCCGGCAGCCCGAAGCCTTCGAGGTTCACGAGCTTGCGCAGCCGCTGCGGCCGCACGCCCGCATAGGTCATCGCGATGTTGCCGCCCATGCTGTGGCCGAGCAGGTCGACCGGTGCGTCAGGACTGACGGCATCGAGCAGCGCATCCAGATCGCCGAGGTAGTCCGGGAACCAGTACGCATCGCTTCCGTTGGCATCGGTGAGCCCGAAGCCGCGCCAGTCGATGGCGACGACGCTGCGCTCGTCGCGGAAGGCGTCGACCATGAACTGGAACGACGCGCCGACGTCCATCCATCCGTGGACCATCACGAGCAGCGGTCGCTGCCCTTCGGGCTCAGGTCCCCAGCGCAGCACGTGGTGGCGCAGACCGCGCAGCTGCATGAACCCGCTGCGATGCGGACGGCGGACGGTGTACTCGGAAGCGGGCGCGGAACTCGGGTCGGTGCTCATGGACGGCGACTGTAGTGCGGCGCGGGCAGGCGCGCTTTCGCCATGGAGACAGGGTGCGGCGAGGCGGCCGATCGGAATTCAGAATTTCCTCCCCGTCCCCCAATCCCCGACATCACACTTCCCGCTGAATCCCGGCAGCCCCTTAATCTCGATGAGCCCGCTGCGCCGGTCGATGGTGAGACTCGGGCGATTGAGCCCGCTCACCCGATACCGCGCCGTGATGCGCTCCGGCTGCAGCTGGAGATCCTCCAGCGCCCACCAGCCCTCCGTGCCGCCCGAGTTGAGCGGCGGGATCATCTTGCCGGTGAGGTGGATGCGACCCTGACCGTCCCGGATGTCGATCTGCACGCCGGAGTTGAACTGCTCGTTGCCCGTCTCCATGCGCTGCATGGGCTCGTACTTCTTGCTGCGGGCGTTCCACTCATAGCCCATGTGCGAGGAGTACGTCGCGTGCTGGCCGCTGCCGTAACAGACCAGCGTGATCGCATCGGGTTGGGGCGGCGTCGGCTCGGCGTCGCTGCTCGCGCCACCCGGGCGGCAGTTCTGCGTGGGGATCTTCTCGATGCTGGCGTAGCGACCGTTGGTGGTGGCGATGCTGACGCATTGCTTCTGCACGTCGCTCCACCAGAAGGTCCACGATTGGTCCCGAACCCGCGTTGCCCGCACGAACTGGTAGCCGCGTGCCTGCATCTGCGTTTCTCCGCTGCTGCCGCGCGCACCCACCAGATCGGACAGGTCGCCAGGAGGCTCGGCATGCACGGACCCCGGCGATCCGATCGACGCGAAGGCGGCCGCGATCAGCGCGGCGGTGGGTCTGATTCGATTCATGGTCTCATCCCTTGTGCGTTGCGAGGTGGAAGGCGATGGCGCTCACGCCGGGGCGTGGCCGGATGCCGCCAGCAGGAGGCCCAGAGAAAACAGGGTCCAGTCGTTGAGCACATGCGCGAGCGTCGACACCCAGAGGTTGCGTGTGCACAGATAGGCCAGCGACAGGACCAGACGCGCCGATCCGATGACCACCACGCACTGCACCCAGTTCCACTGGTAGGTGGGCAGGTGAGCCAGACCGAAGATCAGCGCGGAGATCAACCATGCGGCCACGATCGCCGTCCGCCTGGACCAGCCGGCCCGGGCCGTGAAGAGCGTCATCAGGGCGAGGAAGGGCAGCATCGTCAACACTTCCTCGCCCAGCAGTTGAGGCAGGCTCTGCAAGGCGAAGAGCCATCGATCCGACGTCGAGTCATGCACCAGGACATCGAAGACGGGATTGGCGCTCACGTCGAAGAAGCGGGTCGTCAGCAGGCCCAGGGCGACCGTGACGACCAGGTTGAGCAGCGCGATCCCTACCGCGATCGCGACCGCCTTGACGCCCAGGCGTTGGAACAGTGCCCGCCAATGTCGGCCCGCCACCGCGCGCAGCGCCAGCAAGGGAATGGCGGGAAAGAGGACGGCCGGGATGAACGCCAGGATCGGCGAGGTGTCGCCGAACGGCAGATGGAGCGCCAGGAAGCCGGCGACCACGGCCAGCATGAGCCCTGCCCATTGAGCCGGACGCAAGGCGACGGGTTCACCGTTGTAGTACGGGAAGTCTCTGGTCATCCTGTTGGCCTCACCCACGCTGTCGTGCGCCATGCTCCCGCGAGACGCCCGCCATGGCAAGCCGCGACGAGCCGGGATACAGAATACCCATATGTCCGCACAACCCGACCCCTATACCCTCCGCCCCGCGCGCCCCGACGACCTGACCGCGATCGTCGGCCTGATCGGCGAGCTCGCCGACTTCGAGCACCTCTCGCACCTGATGGACGTGACGCCGGAAAAGCTGCTCCCGCATCTCTTCGGCGAGCGCCCTGTCTGCGAGGCCATGGTCGCCGAGCATGAGAGCGGATCGGTCGTCGCCTTCGCGCTGACCTTCACCAATTTCTCGACCTTCCTCGGCAAGCCGGGGATGTACCTGGAAGACCTGTACGTGCAGCCCGCGCATCGCGGCGCGGGACTGGGCAAGCGCATGCTCACGCGCCTGGCGCAGATCGCGATCGAGCGCGACTACGGCCGCTTCGAATGGTGCGTGCTCGACTGGAACGAGAACGCCATCCGCTTCTACGAGAAGATGGGCGCGACGATCATGCCGGACTGGCGCTTGTGCCGTCTCGCCGGCGACTCGCTCGCGCGATTCAAGGGCTGAGGAAGCGCAGTCGCCAGCCGCCAGTCGCCAGTCGCCAGCCGCTAGCCGCCAGCCGCAGGTGGCACAGCCTTGGGCATCGTCGAGCCAGAGGAGCGGATCACCTGGTCCAGGTGCGCGGCCACATCGAACAGTTCAGCCCCTTCCCACGACGAGGATCTGTTGGGGGGCAGACCGCTCTGCGCACGACTCGCGATGTCGGACGGCAGCGTGGACAGAAGCCTCGGAAAGGCGCGGCAGTAGCCGGTGGCGACGCCGGCGAACTCGGCCAGTTGGCGATAGGAAATGCAGCAATCCGGCGGCACCGCGTGCAGGACGCGAATCACGCGCGCCTGCCATTTTTCGCTCATCGCGGGGATGGCTGATCGCGCGTACCGCATCTGATCGCCCCGTGTGAGGGTGCCTCCGCGCACAACGCGCGCCAGAACGCCTCGACTCGATCCCATGGACCGAAGCAGCCCGGGACTGCGTCTTTCCAGCAGGCTGCAAGGCTCGCACTGGAACGTGAGCCACAGCACGACGTCGGGTCCGATGGCAAGGAGATCACCGGAATTCAAGTCGTCGGTCGGGACGTCCACCAGCAGGTTTTCCCTCAGCGTATTGCTTGGAAGGTTCAACCGCTCATAGGCCGGCTGACCTGCGATCAGCAACTGTCGAGGGGAGCGTGGCGACGCATGCCGATCTCCAACAGCGCCGAGGTGCTTGATCAGTTGGAGCGAGGACTGCGGGCGCGCGCAGGGATCCCTGGGGCCGCGGACAAAAAGTCCCGTGACCTTGCCGATCGTGTGCCAGTGCGCATCGCCGGGTTGTCCTGTCGACCCGCCGACACCAAGCTCGTGGCAGGACTGGGGACCATCCAATGAGGGCTTGCGCATCAACCCACTTCAACCGAGGTCAGCCTGCATCAACCAGTCGTTCAGCAACGCCGGCGGACGCGCGATCAGCGCGCGGTCGCCCTGCACGACGATCGCGCGCTGCAGCAGCTTTGGGCGGTCCGCGACAGCCTGCAGCAGCTGCGTGTCGGTCAGCGACTCGTCCGCCAGATCGAGCTCGCGATAGTCGTCCTCGTTGTCGCGCACCATCGCGCGCACCGGCGTGCCGAGCTGCCGGTGCAGCGTCTGCAGTTCGGGCAGCGTCAGCGGCGTCTCCAGGTATTCGACGACCTGCGGCGCGAGGCCGCGGGACTCCAGCAGCGCGAGCGCCTCGCGCGACTTGGAGCAGCGGGGGTTGTGCAGGATCTTGAGGGCCATGCGGACCAGTGTAGGAGCCACGATCCGGATATCGATATGCGGATCGCCCGCCGCTTGCCCATGCACCTCCCGCGGGCATCTCGGTTCCCGCCAGGCACCGACCTGGCGCTACGGGCTTTCCATGACGACCGGCCAGGACCCGCTCGCTAGCATCCACGCTCTTGTTCCAGACCAGGATGGAGACACGATGACCGGCAAGACCGCCAAGGACGCCGGCCCGGCCGACGGCATCACCGTGCCCCCCGCGGCGACGCGTGCCGCGCCCGACGCCTACGCGCTGATCCACGGCGCCTTCCGCTGGCAGGTGCCCGAGCGGCTGGCCATCGCCGAGCTGTGCTGCGGCCGATGGGCCCGCGAGACGCCCGATGCGCCCGCCGTCTTCTTCGACAGCGACAGCGGTTGCCGCGCCCAGTACTCCTTCGGCCAGCTGCAGCGCGCGGCGAACCGGCTCTCCAACGCGCTCAAGCGACTGGGCGTCGAAGCCGGCGACCGCGTCGCGCTCGTGCTGCCGCAACGCTTCGAGACCGCCGTCGCGCACATCGCCATCAACCAGCTCGGCGCGGTCGCGATGCCGCTGTCGATGCTCTTCGGTCCCGACGCGCTCGAGTACCGTCTCAAGGACAGCGAGGCCAAGGTCGCGATCGTCGAAGGCGGCGCGCTCGACGCGCTGCGCACGGCGCGCGCCTCCTGCCCGTCGCTGCTGCACGTGCTGGTCGTCGGCGAGTCCGATGCCCACGAGGGCGAAGCCGGCTGGATGGCCGCGCTGCAGGCCGAGGACGCGCGCTTCGTCGCGCGAGACAACGCGGCCGAAGACCCCGCGATCCTGATCTACACGAGCGGCACGACCGGCGCGCCCAAGGGCGCCTTGCTGCCGCAGCGCGCGCTGCTGGGCAACCTCACCGGTTTCATCGCGAGCCAGAACTGGTTCGGCTTCGATCCGCATGATCCGACGGTTCGCAGCGACGCCGTGTTCTGGAGCCCCGCCGACTGGGCCTGGACCGGCGGACTCATGGACGCGTTGCTGCCGTCGCTGTGCTTCGGACGGCCCATCCTCGGCTACCAGGGCCGCTTCTCCCCGGAGAAGGCCTTCGAGCTGATGCAGCACTACCGTGTGAGCCACACCTTCCTGTTCCCGACCGCGCTGAAGGCAATGATGAAGGCCGTGCCGCATCCCGCCGAGCGCTACACGCTGCACCTGCAGGCCGTGATGAGCGCGGGGGAAGCCGTCGGCGATGCCGTGTTCGACTGGGGCCGGCGCGAGCTCGGCGTGACGATCAACGAGATGTTCGGACAGACCGAGATCAACTACGTCGTCGGGAACTGCGCGCGGCTGTGGCCGGCCAAGCCGGGCAGCATGGGGCGCGCCTATCCCGGCCACCGCGTCGCGGTGATCGACGATGCGGGGCAGGTCTGTCCGCCCGGGCAGATCGGCGAAGTGGCCGTGCATCGCCGCGACGCGCACGGCACGCCGGATCCGATCTTCTTCCTCGGCTACTGGCGCAACGAGGCGGCGACCGCCGCGAAGTTCACCGGGGATCCGGCGGACAGCTGGTGCCGCACCGGCGACCTCGCGCGCACGGATGAGGACGGCTATCTCTGGTACCAGGGCCGCGCCGATGACCAGTTCAAGGTCGCGGGGTATCGCATCGGTCCGGGTGAGATCGAGAACTGTCTGGTGCGCCACGACGCCGTCGCCAATGCGGCGGTCGTGCCCAAGCCCGATGTCGAGCGCGGCGCGCTGGTGAAGGCCTTCGTCGTGCTGGCGCCGGGCCGGCAGCCGTCGGCGGCGTTGACCGCGGAGCTGCAGGACTTCGTCAAGCAGCGGCTCGCGCCCTACGAGTACCCCAAGGAGATCGAGTTCCTCGACGCGCTGCCGATGACGACCACCGGCAAGGTACAGCGGCGCGTGCTGCGACAGCTGGAAGCGGACCGAGCGGCGGGAATCGCCGTCTGATCCGTTGACTGCCCAGGCCGCTGGCCCTCACCCACCGCTCTCTCCCGCAGTGCGGGAGAGGGAGCCGCGAGAGGCTGCTGCGGGACTCCCGATCAGCTCGCGCGCGTGTTGCGCAGCTTGACGTAGAGCTTGGTGTTGGCGCCCGGTTGCGGCTGCAGCAGCGCCGAGTCGGGCCACTGCTCCTGGCCGGTGAGCACGGTGCACGCGCGCGACGGCTTGTCCTTGGGCGTCTCCGGCTCGCGCTGCTTCGCCTCCGACGGGAGCGGCAGGCGCAGGTGCTGGCCGTCCTCCGTCCAGTCGAGGTTCCACTGCGGCTGGTCGCTGCACACGATGACGCCGTCGATCTGCGGGAACATCCAGCGCACGTACCAGGGCAGCAGCTCGGTGCGCAGCCGCTGGCCGACCGCGACGATGCGGCGCACCGTCGCCATGTCCAGCATCTCCGGCGGCGTCGCGAGGTCGATGCTCAACCGAACGCCCAGCTCGCCCTTGGGCACGTTGGTCCCGAAGTCCATGTCCTTGACCCGCTGCTCGGAGAAGGTCGGCAGGTCGAAACGGCCCTTGTCGTCGACCGGGATCGGGATGTAATCGTCGTCGCTCATCAGCGCGAGCTTGGTGCCCGCCGGCGGCGGCTTGGTGTTGTCCTTCGCATCGGTCAGCACGAAGCGGCTCACAAACAGACCTTCTCCTTCGGTCCTCAACTTCGACAGCAACTCGTTGAGCCGCTTGTAGGGAAAGGAGGCGCCGCGCTTCATGTCGCTCTGGACCGAGGGCAGGGCGATCGCGCCGACGCCCGACGATGCCGCGGCGTCGGCAGGGGCGGCCGCCGCGGCCGGCGAGGGCTCGGTGGCCGTCGCGGCGGCAACAGGATCGCAGGCTGCGAGGGCAGCCATCGCGGCCAGCGCGGCGGCCGCGACGAGCGGCCTGTGCAGGACGCGGCGCGCCGCATGGGTGAACTGCTGGGGCTTCACTTCGACTCTCTCCCTGTGTCGCGAAACGGATGTCGCGGATGTCGCGGAGGCGATCTGCGCTGAACGGTGCGCGGCCGGTGCGGGTTGACGAGGCGTGTCCCGCGTCGGGGTGTCATCGACGGCATTTGCCCCGCGCCTCGGCAAGCACCCAGAACGGCAGGCTGAGCAGGCCCGCGCCGGCGCCCGCGAACTCGCCCTTCAGGCAATCGCCGGTGGCGCCCTTCATCATGTCGTTGCCCAGCCTGGTCGACGCGTCGATCCTGTCGGGTGCGAGGCTCGCCTGATCCGCGCGCTCGGCGAGCAAGGGCTGTCCCTGCGTCGACTGTCGGACCGCACGCTGCGTCGCCGAGCCGTACATCAGGTCGCGACCGGTCGGACCGGACGCGGCGGAAGCCGCCGCCGGCGCGGTCATGACGACGGTCGAGCGACGTTCCTCGTGGGGCTCCTCGGCCTCAGGCACGGGAGCCTGCGGCACTCGCCTGGGGTCAGGACTTGCGCGACGCGCGACCTGCGCTGGGCGCGGCGCCGGCCTTGTGTTCGGCAGCGGCGGCAACTGGATCGTCACCATGCGGATCGACGAACTGCGTTGCTCGCGGTGCGGTTCCGCCCGGCGCCATGCGTGCTGCAGCCAGCCGATCTGCGCGATGTGCAGCAGCAGGACCGCACCGATGGCGAGCGTGCGAGGCGCGAGACGACGATCACGCGCGGCCATCTGCGTCTCCATCCTCGGGCTCGTCGCCGGGCTCCCAGGCGAGGAGATCGCCGGGCTGGCACTGCAGCACCGCGCAGATGCGCGACAACGTGTCGAAGCGCACCCCTCGCACCTTGCCGGACTTGAGCAGCGAGAGGTTGGCCTCGGTGATGCCGATGGCTTCGGCGAGCTCCTTGGAGCGCATCTTGCGCTGCGCGAGCATCACGTCGAGTCGGACGACGATGGGCATGGGGGCGGGGTCCTCGGCGGGTTCCTGGGCCGGTCCGTTCAGACGAACTCGGCGTTCTCCTGCGCCATGCGCTGGGCCTCTCGCATCACCATGGCCATCGCGATCAGCACCAGGCCCAGCAGCAGCACCACGTAGTGCTGGCTGCCCAGCTGCACCGACAGCATCCGCTGCCCGGGCGCGTTGCCCAGCGTCAGCGCGAGGATGGACGCCGTGTCGGTCATCGGCATGACCAGCGCCATCGCCGTCACCGACTGCCCCAGCCGTCGCAGATGGCGCGTCGCGCCGTCGGTGAAGACCTCACCGCGCAGGTAGGCGCCGAAGAGCCGGAACAGGCACAGCAGCGCGAACAGCGTCAGCAGCGCCTGCGGCAGGTTGACCGCCAGGCCCCAGGCGCGCGAGACGGCGTCGAATTGCATCGGGCAGTCCAGGCACCAGTCCTTGCGCGCGGTGCGCTCCACCAGCCCGCGGTTGGTCCAGAACGTCGCATGGAAACCGACCACCACCGCCATCGCGACCAACGCCATCGCGCGCACGCAGTGGGCAATCCAGCGGATGCGCCGCAGGCCGGCGGGGAAAGTCGTGTCGCTCATGGTCTTACCGTGGGGTGGCAAGAAATTACTGTAAAACAATAATTTCGTGGGCGCAATGGCGGCGGGTGTCAAGGCGGTGCCGGGGCTCCGCGCGGCGATCGCCCGGGTATGGGCCGCACTCGCGGCGACGGCGGGCGGGCTCATGCAAACTGGCCTGTTGCACGTCACGGAGAACAAGATGGAACGCGTCACCCTCGGACAGTCCGACCTCTCGGTCAGCCGCATCGGCCTGGGCACGATGACCTTCGGCGAGCAGGTCGACGAGACCGGCAGCCAGGCGCTGCTCGATCGCGCGGTGGGCGCCGGCATCAACCTGCTCGACGTCGCCGAGATGTACCCGGTGCCCGCGCGCGCCGACACCTTCGGCCGGACCGAGGAGATCATCGGTCGCTGGCTCAAGGCCCGGCCCGGGATGCGCGAGCGCGTCGTCGTCGCGACCAAGGTCGCCGGCCCCTCGCGCGGCTACGACTGGATCCGCGACGGCAGCAAGGACCTGACCGGCGCGCAGATCGTGCAGGCCTGCGAGGACAGCCTGAAGCGGCTGCAGCTCGACACCATCGATCTTTTCCAGATCCACTGGCCGGCGCGGCATGTGCCGATGTTCGGCGGCGTGTATTTCGAGCCGGCGAAGGACCAGCCGGTCGCATCCATCCAGGAGCAGCTGGAAGCGCTCGCGCAGTTGCAGCGCGCCGGGAAGATCCGTCACATCGGGCTGTCCAACGAGACGGCCTATGGCGTCGGCGAGTTCGTCCACCTGGCCGCACAGCACGGTCTGCCGCGCATCGTCAGCGTGCAGAACCCCTACAGCCTCGTGAACCGGATCGTGGAGAACGGCCTCGACGAGGCGCTGTACCGGCATCAGGTGGGGCTGCTGGCGTATTCGCCGTTGGGCTTCGGCTCGTTGACGGGGAAGTACGACCAGCACGGGTTGGCCGATCCCGCCAAGCCGGGACGGCTGGCGATCTTCGAGAGCATGAAGAGGCAGCGCTGGGCGCGGCCCGAGACGCTGGCCGCGGCGCGACGCTACAACGCGTTGGCGGCGGAGCTGGGAATGACGCCGTCGACGCTGGCGATCGCGTGGGTGAAATCGCGCTGGCAGACGGCCAGCACGCTGATCGGCGTCACCACGGCGGCGCAGCTCGACGAGAACATCGCGGCGTTCGGCCGCACGCTCGACGCCGACACGCTGGCCCGCATCGACCGCATCCGCTGGGAGATCCGCGATCCGGCGCAGTGAACCTCTCTTACTCCCTCTCCCGCACTGCGGGAGAGTGGCCAACAGGGCCCAAGAGGGCCAAGAGGGCCCAAGAGCGGGCGCTCAGCGCATGAGTAGCTCGAACGTGCCGTCGGCCAGCTTCTGCCCGTTGACCATCACCTCGATCGCGTGGGTGCCCGCGTAGTGGGTGCGGGTGGTGAAGTCGCGCAGCGCGCGGCGGATGCGGAGGGACGTCGACGCGCCGGCTTCGAGTTCCACCGTCTTCAGCTTGAAGACCTTCGGCGACGCGCGACCGTTCTTCTTCACGTAGTGCACGGCGTAGTCGACGACCAGGCGCTGCGTGGTCTCCGCCGTCGATCGCAGCTCGAAGGCGATCTCGATCTCGCCGCCGATCGCCACGCGCGTCGGCGCGATCGCGAGGCGCTCCACCACCGCCCGTGCGCCGTCGCTGGCACCGATCAGCGTCAGCGCCCGCGCGTCGCCCTGCTTGATCCGCGACCGCAACGCATGCTTGACGATCCACGCGCTGCGCTCGTCGGCGAGGTCCCAATCGCCCACGTGCGCGAAGACCCAGTCCGCATGGTCCTTGGTGATGTCGTTCAGGTTGTTGGCGACGGATCGCCGCACGTAGAGGCTGTCGTCGGCGCGCAGTGCCTGGAGGATCTCCGCCAGTGGCGCCGGATCGGCGACCAGCGCGTCGAGCCGGAACGACCATGGCAACCTCGGCCGGCTGCCCTCGCTGGCGAGGCGCCGCACATGCTCATTGCGGTCCGTGGTCCAGCGCGTCATCGTCTTCAGCGTGCCGGTCAGGTCCTGCCGCAGGAAGGGGCGGATCGCGAATTCCGCGGTGCCGTGCACCGTCATCCGCTTGAGCGCCTTCAGCGACACGGCGGGATCGTGCAACCCGTAGCTCGCGACGAAATCGCACAGCCCCATGTTCACGAACGCGCCGCCGGTGTTCGGCGCTGCCGCGACGACGGCATCGAGCTTGTCCGCGAAGCTGCCGGGCAGGGCCGCTTCGAGCGCCTCGGCCACGCGATGCACGCGCTGCATGATCGACAGCGGCGCCAGGCCGTCGGTCGCGACGGCCATGAAGCGCTTGCGCTGGAAGCCGGGCGTCGACTCGGCGAACACGGACGCGAGCGAGCGCAACGCGGTCTCGCCGATCAGGTCCTTGAGGTTATAGCTGGAGGTCGAGGCGGCGTCCGTCATGGGGGCTCGGTGAACACGAAGTGCAGGGAGGGCGCCGCAGCGTAGCGCGGGCGCCGCCATCGTCTGTCAGGAGGCGTGACGCCCCGTGCAGCAAGCTCGTACAAGCCGCCGCCGCGGTCAGCGGGGACAATCGCGCCATGAGCAAGAAATCCGCCCATGTCAGCGAAACGCTGGCGACGCAGATGCTGCGCCAGCACAAGGTCGCGTTCGGCGAGCACGTCTACGACTACGTCGATCACGGCGGCACCGGGGAGTCCTCCAAGCAGCTCGGCGTGCCCGAACACGAGGTCGTCAAGACGCTGGTGATGCAGGACGAGAAGGCGCAGCCGCTGATCGTGCTGATGCACGGCGACTGCACCGTCAGCCTGAAGGAACTCGCCCGGCAGATCCCCTGCAAGAAGGTCGAGCCCTGCAAGCCCGACGTCGCGCAGCGCCACAGCGGCTACCTCGTCGGCGGCACGTCGCCGTTCGGCACGCGCAAGGCGATGCCGGTGTTCGTCGAGTCCTCGGTGCTCGCGCTGCCCCGCCTCCTGATCAACGGCGGGCGCCGCGGCTACCTGATCAGCATCGAACCCCGGGTTTTGACGGAGCTGCTCGCGGCCCGCCCGGTCGAGTGCGCGCTGAAGTCCGGGGCAGAATAGCGCCCCATGCAAAGTGTCCTGTTCCCCTTGTTGGCCGTATTGGCGGTGTTGGCCGGGTATCTGATCGGCTCCCTGTCCTTCGCGGTGATCGTCAGCCGGCTGATGGGCCTGTCCGATCCGCGCAGCTACGGCAGCGGCAATCCGGGTGCGACCAACGTGCTGCGCTCCGGCAACAAGGCCGCGGCGATCCTGACGCTGGTCTTCGACGCGCTCAAGGGCTACCTCCCCGTGGTACTGGTGCTGAAGTTCGGCCCGCCGTACGGCCTGGAGGAGGGCACCGCCGCGCTGGTCGGTCTGGCCGCCTTCGTCGGGCACCTCTGGCCGGTCTTCTTCAAGTTCATCGGCGGCAAGGGCGTCGCCACCGCGGCCGGCGTGCTGCTCGCCATCAACCCGTGGCTCGGCCTGTCCGTGCTCGGCGTGTGGATCGCCATGGCGGTCGTCTTCCGCTACTCGTCGCTGGCGTCGCTGGCCGCCGCGGTCGCCGCGCCGCTGCTGCAGATGCTGGTCTGGGACGTCGGCCCGGAGCTGCCGGCCATCGCGCTGATGAGTCTGCTGCTGATCTGGCGCCATGCCGCCAACATCAAGAAGCTGATGGCGGGAACGGAGAGCAAGCTTGGCCAGAAGGCGGCACCGGCCGCCGCGCCGGCCGCGAAATCCCATCGCCACGAGCAGTCGCGCGAGAAGCGCGAGCACAAGCATTCCCACAAGCCCAGGCAGCACAACAAATGAGCAACATCGAACGCTTCGACGTCGGCCCGCGTCTCTCCGAGATGGCCATCCACAACGGCGTGGTCTACCTCGCCGGGCAGGTGCCGGAAGACGCCACCGCCGACGTCAAGGGCCAGACCGAGCAGGTCCTGGCGATGATCGACAAGCTGTTGGCCCGCGCCGGCAGCGACAAGACGAAGATCCTGCGCGCGCAGCTGTACATCGCCGACGTCAAGGACCTGGCCGGCATGAACGCCGCCTGGGACGCCTGGGTGCCGGCCGGCCACACGCCGCCCCGCGCCACGGTCGAGGCCAAGCTGGCCAAGCCGGAGTGGAAGATCGAGATCGTGATCACTGCGGCCGTCTGAGCCTGGTGGAGGTCAAGGGCCTGAAGCCTCTGGCCTCTTCATGAGAAACGCCGGCTTCGTGCCGGCGTTTTGCATGGTGCGTCGAACGGGTCGCGAACCCGATCGCGAGGCCCGGCGCTTGTCCGGGCCGGCTCACTCGTCCGCTTCGGCCTCTTCGAGTTCCAGGCCCAGGCAGGCCGGATCGCCGCAGCCGCGGCGCACCAGCACGGGCGGCTCCGCGGTGAGGTCGACGACGGTCGTCGGCTTCATCGGGCAGGCGCCGGCGTCGATGATCAGCTGGATCAGCTTGTCGTAGCGGGCGGTGATCTCTTCGGGGTCGTTGATCGGCTCGTGCTCGCCGGGCGGGATCAGCGTGGTGGCCAGCAGCGGACCGCCGATCAGCGCCAGCAGGTCCTGCGTGACGCGGTGGTCCGGCACGCGCAGGCCGATGGTGCGGCGCGAGGGATGCGACAGGCGCCGCGGCACTTCCTTGGTCGCCTCCAGGATGAAGGTGAACGGCCCCGGCGTGGCCGTCTTGATCATGCGGTACTGCTTGTTGTCGACGCGCGCATAGCTGCCGAGTTCGCTGAGGTCGCGGCACAGCAGCGTCATGTGATGCTTGTCGTCGACGCCGCGGATGCGGCGCAGCGCCTCGGCGGCGGCCTTGTCGTCGAGCTGGCAGACCAGCGCGTAGCTGGAGTCGGTCGGGATCGCGCCGATGCCGCCCTGGCTCAGGATCTGCGCCGCCTGGCGCAGAAAACGGGCCTGCGGGTTGTCGGGATGGACTTCGAAGATCTGGGCCATGGTCCTCACCTCTGGCAATCGGCGTGCGAGCCGATCGGTGAGCCGGTCAGTCCGGCCAGTGGATGCGGTGTTCGAGCGCGCCCCACACCGGTTTCAAGCGGCCGGAGAGGTGCTGGTCGAGCTTGCCGACGTCGACGCGGCTTTCCTCCGGGCTGTGGAAGTCCGAGCCGCGCGAGGCGAGCAGGTCGAATTCCAGCGCGGTGTCGGTGTACTGGATCATGTCCGCGGCGGTGTGGCTGCCGGTGACGACCTCGATGCCCCGCCCGCCGTGGGCGATGAACTCGGTGATCAGCGCGTACTCCTCGGTCGGCGTGAAGCCGTAGCGGCCGGGGTGCGCGATGACGGCCAGCCCGCCGGCGTCCACGATCCAGCCCACCGCGTCGCCCAGCGCCGCCCAGCGGTGCGGCACGTAGCCGGGCTTGCCCTCGGTGAGGAAGCGGCGGAAGACCTCGGGCACGTCCGAGCACTGGCCGCTCTCCACCAGGAAACGCGCGAAGTGGGTGCGGGAGATCAGCTCCGGATTGCCGGCGAACTTGAGCGCACCTTCGTAGGCGCCGGGGATGCCGACCTGGGCGAGGCCGTCGGACATCTCCTTCGCCCGCGCGCCGCGGCCGCCGCGCGTGGCGCGCAGGCCTTCGACGATGCGCGGATCGTCATGGTCGAAGCCCAGGCCGACGATGTGCACCACCTTGCCGGCGAAAGTCACCGAGATCTCGGCGCCGGTCAGATAGGGCAGGCCGGCCGCCTTCGCCGCCGCCATGGCGCGCTGCTGGCCACCGACCTCGTCGTGGTCCGTCAGCGCCCAGAGCTCGACGCCGTTGGCCTTGGCGCGCGCGGCCAGGGCCTCGGGCGCCAGCGTGCCGTCGGACACGGTCGAGTGGCAGTGCAGATCCGCGTTGATCTGCGGATGCAGGGTCGAAGGGGCGGCCGGCGTCGGCGCGGTGTCGGAAGGGGCGTTCACACGCCGATTCTAGGAGCGTGGCCATGACCGCGCCCGCACCGCTGGGATCCCACCGTCCCGGACCTCAGGCTGCCGCGGCCGCCGGCGCAGCGGCCGCCCTGTCGTCGTCGACGGCTGCGACCGCGCCGCGGCGGCGGTCGACGAAGTAGCGGCTGGGCCCGGTGCCGCACTTGGCGACGTGCTTCGGTTCGGCCAGCGCGGCGGAGAGGGCGCGCACGCTCTCGAACGCGCCGGGTTGCACCTGGATCACGCCGGCGCTCAGGGTCGGCAGCGGATTGAAGGATTCCTGGTTCTGGCGGTTCAGCGTCACGTAGCCGCCCAGCGCCTGGTGTTCGGCGGAAAAGAAGGGGCGGATCTGCCGGTCGAACTCGCGGCAGACGCGGGTGACGCGCGCGGTCCAGTCGGGCGAGCCCAGCACCATCACGAAGTCGTCGCCGCCGATGTGGCCGACGAAGTCCACCGCCGGATCGGCGGCGTCCTGCAGGATCTGCGCGCAGAGCTTGATGATGTCGTCGCCGGTGGCGTAGCCGTAGACGTCGTTGAAGGGCTTGAAGTGGTCGATGTCCCAGGCGACGACGACGAACTCGCGCGCCTCGTGCAGCAGTGCGTCCAGGTGCTGGTCGGTCGGCACGTTGCCGGGCATCAGCGTCAGCGGGTTGGCGTAGCGGGCGCTGTGGACCTGCAGGTCGGAGACGGCCTTGAGCAGGTCGGTGCTGCGGCCGGTGCCGAAGTACTCGCCGTTGCGGGTGACGATGAAGCCGTCGACCATCAGCCGGTCGTCCAGGCTGGAGATCGCATCGCTCATCTCGCGCAGCGAGGTGCCGGCGTCGAAGATAAGCGGCTGGGGATCCATGAGCGCGGTGCAGGAGCGCTTCTCGTGGATGTCCATGAAGTAGCGCTCGGCGCTGCGCTTGAGCACCTGCAGCGAACGCAGGATGCCGATCGGCCGGTTCGAGTCGTCCAGCACCGGCATCGAGAACAGCTGTTCATCGCGCTGGAACATGTCGGCCACGGTCTGGCAGTTGAGCTTGGGCGTGACGGTGTGGCTGCGGCGGGCCAGTTGCGCGGCGGTCGTGATCGCGTCGGGCGGCAGGCGCATCCAGTCGGCGTTGCGGCGGCGGTGCTCGGGCGCGAGCAGGGCGTCCACCTCGGCACGCAGCGCGGCGCGTGGGGCGGCGCTCGGGCGCGCGAGCAGGTAGCCCTGGCAGACCGGCACGCCCAGGCGGCGCAGCACGGTGAGGTCGCTGAGCTGCTCGAGGCCTTCGGCGACGACGGTGCAGCCGGAGCTGGCGGCCATCTCGAGGATGGAGCGGACGAACTGCTGCTTGAGCGGCTCCTGGGCGATGCCGTCGATGAAGTGGCGGTCGATCTTGACGAAGTCCGGGCGGATGTCCATCCAGCGCTTCAGGCTGGCGAAGCCTTCGCCGAGGTCGTCCAGCGCGACGACGAAGCCGAGCTCGCGCAGGCTGCGCATGCTGTCCTGCAGCCGCTCGGGTTCCAAAATGGGACGCGTCTCGGTGAGCTCGATGACCACGCGCGAGGCGGGCAGATCGAGCTGCGCGAACTCGCGGGCGATCAATGCGCCGCGGTCGCTGGTGGCGAGCAGCGTGTCCGCGGTGAGGTTCAGGAAGAGCTGGCCGGGCAGGTTGAGTTCCTTGAACCGGCGCAGCGCGCGTCGCACGACGATCCGTTCCAGTTCGACCAGCCGACCCAGCCGCGCGGCGGTCTCGAACAGCACCAGCGGCGAATGCAGCGGCGTGTCCGCCGGTCCGCGCGTCAGGGCTTCGTAGCCCAGGATGTTCGCCCGCTCGACCTCGACCAGCGGCTGGAAGTGGATGTCCAAGGCGCCGTCGCGGATGACGGCGGACAGGGCGATGCTCAGCGGATCGGGCGGTTGCAGGTGCGTGGTCGGCATGGGAAGACACCACGGCGGACGGTGCGCCGCGTGGTGTCCCCATTCTGGGTGGCCTCTATGTCATCGATTTGACAAACTGTTACAGCAGGGGCCAGGTGTGAAGTCTGGCGCGCTTCACGGCTTCTGCTTGCTGAAGTCCCGCTCCGGGAACAGGCGGGTCGTCAGCGCGCCCAGGCTTTCATGGACGACATCGACGTTGGTCTCGTCGATCACGATCCTGGCGATCTGCGGGCTCAGCGCCTTGCGCAGCAGGCCCAGGAAGCGCGGCGCGGCGACGACGCGCAATTGCGTCACCTCGCCGTTGTTGTAGCCGTCGTCCAGCGTCTTCGCCACGCGCGCCGCGAAGCTGATCGCTTCCTGATGCGACTCGTCGACGCCCGCCGACGAGGTCACGTTGTTGCCGCGACGGCCTTCGGCGTCGCGGCGCAGGTCGGCATTGTTCGCGTGGGCGGCGGCGTCGCTCAGCGTCGTGACGTCCTCCAGGTCGCCGCCTTCCTCCGGCAGCTTCAGCAGACGCGCCACGCCTTCGTCGGCCACCAGCACCCACAGCTTGCCATCGTCCTTGTATGCAGCCATCTCGGTTCCTTCAACAGAGTTCTCGTTGAAGGCAGGGTGGCAATCGCCGTACCTCCGTCGGACATCCAAGGCGGCATGGGAGTTTGCAGTCAGGCGCAAAGCAGGGAACATGGCTTGCCCGCCGGTAGATCGCACCGGCTCTTCCTGCGCCTCATGCAGGATCGACTCGAGACCGCCATGGACACCGACCACCCCTCCGCCGCCGTCAGCCTCCACATCGTCTGCCCGTCCTGCGGCGCGAAGAATCGCGTGCCGCGCGAGCGGCTGGGCGAATCGCCCGACTGCGGGCGTTGCAGCACGCCGCTGATGCGGGCGGAAGCCGTGGACCTCACGCCCGAAGTGTTCGACAAGTTCGTCGCCGGCACCGAACTGCCGGTCGTCGTCGATTGCTGGGCGGAGTGGTGCGGCCCCTGCCGGATGATGACGCCGCAGTTCGAGAAGGCCGCCGCGATGCTGCCCGAGGTGCGCTTCGTCAAGCTCGATACCGAGGCCGCGCCGCAGCAGAGCGCCCGCTACGGCATCCGCAGCATTCCCACGATGCTGCTGTTCCTCGACGGGCAGGAGATCGCGCGCGAGTCCGGCGCGATGCCGGCGCAGGCCATCGTGGAATGGGTGCGCAAGCAACTGCTCGGTTGAGGGATCGCCGATCCGCGCTTCAGATCGGCGGGGTCGCCGGGATGGCCGTCATTCGGCCATCGCCTCCACCACCATCTGCACGCGCTGCTGGCCCTGGAACTCGTCGAGGCTGAGCCGGTAGGCCAGCGTCACCTGCTCGGGCAACTGCTCGGTGTGGCCGAACCAGATGGCGTCGCGGATCCAGGCACCCTGGCGCAGGCGCAGCTTGAGGTGGCGTTCGCCGACGATGCGCTGGTTGACGACCTGCACGCGGTCGCAGAACAGCGGCGCCTCGAAGGCCTGTCCCCAGACCTGCGCTTCCAGTTCCTGGACCGTCTCGGCGCAGAAGGCCTCGGGCGGCAGCGGACCGTCGGTGCGCAGCGTGCGGGTGAGCGATGCCTCGTCCAGCCACTCGCGGGCGACGTCCTCGAAGGCGGCACGGAAGGCGTCGACGCCGCCGCGGCCCAGCGTGCAGCCCGCCGCCATCGCATGACCGCCGAACTTCTTTAGCAGCTCGGGATGGCGCTTGGAGACCAGGTCCAGCGCGTCGCGCAGATGGAAACCGGGGATCGACCGGCCGGAGCCCTTGAGCTGGCCGTCCGCGCCCTCGGCGAAGACGAACACCGGACGGTGCAGTCTGTCCTTGATCCGCGAGGCCACGATGCCGACGACGCCCTCATGGAAGTCGGCGTCGAACAGCGCCAGCGCGGGCGGCGGCGCGCCGTTCAGGCGCGGGTCGGTCATCAGGCGTTCGAGCAGCGCGAGCGCCTGCTCCTGCATGCCGGCCTCGATCTCGCGGCGCTCGCGGTTGATGCGGTCGAGCTCACGCGCGAGGGCCAGCGCCTGCTCGGCGTCGTCCGTCGTCAGGCAGGTGATGCCCAGCGTCATGTCGTCGAGGCGACCGGCGGCGTTGATGCGCGGGCCCAACGCGAAACCGAGGTCGAAGCTGTTGGCGCGCGAAGCGTCGCGGCTCGCCGCGGTGAAGAGCGCCTGCACGCCCGGCTGCATGCGGCCGGCGCGCATGCGTCGCAGGCCCTGCGCCACCAGGCGGCGGTTGTTGGCGTCCAGCCGCACCACGTCGGCGACGGTGCCCAGCGCCACCAGGTCGAGCAGGCCGTCCAGCCGGGGCGGCGTGGCCTCGCCCGGCGCGCCGAAAGCGCCGCGGCGGCGCAGTTCGCCGCGCAGCACCGTCAGCACGTAGAACGCCACGCCCACGCCGGCCAGGCTCTTGCCGGGGAAGGGGCAGCCCGGCTGGTTGGGATTCACCAGCGCATCGGCGTCGGGGACCGTCGGCTGGCCGTCGGCCGTGACCGCGGGGAGGTGATGGTCGGTGACCAGGACCTTCAGGCCGAGCTCGCGCGCGAAGGCCACGCCGGCGTGGCTGGCGATGCCGTTGTCGACGGTGACCAGCAGCCTGGGTTCGTGCTTCAGCGCCAGTTCGACGATGGTCGGCGTGAGGCCGTAGCCGTGCACCGCGCGGTCCGGGACCACGTAGCTGACGGTGCCCGGCTTCGCGCCCAGCAGCGCCAGGCCGCGCAGCATCACCGCGCAGGCGGTGGCGCCGTCGCAGTCGTAGTCCGCGACGATGCAGATGCGCTCGCCGGCCGTGATCGCGTCCGCCAGCAGCACCGCGGCCTTGTCGATGCCCAGCATGCCCAAGGGCCCCTCGGGCGGCAGCAGATGTTTGAGGTCGGGATCGAGCTCGTCGCGCGACAGCACGCCGCGGGCGGCGAAGAGGCGCGACAGCAGCGGCGAGAAGCCGGCTTCCCGCAGCGCGTGGGCGGAGTCCGGCGGGACGTCGCGGGTCAGGAGGCGGGGGCTGCTCACAGGGGCTCCAGGGCGGTGCCGACGGACGCGCTCGGCACCGCGAATTTTTCCTTCAGCCGCTGCCAGGCGCCGGCCGGCTGCCGTCTCCAGGTGCGGGCCAGGCGTTCGCCGCTCAGTGTCAGCGAGACCGGTTCGCCCGAGCGCGCCGCGGTCAGTGCCCGCGCGATCGGGTCCTGGTCGAGCGCCTTCCAGCCCTCGCTCCAGGCGTAGAGATCGCCGGTCAGCATCGGCACGCGCAGGCGGTCGTCGACGATCAGGTCGGTCGGCAGCGCGTCGCCGCGCTCGCGTGCGCCGCCGCCGATCCAGACCGCGTTCAGCGGACGCAGGCCGCGTTGCTCGCGTGCCTGGTTGAGCGGGTGATCGTGCAGCAGCATCTGTGCCTCGTTGAGCAGCGTGCGCAGGCGGCGCGCACGCGGGTACCAGGTCTCGACCCCGCGATTGAGCACGCGATCCGCGCTGGCGGCGTCCAGGCCGTCGATTTCGTCATGCGCGATCGCCCATTCGCCGGTCGACAGCCAAGCGGTCCGCCAGCCCTCGGCGGCGGGGAACAGCGTGGTCGTCAACGCGTCGAGGAAGGCACGCGATTCGGCCTCGTCGAGACCGAGCGTCTCGGGGCCGAGTGCGGTGACGCCCTCAGCGCCGACGGCGAAATGGACCGGCGTCAGCAGCGCCCAGGCGGCTCCGGCGGGGTCCTGGCCGGCGGCGCGGACGCGCCAGGCGGCGATGGGCGGATGGTCGTCGGCGACGCCGCGGCGGCGCGCCAGGAAGTGTTCGTGTGGGGGGAGGGGCGAGGTCTCGTCGGCATCGCCGACGTCTTCCACCGGGGCCAGCAACCCGAGCAGGCGGCTCAGGTTGGGCAGCTCCAGCTCGCGCAGGGCGCCCTCGAAATGAGGGTCCAGCGAACTGGCAAAGGGGATCATCAGGTGCATGGCCGGGATTATCGGCGGTCCGGTCATCAAGCTTTCATGCAGGGTCGGCAACCTGTGGGGCCATGCTGACCGACACGCTCATGGCCGCCGCGATTTCGAACGATCCGCCTGGGGCCGAGGCGGTGGAACCCGACGACGGCGGATCGATCCGCGTGCGCACGGTGTGGATCTCCGATCTGCACCTGGGCACGCCGGGTTGCCAGGCCCGCGCGCTGCTCGATTTCCTGCGCGAGGTCGAATGCGAACAGCTGTTCCTCGTCGGCGACATCGTCGACGGCTGGCAGTTGCGCCGCAGCTGGTACTGGCCGCAGGAACACAACGACGTCGTCCAGAAGCTGCTGCGCAAGGCGCGCAAGGGCACGCGCGTGATCTACGTGCCGGGCAACCACGACGAGTTCGCGCGCAAGTACCTGCAGCACAGCTTCGGCGGCATCGAGGTCGCGCACGAGTGGATCCACGAGACCGCCGACGGCCGCAAGTTCTGGGTCACCCACGGCGACCTGTTCGACGGCGTCATCCAGCATGCCAAGTGGCTGGCCCACCTCGGCGACACGCTCTACGAGTTCACGCTCAAGCTGAACCGCCACCTCAACTCGCTGCGCGCGCGCCTGGGCCTGCCGTACTGGAGCCTCAGCAAATACCTGAAGCTCAAGGTCAAGCGCGCGGTCTCCTTCATCGGCGAGTTCGAGCAGGCGCTCGCCCGCGAGGCCCGCAAGCGCGGCGTCCAGGGCGTCGTCTGCGGCCACATCCACCACGCCGAGCTGCGCGACATCGACGGCATCACCTACGCCAACGACGGCGACTGGGTCGAGAGCCTCACCGCCCTGATCGAGCACCCGGACGGCCACCTCGAGATCCTCGACTGGGCCGAACGCCAGCGCCAGCTCGCCGAGCAGGGCACGGCCGAGGCGCTGGCCGCGGCGATGCGCCAGCCGGCCTGACAAGCGCCCCCCCCGACAGCGGTGATCCTCGTCGTTCGGGCGGCGGGATGCGTGCGCCTTCGACATCGGTGCCACCGTCTGTGACCCGCCCGAAAGAGGGTCACTGGGTTGTCACACCAGCTTCATAGAATCGGTTCATGACTCTGCCCGACGTCCCGCTGCTCAACCGCGAAAACGCGATCCTCGAGTTCAACCGGCGCGTCCTGGCCCAGGCCCAGCGCGTCGACGTGCCGCTGCTGGAGCGGCTGCGCTACATCTGCATCGTGTCCAGCAACCTCGACGAGTTCTTCGAGGTGCGTTTCGCCGACATGCTGGACCTGCAGCGCGACGGCAGCGGGCTGGTGACGCCGCGCGACGTCGAGCGCGTCGGCCGCGCCGCCCACGACCTGATCGACGAGCAGTACGCGATCTTCAACGACCAGGTCATGCCCGCGCTGCGCGAGCACAACATCCAGATCCTGAACCACGCCGACCGCACCGACGAGATGCGCGCGTGGGTCGCCAGGTTCTTCGAGCGCGAGGTGCGTCCGCTGCTGGTCCCGGTGGGTCTGGACCCGGCGCATCCGTTCCCGCAGGTCGGCAACAAGGCGCTGCACTTCATCGCCCGGCTGTCGGGCAAGGACGCGCTGGGCCGCGACAACCGCATCGCCATCGTCAAGGTGCCGCGCGTGCTGCCGCGCGTGATCAAGGTGCCGAGCATGATCAGCGGCGGCAAGCAGAGCTTCGTGCTGCTGACCAGCGTCATCCGCGCGCATCTGGAAGAGCTGTTCCCGGGCCGGCATGTCGAGGCCTTCTCGCAGTTCCGCGTCACGCGCGATTCCGACCTGGAAGTCGACGAGGAAGAAATCGCCAACCTGCGCCACGCGTTGCGCTCCGGTCTGACCACGCGCCACTTCGGTCGCGCGGTGCGGCTGGAGGTGGTCAACACCTGCCCCGAGGAGCTGTCGCGCTTCCTGCTGGAGCAGTTCGACCTGCCGGAGGCGGCGCTGTACCGCGTCAACGGTCCGGTCAACCTGGTGCGCCTGAACGAGCTGATCGACCAGACCGACGCCGAGGACCTGCGCTTCCAGCCCTACGAGCCGAGCTGGCCCAAGGGCCGGCTGCCGCGCGGCAAGTCCATCTTCGACAAGCTGCGGACCAAGGGCGACGTGATGCTGCATCACCCGTTCGAGAGCTTCGACCCGGTGGTGCAGCTGCTGCGCGAGGCAGTCGAGGACCCGGATGTGCTCGCAATCAAGCAGACGATCTACCGCACCGGCAGCCAGTCGGTGCTGGCGGACCTGCTGATCGAGGCGGCGCGGCGCGGCAAGGAAGTGCTGGCGGTCGTGGAGCTGAAGGCGCGCTTCGACGAGGAGGCCAACATCAACTGGGCGGAGCGGCTGGAGGCTGTCGGCGCGCAGGTGGTGTACGGCATCGTCGGCCTGAAGACGCATGCGAAGCTGATGCTGATCACGCGGCGCGAGGGCGGCAAGCTGCGCCGCTACGGACATCTGTCGACCGGCAACTACAACCCGAGGACGGCGCGGTTCTACACCGACCTGGGTTACCTGACGGCGGACCCCGAGATCACGTCCGACATGGACCTGGTGTTCAGCCAGCTGGCGTCGCTGTCCAAGTTCAAGGCGCCGAAGAAGCTGCTGCTGGCGCCGTTCAACCTGCACCGCACGATGTGCGAGCTGCTGACGCAGGTCGAGGAAGCGGCGAAGCGCGGCGAGACCGCGCGTGTGGTCCTCAAGATCAATGCGCTGACCGATGCCGAGTTGATCAACGGCCTGATCCGCGCGGGCAAGGCCGGCGCGAAGATCGACCTGATCGTGCGCGGCGCCTGCATGCTGCCGCCGGGACTGCCCGGCGAGACGGACAACATCCTGGTGCGCTCCGTCGTCGGTCGCTTCCTCGAGCACTCGCGGATCTTCTACTTCCGCTGGGGCAAGGACGAGCAGGAGGCGCTGTACCTGTCGAGCGCCGACTGGATGGCGCGCAACATGCTCAGACGCATCGAGGTCGCGTGGCCGGTCACCGATGCCAGGCTGCGCCAGCGCGTGATCGACGAGGGCCTCACGCCCTACCTGTACGACAGCCTGGATGCGTGGCAACTGGGTCCGGACGGCACCTCGCAGCGCATCGGCACCGAGAGCAATCCGGACGGCGTCTGCGCGCAGCAGGCGCTGATGCGCCTGTACCGCGAAGAGCTCTGACGCCCGCTCCTCAGGCCTCCAGCGCCAGCTGCACCTTCCCGATCTTGGCCCAGGCGTCCAGCTCCTCCCGGAGCAGGAAGTGGGCGCGCGGATGGGCGTCGGCCCATCCCTTGCGCATCTCGATGGTCACGTCCATGCCGTCGCGGCGGATCTTGATGTCGGCCGGATCGACGTTGCTGCGCGCGTGGCATTTGATGGCGGCCAGGCGGAGCGCCAGCAGCTGCCAGACCATGGGCTCCTCCTGCAGCTGTTCTTCCAGCTTGCGCAGTCCCCCGCGCTGACCGAGCGCGAGGTCGCCGAGGCGGCGCAGCTGGTTCTGGGAGAAGCCCGGCGCGTCCACGTGGGACAGCAGGTAGGCGCTGTGCCGGTGGTGGTCGTGGTGGGAGACCATCATGCCGATCTCGTGCAGGGCCGCGGCCCAGGACAGTTCGCGGCGGTGTTCTTCCTCGGCCTTGGGCGACAGCTGCGCGTGCAGGCGTCGCGCGAGCGACTGGACGCGGACGGCCTGGTCGCGGTCGACGTCGAAGCGGCGCTGCAACTCGGCGACCGACTGCTCGCGCATGTCGCGGCCGGCGGCGAGCAGCTTCGGGTCCAGGCGTTCCGCCAGGTCGAAGATGACCCCTTGGCGGAGGGCGCCTTTCGCGGGGTACAGGCGCTCGATGTCGAAATGCGTGAGCAGCGTGTAGAGGATGCACAGCCCGCCGCCGACCACGGCGCGGCGGTCCTCTTTCAGGCCGGGGAGCTTGAGCGCGTCGACGCGGCCGGCCGTCAGGCACTGCTCGATGCACCAGCGCAGTCCGTCGAGGGTGATGGAGCCGTCGGGGCTGACGCCGCTGGCGGCCAGGATCTGCGACACGGCGCCCACCGTTCCGGACGAGCCCAGCGCCTGCTTCCAGCGCGGCTGGGAGGACTGGCGGGAGAACTCGGTGATCGCCTCCTCCAGCTCGGCGCCTGCGGCGACCTGCGCCGCGCGGAAGGCCTCGGGCGTGAAGCGGCCGTCCGGGAAGAAGCGCATCGACAGGCTCACGCTGCCGATCTGGAAGGATTCGGCGCTCACCGGTTGCGGCCCGCGGCCCAGGATCATCTCGGTGGAGCGGCCGCCGATGTCGATCACCAGGCGCGGGTCCTCGGCCGTCTGCAGCCGGGCCACGCCGGCGTAGATCAGGCGCGCCTCCTCGCGGCCGGAGATCACTTCGATCGGATGGCCCAGCACCTCCTGCGCCCGCGCCAGGAAGGCGTTGCGGTTGCGCGCCTCGCGCAACGTCTGCGTGGCCACCGCGCGCACCTGGCGGCCGGGCAGGCCCGACAGGCGTTCGGCGAAGCGGCGCAGGCAGGCCAGGCCGCGTTCGGTGGCCTCCTCGGTCAGCATGCTCATCGCATCCAGGCCCGCGCCCAGGCGCACCGTTTCCTTCAGGTAGTCCAGCCGGCGGTACTGGCCGTGCTGCAACTGCGCGAGTTCCAGACGGAAGCTGTTGGAGCCCATGTCGATGGCGGCCAGGATCAGGGGGACTTGCGCTTGCGTCATGGGGGCCGATTGTCGGGGTGTTTGGACGCCCTCTCGGGAACGAAGTGCTTTCATCTTGCGCGTCATCAGGATGTCGCACGCCGCCCGCGCTAGCATCCGGCGTTCCGTCCACCCCGCATCCCAACCGAGGAGCCGCAGATGACGAATTCCGATTCCCGCGACGAGGGCGCCGCCGGCGTGTCCCCTGAACTGGTCGAAGCGATCCGTGACGACATCGACACGCTGGTCCCGGGCCGCGCCTTCAGCCGGCGCGCCTTCGTCGGCACCGCGGTGGGCAGCGGCTTCGCGGCCGCCGTGCTGCCCGTGTCTGCGCAGACCATCACCACCGACACCCAGGGCCTCGATGCCGGCCCGGTGAACATCCCGGTCGGCGATTTCCAGATGCCGGCCTACGTCGCCCAGCCCGCGGGCAAGAAACACGCGCATGTCGTGCTCGTCATCAGCGAGATCTTCGGCGTGCACGAGCACATTGCCGACGTCGCGCGCCGCTTCGCGAAGCTCGGGTATCTGGCCATCGCGCCCGACCTCTTCGCGCGGCAGGGTCTGGCGCACAAGTATTCGGACATCGCCAAGCTGCAGAGCGAGATCATCCAGCGCACGCCCGATGCGCAGGTCATGAACGACCTGGATGCGGCCGTCGCCTGGGCGAAGCAGCAGGGCGGCGACACCTCGAAGCTGGCGATCACCGGCTTCTGCTGGGGCGGTCGCATCGTGTGGCTGTACACCGCGCACAGCAAGGCGGTGAAGGCTGGGGTGGCCTGGTACGGCCGCCTGCAGGGTCAGACCAACGCGATGACCCCGAAGCATCCGATCGACGTTGTCGGGCAGCTGAACGCCCCGGTGCTGGGCCTGTACGGCGCCCAGGACAACGGCATTCCCGTGTCCACGGTCGCCGCGATGCAGGAAGCGCTCAAGCAGGGCAGTGCTGCCGCCAAGGCGAGCGAGTTCGTCGTCTACCCTGACACCGGTCACGCCTTCCACGCTGATTACCGTCCCAGCTACAAGCCTGAGTCTGCCAAGGATGGTTGGGCCCGCTGCCAGGCCTGGTTCAAGCAGCACGGCGTCTGAACGCCCAAGACCCGAGGTCAGTGAGCGATGCTGGGGCCGGAATGAGGCTTGAGGGTCCAGGAGGGAGCCCTCATGCCTCGTGGAGAGCCCGCGCTTGGCTTCTCGAAGTCTTACCTGAGCCCGCGCTCACCCTCACGCAGTGATCCCAGAGCCTTCCAAAGCGGGGGCTTGACGAGTCTGAGACAATTTTGGGAACCCAACCGGCGCACCCTCAGTGGTGCGCCTTTTTTATCCATGACCCTGACCTACATCCTGCTGGTGACATTCGCCGGTGGACTAGCCTCCGTGACGATTGCGGCGATGCTGACGGTCGGCTTGCTGAGCCGCATCGTCAAGCATCTGGTGAGTCTGTCGACGGGCGTGCTGCTGTCGACGGCGCTGCTGCACGTATTGCCGGAGGCGTTCGAGAGCGGGGCGGATCCGCACAACCTGTTCCTGGCGCTGCTGGGCGGCTTGATGTTCTTCTTCCTGCTGGAGAAGGCCGAGCTTTACCGGCACACCCATCACCATGAGGGGGATGGGCATCACCACCACCATCATTTCGACCAGGAGCAGGCGGGTCGGGGTGGCTTGTCGGTGCTGGTGGGGGATTCGATCCACAACTTCTGTGACGGGATCATCATCGCCGCGGCTTTCCTGGCGGATCATCACCTGGGCTGGGTCACCGCGATGGCGATCGTGGCGCATGAGATCCCGCAGGAGGTTGGCGACTACATCGTGCTGCTGAACGCGGGGTTCTCCCGCAAGAAGGCGCTGCTCTTCAATGCCATCTCGGGTATGGCGGCCGTGATCGGCGGCCTGGTGGGGTATTACGTGGTGGGGCCATGGCAGCAGCTGTTTCCCTACCTCCTGGTGGCGGCGTCGAGCAGCTTCGTTTATGTCTCGGTCGCCGACCTGATCCCGCAGCTGCAGCGTCGGCTCCCGTGGAAGGACACCGCGTTGCAGTTGCTGTGGCTGGGCGTGGGGATCGTGTTCGTGCTGATCGTCGTGGGCGGCAAGCACGCCCACTGAGGCGGGCCCACCAAGGCGGGCCCACCAAGGCGGGCCCCGCCGGTCGAGCCATGCCTATTGAGCCGCGCCTTCTCCGTGCACCACCAGCACCGGGAAGGCGCAGTGCGACAGCACCTTCTGCGTCTCGCTGCCGAGCAGCAGCGCCTGCAGCCCCCGGCGGCCATGCGTGGCCATCACCAGCAGGTCGGCGTTGACGCGCTTGGCATGTTCGATGATGGCCTCCCAGGGGTGGAGCGCCTCCACGCTGTGCGCCTCGATCTCCAGGCCTTCCGCCCGCGCCAGCGAGAGCACGTGCGCCAGACGCTCCTGCGCGATGCGCTCCTGGGCGTCGAAGAACTCCTGCGGCGGCGTCGGCTGCATCTCCGACACGGCGCTGTAGGGGAAGGGTTCCTTCACGCTGATCGCGAACAGCCGGGCGTTGTGGAACTTCGCCAGCTGGATGGCGGTGGAGATCGCCTTGGCGGTGATGTCGGAACCATCGGTGGGGATCAGGATGCGCTGGAACATGGCGAGCCTCCTTCGAGCGAACGGGGTTGGGCTGGGTGGACCCCATCCCCACCACGGAGGGCGGGGTCAGGGCTTGCCTTCGCAGTCTGACCCTCTCATGGTGCTCGCGCCTTGCGCAATGTCAATTGGGGCCGGCGTCAGCGTTTGTCAGCCGACGGTTCAGCCTTTTGCGCACCCTCTCGCGCACACTCCCGCTCCCCTCGTTCAGCCTTTCGCGAGCGGCAGGCGCGGATTCGCACTCCATTCGCTCCAGGAGCCGGGGTAGAGCCGGCTGCCCGTCAGCCCGGCGTGGTGCATCGCCAGCAGGTTGTGGCAGGCGGTCACGCCCGATCCGCATTGGTGCACCGTGCCCTCCGCGCCCTGCGGGCCGAGCAGCGCGCGGAATTCCTCGCGCAACTGGGCGGCGGGCTTGAAGCGGCCCTCCGGCGTCAGGTTGGTCTTGAAGAAGCGGTTCGTCGCGCCCGGGATGTGGCCGGCCTGGGTGTCCAGCGGTTCGACTTCGCCGCGGAAGCGCTCGCCGGCACGGGCGTCGATCAGGCGCACCCGGCCGAGGCCGGCGAGCAGTTCCTGGGCGGACCAGGGCGTTTCCAGCGGCTCTGCGGGTTCGAAGGAGGGGGTGGCGCCGGAAACCGGCGTCACCGAGGCGGCGGAAGACGCGTCCGAGGACACCGCGCCGCCGGCCTGTTGCCAGGCGGCGAATCCGCCGTCCAGCACCGCCACCTGCGAGTGGCCCAGCCAGCGCAGCATCCACCAGACGCGCGCCGCGTACATGCCGTCGGCGGCGTCGTAGGCGACGAGCTGCCGGCCCGGCGTCATGCCGAGCTCGCGCAGACGCGCGGCGAAGGCGTCGCGCTCGGGCAGCGGATGACGGCCGCGGAACGCGCCGAACGCGTCCTGCTTCGGTCCGCTGAGGTCGCGATCCAGGTGCAGATAGAACGCGCCGGGGACATGGCCGGCCGCATAGGCGCGCTCGCCGGCCGCGGTGTCGGCCAGATCGAAGCGGACATCGACGATCAGCGGCGGGGACGACGACTGCATCAGCGCCTGCAACCGCTCGACCGTGATCAAGCCGTCAAGACCTGTGCCAACGGGGACATCCCCGGAGGACGTCGAAGGAGAAACCGCGCGGAGTGTCGCTGGAGTCGTCATGGGTCGTCAGGGCCGTTCAAGATTCCTGGACAGAATGCTGGGCGTCCTTGGGCGTGTTCCGGGCGCGCAGCAGCGTCGCCCCCAGGCCCGCGACGACGATCAGCGCGATGCCGATCCACGACAGCAGGCCCAGCAGGTCACCGAAGATCAGCACACCATACAACGCCGAGAACACGATGCCCAGGTACTGCAGCGACGCGTTCACCAGCGGCTTGCCGGTGCCGTAGGCCCGCGTCATCAGCAACTGCGCTCCCGTGGCCAGCACGCCGACGGCCAGCAGCAGCGCCGCGCCGGTCCAGGTGTGGCCGTGCCAGCCGCCGTGCGACACGATCGTCGTCAGCGCCCCGGCGACCACGCCGCCCATCGAGAAGTAGAAGACGATGCGGAATTCCGGCTCCCCCGCGCGACCCAGCGAGGTCACCTGCAGGTAGGCCATGGCCGACAGCATCCCGGAGGCCAGTCCGGCCAGCGCGTGCCAGACCTGCTGGTCCTCCATCGCCGGCTGCAGCACCAGTCCGACGCCGACGAAGCCCAGCAGCACCGTCACGATCAGCCGCGGATCGACCTTGGCCGCGCCCATCAGCACTGCGCCGCCGATCAGGAACAGCGCCATCCACACCGAGGACATGTAATTCAGCGTCATCGCCGTCGCCAGCGGCAGCTTGCTGATCGCGAAGAACCACAGCGACAGCGCGATCACCCCGGACAGGCTGCGCCAGAAGTGCATCGCCGGCACGGACGTCTTCAGCGACAGCCCCTTCGCCCGCGAGAGCGCGAACAGGAACAGCGTGCCGACCAGGCCGCGGTACATGACGATCTCGCCCGCGCCGTAGTAGACCGAAGCCAACTTGACGCAGACACCCATGGTGGCGAACAGGAGGGTCGCCAGGACCATCAGCAGGGGGGCAGACATGGCGACGATTCTCGCGCCGAAGGTCGGTCCGGCCTGTCGCGGGGAGCCGCAAAAACGAACGCCCCGCAAGAGCGGGGCGTTGTGCGCACCCCGGTGGGTGCCCTGTCGGTGCAGCGTGGGCGGGGTGTCAGCGCTTCATCAATCCGCGGTACCACTCGTGGAAGTGCTTCATGCCGTCTTCCATCGGCGTCTGGTACGGGCCGACCTCGTTGTCGCCCCGCTCCATCAGCGCCTTGCGGCCCGCGTCCATGCGCAGCGCGATCTCGTCGTCCTCCACGCAGGTCTCCATGTAGGCGGCCTGCTGGGCGTCGATCATGTCGCGCTCGAAGGCGATGACCTCTTCCGGGTAATAGAACTCGACGATGTTGGTCGTCTTCTGCGGTCCCTTGGGGAACAGCGTCGACACCACCAGCACGTTGGGGTACCACTCCACCATGATGTTGGGGTAGTACGTCATCCAGATCGCGCCCTGGTCCGGGGACTGACCGCCCGAGAAACCCAGCACCTGGTCGTGCCACTTGGCGTAGACCTCGGAACCCGGCTTCTCCAGCGCCTTGTTCACGCCCACCGTCTGCACCGAGTAGTCCCGGCCGAATTCCCATGCCAGGTCGTCGCAGGTGACGAAGTGGCCCAGACCGGGGTGGAACGGGCCGACGTGGTAATCCTCCAGATAGACCTCGATGAAGGTCTTCCAGTTGTAGTCGCACTCGTGGACGTGGACCTTGTCGAGCTGGTAGCCGCTGAAGTCCAGCGCGCCGCGCGGGCCGAGCTTCGCCAGGTCGGCGGCGATGTCGCGGCCGTTGTCCTCGAACAGCAGGCCGTTCCACTCGCGGATCTTGTAGCGGTTCAGGTGCAGGCAGGGGTCCTGCTTGAAGTGGGGCGCGCCGACCAGCTCGCCCCGCAGGTCGTAGGTCCAGCGGTGCAGCGGGCAGACGATGTTGCTCCGCGTGTTGCCGCGCCCGCGCAGCATCACCGCCTGCCGGTGGCGGCAGACGTTGGAGATCAGTTCCAGGCCTTGCGCGCTGCGCACGAGGGCGCGACCCTCGCCTTCCTGCGGCAGGGCGTAGTAGTCGCCGACCTCGGGCACGGCGAGCGCGTGGCCGAGGTAGCGGGGGCCGTGCTGGAAGATCAGTTCCTGTTCGCGGCGGAACAGGTCCTCGTCGAAGTAGGAGGTGACCGGTAGCTGGGGGTGACCGGGGGCGGTGCCGGCTGTGCCGTTGCCCGTAGTGTGACCCGGAGTGTGACCCGGAGTGCTACCCGGGCCTTTGCGTTCAAGCGCGCTGAGAGGGATGCTCAGGTCGGACATGATCCAAGAGGGTCTCCAAGACTCCAATGTCAACCGTGAATGAAAAACCCGCCGGACCCCTTTTAGGGCATGGCGGCGGGCAAAGGAACCGGTGATTGTACCCGGCCCTTCTCCGGAGGGGAAATCGGTGGGTGTCAAGCTTTACCGAACGATCGACACACCCGCTGACGCCTGTGGCGGCGCGCTCACATCCCCCGACGGTCGGAAGGCGGACGGGGGAGTGACGGTGCTTACAATCAGCCTTTTCGCGTTTTGAAATGAGCAAGCCTTCCGCCAGCGCCAAATCGGCGCCATCCACGATCCAGGAGGAGCCCGCGAGCTATGAGCTGGCGGTCGAGGAACTGGAACGTCTGGTTCAGGCCATGGAGGCCGGCCAACTGCCGCTGGACCAGCTGCTCGCCAGCTACCAGCGGGGGGCCGCCTTGCTCAAATACTGCCGCGCGCGACTTCAGGCCGTCGAACAACAAGTACAGGTCATTGAAGGTGGCGGCGCGCAGGCTTGGGGAGATGAATAAGTGGATGCAGGGATTTTCGAACGTTGGGTGAAACAGTCGCTCGACGATGTCGAGCGCTCGCTCGAGGCCTGGGTGCCCGAAGGGGCGCCGGCGGGTCTGGGCGAGGCCATGCGGTATGCCGTCCTCGGGGCGGGCAAGCGCCTGCGTCCGCTGCTGGTGCTGGCCGCGGCCGACGCCGCCGCCGGCCAGCGCGAGGCCGCGATGCGCGCGGCCTGCGCGGTGGAGTTGATCCACGCCTATTCGCTGGCGCATGACGACATGCCTTGCATGGACAACGACGTGCTGCGCCGGGGCAAGCCCACGCTGCACGTCCAGTACGGCGAGGCCCAGGCCATGCTGGCCGGCGATGCGATGCAGGCGCTGGCCTTCGACGTGCTGACGCCGGACGTGGGCGTGGAGCCCGCGCTGCAGGCCAGGCTGTGCCGGCTGCTGGCGCGCGCGAGCGGCTATGACGGCATGGCCGGCGGCCAGGCGATCGACCTGGCCAGCATCGGCAAGCCGCTGGACGAGGCGTCGCTGCGCGACATGCACCGTCGCAAGACCGGCGTGCTGCTGCAGGCCAGCGTGCTGATGGGGGCGGCCTGCGGCGAGCTGTCGCCGGTGGCGTGGGATTCGCTGAGCCGCTACGGCGCCGCGATCGGCCTGGCCTTCCAGGTCGTCGACGACATCCTGGACGTGACCCAGGACAGCGACGTGCTGGGCAAGACCGCCGGCAAGGATCAGGACAACAACAAGCCGACCTACGTCAGCGTGCTGGGCCTGGAGCCCGCCCGCGCGTACGCGCTCCGCCTGCGGGACGAGGCGCATCAGGCGCTGGCCGGCAGCGGCCTGGCCGACACCGCCTGGCTCAGCCTGCTGGCTGACAAGGTGGTCGAGCGCGACAACTGACATCCGGCTCGGATCCCGCAGGGATCCGGTCGGGATGCGACGACAAGGAGAGGCGACGCCATGAGCGAGAACCCATCGAACGCCACGAACGCGACGACCGCGCAGACGCTGCTGTCCACCATCGAGAGCCCCGCGGACGTGCGCCGGCTGTCGCGCAGCCAGCTGCCGCAGCTGGCGGACGAGGTCCGCGCGCACATCCTCAACAGCGTGTCCAAGACAGGCGGCCACCTGTCGTCGAACCTGGGCACCGTGGAGATGACGGTCGCGCTGCATTACGTCTACGACACGCCGCGTGACCGGCTGGTGTGGGACGTGGGTCACCAGACCTACCCGCACAAGATCCTGACCGGCCGCCGCGACGCGATGGCGACGCTGCGCCAGCAGGGCGGCATCTCGGGCTTCCCGCGCCGCGACGAGAGCGAGTACGACACCTTCGGCACCGCGCACTCCAGCACCTCGATCTCGGCCGCGCACGGCATGGCGATGGCGGCCCGGATCAAGGGCGAGTCGCGCCGCGTGGTCGCGATCATCGGCGACGGCGCGATGACCGCCGGCATGGCCTTCGAGGCGCTCAACAACGCCGGCGTCGCCCACGGCGGACTGCTCGGCGACGTGCTGGTGATCCTGAACGACAACGACATGTCGATCAGCCCGCCGGTGGGCGCGCTGAACAAGTATTTCACCCGGCTCATGAGCGGCAAGTTCTACGCCGCGGCGCGCGAAGGCGCGAAGTCGGTGCTCAAGCACACGCCGCTGTACGAGTTCGCCCGCCGCTTCGAGGAGCACACCAAGGGCATGTTCGTGCCCGGGACCATCTTCGAGGAATTCGGCTTCAACTACGTCGGCCCGATCGACGGGCACGACCTGGACGCACTGATCCCGACGCTGGAGAACCTGCGCGACAAGAAGGGCCCGCAGTTCCTTCACCTGGTCACGCGCAAGGGCCAGGGCTACAAGCTGGCGGAAGCCGACCCGGTCAAGTACCACGGCCCGACGCCGTTCAACCCGGCCGAAGGCATCAAGCCCTCGACCGTGCCGGCGAAGAAGACCTTCACGACGGTGTTCGGCGACTGGCTGTGCGACATGGCCGAGGCCGATCCCACGCTGGTCGGCATCACGCCGGCGATGCGCGAGGGCTCGGGCATGGTCGAGTTCCACAAGCGCTTCCCGACGCGGTACTACGACGTCGGCATCGCCGAGCAGCATGCGGTGACCTTCGCCGGCGGCCTGGCCTGCGAAGGCTTGCGTCCGGTGGTGGCGATCTATTCGACCTTCCTGCAGCGCGGCTACGACCAGCTGGTCCACGACGTGGCGCTGCAGAACCTGCCGGTGCTGTTCGCGCTGGACCGGGCGGGCCTGGTCGGCGCCGACGGCGCCACGCATGCCGGCAACTACGACATCGCCTTCACGCGCTGCATTCCGAACATGAGCGTGATCACGCCGTCGGACGAGAACGAGTGCCGCCAGGCCCTCTACACCGGCCACATGCACGACGGCCCGGTGACGGTCCGTTATCCGCGTGGGGCAGGCGTCGGCGCGGAGATCAAGAAGGAGATGGTCGCGCTGCCCTGGGGCAAGGGCGAGATGCGCCGGACCTCGTCGCTGCCGTCGACCGGCGGCCGCGGCGCGGCCCATGCGCCTCATGGACCACGGGTGGCGATCCTCGCCTTCGGCACGCTGCTGCATCCGGCGCTGAAGGCGGCGGAGGCGCTCGACGCGAGCGTGGCCAACATGCGTTTCGTGAAGCCGCTGGACGTCGAGCTGGTCAAGGAACTGGCCCGCACGCACGACGCGCTGGTGACCGTGGAGGACGGTTGCGTCATGGGCGGCGCCGGCAGTGCCGTGCTGGAAGCGCTGCAGGCCGAAGGCCTGTCGCTGCCCGTGCTGCAACTCGGCCTGCCCGACGAATACGTCGAACACGGCGAACCGGGCAAGCTCATGTCGCAATGCGGCCTGGATGCGGCCGGCATCGAGCGCTCGATCCGCGAGCGCTTCCTGTCGACCGTGGCGCCGGTGGCGATCAAGGTGGCCTGAGCCAAGGTCGCCTGAGCGCGTTGCGCTCCCTCGAACGGCGCTGGCCTCGCGGTCAGCGCCGTTTTGCTTTTCCGGCACCGTGCTGACTCGCCATCGCGGGCGCGAGCGCACGTTTCACCGCATCGATGAAGTCCTGCGTCAGCGCATGCGCGGCCCGGTGCAGCGGCCACAGCGCCTGGATGCGGAACGGCACCGATACCGAGAACGGACGCAGGTGCAGATCCGGTCCGGCACAGGCCCTCGCGGTCAACGGATTCACGAGCGCGATGCCCAGGTTTTTCTGAACCAGCGCGCACACGGCGATCGCGCTGTGTGTCTCCATCTGCGGACGACGCCGCACGCCGGCACTGGCAAAGATCGCGTCGAACTGGCGGCGATAGGGGTCCTCGGCCGACAGGCTGACGAAGCGTTCGCCCTCGAAGTCCTGCGGGGTCAGGACCTGTCGTTCCAGCAGGCGATGACCGGCGGGCAGCACGCAGACCTCGTCGAGCTCGGCCAGCGTTTCGCTGCGCGTGCCGGGCACGGTGGTGGGGACCTCGCTGAGGCCGATGTCGAAGCGCTGCGCAGCCATCCATTCCTCGAGCAGCGGCGACTCCTGCGGCGTCAGCGTCAGTTCCGCCTGCGGATGCCGGGCGAGCCAGTCGGCGCTGGCGTCCGGCAGCAGCGCGTGCGCCAGCGCCGGGAGGGTCAGGACGCGCAGGCGCTCATCCTCGGCGCGCCCCAGCGACTGGGCGCGGGCAACGACCTGGTCCAGGCCCTGGTAGGCGCGCTGGACTTCATCGAACAGGGCCAGCGCGCGCGCCGTCGGGCGCAGCCGCCCGGCCGTGCGCTCGAACAGCGCGTAGCCGAGCAGCGATTCCATCCGCGCGAGCTCCCGGCTGACCGTGGGCTGGGAGGTGAACAGCAGTTCCGCGGCGCCGGTCACGCTGCCCGCAGTCATGACCGCGCGAAAGACTTCGATGTGGCGGTGCGTGATGGGGAGGGCCATCCCGACAGCATATCAGCGCATATCAATACTGAATTCAATCGGCAAAACAAAGCATTTGATTGAATACGGCGTCCGGTGGATGCTTGCGGCAGTTCCAGGATGTCCCCGCCCGGAGGGCATCCGCGCCATCCCCTGAAGGATCCCGACATGCCGCAAGCCCTGACCCCCGCCCGCGAACAGCAACTGCAAGCACTCACCGCGAAGTACGGCACCCCGCTCTGGGTGTACGACGCCGCCGTGATCCGCGAACGCATCACCGCGCTGCGCGGCTTTGACACGATCCGTTTCGCCCAGAAGGCGTGCTCCAACACGCACATCCTGCGGCTGATGTGCGAGCAGGGCGTGAAGGTCGACGCGGTGTCGCGCGGCGAGCTGCTGCGCGCCTTCGCCGCCGGATTCACCATCGGCACCGGCGCGGACGCGGTGCATTCGGACATCGTCTTCACCGCCGACCTGCTGGATCGCGAAACGCTCAAGACGGTCGTGGAGCACCGCGTCCCGGTGAACGCCGGGTCGATCGACATGCTGGAGCAGCTCGGCGAGGTCTCCCCCGGGCACCCGGTGTGGCTCCGCCTGAATCCCGGCTTCGGCCACGGTCACAGCAACAAGACCAACACCGGCGGCGAGCACAGCAAGCACGGCATCTGGCACGAGCAGCTGACGGACGCCCTGGCCGTCATCGCGCGCCGCGGGCTGACGCTGATCGGACTGCACATGCACATCGGCTCGGGCGTCGATTACGAGCATCTCGGCCGCGTCGGCAGCGCCATGGTCGAACTCGTCCGGACGGTCAAGGCCAGCGGCCAGGATCTGCTGGCGATCTCGGCCGGTGGCGGCCTGTCGATTCCCTATCAGGCGGGCGGCGAGCGCATCGATACGGCGCATTACTTCAGCCTGTGGGATGCCGCGCGCAAGGAGGCCGAAAACGTCGTCGGCCATCCGTTGGACCTCGAGATCGAACCGGGTCGCTACCTGGTCGCGGAATCCGGCGTGCTGCTGGCGGAGGTCCGTGCGGTCAAGGCGCAGGGGCGGCAGCACTTCCTGCTGGTCGACGCCGGCTTCAATGAGTTGATGCGTCCCGCGATGTACGGCAGCTTCCATGCAATGAGCCTGATCCCCACGGACGGCCAGCGTCGCCCGATCCAGGAAACGGTGGTGGCCGGTCCGCTCTGCGAATCCGGTGACGTCTTTACCCAGGCCGAAGGCGGGGTGGTGCTGGCGCGGGAATTGCCGCAAGCTCAGGTCGGCGACCTGCTGGTCATCCATGACACCGGCGCGTACGGCGCTTCCATGTCCAGCAACTACAACAGCCGACCGTTGATCGCCGAAGTGCTGGTCGACGGCGCGGCGGACCGACTGATCCGCCGCCGCCAGACGGTTGAGGAACTGCTGGCGTTGGAGTGGGTCTGAGCGGTGTGCGGGCTGGCGTGGTGACGATGGTTTGACAGCGTTATGACGTTTTTGCTATCGCACAAGCGATTTTTGATAGCCTATCTCAATAGGCTGAGCCAATAGGCTGCATTGGGTAATTCAAACCCACCGATAGCCCCAGGCCCCTATCATTCTTTCCATCCCATCAACCCCAGACAGCGAGAACGAAGCAATGTCCCTGATCAACACCCAAGTCCAACCCTTCAAGGCCCAAGCGTTCCACAACGGCAAGTTCATCGAGGTCACGGAAGAGTCGCTCAAGGGCAAGTGGTCCGTGCTGATCTTCATGCCGGCCGCCTTCACCTTCAACTGCCCGACGGAAGTCGAAGACGCCGCCGACAACTACGGCGAGTTCCAGAAGCTGGGCACCGAGGTCTACATCGTCACGACCGACACGCACTTCTCGCACAAGGTGTGGCACGAAACCTCGCCGGCCGTCGGCAAGGCCAAGTTCCCGCTGGTCGGCGACCCGACGCACGCCCTGACGAACGCCTTCGGCGTGCACATCCCGGAAGAAGGCCTGGCCCTGCGCGGCACCTTCGTGATCAATCCGGACGGCGTCATCAAGACCCTCGAAGTGCATGACAACGCGATCGCCCGCGACGTCAAGGAAACGCTGCGCAAGCTGAAGGCTGCCCAGTACGTCGCCAAGAACCCGGGTCAGGTCTGCCCGGCCAAGTGGAACGAAGGCGAAAAGACCATCGCTCCGTCGCTGGACCTGGTCGGCAAGATCTAAGGATCTCGCCCGCGGGAGCCGGAGCGTCCCTCTTCGGAGGGCCTCCGCCCCGACCGGTGATCCGGATGAGGATGATCCTCTCCCCCTCACTGTCATTGCACCGCGCGTGGACTGATCCGGTCCGCGGGCGTGTGTCTGGCCGCCCCTTCGATCTGACAGGGAGGCCGGTTCTCGAAGTCGCTTAAGAAAAATTGGAAGGAAGCAACGATGTTGGACGACAACCTGAAGGCGCAGCTCAAGGCCTACCTGGAGCGGGTCACGCTGCCGTTCGAGATCGAGGCTTCGTTGAACGACTCCGAGAGCGCCGCAGAGCTCAAGCAGCTGCTGCAGGACATCACCGCGATGTCCGACAAGATCACGCTGAAGCTGGACGGCAACGACGCGCGCAAGCCGTCGTTCAGCCTGAAGCGCACGGGCACCGAACAGAGCCTGCGCTTCGCCGCCATCCCGCTCGGCCATGAGTTCACCTCGCTGGTGCTGGCCCTCCTGTGGACCGGTGGCCATCCCCCGAAGGTGGAGCAGTCCACCATCGACCAGATCAAGGGCCTGGACGGGGACTACCTCTTCGAGGTCTACATGTCCCTGACCTGCCACAACTGCCCGGACGTGGTGCAGGCGCTGTCGCTGATGTCGGTGCTGAACCCGCGCGTCAAGACGGTGGTCGTGGACGGCGCGCTGTTCCAGGACGAGGTCAACGCCCGCGAGATCATGGCCGTGCCCACGATCTACCTGAACGGCCAGGAATTCGGCTCGGGCCGCATGACCGTGGAAGAGATCGCCGCCAAGCTGGACACCGGCGCGGCGGAGAAGGACGCGGCCAAGCTGTCCGCCAAGGATCCCTATGACGTGCTGATCGTCGGCGGCGGCCCGGCCGGCGCGGCGGCGGCGGTGTATGCCGCTCGCAAGGGCATCCGCACCGGCATCGCGGCCGAGCGCTTCGGCGGTCAGGTCAACGACACCCTGGCGATCGAGAACTACATCTCCGTGCTGTCCACCGACGGTCCGAAGTTCTCGATGGCGCTGGAGTCGCACGTCAAGGATTACGGCGTCGACGTCATGAACCTGCAGCGCGGCGAAGCGCTGATCCCGGCGACCACGCCGGGCGGCCTGGTCGAGCTGAAGCTGGCCAACGGCGGCTCGCTGAAGAGCAAGACGGTGATCATCTCGACCGGCGCGCGCTGGAGGAACGTCAACGTCCCCGGCGAGCAGGAATACAAGAACAAGGGCGTGGCCTACTGCCCGCATTGCGATGGTCCGCTGTTCAAGGGCAAGCGCGTGGCGGTGATCGGCGGCGGCAACTCCGGCGTCGAAGCGGCGATCGACCTGGCGGGCATCGTGTCGCATGTGACGCTGCTGGAATTCGGCGATCAGCTGCGCGCCGACGCGGTGCTGGTGAAGAAGCTGGAGAGCCTGCCCAACGTCGTCATCCTGAAGCAGGCGCAGACGAGCGAGTTCACCGGCACGGCGGGCAAGCTGGACGGCCTGAACTACGTGGATCGCGCCACCGGCGAGAACAGGCGCGTCGAAGTCGAGGGCGTGTTCGTGCAGATCGGCCTGGTGCCCAACACCGAGTGGCTGCGCGGCACGATCGAGCTGTCCAAGCACGGCGAGATCATCGTCGACGCGAAGGGCCAGACGTCGGTGCCCGGTGTGTTCGCCGCGGGCGACGCGACCACCGTGCCGTACAAGCAGATCATCATCGCGGCCGGCGACGGCGCGAAGGCGGCCCTCAGCGCCTTCGACCACATCATCCGGAACTGAGTTCCAGCGCGGCGACGACCCTCACCCCTCCCTCTCCCGCAGTGCGGGAGAGGGGGCCACCTCGGAGCCGGTCTTACTCCCTCTGCCGCACTGCGGAAGAGGGCAAGGGTGAGGGCCAGCGGCCGTGGCTCACCGCCGATTGCGCCAGAGGCTCTCCGCGCTGTAAACAGCAAGCGCCGACCAGATCAGCACGAAGCCGACGAGTCGCGCACCGGCGAGCGGCTCGTGATACAGCCAGACGCCGAGCAGGAACTGGATCGTCGGGGACAGGTATTGCACCAGGCCGAGCGTCGTCAGCGTGATGCGGCGCGCGCCGGCGGCGAACAGGAGCAGCGGCACGGCCGTCAGCGGTCCGGCGAGCAGCAGCCACGCGATGTGGCCGGCGTCGCCGGTCACGAACGCGCTGGTGCCCTGGCTGGTCCACCAGAACAGCGCGATGGCGGCGAAGGGCGACAGGATCAGCGTCTCCAGCGTCAGCCCCTCCAACGCGCCCAGATGCGCCGTCTTGCGCATCAGTCCGTAGATCCCGAAGCTCAACGCCAGCACCAGCGCGATCCACGGCAACCGCCCGGCGGTGACCGTCAGCCAGATCACTCCGGCCGCCGCCAGTCCGATCGCCAGCCATTGCACCGGCCGCAGCCGCTCGTGCAGGCACACGAAGCCCAGCATCACATTGACCAGCGGGTTGATGAAGTAGCCCAGGCTGGCTTCGACGACGTGGCCGTGCTGCACCGCCCACACATAGACCAGCCAGTTGGTCGACAAGAGCAGCGCCGACACCGCGCAGGTTCCCAGCAGCTTCGGCGAACGCAGCACCGGTCCGAGCCAGGCCCAGCGGCGCATCACCGTCAGCAGGACCGCCACGAAGACCATGGACCACAGCGTCCGGTGCGCGATGACTTCGAACGCGCTGACGTCGCTCAGCCGCTTGAAGTACAGCGGGAACAGGCCCCAGGCGATGTAGGCCAGCGCGGCGTAGAGCATGCCGGTGCGGGCATGGGCGGCATCGTCGACGTGGCGGGTGTCGTTGGTCATGGGTCCGGCGCAGGGCGTCGTGCAAGGGCCGCGGGGCGGCGGGAAGGGCCCGCGATTCTGCCCGCGACGGACGCACGGCGCTGTCGAGACCCGGGGAGCCCGTTCGTCGTGCTGGGTGGCCCCTCTTTTCATGCCGACGGCTTCGTCGCAGGATCGCATCCCATGGCGCATGTTGAATTCACGTCGCAACTGCATCGCTTCGTCGACACCCCCCTGCTGGACTGCGACGCCAGCACCTTGGGGGAGGCGCTCACGCGCGCCTTCGATTGCAATCCGCGCCTGCGCGGCTACATCCTGGACGAGCAGGGGCACCTGCGCACGCACGTCGCCGTCTTCATCGACGGCCACCGCGCGCAGGATCGCCAGGCACTCAGCGATCCACTGACGGCCCAGTCCAAGGTCTACGTGCTGCAAGCCCTGTCGGGCGGTTGAGCCCGGCGGACCTCGGCCAGGCGCTGTCGAGCCCGACGTGTCGCCCGACCTGTCGAGAACCGCAGCCGCCGATCGTCGTGAGCAGTGACGCCAGCCATCGCAAGGAGACACCGATGACCACCACCGCCTGGGCCGCCACCCGCAAGGGTCTGTTCGAACTTCGCAGCGATCCCGCCCAGGGCGGATGGGCGATCGGTCGCCACAGCTTCGTGGGGGACCCCGTCAGCATGGTGCTGCCCGCCCCGGCGGAGGGGGGGCGGATGTTCGCCGCGCTCAACCTGGGGCACTTCGGCGCCAAGCTGCAGGCCTCGGACGACGGCGGCGCCACCTGGCGGGAGCTCGCGGCCCCCGCGTTCCCCGAGCAGCCGGAAGGCGCGGAAGGCCCGCCGTGGAAGCTCCAGCTGATCTGGGCGCTCGAACGCGGCGGCGACGGACGGCTCTGGGCCGGCACCATCCCCGGCGGGCTCTTCGTCAGCGACGACCAGGGGGAGACCTGGCAGCTCGTCGAGACCCTCTGGGACATGCCCGAGCGGCTGGGCTGGTTCGGCGGCGGCTACGACGCGCCCGGCATCCATTCGATCAACGTCGATCCGCGCGATCCGAAGCGGCTGCTGCTCGGCATCTCCTGCGGCGGCGCCTGGCGGAGCGAGGACGGCGGCGCCAACTGGCACATCAGCGCCAAGGGCATGCGCGCCGACTTCCTGCCGCCGGAGCAGCAGGGTGAGGAGAACACCCAGGACCCCCACCGCATCGTCGCCAGCGCGGCGGATCCGGACGTGCTCTGGTGCCAGCACCACAACGGCGTCTGGCGCTCGGTGGACGGCGGCGCGCACTGGGGCGAGATCAAGCCGCCGCTGTCGGGCTTCGGCTTCGCGGTCGCCGCGCACGCGGGCGATCCCGACACGGCGTGGTTCGTGCCCGGCGTGAAGGACGAGAAGCGGCTGCCCGTCGACGGCGCACTGGTGGTGAACCGCACGCGCGACGGCGGCAAGACCTTCGAGACGCTGCGGACCGGCCTGCCTCAAGCCCATTGCTACGACCTCGTCTACCGCCACGGCCTGGCCGCGCACGACGACGGCCGCCGGCTGCTGATGGGCAGTACGACCGGCAACCTCTGGGCGACCGACGACGCCGGCGACCGCTGGTCGCTCGTGTCCGGACACCTGCCGCCGATCTACGCCCTGCGTTTCGGCTGAGCCGCCTGGCTCAGAGGAACAGGTCCCATTCCGGGCCAGGAGGCGCCTCGAGCGTCAGGGTCGAACCGGTGATCGGATGCGTCAGCGTCAGCCGCTGCGCGTGGAGCCACAGCCGCTGGAGACCGAAGTGCGCCGCGAGTGTGCGATTGAGCGGCCCCTTCCCGTGGTTCGCGTCGCCGACGATGGGATGCGCGATGTGCTTCAGGTGCCGGCGGATCTGGTGGCGACGTCCCTGCACCGGCTCGCAGGCGAGCAGCGCGAGCCGGGTCGTCGGGAAGCGAGGGTCGGTGCTGACCGGGGCCTCCTGCCGACGCAGGCAGGACCACTCGGTCTGCGCGTCCAGATGCGGCTGTCCGGCCGATGGCAGCTCCGGGTCGCGGGCGAGCGGATGGTCGACGACGCCGGCATCAGCCGCGGGCCAGCCGCGCACCAGCGTCAGGTAGCGCTTGTGCGTGCGGCGCTCGGCGAGGGCCGCGCCGAGCAGGCTCGCCACCTCGGCGCTCAACGCGAAGACGAGCACCCCCGACGTGCCGCGATCCAGGCGGTGCGCCGGCCAGACCGGCCGCCCCAACTGATCGCGCAGACGCTGCAGCGCGGCGTCTTCCTCGTGCGCGTCGATGGCCGTCCGATGGACCAGTAGCCCCGCGGGCTTGTCGATGACCGCGAGGTGGTCGTCCAGATGGAGGAGGGAAAGCAGACGGGAAGGAGATGTCATCGCTGAAAGGGACGGTCTGCGCACGCCTGGAGCGGTTTTTGCCCTCTTTTCCCCGTTTGGGGGGAGAGGACAGTCACAGGGTCCTTCGCCAGAATCCTGTCACGGCGCCTGCTCATCATCGCAGCAGGCGCTCAGCGCCATCGATGTCGGTGGCGTGACCCCCGGTCCGCATCCGCGTCGTCGTCGCCAGCAGGAGTTCGCCATGCCTCAGGAGTTTCACATCGGTCACCGGTCCTTCCTGGACCGGCTCGTCCTGGCCCTGGGCGACGTCGTGCGTCGAACGCCCGCCGTGCGACTGGTCAGTCGATCTGGCCGTCCACGTAGAGCCACGCCCCGCGCTCCCGCACGAAACGGCTGATCTCGTGCATGCGGTGCGCGCGCCCGCCGACCTTGCTGCGCGCGATGAATTCGACCGTCTCATGGTCCGCGTCCTGGCGCGCGTGACGACGCACTTCCAGGCCCAGCCATTTCAGGTCCTGCTCCCCCCGTTCGAGCGACGGCGGACGGGTGCTCGGATGCCAGGTGGCGAGCAGGTACTCGATCAGGTCCATCGTGTAGGCCGTGTACCGCGAACGCATCAGCGCCTGCGCGTCGGCCGCGATCAGCGCGCCGTTCTCGGCGAAGGCGCGGTGCAAGGCGCCGCAGCACAACGCGTACGAGCCGCCCGTGCCGCAGGGGCACTGACTTCCTTTGGAGCCGGCGACCGTCGCCTTCTTGGCCGCACTGTTCGCCGCATTGTTCGCCGCGCTGTTCGTCGCAGTCCTGGATTTTTCTGACGTCATGAGGGCGGCATCATGCCAGCGTCTCTAGAATGGCTGGATGAATTCCCAGGATTTTGGCGACGAGCGCCCGACCCCGCCGCAGGAGGACCTGTTCACGCCGCGCGCGCCGCGCGGCCTGCTGGACAACCTCAACCCCGAGCAGTACGCCGCGGTGACGCTGGGCCAGGAGCCCGCGCTGATCCTGGCCGGCGCCGGCTCCGGCAAGACGCGCGTGCTGACCACGCGCATCGCCTGGCTGATGAGCCAGGGTCACGCGACGCCGGCCTCGGTGCTGGCGGTGACCTTCACCAACAAGGCCGCCAAGGAGATGGTCACCCGCCTCTCCGCGATGCTGCCGGTGAACGTGCGCGGGATGTGGATCGGCACCTTCCACGGCCTGTGCAACCGCTTCCTGCGCGCGCACTGGAAACTGGCGGGCTTGCCGCAAGGTTTCCAGATCCTGGATTCGGGCGACACGGTCTCCGCCGTCAAGCGCGTGATCAAGGCGATGAAGCTCGACGAGGAGCGCTTCGTCCCCAAGCAGGTCTCCTGGTACATCGCCGGCGCGAAAGAGGACGGCATGCGTCCCAAGGACATCGACCTGCGCGATGAACAGACGCGCAAGCTGGTCGAGATCTACCAGGCCTACCAGGACCAGTGCGAACGCGAGGGCGTGGTCGACTTTGCCGAGCTGATGCTGCGCTCCTTCGAGCTGATGCGCGACAACCAGGCCGTGCGCGAGCATTACCAGCGCCGCTTCCAGTACGTGCTGGTCGACGAGTTCCAGGACACCAACAAGCTGCAGTACGCGTGGCTGAAGATGTTCGCGCCGCCGGGGCGCGGCCAGGGCGTGTTCGCGGTCGGCGACGACGACCAGAGCATCTACGCCTTCCGCGGCGCGCGCGTGGGCAACATGGCCGACTTCGAGCGCGAATACCGCGTGCGCCAGGTCGTGAAGCTCGAGCAGAACTACCGCAGCTTCGGCAATATCCTGGACGCGGCCAACGCGCTGATCAGCAACAACAGCCACCGGTTGGGCAAGAACCTGCGCACCGAGGCCGGCCCCGGCGAGCCCGTGCGCGTGCATGAGGCGAGCAGCGATTTCGCCGAGGCGCAATGGCTGCTCGAGGAGGCGCAGGCCCTGCACCGCCAGGGGCTGGACCGCAAGGAGATCGCGGTGCTCTACCGGAGCAACGCGCAATCGCGGGTGATCGAATCGGCGCTGTTCAACGCCGGCATCCCGTACCGCGTGTACGGCGGCCTGCGCTTCTTCGAGCGCGCCGAGGTGAAGCACGCGCTGGCCTACCTGCGCCTGATCGAGAACCCCAACGACGACACCAGCTTCCTGCGCGTCGTCAACTTCCCGGCGCGCGGCATCGGCGCGCGCACCATCGAGCAGCTGCAGGACGCGGCGCGTCCGAGCGGGCGTTCGCTGGTGCAGAGCATCGCCGCGGTCGGCGGTCGCGGCGGCGCGAGCCTGGCGGGCTTCGTCGGCCTGGTCGACGCGATGCGCGAGGCCACGGCCGGGCTCACGCTGCGCGAGATCATCGAACACATCATCGAACACTCCGGCCTCACCGCCTTCTATCGCGCCGAGAAGGAAGGCGAAGACCGGCTGGAGAACCTGGGCGAACTGGTCAACGCCGCCGAGGCCTTCGTGACGCAGGAGGGTTTCGGCAAGGACGCGGTGGCGCTGCCGGTGGACGAGCACTCGCCCGGCGCGATTGCGGAGGGGTTGCCGGCGGCGATTGCCCCCGCCGCGCCCGCGACGCCGGACGCCGAGACCGGCGAGATCATGTCGCCGCTGGCGGCCTTCCTGACGCACGCCTCGCTGGAAGCCGGCGACAACCAGGCGCAGGCCGGCCAGGACGCGATCCAGCTGATGACGGTGCACTCGGCCAAGGGCCTGGAGTTCGACGCGGTCTTCATCACCGGCCTGGAAGAGGGCCTGTTCCCGCATGAGAACTCGATGTCCGACGCGGACGGGCTCGAAGAGGAACGCCGGCTGATGTACGTCGCGATCACGCGCGCGCGCCAGCGGCTGTACATCAGCTTCTGCCAGACGCGGATGCTGCACGGCCAGACCCGCTACAACATCAAGAGCCGCTTCATGGAGGAGCTGCCCGAAGAGACGCTGAAGTGGCTGACGCCGCGCAACCAGGGCTTCGGCTCGGGCTTCGCGAGGGACTACCAGCAGGCGTGGCAGCGCGGCTCGGGATTGAAGTCGATGGTGGGCGCCGGTCGGGTCGATCCCTCGGCCTTCCCTCAGGCGCCGGTGCCCCAGGCGATGAAGCAGTCGGCGGCGCAGAAGACGGGCGACGAACACGGCGGCCTGCGGGTCGGCAAGGGGGTGTTCCACAACAAGTTCGGCGAAGGCGTGCTGCTCACGTTGGAAGGAAAAGGACCCGACGCGCGCGCGCAGGTGAATTTCGGCCGTCACGGCACGAAGTGGCTGGCGCTCAGCGTCGCCAAGCTGACCCCGATCGATTGAGCCGGTCGGGGCAGGCCGACCGGATCGGGGCCAGACCTGAACGGGTGAGCGGATATCGTACGGAGCACGCGGTGAGGCGTGGCCGCAGGCGCAAAATGGGCGGTGGGCGATAAAGATTCCAGCAAACAGGAATCACTTTTGCCCGGGAGGGAGATCCGACGAATACGTCCCAGATTCTGGAATCTCCATGCGCACTGTTGTACCGATCGATCCGCCCGATGACCCGATGGTCGAGGACGCGCTGGCGCTTGGCGCCGCCGTCCGGGCCGCCCGGACCACCGCGCGACTGCCCCTGGTCGAGGCCGCCGAGGCGCTCGGCATGTCGCGCCAGACGCTGATCAACATCGAGACGGGGCAGGGCGGCGTCAGCCTGTCCACCGTGCTCAAGGCGGCGAGGGCGCTCGGCGTGAGCCTCTTCGCCGTGCCGTCGCAGCAGCGGGAGGTCGTCAGACGCGCGATCCGCACCGCGCGCGATTCGAAGTTCTCCGATCTGGACGACGCATGAACGGTGTGGAGGTCTGGCTCGACGAGCATGAGGTCGGCTGGCTGAAGCCGACGGACGCGCTCTCAGCGGCAGCGGGCTCACCGCGCCGGTTGTCGTTGGCCTATCTCGAACGATGGACCTCGGAAGTGCTGGCGTTTCCGCTGGCCCCGTCGCTGCCGATGCCGCCGCGTGGCGGACCCGGCAGCGAGTCCATGACCGACGCGGTGCAAGCCTTCTTCGACCATTTGCTGCCGTCCGGCGGAGCGCGATCGCGGATCTTCGCGGCGCTCGGACTGCGGGATGAGGACAGTTACGGCGCGCTGCGCGTGCTGGGACGCGACCTGCCCGGCGCCGTGCGCCTGATCGCGGACGGACTGCAGCGTCCGGCCGGCCCGGTGCAGCGGGCGATCGACCGGGTGGAGTTGTCGGAACGCCTCCGCCATCGCGACAAGTCGCCCTTCGCGGTGTGGGACGGTCAGGTGCGCGGTGCGCTCGGCGGCGACCGGGACCAGCTCGCGGTCTACGTGGAGCGTGACGGCGGGTGGCATCTCGCCGACGGACCGCAGATGGCCTCGACGCATGTGCTCCACCCCGCGCCATCCGCGCAGGATGTGGCAGGGGTGGAAGGGGCGGACGACCAGACCTTCAACGACTACTTCTGCATGCGGCTCGCCGCGCGCGTGGGCCTGGACGTGCCGCCGGTGCAGCTGCATCGCGTGCCGGAGCCGGTGCTGCTGGTCGAGCGTGCCGACCGTCAGCGGCTCGACGATGGCCGCGTGCGCCGCCTGCACACGATCAACGCCTGCCAGGCGCTCGGCGTGCCGCCCGCCGATCAGGACCGCGTGTCGCTCGCCCAGCTCTTCTCATTGCTGGCGCACAGTCCCGCGCCGCTCGTCGACAGCCGAGCGTTGCTGCGCTGGACGATCTTCCGCCAACTTATCGGCAGCAAAGGCACGGGCGCGGCGGACCTGTCCTTCTTCGTCGATCACGGCGGGCTGCGCGTGGCGCCGGCGCAGGGCTTCGTCGGGGATGGCACGGACGACAACGCTGATGACGGCGCGAACTCACGCGCGTTCGATGCACAGGCGTGGGCCGACCTGGCCCGCGACGGCGACATCGCGCCGCGCAGCCTGACACTGGAATTGAAACGCCTGTGCGAGCTGGTGCGTGCACAGGCGGAAGGGGTGGCTCGCGAACTGGCGGGCGAGGTGCCGCAGCCCGTGATCGAACGGGTGCTCGGACGCATCCTCGCGGAGAGCGACCGGCAAGCGGCCCTGGCGTCGGAGATCTCGAAGTAGAGGAGTTCGGCGACCACTGCCAACGCCTGGCGCGGGCTCTCCACGACTCGGGGGGCGTCCCGTCCGGGAACCCCCCGAATCATTCCGGCCCCAGTAAGACCGGAGCCGTCGGGCCTTGGGGGCTCAGATGCCGATCTCGCCGCCGTCCTTGCGGGTAATCACGACCGTGGCGGAACGCGGACGCTTCTTCACCGTCGGGTCGGCCTGGTTGGCCGGCCAGTAGCTGCCGAAGGTCTTGGCGTTCCAGTCCGGTGTCGATTCCTCGCCCGGATGCTGGACGTTGAAGAACAGCGTCTTGTAGTCCGGCGTCATCGCGATGCCGGTGATCTCGCATTCCTTCGGGCCGACCAGGAAACGACGCAGCGTGTCCGAGGTCGCCTTGGCGCCCGCGATGGTCTGCGTGCCGCCCGCGGCGTTCGCCACCCCACCGTCGCCGACCTTGCCCGGCAGGGCCGCCAGCATCATGCAGTTGGTGATGTCGGTGTAGGCGCCGTCATCGGTCTGGATCCACAACATGCCGCGCTTGTCGAAATACAAGCCGTCCGGGCTGGAGAAGTCGTTGCTGTCGGCCAGGCCAGACAGGTTCACGTCCGCAGCCGCATCGGCCTGCGCGCCGAACAGGTACACGTCCCAGGTCAGCTTGGTGACGTCGGCCGCGTCTTCCTTCCAGCGGATGATGTGGCCGTTGGGGTTGCCCTTCTGCGAGGCCGTCCCCTTCATGTCTTCGTAGTAGCGCGGGTTCGCGGCATCCGGCTTGGCTTGGCGGCCCGTCGGGGTCGACGTCGGCGGAACGCGGTTCGCTTCGTTGTTGTTGGTCAAGGTCATGTAGACCTCGCCGTTGGTCGGGTGCACGGCGCCCCATTCCGGACGGTCCATCTTCGTGGCGCCCAGGATGTCGCCGGCGATGCGCGCGTTGATCACGACGTCGGCCTGGTCGGCGAAGGCATAGGTCGTGTTGGCGGCGGTCAGGCCGTTGGCGCCGAAGGTCAGCGCCATCCAGTTGCCGGTGCCGTCGGCGTTGAACTTGGCCACGTACAGCGTGCCTTCGTCCAGGTACTTGGCGCCGGCGGCCATGCCCTTGCCGACATCGGCCGCATCCCAGTTCGCCTTGGAGACGAACTTGTAGATGTACTCGTTGCGCGAGTCGTCGCCCATGTAGATGACGATGGGCTTGCCGGCGACCGCCTCGGCGGGCCAGGCGCCTTCATGGTTGAAGCGGCCCAGCGCGGTGCGCTTGGCGGGCACGGAGTCCGGCGCGAACGGATCGATCTCGACCACCCAGCCGAAGGTGTTGATGGTGTTGCGGTAGTCGGCGGTCGCGGCGGCGCCGGTGACCGACGAGTTCCACCGGGCGAACAGGTCGGCGGTGCCGGCCGTCTCCCACAGGTAGGGGCTCTTGCGGTTCTGCGGCAGGCCGTAGCGGCTCAGGCTGGCCACTTCCTTGGCGCCGCTGCGCAGGGCGTCGTCGCCGGCGGCACGGCTGATCACGTTGAGGTAGTTCTCCTCGCAGGTCAGGTAAGTGCCCCACGGGGTGTAGCCGTTGGCGCAGTTGTTGTTGGTGCCGCGGGTCTGCACGCCCGTCGGGCTGAACAGCGTCTGCAGCTGGGCGCTGCCCTTGGCCGGCCCGGTGAAGTCCATCGTCGTGGCCGAGGTCACGCGGCGGTTGTACTTCGAACCGCGCACCATGCTCATGGCGGTGCCGGTGGCGTCGCGCTTGACCTCGCAGACGGAGACGCCGTGGGCGTAGATCTCCTTCTCGACCTCGGTGGCGTTGCGCGCGGCGCCGGTGGCGCGGCCAGCCGGGTGCAGGCCGTAAGGGGCGACGACGTATTCGTGGTTCACGGCCAGCAGGCCGCGGTCCGAGCGCTTGGCGTCGAAGGCGCCGGCGTCGCTCAGGCCGAAGAAGTACATGCCGTCATGGCCGTCACCGACACGGCGGTTGTACGAGTCTGCGGTTTCGGAGCCGTCGTCCTTCCAGGACTCGTCGCCGAAGTGCATCGGGTCGCCCAGCGCGTGCAGGATGCTGACGTTGTAGCCGTCGGCCACGGTCACCAGGTCGTTCTTGTTCTTGGCGACGGCGTTGAAGCCGATCTTCAGCGGCGCGGGCTGGGGCGCCGGGGCGGGCGCGGGAGCGGGAGCGGGGGCAGGCGAATCGTCGCTGCTGCCGCAGGCGCTCAGGATCGAGCCGCCCAGCAGCGCGGAGGCCGCCGTGGTGATGCCGCCCTTCAGGGCGACGCGCCGCGACAGGCGCGCGGCAAGGACGTCTTCGAAATGCGGGTTGGCGGACGGGTTGACGATGGTGTCTTCGTCGTACTCGTTGGCGTTGTCTTGGCTGGCAACGATGTCGTGCTGCTTGCTCATTCGTGAAGGCTCCGCTGCGATGTAAAGGCGGGCGGATTCTGCGAAGCGCAAGTGACGCTGACGTGAAAAAGTCGTTAGAGATTCCTTCGAGGCATGTCCGTGGCCCCGTCCGTGCGAATGTCAGACCGGTGCGTCAGACCGGCGCAGCCGGCGTTTCCGGAAGGTCCTTGGGGGCGCCGAACATGAAGCAGTCGATGAAGGTGAAGTACAGCGAGCAGTAGAACGCCGTGAGCAGCGCCATCATCGTGGGCAGCAGGATGAAGGGCAGCAGGTTCACGAGCCCGAGCAGCATCCCCAGGATGGAGAACACCATCAGGACGCCGGCGCTCAGGCCCGTCCAGACCAGCGCGGAGATCGTGAACGCGCCCTTGTTGCGCCACACGCCCAGCGTGCTGGAGAACAGCGCCTGCAGCACGCCCTGGCCGCCCCAGTGGATCAGCGCCGGCGCATGCCAGAACGGGACGGACAGCAGTCCCAGCAACGCGAAGCGCAGCGCCATGGCAGGCATGAGGCTGCCCTCGGCGACGATGGCCTCGATGGTCTTGGCGTCGCCCTTGGCGGCCGCCAGCTGGTCCATGCCCCGCACGAGCGCACCGCCGTCCAGCAGGTGGGCCAGCAGCATCGCGAGGATGGTGGAGCCGGTGTAGAGCAGGCCGAGTCCGATCTGGGCGCGCCGGCGTTCCTTGGTCAGCTGCAGCGGCTGCAGGAAGACGGCGGCCGTCGGCGTGTGGGACTGCAGTACCTGGTGCGCGGCCAGCATGAAGGCCAGCGAGATCAGCGGCAGCGCGCTCATCACCACCAGTTGCCCGAGGAAGGGCACCAGCTGGAGCACCGCGGACACCAGCATGGCTGTCGCGAACAGGCCGATCAGCGCGATCGGCTTGCGCCGCAGCACCTTCAGCCCGTGGCGCACCCAGAGCAGGCCGTTGCGCGGCGGGACCGTTTGCAGGTGCAGGATCATGGCAGGGACTCCAGCGCATGCCAGGGCCTGGCGATGCGCTCGCGCAGGACGCGCTCGAAATGGGTCGGATCGTGGGGGGTGAGGAGACTGGCCTCGCGCGGCAGGTGGAAGTCCCACAGCCGCGAGATCCAGAAGCGCAACGCCGCCGCGCGCAGCAGGCCGGGCAGCAGGCGGTGTTCGGCGCCGGAGAGCGGGCGCACCGATTCGTAGGCCTTGACGAAGGCGCCGGCGCGCTGCTCGTCGAGGCGGCCGCTGTCCAGATCGATGCACCAGTCGTTCAGGCACACGCAGAGGTCGAACAGGAAGCTGTCGACCCCGGCGAAATAGAAATCGAAGAAGCCGCTGAGCTTCTCGCGACCCGGCAGGCCGTCGAACATCACGTTGTCGCGGAACAGGTCGGCATGGACCGGGCCGCGCGGCAGTGCCGCGGCGCCGGGGGCGAGCTGTTCCTGGAAGGCCAGCTCCGCGGTCAGCAGGTCGGCTTGTGCCGGCGTGACGTGCGGCAGCACGACCGGCACGGTCTCCCGCCACCAGGGCAGGCCGCGCAGGTTGTCCTGATGCAGCGGGAAGTCCTGGCCGGCCAGATGCATGCGGGCGAGGCCGGCGCCGACCTGCTCGCAATGGAACACGTCGGGCGCCAGCTGATGGCCGCCGGGCAGCTTGTCCACAACCGCCGCCGGCTTGCCGCCCACCGTGTGCAGGATGCGGTCCTGCGCGTCGGGCTGCGGCGCGGGCACCGGCACGCCCTTGCGCGCCAGGTGCCGCATCAGCTCCAGGTAGAAGGGGAGCTGCTCGAAGCTCAGGCGCTCGAAGATCGTCAGCACATAGTCGTGCGATTCGCCGTCGCGCGTCGTGGTGACGAAGTAGTTGGTGTTCTCGATGCCGGCAGTGATCCCCTTGAGCGACTGCAGGTCGCCCAGGGCCAGGGTGTCCAGCAGCGCTTGCGCCTGCTCGGTCGAGACGTCGGTGAATACGGCCATGAAAAGGAGAGGGAACGGACCGGAAGCCGACCGGAGCGGGTCAGCCGCGACGGGTCAGAAATTGAAGAGACGCCAGACCCGCGCGCCCGCGTTGCCGCGGTCGTCGCCCTGGCGGGTGGGAAGGTCGCGGCCGGTGTCGCCGAGCAGGATCTCGTACTCGGGCGCCTTGCTGTTCTTGTTCTTGACCACGACCTTTTGGGTCAGGCCCCTCACCCGGGTTTCCTCGATGCGAACCTTGTCGTCTTCGTTGACGATCTGTTCGACCTTCACCTCGGGCACGTCGCGGAACTTCTGCGGCTCGGCGGAGGCCGGGGTCGCGGCAGGCGCCGACGGTGCTGAAGGCGTGACCGGCGCGTCGGCCGCGTGCGCCTGGAGCGCGACCGCGGCCAGGAGGGCGAACAGAGGAGCGAGGCGGGTGGTTTTCATGGTGATGTCCATTCTAGTCTTGGACCCCGGGAAACCCCGTGCCCCCGGGCGAGGGCCGCGTTCAGGCGCGGCCTGCTGACAGCCGGGGTGGCGCGCGCCTGCAACAATGTCGGGATGAGCAAACCTCTGATGCTGCTGGTCGACGGGTCCAGCTACCTCTATCGCGCCTTCCACGCCATGCCCGACCTGCGCGGTCCGGGCGGGCAGCCCACCGGCGCCATCCACGGGATGGTGGCCATGCTGAAGAAGCTGCGCGACGACTACGGCGCCGAGCACGCGGCCTGCGTCTTCGATGCGTCCGGACCGACCTTCCGCGATGAGTGGTACCCCGAGTACAAGGCGCAGCGCGCCCCGATGCCCGACGCGCTGCGCGAGCAGATCGAACCGATCCACGAGGTCGTGAAGCTGCTGGGCTGGCCGGTGCTGACGGTGCCCGGCGTCGAGGCCGACGACTGCATCGGCACGCTGTCGCGGGTGGCGGCGCAGGCGGGGCACCAGGTGGTGATCTCGACCGGCGACAAGGACCTGGCGCAGTTGGTGACGGCTGACGTCTCGCTGATCAACACCATGAGCAACGAGAAGCTGGACGAAGCCGGCGTGCTGGCCAAGTTCGGCGTGCCGCCGGACCGGATCATCGACTACCTGACCCTGATGGGCGACACCGTGGACAACGTGCCCGGCGTCGAGAAGGTCGGTCCCAAGACCGCGGCCAAGTGGATCGGCGAGCACGGCTCGCTGGACGGCGTGATCGCCAACGCGGGCCAGATCAAGGGCGTCGCCGGCGAGAACCTGCGCAAGGCGCTGGAATGGCTGCCGATGGGCCGCAAGCTGGTGACGGTGAAGGTCGACTGCGACCTGTGCACGCACGTCGCGGGCTGGCCCGCGCTGGAAGCGCTGGCCTTCAATCCGGTGGACGAGGCGGGGCTGCTCGACTTCTACACGCGCAACGGCTTCAAGACCTGGAAGCGCGACCTGGAAGGCAAGCTCGGCGGCGACGCGCCCAGGCGCGCCAGGCCGGAGGCCGACGTCGGCGCGGCGAGCGCGACCGATGCCCATGCGGAGGTCCAGCATCCTGCGATCCCCGTCGACAAGCGTTACGAGACCATCCTGGACATGTCCCGGCTCGACGCCTGGATCGAGCAGTTGAACGCGGCGGAACTCGCCGCGTTCGACACCGAGACGGATTCGCTGGATCCGATGCAGGCGCGCATCGTCGGCATCAGCTTCAGCGTGAAGCCGGGCGAGGCCGCCTACATCCCGATCCGGCACGACGGCCCGGACGCCCCCGAGCAGTTGCCGATGGACGAGGTGCTCGCGAAGCTGAAGCCCTGGCTCGAGGATCCGCTGAAGAAGAAGGTCGCCCAGAACGTCAAGTACGACACCCATGTGCTGGCCAACCACGGCATCGCCGTCCAGGGCACGGCCTTCGACACGATGCTGGAGAGCTACGTGCTGGAGGCGCATCGCGGCCACGGGCTGGAGGCCTTGGCCGATCGCGTGCTGGGCCGCAAGGGCCTGAGTTACGAGGACCTGTGCGGCAAGGGCGCGCACCAGATCCCGTTCGCGCAGGTGGAGGTGGCGAAGGCGGCGGAGTACTCCTGCGAGGACTCCGAGATGTGCCTGCACGTGCATCAGACCCTGATGCCGCGCTTGGAGGCCGACGCGGGGCTGAAGTTCATCTACGAGCAGATTGAGATGCCGGTGTCGGCGCTGCTGGCGCGCATCGAGCGCACCGGCGTGCTGATCGATGCGGGCCGGCTGCAGGCGCAGAGCGCCGACCTCGGCCAGCGCATGGTCGCGGCGGAGCAGGCGGCCTACGAGATCGCCGGCCAGCCCTTCAACATCGGCTCGCCCAAGCAGATCGGCGAGATCCTGTTCAACCGGCTCGGCCTGCCGGTGGTGAAGCGGACCGCGACCGGCGCGCCGTCGACGGACGAGGAGGTCCTGGAAAAGCTGTCGGCGGACTTCCCGCTGCCGGCCAAGATCCTGGAGTACCGCTCGCTGTCCAAGCTCAAGAGCACCTACACGGACAAGCTGCCGCTGATGGTCAATCCGAAGACCGGCCGCGTGCACACCACCTACTCGCAGGCGGTCGCGGTGACGGGCCGGCTGTCCAGCAACGAGCCCAACCTGCAGAACATCCCCATCCGGACCGCCGATGGCCGCCGCGTGCGCGAGGCCTTCATCGCGCCGGCGGGGCATCACATCGTGTCGGCGGACTACTCGCAGATCGAGCTGCGCATCATGGCGCACATGAGCGAGGACCCGGGCCTGCTGAAGGCCTTCCAGGAAGGCCAGGACGTGCACCGCGCGACGGCGGCGGAAGTCTTCGGCGCCGCGCTGGACGCGGTCACACCCGAGCAGCGTCGTTATGCCAAGACGATCAACTTCGGCCTGATCTACGGCATGGGCGCGTTCGGACTGGCGCAGTCGCTGGGCATCGAGCAGAAGGCGGCGAAGGACTACATCGACCGGTACTTCACGCGATTCGCCGGCGTGCGCAGCTACATGGACGACACGAAGCAGTTCGCCAAGGAGAAGGGCTACGTCGAGACCGTCTTCGGTCGGCGGCTGTGGCTGCCGGAGATCAACTCGGGCAATGGCCCGCGGCGCAGCGGCGCCGAGCGTCAGGCGATCAACGCGCCCATGCAGGGCACGGCGGCCGACCTGATCAAGCTGGCGATGATCGCGGTGCAGCAGGCGCTGGACGAGCAGGGCAAGAAGACCCAGGTCGTGATGCAGGTGCATGACGAACTGGTCTTCGAGGTGCCGGACGAGGAGCTCGACTGGGTGACGTCGGAAGTGCCGACGCTGATGGCCGGCGTGGCCGCGCTGAAGGTGCCCTTGCTGGCGGAAGTCGGCGTCGGTGCCAATTGGGACGAGGCCCACTGACTGCCACGGCCGCTGGCCCTCACCCCTCCCGGTCGCCATCAGCCAGCCCTAAGCGGCGAGGGCGGGGGGAGCGGTTAGCATCCACCCCCTATGAATTGGCCCTATGAGTTGCAGATCGGCTGGCGGTACACGCGAGCCGGGCGTGGAGGGCGCCGCAACCGCTTCATCTCCTTCATCTCCGGCGTGTCGATGTTCGGCATCGCGCTGGGCGTCGCTGCGCTGATCATCGTCTTGTCGGTGATGAACGGCTTCCAGAAGGAGGTCCGCGAGCGCATGCTGTCCGTGATCGCGCACGTGGAGCTGCTGAGCGACACCGGCGAGGGCCTGCCCGACTGGCGAGCCACCGCGGACCAGGCGAAGAAGAATCCCGAGGTGCTGGCCGCCGCGCCGTTCGTCTCGGGCCAGGCGCTGATCGCGCGGGGTTCGGACATGCGCGGCACGATCGTGCGGGGCATCGATCCTGCGCTGGAGCCGACGGTGACGCCGATCGCCGAGAAGCTCGCGAAGGACGGCCTGCTGGAGCGCCTGCAGCCGGGCCAATGGAACATCATCCTGGGCGTCGAGCTGGCGCGCCAGCTGGGCGTCCAACGCGGCGACAAGATCACGCTGGCCATCCCGTCGGGGCAGGTGACGCCGCTGGGCGTGCAGCCGACGCTGCGGCAGTTCACGCTGGCCGGCGTCTTCGAGGCCGGGCACTACGAGTACGACAGCGGTCTGGCGCTCATCCATGTGGGTGACGCCGCGAAGCTGTTCCGCACCGGCACGCCGAGCGGCGTGCAGCTGAAACTGCGCGACGTGCAGCAGGCCCGCCAGGTCGGCGCGCAGCTGCAGCGCGAGATGTTGCAGGCGGGGCAGGCGATCTACGTCCGCGACTGGACCCGCACCAACGCCAACTGGTACGACGCGGTCCAGGTCGAGAAGCGCATGATGGGCATCATCCTGACCTTGATCGTCGCGGTCGCCGCGTTCAACCTCGTGTCGACGCTGGTGATGACCGTCACCGACAAGCAGGCCGACATCGCGATCCTGCGCACGCTGGGCGCCAGCCCGCGCTCGATCATGGGCGTGTTCATGATCCAGGGCGCATTGGCCGGCGTGATCGGCACGCTGGGCGGACTCGGCCTGGGGCTGGTCGTCGCGCACAACCTGGACGTGATCGTCCCTGCCATCGAGAAGCTGCTGCACACCACCTTCCTGCCCGCCAGCATCTACGTCATCAGCCACATGCCGAGCGATCCGCAGTGGTCCGACATCGTCCCGATCACGGTGACCTCGCTGATCCTGGCGTTCGTCGCCACGGTCTATCCGAGCTGGCGCGCCAGCCGCGTCCAGCCCGCGGAGGCGCTGCGTTATGAATGACGCCAACAACAAGGCCCTGTCGACGGGCGTCCGCGTCCCCGCCGGTCAGGTGGTGCTGCAAGGCAGCGGCCTGGGCAAGCGTTTCGTCGAAGGCCCGCTGGACGTGCAGGTCTTCCACGACCTCGACGTCAGCGTGAAGGCCGGCGAAACGCTGGCGGTGCTCGGCGCCTCGGGCTCGGGCAAGAGCACGCTGCTGCACCTGCTCGGCGGCCTGGACAAGCCGTCCGCCGGACGCGTCGAGCTGATGGGGCGCGACCTTGGCGCACTCGGCGAGAAGGCCCGCGGCGACTGGCGCAACCAGCACCTCGGGTTCATCTACCAGTTCCACCATCTGCTGCCGGAGTTCAGCGCGCTGGACAACGTCGCGATGCCGCTGCGCATCCGCCGCATGCCGCAGGAGCAGGCGCGCGAGCAGGCCACCAGGATACTGACGCGCGTGGGGCTCGGGCCTCGCGTGCTGCATCGTCCGGGCGAACTGTCCGGCGGCGAACGCCAGCGCGTCGCGATCGCGCGTGCGCTGGTCACCGGCCCCGCCTGCGTGCTGGCCGACGAGCCGACCGGCAACCTCGACCGCTCGACGGCCGCGACGGTCTTCGAGCTGATGCTGGAGATGGCGCGCGAGCTGGGGACCGCCTTCGTCATGGTCACGCACGACCAGGACCTGGCGACACGCTGCGAGCATCAGCGACGGCTGGTCGGCGGCGCGCTGCAGCCGCTCGCGGCCTGATCAGCCCTAGGCTGGGTTGCCCGATCGCGAGGCCCGCCGCCGGGATCCCGTCGGGCGCTCGTTTACGATGCGCTCCACCATGACCGCCTCGAAGCCTTCCTCGGAATCCCCGTCCACCCGCTTCATCCTGAAGCTCAGCTGTCCCGACCAGGCCGGCATCGTCCACGCCGTGACCGGCGTCCTGCTGGAGCAGGGCGCCAACATCCTGACCTCGGCCCAGCACGGCGACGCCGATCACCGCCGCTTCTTCATGCGCATCGAGTTCGAGTGCGCCGAAGTCCGTCCGGCGGCCGCGCTGCGTGAGGTGTTCGCGCCGCTGGCCGCGCGGCTGTCGATGGATTGGGAACTGGTCGACGCGCAGCGCAAGACGCGCGTGCTGCTGCTGGTGTCCAAGCTCGGGCACTGCCTGAACGACCTGCTGTTCCGTGTGCAGACCGGGCATCTCGCGATCGAGATCCCCGCGATCGTGTCCAACCATCGCGACTTCTATCAACTGGCCGCGTCGCACGACATCCCGTTCCACCACCTGCCGCTGCTGCAGGCGAGCGACGAGCAGAAGCAGGCGCAGGAGCGCAAGCTCCGGGAGCTGATCGAAGAGCAGCAGATCGATCTCGTCGTGCTGGCGCGCTACATGCAGATCCTGTCGCCGGAACTGTGCCGCTTCCTGGAAGGGCGCGCGATCAACATCCATCACAGCTTCCTGCCCAGCTTCAAGGGCGCGCGCCCCTACCACCAGGCGCATGAGCGCGGCGTGAAGCTGATTGGCGCGACCGCGCATTACGTGACCTCGGATCTGGACGAGGGTCCGATCGTCGAGCAGGACGTCGCCCGCATCGACCATTCGATGACGCCGGACCAGCTCGTGGCGATCGGCCGCGACGTCGAATGCGTGACGCTCGCCCGCGCGATCCAGTGGCACGCCGAGCACCGCGTACTGCTCAACGGCCATCGCACGGTGGTCTTCCGCTGAGCGGCGCGGGGGCCCGCTTCTCCACCGCTCGGTGTCGCCATGTGGACTGACACGCACTGCCACCTCGACGCCTCGGAGTTCGAGCCCGACCGTGACGCCGTCGTCGCGCGCGCCGTGTCGGCCGGCGTGTCGCAGGTCGTGATTCCGGCGGTCGTCGCGGGCAACTTCGAGCAGGTGAGGGCGCTCGCGCACGCCCATGGCTTCAGCTATGCGTTGGGCATCCATCCGCTGTACGTGATGCACGCCCGTGACGAGGACCTGTCGCGCCTCGACCGGATGCTCGCCGAGTGCCGGGACGACCCGCGCCTGGTCGGCATCGGCGAAATCGGGCTGGACTTCTTCGTCAAGGACGTCGACGCCGCCACGCAGCAGCATTTCTATGGGGAGCAGCTCAAGCTCGCCAAGCGGCACGGGCTGCCGGTCATCCTCCATGTGCGCCGCAGCGCGGACCAGCTGCTGGGCGGGTTGCGTCGCGTCGGTGTGTCGACCGGTGGCATCGGCCACGCGTTCAACGGCAGCCGGCAGCAGGCCGAGGCCTTCATCGACCTCGGCTTCAAACTCGGTTTCGGCGGCACGCTCACGTTTGACCGTTCGCTGCAGATCCGCCGCCTCGCCGCGGAGCTGCCGGCCGAGGCGCTGGTGCTGGAAACGGACGCGCCGGACATTCCGCCGCACTGGCTGTACCGGACCGCCGAGGCGCGCGCCGCGGGCGCCACGTCGCGCAACGAACCGGGCGAGCTGCCGCGCATCGGCGAGGTGCTCGCCGGACTGCGCGGCTGGACCGTGCGGGAAACGGCCGCGATCACCAGCCGCAACGCTCGTGCCGCGTTGCCGCGGCTGGGCGCGTTGGATGCCGTGGACGCGCATGGCTGATGCGCTCGATCCGACGGGAGCTTCGGAAGCCGCCCGCTGGCGGGGGCTCGCGCCCGTCCACGCGCCGGACGCCGAATGGCTGCTGCTGGGCAGCTTCCCGGGCGTGGCCTCGCTGCGCGCGCAGCAGTACTACGGCCATCCGCGCAACCAGTTCTGGCGCCTGGTCGGCGAAGTCTTCGGCGTGGATCTGGTCGCGATGACATATCCCGAGCGCCTCGCCGCGCTGGGCGCGCAGCGCGTCGCCGTGTGGGACGTCATCACCGAGACCGAGCGCGAGGGCAGCCTCGACAGCGCGATCCGCCATCCCTTCGCCAGCGACCTGGGCCGGCTGCTCCAGCAGCTGCCAGCCCTGCGCACGATCGGTTTCAATGGCGGCACGGCGTTGCGCTTCGGGTTGAAGCAGCTGGGACCGCTTGCAGCCCGTTACCGCGTGCTGGGGCTGCCAAGCTCCAGTCCCGCCTACACGATGCCCTACGATGACAAGCTTCGCGCCTGGCGGGAGCTCGCCGGGCCCTTGAACGACAGATGACGAGACCGGGCCCCGCGGACCCGGCATGGGAACGACCGCCGTGAGCAAGCACCGGGACTCGAAGAACAACAAGAGCGGCAGAACGACCGAGTGGGTCGAGGCCACGCTGAGCGAATTCGACGGCGTGCGTTTCCTGCACCTCGACTCGATCTGGGTCCAGGGCGCCATGCGGCTCAAGAAGCCCGAGAAGCTCGAGCTGGAGTATGTCCAGCGCATGATGGCCTGGCTGCTGTGGCGCGACGCGCGCGAGATGACGCAGGGGCAGGCAGTGCAGCTCGGACTGGGCGCCGGGGCGTTGACCCGCTTCTGCCGCAAGCAATTGAAGATGAAGACCACGGCGGTCGAGATCAACCCGACCGTCATCAGCGCCAACCGGCACTGGTTCCACCTGCCCGACGACGACGAACGGCTGCGCGTGCTCAACCAGGACGCTGGCGCCTGGGTCGCCGACGCGGCGAATTGGGGCACCGCGCAGGTCCTCAACGTCGACCTCTACGACCATGAGGCGGCGGCGCCTGTCCTCGATGACGAAGCCTTCTACGCCGACTGCCACCGGGTGCTTGCCGACGGCGGCTTGATGACCGTGAACCTGTTCGGTCGCAGTGCCAGCTTCACGCGCAGCGCCGCACGGATCGCCAAGGTGTTCGGTTCCGACCAGGTCTGGCACCTGACGCCGACCCGCGAGGGCAATACCATCGTCGTCGCCGGACGCGGCGTCGCGGTGCCGGAGCGCGAAGTGCTCGAGCAGCGCGCCGCCCACATCGAGGCCCGTCATGACCTGCCGGCCACGAAGTGGCTGAAACTGGTCCGGCCTCTGCCGATGAACGTGATCCACCAGCTCCAGGCGGCTTTGGCCGGCCATTCCGACGATTCCGACGAGTGACCATGAAACACAGCACGCCGACGACTCCCAAGGACAAGACCGGCGCTTCCGCGCCAGCCCCGGCGCCGACGGCCGCGGCCGGCACGCGCCTTGAATGGCGCCAGTTGCTGCACTGGCTCGCCGAGGACGGTGTGATCGACCAGGAGCAGGTCCAGCGCACCGAGGCCCGCTTCGGCGCCGGCCACAGTGCGCAGCATCCGCTGATCCGGCTCGGCTCGGCGGGACTCGTGCGCGTCGCCAACGGCAGACCGCTGGACGCCGAGGCGCTGACCGAATGGCTCGCGGGACGATTGAAGCTGCCCTACGTCCGCATCGATCCGTTGAAGGTCGACGTGGGCCGCGTCGCCGACGTGATGTCCGCCAGCTATGCCGAGGCGCGCCGCTGCCTGCCGATCCAGGTCGGCCTGACCGATGTGACCATCGCGGTCGCCGAGCCGCAGGACGTCGGCTGGATCCCGCAGATCGAGTCGCACACCCGCAAGCGCGTGAAGATGGTCCTGGCCAACCCCCAGGAGATCGCGCGCTTCACGACCGAGTTCTTCACGCTGGCGCGCTCCGTGCGCGCCGCGACGAAGTCCGGCGAGTCCAACCAGCCCGCGAGCTTCGAACAACTGGTCGAGCTCGGCCGCAGCAGCCGCCAGCTGGACGCCAACGACCAGGGCGTGGTGCAGGTCGTGGACTGGCTCTGGCAGTATGCCTTCGACCAGCGCGCCAGCGACATCCATCTGGAGCCGCGCCGAGAGATGGGCGTGATCCGCTTCCGCATCGACGGCGTGCTGCACACCGTCTACCAGCTGCCGCCGACGGTGATGGGGGCGATGACCGCGCGCATCAAGCTGCTGGGGCGCATGGACGTGGTCGAGAAGCGCAGGCCGCTCGACGGCCGCATCAAGACGCGCAACCCGGCCGGCGAAGAGGTCGAAATGCGGCTGTCGACATTGCCGACCGCCTTCGGCGAAAAGATGGTGATGCGGATCTTCGACCCGGACACGGCGGTGAAGGACCTGTCACAACTCGGCTTCTCGACGCATGACGCCGAGCGCTGGAACCGCCTCACCACGCGGCCGCACGGCATCATCCTCGTGACCGGCCCGACCGGCAGCGGCAAGACCTCGACGCTCTACTCGACGCTCAAGCGCCTGGCGACCGAGGAGGTCAACGTCTGCACCGTCGAGGACCCGATCGAGATGATCGAGCCCGCGTTCAACCAGTCCCAGGTGCAGTCGGCGATCGACTTCAACTTCGCCGAGGGCCTGCGCGCCCTGATGCGCCAGGATCCGGACATCATCATGGTCGGCGAGATCCGCGACCTCGAGACCGCCGAGATGGCGATCCAGGCCTCGCTGACCGGCCATCTGGTGTTCTCGACGCTGCACACCAACGACTCGGCCTCGGCGATCACACGGATGGTGGATCTGGGCGTGCCCAACTACCTGATCGACGCGACGGTGATCGGCGTGCTGGCCCAGCGGCTGGTGCGCACGCTGTGCCCGAATTGCAAGGAGCCCGATCCGGACGTCACGCGGGACTCGCTCAACGAGAGGCTCAAGCCGTGGCGTCTGAACGGCGGCGTCAAGCCCTACCGGCCGGTGGGGTGCCTGGACTGCCGCAACACCGGCTTCCGGGGGCGCGCCGGGCTGTATGAACTGCTGCTGCTGACCGACAGCGTCCGCAAGCATCTGCACCCCGTCACCGACATGACCGCGTTGCGCCGGCAGGCGGTGCAGGAGGGCCTGCGCCCACTGCGTCTGGGCGGGGCGATGAAGGTCGCCGAAGGGCTCACGACGATGGACGAAGTGCTGCGCAGCACGCCGACCTGGGAGAACTGAGCGCCCGGACGGCCGTCCGCCTGGCGCCCCCAGGCTCGTGGGGGCGGGTAAGCCCGCGCAGACAAGCCGCGAAGCCCGTGCCCACCGGGCCTGTGAAGATCGCCATACGCCCCGTGCGATGCACGGCGTCTCCCCTTACGTGATAACCACAGACCCCGAGCGGGACCCGATTCCTAGAATCGCGGCCATTCAAGCCGATAGAGGTTCCCTCGATGAAGATCAAGAGTCAACGCGACTTCTGGTCAGGGCTGATGTTCGTGGTCGTTGGCGTCGCGTTCGCGTGCGGCTCGATCATCAACTACAGCTTTGGCACATCCGCCCGTCCCGGGCCTGGTTATTTCCCGTTCGGACTGGGCGTCCTGCTCGCCGTGCTCGGTGCGGTGGTGCTGTTCAAGGCACTGACCATCGAGTCGGAGGGGGGGCAGCCCGTCGGCGCCTTCGCCTGGAAGCCGCTGCTGATCGTCGTCGGCGCGATCATCCTGTTCGGCTTCGCCCTGCCGCGTCTGGGCATGATCATCACGCTGCCGCTGCTGATCACCGTCTCGTCGTTCGCCAGCGACGAGTTCCGCTGGCGCGATGCGCTGCTCAGCAGCGTCGTCCTGACCGCGGGCAGCTACGCGATCTTCATCTGGGGTCTGAATCTCGTGATCCCCATCTGGCCAACCTTCCTGGGCGGCTGAGGAGTCACGCATGGATCTGATCAACAACCTGATGATGGGGTTCGGCACGGCGTTCACGCCGGAGAACCTCATGTACGCCTTCGGCGGCGCGGTGCTCGGCACCCTGATCGGCGTGCTGCCGGGTCTCGGGCCCGTCGCGACGATCGCGATGCTGCTGCCGTCGATCTATTCGCTGGACGCGACGCCGGCGCTGATCATGCTTGCCGGTATCTATTACGGCGCCCAGTACGGCGGCTCGACGACGGCCATCCTGATCAACGTGCCCGGCGAGTCCTCGTCGGTCGTGACCGCGATCGACGGCTACCAGATGGCCCGTCAAGGCCGCGCCGGCTCCGCGCTGGCGGCCGCGGGACTGGGCTCGTTCTTCGCCGGTTGCGTCGGCACCGTCATCATCGCGGCCTTCGCGCCGCCGCTGACCGAACTGGCCTTCAAGTTCGGCCCTGCCGAGTACTTCTCGCTGATGGTGCTGGGTCTGATCGGCGCGGTCGTGCTGGCCTCGGGCTCGCTCGTCAAGGCGATCTCGATGATCCTGCTGGGACTGCTGCTCGGTCAGGTCAACACGGACGTGATCTCCGGAACGCCCCGGTTCTCGTTCGATGTTCCCGAGCTGACCGACGGGATCAACTTTGTCGTGATCGCGATGGGCATCTTCGGCTTCGGCGAGATCATCGCGAACCTTGGCCAGCCGGCCGAGCATCGCGAGGTCTTCACCAAGGATGTGAAGGGCCTGTGGCCTACCAAGCAGGACTTCCACGACGCCTGGCCGGCGGTGCTGCGTGGCACGGCGCTGGGCTCGCTCTTGGGTGTGCTGCCGGGCGGCGGTGCGCTGCTGGCTTCGTTCGCGGCGTACACGCTGGAGAAGAAGATCTCGAAGACGCCGGAGAAGTTCGGCAAGGGTGCCATCCAGGGCGTGGCCGGCCCCGAGTCGGCCAACAACGCCGGCGCGCAGACGTCCTTCATCCCGATGCTGACGCTGGGCATCCCGCCCAACGCGGTGATGGCGCTGATGGTCGGCGCGATGACGATCAAGGGCATCCAGCCCGGCCCGCAGGTGATGACCAGCAACCCGGAACTGTTCTGGGGACTGATCGCGTCGATGTGGGTCGGCAACCTGATGCTGGTGATCCTGAACCTGCCGTTGATCGGCATCTGGATCAAGCTGCTGACGGTGCCCTACCGTTTCCTGTTCCCCGCGATCGTCGTGTTCTGCTGCATCGGTACCTACACGCTGAACAACAACAACTTCGATGTGTTCATGACGGCGGCATTCGCGGTGGTGGGCTATATCTTCTACAAGCTGAGTTGCGAGGCTGCTCCGTTGCTGTTGGGCTTCATCCTCGGCCCGATGATGGAAGAGAACCTTCGCCGCGCGCTGCTGCTGTCCCGTGGCGACTGGAGCACCTTCCTGTCCCGGCCGCTGTCGGCAGGCCTGTTGATCGCCGCGGCGCTCATGGTGGTGGTGGTGATGCTGCCTTCCATCAAGAACAAGCGCGAGGAAGCGTTCCAGGACGCCGACTAACCAGCCTTCTGGCTCCCCGGCCCATCGAAGACCCGCCTCGGCGGGTCTTTTTCTTTCTGAATCTCGGTGGGGGCTCCAAAGAAACAAGGGCTTAGCCACGACCCGTGCGAGGTGCGGCCGACTGTCAGCAACTTTCCCTTGTAGTTCTTGCGAGCCGCTTCAAGAGCGTGCTACAGTCGCTGTCTTCGCTGCACAGACATCTGTCTTGCAGCGGTCTCCGAAGGAACTGTCGGGGAAGTCGAATGACTGATCGGGTTTGGCCCGGTTTTCATTTGGCGGCGAGATTCTCGCAGTCGACGATGAAAATAATTTCTCTGACTGCTTGACGGGTTCGAAAGAAATCGTTCATAATCTCGCTTCTGCGCTGCTGACGACAAGTTGGCAGCGCGACGAAGCAAGTCAAGTCGAAAGACGCAAAGCTGCTTCGATGTTCTTTAAGAATTTACAGCCGATAAGCGTGGGCGTCTGGACGAGCGACCTGAGAAGGTTAAATCGCTAGATGCTCACGGAAG